>PJTQ01000003.1_pt1 | contig 769942 bp, 678 predicted proteins | sample 1512231 | NCBI WGS metagenome assembly PJTQ01 (sample SAMN08177688, study PRJNA422409) | Soil metagenome, whole genome shotgun sequencing project. | isolation source: Soil (3) enriched on wood chips | place: USA: Madison | collected 2015-01-15 | reverse complement strand
GCTTGATCGCACCATCTGCTGCGGAAACCTCAGCGGCCATGACACCTCCCCCATGCCCGACCCCACCGGGCCGATGCCGGACGCGACCCGGACGAGCCACGCCGGTCCCGACGAATCAACGCGGGACCGAGGGAACCGTAACCCGGTGGGTCCGGCGCGCGTCGGCCGCCGACGGTGACCTGTGGACGACGAGGGGTCACCGACGGCGCCGCGGCTGGCGCGACCGGGCAGGCGACCGGCCGGCGGCCGGGCAGACGGTCGTGCCGTCGACGGCGCAGGCTGCCGTGCGGGCGGCCGGACCGGGCCCGGACCGCGCGTCCCGCTGGCTATGCTGACCGGCGACCTGCCGCCGACCACCGCGGCCGACGACCACCTGAGGACGCCGATGACCGATCCGAGCACACCGACGGCCCCCGTCGGCACCTTGCTGCGGATCTCGGTGACGGCGGGCGACCGGCGCATCGACCTCGGCGCACCCGGCAACGTCGCGGTGGTCGAGATCGTGCCGGGCCTGGCGCGCGCGCTGGGGATGCTGGACGCCGCGTCGGTGTACGGCGGCTACCGGCTCGTCACGGCCGAGGGCAGCACGCTCGACCCGGCGCGCAGCCTCATCGCGTCCGGCGTCGAGGACGGTGCGATCCTGACCCTGGAGTCCGGCGCCGAGCAGCCCGAGCCGCGCGTGTACGACGACGTCGTCGAGGCCGTCGCCGACGCGGTCGAGAGCCGGTTCCGGGCCTGGACGCCGCACGACTCGGCGCTCGGCGCGGCGTGGGGCGCGGCCGCGATCGTCGCGGCCACCGCGCTGCTGCTGCTCGGCGCCGATCGCACGTCCCCGCTGCCGCCCGTCGTCGCGGCCCTCGGCGCGCTCCTGGCGGTCGTCGCCGGCGCGGTGGTCGCGCGCACGGGCCGGGACTCCGCGGCCGGGCGGGTGCTGGTGCTCGCCGCCGGGCTGCCCGCAGGCGTCGCCGGCCTGGCCGCCGGCACGGGCGCGCCCTCGTGGGGCTGGCCCGCCGCCGCCGCGGGCGCGGGCCTCGTCGCCGCGGGCGTGCTCGCGCTCGCCGCGCTGCCGGACGGCCGCGAGACCGCGATCGCGCCGGTGGGCCTGGGGCTGGCCCTGGCCGTCGTCGGCGCGACGGTCGAGCTCGCCGAGGCCCAGCCTGCGCACGTGCTCGCGGTCGTGGTCGCGGTCGTGCTGACCGCGAGCATCGGGGTGCCGTGGCTCGCGCTGGCCAGCACGCCGCTGCGGGTGGTCTCGCCCCGCTCGGACGCGGAGATCCTGCTCGACCCGGTCCCGGTCGATCCCGACCGCGTGCGTCACCAGCTCGACTCCGGCTACCGGATCCAGCTCGCGCTGCGCGTGGCCGTCGGTCTGCTCGCGCTCCTGGCCACGCCGACCCTCGTCGGCGCGGGCGCGCTGGGCACCGCGCTGCTCGTCGTCGGCTGGGTCGGTCTGCTGCTCTCGACCCGGCAGTCGTACGCGCGCGCGGACGTGCTCGTCGTCGTGTGCCTCGGGATCACGGGCCTCGCGCTGACGCTCGTCGTGGCGGCCCTCGCGCACCCCTCGTGGCGCACCGTGCTCGTGTGCTCGGCCGGGGCCGCGGCCGCCGCGCTGGTCGCACTCGGGCTCGTCGCGCCGCGTCGGCGGGTCGCGCTCGCGCGCGCCGGGGACACGATCGAGATGACCTGCCTGGCCGTCCTGCTGCCCCTCGGCGTCGCCGCCGCGGGCCTGGTCTGACCGCGGACGGGACATGGCCGCCAAGCGTGACCTCGTCGAGGCGCAGTCGTTCAGCCGCCGTCGTCTGCTGACGGCGTTCGTCAGCGGCGCCCCGGGCGGGCAGGAGCTCGAGCCCACGAAGCCGATGCGGGGCGTCGTGGCCGGGGTCATGCTCAGCGTGCTCGTCGTGATCGGCTCGCTCGCGTGGGGAGCGCTGCGCAGCGACCCCGCCGACTGGAGCTCGAACCGGCTCGTCGTCGTCAAGGGCGAGGGCACGCGCTACGTCGCGCTCAACGACGCGCTGTACCCGGTGGTGAACACGACGAGCGCGCGGCTCGCGATCGAGGCGGGACAGTTCGCCGTGGTCGAGCTGGCGCCTCGCGTCATCGCGGGCACCGAACGCCGCGAGACGATCGGCATCGTGGGCGCCCCTGACGCCCCGCCCCGCCCGGAGGCGCTCGTCGCGACCGGGTGGACCGCGTGCGTGGCGCCCGACGAGGGCACGCCAGCGGTGTCCACCTCGGTCGGCGCCGAGGTGGACACGGAGGCGGGCGGTGCGGTGGTCGCGGAGTCCGGTGGTGAGACCTTCGTCGTGACCGGCGGCCTGCGACACCGCGTGTCGGAGGCGGACCTGTCGAGCGTGCTGCGTGCGGTCGGGCTCGAGACCGCGCCGCGCGTCGAGGTCCCCGGCGCGTGGCTGAACCTGTTCCCCGAGGGCACGGACCTCGCACCGTTGACCATCGAGGGTGCGGGCCGGCCCGCACCGTCGCGCGCGGGCCTCGGCGACCTGGACGTGGGCACGGTCGTGCGCGTCGCGGGTGCCGGCAGCGCGGACCGCTGGTACGTCGTGGACCGGCGCGGCGACCTCGCGGTGCTCAGCGAGTTCGCGACCGAGCTGTACCAGCTCGGTCAGCCCGACGCGCAGGAGGTCACCCGGACGCCCGCCCAGGTCAAGGACGCGGGTACCGCGACGACGTCGGTGGCCCCCGCGGACTGGCCGAGCGAGCCGGTCGCTGCGGTGGCCGGCGAGCGCGTCCCGTGCGCCGTCCTGACGACCGGCCCGGACGCCGGGGTCGAGCTCGTCTCGACCGACGAGCCCCCCGCGCCCGGCGTGCACGTCGTCCCGGGTGGCGGTGCGCTCGTGCTGGCCCGCGCGCAGGAGGGCGGGGCAGGCGTGCACGCGCTGATCGACGAGATGGGGCGCCGGTTCGGGCTGCCGACCGTCGACGCGGGCGAGGACGACGTGCTCGCCCGGCTCGGCTACACCCCCGAGCAGGTGACGGTGGTCCCGCCGGCCTGGGCGGAGCTCTTCGAGACGGGCCCGGACCTGACGGTCGAGGCGGCGCTCACGCCGGTCGCGCCGTGACGTCCGGCGCCCGCCCGCGGCCCGGGTCGTCCGCGTCCCGCGCCGGGCTCGCGCTGCGCGGCGTGCTCGCGTGCGCCGTGCTGGGGGGGACGTCGCTCGCCTGGGTGGCGGACGCACCGGCTGCGACCGCGGCCGTGGAGCAGGGCTGCGGCGACGAGGCCCCGCGGTACCTCGACCAGGAGCCGCCCGCGCTCGCGCAGCTCGGGGCGCAGGAGGCCTGGCGGTTCGCGACCGGTGACGGCGTGGTGGTCGCGGTCGTCGACTCGGGGGTGGACGACCGCAACCCGCACCTGGAGGGCGCGGTCGCCGACGGCCGGGACGTCGTGACGGGTGACGGCACGGGCCGGACGGACACGTGGGGGCACGGCACCGCGGTGGCGGGCATCATCGCCGCGCGCCGGGTCGCGGACTCGGGCGTCGTGGGGCTCGCGCCGGGGGCCCGGGTCCTGCCCGTGCGGGTCTACCACGCCGAGGGCGACGACGCGGTGGAGCAGGGAGTCCAGCCGACACCCGGCCGGATCGCCGCGGGGATCACGTGGGCGGCAGCTCAGGGTGCGACGATCATCAACGTGTCCATGTCGACCGATGCGGACGACGCCGCGCTGCGCGCCGCGGTGCGGGACGCGACCGCGCGCGGCTCGCTCGTCGTCGCGAGCGCCGGCAACCGGAACACGGCCGACGACAAGGCCGACGACGCGCGCTACCCCGCGGCCTACCCCGAGGTGCTCTCGGTCGCGGCGGTCGACGCCGAGCTGCGGCCCACGGACGCGTCGATCCACGGCGAGCACGTGGACGTCGCCGCGCCGGGCGCCCAGGTCCTGACGGTCTACCCGGGCGCCGGCGACTGCTGGTACGCGACCACGGAGCCCGCGCCGAGCTGGTCCACGGCCTACGCCTCGGCGGCCGCGGCGCTCGTCGCGGAGCGCTTCCCCGACGAGACGCCGGCGCAGTGGGCGTACCGGTTGGAGGTCACGGCCGCACGGGCGACGCCCGACGCGCGCACGGACACGACGGGCTGGGGCGTGATCCGGCCGGACGTCGCGCTGCAGTTCGTCGACGACGGCACCGCCGCCGGCCCGCCGAGCCCGGTCCGCGCGCCGACGTCGACCTCGACGGTGACGGCGTCGCCGATCGTGGTCGAGGACACGGTGGACCCGATGGCGCAGGCCCGCGAGGGCGCGGTCTGGTGGGTGCTGGGCGGCACCGCGGCCGTCGCGCTCGTCGCGCTCGCGTGGCGGCTCGTCTCGCCTCGGAGGGCGCGATGACCCGGCCGCTGATCGAGCTGCGCTGGGGGAGCGCGACGTCGGCGGGTGGGCGGTCGACCAACGAGGACTCGCTGCTCGCGCAGGACGACGTGTTCGTCGTGGCGGACGGCATGGGTGGGCACGACGCGGGTGAGGTGGCGAGCGCGACTGCGGTCGAGGTGCTGCGCTCGCTCGTCGGACGCCGGCCGGGTGCCGACGAGGTGCGGGACGCACTCGTCGAGGCCAACGCCCGCATCCGCGCGCTGCCCGCGGGTCCCGGACGACGACCGGGGACGACCGTCACCGGCGTGGTGCTGAGCAGCCACGAGTCGACGCCGTGCTGGATCGTCCTGAACGTCGGGGACTCGCGCACCTACCGCATGGTGGGTGCGGTGCTCGAGCAGGTCACGCGCGACCACTCGGAGGTCGCCGAGCTCGTCGCGGACGGGCTCGTGCGGCCCGACGACGCGCCCTACCACCCGTGGCGGCACGTCGTGACGCGCGCCCTGGGCGGCGGGTCGGCGGACGTCGAGCCCGACGTGGACATCATCGCGGTGAGCCCGGGCGACCGGATGGTGGTGTGCTCCGACGGGCTGACGGACATCGTGCCGGATGCGCGCATCGAGGCGGACCTCAAGGCGGAGCCGGACCCGCAGGCCGCCGCGGACCGCCTCGTCGCGACCGCGCTGGCGGCGGGCGCGACGGACAACGTCACGGTCCTGGTGGTCGACGCGCCGGCTGTCCTTCCTGCGTCGTGACGGCGTGCGTCGTGGCGGCGCGGCGCGCGAGTGTCGCCGCGCGTGAGGTGCGTGCCGCGTCGACGCCGAGGACGACGAGCGCGAGCCAGACGAGCGCGAACCCCCACCACCGGGCCGGCGGCATGTGCTCGTGCAGGACGACGACGCCGATGACGAAGTGCAGCAGCGGCGTGAGGTACTGCAGCAGCCCGACGGCGGACAGCGGCAGTCGCGCCGCGGCCGTGTTGAACAGCAGCAGCGGGACGGTGGTGACCACGCCCGTGAGGGCGAGCAGGACCGCGTGCCCCGTGCCGTGCCCGACGAACGTGCCCCCGCCGCGGGCGGTGAGCCACAGCACGTACGCGAGCGCGAGGGGCGCCAGGACGAGCGTCTCGGCCGCGAACCCCGGGACCGCGCCGAGGTGCCGCCCGACGCGGCTCTTGATGAGCCCGTAGAGCCCGAACGACACCGCGAGCGTGAGCGCGACCCACGGCATGCGCCCGTACGCGAGCGCCAGGACGGCGACGGCAGCGGCCCCGCACCCGAGCGCCGCCCACTGCACGACGCGCAGGCGCTCGCGCAGCACCGCGACGGCCAGCGCGACGGTGACGAGCGGGTTGACGAAGTAGCCGAGCGACGCGTCCACCACGTGCCCGCTCTCGACCGCGAGCACGAAGACGAGCCAGTTGGTCGCGAGCAGCACCGCCGCCAGGGACAGCAGGCCGAGCGTGCGCCGGTCGCGCAGCGCACCGACGAACGCGCGTCCGCTGCGCGTCGCGCGCAGCAGCGCGAGGCACAGCAGCAGCGACCACAGCGCGCGGTGGGCGACGACTTCGTCGGCGCCCGCGGGGGCCAGCGCCGTGAAGTACAGCGGCAGCAACCCCCACAGCGCGTAGGCGCCGAGGCCGCTCGCGAGACCGCGACGGTCGAGGGCCTCGTCCGGGGCCCGCTCGGGGGCGGGGGCGTCGCGCATGCGGTGACCCTAGACGCCACTCGCGAGACGGCCCGGATCGCCCGCGCGGACCGGGCGGGTATGCCCGGATCCGCCCGATGCGCTCCCGGGCGCCCCGCGTCCCCTACGCTCTGCGCGTGGACGCGATCGACGAGCGCATCATGGAGCTCCTGCGGGCGGACGGACGGGCGGCGTACGGGCGTCTGGGGGAGCAGGTGGGGCTCTCGGCGTCGGCCGTGAACAGGCGCGTCGACCGGCTCGTCGCCGACGGCACGATCCAGGGCTTCTCGATCCGGTCGGGTCGCCCGCCCGGCGCCACGCAGATCCAGGCGTACGTGGAGATCTTCTGCTCGGGGAGCTGTTCGACGACGACGTTGCGGGAGACCCTCGAGGCGATCCCCGAGATCCGCCGGGCGGGCACGGTCTCGGGCGACGCGGACGCGATCGCGCTCGTCGTGGCGCCGACGATCGCGCAGCTCGAGTCCGCGATCGAGCGCATCCGCGAGGCCCCGGACGTCGACCGGACTGTGAGCTCGATCGTCCTCACGGACCTGTTCGACCGCTGACCGCGCGCGCCGTTCGCCGCCGCGCGGCCGGCGTCGCCCGTTCGTCGGGCGTGTCCGCATGCTGACGCGCGGGAAGGATCCGGACATGAGGTGGTCCTAAGATGACCGCCAGCACGCCCTGCCCGCCGCGAACCGTCGCAGTGAGGCGCCCTGTCGAGAGCGCGGCACGGGACGGCAGGGCCACGTCCCCGAATCGGAAGGTCCGCCCGTGAGCACCCCGACCCTGCGCGTCGCCGTCGTCGGAGCCGGTCCCGCCGGCATCTACGCCTCGGACATCCTGTCCAAGACCGACCTCGACGTGAGCATCGACCTCTTCGAGCGGCTGCCCGCACCGTTCGGCCTCGTGCGCTACGGCGTCGCGCCGGACCACCCGCGGATCAAGCAGATCATCGTCGCGCTGCACAAGGTGCTCGAGCGCGGCGACATCCGGCTGCTGGCCAACGTCGACTACGGCACCGATCTCAAGCTCGACGACCTGCGCCAGTTCTACGACGCGGTGATCTTCTCGACGGGCTCGATCCGTGACGCGGCGCTCCCGATCCCGGGCATCGACCTGGAGCACTCGTACGGCGCCGCGGACTTCGTGTCCTGGTACGACGGCCACCCGGACGTCCCGCGCACGTGGCCGCTCGAGCACCGGACCGTGGCCGTGATCGGCGCGGGCAACGTGGCGCTCGACGTCGCGCGCATCCTGTCGAAGCACGCCGAGGACCTGCTGCCGACCGACGTCCCGGCGAACGTCTACGAGATCCTGCAGGCGAACCCGATCACCGACGTGCACGTGTTCGCCCGTCGCGGTCCGGCGCAGGTGAAGTTCTCGCCGCTCGAGCTGCGCGAGCTGGGCCACGTGCCGGACGTCGACGTGGTCGTCTACCCCGAGGACTTCGAGTTCGACGACGGCTCGATGGCCGCGATCCATTCGTCGAACCAGACCAAGCAGGTCGTCAAGACCCTCACGGACTGGACGCTCAAGGAGCCCGAGGAGCTGACCGCCTCGCGCCGGATCCACCTGCACTTCCTGCACAAGCCCGCCGAGGTCCTCGGCGAGGACGGCAAGGTCGTCGCGCTGCGCACCGAGCGGACGGCGCTCAACGGCGACGGCAACGCGACCGGCACGGGTCAGTTCCACGACTGGCCGGTCGAGGCCGTCTACCGCGCGGTCGGGTACTTCGGCTCGCCGCTCGTCGACATCCCGTTCGACGACGTCGCGGGCGTCATCCCGAACCGGGAGGGTCGCGTCGTCGACGTCGACGGCGAGCCCCTGCCGGGCGTGTACGCGACCGGGTGGATCAAGCGGGGCCCGGTGGGTCTGATCGGTCACACGAAGTCCGACGCGTCCGAGACCATCCGCAACCTCACCGAGGACGCCACGACGGCCGGCGAGGCCTTCTACACGGCGACCGAGCGCGACCCGTCGGCGGTGACCGAGTTCCTCGCGTCACGCGGCGTCCCGGTGGTCGAGTGGTCCGCCTGGGAGGTGCTCGACGCGTACGAGCGCTCGCTCGGCGAGCCGCACGGGCGTGAGCGCATCAAGGTCGTGCCCCGCGAGGAGATGGTCGACATCGCCCTCGGCCGCATCGCCCAGGTCTGAGAGCCGCAGCCGGCACGACGAGAGAGCCGCACCCCCGGCCGGGTGCGGCTCTCTCGTCGTACCGGGACGCGGCGCACGCCCGTCGTGGGCTCGCGGTCCCGCGCCGGGGCACGGGGAACGTGGTGTGATCGTGGCGCGTTCTTCGTCGTGACAGGCACCACCAGCGGAGGGACACCATGGGCTCGCGGCACCACTTCAACGGCGTCAAGACAGCGGCGCTGTTCGGCGCGATGTGGGGCGTGCTGCTGCTGATCGGGTGGGTCCTGGGTGGTGGCACACCGAAGTTCCTGTGGCTGTTCACGGTGCTGGGCGTCGTCGGCACGGCCGTGAGCTACTGGAACTCCGACAAGATCGCGATCCGCACCATGCAGGCGGTCCCGGTCACCGAGGTCGAGCAGCCCGCGATGTACCGGATCGTGCGCGAGCTCTCCACGCGCGCCGGCCAGCCCATGCCGCGCCTGTACGTGTCGCCGACGATGGCGCCCAACGCGTTCGCGACGGGGCGCAACCCGCGCAACGCCGCCGTGTGCTGCACCGCGGGGATCCTGCAGATCCTCGACGAGCGCGAGCTGCGCGGCGTGCTCGGCCACGAGCTGCAGCACGTCTACAACCGCGACATCCTCACGTCGTCGGTCGCGGCGGCCGTCGCGGGCGTCATCACGTCGCTCGCGTCGATGGCGCTGTGGTTCGGCGGGGGTGACCGCCGCGAGGGCGGCAACCCGCTCGCGGGTCTCCTTCTGCTGATCCTCGCGCCCCTGGCGGCCTCGATGATCCAGCTCGCCATCAGCCGCACGCGCGAGTTCGACGCCGACGAGGACGGTGCGACCCTGACGGGCGACCCGCTCGCCCTCGCCTCCGCGCTGCGCAAGCTCGAGCTCGGCACCGCGGCCCGCCCGCTGCCGCAGGACCAGCGCCTGGAGAACGTCTCGCACCTGATGATCGCCAACCCGTTCAAGGGCGGCGCGGGGTTCGCCCGGCTGTTCGCGACGCACCCGCCCATGTCGGACCGCATCGCGCGGCTCGAGGCCCAGGCGGGCACCCAGGGCGGCATCACCCGCTACTGACGCCTGCGCACCCGATCTCCGCGGGGTCGCCGGACGCACGCGAGCGCGGGTGACGCTGCGCGAGCGGGCTCGTGGGCCGGTGCTCGCGGCAGGTCACCCGCGCTCGCGGGGTGGGTCAGCGGTAGTTCGTGAACTGCAGTGCGGCGTCGACGTCGGCGCCCTTGAGCAGCGCGATCACGGCCTGCAGGTCGTCGCGGCTCTTGGCCGAGACGCGCAGCTCGTCGCCCTGGATCTGGGTCTTGACGGACTTCGGGCCCTCGTCGCGCACGATCTTCGCGAGCTTCTTGGCGACCTCCGACGACAGTCCTTCCTTGATCGCCGCGGACAGCCTGTACTCCTTGCCCGACGGCTTCGGCTCGCCGTCGCCGAGGTCGAGCGACTTCAGCGAGATCCCGCGCTTGATGAGCTTGGTCTGGAGCACGTCCAGGACCGCGAGCACGCGCTCCGAGGAGTTCGCGACCATGAGGATCGACTCGCCGGACCACGAGACGGAGGCGCCGACGCCCTTGAAGTCGTACCGCTGGGCGATCTCCTTCGCGGCCTGGTTCAGGGCGTTGTCGACCTCCTGACGGTCGACCTTGCTGACGACGTCGAACGACGACTCGCTCGCCATGGGCTGTCCTCCTCGTGCTCCTGGTGCGGTCCCGTGCCTGGTGCGGTGTCGGGCCTTCGGTGCCCGTACGACGACCGGGCGCGGCGTGGTGCCGGTCCGTCCGAGCCGCCGTTTTCTCGACGGGGCCCGGGTGTTGCTATCCTTCCACGGCACGCCGCGCGAGCGACGACCAGGCCCACGGGTTCTCGGTCGGTGATCGTCGGCACGCACCCCGGCGGGTTACCCGAGTGGCCAAAGGGGGCTGACTGTAAATCAGCTGGCAACGCCTACGGGGGTTCGAATCCCTCACCCGCCACGTTGCCGAAGGGGCGTCCCGAACGGGGCGCCCCTTCGTCGTCCCTGCTCCGCTCCTGCCCGGCGTCGGCGCCCCGCAGGGCTTGTCGACCGCGCCCCCGCGGAGCGCGCCAGTCGTGGCGCCGGGGAGGCCGCCGGCGTCGGGCTCGTGCCCAGAACCGGTCCGTGGGAAGGTGGTGCGGACGCGATTTCGCGGCGGGGCCGTTGGGTGTGTAACCTGTTCCGCGCTGCCCCGATAGCTCAGTCGGCAGAGCGTCTCCATGGTAAGGAGAAGGTCAAGGGTTCGATTCCCTTTCGGGGCTCTGTGGTGTGTCTCGGGGTGCGGCTGCGGTCGCACCCCGAGATCACCCGAGGCGGGGTAGCTCAGTTGGTGAGAGCGCACGACTCATAATCGTGAGGTCGCGGGTTCGAACCCCGCTCCCGCTACTTCCAGAACGTCTACGGCGAGAGGCCGGACCCTCAGGGTCCGGCCTCTCGCCGTAGACGAGCGTGGCGCCGCTGCATCGCCCATCGAGAAGCCCGGCCTGGAGTGAGGCCCGGACTGCGCGCGCCCCAAGTTGCCCGCGGTGGCGTGCTTGTGCCGATATGCGGAGGGCTGGTTGGATTCGACCCGCATGGCCGCAATGGTGCGGCAGGGCTCGGAGTCGTGGCGGGCCCGAAGTCAGGGGGCGAAGTGCTTGGTGCGGCCGCGGCGCCGCGCCAACGGTGGCTTGTCTGTGGCCATTGTGCGTGGAGTGCCCCGGACTCCGGGCATGCTCGTCGCCCGCGCCCGGGAACTCTCGTACATCCAGACGACGACACAGAATGTGGACTCATCAATGAGGAAGTCCCTGACCGGCGCGACCCTGGCGAGTGCGCTGATCCTCGGCGGTGCCACCACCGCGTTCGCCGGCACGCTCCCCTCCTTCTCCACGACCGGAGCTTCTTTCAGCAGCATCACGCAGAGCTTCGACCCGTGGCCGTGCACCTCGGCCTGCAAGAGCGGCAAGTGGAGCGGCTGGAACTGGGCCGGGTACCTCGGCGACACGAAGGAGGATGGGAACAGCGTCAAGATCCAGTCGAAGGTCGACGGCTACAGCTGGTCGGCGGCCACCTACTGGAAGGGTGGCGCCAATACGAGGACGTACTTGAGCTACAAGACCACGGGGGGCGCCGACCCGGCGCAGTCGGGTCAGCTCCACCTGTGCCGGGACCGCGGGTCGCTGCTCCCCGACAACTGCACGAACTCCGCGAAGGCGTACCGCTGACGGTGGGCGCGCTCCTGGTTGCCGACGACGTGGTGGTCCGCTTCGGCGCGACGCCCGCGCTGTCCGGCGCGAGCATGTCGGTCTCGTCTGGGGAGGCTGTCGCGCTCGTCGGGCCGAGTGGCGCGGGCAAGTCGACGCTCCTGCTCTGCCTCGCGGGTCTGGAGCGCCCGAGTGCGGGAGCGGTGCAGTACTCCGGGTCCGACTTAGCGGGCCTGCGCGTCGAGGACCTGGCGCAGCTGCGGCTGCGTGAGTTCGGGTTCGTCTTCCAGGGCGGGGACCTGATGGCGGAGCTGACACTCGCGGAGAACGTCGAGCTGCCCCTGCGCCTTGCCGGCGCGTCGCGGCGCGATGCGAGGGCGCGGGCGTCACGCCTGCTCGACGAGCTCGGGGTCGCCGATGCTGCCGGCCGTCGCCCGGGCGAGGTCTCAGGCGGCCAGGCGCAACGGGCAGCGGTCGCCCGCGCCGTCGCCCACGCGCCCGCGGTGGTCTTCGCGGACGAGCCGACAGGCGCGCTCGACTCCGTCAACGCACGTGCGGTGCTGGAGGTGCTGCTCGCAGCGACGCGCGCGGTCGGGGCGAGCCTCGTCATGGTCACGCACGACCGCTCGCTCGCGACGCTGACGGACCGGGTCCTCGAGGTGCACGACGGCCGCGTCGGTCCGCCGACTGGTGGGCTGCCGTCGGCGGAGCAGCTGTTCGGCGCGGCGTCGTGCTGAGCGACTCCTGGAGCCGCGACCTCGCTGTCGCGATGGTTCGCGACAGTCGCGGGCGGCGTGCACGGGTGCTGTGGGTCGGGACCGCGTCGGTGGCGCTCGCGCTCGTGGTCCTGGCGCACCTGCTCGTCGCGCTGGGTGCCATGCCGAGCCGGTGGTCGACGGTGAGCGCGCAACGGTCGTCGGACGTCGAACCGCTGTTCGTCTGGGACCAGGTCCTGTCGATCGACGACGAACGCGCGCTGAGCGTGCTCCTGCTGCACGCCGACGCGCCGCAGCGGGCACCCGTGCCGCCGGGAGTGGACCACTTCCCGAGGGCGGGCGAGGCGTACGTCTCGCCCGCCCTCGCGGCCGCGCTCGAGGCGGACCCGCGGCTCGCCGGGCGCGTCCCGGGCGCGGTCGTCGGCGTGCTGGCGCAGGATGCGCTGGTGTCGCCGGACCAGCTGCGCGCGGTCGTCGGCGTAGCGGACCCTGGCGGCCTGTACTCAGGCGTGGGCTGGGGCGCGACGGACGTCGACACGCTCGGGCTCCTCCCGGTGCGTCAGTCCCAGCTCGTGCTGACGTTGCTGTGGGGTCTGCCGGCGCTCGTGGTGCTCGCCGCGTGCGCGCAGTCGCACGCCGACCAGGTGCGGACTCACGCGGCCAGGCTCCGGCTCGTCGGCGCTTCCACGCCGCAGGTCCGTGAGCTCATCCGCGCGTACGTCGCACGCGCGTGCCTGCCAGCTGCCGCGTGCGGTGCCGCCCTTGGGACGGCGCTGGTGGTCGGTCTGGCCCGCACAGGCTTGCTGGGCCTCGCGTTCTTCCCGACGAGCGTGCCTATGACCGTCGTGCTGGCGGTCGTCGCGTTCGGGGGCACCGTGGTCGGGATCACGGCGTGGGCCGCGCTGTGGTCCCGGGCGGAGCGGAGCGCGGCGTACCAGACCGTGCGCGAGGTCGGCGGTTCACGAGCGCGCTGGGCCCCGACCGCGGCGGCGGCGGGCGCGCTGCTCCTCGTCGGGATGACGGCCGTGCGGTGGCTCACCGCCGACCAGCGGATGGCGGGTGGAGCGTCGTCGCTGGCGTTTCTCGTGGGCTCGGCGGCGCTCGTGCTCGGCACGGCGCTCGGCGTCGGGTCGTGCGTCCGTCGGTGGTCGGGCCGTCTGCAGTGGCGGCGGCTCGACGTGCTGCTGGCGTGGCGTCAGCTCGCCCACGCACCGACGCCGCTCGTCGTCGCGACGTTCGCCATGACCGCCGTCGCGACCGTGCTCGCCGTGACCTTCGCGGTGCTGCAGGTCCTCGCTGGAACCACGCCGGGCGCGGCCGGTGCCGTGTGGTCGGCGTCGGTCGCGGGGTCGGCGACGCCCGACGCGCGAGCTCTCGTGGATGCCGTGGGCGCCGGGGCGGTGCTCGAGGCGGTGGGGGACGACGAGGGCGTCGTCTGGGGGACGTGCACGGCCCTGGGGGTCGTGTTCGGGGACGTGCAGGCAGCCGACGGCGCCTGCGTCGACGGCCGGACCTACGCCCCGGGTGAGCTCGTGACGGCGCCGTTCGAGGAGCCACCCTCGTTCATGGGCGGCCACGTGCAGGTGCGCACGGTGGACCCCCACACGCAGGCGCTGAGCACGCCCGCCGGCTCGGACATCTACGTCGCCGCCCCGATGGACGACCCGAGCGGCACGCACTCGGCGATCCTGCGCGCGGCGCCGACCGCGACGCTGACACTGCTCTCGGCGGACAGCTCGGTGCTGGTCGTCGTCCCGGCGACCGAGCGGCTGACGTCACGCGCAGCGCTCGCGGGCGGGATCCTGAGCCTGGTCGCCGTCCTGCTCGCAGTCACGCTGTCGCCTGCCGCGGCGGCCAGCGAGCGGCGATTGCGGCGCCTGGGCGCAGGTCCGACGACCTTGCGCCGTCTGGCGGGCAGCCGCGCGGCGCTCACGATGCTCGTCGCGGGGGTAGCCGGGAGCGTGGTGGCACTGCTCGTCGAGCAGGCGTACCTCGCGCTGGGCAGCCTCTACGTGGTCGACGGCGCGACCGCTGCGGGGCTTGTCGTCGTCGTCGCGGCGACCACGGCGGTGGCAGCGCTTGCGGGCCGGGTGCCCACGCCGCGGCGCGGGGCGGCTGCCATCGGGCGGGGCTCTCCCGACGAGGCGTGAGTGTGGGAGGGTCGGCTCGTTGCGCTATCCTTGTCGACGGTCTGTGCGCGGAGCGCGTCGACGGCGTGGCCGACGGTCACGGCGTGCGTGCTCACCGTGCTGCGGCTCCGGCTCGACGCCGCGACCCCGCAGCGCACGTGCAGCAGCAGGGCGCACGTCAGACCGCCCATGACCCACCGGGCACCGCGAGGTGACCGAATAGATCGCATGCGCCGCACGGCGCGAGAGGTGGCAAGACCATGGCCAGCAAGAGCTCGGACGTCCGTCCGAAGATCACGCTCGCTTGCACCGAGTGCAAGGAGCGCAACTACATCACGAAGAAGAACCGTCGGAACGACCCCGACCGTCTCGAGATGAAGAAGTTCTGCCCGCGTGAGAACCGCCACACGCTGCACCGCGAGACCCGCTGACCCTGGCGATGCCGGTCGACACCGGGTACGCCGGGCGCGAGTACGCACCGAACGCCGTCTTCGAGGTCGGTCGTGAGCACCTGCGGTCCTTCGCGGCCGCGGTAGGGGCACAGCACCCCGCTCACACCGACACGGAGGCGGCGCTCGCTTTGGGGTACCCCGACGTGATCGCGCCGCCGACCTTCGCGGTCGTCGTCGCGCAGCGCGCCGAGGCGCAGCTGTTCGAGGACCCCGCCGCCGGGATCGACTTCTCGCGCGTCGTGCACGCCGACGAGCGCTTCACGCACCACCGCCCGATCCACGCGGGTGACCGCCTCGTCACGGTGCTGCACGTCGACTCGATCGTCGAGCGCGCGGGGCTGGCGATGATCACGACGCGCGCCGAGATCTCGGCGGAGGACGGCGAGGCTGTCGCGACCGTCGTCTCGACGCTGGCGGTCCGTCCGGAGGAGTCATGATGGCGCCGCAGCTCGCCGAGCTCGAGGTCGGCCAGGAGGTCGCGCGGGCGCAGGTCGTCGTCGACCGTGCCCGGCTCGTCCGGTACGCCGCCGCCTCGGGCGACTTCAACCCGATCCACTGGAACGAGCGCGTCGCGCGCTCGGTCGGGCTGCCCGACGTCATCGCGCACGGCATGTGGACGATGGGCGCCGCCGTCGGGCCGGTCGCGGAGTGGGCGGGTGACCCCGGGCGCGTCGTCGACTACCAGGTGCGCTTCACGCGTCCGATCCCCGTGCCGGACCCGGGTGACGCGACCATCGATGTGGTCGCGACCGTCGGCGCGCTGGACGAGGCCGCGGGCACCGCGCGCATCGACCTCGCGGTGACGCTCGACGGGCAGCGTGTCCTGGGCAAGGCCCAGGCCGTCGTCCGCCTCGGCTGACACCAGACGTCTGCACCAGGCCCTGGCCGTCCGGCGCCGGTGACGAGCGGGGCGACAGGCCCGTTCAGCGCGGTGCGGGGCCCGTCGTCGTGCCCTGCTGCAGGGCGACCGGGAGCACGACCGGCTCGGGCATGTCGCCCGCGAGCAGGCTCGCGACCGCGCGCCCGACCGTCGCGCCCTTCTCGGCGAGCGGCTGCGCGACGGACGTGAGGACGTCGGGTGCGAGCCACGGCAGGTCGAGCCCGTCGAACCCGGCGACGGACACGTCCTCGGGCACGCGCAGCCCGAGCTCGCGCGCGGCCAGGACCACGCCGGAGGCCAGCAGGTCGGACTGGCACACGACCGCCGTCGGACGGTCGGGCCGGGACAGGATCGCGAAGCCGGCGGTCTTGCCGTGCTCGACGAGCGAGGCGGGCGTCTCGTAGACGGCGACCGGCGTGATGCCCGCGTCGAGCACGCCGTCGAGCCGCCGACGCGTGACCTGCCAGACGACCTCGTGCCAGCGCTCGGGCGCGACGAAGCCGTCGCCCCGGTGCCGGTCGAACGCGAGCGTGACGCACCCGAACGACTCGTGGCCGAGTGACTGCAGGTGGCGCACGAGCTCGGTCATGCCGCGGCGGTCGTCGAGGCCGACGGTCGCGACGTCGGCCTCGGGGACGCCCTCGACGACGACGGTCGGGACGCCCCGGCGTCGCAGGGCGTCCAGCACGGGGTCGTGCGCGCCCGAACCCCACAGGAGCACGGCCACGTCCATGCCCGCGGAGAGCACGAGCGGGTCGACGGGCGGCTCGGCGGGGTCGCTGGGGCCGGGGATGAGCAGGACGCCGAGCCCCATCTCGCCGAGCGTGCCGACGAGGCCGTCGAGGACCTGGATCGCGACCGGGTCACGGAACGAGCGGCGCAGCGCGTCGCCGACGACGACGCCGACGATGCCCGAGCGGCCGCTGCGGAGCTGGCGGCCGAGCGGGTTGGGGCCGAGGTAGCCGAGGTCAGCGGCCGCCGAGAGCACGCGCTCGCGGGTCGCCGAGGCGATCGGGCCCGCGCCGGAGAACGCGAGCGAGGCCGTCGAGACCGAGACTCCGGCCGCGGCGGCGACGTTGGCGAGGGTCGGGCGCTGGGACGACAGCGGGCACCTCCGGGCTGGCGACTCGGGCACGTGCCGACGGCCGCGGACGATCGTCGGGAGCGGTTCCGACGAGGCCTCGGCGGGTGCCGGACCGCGTCGGTTGACGCAGCGGTCAGCGTACCCGCAGAATGGTCGGCGATCCTCAAATCGATTCGACCACGTCTCCAGCGCTGGCCTCGAATCGATTCGACACCGTTCGGACTCGATCCGACAGAGCCCCGGGGCTCGGTCCGACGAAGCACCGACGCGGCCGGATCCGCACCCTGACCCACACGCACCCGAGACCCGGCCCGGAGCAGCACCGTGACCCAGCGCGCCCGCGACGACCACGCCCTCGTCGCCCGCACCCTTGCCGACGACCCCCGGTCCGGTGTGGTCGTCGCGCGCGCACGCCTGCTGCTGCTCGGCCTGTTCGGCCTGCAGGGCATCGTCTTCTCGAGCTGGCTGGCCCGGCTGCCCGCCGTCCGCGACGCGCTCGACCTGACCCCCTCGGCACTCGGGGGCGTGCTGCTGGTCGGTTCGGTGGGCGCGCTCCTGACGGTCACCGTCGCGGGGATCGTCGTGCAGCGATGGGGGAGCCGCGCCGCAGTGGTGGCCTCGACCGCCGCGCTCGCGCTCGCGTACGTGCTCATGGGTGTCGGCCCTGCGCTCGGGTCGGTGTGGCTGCTGTGCGTCGGAGTGTTCCTCAACGGCGTCTCGATCGCGCTCGGCAACGTCCCGCTCAACGTCGAGTCCGCGCGCATCGAACGCGCGATGTCCCGCACGGTGATCCCGCAGTTCCACGCCGCGTACTCGATCGGCGCCGTCGTGGGCTCGGGCCTCGGCGCGCTCGCGTCCCGCTCGGGCGTCTCGCCGGCCGTGCACTTCGGCGCCGTCGCCGTGGTGGCCGTCGTGTGGCGGCTCGCGTCGCTGCGCGGCGTCGTGCTGCCGCCCGGACCGTCCGACGCTCGCGTGCTGACGGTCGAGGTCACGGCCGCCGACGCGCGCACTGATCGCCGCACGCGTGGGGCCGCGGGACGACGCCGCGTCGGCAGCGCGCTCGACGCCTGGCGCGAGCCCCGGACGCTGCTCATCGGCGTCGTCGTCATGGCCGCCGCGTTCTCCGAGGGCTCGGCCAACGACTGGCTCTCGATCGCCGTGGTCGATGGCTTCGGGCGGACCGAGGCCGTCGGCGGCGTGGTGCTCGCGCTGTACGTCGCGGCGATGACCGTGGTGCGCCTGGTCGGCACCAGGCTGATCGACCGGTACGGGCGCGTGCTCGTGCTGCGCGTCTCGGGCGTCGTCTCGATCCTGGGCCTGCTGCTCTTCGGCCTCGCGCCGTCGTTCGAGCTCGCGTCGCTGGGCGTCGTCGCATGGGGCTTCGGTGCCGCGCTCGCGGTGCCGATCGGCATCGCCGCGGCCTCCGACGACCCCGTGCGCGCCGCCGGGCGCGTCGCGGTCATCTCGTCGTTCTCGTCCGTGGCCTCGATCGCCGCCCCGCCGCTGCTCGGCCTGGCCGCGCAGTCGATGGGGGCGCGGCACGCGCTCATGCTGATCGCGGTGACCATGGTCGCGAGCGTGTGCTTCGCGCACCGCACCGAGCGTGAGGTCCCCGCCGGCACGACACCGGTCACGGGGCCGTCGCCCGACGAGCACCTGATCCTCGCGACCGCCGCACCCGTGGCCGCGGTCGACCTCAGCACCGACGACGAGAGGGTTCGCGTACCGTGAGCAGCACTTCGGCCGATGACGTCAGGGAGGGCGGCGTGCGCCTGCGGACCCCGCACGACCCGGTGCGTGCCGCGTCGTTCGCGGTCTTCGCGGTCTTCTTCCTCAGCGGCTTCAACTTCGCGAGCTGGGCGTCGCGTCTGCCCGCCGTCCGCGACGGGCTCGAGCTCTCGGCCGGCCGCATGGGCCTGCTGCTGCTCGTCGGGTCCGTCGGCTCGCTCGTGGCGCTGCCGCTGTCGGGGACGATCATCGAGCACCTCGGCGCGCGTCGGACCGTGCTGTACTCCGCGTTCCTCAACGCGGGCGGCCTGACGCTCGCGGCGGTCGGCGTCGCGGCAGGGTCGATCGCGCTCACCGCCCTCGGTCTCGTGGTGTACGGGGTCGGCACGGGTGTGTGGGACGCCGCCATGAACGTCGAGGGCGCGGTCGTCGAGCAGCGGCTCGGCAAGACCGTGATGCCGCGGTACCACGCCGGCTTCTCGCTGGGCACGGTTGCGGCCGCCGGTGTCGCTGCGGTCGCGGCGTGGCTGCACGTGCCGGTGGTCGTGCACCTGCCTGTGGTCCTCGTGCTGTCGAGCGTCGCGGTGGTGCTGTCGGTGCGCCTGTTCCTCGCCGAGCCCGTCGTCGCGACGAGCGAGGTCGCCGACGCGCTCGAGGCGCCGTCCGGGGCGGGCCGGGCCCGCCGCGCGCTCGCGGCCTGGTTCGAGCCGCGCACGCTCCTGATCGGCCTCGTGGTGCTGGCCGCCGCGCTGACCGAGGGTTCGGCGAACGACTGGGTGAGCCTCGCGGTCGTCGACGGCTTCGAGACTCCGCACGCCGTGGGTGCCGTGGCGCTGGGCGTCTTCCTCGCGGCGATGACGACGATGCGCTGGTTCGGCACCGCGCTGCTCGACCGCTACGGGCGCGTGTTCGTCCTGCGCCTGTGCGCGGTGCTCTCGCTCGTCGGGCTCGCGCTGTTCGGCCTGGCGCCGACGATGTGGCTCGCGCTGGTCGGCATCGTCGCCTGGGGCGCGGGCGCCGCGCTCGGGTTCCCCGTCGGGATGAGCGCCGCGGCCGACGACCCGCTGCGCGCCGCCGCACGCGTGAGCGTCGTGTCGACCATCGGCTACTCGGCGTTCCTCGCGGGTCCGCCGCTGCTCGGCCTCCTCGCGCAGCACGTCGGCTACCGGCACGCGCTGCTGGTGATCCTCGTGCCCGTCGCGCTGGGCATCTTCGTCGCGGGTGCGGCAGCGCCGCTGCGTCGGCACGAGCCGCACGTGGCCGACGAGGCGCCTGCGCCCGTCGACCGCCCGTAGCCTGGACGCATGACCGTCGGCACCACACCCCGCCTCGCTGACCTCACGACGCTCGGCGTCGGCGGACCTGTCGGCCGCTACGTCGAGACGACGACCGAGGCCGAGCTCGTCGACGCGGTGCGCACCGCCGACGAGGCGGGCGAGCCGCTGCTCGTGCTCGGTGGCGGCTCGAACCTGCTCGTCGCCGACGCGGGGTTCGACGGCGTCGTCGTGCGCGACGTACGGACCGGCATCGACGTGCCCGACCACTCGGCGTGCGCGGGCGTGACGTACACGGTGCCCGCGGGGACGCCGTGGGACGACGTCGTCGCCGAGGCGACGAGCCACCGCCTGTACGGGATCGAGGCGCTCTCGGGCATCCCGGGCTCGACCGGCGCGACGCCCGTGCAGAACGTGGGCGCGTACGGGCAGGAGGTCGCGCAGACGATCGCGACCGTGCGGGTGTGGGACCGTGAGCGGGCTCGCGTGCGCACGCTCCCGGTCGTCGACCTGCGGTTCGGGTACCGCACGTCTCTGCTCAAGCGCTCCCTGCTCGCGGCGGACGACCCGCGCCGCGACCCGCGCGACCCCGCCGACGAGCGGGCCCCCTGGGGGCCGACGCCGCGCTACGTGGTGCTCGACGTGACGTTCCAGCTGCGCCAGGGGACGCTGTCCGCGCCGATCGCGTACGGCGAGCTCGCCCGCGCCCTCGGGGTCGAGGTCGGAGAGCGCGCACCGCTGCTCGACGTGCGTGCCGCCGTGCTGGAGCTGCGCGGCCGCAAGGGGATGGTCCTCGACCCGGCGGACGCGGACACGCGCAGCGCGGGCTCGTTCTTCACCAACCCGATCCTCGCGTCGGCCGCGGCGGCGGCGCTGCCCGCGGAGGCACCCCGGTTCCCGGCCGGCGACGGCCTGGTCAAGACGAGCGCCGCGTGGCTCATCGAGCACGCCGGGTTCGCGCGCGGTCACGGGCTGCCGGGTGCGGCGGCGCTGTCGACCAAGCACACGCTCGCGCTCACCAACCGCGGCGGGGCGACGAGCCAGGACGTGCTCACGCTGGCGCGCGAGGTGCGCGACGGCGTCCGCACCGCGTTCGGCGTGACGCTGGAGGCCGAGCCCGTCCTCGTCGGGCTGACGCTCTAGCTAGCGCGCCGGGCTCGCCAGCCAGTCGTCGACGCCCGCGAGCAGCCGCGCGCGGACGCTGTCGCTCGCGCGGCTCGCGGTGATCGACGAGCGCGCGAGGGCCGCGAGCGCGTCGTCGTCGAACCCGTGCACGTCCCGCGCCGCCTCGTACTGGGCGAGCAGCCTGGCGCGGAAGAGGAGCGGGTCGTCGGCGCCGAGCGCGACCTGCGCGCCGGCCGCGACGAGCGTCCGCAGGGGCACGGACGCCGGGTCCGGGTACACGCCCAGCGACACGTTGGACGCCGGGCACACCTCGAGCGCGACGCCCGACGCCACGATCTCGTCCAGCAGCCGCGGGTCCTCGCCCGTGCGCACGCCGTGCCCGAGCCGGTCGGGGTGCAGGTGCGTGACCACGTCCTGCACGTGCGCCGGGCCCAGCAGCTCACCGCCGTGCGGGACCGACGCGAGCCCGGCGCGTCGGGCGATCGCGAACGCCGGCGCGAACTCGGCGGTCTCGCCGCGACGCTCGTCGTTCGACAGGCCGAACCCGATGACCTCGCCCGGGCCGTCACCCGCGTACCGCGCGGCGAGCCGCGCGAGCGTGCGCGCCTCGAGCGGGTGCCGCATGCGCGACGCGGCGACGACGACCCCCACGTCCACGCCCGAGCGCGCGCTCGCGGCGCGTGCCTCGTCGAGCACGATCTCCAGGGCCGGCGTGATCCCGCCGACGAACGGCGCGTACGACGTCGGGTCGACCTGGATCTCGAGCCGGCCCGAGCCCTCGGCGGCGTCGTCGGCGGCGGCCTCGGCGATGATCCGACGCATGTCCGCCTCGCCGCGCACGCACGCGCGGGCCGCGTCGTAGAGGCGCTGGAACCGGAACCAGCCGCGCTCGTCGGCCGGGACGTGCAGCGGGTCCGCGTCGAGCAGGACCGCGGGCAGCCGGATGCCGTGCTGCGCGGCGAGCTCACCGAGCGTGCTCACCCGCATCGACCCCGTGAAGTGCAGGTGCAGGTGCGCCTTGGGGAGCAGGGCCAGGTCGCGCACGGCGGTCAGTCTGCCAGGTGAAATCTCGTCCACCTGGGGAAGACCCGCACGCGGGCCCCTCCGCGGTCCCTACGATGTGCGGGCCGTCGCCTCCTGGCGTCGCGCGACGACCTCTGGGGGTTCCATGGACCACGACCCGTCTGCCGCGCTTCTCGACGACCCGTCGACGTCCGCCGCGCAGCTCGCTCGCCTCGCCGCCGAGCGGCCCGACCTGCGTGCGCGCATCGCCGCGCACCCGGCGGCCTACCCCGAGCTCCTGGGGTGGCTCGCCGCGCAGGGCGACCCCGTCGTGGCGGCCGCGGTGGCCGCGCGTACGGCCGCTGCTCCGGGCGCCCCCGCACCGGCGCCTGCGCCGGCCCCGGCGCCCCAGCAGTACGTGACCGACCCCGGCTACGCGCCGGGCGGGTACCCGCAGCCCGGCCAGGCGCAGCCGGGACAGACCCCGGCGGGGTACACGCCCGCCGGGCACGTCCCGACCGGGTACGCCCAGCCGGGGTACGCCCAGCCCGGTGCTGCCCAGCCCGGTGTGGCCTGGGGCCAGGACAGCGCGCTCGACGCCGAGGGCAACCCGCTGACCGGCGAGTTCGCGCCCGTGGGTGAGCAGCCGCGCCGCCGCCGCACGGGGTTGTGGGTCGGCGCGGGCGTCGCCGCGGTCGTCGTCATCGGGGCCGGCGGGTACGCGGCCTGGGCGACCGTCCTGAGCAAGCTCGGCGGGGCGTCGTCGCCCGACGCCGCGGTGAGCCAGCTGCTGCAGGGTGCGGCCGACAAGGACGGCGTCGCGGTCTACGGCGTCCTCGCGCCGTCCGAGGTGAAGTCCTTCGGCGACGCGATGGACAGCCTCGGGGACCTGCGCGGCGACGAGCAGTACCTCGACCCCGAGAAGGTCGCCGACGCGCTCGACGCGCTGCAGGTCGAGCTCAAGGGGCTCGACCTCGTCGTCGAGGAGGTCGACGAGGGGCTCGCGAAGGTGCGCATCGCCGAGGGCACGCTGACGGTCGACGGCGAGGCGGAGGAGCTCACCGACCTCATGCTGGACGCGTTCGCGCCGGTGTTCGAGGCCGCCGGGCAGGCGCCGTCCGACGAGGACCGCGCCGAGGCCGTCGACGAGCTCGAGGCCGCGCTGCCGTGGTCGGTCAGCGCCGACGAGCTCACGTGGGACACCGAGGCCGGCGAGGAGCAGCCGTTCCTCATGGCGGTCGAGGAGGGCGGCGACTGGTACGTCAGCCCCCTGATGACGATCGGCGAGTACGTGACCGTCGCGCAGGGCGGTCAGCGCGGCGCCATGCCGTCGGACGACGACAAGGGCTTCTCGTCGTCGCAGGACGCGGGCACGGCGTTCGTCGAGGCGCTGCCGGCCCTCGCGACGGGAGACCTGGACGCGCTCACGCAGGCGCTGTCGGTCGGTGAGCGCCGGTTCGTCTCGGTGTACGTGTCGCAGTGGGTCGGCGAGACCGGCTCGGACGACTCGGGCGTCTCGGTGGGCAGCGCGACGTTCACGTCCAAGGACCTCGGCTCGGGCCGGGCGCTGCTGCTGCCCGAGAAGATCAGCATCACGTCCGACGGTGAGGAGGCCACGCTCGAGGGCACGTGCCTCACGGCACCGAGCGGCGGCGAGCCCCGGAAGGCGTGCCTGGAGGACTCGGCCCCCGGCCTGGTCGAGCTCGGTCTCGACGAGTGGGGCCTGATCGCGGTCAAGGAGGACGGCGGCTGGCGCGTGTCCGTGCTCGCGACCCTCGCGCACCTGGCGGAGACCATCGGCGAGAACGGCGCGCGTCTGCAGGCCGAGGGCAAGTTCGAGGACCCCGAGTGGGTCGAGAAGAACTTCGGCGGTGCGGTGCCCGGCCTGCCCGGCCTCGGTGGACTGGGCGGGCTGGGCGGCCTCGGCGAGCTGGGCGGGCTCGACACGTCCGGCGACTGGTCCGGCGGTGCGGGTGACGACTGGCTCGACGACAGCGGCGACCTCGACCTCGGCGACGGCACGGACGGCACGGCCGACGACCCGGCCGACGACGACGCGCTCGACGACTGGGACGACGGCGCGTGGGCCGTGCAGTCCGACCTGTTCTCGCTCGGCATCGAGGTGTCGATGTACTACATCGACCCGAAGGGCGACCTCACGCCCAACGCGCTGAGCATCAAGGACGGCACCTACGTCTTCACGACCCCTGACGGCTCGCGTGAGGTCAGCGAGGTGAGCGAAGGCGTCAGCGCCGTGCGGTTCGTACCTGGCTCGAACGACGGCTCCGACTTCTGCGTCGAGCTGCAGAGCGCCGACGGGCCGTGGTCGTACACGCCGCAGGGCAGCGCGACCGAGGGCGGCTGCGAAGGCTGATCGACTGACGGCGCCCGCCGTCCGGCCGACCGCGGTCCCGAGGGATGCGGTCAGCCGGACGGCAGGATGCCGCGCGCCATCGCGACCGTGACGGCGCGCGTGCGGTCGTCGACGCCGAGCTTGGCGAAGATCCGCAGGAGGTGCGTCTTGACCGTGGCCTCGGCGATGAACAGCTCCTGGCCGATCGCGGCGTTCGACAGCCCCCGCGCGACCGCCGCGAGCACCTGGGTCTCCCGTGCAGTGAGCCGCTCGTCGCCGCCGCGCAGCTGCTCCACCAGGCGCCGCGCGACCGACGGCGACAGCGCGGCCTCGCCGCGGGCGGCGGCGCGCACGCCCGCGACGAGCTCGGCGCGCGGGGTGTCCTTGAGCAGGTAGCCGGTCGCGCCCGCCTCGACGGCCCGCAGGATGTCGGCGTCGGTCTCGTACGTCGTCAGGACGAGCACGCGCGTGCTCGGCAGCTCGGCGACCAGCCGCGCGGTGGCGCCCGCGCCGTCGAGCCGCGGCATCCGCAGGTCCATGAGGACCAGGTCGGGCTGCAGCGCGTGCGCGAGGGCGACCGCCTCCTCGCCGTCGGACGCCTCGCCGACGACCTCGACGTCGGGCTCGACCCCCAGCAGCCCGGCGAGCCCCGAGCGCACGACGGGGTGGTCGTCCGCGATCACGACACGGATGGTCATGCGTGCGTCTCCGTCCTGGCGTCCTGGTGCGGCACGGGCAGGCGCATCGTGACGCGCGTCCCGGCCCCGGGCGTGCCGTCGATCCGGAAGTCGCCGCCGACCACGCGGGCGCGTTCGCGCATGCCGCGCAGCCCGGTGCCCTCGACGTCGTCCTCGCGCACGCCACGGCCGTCGTCGACGACCTCGAGCTCGACGCTCGCACGAGCGTCGCCGCCCGCGTCGGTGCTCGCGCCGGGCGTGCCTTTTTCCGACGCATGGTGCAGGGCGAGCCGGACGTGCCGCGCGTCGGCATGCCGACGCACGTTCGCGAGCGACTCCTGCGCGGCGCGCAGCAGCGCGACCGCGACGTCCTGCGGGACCTCGACGTCGTGGGCGTCGACCGTGACCTCGAGCCCCGTCTGCGTGTGCAGCTGGTCGCCGAGCCGGCGCAGCGCGGCAGCCAGGCCGTCGTCGAGCGCGGGCGGGGAGAAGGCCGCGACGAGCGCGCGAGCCTCGGCCAGGTTGTCGCGCGCGACCGCCTCGATCTGCGCGAGCCGCTCGCGAGCCTGCTCGGCCCGGCCCGCATCGAGCTCGGCCGACGACGTCTGCGCGAGCATGACCACGCTCGTGAACCCTTGGGCGAGCGTGTCGTGGATCTCCTGCGCGAGCCGCGCCCGCTCGGCGTGCACGCCCTCGGCGTGGTGGCTCGCGGCGAGCGCAGCCTGCGTGGCGCGCAGGTCCTCGAGCAGCTCGGCGCGCACCTCGCTCTGCTCGGACACGTGCGTGATCCACAGCCCGAGCGCGATGGAGAACAGCAGCCCCACCGTGGCCTGACCGACGATCTGCGGCAGGTCGGCGGGGGTGGCCTCGACCTGCAGCGCGGTCGCGCCGATGATCCCCAGCGTCAGCGCGACGGTCCACGCGAGCCCCTGCCACCGGGAGAGCGCGAAGAACCAGATGTGGGAGTACGCGATGAACAGCAGGACGATGCCCATCTGGACGGCCGCGGTCTCGTACGTCGTGACCAGCACGAGGACCCCGAGATAGGACTGCGTCAGGCGGGCGTCGGCCAGGCGGGCGCCGCGTCGTCCGAGGAGCTGGTAGGCGACGACGAGCACGACGAAGCCGGCGAGCGAGGCGAGCGCAGCGCCCGCCGACTCGGCCGTCGGCACGGCGAACGCGGCGCTGATCGCCACCAGGATCCAGAACGCGAGGTCCCACGCGCGCATCGACCCGCGCCAGAACTCCGCCCGGCCGCCGACCGCGTTGTCCGTGCTCACGTCGGACAAGCCTGCCAGGTCGGAGCCCACGCGATGCTGCACGTCAGCCGTCGTCCCGTCGGCGCCACCGGAACCACCGAGCGCCCAGGACGAGCCCGACGACCAGCCACGCGAGCAGGACGGCCGCGATCGCGCCGTGCTGCCACGTCCCGCTCACCTCGAGCGCAGCAGCCTCGTCGGGCAGGAACACCGAGCGCATTCCCTGGGCCATCCACTTGAGGGGGAAGACCGACGCGACCTGCTGCATCCACGACGGGAGCTGGTCGAACTGGAAGAACACGCCCGAGATGAACTGCAGCACCAGGACGATCGGCGTGACGACCGCGCTCGCAGACCGTCCGCTGCGTGGCACCGACGAGAACGCGACGCCGCACACGGCGCCCGTCGCGGTGCCGAGCAGCAGCACCCACGCGAACGTGGCCCACGCGGCCGAGCTGTCGGGCATGGGCACGTCGAAGGCGAGCGCCGCCACGAGCAGCAGGATCGTCACCTGCAGCACGCAGCTGACGAGCACCTGCCCGATCTTGCCGACGAAGTACGACGCCGCGGGCAGGGGAGTGGCGCGCAGCCGCTTGAGCCCGCCCTCGTCGCGCTCCACGGCGATCGCGATCGCGAGGTTCTGGAAGCTCGAGAGCATGACGCCCGTGGCGATCATGCCCGGCAGGAAGTACTGCGCGAACGGTACCGAGGAGTCGCCGAAGTCGATCGAGTTCCCGTCCTGCCCGAACACCGTCGCGAAGATCGCGAGCATGATCACCGGGTAGGCGAAGATGAAGATCACCGCGTCGCGCTCGCGGAAGAAGCCGCGCACCTCGTAGCGGGTGCGGGCGAGGCCCAGACGCAGCGTGCCGGGCAGCGGGCCGGTCGCGCTCACGCGCTGCTGCGCGGGAGTCGTCGTGCTCATCGTGCGTCCTCCGTCGTCTCCGTCGCGGCGTCCTGGTCCGCGTCCCCGCTCGTGCGCCCGATCAGGGCCAGGTACACGTCCTCGAGCGTGGGGCGCAGCACCTGCAGCGCGGGCACCTCGCCGTACGTCTGAGCGAGCCGCTGGACCACGGCGGTCGGGGTGTCGGTGCGCTCTTCGTGCGGACCGTCGGCGGCGGTCCAGCGCACGAGCGCCTGACGTGCGGTGCGGCCGCCCAGGTCCGCGGGCGCACCCTGCGCGACGACCTTGCCCTCGTTCACGACGACGACGCGGTCGGCGAGGTGCTCAGCCTCCTCGAGGTAGTGCGTGGTGAGCAGGATCGTCGTGCCGTCGTCCCGCAGCCGTGCGATGAGGTCCCAGAACGAGCGACGGGCCTGCGGGTCGAACCCGGTGGTCGGCTCGTCGAGGAACACCAGCTCGGGCCGCCCGACGATGCCGAGCGCGACGTCCAGGCGGCGACGCTGACCGCCGGAGAGCTGACGCGACCGCGTCCCCACCTTCTCGCGCAGCCCGACGGCGTCGATGACCTCGTCCGCGTCACGCGCGTCGGGGTAGTACTGCGCGAAGTGGTGGACGAGCTCCCCGACCGTCGCCTCGGCGAGGTCGTTGGTGGTCTGCAGCACGACTCCGAGGCGGGACCGCCAGGCGCGACCGGCCGTGGCAGGGTCCTCGCCGAGGACGCGCACGTCGCCGGCGTCGCGGTGCCGGAAGCCCTCGAGGATCTCGACGGTCGTCGTCTTGCCGGCCCCGTTGGGGCCGAGGACGGCGAGGATCTCGCCTTGCTCCACGACGAGGTCGAGACCGTCGACCGCCTTCTTGTGGCCGTAGGCCTTGCGCAGCGCGCTGACCTCGACGGCTGGTGCTGATGTCATGCCTCAAGCCTGGCCCTGCGGCGGCCCCCGGGACAGCACCGGAGGACCGGAGTCCGTGTCCACCGATCGGTGGACACGGACGTGCGACCACCCGGCGCGATCCGGGCGCCCGCGGCCCGACGGCCGCGGGCTCAGGTCAGCTCGCCTCGGCCAGCAGCTTCTGGATCCGCGAGACGCCCTCGACGAGGTCCTCGTCGCCGAGCGCGTACGACAGGCGCAGGAAGCCGGACGGCCCGAACGCCTCGCCGGGCACCACGGCGACCTCGACCTGCTCGAGGATGAGCGCGGCGAGCTCGGCCGACGTGGTGGGCGTGACGCCGCGGATCGTGCGACCCAGCAGCCCCTCGACGGACGGGTAGGCGTAGAACGCGCCCTGCGGCGCGGGCACGACGACCCCGTCGATGGCCGAGAGCATCTCGACCATGGTGCGGCGGCGACGGTCGAACGCGCTGCGCATCGCCTCGACGGCCGTGAGGTCACCGGTGAGCGCGGCGATCGCGGCGCGCTGCGAGACGTTGGCGACGTTGGACGTCAGGTGGCTCTGGAAGTTGGTCGCGGCCTTGATGACGTCCGCCGGGCCGATCATCCAGCCGACGCGCCACCCGGTCATCGCGTAGGTCTTGGCGACGCCGTTGAGCACGATGGACGTGTCCACGAGCTCGGGCACGACGCGCTGGATCGGCGTGAACACCGCGTCGTCGTACGTGAGGTGCTCGTAGATCTCGTCGGTGACGACCCAGATCCCGTGCTCGAGCGCCCAGCGGCCGATCTCCTCGGTCTGCTCGGGCGAGTACACCGCGCCCGTGGGGTTCGAGGGCGAGCAGAACAGCAGCACCTTGGTGCGCTCGGTCCGCGCGGCCTCGAGCTGCTCGACCGTCACCAGGTAGCCCTGGTCGACGCCGGCGAACACCTCGACCGGCACGCCGCCTGCGAGACGGACGGCCTCGGGGTAGGTGGTCCAGTACGGGGCGGGGAGCAGCACCTCGTCGCCCGGGTCGACGATCGAGGCGAACGCCTGGAAGACGGCCTGCTTGCCGCCGTTCGTGACCAGCACGTCCTGCGGCCGCACCTCGTAGCCCGAGTCGCGCAGCGTCTTGGCCGCGATGGCCTCGCGCAGCGCCGGCAGGCCCGCGGCGGGCGTGTAGCGGTGGTTGGCCGGGTCCCGCACCGCGGCGACGGCGGCCTCGACGATCGCCTCCGGCGTCGGGAAGTCCGGCTCGCCCGCGCCGAACCCGATCACGGGACGCCCGGCGGCCTTGAGGGCCTTGGCCTTGGCATCGACCGCGAGCGTCGCCGACTCGGCGATCGCCGCGAGGCGGCGGGAGACACGGGGACGGGGCGGGGACGTCTGCTGGCTCACCCGGCCATAGTGGCAGAGGTCACGCACGCGGGGCGCGGGCATTCCGGCCCGCGGATGGTCGTGCGACGCCCGGACGCGCGCCCGTCCGGAACGTCCCGAGCGCCCGGTCCGGGAGCCTCAGACGTCCCGGCACGGGCGTGGTTCGACCCGGGGCCCGCCGTCACGTATGGTTGTCCACCGGCGGTTGACGTACGCCAAGATGACCTGTGCCCGCAGCGCTTCGCGGCGTTGCACCGCTCCTGGTCGTCGAGGTCACGTCGTCGCCGTAGGGCAGTGGCGCAATTGGCAGCGCAGCGGTCTCCAAAACCGCAGGTTGCAGGTTCGAGTCCTGTCTGCCCTGCGCAGTTCCATGTCCGCAGCACGCATGCGGCGGGCACATCCACCGAGTACCGACGAGACGCAGAGGCCACGACGTGAGCGAAACCGCAGCCTCCGCGGCGCCTGACGCCGAGGGTTCGGCGCGGGCGTCCGCGACGAAGAGCAAGCCCGGCGAGCGCCGAGGCCTGTTCGCGCGCATCGCGCTGTTCGTGCGCCAGGTGATCGCCGAGCTCAAGAAGGTCGTCCGCCCGACGCGGCAGGACCTCATCACCTACACGTCGGTCGTCCTGGTGTTCGTCGCCGTGGTCATGGCGTTCGTGACCCTGATCGACCTCGGTATCGGCCGGCTCACGTTCTGGGTCTTCGGAGGTTGAACCTCCGCGGCCCTCGTGGCCGCCCGGCTCGGGTCGAGCCGCATCTCCGTTCTTGAAGAAAGCAGGTTCGTACGTGTCGCACGAGTCGTCTGAGCCCACCCCGGCCGACGTCGAGCTCGAGGACGCAGTGGAGTCGGTCGAGGCCGTCGAGTCGTCGCAGTCCGACGAGCCCGCTGCCGAGATCGAGTCCGACGAGGCTGCCACCGAGTCCGACGAGACCTCCGCCGACGAGGCCGGCTCCGCCGAGGAGCCTGAGTCCGACGAGCTCGCATCCGACGAGGAGTCGGACGACGAGGTCGACGTCGACGAGGACCCGGTCGCGGCGTTCAAGGCGCGCCTGCGCAGCCTGCCGGGCGACTGGTTCGTCATCCACTCGTACGCGGGTTACGAGAACCGCGTGAAGGCGAACCTCGAGAACCGCACGCAGAGCCTCAACATGGAGGACTTCATCTACCAGGTGGAGGTCCCCATGGAGGAGGTCGTCGAGATCAAGAACGCGCAGCGCAAGGTCGTGCGCCGCGTCCGGATCCCCGGCTACGTCCTCGTCCGCATGGACCTGACCGACGAGTCGTGGGGTGCCGTGCGGCACACGCCCGGCGTCACGGGCTTCGTCGGCCACACGCACCAGCCCGTCCCGCTCACGCTGGACGAGGTCTTCTCGATGCTGGCCCCGACGCTCGAGGTCAAGGCGCCCACGGCGCCCGCCGCCGCGGCGAAGGCCGCGAGCCGCATCCAGGTCGACTTCACGGTCGGCGAGTCGGTCACCGTCACGGACGGTCCGTTCGACACGCTCCCCGCGACGATCTCGGAGATCAACGCGGAGAACCAGAAGCTCAAGGTGCTCGTCTCGATCTTCGGCCGGGAGACCCCGGTCGAGCTCTCGTTCAGCCAGGTCGCCAAGCTCTGACCGGTCACGGTCGGATGCTCGCCGCCTGAGCGGACGAGGACGGTCCCTGCCCACCGGCGGGGACCACTGCAACCGGGTCATCGCCCACGGCGTCGGCCCACGACGAAGGAAGGGAGGGCACCATGCCCCCCAAGAAGAAGGTCACCGGCCTCATCAAGCTCCAGATCAACGCCGGTGCGGCCACCCCCGCCCCGCCGATCGGCCCCGCGCTCGGTCAGCACGGCGTGAACATCATGGAGTTCTGCAAGGCGTACAACGCGGCGACCGAGTCGCAGCGCGGCAACGTCATCCCCGTCGAGATCACGGTGTACGAGGACCGCTCGTTCACCTTCATCACGAAGACGCCGCCGGCCGCCGAGCTCATCAAGAAGGCCGCGGGCGTGCCGAAGGGTTCCCCGACGCCGCACACGGTCAAGGTCGCGAGCCTCACCAAGGAGCAGGTGCGCGAGATCGCCACCACCAAGCTCGAGGACCTCAACGCGAACGACCTGGCCGCGGCCGAGAAGATCATCGCCGGCACCGCCCGGTCGATGGGTATCACGGTCGCCGACTGATCGTCGGTACCGCACCACCAGTGGCAGGGCCCGCGTGCGGCCCGTCTGACCACGACTGCTGAACAAGGAGAACAAGCAGATGCCGAAGCACAGCAAGGCCTACCGCGCCGCGGTCGAGAAGATCGAGGCCGGCAAGGTCTACAGCCCCCTGGCCGCCGTCCGCCTCGCGCAGGCGACGTCGACCACCAAGTACGACGCGACCGTCGAGGTGGTCTTCCGCCTCGGGATCGACCCGCGCAAGGCGGACCAGATGGTCCGTGGCACGGTCAACCTGCCGCACGGCACGGGCAAGACCGCGCGCGTCATCGTCTTCGCGACGGGTGAGCGTGCCGAGCAGGCGCGTGCCGCCGGTGCCGACGAGGTCGGTGGCGACGAGCTGATCGAGAAGGTGGCCGCCGGCTACACCGACTTCGACTCGGCCGTGGCGACCCCGGACCTCATGGGCAAGGTCGGCCGACTGGGCAAGGTCCTGGGTCCGCGTGGCCTCATGCCGAACCCGAAGACGGGCACCGTGACGATGGACGTGGCCAAGGCCGTGTCCGACATCAAGGGCGGCAAGATCGAGTTCCGTGCCGACCGGCACGCGAACCTGCACTTCATCATCGGCAAGACGTCGTTCTCCGACGTCGCGCTGGTCGAGAACTACGCCGCGGCGCTCGACGAGATCCTGCGTCTCAAGCCGTCCGCGTCGAAGGGCCGCTACATCTCGAAGGCGACCATCTCGACCACGAACGGTCCTGGCATCCTGCTCGACCAGAACAAGACCCGTGCGCTCACGTCCGAGGACGAGGACTGAGCTCTCGCGCTGACGTCGGCCGGCCGCGTCCCTGACCAGGGCGGCCCGACGATCGCGTAGTCACCATCACGACGAAGGCCCGACCCCGCGAGGGGCCGGGCCTTCGTCGTTCCCGGCGTGGGCCGGGACGTCCCGGTCGTCGCCCCACCCGCAGCGTGGGGCGACGACCCGGCGACGCTCAGTCCTCGGCGCGCTCCGCCCGCTGTCCGGCCGCGAAGCCGGCCCGGTACGCACGCACGATCGAGCGGCGAGCGGCCACGAGCGCCGCGCGGTACGCCGCCCGGTAGGCCGCGACGTACGCCGCCCGGTAGGCGGCGCGCCTGGCGTCGGCCGACGCGCGCTGCACCGCGACCGCCGCGGCGGCGCGTGCCCGGCGCGTCGCCGACGCGTGCGCCGCGCGCGCCCCCGCCGCGTACGCCTGCCGGAGCCGCGCCGTCCCGCGTCGGACCCCCGCCGAGTAGGCCGCCTGCACCGCACGCGTGCGGGCGCTCGAGCCGCCCAGCCCCGGGGCCCCGCCGAGCGCCTCGGTGAACGGCTCGGTGAAGGGTTCAGTGAACGGCTCGGTGAACGGCTCCGTGAAGGGTTCGGTGAACGGGTTGGCGCCCAGCGCCTCGGTGAACGGCTCGGTGAAGGGCTCCGTGAAGGGTTCGGTGAACGGCTCTGTGAACGGTTCGGTGAACGGGTTGGCGCCCAGCGCCTCGGTGAACGGCTCGGTGAAGGGCTCCGTGAAGGGTTCGGTGAACGGCTCTGTGAACGGTTCGGTGAACGGGTTGGCGCCCAGCGCCTCCGTGAACGGCTCCGTGAAGGGCTCGGTGAACGGCTCCGTGAACGGCTCCGTGAACGGCTCCGTGAAGGGCTCCGTGAATGGGTTGGCGCCGAGTGCCTCGGTGAAGGGCTCCGTGAAGGGTTCGGTGAACGGCTCCGTGAACGGCTCCGTGAAGGGCTCGGTGAACGGGTTGACGCCGAGTGCCTCGGTGAACGGTTCCGTGAACGGCTCGGTGAACGGCTGGGCCGCTGCGCCGGCCGGTCGGGATGCCCCCTGCGCACCCCGACCAGCCGACTGAGCGGACCCGGCGCCGAGCCCCGTCGGCCGCCCGTTCGTCGCGCCCGGCTCGTGCCCGTCAGCACGGGCCGCGTTGCGCAGCCCGTCCCGCCAGGTGGGCGTCGCCGCGACGACCGCGACCCCGAGCGTGTCGAGCACGACGTCGATCGGGTTGGCGACGGAGAAGCTCCCGTCGTCCTCGCCGGCCCACAGCAGGCCGACGACGGCGCCGGTCGCGTCGACCACGACCGACCCGGAGTCCCCGCCTGCCGAGAAGCGCTCGTGGCCCTCGACGGGCTCGACCCGGATCTGGTCGCGCAGCGTCCGCAGCCCGACCCCGGGGCCGAAGTCCACGGCGGTCGTGTAGTCGGTCGACGCGACGGTGCCGACGGTGACGCCGGTCGTGCGGCCGGACTTGCGGACGGTGGACCCGACGACCGCGCGCTGTGTCCCGGTGACAGGCCCGATCCCCAGGATCCCGGGCAGCCACGGAGCGCCGGGCGCGAGCGCGACCACGGCGGCGTCGATCCGATCCGTCACCGCGCCGCGCACGAGCGCGCCGAACCGGTCGGAGCCGGGCTTGCCGCCGTCGGCGAGCGCGGGCTGGATCCAGCGGCTGCCGACGTCCTCGCGGCCGTCACCGGCGGCGACGTGCCAGTTGGTGAGGGCGAAGGCGCGCCCCGTGTGCCGCTCGCGCACGACGACGCCGAGCGTGCCGTTGACGCTGCGGAGCTGGGCCTGGCCGTCCACGGGGATCGTGACGGCGTCCGAGGGGCCGATGCTGAGCCCGCCGACCAGGGGCCGGAGCCGACCGGGCTGGACCGCGGTGCCGACCGCCGTGGCGAGGCTCAACGGCGAGACGCGGCCTGCGACGACGTCGGTCGGCACGCCGTCGATCGTCTCGGGGATGCGGTCGGCGTCGGTCAGCTCGTCGAGCGGACGCTTGCGCTCGACGTGCACGACGATCGCCTGCTGGCCGGTCGGGCGGCCGTGCGACCACTTCTCGGCGATGTCGACGCCGACGACGCCCGCGCGGGCCAGGAGCACGTCCTCGACGCCGCGCTTCGTCGGGCGGATCCGGGCGCGCGCGTCGGCACCGGCCTGTGCTGTGCCGGACGGTGCTGTGCCGGGCGTCGCGGCGCCGGAGGCTGCGGTGTCAGGGGAGGACTCGGGCGCGGGGCCGGAGTCGGAGCGGGGGTCCTGCTCGGACATGGGGCTGACACTCCTCGTGGGTACGGGCGGTGGGCCGGGCGTCTCTCGGCTGGGCCGAGCCGCAGGTCAGGAGCAGGCGGCGGCGGCCCAGATACATCCGGCGACGACTGCTGCGACGAGAGCGTCGCCGTCAGTACCTTCGGGGCGCGCGCGCTGCGCCGTCGCCGACTCGGGTGTCCTTCGTTCGGGTGAACCTGGCGCGCGCGGACGGGCGGCGTATCTGGCGCCTCGCCGCGTGCTCCTCGTCGTCGACCCGTGAGGTGCGTGCCGCAGATGCCTTGTCGGGTTTGTCCTGGCCGTCCTAGTGTCAGAAGGCGGTCGTCCGACGACCGGTCGAGTGAGGGGTCTGATGATGAGTGACGACCTGGTGGAGCCGGTGGACACCGCGCTCCGCGGCCAGGGGGAGGGGCTCGCCGACCAGGCGGCCCGTGCTGTGGTGGCGTACCGGGAGGGTGACCGTGCACCGATGGCGGCCCTCGTGCAGGTCATGACGCCCTTGCTCTGGCACACGGTGCGAGCGCAGGGCGCCGGGACCGAGCAGGCGCAGGACATCGTGCAGAACGTCTGGCTCGCGCTGGTGCGCGAGATCGACACGATCCGGGACCCGCGGGCGACGTTGCAGTGGACCCTGGTGACCGCGAAGCGGGCCGCGTGGCGGGCAGTGCGGCGCTCGCGCGAGGAGGCCGCGCGGACCGACTCCGACGAGGCCGCCACGACCTGGCTGACGGCTCCCGCCGACGAGCTCCCCGACGCACGCGCGCTGCGCGACGAGCGTGACCGTGTCCTGTGGGACCACGTGCGGGCTCTGCCCGAGCGGTGCCGCCGGCTCCTCGGGCTCGTCGCGATGGTCGACCGACCGGACTACACCGTGGTCTCGCAAGCCCTGGGCATGCCGGTCGGCAGCATCGGTCCCACCCGCGGACGGTGCCTCGCGAAGCTGCGCGTCTCCCTCTCCTCCGACCCTTCCTGGAGCATGTCATGACTGACGACGCGACCCTCGCGCTCGTCGCAGCCGCGGGCGTCGACGACCTGGACCTCGAGATCCTGGGCCGCCTCGCGGCCCTGGTCGACGCAGCCGACCCCGTGCCCGAGGGGCTCATCGACAGCATCGGCCTCGCGCTGACGATGGAGCTGCTCAACGCGGAGCTCGCCGAGCTGCACCTCGTCGGTGAGCCCGCACTCGCGGTGCGCGCCGACGAGACGAGCATCGAGGCGGGGACCATCACGTTCACGACCGACGTGCTCACGGTGATGATCTCGGTGCACCACGAGAACGACCGCGTGCGGGTCGACGGGTGGGCGGCGCCGGCGGGTGAGCTCGTCGTCGAGCTGCACCACGCGGGTCATGTCGAGACCACGACGTCCGACGAGGACGGCAGGTTCGCCTTCGTGGAGCTCGAGCGTGGTCCCGCGCGGCTCGTGCTGCGCCGGGCGTCGGACCCGACGATGCCTGTCGTGACACCACAGATCGAGCTCTAGCCGAGACCATGACCGAGAGCACCGGACCGGTCGACGCCGGGCCGTTGCCGGGTGACGATCCCCACCGCGCCGCCCTGGAGCGCGTCGCGGTCGACGTCGCGCTCGCGGAGGCGGACAACGCCGAGGGGCACCCCGGCATGGCCAGGCGCCGGCTGGTGGCGGCGCTCGCCCAGCTGGACCGCACGGGTGCGCCTGAGGGCGGCGAGCTGACCGACCCGCTGCGCGTGCGGGTGCGAGCGCGCGCGCTCATGGAGCTCGCGAAGTGCGAGTTCGAGACGCGCGGCGGGCCGCAGGCGGCGCTCGCCCAGCTCGACGGTCTCGTCGCGGCGGGTGCCGCGCACGCCTGGCCGGGGATCGTGCCGGCGGCGGCGGGCGTCCGCGGCCTGCTCGCGCTGCGTGCGGGCCGGCAGGAGGAGGCCCTGGTGGCGCTCGACGCCGCGGTCGAGCAGATCGAGGTCGCGGACCCGGTCGACGGCTGCCGGGCCCTGCTGAACCGCGGCACCCTGCACAGCGAGCGGCGCGACGTCGTGGCGGCCCGGGCGGACTACGAGGAGTGCGCTCGGCGTGCGCAGGCGGCCGGGTTCTCCCTGCTGGTGTTCAAGGCCGAGCACAACCTCGGCTACCTGCACTTCCACGAGGGGCGCCTGCCGGAGGCCCTCGCGTCGATGGAGGCCGCGGCGCGCAGCCTGCCCGGGCCCGTTCGGCCCACCGCGTTGCGGGACCGCAGCGAGGTGCTGCTCGAGGCGGGGCTCGTCGGCGTGGCGGACGAGATCCTCGCGCAGGCGGCGCAGATGTTCGCCGACGAGAGGCTGCCGCGCGAGGTGGCCGAGTGCGAGCTGGGCCGCGCGGAGTGCGCGCTCCTGCGGGGCGACCCGGTCGCGGCTCGGCACTGGGCGACGAGTGCGCGTCGGCGCTTCCAGCGTCGTGGCGACGAGGCGTGGGTGGTCCGCTCGGCGCTCCTGGCACTGCAGGCGGACGCCGCGGTCTTCGCGCAGCAGCCCGAGGGCAGGGCGTCGCGCTCGGGGTGGGCGGGGGTCGCTCGTCGGGCCGCGGAGGTCGAGGAGCTGTGCCGGACGACGGGACGCCCGACGTGGCAGCGCGCGGCCACGTACCTGCGGATCGAGGCGGACCTCGCGCGCGGCGCGGGTCCGGACCCGGCACGTGTGCTCGACGGGCTCGGTGCGGTCAGCACGGACGAGCCTCTGACGCTCCGGCTGCACGGGCGCCGGCTGCGCGCGCTCCTGGCGGCCGCGGCGGGGCAGCCCCAGCGCGCGTCCCACCACGTGCGGGCGGGCCAGCGCGACCTGGCGCTGCACCGCAGCCGGTTCGGGTCGCTCGACCTGCGGACGGCGGGCGCGGTGCACGGCACGGCGCTGTCGGTGCTCGACATGCGCCTCGCGCTCGCCACGGGGCGACCGGAACCGGTGCTGGAGTGCGTCGAGCGCGTGCGCGCGGTGATGGGAGGCGCGCCGCGCGTCAACCCGCCGACGGACCCGGACGCCGCTGAGCTGCTCGCGCAGCTGCGCAGGCTCGTCGAGGGCAGCCGACCGGTCACGGGGCGTCCCGCGGCGGACCCCGAGCGGATCCGGCTGTTCGCCGAGGCGCAGCGCCTCAAGCACGAGATCCTCGCGCGCTCGTGGCACGAGCCGGGAAGCGCGCGCGACGAGCGCGAGGGCCGGGCGCACGAGGTGCGCGCCGTGCTCGACAACCAGCCCCGCACCACTCTCCTGGACGTGATCGACCACCAGGGTCGCCTCCTGGCCGTGCGCATGGACAAGAGCGGCGCGCGCCTCACGGAGCTCGGCGAGGCGGCCGCCGCGGCCGAGCTGGTGCGGCGCGTGCACGCGGACCTCGAGGTCGTCGCAAACCCCCTGGTGCCCGCGGAGCTGCGGGCGGTCGCGAACCGGTCGCTGCGCGCCGGGCTGGACCGGCTCGACGGCACGCTGGCCCCGGTGCTCGACGACGCCGACGAGCTCGTCGTCGTCGCGGGCGGGTGGCTGGGCGTGCTGCCGTGGTCGATGCTGCCGTCGCGGCGCGGGACCCCGACCGTCGTCGCGCCGTCCGTGCACCACTGGATGCGGTACTCGGGTGCCGGGCTGCCGGGCGCGCCGGTGACCGCCGCCGCGGGCCCGGGGCTGGTGCACGCCGCCGACGAGGCGAGGCGCGTCGCCGACCTGTGGCCGGGGGCGCGCGCCCTCGTCGACGACGACGCCTCGGTCGCGACCGTGGCCGAGGCGCTCTCGTCGCCCGGGATCGTCCACCTCGCCGCCCACGGCCGGCACGAGCCCGACAACCCGCTGTTCTCGTCGCTGCGGCTCGCGGACGGCCCGCTGTTCGCCCACGAGCTCGACGCCGGCGGCGAGGTGCCCGACCTCGTGCTCCTGTCGTCGTGCGAGGTGGGCCGCGCGACGATCCGGCACGGGGGAGAGGCGCTCGGGCTCGCGAGCGTGCTGCTGCGCACGGGCGTGGGGTGCGTGGTCGCGGCGATCGCGCCGCTGCCGGACGAGACCGCGATGCGCGTCATGACGAGCGTGCACGAGAGGCTCGCGGCCGGGGTCCCGGTCGCGGAGGCGGTCGCGGCGGCGTGCGACGAGCACGAGCGCTCGCAGGGCGACCTGGTGCCGCTCGTGTGCCTGGGTGCCCCGGTCTGACCAGCGCGATTTGGTCGCTCGTCGGGCGTGACGTAGTCTCGTCGTGCCCAAGACCGCCGGTCGTCGGTCCGCTCGTCGGACCAACCGAAGTCCCGCAGCTCGCGGAGGCCAGCGCAGGTGAGAGTTCTACACGATGGTGCGGTTCGTCCGCGCCGGTCTGTCGAGCCCCGCGCCTGCGCGGGGCTCTTCGTCGTTCTGGGGGACGGGGACCGGCACCACCATCGGAAGGATTGCCATGGCGAGGCCGGACAAGGCAGCCGCCGTCGCGGAGATCGCGGACAAGTTCCGCGAGTCCAACGCGGCCGTGCTGACCGAGTACCGCGGGCTCACCGTGGCGCAGCTCAAGACGCTGCGTCGCGCGCTCGGCGGCAACGCAACCTACGCCGTGGTGAAGAACACGCTGACCGCGATCGCGGCCAAGGAAGCCGGCCTGACGGGCCTCGACGACGAGCTCGCGGGCCCGTCGGCGATCGCCTTCGTCACCGGCGACCCGGTCGAGGCCGCCAAGGGTCTGCGTGACTTCGCCAAGGCGAACCCTGCACTGGTCATCAAGGGGGGCGTCCTCGACGGCCGCGCCCTGACCGCTGCAGAGGTCACCAAGCTCGCGGACCTCGAGTCCCGTGAGGTCCTGCTGGCCAAGGCGGCCGGTGCGATGAAGGCCAAGCTCTACCAGGCTGCCTACGTCTTCACCGCGAATACCGCCCAGGCCGCTCGCGTCATCGATGCCCTGCGTCAGAAGCAGGAGTCGGAAGGTGCGGCTGCCTGATCCGGCTCACGCCTGATCTCGCACCGCGCATCACCCCACATCCCGCTTCGGACGCGTGCGCGTCCCGGAGCACCGAAGAAAGGAACGCCTCTCATGGCGAAGCTCACCACTGAGGAGCTCATCGAGCAGTTCAAGGGTCTGACCCTGATCGAGCTGTCCGAGTTCGTGAAGGCCTTCGAGGAGGTCTTCGAGGTCACCGCTGCTGCCCCCGTCGCCGTCGCCGCCGCGCCGGCCGCCGGTGGTGCTGGTGCCGACGCCGCCGCCGAGGAGGAGAAGGACTCGTTCGACGTCGTCCTGACCGCCGCCGGTGACAAGAAGATCCAGGTCATCAAGGAGGTGCGCGCGCTCACGTCGCTCGGCCTCAAGGAGGCCAAGGACCTCGTCGACGAGGCGCCGAAGCCGGTGCTCGAGGGCGTCAACAAGGAGACGGCTGAGAAGGCGAAGGCGCAGCTCGAGGGCGCCGGCGCTTCGGTCGAGCTCAAGTGATCTGACTCCGCGCGGGGCTCGTCCCCGTCGCGGAGACGCTCACGCACGAAGGCCCGCCACCCCGTCCGGGGCGGCGGGCCTTCGTCGTGCGTGCGGCGGCCGGCAACTTCCCGTCGGGGTGTGGTCTGTGCCACCATGGCCGCGGCGACAACGAGGTCGCCCGCCTGGCCGAAGGGCCGGGCGCGGACGCGGATCCGTCGGTCCGGCTGGAGCGAGCACCGGGTGGGTGCACCGTCGAGGTGCACCACGGGGGTGCGGCGCTCGCCGACCGGGTGGACTTCCGTCAGGGGGCCGAGTATGCTAGCGCTTTGCGCTGGCCTGTGCCCGCGATCTCAGATATCCCGAGCCGGATCTTGACGTATGTGCGCGTCGAGATCCGCCGTCGAGGCTGGGGGTCGCGCCTTGCCAGGCGGCGCAGCGTGCCTCTCGACCGCAGGGAAGGACCCCTCTTGGCTGCCTCGCGCACCCCTTCTGCACCGTCCGCCGACGCCATCGCGAACCGCACCGCATCCCGCCGCATCTCCTTCGCCAAGATCCACGAGCCGCTCGAGGTCCCTGACCTGCTCGGCCTGCAGACCGAGAGCATGGACTGGCTGCTGGGCAACGAGCGGTGGCAGGCGCGCGTGGCCGCGGCTCTCGAGGACGGTCGCAACGACGTCCCGCAGACCGCCGGCCTCGAGGAGATCTTCGAGGAGATCTCCCCGATCGAGGACTTCGGCGGCACCATGTCGCTCTCCTTCCGCGAGCACCGCTTCGAGCCGGCGAAGTACACGGCCGAGGAGTGCAAGGAGAAGGACTTCACCTTCGCCGCCCCGCTGTTCGTGACGGCCGAGTTCGTCAACTACACGACCGGTGAGATCAAGAGCCAGACGGTCTTCATGGGCGACTTCCCGCTCATGACCGAGCGCGGCACGTTCATCATCAACGGCACCGAGCGCGTGGTCGTCTCGCAGCTCGTCCGTTCGCCCGGCGTGTACTTCGAGCGCACCGCCGACAAGACGTCCGACAAGGACGTCCTGACGGCCAAGGTCATCCCGAGCCGTGGCGCGTGGCTCGAGTTCGAGATCGACAAGCGCGACAACGTCGGCGTGCGCGTCGACCGCAAGCGCAAGCAGAACGCCACGGTGCTGCTCAAGGCGCTCGGCATGACCGAGGGCGAGATCCGCGAGGAGTTCGCGGCGTACCCGGCGGTCATCGACACGCTCGAGAAGGACCACGTCCAGACGCAGGACGAGGCGCTGCTGGACCTGTACCGCAAGATCCGCCCGGGCGAGCCGCCCACGGTCGAGGCCGGTCGCGCGCTCATCGAGAACTTCTACTTCAACCCGAAGCGCTACGACCTCGCGAAGGTCGGCCGCTACAAGGTCAACAAGAAGCTCGGCCAGGACGCGCCGCTGTCGGACTCGGTGCTCTCGCGCGAGGACGTCGTCGCGACGATCAAGTACCTCGCCGCGCTGCACATCGACCAGACCTCGCTGCCGGGCACGCGCAACGGTGAGTCGATCGAGATCCGCGTCGAGACGGACGACATCGACCACTTCGGCAACCGCCGCATCCGCGCGGTCGGCGAGCTCATCCAGAACCAGGTCCGCACGGGCCTGTCCCGGATGGAGCGCGTCGTGCGCGAGCGCATGACGACGCAGGACGTCGAGGCCATCACGCCGCAGACCTTGATCAACATCCGCCCGGTCGTGGCGTCGATCAAGGAGTTCTTCGGCACCTCGCAGCTCTCGCAGTTCATGGACCAGAACAACCCGCTCGCGGGGCTGACGCACAAGCGGCGTCTGTCGGCCCTCGGCCCGGGTGGTCTGTCCCGTGACCGCGCCGGCATGGAGGTCCGTGACGTCCACCCGTCGCACTACGGCCGCATGTGCCCGATCGAGACCCCTGAGGGTCCGAACATCGGTCTGATCGGCTCGCTCGCGTCGTTCGGTCGGATCAACCCGTTCGGCTTCGTCGAGACGCCGTACCGCCGGGTCGTCAAGGGTCGCGTCACGGACGAGGTGCACTACCTCACGGCCGACGACGAGGACCGTCACGTCATCGCCCAGGCGAACGCGCCCCTCAAGGAGAACGGCGAGTTCGAGGAGGACCGCGTCCTGGTCCGCACCAAGGGCGGGGAGATCGACTACATCCCCGGCGAGCTCATCGACTACATGGACGTCTCGCCGCGCCAGATGGTGTCGGTCGCGACGGCCCTGATCCCGTTCCTCGAGCACGACGACGCGAACCGCGCGCTCATGGGCGCCAACATGCAGCGCCAGGCCGTGCCGCTGGTCCGCTCCGAGGCCCCGCTGGTCGGCACCGGCATGGAGCGTCGTGCGGCCGTCGACGCCGGCGACGTGATCGTCGCGACGAAGCCCGGTGTCGTCACGGAGGTCTCGGCCGACCTCATCACGGTGGCGAACGACGACGCGACCTCCTCGACGTACCGCGTCGCGAAGTTCCGCCGCTCGAACCAGGGCACGTCCTACAACCAGCGCGTGCTGGTCGACGCCGGTCAGCGCGTCGAGGTGGGCTCGGTCCTCGCCGACGGCCCGGCCACGGACGAGGGCGAGCTTGCGCTCGGCCGCAACCTGCTGGTCGCGTTCATGTCGTGGGAGGGTCACAACTACGAGGACGCGATCATCCTGTCGCAGCGCCTCGTGCAGGACGACGTGCTGTCCTCGATCCACATCGAGGAGCACGAGGTCGACGCTCGTGACACCAAGCTCGGCCCCGAGGAGATCACGCGGGACATCCCGAACGTCTCCGAGGAGGTCCTCGCGGACCTCGACGAGCGCGGCATCATCCGCATCGGTGCCGAGGTCGCGGCCGGCGACGTGCTCGTCGGGAAGGTCACGCCCAAGGGCGAGACCGAGCTGACCCCGGAGGAGCGCCTGCTGCGTGCGATCTTCGGCGAGAAGGCGCGCGAGGTGCGCGACACCTCGCTCAAGGTCCCGCACGGCGAGTCCGGCACGGTCATCGAGGTGCGCACGTTCTCGCGCGAGGACGGCGACGAGCTGCCCGCGGGCGTCAACGAGCTGGTCCGCGTGTACATCGCGCAGCGCCGCAAGATCACGGACGGCGACAAGCTCGCCGGTCGTCACGGCAACAAGGGCGTCATCTCGAAGATCCTGCCGGTCGAGGACATGCCGTTCCTCGCCGACGGGACCGCCGTGGACGTCGTCCTCAACCCGCTCGGTGTGCCCGGCCGTATGAACGTCGGCCAGGTCCTCGAGACGCACCTGGGCTGGGTCGCCAAGCAGGGCTGGGACATCCAGCTCGCCGAGGGCGACGTGGCGTGGCGTGACGGTGTCCCGGCGATCGCCGCCTCGTCGCAGCCGGGCAACCCGGTCGCGACGCCCGTGTTCGACGGTGTCCCGGAGCAGACCCTGACGGGGCTGCTCGGCTCGACGCTGCCGAACCGTGACGGCGAGCGCATGGTCGGCTCGGACGGCAAGGCGCGTCTGTTCGACGGCCGCTCCGGCGAGCCGTTCCCGGACGCGGTGTCGGTCGGCTACATGTACATCCTGAAGCTGCACCACCTGGTGGACGACAAGATCCACGCGCGTTCGACCGGCCCGTACTCGATGATCACGCAGCAGCCGCTGGGTGGTAAGGCGCAGTTCGGCGGCCAGCGCTTCGGCGAGATGGAGGTCTGGGCCCTCGAGGCGTACGGCGCGGCCTACACGCTGCAGGAGCTCCTGACCATCAAGTCGGACGACGTCCCGGGCCGCGTGAAGGTGTACGAGGCCATCGTCAAGGGCGAGAACATCCCCGACTCGGGCATCCCGGAGTCGTTCAAGGTCCTGCTCAAGGAGATGCAGTCGCTCTGCCTGAACGTCGAGGTGCTGTCGTCCGACGGCGTCTCGATCGACATGAAGGAGAACGACGACGAGGTCTACCGCGCAGCGGAGGAGCTCGGCATCGACCTGTCGCGTCGCCCCAACGCCAGCAGCGTCGAAGAGATCTGACGTCGAGCCCCGGTCCGGCTACCCAGCAGGGATGCCGGACCGGGGGCCCGCACCCCTTTAGCAACATTTCCGTCCGCCGGACACCCGCGAGCACGCGGGCCGGCAAGCGAAGGAAGTAGGACCACCCTTGCTCGACGTCAACGTCTTCGACGAGCTGCGTATCGGCCTGGCCACGGCCGACGACATCCGTGCCTGGTCGCACGGCGAGGTCAAGAAGCCCGAGACCATCAACTACCGGACCCTGAAGCCGGAGAAGGATGGCCTGTTCTGCGAGAAGATCTTCGGTCCCACCCGGGACTGGGAGTGCAACTGCGGCAAGTACAAGCGCGTGCGCTTCAAGGGCATCATCTGCGAGCGCTGCGGCGTCGAGGTGACCCGTTCCAAGGTGCGCCGTGAGCGCATGGGCCACATCGAGCTGGCCGCCCCCGTCACGCACATCTGGTTCTTCAAGGGTGTGCCGTCGCGTCTGGGCTACCTGCTCGACCTCGCGCCGAAGGACCTCGAGAAGGTCATCTACTTCGCGGCCTACATGATCACGTGGGTCGACGTCGACGGTCGTCAGGAAGACCTCCCGAACCTCCAGAACGAGATCGACCTGGAGCGCAAGGAGATCACCGACCGCCGCGACAACGACATCAACAACCGCGCCGCGAAGCTCGAGGCCGACCTGGCCGAGCTCGAGGCCGAGGGTGCCAAGGCCGACGCGCGCCGCAAGGTCCGCGACTCGGCCGAGCGCGAGATGGCGCAGATCCGCAAGCGTGCCGACGCGGAGGTCGACCGTCTCGACCAGGTGTGGGACCGGTTCAAGAACCTCAAGGTCGCCGACCTCGAGGGCGACGAGCTGCTCTACCGCCAGCTGCAGGACCGCTACGGCAACTACTTCGAGGGCTCGATGGGCGCCGCGGCGATCCAGAAGCGCCTCGAGGCCTTCGACCTGGAGGCCGAGTCGGACAACCTGCGCGAGATCATCAAGACGGGCAAGGGCCAGCGCAAGACGCGTGCCCTCAAGCGTCTGAAGGTCGTCAACGCGTTCCTCACCACGACCAACTCGCCCACGGGCATGGTCCTCGACGCCGTCCCGGTCATCCCGCCGGACCTGCGCCCGATGGTCCAGCTCGACGGTGGCCGCTTCGCGACCTCCGACCTGAACGACCTGTACCGCCGCGTCATCAACCGGAACAACCGCCTCAAGCGGCTCCTGGACCTGGGCGCGCCGGAGATCATCGTCAACAACGAGAAGCGGATGCTCCAGGAGGCCGTGGACTCGCTGTTCGACAACGGCCGTCGTGGCCGCCCCGTCACGGGCCCCGGCAACCGTCCGCTGAAGTCGATCTCCGACATGCTCAAGGGCAAGCAGGGCCGGTTCCGCCAGAACCTGCTCGGCAAGCGCGTCGACTACTCGGGCCGTTCGGTCATCGTCGTCGGCCCGCAGCTCAAGCTGCACCAGTGCGGCCTGCCCAAGCAGATGGCGCTCGAGCTGTTCAAGCCGTTCGTCATGAAGCGTCTGGTGGACCTCAACCACGCGCAGAACATCAAGTCTGCCAAGCGCATGGTCGAGCGCGCGCGCCCGGTCGTGTGGGACGTGCTCGAGGAGGTCATCACCGAGCACCCGGTGCTGCTGAACCGTGCACCCACGCTGCACCGTCTGGGCATCCAGGCGTTCGAGCCGCAGCTCGTCGAGGGCAAGGCGATCCACCTGCACCCGCTCGTCTGCGCCGCGTTCAACGCGGACTTCGACGGTGACCAGATGGCCGTCCACCTGCCCTTGAGCGCCGAGGCGCAGGCCGAGGCCCGCATCCTCATGCTCTCGAGCAACAACATCCTCAAGCCGTCGGACGGCCGTCCGGTGACCATGCCCTCGCAGGACATGATCATCGGCCTGTTCCACCTGACGTCGGACAAGCCGGAGGCCACGGGCGCCGGCCGGGCGTTCAGCTCGGTCTCCGAGGCGATCATGGCGTTCGACCAGGGTTCGCTGGACCTGAACGCGGTCGTCAAGATCCGCTTCGACGACCTGGTGCTCGGCGAGGACGCGGCGCCCGAGGGCTGGGAGCCGGGCCAGACGCTGCTGTTCGAGACGACGCTCGGCCGTGCGCTCTTCAACGAGCTGCTGCCGGTCGACTACCCGTACGAGAACGGCGTCGTCGACAAGAAGCGTCTGTCGGTCATCGTCAACGACCTCGCCGAGCGCTACCCGAAGGTCGCCGTCGCGGCGTCCCTCGACGCGCTCAAGGAGGCCGGTTTCCGCTGGGCCACGCGCTCGGGCGTGACCATCGCCATCTCCGACGTCGCGACGCCGGCGGCGAAGGCCGCGATCCTCGAGGAGCACGAGGCGCGCGCCGCCAAGGTGCAGGGCCAGTACGAGAAGGGCCTCATCACCGACGACGAGCGTCGTCAGGAGCTCATCGAGATCTGGACGCAGGCCACCGACAAGGTCGCCAAGGCGATGCAGGAGAACTTCCCTGCGCGCAACACGGTGTACCGGATGGTCGGCTCGGGCGCGCGTGGTAACTGGATGCAGGTCCGTCAGATCGCCGGTATGCGCGGTCTCGTGGCGAACCCGAAGGGCGAGATCATCCCTCGTCCGATCAAGTCCAACTACCGCGAGGGCCTGTCCGTCCTCGAGTACTTCATCGCCACGCACGGTGCCCGCAAGGGTCTGGCGGACACCGCTCTGCGGACCGCCGACTCGGGTTACCTCACGCGTCGTCTGGTGGACGTCTCGCAGGACGTCATCGTCCGCGAGGACGACTGCGGCACCGAGCGCGGCCTGACGATGCCGATCGGCGTCCCGGGTGGCGACGGCGCGCTGCGTCGTCACGACAAGGTCGAGACCAGCGTCTACTCGCGCACGCTCGCGACGGACATCGAGGTCGACGGCGAGGTCATCGGTCACGCCGGTGACGACGTCGGCGACGTGCTGCTCGACCGTCTGCTCGAGTCGGGTGTCGACACGCTCAAGGTGCGTTCGGTGCTCACCTGCGAGTCGCGCGTCGGCACGTGCGCCAAGTGCTACGGCCGCTCGCTGGCCACCGGCAAGCTCGTCGACATCGGTGAGGCCGTCGGCATCATCGCGGCCCAGTCGATCGGCGAGCCCGGCACGCAGCTGACGATGCGTACCTTCCACACCGGTGGTGTCGCCTCCGCGGAGGACATCACGCAGGGTCTGCCGCGTGTCCAGGAGCTCTTCGAGGCCCGTACCCCCAAGGGTGAGGCGCCGATCGCGGAGTTCTCGGGTCGCGTGGTGATCGAGGAGGGTGACCGTTCGCGGCGCATCGTCCTGACCCCGGACGACGGCTCGGAGGAGATCGCCTACCCGATCACCAAGCGCTCCCGCCTGCTGGTCAACGACGGCGACCACGTCGTCGTCGGGACCCAGCTGGTCCAGGGTGCCGTGGACCCGAAGAAGGTCCTGCGCATCCTCGGCCCGCGCAAGACGCAGGAGCACCTGGTCGACGAGGTGCAGGAGGTCTACCGCTCCCAGGGCGTGGACATCCACGACAAGCACATCGAGGTCATCGTGCGGCAGATGCTGCGTCGCGTGACGGTGCTCGACTCGGGCTCGACCGACCTGCTGCCCGGCGAGCTCGCCGAGCGTGGCCGGTTCGAGGACGCCAACCGTCAGGCGGTTGCCGAGGGCGGTCAGCCGGCCTCGGGTCGTCCCGAGCTCATGGGCATCACGAAGGCGTCGCTCGCGACCGACTCGTGGCTGTCGGCGGCCTCCTTCCAGGAGACCACCCGCGTGCTCACCGAGGCCGCCATGTCGGGTCGCAGCGACCCGCTGCTCGGCCTCAAGGAGAACGTCATCCTCGGCAAGCTCATCCCCGCCGGCACCGGTCTGCCCCGCTACCGCGACATCGCGGTGGAGCCGACGGAGGAGGCGAAGGCCGAGCTGTACCCGACGTTCGGCTACGACGAGATCGACTTCCCGGCCCTGGGCTTCGGCTCCGGCGAGGCGATCCCGCTCGAGGACATCGACTTCGGCGACCTGCGCTGACGTCGTACTCCTGATCCGACCCGAGGATCCGACCCGAGGGGGTCCACCGCACCGCGGTGGGCCCCCTCGGGCGTTGACGCACGAGCTCGAGGTCGCCCGCGCGACCCGGCACGGACCGTGGCTATGCTGCCCGACATGTCCGTCTACTCCGATCCTGACGAGGTCCTCGCGCGCGTGCGCGACGACATCGCGGCCGCGCAGCGACGCGCGGTGGCGGCCGGCGAGGTCCGGGACCGGATCGACGCCATCCGGGGCCGTGCGTCCTCGCCACGAGGGGATGTGCTGGTCGAGGTCGACGTCTCGGGACGGCTCACCGACCTCGAGCTCACCGACGAGGCGCTCGACCGCGGCGGGCGCGAGCTGTCGCGGCTCGTCGTCGAGCTCGTCGGGCAGGCCGGCGCGGAGGCGGGCGCGCGGGCCGTGGCGGCCATGGAGGAGGCGTTCGGCGCCGACGACGGCGCGAGCACGCACCTGCGCGCCGAGGTCGCCCAGCGCTGGGGGGCGACCCCGTGAGCAGCGAGCTCGTGCTCGACACCGAAGTGCTGCGCCGGCACGCGGGGCGGGTGCGCAGCCTCGGGTCGGACGTCGGGGCGGCGCGTTCGGCCGTGGGCTCGGCCGACCTGCACGGCGGCGCGTTCGGCGTCCTGTGCTCGTTCCTGCCGAGCATCGTGTCGGGCGCCGCGCGCGCGTCGCAGGACGCGATCGTGGAGCTGGACGGCGCGGTGTCCGCGGCGTCCACGGGGCTGACGGGCATGGCCGCCTCCTTCGAGGCCTGCGACGAACGTGTGGCCCTCGCGCTGCGCGCCCTGACGCGAGCGCTGGACGGCGCATGACCGACTCGCTCGTCGTCCCGGGGCAGGACACGACGACCGCGGTCTCCGGCACAGGGGTGGTCGAGTCGGTCCACGACCTGGCGCAGGCGCTGCAGGGCGGGTCGTGGCTGGAGGTGGGGCTGGCGGGCGTCGGCGCGGCGCTCGACGTGGCGGCCACCGTGGTCGACCCGCTCGGCTCGCTGATCGCGGCCGGGTTGGGCTGGCTGATGGATCACCTCGAGCCGCTCAAGGGCTGGCTGGACGACCTCACGGGTGATGCGGGCGCGGTCGCCGGGTTCGCGGGGACGTGGGACAACGTGGCCGCGGCGATGGGCACCGCGGGCGAGGACCTGAGCCACATGGCGCGTGCCGATCTCGAGGCGATGCAGGGTGCGGCGGTGGTGGCGTACGCCAGGTACGCCGACGACCTGGCGGCGAAGATGCGCGCGTCGTCGGCGTCGTCGTCGGCGGTGGCCTCCGCGCTGCGGACGTGCGCGACGGTCGTGCAGGTGGTGCACGACCTGGTGCGCGACACGATCGCCCAGCTCGTCGGCTCGATCATCTCGTGGGCGGCCGAGGCCGTGTTCACGCTCGGGTTGGCGACCCCGTGGATCGTCGGCCAGGTCTCGACGCGCGTGTCATCGCTCGCGACGCGGGTCGGCCGGTCGGTCGTCGACGTCGTGACCTCCGCGAAGTCCCTGAAGAACCTCGTCGAGGCGATGCGTGAGGCCCTCGCCCGCCTCGCCGCGAGCGTGCGCCGCTCGGCGGACGCGCCGCACGCCCGGCCGGACGGGCCGGTCGTGCACACCGGCGGCGAGCACGGGCCGCGTCCGCGCCAGGACTGGCGTGCGGAGGAGTGGTCGGAGCGGGTCTACGACTCGCTGCGCGCGGACCCGGATCTCGCCGCGGACATGGCGCGGCACAACCCCGAGTTCTCGCAGGTCGACGTCGACCGCGCGATGGACCACGTGCTGCGCGACGAGCACCTGCTGGGCACTGACTACGATGACCCGTACACGGGGCGGTTCGACGCGAGCCCGGACATGGCGGAGGCCTTCGAGCGGCTGCGCTCGGGCACGGCGACCGAGCTCGACCGCATGCTCCTGCGCCACGAGATCGCCGAGGCGCGCTACATGGACGCGCATCCCGGTGCCTCGTACGCGCAGGCGCACCGGGCGGCGACCGAGGTGTCGGACTGGCGCTCGGCCCTCGACGCGAGCCGGAGGGGATGACGATGGCGGGCACGGCGTTCGGGCGCAAGGTCGCCGAGTCGGCGACGGAGGTGCGGTACGCCTTCGGGGAGACGCCGGTGGCCGACGAGGGTGTGCTGGTCATCCCGTTCGAGGACCTGGACGCGTGGTACGTCGAGGGCACGCAGGACCGTCCGATCTCCGCGCAGTGGGCGCTCGTGAAGGTGCTCCGGCTGCACCGACGCGAGGGAGCATGGCCGGAGAGAGCCGCGTTCTACTCGTGACCGCGGACGGCTCCGCGCACGGCTGACCAGCGCGGGCGGACCCCCGGTTGCGGCGCAGCGCGAGCACGGGCAGCGTCACAGTGCCGGTCCTTTGACGGTGTCCGGGCGAGGAAGGTAACGTTGGACACCGTGCCCGCGCCGTCGGGCCCTCGCGCGTGCACTCGCACGGGTGTCGTCCGCTTCGTACGGACCCGCCCCGCAGGTGCGCAGGGACACCAACCCCCGCCTCTCGTGCGGTCCCCGCCGCCCGGCTCCCGCTGGGCCTCGGAGCCGGAGGAGAACGGGGCGACACGCCCGAGCGCGTGGGTCGGTTCGGGACTCACGACCATGCGATAGCCGCGCGACGGGCGGCGACTCGCGCACTTGCCGGCCGTCCAGGGTGACGGGCACCGGTCGACCAGAGCTCATCTACCAGACGGAGACGTAGTGCCTACGATCCAGCAGCTGGTCCGCAAGGGCCGGCAGGCGAAGACGAACAAGTCGAAGACGCCTGCCCTCAAGGGCAGCCCGCAGCGTCGTGGCGTGTGCACGCGCGTGTACACCACGACCCCCAAGAAGCCGAACTCCGCTCTGCGCAAGGTCGCCCGTGTGCGCCTGTCGTCGGGCGTCGAGGTCACGGCCTACATCCCCGGCGTCGGCCACAACCTGCAGGAGCACTCGATCGTGCTCGTCCGCGGCGGTCGTGTGAAGGACCTGCCGGGTGTCCGCTACAAGATCGTGCGCGGCGCTCTCGACACGCAGGGCGTGAAGAACCGCAAGCAGGCGCGCAGCCGCTACGGCGCGAAGAAGGGCTGAACCGATGCCTCGTAAGGGTCCCGCCCCGAAGCGGCCGCTGATCGTCGACCCCGTCTACGGGTCGCCGGTCGTCACGCAGCTCATCAACAAGATCCTCCTCGACGGCAAGAAGACCGTCGCGGAGTCGATCGTCTACGGCGCGCTCGAGGGCGTGCGCGAGAAGACCCAGCAGGACCCGGTCGTCGTGCTCAAGCGCGCGCTCGACAACGTGCGTCCGTCGCTCGAGGTCAAGTCGCGTCGTGTCGGTGGTGCCACGTACCAGGTGCCGATCGAGGTGCGTCCCGTGCGCTCCACGACGCTCGCGCTGCGCTGGCTCACCGACTACTCGCGCGCTCGTCGCGAGAAGACGATGACCGAGCGCCTCATGAACGAGATCCTCGACGCGTCCAACGGCCTCGGTGCCGCTGTGAAGCGCCGGGAGGACATGCACAAGATGGCCGAGTCCAACCGGGCCTTCGCGCACTACCGCTGGTGATTCCAGCCGGTGCGGCCGGCACGCGTCAGCGTGTGCCGGCCGCACACCGAGCCAACCGACAAGGGGCAGACCAACGTGGCACTTGACGTGCTGACGGACCTCACGAAGGTCCGCAACATCGGCATCATGGCGCACATCGATGCCGGCAAGACGACGACCACCGAGCGGATCCTGTTCTACACCGGGGTCAACTACAAGATCGGTGAGACGCACGACGGTGCGTCGACGATGGACTGGATGGAGCAGGAGCAGGAGCGCGGCATCACGATCACGTCCGCCGCGACGACCTGCTACTGGAAGAACAACCAGATCAACATCATCGACACGCCTGGCCACGTGGACTTCACGGTCGAGGTGGAGCGCTCGCTGCGCGTCCTCGACGGTGCCGTCGCGGTGTTCGACGGCAAGGAGGGCGTGGAGCCCCAGTCGGAGACCGTCTGGCGCCAGGCCGACAAGTACGACGTCCCGCGCATCTGCTTCGTCAACAAGATGGACAAGCTGGGCGCGGACTTCTACTTCACCGTGAAGACCATCGTCGAGCGCCTCAAGGCCAAGCCGCTGGTCATCCAGCTGCCGATCGGCTCGGAGAGCGACTTCATCGGCGTCGTGGACCTGGTCGAGCAGCGTGCGCTCGTCTGGCGTGGCGAGACCGCGCTGGGCGAGAAGTACGAGGTCGAGGAGATCCCCGCCGACCTCGTCGAGAAGGCCGCGCAGTACCGCGCGGAGCTGCTCGAGGCCGTCGCCGAGACCGACGACGAGCTGCTCGAGAAGTTCCTCGGTGGCGAGGAGCTGACGGTCGCCGAGATCAAGGCCGGCATCCGCAAGCTCACGGTCGCCTCGGAGGCCTACCCGGTCCTGTGCGGCTCGGCGTTCAAGAACAAGGGCGTCCAGCCCATGCTCGACGCCGTCATCGACTACCTCCCGACCCCGCTCGACGTCCCTGCCGTGCAGGGCCACGACGCGAAGGACGCGGAGATCGTCGTCGAGCGTCACCCCGACGCGACCGAGCCGTTCTCGGCTCTCGCGTTCAAGGTGGCGTCGCACCCGTTCTTCGGGAAGCTGACGTACGTCCGGGTCTACTCCGGCTCCGTCGAGCAGGGCGCCCAGGTGCTCAACTCGACCAAGGGCAAGAAGGAGCGCATCGGGAAGCTCTTCCAGATGCACTCCAACAAGGAGAACCCGGTCCAGGAGGCCACGGCCGGCCACATCTACGCGTTCATCGGGCTCAAGGACGTCACCACCGGTGACACCCTGTGCGACCCGAGCTCGCCGGTGGTGCTCGAGTCCATGACCTTCCCGGAGCCCGTCATCGACGTGGCGATCGAGCCGAAGACCAAGGGCGACCAGGAGAAGCTCTCCATCGCGATCCAGAAGCTCGCCGAGGAGGACCCGACGTTCCGGGTCAAGCTCGACGAGGAGACCGGCCAGACCGTCATCGGCGGCATGGGCGAGCTCCACCTCGACATCCTCGTCGACCGCATGCGTCGCGAGTTCAAGGTCGAGGCGAACGTCGGCAAGCCGCAGGTCGCGTACCGCGAGACGATCCGTCGTGCGGTCGAGAAGATCGACTACACGCACAAGAAGCAGACCGGTGGCTCCGGCCAGTACGCGAAGGTGCAGATGACCTTCGAGCCGCTGGACCCGGCCGAGGGCGAGCTGTACGAGTTCGAGAACAAGGTCACCGGTGGCCGCGTCCCGCGCGAGTACATCCCGTCCGTCGACCAGGGCATCCAGAGCGCGATGCAGCTCGGCGTCCTCGCGGGCTTCCCGCTCGTGGGCGTCAAGGCGATCCTGCTCGACGGTGCGGCGCACGACGTCGACTCCTCGGAGATGGCGTTCAAGATCGCCGGTTCGATGATCCTCAAGGAAGCTGTCCGCAAGGCCGACCCGGCTCTGCTCGAGCCGATCATGGCCGTCGAGGTCCGCACCCCTGAGGACTACATGGGTGATGTCATCGGCGACCTGAACTCGCGCCGCGGCATGATCCAGTCCATGGAGGACGCCACGGGTGTGAAGGTCATTCGCGCCCAGGTGCCCCTCTCGGAGATGTTCGGGTACGTCGGTGACCTGCGGTCGAAGACCCAGGGTCGTGCGGTGTACTCGATGCAGTTCGACAGCTACGCCGAGGTGCCTCGGGCCGTGGCCGACGAGATCATCAAGAAGACCCGGGGCGAGTAGTCCCACAGGTCGAAACCTGTAGTTCCATCACACAAACCGACCCGTGGGGCCGCGCGCTCTGCAGGTACCTTCCGGTAGCTGCAGCCGGGCAGTCTCTACCAAGTCCTGAGGAGGACACCTAGTGGGCAAGGCGAAGTTCGAGCGGACGAAGCCGCACGTCAACATCGGGACCATCGGTCACGTCGACCACGGCAAGACGACGCTGACCGCCGCGATCTCGAAGGTGCTGCACGACAAGTACCCGGACCTGAACCCCTTCACGCCGTTCGACGAGATCGACAAGGCGCCTGAGGAGAAGCAGCGCGGTATCACGATCAACATCGCGCACGTCGAGTACCAGACCGAGAAGCGTCACTACGCGCACGTCGACGCCCCCGGTCACGCCGACTACATCAAGAACATGATCACGGGTGCGGCGCAGATGGACGGCGCCATCCTCGTGGTCGCGGCCACCGACGGCCCGATGGCCCAGACGCGTGAGCACGTCCTGCTCGCCCGTCAGGTCGGCGTCCCGTACCTGCTCGTGGCGCTCAACAAGTCCGACATGGTCGACGACGAGGAGATCCTCGAGCTCGTCGAGATGGAGGTCCGCGAGCTGCTGTCGTCGCAGGGCTTCGACGGCGACAACGCGCCGGTCGTGCGCGTCTCGGGCCTCAAGGCGCTCGAGGGCGACCCGCAGTGGGTCAAGTCGGTCGAGGACCTGCTGGACGCCGTCGACGAGAACGTGCCGGACCCGGTGCGTGACATCGACAAGCCGTTCCTCATGCCGATCGAGGACGTCTTCACGATCACCGGTCGTGGCACCGTCGTGACGGGCCGCGTCGAGCGCGGTCAGCTCAAGGTGAACGAGGAGGTGGAGATCGTCGGCATCAAGGAGAAGGCGATCAAGACCACCGTCACCGGTGTCGAGATGTTCCGCAAGCTGCTCGACTACGCCGAGGCCGGCGAGAACGTCGGTCTGCTCCTGCGCGGCACGCGCCGCGAGGAGGTCGAGCGTGGCCAGGTCGTCGTGAAGCCGGGTTCGATCACGCCGCACACCGAGTTCGAGGGCCAGGTCTACATCCTGGCCAAGGACGAGGGTGGGCGTCACAACCCCTTCTACACGAACTACCGTCCGCAGTTCTACTTCCGGACGACCGACGTCACCGGTGTCATCACGCTGCCCGAGGGCACCGAGATGGTCATGCCCGGCGACAACACGGAGATCTCCGTCACGCTGATCCAGCCCATCGCGATGGAGGAGGGCCTCGGCTTCGCCATCCGCGAGGGTGGCCGCACCGTCGGCTCGGGTCGCGTCGTCAAGATCATCAAGTGATCCTCGCCCTTCGGGGCTGATCGCTCGGCAGGGCCCGGGAGCTTCGGCTCCCGGGCCCTGCTGCCGTCTGCGGGCTCTGGCGTGTCCGCCCACGCGGCGGGTGGGGAGTGAAACGATTCGGACAGCGGCCCGGACGAGGGATCCTCTCGCCGGGCCTCGTGCGCGCGATTAGCGTCCTGCGCATGTCTGCTGAGCTTCCCGAGTCGCGTCCCACGGCCGACGGCCGCCGCACCGCGACCGCCGTCGACCCGGCTCCTTCGTCCCCGGCGTTCGACGCCGTCCTCGACCCCACCGGCTCGGGCGGCACCGCGGCCCCCGCGCAGCCGGGCCGGGGCAAGGTGCTCGGCTGGGTGATCGGGATCGCCCTGGCGATCGTCGTCGGCGTGGGTGCGTACGCGGTGTTCGGTGGCAAGGGTGCCGCCGACGACGCCACGAACGACGACGGTGGGCCGGTGTCCGCGTCGATCGCCCGGGGGACCGCGGACACCGCGGCGCTGACCCTCGAGGGGTCGGTCGGCTCGGTGCTGCTGCGTGCCGACGCGGGCGCGGACGAGCTCGTCGGGATCGAGGCCACGGGCGCCGACGCCGCCGCTCAGCTCAGCGAGGGCGACCCGGCGGTCGCGACGCTGGCCGGCGACGCGTCGACGGTCCGAGTGGCCCCCGAGGTCGCGTGGACCGTGGCGCTGGGTGCGGAGACCGACACCGTCACCGCGAACCTGATGGGCGCCAAGGTCGCGGGCGTCGAGGTCACCGCGGGTGCTCGCTCGGTCGACCTGACGCTGCCGGTGCCGGACGCGCCGGTCACGGTCGACCTGAAGTCCGGCCTGGGGTCGTTCGTGCTGCACGTCCCTGCCGGGGTGGCGGTCCTCGTCGACGTCCAGACCGGCGCGGGTCAGGTGATGGTCGACGACCGCACCGAGAACGCGGTCGAGGCCGGGACGCAGATCCCCACCGAGGGCTTCTCGGCCGACGGGCCGCACTACGTCGTGAAGGTGAGCAGCGGCGTCGGGACGATCATGGTCCACCACGACGCTGCGTGACGGTCGCCCGGGAGCGGCAGCTGGCACGAGGACGGCCGCTCGGACGACGGTCGGCAGAACGGCGGCCGGCAGGACGTCCGGAGTGCTACCGTCGCCCGAGTTCGTCCGACTCGGCGAGGCGGGGGTGCGTGCGGTGAGCGAAGGGTTCTCGGCGACGGCCGGGACGCTCGACGAGGCGGGCAAGGAGCTGCTGCAGGTCGTCACGACCCTGCGGCCTGCTGACCCGGCGGCGTGGCCGGCCGGCGACGGCGTCTACGGCTTCGCGTCGTTGAGCGGCGCGATGGCCGAGGCGCAGACGGCGATGACCACCCGCGTGGGCGATCTCGCGAGCGTGACCGTCGGCTCGGCGATCCGGCTCCAGGACTGCGCGCAGGCGTACCGCGACGCCGAGGAGCGCGTGCGCGCCGCGCTCGAGAAGCTCGCGAGCCTGCTCGTCGGAGCCGTGCGGTGAGGGTGCTGCCCGGCGACGCGGGCGCCGTGAGTGCTGCGGCCACGCAGGTGAGCGGCGCGGCGACCGCGGTGGCCGAGGCCGGCGCTCTCGTGCACGGTCAGCGCGGGGCGCTCGACTGGACCGGTGCGGCCGCCGACGCGTGCGACGCCCGGCTGGGAGCCGTCGAGTCCGGCGCCGGGGCGGTCGAGTCGAGCCTCACCGCGATCGCGGGAGCGCTGACCGGCTTCGCTGCGGAGCTCGCGGCGGCCGAGGAGGACGCGAGGGCCGCCGACGACGACCGCAGGCGGGCGAGGGCCCGGGTCGCCGCCGACGCGCTCGACCTCCCCGCCTGGTACGACTACCTGCGGGCACGCGCGCGGGTGTGGAGCGCGACCGGTCGGGCGGAGGCTGCCGCGGGCCGCGCCGCGGACGCGGTGCGCGCCGCCCTGGGAACCGACAAGCCAGCGATCGACGCGCTGTCCGACGCCGCGCGCCGCGACACCCAGGTCCCGGACGACATGCTCGACAAGGGCTCGTGGGACCAGGCAGACGTGCGGCAGCAGGGGATTGGCTCCTGCTACCTGCTTTCGTCGCTCATGGGCTTCATGCGCACCGACGACGGTGACGCCCTGCTGCGGCGCAACGTGCGCTGGGACGCCCTCAAGCAGGGCTACTGGGTGACCCTCTACGTCGACGGCAAGCCGACCGAGGTGTTCGTCGACGGCGTCTACGACGGCGGCGTGCGCCAGCCCGCCGGCACGGTCGGGCTGGTGTCCGTCTACGAGGCGGCTCTCGGCATCCACCTCGGCTACGCCGACCTCGACGACGGTGGCTACCCCGAGGACGCGATGGAGATGATCACCGGTCGCGACGCGAGCTCGTACACCACCGACGACACGTGGTGGCCGTGGGACGACGAGTTCGGCGGCAACCGCGAGAGCATCGCCGAGCGGCTGGCCGACGGTGCGGCGGTGACGGCGGACACCGGGGGGCGTCCCGATGTCGACGACGTCACGGTGCAGGTGCGGCGCGACGGCGAGCTGACCGACATCGAGGTCGACGTCGTGGGCGGGCACGCCTACATGGTCGAGCGGATCGACGACGACGGCGGGGTGTGGGTCCGCAACCCGTGGGGCCAGGGCAACGGTGCGGACGGCGGAGAGGTGTTCCGGATGGACGCGGACGAGTTCGCGCGGATCTTCGGACGCGTGACGGTCTCGCAGGCACCGGCATGAGCGAGTCGTTCGAGCTGCGTGCCGGGACGCAGCGGGAGGTCGCCGAGGCGCTCGTCGGGGTCGTGGGGCTCGACGTCGTGGACGGCGCGATGCGCGCGCGCCTCGCGGTCGGGCTGCACGGCGCCCGCCACCGCGCCTGGGTGGATCGCGGGCAGGCGCTCTCGCTGCCGGGCTGGGGCACGCTGACGGTGCGGGACGTGAGCGCCGTCGGGGTCGGCCGCGCGGAGCTCGAGTTCGTGCCCGAGTCGGGGGAGCGGCGGTGAGCGACACCGCGACCGGGCGCCGGGTGCGTCCCGTGGTGCTCGCCGGCGTGGGCCTCGGGGTCGTCGCCGTGGCCGTCGCTGCCGTCCTGGCGTGGTCGGGGCGGGGGGACGAGGCGCGGTGCGAGCGCACGGCCGAGACTCCCGCCGGCGGGGTGGTCGAGAGCGCCGCGGGTGGTGCGCAGCTCGTCGTCGGCGACGTGGTCCTCGGGATCGGCGGGCTCTCGGACGACGGGTGCTCGGTGAAGGTGGCGGGTGAGCTCGGCTGGGTCGCGGTGGGGGAGCGGGTCGAGACCGACGGCGTCCCGGTGATGCTGCTGAGCGTCGAGCCGCGCGGGGCCGACGACGACGCCGTGGGTGGGCGCTTCGAGGCCACGTTCTGGATCGGGGCCGACGGCGCGTAGCGGTCGGACGGCGCGCGGAGCGTGAACGGCGCGCACCGGCGCAGGTCGAGCGCGTGCGGGGCCCGGGTGCCCGGTCGCTGCGCGGGATCCGCCGCGCGATGAGGTGCAGGTCACCGCCGGCCCGGGTTGGAGATGCAGGCGCTCGTCTGGCACACTGTTCAGGTTGCCCGCTACGGGTGTGCCTTCGTGCGCGCCAGGCTGGGCCGACAGACGTGGCGAACCGCGTCAGCCCCGGGGTCGACCCGGCGGTGGCGGTTCGACGACAACCACCGACCTCATACCGGGAACGGTATGCAGCGCCCAGGTGCGTCGCGAAGAGCGACACGCCCGAGCGCGGGGGTCGGACGGACCAGTTCGAAGAGAGAGAAGTAGACGACGCCATGGCGGGACAGAAGATCCGCATCCGGCTCAAGTCCTACGACCACGAAGTCATCGACAGCTCGGCGCGCAAGATCGTCGACACGGTGACTCGCGCTGGTGCGTCGGTCGTGGGCCCGGTGCCGTTGCCGACCGAGAAGAACGTGTTCTGCGTCATCCGGTCGCCCCACAAGTACAAGGACAGCCGCGAGCACTTCGAGATGCGCACGCACAAGCGGCTCATCGACATCATCGACCCCACGCCCAAGGCCGTCGACTCGCTCATGCGTCTCGACCTGCCTGCGGACGTGAACATCGAGATCAAGCTCTGATCGCTGGGAAGGAACTGATCCTCATGGTTACCCAGCAGAACGCGCGCCCCGTCACGGCCCTGCTCGGCCGCAAGCTCGGCATGACCCAGCTGTGGGACGAGGCCGGTCGCCTCGTGCCCGTCACGGTCGTCGAGGTCGGCACGAACGTCGTGACGCAGGTCCGCTCCGCTGAGGCTGACGGCTACGCAGCGGTCCAGCTGGCCTTCGGCCAGATCGACCCGCGCAAGGTCACGCAGCCGCTCAAGGGCCACTTCGAGAAGGCCGGGGTCACCCCGCGCCGGAACGTGGCCGAGATCCGCACGTCGAACGCGTCCGAGTACACGCTCGGCCAGGAGATCGACGCGACCGCCTTCGAGGCGGGTCAGCTCGTCGACGTGATCGGCACGACCAAGGGCAAGGGCACCGCCGGTGTGATGAAGCGTCACGGCTTCTCCGGCGTCGGCGCCTCGCACGGTGCCCACCGCAACCACCGCAAGCCGGGCTCGATCGGTGGCGCCTCGACGCCGTCGCGCGTGTTCAAGGGCCTGCGGATGGCCGGTCGGATGGGCGTCGCCCGTCAGACCACTCAGAACCTGACCGTGCACGCGGTCGACGCCGAGCGGGGCCTCCTGCTCGTCAAGGGTGCCGTCCCCGGCCCCAAGAACGGTGTCGTCGTCGTGCGATCCGCTGTGAAGGGTGCGTGACCTCGATGAGCGACACGCTGACCGTCGACGTCGTCGACCCGCAGGGCAAGAAGGCCGGCACGGCCGACCTGCCCGGTGAGGTCTTCGACGCCCAGACGAACGTCCCGCTGATCCACCAGGTCGTCGTCGCGCAGCTCGCCGCGGCCCGACAGGGCACGCACGACACGAAGTCGCGTGGTGAGGTCCGTGGTGGCGGTAGGAAGCCGTACAAGCAGAAGGGCACCGGCCGCGCCCGTCAGGGCTCGACCCGTGCGCCGCAGTTCGCCGGTGGTGGCGTCGTCCACGGCCCCACGCCGCGTGACTACTCGCAGCGGACCCCGAAGAAGATGAAGGCCGCGGCGCTCCGCGGTGCTCTCTCGGACCGCGCTCGCGCCGGCCGCGTGCACGTCGTCTCCGGGTTCGCCCCGGGTGAGGCCCCGTCGACCAAGGCCGCTCTCGCGGTGCTCGACAACCTCACGGTGCGTCGTCACGTGCTCGTCGTCGTCGAGCGTTCCGACGAGATCACGTGGAAGTCGCTGCGCAACGTCGAGCGCGTCCACCTGCTCGTCGCCGACCAGCTCAACACCTACGACGTCCTCGTCTCGGACGACGTCGTCTTCACGCAGGGTGCGCTCGACGCGTTCCTCGCGGGCCCCGTCAAGGGCGCGAAGGCGACGGCGACCTCGACCGAGGCCGAGGAGGAGTCCAAGTGACCAACGTCGGCAAGGACCCCCGCGACATCCTGATCGCGCCGGTCGTCTCCGAGAAGAGCTACGGCCTGCTCGACGAGGGCAAGTACACCTTCCTCGTCGACCCGCGGGCGAACAAGACCGAGATCAAGATCGCCGTCGAGCAGGTGTTCGGCGTGAAGGTCGACTCGGTCAACACCGCCAACCGTCAGGGCAAGGCCCGTCGGACCCGTTTCGGCATCGGCCGCCGCAAGGACACGAAGCGTGCGATCGTCACCCTCCGCGAGGGAACGATCGACATCTTCGGCGGTCCGGTCGGCTGAGCGAAGGACTGAGGACTCATGGGAATCCGTAAGTACAAGCCGACGACGCCGGGCCGCCGTGGCTCGAGCGTGGCCGACTTCGTCGAGATCACGCGCTCCACGCCGGAGAAGTCGCTGGTCCGCCCGCTGACCAAGTCGGGTGGCCGCAACAACACCGGTCGCGTGACCACGCGCCACCACGGTGGCGGCCACAAGCGCGCCTACCGCGTGATCGACTTCCGTCGTCACGACAAGGACGGCGTGCCGGCCAAGGTCGCGCACATCGAGTACGACCCCAACCGCACCGCGCGCATCGCGCTGCTGCACTACGCGGACGGCGAGAAGCGCTACATCATCGCGCCGAACAAGCTGTCGCAGGGTGACGTCGTCGAGGCCGGTGCCGGCGCCGACATCAAGCCCGGCAACAACCTGCCGCTGCGCAACATCCCGACCGGTACGGTCATCCACGCCATCGAGCTGCGGCCCGGCGGCGGAGCGAAGATCGCCCGCTCGGCCGGGACGTCGGTGCAGCTCGTCGCGAAGGACGGCCCGTACGCGCAGCTGCGCATGCCGTCCGGCGAGATCCGCAACGTCGACCTGCGCTGCCGCGCGACGATCGGCGAGGTCGGCAACGCCGAGCAGTCGAACATCAACTGGGGCAAGGCCGGCCGCATGCGCTGGAAGGGCAAGCGCCCGACCGTCCGTGGTGTCGCGATGAACCCGATCGACCACCCGCACGGTGGTGGTGAGGGCAAGACCTCCGGTGGCCGCCACCCGGTGAGCCCGTGGGGTCAGGCCGAGGGCCGTACCCGCCGTCCGAACAAGCCGAGCGACAAGCTCATCGTGCGCCGTCGGCGCACCGGCAAGAAGCGCTGATAGGAGCCCGAGAGAATGCCTCGCAGCCTCAAGAAGGGCCCGTTCGTCGACGGCCACCTGCAGAAGAAGGTCGACGTCCAGAACGAGGCCGGAACGAAGAACGTCATCAAGACGTGGTCGCGTCGTTCGGTCATCACGCCGGACTTCCTGGGCCACACGTTCGCCGTCCACGACGGTCGTAAGCACACCCCGGTGTTCGTGACGGAGTCGATGGTCGGGCACAAGCTCGGCGAGTTCGCCCCGACGCGGACGTTCCGCGGCCACGAGAAGGACGACCGGAAGGGCCGTCGCCGCTGACCCCCGGGTCAGCTGGTGACGCTCTGACGGCAGAGACAGGAGTAGACACGATGGAAGCCAAGGCGAAGGCGCGGTTCGTCCGCGTCACGCCCCAGAAGGCCCGACGCGTCGTCGACCTCATCCGTGGCAAGCAGGCCGGGGAGGCCGTGGCGGTGCTGAAGTTCGCGCCGCAGGCGGCCGCGGAGCCCGTCCTCAAGACGGTGCAGTCGGCGATCGCCAACGCGGTCGAGGGCGCCAAGCGCAACAGTGAGCGCCTCGACGAGGCCAACCTCTACATCTCGGAGGTCTTCGTCGACGAGGGCCCGACCCTGAAGCGGTTCCGGCCGCGCGCTCAGGGTCGCGCCAGCCAGATCCTCAAGCGCACGAGCCACATCACCGTGGTCGTCGCGGAGCGCGAGACGAAGGGACGGTCCTGACAGTGGGGCAGAAGGTCAACCCGCTCGGGTACCGCCTGGGCATCACCACCGACCACAGGTCGCGTTGGTTCGCGGACTCGACGAAGCCGGGTCAGCGCTACCGCGACTACGTTCGCGAGGACGTGCAGATCCGTAAGCTCATGAGCACGGGTCTCGAGCGCGCCGGCATCGCGAAGGTCGAGATCGAGCGCACGCGTGACCGCGTCCGCGTCGACATCCACACCGCCCGCCCGGGCATCGTCATCGGGCGTCGTGGCGCGGAGGCCGACCGCATCCGCGGCGAGCTCGAGAAGCTCACGGGCAAGCAGGTCCAGCTCAACATCCTCGAGGTCAAGAACGCCGAGCTCGAGGCTCAGCTGGTCGCCCAGGGCATCGCCGAGCAGCTCGCGAGCCGTGTGTCCTTCCGTCGCGCGATGCGCAAGGGCATCCAGTCCGCGCAGCGGGCCGGCGCCAAGGGCATCCGCGTGCAGGTCTCCGGCCGTCTCGGCGGCGCGGAGATGAGCCGTACGGAGTTCTACCGCGAGGGTCGTGTGCCGCTGCACACGCTCCGCGCGAACATCGACTACGGGTTCTTCGAGGCTCGCACCACCTTCGGCCGCATCGGCGTCAAGGTGTGGGTCTACAAGGGCGACATGACCGAGAAGGAGTACGCCCGCGAGCAGGCCAGCCAGGCCCCGCGGCCGTCCCGTGGCGGTCCGCGCGGCGAGCGCAGCGACCGTGGTGACCGTGGCCCGCGTGGCGGCGGTCGTCGTGAGCGCGAGGCGCAGGCTCCTGCCGCCGAGGCTCCGGTCGAGTCGAACCCCGAGGCGACCCCTGAGACCGGAACGGAGGCCTGAGCCGTGCTGATCCCGCGCAGGCTGAAGCACCGCAAGCAGCACCACCCGGGGCGCTCCGGCGCCGCGACCGGTGGTACCACGATCTCGTTCGGCGAGTACGGCATCCAGGCTCTTGAGCCCGCCTACGTCACGAACCGGCAGATCGAGGCTGCTCGTATCGCCATGACCCGCCACATCAAGCGTGGCGGCAAGGTCTGGATCAACATCTACCCGGACCGGCCGCTCACGAAGAAGCCTGCTGAGACCCGCATGGGTTCCGGTAAGGGTTCGCCCGAGTGGTGGATCGCCAACGTCAAGCCGGGCCGAGTTCTGTTCGAGCTCGCCGGCGTCCCGGAGCCCCTGGCGCGCGAGGCCATGCGCCGCGCGCAGCACAAGCTCCCGATGAAGACCCGTTTCGTGGTTCGCGAGGGTGGTAACTGATGGCTATCGGAACCAAGGACCTGGCTCCTACCGAGCTGGACGCCTTCGACGACGAGAAGCTGGTCGCCGAGCTGAAGAAGGCCAAGGAGGAGCTGTTCAACCTCCGCTTCCAGTCCGCGACCGGCCAGCTCGAGAGCCACGGGCGGCTCAAGGCCGTGCGCCGCGACATCGCCCGGATCTACACGATCCTGCGCGAGCGCGAGCTCGGTATCCGGACCGCGCCGAGCGCGAGCGAGTGAGGCTGACATGAACGAGAAGCACACCACCGCCACGGCGGAGCACCGCGCGTACCGCAAGACGCGCCGTGGCTACGTCGTGAGCGACAAGATGGACAAGACCGTCGTGGTCGAGGTCGAGGACCGGGTCAAGCACCCGCTCTACGGCAAGGTCCTGCGCCGCACCTCCAAGGTGAAGGCGCACGACGAGCAGAACACGGCCGGCATCGGCGACCTGGTCCTCATCATGGAGACCCGCCCGCTCAGCGCGTCCAAGCGCTGGCGCCTGGTGGAGATCCTGGAGAAGGCCAAGTAAGATCTCGCGGCTTCGGCTGCGTGAAACGGCTGCTCTCGAGCAACCATCCAGTTGCCCACGGGCGGCGGGGAAGTCCCACCGGGTCGTCCCCGCCGCGACGTGTGCATCACGGCAACTATCCGTTCGGCCAGGCTCGGCCCGCTCGGGACCGAGAACCCGCCAGACGACAGGAGTAGGTAGATGATCCAGCAGGAGACGCGGCTTCGCGTCGCCGACAACACGGGTGCGAAGGAGATTCTCTGCATCCGTGTGCTCGGCGGTTCCGGCCGCCGCTACGCCGGGATCGGCGACGTCATCGTCGCCACCGTCAAGGACGCCATTCCCGGCGGCAACGTCAAGAAGGGCGATGTCGTCAAGGCGGTCATCGTGCGCACCCGCAAGGAGCGCCGGCGCCCGGACGGCTCGTACATCAAGTTCGACGAGAACGCGGCCGTGATCCTCAAGAACGACGGTGAGCCTCGCGGCACGCGCATCTTCGGCCCGGTCGGGCGCGAGCTGCGTGACAAGAAGTTCATGAAGATCATCTCGCTGGCTCCGGAGGTGCTCTGACCATGGCGAAGATCAAGAAGGGCGACCTCGTGGTCGTCATCTCGGGCCGTGACAAGGGCAAGCAGGGCCGTGTCCTCGAGGTCCTCACGGAGACGCAGCGCGTCGTCGTCGAGGGCATCCAGCGCGTGCAGAAGCACGTGAAGGCCGGCCAGACGTCGCGTGGCACCCGCACGGGTGGCATCGAGACCGTCGAGGCGCCCATCCACATCAGCAACGTGATGCTCGTGGACCCGGAGACCAAGAAGGGCACCCGGGTCGGCTACCGCTCCGAGCAGGTCGAGCGCGACGGCCGCACCCGGACGGTCCGCGTCCGCGTTGCCAAGCGCTCCGGGAAGGACGTCTGAGATGACTGAGACGACGATCCAGGCTCCGGCGACGCCCCGCCTGAAGTCCAAGTACAACGACGAGATCAAGTCGGCTCTCTTCGAGCAGTTCTCGCACGAGAACATCAACCAGGTCGCGCGCCTCGTGAAGGTCGTCGTGAACATGGGTGTCGGAGAGGCCGCCAAGGACTCGAAGCTCATCGACGGTGCGATCCGCGACCTGACCCAGATCACGGGCCAGAAGCCGCAGGTCACGAAGGCTCGCAAGTCCATCGCGCAGTTCAAGCTGCGTGAGGGCATGCCGATCGGTGCGCACGTCACGCTGCGCGGCGACCGTGCGTGGGAGTTCCTCGACCGCCTGCTGTCGACCGCGCTGCCTCGCATCCGCGACTTCCGCGGCCTGTCGCCCAAGCAGTTCGACGGCCACGGCAACTACACGTTCGGCCTCGTGGAGCAGTCCGTGTTCCACGAGATCGACCAGGACAAGATCGACCGTGTCCGCGGTATGGACATCACGGTCGTGACCACGGCGGACACCGACGACGAGGGCCGCGCCTTGCTCAAGCTCCTCGGCTTCCCGTTCAAGGAGGACTGACCCATGGCGAAGACCGCTCTGATCAACAAGGCGAACGCCAAGCCCAAGTTCGCGGTGCGTGGCTACACGCGCTGCCAGCGCTGCGGCCGTCCGCACTCGGTGTACCGCAAGTTCGGCCTGTGCCGGATCTGCGTGCGGGAGATGGCCCACCGTGGCGAGCTCCCCGGCGTCACCAAGAGCAGCTGGTAATCCCCTCACGACTCGATCGTCGGTAGGTCCCGGGCCGCTTCGCGCGGCCCGGGATACCCCGGCGAGAAAGGGCTGAAGCCCCCATGACCATGACCGACCCGATCGCAGACTTCCTGACTCGTCTGCGGAACGCGAACTCGGCGCACCACGACACCGTGTCGATCCCGTTCTCGAAGCTCAAGTCGCACATCGCGGAGATCCTCCAGGCCGAGGGTTACATCCAGGGCTGGAAGGTCGAGGAGGCCCCTGTGGGCCAGAACCTCGTCGTCGAGCTCAAGTACGGCCCGAACCGCGAGCGTGCGCTCGCCGGCGTCAAGCGCGTGTCCAAGCCGGGCCTGCGCGTGTACGCCAAGTCGACCAACCTGCCCAAGGTGCTCGGCGGCCTCGGCGTGGCGATCCTGTCCACGTCCTCCGGCCTGCTCACCGACAAGCAGGCAGCCAAGAAGGGCGTGGGTGGGGAAGTCCTCGCCTACGTCTGGTGATCTGAGACCAGGAAAGGAGCCAAGCCATGTCTCGTATCGGCAGGATTCCCGTCCCGGTCCCGGCTGGGGTGGACGTCAACATCGACGGCGCCGTCGTCACCGTGAAGGGCCCGAAGGGCACCCTCACGCACACGGTCGCCTCGCCCATCGAGGTCAAGCAGGAGGACGGCACGCTCGTCGTGTCCCGTCCTGACGACGAGCGCTACTCGCGCTCGCTGCACGGCCTCACCCGCACGCTTCTGGCCAACCTGGTCACCGGTGTGACGGAGGGCTACATCAAGAAGCTCGAGATCGTGGGCACGGGTTACCGCGTCACGGCCAAGGGTTCGGACCTCGAGTTCGCCCTCGGCTTCAGCCACCCGGTCGTCGTCTCGCCGCCGGAGGGCATCTCCTTCGTGGTCGAGGCCCCGACGCGCTTCTCGGTGCAGGGCATCGACAAGCAGCAGGTCGGCGAGGTCGCCGCGAACATCCGCAAGATCCGCAAGCCCGAGCCGTACAAGGGCAAGGGTGTGCGTTACGCGGGCGAGAACGTGCGCCGCAAGGTCGGAAAGGCTGGGAAGTAAGCCATGGCGATCAGCATCAAGGGCAAGGGCAAGGCGATCTCGCGCAAGCGTCGTCACCTCCGCCTGCGCAAGAAGGTCGTCGGCACGGCGGCTCGTCCGCGCCTCGTCGTGACGCGCTCGGCGCGCCACATCACGGCCCAGGTCGTGGACGACGCGATCGGTCAGACCGTCGCGTACGCGTCCACGCTCGAGGCCGACCTGCGCGGCGCCGAGGGCGACAAGTCGGCGAAGGCGAAGAAGGTCGGCGAGCTCGTCGCCGAGCGCGCCAAGGCCAAGGGCATCGAGGCGGTCGTGTTCGACCGCGGCGGCAACAAGTACCACGGCCGCGTGGCCGCGGTGGCCGACGGCGCCCGCGAGGGCGGTCTGGCACTGTGACCACGACGATCCGGAAGAAGAGGACTCACTGATGGCTGCTCCTGCACGCAGCAACACCGGTGCCCAGGGCACCGGCGGCGAGCGCCGCGACGGCGGTCGCCGTGATGGCGGCGGTCGCCGTGGCGACGCCGCAGAGAAGAGCGCGTTCCTCGAGCGCGTCGTGACCATCAACCGCGTGGCCAAGGTCGTCAAGGGTGGCCGTCGGTTCAGCTTCACCGCGCTCGTCGTGGTGGGCGATGGTGACGGCACCGTGGGCGTCGGCTACGGCAAGGCCAAGGAGGTGCCCGCGGCGATCGCCAAGGGTGTCGAGGAGGCGAAGAAGAACTTCTTCCGCGTCCCCCGCATCCAGGGCACGATCCCGCACCCCATCACGGCCGAGGCCGCTGCCGGCATCGTCCACCTGCGCCCCGCCGCGCCCGGTACCGGTGTGATCGCCGGTGGCCCGGTGCGTGCGGTGCTCGAGTGCGCCGGCATCCACGACGTCCTGAGCAAGTCGCTCGGTTCGTCGAACGCGATCAACATCGTCCACGCGACGGTCGCGGCCCTGCGTGGTCTCGAGCAGCCGGAGGCCGTGGCCGCGCGCCGTGGCCTGCCGCTCGAGCACGTCGTGCCGGCCCCGCTCCTGCGGGCGCAGGCCGCCGGCCAGGCTGCGAAGGCCGCCGAGAAGGTGGGTGCGTGATGGCCCGCCTCAAGGTGACGCAGAAGCGCTCCGGCATCGGTGGCAAGCAGAACCAGCGCGACACGCTCCGCACGCTTGGTCTCAAGCGCATCGGCGACGTCGTCGTCAAGGAGGATCGTCCCGAGATCCGCGGCATGGTGAAGACCGTGCAGCACCTCGTGGCGGTCGAGGAGGTCGAGTGACCATGGCTGACGAGAAGAACGACAAGGTGGCCGCTGAGGCCGAGGCTGCGCCCAAGGCCGCCGCCAAGAAGGCTCCGGCCAAGAAGGCGACGACCGCGGCTGCCGAGAAGGCTCCGGCCAAGAAGGCGCCCGCGAAGGCTGCTGCCAAGGACGAGGCGACCGAGGCCGCTCCGGCCAAGGCGGCTCCGGCCAAGGCCGCTGCCGCCAAGAAGGCTCCCGCCAAGACGCAGACCGCTGCCGCCAAGAAGGCGGCGGAGGCTGCGGCTCAGCCGGGTGCCGGTGGCACGCTCAAGGTCCACCACCTGCGTCCGGCCCCCGGCGCCAAGACCGCGAAGACCCGTGTCGGTCGTGGTGAGGCGTCGAAGGGCAAGACCGCGGGCCGCGGTACCAAGGGCACCAAGGCTCGCTACCAGGTTCCGGACCGCTTCGAGGGTGGGCAGATGCCGCTGCACATGCGGCTGCCCAAGCTCCGTGGCTTCAAGAACCCGTTCCGTGTCGAGTACCAGGTCGTCAACCTGGACAAGCTCTCGGCGCTGTACCCCGACGGTGGCGACGTGACGGTCGCCGACCTGGTCGCCAAGGGCGCGGTCCGCAAGGGCCAGCGCGTCAAGCTGCTCGGCGACGGTGACCTCACCGTCAAGGTCTCCGTGGCCGTGGACGCGTACTCCGCGTCGGCCAAGGAGAAGGTCGTCGCCGCGGGTGGCTCGATCACCGAGGGCTGACGCCCCCACGTCCGTCAGGACGCGCACGACACCTGAAGCGGGTGGTTCCGGCTGAGGCCGGGGCCACCCGCTTCGTCGTGCGCGGCGCGAGACGGCCGTCGCGGCCCTCCGTGGGCCCGTCGCATCGCGGCGTCGTGGGCGGGGTCGGCCCGGCGCGGACGTCGCGTGTGCGGCCGCTGACGGCTCCGTGACGCCCCGAAACGGTTCGCGCCCGCGCGCGGGCGGCGGGGTCGCGTCGTCGGCGGCGAGGGCGGCGGCGCGCGAGTCGACGGCGTCCGGCTGCGACGCGAGCTCGCTGCGCGACCGGTCCTGCCCCGCGCGCGCATCGCGCCGGACGCGATCAATCGCCGCTGACCTGCGGGGACGGTCGGACGCCGCGGCCTTGGCCGCGTGCGCAGTGCGCTGCGCGAGCCGTGACGAGCGGTGGAGCACCGGCTGCGGTGCGCCCGTTCGAGATGGTGGGCGCAGCTCGTCGGCGTCCTGCAGATGGGCAGGGTGACGGTGACCGCCGCGGCAGGGGGCATACTGCTCCTGCTCGCCGCTCGTCGGCGTCGGTGAGCGCGCGGGTAGCAGGGACGCTCACCCGCGTTGACAGAGCCGGGTCGGGTTGCAGGTAGTCTTGCTGCGGCCTTGGCCAGGTCATGGCTGACGACGTGCCGCACGGGCGGCTACCCAGGAGGACAGGTGCTAGGCGCATTCGTGCGGGCGTTCCGGACGCCCGACCTGCGGCGGAAGCTGCTCTTCACCATCGGCATCATGGTGGTGTTCCGCATCGGATCCTTCCTGCCCACACCAGGGGTGTCCTACCCCAACGTGCAGCAGTGCATCGACGAGATGGGCACGGGCAACGACCTGCTCGGCCTCGTGAACCTCTTCAGCGGCGGCGCGCTGCTGCAGCTGTCGGTGTTCGCGCTCGGGATCATGCCGTACATCACGGCGAGCATCATCGTGCAGCTGCTGCGCGTGGTGATCCCCAAGTTCGAGGAGCTGCACAAGGAAGGTCAGTCGGGTACCGCGAAGCTCACGCAGTACACGCGCTACCTGACGATCGCCCTGGCGGTCCTGCAGTCGACGACGGTGATCACGATCGCGCGCAGCGGCCAGCTCTTCGGCGGCTGCACCGTCGACGTCATCCCGGACAGCTCGTGGATCACGCTCGTCATCATGGTCATCACGATGACCGCCGGTACGGGCCTGATCATGTGGCTCGGCGAGCTCATCACCGAGCGCGGTGTCGGCAACGGCATGTCGCTGCTCATCTTCACGTCGATCGCGGCCAGCTTCCCGCCGGCGCTGTGGTCGATCGCCGGTGGCAACAACGGCGCGACGAAGTTCCTCATCGTGTTCGCGATCATCATCCTGGTCATCGCGCTCGTCGTCTTCGTCGAGCAGAGCCAGCGGCGCATCCCGGTGCAGTACGCCAAGCGCATGGTCGGTCGCCGCATGTACGGCGGCTCGAGCACCTACATCCCGATCAAGATCAACATGGCGGGCGTCATCCCGATCATCTTCGCGTCGTCGCTCCTGGCGATCCCGGGGATCATTGCGCAGTTCGGCGACCAGACCTCGCCGTGGGTGCTGTGGGTCTCGCGCAACCTCGCGGTCGCGGACGCCCCGCTGCACCTCGCGCTCTACGTCTTCCTGATCATCTTCTTCTGCTACTTCTACACGGCGATCACGTTCAACCCGGACGAGGTCGCGGACAACATGAAGAAGTACGGCGGCTTCATCCCGGGCATCCGCGCGGGCCGTCCGACCGCCGACTACCTGAGCTATGTGATCTCGCGGATCACGGCTCCCGGCTCGCTGTACCTCGCGATCGTCGCGCTCATCCCGACGCTGGCGTTCGCCCTGCTCGACATCGGCCAGAACATCCCGTTCGGCGGGTCGTCGATCCTCATCGTGGTGGGCGTCGGTCTGGAGACCGTCAAGCAGATCGAGTCGCAGCTGCAGCAGCGTCACTACGAAGGGTTCCTCCGATGAGCACGCGTCTGGTCCTGCTGGGCCCCCCCGGAGCGGGCAAGGGCACGCAGGCGGCCCGCCTGGCCGAGCGTCTGGGCGTCCCGGCGATCTCGACCGGCGACATCTTCCGCGCGAACATCAAGGGCGGCACCGAGCTCGGCCGCAAGGCGCAGGAGTACTCCTCGCGCGGCGCGCTGGTGCCCGACGAGGTCACGAACGCCATGGTGCGCGACCGCCTCGCGCAGGCGGACACCGCCGAGGGCTTCCTGCTCGACGGGTACCCCCGCAACGTGGCGCAGGTGGCCGAGCTCGACACGATCCTGGCTGACGCCGGCGTGACGCTCGACCTCGCGGTCGAGATCACGGCGGACCCGGAGGTCGTCGTCGAGCGGCTGCTGAAGCGTGCCGAGATCGAGGGCCGCGAGGACGACACGGCCGACGTGATCCGTCACCGGCTCGACGTCTACGCCGAGCAGACCGCGCCGATCTCGGACGTCTACGCCCAGCGCGAGCTGCTTGCGCAGGTCGACGGCATCGGCGAGGTCGACGAGGTCACCGAGCGTCTGCTGTCGGCGATCGGCTCCGCCGTCCGCTGAGCGGTCGGTCGGGACGAGTGGGCGCCGTGTTCGGCCGCGAGAAGATCGAGTACAAGACCCCGGACCAGGTGCGCACGATGCGCCGGGCCGGGCTGGTGGTCGCCGACGCGCTGGACGCCGCCCGTGCGGCCGCGGTGCCGGGGGCGACGACCGCGGACGTCGACGCCGCGGCGGCTCGGGTCATCACCGCGAGCGGCGCGAAGCCGTCCTTCCTCGGGTACCACGGGTACCCGGCCACCGTGTGCGTCTCGGTGAACGACGAGGTCGTGCACGGGATCTCGGGGGAGCGGGTGCTCGTCGCGGGTGATGTGGTCTCGATCGACTGCGGCGCGATCGTCGACGGCTGGCACGGCGACAGCGCAGTGTCCTTCGTCCTCGGTGAGGGCGACCCGGGCGACGTCGAGCTCGTCGCGACCGGCGAGGCGGCCCTGTGGGCCGGCATCGCTGCGCTGGTAGGGGCCGACCGCCTCGGGGTCGTGGGCGATGCGGTCGAGGACGTCGTCGACGACGCGCACACCGCGGGCCGCAACGGCGGCGTGCGGTTCGGCGTGGTCGAGGACTACGTGGGGCACGGCATCGGCTCCGCGATGCACCAGCCGCCGGACGTGCTGAACTACCGCACCCGTGACCGCGGCGCCAAGGTGCGCCCCGGCCTGTGCGTGGCCGTCGAGCCGATGATCGTGCGCGGCGACCAGGCGACCCGTGTCCTGGCCGACGACTGGACCGTCGTGACCGAGGACGGGTCGCGTGCGTCCCACTGGGAGCACACCGTCGCGATCCTGGAGACCGGGATCTGGGTGCTCACGGCCCGCGACGGTGGCGCGGCGGGACTCGCCCCCCACGGCGTGGTGCCCACACCGCTCGCCTGAGCCTCGCCAGGGAGTCGGACGTCACGTGCGCGAGAGGGTGGAGCGGTTTCGTCGAACGGGTGCCATGGCGTAAAGTGTCCCGTTGGGTGTGTGCGCTCCGTAGGTTGCGCGTGACCGGGAAACCGGCCGAGCGGCTTGGAGCAGCACCCGCTCCCTTCCACGATCTCGACGACGGCCCGGCTCCTTGCCTGTCCGCGTGGATGTCGTGGTGCTCGACACGACCGACAGTTAGCGGAGGATATGGCGAAGAAGGACGGCGTCATCGAGATCGAGGGCAGCGTCGTCGAGGCGCTCCCGAATGCGATGTTCCGCGTGGAGCTCACCAACGGCCACAAGGTGCTCGCGCACATCTCGGGCAAGATGCGACAGCACTACATCCGGATCCTCCCTGAGGACCGGGTGGTCGTCGAGCTGAGCCCGTACGACCTGTCCCGCGGTCGCATCGTCTACCGCTACAAGTAATCACCACGAGAACGCCGTCGGCCCCGTGAGGGCGCGCGGCGGCGGAGGAATCACGCGATGAAGGTCAAGCCCAGCGTCAAGAAGATCTGCGACAAGTGCAAGGTGATCCGCCGGCACGGTCGCGTTCAGGTGATCTGCGAGAACCTGCGTCACAAGCAGCGCCAGGGCTGATGCCCCGGCGGCATCTCGCCGCACCACGCCCCGAGCGCTCGGGGCACGCACGACGGACCGTCAGGTCCGGCAAGCGCATCGTCGCTCCGGCGGCCGCACCCGAGGTCTGACCCACGGGACGGGCGCCGGCGAACCCTCGGCTCGGAGGCCGGGGCCCGCAGGCACGTGGGAAGACGGTGCGGAAGACCTCCGAGCAGTTACAGGAGCCACCAGGCACATGGCACGTCTCATCGGAGTGGACCTCCCCCGCGAGAAGCGGCTGGAGATCGCGCTCACCTACATCTACGGGGTCGGCCGCACGCGCGCCAAGGCCACCCTCGCGGCCACCGGCATCTCCGGCGACCTGCGGGTCAAGGACCTCGGCGACAACGAGCTCGTCGCCCTGCGCGACTACCTCGAGGGCAACTACAAGCTCGAGGGTGACCTGCGACGTGAGGTCGCCGCGGACATCCGCCGCAAGGTCGAGATCGGCTGCTACGAGGGCCTGCGTCACCGCCGCGGCCTTCCGGTGCGCGGTCAGCGCACGAAGACCAACGCGCGTACCCGCAAGGGCCCGAAGCGCACCGTCGCCGGCAAGAAGAAGGCCGGGCGCAAGTAACGCCCCCGCTGCCGGCAGCCCGATCCGTAGAGAGAAGAAGAGCAGATGCCTCCCAAGTCCCGTACCGCCGTGCGCAAGCCGCGCCGCAAGGAGAAGAAGAACGTCTCCCACGGCCAGGCGCACATCAAGAGCACGTTCAACAACACGATCATCTCGATCACCGACCCCTCGGGCGCCGTGATCTCGTCGGCGTCGTCCGGCCAGGTCGGCTTCAAGGGCTCGCGCAAGTCGACGCCGTTCGCGGCGCAGCTCGCCGCCGAGGCCGCCGCGCGTCGTGCGCAGGAGCACGGCATGCGCAAGGTCGACGTCTTCGTCAAGGGCCCGGGCTCGGGTCGTGAGACGGCGATCCGTTCGCTGCAGGCCGCTGGTCTCGAGGTCGGTTCGATCCAGGACGTGACGCCGCAGGCGCACAACGGCTGCCGTCCGCCGAAGCGCCGCCGCGTCTGATCGACACCCGTACCGGGCCGAGCCCCTGCCCGGCCCGGTACGGGTGCACGCGGCTCACAGACTCATCCCCTGGCATGCGGACCGAGGCATGACCGGGAACGCAACACCTGCGTGGCGTCATATGGCGGACGTCCGCTGAGAGGAAACACACCGTGCTGATCGCACAGCGCCCCACCCTGACCGAAGAGGTCATCTCGGAGGTCCGTTCGCGGTTCTCCATCGAGCCGCTCGAGCCCGGCTTCGGCTACACGCTCGGCAACTCGCTCCGCCGGACGCTGCTGTCCTCCATCCCCGGTGCCGCCGTCACGTCGATCCGCATCGACGGCGTCCTGCACGAGTTCTCGACCGTGCCGGGTGTGAAGGAGGACGTCACCGAGATCATCCTCAACATCAAGAACCTCGTCGTCTCCTCGGAGAACGACGAGCCCGTCGTGATGTACCTGCGCAAGCAGGGCCCCGGCGACGTCACCGCGGCGGACATCGTCCCGCCGGCGGGGGTCGAGGTGCACAACCCCGAGCTCCACCTGGCCACGCTGAACGACAAGGGCAAGCTCGAGATCGAGCTCACCGTCGAGCGTGGCCGTGGCTACGTGTCGGCCGCGCAGAACAAGTCGTACGACACCGAGATCGGCCGCATCCCGGTCGACTCGATCTACTCGCCCGTGCTCAAGGTGACCTACAAGGTCGAGGCGACGCGTGTCGAGCAGCGCACCGACTTCGACAAGCTCATCGTGGACGTCGAGACGAAGGCGGCGATCAGCCCGCGCGACGCGCTCGCGTCGGCCGGCAAGACGCTCGTCGAGCTGTTCGGTCTGGCTCGCGAGCTCAACGTCGAGGCGGAGGGCATCGAGATCGGCCCGTCGCCGACGGACGCGGCCCTGGCCGCGGACCTGGCGCTGCCGATCGAGGACCTGCAGCTGACGATCCGCTCGTACAACTGCCTCAAGCGCGAGGGCATCCACACGGTCGGCGAGCTCGTCGCCCGGTCGGAGGCCGACCTCCTGGACATCCGCAACTTCGGCGCCAAGTCGATCACGGAGGTCAAGGAGAAGCTCGCCGAGCTCGGCCTGACCCTCAAGGACAGCCCGCTCGACTTCGACCCGTCCGCGTCGGCGTACTACGGCGACGACGAGGGCGACTTCGTCGAGGACGAGCAGTACTGACATCAGCACCGGTCCAGTACTGACCCGGTACTGACGAAGAACTTCAAGGAGAACTGACCATGCCCACGCCCACCAAGGGTCCCAGGCTCGGTGGCGGTCCCGCGCACGAGCGGCTGATCCTCGCGAACCTCGCGACCCAGCTGTTCGAGCACGGCCGCATCACGACGACCGAGGCGAAGGCCAAGCGCCTGCGTCCGCTCGCCGAGCGCCTCATCACGTTCGCCAAGCGCGGCGACCTGCACGCCCGCCGTCGCGTCCTGACCGTCGTCAAGGACAAGAGCGTCGTGCACGTGCTCTTCACCGAGATCGCCCCGGCCCTGGCCGAGCGCAACGGTGGCTACACGCGCATCACGAAGATCGGTCCGCGCAAGGGCGACAACGCGCCCCTCGCCGTGATCGAGATCGTGCGCGAGCCGCTCTCGCCGAAGCAGGCCGTCGTCAAGGAGGCCACGAAGGCCGCCGAGAAGGCCGCCAAGCCGAAGGCCGACAAGCCGAAGGCCGCCAAGGTCGAGGACGCGCCGGTCGAGGACGTCGTCGCCGACGCTCCCGTCGAGGACGCGCCCGCCGACGAGGCGAAGGCCGACGACAAGGCCTGACGCTCGCCGTCGCCGCACGAAGGCCCGGACACCCCGCGGTGTCCGGGCCTTCGTCGTCCCGCGTCCGGGCCCCGCGAGCGACCGGCCAGGTGGGCGCGGTTCAGGTCGGCTCGGATCAAGGGGGTTCGCCGGTCAGGTGAACAGGCAGAAGGGGTGCCCCGACGGGTCCAGCAGGACACGGACGTCCTGCTGGGGCTGTGCGGTGGCCAGGACCGCCCCGCAGCGGATCGCCCAGGCCGTCGCAGCCGCGAGATCCTCGACCAGGACGTCCAGGTGCTGGGTGGCGTTCTGGCCATCGGGGCTCGCGGGCCACGTGGGGCGGCGGAACTGGCGCTCGTGCTCGAAGTTGAGCGTGAGTCCCGGTCTGCCGGGGTCGCCCGTGGCGACCTGGGCCCAGCCCGCGTCGTTGCCGTGCGGTGGGTCCTGGGCCGTCACGCGGCCGCCCAGAAGGCGTGCGTAGAAGTCGGCGAGCAGCGCGGGGTCGTCCGTGCCGATCGTGACCGAGGTGGCGTGCAGCGAGGGACGGTCCATCCCGTCACGCTAGGCCCGGCCCGGCCGGCGCGCTCCGTCACGGAGTCGCCGGCCGGGCTCAGCTGGTCGTACCGGTGCTCAGCTGCGGCGGCGACGGGCCGTCAGCGCCGTCGCACCGAGCGCGAGGCTCAGCAGCGCGAGCGCCACGAGCGGTCCGGCGGTGGCACCGGTCGTCGCGAGCTCGTCGTCCTGGTCGTCCCGGCCGCCCGAGGTGGGCGTCGGCCGCGGCGTCGCCGAGGGGTCCGGCGAGGCCGAGGGGTCCGGTGTCGGCACCGCTGCTCGGACCTCGACGGCGACCCGGGCGCGCTCGCCCGAGGCCGTCATGACGACGACGTGGTGGGTGCCCGCGGGGGTCGAGGCAGGCACCGTCACGTCGACGACGAGCGCGCCGTCGGCATCCGCACGCACCTCGGCGAGCAGCACCGGCGTCGAGTGCAGCTCGATGCGTGCCTGCTCGTGGGGCTCGAGCCCGGACACCCGGACCTCGAGAGCGCCGCCGGGGGCGATGCGCGGCGTGGAGACCTCGACCTCGGGGACCGGCGCCGGGGCCACGACGAGCGTCGTGGTCGCCGTGGCGTCGTCGCCGACACCGTTCGTGGCCCGGAACGTCACCGTGGAGGTCCCCGCGGTCGTGGGCGTGCCCGTGAGACGGCCACCCGACGAGGTCGGCACGAACGTGACGCCCGCCGGCAGGCCGCTGGCCGTGACGGTCGGGGCCGGGTACCCGAGCGAGGCGACCGTGGCGGTGAGCGGCTCTCCCACGACGACGTCGACCTGGCCGGGTGCCGTGATCGACGGCGGCGCCTGGACGACGACCGTCCACGGCACGGTGAGCGCGGTACCCACCGCGTTGTCGAGCGTGACCTGCACGTCGTGCGTGCCGAGCGCGGACGTGGTGCCGGTCAGTCGCAGCTCGCCGCCGCTCACGGAGACGGACAGGCCGGCGGGCAGGCCGGTCGCGGTCGCGGTGGGCTCGGGGTGCCCGAGCACCGGGGTGAGGGCGACGTCGACCGCGGTGGCGGCGCGCACGACGGTGGTCCCGCCGCTCAGCGTCGTCGTCGGGGGAGCGGGGACCGTGAGGGTCACCGTGGCCGTCGCGGTGCCGCGCACGTTCGTCGCCGTGACGACGACCTCGTGCTCGCCCTGGTCCGCCTCCGACGGCGTGCCCGAGAACGTCGCGGATGCGGCGTCGAACGTCAGCCACGCCGGCAGCGGCGACGTGGTGAGCGTCGGCGCGGGGTGGCCGGTCGGCTCGAGCGTGAGCGTCGAGGCCGTGCCTGCCGGGAACCTCGCGGCGACGTCGTCGCCCGCCGAGGGTGCCGACTCGACGTCGAGCACGATGCTGGTGCTCGACTCGTCGCCGACCCCGTTGCCCGCCGTGACGACGGCCGTGAACCGACCGTCTCGCGTCGGCGTCCCTGCGAGGCGAGCGCCGTCGCCGTCCTCGACGAGCGTGACCCCCGCGGGCAGACCCGTGACCGTGAGCGCGGGGGCGGGGTAGCCCGTGACGGTGAGCGGGATCAGCGTCATCGGCGCACCGAGCACGAGCGTGGCGGACGCCGCCGCCGAGACGCCCGCGGGCTCCTGCACGACGACGGTCCAGCCGGCGTCCGTCGTCCCGGTGGCGCTCGTCAGCGTGACCTCGACGTCGAACGTGCCGGCCTGGGTCGGGGTGCCGACGAGCCGCACGGCGGCGCCCGTCTGCTCGATCGCGAGGCCGGCGGGAAGCCCGTCCGCGTCCGCGACGGGCGTCGGGTGCCCGGCGAGCGTGAAGGCCGCACGGTCGACCGCGGTCCCGAGCCGCAGGGTCGTGGCGGACGGCGGGGACGCGAAGGTCGGGACCGACGTGACCTCGATGGTCACCGGCACCGGCGTCGGGTCCGTGTCGACGCCGTTGGAGGCCGACAGCGTCACGGTGTAGGTGCCCGGAGACGTCGGGGTGCCCGAGACGATCCCGCCGGACAGCGTGAGCCCTGCGGGCAGCGCGGTCGTCGAGAGCGTGGGCGCCGGGTAGCCGCCGAGGGTGATCGGCAGCACGGCAGCGGTGTCCACCGGGAGGGTGACGGTGGGCGGTGCGCTGAGCGTGGCGGGCACCTGGACGACGACGGTGAACGACAGGGTCGCTGCCGTCCCCACCCCGTTGGTCGCGGTCACGGTGACGTCGTGGCGCCCACCGGTGGCGTTCGTCGTGCCGGACAGCAGCACACGACCGCCCGAGACGACCACGCCGAGCCCGCTCGGCAGGCCCGTCGCGCTCACGGTCGGGGCGGGGTAGCCGGTGACGAGCCCGACGTCGACCGTGCCCACCGCGGTGCCGCGCCGGACGGGGACGTCGGTGACGCTCGCGGTGAGGGCCGCCGGGGCGGTCACGACGACGGTCACGTTCGCGGTCGCCGTGCCCGCCGCGTTCGTCGCCGTGACGGCGAACGGGCCGAACGAGCCCGAGACGGCCGCACCCGGGGCCGCGGTGAACGTGCCCGTCGCGGCGGTGAACGTCAGCCAGCCGGGGAGCGCCGAGCCGAGCGCGAGCGTCGGACGCTCGTGCCCGCTCCATGCCAGCGCCAGGGAGTCGGTCGTCCCGGCCCGCAGCGTGAGCTCGGGCGACGCGTCGGCGAAGGACGGGCCCTGCAGCACGTCGATCGTGAGGTCCCGCGCGACGGCCCCGCCGACACCGTTGTCCGCGGTCACCCGGACGACCACGGCGCCGCTCGCGGTGGTGGCGGTGGGGGTCCCGACGACCTTCACCTGGCCGGGCGTGCTCGTGTCGAGCGAGAGGCCCGGCGGCAGCGACGCTCCGCCGAGGACGGTGGTGGTGAGCGTCGGGCTCGGGTAGCCGGTCGCGACCAACGTCGCGCCGGTGAGTGCGGAGCCCAGAGTCGTCGACACCGCCGCCGGCCCGGTCACCTGCGGGGCGGCCTGCACGGTCCATGCCCAGGTGGTGGTGGCGGTCGCGAAGCCGTTGTCCGCCGTGATCGTCGCGGTCCCGGTGGCCTGGGCGGCGCTCGTCGGGCGTGCCGGCGTCCCGGTGATCGCTGCGGTCGAGCCGGTCAGGACCGCCGACAGGCCCGCGGGCAGGCCGGTGGCTGTCACCTCGAAGGGGTCGCCCGTCAGCGGCACGGGCAGCGACGTCGCCGAACCCGCCGTCACGAGGGTCGTCGTGGGGGCGGTCACCGTGGGCCGCGGGCCGACGACCAGGTCCAGGGTCCCCGTCCCCGTGCCCCACGCGTTGGTCGCGGTGACCGTCACGGTGCTCGCGCCCTGCAGGGTGGGCGTGCCGGTGATGGCGCCGTCGGAGTAGCTCAGCCCGGCGGGCAGTCCGGTGACGTCGACCTGCGGTGCCGGGTACCCGGTCGTCGTGATCTGGATCGAGACCGGCTCGCCCAGGATGACGTCGTGCCGCTCGTTCGCGGCCGTGACCACGGTCGGCTGCTGGCCCACCACGACCGACCTGCTGAACGAGGCCGTGCGGTACTCGTTCCCCACGGTCGTCGTGACTGCGAACGTGCCCGTGGCGGTGGGCGTGCCGGTCAGCTGGACGTCCGAGCCGACCAACGCCAGGCCCGTGCCGGCGGGCAGCCCGGTCGTCGGGCCGAGGATCGTCGACCCGGGGGTCGAGGTCACGGTCCCGAGGGTCGTGGGACCGGCGACGCCGACGGTCGCGTCCAGGGCCGAGTAGGTCACCGAGACGGGCGACGGGACGACGACGGGGATGGTCGCGTCCGCCGTCAGCGCGTTGGCCACGTCGGCGTGCAGCGTGACCGAGGTGTCCGCGTAGGAGGTCCCGGGGTTGCCGGTGAGCGTGACGGTCGTCGTCGTACCCGACTTGCTGGTCGAGACGTTCATCCAGGACGGCTTCCCGGAGGTCATCGTGACGTCGGGCGCGGGGTTGCCGGTGACGGCCACGGTCCGCGTCGTGGTGGTCGACGGGGGGAAGACGAGCGGGCTCGTGCTGGCGAACGCGGGTGCCACGTACGTGGGCTCGCCGACGTTCGCCCCGATGCCCTCGAACGTCACCGAGACGTTCTGGTTGGTCGTCGTCGCCGAGACGAACAGGGTGACCTTCTTGACCCGGCTGCGGTCGAAGCCCGACGGGAACGTGAAGACCGCGACGTCGCCCACGTAGGCGGGCGTGTAGCGGATGGTGAGCCAGTCGCCCGCCGCGCCGCCGTTGCGCGTGAGCCCGCCGACACTCGCGACCTTGCCGTTGACGTCCTCGGCGCTGACGCCGAACGTCACCGCCGACGGCTGGTTCGGCGTCACGTCGCGGTACTTGAGCTGCAGGCGGTCGGCACCTGCCTGCTCGAGGTTCACGACCGAGTCCGCGGTCCAGGTGACCTGTGCGTTCGCGTAGTTGCAGCCGAGCGCGTCCGGGACGCGTGCGTCGACCTTCATCGTCCCGGTGCCCATGGTCAGGGCGTTGTTCCCCGACGGGCTGCACGTGTTGTTCCCTGCGACCAGGGTCCGCGTGCCCATCGCGTTGCCGGCGAAGTCGTCGACGCTGAAGCCGACGTCCTCCGCGGTGGCGGGTGCGGCGAGTCCCGCGACGAGCGTCACGAGGGCGAGCGTGGCGGTGGCGAACGTCGCGGTGGCACGGCGAAAGGGGGCAGGGATGCGCATGGGTTCCTCGCGGACGGGTGTGCTCCGGCGGCGGCGGCCACCGAGCGTCGCCACGACGCTACGGACCAAGGTCCCGAGGGGAAACGCCGCGGATCGCCCATGTCGTAATCGCGGGGGTTGCTCCTGGGCCGAACGGGTGACCGAGCGCCCCGCAGGTCGCGGTACGGTCCGACGATGGGGGTCGTCCTGGTGCACGGGGTCCGCACGTCGCGCACGATGTGGCGCCCCCAGGTCGAGGCGCTCGCGCGGGCGGGCCTCGCGACCGTCGCGGTGGACCTGCCGGGTCACGGCACGCGCGCGGACGAGCAGTTCACGCTGGACGAGGCGGTCGCGACGGTCGCGCGCGCGGTCGACGCGCTGGGCGGACGGGCGCTCGTCGCCGGGCTCTCCCTCGGCGGATACGTCTCGATCGCGCACGCCGCGCGCCACCCCGAGCAGGTCGCCGGGCTCGTCGCGGCGGGGTGCTGCACGCGTCCCCGGCGCGTGCTGGTCGCAGGGTGGGCGACGGTCGCCCGGGGCATCGGCCGGCTGCCCGACGCGGGCGCGGGCCTGAACGAGCGGTTCGCGCGCACCTTCGTCGGCGAGCAGGCGACCTCCGACCTGGGCGCGGGTGGGTTCGCGCTCGAGGTCATGGGCGACGTGCTGCGTGAGGTCGGTGCGTTCGACCCGGTGGCCGCGCTCGCCCACGTCCGGGCGCCCGTGTGGCTCGTCAACGGGCGCTGGGACCACTTCCGGGGCGACGAGCAGCAGTTCCTCGCGGCATGCCGCGACGGTCGGCTGGTCGTCGTGCCGGGGGCGACGCACCTGGTCAGCGTGGTCGCGCCCGTCCGGTTCACGCGCGTGCTGCTCGAGGCGTCCGCCGAGGTGAGCGTCAGTCCGTGAGCTTGGCGTCGTGCATCGCGCTCGCGAACGCCCCGTCGACGTGCACCTGGAGCTGGTCGCCCTCGTAGCGCGTGATCTGCTGGAGCGCACCGCTCTCGGCTCGGTAGTACACGTGCGGGCTCAGCGGTCCCGGCATGTCCTGGCCCGCGCGCGCGACGCGTGACATGAGGTGCAGCGCGTGCACCACGGTCGCGTCGTGCAGCACGTGCACCAGGAGGCTCGAGCGGGTCGGCAGGGCGACGAGCGTGCCGAAAGGTCGGTCGGTCAGGCCGACCGACGCGAGCAGCTCGTCGTGCAGCAGGAGGCGCGAGGCGCCGAAGTGGTCCTCGCTCTCGAACACGTGGACCTCGTGATCGACGCGCTGGTGCGCGGGAGCGGGCAGGCGGCCCAGCCCGGCGAGCGCGGCGTCGCCGAGCGCGGCCCACCCGCCGAGGCGGGTGGTGAGCAGGATGTCGACGGTGTCCGGGGTGTCGATCGCGGCGCGCACGCACAGCCCCGCACCCAGCGACGGTCCGGCGTCGGGGTCGACGACGGGGAGCTCGGACTCGGCCACGATGCGCGCCACCAGCCGACGCCCGAGCTCGTCGGCCGGGGCCACAGGCGCCGCGTCATCGAGGAGCGACGGGTCGTCGGCGCGCTGCGCGCTCGCGGGCGGGGACTGCTCGGGCTCGTCGGGTCGACGCGTGAACCAGGCCATGGCGAGGACCGTAACGTGCGCCCGGCTCAGCCCCGGCGTCGGCGTGCCGCCCGGCGCGCGCGCCGGCTGCGGTCGACGAGCCCCAGCCCGGCGAGCGTGTCCGCGAACCGTCCCTCGATGCGCACCTGCACCTCGTCGTCCGCGTGCTCGGTGATGCGCTGCAACCCGCCGTCGACGTCGCGGAAGTACACGTCCGCGCTGATGGCCCCGGCCTCCGAGGACCGCATCCGGGCGACCGTGGCCATGAGGTGCGCGGCGCGCAGGACCTGCTCGTCGCGCACGACGTGCACGAGCAGGGCCCGGGGGTCCGGCAGCGCCACGAGCGTGCCGTGGGTCAGGTCGTCCACGCCGACACCCGCCAGGACGTCCTCGAGGACCAGGACCAGGCTCGCGGTGCGGTCGTCGCCCGAGAAAGCGTGCATCGCGTGGCTGGCGACCTGGTGCTCGCGCGCCGGCAGGGCACGCAGCGCGGCGAGATCGTCGTCGGTGGGGACGTGCGCGCCGGCCGGTTCGACGAGCGCGGGCACGCCGTCGCGCAGCACGACGACCACCTCGGTGGGCTCGGGTGCGGCGTCGTCGGCGACCGCGGCCTCGTCGTCCGCGGGCGCGGGGGGATCAGTCGCCATGATGTCCGACCCTACCCATCCGTGGGCCTGACGATCAGCCCGCGGTGAGGGTCCAGGCGCGCACGCCGCCGACGATCCCGGCCTGGTTCGGCACCACGACGACCTCGTCGCCGAGCCGGTCCAGCACGTTCGGCGTGACGTGCCGCGCGTTGCCGCCACCGAGGTACACCCGGTCCCAGTGGAAGACGGGCCGGAACCCCTCGACGACGCGCTGCACGCGCCGCGCCCACAGCGCGTTGCCGAGGCGTCGGCGCTCGGGCTGGCCGATGTACTCGTCGTACGTGACACCGCGCCGCACGGGTGCGTGGGACAGCTCCAGGTGCGGGGCGAGGCGCCCGCCGTCGAAGAGTGCGGACCCCAGGCCGGTGCCGAGGGTCAGCACGAGCTCCAGCCCGGTCCCGGAGACCACACCGGCGCCGTGCACCTCCGCGTCGTTCAGCACGATCGTCGGCAGGCCGAGCCGCGACTCGAGCGCCGCCCGTACGTCGCACCCGGACCACGCGACGACGAGCGCGGGGTCGACGCTCGAGCGCGGGCCGCTGCGGGTCACGTAGTGCGGCGTCGCGACGACCACGCCGTGCCGGATCATGCCCGGCATGCCGACGGTCACCCGGTCGGCCGGCGGGAGGTCCGCGGCGATCGCCGCGATCGTCTCCACGAGACGCTGCGGGGGCAGGGGGTAGGGCGTGGGCACCCGCAGCGCGGGCGCGTGCAGCGTGCCGGCGGCGTCGAGCACCGACGCCTTGATGCCGCCGCCACCGCAGTCGACGGCGAGCGTGTACGGGTCCTGACCGGGCACGGGCCCACGCTAGTGCGCGCGGGCGCCCGGTACCGTGGCGGGCGTGACCGTCCGCCTGCGCCTCGACCTCGCGTACGACGGCACCGACTTCGCCGGGTGGGCGCGCCAGCCCGCGCTGCGCACGGTGCAGGGGGCCCTCGAGGACGCGCTCGCGACGATCCTGCGCACCGGACCGCGCGGCCTGGCGGCGCCGCGCCTCGTCGTGGCGGGCCGCACCGACGCGGGGGTGCACGCCCGGGGGCAGGTCGCGCACGTCGACGTCGACGACGACGCGCTCGCGGCCGCTCGAGGGCGCAGCGAGCGCGACCCGCTCGACGCGCTGACCACCCGGCTCGCGGGCGTGCTGCCCGCCGACCTCGTCGTGCACCGTGCGAGCCTCGCGCCGGTCGGCTTCGACGCGCGCTTCTCGGCGCTGCGCCGCCGCTACGCCTACCGGGTGTGCGACACGGCCGCCGCGCGCGACCCGCTGACCCGCTCGCACGTCCTGTGGCACGCACGCGTGCTCGACGTCGACGCGATGCAAGAGGCCGCGGACGCGCTCGTCGGGCTGCACGACTTCGCGGCGTACTGCAAGCCGCGTCCGGACGCCACGACGATCCGCACGCTCGAGCGCTTCGCGTGGTCCCGTCCGGCCGACGGGCCGGACGCCGGGCTCGTCGTCGCGACCGTGCAGGCCGACGCGTTCTGCCACTCGATGGTCCGCTCGCTGGTCGGTGCGAGCCTCGCAGTGGGCGAGGGCCGCAGGCCGGTGACCTGGCCGGGCGACCTGCTCGCGGCGCGTCGTCGCGACGCGGCCGCGCACGTCGTGGCGGCGCACGGGCTCACGCTCGAGCACGTCGAGTACCCGCCCGACGACGCGCTCGCCGCACGCGCCGACCGCACGCGAGCCCGGCGCGGCGAGCACGAGGTGACGCGCGCCGACGGGTGCTGCTGAGAGGCTCTCGCGCGTCCGGGAGACGATGGACGACGACGAACGGACGACGAAGTGAAGGGCGAAGGCATGGTGACGCAGACGCAGGCCGCCGTCGCGGACGTGCTCGCCGAGCTCGCCGCGCTCGAGGACCCGAAGATCCGCGCGGTCAACGAGCGCCACGGCGACGACCACGGCGTGAACCTCACCCGGCTGCGCGCCGTGGCGAAGCGGCTGAAGACCGACCAGGACCTCGCGGGCCGTCTGTGGACGACCGGTGACACCGCCGCGCGCCTCGTCGCGATCCTCATCAGCCGACCGAGGGCGTACCGCGCCGACGAGCTCGACGCCATGCTCCGCGACGCGCGCGTGCCCAAGGTGCACGGGTGGCTGCTGAGCTACGTCGTGCGCAAGAGCCCGCACGTCGAGGAGCTGCGCGTGCTGTGGTTCGCCGACCCCGACCCGGTCGTGGCGAGCGCGGGGTGGGCCCTGACGAGCGACCGCGTCGCCCGGGCCCCGGACGGACTCGACCTGACCGGGCTGCTCGACCGCATCGAGGCCGACATGCGTGACGCGCCCGAGCGTCTGCAGTGGGCGATGAACGAGTGCCTCGCGACGATCGGCATCCACCACCCGGAGCTGCGCGCCCGGGCGATCGACATCGGTGAGCGTCTCGAGGTGCTCAAGGACTACCCGACCCCTGCGGGGTGCACGTCGCCGTTCGCGCCGGTCTGGATCGGCGAGATGGTGCGCCGCCAGGCGCTGGCACCGGCCCCCTCCGCACGTTCCTGACGCGCGTGCCGCGCGCTCGGCCGGGTGGTGCGGGAGGCTGATCCCGAGCGAAGGAGGCAGCGCCATGACCGTCGCCCCGCCCGAGGCCAGCCCCGCGCTGCTCGCGCACGCCGAGCCGCCCGAGGAGGTCCTCGCCGCGCTCGCCTCGACGTCCGACGGGCTGGCCGACGACGAGGCGAGGCGCCGGCTCGCGCAGGTCGGGCCCAACCGGCTCCCCGAGGCGCCGCGCCCGAACGTGGTGCTGCGGTTCCTCGGTCACTTCGACGACGTCCTCATCTACATCCTGCTCGCGGCCGCGGTGCTCAAGGCGATCCTCGGCGACTGGGTCGACTTCACGGTCATCCTCGTCGTCGCGGTCGCGAACGCGGTCGTGGGGTTCGTCCAGGAGGGGCGCGCGGACAAGGCGCTCGCGGGCATCGCGACGATGCTCTCGCTCGAGGCCGATGCGCGGCGTGACGGCGAGTGGCGCTCGGTGCCCGCGGACGACCTCGTGCCGGGGGACGTCGTGCGCGTCCGCTCGGGCGACCGGGTGCCGGCGGACGTCCGGCTCCTCGACTCGACCACGTTGCAGGTCGAGGAGGCCGCGCTCACGGGGGAGTCCGTCCCCGCGGTCAAGGAGGTCGCGGCGGTGGGCGCCGACGCGGGTGTGGGTGACCGCAGTTCGATGCTGTTCTCCGGCACGATCGTCACCGCGGGGCGAGGGACCGGTGTCGTGGTCGCGACGGGCCCGGCCACGCAGATCGGGCGGATCCAGGAGCTCGTCGCCGAGGTGGACCACCTCGACACCCCGCTGACCCGCCAGCTCGCGCGGCTCGGCAAGCAGCTCAGCCTGCTGATCCTGCTGATGGCCGGCGCGATGCTCGTCATCGGGCGCGTGATCCACAGCTTCGCGCTCGACGAGCTGGTCTCCGCGGCGATCGGGTTCGCGGTCGCGGCGGTTCCCGAGGGCCTGCCCGCGCTCGTCACCGTGACCCTCGCCCTCGGCGTGCAGCAGATGGCCCGCCGGAACGCGATCACGCGCAAGCTCACGGCGGTCGAGGGGTTGGGCTCGGTCACGACGATCTGCTCGGACAAGACCGGGACGCTGACCCGCAACGAGATGACCGCGCGGACCGTGGTCACCGCGCACGGTCGCTACGACGTCGACGGCCTCGGCTACGAGCCCGTCGGCGCCGTGCGGGTGCAGGGCTCTGCTCAGAGGCAGGACGCCGTGCCCGGGGACGGCGCTCCGGGCGACTCGACGGACGCGCCGCTCGACCTCGCGCGTCACGGCGACCTGGCCGACCTCGTCGTCGCCGGACAGCTGTGCAACGACGCGCGCGTCGTCCGGACCGACGGCCGGTGGGGGATCGTCGGCCAGCCGACCGAGGCCGCGATCGTCGTGCTCGCGCTCAAGGTGGGGCTCACGGCCGACGCGACGCGGCTCGCAGTCGTGCCGTTCGAGTCCTCGACCAAGTTCTCCGCGACGCTCGACGAGCTCGCCGACGGCACCCGGTTCGTGCACGTGCTCGGCGCGCCCGACCGGCTCCTCGAGCGGTGCGCGACGCAGCGCACGCAGGCCGGCCCGGCGCCGCTGGACGCCGCGCGCTGGCACGCAGCGATCGACGAGCTCGGCGCGCAGGGGCTGCGGGTCCTCGCGGCGGCCCGCCGCCCGGCGCCCGGCGAGGACGCGCTCGCGGCCGACGACGTGGGCAGCCGCCTCGAGTTCCTCGGGCTCGTCGGGATCGTCGACCCGCCGCGTCCGGAGGCGGTGGCCGCCATCGCGGACTGCCACCGCGCGGGCATCAAGGTCAAGATGATCACCGGCGACCACCCGGGGACGGCGCTGGCGATCGCGCGTGAGCTGGGGATCGTCGACGTGGGCGAGGCGCGCGGCGACGACGAGGTCGAGGTGCTCACCGGCGCCGAGCTGGAGGCCATGACCAACGAGCAGCTGCGGCGCCGGGTGCGCGGCGTGGACGTGTTCGCGCGCACGTCGCCCGAGCACAAGATCCGGATCGTGCGCGCGCTGCAGTCGCACCGCGAGGTCGTCGCGATGACGGGGGACGGCGTCAACGACGCACCCGCGCTGACGCGGGCGGACATCGGCATCGCGATGGGCATCAAGGGGACGGAGGCCACCAAGGAGGCCGCGGACATCGTTCTCGCCGACGACAACTTCGCGACGATCGAGCGCGCGGTCGAGGAGGGTCGCCGGATCTACGACAACATCCGCAAGTCGGTGGCGTTCCTGCTGCCGACGAACGGCGCGCAGTCGCTCGTCATCCTCGTCGCGGTGCTGCTCGGCCTGTCGCTGCCGCTGTCGCCCGTGCAGATCCTGTGGATCAACCTCGTCACCGCGGTCACGCTGTCGCTCGCCCTCGCCGGCGAGCCCGCGGAGCCTGACATCATGACGCGGCGCCCGCGCTCGCCCGACGAGCACGTCGTCTCGGCCCGGTCGCTCGCGCTCGTGCTGTTCGCGTCCGTGGTCATCGGCGGCGCGACGCTCGCGGTGTACCTGCTGGAGCGGCACCGGCTCGGCGCCGCCGACGCGCACGCGCAGACCGTCGCGGTCGCGATGCTCGCGTTCGCGCAGCTCGCGTACCTGTTCAGCTGCCGGTTCCTGGGGTCGACGAGCCTGACGTGGCGCGTGCTCGTCGGCAACCGGCTGGTGTGGATCGCGGCAGGCGCGCTGGTCGTGCTCCAGCTCGTGTTCACCTACGCGCCGTTCATGAACGACTGGTTCGACTCCGCGCCGATCGAGCCGCGCGACTGGGGGATCACGATCGTGGGCGCGGTGGTCGTCTTCCTGCTCGTCGAGGGTGCCAAGGCGGTCACGCGACGCGTCATGCGCCCGTGAGCCATCAGCCGAGGAACACCTGGGCGCACAACGGGCCGCGGTCGCTCGGCACGCACCCCACGCCGATCGACGTGAACAGGCGCTGCAGGAGGTTCGCGCGGTGCCCGGGCGAGGCCAGCCACCCGTCGACGGTGGCCCGCGCGCTCGGGTAGCCCAGCGCCAGGTTCTCCCCGACGGTCCCGACGTCGCACGCGTCGACGATCTCGTCGAGCGGGTCGTGCTCGAAGCGGTCCTCGGCGACCAGGACGCTCGCCCGGTGCACCGCCTGCTCGGTCGCGCACGGCGAGACCGCGAGCTCGGGCAGGCCCGCGTCGCGGCGTGCGGCGTTCGTCAGCGCGACGATCTCGTCGGCGAGCGCGGTGTCGGTCTCGGGCACGGGTGGTGCCTGCGGCGCGGGGGAGGGCGCGGGTGCGGCGGCGGTCGTCGGGCTGACCGGTGGCGCCGAGGGGGCGGACGAAGGCGAGGACGACGAGCCGGTGCCGGGCGGGCTGCCGTCGCTGGCCGACGACGGGGCCGCCGACCGGGACGGTGCCGCATCCGCATCTGCCGGGGGTGTGGCCGGGTCGGCGTCGCGCGTCGTCGACCTGCTCGCGGGCCGCGGCGACCCCGCCGCGGCCCCGGGCCGGTCGGGCGCCTCCGCACCGGCGCTCACCCCCGTGGCCTGGACCTGCTCGGCACCCGAGCCGCCGCCCGCACCACTGCCCGGGGCGAGCAGGAGGGGAACGCCGAGGATGGCGACGACCACCACCGCGAGGGTGGCCGCGGCCTCGGCGAGTCGACGGCGGCGGGTCGCGCGGGCGCGTCGCCAGGCGTGGTGGCGGCGCAGGTCGCGGCGCCGCGGGTCGATCGGGGGAATCGCCACGAACCGGACGTTATCGGATCGTGACCTGCGGGGGAACGGGTTCCGCGTGCGGGTTCGCGTGGTGCCGCTCGGCTGAGCGCGGGGGAGGCGCCGTCAGTCCTCGTCGCGGTAGCTCTGGTCGACGTAGACCTCGTCGACCAGGTGCATCGCGGCCTCCTCGGCGCTCGCGGCCCCGCCCGAGACGCCCTCGTCGCGCGCGAACGCGTCGGTGCCGCCCGCCTCGACCGCGTCGTCGTCGGCCGTGAGGCGCCCCGCGCGGTCCTGCTCGCGGTCGCCCGTGACGCGCGGCGGGGCCTCCCAGACCTCGGGCTCCTCCTGCGTGATGCGCTGGTCGATCGTCTCGCGGTGCTTCTCCTCCCACGGGGTCTCGCCGTAGTGGGAGCGGTTGTCGCGCTCGGGCGGGGAGTAGCCCTCGTCGAGCAGGTCGTCGACGCCGCGTTCGATCAGGGTGTCCTCGCGCGAGAGCTGGTCGCTGTCGCCGTCGGAACCCGTGGCCGGGTCGAAGCTGGTGCCGGGCGTGTCGCTCATGTCACGACGATGTCACCGAGTGACGCAGGTCGCCACCCCCGCAAAGTCCTTGGTCCGCTCGTCGTGCGCGCCGCACACTGGCCTGCATGGGCCACCTGGACGTGATGGGGGTCGGGTACGTCCTGCCCGACGGACGACCGCTGCTCGACGACGTGACGTTCCGCGTCGCCGACGGTGCGCGCGTCGCGCTGATCGGGCCGAACGGCGTCGGCAAGTCCACGCTGCTGCGGATCGTCACGGACGACGAGCAGCCGCACGCCGGCTCGGTGGCGCGCAGCGGCGGCCTGGGTGTCATGCGCCAGGACGTGGGCCGCATCGACGACGAGCGCAGCGTGCGTGACCTGCTCGCCTCGCTCGCGCCGCGCGCGGTGGCCGACGCCGCGGCCGAGCTGGCCGCCGCCGAGCTCGCGATGATGGAGGTCGACGACGAGCCGGCGCAGATGCGCTACGCCCAGGCCCTCGTCGACTGGGCGGACGTGGGCGGCTACGAGGCCGAGGCGGGCTGGGACCAGGTCACCGACGCGGTGCTCTCCATCCCGTTCGAGCGCGCGCAGTACCGCGAGGTGCGCACGCTGTCCGGCGGCGAGCAGAAGCGCCTGGTCCTCGAGGCGCTCCTGCGCGGCCCCGACGAGGTGCTCCTGCTCGACGAGCCCGACAACGCGCTCGACGTGCCGACCAAGCGCTGGCTCGAGGACCAGCTCGTCGCGTCGTCGAAGACCGTGCTGCTCGTGAGTCACGACCGCGAGCTGCTCGCGAAGGTCGCCACGCACGTCGCCACGCTCGAGCCGTCGCCCGCGGGCGCCTCGGTGTGGGTGCACGGCGGAGGGTTCGGCCCCTACCACCAGGCGCGTGAGGACCGGCGCAGCCGGGCCGACGAGCTGCTGCGCCGCTGGGAGGAGGACCACGCCAAGCTCAAGGCCCTCGTGCTCACGCTCAAGCAGCGCGCGACGTTCAACGACGGCATGGCCTCGCGCTACCAGGCCGCGCAGACCCGCCTGCGCAAGTTCGAGGAGGCCGGGCCGCCCGCCGTGCGCGTCCAGGAGCAGTCGGTGAAGATGCGTCTGCGGGGCGGCCGGACGGCCAAGCGCGCGGTCGTCGCGCGGGACCTCGAGCTCACCGGGCTGATGCGGCCGTTCGACCTCGAGGTCTTCTACGGCGAGCGCGTCGCGGTGCTCGGCTCGAACGGCTCGGGCAAGTCGCACTTCCTGCGGTTGCTCGCGGCCGGCGGCTCCGACCCGGGGCCCGAGCACGAGCCCGCGGACGACGTCGTCGTGGCGCCCGTCGCCCACAGGGGCTCGGTGGTGCTCGGCTCGCGCGTGCGCCCGGGGTGGTTCGCGCAGAACCGCACGCACCTCGACCTGGTGGGTCAGACGCTCCTGGAGGTGCTGCACCGCGGGGACGGGCACCGCTCGGGGCTCGGCCGCGAGCAGGCGAGCCGCGCGCTGGACCGCTACGAGCTCGTGGGGCAGGCCGAGCAGCGCTACGAGACGCTCTCGGGCGGGCAGCAGGCGAGGTTCCAGATCCTGCTGCTCGAGCTGGGCGGGGCGACGCTCCTGCTGCTCGACGAGCCGACCGACAACCTGGACCTGCACTCGGCCGAGGCGCTCGAGGACGGCCTCGCGGCCTTCGAGGGCACCGTGCTCGCGGTCACCCACGACCGGTGGTTCACGCGCACGTTCGACCGGTTCCTGGTCTTCGGCGCCGACGGCTCGGTCCGGGAGACGCCCGAGCCGGTGTGGGACGCGGGGCGCGTCGCACGCGTGCGCTGAGCGTGGCGCTCGTGGTCAGGCGACCACGAGCGTCACGGCGAGCGCGGCCATGACGAGCGCGACGACGAGGTCGAGCACCTGCCACGCACGCGGGCGTGCGAACAGGGGCGCCAGACGCGTCGCCCCGAAGCCCAGCGCGCTGAACCAGGTGGCGCTCGCGAGCACCGCCCCGGCCCCGAACGCCCACACCGCGCTCTGCTGGTGTGCGAGCGACCCCAGCAGCACGACCGTGTCGAGGTACACGTGGGGGTTGAGGAACGTCAGGGCCAGGCACGTCACGACGACCGCGCGCCGCGACGCAGGGCCCTCGGCGGCGGGGTCGAGCCGCGCCGGGTGTCGGGCGCGCCGGAGCGCGACGACGGCGAGATACGCGAGGAACGCCGCGCCGAGCCACCGGGTCAGGCTCAGCGCCGTCGGGTGGGCGGCGACGAGCGGGCCGAGCCCCGCGATCCCGGCGAACACCAGCAGCAGGTCGCCCACGGTGCACAGCGCGACGACCGGGACGACGTGCTCGCGGCGGATGCCCTGGCGCAGCACGAAGGCGTTCTGCGCGCCGATCGCGACGATCAGGCCGAGACACGCGAGGAAGCCGGCTGCCAGGGAGGGGATCACCCGCAGGACGCTAAGGGCGCTCGCCAGGTGCAGTCCATCTCAGGTTTCTGCAGGACCATTAGCATCACTTCATGAACGTCGACCGCGCCAGGAACGTCGACCGCGCCATGAACGTCGACCGCGCCATGAACGTCGACCGCGCCATGAACTTCGACCGCGCACAGCTGCGTGCGCTCGCGGCGGTGCTCGACGAGGGCACCTTCGAGGCGGCGGCGGCCCGGCTGCACGTCACTCCGTCCGCCGTCAGCCAGCGCGTGCGCGCGCTCGAGCAGCAGGCCGGGCGCGTGCTCGTCGTCCGGGCGCGCCCGTGCCGGGCGACCGAGCCCGGAGCCGTGCTCGCCCGTCTCGCCGGGCAGCTCGCGCTGCTCGAGCACGACGCCGCGGCGCAGCTCGGCGGGCGCTCGGCCGGCGAGGACGGTGCTCGCGCCGCGTCTGCGACCCGCCTCGCGATCGCGGTCAACGCCGACTCCCTGTCGAGCTGGTTCCCCGCCGCGCTCGTCGGCCTGCCCGACGACGTGGTCGTGGACCTGCGCCGCGAGGACCAGGACCGCACCGCCGAGCTGCTGCGCGACGGCACCGTGACGGCGGCGGTCACGGCCGACGAGCACGCGGTGCAGGGCTGCCGGGTCCGCCCGCTCGGGGCGATGCGGTACGTCGCGGTCGCCGCGCCGGACGTGCACGAGCGCTGGTTCGCCGACGGCCCGACCGCGCACGCGCTCGAGCGGGCACCGGTGATCGCGTTCAACCGCACCGACGCGCTGCAGCACCGGTTCGCGGCGCGGCTCGCCGGGCGCCAGGTCGCGCCGCCGGTGCACCACGTGCCGTCGAACAGCGCGTTCGTCGAGCTCCTCCTGGCGGGGCTCGGCTGGGGCATGGTGCCGCAGGGCGCAGCGGAGCGGCCCGTCGCGGACGGGTCGCTCGTCGAGCTCGCCCGCGAGCCCTACCTGGACGTGCCGCTGTACTGGCAGCACTGGGCGCTGCGCACGGCGACGCTGGACGACCTCACCGCGCGGGTCGTGCGGGCCGCGACCGCCGCGCTGCGCCCGGTGTGACCAAGTCCTGTTTTGACCCCCGCCGAGGGGCGCAGGTAGTCTGTTGAGTCGTTGTGCGTCCCTGTCGTGCGCCCGTGGCTTCTCACCACGCGGACCGATGGTCAGGCCCGGTGCGTTCCCACTCTCCGGTCCGCGGATGCGCCACCGACAGCATCGACCGGTTCTGCGCGCCCGCGCGCCGAGCCCCGGTCGCCACACGGCAACACGAGACGAAGGCAACGACCGTGCGTACGTACACCCCGAAGCCGGGCGAGATCGAGCGGAACTGGTACGTCATCGACGCGACCGATGTCGTCCTGGGCCGACTGGCCACCCACGTGGCCACGCTCCTCCGCGGCAAGCACAAGGCCACCTTCGCGCCCCACGTCGACGGCGGTGACTTCGTCATCGTCATCAACGCGGAGAAGGTCGCCCTCACCGGCAACAAGCGCGAGAACAAGCTCGCGTACCGCCACTCCGGCTACCCGGGCGGCCTGCGCGCCACCCCGTACACGGAGCTCCTGGCCAAGCACCCCGAGCGCGCGATCGAGAAGGCCGTTCGCGGCATGCTCCCCAAGAGCACGCTCGGCCGTCAGCAGCTCGGCAAGCTGAAGGTCTACGCCGGTGCGGCGCACCCGCACCAGGCGCAGCAGCCGAAGCCGTTCGAGATCACCCAGGTCGCGCAGCAGGCCTGAGGCCGGCGCGAGTAGAGACGACAGGACACCCACGTGGCAGAGACGACGGTCGACATCGACCTCGAGGGCGAGACGCCCACCAGCTACACCTCCGAGACCTCGGCCCCCACGGGTCGGGGCCAGAGCATCACCGCCCCCGGGCAGGCCCTCGGCCGCCGCAAGGAGGCGATCGCTCGCGTTCGCCTGGTGCCCGGCACCGGCGAGTGGAAGATCAACGGCCGCACCCTCGAGGACTACTTCCCGAACAAGGTGCACCAGCAGCTCGTGAGCTCCCCGCTCAAGGTCGTCGACGTCGAGGGCCGTTTCGACGTAGTCGTCCGCGTGACGGGTGGCGGCACGTCCGGCCAGGCCGGCGCGGTGCGCCTGGGCATCGCCCGCGCGCTCAACGCCATCGACGCCGAGCACAACCGCCCGGCGCTCAAGAAGGCGGGCTTCCTCACGCGTGACGCGCGTGTGGTCGAGCGCAAGAAGGCCGGTCTCAAGAAGGCCCGCAAGGCGCCTCAGTACTCCAAGCGCTGATCCAGCGCGTGCCCGATGGCCCCGCCGGTCACCCGACCGGAGGGGCCATCGGCGTCTGTGGGCCGCGACGCGCGGTCCGCTCCGCGGCCTGACCGGCCGCCCCCGCGCCCGGGAACCGGGCCGACGGGCCAGTAACGTTGCACGCGCGACGACGAAGGGGTCTGACATGGGTCAGCTGTTCGGTACCGACGGGGTGCGCGGGCTCGCGAACCGTGACGTCACGGCGGAGCTCGCCCTCGACCTGGCGGTCGCTGCGGCACACGTGCTCGGCTCGCGGGGCGAGTTCGAGGGGCACCGGCCGCGCGCGGTCGTGGGACGCGACTCGCGGGCGTCGGGCGAGTTCCTCGCCGCGGCGATCTCCGCGGGGCTCGCCTCCGCGGGCGTCGACGTGCACAACGTGGGCGTGCTGCCCACGCCGGCGGTCGCGTACCTCACGGCGAGCCTGGGCGTGGACATCGGCGTGGTGCTCTCCGCGTCGCACAACCCGATGCCGGACAACGGCATCAAGTTCCTCGCGAGCGGCGGGCACAAGCTCGACGACGACCTCGAGGCCGCCATCGAGGCGCGCATCGGCGAGGACTGGGACCGTCCCCTCGGCGCTGCCGTGGGCCGCATCCGCGTCGACACCGGCGGCGCGGGCGACTCGTACGTCCAGCACCTCGTCGGGAGCATCGCCACGCCGCTGACGGGCCTGCGGATCGCGGTGGACTGCGCCAACGGAGCCGCGAGCGAGGTCGGCCCGGCCGCGCTGCGCGAAGCCGGCGCGGACGTCGTCGTGATCAACGCGTCGCCCGACGGCCGCAACATCAACGAGCTGTGCGGCTCGACCCACCCCGAGCAGCTGCAGGCGTTCGTCGTGGCCTCGGGTGCGGACCTCGGTGTCGCGTTCGACGGCGACGCGGACCGCTGCCTCGCGGTCGACAGCTTCGGCACGCTCGTCGACGGCGACCAGATCATGGGCGTGCTCGCCGTCGCGCTGCGCGACCAGGGCGAGCTCGCGGGCGACACGCTCGTCGCCACGGTGATGAGCAACCTCGGCCTGCGCCTCGCGATGGACGCGGTCGGCATCACGACGCTCGACACCGCGGTCGGTGACCGCTACGTGCTCGAGGCGATGCGCGCCGGCGGGTACACGCTCGGCGGCGAGCAGTCGGGCCACATCATCATGTCGAAGCACGCGACCACCGGCGACGGCGTGCTCACCGCGCTGCACCTCGCGTCGCGCGTCGCGGCGACGAGCACGCCGCTGCACGAGCTCGCGTCGATCGTCCAGCGCCTGCCGCAGACGCTCCTCAACGTCCCTGGTGTGGACAAGAACCGCACCGACGACGAGGCGCTGCTGGCGGCCGTGGCGGCCGCCGAGGCCCGCCTGGGCCGGACGGGCCGGGTGCTCCTGCGCCCCAGCGGCACCGAGCCGCTCGTGCGCGTGATGGTCGAGGCGGCGACGCAGGACGACGCCGACGCGGTGGCGGGCGAGCTCGCGGACGTCGTGCGGGACCGGTTGGCGCTGTGACGACGCTCGACGCCCAGCTCCGCGACGAGGTGCTGCGGCTGATCGAGCGCGCGGGCGAGCGCACGGCGCCGATCGTCCGTGCGGGGCACCCCGTGCTCCGGGCGCTCGCGCGCCCGTACGACGGCCAGCTGGCCGACGACGAGCTCGCGGCCCTCGTCGCGCTGATGCACCGCACGATGCGCGCCGCGCCGGGTGTCGGGCTCGCGGCGCCGCAGGTCGGCCTGCCGCTCGCGCTCGCCGTGATCGAGGACGCCGGCGTGGCCGACGAGCGCGTCTCGGAGGTCCGTGAACGGGCGCCGCTGCCGTTCCGCGTCCTGGTCAACCCCTCCTACGAGCCGGTCGGCGACGCGCTCGCGTCGTTCTACGAGGGTTGCCTGTCCGTGCCCGCGTACCAGGCTGTCGTCGCGCGGCACCGTCAGGTGCGTCTCACGGGCGCCGACGAGACCGGTGCGCCGCTCGACGAGGTCGTCACGGGCTGGTCCGCGCGGATCGTCCAGCACGAGACCGACCACCTGCGCGGCACGCTCTACCTGGACCGCGCGGAGCTGCGCTCGCTCGCGGCCGCCGACGAGGTGGGCCTGCGCTGGGCGACCGAGCCGCGGCCTGAGGCCGCTTCGGCCGCGCTCGGGTTCGTCCTGCCCTCCTGAGCCCCGGAACCAGCGCCGCGCGCCGCGCGTTGGGCTGATCAGGGCCCCCGCGTCCTGCCTGCGGGTGCCGCGGGGTCGAACCAGGGGTGACCTGCGGGTGACCGGGGGTCGACCAGGGTGGTCACGGGTGCCGCCGCGGTCCGTGGCACCGTACGGTGGACCACGGGGCGATGCCCGTGGTCAGCGGACAGCCTCGGACGGACGGAGCGAGATGGGTCTGGAGCAGTGGGCGCTCGATCTCGCGGGCTCGCCGTGGGTGTACCTGGCGATGTACCTGTTCGCGGCGATCGACGGGTTCTTCCCGCCGATCCCGAGCGAGTCCGTGGTGATCGCGCTGGCCGCGCTCGCAGTCGGCCCCGGCGGTGAGCCGTCGCTGTGGCTCCTGGTGCCCGTCGCCGCGGCGGGCGCCTTCACGGGGGACCAGATCGCCTACACGATCGGCTCGCGCGTGAAGGTGCACGAGCTGCGCCTGTTCCGCTCCGGCAAGGCGCAGGCCGCGCTCGCGTGGGCGGAGCGCGCCCTCGAGCGGCGCGGGGCGTCGTTCATCATCGCGGCCCGCTACATCCCGATCGGCCGCGTCGCGGTCAACATGACCGCCGGCGCGGTGCGCTACCCGCGGCGCCGGTTCACGCTCCTGGCGGGGATCGCCGCGATCACGTGGGCGTGCTACTCGACCGTGATCGGCGTGAGCGCGGGTGCCGCGTTCCGCGACCACTCACCGCTGTGGGGCGTCGTCGTCGGCGTCATCGGCGGGGTGGTCATCGGGATCCTCGTCGACTGGCTGCTGCGTCGCTGGATGGGCGGCAGCGCGCCGGCGGAGGCCGCGCCGGCCACGGCTGCCGACGAGACGGGCCAGGACACCGCCGAGACGGGCGACGAGCCGAGCGGGGCGGTCACGCCGACGCAGGAGCGTGACCCCGGGACGCGGGTCCCTCCGGCCTGACGGCTCCTGGGCTACAGCTTGCGCAGGCGCACGCGCTGCACGCTGTGGTCGGAGCCCTTGGTGAGCACGAGCGTCGCGCGGCTGCGCGTCGGCAGGATGTTCTGCTCGAGGTTGGGCGAGTTGATCGAGTCCCAGATCGACTCGGCGCGCTCCACCGCCTGCTCGTCGGACAGCGACGCGTACCGGTGGAAGTAGGAGGCCGGGTCCGCGAACGCGGTCTGCCGCAGGCTCAGGAACCGGTCGACGTACCACTGCCGCACGTCGCGCGGCTTGGCGTCGACGTAGATCGAGAAGTCGAAGAAGTCGCTCACCGCGAGGCTCGACACCCCCTCGGCGGACGACCGTGCGGGCTGCAGCACGTTGAGGCCCTCGACGATCAGCACGTCGGGCCGCCGCACCACGATCTGCTCGCCCGGGACGATGTCGTACGTGAGGTGCGAGTACACGGGTGCGCTGACCTCGGGCCGGCCCGCCTTGACCTTCGAGACGAAGCGCAGCAGCGCGCGCCGGTCGTAGGACTCGGGGAAGCCCTTGCGCTGCATGAGGCCGCGCCGCTCGAGCTCGGCGTTCGGGTACAGGAACCCGTCGGTCGTGATGAGCTGCACGCGCGGGGTCGCGGGCCAGCGCGCGAGCAGCTCGCGCAGCAGGCGCGCGGTGGTGGACTTGCCCACCGCGACCGATCCCGCGACACCGATGACGAACGGCGTGGGGGTGATGTCCTCGCGCAGGAACGTCGAGGACGCCGCGTGCAGCCCGCGGGTCGCCTCGATGTACAGGTCGAGCAGGCGCGAGATCGGGCGGTAGATCGCGTCGACCTCGGCGAGGTCGATCGGGTCGCCGATCCCCGCGAGCCGGTCGACGTCGGCGTCGGTCAGGGGCAGCGGGGTCGATGCCGAGAGCCGGCGCCAGGCCTCGCGGTCGAGGTCGACGTAGGGCGTGGAGGGTGCCAGGGACGGTGTCGACGACGACGGGAGCACAGAGACGATTGTGCCGGACGCAAGCCCCCTGGCACGTGACGCGGACGACGTCCGAGTCGTCGGGTACGCGGCCGATGCCCCGGGGATGCCCAGTAGACTCGCCGCCATGTGTGGAATCGTCGGCTACGTCGGTAGCCCGGTCGCCAGCGCCCGCCCGCTCGACGTGGTCCTGGAGGGCCTGCGTCGTCTCGAGTACCGCGGGTACGACTCGGCGGGCGTCGCCCTCGTCGGCCCCTCGCACGAGCTCGCGACCGCCAAGAAGGCCGGCAAGCTCGCGAACCTCGTCGAGGAGATCGACGCCCACCCGCTGCCCGACGCCACCGCGGCGATCGGGCACACCCGCTGGGCGACGCACGGCGGACCCACCGACCTGAACGCGCACCCGCACGTCGCGGGCCGGCTCGCGGTCATCCACAACGGCATCGTCGAGAACTTCGCGGTCCTCAAGGCCGAGCTGCTCGCCGAGGGCGTCGAGTTCGTCTCGGAGACCGACACCGAGGTCGCGGCGCAGCTCATCGCCCGCGCCTACGCCAAGACCGGTGACCTCACGCAGGCGATGGCGCACGTCGCGCGCACGCTCGAGGGCACGTTCACGCTGCTGGCCGTGCACGCCGACGACCCCGACACCGTGGTGGGCGCGCGGCACGACTCGCCGCTCGTCGTCGGACTGGGCGAGGGGGAGAACTTCCTGGGCTCGGACGTCGCGGCCTTCATCGCGCACACGCGCGAGGCGCTCGAGCTCGGCCAGGACCAGGTCGTGACGATCACGCCCGACGCGGTCGAGGTCACCGACTTCGACGGCAACGCCGCGCAGGCGCGTCGCTACACGGTCGACTGGGACGCCGCCGCCGCCGAGAAGGGTGGCTTCGCGTCCTTCATGGACAAGGAGATCCACGACCAGCCGCACGCGGTCGCGGACACCCTGCTGGGCCGGACCGACGTCAGCGGCCGCCTCGTGCTCGACGAGGTCCGCATCGACGAGTCCCTGCTGCGCGCGGTCGACAAGATCGTCGTCATCGCGTGCGGCACGGCGGCCTACGCCGGGCACGTCGCGAAGTACGCGATCGAGCACTGGTGCCGGATCCCGGTCGAGGTCGAGCTCGCGCACGAGTTCCGCTACCGCGACCCGGTGGTCGACGAGCGCACGCTCGTCGTCGCGGTCTCGCAGTCGGGCGAGACCATGGACACGCTCATGGCCGTGCGTCACGCGCGCGAGCAGGGCGCCAAGGTCCTCGCGATCGTCAACACGCACGGCTCGACCATCCCGCGCGAGTCCGACGCGGTCCTCTACACGCACGCCGGCCCCGAGATCGCGGTCGCCTCGACCAAGGCGTTCCTCGCGCAGATCACGGCCGCCTACCTGCTGGGCCTGTACCTCGCGCAGCTGCGCGGCAACATGTACGCCGACGAGGTCAAGTCGATCCTCGACGAGCTGCGCGCGATCCCCGACAAGATCCAGCAGGTGCTCGACCGTGGCGGTCGCGTGCGCGAGATCGCGCGCTGGATGGCGGACACGCAGTCGGTGCTGTTCCTCGGCCGGCACGTGGGCTTCCCGGTCGCGATGGAGGGTGCGCTCAAGCTCAAGGAGCTCGCCTACATCCACGCCGAGGGCTTCGCGGCGGGGGAGCTCAAGCACGGCCCGATCGCGCTCATCGAGCCCGGCCAGCCGGTGTTCGTCGTCGTGCCGTCCCCGCGCGGCCGGCACTCGCTGCACTCGAAGGTCGTCTCCAACATCCAGGAGATCCGGGCCCGTGGTGCGCGCACGCTGGTGATCGCGGAGGACGGCGACGAGGCCGTGCGCCCGTTCGCCGACGAGGTGTTCTACGTCCCGCAGGCGCCCACGCTGCTCGCCCCGCTGCTCGCGGTGGTCCCGCTGCAGATCTTCGCGTGCGAGCTCGCGACCGCCAAGGGTCTCGACGTCGACCAGCCGCGCAACCTCGCGAAGTCCGTCACGGTCGAGTGACCGGTGGAGCTCGCCGACGCGCAGCGTGAGGTCGAGACCATCAGCCGCGTCTACGCGCGGCTGCACGGGATCGAGCGCACCGACGACTGGGCGGTGCTCAAGCTGGGCGAGGAGGTCGGCGAGCTGACGCGCGCCTACCTCGCGGCCACGGGGCGCTCACGCCACCAGGGCGAGCCCGCCGACCTCGCGGACGCGCTGCGCGACGAGGTCGCGGACGTGCTCGGCATGCTCATGATCGTTGCGCACCGCCTCGGCGTGGACCTCGACGAGGCCGTCGAGCGCAAGTGGCTGCGGTGGAAGCACCTGGTCGAGGAGCAGGACCGGCTGCCGGCGCCGCATCAGGGCGTGACGGGACTGGGCCTGACGAGCCCGGGCGTGCCGGGGCAGGGCACGTGATCGCGGGCGTCGGGATCGACGTGGTCGACATCGCGCGGTTCGTCGCCACGCTCGAGCGCGTCCCCGCCCTGCGGGAACGCCTGTTCACGCCCGACGAGCGCGAGCTGCCCGCAGCGTCGCTCGCCGCGCGGTTCGCCGCGAAGGAAGCCATCGCCAAGGCCCTCGGAGCGCCCCCGGGCATGTCGTGGCAGGACGCGACTGTCCGGCGCGTCGCCGGGGCCCAGCCGGTCGTCGAGGTCACCGGTACGGTGCTCGCCCGGGCGTCCGAGCTCGGCATCGCACGGTTCCACCTGTCGATCTCGCACGACGCGGGCATCGCGTCCGCGGTCGTCGTCGCCGAGCGCGACTGACGCGAAGGCCCCGCCCCCCGGCGGGACGAGGCCCTCGCGTGCGGTCGGGCTGCCGCTAGCGGCGGATCGTCCTCGTCGCGGAGGACGCGATCTTCGGGTGACGACGGCAGCAACGGCGCGTCGTCGCGGGCAGCACGAAGGCCCCGTCCCGAGGCGGGCGGGGCCCTCGTGGTGGTGCTGGACGACGGTGGTGGTGCTACTTGACGGTGGCGGTGCTGGCCGAGCGTGCGGTGCCGGTGGCGTAGCCGGTCCGCTTGGCGGTGACGCGCACGGAGATCTTCTTGCCGGCGTCGGCCTTGGTCAGCGCGTACGTCGACTTCGTCGCGCCGGTGATGTCCTTGCCGTCGCGCAGCCAGCGGTAGGAGTAGGTCAGCCCCGTGAGGTTCCAGCTGCCGCGGGAGGCGGTGAGCTTCTTGCCGACCTGGGCGGTGCCGCTGACCTTGGGCGCGGCGGTGGCCTTCGGCGCAGCGCCCAGGGCGACCTTGGCGGTCTGCGCGGACGACTTCACGCCGTAGCCGTAACCCTTGATGGTCGGCTTGAGCGTGGTGCGCACGGACACCCTCGCGCCGTGGTCACTGGCGCGCAGCGTGTACGTCGAGGCCGTCGCGCCGGAGATGGCCTTGCCGTTGCGCAGCCACTGGTAGGACACCGTGCCGGCGAGCGAGAACGTGCCGGCCTTCGCGGTGAGGGTCTTGCCGACCTTCGCTGTGCCGGTGACGGTCGGAGCGGTCTTCGCGGTGGCGCCCAGGACGTGCCAGTCGACCTTTGTCGTGCCGCCGGTGAACGTCGCCGCCGACGACAGCGACCGGGTGACGGAGCGGTTCACGCCGCCGTAGAAGTAGAGGTTGTCCTCGAAGTCCGGCGTCGCCTCGCTCGGCACGGCGACTGCTGCCAGCGTGTAGTCCACGCCCGAGACGAGCCCGGCCGTTGGCATGTCCATGCGCGTGACCTCGCCGTCCGCGAGGGCTGCGAACGAGCCCCGCAGGGGGCTCGCGGTCGGGCCCGCGCGCATGGCTCGCGCGTCTCCGGAGCCCGCGTTCCCGACGAAGCCGGTGATGCGGCCGTTGCCCGGCTCGAGGACGTAGAAGCCCGCGGGGTTCCACGTGGGGTAGGTCCCGTCCGCGGGGAGCACGATGCCGATGTCGGTGGCGGGCGCGGACGCGCGCGCCCGGATGGTGATCCCGGTGCTCCCGGCCTTGACCAGCGTCGCGTCGGCGGCGGCGGGCACCAGCTTGTCGCGCGTGTAGTAGCCCGCGCCGGTCTTCCCTGAGTAGTCGATGACGCTGAGCTGGTAGGACGTGCCCGCCTCGAGCTCGTCGAGCGTGAAGGAACCGGTGCTGTCGAGCGAAGCGGTGTCCGTCACGTCGTCGAACGTCGCCGTCCGCTCCCAGGCGACGACCGCGATCGCGTCGAGGTAGGCGCCGGACGGCACGGTGACCCGGCCGCTGATGGTGGCCGACGCGGCGCTCGCGGGCGCGGCGGCGACGAGGGTCGCCGCGAGCAGCGTCCCGCTCGTCGCGAGTGCCAGGAGCGCGCGGGAGCGCGTCTTCGTGATCGTCATGGGTGTCCTTCGGTCGCGTGGTGATCGGGCGAGGGGACTGGCCCCCGGGTGCTGGGATGGGGGCCCTGCGAGTCCTCAGCCGCGGGGGCTCGTCGGGCGCATCGGCCCGGCGTGAGGATGGCGCACTTCGCTGACCTGCACGTTCACCGTCACCCGTACGGCGCGCGCGAGTTGCCCCGGTTGTCCGTTGCGTCGGCCGCAGGCGCCCGGACGTCACCCGCACGGGTGAGCCCGAAGGTCCTACGCGCCGGCGAGCCTGGCCTGCTCGTCGGCGACGATCGCGCGGGCCAGGTGCGGCGCCGAGACGTCGATCGCGGCCGCGGCCGCGTCGGTCAGCGCGGACTCGCGCACGTACGCGTCGAAGACTCCGCGCTTTGTCTCGAGCGTCTCCAGGAGCCGTTGGTCGACCGAGTCCTCGACGATCAGCCGGTGCACCCGGACGGTGCGGACCTGGCCCATGCGGTGAGCCCGCGCGATCGCCTGGGCCTCGAGCGCGGGGGAGACCTGCGGCTCGCACAGCACGACGACCGAGGCGGCCTGGATGTTGAGGCCGACGCCACCGGCACGGACCTGGGCGACGAGCACGGCCGGGCCGGGCGCGGCGGTGAACTCGTCGACGAGGCGCAGCCGCGCGGCCGCGGACGTGGAGCCGGTCAGCGGCCCGAGCACCGCGGTCGTCGGTGACAGCGCGGCGTGCACGACGTCGAGGACCTCGCGGAACCACGAGAACACGACGACCTTGTGACCGTTCGCCCCGGCCTCGGCGCAGATCTCGAGCAGCCGCTCGAGCTTGGCGCTCTCGCGCGGGTCGGTCGAGACGAACGCGGCGCGACGCATCGCCGGGAAGCTGCCGGCGTCGACCGCCGCGCGGTAGGCGGCGCCGTCGACCGCACCGAACTCCTCCCACTCGTCGACCTGGACGAGGGGCGGGAGCTCGGCGAGCACGTCGTCGAGGTTGCGCCGCAGGTACACGGGTGCGACCGCCGAGCGGAACGCGTCCGCGCCGGCGGCGCCCGCGCCCGGGTCGATCGCGTCGGCGAGCTCGGGGCGCAGGTGGCGCACGAGCGCGCAGAACTCCTCCACGGTGTTCTCCATCGGCGTCCCGGTGAGGAACAGGACGCGGTCCGAGCGCGCGGCGACCCGGGCGACGGCCTGGCTCCGCTTCGCGTCGGGGTTCTTCACGAAGTGGGCCTCGTCGACGACGAGCATCGCCGGGCTCGCGTCGTCGAGGGCGAGGCGCTGCAGCGTGCTGAACGTGGTGACCGCGACGCCGCCGTGCGCCACCCAGTGCGCCGCCGCCTCGTCGCGTGCGTCGCCGTGCAGCAGCAGCGCCGGCAGTGCGCTGTGCGTCGCGAGCTCACGCACCCAGGTGTGCACCACGGACGCGGGGGCGACGACGAGCACGTGCGTCGCGCCGCCCGCGACGAGGTGCGCCATCGCGGCGATCGCCTGCACCGTCTTGCCGAGTCCCATCTCGTCGCCGATGATCACGCGCCGCTGCACGAGCGCGAACCGCGCGCCGAACGCCTGGTAGCCGCGCAGCGACGCGCGCAGCAACGACTCGTCGAGGTGCTGCGCCCCGATGCGGCCGACGATCTCGCCGGGCAGGAACCCGGTGGCCGCGGCGACGTCCTCGCGGAGGTCGACCAGCGGGGCGAGCAGGGCGTAGTACGTCGCCGAGCGCCGTTCGAAGTCGGCCCACGCCGCGGTCGTCGGCACGACGTGGCGGACGGTCTCGGAGATGCGCGTGGCGGCGCGGGCGACGTCGGCGGACCGCGCCCACGCCACGAGGTCGGTCAGGTGCGCGACCGCCTCGTCGGCTGCGGCCTTGCGCGTGCCGCCGATGAACAGGCGCCGCAGCGGTCCCGCGGCCGCGGGCGCCGCCGTGAGGCTCGCGCGCGACACGTCGTCGACCAGGCGGCGGAGCTGGGGGACGAGCGTCTCGTCGTCCCCGACGACGGCCTCCCACGTGCGCACGGCACGCAGCAGCTCGGTCGCGAGGCGGTCGGACGGATCGACCTCGATGCGCAGCTGGACGCTCTCGCGCGCGGCACGCGCGATCTGCTCGGCGGCGGCGACGAGCCGCGCGGCGGACTGCGGGCCGATCCCCGGCGCCGCCTGCAGGCCGTGCGTGCCCGCGCGCAGCACGTCGGCGATGGTGCGCACCCCGTGCGCGGCGAGGCCGTCGAGCGAGAGCCGCCCCTCGGTCACGTCGCGCACGCGATCGACGGGCACCCGCGCGAGGTCGGTCTCGGCATGACGTGCCCGCATCGCCTCGAACGCGCTCACCACGGCCGAGCGCGCACCGTCGACGTCGGCGACGAGCGCCGCCGCCCAGGCGGCCTGCGCCCGTGCGTCCCCGAGCAGCGCGATCACGTCGGCGCGGCCCGCCCGACGCGGTCGACCGACCTCGCCGCGCGCCTCGTCCTGCGTGATCACGGCCCGAACCTAGCCGCCCGGTGCCTCGTCGGCGTCCGGCACGAGGTGGGGAACCGGCTCGGCACGGTCCTGCTCGGCGCGGACGAGCTCGACGCTGATGGCCTGGTGGCGCAGCAGGAACGCCGCCTCGTCGAGGCGCTTGACCCGCAGCCAGTGCGTGACCTCCTGGTTGCACTTGCTCGCGTTGCACGAGCGGCACGCGGGCACCACGTTGTCGAGCGTGTAGCGCCCGCCTCGGGACAGCGGCAGGACGCAGTCCTTCTGCAGCGGCACGTCCTGCGCGCCGCAGTACGCGCAGCCCGACCACGCGGCGCGCAGCGCGCCCCACTGCTCGGCGGTCAGGTCGTTGTCCGCGCGCGCCATGCGCGAGCTGCGCCGCCGGGCGTACCTCGCCGCGGCAGCCCGGCTGCGCACCTTCTTCACGCGGGCAGGCTAGCCGCCCGGGGCGCGGACCCCGCGCAGGCGCGTCAGCGCAGCTCGGGGACCACCTGCGACTCGAAGAGCTCGATGCTCGAACGGTCGTAGGCCGCGTCGGCGAAGTACGTGATCGCGTACCCGAGACCGAGACCGCGCAGCTCCTGGAGCGTGGCGACGATCTGCTCGGGCGTGCCGACGAGCGGGCCGCGGCGCAGGTCCTCGGCCGTGCTCGCGGCCTTGTCGGGCACGGTCAAGGACAGGTGCTCCTCGATCCACGCGAACTTGTCGTCCACATCGGCCTGCGTCTCGCCGATCACCACGTTGTAGTTGGCCGACCGCGTGATCTCGGCGACGTCGCGCCCGATCGCGGCGCAGTGCTCCGCGAGCACCGCCGACTTGTGCGCGAAGCCCTCGGGTGAGCCGTCGAAGTTCGTGTACTGCGCGTGCTCGGCCGCGATCCGCAGCGTCTTCTTCTCGCCGCCGCCCGCGATCCACAGCGGAGGACCGTCGACCTGCAGCGGGAGCGGCGAGAGCTGCGCGCCCGACACCTGGTAGTGCGCACCGTCGAACGTCGCGACGCCGTTGGTCCAGAGCTGCTTGAAGATCTGCACGCCCTCGTCGAGCATCGCGATCCGCTCGCCGGCGCGCGGGAAGCCGTAGCCGTACGCGCGCCACTCGTGCTCGTACCAGCCCGCGCCGATGCCCATCTCGACGCGTCCGCCCGAGATCACGTCCGCGGTCGTCGCGACCTTGGCGAGGTAGGCGGGGTTGCGGTACGCCATGCACGTGCACATCTGCCCGAGCCGCACACGCGACGTGCTCGCGGCGAACGCGTTGATGAGGCTCCACGCCTCGTGCGTCGCCTCGCCGTTGGGCTCGGGCACAGCGTGGAAGTGGTCGTAGACCCAGATCGACTCGAACGCGTCGCCCTCGTCGGCGTGCCGGGCGAGCCCGCTCATCACCGCCCAGTGGTCGCGCGCGTCGATGCCCGTGAGGTCCTGGCGCCAGCCCTGCGGGATGAAGAGTCCGAATCGCATGTGCCGCACGTTACCGCCGGGCCGCGAGCAGGGCAGGCCGCGAGCAGGTCGCGAGAAGGTCAGGCGGGGAGCGACTCGCCCAGTCGCACGACGAGCGCGGCGACCCCCGTGCCGAGGGCGGCGGCCGCGGTGACCGCCGCGACGATCAGCACCAGCGTCGCGCGCGTCGTGCGGCCCTGCCGGCGGGGCGTGGCGTCGGCCGGGTTCGCGGGGTCCACCCAGACGGTGCCGTCGAACGTGTACGGCACGCCGGGCGCCCGCACGAGCCAGACGAACAGGTGCGCGCGCAGCGGGCGTCCGTGCGGGTCGGGGTACTCCACGTCGACGAACGTGCCCGGCCCCACGTAGGTGCTCGAGAGCTCGCGGGCGGGGACCCGCACGCGCGGCACGCGCCGCGCCGCCGAGAGCGCGCGGAACCCGACGACGGCGAGGACGACGGTGAGCGCGACGCACCCCACGCAGACGAGTGCGAGCACGGACGACGCAGGCATGTCGACCACCGTACGGGCGGGTGCTCGGCACCCGCCGGAGCGCCCGACGAGCGGGACGGGCACCTCCGCGAGCACGCGCCGTCCCCGCGGAGGTGGTGGAGCGCGGGTGTCGGCGCGAGGATGGACCCCGTGCTGCTGTCCTGGACGTCCGCGCAGGTCCGCGCCGCCGAGGAGCCGCTCCTGGCCGCGGGCGTGCCCCTGATGGAGCGTGCCGCGTTCGCGCTCGCGGGGGCCGTGGCGCGTGAGCTGCGCGCGCGGCGCGGGCGGGTCGTCGGCGGGGTCGTCGTGCTGCTCGTCGGGCCGGGGAACAACGGCGGGGACGCGCTGCACGCGGGCGCTGTGCTGCGCCGCCGTGGCGTGGACGTCCTCGCGCTCGCCCTGGCGGACCGGGTGCACGACGAGGGTCGCGCGGCGCTGCTCGCCGCGGGCGGACGCGTGCTCGTGGTCGACGACGTCGACGTCGCCGTCGACCGCGCGCGAGGTGCCGACGTGCTCGTCGACGGGATCCTGGGGATCGGCGCACGGGCGGGTGGGCTGACCGGCGGCGCCGGCGCGCTCGTCGAGCGGCTCGACGCGTCGCGCGACGAGGGCGCGCCCGTGGTCGTCGCCGTGGACACGCCCTCGGGCATCGGCGTGGACGACGGGAGCGTGTCCGGCCCGGTGCTGCGCGCGGACCGCACGGTGACGTTCGGCGGCTCCAAGCCCGGCCTGGTCCTGCCGCCCGCCGCGCACCTCACGGGCGTGCTCGAGGTGGTGGACCTCGGGCTCGCGCTGCCCGACGAGCCCGCAGTCGTGCGGCTCGAGGATCGTGACGCGGCCGCGCTGTGGCCCGTGCCGGGCCCGGACGCGCACAAGTACACGCGCGGTGTCGTCGGCGTCGTCGCCGGTGCGCGGCGCTACCCGGGCGCGGCCGTGCTCGCGACGTCGGCCGCGGTGCTCGCCGGGGTCGGCATGGTGCGCTACCTCGGGGACGTGGGCGACCTCGTGGTCGCGCGGCGTCCCGAGGTGGTCGTCGGGCCCGGACGGGTGCAGGCATGGGTGTTCGGCCCGGGGGTCTCGCCCGACGACGCCGCGCAGCGACGCCGCATCGAGCACGCCTTCGAGGGCGTGCTGCACCGTGGCGAGCCCGCGGTCGTGGACGCCGGCGCGCTCGAGCTGCTGCCCGAGCACGTGCCGACGCACGTCGTGCTGACCCCGCACGCCGGCGAGCTCGCGCGGCTGCTGTCCGACCGTGGCCACCGCGTCACGCGCGCCGAGGTCGAGCACCACCCGCTGCGCTCGGCACGCCTCGCACACGAGCTCACGGGCGCGACGGTGCTGCTCAAGGGGCACGTGACGCTCGTCGTCGGGGCGGGCGGTGCGGTGTACGCGCAGGCGGCCGCCCCGGCGTGGCTCGCGACCGCGGGTGCCGGGGACGTGCTCGCGGGGCTGCTGGGGGCGATGCTCGCGGGCCGTGCCGACGACGTGGTCGAGGACCCGACGCTCACGGCCGCCGTCGCGGCCGCTGCCGCGCTCGTGCACGGCCGCGCGGCCGACGTGAGCAACCCCGGCGGGCCGGTGACCGCGCGCGGGGTCGCGCTCGCGCTGCCGGAGACCATCCGCGCCCTGCTGGCGGACGCGTGACCGCGACCGACGACGCCGCCGCGGCGAGCCCCGCCCTCGGCGCTCCGCTCGACGCCTCGCGCGATGCAGCGCTCGATCCAGCGCTCGTGGACCGCGTCGAGGCGCTGCTGGCGCGCGGCGGGCGGCGGGTCCTCGGGCTCGTCGGGCCGCCCGGTGCGGGCAAGACGACGCTGGGGCGCCAGGTGCGCGCGGCGTTCGGTGACCGCGCCGTCGTCGTGCCGATGGACGGGTTCCACCTGGCGCAGAGCGAGCTCGAGCGGCTCGGCCGCGCCGACCGCAAGGGCGCTCCCGACACGTTCGACGCCGCGGGGTTCGTCGCGCTGCTGCGCCGGCTGCGCGACCCGCAGCCCGGGGAGGTCGTGTACGCGCCCGAGTACCGCCGTGACCTGCGCAACGGCGTCGCCGGGGCGATCGCGGTCCCCTCCGACGTGCCGCTCGTGGTGACCGAGGGCAACTACCTGCTGCTCGACGACCACGGGTTCGCGCCCGTGGCCGGCCTGCTCGACGAGTCCTGGTACCTCGCGCCCGCGGACGATGTCCGGCTCGCGCGGCTCGTCGCGCGGCACGAGCAGTACGGCAAGTCGCCGCAGGCCGCGCACGCGTGGTCGCACGGCCCGGACGAGCGCAACGCGGCGCTGGTCGCCACCACGCGCCCGCGCGCGACCCTCGTCGTCCGGCCGGCCTGACGGCGCTCACCCGCGTCCACCCGCCCACCCGGGTCCCGCGGCCGGACGGGTGGACGCGGTGCGAGGATGGGCGCGTGAGCTTTCCCGCCCGAGCCGTCGTCGACCTGTCCGCCCTCGCGTCCAACGTGCGCTCGCTGCGCGCGCACGCGCCCACCGCGCAGCTCATGGCCGTCGTCAAGGCCGACGCGTACGGCCACGGGCTGCTGCCGTCGGCACGCGCGGCGCTCGCGGGGGGTGCGACGTGGCTCGGCACCGCGCAGATGGACGAGGCGCTCGCGCTGCGTGCCGCGGGGATCACCGAGCCGCGCGTCCTGACCTGGCTGTACGCGCCGGGTGCCCCGATCGCCCGCGCGATCGAGGCCGACGTGGACGTCGCGGTGTCGTCGGCGTCGGCGCTCACCGAGGTCGTCGCCGCCGCGCGCGCCGTCGGGCGCACGGCGCGCGTGCACCTCAAGGTCGACACGGGTCTGGGGCGCAACGGGCTGACGCCGGTCGACCTGGCCGACGTGCTGCCGGGCGCGCTGCGCGTGCAGGCCGAGGGCGCGGTCGCGCTCGTCGGGATCTGGTCGCACCTCGCGTTCGCCGACGAGCCCGACCACGCGACGGTGCGCGCGCAGCACGAGGTGTTCGCCGACGCGGTCCGGCTCGCCGAGTCCGCAGGCGCCCGCCTCGAGGTGCGTCACCTCGCCAACTCCGCGGCGACGCTGACCTCGCCGCAGGTGCACTACGACCTCGTGCGCCCCGGCATCGCGGTGTACGGGCTCTCGCCCGTGCCGCAGCTCGGCGAGCCCGCCGACTTCGGCCTCGTGCCGGTGATGACGCTCGAGGCCGAGCTCGCCACGGTCAAGCGCGTGCCCGCGGGCCACGGCGTGTCCTACGCGCACCAGTACGTCACACCGGTCGACACCGTCCTCGGGGTGGTGCCGCTGGGGTACGGCGACGGCATCCCGCGGCACGCGTCGGGCACGCCCGACCGCCTGGGCGGTCCGGTCCGCGTGGGCGAGCGCACGCTCGGCGTCGCGGGTCGCGTGTGCATGGACCAGCTCGTCGTCGACCTCGGCCCCGAGGCGGGCGAGCAGGCCGGCGACCGCGTCGAGCTGTACGGCACGGGGGCCGACGGTGGCCCGACCGCGCAGGACTGGGCACGCGCGGCCGGCACGATCTCCTACGAGATCGTCACGCGCCTGTCGCGGTCCGTCCCGCGCGAGTACGTCGGGCTGGACCCGCAGACCGGCGCGCCCGCCGGGACGGCGGCGGCCCGATGAGCGCGCAGCTCGTCGTGGCGCTGCCCGACGCCGAGGCCACGCGCGCGTTCGGCCGCGCGCTCGCCGCGCACCTGCGTGCGGGCGACCTCGTGATCCTCACGGGCGACCTCGGCGCGGGCAAGACCACGCTGACGCAGGGCATCGGAGCCGGCCTGGGCGTGCGCGGGCAGGTCGCGTCGCCGACGTTCATCATCGCGCGCGAGCACCCGTCGCTGCCGCGGCCCGACGGCACGCGCGGACCCGACCTCGTGCACGTGGACGCCTATCGGCTGGGCTCGCTCGACGAGGTCGAGGCGCTCGACCTGGACTCGAGCCTCGAGGAGGCCGTGACGGTCGTGGAGTGGGGCGCGGGCTGGGTCGAGTCGCTCGCCGCGGACCGGCTCGAGGTCGCGCTGACCCGCCCGCGAGGTGCGGCGTCCGGAGAGCCCGTGGACGACGAGGGCGACGGCGGGGGCGGCGAACGCTTCGTGACCGTGCGCGCCGTCGGCGACCGGTGGGCGGACGTGCCGCTGGCGGATGCGCTCGCGCCCGGGGCCGGCGCGGCGGACCCGACCGCACCCGTGGCAGGCTGAGCGCCGTGCCTCTGCTCGCTCTCGACACGTCGTCGTCCGTCGCGGTCGCGGTGACCGACGACGACGGCCACGCCCTGTCCCGTCGCCGCGCCGACCTGCCCCGGCACCACGCCGAGCTGCTCGCGCCGCTGGTCACCGAGGCGCTCGCGGACGCGGGCGTCGACCGGCTGGACCTGTCGGCCGTGGTCGTCGGCACGGGCCCCGCACCGTTCACCGGGCTGCGGGTCGGCCTCGTGACCGCGCGCACGCTCGCGCTCGCACTGGGCATCGACGCGCTCGGCGTCCCGAGCCTGGACGCGATCGCCGTCGCTGCGCTGCGGTTCGTGCCCGCGGGTGCGCCGCTCGTCGTCGCGACCGACGCGCGCCGGCGCGAGGTGTACTGGGCCGCGTACCGCCGCGACGAGGCGGGCACGCCGGACGTCGTCGTCGCGCCTCGCGTGGGACCCGCGGCCGAGATCGCCGACGAGCCCGCGCTCGCGGGCGGGTGGGTCACGGGCGCCGGTGCGGCGCTCTACCCGGAGGCGTTCGCGCACCTCACGCACGTGGACGCGACCGACGACCTCGACGCGGCCGAGCTCGTGCCGCTCGCGCTGGCGCGTCGTGCCGCGGGGCTCGCACAGCCCACCGACCCGCTCTACCTGCGCCGCCCGGACGCCGTGCCGTCGGCCGGGGCCAAGCGCGTGCTCGGATGAGCTCGGCACGGGGCTCGGGACGAGCGCCGCTACGGCTGCGGCCCCTGACGCCCGACGACGTGCCCGCGCTCGACGTCCTCGAGAAGCAGCTGTTCGGCGCGGCCGCGTGGTCCACCGACTCGCTCGCGCAGGAGGTCGTCGGGCCCGGACGGTGGTACGTCGGTGCGCAGTACGGCGCGGGCCCGCTCGTCGGGTACGCGGGGCTGTGGTTCGACGGCGTCGACGCGCAGGTGATGACGATCGGCACCGCGGCCGCCCACCAGGGCACGGGAGTGGGACGCGCGCTGCTCGACGCGCTCGTGGCGCGTGCGCGCGAGCTCGGTGCGCCGTCCGTGCTGCTCGAGGTGCGCGTCGACAACGAGCCCGCACTGCGGCTGTACGAGGCGGTGGGGTTCGAGAAGCTCGGCATGCGCCGGGGGTACTACCAGCCCGAGAACAAGGACGCGTGGACCATGCGGCTCGACCTGGCCGCGACGCACGGGACGGGGGAGCGGACATGACGGAGACGACGGGCCCGACGAACGAGGCCGACGACGCGACGCGGGCCGCAGTGCTCGTCGACGCCCTGACCCTGGCGGCCGCGCTCGCGGGCGACGAGCCGCCCGTGCTGCTCGACGTCCGCTGGGCGCTCGGACGCACCGACGGGCACGAGCAGTACCTCGCCGGACACCTGCCCGGGGCCGTGTACGTGGACCTCGACGCCGAGCTCGCGGCGCCGCCGAGCGCCGCGCACGGCCGCCACCCGCTGCCGGACGTGGCCGCGCTCGAGGCCTCGGCGCGGCGCTGGGGCGTGCGCGAGGGTGTCGCCGTGGTCGCGTACGACGCGAGCGGCGGGACGTCGGCCGCGCGCGCCTGGTGGCTGCTGCGCTGGGCGGGCGTGCCCGACGTGCGCCTGCTCGACGGCGGGCTGGCCGCCTGGACCGCGGCGGGGCTCTCCCTCGAGTCCGGTGAGGTCGCGCCCGAGCCGGGCGACGTGGTGCTCACCGCGGGCGCGCTGCCGACGATCGACGCGGACGCCGCGGCGCGGTGGGGCCAGGACGGCGCGCTGCTGGACGCGCGCGCGGGCGAGCGGTACGCGGGCGAGGTCGAGCCGGTCGACCCGCAGGCGGGTCACATCCCCGGCGCGGTGAGTGCCCCCACGGGCGAGAACCTCACCGACGACGGCGCGTTCCTGCCCGCCGACCGGCTGCGCGAGCGGTTCCGGGCCCTCGGCGCCGCCGCGGGTGCGCCCGTCGCGGTGTACTGCGGCTCGGGGGTCACGGCCGCGCACGAGGTCGCGGCGCTCGCGTCGATCGGCGTGGAGGCAGCGCTGTACCCGGGCTCGTGGTCGCAGTGGTCGAACGACGAGACGCGTCCGGTGGCCACCGGGCGCTGAGACGACGGACGCGCACGCCCCGCAGGGGACGTGCGCGTCCGTCGGTCAGGCTGCTGCGAGGGGTGTCAGACCGTCGCGGAGACGTCGGACCACGCCAGGCGCGCGGCGCGCGGGTGGGGCGTGCCGACGCCGTCCCGGTGGCCCACGAGCACGACGAGCTGCGACTGCCAGCCCGACTCGGCGAAGAACTCGGCGTCGATCCCGGTGGTGTCCACGCCGCCGATGGGACCGGCGTCGAGCCCCGTCGCGCGCAGCGCGGTGATCAGGTAGCCGGTCTGGATGAGCGTGTTCTGGCGGGCCATCCCCGCGCGCTGCTCGGGCTGGGCCTCGAGCGCGTCGACCATCGACGCGCGGTGCGGGGCGAGGACGGGCAGGAGGCGGTGGAAGGCCGGGTCGGCGGCGACGACGAGCGTCAGCGGTGCGGCGAGGATGCGGTCGCGGTTGCCCTCGGCGGCGTGCGCGGCGAGGCGCGCCTTGCCCTCGTCGGAGCGCACGACGAGCAGGCGCAGCGGCGAGGTGTTCATGGCCGTCGGGCCCCACTTGAGCAGGTCGTAGACCGCCGCGAGCTCGTCGTCGGAGACGGGCTGGTCGGTGAAGGCGCCGATCGTGCGCGCCTCGCGGAACAGGAGGTCGGCGACCTCGTCGGCGACCGCGTACGCGGGCGTCGGGAAGTCGAGGGAGTCGATCGTCGCGCTGTCAGTCGTCATAGTTCAGTTGAAGCGTGAAGTAACTCGGGCGCTTCCCGCGAGGGGAGTGAGGCTCGCCACACGGCCTCCGTGCCCCGGTTCGGACGCCGTCGCGCGGGGACCTACAGTGGTCGCCATGCCTGTCAGCGAGCCGCTGGTCCTGGGGATCGAGACCTCGTGCGACGAGACCGGGGTCGCGCTCGTGCGCGGGTACGACCTCCTCGTCGACGCCGTCGCGTCGTCCGTCGACGAGCACGCGCGGTTCGGCGGGATCATCCCCGAGATCGCGTCCCGTGCCCACCTCGAGGCCATGGTCCCGACGATCGAGCGCGCGCTGGCGACGGCCGAGGTGACGCTCGACGAGGTCGACGCGATCGCCGTGACCGCAGGCCCCGGGCTCGTCGGGCCGCTGACCGTCGGGGCGTCCGCCGCCAAGGCGCTCGCGATCGGCCTCGACAAGCCGCTGTACGGCGTCAACCACGTGATCGGTCACGCGGTGGTCGACGAGCTCGTCGACGGGCCGTTCCCCGAGCGGGTCATGGCGCTCGTCGTCTCCGGCGGGCACTCGTCCCTGCTCCTGCTCGACGACACGGTGCACGTGACCGAGCTCGGCTCGACGCTCGACGACGCCGCGGGCGAGGCGTTCGACAAGGTCGGCCGCCTGCTCGGCCTGCCCTACCCGGGCGGCCCGCACATCGACCGGCTGGCGCGCGAGGGCAACCCCGAGGCGATCCGCTTCCCGCGCGGGCTGACCGCCGCCAAGGACCAGGCGAAGCACGCGGCCGACTTCTCGTTCTCGGGGCTCAAGACCGCGGTCGCCCGGTGGGTCGAGGCGCGCCAGGACGCGGGCGAGGAGCTGCCCCTGGCCGACGTCTCGGCGTCGTTCGCCGCGGCGGTCGCCGACGTGCTGACGGCCAAGACCATCGCGGCGTGCCGCGCGCACGACGTGCGCACGCTCGTCGTCGGCGGCGGCTTCTCCGCCAACTCCCAGCTGCGGGAGCTGGCGGCGGCGCGGTGCGCCGAAGCAGGCATCGAGCTGCGCATCCCGCCGATCCGGTTCTGCACCGACAACGGCGCGATGATCGCGGCGCTCGGCTCGGCCGTGGTGCGCCGGGGGATGCGTCCGTCGTCGCTCGAGATCCCCGTCGACTCCTCGATGCCGCTGACCCAGGTGCTCGTCTGACGCTCCTGACCTGCCGCGTCGTCGCGGCGAAGTTAGGTCGGAAGTCACGCGCGGTCGTCGTCGCGCGTTCCTAGCGTGGGCCGTGGGTGCGACGTGGTGTCCCGCGTCGCGCGGTGCGGGGGCGACGGCGCCCGCGCACCGGTCTCTCGACGAGGAGGGCGCACGTGAGCGTGCACGACCGGTCCGAGCGTGAGCGCGTCACCGTCACGGTGGACGGCGTGGAGCTGGAGGTCGACGCCGGCCTGACGATCCTGCAGGCTCTCGCGGCCGAGGGCGTCTCGATCCCGTCGCTGTGCCACGACGTGCGCATGGAACGCTCGAACGCGAGCTGCGGCCTGTGCATGGTCGAGGTGGGCCCCGACGCGCGTGACGTCAAGGCGTGCCTGACGCCGCTGTCCGCGGGGATGGTCGTCACCACGCGGTCGCCCCGGCTCGAGGAGTACCGCAAGGTGCGGCTCGAGCAGCTGCTGACCGACCACAACGCGGACTGCGTCGCGCCGTGCGTGCAGACGTGCCCCGCGAACGTCGACGTCCAGACCTACCTGCAGCACGTCGCGGACGGGAACTACGAGGCCGCGGTCCGGGTCATCAAGGACCGCAACCCGTTCCCGTCGGTGTGCGGGCGCGTGTGCCCGCACCTGTGCGAGTCGGCATGCCGCCGCAACCTCGTCGACGAGCCCGTGGCCATCAACTACGTCAAGCGCTTCGCGACCGACTGGGACATGGCGCGACCGACGCCGTGGATCCCGCGCACCGCACCGTCGACCGGCAAGCGGATCGCCGTCGTCGGCGCCGGCCCGTCGGGGCTGTCCGCCGCGTACTACAGCGCGCTCGCCGGGCACGCCGTCACGGTGTTCGAGAAGCAGGAGCACGCGGGCGGGATGATGCGGTACGGCATCCCCGAGTACCGGCTCCCGAAGGCCACGCTGAGCCACGAGATCGACATCATCCGCGCGCTCGGCGTCCGGGTGGTGACCGGCAAGGCGCTCGGCACGCACCTGAGCCTGGAGGACCTGCGCCGCGACTTCGACGCGGTCTACCTCGCGATCGGCTCGTGGCGCGCGACCCCGCTGCGCATCGACGGCGAGAACCTCGAGGGCGTGTGGCTGGGCATCCAGTACCTCGAGCGCGTCGCGAAGGGCGACGAGATCCCGCTCGGCCGAACGGTCGTCATCGGCGGCGGCAACACCGCGATCGACTGCGCACGCACCGCGCTGCGCACGGGCGCGACGCACGTGCAGCTCGTCTACCGGCGCACGCGCGAGGAGATGCCCGCCGAGCCGTTCGAGGTCGAGGAGGCCGTCGCCGAGGGCGTCGAGATGCTCTACCTCACCGCACCCGAGCGGATCACCGCCGACGAGACGGGCGCCAAGCGCCTGACGTGCCTGCGGATGGAGCTCGGTGAGGCCGACCGCACCGGGCGTCGTCGCCCCGTGCCCGTCGAGGGCAGCGAGTTCGAGATCGAGGCCGACACGATCATCGGCGCGATCGGGCAGAGCACGGACACGGCGTTCCTCTACTACGAGATGCCGGTGCACATCAGCACGTGGGTGCGCGGCCGGCCCGCGCACGGCGCCGAGGAGGCCGCGTACGCCGACCTGCCCGTGCGGCTCAACCAGTGGGGCGACGTCGAGGTCGACGGCCGCACCATGCAGTCGTCCGAGGCGAAGATCTTCGCGGGCGGCGACTGCGTCACCGGTCCCGCCACGGTGATCCAGGCGGTCGCGGCCGGCCGGCGCGCCGCCGCGGCGATGTCGGACTTCGTCCTGCGCGGCTACGTGCGTCCCGGGCACGAGGACTACTCGTGCTCGCGCGGCACGCTCGAGGACCTGCCGCGGCACGAGTTCGAGGAGGTCGTGCGCGTGCCGCGCGCGACCATGCCCGCACTGCCCGTGGCCGAGCGCCTCGCGGGCTTCGCCGAGGTCGAGACCGGGCTCACCGAGGAGCAGGCACGCACCGAGGCGGCGCGGTGCCTGGAGTGCGGCTGCGCGAAGCAGGACTGCTGCCAGCTCCGCGACGAGGCGACCGCGCACGGCGTGGTGTTCGCGGCCCCGCTGCACGTGCGGCCGTACGAGCCCGTCGTCGCGGACCACCCGTTCATCGTCCGGGACAACAACAAGTGCATCGCGTGCGGTCTGTGCGTCAAGGCGTGCGCGGAGCTCGAGGGCCCGGGCGTGCTGGCGTTCCAGTACCACGAGGGCCGGCTCGTCGTCGGCACGCACAACGGGCTGCCGCTGTCGGAGACCGACTGCGTCTCGTGCGGCCAGTGCGTGCGCGCGTGCCCGTGCGGCGCGCTGGACTACGTGCGCGAGCGCGGCGACGTGTTCACCGCGATCAACGACCCGAGCAAGGTCGTCGTCGGCTTCGTCGCCCCGGCCGTGCGGTCGGTCATCGCCGCGGAGTACGGGATCGAGCCCGCCGAGGCGAGCGCGTTCATCGCCGGGATGATGCGCAAGGTCGGCTTCGACAAGGTGTTCGACTTCTCGTTCGCGGCGGACCTGACGATCCTCGAGGAGACCACCGAGTTCCTCGACCGGGTGGGCCGCGGCGGCGTCCTGCCGCAGTTCACGTCGTGCTGCCCGGGCTGGGTCAACCTCGTCGAACGGCGCTACCCCGAGCTCATCGACCACCTGTCGAGCTGCAAGAGCCCGCAGCAGATGATGGGCACGACCGTGAAGCACCACTTCGCCGCGCAGGCGGGGATCACGCTCGACGACCTGTACGTGGTGTCGATCGTGCCGTGCATCGCCAAGAAGTACGAGGCCGCGCGGCCCGAGTTCGCGCCCGACGGCGTGCGGGACGTCGACGCCGTGCTCACGACGACCGAGTTCCTCGAGATGATGCAGATGCTGCGCCTCGAGGCGGCCGACGTGGAGCCCGGCGAGTTCGACGAGCCCTACTCGCGCGTCTCCGGCGCCGGCGTGCTGTTCGGCGCGTCGGGCGGCGTCGCCGAGGCCGCGATGCGCATGGCGGTCGAGCAGCTCACGGGCGAGCCCCTCGTCGAGCACCTGGACTTCCACGAGCTGCGCGGGCTCGAGGGGATCAAGGAGGCGACCGTCAGCGCCGGCGGCGTGGACGTGCGGGTCGCCGTGATCTCGGGCCTGGGCAACGCCGAGCCGCTCATCAAGCGGGTCATCGCGGGCGAGGACGTCGGGTACGACCTCGTCGAGATCATGGCCTGCCCGGGCGGCTGCGTGAGCGGCGCCGGCCACCCGGTGCCGAAGTGCGCCGACGAGACGCCCGGCCGTCAGCAGGTGCTGGTCGAGATCGACCAGCTCTCGACGCTGCGCAAGTCCCAGGAGAACCCGGACATCCTGCGGCTCTACGACGAGTTCTACGGCGCGCCCGCGTCACCGCTCGCGCACGAGCTCCTGCACACCACCTACGCGCCGTTCCGCGGCTGAACCGCACCGAGGAGACCGTCATGAGGCTCACCGCGAGACTGCTCGGCGCGATGCTCGCGGTGGCGCTGACGGCCGGGTGCGCCGCGTCGTCGACGGCGCAGCCCGCGGGGGGTGGCACGCCGGCCACGACGAGCGCCGCGACGAGCACCCCGACGCCGACCGCGTCGGCAGAGCGGGTCACCGTGCGGATCGCCGCGCTGGCCGGTCCGACGACGATGGGGCTCGTCGGGCTCATGCAGGCCGCCGATGCGGGCACGGGCCGGCAGGACTACGAGGTGACGACGTACGGCACGCCCGACGAGGTCGTGCCGCTGCTCGTCAAGGGCGAGGTGGACGTCGCGCTGCTGCCCGCCAACCTGGCCGCGGTCGTCTACCAGCAGACCCGCACGGACGCGGGCCCTGCGGTGCAGGCGCTCACCGTCAACACCCTGGGCGTGCTCTCGGTGCTCGAGAACGGCACGAGCGTCCAGTCGCTCGCGGACCTGCGCGGGCGGACCGTGTACTCGACCGGCAAGGGGGCGAGCCCGCAGTACGTGCTCGAGCACCTGCTGCGCCAGTCGGGGCTGACACCCGGCACCGACGTGACGGTCGAGTTCAAGTCGGAGGCCACCGAGGTCGCGGCGTTGCTCGCGGCGACCCCCGGCGCGGTCGGAGTGCTGCCGCAGCCGTACGCCACGGCGGTCATCGCCGGGAACCCCGGCGTGCGCGTCGCGGTGGACCTCACGCGGGCGTGGTCGGACCTCGGCAACGCGTCGCAGCTCGTCACCGGGGTCACCGTGGTGCGCACCGCGTTCGCCGACGAGCACCCGCAGGCGCTCGCGGACTTCCTCGCCGACGACGAGGCGTCCGTGACCTTCGTGAACGACTCGCCGGCCGAGGCCGCCGAGCTCGTGGTTGCGGCAGGCCTCGTCAAGGCCGTGCCCGTCGCCCAGGCGGCGATCCCGGCGAGCCACCTCGTGTTCCTCACCGGCGACGCGCTGCGGCCCGCGCTCGAGGGGTACCTGCAGGTCCTGCACGACGCGCAGCCGAAGTCCGTGGGCGGGGCGATGCCCGGCGACGACTTCTACCTCGCGGACGCGGGCTAGCGGGCGGTCGGGTGCCGTCGTGACCGACGCGAGCGAGGTGGTCGGCGCCCGGGCACCCGTCCGTCGCGGGCGGTTCCTCGTCGCCGTCGCCTGCTGGCTCGTGGTGTGGCAGGTGGGGGCTGTGGCGCTCGGCCAGCCGATCCTGCTCGTCGGGCCGTGGGACGTGGCGGTGCGGCTCGTCGAGCTCGTACCGACCGGGACCTTCTGGGCCACGGTCGCCCGGACGCTCGCCGGCGTCGTCCTGGGCTTCACGGCCGCGGCCGTGGCGGGGGTGCTCCTCGCGGCGGCGTCGGCGGCCTCGTCGTGGGCCGACGCGATGCTGGCACCCCTGATCTCCACGATCCGCGCGACGCCCGTGGTCGCGTTCATCATCCTGCTGCTGCTCTGGACCGACTCGTCGCGGCTCGCGGCCGTCGTCGCCTTCCTCATGGCGCTGCCGATCATGTACACGAACGTGCTCGAGGGGATCCGGAACCGCGACCGCCGACTGCTGGAGATGACGCGCGTCTTCGCCGTGCCGTGGCCGCGGCGCGTGCTCGCGGTGGACGTGCCCGACGTGCTGCCGTACTTCGTCGCGGGCTGCCGGACGGGCGTCGGGCTCGCGTGGAAGAGCGGGATCGCGGCCGAGGTGATCGGGCTGCCCGCGGGCACGATCGGCGAGCAGATGTACCAGGCGAAGCTGTTCCTGGCGACGGCCGACCTGTTCGCGTGGACGGTCGTGGTCGTCGTGCTGGCCGCGCTGACCGAGCGCGTGGTGCTCGTGCTGCTGGAACGCGCGCGGCGACGGCTCGCGGGCGAGCCCGCGCCGCCGCTCATCGACCCGGCGGGTGGTGCCCGATGACCGAACCGCGCGACGACATGGCGCCGCGCGACGACATGGCGCTGCACGACGTCATCGCGCTGCACGACGTCACCGTGCGCTACGGCGAGAACGTGGTCCTGGACCGGGTCTCGCTCGAGCTGCCCACCGGCACGACGACCGCGCTGACGGGCCCCAACGGCGTCGGGAAGACGACGACCGTGCGTGTGCTCCTCGGGCTCGTGCGGCCCTCGTCGGGCCGCCTGGCCGGCCTGCACGAGTGCACGCGGGCCGCCGCGTTCCAGGAGGACCGGCTGTGCGCGCACCTGTCCGCCGCGGCGAACGTGCGGCTCGTCCTGCCACGCGCCGCCGAGGCCGGGGTCGAGGACGGGCTGCGCGCGGTCGGGCTCGACGAGGCCGCGTGGCACGTGCCGGTGCGCACGCTGTCGGGTGGGCAGCGACGACGGGTCGCGCTCGTCCGCGCGCTGCTGCCACCAGCCGACCTCGTCGTGCTCGACGAGCCGTTCGTCGGGATCGACGCCGCGAGCCGCGACGCGGTGCTGGCCTGGACTCGCGACCGGCTGGGCGGGCGCACCGCGCTCGTGGTGACCCACGACCCCACCGAGGCCGCGGCCCTCGGTGCGACGCTCGTGCGACTCGACCCGCCGCGCACGGTGAGCGATCAGGACGATGCCTAGTCACCCTCGGCGTGCTCCGCGCGTGCTGCGGGTGCCGGTCCCCGGTTGTCCACAGATCGAGGGGAGTGCCCGCACATGCGCGTCCTGACGCAGCTAGCGTGACGCCCCGGACCGATCCGGCAGGGGGACGTATGCGGGTGGAGATCGACTCGGAGACGGTGGCACGCAACGTGCGCACCCTCGACCGGATGGTCGACCGGCTCGACGAGCTCGTGGCGCAGACGCGGGCGGTGGCGGCGGACCAGAGCGCGGCGACGTGGTCGACGCTGCCCGCGGCCGAGCGGTTCGCCACGACGTACGGCGAGGGGGTCGACACGCTCGCGGACCGGGTCGCCGCCGCGCGGACCGCCGCCGTCGACGCGCGGAGCGCGCTGACCGGCTCGGTGCGCGCGCTCGTGGGGATCGACGAGACGATCTTCGCCGAGCTCCAGCGCCTCGCCGCGGGCACGTCCGGATCGTCGGTGCGCGACACGCGCCCGGTGCTCCGGGTGTACCCGGGCGCCGCGACGGCGTCCGTGGGTGGGCTGTCGTGACGAGCGTGAACCGTCCTGCGCAGTCGTCCGACGGGCCGGCGGCCCGCGAGCTCGCCTGTGCGCTCGAGGGTGCGCCGGCGCAGGCGCACGCGGACGCGGGGCAGCTCGGGGGAGTGGCCACGGCCCTCGAGGAGCTCGGGGCGACGCTCAAGCGGCTCGCGGGCGACCTCGGCATCGGCGGCATGTCCGCGCAGGCGGCGCGGGACGGCGTCGCGAGCCTGGCGACGAGCGTGCTCGGCGCCGCCGACACCGCGGACGCGCTCGGTGCGGCTGCGACGCGCGCTGCGGGAGCCCTCGCACGTGCCCGCACCGAATACGAGACCCTGCCTGCGGGCGAGCTGACCGCCGCGGCGCGTCAGGCGCTGATCGAGTCGGGCGCGGGCCCCGGCACCTCGTCGATCGTGGCGGCGCGTGCTGCCGAGCGCGAGCGCGTCGCGACCATCGCGCTCGCGACCGTCGGCGTCGCGATGGACGACGCCGCCGACCGTGCCCGCGCGGTCGCACCGAGGGACGCGGGGTCCCCGCGCGGCGCCGCGCCCGACGTTCCCCGTGACGGTCGACCCGGCGGTGAGTCGCCCGTGCCGGTCGTGCCTGGTGTACCGACGCACGGGCCCGTCCCGCACCCGCTCGTCCCGCACCCTCGCGTCCGGCAGCCGCCCGTGCTGCCGCCGCCTGCGCCGTCCGGTCCCGAGCCCGTCGACCCGCCGCCGACGTTCGGGATGGAGCCGCCCGCGCCGGTGTACCGGACCGACCCGGTCGAGCGGCCGGTCCCACTCGACCGGGTCCCGCCGCTCGCTCCCGGCCTTCCCGTCGTGCGCACGACGTGAGGGTCGACCTGCTCGAGTCGTGAGGCCCCGCTGCGCCGTCGGTCCAGGCTGTGTCGGGGGTCGCGGACAGGCGTCGTCAGGTCTGAGCGCGGACCAGGTCGCGCAGAGGGCGCAGGTCGCGGACCGTCCACGTCGGTGCGTGGTCGCCACTCGGCGCGTCGCGACCCGTCCGGTCCACCCACACGCTGCGGATCCCCACGCTGTGTGCGCCCGCGACGTCGCTCGTGAGCGAGTCGCCGACGTGCACGACCTCGTCGGGGCCGAGCCCGAGGAGCCCGAGCGCGTGCTCGAACGACGGCGCCGCGGGCTTGTAGGCGCGCGACTGCTCGCTCGTGACCCGCAGTGGCACGTCGAGCCGAAGGTGGGCGAGCGCGGCGAGCAGGACGTCGTCGTCGACGTCCGAGACGAGGCACACCGGGACGGGAGGGTCGGCCAGGAGCTCGAGCGCGTCGGGGTAGGCCTGCGGGGCGGTCCACTGCGCGTACAGGGGGTCGAGCAGCGCGTCGAGGTCGAGCCCGTGCTCGCGCGGGGGGAGCGTGCGAGCGAGCGAGTCCCGTGCGAGGTCGCGCAGGCGGCGGAACGCGTCGCCGTGCGCCTCGTCGGCCAGCCGCTCGTACTCCTGCGACCACGCGGTCGAGACCTCGTGGCGGCGGAGCCCGGTCGCGGCGGCGACGTCGGAGCACACCGCGGCGAACGGCTCGTCGTCGTCGTGCACGACCGTCCCGTAGAAGTCGAGCAGCAGCCCCCTGATCGTCACGCCGGAAAACATAGCGACAGCGCCGACTAGCCTCGCCGCATGTACGTCCCCGTGTTCAACGCGATCACCGACGACGACGCGCGTGCGCTGGTGCGGGAGGTCGGCTCGGCCGAGCTCGTGACGGTCGGACCGGACGGCTTCCCGCTCGCCACGCTCTTGCCCGTGCTGTGGCACGACGACCGGCTCGTCGCGCACATGGCGCGCGGGAACCCGCAGTGGCGGTCGATCGAGCCGGGGATGCCGGGCCTCGCGATCGTCGAGGGACCGCAGGCGTACGTCTCGCCGTCCTGGTACGCCTCCAAGGCGGAGCACGGCCGGGTCGTGCCCACGTGGAACTACTCCGCGGTGCACCTGACGGGCCGTGTCACGGTGCACGACGACCCGGACTGGCTGCGCGACCTGCTGACGCGGCTGACCGACGCGCACGAGGCCCACCGCGCGCAGCCGTGGGCCGTGACGGACGCGCCGGAGGCCTTCGTGACCAAGCAGCTGCGCGCGATCGTCGGGATCGAGCTGGTGGTCGAGCGGGTCGAGGGCAAAGCGAAGCTGAGCCAGAACCGGTCGGACGCCGACCGGGCGGGGGTCGTCGCCGGCCTCCGGCAGGACGGCGGCTCTGAGACCGCGGCGGTCGCCGACGCGATGGTCGCTGCCCGGTCCTGACCCGTCAGGGGTTGTGCCGAGCCCCCGACGCGTCTAACGTACAACCGCATGGTTGTAGAAATGGATCGTGCGCCGCTCGACCAGGACGAAGTCGATCGCCTGTTCGGCGCTCTCGCGGACGCCACCCGGCGCGACATCGTCGCCCAGGTGCTCCGCGAGGCGCAGTCGGTCTCCGCGCTCGCGCGGCGGTACGACATGAGCTTCGCAGCGGTCCAGAAGCACGTGGCCGTGCTCGAGCGGGCAGCGCTCGTGCACAAGCAGCGGCGAGGACGTGAGCAGATGGTCGGCGGAGACGTCGAGACGATCCGGGCGGCGACCCGGCTCCTCGACGCCTACGAGTCGATCTGGCGCGGACGCGTCGACCGCATCGTCGACCTCCTGGCGCAGGACGCCGGACCGGACGACCCGAGGGACCCGCAGGACGAGCAGACAGGGAGTCACCGATGACCGTCGTCAGCACGACCAAGGACACCGAGGCGCTGCGCCTCGTGATCGTCAGCGAGCTCGCCGCCGCGCCCGAGCGGGTGTGGCAGGTGTGGGCCGACCCGCGCCAGCTCGAGCGCTGGTGGGGGCCGCCCGAGTGGCCGGCGACGTTCGTCGACCACGACCTGCGTCCCGGGGGCCGCACGTCGTACTACATGACCGGTCCGGACGGGACGAAGGCGCACGGCTGGTGGCACGTGACCGCGGTCGACGAGCCGCACTCGCTCGCGTTCGACGACGGCTTCGCCGACGACGCGGGAGAGCCGACCGACGACATGCCGGTCACGCGTGGGCACGTGACGCTCGAGGCGATCCCCACCGGGACGCGCATGACGATCACGTCCCAGTTCCCGACGCTGGAGGCGCTCGAGCAGCTCGTCGCGATGGGCATGCTCGAGGGCATGACGCTCGCGCTCGGCCAGATCGACGCGATCCTGGCCGATGGCTGACGCGGCCGACGGCGCGCCCCCGAAGGTGACGGGCCCGGCGTCGTACTTCCCGTCGATCGAGAAGACCTACGGGCGGCCGATCGACGAGTGGCTCGCGCTCGTCGCCGCCCGCCCCGCCGACGAGAAGCACCTGGAGACCGTCACCTGGCTCAAGACCGAGCACGGGCTGGGCCACGGCCATGCCAACGCGGTCGTCGCGTACGTCCGCGCCGCCCAGCGCTGACCCCTGGTTCCCTCGGAATCGCGCCCGCCCTGACGATCAGGAGGGCATGGGTCTCGATCTGCTGCTGGCCGTGCCGTTCGCCGCGTTCGCCGTGTGGTGCCTCGCCAGCGCGATCGGGCCGCGAGGGCGACGGGCGACGACGGGCAGGCCGCCCGCCCGTCGCGCGACGCTGAGCGCGCGTGACGGGCGGCCCGGCCTCGACCTGCTGGTGCCGGACGTGGACACGGTCGTCGAAGGCGCGCGGATGCTCGCCGCCGACCTCGGTGGGGGAGCGCTCACCATCGAGGCGTTGGGATCCCTCGAGCGTCCGCAGGACCCGCTGCAGGCTCCGGGCGGCCTGCCGGTCGCGGAGGATCGCGCCCGCTCGTCGGCCCGCGACCCGTGGGGTGAGCCGGACGGGGCCGGTCCCGCCGTCGTGGAGCAGGTCGTGACCGCAGCCGGACCGATGTGGCGCCGCACGGTGCGCACGGCGCTCGCGACGACCGTGACCGACCTGCACGTGGACCACGGCGGATGGGCATTCGTCGTCCGCCTGGTCGGCGGCTCGGACCACGAGCCGCTCCTCGCCGCCGCGGAGCGCGTGCTCACGAGCTGGCGCTGGCACGACCAGGTCCCGGCCCGCCGCCCAGCGAGCTGACCGCAGCCGACGACGCGCGTCGTCGTCGGGGGCAGTGGCTGCGAGACTCCAGATCGGCCCGGGGCGCAGTGCCGGGCCGGGCTCCTGGATCCCCACGGCATACGCAGTGCCACCGTGCCGCTCCGAGGGCGAGCGGTGATCACGATCATGTCGCTGGGTGCCGTGGGCGCCCTCCAGGACGGTCGTCCGATCCTCGAGGCAGCGCGTCGTCCGGACGCGCTGCGCACGCAGACCCCACCGAGCTGGACGTGGTTGGGTCCGGTCGAGCGCGTCGAGACCGCAGCCGGGACCGGGTGGCGACTGACGGTGCTCCTCGACGGGGGAGGGACGATGTTCGCGGACACCCACATCGACCGGGACGGCTGGGCCTACGTCGTCGGCGTCGTCGCGCCGCCGTCGCGGCACGCCGAGGTGGCGCTGGTCGCCGACGCGATGCTGGACACCTGGCGCTGGATCGCCCCGCTCGCGAGCCGGTACTAGCGGCGTCCAGCGGCCTACAGCGGCTTGCCTGCGCGCAGCTCGGCGACGAGGGAGGCGACGACCGCGTCGAGCTCGCCCGCGTTGCGGCGCGCGACGGCCCGCTGCCGCTGGTAGGACGCGCCGCGACGCAGGATCACGCGGACCTGCTCGAGCTCCTCGGAGCACCCCAGGCGTTCGGCGACCGGCGCGAGCACGGTCAGCCAGTGCGCGACCGAGTCTGTGACGAGCTCCTCGTCGCCCGCCGCGTTCGTGATGATGATCGCGTCCATGCCGTAGCGCGCCGAGCGCCACTTGTTCTCCTGCACGAACCACGTGGGCATCGACGGCAGCGGCTCGCCCGCGTCGATCAACGACGAGAAGTGCTCGACGAAGCAGTGCGTGAGCGCGCCGATCGCGGTGACCTCGAGCAGGTTCGTCGCGCCGTCGGCGATGCGCATCTCGAGCGTCCCGAACCGCGGCGCGGGGCGCACGTCCCAGCGGACCTCGTTGAACTGGTCGATCACGCCGGTGTGCAGCATGTCCCCGACGTACTGCTCGAGCTGGGACCACTCGTCGAACTGGTACGGCAGCCCGGCGGTCGGCAGCTGCTGGAACAGCAGCGCGCGGTTGGAGGCGTAGCCGGTGTCCTTGCCGCCCCAGAACGGGGACGACGCGGACAGCGACTGGATGTGCGCGAACACCGTGAGCATCGCGCGCGAGATCGGCAGCACCTTGGCCCGGTCCTCGATGCCGACGTGCACGTGCACGCCGTAGATGAGCATCTGCCGGCCCCACCACTGTGTGCGGTCGATGAGCGTCGCGTACCGCTGCTTGTCGCTGACCTTCTGCGTGGCCCAGTGCGCGAACGGGTGCGTGCCGCCGCCCATGAGGTCGATCCGCAGGGGAGCGGCCGCCGCGGCGACCTCGTCGAGCGCACGACGCAGGTCGGCGCCCGCCTCACCCACGGTGCGGCACTTGCCGGACGAGACCTCGACCGTGTTGCGCAGCAGCTCCTGGGTGATGTTCGGATGATCGGTGCCGACGGTGTCGAAGATCGCCTGCGCGGCCTGGCGCAGGTCCCCCGAGTCGGCGTCGACGAGGGCGACCTCCCACTCGAGCCCGACCGTCGAGCGTTCGCTGCTCGCGAACGGCAGGTGCACGGGCGCGGCCATCAGGAGCCTCCCGGCGCGCTCGTGCCCGCGAGCTCGTCACCGACGGGCTCCACGACGAGGACGCTCTGGTGCCCCGCGACGCGCGTGAGCACGATCGTCGCGGTCGCGTCGCCCCGCAGGTCGAGCTGCCGGCGCAGCTGCTCGGGCACGACCGCCGTGCCGCGCTTCTTGATCGTCAGGCGGCCGACGCCACGCTCGCGCAGGTAGGTGCGCAGGCGCTTGAGCCCGAACGGCATCCGGTCCAGGACGCGGTAGGCCGTCGCGAACGGGGTCGCCTGCAGCTCGTCGGACGTCACGTAGGCGATCGTGGGGTCGACGAGCCGGCCGCGCACGTCGAGCGCGACGTCGCCGACGAGCCCCGCGCGGATGACCGCGCCGTCGGGCTCGTACAGGTACGCGCCGATCGCCCCGACATGCGCGTGCGCGACCTCGTCGGGAGCGAGCACGTGCGGCTGCCCGCCCCGCAGGACGAGCGCCGAGCGGCCCGGACCCTCGGGAGCGAGCGGGCCGAACCACAGGCCGAGCTCGACGACGTCGCCGTCGACGGACACCCACTGGGCGCGCGCGTCGTCCGGCAGGTCGCGGTGCGCGATGCCGGGGCCGAGCTTGAGGCCGAGGGCGGGGACGCGCTCGCGGACCGCGAGAACAGCGTCCAGCGGCGGGGAGTAGGAGGCGGGGTCGTGCACGCGCGAACCGCCGCCCGTGCGACGAGCGGGGTCGGCGTACACGCCGTCGACGCCCGTCAGGTCCAGGCTCAGCCCGTCGGTGTGCCGGACCTCGACCTCGGGGAAGTGCCGCAGGTTCACCGTCGCGATGGCTGCGGTCATCTCGTCGAGCTCGGCGGCCGTCACGCGCAGGCCGACCCCTGCGAACGCGAGCGCGTCCGCGCCGATCCCGCACGTGAGGTCCGCGACGTGCGTGAGGCCCGCGTCGCGGTAGCGGCGCGCGTGGTGCGCCCCGACCTCGAGCCGGGTCGCCTGCTCGAGGCCCGCCGCGGTGAACAGCATGCCGTCGGCGAAGTCGCCGAGCTTGGCGTGCGCCTTGCCGCGCAGGCGCGACTGCGTGAGCGCGGCCGCGACGAGGGAGGGGTGCAGGCCCTCGGCGCGCAGCCGCTCGCCCAGCGGCATCGCGAGCCGCTCGTCGTACGGGGGCAGGGCGGACAGCAGCGCCCACCCGTCGGGGGTGAGCAGCCGGCTGAGGCCGTCGGCATCCATGTCGGCGATCCTTGCACCCTGCGGGCGTTGCGCGGGACCCGCTCCGCGCGTCGGGCCGGCGTGTGCTTCCACTCCTGCTTCCAGGCGTGCGCCCGGCCCGTCGGCGCTGGGGTTAGCACTCGCCTTGACCGAGTGCCAAGCGGTTCCTAGAGTGAGGAACTGGCACTCTCAGTATGAGTGTGCCAACGCGCCAGGTCTCCGGCACCCGCGACGACGGTGGCTGGGCGCGACCCACTGAACCACTCAACACACGCGAAGGGGAGGTCCGCAGTGTCGGTCTCCATCAAGCCGCTCGAGGACCGGATCGTCGTGAAGCCCCTGGAGGCGGAGACGACGACGGCCTCGGGTCTGGTCATCCCGGACTCCGCCAAGGAGAAGCCCCAGGAGGGCGAGGTCCTCGCGATCGGTCCGGGTCGGATCGACGACAAGGGCAACCGCGTCCCGCTCGACGTCGCTGTCGGTGACAAGGTCATCTACTCGAAGTACGGCGGCACCGAGGTCAAGTACTCCGGCGAGGAGTACCTGATCCTCTCGGCGCGCGACATCCTGGCGGTCGTCGTCAAGTGATCCTGCACTGACCCGTCCGCGGGTCAGGCGACGCGAAGGCCCCCGTCCTGGTGGACGGGGGCCTTCGACGTTCCCCGGTGGGTCCGGAGCTCGGGGCCGCGGGCGCTCAGCCGGCGCGGGTCAGGCGGGGTTCAGGCGGTGGTGCGGGCGACGACGGTGCGGCCCCGCTGGGCGAGCAGCGCGGCGCGCTCGTCCTCGGACAGGCCGCCCCAGACGCCGTAGGGCTCGCGCACCGCGAGGGACTGCTCGCGGCACTGGTCGAGCACGGGGCACGTGGCGCACACGGCCTTGGCGGCCTCGGCGCGACGTCGGCGAGCGGATCCACGCTCACCTTCGGGGTGGAAGAAGAGGTCCTGGTCTGCGTCGCGGCAGGCGCCTTCGAACTGCCACTCCCACAGGTCCATCACGGGTCCGGGCAAGCGCGAGATCTCGGCCATGCGTCCTCCTCGTCGATCGTCCGGCTGCGGATCCGGGCGATCGGTTCGTCCTGGCTTCACTGCTGCTGTCAAGGTCGTCGTGCCACGTCGTCACGGCGTGTGACCGGAACGCTACAACCGCGCCACAATCCGGTCAAGACTCGTTCGATAACAGGTCGCGGCGCGGTTCTGTGTCCGCGTCTGTGCCGTTTTGACACGATCGGGTGACGCGCAATGGGTTGCCGGGCGCGATTCTGGGCCGGACGGCCTGGCAGAATCGCGCCATGACCTTGTCGCCCGACGACGGCTCGGCCGGACCCGAGCGCGACGACGGTGGCCGACGGGTCGGTGCCCCTGCGCACCACGCCGCGCCGCTCACGGTGGCGGCGGTCGCCGCGCGCCTCGGCGTCGCGCCCGCGACGCTGCGGACGTGGGACCGCCGGTACGGGCTCGGGCCGTCCGAACGGTCGGCCGGCTCGCACCGGCGCTACTCGGCGGCCGACGTCGAGCGCCTCCTGGTCATGCGGCGGCTCACGCTCGACGGTGTCGCGCCCGGTGATGCGGCACGGCTCGCGAGCGTCGCGGACGTCGAGGTGCCCGAGGGAGGGTCCGGAGGGAGCCTCGCGGCCCGACCGACGGGGACCCTCGCGGGCGCGTCGCGCGCCGTCGTCACCCCGACCGCGCTCGTCGACGCCGCGCTCGCGGGCGACGCCGCGGCCTGCCGGGACATCGTGACGATCCCGCCCGGCGCCGGGACCGTCGAGCTCGAGCGGTGGTGGACCGACCTGCTCGAGCCTGCGCTCACCGAGCTCGGGCGGCGCACGGTCGTCGACCGGCCCGGCGCGGACGCCGCGCTCACCGTGCGCGCCGCGGCGGTCGAGGCGCTGCGCGCGTGGCTGCCGCCCGCGCCGCGCGACCGCGGAGTCGTCCTCGTCCTCGTGCCCGGGGGGCAGGAGCGGCCCCTGCTCGTCCACGCGCTGACCGCGGCGCTCGTCGCGGCGGGGATCGACGCGCGCGCGGTGGGCGGGCCGACGAGCGTGCACCACGCGCTCGAGCTCGTCGTGATGACGCGGCCGTCGGCGGTCGTGACCGTCTCGCGCCGCGCCGAGGTGGACCTGTCGCCGGTCGCCGAGATCGCGCGCGCACACCCGACCCTCGCGCAGTTCGTCATGCTGCCGGACGGGGCGCCGGCCGTGCCCGCGGGCTCGTCGGTGGCGCGCTCGCGCACGTTCCGCGGGCTCCTGCACGAGGTGCTGGCCGTCGCGGCAAGTCCGCCGAACGGGTGAAGTCTGGGCCGTTCGGCGGCGCCCGGGCAGGGGGAATTGCGCCGGTGTCCGACCGGCTCAATTCGCCCAGAGGGCCGCACCGGGCCACGAAGCGCCCGTGCGTCGGCGCCCGCTCGCGCTTGGGAGCCGCTAACGTCGCACTTCCGAGTGGCCGATAGCACAACGAAGGCCCGAGGGGGAACACCCGCAGAAGGAGGACGCGATGGCAGGGGTGGTCGTCTGTCACGCCTCGACCGCAGTACGCGAGCGACTGGTCGTGACGTCGATCGGAGTGCCGACGCTCAGCCCTGTGCGTGCGGCGGCGACGGTCGACGAGCTGCTCGCGCACGCGCGCCGCGTCCCGCCGACGGTCGTGCTGCTCGACGCGCACATCCCGGCGCCCGGAGCGGGGGAGGCCATCCGCCGTCTGCGCGCCGTCGCGCCCGGTGTCGCCGTGGTCCTGCTCGCGCAGCCTGACGACTCGGCCGCGCTCGACCGGGCGCTCGCGCTCGGGGCCCGGGGCTTCCTCGCGCCCGACGTCGGCCGCGCCGAGCTCTCGGCCGTCGCCGCGCACGTCCTGGCGAGCCCCGTGCTCGCCGGTGCGCAGCGCGCGGTCGTCGACGTGCCCCGTCCGTCGCTGCCGTCGTCGGGCACGCAGGCCGACGTCAGTGAGGTGCCCGAGGAGCCCGCCCGTCCCGCCGTCACGCTCACGAAGCGTGAGATCGAGGTCCTGGTGGGGATGAGCAACGGCCGGTCGAACGCGCAGATCGGCGCCGAGCTGTTCCTCTCGGAGGACACGGTCAAGACGCACGCGCGGCGCCTGTTCCGCAAGCTCGGCGCCAACGACCGTGCCCAGGCGGTGGCCATCGGGCTGCGCGGCGGGCTGATCCGCTGACCCACTCCTGACGCGCGCCGTTCGAGCCGGTCCGGCACCGGGTCCGAGTGTCAGCCCGGGCGCTCGCCGCGCGCGTCCCGGGGCCTGGACGGGACCGCCGACCATCGCCCGCACGGACGTATCCTGATCCGATGACGGGACCCGACTCGCCGGCCGACCCCTTCTCGCGGATCGGCCTCACGTACGACGACGTCCTCCTGCTCCCCGGGGAGACCGACGTCATCCCGAGCGAGGTCGACACGACCTCCCGGCTCACCCGCGAGATCAGCGTGCGCGTGCCGCTGCTCTCGGCGGCGATGGACACGGTCACCGAGTCGCGCATGGCGATCGCGATGGCCCGGCAGGGCGGCATCGGCATCCTGCACCGGAACCTGTCGATCGCGGACCAGGCCCACCAGGTGGACCGCGTGAAGCGCTCCGAGTCCGGCATGGTCACCGACCCCGTCACCGTGGGTCCGGACGCGACGCTCGCCGAGCTCGACGCGCTGTGCGGCATGTACCGCGTGTCCGGCCTGCCGGTCGTCGACGACGAGCGGCGCCTGCTGGGCATCATCACCAACCGCGACCTGCGCTTCGTGCCGATGGGCGAGTTCGAGACTCGCCGCGTGCGCGAGGTCATGACGCCCATGCCGCTCGTGACCGCGCCCGTCGGGATCGACCGGGACGACGCCGCCGCGCTGCTCGCCAAGCACAAGATCGAGAAGCTGCCGCTCGTCGACGCCGCGGGTGTGCTGCGCGGCCTCATCACCGTCAAGGACTTCGTGAAGTCCGAGCAGTACCCGCTGTCGACCAAGGACGGCGAGGGCCGGCTCGTCGTCGGCGCCGCGATCGGGTTCTTCGGGGACGCCTGGGAGCGCGCGACCGCGCTCACCGAGGCGGGTGTCGACGTGCTCGTCGTCGACACCGCCAACGGCCACGCCCGCCTGATGCTCGACATGGTGCGCCGTCTCAAGTCCGACCCGCTGACCCGGCACGTGCAGGTCATCGGCGGCAACGTCGCGACGCGCGAGGGTGCTCAGGCGCTCGTCGACGCCGGTGTGGACGCGGTCAAGGTCGGGGTGGGTCCGGGGTCGATCTGCACGACGCGCGTGGTCGCGGGTGTGGGCGTGCCGCAGGTGACCGCGATCTACGACGCGTCCCTCGCGTGCAAGCCAGCTGGCGTTCCGGTGATCGGCGACGGCGGCCTGCAGTACTCGGGCGACATCGCCAAGGCGCTCGTCGCGGGTGCCGACACCGTGATGCTCGGCTCCTTGCTCGCGGGCTGCGAGGAGTCGCCCGGCGACCTCGTGTTCGTCAACGGCAAGCAGTTCAAGCACTACCGCGGCATGGGCTCGCTGGGTGCGATGGCCTCGCGCGGTCGCATCTCGTACTCGAAGGACCGGTACTTCCAGGCGGACGTGTCGTCCGACGAGAAGATCGTGCCCGAGGGCATCGAGGGGCAGGTGCCCTACCGCGGCCCGCTCGCGGCGGTCGCGCACCAGCTCATCGGAGGCCTGCACCAGTCGATGTTCTACGTCGGCGCGCACACGATCCCGCAGCTCCAGCAGCGTGGGAAGTTCGTGCGGATCACGGCGGCGGGGCTCAAGGAGTCCCACCCGCACGACATCCAGATGACCGTCGAGGCGCCGAACTACTCGTCGCGTCGCTGAGTCCTCCCGCACCACGTCCGACGGCGACCGTCCTCTGCGGGGCGGTCGCCGTCGGCGCTTCTCCGTGTCACGCGGGACGCGCTCCCTGAACGATTCAGCCATGGGCCGGGCGTCGGCCTCCTCGATAACGTTCTCCACCTCGAAGTCGCCTGACCGGTAGGCGCCATGTGAGCGCTCACCGGTCAGATCGAGCGGCAGTCCCTCGCACGCAGCGGTGCGGCGCGTGCGCGACCGAAGGAGCAGCCATGCGCGTTGGACGATCACCCGGACGACGAGTGGGGGCGGCGCTGCTGGCGACGTTCGCCCTGCTGCTCGGGTCCCTGACAGCAGCGGCGCCGGTGAGCGCCGCGACCACGAGCGGGTGCGGCACGTCGCCCACGCTCTCCACGGGTCAGCACTCGATCACGAGCGGGGGGACCTCCCGTTCGTTCCGGCTCGACGTCCCCTCCGGGTACGACCGCAACCGCCCGTACCGGCTCGTCGTCGGGCTGCACTGGTGGCACGGGACGTCGAACGACGTCGTCAACGAGAACTACTACGGGCTCAAGCCGCTCGCCGGTGACAGCACGATCTTCGTGGCGCCCCAGGGCGTCGACAACGCCTGGCCCAACTCCAACGGCCGTGACCTGACGTTCATCGACGACGTGCTCAAGCGGGTCGAGTCGACGTTGTGCGTCGACACGACCCAGCGGTTCGCGCTCGGCTTCAGCTACGGCGGCGGCATGAGCAACGCGATCGCGTGCGCGCGTGCGGACGTGTTCCGCGGCGTGGCGATCCTCAACGGCGCCGAGCTCAGCGGGTGCGCGGGCGGGACGCAGCCGATCGCCTTCCTCGGGTCGCACGGGGTGAGCGACGACGTGCTGAACATCTCCATGGGCAGGTCGCTGCGTGACCGCGCTCTGCGCAACAACGGCTGCCAGGCACAGTCCGCGCCCGAGCCGTCACCCGGCAGCGGCACGCACACGCGCACCGCGTACTCGTGCCGCGACGGCTTCCCCGTCGTCTGGCTCGCGTTCGACGGCGGGCACGCCTGGGCCGCGCGGGACCGCAACCAGGGACAGTCCTGGGTCCCGGGCGAGGTGTGGAACTTCTTCACGGCGCTGAGGTCGACGACGACGACACCGACTCCCACGCCCACGCCGACCCCGACGCCCACGCCGACCCCCACTCCGACTCCCACCCCGACCCCGACGCCGAGCCCGTCGGCCACGGCCACGACGCCGCCACCCACGGGCGCCGGGTGCACGGCGACGTACCGCACGGTCAACTCCTGGCCCGGAGGTTTCCAGGGTGAGGTCACGGTCACGGCGGGGTCCGCCGCGCTGAGCGGTTGGACGGTCACGTGGGACCTGGCCGCCGGGCAGGGCCTGTCCCAGCTGTGGGGTGGCACCTCGAGCGTGAGCGGGTCACGCGTGACGGCGGCGAACGCAGCGTGGAACGGCTCGCTCGCACCGGCAGGTGCGACGACCCTCGGGTTCATCGGCACGGGCTCCCCGAGCACGCCGGCAGTGGCGTGCGCGGGACGGTGACCGGCGCAGGCTGACGTCGGCACCGCACGGGGTCGTCGTCCGCGTCCGGGTCGGCGCGGACGACGGCCCGTGCCGGTGCGGACGACGACCCGGACGAGTCAGGCAGTGTGGCGCCCCGTCAGGGTGCGGTGAGTGCCGCCGCCGGAGCGGGGACCACCATGAGGGCGTCCAGCACGGACTGCGCCGCCTCGGCGGCCTTGCGGGCGTGGTAGGCCGCGCGCCAGGCCGCGACGGCGACGTGCTGCCGGTCGTGCAGGTCCTGCGGGTCGGCGGCGGCCAACGCGGGCGACGAGGCGATCACGCGCTCGAGGACGTCGAGCGTCGCGAGCGCGTCGGCGTCGGCGGTGTGCAGCAGCCCGGTGACCACGTCGTGGTGCTCGCACAGGTCCACGAGCCTGCGCCCGCCCTCGCGCGCGGGGTCCGCCATGCGGTCGAGGACCATCGGGTCCAGCACGGGGCGGACCGGTCCGCCGAGGCGCTCCGGCAGCGTGGGCAGACCGTGGCGCTCGAGCTCGGCGTCGAGGACCGCGAGGTCGAAGTCGGCGTTGTAGGCCACGAGCGCCGAGCCGCTCAGGAGCGCGGCGGCGATCTCGCCGGCGATCTCGTCGAGCGCGGGTCCTGGGGCCGTGCCGTGCGTGCGCACGTGCGCGGTCGTCAGGCCGTGGATGGAGCCCGCCGCCTCGGGGATCTCGACGCCCGGGTCGATCAGCCACGTGCGCACGTGGCTCCCGGTGGTGTCGCGCCGCACGAGCGCCGCGCTCACCACCCGGTCCCGCCGGACGTCGATGCCCGTGGTCTCGGTGTCGAACCCCAGCAGGGAGACCTGGTGCAGTCTCGCGAGCGGGGACCCTCTCGTGGTGCCGTCCATCGGCGCAGCATCCCATCGCGCACCCACACGCCGGGGCACCGACACCGCCGGACACCGCCGGACACCGCCCGGCACCGCCTCACACGCCCAGGCTGGACGCCGTGACGTCGCGCCACACGGCCCACCCGGATCGCGAACGCGCGACGCGACCCGTGAGCCCGCGCCGGTAGGCTCGTCGGGTGAGCAACGAGATCGAGATCGGCCGCGGCAAGCGCGGAAGGCGCGCCTACTCCTTCGACGACATCGCGGTGGTGCCCTCGCGGCGCACGCGTGACCCGCAGGACGTGTCCGTCGGCTGGCAGATCGACGCCTACCACTTCGACCTCCCGGTCGTCGCCGCACCCATGGACTCGGTGATGAGCCCGGCCACCGCGGTCGCGCTCGGGAACCTCGGCGGACTGGGCGTGCTCGACCTCGAGGGCCTGTGGACGCGCTACGACGACCCCACGCCGTACCTCACCGAGATCGCCGCGCTCGACCCGGCCCGCGCGACCGCGCGCATGCAGGAGATCTACTCCGCCCCGATCCAGCCCGAGCTCATCACGGCCCGGCTCAAGGAGATCCGCGCCGCCGGCGTGACGGTCGCGGGTGCGCTGTCCCCGCAGCGCACGCAGGAGCACTGGCGCACCGTGGTCGACGCGGGCGTCGACCTGTTCGTCATCCGCGGCACCACGGTGTCCGCCGAGCACGTCTCGGGCAACGCCGAGCCGCTCAACCTCAAGCGCTTCATCTACGAGCTCGACGTGCCCGTGATCGTCGGCGGCGCGTCCACGTACACCGCGGCGCTGCACCTCATGCGTACGGGTGCGGCGGGCGTGCTCGTCGGGTTCGGCGGGGGCGCCGCGCACACGACGCGCGTCTCGCTGGGCATCCACGCGCCGATGGCGACGGCCGTCGCGGACGTCGCGGCCGCACGCCGCGACTACCTCGACGAGTCGGGTGGCCGCTACGTGCACGTCATCGCGGACGGCGGCGTCGGCCGCTCGGGCGACCTCGTCAAGGCGATCGCGTGCGGCGCGGACGCGGTGATGCTCGGGGCCGCGCTCGCGCGTGCGAACGAGGCGCCGGGCCGCGGGTTCCACTGGGGTCCCGAGGCGCACCACTCGCACCTGCCGCGCGGCGAGCGGGTCGAGGTCGGCACCTCCGGCACGCTCGAGCAGATCCTGTTCGGCCCGGGTCACACCGCCGACGGGACGCTCAACGTGATCGGCGCGCTGCGCCGCGCGATGGCGACGACGGGCTACTCCGACCTCAAGGAGTTCCAGCGCGTCGAGGTCGTGCTCTCGCCGTACCAGCCGCGCTGACCCGGCGCGCGACGGGTCAGCGGACCGCAGGCCCGCGGTCGTCGTCGTCGTCGAGGCGGTCGTCGAGCCGCGCGTAGAGCAGGGCGTGGACCTGCTCGACGCGCGGGATGTCGTCGAACTCGAGCGGGTCGTCGGAGGCGGACTCGACGATCAGCGTCCCCGTCCGCAGGATCCGGTCGATCAGCCCGTGCCGGAACTGCACGCTGTTGATGCGCAGCACCGGGATGTCGATGCCCGAGCGCGTGATCACGCCCTGGCGGAACATCACGCGCTTGTCGGTGATGACGAAGTGCGTCGTGCGCCAGCTGACGAACTTCACGACGAACCAGGCGAAGGCTGCGAGCCACACCACGCCCGCCGCGACGCCGACGACCGTCGCGGTCGAGTCGGCCACGGTGTCGCCGGTCGACCAGAGCAGCCCCCAGGCGGCGAGCGCGGTCACGACGAGGAGCACCAGACCCGGCCCGATGAGCGCCTTGATGTGCGGGTGCTTGTGCACCACGACCACCTCGTCGTCGGTCAGCACGTCCATCGGGTATGCCACGGGTCCTCCTCGCGCGTCGTCGTCGTGCGCAGCATCCCACGCCGCGGGCGGGGCGTGGGCCGGGTGCCGACCGGACGGGCGCGAACGGGTGAACGAGCAGGTCAGACAGTGATCTCGCGCAACCGACGCGGCGAGCCGTCGGTCGCGTGGTGCCGTCCGACGGGCACGACGAGCGGCGTGCCGGAGACCGGGTCCGCGATGACCTGCGCGGTCATCCCGAACACCTCGGCGACGAGCTCGGGCGTCACCACGTCGGCCGGTGGGCCCTGGGCGACCAGGCGCCCCTCGCGCAGCGCGACGAGGTGGTCGGTGTACCGCGCGGCGAGGTTGAGGTCGTGCAGCACCATGACGATCGTCGTGCCGCGCGAGCGGTTGAGGTCGGTGAGCAGGTCGAGGACCTCGACCTGGTGCGCGACGTCGAGGAACGTCGTCGGCTCGTCGAGCAGGAGCACGTCGGTCTCCTGCGCGAGGGCCATCGCGATCCACACGCGCTGGCGCTGCCCGCCGGAGAGCTCGTCGACGGGCCGGTCGGCGAGGTCGAGGATGTCGGTCGCGGCGAGCGCGGTCTGCACCGCGACCTCGTCCTGCTCCGTCCAGCGGCGGAACCAGCCCTGGTGCGGGTAGCGCCCGCGCCCCACGAGGTCCGCGACCGCGATGCCCTCGGGGCTCACGGGCGTCTGGGGGAGCAGGCCGAGCACGGTGGCGACCTCGCGCGAGCCGATCGCGTCGATCGGCCGGCCGTCGAGCAGCACGCGGCCCGCCTTGACCTTGAGAAGTCGGGCCATGGCGCGCAGCAGCGTGGACTTGCCGCACGCGTTGGCGCCGACGATCGTCGTGATCTTCCCCGAGGGGATCTCGAGCGTCATGTCGTGCACGACGACGCGGTCCTCGTACCCGATCGTGGCCGCCTCGACGGCGAGCGTGTGCACGGTGTTCTGCGACGGGCCGGTCACAGGCTTCCTCCCGAACGGTTGGTCCTGGCCAGCAGCCAGAGCAGGTAGGGCGCACCCAGGACGCCCGTCACGACGCCCACGGGGAACCGTGCGACGAGCAGGTGCTGGCCCGTGAAGTCCCCGACCAGGACGAGCAGCGCGCCGACGAGTGCGGCCGGGACGAGCAACGAGCCCGTGCCACGCACGAGGCGGTGCGCGATCGGGCCGGACAGGAACGCGACGAACGCGATCGGCCCGGCGGCGGCCGTGGCGACCGCGACCATCGCGACCGCGACGACCAGCAGCGCCAGCCGGGCGCGGTCGGGGCGGACGCCGAGCGCTGCCGCGGCGTCGTCGCCGAGCTGCAGCGCGGTCAGGCGACGCGACAGGACGAGCAGCGTCGGGACCAGCACCGCCATCGCGAGCGCGAGCGGGCCCACGCCCGGCCAGAACGCGGAGTTGAGGCTGCCCGTGAGCCAGCGCAGCGCCTCGTTCGCGTCGTACACGCCTGCGCGGGTCATGGCGTAGCTGATCACCGAGTCGAGCATCGCGCCCACTGCGATGCCGATGAGGATGAGGCGCGCGCCCTGCACGCCGCGCCGCCACGACAGCGCGTAGATCGCTCCGGCCACGGCGACGCCCGCGACGACGGCGACACCCGCCAGCATCGCCCCGCTGAGCCCGAGCACCGTGATCGCGAGGACCGCGGCGGCGCTCGACCCGGCGCTGATGCCGATGATGTCGGGGCTCGCGAGCGGGTTGCGCAGCATCGTCTGGAACACGACCCCGCCCATGCCGAAGCCGAGGCCGACGAGCAGCCCCGTGAGCAGGCGCGGCAGGCGCAGCGACTCGATGGTGAAGCTCGCGCCCGGGACCTGCTCGCCCAGCAGGACGCGCAGCACCTCGAGCGGGCTGTACGACCGCTCGCCGATGCACAGCGTCACGACCGCGACCGCGAGCAGCGCGCCCACGAGCACCGCGACGACCGTGCGCCGGCGCCGCGCGCGGGCGCGGCGGCCCGCGGCGACGACCCCGCCGGCGAGCGGCACGTCGGGACGGTCGAGCACGGCGGTCACAGGTCACGCACCTTCTGGCGACGGATGATCGCGATGAAGACCGGCGCGCCGAGCACGGCGGTCACGATGCCGACCTCGATCTCCTGGGGGCGTGCGACGACCCGGCCGACGACGTCCGCGGCGAGCAGGAGCGCGGCACCCAGCGCGGCCGAGTAGGGGAGCAGCCAGCGGTGGCTCGGGCCGGTGTAGCGCCGGGCGAGGTGCGGCATGACCAGGCCGACGAAGCCGATCGGACCGGCGATCGCGACGGCCGCACCGCACAGCAGGACGGCGGACGCGGCGCCGACGGCGCGCACCAGCCCGAGCCGCTGGCCGAGCCCGGTGGCGACGTCGTCGCCGAGCGCGATCGCGTCCATGCCGCGCGCGCACCCGACCGCGAGCACGGCGCCGACGACGAGGAACGGCACGACCTGCCCGATCTCGCCGAACGACGCGCGCCCGATCGACCCCACCTGCCAGAACCGGAACGTGTCGAGCACGTCGGTGCGCGTCAGCAGCACCATCGAGACCATCGAGACGAGCGCGGCGCTCGTCGCTGCGCCGGCCAGCGCGAGCTTGAGCGGGGTCGCGCCCTCGCGCCCCATCGAGCCGATCCCGTACACGAGCAGCGACGCGAGCGCGGCGCCCAGGAACGCGACCCAGACGTACTGCGTGAGCTGCGACATCCCGAACCACGCGATGCCGAGCACCACGAACAGGGACGCGCCGGAGCTCACGCCGAGCAGCCCGGGATCCGCCAGCGGGTTGCGGGTCAGGCCCTGCATCACCGCACCGGCGAGCCCCAGGGCTGCGCCGACGAGCAGACCGAGGACCGTGCGCGGCACGCGCGACTGCACGGCGGCCTGCGCGATGTCGTCGGTGTCCGCGTGCAGCACGCCCGCGACCACGTCGGACCAGCCGACGACGCGCGAGCCGAACGCGAGCGAGCACACGACCGCCACGGCGACCGCGAGCACGCAGACGACGAGGCCGATCGTGCGCCGACGGTGCAGCGACCCCGCCCGTCCCGGTGCGGGGAGGGTCGGGGTCGCTGCGGACGGCGCGAGGGTCATCCGACCTTCTTCGCCGCCGCCTCGAACAGGTCGAGGTAGTCGTCGAGCGCCCACGGCACGGACAGGACGGTCGGCCCGGACGTGGCCGCGGCGAGCGGCGTGGCGTCCGGGACCACCGCGACCGAGCCGCGCGCGACGGCCGGGATCTTGTTCAGCAGCGGGTCGGCCTGCAGCGTGGCGAGCGTCGTGTCGTCGCCGTAGACGACGAGGACGTCGACGTCGGCGAGGGTGTCGGCCTGCTCGGCGGACACGCTGAGGAAGAACTCCTGGGAGTCGCCCGCGAGCTCGACGATCGAGGGCGCGTCGGTCATGCCGAGGTCGTTGACGAGCTGCACGCGCGCGTCGAGCGGCGTGTAGACCGAGATCGTGCTCGGGTTCGCCGGGTCGATCCACGCGTACGCGAACGTCTTGCCCTCGATGTCGGGACGCGCGGCGAGCCCGTCGGCGATCTTCGCCTCGACGTCGTCGACCAGGGCCTGCGCCTGCTCGCCGAGACCGAGCGCCTGGCCGTCGATGAGGGCCATGTCCTTCCAGTTCGTGCCCCACGCGGCCACCGGGTAGGACACGGTCGGAGCGATGCCCTGCAGCGTGTTCCAGTCCTCCTCGGTGAGACCCGAGTACGCGGCCAGGACCACGTCCGGCGCGGTGTTCGCGACGGACTCGAACGGGATGCCGTCGGTCTCGTCGAACAGCTCGGGCAGCGTGTCGCCCGTGCCGCCGATCGCCTCGAGCCCCTCGAACGTCCACGGCAGCACGCCGTCGCTGTCGTCGTCGCCGTACGTCGACTTCTGGATGCCCACGGGCACGATGCCGAGCGCGATCGGCACGTCGTGGTTGCCCCAGTTGACGGTGGCGACCCGCTCGGGCTTCGCGTCGATCGTCGTGGCGCCGAACGTGTTCGGGATCGTGACCGGGAAGAGGTCCGGTGCGGGGGCGTCGGTCGACTGCGCGGTGGCGTCGGCGGTGCTGTCACCGGTCGCGTCGCCCGACGACGAGCACGCGGCGAGCGCGAGCGCGGCGGCGGCCGCGACGGCGGCGAGCTGCAGGGGACGCAGGGCGCGCCGGCCGGCGCGCGGGAGAGCGGAGCTCATGAGGATCCTCACGGTGGGAAGCTGCTCGTGTCATGGGCCTCGCAGGGCCCTGCCTGTCGGGCCGGCGATCCGTGTGTCGTCCGCGCGGTCTCGATTAGGCGAGCCTCACCTTAGTCCTGACGCGGGGGTGCGCCAACGTCGTCCACGTCACATCCGGCGGACTCGCGGCGGCTCGGTGCTCCCGGGTGCACCGGCCGGCGCGATGTCGCCCGATCGGGGCGCGGCGCGTGCGCAGGTGTCGCCAGCGCCCGCGCGTACGCTGGCGAGCATGTCGCAGGAACACGACGGTCAGCACGAGCGGCAGCCGGGTTCGGCCGAGCTGTTCGACCCCGAGACCGACCCGCTCGCCACCTACGTGCTCGAGCCGGAGGACATCGCGACGCTCCTGCGCCGCGTGGTCTCCTCGCCGGGCGCAGCGACCCACACGTCGCACGCCCCGTTCACGGGCGCCCCGATCGCCGCGGTGCCGCTCTCGACGCCCGACGACGTCGCACGCGCGGCCCGCTCGGCACGCGCCGCGCAGCGGCTGTGGGCGGCGCGCAGCGTGCGCGAGCGTGCCGCGGTGCTCTCCGCGGTGCACGACCTCGTCCTCGAGCGGCAGAGCGACGTGCTCGACCTCATCCAGCTCGAGACCGGCAAGGCGCGCGTCTCGGCGTTCGAGGAGGTCGCGGACATCGCGCTCGTCTCGCGGCACTACGCGGCGCGCGCGCGGCGGTACCTGGCGCCCCGGCGCGTGCTGGGGACGGTCCCCGGGCTGACGAGCACGCGCGTGCTGCGGCACCCCGCCGGGGTCGTCGGCATCATCGCGCCCTGGAACTTCCCGCTGACCCTCACGCTCGGCGACGTGCTGCCGGCGCTGGTCGCGGGCAACGCGGTCCTGCTGCGCCCGGACCCGCAGACCGCGCTCACCGCGCTGTGGGCGGCCGAGCTGCTCGAGGACGCGGGCCTGCCCGCGGGCGTGCTCCAGGTCGTCGTCGGTGACGGGCCCACCATCGGTGCCGCGGTGATCGAGCACAGCGACCACGTGAGCTTCACGGGGTCGACCCGCACGGGCCGGGTCGTGGCGGCGAACGCGGGGGAGCGGCTCGTGCCCGCCACGCTCGAGCTCGGCGGCAAGAACGCGATGTACGTCGCGGACGACGTGGACGTCGACGTCGCCGCCGAGGGTGCCGTGCGCGCGTGCTTCGTCGGCGCGGGTCAGGTGTGCGTGAGCATCGAGCGGATCTACGTGCACCGCGACGTGTTCGACGAGTTCGCGCACGAGCTCGCGCGCCGGACGCGCGAGCTGCGCCTCGGCACGGGCCTGGACTACCGCAGCGACGTCGGCTCGCTCACGTCGGCCGCGCAGCTCGCGACGGTCGTCGAGCACGTCGAGGACGCGCTCGGGCTCGGCGCACGCGTGCTCGCCGGTGGCGTGCACCGCAGCGACCTCGGGCCGTGGTTCTACGAGCCCACGGTGCTCGTCGACGTCTCGCCGCACGCGCGCCTGTTCCGCGAGGAGACCTTCGGGCCCGTCGTCGCGCTGTACCCGGTGGCGTCCGACGACGAGGCGGTCGCGGCCATGAACGACACCGAGTTCGGGCTCAACGCGAGCATCTGGACGGCCGACGCGCGTCGCGGCGCGGCGCTCGCCCGGCGGGTGCACGCGGGGTCGGTCAACGTCAACGAGGGCTACGTCGGGACGTGGGGCTCGCTCGGCGCGCCGCAGGGCGGCTGGGGCGCCTCGGGCATCGGCGTGCGGCACGGCCGCGAGGGCCTGTGGGAGACGACGAGGCTGCAGTCGATCGCGGTGCAGCACGGCGCGCACGGCGTGCTCGGCCTGCCGCCCGTCGGCCTGCGCCGGCTGTTCGACCTCGGCACCGACGTGTGGCCGCAGGTGTACACCGAGCTGCTGCGCGTGATGAAGGCGGCGCGCCTGCCCTGAGGCCGGGCTGCCGAAGCGCGCAGGACGACAGACAGGACGGGCCGGACCCCGCGAGGGCCGGCCCGTCCCGTGCTCAGGTGTGGATGCCGGTCAGGCGCGGCTCGCCTCGACGACGTCGACGGCGAGGCGCGCGATCGCCAGCTCCTCGTTCGTCGGGTACACGACGACCGTCGTGGGTGAGGAGTCCGTCGAGATGATCGTCGGCTCCTTCTTGCGACCCGCGTTGCGCACGGGGTCGATCTCGATGCCCAGGCGCTCGAGCCCCTCGAGGGACCGGGCGCGCACGATGTCGTCGTTCTCGCCGACGCCCGCGGTGAACGCGATGACGTCGACGCCCCCGAGCACGGCCGCGTACCCGCCGACGTACTTCTTGATCCGGTGCGCGTAGACGTCGATCGCGATCTTCGCCGCCTCGTCGCCCTCCTCGACCAGGCGGTGGACCTCGCGCAGGTCGTTCTGGCCCGTCATGCCCTTGAGCCCCGAGCGGCGGTTGAGCAGGTCGTCGACGTCGTCGACGCTCATGCCCGCGTTGCGCATCAGGTGGAAGGTGACCGCCGGGTCGATGTCGCCCGAGCGCGTGCCCATCACGAGGCCCTCGAGCGGCGTCAGGCCCATCGACGTGTCGACCGCGTGCCCGTTCTTCACCGCCGACGCCGACGCGCCGTTGCCCAGGTGCAGCACGATCGTGCTCGTCTGCGCGACGTCCCGGCCCAGGTACGCGGCGACCTCGTGCGCGACGTACTGGTGCGACGTGCCGTGCGCGCCGTACCGGCGCACCTTGAACGTCTCGGCGACCTCGCGGTCGATCGCATAGTGCGCGGCCGCGGCGGGCAGGTGGTGGAAGAACGCCGTGTCGAAGACCGCGACGTGCGGGACGTCCGGCAGGAGCGCGCGGCCCACGCGGATGCCCGTGAGGTTGGCAGGGTTGTGCAGCGGGGCCAGCGGCGACAGCTCCTCGATCTGCTGCTCGACGTGCGAGTCGACCAGCGCGGGTCCGTCGAACACGGGCCCGCCCTGCACGACGCGGTGGCCGACCGCGATGACGTGGGACGCCGACAGGTCGGGTCCGACCGCCTCGAAGAGGCTGAGCACGCGGCGCAGGCCTTCGCCGTGGTCGGGGACGGGCAGCTCGCGCTCCGTCGTCGAGTCCTGCGTGACGTGCTTGAGCGAGCCCATCTCCTCGCCGATCCGCTCGACCAGGCCCCAGGCGATCGCGTCGCCGCCGACGGGGTCGACGAGCTGGTACTTGATCGACGACGAACCGGAGTTGACGACGAGGACGCTCGTGGTGGGGGTGCTCATGACTGGTCCTCCTCGCCGGCCCGCAAGGCCTGCGCCTGGATCGCGGTGATCGCGACGGTGTTGACGATGTCCTGCACGAGCGCGCCGCGCGACAGGTCGTTGACCGGCTTGCGCAGGCCCTGCAGGACGGGGCCGATCGCGACCGCGCCCGCGGAGCGCTGCACGGCCTTGTAGGTGTTGTTGCCGGTGTTCAGGTCGGGGAACACGAACACCGTGGCCCGGCCCGCCACCGTCGACTCGGGCAGCTTGGTCTGCGCGACCGACGCGTCGACCGCGGCGTCGTACTGGATGGGACCCTCGACCGACAGGTCGGGACGACGCTCGCGGACCAGGGCCGTGGCGGCCCGGACCTTGTCGACGTCCGCGCCGAAGCCCGACTCGCCCGTCGAGTACGACAGCATCGCGATCCGCGGCTCGATGCCGAACTGCACGGCGGTCTCCGCGGACGAGATCGCGATGTCGGCGAGCTGCTCGGCGGTCGGGTCCGGGATCACCGCGCAGTCGGCGTACACGAGCACGCGGTCCTCGAGGCACATGAGGAACGCGCTCGAGACGCTCGAGACGCCCGGAGCGGTCTTGATGATCTCGAAGCTGGGCTTGATGGTGTGCGCCGTGGTGTGCAGCGCACCCGAGACCATGCCGTCGGCCAGGCCGAGGTGGACCATCATCGTCCCGAAGTAGGAGACCGACGGGACGATCTCGCGCGCCCGCTCGACCGTCATGCCCTTGTGCGCGCGGATCTTGGCGTACTCCGCGGCGAACCGGTCGACGAACTGCGGGTCGTGCGGGTCGATCACGTCGGCCCCGTCGAGCGCGAGGCCCAGCTCGGAGGCCCGGGCCCGGATGGTGCTCTCGTCGCCCAGGATCGTCAGGTCCGCGACGCCTCGCTGCAGCAGCGTGGAGGCCGCCCGCAGGATCCGGTCGTCGTTGCCCTCGGGCAGGACGATGCGCCGACGGTCCGCGCGTGCGCGGTCCAGCAGCGTGTACTCGAACATCAGCGGCGTCACCACGTCGGGCTTGGCGACGTCGAGCGCCGCGAGCAGCGCCGGGCCGTCGACGTGCCGCTCGAACAGCGACAGCGCGGTGTCGACCTTGCGCTGCGAGTCCGCCGAGAGCCGCCCGCGCGTGGAGGCCACGGTGCTGGCCGTGCGGAACGTGCCGAGGTCGGTCGCGACGAGCGGCAGACGGCTCCCGAGGCCCTCGACGAGACGCGAGATCGTCTTGGACGGGCGGAACCCGCCGTTGAGGATGATGCCCGCCAGGGTCGGGAAGCCGTCCGCCTGGTGCGCGAGCAGCAGGCCCAGCAGGATGTCCGAGCGGTCGCCCGGCGTCATGATCACGGCGCCGTCGGACAGCCGCCCGACCAGGTGCTCGATCTCCATGGCACCGACCAGCATGTCCAGGACCTCGCGCCCGAGCAGCGCCGGGTCGCCCGAGATCAGCGTGCCCTCGACCGCCTCCATGAGCTGACCCATGGTGGGCGCCGAGAGCAGCGGGCTCTCCGGGAGCGTCCACGTCGGACGCCCCAGCGAGTTCTGCACGAGGCGCCGCACGACGTCGAGCGCGGGCTGCGCGCACCGGTTCGGCACGACCGCCGCCACGTGGGCGTGGTTGAGCGCGAGCTCGTTGATCGCGACCTCGACGACCTGCTCGATCTCGTCGGGACGGCGCTTGTTGCCGTTCACGACGAGGACCACGGGCGCCCCCAGGTTCGCCGCGATGCGCGCGTTGAACGCGAGCTCGGTCGGCGAGGTGACGTCCGTGTAGTCGGTGCCGACGATCACCACCGCGTCGCAGCGGCGCTCGACCGCGTGGAAGCGCGCCACGATCTGCGACAGCGCCTCCTCGGGGTCGTCGTGCACCTTCTCGTAGGTCGTGCCGATGCACTCGTCGTACGACAGGTCGACGCCGTCGTGCTCGAGCAGGAGCTCGAGCACGTAGTCACGGGTCTCGGTCGAGCGCGCGACGGGGCGGAACACCCCGACGCGCTGGACGGTGCGGGCGAGGAGGTCGACGAGCCCGAGGGCGACCGTCGACTTCCCGGTGTCCCCTTCAGGGGACGCGACGTAGATGCTGCGTGCCACGGTGGGCGTACTCCAGTCCTGCTGGTTGTGCTGGTGGGTCGGGCGGCGGCGTGCTACTCGTTGTCGCCGCCCGTGAAGACGGTGGCGTCGATCTGCTCCGTGCTCGACAGGTCCTGCGCGTCGGGCCAGACCCAGTCACGCACCGCCGGCAGGTCCTCGCCGTGCTCGCGCGTGTACTGACGGGCCTCGAGCCGTGCGTCCACCATGCGCTGGCGGAGCCCGGCCTGCGAGGCGCGCAGCCAGTGCACGTGGTCGATGACGTCGATGACCAGGTGGAAGCGGTCCAGGTCGTTGAGCATCACCATGTCGAACGGCGTCGTGGTGGTGCCCTCCTCCTTGTAGCCGCGCACGTGCAGGTTCTGGTGCCCGTTGCGGCGGTACGTGAGGCGGTGGATGAGCCACGGGTAGCCGTGGTACGCGAAGACGATCGGGCGGTCGGCCGTGAAGATCGTGTCGAACTCCGCGTCGGACAGCCCGTGCGGGTGCTCGCGCTCGTCCTGCAGGCGCATGAGGTCGACGACGTTGACCACGCGCACCTTGAGCTGCGGCAGCTCGCGCCGCAGGATGTCGACGGCCGCGAGCACCTCGAGCGTCGGCACGTCACCGGCCGCGGCCAGCACGACGTCCGGCTCCTCGTCCTGCGCCTCCGAGCCGGCCCACTCCCAGATGCCCAGCCCGCGCGTGCAGTGCGCGACGGCCTGGTCCATCGTCAGGAAGTTCGGGGCGGGCTGCTTGCCGGCCACGACGACGTTGACGTACTGACGGCTGCGCAGGCAGTGGTCGTACGTGCTCAGCAGCGTGTTGGCGTCCGGCGGCAGGTACACCCGCACGACCTCGGCCTTCTTGTTGACCACGTGGTCGATGAAGCCCGGGTCCTGGTGGCTGAAGCCGTTGTGGTCCTGGCGCCACACGTGGCTCGACAGCAGGTAGTTCAGGCTCGCGATCGGGCGCCGCCACGGGATGTCGTTGGTGACCTTGAGCCACTTGGCGTGCTGGTTGAACATCGAGTCGACGATGTGGATGAAGGCCTCGTAGCTCGTGAACAGGCCGTGCCTGCCGGTGAGCAGGTAGCCCTCGAGCCAGCCCTGGCACTGGTGCTCGGACAGCATCTCCATCACGCGACCGGCGCGGGCCAGGTGCTCGTCGACCTCGGGGCCGAAGAACTCGGCGTTCCACTGCTTGTCCGTGACGCCGTACACCGCCTGCAGGCGGTTGGAGGCCGTCTCGTCCGGACCGAAGATCCGGAAGTTGTCGGGGTTGCGGCGGATGACCTCGGTCAGGTACTCGCCGAGCACGCGCGGCGCCTCGGCCATCGAGCCGCCGGGGGTGGGGACGTCGACCGCGAAGTCGCGGAAGTTCGGCAGCCGCAGGTCGCGCAGCAGGATGCCGCCGTTCGCGTGCGGGTTCGCGCTCATGCGCAGGTCGCCGACCGGGGCGAGCGAGCGGATGTCCGGGTCGAGGGCACCGGTCGCGTCGAACAGCTCGGCGACCCCGTACGACTGCAGCCACTCCTCGAGCACGTGCAGGTGCTCCGCGGTGTCCCGCGCGTTGGCGAGCGGGACCTGGTGGGCGCGCCACGAGCCGGTGGTCTTCTTGCCGTCGATCGTGTCCGGGCCGGTCCAGCCCTTCGGCGTGCGGAAGACGATCATCGGCCAGGCCGGACGGCTCAGGTCGCCCTGCGCGGCGCGGGCCTTGATCGCGGCGATCTCGTCGAGCACCTCGTCGAGCAGCGTCGCGAACCGGCGGTGCACCTCGATCGCGGGCTCGTCCGCGTCGTATCCGCCCTCGAACACGAACGGCTTGTGCCCGTAGCCGACCATGAGCGCGTGCAGCTCGTCGTCGCCGATGCGGTCCAGGACCGTGGGGTTGGCGATCTTGTAGCCGTTGAGGTGCAGGATCGGCAGGACGACGCCGTCCTGGGCCGGGTTGACGAACTTGTTCGAGTGCCAGCTCGTCGCGAGCGGGCCGGTCTCTGCCTCGCCGTCGCCGACGACCGCCGCGACCAGCAGGTCCGGGTTGTCGAACGCCGCACCGTACGCGTGCGACAGCGCGTACCCGAGCTCGCCGCCCTCGTGGATCGACCCGGGCGTCTCCGGTGCCACGTGCGAGGGGATGCCGCCCGGGAACGAGAACTGCCGGAACAGCCGGCGCAGGCCCTCCTCGTCCTCCGTGATGTCGGAGTACGTCTCGGAGTACGTCCCGTCGAGGTAGGCGCTCGCGACCAGGCCCGGTCCGCCGTGGCCGGGGCCGGTGACGTAGAGCGTCGACTGGCTGCGCTGGGCGATCGCGCGGTTGAGGTGCGCGTACAGGAAGTTCAGGCCGGGCGTGGTGCCCCAGTGCCCGAGCAGGCGCGGCTTCACGTGGTCACGCGTGAGCGGTTCGCGCAGCAGCGGGTTGTCCAGCAGGTAGATCTGACCCACCGACAGGTAGTTGGCGGCGCGCCACCACTTGTCGATGCGGACCAGCGTCGCGTCGTCGATCTGCGTCCCGCTGCCGGCTTGCCATGTCGTCGTCGTGCTCATCATCGCTCCCCGTGTCGTCCCACGGCCGCGCCGCGGGTGGTTCGAGCCGCTTCCAGCCAACCCTGCGAGCAAGGACACCCATGGGACGTCTTACCCAGGGCCCGGGCGTCACCGTTCATACAACAGCATTCAGCATGGTCGCGCTCAGCGAGATCTTCGCAGGTCACGCGGCTGTCCGGGGGTGTCAGCCGCGCTCGGCGCGGCGGGGGTGTGACGTTGGTGACGCACCGTCGTCTCCCCGTGCGCGGGATACGGTGAGACGTGCCCGAACGACCGTCCGTGACCGCCTCCGAGCAGGCCCAGGCCGACGAGGCCCCGCGCGTCGGGACCGCGTCCGGCGAGGCCGCCCCGGGCGCGTCGTCGGGCGGGTGGTCCGTCCAGGAGGCGGGTGAGCCGACGACGATGCTGCGTGCGGCCGTGCGGCCGCGCATGCTCGGGATGCTCGTGCTGCTCGCGGTGGCCGCCACGGTGTGCGGACTGCTCGGGGCGTGGCAGCTCGACCGCGCCGAGGTGCGCGGGCATCGTGCGCAGGCCGAGCACGAGGCGTCGATCGTCGCCGCTGAGCCCGTGCCGCTCGGCGACGAGCTCAGCCCGCAGACGGCGTTCCGCGGCGAGCTCGTGGCGCGCAAGGTGTCCGTGACCGGCAGCTACGAGCCCGCCGGCCAGCTCGTCGTGCCGGACCGCGTGCACGACGGCGCGACCGGCTACCTGGTCCTGACGCCGCTGCGGGTGAGCGACGCGGGTGGCGCCTCCGGCGCGCAGGCCGCGGGTGCGGTGCTGCCGGTCGCGCGCGGCTGGGTGGCCTCGCCCCAGGATGCCGACGAGCCGCCCGCCGGTCCCGTCGCGGTCACGGGGTACCTGCAGGCGTCCGAGCAGGCGGGCGACGGTGTGCAGGACGGCACCGTCTCGGCCATCTCGTCGGCCGAGCTCGTGGGGGAGTGGGGCGGTCCCATCTACACCGGGTACCTGGTCCTCGTCGGCTCGCAGCCCGCGCAGGACCCCGCGATCGCACTGCTCGAGCCTCCGAGCACGCCGGGCTCGGGCCTCAACGTGCAGAACCTCGCCTACGCGGCGCAGTGGTGGATCTTCGGCGGCTTCGCCGCGGCGCTCTGGCTGCGGATGGTGCGGGACGAGGCGCGCGGGCGTCCCGCGGGCCCCGGCCCGTCCGTGCCGGGTCCGGGGGCGGCGCCGCCCGCTCGCGGGTCGGCCGCGCGCGACGACGAGGCGGGGGCACCCGACCAGCAGTGACGCCCGGCCAGGGCGATGCCGTGTGCCCGTCGTGCCGCACGGGAGTTGGTGCGACGATGCACACCGGGGGACGTCGGCCCGACCGACGCCGGCACATCGACAGGAGACGACGATGCTCGCGCAGGGGACGTACGACGCCGACTACATCGCAGACTGCCGTGGACAGGTCGAGGCCGAGATCGCGGCGTTCGACATCGCCCGGGCGGACAGCGACGTCGACGACACCGCTCTGGAGGACCTCGAGGGGAGCTACTTCGCGGCGCTCCTGCTCGCGCTCGAGATGCGGTTCGTGCACCGGCTGCGCGCCAAGGAGGGCAAGGACGGGAACCCGCTCAACGAGGTGCGGCTCCTGGTCGAGTCGCTGATGTCGAACGGCGGGCGGATGGTCGAGGACTCCAAGCTCGGGCTCGACCCGGAGCGCAGCGTGCTGCACACGCGCCCGGGGGAGGACATCGTCCTGCGCTACGACGACTTCGTGCGCCTCTCGCGGGCGTTCTTCGCGGAGATCGAGGCGCGGTACGTCGAGGACTGACGCGCTCGCAGCCGACGCCCCTGTTCGCTCTCAGTGAACAGGGGCGTCGGCTGCGGGTGGACCTGTGCGGGGGCGCACCCGGTCAGGACTCGTGCTGCCACGACCGCCAGAGCGCGGCGTAGTCGCCTCCCGCCGCGACCAGCTCGTCGTGCGGGCCGATCTCGGTGATCAGGCCGGCGTCGACGACGGCCACGCGGTCCGCGTCGTGCGCGGTGTGCAGGCGGTGCGCGATCGCGACGACCGTGCGCCCCGCGAGGACGCCGTTGAGCGAACGCTCCAGGTGCCGCGCGGCGCGCGGGTCGAGCAACGAGGTCGCCTCGTCGAGGACCAGCGTGTGCGGGTCGAGCAGCACGAGCCGCGCGAGGGCGATCTGCTGGGCCTGCGCCGGGGTCAGCGGGGCGCCACCCGAGCCGATCTCCGTCGCAAGGGCCTCGGGCAGTGCGGCCACCCAGCCCCATGCGTCGACCGCCTCGAGCGCGCGCCGCAGCGCTTCCTGCGACGCGTCCGGGTCGGCGAGCCGCAGGTTGTCCGCGACGGTGCCGACGAAGACGTGGTGCTCCTGCGTGACGAGCGCGACGTGCCCGCGCAGCTCCTCCAGCGGCAGGTCGACGAGCGGGACGCCGCCCACGCTCACCGTGCCACCCGTGGGCGGGTGGATACCGGCGAGCATGCGGCCCAGCGTCGACTTACCCGCACCGGACGGACCGACCACCGCGAGCCGCTCGCCCGAGCGCAGGTCGAGGTCGATGCCGTGCAGCACGTCGTGGCCCTCGCGGTACGCGTAGCGCAGCGAACGAGCGCTCACGTCCTCGTCGGTGGGCGTGCCCTCACGCGCCTCGCGGTCCGGCTCGACGAGCCGGATGCCGACGATCCGCGCGAGCGAGGTCCCCGCGACCTGGATCTCGTCGAGCCAGAAGATCAGGTCCCAGACGGGGCCCGACACCTGGTACGTGTAGAGCACGATCGTCGCGACGACGCCCAGCGTCACGTGCCCCTGCGAGACCAACCACCCGCCCCACAGCAGCACCGCGACGGGTGCGGCGGTGAAGGCGAAGTCCACTCCCGGGAACAGCGCGGTGCGCAGGTTGAGCGTCACGCGCTCGGCGTCGAACGCCTCGCGCAGGTCGTCCTCGACGCGTGCCTCGCGGCGCGGGCCCATGCGCAGCGCGTCGACCGTGCGCGCACCCTCGACCGACTCCGTGATGGTGCCGTTGAGGGTCGCGTACGCGGCGGACTCCCGCAGGTAGGCAGGCGTCGCACGGCGCAGGTACCAGCGCACGACGACGAGCATCACCGGCACGCCCACGAACATCGCGATCGCGACGAGCGGCGACAGGACGACGCACGCGACCACGGTGAGCGTGATCGTCACGATGGCGACGATGACGCGCGGCACCCCGAAGCGCACCGCGTTCTGCAGCTTGTTGACGTCGTTCGTCGTGCGGGCCACGAGGTCACCCGTGCCCGCCCGCTCGACGGTCGACAGCGGCAGCGACGTCACGGTCTCGATGAACTCCTCGCGCAGGTCGGCGAAGACCATCTCGCCGAACAGCATCGAGCTGCGCTGCGCGAACCGCGTGAGCACGGTCTGCCCGAGCACCGCGCCCGCGCCGAGCGCGACGAGGGAGTTGACGTAGCCCGTGGTGGTGCCGTCCGCGACCGCGTCGACGAGCCGCCCGAGCAGCCACGGCCCGGCCAGGCCGAGGACCGCCGCGAACGTGTGCAGCACCGCGATGCCGGTGAGCGGCCGACGGTGGGCGCGCAGGAGGTGGACCGCGTACGCGCGGACCGTCGCCGCGTCGGCGATGGGCAGCTTCACGGCCGACCTCCTCGTGTCTCGTGGGTCCCGGCGGGCTGTCCGTCGAGCAGTGCGTCGAACGCCTCGTCGGCGATCGGGTCGTCACCCGTCACGTCGACGGGCCGCGTCACCACCGCCGGGACACCCTGCGGAGGCGTCTCGTCGTCCAGGTGACGTTCGACGACGCGGCGGTACGCCGCGCCGTGCGCGTCCTGGCGGGCCAGCAGCTCGGCGTGCGTCCCGGTGGCGACCACGCGGCCGTCCACCAGCAGCTGCACCTCGTCGACGTGGTCGAGCACGAGCGGCGACGCCGTCACGACGAGCGTCGCGCGTCCGTGCCGCTCGCCGGCGAGCCGGGCCGCGATGCGCGCCTCGGTGTGCGCGTCGACCGCGGACGTCGGCTCGACCAGCAGCAGGATCTCCGGGTCGAGCAGGAGCGCACGCGCGAGCGCGACGCGCTGGCGCTGGCCGCCCGACAGCGACCGCCCCTTCTCCGGCATCTCGCCCGCGAGCCCCTCCGGCACGGAGTCGAGCACGTCGTGCGCGTCGGCGAGCGCGATGGCGCGCAGCAGGCGCTCGGCGTCGCCCGGGCCGTGCACGTCGAGCTCGCTCGCGAGCGTGCCAGAGAACAGGTGCGGGGTCGCCTCGGCCAGCAGGATCCGCTCGCGCACGACCTGCTTGTCCAGGTCGGCGAGCAGCACGCCGCCCAGCCGCACGGGCGTGGCGACCTCGGCCTCGTCGTCGAACCGACCCATGCGCGTGGCGATCGCCGCAGACTCGTCGGGGTCCGCGCTCACGAGCGCGCTCACCAGGCCGGGCCGGACGGTGACGCCCGAGGTCTCGTCGACCAGCGGGACCCCCGGCGGCGGCGGTGCCTGCGTACCCGGGCGAGCACCCGTGGCGGGCACGACGCGCAGCACGTTGAGCACCTTGCCGGCACCCACGTGCGCACGCGTCGCGGACTGCACCGTGTACGTCATCTGCTGGACCGGCCACGCGAGGAACGCGGCGAACCCGTACGCCTGCACCAGCTGGCCGGGCGTGATCTCGCCCGCCACGGCCAGGTGCGCGCCGTACCAGATCAGCACGACGACGAACGCCCCCGGCAGGAGCACCTGCAGCGCGTCGAGCCAGGACTGCGTGACCGCGACGGCCTCACCCTTGCGCCGCACGAGCTGCGACTGCTCGCGGTAGCGGGCCGTGAACACGCCCTCGCCGCCGATGCCGCGCAGGATGCGCAGGCCCGAGACCGTGTCCGAGCCGAGCGTCGTGAGCCGGCCGGACGCCTCGCGCTGCGCGACCTGACGGCGCTGCAGCGGCTTGACGAGCGCGGCGATGCAGATCGTCACGGTCGGCAGGCCGAGCACGACGATGAGGCCGAGCGGCACCGAGGTGCGCAGCATCACGAATGCCGCGATGCCGTAGGCCACGATCGAGCCGATGAACCGCGCGGCGGTGTGGAAGATCTCGCCGATGCGCAGCGCGTCGTTCGCGACGGCCGAGACGACCTCACCGGTCGGCAGCTCCGCGGTGATGGTGTGACCCGAGCGGGCGACACGGTGCCCGACCAGCTGGGACGCCGCGAACGAGGCGCGCAGCCAGTTCTCGACGTCGTAGCGGTGCCCGATCGCCGAGGCGGCGGCCGAGATCACGCCCAGCACGGCGAGCGCACCCGCGGCGCGCCACAGGTCGGAGTCGAAGCCGTGCGCGAGGCCGGAGTCGATCGCGTAGCCGGTGACGTACGGCAGCGCGGCCTGGCACGAGAACATCAGGATGCCGAGCAGCACACCGACGGTGAGGATGCCCCACTGCCGGCGCGCCTGCCACAGCAGGTACGCCACGGGACCCGTCAGAGGCGGGGTACCCGGGTCAGCCAAGGGGAGGGATCGCACTCGTTCCACGTTACGGGCGGGCACCGACACGACTCGACTCGTTTTCCGCCGGGGTCCGCGCCGGGGTCCGCGCCGGGCTCTGCGCCGGGCTCTGCGCCGCCGTGGTCCCCCACGTGCCGCACGGTGGACGTCGGGCCGGAGCAGCGGGACGCGGCGACTACCCTGAGGGCGTGACTCAGACGCCTGAGCAGCCGACAGCTCACCGCCCGGTCCTCGTCGTCGACTTCGGCGCGCAGTACGCCCAGCTCATCGCACGGCGCGTGCGCGAGGCGAGCGTGTACTCCGAGATCGTGCCCCACACGGCCACCGTCGCGGACCTGCTCGCCAAGGACCCCGCCGCGATCATCCTGTCCGGGGGCCCCTCGTCGGTGTACGCCGACGGCGCGCCGTTCGTCGACCCCGCGCTGTTCGATGCCGGCGTGCCGGTCCTCGGCATCTGCTACGGCTTCCAGGCCATGGCGCAGGCGCTCGGCGGGACCGTCGCGCAGACGGGCCGCCGCGAGTACGGCGGCACCGCGCTCGAGGTCTCCGCGACCGGCACGGTGCTCGCGGGCAGCCCCGAGCAGCAGACGGTGTGGATGAGCCACGGCGACGCGGTGCACGCGGCGCCCGAGGGCTTCGACGTGCTCGCGACGAGCGAGGGCTCACCCGTCGCCGCGTTCGAGAACCGCGAGCGGCGCCTGTTCGGCGTGCAGTGGCACCCCGAGGTCAAGCACTCGCCGCTCGGTCAGAAGGCGCTCGAGAACTTCCTCTACGAGGGTGCGGGTCTGACGCCCGACTGGAACCCGGGCAACGTGATCGCCGAGCAGGTCGAGCGCATCCGTGCGCAGGTCGGCGACGCGCGCGTGATCTGCGGGCTGTCCGGCGGCGTCGACTCGTCGGTGGCCGCAGCGCTCGTGCAGCGTGCCGTGGGGGACCAGCTCACGTGCGTCTTCGTCGACCACGGGCTGCTGCGCTCGGGCGAGGCCGAGCAGGTCGAGAAGGACTTCGTCGCCTCGACCGGTGTGCGGCTCAAGATCGTCGACGCGCGTGCGCGGTTCCTGCAGGCGCTCGCGGGCCACACCGACCCGGAGACCAAGCGCAAGATCATCGGGCGCGAGTTCATCCGCGTGTTCGAGGACGCCGCGCGTGAGGTCGTCGCCGAGTCCGGCGAGACCGGAAGCGAGGTCAAGTTCCTGGTCCAGGGCACGCTGTACCCCGACGTGGTCGAGTCCGGGGGCGGCGAGGGCGCGGCGAACATCAAGTCGCACCACAACGTGGGCGGCCTGCCCGACGACCTGCAGTTCGAGCTCGTCGAGCCGCTGCGTGCGCTGTTCAAGGACGAGGTGCGCGCGGTCGGCCTCGAGCTCGGCGTCCCCGAGGCCATCGTCTGGCGCCAGCCGTTCCCCGGCCCTGGCCTCGGCATCCGGATCATCGGCGAGGTCACGGCCGAGCGTCTCGACGTGCTGCGCGCCGCCGACGCGATCGCTCGTGAGGAGCTCACGCGCGCCGGCCTGGACCGCGAGATCTGGCAGTGCCCCGTGGTGCTGCTCGCCGACGTGCGCTCGGTCGGCGTCCAGGGCGACGGCCGGACCTACGGCCACCCGATCGTGCTGCGACCCGTGTCGTCGGAGGACGCCATGACGGCAGACTGGACCCGCATGCCGTACGACGTGCTCGCGACCATCTCGACGCGCATCACCAACGAGGTGCCCGAGGTCAACCGGGTCGTCCTCGACGTGACGAGCAAGCCGCCGGGCACGATCGAGTGGGAGTGACCCGGCATGACGAGGGATGAGGACGTGACGACGGACGCCGGGACGACGACGGACTGGAGCCGCAAGGCGCGCGGCTCGCTCACGCGCTACCGCGTGATGGCGTGGATCACGGGCGCCATGCTCCTGCTGCTGTGCGCCGAGATGCTGGTCAAGTACGTGCTGCACGCCGACGGCGTCGCGGCCGCGTTCGGGTGGGTCCCGTTCGCGCACGGGTGGATCTACGTGGTCTACCTCGTCACGGTGTTCGACCTGTGGGCGACCATGCGGTGGCGCTTCGGCCGGCTCGTGACCATGGCGCTCGCGGGCATCGTGCCCGTGATGTCCTTCGTCCTCGAGCGACGCGTGCACACGCAGGGACTCGCGCGCGTCGAGGCGGCGGAGGCCGCGCAGCCCGTCGCCGGCTGACTGGCTCGTCCTGCGCTCCCCGCCGGGAGCGCCTCTCGTCGTGCCCGCAGAGCGTCACCGGGTGCGGTTCGTCCCCATCTCGCTACAGTCGACCTGCAGAACGTAGGCACCCGCACGTCGCACGGCCCCTGCGTCCGTCGGGTCGGCAAGGGGAACGCTCGAGAGAGGGGAACCGCACGTGGCGACCACCGCTGGCAAGCACGGAGCTCGGGGGCTCGGCCTCTGGGTCATCGTCTTCGGGATCCTGTTCATCGTGGCCGGTGCGGTCACGTGGGGTCTGGTGGCGAGCAACCTCGCCGCCGAGAAGATCACCGTCTCCGACGACGCGAAGGCCTTCCAGGGTCAGCTCGTCGACACGCCGTGGGAGGCCTGGGTCCAGGCCGACATCATCAACCATCACGCGCTCGACGCCTCGGGCGGCAAGACGTACGCCGAGCTCGACCGCGAGGACCCGGTCCGCGAGACGATGATGACCGCGTCGTTCCTCCGGGCGTCGCTCTTCACGTCGGTCGTCGCGTTCGGCGTGGCGCTGCTCGTGGTCGGCCTGGGGGTCGTGTTCCTCCTCGTCGGCTTCGCGCTGAGGCGGCTGAGCCCGGTCGACGTCGTCGAGACCGACTCGCGGGTCGTCGGCCCCGCGCCGGTCGCCGCCGCGCCCGTGGCCGCAGCGCCCGTGGCCGCAGCGCCCGTCGCCGCCGCACCGGTCGCCCCGACGTCACCGCCCCGCGCGACGACGGCTCCCGCCACGACCGCGGCACCTGCCGCTCCGACGACGGCTGCTCCGACGACCTCGGCACCGCCGGTCGTGCCGGACACCACGACTCCGGCCGCGCCTCCGGCGTCCGCGCCGCCGTCGCACGTCGCGCCGCCCGACCCGGTCGTCGACCCGGCGCGGCGCGACGAGCCGCGCGCCTGACGTCTCGCACGACGACGAGGGGCTCTCACCCGGGTGGGTGAGAGCCCCTCGCGCGTGCGGCACCGCTCAGCGCCGGCGGCGCGTGCCCGAGATGATCGAGCCGATCAGCAGGGCCACGCCCGCGCCGGCGACCAGCACGATCGCCGCGACGTCGACGTCGATGCGCCGCCCGCCCGCCCAGGCCAGCACGCCCACGCCGAGCACGGCCAGGACCAGGCCCCACACGACCGTCCCCACGCGGGGTCCGCGCTCGGGTCGCTCGACCTCGGCGGCCTGCGCGGCGACCTGCGGGTCGCTCGCCGTGGCGGGGGGCGTCGTCGAGATGCCCTCGTCGGCGGCTGCACCGGTGGGTGCGGTGCTCGCCGGGACCTCGGTGGTGAGGGTCTCGCCGGGGAGGTTCTCGGTGGCGAGAGTCTCGCTGGTGAGGTCCTCAGTGGTGAGGTCCTCAGTGGTGGGGACCTCGGTGGTGAGGGTCTCCGTGGGGTCGTCGCCCGTCCCGGGGTGGCCGGTGGTGGGCTGCTGCTCGGTGCTCATGAGTTCTCCCGGGTGATCGTGACCTCGCCCGCACCGACGGAGACGTCGAGCGACAGCTGCGGGCTGCCGGTCTCGCTCGCCTGGTCGCGGAAGGTCGAGTCGTCCATGCGGATGCCGCTGGCCGTCTGGTAGTCCCCGTCCACGTCCCACGTGACCTTGCCGAGCCCGACGCCCACCGCGGCCTGGACCGCGGCGTCGTCGGGGACGACGATCTCGACGCGCCCGGCCCCGACGGACACGGGCACCTGGAGCAGGTCGTCGCTCAGGGGGACGTCGGTCAGGTCGAGGACGGCGTCGCCCGCACCGAAGTGCAGGCCCTCGGCGGCTGCCGTGCGCGTCGTGACGACGACGGGGTCGGTGCTCTGGTGGATCCCGGACCCGTCCCAGGCCCAGTCGCGGTGCGTCGCCGCGCCCACGGGGAGGGAGGCGACGAGCGCCATGATCGCCAGGAACCCGAGCGAGCCGCTGGTGCGACCGCGCAGGCCGGAGACGACCACGCCGATGCCCGCGAGGAGTGCGGTCACCCCGAGCGTCGTGAGCAGCACCGGGCCGTCGAACTCACCGGCGCGGTCCGCCGCGAGCAGGCCGGCGAGCGTCAGCAGCGCGAGCGCGACGACGATGCCGATGCTCGTCGCTCCCGGCCCGCGTCGACGCGGGGGCTTCGGGCGCGGGGGTGCCGACGGGGTCACCGGCCGCGGCCCGTACGCCCTGGGCGTGCCGTACGCGGTGGGCGTGGCGGCGTAGGCGGGCGCCGCGGGAGCGGCCGGGCCTGACGCGTGGGCCGTGGGCGCCGAGGCGTAGGCCGTGGCCGAGCCGTAGGGGGGACCGGCGTACGGCGAGGTGTACGGCTGCCCGCCGCCCGAACCCGACGCGTACGCGGGGCTCGTCGCGGTCGCGGAGGCGTAGGGGGCGCCCGGGCCGTAGGGCGTGGTCCGCGGCGCGGGGCCCGACGAGCCGGGCGTGCCGTACGGCGGGACCGCACCGGCGGGCGGTCGGCCGGGGCCGTGCGTCGCGCGGTTGCGGGAGATCAGAGCGGGCACCGCGATGACGAGCCCGACGACGAACCCGAGCCACAGCAGGCCGGACAGGAAGCCGGCGATGTCGTGCGCCCACGGCGGCCCTGCGACGCCCCACCAGCCGTCGCCACGGCCGAGGCCCATGACGAGCAGCGCGGCGATGCCCAGCACGGCGATGTCGAAGCGTCCGGCGAACAGCTCCTCGGCGTGGATGCGCCCGTCGCGACGCTCGGGCAGCAGCGCCCACGCGAGGGCGTACGCCACGGCGCCGACGCCCGACAGCAGCGCGGCGACGACGAACAGGCCGCGCACGATCAGCGGGTCGATGCCGAGCCGGTCGGCGATGCCGGAGCACACGCCACCGATCCAGCGGTCGTCCGAGCGCTGGACGCCGAACCGGCGGATCGAGCCGAAGAAGCCGGCTCCGGCGACGCCCGGACCGCCCGCCCCGGGCCCGTCCTGGGGCGGGCTGCCGTACGCGGGGCCGCTCGGGGCGGGACTGCCGTAGGCGGGGCCGCTCGAGGCGGGCTCGGCCGACGACGCGCTGGAGGCGCTCGCGCCAGGTGTCGTGGCGTGCGGCGTGCCCGGCGCCGTGGTCGGGACCGCGTCCGGGGTCTCGTCGTGCGGTCGCCCCTGACCGGGGGTCGTGGGTGGGGTCGTCTCGTCCATACGACGATCCTGGCCGCGCGGCGAGCTCCGGCGACATCGGGTTCCCCCCTGAGCGGACCCTGAACCTGCCTGGCCCGACCCCTGGTCCTGACCCTGGAAGTGGCCCCTGACCTGCCGTGGACGGCCCCGCGGGCGCGCGGACGTGTGACGATTCTGGTGTGGACGTGACCGCTGAGCCGAGCCTGCCGCCGGGCGCCGTCCCCGCGCGCACGCCGCGCGGGGCGCTGCGTCGGCCGGAGCGCGGTCGCTGGTGCGCGGGCGTGGCCTCGGGCGTCTCGGCGCACCTCGGACTGCCGCTGCCGGCGGTCCGGGTCGGGTTCGTCGTGCTCACGCTGCTCGGCGGGGTCGGCGTGATGCTCTACGGCTTCTGGTGGCTCACCGTGCCCGCGGGCGACCCGTGGCGCGCCGCGGCGGACACCCGGCCCAGCGCGCTGTCGCGCGTCGCGCGCCGACCGGCCGAGTCGGGCGAGCGGGCGTCGCGTCGGTGGCCCGTGACCGACATCGCGGTGGGGCTGCTCCTCGTCGCGATCGCGGTGCTCCTCGCGGCGCTGCGCCAGGACCGGCTCGACGCGGGCTGGGTGCTCCCGATGCTCGTCGTGCTGGCCGGCGCGGCTCTCGCGTGGAGCCAGCTCGACGAGGTCGCGCGCGGGCGGCTGCGCAGCCGCGCGGGGGGCCGCACGCCGTTGCCGGTCGTGCGGCTGCTGGGCGGGGTGGTGCTCGCGGGTGTCGGCGTGCTGCTCCTCGTCGGGCAGGCGACCGGGCCGGGGGTCGACGCCGCGACGTTCGCCCAGTCCGTCGTCGCCTCGCTCGCGGTTCTCGCCGGGGTCGCGGTCGTCGTCGCACCGTGGTGGCTGCGGCTGTGGCGCGCGCTCGCGGACGAGCGCGCCGCGCGGGCACGTGAGTCCGAGCGCGCGGACATCGCGGCGCACCTGCACGACTCGGTGCTGCAGACGCTCGCGCTCATCCGCGCGCGGGCCGACGACCCCGCGGAGGTCGCGCGCATGGCGCGCGCGCAGGAGCGCGAGCTGCGCGAGTGGCTCTACGACGACCGACCGGCCCCGGGCACGTCGCTCGCGGCCGCGCTGCGGGCCGTGGTCGCCGAGGTCGAGGACTCCCGCTCGGGGCCGGGCGGTGAGCCGGTCGCCGTCGACGCGGTGGTCGTCGGGGACCGCGTTCCCGACGAGGCGACTGCCGCGCTGCTGCAGGCGACGCGCGAGGCGCTCGTCAACGCGGTGGTGCACGGGCGGCCGCCCGTGTCGCTGTACCTCGAGGTCGGCACCGACGAGGTCGAGGTCTTCGTCAAGGACCGCGGCGACGGGTTCGACGTCGACGCGATCGGCGCGGACCGCTTCGGGGTGCGCGAGTCCATCATGGGCCGCGTGCGCCGGCGCGGGGGCACCGCGACCGTGACCAGCAGGGACGGGCAGGGCACCGAGGTGCACCTGTCGATGCCGTTCGCCGCGACGCCGCCGGTGGCGGCCGAGCCCGGCGAGCCCGTGACCGAGGAGGAGCGATGACGCAGGAGGTGCCGGTCGTGCCGGCCGGAGCCGTGGACGTCGTGCTGGTCGACGACCACCACCTGTTCCGGACGGGGGTGCGGGCCTCGCTCGACGCTCGGGTGAACGTCGTCGGCGAGGCGGCGAGCGTCGACGAGGCGGTGCACGTCGTGCACGCGCTCGCACCGCCCGTCGTCCTGCTCGACGTCCACCTGCCCGGCGGCGACGGCGGAGGCGGCGCCGAGGTGATCCGCGCGTGCGCCGATCTCACGAGCACGCGGTTCCTGGCGCTCTCGGTCTCCGACGCGGCCGAGGACGTGGTCGCGGTGATCCGTGCGGGCGCGCGGGGGTACGTGACCAAGGCGATCGACGGGCCGGCCCTGAGCGACGCCGTCCGGCGGGTCGCGGACGGTGACGCGGTGTTCTCGCCGCGGCTCGCGGGGTTCGTGCTCGACGCGTTCGGCGCGGCTGCGGGTGACGTCGCGACGGGCGACGACGAGCTCGACCGCCTGAGCGCGCGCGAGCGCGAGGTGATGCGGCTGATCGCGCGCGGCTACACCTACCGCGAGGTCGCGGGCGAGCTGTTCATCTCGATCAAGACCGTGGAGACCCACGTCTCGGCGGTGCTGCGCAAGCTGCAGCTCTCCAGCCGGCACGAGCTCACGAGATGGGCCGCGGCTCGTCGTCTGCTATGACGGGCTCGACGCCGTTGCCACGTCCTGACATGTTGTCGGCAAGTGCTCCCGCTCCCGTACGCTGTGCCGCATGGAGCTCCTGAAGAACCTGCTGCTCGTCCTGCACCTGATCGGCTGGGCCATGGTCCTCGGCGGCGTGCTCGCCACCATGCGTGCCCCGAAGCTCGCGCCGGGCGTCCTGCACGGTGCCCTGACCGCGCTCGTGACCGGCATCCTCATGGTCGGCGTCATCGAGATGGGCGACCTGCACCCGGTCGACCACGCCAAGATCGGCGTGAAGCTCGTCATCGCGCTCGTGGTCACGGCGCTCGTCGTCGTCGGGCAGCGCAAGCCCGAGAAGGTCACGACCGGGTACCTGGGCGCGATCGCCGGCCTGACCGTCGCCAACATCGCGATCGCGGTGCTCTGGCGCTGACCGCGACGTGCTCGAGCGTCAGGCTGCGACGGCCTGGCGCTCGAGCATCTGCGTCCCGTCTGGTCTCAGTCGCGGGCGAGGGCTGCCGATAGGCCGTGGGACACGTCCCTCGGTGACACGGAGCCAGCAATGCGGATGTCCTCGATGTCCATCGTCCAGAAGCTCGCCGCGCTGGTCACGCTCACGGCGCTCGGCCTCGCCGTGCTCACGGTGCTCGCCGTGGTGCGTGCCGAGCAGCGGATCATGTCCGAGCGCCGCGCCGCGACGCAGCAGGTGGTCGAGACCGCGCTCGGGGTCGTCGAGCACTACGGAGAGCTGGCGACGACCGGCGCGCTCTCCGAGCAGGCCGCGCAGCAGGCCGCGACCGACGCCGTCGCGGGCCTGCGGTACTCGGGCGACGAGTACTTCTGGATCAACGACATGGGTCCGACGATGGTCATGCACCCCGTCAAGCCCGAGCTCGACGGGACCGACCTGTCCGGTCAGGTGGACCCCGACGGCACGCAGATCTTCGTCGAGTTCGTCGACGTCGTCCGCGCGCAGGGCGCCGGGTTCGTCTCCTACCAGTGGCCCAAGCCCGGCGCCGAGGACCCCCAGCCCAAGGTCTCGTACGTCGCGGGCTACGAGCCGTGGGGCTGGGTGATCGGCTCGGGCGTGTACGTCGACGACGTGCGCGGGGCCGCGGTCGTCGACGCGCGTGGGCTCCTCGCCGCGGGCGTCGCCGTGCTGGTCGCGGTCGCGCTGGCCGGGCTGGTCGTCGCGCGGTCCGTCGTCAGCCCCGTCACCGGCGCCACGCGCGCGTTGACGGACGGCGACGCGGGTGCGCGGCTGCCCGTGGGCTCGGGGCGCACCGAGCTCGACCGGCTGGCGCTCGCGCTCAACGGGACGCTCGACCGCTCCGCCGCCGTCGCCTCCGACGTGGACGCGGCGTCCAACGACCTGCTCGACGCCGCGCAGCGCCTCGTCTCCGCGGGCGACGAGCTCGGCGAGGCGGCCGCCGACGCGGTCTCGCGCACGAGCGACGCGGGGGTTTCGGCGCGCAGCGTGAGCGAGGGCATCGACACGGTCGCTGCGGGGACGCACCAGATGGGCGCGTCGATCGGGGAGATCGCGCGCAACGCCGCGGAGGTCGCCCGCATCGCGTCGCACGCCGTCGACGCGGCGGAGCGCACCAACCGCACGGTCGCGACGCTCGGCGAGTCCTCGGCCGAGATCGGCTCGGTCGTGAAGGTGATCACCTCGATCGCGGAGCAGACCAACCTGCTCGCGCTCAACGCGACCATTGAGGCCGCGCGGGCCGGCGAGGCCGGCAAGGGCTTCGCGGTCGTCGCGGGCGAGGTCAAGGAGCTCGCGTCCGAGACCGCGCGAGCGACCGGGGACATCGCCTCGCGGGTCGAGTCGATCCAGGAGGCGGTCGCGCAGGCGGCGGCCGAGATCGGCCAGATCACCGAGGTGATCGGCCAGATCAACGACTTCCAGACGACGATCGCCGGGGCGGTCGAGGAGCAGACGGCCACGACGTCCGCGATGGCGTCGGCCGTCGCCGAGGTCGCCGAGGGCGGGCGACGTGTGGCGGCGGTGCTCGAGGAGGTCGGCGCGGCCACGGCGCGCACGAGCGGCGAGATCGACACGATCCGGTCGGCGGCGCACGAGCTCGGCTCGACGTCGCACCGGCTGCGCGAGACGGTGGGCGCCCTGGCGGTCTGACCCCGCGCCTCACCGCGTGGCACGACCGCACCCGCGCCGTCCGGGCACGCCTGGCGCGCACGCCGGTACGACGACGGGTCCCGTAGGGTCGCCGCGTGAGCGGGATCGCGGAGGTCGTCGTCGGGCTCGTCGTGCTCGTCGGGTTGTTCGGCGTCGTCGTGCAGGTGCTGCCCGGCGCGCTGCTGGTCGCCGGTGCGGTCGTGGTGTGGGGCGTCGTGACGGGCGGCGCGGCCGGCTGGACGGTCGTCGCGGTCGCCGTGCTCGCGACCCTGGTCGCAGCGGTGGGCAAGTACCTGCTCGCCGGCCGGCACCTCAAGCGCGCGGGTGTGCCGAACAGCACGCTCGTGTGGGGCGGCCTGGCGGGCGTCGTGCTGTTCTTCCTCATCCCGGTGATCGGGTTGCCCCTCGGTTTCGTCGGCGGGACGTACCTCGCGGAGTGGGTCCGCGTGCGCGACGCGCGTCCCGCCTGGCGCGCCACAGTCGCAGCGATGCAGGCCACGGGCCTGTCGATCCTCGTGGAGCTCGCGGGCGCGATGATCGTCACGGTCGCGTGGCTCGTCGGGCTCGCGGTGACGTGACGGGACCGGGGTGCGGGCGTCCCTCGGTGTCGGTGGCGGGACCTAGGCTGGACGCGCCATGACGTCGCTCTTCGATCACCTGCCCTCGTCCCTCGGCGCCGCCTTCGGTGCGGCCGCCGCCCGCTCGCACACGGGTGAGTCCTCCGGGCTCCCGCTCGTCGTGCCCCCGCGCACGGACGGCGCCGACGAGCCGGACGACGCGTCCGCGCACCGCGCCCGCCGCGAGGAGGACGAGGCCGCGCGGACCGCGCGCGCCGACGCGCTGCTCGAGGGTCTCAATCCCCAGCAGCGTGAGGCGGTCGTGCACCACGGCGGCCCGCTGCTGATCGTGGCCGGCGCGGGTTCGGGCAAGACGAGGGTGCTCGCGCACCGCATCGCGTACCTGCTCGCGACGCGGCGGGCGCGCGCGGGCGAGGTCCTGGCGATCACGTTCACGAACAAGGCCGCGGCCGAGATGCGCGAGCGCGTCGGCGGTCTCGTGGGCCCGGCCGCCGCGGGCCGGATGTGGGTCTCGACGTTCCACTCCGCGTGCGTGCGGATCCTGCGCCGCGAGGCGAGCACGCTCGGCCTGCGCTCGAGCTTCTCGATCTACGACTCGGCGGACTCCCAGCGCCTGCTCACGCTCGTCGCGCGCGAGCTCGACCTGGACCCGAAGAAGTACCCCGCCAAGGCGCTCGCGTCCAAGATCTCCGCGCTCAAGGACGAGCTGGTGGACCCGGAGACGTTCGCGGCGACGTCGGGCGGCGGCAGCGCCAACGACTTCGACTCGGCGCTCGCGCAGGTCTACACGCGCTACCAGGCGCGGCTGCGTCAGGCGCACGCGCTCGACTTCGACGACCTGATCATGACGACCGTGCACCTGCTGCAGGCGTTCCCGGCGGTCGCCGAGCACTACCGGCGGCGGTTCCGGCACGTGCTCGTCGACGAGTACCAGGACACCAACCACGCGCAGTACGTGCTCGTGCGCGAGCTGGTGGGCACGGGGGAGGGCGACGTCGAGCGCGGCGAGCTCACGGTCGTGGGCGACGCGGACCAGTCGATCTACGCGTTCCGCGGCGCCAACATCCGCAACATCCTCGAGTTCGAGGCCGACTACCCGGACGCGCGCACGATCCTGCTCGAGCAGAACTACCGCTCGACCCAGACGATCCTGTCGGCCGCCAACGCGGTCATCAGCAAGAACCCCGGGCGCAAGCCCAAGCGCCTGTGGACCGATTCCGGCGCGGGCGCGCAGATCGTCGCCTACGTGGCCGACGACGAGCGCGAGGAGTCGCGGTTCGTCGTCGAGGAGATCGACCGGCTGGGCGACTCGTCGGGCGTGCGGCCGGGTGACGTCGCGATCTTCTACCGGGCCAACGCGCAGTCGCGCGTGATCGAGGACGCGCTCGTGCGCGTCGGGCTGCCCTACAAGCTCGTCGGCGGGACGCGGTTCTACGAGCGGCGTGAGATCAAGGACGCTGTTGCGTACCTGCGCGCGGTCGCGAACCCCGACGACGACGTCAACCTGCGCCGCATCCTCAACGTCCCCAAGCGCGGGCTGGGCGAGCGGTCGGAGGCGATGGTCGCGTCGTTCGCCGAGCGTGAGCGCATCTCGTTCGGCGCCGCGCTCGAGCGGCTCGACGAGGTCCCCGGCCTCGGGACGCGCGCCGTGACGGGCCTGAGCGCGTTCGTCGAGCTCATGTCGGGGCTGCGCGCGCTCGCCGCGACCGCTGGCCCTGCCGAGGTGCTCGGCGCTGTGCTCGACCGCAGCGGCTACCTGGCCGAGCTGCGCGCGAGCGAGGACCCGCAGGACGGGTCGCGCGTCGAGAACCTCGCGGAGCTGCACGCCGTGGCCACCGAGTTCGAGCAGAGCGACCCGGACGGCGACCTGGCGGACTTCCTCGAGCGCGTCTCGCTCGTGGCCGACTCCGACCAGATCCCGTCGCCGGACGGCGGGGACGACGCGGACGCCGACGACAAGCCGGAGCCCGGAGTCGTCACGCTCATGACGCTGCACACCGCGAAGGGGCTCGAGTTCCCGGTCGTGTTCCTCACCGGCATGGAGGACGGGACCTTCCCGCACATGCGGTCCTTGTCCGACCCGGACCAGCTCGCGGAGGAGCGGCGGCTCGCGTACGTCGGCCTGACGCGCGCGCGAGAGCGGTTGTATATCTCGCGTGCGGCGATCCGTACCGCGTGGGGCGTGCCCAACGAGTTCCCGCCGAGCAGGTTCCTCGGCGACCTGCCCGAGGAGCTCATCGACTGGCGGCGGCGCGAGTCGTCGACGTCGCAGCTGCGGGGCGGCTGGGGCTCGGGCTTCGGGTCCGGGGGTCGCTCGTCGGGCGGCTACGGCTCGAGCCGGGCCGGTTCGGGTGGATACGGCTCGGGTGGGTACGGCTCGGCCTCGGGGCGTGAGGAGCGCGAGAAGCGTCCCGCGCTGCCGTCGACGGGCGCGACCTTCGGCTCGGCGACGCCGCGCCCGGTCACGGCGATCCCGCAGCTCGCGATCGGTGACCGTGTGACGCACGATGCGTACGGGCTGGGATCGGTCGTCGCGCTCGAGGGCACCGGGCACAACGCGGTCGTCAAGGTGGACTTCGGCAGCGAGGGGATGAAGCGCCTGCTCCTGCGGTTCTCGCCGGTCACGAAGCTGTAGGCGCAGGTCACGGATGCGCGCGTGCGCGGAGTGTCCATCCCTCGCCCCTTCTGTGCCGATCTAGCCTCGTCCCATGAGCTCTGCGTGTGAGGAGTGCCCGTGACGACCACGTCCCCGCCCCCGGCCTCTGGGCCCCGGACCGAGACGGTCACGCGTCCGGCCGCGGGAGCGGCCGGGGAGCACGCACGCACGAGCGCCGACGCCGCCGCTGAGCACCGGACGCGCGGCGGCGACGGTCGGATCCGGGGGCTCGACGGGCTCCGCGCGATCGCCGTCCTCGCGGTCATCGCCTATCACCTGTGGCCCGAGGCGGTGCCGGGCGGCTTCCTCGGCGTCGACGTGTTCTTCGTGGTCAGCGGGTTCCTCATCACCACGCTGCTGCTGCGTCAGATGAGCCGCACCGGCCGGCTCGACATGCCGGACTTCTGGAAGCGGCGTGCGCGTCGGCTCCTGCCTGCGCTGGTGTCGGTGCTGCTCGTCGGCACGGTCGCCGCGCGCCTGGTCGAGACCGACCTGCTCGTGGGGATCGGCAGGCAGTGGCTCGGCGCGCTGACGTTCTCGACGAACTGGCTCGAGATCGCCGCAGGCACGAGCTACTTCGACGCGACCGCGCCCGAGCTGTTCCAGCCCTTCTGGTCGCTCGCGATCGAGGAGCAGTTCTACCTGCTCTGGCCGCTCGTGCTCCTGGGGCTCGTGCTGGTCGCCGCCGGGCTGCGGCTGCGCTCCGGGGCGCGGGCGATGGCGTTCGTCGTCGCGGCAGGGGCGGTCGCCAGCGCGATCGCCATGGCCGCGGCGTACACGCCCGGCGACGACCCGACGAACGTCTACTACGGCACCGGCACCCACCTGTTCGGGCTGCTGATGGGCGCGGCCGTCGCGATCGCGGCGAGCGGGCACCTGCGGCTCCTGCCCGACACCGCATGGGCGCGGACGCTGCCGTACGCCGCGCTCGTCGTGCTGGTGGGCCTCGGGGCCACGATGGCCGCCGACGACGTCTGGACCTACCGCGGCGGCATCGTGGTGGGCTCCCTCGCGGCGCTCGCGCTCGTCGTCGCGTGCGCGCAGGAGCGGCCCGCGGGGCTCATCCGCGCGCTCGAGCTGCGGCCCGCGGAGTGGGTGGGGGAGCGCTCGTACGGGCTGTACCTGTGGCACTGGCCCGTGATCCTCGTGGTCAGCGCCGCGCTGGGCGACGCACCCGGCTCCCCGTTGTGGTGGCGCACCCCGCTGATCGCCCTCCCGGTCACGTTCCTGCTGGCCGCGCTCAGCCACCGGTTCGTCGAGACGCCCGTGCGGCGCGACGGGTTCCGGGCCGTGTCGCGGCAGGTTCTCGGCGCCCTCCGAGGTCCTCGTCCTGTGGCACGCGTGGCTGCGGTCGCTGCGGCGGTGCTCGTCGTCGGTGCGACCGTGTCGGTCGCGACCGCGCCGACGACCTCGTCCACGCAGCGCGCGATCGAGGCCGCGCTGCAGGAGATCGCCGACCGCGAGGCGCGTGGCGCGGACGACCAGGACCGCGACACCTCGAAGGGCAAGCCCACGGCCGGTGCGACGCAGGCCCCGACCGCCGGTCCCACCGGGACGCCGAGCAAGGAGCCGACCACCGAGCCGACGGGCACCGCCACGCCGCCGGGCTCCGCGGTGATCGACGGGGCCGACGTGATCGGCTTCGGCGACTCGGTGCTCTCGGCCGCGGCCCCGACGCTGTACGACGTGTTCCCGAAGATCGCCATCGACGCCAAGCCGATCCGCAAGTGGGTCGACGTGCCCGCGCTGGTCGGCGCGGCGGCCGAGGCCGGGAAGCTGCGGCCGATCGTCCTGCTCGACTTCGGGACGAACGGCGGGTTCAAGTTCGACGGCTCGATCGAGGCGCTCGACGAGACGCTCGACATCATCGGCCCGGACCGGCAGGTGATCATCTACACCGTCGTCGGCATCAGCTACTGGGTCGAGGACGCCAACGCCGCGCTCGTCGAGCGGGTCAAGGACCGGCCCAACGTGCACGTCGTCGACTGGCACCGCTACATCAGCAAGCACTCCGGCCTGCTGCACGCCGACCGCACCCACCCGAACATGAAGGGCGTGGTCGCCTACGCCGACCTGCTGCGCGAGGAGCTGACGACGCTCGCGTCGTGACGCTCAGGCGGCGCGTGCCCAGGCGACACCGACGGCGTCACGCACGGCGTCGTCGGACAGCCCGAGCGAGCTGAGCGTGGCGCGTGCCGCGGACTCCGGCGCGCGGACCGCGGCGAGCAGCAGGTGCCCGGTGTCGATGCGTCGCCGCTCGGTGCGGATCGCCTCGCGCAGGGCGAGCTCGAGGAGCTTCTTGGCGTCGGGGGTGAGTGCGCGCGGAGCCGTGCGGTGCGCGGCGTCGAGCGCGCCCTCGCCGAAGGTCGCCTCGACCTGGGCACGGACCGCGCCGAGGTCGACGCCGATGGAGGCCAGGGCGTCGTCGTCGAGCCCGTGGCGGGCGCGGACGGCCTGGGCGAGGGCGTCCGCGCCGATCCCCAGACCTGTCAGCGCCTGCTGCGCGACGCCGTCGACGCGTACTGCGGCCAGCAGCACGTGCTCGGACCCGATGCGCTCGGCACCCAGCGCGCCGGCCTCGTCGCGCGCCCGGGTGACGGCGTCGCGGGCATCCTGCGTGAAGCGTTCGAACATCAGGGCACCACCCTTCCCGTGGTCTTCCCGTACTTCTTGTGGACCGCCTGCCGGGTGACACCCAGGCAGTCGGCGATCTGCTGCCAGGACCAGCCCTGGCGCCGCGCGCGCTCGACCTGGAGTGCTTCGAGGCGGTCGGCGAGCGTCCGCAGCGAACGCACGGCGCGCAGACCCTCGGCCGGTTCGGCCGCGCCGGCGGCGGTGAGGAGCGTGTCCGTGCCCGTCATGCGTGTCAATCTAGATTGACACGGCGGCGCGTGTCAACCAGGGTTGACGAGCGTTCGTGGTCGCGGTCTGTGCGGCGTCCCGACCCGCGCCGCCCTACCGTGGCGGCATGAGCATGGGTGGTCCGGGGCACCGCGGCGGCGGCATGGGGCGCCCCCTCGACGAGTCGGCCCAGCGCCGGCTGAACGCGCAGGCGCCACCCGTGGCGAACCTCGGTCGGCGGGTCGTCGCCCTGTTCCGGCCGTACCTGCGGCGCATCGCCGTGACCGGCGTGATCGTCGTGGCCTCGGCCGCGATCGCCGTGGTGCCGCCGCTCGTCGTCCAGCGGATCTTCGACGACGCGCTTTTCCCGCCCGACGGCGGCGGCCCGCACCTCGACCTCCTCGTCGGGCTCGTGGTGCTCATGGTCGCGCTGTTCCTGGTGGCCGCGGGCCTCGGGGTGATCCAGACGTGGCTGACCTCGACCGTCGGCAACCGTGTCACCGGCGACCTGCGCGTCCGGCTCTTCGAGCACCTGCAGGCCATGGAGCTCGGCTTCTTCACCCGCACCAAGACCGGAGTGATCCAGTCACGGCTGCAGAACGACGTGGGCGGCGTGGCGGGCGTGCTCACCAACACCGTCACGACGATCCTCGGCAACGCCGTCACCGTGGTCGCCTCGCTCGTCGCGATGCTGCTCATCGACTGGCGCCTGACGCTCGTGGCCGTCGTGCTCATGCCGGGGCTGGTCGCCGTGCAGCGGCGCGTCGGGCAGGCACGCGCGCGGATCGCCGCCCAGACGCAGGAGTCGCTGTCCGAGCTCACGTCCATCACGCAGGAGACGCTCAGCGTGAGCGGCGTGCTGCTCTCGAAGTCGTTCAACCGGCAGGGCGCGGAGTCGGCGCGGTACCGCGCCGAGAACGACAACCAGGTGCGGCTCCAGGTGCGGCGCGCGATGAGCGGGCAGGGCTTCTTCGCGGTCGTGCAGGTCCTCATGGCGAGCGTGCCCGCGGTCGTCTACCTCGTCTCCGGGTGGCTCATGCAACGGCCTGACGGCGGCACCATCACCGCGGGCACGGTCGTCGCGTTCACGACCGTGCAAGCGCGCCTGCTCGGTCCGCTCATCGGCCTCATGCGCGTCGCGCTCGACGTGCAGACCTCGCGCGCCCTGTTCGCGCGGATCTTCGAGTACCTCGACCTGCAGCCGGTGATCGAGGACGCGCCGGACGCGATCCCGGTCTCGCGCGCCCCCGGGCCGCTCGGGCGCGTGGAGTTCCGCGACGTCGTGTTCCGCTACCCCGACTCCGCACCCGACGCGCGCCCCACGCTGCGTGGCATCAGCTTCACCGCCGAGCCCGGTCAGCACGTCGCGTTCGTCGGGCCGTCCGGTGCGGGTAAGACGACCGTGCTCTACCTCGCGCCGCGCCTGTACGAGGTGTCGGGTGGGCAGGTGCTGTTCGCCGGGGAGGACGTCCGGCGGCTCACGCAGGAGTCGGTGATCGACAACGTCGGGATCGTCTCGCAGGAGACGTACCTGTTCCACGCGACGATCCGCGAGAACCTCACGTACGCCAAGCCTGACGCGACCGACGACGAGATCGTCGAGGCGTGCCGCGCCGCGAACATCCACCACGTCATCAGCGGCTTCGCCGACGGGTACGACACCGTGGTGGGCGAGCGCGGGTACCGGCTGTCCGGCGGTGAGAAGCAGCGCATCGCCATCGCGCGGGTGCTGCTCAAGGACCCGGCCGTGCTGCTGCTGGACGAGGCGACCTCGGCTCTCGACACGGTCTCCGAGCGCGTGGTCCAGGAGGCGCTCGACACCGCGGCCCGCGGCCGGACGACGCTCTCGATCGCGCACCGCCTGTCGACCGTGATCGCGGCGGACACGATCCACGTGGTCGAGGCCGGCCGGATCGTCGAGTCCGGCACGCACGCCGAGCTCGCCGCCGCGGGCGGGCTGTACGCCGAGCTCGCGGCCCAGCAGCTCGCGTCGTCGAGGATCCTCGAAGAAGAACGCGCCGAGCCGCCCGCCGACCACCCCGAGCGCCGCGCCGACCGTGCCCCCACGGACGGGCCGGCCGACCCCACGGCCCCCGCGGTCCTCGCACCCGCCGAGGGTGCTCTCGTGGGTCCGTTCGCCGACGGGTTCGTCGCGGCACCGCCGCTCGTCGCCGGTTCCGCCGGGCCCGAGCCGCGACCCGACGGGTTCGGCCCCGACGAGACCCGCTGAGGCACCGGCCTTCGCCCCGACGAGGCCGCACCCGCCCTCGCCCCGACGGGGCCGCGCACGGGTGCGTCCCCAACGAGACCAGGGGACGCTCGCGCGTCAGGCGGTGCCCACCGGCCAGCGCCCGTGCGGCAGAGCGGTTTGCGACCTGCTCGCGCCGGTCACGTTGACGAGCGCCAGGGCGGCGGCGCCCTGGGTCGCGACGAGCGCGCCGACCGCCGACATGACCATGCCCGTGTTCACGGCGGCCTCCTCGACGATCAGCAGCAGCCCCGCCCACGACAGCACGACCGACCCGATCGCCGCGACGGTCGCGATCGTCGCGACGAGGAACTTGGTGAGGATCAGGCTCAGGGCGACGTAGAACGCCAGGCCGGCGACTGCGCACGCGCCGAGGGAGGCCGTGACCGTGCCGGAGACCGCCTGGATCTGTGCCGCAGCCGGGGACTGGCCGGCGACCGCGCCGCGGTACGTCGTCGCGGCCTCGCCGGTCCAGCGCAGCGGCGCCCGCAACGCGTTCGGGTGGACCGACGCGGCGACCCCCGACACGGGCGAGCCGACCCGCGTCATCCAGTCGTGCGCTCGGACGAAGAACAGCACGGGTGCGGCCGCGCCCTCGAGGAGCTCGCCGAGCCTGTCGAGCAGCTCGCGACCGAGCTCGAGCAGCCGGTCGGTGCACCATCGCAGGCCCGCGGCGAGCTGGTCGGGGAACCACCAGTGCGCGGTCGCGTCGTCGACGGCACCCGGCACCCGCGCGAGCTGCTCGGTCAGCGCGCGCATCCCGGACCGCAGCCCGTCGACGGTCGTCTCGTAGGTGGAGGGGTTGAACTGGACCGGCTGGGCCGGGCTCCCCTGCGGCGCGGTCGGGAAGGGCGCGGCCGCGAAGGGCGTGGTCGTGACAGGCGTGGTCGGGAAGGGCATGGTCGGGAACGACATCGCAGGCTCCTCGGTCGGTGGGCGGACGGGTGCTCAGTAGGCGCCGCCGACGTGCGAGGACACCTCCTCGTCGCGTCGCTCGTACGCGGTGGCGTTGGCGCGCAGCGCCGCGGCGATCTCGGTCATCTCCGCGCTTCCCTCGCGGCAGCGCGAGGCGACGTGCTCGACGGCGTCGCTGTAGGCGTCCCGCATCACCACGAACACCCCGGCCTGCAACGCGCTCAGCTGCATCGACTCGACCGTGGCGGCGACCGCTGCCAGGACCTCGCCCTGCTCGTCCCAGGTCCCCGCCTCGTGCCGCAGCGCCTGCAGGACGACGTCGACCTCGGCGTCGCTCACGAGCGCTCGCGCGAGGCCGCGACCCGTCCGACGCCGCTCGGGCTGAGCGGGTCGGCCGTCATCGAGCGCAGATGCGTCAGTACCTCGGCGAGCAGCTCGTCGGGCACGGCGGGTGCCTCCTGGTCCACGCGCCGCGCGAGGTCCTGGACGGCGTCCTGGACGGCGTCGGTCAGGAGCGCGGACAGCGCGCCCGCGCTCGCCTTCGCAACCCGGTGACCGCCCAGGCCGACGTCGACGATCCCGCCGCGCCCGACGCGCACCTCGACCTCGCCGTCGAGCGCGCGCCCGAGCCCGAGCGTGGCCCCGGCGTCGGACGCCGTCTGGTGCGAGACCGCGGCGAGGGACGTGATCGCGATCTCCGCGAGCTCGTCGAGCGGACGCGGGTCGCTCGCGTGCGCCACGGGCTGCGGGGGAGGAGTCGCCGACGGCCGCGCCTCGGCCCAGCGCGCGCGCCGCGCCGCGGCCTGGTCGGCGAGCGCCGCGCGTGCCTGCTCGTCGAGCGCGAGGGCCGCCGCCCGTCCGGCGTCGACGACCGCCCGCGCCAGCGCCTCCGGTGTGCACCGCGTGTCCCACCCCGCGCCGACGAGCACGCGCGTCGGCGTGCCGTTACGGTCGAGGCTGACCGCAACGAGACGCTCGGCGTCCCACACGGTCGTCTCCTGCGGCAGCTCCGCGCGCACCCGGTGCACCGTCGCACCCAGGTCGTACGCCCGCTGCTGACCGCCCTGCCGCCACTCGCCGCCTGCGCCGCCCGTGCCTACGGGTGTCGCGCCGTCCTGGTCGGACATCTGTGGCCTCCCTGCTCCGTCGTCGTGCGCCCCTGCGCTTGCCTCGCGGTTGTCCCGCGAACGTCCGAACCGGACACTAGAGCCCAATCCGGACGTCCCGCAGGTCTTCTCACGGACTTGTGGACGTCGAGGGGTCACCAGGCCGGGTCTCTCGATGTGAAGAGATCCACATCTCTCGATGTGAAGAGATCTCGGGCGGACGGCTAGCATCGATCCGGAGCACACGGCCGCACCGGGGCCGCCGCAGCGCGGCCGACGAGAGGAACTGGGACCACAGTGGACCTGTTCGAGTACCAGGCACGGGACATCTTCGAGAAGCACGGCGTACCGGTGCTGGGCGGCATCGTCGCCACCACCCCGGACGAGGCGCGCGCCGCGGCGCAGACGCTGCTCGACGGCGCCCCGGGCGTCGTCGTCGTGAAGGCGCAGGTCAAGACCGGTGGTCGCGGCAAGGCGGGCGGCGTCAAGCTCGCGCGTTCGGCCGACGAGGCCGCCGAGCAGGCAGGCCAGATCCTCGGCATGGACATCAAGGGTCACACCGTGCACCGCGTGATGATCGCCGCGGGCGCGAAGATCGCGAGCGAGTTCTACTTCTCCCTCCTGCTGGACCGTGCCGAGCGCCGCTACCTCGCGATGTGCTCGGTCGAGGGCGGCATGGAGATCGAGCAGCTCGCCGTGGAGCGTCCCGAGGCGCTCGCCAAGGTCGCCGTCGACCCGCGCGTGGGCATCGACCAGGCGAAGGCCGACGAGATCGTCGCCGCGGCCGGGTTCGACGCCGCGATAGCTGGCAAGGTGGCTGACGTCCTGCAGAAGCTGTGGGTCGTGTACCGCGACGAGGACGCGACGCTCGTCGAGGTCAACCCGCTGGTGCTGACCGAGGACGGCGAGGTCGTCGCGCTCGACGGCAAGGTCACGCTCGACGCCAACGCGGACTTCCGGCACGCCGACCACCTCGAGCTCGAGGACGCGGCCGCGGCCGACCCGCTCGAGGCGCGCGCCAAGGAGAAGGACCTCAACTACGTCAAGCTCGACGGCGAGGTCGGCATCATCGGCAACGGTGCCGGGCTCGTCATGAGCACGCTCGACGTGGTCGCCTACGCGGGCGAGAAGCACGGCGGTGTCAAGCCGGCCAACTTCCTCGACATCGGCGGCGGCGCCTCGGCCGAGGTCATGGCCGCGGGTCTCGACATCATCCTGACCGACCCGCAGGTCAAGTCGGTGTTCGTCAACGTCTTCGGCGGCATCACGGCGTGCGACGCGGTCGCCAACGGCATCGTCGCTGCGCTCGAGATCCTCGGCGACGAGGCGAGCAAGCCCCTCGTCGTGCGGCTCGACGGCAACAACGTCCTCGAGGGCCGCCAGATCCTTGCGGCCGCCAACCACCCGCTGGTCACGCTCGCCGACACGATGGACGGCGGAGCGGACAAGGCCGCCGAGCTCGCGAACGCCTGAGACGACGAGAGAGAACAACTGATATGGCGATCTTCCTCACCGAGGCCAGCAAGGTCATCGTCCAGGGCATGACCGGCTCCGAGGGCACCAAGCACACGACGCGCATGCTCGCGTCGGGCACGAACGTCGTCGGCGGCGTGAACCCGCGCAAGGCCGGCACGAGCGTCTCGTTCCCGCAGGGCGAGGGCACGGTCGACGTGCCCGTCTTCGGCTCTGTGGCCGACGCGGTCGCGCAGACCGGCGCCGACGTGTCCGTCATCTTCGTGCCGCCGGCCCACACCAAGGGCGCGGTCGTCGAGGCGGTCGACGCGGGCGTCCCGCTCGTCGTCATCATCACCGAGGGCGTCCCCGTCGCGGACACTGCCGAGTTCTTCGCCTACGCGCAGGACAAGGGCGTGCGCCTCATCGGCCCCAACTGCCCCGGCCTGATCAGTCCCGGGAAGTCCAACGTCGGCATCATCCCGGCGGACATCACGGGCCCCGGGCGCGTCGGCCTGGTCTCGAAGTCGGGCACGCTGACGTACCAGATGATGTACGAGCTGCGGGACTTCGGGTTCTCCTCCGCGGTCGGCATCGGCGGTGACCCGATCATCGGGACCACGCACATCGACGCGCTCGCGGCGTTCGAGGCGGACCCTGACACGGACGTCATCGTGATGATCGGCGAGATCGGCGGTGACGCCGAGGAGCGTGCGGCGGAGTACATCAAGGCGCACGTGACCAAGCCGGTCGTCGGCTACGTCGCGGGCTTCACCGCTCCCGAGGGCAAGACCATGGGCCACGCGGGCGCGATCGTGTCGGGCTCGTCGGGCACCGCGCAGGCGAAGAAGGAGGCCCTCGAGGCCGCCGGCGTCAAGGTGGGCAAGACGCCCTCGGAGACCGCCGCGCTGGCCCGCGAGCTCCTCTCGGCCTGAACCAGTCATCGACGAGCGCGCCGCACCGGGTCCCACCCGGGCGGCGCGTTCGTCGTCTCCTGCCCGGGTCCGGCGAGGGGGCGGGCACGGTGGTGAGCGTGCCGCGGATGTCGGGACGCGCCGGGCGGCGTGCGTGGTTCGGGACGCCGGTGCGGCGACGATGGGCCGGTGAGTGTCCTGACGGGTGAGCGTGACGGCACCGAGGCGCGCCGTGGCGGCGCCCCTGGGCGCCGAGCCTCGGGACGCAACGGGCGGTCGTCGGCCTTCTTCGTGAGCGCGCTCGACGGATCGCCGCGCTGGGTCGCGGGCGCGCTCGCCGCGCTCCAGGGCGCCCTGCTCTCGCTGCTCGTCGTCGTGCTCCCAGCGGTCGCGGCCTACGTCGCGACGTCGGCCGACCCCGCGAACGAGGGCGTCGAGTGGTTCCGCTCGGTCGTCGTCGGCACGAGCCTGTGGCTCGCGGGCCACGGCGTGCCCCCGGTCGTCGGCGGTGCGCAGGTCACGCTCGTCCCGCTCGGTGTGACCCTGATCGCGCTGTTCACCGCGTGGGCCTCGGCGCGCCGGTCGGGGGTGGTCGATCGGTCGGCCTTCGTCTCCGGCACGGTCGCGTACGCGGTGGTCGTCGGCGTGCTGGGGGCGAGCGTCGCGGGGCCCGTGGCGGGCCTGCGCGGGCTCGTCGGCGGTGCGCTCGTCGGCGGGACCGGGATGGCGGCGGGACTGCTCGCGCGGCCCGAGGCCCCGACGTGGCGCGAGCTCACCCGGCCCTGGCACGGGCGGCTGCCGATCGTGATCGCGACCGCGGTCGAGGCCGCGACGATCGCGTTCGCCTCACTCGTCGTCGTCGCCGCGCTCGTCGTGACGGGCTGGGTGCTCGCCGGTCGCACGACGATCGTCGCCATCGCCGACGCGCTCGGCGTCGACCTGCTCGGCGGGGCCGTGCTCGCGCTCGCCGAGCTCGCGTTCGCGCCCGTGCTCGTCGTGTGGGCCGTCGCGTGGATCGCAGGCCCGGGCTTCGCGGTGGGGGAGGGCTCGCACTTCGCCGTGGACGCGATGACGGGCGGCACCCTGCCGGCCGTCCCGATGCTCGGCGCGCTGCCGGGCGGGGACGTCGTGGGAGGTCCCGCGGTGCTCGCGCCGCTGCTCGTGGTCGCGTGCGGGAGCGTCGCCGGGTGGTACGTGCACCGAGGCCTGCGCGGTCGCCAGGGGTTGCGGGCGTGGAGCGGGTCTGCCGCGTGCGTGGCGACCGCCGTCATCACGGGGCTCGTCGCCGCTGTGGCGATGCTCCCGGCATCGGGTGCGATCGGACCGGGGCGCATGACCGAGCTGGGTGCGCCCGCGCTGCTCGTCGGGGGCGTGGTCGCGCTCGAGGTGCTCGTCGGTTCCCTGCTCGTCGTGCTCCCGACGGACCGGCTGCTGCGTGCGGCCACCGCGCAGGCGCTGCTGCGAGGGTGGCAGCGGCTGCGTCGCCGCTAGGGACGGGTGCGGGTCTCGAACCGCTCGACCCACTCCTCGACCGACTGCCGGAACTGCGTCTCGCACTCCTGGCGCGCGCTGATGGTCAGGGCCCCGGCGAGGCACTCCTGGCGGTCCACGTAGATGGGCCACATGAGCGCCATCCCGATCGAGACGACGAGCCAGAACGCGCTCACGCCCACGCCGCCGATGAGCAGACCGGTGAGCGTGCCGCGCACGCGCAGCCTGATCGCGCGGATCAGTGCGCGGACGCCCACGACGAGCGCGAGCACCGTGAAGACGAGTCCGGCGGCCTGCCACGGCACCGGGAACGAGCTCGTGAGCACGGCCGCGACGATGAGCGCCGCGAACGTGCGGCCCTGACGCGCGAGCGCCGCGACCTGCTCCGGGTCCGGCGGCGTGGTGTCACGCGACGGAGGTGCGACCGGCCGCTGCCCTGGGGGCATGCCCCAGCCCGCCTCGGGACCGGGCTGGCCCCCGGGCGCCGTGGGGTGGCCCTGCTGCGGCGCCCCGTGCGGCGGTGTGCCCGGCTGCGGCGCGCCCGGCTGCGGCGCGCCCTGCGATGCCGCACCGTCGTCGGGCGCCGACGACGGCCGGTCCTCCGGCGGCGCGTAGGGGTTGCTCACCCCGACATTCTCGCCCACGCCACCACGTGCGCCGCCCATCCACACCCCGCCACCCCACGCCGAACCAGCGCCTACGCGCCCTTCCAGCCGCCGAGGCCGGAGTGGGCGCTGGGTCGGTCGCGAGAGGAGATGGGAGGTCAGGGGGTGAGGTGGGCGCGCCACCAGGCGACGGTCTGCTGGGTGATCCGGTCCCAGGGAGTGGGGTCGAGGCCGAGCAGCGCGTGCGAGGCGGTGGAGTCCATCTCGAACGGCTCGACGAACTGGTAGCGCATGCCGCGGACCTCGCGGAGCACGGGGGAGACGAGCCCGGCCGTGCGCAGCACGACGTCGGGCACGGGGGCCAGGCGCGGTGTCGTCGTCCCGGCCGCTGCGGCCAGCCGCGTCGCGAGCTCGCGGAACGTCAGGGGAGCGTTCGTCGGGGCCATGACCGGACGGCCCCAGGCGGCCTCGGTGCTCGCCGCTGCCGCCATCGCCGCGACCATGTCGGGCAGGTAGGTCCACGAGTGCGGCTGGTCCGGGTCGCCGATCGGGCGGCACGTGCCGCCGCGCAGCACGGGACGCATCAGGCGGTCGCCCGCGTGCGAGTCCCCGGTCGCGTACGGGCCGAGGTAGTCCGACGCCCGGACCTCGGTCGCGCGCACGTCGCCCGCCTGCGTCCGCGCGGCGGACTCGCGCCACATCTGCGCGCGCACGCGGCCCTTCGTCTCGGTGGCGGCGAGCGGCGTGTCCTCGCGCATGACCCCGCTGCCGGCGCCGTAGCCGTACAGGTTCGCGGCGACGACGAGCACGGCCCCGGTCGCCTGCGCGGCGTCCAGGGCTGCGCGGTGCAGACCCGGCCAGACAGCCGGCCACTGGTCGTAGCGCGGGTTGGCGCACTGGTAGAGGGCCGCTGCCCCCGCGGTGAGGCCGGTCAGGGCGGCCGTGTCGGACGCGTCGGCCGCGACGTGCGTCCACGCGCCGGGGACCGCCGGTCGGGTGCCGCGGTCGGTGCCGCCGGACCGGGACACGACGACGACGTCGTGCCCCTGCGACGCGAGCAGGCGGGCGAGCGAGGTGCCGACCGGGCCCTTGCCGATGACGACGTGACGGGACATGGGTGCTCCTGGTGAGGGGGTCCGACGAACGCGAGACACGCGCAGGCCCGGACGCTGGGCGATGCGCGAGGGCCCGGCGACCGGCGGAAGTGTGAGCGGTGCTCTCGATTGGTACCCATGCTCACGGGCCGCAGCGCGCGATGTCAAGAGCGGTGCTCACATTGATGATCGGTGCTCACGTCGGGCATCATCGGGCCATGAGCCCCGACGCCCCGACGACCCCCCGGGCGCGAGCGCGTGCCGCGTTCCAGGCGGACCTGCTCGCCGCCGCCCGCGCCCGGATCGCCGCCGAAGGGGCGGCGCAGCTCTCGCTGCGCGCCGTCGCGCGCGACCTGGGCGTCGCCTCGTCCGCGGTGTACCGGTACGTCGAGTCGCGCGACGCCCTCCTGACGATGCTCCTCGTCGAGTCCTACGACGAGGTCGCCGAGGCGTGCGAGGCGGCGCTCGCGCGCGCGGTCGACGACGCCGCCGCCCCCGGGCAGACGTGGCTCGCGGTCGGCCGGGCGTTCCGCACCTGGGCGGTGGAGCACCGGCACTCCTACGAGCTGATCTACGGCACGCCCGTGCCCGGGTACGCCGCGCCGCAGGACACCGTCCCGCACGCGACGCGGGTCTGGGCGGCGGTGGCCGCACCGCTCCTCGACGCGCACGCGCGTGGCGTGCTCGGCCCGTCCCCGGCCGACGGCCGCTCCGACGACCTCGTCGACCCGTTCGCGGTCGAGCTCGCGCGCGAGATGGCGGGCGTCGCGGGGCGGCTCGCGCGCGGCGCTGTGCCGTCCGACGCGGCCGCGGCCCTCGTCGTCCGGTCCTTCTCGCTGTTCGAGGCGCTGCTCGGCGCGCTCTCGGCCGAGCTCTTCGGGCACCTGCACCGCGTCGTGGCGGACCCCGCGCGCGCGTTCGACGTCACGCTCGCGACGGTCGCCGCGGGAGTCGGTCTGCGGGTGGACCTCGCGGGCTAGACTGGGCCCGGCCGTGACTGGCGAAGGTGGGACCGACCACCGGGGAGCGGCTGAAGTCCCCCTGCAGCGCACCGCCCGCCTGGGTGCCTGGGTCCCACCTCGATGCCGACCCAGGAGTGTGCCGTGAGCGCCGTCCCGCCCGTCCCCAGCTCTGACCTCGACCCGGCTTCCGACGAGACCCGCCGCCCCGTGCGCCGCGCGCTCGTCTCGGTGTACGACAAGACCGGGCTGGTCCAGCTCGCGACCGACCTGCACGCGGCCGGCGTCGAGCTCGTCTCCACCGGCTCGACCGCCGCGACGATCGCAGCCGCCGGTGTCCCGGTCACCAAGGTCGAGGACCTCACCGGGTTCCCCGAGTGCCTCGACGGGCGCGTCAAGACGCTGCACCCGCGCGTGCACGCCGGGATCCTCGCGGACACGCGCCGCCCCGAGCACCTCGCGCAGCTCGACGAGCTCGGCATCGCCGCGTTCGAGCTCGTCGTCGTCAACCTGTACCCGTTCACGCAGACCGTCGCGTCGGGCGCCGCGCCCGACGAGTGCGTCGAGCAGATCGACATCGGCGGACCGTCGATGGTCCGCGCGGCCGCGAAGAACCACCCGAGCGTCGCGGTCGTCGTGGACCCCGCACGGTACGAGGCCGTCGCCGACGCCGCGGCCGGTGGCGGGTTCACGCTCGCGCAGCGCCGGCTGCTCGCGGCTGAGGCGTTCGCGCACACCGCGGCGTACGACATCGCGGTGTCCGGCTGGTTCGCGAACGCGTACGCGCCCGACGAGCAGGCCCTCGAGTCGGGCTTCGGCGCGCTCGTCGGGGCGCAGTGGACCCGCGGCGAGGTGCTGCGCTACGGCGAGAACCCGCACCAGTCCGCGGCGCTGTACCTGTCCGACGCGGGCCGCGCCGGTCAGGGCCTGGCGGGTGCCGCCCAGCTCCACGGCAAGGCCATGAGCTACAACAACTACGTCGACGCGGACGCCGCGTGGCGCGCCGCGCACGACCACGGCGAAGCGCCCACCGTGGCGATCATCAAGCACGCCAACCCGTGCGGCATCGCGGTCGGCGCCGACGTGGCCGACGCGCACGCCAAGGCCCACGCGTGCGACCCGGTCTCGGCGTTCGGCGGCGTGATCGCGACGAACCAGCGGGTCACCCTGGCCGCCGCGCAGCAGATCGCGCCGGTGTTCACCGAGGTCGTCGTGGCCCCGGGCTTCGACGACGACGCGCTCGAGGTCCTCACGCAGAAGAAGAGCATCCGCCTGCTCGTGGTCGACGCGCCGCAGGGGTCGGTCGTCGAGATGCGCCCGGTCTCGGGCGGCCTGCTCCTGCAGCACGTCGACCGCCTCGACGCCCCCGGCGACGACCCGGCCAGCTGGACGCTCGCGACCGGGGAGGCCGCGGACGCGGACACGCTCGCGGACCTCGCGTTCGCGTGGCGCGCGGTGCGCGCGGTGAAGTCCAACGCGATCCTGCTCGCGAACGACGGCGGGTCCGTCGGGGTCGGCATGGGCCAGGTCAACCGCGTCGACTCGTGCCGCCTCGCGGTCGAGCGCGCGAACGCGGGCGACGTCGAGCGCGCGCGCGGCGCGGTCGCCGCCTCCGACGCGTTCTTCCCGTTCGCCGACGGCCTGCAGGTGCTCCTGGACGCGGGCGTGCGCGCCGTCGTCCAGCCGGGTGGCTCGGTCCGCGACGAGGAGGTCATCCAGGCGGCGAGCGCCGCGGGCGTGACGCTCTACCTGACGGGCACCCGCCACTTCGCCCACTGAGCGGACCGGCCCCGTCCGCGAGCCCCGCACCTGCCCGGTGCGGGGCTCGCGGCTTCTCAGGCGCGTAGCGGGAGCGCGGGGTCGGCGGCGCGCGTGCGCGGCAGGACGGGCAGGTCGGGCGTGGTGAACAGGCGTCGAGCGGCGCCCACGTCCCGCGGGCGGTCGACCGTGAGGACCGCCGCCAGCGCGTCCGTGCCCGGGCGATACCAGAGCGCGGTCCAGCCGGCGCCGGCCGCGGGGTCGCCGCGCAGCACCACGTCGTCGTCCGCGCCGGGCTGGCCGAACAGCGTGAGCTCGTGGCCGAGCTGCGTCGAGAACACGTACGGCGCGCGGTCGGCACGCGCGGCGGTCGCGCCGGGGTGGAGCAGGTCGGCGACGAGCTCGGTGGGGTCGCGCAGCGCACCGTCCCAGTGACCGCCGGGGACCCAGCCGTGCCGACGTGAACGGCGCAGCGTCACGTCGCCCACCGCGCGCACGTGCCGCGGTGCGCCGAGCACCGCGAAGCCCTCGTCGACCCGCAGGGCGCCGTCGGGCTCGCGCGGCAGGCTCGCACCGAGCCACGCGGTCGCGGGCCGTGCGCCGACCGCGGCCAGCACGACGTCGGCCCGCAGGGTCGTGCCGTCGGCCAGGCGCACTCCAGCGCCGTCGACGGCGGCGACCTGGCGTCCGGTGAGGAGCCGGACGCCGTGCTCGTCGTACCAGGGTGTCGTCAGCGCGCCGACCTGCGGCCCCAGCGCCGCGGCGAGCGGCGCGGGAGCCGCCTCCACGACCGTGACGTCCACGTCCGCGCGCGCCGCCACACCTGCGACCTCCGCCCCGATCCACCCCGCGCCCACGACGACGAGGCGGTCGCCCGGCCGCAGCGCTGCGCGCAGCTGCTCGGCGTCGGCGGCAGTGTGCAGCGTGCTCGCGCCGGTCCACCCGTCCGGCCGGTGGGCGTGCGCGCCGGTCGCGACCACGACCGCGTCGGCCGTCAGGTCGCCGTGATCGGTGTGCACGGTGACGCCCGCGCCGTGCACGACGAGGCCGCGCGCGGGCCGGTCGAGGTGCACCTCGTCGGCCAGCGACGTGATGTCCGTGCCGACCTCGTCGGCGAGCCACGCGGGCGTCACGCGGTCGAGCAGGTGCTTGGACAGGGGAGGGCGGTCGTACGGCGGGACGCCCTCGGCGCCCAGGACGACGACGCGCCCGGTGTACCCCGCCTCGCGCAGCGCCGCGACGGTCTGCGTGGCGGCGAGCCCGGCGCCGGCGACGGCCACGGACTCCGGGACGGTGGTGGGCGGCGGTGGTCCGGAGGGCGTGGGGCTCACGCGGCAACGGTAGTCTCAGCGGTCGGGAGGCGGGATGGTTCACGAACGCGTGCACGGGCACGTGCACCGGAGCACGGCGCGGTCGTCGGAGCAGGGCCCGACGCTGCACGACCAGTCGACCCCACCCGCAGCCGCGCCCGCCGTCGCCCCGGGCGCACCCGGTCCGTGGGCACCGTTCGGGCCCGAGCAGCCGTCCGGCGGGGAGCCCGCCGTCGCCGAGCTCCCGGGCGGCGGAGCGGTTCCGCCCGTGGCCGAGGTACCGGCGGTCGAGCGACCGCTGGACCCGCGGGCCATCGCGCGGGCCTCGTTGCAGGCCTCCCGGAACGCGTCGCTGTGGTGGACCGGCGGCGGCGTCGTCGTCGCGTGCGTCGTCGCGCTCGTGGCGGGGACCGCGGCCGGCGCGTGGACCCTGTCCGCGATGCTCGCCGCCGCCGCCGGCGTGCGCGCCGTGCGGCCCGAGCCCGGCCCGGTCGCGCTGTCCGTGCGCTCGCGGGCCGTGGACGTCACGATCCTGTGCTTCCTGGCGGTCGCGATCGCCGTGCTCGCCGCGCTGCTGCCGACGCCCGAGGTCTGAGCCGCACCACCCACGGGCTGGGTGCGACGTGCACAGCCCCGCGATGACGAAGGGGCCCGGGACGATGCCCGGACCCCTTCGTGCACCTCGTCGCGCGTGCAGCACGCGCGTCAGCGGATCAGCGCGGACCCTCCACGACGACGACGTCCTCGTCCGTGACGTACACGTCGTCCTCCTCGAGCAGGTTGTCCTGGTCGACGGGCTCGGCGGCGAACGCGCGGTAGACGATGCCCGCGAGCGCGGCGCCGAGGAGCGGCGCGACCGCGAACACCCACAGCTGCTTCCAGGCCCACGACTCGGAGAAGATCGCCGCGGCGAACGAGCGCGCCGGGTTGAGCGAGCCGTTGGTCGCGGGGATCGTCACGAGCAGCAGGACGGCGAGCGCCACGCCGATCGCGACGGGCGCGAGGCCGCGGGGGGCGCGACGGTCGGTCGCGCCGAGGATGACGCCGACGAAGACGGCGGTCGCGACGAGCTCGAGCACGAGGGCTGCGAACAGCGTGAACTCCGCGTTGCTCGCGCCGCCGGTGCCCGACACGACGAGCGCGTTGAGCGGCGAGTGCTCGCCGTAGCCGTTGGCGACGCCGGAGAACAGCTCGCGCACGCTCGACTTGCCGAGGGCTTCGGGAAGCGCCGACGGCACGGCGATGAAGATGACGGCCGCGCCGAGCGCACCGCCGACGAGCTGGGCGAGCCAGTAGGGCAGCACGTCCTTCCACGACGTACGGCCGGCCAGCGCGGCGCCGAGCGTCACGGCGGGGTTGAAGTGGCCCCCGGAGACGTGGCCCACGGCCGCGGCGGCCGCGAGGACCGCGAGGCCGAAGCCGAGCGCCACGCCGAGCGCACCGCCGCCGATCGAGCCGAGGGCCGCGTAGAGCGCGACCCCCAGGCCGACGAGGACGAGCACGAACGTGCCGAACGCCTCGGCGCCCAGCCGAGCGGGCAGGCTCGGGCCCTCGACGACGACGGAGCCGGCGGGGATGACGTACGCGTCGTAGTCGAGCTCGTCGGCGGCCGGCTGCCCGACGGGCGGGGCGGGCTCCGACTGCGCGGCGGGCGCCGCGACGCTCTCCTCGGCGGGCTCCACGGGGGTCGCCGGGGCGGGGGCCGCGGGAGCGGCGGCCGGGTCGACTGCGGGCTTGACGACGGGGTCGACCGCGGGCTCGGTGCCCTGCGGATCCGGCGTGCCGGCGGTGTTGTCCTGGGACATGGCGGTCCTGTCGGTGGGTTCGAGTGGTTCGCGGGCCAATATGCCAGTCCCAGCCGTGCAGCGCGGGTGCGATCACGCACCAAAATCGGTGACGACGGCGTCGGACGTGACCAGCCTCGCCCTGGATCGTCGGTCGAGATCTCTTGATGTCGAGTAATCTTGGGGCGGCCCAGTTCTCAGCAAGGAGTCCCGCATGGCGAAGATCAAGGTAGTCGGCCCGGTCGTCGAGCTCGACGGCGACGAGATGACGCGGATCATCTGGCAGTTCATCAAGGACCGCCTGATCCACCCGTACCTCGACATCGACCTGCGGTACTACGACCTGTCGATCGAGAACCGCGACGCGACCGACGACCAGGTGACGGTGGACGCGGCGCACGCGATCAAGGAGCACGGCGTCGGCGTCAAGTGCGCGACGATCACGCCCGACGAGGCGCGCGTCGAGGAGTTCGGCCTCAAGAAGATGTGGCTGTCGCCGAACGGCACGATCCGCAACATCCTCGGTGGCGTGGTCTTCCGCGAGCCGATCATCATCTCGAACATCCCGCGCCTGGTCCCGGGCTGGAACAAGCCGATCATCATCGGCCGTCACGCCCACGGCGACCAGTACAAGGCGACGAACTTCAAGGTCCCGGGCGCCGGCACGCTCACGCTGACGTTCACGCCGGCCGACGGCTCCGAGGAGATCAAGCAGACGGTCGTCACCTACCCCGAGGCGGGTGGCGTGGCGATGGGCATGTACAACTTCAACGAGTCGATCCGCGACTTCGCGCGCGCCTCGTTCGCGTACGGCCTGCAGCGCGGCTACCCGGTGTACCTGTCGACCAAGAACACGATCCTCAAGGCCTACGACGGCGCGTTCAAGGACATCTTCCAGGAGGTGTTCGACGCCGAGTTCAAGGCGGACTTCGACGCGGCCGGCCTGACGTACGAGCACCGCCTGATCGACGACATGGTCGCCGCCGCGATGAAGTGGGAGGGCGGCTACGTCTGGGCGTGCAAGAACTACGACGGTGACGTGCAGTCCGACACGGTCGCGCAGGGCTTCGGCTCGCTCGGCCTGATGACGTCGGTGCTCATGACGCCCGACGGCAAGACGGTCGAGGCCGAGGCGGCGCACGGCACGGTCACGCGGCACTACCGCCAGCACCAGGCGGGCAAGCCGACGTCGACCAACCCCATCGCGTCGATCTTCGCGTGGACCGGTGGGCTCAAGCACCGCGGCAAGCTGGACTCGACGCCCGAGGTCACGCAGTTCGCCGAGACGCTCGAGGACGTCGTCATCACGACCGTCGAGAGCGGCAAGATGACCAAGGACCTCGCGCTCCTGATCGGCCCGGACCAGCCGTGGCTCACCACGGAGGAGTTCCTGGCGGCGCTCGACGAGAACCTCGCGGCGCGCCTGGGCTGAGCCCCGCACCGACGTCGACGGCGTCCTCCCCAGCCAGGGGAGGGCGCCGTTCGTCGTCTCCGCAGGTCCGCGCGCTGCCCGCGACCTAGCGGGGCGACGCGGGCGCTCGTCGTCGTCGCCGGGCGGTTTCGGGTGGTTGGTCACGGGACGGGCACAACGCTCGCAAGGTCTTGCTGCAAGTTGCCGCAAGCCAGTACGTTGCCGCCAGTCCGTCGACGCCGCTGTCGCCGGAGCCCCGTGGGCGGTCGCCGCAGCGACCGTCCACGCGGGGAGCACCTCACCGCATGCCCGCGCCCTGCGCGGAGACGAAGGAGTCGCCGCATGTCCAGCGTCCTCGCGCGAGCCCGTCGCCCCCTGTCGGCGCTCACCGCCACGGCCCTCGCCCTCGCGGGCGCGGTCGTCGTCCAGCAGACCGCCGCCGCCGACGACGAGACGTCGTACACGCTCGTCGGCGACCTGCAGTCCGAGCTCGGCTGCCCGGCCGACTGGGACCCCACCTGCACGACGGGTGACCTCGCACCCGTCGACGGGCGCACGGGCCACTACGCCGCGACGGTGACGCTGCCCGGCGGCGAGTACGCGTTCAAGGTCGTCGCCGACCACGCCTGGGACACCGCGTACGGCTTCGCGGGCTCGAGCGACGCGGGGGCCGCGAACATCCCGCTCGTGCTCGCCGGCAGCACGCGCCTGCTGGTCGACTTCGACCTCGCGACCGGCCGCACGTCGCTCACGCCGCTGGACCTGCAGGATGACGCCGAGCAGGACGCGACGCCCGTCGCCCCCGTGCGTCAGCCGGGCTCGGGCGAGCAGCTCTACTTCGTCATGACCGACCGCTTCGCGAACGGCGACGAGGCGAACGACCAGGGCGGCGTGACGGGAGACCGCCTGACGACGGGCTTCGACCCGACGGACAAGGGGTTCTACCAAGGCGGGGACATCGCCGGGCTGCGCGGCAAGCTCGACTACATCAAGGGCCTGGGCACGACGGCCATCTGGCTGACGCCGTCGTTCACGAACAAGTACGTGCAGGGTGCGGGGACCGACGACGTCTCGGCCGGGTACCACGGGTACTGGGTCACGGACTTCACGTCGATCGACCCGCACTACGGGTCGAAGGCCGAGCTGGCGGAGCTCATCGACGACGCGCACGACCTGGGCATCGACGTCTACTTCGACATCATCGCGAACCACACCGCGGACGTGATCCAGTACGCGCAGGCGCCGCAGGCGGGCGCCGACCCGTACCCGTACGTCTCGCAGGCCGAGCGGCCCTACACCGACGCCGACGGCGAGGAGTTCGCGCTGTCCGACGTCGTCGGCACGACGTTCCCCGAGCTCGACGCCGCGACGTCGTTCCCGTACACGCCGGTCGTCAGCCCGGACGAAGCCCACGTCAAGGTCCCGGCCTGGCTCAACGACCCGACGCTCTACCACAACCGTGGGAGCTCGACCTATGCGGGGGAGTCCTCCACGCTCGGCGACTTCGGCGCGCTCGACGACCTCATGACGGAGAACCCCGTCGTCGTCGACGGCATGGCCGACATCTTCTCCGACTGGGTCGACTTCGGGATCGACGGCTTCCGGATCGACACCGTCAAGCACGTGAACATGGAGTTCTGGCAGTCCTGGACGCAGCAGGTCATGGACCACGCGCGCGCCACGGGCAAGGACGACTTCTTCATGTTCGGCGAGGTCTACGACGCCGACGCGACGAAGACGAGCCCGTACGTGCGCGAGACGCAGATGAGCTCGGTGCTCGACTTCGCGTTCCAGTCCGCCGCGTCGGGCTACGCGGGCGGCGGCTCGGCCAAGAGCCTGGCGGGCCTGTTCGCGTCCGACGACTACTACACGACCGCCGACTCGAGCGCGTACGCGCTGCCCACGTTCCTCGGCAACCACGACATGGGTCGCATCGGGTACTTCCTGCGCGGCAAGGACGCCGCCGTGCAGCGTGACGTGCTCGCGCACCAGCTCATGTTCCTCACGCGCGGCCAGCCGGTCGTCTACTACGGCGACGAGCAGGGCTTCGTCGGCACCGGTGGTGACAAGGACGCGCGCCAGTCGCTGTTCGGCACGCAGGTCGACTCGTACGCCGAGCAGCCGCTGATCGACGGCACGACGCTCGGCACGGGCGACCACTACGGCACGGACGGCACGCTGTACGAGGCGATCGCCGAGCTCGGTGCGTTGCGCGCCGACCACCCCGCACTCGTCGACGGTGCGCAGGTCGAGCAGGCGGTCGCCGACGGCACGGGCGTGTACGCGTTCTCGCGCGTGGACCGCGACGAGCGCGTCGAGTACCTGGTCGCGGTGAACAACGCGACGACGACGAAGACCGCGACGTTCTCGCCGCTCAGCCCCGACGCGACGTTCGAGGCGCTGTACGGCGCGACGGGGACGGTCGTCGCGGACGGCGACGTGACGCTCTCCGTGCCGGCGCTGTCGGCCGTCGTGTACCGCGCGACGAGCACCCTGCCGGCACGCTCGAGCGCGATCGACGCGACCTTCGACGGGGATCCGGGCCTGCCGGTGACCCCGCTCGAGGAGCTCTCCGTGAGCCTCGACGAGGAGGCGTACGCCGAGACCACGTTCGCCTACCGCGTCGCGGGCGACGACGAGTGGACGACCCTGGGCACGTCCGACACGGGCACCCCGCGCGTGTTCCACACGACCGCGGGCCTCGCGGCCGGCGCGCTCGTCGAGTACCGCGCGGTCGTCGCCGACGCGAGCGGCCACGAGTCGGTCGCCACGACGTTCGCGACCGTGGGCGAGGGGTACGGCCCGGGCACGCCCGTGGTCGCGGACGCCGAGAGCATCGTGACCATCCCCGGCGAGCACAACTCGGAGATGGGGTGCGCGGCCGACTGGCAGCCCACCTGCACCGCGGCCGAGCTCACGCTCCAGGCCGACGGCCGCTGGTCGGGCACGTTCACGCTGCCCGCCGGCACGTACCAGTACAAGGCCGCGATCGGCGCGGCGTACTACGAGGCGCAGGGCGCTCAGAACGGCGCCTGGCACGAGAACTACGGCGAGGACGGGATCAAGAACTCGCCGAGCGGCAACCTCACCTACACGGTGACCGACCCGGACCGCCCGGTGACGTTCTGGTACGACCCGTCGACGCACCGCGTGACCAACGACGCCGCGGGTGCGGTCTACACGGTCGCGGGCGACTTCCAGTCCGAGCTGGGCTGCGCCGCCGACTGGAGCAGCACGTGCCTGACGGCCCTGCTCGCCGACCCCGACGGGGACGGCGTGTGGACCTACACGACCTCGGCGATCCCGGCGGGCAGCTACGAGGCCAAGGCGATCAAGGGCTTCGACTGGGCGACGAGCTACGGCACGGCCGCCGGCGGCAACGTCGCGTTCTCGGTGACCGCCGAGACGCCGACCGCCACGTTCAGCCTCGACACGGCGACCGGCGTGCTGAGCATCGCCGCGGGTACGCCCGAGGAGCCGGGTGAGCTCCTGGTCACCGTGCCCGGGAGCCACAACTCGGAGATGGGCTGCCCCGGCGACTGGGCACCCGACTGCCCGCAGGCGGCCCTCACGCTGCGCCCGGGCGGGGTCTACGCGGGGACGTTCTCGCTCCCGGTCGGCGACTACGAGTACAAGGTCGCGATCGGCGGCTCATGGGCCGAGAACTACGGGGTCGGCGGCGTGCGGGACGGCGCGAACGCCGCGTACGCGCTGACCGCGACGACCGACGTGACGTTCGTCTACGACCCTGTCAGCCACCTGTTCACCTCGAGCGCGCAGGGCCCGCTGTTCACGCTGGCCGGCGACTTCCAGTCCGAGCTCGGCTGCCCGGGCGACTGGCAGCCGGAGTGCCTCGCGGCGCTGCTCCAGGACGCCGACGGGGACGGGACGTACGAGTTCACGACGACGAGCCTGCCGACCGGCTCCTACCAGGTGAAGGTCACCCAGGACCTGTCCTGGACCCTCAACTGGGGCGCCGGCGGCGTGCCGGGCGGCGACAACATCGCGTTCTCGGCCACCGAGGGCAAGCAGGTGCAGTTCTCGTTCGACTCGGCGACGAAGGTGCTCACCGTGACCGTCCAGGACCCGCCCCTGCCGGGGACGGGACAGGCCCGCGCGCACTGGGTGAGCGCCGACACGCTCGCCTGGCCGCGCGACCTGGTGGACGCCGATCCGGCCGGCGTGACGTTCTCGCTGCACGAGTCGCCGTCGGGCGGTCTTGAGCTCGTCGACGGCGAGGTCACGGGCGGCATCACCGTGCCGCTGACCTACGACCCGGCGGGCCTGCCGGCGGACGTCACGACGACGTTCCCCGCGCTGGCCGGCTACGCCGCGCTGCGCGTCGGCCCCGCGGACGCCGCCGCGCTCCTGAAGGGCGAGCTGCGGGTCCTGGCCGCGTCCGACACCGGCCCGGTCGCCTTCACCGGGGTGCAGATCCCGGGCGTCGTCGACGACCTGTACGCCGACGCGGCGCAGGATGCCGAGCTGGGCGTCACGTGGGACGGCGACGTCCCGTCGTTCGCGCTGTGGGCGCCCACCGCCCAGGACGTGGACCTGCTGCTGTGGACCGGTGCGACGTCGGGCACGCCGCAGCGCGTCCAGGCCGAGCGCGGCACGGACGGCGTGTGGCGCGTCACGGGCGAGGCCGGCTGGACGGGTGCCGCCTACCGGTACGCGGTCACCGTGTACGCGCCTTCGACCCGCACGGTCGTCGAGAACGCCGTGACGGACCCGTACTCGGTCGCGCTCACGACGAACTCGACCCACTCGGTCGTCGTCGACCTGTCCGACCCGAGCACGCAGCCCGCCCTGTGGGCGGACACGCCCGCGCCCGTGGTCGAGCAGGACGTCGACCGGGCGATCTACGAGCTGCACGTGCGGGACTTCTCGATCGAGGACGAGACCGTCCCGGCCGACGAGCGCGGCACCTACCTGGCGTTCGCGCGCGACAGCGCGGGCATGCGGCACCTCGCCCAGCTCGCCGCGGCGGGCCTGGACACCGTCCACCTGCTGCCGACCTTCGACATCGCGACCATCCAGGAGGACCGCACCCAGCAGGCCGAGCCCGACTGCGACCTCGAGTCGTACGGGCCCGCGGCGACCGAGCAGCAGGCGTGCGTGGGTGCGGTCGCGGACGCCGACGGCTTCAACTGGGGCTACGACCCGTTCCACTACCAGGCGCCCGAGGGCTCGTACGCCGTCAACCCGGACGGCGCGGCGCGCGTGGTTGAGTTCCGCACGATGGTCGGGGCGCTGCACGCGACCGGGCTGCAGGTCGTGCTCGACGAGGTCTACAACCACACGTCGGCGGCGGGCCAGGCGGACACCTCGGTGCTCGACAAGGTCGTGCCCGGGTACTACCACCGCCTCGACGCGGCCGGGAACGTCCAGACGAGCACGTGCTGCTCGAACGTCGCGACCGAGCACGCGCTCGCGGGCAAGCTCATGGTCGACTCCGTGGTCCTGTGGGCCAAGGAGTACAAGGTCGACGGCTTCCGGTTCGACCTGATGGGCCACCACTCGGTGGCCAACATGCAGGCGGTCCGCGACGCGCTCGACGAGCTGACCCTCGCCGACGACGGCGTCGACGGGTCTGCGATCTACCTGTACGGCGAGGGCTGGAACTTCGGCGAGGTCGCCGACGACGCCCTGTTCGAGCAGGCGCGGCAGGGCAACCTCGGCGGGACGGGCATCGGCACGTTCTCCGACCGGCTGCGCGACGCCGTGCGCGGCGGCGGGCCGTTCGACGAGGACCCGCGCGTGCAGGGCTTCGGCTCGGGCCAGTACACCGACCCGAACGGCGCCGCGGTCAACGGCGGCGAGGCGGCTCAGCTCGCCTCGATCCGGCATCAGGGCGACCTGGTGCGGCTCGGCCTGGCGGGCAACCTCAAGGACTACGCGTTCCGGACGAGCGACGGGACCGTGCGCAAGGGCAGCGAGATCGACTACAACGGCCAGCCGGCCGGGTACGCGACCGAGCCCGACGAGGTCGTCACGTACGTCGACGCGCACGACAACGAGACGCTGTGGGACTCGCTCACGATGAAGCTCCCGCAGGCGACCTCGATGGACGACCGCATCCGGATGAACACGCTGTCGCTCGCGACGACCGCGCTCGCGCAGACCCCGTCCTTCTGGCACGCCGGGGCGGACCTGCTGCGCAGCAAGTCGCTCGACCGCAACAGCTACAACTCGGGCGACTGGTTCAACGCGATCGACTGGACCGGGCAGGACAACGGCTTCGGCCACGGTCTGCCGCCGGCCGCCGACAACCAGGCGAAGTGGCCGTACCAGACGCCGCTGCTGCAGGACGCGACGCTCAAGCCGTCGGCCGACGAGGTCGCGACGGCCGGCGCCCAGGCGCTCGACCTGCTGCGGCTGCGCTCGTCGACCCGGCTGCTGCGCCTCGGCACGGCGGACGCGATCGAGCAGAAGGTCACGTTCCCCGGCAGCGGTCCGGACGCCACGCCCGGCGTGATCGTCATGCAGGTCGACGACACGGAAGGCGCGGACGTGGACCCCGCGCTCGACGGTCTGCTCGTCGTCTTCAACGCGGGGCCGACCGCGACCACGCAGATCGTCGACGGTCTCGTCGGACGGGGTTACGCACTCTCGCCGGTCCAGGCTGAGGGCGCCGACGCCGTCGTGAAGGCGACCACGTGGGACGAGGCCACCGGGACCGTCACGGTGCCGGCGCGCACGGTCGCGGTGCTGGTCGAGGAGCAGGAGGGCACCGAGCCCACACCCACCCCGACCCCGACCGCGACCCCGACCCCGACCGCCACCCCGACGCCCACGCCGACGGGCACCGCGACCCCGACGCCGAAGCCCACGAAGACGGCCAAGCCGACGCCCACGCCCAAGCCGACGAAGACTGCCCGGCCGACCCCACCGCCGAAGCCGACGCACTCGGCCACGCCGAAGCCGCCGAAGCCGACGCACACGGCCAAGCCGAAGCCGCCGAAGCCGACTCATTCCGCCAAGCCGAAGCCGCACCCGCGCCCGCACGTCGAGCTGTCGGCGGACGCGGCGCGCCGCGGCAGCGCGGTCGACGTGCGCGGTGCGGGGTTCCAGCCCGGCGAGCAGGTCCAGGTGTGGCTGCACTCGACGCCCATGCTCCTGCTGGGCGTGACGGCCTCGTCGGACGGTGAGGTCGACGCCGCGGTGACCATCCCGGTGGCGACACCTGTCGGTGACCACACGCTCGAGGTGCGCGGCCTGGCCTCCGGGGTCGGCGGCGGCACACCGCTGCAGGTCGTCGAGGCCGACGCGGCGCTCGAGGTCACCGGGTCGGACGCGGGCGCACTGGCGGCGCTGGGAGCCGTCGCGCTGGCCGCGGGGCTGGTGCTCCTGCTGCTGGTCCGCCGTGGCCGCAGGCTCGGGGAGGAGTGACGCGCGAGGCGTGACCGGCGCGCGACGAGCGCACGGACGACGCAGGGGCCCGGCCGGTGGGCCGGGCCCCTGCGTCGGTGGGGCTCGCGGGTCTAGGTCGTCGCGCTGAGGCTGGTCAGCCGCACGTCACGCCGTTGAGCGAGAACGACGAGGGTGCCGCGGCCGAGCCCGTGTGGCTCGCGTTGAAGCCGACCTGCACGCTGCCGCCGGGTGGGATCTGCCCGTTCCACGCCGCGTTCGTCAGCGTGACGGCCTGACCGGACGCGCTGAGGGTCGAGCTCCAGTGCTGCGTGATCGCCTGTCCGGGGGGCAACGTGAACCGCAGGTTCCAGCCGTCGATCGTCGCCGATCCCGCGTTGGTGATCGTCACGTTCGCGGTGAAGCCCGTGGGCCAGGAGTTCACCTGGTAGCCGATCCGGCAGCCGCTCGGGACGGTCGTCGTGGGCGTCGGGCTGGGCGTCGCGCTGACCGTGGGCGACGGCGTCGGGCTCGGTGTGGGCGAGCTCGTCGGGGTCGGGGTCGGGGTGGGCGTCGGGGTCGCAGTGGGCGTCGGCGTCGGGGTGGGCGTCGGCGCAGGGCCGTCGAGGCCGAAGAAGTGGATCGCCGCGGCCGCGTCGACCGGCAGGTTGTGCCCCGTGTTCGCGAGGCTGTTGGCCTCGACGGGCGCCTGGTCGCCGGTGCCGCCGTACCGGGTGCGCGTGATCGAGCCGTTCACGACCGTCGACGACGGCGTCCCGGACACCCCCAGCACGTTCGTCCACTGCTTGATCGCCTCGCCGTGGTTCGCGTAGGCGAGCGTCGTGTCCTGCGTGCCGTGCCACAGCTGGACCCGAGGCCGGGGGCCGCTGTAGCCGGGGTAGGCGGCGCGTGCGAGGTCACCCCACTGCTGGGCCGTGCGGCTGATCTGCCCCTGCGAGCACTGGCTGTTCCACGGCGCCTGGCTCGACGAGCCGGGCGGGGGAGAGTTCGTCGAGAAGCACGTCGCGGGGACTCCCGCGAACGCCGAGCCCGCGGCGAAGACGTCCGGGTAGGTCGCGAGCAGCACCTGCGTGGTCATCGCACCCGACGAGACGCCCGTGGCGTACACGCGGCTCGGGTCGGTGGAGTAGCGCTGCTGCACGTAGGCGACCATGTTCGCGATGCTCGTCGGGTCGCTCGCGCCGCCGTGCGTCAGGGCCTGGGACGACGAGACGTCGAAGCACTGGCCCGGCCGGTTCGCCTGCGGGTAGACGACGATGTACCCGTACCGGTTGGCGAGCTCGTCGAACTGGCTCCCGTTGAACATCGCCTGCGCCGAGCCGGTGCAGTAGTGCGACACCACGAGCACGGGCGCCCGGGCCGGGACGTTGTCGGGGACGTAGAGGTACATCCCGAGCTGGCCGGGGTTCGCGCCGAAGCTGGTGACCTGCACGAGCGAGGCGGCCTGCGCAGGTGCGGCCACGACAGTCGCGGCGACGAGCAGGCCGAGCCCGGTCAGCACCGCAGTGAGCAGGGGGGCGAGTCGGGCACGCAAGGGCCGGGACAAGGACGTCGTCGTCATGGGGACCTTCCGATCTGGGGTGGGCCGGCCCGCGCGCGGCCCTGCTCGGCACGTTCGTCGTCGGCGGCACGTCCGACAAGCGCGGGCAGCACGACGAACCGTTTCGCCCACGAGTCGCGTCCCGACGAGGAGCGCGAGGACCAGCACGAGCGGCACGGCGCACCGGCGGCGCGCGGTCGTGACCGAGCGCCGCGTGGCACCTCGCGCGATAGGTTCGGTGCAGTCCCGCAGCGTGGCGGGACCTGCACCGACGGCCGATCGAAGGAGCCCTCCCGTGTCTGCCCAGCTCGACTCCCCGACCACTCCCGCCGTCGTCACGGTGACCGGCGCCGCCGGCCAGATCGGCTACGCCTTGCTGTTCCGGATCGCGTCGGGTCAGCTCCTCGGCCCGGACACCCCGGTGCGCCTGCGCCTGCTCGAGGTGCCGCAGGCGGTGCGCGCCGCCGAGGGCACCGCGATGGAGCTCGACGACTGCGCGTTCCCGCTGCTCGCGGGCATCGACATCTTCGACGACGCGCGCCCCGCGTTCGACGGCGCGAACGTCGGCCTGCTCGTGGGCGCACGTCCCCGCACCGCGGGCATGGAGCGCGGCGACCTGCTCTCGGCGAACGGCGGGATCTTCGGCCCGCAGGGCGTGGCGATCAACGCGGGCGCGGCGGCGGACATCAAGGTGCTCGTCGTCGGGAACCCCGCGAACACCAACGCCTTCATCGCCGCGTCCCACGCGCCCGACGTCCCCGCGGACCGGTTCACGGCCATGACGCGGCTCGACCACAACCGCGCGCTCGCGCAGCTCGCGGCCCGCACCGGCAAGCCGGTCGACCAGATCCGGCACCTGACCATCTGGGGCAACCACTCCGCGACGCAGTTCCCCGACCTGACGCGCGCGACGGTGGACGGCGCGCCGGCCACCGACCTGGTCGACGCTGCCTGGGTGAGCGACACGTTCATCCCGACCGTCGCCAAGCGCGGCGCCGCGATCATCGAGGCCCGTGGCGCGTCGTCGGCCGCGTCCGCCGCCAACGCGGCCATCGACCACGTCCGCACCTGGGTCGACGGGACGCCCGACGACGACTGGACGTCCGCCGGCGTCGTCTCCGACGGCTCCTACGGGGTGCCCGAGGGACTCATCTCGTCGTTCCCGGTGACCTCGGACGGCACGCAGTGGTCGATCGTGCCGGGCCTCGAGCTCGACGCCGACTCGCGCGCGCGGCTGGAGGCGTCGGTCGCCGAGCTCGTCGAGGAGCGCGAGGCGGTGCGCGCGCTCGGCCTCGTCTGACGTGGTGCACGCCGCCCGAGGCCGGGTCTGAGCCGTGCGGGTCGCGATCCGAGTGAAGCCCGGGGCCTCCCGCACGCGGGTCGGCGGGGCCTACGGAGACGCGCTCGTCGTCGCGGTCTCCGCGCGCGCTGTCGACGGTGCCGCGACAGAGGCCGCGCTCGCGGCGGTCGCCGACGCGTTCGGTGTCCGCCGCCGGCACGTCGACCTCGTCACGGGCGCCACCAGCCGAGACAAGGTCGTGGAGCTGGACGACGCCGCGCTGGACGACGGTCCGGCGCGGCTCGCCGAGCTGCGCGACGGATGATCCACGACGGGTCGCCGTGTCAGGCGAGCTCCCTGCGCACCACGACCCGCGGCCGCCCGCCGCTGCGGCCGGTGGTCGGCGCCGCGACGTGGAACCCCGCGCGCTCGAACAGCCTCGACGTGCCGACGTAGCCCGAGATGACGTCGACGCGCTCGCCGGCGTCCACCTGCACCGGATACCCCTCGACGACCTCCGCGCCGTGCGCCGCGGCGTGCGCGACGGCGCCCTCGAGCAGCGGGAGCATCATCCCGCGCCCGCGATAGCCACCGCGCACGACGAAGCACACGACGCTCCACGCGTCGCGCTCGTCGACGAACGGGAGCGTCCGTGAGTGCATGAGGCGCCGGTACGTGCTGCGCGGCGCGACCGAGCACCAGCCCGCGGGCGCGCCGTCGACGTACGCGATCACGCCGGGACCGGGCTCGCTCGAGCACTCGTCGCGCATGTACGCCGGGCGGTCGTCGTTCGACACGCGCGAGTCGCGGTAGGCGGTGCACCAGCAGCCGTGGCCGCCGGGCTTCTTCACCCCGACGACCTGCGCGAAGTCCTCGAACCGTCCCACCGCGGAGTGCACGACGACGTCGTCGGAAGAGAGGCGAGGAAGGGGAGCGCGAGCCATGCCGCCACGCTAGCGACGGCCACCGACACCGTCCCCGGGGCGGCTCAGCGTGGGGTGAAGGAGGTCGCGCAGGTGCGGCCCGACGACGTCGTCACGGTGACCTTCACCTTGTAGCCCTTGGTCGCCCGGCCGATGGAGTACGTCACCGACGCGCGACCCTCGGCCGTGGCCTTGGTGGTCTTCGTGTTGGTCGTCGTCTTGTACTTCGCCTTGGTGGTCACCGTGGCCTTCTTGCCGGCGGCCGAGACCCGCACGGTGACGGTCGAGTACTGCTTGGGCTTGGAGTCCGAGACGCTCACCGAGCAGGACTTGCCGGCGGAAGAGGCGTCCGTGGCCTGAGCGGCGGGCCCGACCAGCGCCAGTGGAGCGGCGACGAGCAGACCGGCGAGCACGGCGACGGGACGGCGGGGGAGGCGGTACACGGCAGGTGTCCTTCCGACGAGGCTCCGCCGATGGTGCTCGGAACTGTCGACGACGTCGACCCCATTCGTCGGGATCCTCCTCGCGTGCCGGGAGATTCCACCCGGGTGAGCGCTGGTCCCCGCCGAGCGCGGCGGGGTGGGTCAGCGGAAGACGATGGTGCGGTGGCCGTCGAGCAGCACGCGGTGCTCGGCGTGCCAGCGCACGGCGCGGGCCAGGGCCCGGCGCTCGACGTCCTGCCCGAGCGCGACGAGGTCGTCGACCGAGCGTGTGTGGTCCACCCGCTCGACGTCCTGCTCGATGATCGGGCCCTCGTCGAGGTCGCCCGTGACGTAGTGGGCGGTCGCGCCGATGAGCTTGACGCCACGGTCGTGCGCCTGGGCGTACGGGCGCGCGCCCTTGAACGAGGGCAGGAACGAGTGGTGGATGTTGATGACACGGCCCGCGAGCTGGCGGCACAGGTCGTCGGACAGGATCTGCATGTAACGCGCGAGCACGACGAGCTCGACGTCGAGCTCGTCGACCAGCTCCAGGAGCCGGGCCTCGGCCTCGGCCTTGGTCGCGGCGGTCACGGGCACGTGGTGGAACCCGATGCCGTAGAACTGCGCGAGCGGTTCGAGCACGGTGTGGTTGGAGACGACCGCGACGAGGTCGACCGGCAGCTTCTCGGACCGCTGGCGGAACGCGAGGTCGTTGAGGCAGTGCGCCGCGGTCGAGCCCATGACGAGGGTGCGCACGGGGCGGCCCGCGACGTCGAGCGACCACGTCATGTCGAACGAGCCGGCGATGCGGTCGAGCGCACCCGCGAGCTCGTCGTACGTCACGGCGGAGGTGACCTGCACGCGCATGAAGAACAGCCCGGTCAGCGGGTCGCCGAACTGCTGCGACTCGGTGATGTTCCCGCCGTGGTCCGCGAGCAGCCCCGCGACGGCGTGGACGATCCCCGGGCGGTCGGGGCACGAGAGCGTCAGGACCCAGTGGGTCTCGCCGGGCGTGGTCGGGCTCGCAGTGTGGGACACGAGGTCCGAGAGTAGTGCGCCACGCCGCGCGGCTGACACGATGGGTCGTATGACGGCCGACCTCGACATCCGCCAGGTGACCACCGACGAAGCCGGTGAGCTGCTCACGCTGCGCCGCGCCGCGTTCGTCACCGAGGCGCAGCAGTACGGCGACCCGAACATCCCGCCGCTCACCCAGACGATCGAGGAGCTGGTCGCGGACCTGCAGCGCGACGACGTCGTGACGCTCGGCGGGTGGGACGGCCACCGGCTCGTCGGCTCGATCCGGGTGCTGATCGAGAACAAGAAGGCGACGCTCGGCCGGTTCGCCGTGGCGCCCGACCTGCAGGGCAAGGGCTTCGGCACGCAGCTCCTGCTCGCGATCCTGCCGTACCTGCCCGACGGCATCGAGGAGGTCTGGGTCTTCACGGGCCGCGACTCGGTGCAGAACATCGCGCTGTACGCCAAGCACGGCTACGAGCACCAGCACGACCAGACCGCGGGCGACCTCACGTACGCGTTCCTGCGCAAGTCGCTCGTCGAGACGCCCGACGTGCACGAGGACGACCGCTGACCGGCGCATGAGCACCCCGACGGGCCACGTCGACGTCCCTGAGCAGGTCTACCGGCTCGTCGGCGACGCCCCCTTCGTCGCCGACCCGCCCATCGAGGCGGTGTGGCAGAACGAGGACGGCGGCACGACGTTCCACTCGCCACTCCACGGTGCGTACGTGAAGTGGGCCCCCGCGGGCACGCCGCTCGACCTCGCGGTCGAGGCTGAGCGGCTCGCCTGGGCGGCTCCGCACACACCCGTCCCCGTGGTCCTCGCCCACGGCAGCGACGACGAGGGCGCGTGGCTCGTCACGCGCGCGATCCCCGGGCGGAGTGCGGTCGACCCGGTGTGGCTGGCGCGACCGCTCGAGGCGGTCCGTGCCGTCGGTGCCGGGCTCCGTGCGCTGCACGACGCCCTGCCGGTGGACGACTGCCCGTTCACCTGGTCGGTCCAGGAGCGGCTCGCGCGGCTGGACGACCCCGCCCGGGCGAGGGACCTCGCGACGCCGCCACCGGTGGACCGGCTCGTCGTCTGCCACGGGGACGCGTGCGTCCCGAACACGCTGCTGTCCGACGACGGCTCGTGGCTCGCGCACGTGGACCTGGGGCGGCTCGGTCTGGCGGACCGGTGGGCAGACCTCGCCGTCGCGACGTGGAGCACGGTGTGGAACTACGGCCCGGGCTACGAGAACGCCCTGCTCGAGGCCTACGGCATCGCCCCCGACCCACAGCGCACGTCGTACTACCGGGCGCTGTGGGGGAGCCCGCGTCACTCGCCGCGGTAGGCGGCCTCGATCGGGGCGATCTCGATCTTCTTCTGCGTGAGCATCACCTGCGTGGCGCGCGCGGCGCCCTCGGGGTCGGCGTCGGGCGAGAGCGTGAGCTCCATCAGGCGGCGCGGCACGACCTGCCACGACAGGCCGAACCGGTCGGTGAGCCAGCCGCACGCGACCTCCTGGCCGCCGCCGGCCAGCAGCGCGTCCCAGTAGTGGTCGACCTCGGCCTGGTCCGCGCAGTCGACGACGAACGAGAACGCCGCGTTGAGCTGGAGCGACGGTCCCGCGGAGATCGCCTCGACCGGCTGGCCGTCGAGCTCGTAGGACACGATGAACGGCGCGCCCTTGGTGACACCCGGCATGTCGGCGGGTGCGTGCAGCACGTTGACGATGCGCGAGCTGGGGAAGACCGAGACGTAGAACTCGGCGGCCTCCAGCGCGTTGTCGCTGTACCAGAGGTGGGGGTGGACGATGCCCATGACCTGCTCCTTCGTCTCGTCGGCTCAGCCCGCGACGATCGTGTCGAGGCGCGCGTAGCCCTCGGTGAGGCCGCCTTCCATGCCGCTGGCGACCATGCCGTCGCGGGCCTCCAGCGAGGGGTAGACGGAGTGGATCTCGAGGCGGGTGCGGTCGTCGTCGAGGTCGACGAACCGCAGCGTCTCGACCGCGACGACGTCCGGGTACCCGAGGAACTCGAACGTCTGGATCGCGAGCTCGTCGGTCCGCACGGTGTGGAACGTGCCGCGGAACCCGTACGACTCGCCGCCGGGCTCGGTCTGCTGGAAGCTCCACCGGCCGCCGGACACGAAGTCCCACTCGGTGATGTCGGTCTCGAGCCGGTCCGGGCCCATCCACTTCGCGACGAGCGCGGGGTCGGCGTGCGCGGCGAACACGCGGGAGACCGGAGCGTCGAACTCGCGGGTGATGTCGATGAACGGGACGCCGGCGGGGGCGTCGACGTGCACGGGGTTGGTCATGATGGATCCTCCTGCTGGGCGGGGTCCTGCGCGAGCAGCGCGTCGAGGGACCGGAACCTGCGCTCGTGGATCAACCGGTACTGGTCGATCCACGCGGTGAGGCGCTCGAGCGCCTCCGGGGCCAGGTGCACGGGCCGACGCTGGGCGTCGCGCGTGCGGGTGACGAGTCCCGCCTGCTCCAGCACGTGGATGTGCTTGGAGACCGCCTGCAGTGAGATGGCGTGCGGCTCGGCGAGCTCGTTGACTCCTGCGGGGCCGCGCGACAGGCGCGCGACGATCTGGCGACGGACGGGATCGGCCAGGGCCAGGAAGGCCCGGTCGAGCCGTTCGTCGTCGTCCTCCGTCACAGGTGCGTCCTCCGGTCGAGAAGAGCCCCGACCGTGCTGCGCGTCGGCAGGGGCCCCGACCTGATGTTGTCTAGATGCTGCGATCAGGCTATTCAACTTTGAGGTTGAATACGACATTACGCCCGTCGTCGAGACGCCGCAAGGGGTGTCCCGCGTCAGCCCAGACGAGCGCGCACGGCCGCCGCGACCTCGGCGGGGGTCCTCCCGTCGACGGTCACCACAGGCCCGCGCGCGGCGAGCCGGTCCGCGACGGCGACGTAGCGCCCGAGCTGGTCCAGGCGCCATGCCCGCGCGCCGGGGTCGGCGGCGTCGCCCTCGATGCGCCGACGCAGCTCGTCGGGCGACGCGTGCAGCGTCACGTGGCGGACGTCGTGCCCGCGTGCGGCGAGCCCGCCGAGCACCTCGTCGGCGTGGCCGGGGTCCAGCAGCGTCATCGGCACGACGAGCACGCCGTCGGGCCGCGCGCGGCGTGAGGCCGCGCGCACCGTGCCACGCCGCCACGCGCGCAGGTCCTGGTAGTCGCTCGTGCCGGTGGCCCGCCCGAGCGTGCGGCGCAGCCACCACCCCAGCGCCTCGGGGTCGTGCGTCCGTGTCCCCGGATGCTGCGCGACGAGCTCGGCCGCGCACGTCGTCTTGCCGACGCCGAAGGGTCCGTTGAGCCAGAGGATCACGCAGGCGAGGCTAGTGGTCGCCCGCGCGGTGGTCAGCGGGAGCCGGTCGCGGACCCGACCCGCGCGCGTCCGGACACGGACTGGTCGGGCGTGGCTACGTCGAGTGCAGCCACGTCGAGAGCTGGTGCGTCGGGAGCGGGCGCGCCGAGGGCCGGAGCATCGAGGGTGGGAGCACCGACGCCGCGGCGGCTGTCGTCGGGCAGGGCGCCCACGGCACGGGCGAGGCCGCGGGCCGCGCGCGCTCGGTGGGAGAGTGCGGGGTGGCCGAGTGTGACGCCGGCGAGCACGACGAGTGCGCCGACAGCCTGCTGGGCGGACAGCCGCTCACCGCCGACGAGCAGTCCCAGGGCCAGGCCGGTCACGGGGTTGAGCAGGCCGACGAGCCCGACGGTCCCGGCAGGCAGGTGGCGCAAGCCGGCGAACCAGGCGAGGTAGGCGAGCGCGGTCGCGGCGAGCGAGAGGAAGGCGAGTCCGCCCCAGGCGGGCGCGTCGAGCGCCGGGGGAGCGCCCTCGACGACGAACGCGGCGACCAGAAGCGTGAGTCCGCCCGCGACGAGCTGCCACGCGGTCGAGGACAGGACGTCGACCGCGTCGTCGCGCCAGCGCTGCGCGAGCACGAAGCCGACGCTCGACATGAGCATCGCGGTCACCGACGCGACGAGGCCGCGCGCGTCGAGCGTCCCGGCGCCCGTCAGGACCATCGCGGCGACCCCGACGAGGCCGAGCACGCCGCCCGCGACCGCGGGCAGCGCCGGTCGCTGGGCGACCAGCGCCCAGGCGATGAGCATCATGACCAGGGGTGAGGTCGCCATGACCGTCGCGGCGATGCTCGTCGGCAGGAGCTGGGCGGCGACGTAGACGAGGACGAAGAACGCGCCCATGTTGAGCGTGCCGAGCACGAGCGAGCGCCACCACCACGAGCCGTGCGGCAGGCGGCGGGCGACGAGCAGGAGGATCAGGCCGGCAGGCAGCGCGCGCAGCGCCGAGCCCCACAGCGGGGAGTCGGCCGGCAGCAGGTGCCGGGTCACGTAGTAGCTCGCGCCCCACGTGATCGGGGCGAAGGCGGTGACGAGCATCCAGCGGAGATTTCCTTCCATGGAAGACAATGTACCTTCCGCGGAAGATATGGTCGAGCCGTGTCCTCCCCGAACCACGACCGGCCCGACCGGCTCGACCAGATACAAGCGGCCTGGCGCCGCGAGCGACCCGACCTCGACCCGAGCCCTCAGGGCGTGATCGGGCGGCTGCACCGCGTCGCCGGGCACCTCACCGACGAGCTCGTCGCGGTCTACCGGCAGCACGGCCTGAGCGAGGGCGACTTCGACGTGCTCGCGACGTTGCGCCGCGCGGGATCGCCCTACGAGCGCACGGCAGGCGATCTCGCCTCGCACACGCTCGTCACGAGCGGCGGCATGACCAAGCGCATCGACCGGCTCGAGGCGGCGGGCCTGGTCACGAGGCGTGTCTCCGAGCGCGACGCCCGGGCGAGGGTCGTCGCGCTCACCGACGCCGGCAAGACGCTCATCGACGCCGCGTTCACCGACCACCTCGCCAACGAGCACCGCCTGCTCGCCGCGTTGGACCCCGCCGACGTCGAGACCCTGCGCAACATCCTCACCCGCTGGCTCGCCCGCCTGGAAGACCCCCCACCCACCCCCTGACCCGCCACGGCCGGCGACTCCCAGCCGTGTCAGCACCGTCGGTGCAGGGATGAATGCAGGAGCAGTGCGGCTGACGGCGACGAACTCTGCATCGATCGCTGCATCGATCCGCGAGGCGACGGTAAGCCTGCGCGGGCAGACAGGGGTGCGCACGTGCGGGGCGTAGGTGCGGGCGCGTAGGCGTGAAAGGGCTCGTCGTGGGGGTGGGGCGGCTTGCTAGTCTGTGCGCGTCGTGACTGGCGCAACGAGGTGGGGCACCACCGGGGAGCGACGAAGCAGCTGGACCACGGGGTCGGACGCCTGGGCCCTCGGTCGCCTCATCACCGGACCGTCCGCGTGCATGGGCGCCGATCGCGCCCGCACGGCCACCTGCAACAGGAGCTGCCGCAATGAGCGACAACGTGCTGAACCAGAACATCGCCGACCTCGACCCGGAGATCGCCGCCGTCCTCGACGGTGAGCTCGCCCGCCAGCAGGGCACGCTCGAGATGATCGCGAGCGAGAACTTCGTGCCCCTGGCCGTCCTGCAGGCGCAGGGCTCGGTCCTGACGAACAAGTACGCCGAGGGCTACCCGGGCCGCCGCTACTACGGCGGCTGCGATCAGGTCGACATCGCCGAGACCATCGCGATCGAGCGCGCCAAGTCGCTGTTCGGTGCCGAGTTCGCCAACGTCCAGCCGCACTCCGGCGCGACGGCCAACGCCGCGGTCCTGCACGCGATCGCGCGTCCCGGCGACACGATCCTCGGCCTCGCGCTCGACCAGGGCGGCCACCTCACGCACGGCATGAAGATCAACTTCTCGGGTCGCCTCTACGACGTGGTGGCGTACGGCGTCGACGAGCAGACCTCGCTGGTCGACATGGCCGAGGTCCGCCGCCTCGCGATCGAGCACCAGCCCAAGGTGATCATCGCCGGCTGGTCGGCGTACCCGCGTCAGCTCGACTTCGCGGCATTCCGCGAGATCGCCGACGAGGTCGGCGCCTACCTGTGGGTCGACATGGCGCACTTCGCGGGCCTCGTCGCCGCGGGCGTGCACCCCTCGCCCGTGCCGCACGCGCACGTCGTGTCCTCGACCGTCCACAAGACGATCGGCGGCCCGCGCTCGGGCTTCATCCTGACCAACGACGCGGACCTCGCCAAGAAGATCAACTCGGCGGTCTTCCCGGGTCAGCAGGGTGGCCCGCTCATGCACGTCATCGCCGCCAAGGCGGTCGCCTTCAAGATCGCCGCGACGCCCGAGTTCCGCGACCGCCAGGAGCGCACCGTGCGCGGTGCCGCCATCCTCGCCGAGCGACTCACGCGGGCCGACGTCGCCGAGGCGGGCATCAGCGTCCGCTCGGGCGGCACCGACGTGCACCTCGTGCTCGTCGACCTGCGCAACGCGGCGATCGACGGCAAGCAGGCCGAGGACCTGCTGCACGAGGCAGGCATCACCGTGAACCGCAACGCGGTGCCGAACGACCCGCGGCCCCCGATGGTCACGTCGGGCCTGCGCATCGGCACGCCCGCGCTGGCCACGCGCGGCTTCGGCGACGCCGAGTTCACCGAGGTCGCGGACGTCATCGCCACGGCGCTCGTGCAGGGTGACGCGGCCGACACCGAGGCGCTCAAGGCCCGCGTGGCCGCGCTGACCGCGGCGTTCCCGCTGTACCCGAACCTCCACCAGTACTGAGGGGCACGACGATGACGGCCCAGATCCTCGACGGGACCGCCACCGCGGCCACCATCAAGACCGAGCTCACGCAGCGCGTCGCGGCACTCGCGGCGCGGGGCGTGACGCCCGGGCTCGGCACGCTGCTCGTCGGCGACGACCCGGGCAGCAAGTGGTACGTGGCGGGCAAGCACCGCGACTGCGCCGAGGTCGGCATCTCCTCGATCCAGGAGGAGCTGCCCGCCGACGCGACGCAGGAGGACATCGAGGCCGCCGTCCGGCGGCTCAACGAGAACCCCGCCTGCACCGGCTTCATCGTCCAGCTGCCGCTGCCCCGGGGCATCGACACGCACCGCGTGCTCGAGCTGATCGACCCGGACAAGGACGCGGACGGTCTGCACCCGACGAACCTCGGTCGCCTGGTGCTGCGCGTCAACGAGCCGGTGACGAGCCCGCTGCCGTGCACGCCGCGCGGCATCATCGAGCTCGTCGAGCGGCACGGTGTCGACCTGCGCGGTGCGGACGTCGTGGTCGTCGGGCGCGGCGTGACCGTGGGCCGCTCGATCGGCCTGCTGCTCACGCGGCGCGAGGTCAACGCGACCGTGACGCTCACGCACACCGGCACCGTCGACCTCGCCGAGCACACGCGCAACGCCGACGTGATCGTCGCCGCGGCGGGTGTGCCGGGCATCATCACGGCCGACCTGGTCAAGCCGGGCGCGGTCGTCGTGGACGTCGGGGTGTCGCGGGCGACGGACCCCGAGACCGGCAAGAGCCGCGTCGTCGGCGACGTCGACCCGGGCGTGCGCGAGGTCGCGAGCTGGGTCTCGCCCAACCCGGGCGGCGTCGGGCCGATGACCCGGGCCATGTTGCTGAGCAACGTCGTGGAGACCGCGGAGCGCCTCGCCGCCTCCTGAACGCCGCGACGCAGACGGAGGGTGCGCGGAACGCCCCCGCGCACCCTCCGTCTGCCTCTACGCTGCCGGCAGCGCGGACGCGCCGGCACGACGAGAGGGAGGACGGCGATGACGCGGGACTACGGACCATCCGCCAAGACCCTGGTCTGGGGACTTGGACTGTTCCTGCCGGGCGTCCTGCTCGCGTTCTGGTGGCGTATCGCCCTCGTCGCGAGCACGGATGGGAGCTCGCCGCAGGGGTTCGAGGGCCTGCTCGTCGTGCTCGCGGTCGGCGCGGCCGTCGTCGGGCTGGTCGTGACCTTGCTCGGCGTGTGGCAGCTCGCCACCAACGTGGACATCGCCGCGCGTGCCTCTCGCGACGCGGCGTACGCGGCGGAGACGGCGCAGGCGCGCGCGGACCGTGAGGCAGCTGCCAAGGCGAACGCGCGGGCCCGGCTCAGGGCACAGCTCGCGCAGGAGGCCCAGGGGTCGCAAGGGTCGCAGGAGGGCTGAGTCGTCAGGGCTTCGGGGCGGCCTTCGCCTTGGCCTTGGGCGCCGGCTTCTCGGCGGGCGCGGGCTCGGCCGGGGTCGACGGCTCCTCCGGCTGGGCGCGCAGGACGTCCTGGATCGCCAGGCGCGCGGCGCGGCGCACGTCGGCCCGCGTGAGGTTGCCCTCGGGCAGCGCGGCGGCGATCGCGTCGGCGATGCCCTGCGCGTCGATCGTCGCGTGAGCGGCGGCCTCGGCGTTCGCGCTGGTGCGCCGCAGCAGCGCGTAGGTGTCCTTGCGCTCGAGCTTGGCGTTCCGGTAGGACCACACGGCCTGGGCGATCTCGTCGGCAGTCGGCATGTCCTCGTCCTCGTCTGTCGTGGCTGCGATCGGCGCAGCCTTCCGTGCACGTAGCGTCGCGACGAAGGCCGCCACGTCCGCCTTGGTCGTCCCGTTGGCCAGCTCGAAGTGCATCGCGTCGCGCAGGCCGACAGGGAAGTCCAGCCCCCAGCCGAACAGCCCGCCGGCCTCCTTGAGGATCGCGCGCACCGCGCGGCCCTGGGCGTTGGTGAAGCCCGACGAGTAGCGCTTGCCGGGGTGGTGGCGCTCGAACGGGTGCCGCGCGCCGTTGACGTCGACCGCCGTCCCGCTGATGTGGTTCGACCGGGCGGCGCCCCCGATCTGCTTGTTGAACGCCGCCGAGCGCCAGCCGTTGACCTCGGAGATCGGCTCGACGCGGGCGTGGAACTGCTCCAGGAGCCACCGGAACGCCGTCGAGACGTCGCCGTCGAGCGTGGTGACGCCGTTCGCGTCGCCGCCGACGACGATCCGCACGACGGCCGACTCGCGGGCCTCGGGCCAGCCGTTGAGGGTCGCCACGGGAGCCTCCCGTGCATCGTTGCTCGTTCGTCGAGAGATGGTCGACGTCCGGTGCGGGCCCGCGGGCGGGCTCGTTCGCAGCACTCGTAGGCAAGGTGCGAGCGCCGCAGGTGCTGATACGCACCGCCCGGGGTGAGCCTTCGTCGCGACGGCGGCGGTGGACGACGGGCCGCCGCGTGGGTGCCGTGAGGCAGGATCGTCCGGGCCGCCTGTGCGGCGCACCTGATCGTCGGAGAGGAACGCAGTGCTCACCATCGCGACCGTCAACGTCAACGGCATCCGGGCGGCGTTCCGCCGGGGGATGGGGGACTGGCTCGAGAGCCGGAACCCGGACGTCCTGCTGCTGCAGGAGGTGCGCGCCAGCGACGAGATCCTCGCCGACCACCTGCCCCCGGGCGAGTGGCACCTCGCGCACGAGGAGAGCCAGACCAAGGGCCGGTCGGGCGTCGCTATCGCGACGCGGCTGCCGATGTCCGCGATCCGCATCGGGCTGGGCACCGACGTGCCGGGCGACTCGGGCCGTTGGGTCGAGGCGGACCTCGAGATCGCGTCGCACGACGGCGCACCCCCGCGGACCGTCACGGTGGTCTCGACGTACGTGCACTCCGGGACGCTCGGCACGCCCTCGATGGACGAGAAGCTCGCGTTCCTCGAGGTCGTCACTGCCCGCCTGGCCGAGATATCGGCGGCGGGCGGGTACGCCGTCGTGGCGGGTGACGTGAACATCGCGCACCGCGAGCCCGACATCAAGAACTGGAAGGGCAACCTCAAGAGCGCGGGTTTCCTGCCCGTCGAGCGCGCCTACCTCGACCGCTGGCTCGACGAGCTGGGCTGGCGCGACCTGGGTCGCGAGCTCGGGGGCGAGGGCCCGGGCCCGTTCACGTGGTGGTCCTGGCGCGGGAAGGCGTTCGACAACGACGCCGGCTGGCGCATCGACTACCAGTTCGCGACCCCGGACCTCGCGGACGCGGCCGTGAGTGCGACGGTCGACCGCGCGGCGACGTACGACGCGAGGTTCTCCGACCACGCGCCGCTCGTCGTGGAGTACGACCTGTAGAGCGGCTTGACGCCCGCCATCCGTCAATGTATCAATGTACTGACTCATTGACGGATGGCGGGAGCGTGCCGTGACGGACCTGGCCGACGAGCGCGACGGGCTCGTGGTCGAGCTCGACCTCGCGTCGTCCGTGCCCCCGTTCGAGCAGATCCGGCAGCAGGTCGCCGGCTACGTCGCCGCCGGTCGGCTGGCCACCGGCGCGCGCCTGCCGACGATCCGCGCGTTCGCGGCGGACCTCGGCATCGCCCCGGGGACGGTCGCCCGCGCCTACCGCGAGCTCGAGGCGGCGGGCGTGGTCGTCACGCGGCGTCGCACGGGCACGGTGGTCGCGGCGGACGTCGCGCCCGCCGACGATGCGCCGGGCCGTGCGGCGCGCGAGTTCGTCGCCGCGGCGCACCGCGCGGGTCTGTCCGACGAGGACGCGCTCGCGCTCGTGCGCGGCGCACTCCAGACGTCCCGGCCGCGGGCCGGGGCACGCCTGCTCGAGGGGGAGCTCCCATGATGGTCCCGATCTGGATCGTGGTCCTGCTGCTCGTCGTCCTGATGACGGTGGCGCTCATCGTCCTCATCGTCGTGATGGCCGTGCGTGTGGCGCAGGGGGCCACGCGCACGAGTCCCTACGGCGAGGGCGGTGGCCCGGGGGACGGGGCGCCGCTCGAGTCGGTGCCGACGGCGCTGGACGCCGCGCGGCGACGGGCGACGAGGATCGCCACGCTGGCCTGGGTGGCCGCCGCCGGCGGCGTCGTCCTGGCGCCGGTGCTCGCGGTGGGAGCGATGCGCGTCGACGAGGTCGCCGTGTGGGGCGCGGCGCTGCTCGTCGGGCTCGCCTTCCTCGCGGTGCACGCCGTGGGTGAGGGCACCTGGCCGCGACCGACCGGCACCGCGCGGCGAGCGCCCCTCGTCGTGCGGTCGGTCCGTCAGGTCGCGGCGTCGGGGCCCCGGCGGTTCGTCTGGGCCTGGGCGGCGGCCACCGTCGCGGTCGCCGTGGCGGGTGCGCTTCTCGCTGACGAGTCCGGCCGCGGGATCACGGCGCAGACCGACGAGGCGTGGGGCCGCGCCACGCCGTTCCCGGGCGCGCCGCACGGCATCGGCGCCGTCGTGACGGTCGTGCTCGTGCTCGTGGGCACCGAGGTCGTGCTGCGCCAGATCACGCAGCGACGCGCCGTGCCCGACGTCTCCGTCGCCGACGACCTGGCGCTGCGCCGGTTGGCGGCGCGCCGGGTGGCCGCGGGGAGCCAGGCGGTCGTCGCGGGCGTGCTCGTCGTGCTGCTCGGGGTCGCGGGGTCGGCGATGGAGAACCTCGGCGCGTCGGGGCCAGGGACGCCGCTCGGCGGCTGGGGCGTGGCCGGGAGCGTCACGACGACGGTCGCGCTCGGGGTGGCGCTGGCCGCTCTGGCAGTTGCGGCGATCGGGTCGCTGCGCCCTCAGGTGCGCACGCGCGCTGCCCAGCCTGCCCCGCCGGCGGGAGTGCCGGCGGGCTGAGTCTCAGCGGGGGGCTTCCGCGTCGGGCGTCGGCACCGGCAGGTCGCGCATGCCGAGCAGGGGCGAGACCACCACGGGCAGCACCGACAGCGCGGTGACGGCGGCGGCGACCCAGAGCGTCGGGAGCACGCCGAGCGCGTGCCCCAGCCAGCCGCCGACGAGCCCGCCCAGCGGCATGACGCCCCAGACGATGAACCGCACCGAGGCGTTCATGCGGCCCAGCAGCGCGGGCGGGCACAGGCGCTGACGGAAGCTGACCTGCGCGATGTTGTAGACGAGCACCGCGAAGTTGAGCACGACGCCGCCGACGACCAGCACCACCTGAGGTGACAGCGGCAGGCTCGCCGCGAGCGGCGTGAGCACGGCAGCAGGGACGAACGCGAGCGCCGAGATCGGGATGACGCGGGCCTCGCCGACGCGTCGGCTGATCCGGTCGGCGGTGAACGCGCCGGTCAGACCGCCGACGGCCGCCGCGGAGACGACCGTGCCGTAGGCGGCGGTGTCGAGCTCGAGCGTGCGCAGCGCGAAGATCACCATGACCGCCGCCGAGATGGCGCCGCCGAAGTTGCCGATCGAGGTGGTGGCGACGATCCGCCGCAGGATCGGCTGGTGGACGACGAACCGCAGCCCCTCGGCGATCTCGGTCCGCAGCGGGCGTCGGTCCTCGGGTGACGGCGTGGTCTCGCGGTGCGCGATCCGGCCCACGCCGAACGCCGAGAACAGGTAGGTCACCACGGTGACCGCGATGAGTGCGGGCGCCGCGACGACGCGCAGGAGGGCGCCGCCGAGGGCGGGTGCGGCGACCAGCGCCACGGACTGCGTCGCCTGGAGCTTGGAGTTGCCCTCGACGATGTTCTCGAGGCCGACCAGGCCCGGGACGTAGCTCTGGTGCGACACGTCGAAGAACACGTTCGCGACCGAGATGGCGGCCGCGGCGGCGACGAGCAGCGCGATCGACGCGTGCCCGGTCCCGGCGCTCGCGACGACCACGGCGAGCACGGCGGCGCGCACGAGGTCCGCGACGATCAGGACGCGGCGCTTGCGCATGCGGTCGACCCACGCACCGGCCGGCAGCCCGATGACGAGGAACGCCGCGGTCTCGGCGGCGTTCAGCAGTCCCATCTGCCACTCGGTCGCGTGCAGGTGCTCGACCGCGTAGACCGGCAGCACGAGCGCGGTGAGCTGCGCGCCGAGCTGTCCGGTGGCGTCGCCTGCCCACAGCCAGCGGAAGTCGCGGTGGTGGACGAGCGAGCGGCGGCGCGCGGGCGCGGGCGCGGTCTCCTGCGGCGAGGCGGTGGGTGGGGGCGTTGTCACGACGCCAGGATGCGCGAGTGATTGGGAATAGTCAATCAGTGGCAGGATGAGGCCATGGCCGCCGCATCGCACCCGCCCGACCCGCCACCGGGTGCGGCCCAGGGACCCGCAGCCGAGCCACGGCCGGTCGCGCCCGAGGTCCGCGAGGACGCCGATGCGGACGCCCGCGCGCTCGCGTCGTCCCTGCGGATCCGCATCCTGCGGCTGTGCCTCGACGAGTCGCTCACCAACCGCGAGATCGCCCAGCGGCTGGGACGCCACCCGGCCACGGTCCTGCACCACGTGCGCACGCTGGTCGACCGCGGCTTCCTGGTCGCCGAGCCCGCGCGGCGCGGGACCCGCGGCGCGCGCGAGGTGCCGTACCGCGCGACCCGCAAGTCGTGGCGCTCCCCGTCGCAGCCCGGTCAGGCGCGCGTGCTCGTCGACACGTTCCTGCAGGAGCTCGCCCTCGTCGAGGACCTGGACGACCAGCCGATGGTCCGTCTGGGGCTGCGTCTCGACGACGAGGCGGCCCGCGCGCTCGTCGGGCGCCTCGACGCCCTGTTCCAGGAGTACGCCCAGCGCCCGTCCGACCCGGACGGGACTCCGTACTCGCTGTTCTTCTCGATGCACGAGGACGTGCAGCGACGGCGGGAGCCGGGTCCGCCGCCCGGCTGAGGCGACGGACCCGGAGCGCTCACGAGTCGTCTCGCCCTCCCGCGAGCGAGTCCGACCGTTGAGCCCGTGCGACGGTCGCCAGGGTGCACACCACGGGGATCGCGAGCACCGCGGCGGAGAGCAGGCCGGTCGTCGCCAGGTCGACAGCGGGCAGCGCCGGTCCGAGCAGCCCGAACGTGGCGCCGAGCACCGCCGGCAGCACGGCCAACGCCCCGATGGTCCACGCGCTCGCACCCGTGACGACCGCCTCCAGGAAGGTCGTGCCGAGCAGCTGGCGCCGGGTGGCGCCGGTCCGGCGCAGGAGCAGCAGCTCGGAGCGGCGCCCGGCCGTCGCGAGCACGACGGCGTTCGCCGCACCGATCCCTGCGAACGCGAGCAGCAGGAGGACGAGCACCGACGAGAGCCGGGTCCCCGCCGCGGACGCGTCGGCTACGGCCTGGACGTAGGCGTCGACGTCCTGCACGAGGAGCCCCGTGCCCGCCAGCGCTCCGACGACCGACTTCGGGGCACGCGTCCCGAGGAGCAGCGCGTCGGGCGTGGTGGTCACGCCGGCCTCCCGCAAGGCCTCGTCGGAGGCGAGCAGCGGTCCGAGCGCGAGGCCGCGGTCGTAGACGGCGACGACCCGCGAGGTCTGCACGGTGCCGTCGTGCCGCCACGTGAGGGTGCCGCCGAGGCGCACGCCGAGCTCGAACCGCGCGTCGGTGCTGACCGCGACCGTCCCGGGCTCGGCCAGGTCGGCGAGCGAGCCGTCGACCATCCCCGGGTCGAGCACGTCCGGGCTCGTCGCTGCGGGGAGCACGCGCATGCCGGTCGACTCCCACGACAGCGCCGAGCCGAAGGTCTCGTCCTCCTCGGTACGCACCTGCGCGGGCACAGCGGACAGGGGCGTGACGGTGACGTCGTCGAGCGCGCCGACGGTGGCGACGTCGGCGGGCGTCAGCCCCGCCGGACCGGTGACGACGAGGTCGGCGCCGACGGCCTGCGTGAGCTGCTGGTCGGTGGCGAGCGTGACCGCCTGGTTGACGCTCGTCTGCACGGTGCCGACCGCGAGCATGAGCGCGAGCGGCACGACGACGGTCGTCAGGCGGCGCGAGAACCCGCGGACGTTGGCGAGCGCAAGCCGGGTCGTGGCACTGGTGCGTCCGCCGCTGCCCAGCCCGGACACGCGGTCGAACGTCCAGGCCACGAGCACGGGGCCGGCGAGCGCGGCTGCGGCGACGAGCAGGAAGGCCGAGGTCGCAGCGGTCGCGGCCCCCATCGTCCCGGGGATCAGGACCGGGGTGCACGCGACCACGACGCCGCCGAGAGCCAGCACGAGCGCGGTCGTGCGGCGCACCCGGCCGACCTCACGCGACTCGACGCGGCTGTCGCCGACGGCGGCCGTCGGTGACAGCCGCAGGGACTCGCGCGCCGCGATCCGCGCGGCACCCAGCGCGGTGGGGACGAGCAGCAGCGTCGCACCGAGTACCGGGAGCGGTGCGAGCAGCGGGTCGACGTGCGGCACGACGAACCCCGCGTCCTCGAGCACGGGCCTCAGGAACCACGCGAGCGCGATCCCGGCCGTCGCGCCCACCGGGGCGGCGACGAGCGTGACGGTCAGCACCTCACCGTCCACCAGGCGCCGCACCTGACGACCGGTCGCGCCGACCGCACGCAGCAGCGCGAGCTCGCGACGACGCTGGCGCAGCGCGAGCGTCACGGTGGCCGCGACGACGAGCACGACGAGCGAGAGCGCGGTGCCCGCGAACGACGTCGACAGCGCGACCAGCTCGAACCCGTGCGCGTCGTCCGCACCCGCGGACAGCCCCGCGACCAGGAGCCAGCCGGTCATGGACAGCAGCGCGGCCGCGAGGCCGAGCACGAGGGAGGTGGCGACCATGCTGCCGCGGTGGGCGCGCACCCCGCGCCGGGCGAGGAACCACATGCCGGTCATCGCCCCAGCTCCAGCATGCGCGCGTTGACGCGCTCGGCGGTCGGAGCCTCGAGGACGTCCGCGATGACCCCGTCCGCGATGAACAGCACGCGCTCGGCCGTGGCGGCCACGCGGCTGTCGTGCGTCACGAGCACGACCGTCTGCCCGAGCGAGGCCGCCGTGTCCCGTAGCAGCTCGAGCACCTGGGCGCCGCTGCGCGAGTCGAGGGCGCCGGTGGGCTCGTCGGCGAACACGACGTCGGGCCGGGTGAACAGCGCACGCGCGATCGCGACGCGCTGGGCCTGCCCTCCCGACAGGTGGCCCGGCAGCCGGTCCTCGAGCCCGGCCAGCCCGAGCGCGGCCAGCAGCTGAGCCTGCCAGCGCTGGTCCGGCGCGCGGCCGGCGAGCAGCACCGGCAGTGCGATGTTCTCGGCGACCGTCAGGTGACCGATGAGGTTGTACGACTGGAAGACGAAGCCGATCCGGTCGCGGCGGAACCGCGTCAGCGCGTCGGGGGGCAGACCCGTGAGGTCCTGCCCGCCGACCGCGACGCGCCCGCTCGTCGGGACGTCGAGGCCTGCGGCGCAGTTCAGCAGCGTGGACTTGCCCGAGCCGGACTGCCCCATGACGGCGGTCAGGGACCCGGCGGGCAGCGCGATCGAGACGCCGCGCAGCGCGTGCACGTCCGTGGCGCCGTGGTAGGTCTTGTGGACGTCGGTGAGCTGGACCGAGACGTCGGTCCTCGTGGTGGTGGTGGTCATCGTGGGCTCCTCGTCCTGCGTGATGTCGCCCTCACGCTAGGAACCGGGAGCCCACCGTCACGAGCCTCCGACGACGGCACTGCGAGGCTTGCATCCTTCGATGCAAGCGCCCGCGGACGTCAGCCGCCGAGCTCGACGATGCCGTTCTGGTACGCCCAGACGACGGCCTGCAGCCGCGACCGCACCCCGAGCTTCGGCATCGCCCGGGCCAGGTGTGACTTCACGGTCGAGACCTCGACGACGAGCGTCGCGGCGATCTCCTCGTTGGACATCCCTTGGGCGAGCAGGAGCAGGATGTCCAGCTCGCGCGGCGTGAGGAGCTCGGTCGCCCGCGCTGCGGTGACCGGCTGCGTCCGCCGCCGCGTGACCACCTCGCGGAGCACGCGCTTGGTCAGCGCGTTGGCGAGCATGCCCTGGCCGGCGGCGACCGATCGCACCGCGTCGACGAGCACCGCGGGCTCGGCGTCCTTGAGCAGGAACCCCGACGCGCCCGCCTCGAGCGCGCCGAACAGGTACTCGTCGACGTCGAACGTCGTGAGGATCAGCACGGGCACGGGGTCCTCGACGTCCGGTCCGCACAGCTCGCGCGTCGCGGTGATGCCGTCCGTGCCGGGCATGCGGATGTCCATGCACACGACGTCCGGGCGCAGCGACCGGGCGAGCTCGACGGCGGTCGCACCGTCGGCGGCCTGCCCGACGACCGTGATGTCCGGTTCGGTGTCGAGCATCGTGGAGAGCCCGGTGCGCACGAGCGCCTGGTCGTCGGCCACGACCACGCGGATCGTGGCCGTCGGGCCGGTCGCGCCGAGGTCGGACGTGAGCACGGTGCGCGCGGCGATCGGGTCGGTCACGGGGCGTCGCCCTCCGGGGTCGTCGTCAGGTCGGCGGACGGTGCGGCGAACGGCACCGTGAGGCGGACCTGCCAGCCGCCGTCGCCCGTCGGACCGTACCGGAGGCGCGCGCCGGTGACCTCGGCGCGTTCGCGCATCCCGACGAGCCCGTAGCCCGGGTCGTGCCGAGGTGGCTCCTGGTCCTGCGGCGGCGGGCCGTTGCGGACCGTCACCTCGAGGCGGTCGTCGGTCCGCGCGTCGAGGTGCACCTCGCACGGTGCCCCGGGTGCGTGCCGGCCGGCGTTCGCGAGGGACTCCTGGACGGTCCGGTAGGCGACGAGCTGGGCGAGCGGCCCGAGCGCGCCCGAGGCGGCGAGCTCGTCGAGGGGGCCCTCGCGCCGCAGCGTCACGTCGAGACCCTGTCCATGCGCGGTCGCGACGAGCTCGGCGACGCCCGTGAGCGTCTCCATCCGCACGACGCCCGCCTGCTCGGCCGGTCCGTCGTCGTCGCGCAGCAGCACGACGAGGTTGCGCAGGTCCCGCAGCATGGCGGTGCTCTGCTCGCGGACCTGCGCCACCGCGACCTTCGCACCGGCCGGGTCGACGTCGATCTGGCGGCCGATCGCGCCGCTCATCACGGCGATGCCCGACAGGTGGTGCGCGGCGATGTCGTGCAGCTCGCGGGCCATCGCGGTGCGCTCGCGCTCGACGGCGACCCGCACGAGAGCGTCGTGCTCGCGGGCGCGCGCGGCCAGCGAGTCGGCCTGGGCCGCGCGGGCCTCGCGCCGCGCCCCTACGAACGTCGCGACGAGCACGGGCAGGCCGACGGTCCCCGCCGCCTGCACCAGACCGCCGGTGATCGCGATCGCGACCTCGGTCCCGATGCGCAGCTCGCTCCAGACGACTCCGGCGGCCACGAGCAGCCCGGCGGCCACGAGTGCGGGCACGGTGCGCGACTGCCTCCCGTGCAGCGCGACCTCGTAGGCGGCCACGAGGACGGCCACCAGGCACACGCCGATCCCCTCGCCGAGACCCGCCAGCGCGGGGACGCCGACCGCGACCGCGACGAGCACGCGTGCGTCCGCGTGCGGCCGCGACGCGAGCGCCACCGCCTGCAGGAGCACGACCACGACCGCCCACCACCACAGCGGCGTGCCCAGCGCGGGCATGCCCACGACTCCCGCCGGGTCCGCGGCGTGCAGCATCGCTGCCACCACGAGCAGCACCACGGCGATCGCCGCGCACGCCGCCGGGACGGCGAGACGCGCGGGGCGCGGACGGCGGTGAGCGGGGTCGGTCACGGAGTCACGATAGGGGCGCGTGCCGCCCCGGACACCTGCCGCGCGGGGCGAGACGCCGGCCGCACACGGCGAGCAACGGCCGTGGGTCAGGCGACGAACGCCGGCGGGCGGAGCCCCGCGTCGCGGAACGCGGCGTCCACCGCGTCCGCCACGGCCTCGACCGACCCGGCCTCGACGAGCGCGATCGCCGAGCCGCCGAAGCCGCCGCCGGTCATGCGCGCGCCGAGCGCGCCCGCCGCCCGGGCGGCCTCGACCGCGACGTCGAGCTCGCGGCACGAGACCTCGTAGTCGTCGCGCAACGAGGCGTGTGAGGCGTCGAGCAGGGGACCGACGTCGCGCAGGCGGCCCGCGTCGAGCAGCGCGACGAACTCCTGCACGCGCGTGATCTCCGCCAGCACGTGCCGCACCCGGTGCACCCGCACGCCACCCTCGGGGGTGCCGTCGTCGAGGGTCGCCAGCGCGCTCGCGGCCCGCGCGGGTGAGTCCGTCAGCTCCCGCAGCGTGGGAACGCCGAGCAGGGCGGCTGCCTCCTCGCACGTCGCACGCCGGGCCGCGTACTGACCGTCGACGAGTGCGTGCTCGGCCCGGGTGTCGATGACGAGCAGCGCGAGGCCCTCGGACGCGGGGTCGAACGGGACGTGCCGCACCGACTGGTCGCGGCAGTCGAGCAGCAGCGCGTGGCCGGGGACGGTGCGCAGCGCCGCCGCCTGGTCCATGCCGCCCGTGGGCGCGCCTGCGATCTCGTTCTCGGCGCGCACGCTGTCCGCGGCGAGGGCGGCGCGGTCCTGGGCGAGCGCACCGACCGCGTCGAGTGCGAGCGCGACCGAGCAGGACAGCGCCGCTGACGACGACAGCCCCGAGCCGACGGGCACGCACGAGTCGACCGCGACGTCGAAGCCGGGCACGGCCAGCCCGCGCTCGCGCAGCGCCCACGCGACCCCGACGACGTACGCGGTCCAGCCCTCGACGGTGCCGGGCGCGACGCCCGCGAGCTCGACGGTCACCGCGTCCGTCGGGTCCCACGCCGAGACGAGCCGCGCGGTGTCGTCGTCCCGGCGCCGCAGCGCCGCGTACGTGCGGTGCGCGAGCGGAACGGGCAGGCACAGCCCGCCGTTGTAGTCGGTGTGCTCGCCGATGAGGTTGACCCGGCCGGGCGCGGACCACACGCCGTCGGGCGCCGTGCCGTACGACGCGGTGAACGCGTCCGTCGCGCGGTCCCGCCCGGTCGCCTCGTCCCAGGCGTGCACCCAGGTCGTCGCGCGACCCGCCGTCACGCGATCTCCTGCAGTCGACGCGCGATGCGCTCGGGCGTGGTGTCGCAGACCCACGCGGCGACCCCGGACTCGACTCCTGCGAGGTACTTGAGCTTGCCGGGCGCACGCAGCACCGAGAACAGCTGCAGCGACAGACGCCAGTCCTCGCGGCCCTGCCGCGCGGGCGCCTGGTGCCAGCCCGAGACGTACGGCAGCGGGATCGCGGTCTCGTCGTCGACGAAGTACAGGTCGAGCCGCCGCAGCAGCTCGAGGTAGGTCGTCGCGAGGTCGGCGCGCTCGTCGTCGGTCAGCGCCGGCAGGTCCGGCACGTCGCGGCGCGGCACGAGGTGCACCTCGACGGGCCAGCGCGCAGCGAACGGCACGTACGCGACCCAGTGCTCGGACTCGAGGACCACGCGCGTGCCGTGGCGCAGCTCGGCGTCCAGCACGTCGCGGCCCAGGAGCCGGCCCGTGCGCGCGCGGTGCTCCTGCGCGGTCGCGAGCATCGTCGCGGTGCGCGGCGCGAGGTACGGCAGCGCGTAGATCTGCCCGTGCGGGTGGTGCAGCGTGACGCCGATCTCCTTGCCGCGGTTCTCGAACGCGAACACCTGCTCGACGCCCTCGGTCGCGTTCAACGCCTCGGTGCGGTGCACCCACGCCTCGATGATCGTGCGCATGCGTCGCGGGCTCACGGTGCGCAGCGACGCGGTCGCGTCCGACGAGAAGCACACGACCTCGCAGCGGCCCGCGGCCGCCCGGGTCTGCCAGAGCGTCTCGTCGTCCAGGAACGTGACGTCGTCGGACGCGCCCGGCACGCGCAGGAGCGAGGGGAAGCGGTTCTCGAACACGACGACGTCGTAGTCCTCGGCCGGGATCTCGCCGTCCTGGTACGCCGCGCCCGGCTTGGCGGGGGCCAGCGGGTTGGCGTCCGCGGGCGGCAGGAACGTGCGGTTCATCCGCTGCGCGGCCATCGCGACCCACTCGCCGGTCAGCGGGTCGCGGCGCAGCTCCGGGCCGGCCGGCAGGTGGCCGTCGGCGTCGGGCGCGAAGCGGTCGGGGAGCGGGCGAGGGTCGTCGAGCCGTCGCGTCGCCGTGCCCGAGACGTAGGGCTCGGAGTCGTCGAAGTAGAGCAGCTCGCGGCCGTCCGCGAGGCGTGTGGAGGTCACGCGCACGCGCGCGCTCGTGTCGAGGCTCATGCCGGGTGCTCCTGGGTGGCGGGGCGGAGGTCTGCCGTGTTGCCGGGTGCTGCTGTGTCGTCGGGTGCCGTGTCGTCGGGTGTCGTGGCATCGGGCGCCGTGTCGTCGGGTGAGGACGCGGCCGCGACCGTCTGCAGGCGGTCGGTGAGCAGGCGGCGGGCGGCGGCGGGAGCCTCGTCGTCCATCACGACGAGGTCCACCTCGTCGAGGTCGGCGATCTTCGCGAGCCCGACGACGCCCCACTTGGTGTGGTCGGCCAGGACGGTCGTGGCGGCGGCGCAGCCCATGAGCGCGCGGTCGGTCGCGGCCTCCGCGAGGTTGGGCGTGGTGAGGCCGGACTCGTCGAGGCCGTGCACGCCGAGGAACGCGCGGTCGACCCGCAGCAGCCCGAGCGACGCGTCCGCCACGCGTCCGACGAGCGCGTCGGACGGCGTGCGCACGCCGCCCGTCAGCACGACCTCGAGCCCGTGCGGCGCGACCGCCCGGTGCAGCGCGTCGGCGATCCGCAGGCCGTTGGTGACGACGGTGAACGGCCGCAGGCCCGCGTCCTGCGCGATGAGCTCGGCGAGCCGGTAGGTGGTCGACCCCGCGGAGAGTGCGACCGTCTGGCCGGGCTCGAGATCGGCGTGCGCGGCGTGCGCGATCGCGGCCTTCTGCGGGCCGCTGTGCTCGACCTTGACGTCGAAGCCGGGCTCGTCGGACGCGCGCGTCCCCTCGGGGGCGACCGCTCCGCCGTGCACGCGGCGCACGAGCCCGGCGCGCGCGAGCTCGGCGATGTCGCGCCGGATCGTCATGTCGGAGACGCCGAGCTCGACGACGAGGTCGGAGACGCGTGCGGCGCCGTGCTCGCGCACGGCCGCGAGGATCAGCTCTTGTCGTTGAGTCGCCAGCACTCGAACATCGTCGCACATGACCCAACAGAAACAAACAGGACTGCGGTCCCGGGGTGGTGCGCGTCGAGCGAGCGCCCGGGCGTCAGCGGCCCGCGGGGGACAGGCCGAGCGAACGGCCCGCCAGGCCGCGCCGACGCTCGCCGAGCGACCGCGCGATCTGCAGCAGGGCCGCGGCGGCGGGGGAGTCCGGGTCGCTCAGGACGACGGGCGTGCCCTCGTCGCCGCCCTCGCGCAGCGCGACGTCGAGCGGGATCTGACCCAGCAGGGGCACGTCACCGCCCGTGAGCTCGGTGAGCCGCTGCGCGACGCGCGTCCCGCCGCCCGAGCCGAACAGCTCGAGCCGGGAGCCGTCGGCCTGCTCGAGCCACGACATGTTCTCGACCACGCCGACGATCTGCTGGCGGGTCTGCACCGCGACCGAGCCGGCCCGCTCGGCGACCTCGGCCGCCGCGTCCTGCGGCGTGGTCACGACGACGATCTGCGAGCCGGGCAGCAGCTGCGCGACCGAGATCGCGATGTCGCCGGTCCCGGGCGGCAGGTCGAGCAGGAGGACGTCCAGGTCGCCCCAGAACACGTCCGCGAGGAACTGCTGCAGCGCGCGGTGCAGCATCGGCCCGCGCCACACCACGGGCTGGCCGGGCGGCACGAACATGCCGATCGAGACGACCTTCACGTCGTGCGCCACGGGCGGCAGGAGCATGTCGTCGACCTTGGTCGGCGGACGGTCGACGCCCAGCATGCGGGGGATCGAGAAGCCGTAGATGTCCGCGTCGACGACGCCCACGCGCAGGCCGTCGGCGGCCATCGCGACCGCGAGGTTCGCCGTGATCGAGGACTTGCCGACGCCGCCCTTGCCCGACGCGATCGCGAACACCTTGGTCAGCGACGAGGCCTGCGCGAACGGGATCGTCGGCTCGGCGTCCGTCCCGCGCAGCAGCCGGCGCAGCTCGGCGCGCTGCTCGGCGCTCATGACGCCGAGCTCGACCGCCACGTCGGTGACGCCGTCGACTCCCGACGCGGCCGCCGTCACGTCGCGCGTGAGGGTGTCCTTGAGCGGGCACCCGGACGTCGTCAGGTCGAGGCCCACGACCGCGCGGCCGTCGGTGACCTGCACCGAGCGCACCATGCCGAGCTCCGTGATCGGCCGGCGGATCTCAGGGTCCATCACGGAGGCGAGCGCGGCGCGGACTGCCTCGGTCAGCGAATCGTCAGTCAGGGGCACGACGACCATGCTAGGTCGGTCCTGGCGCACCTCGTCCGGGCCGTCCGGCCCTGGTCGGGTACGGCAGCGACCAGGCGGCCGGTGCGGCAGCGACCCAGGCCTCGTGCGGCGAGCTCAGGGGCCGTGCGGCGAGGTCAGGTGCCGCTGCGGCGGCGCTCGGGCTTGCGCTCGTTCCGGGTGCGCTGGTCGGCCTTGTCCGCCGGTGCGGTCTCGTCCGCCTCGTCCTCGTCCTGCTCGGCGACGAGGTCCTCGAGCAGGTTGCGCAGCTCGGAGCGGACGAAGTCGCGCGTCGCGACCTCGCCGAGCGCGATGCGCAGCGCGGCCATCTCCCGGGCCAGGTACTCGGTGTCCGCCAGGTTCCGCTCCGAGCGCTGCCGGTCCTGCTCGGCCTGCACGCGGTCGCGGTCGGTCTGCCGGTTGGCCGCCAGCAGGATCAGGGGCGCGGCGTACGACGCCTGCAGGGACAGCATGAGCGTGAGCGCGGTGAACCCGTTCGCGGCCTTGTCGAAGCGCAGCTCCTCCGGACCCCACGAGTTCCAGCCGAGCCAGACGACGCAGAAGATCGTCAGCCAGAAGATGAACGACGGCGTCCCCAGGAACCGCGCGATGCTCTCCGAGACGCGGCCCGCGGCGTCCTGGTCGGTCGTCGGGCGCGGCAGCAGCGAGCGCCGCGACTCGCGCGGCTGGTCCAGGCGCTCAGCCACGGCCCACCGCCGGCTTGGCCGCGACGTGCCGCGGCGCGAGCTTGCCCACGACCTTCACGCCGTGCTCCTCGTCGTCCTGCTCGCGCCAGTCGGCGGGCAGCAGGTGGTCGAGGACGTCGTCGACCGAGACCGCGCCGAGCAACCGCTTGTCGGCGTCGACGACGGGCAGCGCGAGCAGGTTGTAGGTCGCGAGCTGGCGGGTCACGGCCAGCAGCGGCGCGCCCGCCTCGACGGGCTCGATGTCGGTGTCGACGACCGACCCGATCGGCTCGTGCGGCGGCTCGCGCAGCAGGCGCTGCAGGTGCACGACGCCGATGTAGCGGCCCGTGGGCGTCTCGAGCGGGGGGCGCACGACGAACACCATCGAGGCGAGCGCGGGCGCCAGGTCCTGGCGCCGCACGTGCGCGAGAGCGGCGGCGATCGGCGTCTCCGGCCCGAGGATCACGGGCTCGGTCGTCATGAGGCCGCCCGCGGTGTTGTCCTCGTACGCGAGCAGGCGCCGGACGTCCCGCGCCTCCTCGGGCTCCATGAGCTCGAGGAGCTCGGCCGCCTGGTCCTCGGGGAGCTCACCGAGCAGGTCAGCGGCGTCGTCGGGCTCCATGGCCTCCAGGACGTCGGCGGCGCGGCCGAGCTCGAGGCCCTGCAGGATCGCGACCTGGTCGTCCTCCGGCAGCTCCTCGAGCACGTCGGCGAGCCGCTCGTTGTCGAGCGCCGTGGCGACCTCGAGGCGGCGCGTGGTGCCCAGGTCGTGCAGCACGTCGGCGAGGTCGGCGGGCTTGAGGTCCTCGTACTGGGCGAGCAGCAGCTCGGCGCCCTGCTGCCCGGCGGCGCGTGCCAGGCCCGTGACCTCGCCGATCGTGACGAGCTGGGTCTCCCCGCGGCGGCGCAGCAGGCCCCGGTGGCCGGGCACGACCCGGCGCACGAACAGCTTGGACACGATCCAGTCGTTGTTCCGCTGGAGCTCGATCGCGACGTCCTCGATCGTCGCCGAGCCGGTGCCGTCGACGAGGTCGACGGTGCGGTCCAGGAGCTCGCTGACGACGAGCGTCTCGAACGCGCGCTGCTCGAAGCGCCGCATGTTCACCAGCCCGGTCGAGATGACCTGGCCCGGGTCGATCGCGGTCACGCGGGTCAGCGGCAGGAACACGCGCCTTCGCCCGGGCACCTCGACGACGAGGCCCACCGCCCGCGGCGCCCCCTTGGGGCGGACGAGCACGACGACGTCGCGCACGCGGCCGACCTGGTCACCGAGGGGATCGAACACCGTGGTGCCGGCCAGGCGTGCGACGAACACCCGGGTGCCGACGCTGCTCACGCGGTCAGCCTAGACGCCCCGGCCGCGAGCGCACGCGACGCCGCGACCTGCGGCGCGACGATCGTCGCCCGCGGTTCACCTGCTGGACGACCGCGCGCCCGGCAGCGCGGCGGCCGGTGCGCGGCAACCACGGCACGGACACGTGTCACCTAGGACTTACCGACCGGTCGGTCAGTGTGGTTGGCTCCGGTATGTCCGGTTGAGCTCGACGGAGAGGATCACCGTGCACCACCACAGCCCTGCGCCCACCCGAGGCCGACGACGTCGTCGGACCGCGCTGGTCGCGATCACCGCCCTCACGCTCGCGGCGACGCTCTCGTCGTCGCCCGCCCTCGCCGGCCGCCCGGGACCCGGTCCCGGCCACGGCCCGACCACGCCCGACCTGGGCCGCAACGTCGTCGTCTTCGACCCGTCCATGCCCGTGGCCGACATCCAGGCGCGCGTCGACGCGATCCACGCGCAGCAGGTCGACAACGAGATGGGCACGGCCCGGTACAGCCTGCTGTTCCTGCCGGGCGAGTACGGCACGGCCACGCAGCCGCTGCAGCTCAAGGTCGGGTACTACACCGAGGTCGCAGGCCTCGGGGCCTCGCCCACCGACGTCGTCGTGCACGGCAAGGTCGAGACCTACAACCGCTGCCTGTCCGACGAACCTGCCAACCCCAACTGCCTCGCCCTGGTGAACTTCTGGCGCACGCTGTCGAACCTCACGATCGACATCGAGGCCGCGGGTCAGGACGGGTGCCGCGCCTCGGCCAACTTCTGGGCCGTGTCGCAGGCGGTCTCGCTGCGGCGCGTCAACGTGCTCGCGGCCGAGGGAGACCCCGGCTTCTCGCTCATGGACTACTGCACCGCCGGTCCGCAGTACGCGAGCGGCGGGTTCATCGCGGACTCCCGGTTCGGCGACGTCGTCAACGGCTCGCAGCAGCAGTGGCTCACGCGCAACAGCGAGGTGCGCAGCTGGTCGAACGCCGTGTGGAACCAGGTGTTCGCGGGCGTCGTGGGCGCCCCGGACGACGCGACGTTCCCCGCCCCGCCGTACACGACGCTCGAGACGACGCCGGTGAGCCGCGAGAAGCCGTTCCTGTTCGTCGACGCGCGCGGTGCGTGGAACGTCCGCGTGCCCGCGGCGGCGCAGGGCACCCGCGGCATCACCTGGGCGAACGGCATGACGCCCGGGCGGTCGCTGCCGCTGCGCGACTTCTACGTCGCCCGCCCGGGGGACCCGGTCCACCGGATCAACGCCGAGCTCGCGCGCGGCAAGCACCTGCTGCTCACGCCCGGCGTCTACGACATCGACCGCAGCGTCGTCGCCAAGCGTCCCGGCACGGTCGTGCTCGGGCTCGGGCACGCGACCCTGACCGCTGCGCGTGGCGCGGTGCCGCTCGTCGTCGAGGACGCGCCCGGCATCGTGGTCGCGGGCGTGACGATCGACGCGGGTCCGACGAAGTCGCCCGTGCTGCTCCAGGTGGGGCGCCACGCCCACGGCCCGAAGCACCATGCGAAGGGCCCCGACCGCGCCCAGGCGCGGCGCGACCCGATCACGCTCAGCGACGTGTACTTCCGCGTCGGCGGGCCGCACCGCGGCAGCACCGATGTCGCGCTGCAGATCGACGCGGACGGCGTCGTCGTCGACCACACGTGGGTGTGGCGTGCCGACCACGGCGTCGAGGGCTTCACCGAGGGCGTCAACGGCGACACCGAGCGCTGGCGCACCAACCGCGGGCGCGTCGGCGTCGTCGTGAACGGCGACGACGTCACCGCGACCGGGCTGTTCGTCGAGCACTTCCAGCAGCACAACCTCGTCTGGAACGGCGAGCGCGGCCGCGTGGTGCTGTTCCAGAACGAGCTGCCGTACGACCCGCCCACCCAGGCCGACTGGACCAAGCCGGACGGCACGCTCGGCTGGGCCGGGTACAAGGTCGGCGACCGGGTCCGCACGCATGAGGTGTGGGGCGCCGGCGTGTACGTCTTCAACCAGAACAACCCCTCGATCGTCACCGAGCGCGGGTTCGAGGTGCCGAGGCGGCCCGGTGTGCGGCTCCACCACGTCATGACGGTCAACCTGAGCGCCGGCACGATCCGGCACGTCGTCAACGACGTGGGCGCGCAGGTCGACAACAGCAACACGGGCACGCCGTCGTTCGTCACCAGCTACCCGTGACCGCCGGGACAGGGCCACGACCGCACCCACCCGTGGCCCTGTCCCACCACCCCCCACCCGCCACCCAGCGGTTGCTCGGGCCCCGTGCCCGGATAGCCGGAGCATCCGCTGGGTCGGGCGGTGGGAAGGGGGTGCGCGAGCGGTGCGTGACTGGCGTGTGCCGCGGGCGCCTGGTCAATCCCCAGGTCGGCGGGGGAGGATCGCCCCATGTCGTTCACCGGCCAGTCCCGCATCCCGCGCACGCCGACCCCGCCGCAGGGCGAGACCGTCGCGCGCTACGACACCTACGTGCAGGCGCAGAAGGCCGTCGACCACCTGGCCGACAAGTCGTTCCCCGTGCAGATGGTCACCATCGTCGGGACCGACCTGCAGATGGTCGAGCGCGTCACCGGGCGGCTGTCGTACCCGCGCGCCGCGTCCGGGGGCTTCGTCTCCGGAGCATGGTTCGGCCTGTTCGTGGGTCTGCTGCTGTCGCTGTTCTCCGAGCCCGGCGGCGCGAGCCTGTTCCTGCCCGCGATCCTGATCGGCGGGGCGTTCGGCCTGCTCTTCTCGGTGCTCACCTACTCGTTCACGCGCGGGCGGCGTGACTTCACCTCGGCGAGCCAGATCGTCGCGTCGTCGTACGCGGTGCTGTGCCACGCCGAGAAGGCCCACCAGGCGCGTCAGCTCCTCGCGGAGATCGGGGGCGTCGTCTCGGGGTGGCCCGCGCGGCCGGTCCAGGACGCGCCCGTGCCGCCGGTGAGTGCGCTGCCGCCGACGACGACCACGCCTACGACGACGACGCCTACGACGACGACGACGCCCACGACGAGCACGCCTGCGGCGACGCCGCCCGTGAGCGCGCCGCCGCCGGCAACGCCGGACGCGACCGGTGGGACCGGGACGAGCACCGGCCCCACCGCCTGAGCGTCAGCGGCCCAGCAGCCCCGCCATCCACGCCTCGACGGCGTCCGGGTCGCGGGGGAGGGCCGCGGACAGGTTCTCGTTGCCGTCGGGCGTGACCAGGACGTCGTCCTCGATCCGCACGCCGATGCCGCGGTACTCCTCGGGCACGCGCAGGTCGTCGGACTTGAAGTACAGGCCCGGTTCGATCGTGAAGACCATGCCCGGCTCGAGCACGCCGTCCAGGTAGAGCTCGGCCCGCGCCTGCGCGCAGTCGTGCACGTCGATGCCGAGGTGGTGGCTCGTGCCGTGCACCATCCAGCGCCGGTGGTGCTGGTTCTCGGGCAGCAGCGACTCCTCGGCGGTGACCGGCAGCAGCCCCCACTCGTCGAGCCGCGCGGCGATGACCTCCATGGCGGCGTCGTGCACGTCGCGGAACCGGGCGCCCGGCACGGCGACGGCGAACGCGGCGTCGGCCGCGTCGAGCACCGCCTGGTACACCCGGCGCTGGACCTCGGTGAACGTGCCGTCGATCGGCAGCGTGCGCGTGACGTCGGCGGTGTAGAGCGAGTCGACCTCGACGCCGGCGTCGAGCAGCAGGAGCTCGCCCGCGCGCACCTGGCCGTCGTTGTCGATCCAGTGCAGCGTCGTCGCGTGGTCGCCGGACGCGGCGATGGTCTCGTACCCGACAGCGTTTCCCTCCTGGCGCGCGTGCCCGACGAACGTGCCCTCGACCACGCGCTCGCCGCGGGCGTGCTGCTGCGCGGCGGGCAGCGCGCGGACGACCTTCTCGAAGCCCTCGATGGTCGTCGCGACGGCGAGCCGCATCTGCTCGACCTCGTACGCGTCCTTCACGAGCCGCAGCTCGGACAGCGCCTCGACCAGGTGCTCGTCGCGGTCCGTCTGCTCCTGCGCGCCGCGCTCGGCCTCCTGCCGGCGGATCTCGTCGATCACGGCCTCGACGCCCGCGTCGACGTCGGGCACGACGAGGACCTGCACACCACCGTCACCGACGTCCTTGGCGACCGCGTCGCGCAGCTCGTCGATGTGCGCCGTCGCGATGCCCGTGAGCGTCTCGAGGTCCTCGAGCGTCGGCCGCGCCCCGACCCAGAACTCGCCGTAGCGCGAGTCGGAGAAGAACTCGCTCGTGTCGCGGCCTGCGAGCGGACGCATGTAGAGCACGGCGTGATGGGCGCTGCCGTCGTCGCCCGCACCGTCCTCGACGGGGTGCAGCACCAGCACGGCGTCCGGCTCCTGCTCGACGCCCAGGCCGGTCAGGTGCGCGAACCCGGAGTGTGGGCGGAACCGGTAGTCCGTGTCGTTCGACCGCACCTTGAACGTCCCGGCCGGCACGACGAGCCGGCGGCCGGGGAACACGGCGGACAGCGCGCTGCGGCGGGCCGCGGTGTGGTCGGCCGCGGCGGCGCGCGTGACCTGCGACGGCGGGCGGGGCGCCCAGCCGGACGTCACGAACTCGAGGAACGCGGCCGAGCCGGGGCGCTGCGAGCGGTTCGAGCCGCGCTCCTCGATCGGCTGGTCCTCGTTCCAGGTCTCGTCGCTGCTCGGCTCGCTGCTCGTCCGGTCGCTGCTCGTCCGGTCGCTGCTCGTCCGGTCGCTGCGCGCTGCGGTGTCGTCCGTCATGCCGTCATCCTCCCACCGCCCGCGGACGGCGCCGGATACGGTGCCCGTGTGCGCATCGACCTGCACGCCCACTCGTCGGCGTCCGACGGCACCCAGACCCCCGCCGAGCTGGTCGCCGCGGCGGCGGCCGCGGGGCTCGACGTCGTGGCGCTCACCGACCACGACACGACGGTCGGCTGGGACGCCGCCGCGCGCGCCGCGCGCGACGTGGGCATCGCCCTGGTGCGCGGCACCGAGGTCTCCGCGCGGTGGCGCGGGGTCAGCGTCCACCTGCTGTCCTACCTGCAGGACCCCACGCACGAGGCGCTGGTGCGCGAGCTCGAGCGCACGCGCGACGCGCGCCTCGGCCGGGCCCGGCGGATGGTCGAGCTGCTCGCCAGGGACGTGCCGATCACGTGGCAGGACGTCGTCGCGCAGTCGGACGACGCCGTGACGGTCGGGCGGCCGCACATCGCCGACGCGCTCGTCGCGAACGGGGTCGTGCCGACCCGCGACGCCGCGTTCGCGCGGCTGCTGCGCGCCGACGGCCCGTACCACGTGCCTCACTACGCCCCGGACGCGGCCGACGCGGTGCGCGCGATCGTCGCGGCCGGCGGGGTCCCCGTGTTCGCGCACCCGGGCGCCGACGCGCGCGGGCGCATCGTCCCCGACGAGACGTTCGACGAGCTCGCGGCAGCGGGCCTCGTCGGGCTCGAGGTCCATCACCGCGACCACTCACCCGCCCAGCGCGAGCGCCTCACCGCGCTCGCGGACCGGCTCGGGCTGCTCGTCACGGGTGGCAGCGACTATCACGGTGCAGGAAAGCTGAACGAGCTGGGGGAGAATCTCACCCGGCCGGAGACCCTGGCCGCGATCGAGGAGCGTGGCACGAGTGAAGTCGTCCGGTGAGCAGACCAGCGCGCTGAACAAGGCGGTGCGGTGATGGAGTTCGTCGACCTGAGGTTGTTCTCCTCGGTGTTCATCACGCTGTTCGTGATCATGGACCCGCCCGGGACCGTGCCGATCTTCCTCGGCCTGACGGGCGCGATGACGCGCAAGCAGCGGAACAAGGCGGCTTGGCAGGCCGTAGCCGTCGCCCTCGGCGTGATCGTCTCGTTCGCCGTGTTCGGCCAGTCGATCCTGTCGTACATGCACATCTCGCTCGCGGCGCTGCAGGCCTCGGGCGGGCTCCTGCTGCTGCTCGTCGCGATGGAGCTGCTGACCGGGAAGATGGAGGAGGCCCAGGCCTCCCCGAACAACAAGGTCAACGTCGCGCTCGTGCCGCTCGGCACGCCGCTGCTCGCCGGGCCGGGCGCGATCGTCGCGACGATGGTCTTCGTCAAGCAGACCGACGGCACGGCGGCCGACGTGCTCGCGATCGCGCTCGCGGTCGTCGCCGTGCACGTGTGCCTGTACCTGTCGATGCGGTTCGCCAACCTCATCCACCGGGTCCTCAAGGACTCCGGGACCATCCTCGTGACCCGCATCGCCGGTCTGCTGCTCGCCGCGATCGCGGTCCAGCTCATCGCCGACGCGGTCACCGCGTTCATCCAGGACGCCTGAGGCTCGGACCCGAGCCACCCGCGCACGACGACGCCCCCGGGCCGCCAGGCGGCTCGGGGGCGTCGTGGGTTCGTGCGGGGTGTCAGGCCTGCTCGGGCGCCGCAGCGGCGTCGGCGGGGCGACCGCCGCGCGTGCGACGACGGTTGCGCGACCGGGGCGCACGGGCCTCGCCCGAGCCCGGCTCGCCCGCGGCGGCACCGTCGGTCCCCGCCGTCGGGCGCTCGTTCGCGCCGGAGTCGGCGGTCGTCGTGCCGGCGTCGGCGCCGCCGGCCGCACCGCGCCCACGGCCGCCACGACGACGGCGACGACCCTCGCCGGAGCGCTCGCCCGTGCCGTCCTCGCGGGGCTCACGCGGTTCGCGCGGCTCCCGCGGCGCACGTGCCTCGCGCGCCTCGCCCGACGACGACCCACGGCCACCGCGGCCCGAGTCGCGTCCGCGCTCGCCGCTCTGGCCGCGACCGGCCGACGTGCCACCCTGACGGGTGCGCTTGCCGGTCTCGCCGAGGTCCTCGAGCGTCTCCGCGGCCAGGCCCTCGCGGGTCTGCTGCGACTTCGGCAGGCGCCCCTTGACACCCTCGGGGATGTCGAGGTCCGTGTGGATGTGCGGCGAGCTCGAGTACGTCTCGACCGGGTCGGGGATCCCGATGCCGAGCGCCTTGTCGATCAGGCCCCAGCGCGGCGTGTCGTCCCAGTCGACGAACGTGACGGCCGTGCCCTTGTTGCCCGCGCGGCCCGTACGGCCGGTGCGGTGCAGGTACGTCTTCTCGTCCTCGGGGCACTGGTAGTTGACGACGTGCGTGACGTCCTCGACGTCGATGCCGCGCGCGGCGACATCGGTCGCGACGAGCACGTCGACCTTGCCGTGGCGGAACGCGCGCAGCGCCTGCTCGCGCGCGCCCTGGCCCAGGTCGCCGTGCAGCGCGCCGGCGGCGAAGCCGCGCTCGTTGAGCTCGTCGGCCACCTTGGCTGCCGTGCGCTTGGTGCGCGCGAACACGATCGTCAGGCCGCGGCCACGTGCCTGCAGGATGCGCGCGAGGAGCTCGACCTTGTCGAGCGCGTGCGCGCGGTACGCGACCTGCTTGATGTTCTTGACGGTCTGGCTGCCGTCGTCGTCGGGGTCCTGCGCGCGGATGTGCGTGGGCTGCGACATGTAGCGGCGGGCCATCGCGACGACCGGGCCGGGCATCGTCGCCGAGAAGAGCATGGTGTGGCGCGTCGCCGGGGTCGCCGCGAGCAGCGTCTCGACGTCGGGCAGGAAGCCCAGGTCGAGCATCTCGTCGGCTTCGTCGAGCACGACGGTGCGCACGTGCGAGAGGTCGAGGTGGCGCTGCTTGAGCATGTCGATCATGCGGCCGGGCGTCCCGACGACGACGTCGACGCCCGAGTTCAGCGCGTCGATCTGCGGCTCGTACGCGCGGCCGCCGTAGACCTGCACGACGCGCACCGCACGCCGCGCGGACGCCGTCGCGAGGTCGCCCGCGACCTGCACCGCGAGCTCACGCGTCGGCACGACGACGAGCGCCTGGGGCTTGCCCGGCGCGCGCAGCTGGTCGTAGCCCACCTCGTCGCGCGCGACGATGCGGTTGAGCAGCGGGACACCGAAGCCGAGGGTCTTGCCGGTACCGGTCTTGGCCTGGCCGATGATGTCGTGCCCGGACAGCGCGACCGGCAGGGTCATCGCCTGGATGGGGAACGGGTGCGTGATGCCCGCGTCGGCGAGGGCCTGGACGATCTCGGGCCGGACGTCGAAGTCGGCGAACGAGGCGTCCACGGCCTGCACCGACGACGCGGTGCTGACGAGCGGGCGGGTCGAGGGGGCGGCGAGCGCCGAGGCGTGCTCGCTCGTGGGGGCGCTCTCGGGCGCGTCGAGGGTGCCGAGCTCGTCGGCGGGCAGGTGCGTGTTGGTCACGTTGGACTCTTCGGTGCAGGTGGCGGGCACGCGCGGTCCGGGTCGGGCGTCGCCGTCAGGGGACGGGTCGCGCGCGCCGGGCGCTGCGGAGGCGCCACAGGTGGCCGGCAGCCGATCGCGGATTTCGACTCGCGGACGACGCCCCGAGCGGGGCAGTGCGAGATGGTCGTGGCCGACCGGGCAACCGATGTACCCCACCAGCGTAGCCGACGAGCGTGCCGTCCCGGCCGGTGCCGCTCGTCACACGCCGCGTCGCGGCTGGCCCGTCGTGCGCGTGGGTGACGGGCGAGACACCGCCAACCGGGCCACCCGGGCGCGACCCGCTCTACGATCGACGGATGAGCAACGCCGCCGAGCCCACGCCCACCGACGCGCCGTCGACCTCGTCGCCGCAGCCGGCGACCGCGCCCCAGGCCAGCACGGCGGACGTCCTGGAGCTGCTCGGCCTCGTCGCCCAGCTCGAGCACGTGGCGTTCATGCGCCTCGCGTCGGACTGCGCGATCGCGCCCGACGCCGTGCAGGCGCTCGCCCTGTCCCGGTTCGCCGCCGCGGCCGTCGAGCGCCGCGACCGCGTGCTCGCGCGCGTCAGCGAGCTCGGTGCCGACCCGGCCGCGGTCATGGGGCAGTTCGACGACGTGCTCAGCGAGTTCGACGCCCGCACGCAGCCGAGCACGTGGTGGGAGCGGCTGCTCAAGGCGTACGTGGGCTACGGCGTGGCAGACGACTTCTGCCGGCTCGCGGCGCAGGGTCTCGACGACCGCTCGCGCACCGTGGTGCTCGAGGTCCTCGACGACGCGTCGCACGCCGAGCTCGCGGTCGCCGAGCTGGACGCAGCCGGCTCGGGGGACGGGGCGCTCTCGTCGCGGCTCGCGCTGTGGGGCCGCCGGCTCGTCGGTGAGGCGCTCGGCACGGTGCAGCGACTGCTCACGCAGCGCCCCGGCCTGGAGCGCCTCGTGCACGCGGGCTCGGTGCAGGAGCCGGATCAGTCCGACGCCGCCCAGCAGGCACAGGTGACCGGTGCGGCCACGCCCAACGCGCCCGCGAAGATCTTCGGCGAGCTCACCGCGCAGCACACGCGTCGCATGAGCCGCCTGGGCCTCACAGCCTGATCGTCCGGCCCCTCGGGGCACGAGCGGTCGTCGGCGGGAGCCCGCCCGAGGGTCCTCGGACGAGCCCCGCCGCAGCGCCCGTCAGATGGAGCCGAAGCCCACGCGCGGCTTGGTCTCGGCGCCGATCTCGACGTACGCGAGCGTCGCGGTCGGCACGACCACGCGACGGCCCTTGCTGTCCGTGAGCTCGAGCGCGGACTTGCCGGCGAGAGCGGCGGCGATCGCGGCGGACACCTCGTCGGCCGTCTGGTCGCTCTCCAGGGCGATCTCCCGCGTCACGTTCTGCACGCCGATCGTGATCTCCACGCCGTTCCTCCCGTCGTCGGCCACCGCGGCCGTACGCCGACGATCCTAGGCCGGTGCGCCGCGCGGCTCGCGCGTGTCCGCGACCAGCGAAAACCGGTGGGTTCGCCGCCTCGTCGTCGGCCCGCGTCCGCGCGTCAGCGGCGCGACGTCACTCGTCGTACTCGAGGTCGGGGCGCAGCAGGCCCTGGACGCCCGCCCACGCGAGCCGCGTCACCAGGTCGACCGCGTGCTCGGGGTCAGGTGCGTCCGGGCTGCGCAGGCGGTGCGTGGCCGCACCCTGCGCGAGCGAGATCAGCGAGACCGCGACGACCGTGCAGTCCTGCGGCGGCAGCCCCGTCACGCGCTCGAGCACCGCGGCGCACCGCTGTGCGGCCACCGACGACGCGTGCTTGACCCGCGCGCGCACGTCGTCGTCGTGCGTCACGTCGGACTCGAACAGCAGGCCCGAGGACTCGCCCGCGACCTCGACGAAGGTCATGTAGGCCCGCACGATCGCGGCGATGACCGCCTGACCGTCCCCGCGGTGCACCGGACCCTGCTCGATCGGCTGCACGGCCTCCTCGACCGCGCCCAGCAGGTCGGCACCGCACCGGTCGACGACCGCGAGGTAGAGGTCGAGCTTCGAGGGGAAGTGGCGGTACAGGACCGGCTTGCTCACGAGCGCGCGGTCCGCGATGTCGTCCATCGAGACGTGGTGGAAACCCTCGATCGAGAACAGCTCCTGCGCGATCGCGAGGACCTGAGCACGCCGCTCGCCGCCCGACATCCGCACGCTGCGCGGACGAGGCGTCGAGGCGTTCGAGTGCTCGGCCATGCGGCGCATGCTAGCCATCGAACGTTTCATCAGTGCGACGATGTCCGTATGAGCCAGGCGACCGTGCACCGATCGGGTGACCCGCGCCGCGGCCGTGGACCCACCCGGAGGTCGCGGCGCGCCGCCGCGCGCACCCGTCGTCGGGGTCTGGCCGCGCTGGTCACCGCGACGGCGCTCGTCGCCGGGGCCGGGACGGGATGGGCCGTGGCGGGCTCGTCGCGCGCGGGATCCGCAGCGGTGGCGAGCATCGCCGAGGCGACCTCGCTCGTGGTGGCCGACGACGTGCAGCGGGTGCGCTCGTCCGCGGTCGCGCGCGGCGACGGCCACCGTGACGTCCCGACCGAGCTCCCGACGCCCGTGGCGGCGCCGTCCGACCTCGACGCGTCGCTCAGCGCGGGACGCGAGCCGGTCCCGGCCGTGACGCTGCCGCCGGGGCTCACCGCCGACGACCTCGCGGCCGGGCTGCTGGGGCGCGACGTGCCCGTGAGCGCGTCGGGTGATCTCGTGGTCGTGCCGGGGTCCGCGAGCGGGCCGGGCACCGGCGCGGTCAAGCGCGTGCGGGTCGAGGTCGAGGGCGGGCTCGCGGTCGACGGCGAGCGGTTCGCGGCGTTCGTCATGGCGACGCTGAACGACCCGCGCGGCTGGGGGGCCGACGGCTCGGTGTCGTTCGACCGCACCGACTCCGACGCCGACCTGCGCGTGGTGCTCGCCTCGCCGGACCTCGTCGACGAGCTGTGCGCGCCGCTGGCGACCAACGGCAAGGTCTCGTGCGGCCGCAACGGGCACGCGGTGCTCAACCTGCTGCGCTGGGTCGAGGGGTCGCCGGCGTACGGCGACGCGCTCTCGCCGTACCGGAACTACCTCGTGAACCACGAGGTCGGGCACCTGCTCGGCCACCCGCACCAGCGGTGCCCCGGCCCGGGTCAGGTCGCGCCGCTCATGCAGCAGCAGTCGTACAGCGTCACCCCCTGCACGCCGAACCCCTGGCCGCACCCCGAGAGCTAGTGCGCGGCTCGAGTGAGCGGTGCCTGTGCTGCGGTCTGGGTGAGCGGTGCCGGTGCGGTCGGTGTGGGTGGGGCGTGATGGGATGCGGGGCGTGACCACGAACGCGCCCGTGCTGCGCCGGCCCGCGTTCGCGGACGGGCCCGGCTGGGGCCCCGGCGCGTCGGTCGAGCTGGACGAGGTGCAGCGGGCCGCGGTCGCGTGGGCCCGTGACGTGGGCGCCGGCCGTGCCGGGGCGGACGACGAGCGCGCGCTCCTGGTCCTCGGCGCACCCGGCACCGGTCGGTCGACGGTCGCGCTCGAGGCCGCGGTCGCCGCGGTGCACGCGGGCCTGCCCCCCGACGAGCTCCTGGTGCTCGCGGCGACGCGACGCGGTGCGGCGGACCTGCGGGACCGGCTCGCGGCGCGCCTACCGGTCACGTCCGGCCGGCCCCTGGTCCAGACTCCCGCGGCGGCAGCGTTCGCGGTGCTCCGAGCGCGTGCGGTCTGGCTCGGGGAGCACCCACCCACGCTCGTGTCCGGCCCCGAGCAGGACCTGGTGCTCGCCGAGCTGCTCGCAGGGCACGCGGCCGGTGAGGGCGCGGCGATCGACTGGCCGCCCCGTGTGCGCGCCGAGGCACTCGGTGTGCGCGCCTTCCGCGACGAGCTGCGCGACCTGCTGATGCGGGCCGCCGAACGCGGGCTGGGGCCGGCCGAGCTCGACGCGCTCGGCCGCGAGCACGGCCGGCCGCAGTGGTCGGCGGCCGCGCAGGTCTATACCGAGTACCTCGACGTGCTCGACCTGCGTGCGGGCACGCCCGATGCGGGGACGCGTCTCGACCCCGCGGTCGTCGTGGCCGAGGCGGCGCGCGTGCTCGCGTCGTGGGAGCGGGACGTCCCGGGTGCGCGCGCGCCGGGCTGGCGGCTGGTCGTCGTGGACGACCACCAGGAGAGCACCTCGGCCACCGCGGCGTTCCTGTCGGTCCTGGCGGACCGAGGCGCACGCCTGCTCCTGACGGCGGACCCGGACACCGCCGTGCAGACGTTCCGCGGCGCCGAGCCGTCGCTCGTCGCACGGTCCACGTCGCCGCGCGGGCCGGGCGTGGGCGAGCTGGGCGCGCGACGGCTCGTCCTGCCGGTCGCGTGGCGGCACGCCGGCGCGCTGCGCACGGTCGTCGAGCGCGTCGCCGACCGGATCGGCACGGTCGGCGTCGCCGCGCACCGCAGGCCGGCTCCCGGCCGACCCACGGATCCGGCATCGCCCGAGGCCGTGCGGGTCGCGATCCTGCCGAGCGGTGCGCAGGAGGCCGCGTTCGTGGCGCGCGAGCTGCGGCGTGCGCACCTGCACGACGGGGTCGCGTGGGAGCGGATGGCCGTGATCGCGCGCTCGGGTGCGCAGGTGACCGCGCTGCGGCGCGCGCTCGCCGGCGCCGCCGTCCCGGTCACCGTCCTCGGCAGCGACGTGCCCCTGCGCGACGAGCCGGCGGTACGGCCCCTGCTGGACGCGATGGCCGTGGCGTGCGGGACGGCCGAGCTCGACGCGGTGCTCGCGGCCCGGCTCGCGTGCTCGCCCTTGGGCGCGCTCGATCCCGTCGGCCTGCGCCGCGCACGGCGCGCGCTGCGGGCCGAGGAGCTCGCGGGCGGCGGTGGTCGCACGAGCGACGCGTTGCTCGTCGAGGTGCTCGACGAACCCGGGCGCGCCGCGACCCTGCCGCCCACCGTGGCCGGGCCGCTCGAGCGGCTCGCGCGCGTGCTGCAGGCGGGGCGGGCCGCTGCCGCACGGTCCGGTGCCGACGCCCAGGGGGTCCTGTGGGCGCTGTGGGACGCGGCCGAGTGTGCCGAGCCGTGGCGCCGCGCAGCGCTCACGGGCGGGGCGGCCGGTGAGCGCGCGGACCGTGACCTCGACGCGGTCGTCGCGCTGTTCCGCGCCGCCGAGACGTTCGTCGAGCGCATGCCGCGCACGTCGCCGGGCGCGTTCGTCGACTGGCTGCGGTCGCAGGACCTGCCGTCGGACTCGCTCGCGCCGCGGGCACGCCGGGCGGCGGTCTCGGTGCTCACGCCCGCGGGTGCGGCCGGCGGCGAGTGGGACGTGGTCGCGGTCGCGGGCGTGCAGGACGGCGTGTGGCCGGACCTGCGCCTGCGGGACTCGCTGCTCGGCGCCCAGGCGCTCGTCGACGTCGTCTCCGGCAGGTCCGCGCAGGGCTCGTCGGTGCCGGACGCCCGCGCGGCCGTGCTGGCCGACGAGCTGCGCTCGTTCGCGGTCGCCGTCTCGCGTGCACGTCGCTCGCTCGTCGTGACGGCCGTCGCGGACGCCGACCAGCAGCCGTCGCCGTTCGTCGACCTCGTCGAGCCGCCCGGGGCGGAGGCCGACCACCGGCGCACGCAGGTCGAGCCCGCGCTCGACCTGCGCGGGCTCGTGGCACAGCTGCGGGCCACGCTCGAGGCGGCCGCGCAGCAGGGCGTGGAGCCGGACGCGGGGGCCGTGCGGGCGCTCGCGGACCTGGCCGCGCGCGGCGTGCCGGGAGCGGACCCGAGCCGCTGGCACGGGCTCGCCGAGCCCAGCAGCACCGCCCCGCTGTACGCACCCGACGAGCCCGTGCGCGTCTCGCCGTCGAAGCTCGAGACAGCGCACCGGTGCGCGCTGCGCTGGGCGCTCGAGGCCGCGGGCGGCAGCGCCGGGACGAGCGGTGGGCAGTCGCTGGGCACGCTGGTGCACGAGATCGCCCAGGCGCACCCGAATGGCACGCACGCCGAGCTCGCCGCGGCGCTCGACGAGCGCTGGGACACCCTCGGGCTCGGCTCGGGCTGGCCCGCGCGCGCGACGCGCGCGAAGGCGGACGCGATGATCGAACGCCTCGCCGGCTACCTCAAGGGCGCGGGTGAGGCGCTCCTGGTCGAGTCGGACTTCCGGCTGCGCACCGAGCGCGCACTGGTGCGCGGCAGCGCCGACCGCATCGAACGCGACCTCGAGCACCCCGACCAGGTCCGGGTCGTCGACCTCAAGACGGGCGCGAGCCCGCCGTCGAAGGACCAGTCGGCGCAGAACCCGCAGCTCGGCGCGTACCAGCTCGCGGTCGACGCGGGGGCGTTCGCGGCGCTGCCGCCCGGCACGACGAGCGCGGGTGCGCAGCTCGTGTACCTCGGGACCGGCAAGACTGGCGCCGTGCGCGAGCAGGAGGCGCTGGGACCCGAGGAGGACGGGCCGTCGTGGGCGCGCACGCTCGTCGACGAGGTCGCGGAGAAGATGGCGGGCTCGGCGTTCACCGCGACGGCGAACGACCAGTGCGACCGTTGCCCGGTGCGTCGCTCGTGCCCCGTGCGGGCCGAGGGCGGACAGGTGGTCGCGTGACGGACACGACGCAGACCTCGGCGGCCCGGGCCACGGTGCCCGAGGGGCCGGTGCCTGACGGGCCGGTGCGCGAGGGGCTGGCGCACGACGCGCTGGTCCCGGGGCCTCGCGCGCCCGAGCCGGTCGAGACCGGTGTGCCGCTCGTGGGAGCGGAGCAGATCGCGCGCCTGCTGGGACGCGACCTTCCGACCGCGGAGCAGCGCCGCATCATCGAGGCACCGCTCGAGCCGGTGCTCGTCGTCGCCGGTGCGGGCTCGGGCAAGACCGAGACGATGGCGGGCCGGGTCGTGTGGCTCGTCGCGAACGGACTCGTCGAGCCGCAGCAGGTCCTCGGGCTCACGTTCACCCGCAAGGCGGCGGGCGAGCTCGCCGAGCGCGTGCGGCTGCGGCTGCGGCGCCTCGCGCGTGCCGCGGCGGAGGCCGGCGTCGTGCTGCCGGGGCGGGCGCACCTCGACGACGACGTGCTGGGCGGGCGCCCGACGATCTCGACGTACAACGCGTACGCGGCCTCGCTCGTGCGGGACCACGCGCTGCGGCTCGGCATCGACCCGTCCGCGCGCCTGCTCGGCGAGGCCGCGCAGTGGCAGCTCGCGAGCGAGGTCGTCGAGGCGTGGCAGGAGGACCTGGAGATCGACGCCGCGGTGTCGACCGTCGTCGAGGCGGTGCTCTCGCTGTCGGGCGCGCTCGACGAGCACCTGCTCGACCCGGCGGCGGCGCAGGACGGCATCGCGCGGATCTGCGAGGACATCGCGGCGACCCCCGCGGGCGAACCTCCGCGCGCGCCGTACGCGGAGGTGACGCGGCTCGTCGGCTCGCTCGCGCAGCGTTCGCGCCTGCTCGACGTGGTGGCCGCCTACCGGGCACGCAAGCGCGCGAGCGACGCGATCGACTTCGGCGACCAGGTCGCGCTCGCCGCGCGCCTCGCACGTGAGGTGCCCGAGGTCGGCGCCGCGGAGCGCGACCGGTTCGCGGTCGTGCTGCTCGACGAGTACCAGGACACGTCGTACGCGCAGCTGTCGTTGCTGTCGGGGCTGTTCGGCGACGGCCACCCCGTCATCGCGGTGGGCGACCCCCACCAGTCGATCTACGGGTGGCGCGGCGCGAGCGCGGGCGGCCTCGAGCGCTTTCCCACGACGTTCCGGCGTGCCCCGGCCCACGGTGGGGGACCGGCCGAGGTGCTCGCGCTGTCCACGTCGTGGCGCAACGACGTCGCGGTGCTCGACGCCGCGAACCTCGTGGCCGCGCCGCTGCGCGCGGGCGCGACGCGCGTCGCCGTCCCCGAGCTCGCCGCCCGCCCGACCGCGGGGCCCGGCCGGGTCGACGCGCTCCTGACGCCCACGGTCCTGGACGAGGCGCAGGCCGTCGCCGAGTTCGTCGCTGCGCACTGGCGGGCCGCGGGTCACGGCCCGGGCGGCGGGCGGGTCAGCGCCGCGGTGCTGTGCCGCAAGCGGTCGCAGTTCGGCGCGCTGCGCCGGGCGCTGCGGGCCCAGGGGCTCCCGGTCGAGGTCGTCGGGCTCGGCGGGCTGCTGTCGACGCCGGAGGTCGTGGACGTGGTGGCGGCTCTGCAGGCGGCGTACGACCCGTTGCGCGGCGACGCGCTCGTGCGGCTCGTCACCGGGGCGCGCACCCGCCTCGGGGCGTCCGACCTGCACGCGCTCGCGGCGTGGGCCGCCGAGCTCGCGGGGCAGCGTTCGGGCCGGGCACCGGGCGTGGAGGTCGACGTGATCGACGAGCGCAGCATCGTCGACGCGCTCGACGACCTCCCTCGCCCGGTATGGCGCAGCGTGGACGGCCGCTCGCTGAGCGATGCCGGCCGCGCCCGGCTCGGCGAGCTCGCGGCGCTGCTGCGCACGCTGCGCGCGCACGCGTACCTCGCGGTGCCGGACCTGGTGGCCGAGGCCGAGCGCCTGCTGGACCTCGACATCGAGGTCGCGGCGCGCGCGAGAGTGGGTGTGGGCCGCGCGCGAGCGCACCTGGACGCGTTCCGCGACGTGGCGGTCGACTTCGCCCGCTCGGTCGACGCGCCGACCCTCGGGGGCTTCCTGTCCTGGCTCGAGGCCGCCGACGCCCGCGAGAACGGTCTCGAGATGCCGGTCACCGAGCCGGATGCGGACGCGGTCCAGCTCATCACCATCCACGCGGCCAAGGGCCTCGAGTGGGACGTCGTGGCGGTCGCGGGGCTCGTCGACGGCGTGCTGCCCGCAACCGCGACTCAGGGCAAGGACGGACCGAAGGACTCGGGGTGGCTCGTCGGCCTGGGCGAGCTGCCCTACCCGCTGCGCGGCGACGTCGACGACCTGCCCCAGCTCGCCTACGCGGGAGCGGAGAGCCCGAAGGAGCTCGAGGAGCGCCGCAAGCAGTTCCTGCGAGACGCGGGCGAGCACGAGGTCGCCGAGGAGCGCCGCCTCGCCTACGTGGCGCTGACCCGCGCGAAGAGCCGCCTGCTGCTGACCGGTGCGTGGTGGGGCGACGGCAAGACCGTGCGACGACCCTCGACGTTCCTCCTCGAGCTCGCCGAGGCGGGCCTCGTCGACACCGAAGGGTGGGCGGGGGAGCCCGCCGCGGGCGAGGCCAACCCGGCCGCGAGCCAGGTGGTGACGGGCGTCTGGCCGGCTGACCCGTTCGCGCTCGAGGACGGTCCCGGTCGGCGGCCTGCGGTCGAACAGGCCGCGGGGTGGGTGCGCGCGGCGCTCGCCGACGCGCGTGGGGAGTCGGCGAGCGACGACCGGTCCCCGTGGGAGACCTTGGCCCGCACGTTGCTCGACGAGCAGCGGGCCGCGCGCCAGTCGTCGGGAGTGGTCGAGCTCCCCTCGCACCTGTCGGCGTCCGCGCTCGTGCGGCTCGGCGCGGACGCGGGCGAGTTCGCGCGCGGGCTGCGCCGGCCGGTCCCGCCCGAGCCGTCCGGCCGCGCGCGGCTCGGTACCCGGTTCCACGCATGGGTCGAGGGCTACTTCGGCGCGGCCACGCTCGTCGACCTCGACGCTCTCCCAGGGGCGGAGGACGACGACCTCGACGGTCCCGACGACGTCGACGTCGACGAGGCGCGCCTGCGCGCTGCGTTCCTCGCCTCGCCGTGGGCGGACCGCCGACCGCTGGAGATCGAGGCCGACGTCGAGACGCACGTGGCGGGGTACGTGCTGCGCTCGCGGATCGACGCGGTCTTCCCGGCGGCAGCGGGCGACCCGGTCGAGCAGGGCGGCGTCGTCGTCGTGGACTGGAAGACGGGCGCTCCGCCGCGCGACGAGGCGACGCGCGCGGCGCGGGAGCTGCAGCTCGCCGTGTACCGACTCGCGTGGTCACGCCGGTCGGGGACGCCGCTCGACCGGGTCGCCGCCGCGTTCCACTACGTCGCGAGCGGCGAGACCGTGTGGCCCGCGCGCCTGCTCGGCGAGCGCGAGATCGCCGACCTGCTCGTCGCGGTCACGGAACCGGCCTGACGCCTCGCATCACGGCCCTGGGCCGGCCGCATGCGTGAGGCGGGGCCACCTGTGACCGGGACTCACCCGTGAGGCGGGCGCAGCAGTGACGTGGGCTCAGGCGTACGACGAGACCGCGGCGACCGGGGCGGTGGGTGCCTCGTCGTGCCAGATGTTCTCGGCCGGCGTCGTGCGCGTGTGCTCGTCGAGGTCCTCGAGCATGGCCACGGCGTCCGCGACGACGTCCTCGTTGCCTGCCCGCACGCCGTACAGCAGCCACCGTGCCAGCGCGAGCTCACCCGCGAGCAGAGCGCGCTCGGTCAGGTGCGGGTCGAGCAGCTCGGTGCGGCGCAGCTGGTACGCCTCGAGGATCGAGTCCGCGGCGTCCGGCGGCGCGGCGACGAACAGCCACGACAGGTCGTCGGCGGGGTCGGCCACGCTCGCGTCACCCCAGTGCAGGATGCCGCTGACCTCACCGCCGCGCACGAGGATGCGCTCGTTGGTCAGGTCGCCGTGCACCACCGTGGGACGGAACCGCCACAGCGCGACGTCCTCGAGGCGCTCCTCCCACCGGCGCAGCAGCGTGGGCGGGACCTTGCCGGTGCGGGCGGCCTCGTCGACCTCGGCCTGCCGCCGCCGGCGGTACTCGCCCGCGTCGTAGACGGGCAGGCCGGCGTTCTCGACGACGTTCGTCGGCAGCTCGTGGACCGCGGCGATCGCTCGCCCCAGCGACGCGCACAGGCCCGGTCCGGGCTCGAGGTCGGCCACGTCGAGCGTGTGGCCGGGGATCTCGGCGTGCACCGCGGCGCGGCCGCCCTCGGGCAGGTGCGCGAAGCCGACGGGCGCGGGCACCGCGAACGGGAGGGTGCCGTCGTGCACGGCGCGGTCCAGGCCGGCGAGGAGCTCGACCTCGGCCTCGAGCGCGGCGCCTGCGGCGGCGTGCACGGGGGCCCGCACGACCCAGCGTCCCCGGGCGGCGTCCACGACGACCGCGATGTCGAAGTCGGTCCCGGGGTGCGCGGGTCGCCGGACGTCGAAGGCGTCCAGGCCCGGCACGGCCACCGTGGCCAGGGCGGCGAGGGCGAGCGGGGATCGAGGCACGTGCTCAGCGTAGGCGGCGCGCGGCGCGGACACGTGCACACGCCGCGGCGTGTCCGTCCCATTCGTCCTGACTTGATGACCGCGCGGCCGTAGGTCGTCGGTGCCTCGAGGTCACGGCGTCGCCGGGCGGACGCGGGAGCCGCGCGCGGCGCGCGGGCGCCACGGACGCGCGGCGCCACGAGGGGCCACGGACGCCGCGCGAGGAGGGAGCGGCGCACGCGTACGGTGGCGCGGTGAGGTCGGACGAGCTGCCCCTGTCCCGTGCGGTCGTCGACCGCGGCGCGCACCTGCGCGACGAGCACCACCTGGCCGCGTTCCTGGCCGCCAGCACGACGCGCGTGGTGCTGGTGCGCGAGGGCCGTGTCCCCGTGGACGGCACGGGTGCGCTCGTCCTGAGCACGGTCGCCGACGCGCGTGCGACCTCCGGACGCACGGACGAGGACTCCTGGCTGCTCCTGGGCGTCGACGACGAGATCGCCTACCTGGGCCTGCGGGTCGCGGGCAGCCCGGACGAGACCACGGACCTGCCGCGCGAGGGCAGCCCGGCCGATCGCCTGGTCCACGCGACGACCGCATCGACGCACGCCGCGTCCTCGCGGTCCGACGAGCAGCACGCGCACCACGCGCCGCCCGCCGCGCGTGAGGCGGTGCGCTGGGCGTCGCCCCGCGAGATCGGCGCGGCGCTCCCGGCGCGCGACGCGGGGCTCGTCACGACCGCGGTGGCGCTCGACGCGTGGCACGAGCGGCACCCGCGCTGCCCGCGCTGCGGCGGCCCGACCCGCGTGACGCAGGCCGGCTGGGTCCGGGCCTGCACGGTCGACGGCTCGGAGCACTACCCGCGCACGGACCCGGCGGTGATCATGGCGGTCCTCGACGCCGACGACCGGCTGCTCCTCGGGCACGCGCGCGCCTGGGCCCCGGCGCGGTACTCGACGCTCGCGGGGTTCGTGGAACCGGGGGAGGCGCTCGAGCACGCGGTGCGCCGCGAGGTCGCCGAGGAGACGGGCGTCGTCGTCGGCGACGTGACGTACGCCGGGAGCCAGCCGTGGCCGTTCCCCGCGTCGCTCATGGTCGCGTTCGTCGGCCGCGCGCTGACCACCGACGTGCAGGTGGACGGGGTCGAGGTCGAGCTCGCGCGCTGGTTCACGCGCGACGAGCTCGCGCGCGCGATCGTCGACGGCCACGTCATCCCGCCGTCGTCCTCGTCGATCGCGCGGGCGTTGATCGAGGACTGGTTCGGCGGTCCGCTGCCGCACACGACGGCGACGTTCTGACGGTCGCGGACGACAGTCCCCCGTCGTCCGCCACCTCGGCTGCGGCCTCGCCCGCGACCCGCGGGCTCAGGACAGGCGGCTGCGGACCTCGACGAGCGAGGGGTTCGTCGCCGCCGAGCCGTCCGGGAACAGGACGGTCGGCACGGTCTGGTTGCCGTCGTTGAGGGAGGCGACGAGGTCGGCCGCGTCCGGGTGCTGCTCGATGTCGACCTCGGTGTAGCCGATCCCGGCCGAGTCCAGCTGCGTCTTGAGTCGGCGGCAGTACCCGCACCAGGTGGTCGAGTACATCGTGATCGTGCCGGGGGCGGGCAGGGCCTGGGTGGTCATGGGTCCTCGTCGTTCCTCGTCGGGTGGGTCGTCAGGAGGGTGGTGCCGGACACCGTCCACCCGTGCCAACCACGGACGCCCCCGGGGGATTCCGCGGCCTGTGCGTGAGCGCGGCGACGTGTGGGCGACGCCTGCGAGACTGTGCGGCGATGTCCCCCGACGACCTGCTCACCGCGCTCGATCCCGAGCAGCGTGCCGTGGCGACCGCGCTGCGCGGTCCGGTGTGCGTGCTCGCGGGCGCGGGCACGGGCAAGACGCGCGCGATCACGCACCGCATCGCCTACGGCATCCGCACGGGCGTGTATCGCGCCGACCATGTCCTCGCCGTGACGTTCACGGCGCGTGCGGCGGGTGAGATGCGCACGCGGCTGCGCTCGCTCGGCGCGTCGGGCGTCCAGGCACGCACCTTCCACGCCGCGGCGCTGCGCCAGCTCACGTTCTTCTGGCCCAAGGTCGTCGGCGGCGCGCCCCCGCGGCTGGTCGAGGCGAAGGCGCAAGTGGTCGCCGAGGCTGCGCGCCGGGTCGGCCTGCCCGCGGACCGCACGGGCGTACGGGACCTCGCCAGCGAGATCGAGTGGGCCAAGGTCAGCCTCGTCGTGCCCGACGAGTACGCGGTGGCGGCCGCCGCGGTCGACCGGCCGGTCCCGGGCGGGCACGACGCCGCCGCGGTCGCGCGCCTGATGACCGCGTACGAGCAGGTCAAGGACGAGCGCGGCGTCATCGACTTCGAGGACGTGCTGCTCCTGCTCGCGGCGATGCTGGCCGAGCGGCACGACGTGGCGCGCGAGGTGCACGGCCAGTACCGGCACTTCGTCGTCGACGAGTACCAGGACGTGAGCCCGCTGCAGCAGTACCTGCTCGACCAGTGGCTCGGCGGGCGTCAGGAGCTGTGCGTCGTCGGCGACCCGTCGCAGACCATCTACTCGTTCGCCGGCGCGACCCCGCACCACCTGCTCACGTTCGCGCGCTCCCACCCGGACGCCCAGGTGGTCCGGCTCGTGCGCGACTACCGCTCGACCCCGCAGGTGGTGGAGCTCGCCAACCGCGTCATCGCGGCGGCGGGCCGCGGCGCGGTCGCCCCGCTCGAGCTGCGCGCGCAGCGCCCCGACGGCCCGGCCGTGCGGTGGGCCGCGTACGCCGACGACGAGGCGGAGGCCGCGGGCATCGCGGCAGCGGCCGCGCGGCTCGTCGCGGACGGCGTCCCCGCGTCGCAGGTCGCGGTGCTGTACCGGACGAACGCGCAGGCGGAGGCGTTCGAGGAGGCACTCGCGACGGCCGGTGTGCCCTACCAGGTGCGCGGCGGCGAACGGTTCTTCGCTCGCCGCGACGTGCGGGAGGCGATCGTGTTCCTGCGCGGCGGCGCGCGCGTCGCGGACGCGCAGGCGCCGCTGGGACAGGCGGCTCGGGACCTGCTGCGCAACGCGGGCTGGACGGAGCAGGCGCCGCCGACGCGCGGTGCGGCGCGCGAGAAGTGGGAGGCGCTCAACGCGCTCGCGGGCCTGGCCGACGAGGTCGAGGCCCGGGCGCGGCTGACCGGGGGAGAGCCGGCGACGGTCGCGGATCTCGTGGCCGAGCTCGACGAGCGGGCCGCGGCGCAGCACGCGCCCACGGTCGAGGGCGTCACGCTGGCCTCGCTGCACGCGGCCAAGGGCCTCGAGTGGGACGCCGTGTTCCTCGCGGGTCTCAGCGACGGGCTGCTGCCGACGTCACTCGCCGAGACGCCTGACGCGATCGAGGAGGAGCGCCGCCTGCTCTACGTGGGCGTGACGCGTGCCCGCGAGCACCTGCAGCTGTCCTACGCGCGCTCCCGGCTCCCGGGCGGGCGGGCCACACGGCGCGCGTCGCGCTTCCTGGAGGCGCTGTGGCCGGGGGCGGCCGGACCGGCGCGGCCGGCGCGCGGGGGCGCCGGCGGGGACGACGAGCTCGACCCTCGCACGCGGGCGGCGCTCGACGCGCTCACGCGATGGCGCGCGGAGCGAGCGCGTGACCTGGGGGTCAGCACCGGGCGGGTCCTCGCGACGCACGTCCTGCACACGCTCGCCCGCCGCCGCCCGGCTTCGCGCGAGGAGCTCGCGCTCGTGCCGGGGATCGGCGCCCAGACGCTGGCCGTGCTCGGCGACGACGTGCTCGCCGTGCTCGCGTCGAGCGCTCCCGTCGCCGGTCCGTACGGCGGCGGCTGAACCGGACGCCCGGGCGTCCGGGACGCACGCGCACGGGCGGTCGGGACCGCCCGTGCCGCGCCGCGCGGGGGACGCCGGGAAACTCGTCGAGAACTCGCCCGTTTATTCAGTTGTCCCGCCTGCGACGACGCGCCTAGGGTGTATCCCGTCCTGGTAAGCAGACGTGCGCCGACGAGGTGCGGGTCGATCCCGAGAGGAGGTGGGCAGCGGTGAAGTTCCAGATCACGATGGCGGTTCGGTCGAGCGATGTGCTCCCGACGCGTTTCCTCGCGCCCACCTATGTCGGGCTCAAGGGGCGTGCTGTGCCCGCTTCGTGGCGCGTGTCGATCTCCGCGTCCCGCAAGCGTCACAACGGGACGGCTCTCGACGTGACGGCACTCGACCCCTCTGGGGCTTCGATGGTCTAGACCTCTCCGGTCTCAGGCCGCGGAAGCCCTCACAGGCTCCGCGGCCTTTCTCTTTCTCCGGTGATCCCGGCGGAGGACGGAACGCGGACGCTGCACCGCAACCCGATCGCCCGCAGGACACCAGGAGGACATCGTGCGGCTCACGACGCTGCTCGACACCAGCGGATCAGGCCCCTGGCCGACCAGCAGCACCGCGACCACCGACGACCGCGCCTTCGACCGACTGGTCGAGGGGCTCATCCCGTGCCGGAACGAGGACCCCGAGCTCTGGTTCGCCGAGCAGACGGCCCGAGTCGAGCAGGCCAAGGCGCTCTGCCGCGAGTGCCCGATCATGGCCGGCTGCCTTGCCGGCGCGCTCGAGCGCGAGGAGCCGTGGGGCGTCTGGGGTGGCGAGGTGTTCATCGGTGGTGTGGTCGTCCCGACCAAGCGTGGTCGGGGCCGTCCGCGCAAGCACCCGGCGGCCTGACGGCCGCAGTCGGACCATCCGGCCTGACGGCCGCCGTCGGACCACTCGGCCTGACGGCCGCCGTCGGATCGCCCGACCCCTGGGCGGTGCACCCGCATGCCGGGTGCGCCGCCCATCGGCGTTCCCGGGGGAGCGCGTCCGGCAGACCGAGCTCGAGGGTCGCGCCGCCGAGCCGGTGCGGCGAGTCGGGTGCGTCGAGGTGCGCGAGCACGGCGGCGGCCGCGAGCCCGGCGGCGACGCTCGCGACGGCAGCGGGCTCGGGCGGCGGGGACGTCGCCGACCCCGCGGCGAGCGCGCCGGCGAGCGAGGGCCACACGGGGTCCGCATCGCGTCGGTGCAGGTCGAGGCAACGCAGGCACGGGTCGCGCCCCGGCACGACGAGCGGTCCGAGGACCGTGTCGGCTTCCCGGAGCACGACGCTCAGGTGCGGTGTCCCGCGGTTGACCAGGCGTGCGGCGAGTGCGGAGTCCACCGCGTCGTCGGAGACGACCACGACGAGGTCGACCATGGCGCGGTCGACCATGGCGCGGTCGACCGCGGCGAGGTCGACCGCGGGCGAGGGCGCTCGCGCGCCGGGGGTCGTGCCGCTCGGCGCCGGTTCCGTCGCGACGGTCGGGGCGATCCCCGCCACGACGTGCACCGCGGCCGGGAGCCTGGGGCGCCCGACGTCCTGCCAGCGGTACCCGCTCGGGCCGACGTCCGCGGACCGGACCGGCCGCGGGTCCTCGAGCACGAGTCGGCCGACGCCGGCGGCCGCCAGCGCGGCCGCGATGCCGAGCCCCGTGCTCCCGAGTCCGACGACCCCGACCGCACGGTCCGCGCGCGCGGCGACCGCAGCACCGCCGTCGCCGTCGGGCCGCAGCAGCCCCAGCACGCGGGCGTCGGCGCCCGCGGGGCCGGTCGTGGTGCGCCGGCTCGCGGGTTCGGTGACGCCCGCCTCCGCGAGCTGGTCGAGCAGGGCAGCCAGCCGGACGGCGTCCAGGCGGGGGTCGGCGGCCAGCGGGCCGAGCGACGCGCCGTCGCCGAGCCCGGCGAGCACGCGTGCCTCGTACGACGTGAGTCCGTCCACGCGCACGGCCCACCGGCGATCGGTGCCGATCTGCACCTCGCCCGGTCCCCGGCGCACCACGCGCATCCCGCTCCGCAGCCTCACGCGGTCAGGCTGCCACCGGTGCGCGCCTCGTGACCCCCGTCGTCCACAGGTCCGGGCCTGTGGCCCGGACAGCCCCCCGGACAGCCCGGACAGCGCGAAGGGCGTCGTCCTGGCCGGACGACGCCCTTCGGACGAGTTCTGCGGAGCTCAGGCCTTGCCGAGGATGCGGTTGAGCTTGGTGCCACAGACGGGACAGATGGCCTTGGCCATCTTGCGCCCCGACTCGGAGACGACGACGTCGCCCTCCGCCTCACGCTTCTCCTTGCACTTCACGCAGTAGAACTCGCCCGCATAGGTCTCAGCCATGTGGTCCTCCTCGCACGTCGTCCGGTGCACCGGGCCACGTGCGGCCGACGGTGGCCGGGCAGAGCGATGGCCTGCCCGAGCGCGAACAACAGTAGTCGGCCGGGCGCTGCGCGCCGTGAGGCGCGCGTGTCGGTGCGCCGCACCGTGCGTCCGTCCGGGTGGTTCCGGAGGGCCCGGCGTCAGCCGTGCGGGTGATGACACGTGTCGGTCGGGCTCCGGGTCGTCCACAGCCCAAGGGTGTCGAGGTGGGCGGGTCGCGCTAGCGTGCGGGCTGTGCACCCGACGTACGACCTGACGCAGGTCGACCAGGAGGTCGAGGTCCGGCGCTCGCGCAAGCGCGTGCGTACGGTCACGGCGTGGCGCGAGGGCGGCCGCACGGTCGTGGCGATCCCCGCGCGGTTCACGCGAGCCCAGGAGGCGGAGTGGGTGCGGCGGATGCTCGTGCGCCTCGCGACGCAGGAACGCCGCAGGCGCCCGTCGGACGACGAGCTCGCGTCCCGCGCCGCGGACCTCTCGTCCCGCTACCTGCAGGGGCGTGCGGTCCCGACGAGCGTGCGGTGGTCGGGCAACCAGGGGCGGCGCTGGGGGTCGTGCACCCCGTCGGACGGCACGATCCGCATCTCCGACCGCGTGCGAGGCATGCCGCGCTGGGTGCTCGACTACGTGCTGCTGCACGAGCTCGTGCACCTGCTGCACGCCGGCCACGGCCCCGAGTTCTGGGCGGAGCTCGAGGCGTACCCGCGCACGCAGCGCGCCCGCGGCTTCCTGGAGGGCTACTCCTACCTCGAGGAGCGCGGTCCCGGTCAGCCGCAGGGCGGCGCCGAGCGCGACGGGGACGAGGACGAGGACGAGCGCGACGAGGACGAGGACGAGCACGAGCACGACGACGCCGAGCGCGACCCCGAGCGCGACCCCGAGCACGACGCAGTGCCCGGCGCCGAGCACGAGACGGTCACGGTCGGCGACGAGCCGGCCGTCGGCGAGCGCGACGGGGTGACGCTGCGACGCTGACCGGACGCGGTCAGGGCTGCTCGGGCTCCTCGCCGAGGATCTCGGCCAGCGCGCGGTCGAGGTCGGCCGACTCGTCGGCCGCGGTCGTCCGCCGTGCCGCGTAGCCCGCGGGGTCGTCGAGGTCCTCGGCCGTGGGCATGAGGTCGGGGTGGTCCCACACGGCGTCGCGGGCGGCGGCGCCCCCGGGACCGCGTGCGATCTGCGCCCACAGGGTCGCCGCGTCGCGCAGGCGTCGCGGGCGCAGCTCGAGCCCGACGAGGTTGGCGAACGTCTGCTCCGCCGGACCGCCGGCCGCCCGCCGCCGGCGGATCATCTCGCGCAGCGCCACGGAGTGCGGCAGGTGCGCGAGCGCCGCGGTGGCGCTGACCTCGTCGACCCAGCCCTCGACGAGCGCGAGCGCGGTCTCCAGCCGACCGAGCGCGGCCTGCTGCCCGGGCGTGGTCTGCGGCGCGAACACGCCGCTCGACAGGGCGCCCTGCAGGGCCTCGGCGTCGGTCGGGTCGATCGATCCGACCGCCTGCTCGAGCTGGTCGACGTCGATCGAGATGCCGCGTGCGTACGTCTCGACGAGGTCGAGCAGGTGCGAGCGCAGCCACGGCACGTGCGTGAACAGCCGGGTCGCGGCGGCCTCACGCAGCGCGAGGAACAGGCGGACCTCGTCGACCGGCGCGTCGAGCCCCTCGGCGAACGCGTCCACGTTGGCGGCGACGAGCGCAGGCGCGGGGACGTCGAGCAGCGGCAGGCCGATGTCGGTGGTGCCGAAGACGTCGCGCGACAGCGTGCCCGCCGCCTGCCCGACCTGCAGGCCGAAGACGGCCGAGCCGAGACGGCGCAGGAGCTGTCCGGGGGCCAGCCCGCCCGGCAGGCCCATGCCCTCGGGCAGGCCGAGCCCGCGCAGCTGCTCGGCGATCTCGGGGTCGTCGCCCTGCTCGTCGTCGCCCAGCTGGCCGCCGAGCGCGTCGACGAGCGCCGTGGACAGCGACGACGCCACGGGCTCGGTGAGCGTGCGCCACGTCGGCAGGGTGGCCTCGACCCACTCCGCACGGCTCCAGGCGCGTGCGGGCGCGGTCGAGGGCGGCAGCTCGGTCGCGGCGTCGAGCCACAGCTCGGCCACCGAGAGCGCGTCGAGCACCTCGCGCTGGCGCGCGGGTGACAGGGTCGGGTCGCCGCCCACGGCGGCCTGCTGCCGCGCGAGGTCGTGCGCCATCTCCCAGTTCACCGGCTGGTCGTCCCCGCTCGCGAACAGCCGCTGCACCTGGGCGAGCACCTGCTGCATCGCGGCCGGGTCGTTCGGCAGCGTGCCGGCCGCGTCGAGCGCGGCGGGGTCGATCCCGCGCTCCCGCATCTGGGCGATCGCATCGTCGGCCTGGTCACCCAGCAGGGCGCGCAGCATCTGCTCCCACGGCGGCTGGGCGGGGTCGATGTGGTCCGGGCTCACGTGCGCCTCCTGCGAGGATGACGTCGGGGCGGGAGCCCCACGTAACCACGACGGTAACCACGTGGTGGAGGTGAACGTCGATGTCCGGTCGCCAGGTTCGCTCAGGGCGCAGCGGTCGCGGGTCGCGTCAGGCGACCGCGACCGCACGGCCGGACGCGCCCGGGGACGCGGGCACGCAGGCGCCCGACGTCGTCGTGGTGGGCACCGGCCCCGTCGCCGCCGGGGTGCTGGCCGCGTGGGGTGCGCGAGGCCGCGCGGTCGACGAAGTGCCCGCGGTCGACCCCGCCTCCGCGCTCACGGGCGCGCACGTCGTCGTGCTCGTCGCGCACCCGGGCGACCTGACGACCGTCGCGGGCCGGCGCGGGCCGGAGGGTCACGCGCCCGCCGTGGCCCACGCGCAGCGCACCCTGGCCGCCGCACGCGAGGTCGGCGCCGCCCACGTCGTCGTCGTGACGTCGGCGATCGTGCACGGCGCGCACCCCGACCGTCCGGTGCTGCACGACGACGAGCCCGTGCTGGCCGGGGCGCGTGCCGTGCCGGACGGGCTCGTCGGCCACCTGCTCGCTGTCGAGGCGGTCGCGGCCCGCGCCGCGCGCCGCCGCGCGCCCCTGCTCACGGTGCTGCGGCCCGCGGCCGTGGTGGGCAGGGGCGTCGACTCGTTCGTGACGCGGCACTTCGAGGCGCCGCGCCTGCTCGTCGTCCGAGGCGTCGAACGGCCGTGGCAGCTCGTGCACGTCGACGACGTGGGCGCCGCGAGCGTGTTCGCCGTGGAGCACGGTCTGACCGGCCCGCTCACGGTCGGTCCGCCCGACGTGCTCACGCCCGCGCAGGTGAGCGCGGCGGCGGGCATGCGGACCGTCGAGCTCGCGGCGGCGACGGCCTTCGGCACCGCCGAGCGGCTGCACCGCGTGGGCGTGCTGCCGGCGCCCGCGGCCGAGCTCGCGTACGTGGTCTACCCGTGGACGGTCGCGGCCGACGGGCTGACGGCCGCGGGGTTCGTGCCGCAGCGGTCCAGCGCCGACGCGCTCGAGGTGCTGCTCGAGGGCGTGCGCGGTCGCCTCGCGCTGGGTGGCCGCCGCGTCGAGCGGCGTGACGCGGCCGCGCTCGGGGCCGCCGGTGCCGCGGTGGCGCTGCTCGGCACCGCGGCGATCTGGCGGCAGGCGCGCCGCAAGGGCTGAGCCGGGCCCGTACGCCCTGGTTCGTCCCGGCCCGGGCGGATGTCGCACACACCCGCGTGCGGCATGATGCCGACGTGCCCGACGACGACCTCGACCGCAGCGCCCCGCAGCAGCCAGCCCGCGATCCGACGACCCCCGGGGGCCCGGGCGCCGACGGCCAGCGGATCGACGGGCAGGGGATCGACGGCCAGGGGATCGACGGGCTCGGGGCGGCCGCGCCCGTCCCTGCGGACCGGCCGAGCGCGCGCGCGATGACGCTGTCCGTGTCGATGCTCGCGACCGCCGTGCTGCTCGCCGCCGTCGCGGTGCTCCCGGCGCCGTACTCCGTGAGCGGCCCGGGACCGACCGAGGACGTGCTCGGGAAGGTCGACGACAAGCCGCTCATCACGATCGACGGCGCCTCGACCTACACGTCCACCGGGGAGCTGCGGCTGACCACGGTCTCGGCCACGGGCGGCCCGGGCTACCCGTCCTCGACGTTGCGCGTGCTGCAGGGCTGGCTCTCGCCGTGGTCACTGGTCCAGCCGCGCGAGATCCTGTTCCCCGACGCCGACCGCACGCAGGACGACATCGATCAGGAGAACTCCGCGCAGATGGTCTCCTCGCAGGAGAACGCCTCCGTCGCGGCGCTCACCGAGCTCGGCTACGAGGTCCCCGCCACGCTCGTCGTCGCGGGCACGGTCAAGGGCACGGGCGCCGACGGCAAGTTCGAGGACGGCGACGTCCTGACCGCCGTCAACGGGACGGATCTGCCGGACTACCTGAGCCTCATCACGACGATGGACGCGGTCAAGCCGGGTGCGAAGGTGACCGCCACCGTGCGGCGGCAGGGTGAGGACGTGGACGTGGTCGTGCCGACGACGAAGGGCGACGACGGCCGCGCGCAGATGGGGGTGTACATCGACCCCGACTTCCACATGCCGGTGGACATCGCGATCGAGGCCGGGCGGATCGGCGGGCCGAGCGCCGGGACCATGTTCGCGCTCGGGATCATCGACCTCATGACCCCGCAGGACGAGGCCGCCGGCCAGGTGATCGCGGGCACCGGCACGATCGACGTGGCCGGGACCGTGGGACCGATCGGCGGCATCCGGCAGAAGCTCGCGGGTGCCGCGCGGGACGGCGCGACGTGGTTCCTGGCGCCTGCGGCGAACTGCGGCGAGGTCGTCGGGCACGTGCCGGACGGGCTGCGCGTCGTGCGCGTCGAGACGCTGCACGAGGCGTACGAGGACGTCGTCGCGATCGGTGCGGGCAAGGCGAAGGACCTGCCGACCTGCGAGGCGGCGTCCTGACCTGACCGCGGCGGTCGCCGACGAGGCGTCAGGCCAGCGTCGCGCGCAGGGCCGAGACGAGCCCGGGCACGACGTCCGGGCCCTGACCGACCTGGTCGTCGCTGTCGTTCGCGCGCGTGCGCACCGCGCACCACGTCGAGCCCTCGCGCAGCACCCCGACGGCGAGCCGGACGTCCTGCCGGTCCGGGTGGGCCAGCAGCCAGGGGAGCGCCTCGTCGGGGTCGGACGGCATCTGCGCCTCGGCGGCGGGCGGGAGGACGACGCGCTCGGCGGTGACCGCGACCCCGTCGACCGTTGCGGGCCAGGACAGGCCCGCGAGGAGCGTCTCGAGGTCGGGGGCCTGCGGCAGGCCCTCCTGCTCGATCGACGTGAGGTGCCAGGACTGCGCCTGGGCGGCGGCGAGCGTCTCGGGCGAGAGCTGGGCGGCGAGCGACGGCTCGGCGTCGAGCGCGGCCTGCGTGCGCACGAGCGCGAACACGCGCACGGGTGCGTCCCAGCCGGCGGTCGCGACGTGGTGCTCGATCTCACGCACCGCGTCGGCGAGCGCACGCGAGGCGGGGGACTGGTCGTCGGACGGGGCAGGTGTGGTCGATGGCACGGCCCCATCGTCGCACCCGGGCACGTGAGGCCGGATATGTGGGGGTCCCGTGTGGGAACCTGGGCATCTCCGCGTGCGTTGGTCGGACGAACCCCCGCTCTCGCAGCGCCGGGACCCATGTGCCAGGCAGACGAGCACGACGCACGAGCACGACGTACGAGCACGACCCACGAGACGACGAGGACCGCACCGACGTGAGCTTCGCCAGCACACCCCGCAACCCATCCGCACCCCGGTCGGGCGACCGGCCCGCCAACAAGCGCCGCGGCGCGCTCGTGCCGACGTTGATCGTCCTCGGCGCGATCGTCGTGCTGGTGGTGATCCTGGCCCAGGTGTGGACCGAGTGGCTGTGGTTCGACCAGCTCGGCTTCATCGAGGTGCTGCGCACCGAGTGGGGCACGCGCGCGGTGCTGTTCGTGATCGGGTTCGTGCTCATGGCCGTGCCCGTGGGCCTGAGCATGCGGTACGCCTACTCGTCCCGTCCTGTGTACGCACCGTCGACGCCGGAGCAGGCCAGCCTCGACCAGTACCGCGAGGCGATCGAGCCGCTGCGCCGTCTCGTCATGATCGTCGGCCCGGCGCTGCTCGGCCTGTTCGCGGGCGCGGCGATGTCCCAGCGCTGGGACACCGTCCAGCTCTGGCTGCACGCCCAGCACGTCGGCCAGGCGGACCCGCAGTATGGCATCGACCTCGGGTTCTACCTCTTCACGCTGCCGGCCATCCGGTTCGTCGTCTCGTTCCTCATGGCGGTCGTCGTGCTGTCCGGGGTCGCGGCGCTGGCTACGCAGTACCTGTACGGCGGGCTGCGGATCGGCGGCAGCAAGGACACGCCGCGCACGACGCGTGCGGCGCGCATCCAGCTCTCGGTGATCGGCGCGGTGCTCATGCTGCTCATCGCCGGCAACTACTGGCTGGACCGCTACTCGATCCTGACCAAGACGGCCGAGAAGTTCGACGGCGCGTCCTACACGGACGTGCACGCGGTGATCCCCTCGAAGGCGATCCTCGCGGGCATCGCGGTGTTCGTCGCGGTCACGTTCGTCGTCACCGCGATCCGCGGGAACTGGCGCCTGCCGCTCATCGGCGCGGGCCTCATGGTCGTCGCGGCGATCGCGGTCGGCGGCATCTACCCGGCCGTGGTCCAGCGGTTCCAGGTCCAGCCGAACCAGCAGGACGCCGAGTCGGAGTTCATCGAGCGCAACATCAACGCGACGCGCACCGCCTACGGGATCGACGACGTCGACGTGCAGGAGTACGACGCGAAGGTCACCGCGGAGTCCCAGGCGCTGCGCGACGACGCGGAGACGACCGCCTCGATCCGCCTGCTGGACCCGCAGGTCGTGAGCCCGTCGTTCAAGCAGCTCCAGCAGGTCACGTCGTTCTACAGCTTCCCGGACACGCTGTCCGTCGACCGCTACACGCTCGACGGCGAGAGCCAGGACACCGTGATCGCCGCGCGCGAGCTCAACCTGAGCGGCCTCGAGGCGTCCCAGCGCAACTGGACGAACGACGTGACCGTGTACACCCACGGGTACGGCGTGGTCGCTGCGTACGGCAACCGGACGGCCGCGCGCGGTGCGCCGTCGTTCTGGGAGAGCGGCATCCCCTCGACCGGCAAGCTCGGCGAGTACGAGCCGCGCCTCTACTTCAGCCCCGGCTCGCCCGCGTACTCGATCGTCGGCGGCCCCGAGGGCGCGGAGTGGGAGCTGGACCGTCCGACGAACGACGGCGGCGGCTCGGTCAACACGCGCTTCCCCACGCAGGACGTCTCGGCGGGCCCGAACGTCGGCAGCGCGTTCAACAAGCTCCTGTACGCCGTGAAGTTCGGCTCGGAGCAGATCTTGTTCTCCGACCGCGTGAACGAGTTCTCGCAGATCCTGTACGACCGCAGCCCGCGTGACCGTGTCTCGAAGGTCGCGCCGTACCTGACGCTCGACGGACGCGTGTACCCGGCGGTCGTCGACGGCCGGGTCAAGTGGATCGTCGACGGCTACACGACGAGCAACCAGTACCCGTACGCGGCCCAGGTGACCCTCGACGACGCGACCGCGGACTCGCTCACGCAGTCGTCGGCCGCGGTGCAGGCGCTGCAGTCGAAGACGGCGAACTACATCCGCAACTCGGTCAAGGCGACGGTCGACGCGTACGACGGCTCCGTGACGCTGTACGCGTGGGACGACCAGGACCCGGTGCTCAAGGCGTGGAGCGAGATCTTCCCGACGTCGCTCGAGCCGCTGAGCGCGATCGACGGCGAGCTCATGTCGCACCTGCGCTACCCGGAGGACCTGTTCAAGGTCCAGCGTGAGCTGCTCACCCGGTACCACGTCTCCGACCCGGCGCAGTTCTTCACCGGTACCGACTTCTGGGCCGTTCCTGACGACCCGAACGCGGCCGGTGCCATCGCGCAGCCGCCGTACTACCTGACGCTCAAGATGCCCGGCGCTGACAGCGCGAGCTTCTCGCTGACGTCCACGTTCATCCCGTTCGGTCAGCAGGCGCGCAACGTCATGCGCGGCTACGTCGCGGTGGACGCGGATGCCGGCTCGCAGGACGGTACGAAGGCCAAGGAGTACGGCAAGATCCGGCTGCTCGAACTTCCTCGTGACGGCTCGGTGCCAGGTCCGGGTCAGGTCAACAACAACATGACGACCGACTCGGCCGTGGCTGAGCAGTTCACGCTGCTCGGACGAGGCGGGGCCAAGATCGTCCGCGCGAACCTGCTGGCGCTCCCGGTGGGCGACGGCATGCTCTACGTGCAGCCCGTCTACCTGCAGGCCGAGACGGGGACCACCTTCCCGCTGCTGCAGCGCGTGATCGCCGCCTTCGGCGACGACGTCGAGATCGCCGAGACGCTCGACGGGGCGCTGAACGCGGTCTTCGCGGGCGACGCGGGTGTCGAGCCCGGACCGGACGCCGAGCCGGGCCCCGACGCCGAGCCCGGGCCGGGCACCGAGCCCGGAGGCGAGCAGCCGGGCGGCGAGACCGGCCCCGACGCCGAGGCGCGCGCGGACCTCGCGGACGCGCTGGACCGTGCGCGGCAGGCCATGGAGGACGGCCAGGCCGCTCTCTCCACGGGTGACTTCGCCGCGTACGGCGAGGCGCAGGACCGCCTCGACAAGGCGATCGCCGACGCGCTCGCGGCGGAGGCCCGTCTCGAGGGCTCGGAGAGCGGCGGCGGGTCGACCCCCGAGCCGACACCGACGGCCACGGCGGGCAGCTGACCGCGGCACGACCACCAGGGCACCGGCCCCGCACGCTTCGTCAGGTGCGGGGCCGTCGTCGTCCCTGGGCCCAAGCGGCTGACGGGCGGAGCAGTCGGCGGGACTGTCCGGGGTGACGGATGGGTGTGACGGAGCAGGCACGAAGGTCTGGTGCGGGCCCTTATTGGGAACTGCTATCGTTATCGAAGCCGCACGGTGCGGCACCAGGAAGGGGTCCCCGCATGCGTGCGCGCACCGTTGTCGTCTCCGTGGCCTGCGCCGCTCTCGCCCTCGTCGCGTCGGGGTGCTCGTCGTCCGACGGCGCCGAGCAGGAGCCCGGCCTGACGGTCGTCGCGTCCAGCAACGTGTGGGGCGACGTCGCGGCCCAGGTCGCCGGCGACCTCGCCCAGGTCACCTCGATCATCGACGACCCGTCCGTCGACCCCCACTCGTACGAGGCCAGCGCGCGCGTCGAGCTCACCATCTCGCGGGCCGATCTCGTGGTCGTCAACGGGGGTGGGTACGACGACTTCGCGACGCAGCTGGTCGACGCGCTCGACACGCCGCCGCCCGTCGTCGACGCCGTCGAGGTCTCCGGTCTCGCCGACGACGGCGACGCCGAGGACGAGCATGCCGAGGACGAGCACGCGGACGACGAGCACGCTGACGGGGAGCATGCGGGCGACGAGCACGCCGACGACGAGCATGCGGGCGACGGCCATGCGCACGGCGAGCTGAACGAGCACGTCTGGTACGACCTGCCGACGGTGCAGGCGGTCGCCCGCGAGATCGCGGACGCGCTCGGCCGGGTCGCCCCCGAGCACGCGGAGGCGTTCGGCCGCAACGCCGACGACTTCGCGGCGCGGGTCGGCGAGCTCGAGCAGTCCGCGGCGCAGGTCGCGGCCGAGCACGCGGGCACGGGAGTCGTGGTGACCGAGCCGGTCCCGCTGTACCTCGTCGAGGCGGCCGGCCTCGTCGACCGCACGCCGGCCGCGTTCTCGTCGTCGATCGAGCAGGAGGTCGACGTGCCGCCGGCGGCGATGGACGAGGCCCTCGAGCTCGTGGCTTCGCGCGACGTGGCCCTCCTCGTGTACAACGAGCAGACGACGGGTCCGCAGACCGACCAGGTGCTGCAGGCCGCACGCGACGCGGGGCTCCCCGTCGTGGACGTCACCGAGACGCTGCCGGAGGGTGAGGACTACGTGTCGTGGATGGCGGGCAACCTCGACGCCCTCGCGGAGGCGCTCGCGTGAGCGTGCCTGCGGCGCCGCTCGAGCTCGAGGGCGCCCGGCTCGCGTACGGCCCGCGCGTCGTGTGGTCGGACGTCGACCTCACGGTGCGCCCCGGCGAGTTCCTCACGGTCCTGGGGCCGAACGGCTCGGGCAAGACGAGCCTGCTGCGCGCGATCCTCGGCCTCACGCCGCTCTCGGCGGGGCGGTTGTCGATCATGGGTGCGCCGCCGCGGCGCGGGAGTCGCGCGGTGGGATACATCCCGCAGCAGCGGCTGATCGACCCGGCCACGCCGGTGCGCGCGCGCGACCTGGTGCGGCTCGGCCTGGACGGGGATCGGTGGGGCCTGGGTGGCGGGAGCACGCGGGCCCGGGTCGACGCCCTGCTGGCCGCGGTGGGCGCGAGCGCGTACGCCGACGTCCCGCTCGGCATGCTCTCGGGCGGTGAGCAGCAGCGCGTGCGCATCGCGCAGGCGCTGGGCACCGAGCCGGCGCTGCTGCTCTGCGACGAGCCCCTGCTCTCGCTCGACCTGCGTCACCAGCACGAGGTCACCGCGCTCATCCACGCGATGCGGCGTGAGCGCGGCACGGCGGTGGTCTTCGTGACGCACGAGATCAACCCCGTCCTGCCCTACACCGACCGGGTCCTGTACCTCGCGCCGGCGGGCCACGCGATCGGCGTGCCCGACGAGGTCCTGACGTCGTCGCAGCTCAGCGCGCTGTACGGCACGCCGGTCGACGTGCTGCGCTCGCAGGGCCGGGTCGTCATCGTGGGCGGCGACGACGAGCACGTCCACCACGTCGAGGAGGCCGACGAGTGAGCACCGCCGTGCTGTCCGTCAGTGCCCTGGCCGCGGGTCTGCCGGCGGGCGTGCTGCCCGCGGAGGTCGCCGACGACTGGTGGACCCGGATCTTCGACTTCTCCGACTACGGCTCGCTGATCGCGCTCGTGCAGAACTCGCTGATCGCCGGGGTGGTGCTCGGGCTCGTCGGCGGGCTCGTCGGGGTGTTCGTCATGCAGCGGGACCTCGCGTTCGCGGTGCACGGGATCAGTGAGCTGTCGTTCGCGGGTGCCGCCGCCGCGCTGCTGCTGTCGATCGACGTGATGCTCGGTGCGGTCCTGGGGTCGGTGGTCGCCGCGGTCGTGATCGGTCTGCTGGGCACCCGTGCGCGCGACCGCAACTCGATCATCGGCGTGCTCATGCCGTTCGGTCTGGGCCTCGGCGTGCTGTTCCTCGCGCTCTACCCGGGGCGTGCCGCGAACAAGTTCGGTCTGCTCACGGGGCAGATCGTGGCCGTCGACTCGACGCGGCTGTCGCTGTTCCTCGTGATCGCCGCCGTGATCGTCGCGGGGCTGGTCGTGATCTGGCGCCCGCTGACGTTCGCGAGCGTGGACCCGGACGTCGCGGCCGCGCGCGGGGTGCCCACGCGCGCGCTGGGGATCGGCTTCATGCTGCTCCTGGGGCTCGCGGTGGCGCTCGCGGTGCAGGTCGTCGGCGCGCTCCTCGTGCTCTCGCTGCTCATCACGCCCGCGGCTGCGGCCACGCGGGTGAGCGCGTCGCCCGTCGTGGTGCCGCTGCTGTCGGTCGCGTTCGCCGTGACGAGCGCCGTGGGCGGCATCCTGCTCGCGCTGGGCGGGTCCGTGCCGATCAGCCCGTACGTCACGACGGTGTCGTTCGTGATCTACGTCGTGTGCCGGATCGTCGGCAACGCGCGGACGCGGCGGGGCTGGGCGCGCCGCGTCGCGGTGGCGAGCGCGGCCGAGGCGTCGACGGCCTGAGGGGCAGCGGGCCGGTCAGCCGGCCGCGAGCTCCTCGGCGCACGTCGCACAGGTGCCGAACAGCTCGAGGGTGTGGGACACGTCGACGAAGCCCGTCTCGTCGGACAGCGACGCGACGAGTGACTCGAACGCGCTCGCCTGGACCTCGACGGCACGCCCGCAGCTGCGGCACACCAGGTGGTGGTGGTGGCCCTGGCGCTCGCAGCGCCGGTACAGGGTCTCGCCGCTCGCCGTCCGCAGGACGTCGAACTCACCGCTCGTGGCCATGGCCCCGAGCGTGCGGTAGACGGTCGCCAGCCCGATGTCCTCGCCGCGCTGCACGAGGAGCGCGTGGATCTGCTGGGCGCTGCGGAAGTCCGCGAGCTCGTCCATGAGCTGGCCGATCGCGCGTCGCTGGCGCGTCGTGCGCTGACCGATCACGTGCACCTCCCGGGGTCGCCTGATTGTACGTGGTTCTCATGTGCAACAAGCCGGAACGGGCGTGCAGGAACCGACGGGTCAGGCGGGCGCCGCGAAGGCCGTGACGAGCGCCTCGTCGAACGCGGGCAGGTCGTCGGGCGTGCGGCTCGAGATCAGAGGACCGTCGACGACGACCTGCTCGTCGACCCAGTCCGCGCCCGCGTTGCGCAGGTCGGTGCGCAGCGACGGGTAGCTCGTCAACCGTCGGCCCTCGACCCCGCCGGCCTCGATGAGGATCCACGCGCCGTGGCAGATGACGCCGATGGGCTTGCCCGCCGCGACGAAGTCGCGCACGAACGCCACCGCGTCGGCGTCCATCCGCAAGTGGTCCGCGTTGACGACACCGCCGGGGAGCACGAGGGCGTCGAAGTCGGCCGCGTCGGCGGTCGCGACCGGCAGGTCCACACGCTGCTCGTAGCCCTTCTTGCCCCGCACCGCGACGTCCGCGGGCGAGACGAGCGAGACGCGCGCACCCGCGTCCTCGACCGCGGCCCACGGGCTCGTCAGCTCGCTGTCCTCGAAGCCGTCGGTGAGCAGGAAGGCGACCGTGCGGTCGTCGAGCGTGCGCGACATGGGGACCTCCTCGGATCGGTCCCGCCAGGCTAGGCACGACCGGCGCGGCTCGGCACGCCGAGACGCCCGTGCTCCGGCCCGGCGTGCGCGTGGCGGTGGCGCGTGCCACCGTGGCGAGCATGGCGCTGGGCTCTGGTGGGCTGGGCTCTGGTGGGCTGGGCTCTGGCGGGCTGGGCTCGATGGGGCTGGGCTCGATGGGGCTGGGCTCGATGTGGGCGTGGGACAACCCGGTGTCGCCCGACGACGACGCGCGCGGCCGCGGGTACGGTCCGGCCGCGCCCGAGCCGCTGGTCGACTTCGTCGTCGGACACGAGCTCGCGCGCGTGCACCTCGCCGCGCCGTGGGCGGCCGACGAAGGCCCCGTGGGCGCGTGGTTCGCGGCTGCGGCGCGCGCGTTGTGCGACGCCCACGTGGCCGTCGACGCGCTCGGCGGCGACCCCGGCTGGCTCGACGAGCCCGCGCTCGCGGCGACGTGGGCGAGCGCGGCGCTGCGCTCCGCCGGGGCGGCCCTCGACGGCGCGCAGCTCGACGTCGAGCCGTGGACGCTGCCCGGCTGGGCCGTGGACCCCGCGGCCGGTGCGCGACGCTGGCTCGCGGTGCTGGACGCCGTGCGGGAGGCACTCCCGGCCAACCTGACCCTGGGCGCCGACACCCCGTGGTGGCTCACCGCGGTGGCGGCGCCCGACGAGCGCGGGTCGCTGCTGGACGCGGTGCTGCGCCGCGTCGACGCGGTCGTCGTCGTGGCGTTCAGCGACCACGCCGAGGGCACCGACGGGATCGTCGCGCTCGCCCGCCCGGCCGTCGAGGCCGCGCGCGGAGCGGGAGCCCGCTGGACGGTCGGGGTGGAGACGGACACGCCCGAGGTGGCCGGCGGGGCGCAGTACACGTTCGCCGACGAGGGCGCTGCGGTGCTCGAACGCGAGGCCGCGGTGGTGGCGCAGGCGTTCGGGGCAGCGGGCTGCGCGTGCGTCGAGCACCACCGCGCGTGGCGCCGGCTCCTCGAGCTCGACTGACGCAGTCGCCGAGACGGCCGGAGCGGGCCCACGGCCTGGTCGACGCTAGACCTCGAACACGTAGCCCATCCCGGGCTGGGTGACGATGTGTCGCGGGTGCGCGGGATCGTCCTCGAGCTTGCGCCGCAGCTGCGCGGAGTACACGCGGAGGTAGTTCGTCTCGTCCGAGTACGAGGGGCCCCACACCTCCTGCAGGAGCTGGCGGCGCGGCACCAGCCGACCGCGGTTGCGGACCAGGACCTCGAGCATCGTCCACTCGGTCGGGGTCAGACGGACCTCGACCCCGCCGCGCAGGACCCTGCGCCGTGCGAGGTCGACCGTGAGCGCGCCCGCCGTCACCACGGCCTCCGCGTCGTCGGCCGGCGCGGCCGCCCGGCGGACGGCGGCCCGCAGCCGCGCCTGGAGCTCGTTCATCGCGAACGGCTTGGTGACGTAGTCGTCGGCTCCTGCGTCGAGCGCCTCGACCTTGTCCTCGCCGTGCTGACGCGCGGACAGCACGACGATCGGCACCCGCGTCCAGGCGCGCAGCGCGGTGATGACCTCGAGACCGTCGAGGTCGGGCAGGCCCAGGTCGAGCAGCACGACGTCCGGCAGGTCGGCCGCGGCCGCGGCGAGCGCCCCGGCACCGTCGCGTGCGGTGCTGACCCGCCACCCCGCGGCGCGCAGCGTGATGCCGAGCGCGTGCGCGAGACCCGGCTCGTCATCGACGACCAGCACGTGGTGCCCGACCTGCGGTGTCATGCGCGCCTCCCGTCCGGCTCCGGCGCCGCCACGGGGAGCGTGACGACCATCGTCAACCCGGTCCCCGGGGTGTCCTCCGCGCGCAGCTCGGCCCCCACGGCGCGTGCGAGCCCGTCGGCGACGGCGAGCCCGAGCCCGAGCCCGGCGCCCGACGAGTCGCCGAGGCGCTGGAACGGCGCGAACAGTCGCTCCTTGAGCTCGTCGTCCACGCCGGGTCCGGCGTCGACGACCTGCACCACGACCGAGTCCGCCACCGTCGCCGCCGAGACGGTCACAGGCGCCCCCGGCGGGCTGTGGCGCACGGCGTTCGACACCAGGTTCGCGACCACGCGCTCGAGCAGGCCCGCGTCGGTCCGCACGAGAGGCAGGTCCTCCGGGACCTCCATGCGCACGGCCGACGGCGCGTACCCCTCGATCGCGAGCGGGACCACCTCGTCCAGGCTCGTTGCGCGCAGGACCGGTCGCACCGAGCCGGTCTGGAGCCGCGAGAGGTCGAGCAGGTTGTCGATCAGCCGCTCGAGGCGGCCGGTCGAGTCCGCGAGGGTCTCGACGAGGGACGCGCGATCGGCGGCCGACAGGTGCAGGTCGGCGCTCGTGAGGCCGTCGACGGAAGCACGGATGGTGGCGAGCGGGGTCCGCAGGTCGTGCGAGACCGCGGCGAGGAGCGCGGTGCGGGTCGCGTCGGCCTGCTCGAGGGCGAGGGCCTGCGCCGCCTGTCCTCGCAGGCGTTCCTGCGTCAGCAGGATGCCCACCTGCGACGCGAACGCCTCGAGCACCCGCCGGTCGCTCGCCGGCAGGATGCGCCCCGAGAGCGCGAGCGCGCGCGTGTCGTCGACCGTGAGCACGGTGGACGCCTCCTCGGGTGTGGTGGCCGGGTCCGTGCCGTCCGACGCCAGCACGCGCCAGCCGTCGTCGCGGCGTTCGAGCAGCGCGACCGCCGTGAGCGTGAACGTCTCGCGCAACCGTGCGACGAGCGCCGCAGCCGTGTCCTCTCCTGCGAGCACCGAGCGCGAGATGGCGGCCAGCGCTGACGCCTCGGCGCGCGCCCGGAACGCCTCGCTCGCGCGGCGGGCGGCGAGGTCGACGACCGATGCGACGGCGGCGGCGACGAGCACGAAGACCGTCAGCGCGAGCACGTTCTCCGGGTCCGCGACGGTCAGACGACCCGTCGGCTGCGTGAAGAACCAGTTGAGGAGCACGAACCCGACCACCGCCGACACGATCGCGGGCCACAGGCCGCCGACGATCGCGACGAGCACGGTGAGGGCCAGGAAGAGCATCAGGTCGGACGGGAGGGAGAGCAGGTCCTCGGCGAGGGCCAGGAGCGCGGTCACCGCGACCGGTCCGGCGAGCGCGAGCACCCACCCGGCGAGCAGGCGCCCGCGCGAGAGCGGCGAGCGCCGTGCGGCCGACGTGCGCCGGCCCGCGCGCGCGTGCTCGTGCGTGACCAGGTGCACGTCGATCGACCCGGCGAGCCGGGCGATCTCCGGGCCGTTGCCCTCCACCAGGAGCGAGCGCAGTCGCCCGCGACGGGACACGCCGACGACGATCATCGTCGCGTTCACGCCCCGGGCGAACTCGACGACACCACTCGCGACGTCCTCGCCGACGACCGTGTGGAACGTCCCGCCGAGCGACTCGGCGAGCCGGCGCTGCGCGGCGATCGTCGCGGGCGTCGTGCTCGGCAGCCCGTCGGAGGGCAGGACGTGCACCGCGACGAGCTCGGACCCCGCGGCGCGCTGGGCGATCCGCGCACCGCGCCGCAGCAGCGTGTCGGTCTCGGGGCCGCCGGTCACCGCGACGACCACACGCTCGCGCGCGGGCCACGGCTGGTCGATCCGGTGCGCCCGACGGTAGGCGGCCAGGTCGTCGTCGACGAGGTCGGCGAGCCAGAGCAGCGCGAGCTCACGGAGCGCGGTGAGGTTGCCGACGCGGAAGAAGGCCGACAGCGACGCGTCGACCTGCTCCGCGCGGTACACGTTGCCGTGCGCGAGGCGGCGGCGCAGCGCCTGGGGCGGCAGGTCGACGAGCTGGATCTGGTCGGCCGCGCGCACGACGGCGTCGGGGACCGTCTCGCGCTGCTGCACCCCTGTGATGCGGGCGACGTCGTCGTTGAGCGACTCCAGGTGCTGCACGTTGACGGTCGTGACGACGTCGATGCCCGCGTCGAGGAGCTCGTGCACGTCCCGCCAGCGCTTGTCGTGCGGCGAGCCGGGGGCGTTGGTGTGCGCGAGCTCGTCCACGAGCACGACCTGCGGCCTGCGGGCGAGCACCGCGGGGACGTCGAGCTCGGTCAGCTGGGTCCCGCGGTGCTCGACGACCGCGCGCGGCAGCACCTCGAGGCCCTCGAGCTGGTGCGCGGTCCCCGACCGCCCGTGCGTCTCGACGAGGCCCACGACGACGTCGGTGCCGCGCGCTCGTCGTCGGTGCAGCTCGTCGAGCGCACCGTAGGTCTTGCCGACGCCGGGCGCCGCGCCGAGGTACACGGTGAGGCGCCCCCGCCGCGCGGTCATGTCCGGCGCGTCGCGCGCGGACTCGGGCTCGGTCACGGGGCCATTGTCCGCAGCGCCAGGTTGAGGCGCAGCACGTTGACCCGCGGCTCGCCGAGGAAGCCCAGGTCACGGCCCACGACGTGGGCCTCGACCAGAGCGGCGACGCGGTCCCGCGGCAGCCCGTTCTCGCGTGCGACGCGGTCCACCTGCAGACGTGCGTACTGCGGTGAGATCTCGGGGTCGAGACCCGAGGCGGACGCGGTGACCGCGTCGGGCGGGACTGCGGCGGGCTCGACGCCCTCGGCGGCGGCGACGCTCGCGCGGTGCTCGGTGATCGTCGCGACCAGGTCCGGGTTGTTCGGCCCGAGGTTGGAGCCTGCCGACGCGAGCGTGTCGTAGCCGTCGCCGGCGACCGAGGGCCGGGGGTGGAACCACTGCGGGCCGTCCGTCACCTGTCCGACGAGCGCCGAGCCGACGGCGTGCGCCGGGTCGGTCGTGCGTGCGCCGTCGGCGGTGAGCAGCGATCCGTTCGCCTGCCACCGCATCGTGAGCCAGGACACGCCCGTCACGGTGAGGGGGTAGGCGAGCCCGAGCAGGACGGTCAGGACGACGAGCACGCGCAGGCCCGCCAGGGACTGCCGCGCGAACGAGATCGAGGTGGCGCCGACGGTCGGACGGCGGACGGGTGCGGTCGTGGTCATGTCAGATCCCGGGGAGGAGGGCGACCAGGAGGTCGACGAGCTTGATGCCGACGAACGGCGCGACGACGCCGCCGAGGCCGTACACGAGGAGGTTGCGCCGCAGCAGCGCCGACGCGGAGCCGGGCGTCCAGCGCACGCCACGCAGCGCGAGCGGCAGCAGCGCGGGGATGACGAGCGCGTTGAAGACCACCGCGGCGAGGATCGCGGACTGCGGGCTGGCCAGGTGCATGACGTTGAGGACCGCCAGCTGTGGGTAGAGCGTCGTGAACATCGCGGGCAGGATCGCGAAGTACTTGGCGATGTCGTTGGCGATCGAGAACGTGGTCAGCGCGCCGCGGGTGATGAGCAGCTGCTTGCCGATCTCGACGATCTCGATGAGCTTGGTCGGGTCGGAGTCGAGGTCGACCATGTTGCCGGCCTCCTTGGCGGCGGACGTGCCGGTGCTCATCGCCACGCCCACGTCCGCCTGCGCGAGCGCGGGTGCGTCGTTGGTGCCGTCGCCGCACATCGCGACGAGCCGTCCGCCGGTCTGCTCGCGGCGGATGAGCGCGAGCTTGTCCTCGGGCGTGGCCTCGGCGAGCACGTCGTCGACGCCTGCCTCGGCCGCGATCGCGCGGGCGGTCGCCTCGTTGTCGCCCGTGACCATGACGGTGCGGATGCCCATCGACCGCAGCGCGGCGAACCGCTCGCGCATGCCGTGCTTGACGACGTCCTTGAGGTGGATGACACCCAGGACGCGCGCGGGACGGTCCCCGAGCTGCTCGGCGACGACCAGCGGGGTGCCCCCGGACGCGGCGATCGCGTCGACCGTGGCGCGCACGTCGTCGCCCGTGTGCCCGCCCGTCGACCGGACCCAGTGCGTCACGGCTGCCGCCGCGCCCTTGCGGACCCGGCGCACGTGCGCGCCCGCGAGGTCGACGCCCGACATGCGGGTGACCGCCGTGAACGGCACGAGCGTCGAGCCGACCAGCTCGCCCTCGGGGCGCTCGCGCAGCGCGAACCGTTCCTTGACGAGCACGAGGACGGACCGGCCCTCGGGCGTCTCGTCGGCCATCGACGCAAGCTGGGCCGCGTCGGCGAGCGCGTCGACGGGCACGTCGGCCGCGGGCAGTAGGTCCGCCGCCTGCCGGTTGCCGAGCGTGATCGTGCCGGTCTTGTCGAGCAGCAGGACGTCGACGTCGCCGGCCGCCTCGACCGCGCGCCCGGACATCGCGAGGACGTTGCGGCGCACGAGCCGGTCCATGCCGGCGATGCCGATCGCGGACAGCAGCGCGCCGATCGTCGTCGGGATCAGGCAGACCAGCAGCGCGACGAGCACGACGAGCGACTGCGACTGCCCCGAGTAGGCCGCGAACGGCTGCAGCGTCGCGACGGCCAGGAGGAACACGATCGTCAGGGTCGTGAGCAGGACGTTGAGCGCGATCTCGTTGGGCGTGCGCTGTCGGTGCGACCCCTCGACGAGCGCGATCATCCGGTCGACGAACGTGTGGCCGGGCTGTGCGGTGATCCGCACGACGATCCGGTCGGACAGGACGACCGTGCCGCCCGTCACGGCCGACCGGTCTCCGCCCGACTCGCGGATCACGGGCGCGGACTCGCCGGTGATCGCGGACTCGTCGACGCTCGCGACGCCCTCGACGACGTCGCCGTCGGACGGGATCGTCTCGCCTGCGACGACGACGACCACGTCGCCGACGCGCAGCGACGACGAGGGGACCTCGGTGGTCGGCAGCGTCGCGAGGCCGCTCGTCTCCTCGAGGACGTCCTGCGGCGCGACGACCCGCCGCGCCGTCGTCTGCCGCTGCGCCGCCCGCAGGCTCGCGGCCTGCGCCTTGCCGCGCCCTTCGGCGACGGCCTCGGCGAGCGTCGCGGCGAGCACGGTGACCCATAGCCAGAAGGTGATCGCCCACGCGAAGACCGACGGGTCGAGGACGGCCAGGACGGTCGTGAAGGCCGCACCCACCTCCACGACGAACAGCACGGGGGAGTGCCAGAGCCGGCGCGGGTCCGCGCCGCGCAGGGCGGCGGGCAGCGCGGCCGTGACCTGGCGCGCGGACAGCGCGGACGAGGCGCGCGCGGTCTGGCGCTCGGTCGTGGTGACGGACGAACGGGTGGTCAGGGTGGTGCTCATGCGAGCGACTCCGCGATCGGGCCGAGGGACAGGACGGGGACGAACGTGAGGCCGACGACCACGAGGGTCACGGTCACGAGCAGCCCGACGAACAGGGGTGTGTGCGTCGGCAGCGTGCCGGGGCCGGCCGGGATCGTGCGTTGCGAGGAGAGGCGTCCCGCGAGGGCGAGGACCAGCACGATCGGGACGAACCGGGCGAGCAGCATCACGAGCCCGAGCAACGTGTTCCAGAACGGCGTCCCCGACGTCAGGCCGCCGAACGCGGACCCGTTGTTGTTGCCTGCCGAGGCGAGCGCGTACAGCGCCTCGGACAGCCCGTGCGGACCGTCTTCCTGGAGCCCGGCGAGCCCCGCCGGGACGACGAGCGCGACGGCGGTACCGACGAGCACGAGCGCGGGCATCGTGAGCACGTTGAGCGCCACGAGCGTGATCTCCTGACGGCCGATCTTCTTGCCGAGGTACTCGGGCGTCCGCCCGACCATGAGCCCGGCGAGGAACACCGTGACGACCGCGAGGAGGAGCATCCCGTACAGGCCGGAGCCGACCCCGCCGGGCGCGACCTCGCCGAGCAGCATCCCGACGAGCGCGACGCCGCCGCCGGGCGCGGTGAGCGAGTCGTGCATGGAGTTGACCGCGCCCGTCGAGGTGCCCGTCGTCGCGGCCGCGAACAACGCCGACGCGGCCTCGCCGAACCGCGTCTCCTTGCCCTCCATCGCGGCGCCGGCCGCGGCGGGCGCCAGGCCCGGACCCGCGAGCTCGGCCCAGGTCAGGAGCCCGGTGGCGACCGTCAGCAGCGTGGCCATGGTCAGGGCGATGGCTCGCCCCTGCCGCAGGTCGCCGACCATCCGGCCGAACGCCCGCGGGAGGCTGAACGGGATCAGCAGCAGGAGGAGCACCTCGAACGCGTTCGTCCACGGGTTCGGGTTCTCGAGCGGGTGCGCCGAGTTCGCGTTGAAGAAGCCACCCCCGTTGGTCCCCAGCTCCTTGATGACCTCCTGCGACGCGACCGGCCCGCCGAGCGCGTGCTGCGCGCCGCCGGCCAGCGTGGTGAGCTCGCTCGGGGCGTGCAGGTTCTGCACGACGCCCGCCGACACGAGCACGATCGCGCCGATCACGCTCAGCGGCAGCAGCACCCGCACGCAGACCCGGACGAGGTCGCGCCAGAAGTTGCCGACTCGGCCGTCCGTCCCGGACCGGGCGAACCCGCGCGCGAGCGCTGCGAGCACCGCGATGCCGACCGCGGCGGACACGAAGTTCTGCACCGCGAACCCGGTCATCTGCAGCAGGTGGCCCGCAGCGGACTCGCCCGAGAACCACTGCCAGTTGGTGTTCGTCGTGAACGACACGGCGGCGTTCCACGCCCCTGCGGGGTCCATCGCCGCCACGCCTGACGAGAGCGGCAGGTGGTCCTGCCACCGCGCGAGGAGGTAGACCGCGAGGACCGAGACGGTCGAGAAGCCCAGCAGCGACAGCGCGTACGCGGACCAGCGCTGCTCGGCGTCCGGGTCGACCCGCATGACCCGGTAGCCCGCGCGCTCGACGGCGAGGTGCCGCTCGCCGGTCAGCGTGCGCCACAGGTGGTCGCCGAGCGGGCGGTAGGCGGCCACGAGCAGGGCCGCGACGAGCGCGGCCTGCGTGACGGCGACGAGGACTGTCACGGTCAGCCCACCTTGTCCGCGCGCACGAGCTGCACGACGAGGTAGACGAGCAGACCCGCGGCCACGACGAGCGCCGCGATGTCGGAGGCGGTCATGAGTGGTCCGCGCGGCGGACCAGGACGGCGAGTGCGCCGAGCACGACGACCGTCAGCAGCAGGTAGGCCAGGTCGGCCATGGGGGGAGTCCTTCGCGGCGTTCGGGCGGCGCCGTGAGGTGCGCGCCGCGCGCCGGGAGGATCGGCGCACCGCCCGGTCTACGCCGCCGCGGGACGCGATCCGGCCCCCTTGACGGATCCTTGACGCTGCAGCGCACGATCTCGACGCGTTCTTGTCGCCCCGGGCTCCTCGCGACGTCACCGGTGCGCGGCCTCGTCGTCGCGGTCGCCCGGTCGTACGGTGAGGGGTGGGGACGTCGTCGTCCCACGGGCGAGGGGAACGCCATGGCCGAGAGCGAGCTGCGCTCCGCGAGGTCTGCCGACGGCACCACCATCGCGTACGAGCGCGCGGGGAACGGGCCGCTGCTGGTCTGCGTGGGCGGCGCGTTCAACACGCGTGACGTCTTCGCGCCGCTCGCGGCGTTGCTGCACGCAGACTTCACGACGCTGCTCGTCGACCGGCGCGGACGTGGTGACAGCGGTGATGCGATCACGGCGCAGGAGGTCGTGACCTACACGGTGGAGCGCGAGGTCGACGACCTCGAGGCGGTGATCGCCGCGGAAGGTGGCCGCGCCGCAGTGCTCGGCTTCTCGTCGGGCGCGACGCTCGCACTGCACGCGGCGGCGGCGGGTGCCGCGATCAGCGCGCTCGTGCTGTACGAGCCGCCGTTCGCGCTCGCGGGCCTACCCGCGCCCGCGCCCGACGCGCCGCGGCGGCTCGCCCAGATGATCGTCGAGGGCCACCCGGGCGACGCGGTCGCGACCATGCAGCGCGAGGTGATCGGGCTGCCCGCGCACGTCGTGGAGGAGGCGCGGCGCTCACCGACGTGGCTCGCGCTCGAGGACCTCGCGCAGACGGTCGTGTACGACGCGACGATCACGGCCGCGCCCAACGTCCCGACCCCGCAGATGCGTGCGCTCGACGTGCCGACGACGGTCGTCTGCGGCGCCGCCACCTGGCCCGGGCTGCGGTCGTCGGGCCGGGCGCTCGCGGGCGAGCTCGCGCACGCGCGCTACGTCGAGGTCGTGGGCGGCGCGGGCCACGGGATCGCGGTCGACGAGACCGCGGCGCTGCTGCGGGCTGGCCTCACGGGCTGGGAACCGGTCTGACGGTCCGCGCGGTGCCTCGTCGGCGCAGGTCGGCCGACGTGCGCCGCGGGGCGGGTCAGGGCGTGCGGCCTGCCGCGCTCGCGTCCGGGGTGGCGTCCTCGGCGCGCTCGACGAGGTAGGAGCGACCGTGGGCGTCCTCGACGCGGACCAGGGTCGTGCGCAGCTCGCGCTCGCGGGCGCGCTCGTCGTCGCTCGCAGGACGCATGGGCTCGCGACCGTTGCCGACCTGCGCGGGGCCCAGAAGGTGCCGTGCGAGCCAGTCGGTGACCCGCCTGTTCTCGCCGCCCGCGCGCGCCATCGATCTCTCCTCGTCGCCCTGACCTCGTCGCCCTGATCCGTCCTGCTGGACCGTGGGTCCCACTATAGGAGCGCCCGCCGGGCCAGGGCTCACGCCTCGAGCACCGCCCAGCCGCCCGCGGGCAGGTGGACCGTGCCGGCATCGAGGCGACCGTCACCGGCGACGGTCGTGCGGGCGTCGGCGGCAGGCAGGCTCACCGGGGCGTCGTCCAGGTTGAGCGCCGTCACGACCGCGCCGAAGCCCGTCCCGGTGCGGAGCACGAGCGCGCGGTTGTCGAGGTGCAGGACGTCCGTGCGCGCGGTGGTGAGCCACGGCAGGCGGCGCCGCATCGCGACGAGCGCGCGGGTCGCGTCGAGCACTCGACGTGCGGCGGGGTCCAGCTCGTCGGGCGACGGCGGGTGGGGCGGGAACGTCGGGCGGACGGCGTCGTCGCCGCCCTCGCGCTCCTCCTTCACGCCGGTCCACGCGAGCTCGTCGCCCGCGTACAGGCTCGGCGTGCCGGCGACCGTGAGCAGGACGGCGAGCGCGTGCGACACACGCTCGGGCCCGACCGCCGAGGCGATCCGCGTGACGTCGTGGTTCCCGACGAACGTCTGCGGCACGAACGTCTCGAGCAGGTCGTCGTGCCGCCCGATCGCGTGGGCCAGCTCGTAGAGGTTGCGGTCCGCGATCGCGTGCCAGATGCCCTGCCACAGCTCGTACTGCGTGAGGGTGTCGATGCCCGAGGCCCGCACGATCGCCTGCGCGTCGCCGTGGATGACCTCGCCGAGGAACCACGCGTGTGGGAACCTCGCGCGCACCCGCGGCAGCACCCGCGCCCAGAACGCGGGCGGGACCGCGTACGCCGCGTCGAGCCGCCAGCCGTCGACCCCCCGCTCGAGCCAGTGGCACATCGCCTCGACGACGAGGTCCGCAACCGCGGGGGAGTCGTGGTCGAGCGCGACGAGCGCGCCGTGCCCCTCGAACACGTCCACGCGCACCGGCTGCCCCGCCGCCCAGCCGGTCCAGTCGACTCGGAAGAGCCCCGCGGTGGGCGCTGCAGGCCCCTGCTCCTCGACGAGCCGGAACGCGGGGTGACCGCGGCCGACGTGGTTGAACACGCCGTCCAGCACGACGCGGACGCCACGCGCGTGCGCCGCCCCGACGAGGTGCACGAGGTCGGCCTCGTCGCCCAGGCGCGGGTCGACGCGCAGGTGGTCGACCGTGTCGTAGCCGTGGGTCTGCGACGCGAACACGGGCCCCAGCAGCAACCCGTCCAGCCCGAGCCCGACCACGTGGTCGAGCCACGCCTCGAGGTGCCCGAGCCGGTGCTCGACGGGCCTGGCCAGGTGTGCGTCGGGATCGGCCGGCCGGATCTCCGCGCCGACGAAGCCCAACGGATACACGTGCCACCAGAGCGCGCCAGCGGCCCAGGAGGCGTCACCGCGCGGCGCCGGGCCGCCCTCGTTCGTCGTCATCCCAGGTCACGCTACCCGCCCCACCCAGCGCTTGCTCCGGCTGGTGGCGCTGTTCGCCGGAGCGTCCGCTGGGTCGTCGGGTGGGAGCGGATCAGGGGATGACGCGGTTCTCGGGGTCGGGGATGCCGGACTTGCGCCAGAAGTAGGTGGTGATCTGGTCGCGCCACTCGGCGGCGGAGCGGACCTGCTCGTCGAGCCGCTCCGCGACGCGCGCGTACAGGTCGTCGGGGACGAGGCCGCGCACGTCGCGCCACGTGTCGCGCATGCGCTCGGCGGCCTGCGCACCAGCGACGTGCGTGTCGTAGACGTGCTGCACGACGGTCGCGCCCGAGTGCAGCACGTGGGAGTAGGAGACGTGGTGGAAGAACAGCAGCAGCTCGTCGGGGCACGTCTCGAGCGACTCGTACACGTCGCGCCACGGCGCGGGGAACTGGTCGGTGAAGCCCGTGCCGGTCGCCCGCGTGCGGTCGACGCCGATCCCGTCGCGGTCGGCGAAGTGGTACGTGCCCCACGGCGTGTACTCGTAGCCGTCGACGTCGGGGCCGTAGTGGTGGCCCGGCCGGACCATGAAGCCGATGCCGAGCGGCGCGGTGTAGCTCTCGTAGACGTGCCACGACTCGTCCAGGAGCGCGTGCACCGTGCGCGCGACCGCGGGGTCGGCCTGCGGGAACGTGAGCGCGACCCACTCGTCGAGCAGGGCGGACGGGTCGAGCGTCGGGTCCCACGTCAGGCGCCCGTACGCGTAGAGGTTCGCCTGCGCGAGCGGGTGGCCGGTCCAGAACGGGTCGTCGCCGACGTTGGCGACAGCGACGAGCCCGCCCGGGAGTGCGTCGGTCCCGCGTACGACCTCGGCGACCGTCCGGGCGTCGGGATCGGTGGCGGCGGTGTCCCAGAGCTCGACGGGACCCCACGGCCGGAAGTCGAGCGCCTCGCGCCACAGGGGAGCGAGGTAGCACGCGTGCTGCTGCTGGCCGGTGTACTCCTGCGTGACCTGCAGCTCCATCGCGAGTCGGGTGCGCGGCATCGCGGTCAGCAGGGGCGACAGCGGCTCGCGTACCTGGAAGTCGATGGGACCGAGCTTGACCTGCAGCACCACGTTGTCGTCGAACCGCCCGTCGAGAGGCGTGAAGTGGTCGTACGCTGCGCGCGCCCGGTCGGTGCCGCGGTCGCGCCAGTCCTGGCGGTGGTCGTACACGAACGCGCGCCAGAACACCGTCCCGCCGTAGGGCGCGAGCGCGCGGGCGAGCAGGTTCGCGCCGTCCGCGTGCGAGCGCCCGTACGCGAACGGTCCGGGCCGGCCTTCGGAGTCCGCCTTGACGACGACGCCGCCGAAGTCGGGGATCGTCGCGTACACGTCCGCGAACGTGCGCTCCCACCAGGCGCGCACGTCGTCGTCCAGGGGGTCCGACGTACGCAGCGCGCCCGAGGTGATCGGCGCGGCGAAGTCGACCGCGAGGTAGGTGCTGATGCCCGCCGCACGGAAGATCGCCGCGAGCCGCGCGACCTGCTCGATCCCCGAGGTCAGCAGCGCGGACTCGCGCGCGTGCACGTTGACGTTGTTGAGGCACACCGCGTTGATGCCGGTGTGCGCGAGCAGGCGCGCGTAGTGCTCGACGCGCGTGAGGTCGTCGCGCACGCGCCCGTCGGCGAACCACAGCGACGCGCCCGCGTACCCGCGCTCGACGGGGCCCATCGGGCTGTCCGCGGCGAGGTTGTCCCAGTGGTCGAGCATGCGCACGGCCTGCGAGGGGACGTGCGCGACGAGGTCGCCGGCGGTCGCCCCGGACGCGTCCCCACCCGTGCGGACCAGGTGGTGCCAGCCGGCCAGCAGGCCGCGCGGCTGCGCGGCGACGACGACGAGCGCGCCCTCGTCGTCCGCGACGACGAACCCCTGCGCCCCCAGCAGCCCCGCCAGGCCCGGGCGCTCGGCGAGCGCGAGCGCGTGCTCGGCCGCCGCGCGCAGACCCGGCACCGCGAGCGCGTCGGAGGCGAGCGCGAGGGTGGCCCGCGCGGGCGTCGTCGTCGTGCCCGCCGTCTGCGCGGCGTGGTCGACCTCCGCGCGCACCGTGGTCACCACCGGGTCGTCCCCGGTCGCGAGCAGCCGGACGCCGCGCGCACCGAGCGGTCGCAGCGCCTCGTCCGGGAGCCACGCAGGGTGCCACGCTGCGGTGCCCGTCGTGCCGCTCGTCGTCGTGCTGCTCGTCGCGCCAGCCGGGCTCCGGTGCGGCGGGCTCACCCTCATGCGTCGCGGTCCTCTCACTTGTCGGCGTCCGCGCCGAACAGCGCGTCAGCGGAGACGCTCCGCGACGGTAGGTTGCCGCACTGCGCGGTCAGATGGAACCTGCTGACCGGAGTGCGGCCTGACGGCGCACGCGTACGACGCGGGGCGTCGTCACGGCTGGTCGGTGGCTCCGCCCTGGTGGAACTCGCCGACGACGGTCTCGCCGTCGGACTCGTACACCGGGATGACGCGCACCTCTTCGCCGTGCTCGGCCATCCAGGCGGCGGCGTCCTCGGGGCTGGTCGGCGTGTACCCGGCGAGCTCGCTCGCGTACACGTAGCCGTTGCGTCCGTTGGTCGCCTCGACCGCGACGAGGTCCGGCTCGCCGGCGTCCGAGCCCAGGACCCCGTACGTGTCGCCGTTCGCGTTGACGCCGAGCGCGGTCGCCTCACGGTGGCTGTAGGTGAACACGCCCTCCCAACGCAGGGTGCTCGACGCGTCGATCGTCGTCACCCCTGAACCGTCCACCGGGAGCGTGTAGCCGGTCACGTCGCCGTCGTCGCACGTCGCACTGGCGCCGTTCGCGAACACCAGGTGGCCCGGCGTCAGGCACGTGACCTCGACCTCGAGGTGAGTCGCGCCGGCAGGCGGGGCGCCGAGGTCGACGACCCGGGAACCGGTCGCGCTCACGACGACGGCGTCGGCGAGCTCGTCGACCCGGTCGCTGCCGGGCAGCAGGCCGAGGCCGGCGGCCGCAGCGGTCGCACCCCCGAGAGCGACGGTGAACCCGGCGCCGCCCGCGAACCAGCGCAACGCGCGGCGGCGCGCCGGGGTCTGTGCACGGGTGTGGGCGGACTCGTTGACGTGCTCGACGAGCGCCGAGCGCAGCGCGGCGGTGTAGGCGTCGCGGGTGTCGGGCGTGACGGTCATGGGGTGACCTCCTCGAGGGTCGGCTGGGGGAGGGCCGCGCGCAGACGGGCGCGAGCCCGGTGAAGACGGGACTTGGCGGCGGGCACGCTCACCCCGACCGCCTCGGCGGCGTCGGTCAGCGAGAGGCCGTCGAGCACGACCAGCGCGACGAGGCGGCGGTCGGTCGCCGACAGCGTGCGCAGTCCGGCGACGAGGCGCGGGTCGGCCTGGCGGTCGAGCACGCCGTCGGCGACGTCGGGTGCGTCGTCGGGGCGCGGCAGCCGCGAGAGGAACGCCTCGTAGCGGCGTGTGCTGCGCGCCGCGTTGCGCGCGAGGTTCGTCGTCGTGACGAGCAGCCACGGCAGCACCGAGCCGCGCACCAGACGCACGCTCGCGCGACGCCGCCACAGCTCGAGGAACGCGCTCGCGGCGACGTCGTCGACGTCGGCCGCGCTGACCACGAGCCGCGCGGCGTGCCTTCGGACGCGGGCGTGGTGACGGTCGAAGATCAGCCCGAACGCTGCTCCGTCGCCCTCGCACGCGGCGCCCCACGCGCTCGTGTCGTCGATCGGTTCCTCGCTCACACCCTGAAGTGTCCGCACGTGGCCGTCCGGTTGCGGCGCACCACGCGGTGCCCGGGCGGGCGGCGGTCGGTCAGGTGGTGCGCGTGCGGGCGCGGGCCGACGAGTCGGCCCAGCCGCGCGAGATCGCGGTGACCTGGTCGACGTCGAGCGGGCCGGACAGGGGGTCGCCGCCGGGGGCCGCGCGCAGCCCGTCGAGCAGCACGGTGACGTAGCGACGGTAGGCCTGCGGGGCGACGTCGGCGGAGTGCTTGGCGAGCTCGGTGACCATCCACAGGATCATCGGCACGTCGTGGCTGTCGGCGCCCTCGCGCAGGTCACCCTCGTCGCGCGCGCGGCGGAACAGGGCGTCGGCCACCTCGCCGACGCCGGCCGCCACGTCGGGCAGGAGCTCGTCGTAGCCGCCCAGGGCGGCGTCCCGCACGCCCATGTTGTCGACCAGCAGGTCGGTCATGTGGGTCACGAGGAGCACCAGCCCGTCCCAGGCGCGCGGCGCGGCGGCGGCCTCGTCGGCCGCGGCGAGCACGTCTCGCAGCGGTTCCTCGAGTGCGGCCTCGAGCAGCTCGGTGCGGTCGGTGAATCGGCGGTACACGGTGCCGACGCCGACGCCCGCCCGGTGTGCCACCTCGTTGAAGCCGACACCGAGGCCGTGCTCGGCGTAGAGCTCGCGGGCGGCGGCGACGATGCGCGCGCGGTTGCGCTCCGCGTCACGGCGCAGAGGCGCGCGCGGCGGGGTGCCGCGCTCGTCACGCGGCGTGAGGTCCTCGGTCATCCGGACAGGGTAGCCCCGAAGCGGATACCTGAGATCAAGTTCACACACGCCCGGCGAGACAAGCGGATGACCCTCATCAACTCTCTGCCTACGATGCCTGCAGAAACCGGGCGCGACGACCCGGCCGAACGTGACGACCCGGCGCGGCCGGCGGGAGGACACCCCCTCATGGCGGAGATGCTCTATCGGCTCGGCAAGTTCGCGGCCCGGCGCGCGTGGCTGGTCGTCGGCGCCTGGATCGCGGCGCTCGGGCTCGCGGTCGGAGCGTTCCTGACCTTCGGCGGCACCCTCACCGAGGCGATCACCATCCCCGGGACAGCCACCGCCGAGGTGACCGACCGCCTCGCGAAGGAGCTCCCCGCCGCGAGCGGCGCCAACGGGCGCGTGGTGTTCGTGAGCGAGGACGGCTCGGCGCTCACCGCTGAGCAGCAGGCGGGCATCAGCGCCGCGCTCGCGGCCGCGGCCGACGTGGACGGGGTCGTGCAGGTCGTCGACCCGTTCGCCACCGAGGCGCAGCGTGCCGAGCAGGCCGCGCAGGTCGACGCAGGCGAGCAGCAGGTGACCGACGGGCGCGCCCAGCTCGACGCGGGTCAGCAGCAGCTCGACGACGGCCAGGCCCAGCTCGACGCCGGACGCGCGCAGCTCGAGGCGGCCCAGGCCGAGCTCGACGCGACCGTCGCGCAGGTCGGCGAGAGCGCCCAGACCCAGGCCGGTCAGGCGCAGCTCGACGCGCAGAAGGCCGAGCTCGACGCGCAGCAGGCCGGTCTCGACGCCCAGCAGGCGACGATCGACCAGGGCCGCGCCGAGCTCGAGGCGCAGGCGCCCCAGCTCGCCGACGCCCGCGCGCTGCTCGAGATGGCCGCCGAGATCCGCATGGTCTCGACCGACGGCTCCGCCGCCGTGGGCACGGTCGTGTTCGAGCTCCCGCAGCACGAGATCCCCGACGCCACCAAGCAGGCCGTCGAGGCCGCGATCAGCGACGGCGTCCCCGCGGGCGTCACGGTCGACTACTCCGCCGAGATCGCGCAGGAGGCGATCTCGCTCGGCGGCGCGGCCGAGGCGATCGGTGTGCTTGTGGCCGGCATCGTCCTGGTCGTCATGCTCGGCACGTTCGTCGCCGCCGGCCTGCCGCTGCTCAACGCGCTCGTCGGCGTGGGCGTTGCCGCCGCGGGCGCGATGGCGTTCTCCGGCGCCGTCGAGATGACCTCGGTGACCCCGGTCCTCGGCGCGATGCTCGGCCTGGCGGTCGGCATCGACTACACGCTCTTCATCCTCAACCGGCATCGACGCCAGCTCCGCGCGGGCATGGACGTCCACGAGTCGATCGGCCTGGCGAACGGCACGTCCGGCAACGCCGTGGTCTTCGCGGGAGCCACGGTGCTGATCGCGCTGCTCGGCCTCAACCTCACCGGCATCGACTTCCTGGGCCTCATGGGCACGGTCGCGGCCGCGAGCATCCTGGTCGCGGTGATCGTCGCGATCACGCTCACGCCGGCGATGCTCGGCCTGCTGGGCCGCCGCATCCTGCCGAAGAAGCACCGCGACGAGACCGCGGCGCCGGTCGCGCACGAGCCCGCCAAGCCGATGGGCAACGGGCGCGCGTGGCTGTCGATCGTGGCTGGCGTCGGCGTGCTCGTCGTCATCGCGCTGCCCGCGCTCTCGATGCGTCTCGGCCTGCCGACCGGTGCCTCCGAGCCCGTCGACTCCACGCAGTACCGCGCCTACACGGCGGTGTCGAAGGCGTTCGGCGCGGGCGTCAACGGCCCGCTCGTCGTCGTGACCGACGTGCCCGAGGCCGTGAGCGAGGACGAGCTCGTGTCCGTCCAGGCGCGCATCGGTGGCCAGCTCATGGAGCAGGACGACGTGGTCGCCGTGGCGCCCGTGGGCACGAACGACGAGCGCGACATGCTCGTCTTCCAGGTGATCCCCGCGAACGGCCCGGACAGCGAGACGACGACCGACCTCGTCCACGCGCTGCGCGCGCTGCCCGTCGACGGCGGCGAGGGCACGTTCGCGGTCGCCGGCAACGCGAGCGCCGACATCGACATCTCCGAGAAGCTCGCCGACGCGCTGCCGATCTACCTCGCGGTCGTCATCGGGCTGTCGATCTTCATCCTCATCGCGGTGTTCCGCTCGTTCCTCGTCCCGATCGTCGCGACCGGTGGCTTCGTGCTGTCGCTCTTCGCGGCGATGGGTGGCGTGACCGCCGTCTACCAGTGGGGTTGGCTCTCGGACGTGTTCGGCGTCTCGAACCCCGGCCCGGTCCTCAGCTTCCTGCCAACGCTGCTCGTCGGGATCCTGTTCGGCCTCGCGATGGACTACCAGCTGTTCCTGACGTCGGGCATGCGTGAGGCGTACGCGCACGGCGCTCCCGCGCGCAGCGCCGTCATGGAGGGCCTGCACGCCGGCCGGGCCGTCGTCACCGCAGCCGGGATCATCATGATCTCCGTGTTCGGCGGGTTCATGTTCTCCCATCTCGCCGTGATCCGGCCGCTCGGCTTCGCGCTCGCGTTCGGCGTGCTGCTCGACGCGTTCGTCGTGCGCATGCTGATCATGCCCGCGGTGCTGCACCTCGCCGGCGACAGGGCCTGGTGGCTGCCGAGCTGGATCGACCGCGTGATGCCGGACGTCGACGTCGAGGGCGCCAAGCTCGAGCGCCGCCACCCGGGCGTCCCCGGCGGCACCGCCGCGCCGCAGCCCGCGCAGGTCGACTGACCGAGCCCCCGCGCTCCAGGACTCACGGTCGGGGCAGCGCGGGGTCCCAGCGGTGGTACCCGCCACGCAGCGTCACCGCTTGCTCGTCGTCGCGTGGCCCAGGGGCGTGGTCCGGTCGCACGACGTCCGACCACAGGACGAGGAAGGTGCCGCGGTGGCGGTGGCGTAGCCAGCGGGCGAGCAGGGCGGGGGAGTTCTCGTCGGTGCGTTCGTAGCCGAGGAACGAGGTTCCGGTGCGGGGGCTGACGAGCAGGCCGTGCAGGCGGGGTGCGGCCAGGACGCCGTCGAGGGGTCCGTCGAGCACGAGTCGTACGTCGACGACGTAGCCCAGGGCGCGGCCGTCGCTGTCGCGCACGGGTGCGTCGAGCAGGTCACTCAGGAGCATGGCGGCCTCCGGGGATGCGGCCGATGACGTGGTCGCGCAGCCACCGCTCGACCCACAGGACGTCGAGCCCGTCGCCGCGGATGCCGAGCCGCACGACGGTGCCGACGTCGGCGACGTGCCGCCAGGCGACGCGGTGCCACCGGTCGCGCGGCGGGCGTCCGCCGAAGATGCGCGTGGCGAGCACCGGTCCGCTGAGGAGGTGGACGACCGTCGTCACGCCGTCGGGGTCGGTCTCGAGCTCGAGGTCGTCGATCGTCATGACCGGGGTGCCGTCGACGTCGTCGAGCTGACGATCGAGCAGGTGCAGGCGCGCGTCGAGCACGAGTCCTGCGGGACGCGGGGGGTCGGGCAGCCGCTCGTCGGGCGGGAACGGGCGCTCGTGGCGCCGCAGCCGTGGGCTCATCCGCCTGCTCCTGTCGCGATCATCAGGGGGATCGCCGCCAGGGACGCGACGACGATGATGACGAGGTAGACCAGTCCGAGCGCGTTCGTCGTGCGGCCGTTGACGTGCTCGCCCATGTACTCGCGGTCGTTCGCGACGACGAGGATCGGCAGGTACGTCAGGGGCAGCGCGATCGCGGAGAACACCACCGAGTACTCGGTCACGGCGATCGGGTCCACGTTCGTCAGCAGCACGAGCGTGCCGACGACGACCGCGACCAGCATCGCCGTGTGGAAGCGGGTCGCCTCCGCGGGCCGGCGATACTTGCCCCACGACCAGCCGAGGAACTGCGCGAGCGTGTAGCCGGTGGACAACGCCGTCTCGAGGGCGGCGCCGAACGTCGCCGCGACGATCCCGAGGATCGCCAGGGCGAGCAGCAGCTTCCCGCCGGCCATCGCGACGGGCAGCGTGATCTGCGACAGCGACGTGACGTCCACCTCGCGCGGCAGGAACACCACCGCCGCGCACCCCGCGATCGCCACGGACAGCAACCCGCCGAGGGGGAAGCCGACGAGCACGTTGAGCCGCGACTGCGACACGTCCTTCGCCGTCCACTTCTCCTCGCGGGCACCCGAGGAGAAGAAGAACACCTCGTACGGCGTCATCGCGGCGCCGAACAGCGCGACGGCGTAGTACCAGTACGTCGGCACGCCCTCGCCCTGGGGCACGGTCGGACGCACGGCCTGGTCGACGAGCTCGCCCCAGTCGGGACCGAGCTGGAACAGGGCCACGGCGAACACGACGAGGGTCAGGCCGAGCAGTCCGGTCACGTTCTCGAGCACGGAGAACTTGACCCGCCACAGCACGAGCCAGACCGCGAGCCCCGCGAACGGGATCCACAGCCGCCGTTCCACGCTGCTGGCCAGCTCGAGCGCGAGCGCGATGCCCCCGATCTCGGCGGTGAGCGTGAGCACGGTGACGAAGAACGAGGCGACGAGGTTCGCGCCGCCGATGCGCGGTCCCAGGCGCTCGCGGATGATCTCGAACGTCGCCCGGCCGCTCACGGCGGCGACCCGCCCCGACATCTGCGCGAACAGGCAGATCCCGACGACACCCACGAGGACGACCCACACGAGCGACATGCCAAACCGGGCACCGACGACGGCGTTGGTCACCAGGTCGCCGATGTCGACGAACCCGCCGATCGCGGTGAGCACGCCCAGCGCGACCGCGAAGATCTTCTTCATCGGCGGCCACGCGGTCCGGTTCGAAGCGCTCTCATCCGCCCAGCTCCTGCGTCGCGGCGTCGATCGCCTCGCCCGCCGCGTCGAGGGCGGCGGCGACCTGCGGGCCGGTGCTGGGCGAGACGCCGTTCACCCAGGAGCGCGCGTCCGCGACGGCCGAGACCGCGTCCGCGACGGCCGCCAGTGCCTGCTCCCGGGCCGCGTGCTGCGCGAGCTCGGGGACGTCGCGGGCGAGGGCGTCCTGCGCGCCGCCCACGTCGGCGAGCGCGTCGCGCAGCGTGACGTCCGCGACGGGCGTGACCGTCCGGTCGTCCTCGACGAGCCCGACGACGAGCGAGGCGACCTCGACGCCCGACGCGGCCTCGTCGAGCGCGGCCGCGAGGTTCTCCGCGGCGCGGTGGTCGGCCGACGACGGCCCGTACGCGCACCCGCCGAGCACCACCACGCACGAGGCGACGCCGACGACCCGGCGGGCGCGCGGGCGGTGCGAGGGCATGACGGCATCGTGGGCCGCGAACCCTCGCACCGCACGCCGAGCGGCGATCCCGGCGGGCGGGCCCGGTCAGAAGACGGGCTTGCCCCCGGTGACGCCCAGGACGGTGCCCGAGACGTACGAGCCCGTGACCGACGAGGCCAGGAAGACGAACGCGGCTGCCACCTCGGCGGGTTCGCCCGCCCGGCCCAGCGGCGTGTCCTGGCCGAACGTCTCGACCTTCTCCGGCGGCTGGGTCGCGGGCTGCAGCGGCGTCCAGATCGGCCCGGGCGCGACCGCGTTCACCCGGATGCCGCGCGGCCCGAGCTCAGCCGCGAGGTTGACGGTCATGTTGTTGATCGCGGCCTTCGTCGACGCGTAGTCGACCAGCGACTGCGACGGCTGATACGCCTGGATCGACGAGCAGTTGACGATCGCGGAGCCCTCGCCGAGGTGCGGCAGCGCTTCCTGGGTGACCCACACCAGCGCGTACAGGTTCGTCTTCATGACGCGGTCCAGGTCGTCGGTGGTGACGTCCGTGAACGCGTCGCGACGAGCCATCTGGTATCCCGCGTTGTTGACCACCAGGTCCAGGCCGCCCAGGCCGTCCACGGCGCGTCGGACGACGTCGCGCGCCGTCTGCTCGTCGCGGAGGTCGCCCGGCACGAGCACGCACGAGCGCCCGGCCTCGCGCACCCAGCGCGCGGTCTCGTCGGCGTCCTCCTGCTCCTCGGCGAGGTAGCCGATCGCGACGTCCGCGCCCTCCCGGGCGAAGGCGATCGCGACGGCCCGGCCGATCCCCGAGTCGCCCCCGGTGATCAAGGCCCGTCGGCCGACGAGCAGGCCGTGCCCCTCGTAGCTCTGCTCGCCGTGGTCCGGCTGGGGTGTCATCGGGGCGGTCAGGCCAGGGGGGTCCTGCTGCTGGGCAGGGCGTGCGGCGTCGTTCATCGTCGTCTCCTCGGTCGTCACAGGTGCGGAGATGGCGAGACCCGCGCGGCACGGGTGCGGACATGGCGAGACCCGCGCGCGGCGGTCAGGCTCGCCCGCACAGGGCGTCCCTGACCGGCTTCGGCGAGCTCTCGCATGCCGCCGCCGCTCGCGGGTCTCCGGTATGCCGCGACTCAGACGCGGCTCGCCCCGATCCCTCGTGTCAGCGGAAGGCGTCCTTGACGTCGTCGCCAGCCTGCTTGAGCTTGGCGGCGGCCTGGTCGCCCTTGCCCTCGGCCTCGAGGTCACGGTCGCCGGTGACCTTGCCGGCAGCCTCCTCGACCTTGCCCTTGACCTCTTCGCCCTTGTGCTCGAGCTTGTCGTCGATCCCCATCGCATCCACCCTTCGTCGTCCATGCCGAACCGCACGTGCCGCGGCGGCGTGGGAGCGCCGACGGTCCATGACGCGCCGGCCTCTCGACCATAAGCACGTCCCGCGGCGGTCGCACCTCGAGCGCAGAGGTCATCCACCCGCGGCGGGCCGAGGGGGCGTTGACCTCGGGAGCTGCCCGCGCGGCCCTATCCTGCTCGTGGTGACACGCACCGGCGAGAGGGTGAGCAGGTGACGGAGCAGCTCGACCCCGACCGCGCCGAGCACTCCGTCGAGGCGGAGGCGGCTCTCGCGGCGCTGTCCGCACGCTACGAGACCGATCGGCTGCGGTGGCAGCTGGCCGTCAGCGCGGGTGGGGTCGGCAGCTTCGACTGGGACCTGCGCACCGGCAGGCTCGACTGGGACGACCAGCTGCTCGAGGTGTTCGGCGTGACCCGCGAGCAGTTCGGCGGGACGATCGAGGCGTTCGACGCCCTCGTGCACCCCGACGACCGCGCACGGGTCCAGGCGGCGCTCGACGCGGCGATCGAGTCGGTCGCGATGTACGTCGCCGAGTACCGCGTGCTGCGCGGTGACGGGACGCTGCGGTGGGTCAAGGCGCGCGGACAGGCGCTCGCCGGGCCGGATGGTCGGACGGTCCGCCTCCTCGGGGCGGCGTACGACACGACCGGCGAGCGAGACGCCGAGGCGCGCGTCGACCGCGTGCTGGAGACCATGCCGGGGGCGTTCTTCCTGCTCGACGACGAGTGGCGGTTCGCCTACGTGAACACCGCGGCGCAGAAGATGCTCGGCGTCCCGCGTGACGACGTGCTCGGCGGTGTGCTGTGGGAGCTGTTCCCCGCCCTGTCCGGCTCGGTGTTCGACGAGCAGTACCGGGCTGCCGCCGCCGACGGTGAGCCGCGCGCGTTCGAGGCGTACTACCCAGCCCCGCTGGACAGGTGGTTCGAGGTCCGGGCGTGGCCTGGTCCCGACGGCCTGTCCGTCTACTTCGACGACGTGTCGGCCCGGCATGCCGCACAGGACGAGGCGCGCGCGGCCCGGGAACTCGCGGAGGCCTCGTCGCGCCGGTTGTCCTTGCTGGCCGACGTGGGCAACGACCTGAGCTCCACGCTGGAGACCGAGGAGGCGGTGCGCAGGCTCGCACGTCACCTCGTCCCGACGTTCGGCACGTGGTGCCTCGTGACGATGTCCGAGGACCACCGGCAGCTGCGCGACATCGCCGCGTGGCACCAGGACCCCGAGCGCCGCGAGACCGTCACGTCGTACGCCTCGCTGCGGATCGACGCGCTGGCCCCCGAGTCCTACCTGTTCCGCGCGCTGCGCACCGGCGAGCCGGTGACGGTCGAGGACGCCACGTCCGCGATCAGCCAGGTGCTGACCGGTGCCGCGCGGGACGTGCTGCGCGAGCTCGCCCCGCGCACCGCGTACGCGGTCCCGATGCGTGCGCGCGGGCGCACCGTCGGCGCGATCACTCTGTTCCTCGACGAGGACAGCCCGGACCTGGCGGCGGACGACCTCACGCTCCTGGTCCAGCTCGCCGACCGCGCGGGCATGGCGCTCGACAACGCCCGGCTCTACCAGGGGCAGCGCGCGATCGCGGCGGGGTTGCAGCGCTCCCTGCTCGCTGCGCCGGCCGAGCCCGACGACCTGCACGTCGTCGCGCGCTACGTGGCGGCGGCTGAAGCGGCGCAGGTGGGCGGGGACTGGTACGACGCCTTCGTCCAGCCGTCCGGGGACACCGTGGTCGCGATCGGCGACGTGATGGGCCACGACACCCCCGCCGCCGCTGCCATGAGCCAGGTCCGGACCCTGCTGCGAGGCATCGCGCACACGTCGGGCGGCACGCCCGCGGAGGTGCTGCGCGCGCTCGACTCGGCGACCAGCGCGCTGCACATCGACGCGATGGCCACCGCCGTGCTGATGCGCCTCGAGCAGTCCGACGAGCAGCGGCGGCGGGGAACGACCACGCTGCGCTGGACGAACGCCGGGCACCCACCCGCGGTGCTCGTCGCGGCGGACGATGCCGTCTCGCTTCTCGAGTCGCGGCCCTACGAGCTCGTGCTCGGTCTGGACCCCGCGACCCCACGGACCGACCACGTCATCGAGGTGGCGCGCGGCTCGACGGTCGTCCTCTACACCGACGGCCTGATCGAGCGGCGTGGCGAAGGCCTGCTCGCGGGGATCGACCGTCTCCTGTCGACCGTGCGCGAGGTGCTGCCGCGCGCGAGAGCGGCTGCGCGCGGTGACTCGCTGCTCGACCTGGACCTCCTGGTCGACCTGCTGCTCGAACGCCTCACCCCGGGAGGCGAGCCCGACGACGACGTCGCGCTGCTCGCGGTCCACCTGGCGCCGCAGGCCTGACGTCCGGACGCGACTGCCGGTCCGAGGCCGAGGCAACCTGACGTCGTGGCGAGGTCAGCGCCCGGGCGCAGGCGCTGCCGCGACGTCGGGGAGCCCGAGGAGCCGGCGCCCGGCGGACCGGATCGCGGCCTCGAGGGCGTCGTCGTCGAGCGCGGCCACGGCCGGGTCGACGGCAGGGCCGACGAGCCCGGACAGGAAGATCGCCGCGCGGACCAGCGCGCCGGCGTCGGCCTGCGGTCCTGTGAGCGTGTCGCGCAGCCGGTCGAACAGCGCGGCCTGCGCCGCGGACCGGCGGCCCAGCTGCGCTGCGGCGACGTCGCGCAGCACCACGGAGTACAGCGTCCGGTGCTGCACCGCCTGGTGGGCCAGGCCGTCGACGAGCAGCGCCGCGCGCTGCGGCTGCGGGTGGCGCTCGACGTCGTCCAGCAGGTCGGCGAAGCCGGCGAACGCCGGGGCGAGGACGGCGTGCACCACCGCTTCCTTGGTGCGGAAGTGGTAGTACACGGCCGCCTTCGTCACCCCGAGGTCGTCGGCGATCATCTGCAACGAGGTGCCAGCCACCCCGTGCCGGGCGAACAGCTCCAGTGCGCGGGCGACGAGCCGCTCCGGCGCGGCGTCCCCGCGCGGCACGTCAGGCCGTCCGCGGGTGCTGCACGCACCACTGGAGGGACTCGCGGATGGCGGCAGGGACGTCGTCGGGCTCGATGCCCAGCACGGCGCTGAGGGCCGGGTCGCTCACCGCGGCACGGTCCTGGAACCGCGCCGAGTCCGGCAGGTGGATCCCGTGCTCGACGCCCGCGGAGGCAGTCTGCTCCTGCGCCGCCTCGTAGGCGGGCAGCACGGCCTCGAGTGGCACGACGACGACGTCCTTCGGGTCGCGGCCGAGCGCCTCGCAGCACATCTGGTGGAACTCGACGTAGGTCAGGTCGTAGGCGTTGATGGGGTAGCGGCCGCCGTGCTCGCCGTGCTCCATCGCGCCGACCGCCGCCTGGGCGACCTGGCGGACCGTGACCGAGGACGTCGACCCGCCGAGCACCGCGATCGGGCCCTGCTGCGCGGCGTCCATGTCGAGGAACATCTGCCACAGCGGACGCTGACCGGGGACGAGCCCGAAGATGTAGGGCAGGCGCAGGCTCATGACGTCCATCGCGCCGTCGCCCTCGAGGTAGGCGACCTCCTCCTGGGCGAGGCGCGTGCGCGGGTAGCCGTTGCGGCCGCGGTAGTCCAGGTCCGGCCACTGCTCGGCCCACTCGGCGGTGTACGACCCGTACAGGACGAACTTCGCGACGCCCGCCTGGCGGGCCAGGCGCGCGACGCGCTGCGTCGGGACGACGTTCGCCTCGTAGAAGAACCGGGCTGCGGGGGCCGGGGGTATGACGCGCTCGTCGGAGCCGAGCGCGTAGAACACCGCGTGCTTGCCGCGCAGCAGCTCGAGCACCTCGTCGTCGGACAGGTCTGCGACGTCGGCCCAGTGCGCGTCGACCTGATCGGGCAGGAACGAGTCGCCGTCGAGCGGCAGCGAGAGCGTCGAGACCGCGTGGCCCCGCGCGAGCAGCTCGAGCGTCGTGTGGTAACCCAGCAGGCCGGTGCCGCCCAGGACAAGCGTGTCGTTCATGATCGCCTCATCGTGTCGTCGTCGCGTGTCAGTCACGCTAGGACCGCGGTTCGGGGCACCCCCGGGAGCAAAGTCCTAGCCGATCGGCTAGGAGACCCCTCTCTGCTGCGCCGTGACGTCGACACCACTATGGCGTGACATGACGCCATAGTGGTGTCACTATGGCGTCATGCAGATCACGCATCACGTCGAAGAACTCCAGAGGCAGCTCGTGGCCGCGGGCGCGGCGGGGGACGCCGCCGCACAGGGGCAGGCCGAGCGACTCGTCACCGCGCTCGAGCCCGCCGCGCGCCTCGCGATCCTGGAGGCGCTGTCCGAGGCGGCGGGGGAGATCACCCGGGAGCTCGCGCCGGGCTCGGTCGACGTGCGCCTGCGCGGCCGCGAGGTCCAGTTCGCGGTCACCAGGCCCGCGTCCGACGAGGGCCCGGGCGGTGTCCCGTCCACGACGCCCACCCCGCCCGACGAGCCCGACGACGGCTCCACGTCCCGCACCACGCTGCGCCTGTCGGAGACGCTCAAGGCGCGCGCCGAGGCGGCGGCCGCCGCCGAGGGGATCTCGCTCAACACCTGGCTCGTGCGCGCGGTCAGTCTCGCGCTCGAACCCCGCCCGGCCGTGCGCGAGTCGCGCGGCACGTCGTTCACGGGGTGGGTCCGTTGAGGTCGTTCCCGGTCGACGGCACCGGCGAGGTGCGCGTCGAGATCCAGATGGGGCGCATCGACGTCGTCGCGAGCGACCGGTCGGACGTGACCGTCTCGGTCTCGCCGTCGAACCCGCGACGCTCGGGCGACCGTGCGGCGGCCGAGGGCGTCAAGGTGAGCCGGGTGGGGGACCGCGTGGTGGTGACCGGGCCGTTCCGGCTCGCCATCTTCGGTCCCGGTGACTCGGTCGACGTCGTCGTCGAGGTGCCCGAGGGCTCGGCCGTCGAGACCGCGAACAAGTACGGGGCGACCCACTTGTCGGGGCGGCTGGGCGCGGTGCGCGCCGACGTCGCGTACGGCGAGCTCGCCATCGACTCAGCCGAGCGCCTGGCCGTGGTGGGCGGGCACGGCGAGGTGCGCGTGACGCACGTCGCCGGCGACGCCGAGGTGTCGTTCAAGTCCGGCTCTGCGCACATCGGCCGGGTCGACGGGTCGCTGCGCGTGACCGGGTCGGACGGCCCGGTCGTCGTCGACGCGGTCGGGGGTCTCGCCGAGCTCGCCTCGTCGAGCGGGTCGATCGAGCTGCGCACGGTCGGAGGCGGAGCGACGATCCGCTCCGCCTACGGCGCGGTGCGGGTGCGGGAGGCCGCGCGCGGCGTCGTGCAGGTCGACGGCTCCTACGGCGACGTCTCGATCGGCGTCCGGCGCGGCACGGCCGTCTGGCTCGATGCGTCGTCGCGGCACGGCGTCGTCCGCACCGCACTGGCCAACGACTCGGGCCCGGCGCCCGACGAGGAGGCCCTCGAGGTGCGCGTGCGCACCGGCTACGGCTCCATCACCGTCGACCGCTGCGACCCGCAGACCGCATGAGGCAACCACCAGACCACACGAGAGGACCTCCACCATGACCCCGGCCATCCAGATCCAAGGCGTGCGCAAGTCGTTCGGCGACACCGTCGTGCTCGACGGCATCGACCTCGACGTCGCCGCGGGCACCGTCCTCGCGCTGCTCGGCCCGAACGGCGCCGGCAAGACGACGACCGTCCACATCCTGTCCACGCTCCTGCGGCCCGACGCCGGCACCGCTCGCGTCGCCGGTCACGACGTCGTGCGCGAGCCCGCCGCGGTGCGCGCCGCGATCGGCGTCACCGGCCAGTTCTCCGCGGTCGACGCCCTGCTCACGGGCGAGGAGAACCTGCGGCTCATGGCGGACCTGCGTCACCTCGGCAAGGTCGAGGGACGACGCCGCGTCGCCGAGCTCATTGAGCGATTCGACCTCGGCGAGGCCGCGCGCAAGCCGCTCGCGACCTACTCCGGCGGCATGCGCCGACGCCTCGACCTGGCGATGACCCTCGTCTGGCGCCCGCAGATCGTCTTCCTCGACGAACCCACGACCGGGCTCGACCCGCGCAGCCGCGCCGAGATGTGGCAGATCGTGCGCGAGCTCTCCGCCGCGGGCACGACGATCCTGCTCACCACCCAGTACCTCGACGAGGCCGACGAGCTCGCCGACCGGATCGCGGTGCTCGACCGTGGCGTGATCGTCGCGCAGGGCACCCCGACCGAGCTCAAGCGGCTCGTGCCGGGCGGCCGGATCCGCCTCGAGTTCGACGACCCGGACAGTGTGCGCGCCGTGGCCGGCGCCCTCGGTCACGCACCGCGTGACGACGAGGGCCTCGCGCTCGAGATCCCCAGCGACGGCAGCCTCGCCTCGCTGCGCGCCGTCATGGACGAGCTCGACCGCAGCGGCGTCGAGGCGCGCTCGCTGTCCATCCACACCCCGGACCTGGACGACGTGTTCTTCGCGCTGACCGGTCACGACGCCACCGTCCCCGACGCCACCGTTCGCGGCGAGAACGCCGCCCGAGAGGAGGTCGCGTCATGAGCGCGATCGCACCGAGCCTGACCGACGCGACCACGATGCTGCGGCGCAACATCCGCCACGCCGTGCGCTACCCGATCATCACGTACCTGATCGCCCTGCCCGTCGTCTTCCTGCTGCTGTTCGTGTACGTCTTCGGCGGCACGATGGGCGCCGGGCTACCCGCCGGCGACACCGCGTCCTACCTGCAGTACGTCGTGCCGGGCGTCCTGCTCCTGACGGTCGCCGGTGGCGCGACAGGCCCGGCCATCTCGGTGGCGCAGGACCTGAGCGAGGGCATCATCACGCGCTTCCGCACCATGAACATCTCCCGCTCGGCGGTGCTGATGGGTCACGTCCTCGGCAACACGATCCAGCTCATGATCGCGACCGTCGCGGTCCTGCTCGTCGCGCTGCTCATGGGCTTCCGTGCGCCGGCGAGCGTCTGGGGCTGGCTGGGCGCCGCGGGGCTGCTCACGCTCATCAGCTACGCGCTGTGCTGGCTGGGCGTCGCGTTCGGCGTCTACGCCCGCGGGGTCGAGAGTGCGAGCAACCTGCCGATGCCGATCATGATCCTGCCGCTGCTGAGCAGCGGGTTCGTGCCGACGGAGTCGATGCCCTCGTGGATGCAGTGGTTCGCCGAGCACCAGCCGTTCACGCCGTTCATCGAGACCCTGCGCTCGCTGCTGTTCGGCACGCCCGTCGGGTCGGACGCGTGGATCAGCCTCGCGTGGATCGTCGTGATCGGCGTGGGCGGCTGGCTCTGGGCCCGCCGCCTCTACGAGCGCAAGACGCTGCGCACCCCCTGACGCTGCGCGCGGGCGTCGGTGCGAGGGACCGCGCTCAGTCGGCGTCGCGCGGGGATGCGGCCGGTCGGCCGGGAGGTCGGGGTGCACGGGCGTCGCGCGGCATGCGGTTCGCCTCGGTCAGCGCGCGCCGCAGCAGGAGGTCGACCTGAGCGTTGAGCGAGCGCAGGTCGTCGGCGGCCCAGCGGGCCAGCGCGTCGTGCACGGCGGGGTCGAGGCGCAGCAGCACGGACTTGCGCTGGCGTCGGGCGGGGGTGGCCCCGCCCGACGCGAGCGCGTCGGCGTCGTCCGTCACGCGTACAAGCTGCCCGTGTTGACGACGGGCGTCGCTCGGCTGTCGCCGCACAGCACGACGAGCAGGTTCGAGACCATGGCCGCGCGGCGCTCGTCGTCGAGCGAGACGACCCCGTCGCGCTCGAGGCGGGACAGCGCGTCCTCGACCATCGAGACCGCACCCTCGACGATCCGCTCGCGCGCGGCGATGATCGCGCCCGCCTGCTGCCGCTGCAGCATGGCCTGGGCGATCTCCGGGGCGTACGCGAGGTTGGAGATGCGCGCCTCGATGACCTCGACGCCCGCGATGACGACCCGCGCGGCGACCTCGGCGGCGATCTCGGCGGAGACGACCTCGGTCGCCCCGCGCAGCGACTGCTCGCCGTCCTCGGCGTGGTCGTACGGGTGCGCCATCGCGACGTGTCGCAGGGCGGACTCCGACTGCACGCGCACGAAGTCGGCGTAGTCCTCGACGGCGAACGTGGCCTTGGCGGTGTCCGCCACCTGCCAGACGACGATCGCGGCGATGTTGATCGGGTTGCCGTCGGCGTCGTTGACCTTGAGCTCGTTGGTCTCGAAGTTGCGCACGCGCACCGAGACGCGCCGCTTCGTCGTCAGCGGAACCGTGAGGACGAACCCGGTCCGCCGAACGGTGCCGAGGTAGCGCCCGAACAGCTGGACCACCTTGGTCTGCCCGGGGGAGACGATCGTCAGACCGGAGAACCCGAGTACCGCGAACAGCAGGGAGAGCACCCCGACGAACCCGAGCGCGCCCGCTCCCGCGTCAGCGGCGGCGAAGAGCGGCATGGAGGCGACCACGAGGCCCAGGGACAGCAGCAGGACGAGAGCGGCGCCGCCCGAGCCGACCGTCCATGCCGACCGCTCCTCGACGCCGACGCGAGCACCCGCGTGGCCGACGGGCCTGCCTGCGGGGTCGCCGCCCTCGGAGCTCTGCGGGGGGACGGTGTCGGTCATGGGGCTCTCCTCGAGGTCGATCGCCGGGCCATCCGTGCGATATCAAAGTGATATCACATTGGGGCGCACGGGCCTGAACGGCCCAGGTGGCGTCACCCGACCGTGCCACGATGCGCCTCATGCCGACCTCGGACCCCGCGACCTGGGTGACCACGACCCACGAGTGGGCTGTGGCCGTGGACCACGCTCACCTGGAGGCGATCCGCTGCGACCCTCAGCGGTACGCACCCGGCGGGGCGCTGCACCTCGTGCTCGAGGTCATGGCCTACGCCGACGAGGAGGCCGCCGCGTGTGGACGGCGCGGCACGTGCGTCGTCACGCGGCACGCGGACGGGTCGGTCTCGGTCGTCGACGACGGGCGGGGGACGGACACCCGGCAGCAGCGCGACGGCGCGCCGATCAGGAAGCCCGTCATGGCGACGCGCGACGTGCGCTTCTTCGACGGCGCCCACGACGTGCTGCTGCCGGACGGCCACCCTCGGCGAGGTATCTCCGTCGTCGCCGCACTGAGCACATGGCTCATGCACACGAACCGTCGCACGAACGGGGCGTGGACCCAGCGCTACGAGCACGGCATCCCGACGAGCGGCCTGGTGCCGGTGGAGCCCACGGGGGAGACGGGCACGGCGGTGCGTTTCAGCGTCGATCCCCGGCTGTCCGTCGACGACCTCACGGGACGACTGCGAGCGCTGCCCGGGTTCGGGTGGCTCACCACGACCCTGGAGTCTCAGTAGCCGTCGTGCGTCTGTAGCCGGGGCAGTGTGTGATCTCAGGACATCCAGGACGGTGTCTCGCGTCATTTCGGACAGCGTGTCCCGAGTCATCGCGGACACGTCGAGGGTCACGATGGCCGGGCATGTCGAAGGCTCGTCTGGTCATCACCGCTGTCGTGCTCGAAGGTCGCCCGGTCGCGCAGGTCTCCCGCGACTACCGAGTCGCCCGCTCGTGGGTCTACGAGCTGCTCACGCGCTACCGAGTGCACGGGGAGGCAGCGTTCGAGCCTCGTTCGCGACGCCCGCACAGCTCCCCGCACGCCACGCCCGGCCCGGTCGTCGAGCTCATCGTCGAACTCCGCAAGGACCTGACGGCCCGAGGCCTGGCCGCCGGCGCGGACACCATCGCCTGGCACCTGCACCACCACCACGACATGGTCGCCGCACGCGCCGCAGCGACCGCCCACCGGGCGAGATCCTGCGCGAGCTCACCCTCGACCCCACCCGCGACTACCAGCCACAACACCCACGAACCCGGAAATGACGAACGCCCGAACCCGCGAAACGCAGGTTCGGGCGTTCTCGATGTCCTGAGACACCACACTTGTAGCGGGGGCAGGATTTGAACCTGCGACCTCTGGGTTATGAGCCCAGCGAGCTACCGAGCTGCTCCACCCCGCGTCGGCTCGCCAACCATACGTCAGCCGTGGCTGGTGTCCAAATCAACCGGATGTGACGCCCGCCGCACGGGCCGGCGCAGCGCGCCCTGGGCGACGACGACACCGACGACGACGAGCGCCCCGCCCACGGGCTCGTACCACTCGAGGTGCTCGCCGAGCACGGCCATGCCGAGCGCGACGCCCACGACCGGCGTCAGGTACGTGACCGTCGAGGCGCGCTGCGCACCCCACGTGGCGACGACCTGCGTGTTCCACACGTACGCGATGCCGGTGCCCAGCACGCCGAGCAGGACGAGGCTCGTCACGACGGAGGTCGACAGCGTCACGGGCTCGCGCGCGACGAACGGCGCGAGCAGCAGCATGACGACCGCGGCGGACCCGACCTGGCCGGCGGCGACGGTCTCGGCCGGCAGATGCAGCGGGGTCACGAAGCGACGCAGATAGGTCATGCCGAGGCCGTAGCAGGCGGTCGCGCCGAGGCACGCGAGGACCGCGGGCAGGGGAGCGGACTCGGCCAGGTCGCCCAGGTAGGTCCACGGGCCGACGATCACGACGACCCCGACGATGCCGAGCGCGAGGCCGAGCCCCTGACGGCGGGTGAGGCGCTCGGCGGGCAGGAGCGCGGCTGAGGCCGCGGCGGTCATCAGCGGGGTCGTGGCGTTGAGGATCGACGACAGCCCGGAGGCCAGGTGCTGACCGGCCCACGCGAAGGCGAGGAACGGCAGCACGCACAGCAGCAGCCCGGTCACCGCGAGGTGGCCCCACGCGCGGGGGTCGCGCGGCCAGCGGCGGCGGGTCGCGGTCGCGACGGCGAACAGGGCGAGCGCGCCGAGCACGATCCGGCCGAGTGCGACCTGCGTGGGGGCCAGGCCTTCGAGCGCGACCTTGATGAGCAGGAAGCTCGAGCCCCAGATGAGGGCGAGCGCGACGTACTTCACGACGATGCGCCCGGCGGCCGGTGCGGGGCCGGGCGTGGGAGCCGACGCGGTCGTCGGACCGGCGGGCGGGACCGTGGTGGGGGACGGGGTCACGGCACGACGATCCTGGACCGCGCCCACATGAGGCAAGCGAATGTCGTTCATGTGCTCATAGACTCCGTTCATGCCGACGCTCGCACAGCTCCGGGTGCTCGCCGCGGTCGTCGACCTCGGCTCCTTCACCGACGCTGCAGCGGCGCTCGACGTGAGCCAGTCGGCCGTGTCACACGCCGTCGCCGCGCTCGAGAAGGAGGCCGGGGGTCGGCTGATCGAGCGTGGCACGCCCGCCACCGCGACACCGCTCGGGACCCGCCTGCTGCCGCACGCGCGCGCCGCCGTCGCGTCGGCCGACGCCTACCTCGCCGACGCGGCGACGGGTCGCCACCGCGGCACCGTCCGCCTCGCGGCGGTCCCGACCGTCTGCCAGGGCCTCATGCCCGCACTCCTCAAGCACTGGTCGGCGCGGCTGCCCGACGTGCACGTCCAGGTCTTCGAGGGCGACGACGACGAGATGCCCCAGTGGCTCGAGGGCGGCATCGTCGACGCCGCCGTGCTCGTCGACCCCGACGTCGGCCATCCGGGCGGGGTGCTGGTGGGCCGGGACGACTTCCGCGCCGTCGTGCGCTCGGACCACCCGCTCGTCGCCGAGCCCGCGATCGACCTGGCCGAGCTGCAGGAGGACGGCCTGCTCGTCTCCGGAGGCGGGTGCGAGGCGCAGGTCCGCCGCCTGCACGCCGTCGCCGGCCTGCCGTACCGCGCCGACCAGCGCGTCCGCGAGCTCGCGACGATGGTGCGCATGGTGGCCGAGGGGATCGGCGTCTCGATCATGCCGAGCCTCGGGGGAGGGCTGCTCCCGCCCGGCGTGGTGATGCGCCCGCTGACGCCCAGCGCGACGCGCGACCTGGTGCTGACGGGTCCCGCGCGCCGTCCGTGGCACCCGCTCGTGCGCGCGCTGGTCGAGGCGACGGACCCGCTCGTCGTCCCAGGGCGCCCGGCCGACGAGCGCGCCGGCACCCGGCACGACAAGCACGCGACCGCCCGGAGCTGAACCCGCGGGGGTCAGCTCGTGCGCTGCGCGAGCTGGAACCCGCCGGCGTCGTACACGATCCGGAACGTCGTCCCGGCGAAGCGGTCCTGGGCGTACTGCGCGGCGTCGTTCGGGGCCGGGTTCCACCCGCCGCCGTACTGGTCGATCAGCACGTAGTCGGGCACGGGGTTGTTCGCGTTCCCGACGTAGAACACGTCCGTGCGGTCGACCAGGTACGACATGAGCCCGATGTCGGTCTCCACCGTGGCGTCGTCGGGGATGGTCGCGAGCACCTGACGCGCCTCGACCGCGCGGTCGGACTGCGCCCACAGGTCGTCGGGCCGTCCCAGCCGCGCGACGTCGAGCTGCGGGACGAGCATCGCCGCGACCGCCACCGCCACGGGGGCGGCGGCGAGCGAGTACCGGCGCAGCCATGGACGGGGCGAGCGGCGTGCCAGCAGCACGCCGTCGAGCAGCGCCGCGAACGCGACGGGCATGAGCACCGCGCTGTAGTGCCACGTGTGGCCGTAGTAGTAGCCGTTGTCGGCGTAGAAGCGCCACATGATCGTCGGCAGCGCGACGAGCAGGATCGGGGACCGCACGCCGATGAACCCGGTGATCGCGACGAGCAGGAGCAGCGTGATGATCTTGCTGCCGTTGTCGACGAGGAGCGTGATCGCCGTCCACGGGTGGGTGGCGATGCCGACGACGTCGATCCGCGAGCCGTAGTCCCACTGGTCCTGCGTGTTGAGCGCGGGGATCAGCACCGCGGTCGACAGCACCGTCCACCCGAATCCCCACCCGGTGAGCCACAGGCCCAGCGTGGGCCGCCGCGTGTCCCGGCCGCGCATCTTCCACCACAGCACCAACCCCAGGGCCGCGACCGTCAGGCCGAGGTCCTCCTTGACGAAGACGAGCGGAGCGGCCCACAGGGCGGCGGCGAGCCATCGCTCGCGGAGCAGCGCGACGAGCGACAGGGCGAGCAGCGGGACCGCGAACGCGATCTCGTGGAACTGCGCGGCGACCGCGCCGATCAGCCCGAAGCTCACCGCGTACGCGGCACCGACGAGCGTGCCCTGCAACGCGCCGAGCAGGCGCACCGCGTGCCGGCCGACGACGTACGTGGACGCCGCGAACAGCAGGCCCTGGACCACGAGCAGCGTGAGCGCGTGCGGGAACAGCCGGTACGGCACGCCCAGCACGGTGAGCAGCGGGTGGAAGTGGTCGCCCAGGAGGTTGAAGCCGTCGCCCTTGATCGTGACGATCGGCGCCTCGAGGTGGGCGTACCGCCGGGCGAGCTGCGTGAAGATGCCCAGGTCCCACGACGGCGACTCGAACCGGCGCCACTGCAGCACCGAGTACGTCACGTAGGTGGCGGCGGCGAGCAGTGCGACGACGAGCGGACCGGCCCACGCGGCGACGCCCCGAGGCTCCGGCGGGACGAGCGGCTCGCTGTCGACCACGGGCGCTGCGGCCGTGGCCGTCGCGTCGGTGCCGTCCGCACCGTCGGGCTCCGTGGGCACCGTGGGCTCGGCGGGGGCGGGCGCCCCGTCGGGTGTCTTGGTCGTGTCGTCGGTCACAGCCACCGGGGAATCATGACAGCCCACGCTGTCCTCGGGAGCCGCGACGGCTCGCGGAGGTGCCGTGACTCGCGAAGCTCACGTGGCCGGCCCAGGGCTACCGCAGGGCGGGCCGCCGCGGGCTCGGCAGGTCGGGAACAGGCACGCCCTGCGCCTTGAGGAGCTCGGCGACCACCGCACGCCAGCACTTCTCGGCCTCGTGCAGGTGCCGCGCGACGTCGTCGGGCGCGACGTGCCCCGCGACCCCGAAACCGTCCGCCGCGTCGAGCGCGTCCTGAGCCCGGTAGAACGCGGCACGCGCGGCCCGGTACTGCGGGGTCGTGTGCGCCCACGGCGGGGTCGCGACCTCGAGCGCGCCCGCGGCCTCGTCGAACATCGTGCGCACGAGCGCGACGGCGTGCGGACGCTCGGCCAGACCGAGTCGGTCGGCCCCCGCTGCGACGGCGGACACGACGCCCGACAACGCCAGGCGCTGGACCGTGACGTGCAGGGCGGTCGGGTCGATCCGCTGCGCGAGCAGGAGCGACAACGTGCGGCCGAGGGTCGCCTCGTCGAGCTCGCGGCGGCGCCGTCGGGCCCGGTCGGCGGCCTCCTGCGCCTGCTGGGCGCGCAGCGCCGCCGCGTGGGCCTCGCGCTCGCGGCGCTCCGCCTCGTGCCGCAGCGCGCTCTGGTGGCGCGTGACCACGTCGGCGGCCAGCCGCACGTGGTGGGCGCTCTCGGCCTGCGCGCGCGTGACGAGCTCGGACGCGTACGAGCTGAGCGGCGCGGCGTGGCCCACGTCGGTGTAGCCGAACAGCGCGACGCGATGCTCGTCGGCCCACAGGACCGCCGTCTTGCTGTACCCGGCGCGCGAGTAGCAGACGGCCGTCCGTCCGCCCGCCGCGCGGTGCAGGCGCTCGACCGTCTCGCGCGAGACGGGCGAGCGGTAGTGCTCGACGAACGCCGCGAGGTCCTCGCCGACGAGGTCCAGGGCACCGTCCTGCGGCGCGGTCGTGACGTGCGCGTCGAGCCGGGCGAGGACGATCCGCGCGTGGCGTTCGGCGAACTTCTCCGCCTCCCGCCACCGCGGGTCCTTGCTCACGGTGCTCACGTCCCAGGCCCTCCCGCCGGTCCGCTCGACCGTACGGCCGGCCGGGCGTCCCCCGCGCGGCCCGCACGAGTGATCGTTCGGGTGACCGGGTGCCAGGACCTCGCCCGTGCGGGCGACACGTCCGGGTGACGCCGACGGCCGGACGGCTCAGTCCTGGTGCGGAGCCTCGTCGCCACCTGTGCCGGGGGCGGCGACCGTGACGGGCTCGCGCTCGGGGGTCGTGGCGACCGTCCGGCGCCGCCGCCGGACGGCGAGCACCACGAGTCCGAGCAACCCGACGACGACGAGCCAGGGCAGCATCGCGCCCAGGACGACCATCGTCACCGAGATCGTGGAGACCAGGGCGTCCCACCCCGCCTCGAGGCCCGACAGGAACGTGCCGGAGCTCTCGGCCGTCTCGACCGGCAGCGTGCCCGGCCCGGAGACGGTGACGTCGATGGTCGACAGCGACACCTGCCCCTGGAGCCGTGCGCGCTGCGAGCGCAACGACTCGAGGTCGCCCTGGCGCGAGGACAGCGCGGCCTCCGCGTCGAGCAGGTCCTTGGTCGTCGTCGCGGAGGTCATGAGGGCCTCCATGCGCGCCACCGAGAGCTCGAGCGCGTGGATGCGGGCGTCGAGGTCCTGCGCGGCGTCGGTCACGTCCTCGGCCCGCAGGTCCACGTTGCTGACCCGGCCGAGCTCGCCCAGCTCCTGGATCGTCGCGGAGACCTTGGCCGCCGGGACGCGGATGGTGAGCGACGCCGTCGCCACGGCGTCGGCGCTCGCGGCCGACTCCGAGCGCGCGTCCACGCGGCCGCCCGAGCGCTCGACGTAGGTCGCGAGCTCGCGCGCCGCGGCGAGCGGGTCCTCGGCCTCGACCCACACGGACCCGGTCTGCACCACCAGCCGCGCCTCGTTCGGTGACGACGACCCGTCGTCGTCCGCCTTCCCGCCCGACTCGTCGGCGGCGGAGTCGCTCCCGGCATCGACGGCGGCGGGCGCCGCGCCGCCGTCGGCCGCGTCGTCGGCGCTCGCCGAGCAGCCGGCGAGCAGGAGCCCGACGAGCATCGCGGCGGATGCCCAGGTCAGCGCGGACGGGCGGAGGCGACGAGACAGCGTGGTCATGCTGCGACCGTAGGGACTCGGACCCGGCGCCGGGGTGGACGTGGTGCAATCGTGACGTCGTCGTCACCGGATCGCAGCCCGCGGCGGCGCCCGGTGCTCGTGGCGGAGCGTGCCCACCGACGGTGGTCGAGGCGTGAGAAGGCTCGCGAAACCGGTTGACCGGCTTCCTGGGCGGACGTACGGTCGCGCTCGACGGGTCGATCCAGACCCGAACCGCGGAGGTAGGCGCCATGCACGGACGACGGGGACATCCCGCGCGTTCCCGTGCGGTACGCGCGTGGTCGATGGATCTCGAGTCGCGATACCTCTGCGCGTTCCGCTGTCCGCGCTGACCGGAACGCGCCACCCCCGCCCGACCAGGCTGCCGATCCCGGCGCCCGTCGGCCCCGTCCGGCCCTCTCCGGCCGACCCCGCCATTTCCTGATCGTCCGCGCACCGCTCGCGACCGTCGCGTCGTCGCCCGGTCCGTGCCGTGCTCGAGGAGTACCCGTGTCCCTGGTCCTGGACCTCCCCGTCCGAGCGACGCCCCTGCTGGGCGTTGCGCCGGCCGACGACCTCGGCGGGGCCCCACGCGGGGCGCCGGAGGACGACGTCGTCGTCGTGTTCGAGCACAACGTCCCGGTCGCGGGCGGCTCCTTCCATGCGCTCGCGCCCGCGGCGACGCACGCGGACGGCGCTCGCGTCGCTGAGCTCACCGGCGTGTGGGCGGTCCCCGGACGCCACCGCCGCGATCGGATCCGGCGAGCGCTCGCGGTGCTCGAGTCCACGGCCGCGACCGCGGGCTACGCACGCCTGCAGGTGGCGGTCGACCCGTCGCGGACCGACGCCCTCGCGCTGCTGCGCGAGCGCCGATTCACCCCGGTGGTGGCTCCCGACGAGCCGTCGAGCGACGTCGAGCTGGAGAAGCGGCTGCGCGCGTGAGCCGCTCGAGCACCGTCCCGGACCACAGGTGCTGGGCGGCGTACGCACGCCAGGGCGACCAGCCCTGCGCCCGCGCCTCGACGTCGCGCGGCTTGTCGAGCCCGAGCGCCTGACGCAGCACGAGGTCGCCCGCAGGGAACGCGTCGCGCAGGCCGGTGGCGCGCAGCGCGAGGTAGTCGGCCGTCCACGGGCCGATCCCGGGCAGCGCGACGAGCGCCGCGCGCGTCGCGTCCGGGTCGTCCGTCGCGCGCAGGTCGAGGCCGTCGGCGCACGCGCGGGCCAGGCCGACGAGCGTGCGGGCGCGGCTCGCGGGGACGCGCAGCACCTCCCGCAGCGCGTCGGGGTCGGCCGCGGCCACGTGCGCCGCGCTGGGGAACAGCGTGAGCCCGTCGGCCCCCACGGGTCCGAGCGCGTCCGCGAGGCGGCCCGTGAACGTGCGGGCCGCGGCGAGCGAGACCTGCTGGCCGAGCACCGTCTGCGCCGCGACCTCGAACGCGTCGACGTGCCCGGGGACGCGCAGGTGCGGCCGGGCGGCGACGAACGGCCCGAGCACGTCGTCGTCCCGCAGGTGCTCGACGACCGCCGCCAGGTCGTCGCCGAGCCCGAACCACTGGTCGAGCAGCTCGACGACGCGCGCGCTCGACGTCGCGCCGGCTCCCGGCGGGCGCGTCCCGATCCCCGGAACGGGCACGAGACGCGCGCTGACCTCGTCGTCCGCGAGGTGCACGACGAGACGCAGGAGGCCGCCGTCGTCGTCGGGGACGAGCCGCTCGACCGTCCCGCTCGAGGCCGTCCCGGTCGGCGCCGTGGCGTCCGTCGTCAGGGTCTCGACGCCGGGCACCACATGCGTGGCGAGGTAGGCGAGCGTCGCCCGCGCGTCGAACGGGACCCGCACGACGACCGCCCCGTCCTCGGCCGGCGGCGCGAGAGCGGGCACAGTGGCGGGCACAGCGGCGGGCACAGCGGCGGGCGCATCGGCGGGCACGGAGGTCATCGCTCGCCACCGTAGCTGCCCCTACCGTGGGGTCCGTGCCCCAGGACTCGCCGCTCGACCCGCACCGCCACTCCTACGGCTCGCCCACGGCGCCCGTCACGATCGTCGAGTTCGGCGACCTCGAGTGCCCGTACTGCCGCGCGGCCGCGCCGGTGCTGCGCGACGTCGTCGCGACGTCCGACGGTCGGGTCCGCCTCGTCTGGCGGCACTTCCCGTTGTTCGAGGTGCACCCGCACGCGCTGACTGCGGCGCTCGCCGCGGAGGCGTTCGCCGCGCACGGCCGGTTCTGGGACCTGCACGACGCGGCGTTCGCGCACCAGGACCGCCTCGCCGACCCGGACCTGCGTCGGTACGCGAGCGAGGCGGGGATCGACCCCGACGAGGTCGTCGGCGAGGCGGTCCAGCGCTGGGCGCCCGCGGTCGAGGCGGACTACCTCGAGGGCCTGTCCCACGGGGTCGGCGGGACCCCGACGCTGTTCATCGACGGCACGCGCTACACCGGCCCGATCGCCCCCGACACCCTCCGCGCTGCCACCACCACCTGACCCGCCCCCACCACGCCCACCCAGCGGTTGCTCAGGCCCGGGGCGGTCGTGGCCGGAGCGAGCGCTGGGTCGGCGGGTGTGCGGTGGGGCCGGGACGTGGTGACCTCCACGACGAGCCAGCGGTTGCTCAGGCCTGGGGTCGTCAGAGCCGGAGCGGACGCTGGGTCGGCGGGGTGGTCGGGTGGGGTGGGCGTGGCAGGGTGGGAGCGTGAGTTCCACAGCGTTGGTGACAGGGGCAGGCCGGGGGATCGGGCGGGGGATCGCGGTCGGGCTCGCGCGCTCCGGGTACGACGTGGCGCTCGTCGGGCGGACGCGTGCGCACCTCGACGAGACCGCGGCGCAGGTCGCGCAGGAGGCGCCCGACGTCCGCGTGGTGGTCGCCGCCGCGGACCTCGTCGACGCGACCGAGGTGGCCGACGCGGTCGCGCGCGCGGAGGACCGCCTCGGCCGGATCGACCTCGTCGTGAACAACGCGGGCGTGATCGAGCACGACGAGACGGACTTCGTCTCCGACGACGTCGAGGACTCCTGGCGCGTCGTGGAGACCAACGTGCGCGGCCCGATGCTCGTCGCGCACGCCGTGCTGCCCGCGATGCTCGCGCGTGGCGAGGGCCGGCTCCTGCAGATCAACTCCGGCTCGGGCTACAACCGGCAGACCCAGTACACGGGCTACGGCATCAGCAAGGGCGCGCTCGCGCGGCTCACGACGCTGCTCGACGCGCAGTACCGCGACCGGGGGATCCGCACGCTCGACCTCGCGCCGGGCGTCGTCGCGACCGACATGACCGCCGCGATGCCCGTGCACGCCGACCGCACCGCGTGGACGTCGGTCGACGCCGTCGTCGCCTTGGTGCGCGCGTTCGGCGACGGCGAGCTCGACGCGCTGTCGGGCCGGTTCGTGCGTGCGGGCGCGGACACGGTCGCCTCGTTGCGAGCGGCCGCAGCCGAGATCGTCCGCCAGGACGCGCGCCGGATCCGGGTCCCGGCCTACGGACCCGACGACCCGCTGGCCTGACCGTCCGCGCTCGTCGACTCGTCGGGGCCGACCGACGGCTCCCCGATGCCTGACAGCTCCGACGAGGCCCCGGTGCCCGACGAGGCCCCGGTGCCCGGCGGTTCACCCGTGCCCACGGCTGACTCGGGTGCGCGCCAGGGCAGCGGCGGGAGCGACGTCGGGGCCGCGCGCGGCGGTGAGCACAGGGGCAGCCGCTCGCCCAGCCAGCGCAGCAGCACCGACCCGGTCGCGGCGGCGAGCAGCGAGCCCGCGAGGATCCCGACCTTCGCCTGGCTGAGGTGCTCCTCGTCGTCGAAAGCGAGCTCGGCGATGAACAGCGAGATCGTGAACCCGATGCCCGCGAGCACCGCGCCGCCCAGCAGGTGCCCGTAGCGCACGCGACCGGGCAGGTCACCCATGCCGAGCTGGATCGCGAGCGTCGCGGCGCCCGTGATGCCGATCGCGTTGCCCACGACGAGGCCCACCACGACCGCGAGCGTCAGACGCGAGTGCGCAGCCTCCGACAGGGCCTCGGAGTCGAGCCGCACGCCGGCGTTCGCGAGCCCGAAGAGCGGGACGACGACGAACGCGCTCCACGGGTGCAGCATCCGCTGCAGCCGGTCGCTGGCCGGGACGGCCGCGCGCGCGGCGAGCTCGGCGAGGTGCTCGCGGTCGGCGGTCGTCTCCTCGACGAGGTCGCGCGCGTACCCGCGGACGGCCTCGACGTCCTCGCGGCGCGGCGCGGTGGCCGGCACGATCAGCCCGACCGCGACCCCGGCGAGCGTCGCGTGCACGCCCGACGCCTGCACCGCGACCCACAGCGCGAGGCCGCACAGCGCGTAGGGCAGCAGCCGCCACACCCGCAGCCAGCGCAGCACGAGCAGCGTCAGGACGAGTGCGCCGGAGATCGCCAGCGCCACCAGGTTCACGTCCGCGGTGTAGAAGACCGCCATGACCGTGATCGCGCCGATGTCGTCCACGATCGCGAGCGTCAGCAAGAACAGGCGCAGCCGGTCCGGGCACGCGGGGCCGAACAGCGCGAGGATCCCGACGAGGAACGCGGTGTCGGTCGACATCACGACGCCCCACCCGTGCTGCACGTCGGTCCCGGTGGTGATCGCGAGGAACAGCAGCACGGGGACGACGAGCCCACCGAGCGCGCCGAGCGCGGGCACGGCGACCGTGCGGCGGTCGCGCAGCTCGCCGCGCGTCGCCTCGCGGCTGATCTCGAGCCCGACGACGGTGAAGAACACGGCCATCGCGGCGTCGTTGACCCAGCCGTGCAGCGTCAGGTCGAGCCCCCACGTGCCGACGTGCAGGCCCGCGGTGGTGTGCCAGAGCTCGTCGTACGACGCCGACCACGGGGAGTTGACCCAGACGAGCGCGACGACGGTCGCCGCGAGCAGGACGAGCGCCGAGCCGGCCTCGGTGCGCAGGAAGTCGCGCACGTTGGGCGTCAGCGTGGGCACGCGGACGCGCAGCGCAGGCCCGACGCCCGCACTCGTGGAGCTCGCGGTCACAGGTCTCGCTCGACGTCGCCGCGCAGCGCGGCGACGTGGTCGGGCACGTACGTCGAGAGCTCCCGGGGCGGGCGCTCGTAGCCCGACGAGGGTGCGGGGCGGTCCGGCAGGACGACCTTCTCGTGCGGCACGTCGGTGTACGGGATGGTCGACAGCAGGTGCGCGATCATGTTGAGCCGCGCGTGCTTCTTGATCTCGCTCTCGACGACGAACCACGGGCTCGCGGGCACGTCGGTGTGGACCATCATCTCGTCCTTGGCCCGCGAGTACTCCTCCCACTTGGAGATCGACTGCAGGTCGGTGGTGGACAGCTTCCACTGGCGCAGGGGGTCCGCGAGGCGCGAGCGGAAGCGGCGCAGCTGCTCGGCGTCGGAGACCGAGAACCAGTACTTGCGCAGCAGGATCCCGTCCTCGACCAGCATCTGCTCGAAGATCGGCGTCTGCCGCATGAACTTCGCGTACTCCTGCGGCGTGCAGTAGCCCATGACGCGCTCGACGCCCGCCCGGTTGTACCAGGAGCGGTCGAACAGCACGATCTCGCCCGCCGACGGCAGCTGCGCGACGTAGCGCTGGTAGTACCACTGCGTCTTCTCGCGCTCGGTGGGGGTCGGCAGCGCCGCGATGCGTGCGGTCCGGGGCGACAGGTACTCGGTGATCCGCTTGATCGTGCCGCCCTTGCCGGCGGCGTCACGTCCCTCGAAGATCACGGCGATCCGCGCGCCGGACGCCCGGGTCCACTCCTGGACCTTGACCAGCTCGGTCTGCAGCCGGAAGAGCTCGGCCTCGTAGACCGAGTTCGGGATCTTGTCCCGGTCCCGTTCGCCGCCCTTCCTGGACTTCTTCGCCTTCGTCCCCATGCGGGGACGCTACCGCGCCGTCCCGCTCGCAGGGAGGTGGGAGAACTTCGTGGTCGAGCGGCCCCCGGTGGTGCGACGACCGACAGTCGAGCGCGGGGCGGTGCGCCTCTTCTATCGCAGAATCGTCGACGAACGGGGCCTCCAGACCGCATCTGCGGTCCTAGAGTGCTCTCCGTGACGCATTTCCGGATCAGCGAGGCGGCCGAGCTGCTCGGCGTGAGCGACGACACCGTGCGTCGCTGGGTCGAGGCGGGGGCGCTGCCCGCGACCACCGACCCTGCGGGACGGGCCGTGGTCGTCGGCGCGGACCTCGCGGCGTTCGCGGTCGGGCGCGCGGCCGCGCCCGACGACCCGGCGGCGCACCGCTCGTCGGCCCGCAACAGGTTCGCCGGGCTCGTCACCGCGATCACCGCCGACACGGTCATGGCGCAGGTCGAGCTGCAGTGCGGGCCGTTCCGCGTGGTCTCGCTCATGTCGAGCGAGGCGGTGCGCGAGCTCGGCCTCGAGGTCGGCTCGCGCGCGTCGGCGGTGGTCAAGGCCACGACGGTGCTCGTCGAGACGCCCGGGGGTGCCCGGTGACGCGCCCCGTCGGCTCGCGCGGCGTGGTCGCGACGATCGCCGCGGGCGTCGCGCTGCTCGCGCTCGCGGGCTGCGGCTCGTCGGCGGGCGGCGTCGGTGGCGAGGCGACGCCCGGCGGCGGCGCGGGTGCTGCGGCGTCGTCCGCCTCCGCGACCGCCTCCGCCGACACGCTGTCCGGCGAGGTGACGGTCTTCGCGGCCGCGTCGCTCGAGCCCGTGCTCGACGAGCTCGCGGCGGCGTTCGTGGCCGAGCACCCGGCGGTGACGTTCGCACCCGTCACCTACGACGGCTCCTCGACGCTCGCCACGCAGCTCGCGGAGGGCGCCCGCGCGGACGTGCTCGCGACGGCCGACCGCGCGAGCATGCAGGACGTCGTCGACGAGGGGCTGGTCGAGGGCGAGCCGACCGTCGTCACGACCAACACGCTGCAGATCGTCGTGCCCCCCGGCAACCCCGACCACGTGGGCTCGCTCGCCGACCTCGGCGCGCTCGCCGGGGCCGGCGGCAAGGTCGTGGTCTGCGCGGCCGAGGTCCCGTGCGGCAAGGCCGCGGCCGCTGTCCTCGACGCGGCGCACGTCGCGCTCGCGCCCGCCAGCCTCGAGCAGAACGTGACCGCGGTACTGACCAAGGTCCGCGAGGGCGAGGCGGACGCGGGGCTGGTCTACCGCACGGACGTGCTCAGGGCCGGCGACGCGGTCGAGGGCGTCGACTTCGCCGAGTCCGCGGACGCCGTCAACGAGTACCCGGTCGCGGTGCTGCGAGGCGCTGCCGCACCCGGCGCCGCGGCGGCGTTCGTCGACTTCGTGCTGTCGTCCGAGGGTCAGGCGCTGCTGACGGCGCGCGGCTTCACACCGGCACCGTGACACCTCGCGGCATCGACGTGCGGCCCACGACGAGCGCACCCCGCCTGCTGTGGGTGCCCGCCGGGCTCGCGGTCGCGCTGCTCGTGCTGCCGGTGGTCGCGCTCGTCGTGCGCGCCGACTGGTCGACGCTGCCCGCCGACGTCACCTCGACCGCCGCCCGCCAGGCGCTCGCGCTGTCGCTCGGCACCTCGCTCGTCGCGACTGCGTGCTGCCTGCTGCTGGGCGTGCCGCTCGCCCTCCTGCTCGCGCGGGCGTCGGGCTGGGGCGCCGACGTGCTGCGCGCGCTCGTGACGCTGCCGCTCGTCCTGCCGCCCACCGTCGGGGGGATCGCGCTGCTGTACCTGCTCGGGCGGCGTGGCCTCGTCGGGCGGTCGCTCGACGCGTGGTTCGGCGTCACGATCCCGTTCACGACCACGGCCGTGGTGATCGCGCAGGTGTTCGTCGCGATGCCGTTCCTCGTGCTCGGGCTCGAGGGTGCGCTGCGCACCTCGGGCACGCGGTACGAGACGGTCGCCGCGACGCTCGGCGCGGGGCGCTGGACGACACTGCGCCGCGTGACCCTGCCGCTCGCCGCGCCGGGCCTGCTCGCCGGGACCGTGCTGTGCTTCGCGCGGGCGCTCGGCGAGTTCGGGGCGACCGCCCTGTTCGCGGGCAACACCCCCGGCGTCACGCAGACGATGCCGCTCGCGATCTACGCCGCGTTCAACGGCGCGGGCGTGACGCAGGGCGCGGCAGTCGCGCTGTCGCTGCTGCTCGTGGTCGCCGCGGTCGCGGTGCTGCTGGTCGCGCGCGCGTGGCGGCCGGGCCGGATGGGCAGCGCATGAGGCGACTCGACCGGCCACGCCGTCACGCCGCACGCTCCCGCGAGCCGGGGACGCTCGTCGCGGACGTCGGCGTGCGTCGCGGCTCGTTCGAGCTCGCGGCGGCGCTGACCGTCGAGCCCGGGCGGGTCACCGCGGTGCTCGGGCCGAACGGAGCGGGCAAGTCCACCCTCCTGGCGCTGGTCGCGGGCACGCTGGGGGTCGAGAGCGGCCACGTGAGCGTGGGGGGCCGGGTGCTGACTCGGGGCGGAGCGGGTGCCGGCAGGACCGGGGCCGCAGCTCCGGACGGTCTCGAGCCTGCCGTGCAGGTGCCCGTCGCTCGGCGTGCGGTGGGGCTGCTGGGCCAGGACCCGCTCGTGTTCCCGCACCTGGACGTCCTGGAGAACGTCGCGTTCGGGCCGCGGGCCGCGGGGATGCGTGCGGGCCCGGCGCACGACGAGGCGCGTGGGTGGATCGAGGCCGTCGGCGTGGGGACGTTGCAGCGTCGTCGGCCCGACGAGCTGTCCGGGGGCCAGCGGCAGCGCGTGGCACTCGCGCGCGCGCTCGCGGCCCGCCCGGACGCGCTGCTGCTCGACGAGCCGTTCGCTCAGCTCGACGTGCGCACCGCGGCGGAGCTGCGCGACGTGGTCCGCGAGCACGTGCGCGCGACGCGTCTCCCGACCGTGCTGGTCACGCACGACGTCGTGGACGTGCTCGCGCTCGCCGACCACGTCGTCGTGCTGCACGACGGCATCGTGGTCGAGCAGGGCGACCCGGTCACGGTCCTGACCGACCCGGTGCACCCGTTCACCGCCGCCCTCGCCGACCTCAACCTGCTGCGCGTCACGCTGACCACCCCGACCAGCCCGGCCGCCGCCGGCCCCACCACCCGCGCGGGCGCGCCCCGGCTCCTTCGCTCGCCCTCGCTCGACCTCACCCTCAGCGGTGGCGGTATGGCGCAGTGGGTGGAGAAAGCGTCGCCTGGCGTGACTTTCTCCACCCACAGCGAGCTGCAGCTCACGTTCTCGCCCGGCGACGTGCGGATCGTGGGGAGCGGAGCGACCGGGTCCGCCGGTGACGAGGGCGGCGGGGCGGGCGGGCTGGTGTGGTCCGCCGTGGTGGTGGACGTCGAGCGGGGGCCACGCGGGCTGCGCGTACGGACCACCGACGACGTGCTGGTCGACGTCGCGGCGGCGAGCGCGGTGGCGCTCGACCTGCGGCCGGGCACCGCGCTGACCCTGCGCGTCGACGCCGCGGACGTGCGCGCGCGGTCCGTCTGACGCCCGACTTCTCACACGCGCACCGCCCGACTCGTGCGCGAAAGGTTCCCGCGACGCAACAGCGGGACCACCGGGGCCGAAACATCCTGTTCCTAGCGTCAGGGACGTCCGAGCCCCCACCGAGCCCCGGAGGCCCCCATGGCGCAGCCGCTCGTGACCGTCGACCCGCAGGCGTCGACTCCCGCACCCGTCCCGCCCGGCGTCGCCGCACCAGGCGCCCCGCTCGTCCACCGTCCCGGCCGCTGGATCGACGGCTGGAACCCGCAGGACGAGGGGCAGTGGACGGCCGTCGGTCGGTTCGTCGCCCGGCGGAACCTGGTCCTGTCGATCTTCGCCGAGTTCCTCGGCTTCGCCGTCTGGGCGCTGTGGAGCATCGTCGTGCCCCAGCTCCCCGAGGCCGGGTTCGTGCTCAGCGTCGACCAGATGTTCTGGCTCATCGCGGTGCCCAGCCTCGTGGGCGCCACGCTGCGCATCCCGTACACGTTCGCGGTGCCGGTGTTCGGTGGCCGCAACTGGACGATCGTGTCCGCGCTGCTCCTGCTCGTCCCGACGATCAGCCTCGCGGTGGTCGTGCAGAACCCGGACACGTCGTTCGGCGTGCTGCTGGGCGTCGCGGCGCTCGCGGGCGTGGGCGGCGGCAACTTCGCGTCCTCGATGGCGAACATCTCGTTCTTCTACCCGGACCGTGAGAAGGGCCGCGCACTCGGCTTCAACGCGGCGGGCGGCAACCTCGGGACCGCCGCGGTGCAGCTCGCGGTGCCGCTCGTGATCGTGGCCGGAGCGGGCGTCGCGCTCGAGCGCGCGGGCCTGATGTTCGCGCCCCTCGCGATCCTCGCGGCCGTGCTGGCCTGGCGGTGGATGGACAACCTGTCGAGTGCGAAGTCCGACCCGCGCTCGTACGGCGTGGCCGCGCGGCAGCGGCACACGTGGATCATCTCGTTCGTCTACATCGGCACGTTCGGCTCGTTCATCGGCTTCTCGGGGGTGTTCCCGACGCTGCTCAAGGGCACGTTCCCCGAGGTCACCGCGTCCGTCGCGTTCCTCGGGGCGCTCGTCGGCTCGGTCGCCCGCCCGCTCGGCGGCACGCTCGCGGACAAGCTCGGCGGCGCGCGGGTCACGATCGCCGCGTTCGCGGTCATGGCGGCGGGGGTCGTCAGCGCGATCTTCGCGCTGCGCTCGCACAGCTTCGGGGCGTTCCTCGCGTCGTTCCTCGTGCTGTTCGTCGCGACGGGGGCCGGCAACGGGTCGGTCTACCGCATGATCCCGGCGGTCTTCCGGCACGGCGCCACGGACGACGAGGACCGGACGCGGCGCGCACGGGCCGCTGCGGGATGCCTGGGCATCGCGGGTGCCGTCGGGGCGTTCGGCGGGTTCCTCATCCCGCGCGGCTTCGCGATCTCGACCTCGGCGACCGGCAACATCCAGGCCGCGCTGTGGGTCATCGTCGGGATGTACGCGGTGATGGCGCTGGTGACCTGGGCGGTCTACTCGCGCCGCGGGTCCGCGTTCGGCCGGACGAGCATCTGAGAGCCGGCACTTGACGACCACCACCACCGCTGCGCGGGGGAGCACGCCGTCGCTCGAGCAGGTCGCGACGGTGTGCTCCTACTGCGGTGTCGGCTGCGGCATCGTCCTCGACGTCGCGTGCGACGACGAGGGCAACCGCGTGGCGCGCGCGGCACGCGGCGACCGGTCCCACCCCGCGAACGCCGGCCGGCTCTGCACCAAGGGCGCGACGAGCGCGGACATGCTCGCCGCGGGCGGCCGCGCGACGACCGCGCTGGTCCGGCCGGAACGCGGGGCCGCCCTCGAGAGCGCCGACCTCGACGACACGATCGAGCTCGTCGCGCGCCGGCTGCGCGAGGTGGTCGAGACGCACGGCCCCGACGCGCTCGCGTTCTACGTCTCGGGTCAGATGAGTCTGGAGGCGCAGTACCTCGCGAACAAGCTCGCGAAGGGGTGTGTGCGCACGCACCAGATCGAGTCGAACTCGCGGCTGTGCATGGCCAGCGCGGGCACGGGGTACAAGCTCTCGCTCGGCGCGGACGGGCCGCCCGGGTCGTACGACGACCTCGATCACGCCGACGTCTTCCTCGTCATCGGCGCGAACATGGCCGACTGCCACCCGATCCTGTTCCTGCGCCTGCTCGACCGCGTCAAGGCGGGCGCGAAGCTCATCGTCGTCGACCCTCGTCGAACCGCGACCGCCGACAAGGCGGACCTCTTCCTGCAGGTGCAGCCCGGCACCGACATCGCGCTGCTCAACGGGCTGCTGCGGCTCGTCGTGGAGGCCGGCGGGCTCGACGAGGAGTTCGTCGCCGAGCACACGGACGGCTGGGACGCGCTCGAGGCCCTGCTCGAGGACTACCCGGCCGACGAGGTCGCGCGGCTGACCGGCGTCGCCGAGGCGGACCTGCGGGCCGCTGCCGCGATGATCGCGGGCGCGTCGAGCTGGGTGTCCTGCTGGACGATGGGCCTCAACCAGTCGACGCACGGCACCTGGAACACGAACGCCCTGGTCAACCTGCACCTCGCGACGGGCGCGATCTGCCGCACCGGGTCCGGCCCGTTCTCGCTGACGGGTCAGCCGAACGCGATGGGCGGCCGCGAGATGGGCTACATGGGTCCGGGACTGCCGGGTCAGCGCTCGATCCTCGACGCCGACGACCGGGCCTTCGTCGAGGACGTGTGGGGGCTCGCCCCCGGCACGCTGCGGGCCGACTTCACCGGGCGCGGGACGGTCGACCTGTTCGAGCGCATGGCGGCGGGGGAGATCAAGGCGTGCTGGATCGTGTGCACCAACCCGGTCGCGTCGGTCGGCAACCGGCGCACGGTCATCGAGGGGCTCGAGCGCGCCGAGCTCGTCGTCACGCAGGACGCGTTCGCCGACACCGAGACCAACGCGTATGCCGACGTCGTGCTGCCGGGTGCGCTGTGGTCGGAGTCCGACGGCGTGATGGTCAACTCCGAGCGCAACCTCACCCTCGCGCGCGCTGCGCTGCGCCCGCCGGGCGACGCGTTGCCGGACTGGCAGCTCATCGCTCGCGTCGCGACCGCGATGGGCTACGAGGGCTTCGACTACTCGTCGTCCGAGGAGGTGTTCGCCGAGCTGCGCCGGTTCGCCAACCCACGGACCGGCTACGACCTGCGCGGCGTCACGTACGAGCGCCTGCGCGAGGGCTCGGTGCAGTGGCCTGCGGCGCCCGACGCGCCACGTCGGAACCCGATCCGGTACCTCAACGACGGCGTGAGCCAGCCGCTGCTCGAGCGCCCCGACGGCACCCGTCCTCGCCTGCACTTCCCGACCCCGACGGGCCGTGCCCAGTTCCACGCGCGGCCGCACCTGCCCGCCGCCGAGCTCCCGGACGACGACTACCCGTTCGTCCTCAACACCGGTCGCGTGCAGCACCAGTGGCACACGCTCACGAAGACCGGCAAGGTCGCCAAGCTCACCAAGCTCGCGCCCGGCCCCTTCGTCGAGCTGCACCCGTCCGACGCCGAGGCGCTCGGCGTGCACGACGGCACGCAGGTGGAGATCGCGTCCCGACGAGGGCGCGCGGTGCTGCCCGCGGTCGTCACCGACCGGGTGCGACCGGGTGCGCTGTTCGCACCGTTCCACTGGAACGACCTGTTCGGGGAGTACCTCGCCGTGAACGCCGTGACCAGCGACGCCGTGGACCCGTTGTCGTTCCAGCCCGAGCTCAAGGTGTGCGCGGTCGCCGTCACGCCCGTGGCGGCCCCGCCGGGCGAGCCTGCCGACACGGTGACGCGGGGCGGCCTCACGCCGGGCGCGGTGGCGATCCGTGCGCTGGGCGCGGCGCTGGGCCTCGACGGTCTCGCCCCGCCCACGCTCGGCGACGACCAGCGCCGCTACCTCGCCGGCTTCCTCGCGGGGCTCGGCGGGGGAGCGCCCGGCACCCCGGTGCTCCCGACGACCGCGCCGCTCGACCCCCACCAGACCCTGTGGGTGGACGGCCTGCTCGCGGGCCTGTTCTCCCGCACCCCGGACGCGCACGCACGCCGCACCGGTGACGGCGACGGTGACGGCGACGCTGCGCGGGTCCGGCAGGTCGTCGTGCTGTGGGCGTCGCAGACGGGCACCGCCGAGGACCTCGCGGCGGCCGCCGCCCAGCGGCTGGGTGCGGCGGGTCTGGCCCCCCGTTGCCTCGCGATGGACGACTGCCTGCCCGCCGACCTGCCGACCGGCGCGGACCTCGTGCTGGTCACGAGCACGTTCGGCGACGGCGACGCACCCGACAACGGTGCCGCGTTCTGGGAGTCGGTCGCGTCCGCCGACGCACGCCGGCTCGACGGCTCGCGGTTCGCGGTGCTCGCGCTCGGCGACTCGAGCTACGACCGGTTCTGCGGCCACGGGCGCCGGCTCGACCACCGGCTGGAGGAGCTGGGGGCGACGCGGCTCGTCGACCGCAGCGACGTCGAGCCCGGCGACGACGAGCGCGCGCACGCCTGGATCGACGCGGTCGTGCACGCCCTGGCCGGGGAGGAGCCCGCATCGCCGGAGCCCGCGCGCGCCACGCCGGGCGTGGCCACGCAGGCCCCGGCCGCGCCGGCGCGTGCGACCCGGCAGCGACCCGGGGTCGCACGACTCGTCGGGAACCGGCTGCTGTCGCTGCCGGGCTCGGCCAAAGAGGTGCGCGAGATCGTCCTCGACGTCGCGGACAGCCCGCGCGAGGTCAGCTATCGCGCGGGAGACGCCCTGGCGGTCCGTCCGACGAACGCGAGCGCGCTCGTCGACGAGTGGCTCGCGGTCACGGGCTGGGACCCGGACCAGGACGTCGAGGTCGAGGGGCGCGCGCTGCGCCTGCGGGACGCGCTGACCAGTGAGCTCGACATCAGCCGCGTCTCGCACGACCTGCTCACGCTCGTGGCCGAGCACTCCGGGAGTGCCGAGCTGCGGCGCCTCCTGCGGCCGGGCAGCGGCAGCGACCTCGCCCGGTGGACCTGGTGCCGGCAGGCGGTCGACGTCGTCGCCGACCTCGCGCCGGACGTCGCCGCGGCGGACCTCGTGGGCGCCCTGCGCCGGCTCGCGCCGCGGCAGTACTCGATCTCGTCGAGCGCGCGGGTCACACCCGGGCGCGTGACGCTCACGATGTCGGTGGTCCGCTACGCGTCCCCATCGGGTGCCGCGCGCGGGGGTGTCTGCTCGACGTTCCTGGCCGACGCGCCGCTGGACACGCTCGTCCCGGTGCACGTCCAGCCGAGCGCGCACTTCCACCCGCCCGCGGCGGACGTGCCCGCGATCATGGTCGGCCCGGGCACGGGTGTCGCGCCGTTCGTCGGGTTCCTCGCAGACCGTGCGGCGGCCGGGCACACGGGCCGCAACTGGCTGTTCTTCGGCGAGCAGCACCGCAGCACCGACTTCTACTACCGCGACGAGCTGTCGCGGCACGTGGCCGACGGCACCCTCGACCGGCTCGACACCGCGTTCTCGCGGGACCAGCGCTCGAAGGTCTACGTGCAGGACCGGATGCGCGAGCACGGCGCACGACTGTGGGCGTGGCTCGAGGACGGCGCGTCGTTCTTCGTGTGCGGGGACGCCTCGCGCATGGCGAAGGACGTGGACGTCGCGCTGCGGGACGTCGTCGCGACGCACGGGGCGATGAGCGAGGAGGCCGCGGCGGCCTACGTGAAGGACCTGACGACGACGCGCCGCTACGTGCGGGACGTGTACTGACGGCGGCAGGGCGCCGCGCGGTCAGCCCACCGACACCTGGACGAAGTCGTACCCGGTCGCCCCGTCGGGCACCACGTCGGCGACCGCACCCGTCTGCGGGCCGTCGGGGTCGAACGCCCGGACGCGCAGCTCGTGCCGGCCCGGCTCGTCGACCGTCCACCTCCAGCTCCACTGCCGCCACGAGTCGATGCCGCCGGACTCGGCGAGGGTCGCGTCCTGCCACGGTCCGCGGTCCACCTGCACCTGCACGCGCGTGATCCCGCGGTGCTGCGCCCACGCCGTCCCGGCGACGACGACCTCGCCCGCGTCGAGCTGGGCCCCGTCGCGCGGCACGTCGATGCGCGACTGCGTCTTGACCGGCCCGCGCGGCGACCACCCGCGGTCCGTCCAGTACGCCGTGGCGTCCGCGAAGCGCGTCACCTCGAGCTCGGTGACCCACTTCGTCGCGGACACGTACCCGTACAGCCCCGGGACGACGAGCCGCACGGGGAACCCGTGCTCGACGGGCAGCGGTGCGCCACCCATCCCCACCGCGAGCAGCGCGTCGCGCTCGTCGGTGAGGGCCGTCAGCGGCGTGGACGCGGTCCAGCCGTCGGCGCTGCGGGACAGGACCATGTCGGCGTCGCCGGTGGGTCGGGCGCGGGCCAGCAGCTCACGGACGGGCAGCCCGAGCCACTTCTGGTTCCCGACGAGGTCGCCGCCGACCGGGTTCGACACGCAGCACAGCGTCACCCACGCCTCGACGAGGTCGGACGCGAGCAGCTCGTCCCACGTGAGCTCGACCTCCTGCTCGACGAGCCCGTGCACGCGCAGCGTCCAGGTGGTCGGGTCGACCTGCGGCACGACGAGCGCGGTGTCGATCCGGTAGAAGTCGTCGGGCGGCGTGGCCCACGGCCCGACGCCCTCGACCTGCACGCCCGCGGGGACGGGGGCCGCGGTGACGCGCGCCGCGGGGAGCCGGATCGTGTCCCGCACCGCGGTCACGGCGCGGCCCGCGGCACCCGCGACCCGCCCGACCGCGACGCCGACGAGCCCGAGCGCGGTCGCCGCGCCCGCCGCCTGCAGGAACCGGCGCCGGTCGGGCCCGGCCGCACCGGCCCGATCGCCCGGGACCTCGCTGTCCGTCGCCCCACGGCGCGTCCCCCGGGCCGCTTCACGCGGGAGGCGGTCGACGAGGGCCTTGAGCGTCCACAGCCCGGCGACCGTCCCCGCGAGGGACGGCACCATCGCCGTCCACGACGCGTCCGGCCGCCCGAGCGCCGCCGCCATCGCGACGAGCCCCAGGACGACGACCACCGCGGCGCCCCACACCCACCGGCGCGCGGCGAGCACCCCGGCGGCCGCCGCCAGGGCGGCCAGCACGACGACCTCGCCGATCATCAGCACGGCCTTGTCCGCGGTGCCGAACGTCGAGGCCGCGAAGTCCTTGAGCCAGGTGGGGGTCGCGTCGACGAACGCGGAGCCGACGGCGACCAGAGGGTCGGTCGACGCCCCGGCGACGACCGCGACGAGCGCGCCCACCCCGACGGTCACGATCCCGGCCGCCAGCCCCGCGAACGCGGCGGCCCAGACCGGCGCGTGCCGCGGCTCGGCCGGAGCCCGCGTCGGCCCGGGCGGTGCCGCTGTCGTCATGCCCTCATGCTCCGGCGAGAACAGCGCGAAGGCCAGGGGTCCGCGGGTGCCGATCTCCGGACGCACGGTGGTGCGGACGAGCGGTGGTGCGGACGGGCGGTGGTGCGGACGGGCGGTGGTGCGGACACGCGGTGGTCCACGAGCTGAGAGCGAGACGGAGTGTGAGCGGAGTCGCGTCGCGAACGGGCAGACGCCGTACCGCGGGGGCCGCCAGGATGGCGGGATGAGGCAGCGGCGCACGCGACCGGACCGACCGACCACCCGCGCGCTCGCGGCCGACGGCGCAAAGCACGCCGTGGCTCTCGGGCTGAGCACTGGCGCGTGGCTGACGGCCATGGGCTCGTTCGCGGGCTCGACGTGGGACCTCGACGCGTGGGTGGGCGTCGCGCGCGGCCTCGCGTGGCTCGTCGTGGTCGTGCTCGTCGGGCACGTGCTGCCGACCGCCCTGCTGCGCCAGGTGTCGTGGCTGTGGAGCTCGCTGGCGACCCTCCTGGCGTGCGCCGTGCTCGCCGTCGCGTCGGCGGGCCCGGGCGCCCCCGCGGCGCTCGTGGAGGTGCCGGCCGGGATGCTGCTGCTCGCGCTGCCCGTCCTGACCGCGACGATCGTCCTGCGCTCGGTGGTCGGCTCGCTGCGCCCGACGCTCGCCCTGCGCACCCCGATCACACCCGTGACGGCTCACGCCCGGTCCTGACCGGGCCGCGGGTCGGGTCAGAGCGCGGGTGACCCCAGCGCGCGTGGGACGTGCGCGCCCTGCCCGGCCGACCGCAGCGCGGCCCGCACGCGCTCGGCCGCGGCGTCGAGCGCGTCCGCCGGGACGTCGGTGCGCGCGTTGGCGAACGTCAGGCTCGCCTCGTCCCACGCCGGGAGCACGTGCAGGTGCAGGTGCGGGACCTCGAACCCCGCGACGAGCAGCGCGGCCCGCGGAGCGTCCCACTCGGCCTGGAGGGCCGAGCCGATCGTGCGTGCGACGACCGCGAGGTGCGCGAGCACGTCGTCCGGGGCGTCCGTGAGCTCGACGATCTCCGCGCGCGGGACGACGAGCACGTGGCCGTCGGTGATGGGCGCGATCGTCGCGAACGCCACGCACACATCGTCGGCCCACACGAACCGTCCGGGGATGTCGCCGTCGATGATCTTCGTGAAGAGCGTCGCCATGGGCTCAAACTAGCCCGCGCGGCAGGCCGTCAGGCGCGGCGCAGGGCCTCCCGGACCTTCATGCGGCCACCCGAGTGGAGCACGGCGCCCGAGTAGATCCGCCCGGCCAGCCAGACGAGCACGGGCACCAGCGCGATCGACAGGCCGAGCGCGAGCAGCACCTCCCACGTCTCCGCCACGCCCAGCGCGATGCGCATGGGCATGAGCATCGGCGAGCAGAACGGCACGTACGACAGCGACGTGGCCAGCGAGTTCGTCGGGTCCCACGGCAGGATCGAGATGCCGATGACGTACGGGACGATCATGAGCGTCGTGACGGGCCCGATGACCGAGCCGACGTCCTCCTGGCGCGAGACGAGCGCGCCGAGCGCCCCGAGGACGAGCGCGTACATCGCGAACCCGACGACGAACCACACGAGGGCCCAGAGCGCGGTGGTGCCCAGGTCGAGCGACGACGAGTCGAGCAGGCCGAGCGCCGTGGCCGTCCCCGCGCCCGCGGCGACGACCAGCGCGACCTGCAGCAGGCCGACCACGCCGATGCCGAGCACCTTGCCGGCCATGAGCTGCGCGGGGCGCAGGGTAGCGAGCAGCAGCTCGACGACCCGGCTCGACTTCTCCTCGACCACGCCCTGCGCGACGAGCTGGCCCGCGGTCATCAGCGAGATGAACAGCAGGATGCCGGCGAGGTAGCCCGCGACGATCTGGCCGCCGTCGCGCGCGGGCTCGGGTTCGAGCGCCGAGACCTGCGGGGCCGCCTGCGCGATCTGTCCGGAGACGTCGGCCGGGTCGCCGCCGAGGTCGGTGACGGCGGAGGCGAGCGCCAGCTGCTGCGCGAACGCCGCGAGCACGGGCTGCATCGTCTGGTCGACGGCGGCCTTCACCTGCACGTCGAGCGTCGGGTCGACAGCCGTCACGACGAGGTCGAGGTCGCCGTCGCGCAGGCCCTTCTCGGCCGCGGCGGCGTCGGCGACGTCGCTGGTCTCGACCGTCACGCCCATCCCGGTCGCGGTCGCCTCGAAGGCGCTCGCCGCGGCCGAGGCGTCCGGGGTGAAGCCGACGTGCGTGGCGTCGGGCCCTTGGCCGCTGACGGCGTTGAGCAGCACGCCGCCCAGCACGACGGCGACCACGAAGAGTGCGGTCGTCCACAGGAACGCCTTCGTGCGGACCCGGGTCGAGATCTCCCGGCCGGCGACGAGCCGGATCGCGGCGCCCGTGCTGAGCTCGCCGGTCGTGGCGGGCGACGGGCGCGTGGAGGGCGTGCTCATGCGGTCACCTCGGCGGGGGTGCGGTCGGACGCGGCGGGGGACTCGTCGCTCGAGACGACGTGCCGGTACAGCTCGACGAGGGACGGACGGACGCGGGCGAACTCGCGCACCGGACCGGCGGCGAGCGCGGCGGCGAGGAGCTCCTGGTCGACATCCGCGAGGTCGGGGTTCGCGACCTCGACGACGCTGCGTCGCGCTGCGCCGGTGCCGGCCGAGGACCCCGACGCGGGCTCGGAGGACACCAGGCGCGCGGCGGGCACGCGCGCGAGCCAGTCGTCGGGCGCAGGCCCGTCGACCTCCCACCTGCGCTCGGGCGTGCTGCGCAGCTCGTCGATGCCACCCACGGCCACCATCGAACCCGCGCGCACGATCCCGACGCGGTCGCACAGCCGCTCGACGAGCTCGAGCTGGTGCGAGGAGAACATCACCGGGACCCCGGCCGCGGCCTGGTCGCGCAGCACCTGGCTCATGACGTCGACCGCGACGGGGTCGAGGCCGGAGAACGGCTCGTCCAGCACGAGGATGTCGGGGGAGTGCACGAGCGCCGCCGCGAGCTGGACGCGCTGCTGGTTGCCGAGCGAGAGCTTGAGCACCTCGTCCCCGCGGCGCGCGTCGATGCCCAGCACGTCCGTCCAGTGCTCCATCGCCGCGACGGCCGCGGTCCTCGACATCCCGTGCAGGCGTGCGAGGTACACCAGGTGCTCGCCGACGCGCATCCGCGGGTAGAGCCCGCGCTCCTCGGGCATGTACCCGATGCGCCGGCGGACGGGCAGGTCCAGCGGGCGCCCGTCCCAGCGCACCTCGCCCGAGTCGGCGGCGAGCACGCCGAGGACGATCCGCATCGTCGTCGACTTGCCTGCGCCGTTGGACCCGACGAAGCCGAAGATCTCGCCCGCGCGTACCTCGAACGACATGTCGCGCAGGGCCTGGACCGGCCCGTACGCCTTGGACAAGGAGTCGATGCTCAGCTGGGACATGGCCTCGATCCCATCAGACGACCGCCGCGGATGCCAAGGCAGCCGGCCGCGGCGCGTCCCCAGGTCACACCCGTTCCTGGGCGAGCGCGTCGAGCGCGAGCACGGTGTTCCAGTTGCGCGCGGTCCCGCGCCGACCGGCCGCCTTCTCGAGGACCGGCAGGGTCAGCTTGGATCGGCCCTGGCCGTCGCAGTAGTGCGCGTACAGCTCGCTGTCCCGCCACTCCAGACGCTCGCGGCCGTACCGCGTCGCGTCGAAGTCCGCCGCGGTCGCGGCCACGGGCCCGTCCCAGGTCACCAGGACGACGTGCGTCGGGTCGTCCGTCGCCTCGTCGCGCAGCGGCAGCGCCTCGACGATCGCGTGCCACTGCTGGGCGGTGCGGGTGATCACCGGCACGGCGAAGCCCGCCTCGGCGGTGAGCGCCGCGCCGAGCTCGTCGGCGACCTGCGCGGCGCCGTGCGGCGAGACGAGCACGACGTTGCCCGAGTTCACGTACGTCTTCACCTCGGTGTACCCGAGCCCTTCGGCCGTCCCGCGCAGCTGCGCGGAGGTCAGCTTGCGCCCACCCACGTTCACGGCCCGCAGCAGGCCCACCACGACCTCGTGCGCCACAGCCGTCCTCCTCGTCCTCGGCACCACCCGCGCCCCCGCCAGGGCGACGATACGCAGCCGTGCCGTACCGGTCACCCGGCCGCGGCCGTCGCGGACGGACGCCTCGTCTCACACGGCGACCGCCGCGGATGTGCGAGAAAGGTTGCGGTGGGGAAACGCGTGGACACGTCTGCCGGAAACACGTCGTTCGTACCGTCGGTGAGGTAGTCGTCACCCGTCGGACGGAGCCCCTCGTGAGCAAGCACCTCGTCGTCGTCGGCGGCGGCATGGTGGCGCAGCGCCTCGTCGAGGCCATGCGCGACCGTGACGCCGACGGCCGCTGGCGCATCACCGTCCTGGCCGAGGAGCCACGCCGGCCGTACGACCGCGTCGCCCTGACCAGCTACTTCTCGGGCCGCGACGCCGACGACCTGGCGCTCGGCGACGCGACGCTGTGGGACGACCCGCTGGTCTCGCTGCGCCGCGACGACAAGGTCGTCGCGATCGACCGGGTGGCCAGGACCGTCACCACGCAGCGCGGCCGCACCGAGCACTACGACCACCTGGTCCTGGCGACGGGCTCGTCGGCCTGGGTGCCGCCCGTGGAGGGCGCGGACCTCGAGGGCGTGTTCGTGTACCGCACGGTCGACGACGTCGCGGCGCTGCGCGGGTACGTCGAGAAGCTCCGCGCGACGAAGCCCGTCGTGCGGGGCGCGGTGCTCGGCGGCGGGCTGCTCGGGCTGGAGGCCGCGGGCGCGCTGCAGGCGCTGGGCGCGCAGGCGACGGTGCTGCAGGTCGGCACGCACCTGATGTCGACGCAGATCGACCTGGGCGGCGGTGAGGCGCTGCGTCGGCTGATCAACGGCCTGGGCGTGGGCGTGCGGCTCAACGCCATGACGACGCGGATCCGCGCGCACCGTCGCGGCGGGGTCGGACGTCTCGACCTGGCCGACGGGGGCCGCGTCGACGCGGACGTCGTCGTGGTGGCGGCCGGGGTCCGGCCGCGTGACGAGCTCGCGCGGGACGCGGGCCTGCTGATCGGCGAGCGTGGCGGTGTCGTCGTCGACGACGCGTGCCTCACGAGCGACCCGGACGTCTCGGCCGTCGGCGAGGTCGCGTGCATCCAGGACCAGTGCATCGGCCTGGTCGCGCCGGGCTACGCGATGGCCGAGGTCGCGGTCGACCGGCTGCTGGGCGGCGCGGCGCAGTTCCCCGGTGCCGACACGGCCACCAAGCTCAAGCTCGCGGGCGTCGACGTCGCGAGCTTCGGGGACGCGTTCGGCACCACGCCCGGCGCGCTCGAGGTCGTCTGGGCGGACCCGGTCGCGGGCGTCTACAAGAAGCTCGTCCTGTCCGACGACGCGCGCACGCTGCTCGGCGGCGTGCTCGTCGGTGACGCGTCGGCGTACGCGAGCCTGCGGCCGATGCTCGGCCGTGAGCTCCCCGGCGACCCGGCGGCATACCTGCTCCCCGAGGGCGGGGGCGCACCCGACCTGGAGCTGCCCGACGACGCGAGCGTGTGCTCGTGCAACAACGTCAGCGCGGGTGCGATCCGCGGCGCGGTGACCGAGCACGGCTGCACCGACGTGGGTGCGGTCAAGGCGTGCACGAAGGCGGGCACGTCGTGCGGCTCGTGCCTCCCGCTGGTCAAGAAGCTCGTCGGCACCGAGCTCGCGAAGCAGGGCATCACGGTCTCGTCGGCCCTGTGCGAGCACTTCGCGCTGTCCCGCGCACAGCTCTACGACGCCGTCCGCGTCGCCGGACTGGCCTCGTTCACCGAGGTCGTCGCGCGGTTCGGCACGGACGCGGCCGGCCGCGGGTGCGACATCTGCAAGCCCGCGGTCGCCTCGATCCTCGCGACGACCGCGCCCGCGCACGTCCTCGAGGGCGAGCGGGCCGCGCTGCAGGACACCAACGACCACGTGATGGCCAACCTCCAGAAGGACGGCTCCTACTCGGTGGTCCCGCGCATCCCGGGCGGTGAGGTCACGCCCGAGGGGCTGATCGCGATCGGCGCCGTCGCGCAGGACTTCGGGCTCTACACCAAGATCACGGGCGGCCAGCGGATCGACCTGTTCGGCGCGCGGATCGACCAGCTCCCGCTCATCTGGCAGCGCCTCGTGGACGCGGGTTTCGAGTCCGGGCACGCGTACGGCAAGTCGCTGCGCACCGTGAAGTCCTGCGTGGGCTCCACGTGGTGCCGGTTCGGCGTGCAGGACTCGGTCGCGCTCGCGGTCCTCCTCGAGCTGCGCTACCGGGGGCTGCGCAGCCCGCACAAGATCAAGCTCGGTGTCTCGGGCTGCGCGCGCGAGTGCGCCGAGGCGCGCGGCAAGGACGTCGGCGTGATCGCCACGGACAAGGGCTGGAACCTGTACGTGGGCGGCAACGGCGGGTTCACGCCGCGGCACGCGCGCCTGCTGGCCGAGGACCTCGACACCGAGACGCTGATCCGGACGATCGACCGGTTCCTGCTGTACTACGTGCGCACCGCCGACCGGTTGCAGCGCACCGCGCCCTGGGTGGACGAGGTCGAGGGCGGGCTCGACGGCGTCCGCGCGGTCGTCCTCGAGGACTCGCTCGGCATCGCCGCGGATCTCGACGCGCAGATGGCCCGGCACGTCGAGGAGTATGAGGACGAGTGGCGGGCGACCCTGGAGGACCCCGAGAAGCTGCGCCGGTTCGCCTCGTTCGTCAACGCCCCGCAGACCGCCGACCCCTCGTTGGCCTACGTCCCCGAGCGGGGCCAGGCCCGGCCCGCCACCGCCGACGAGCGCGCGGCCGCGGACCGCGGCGAGCCCGTCCTCGTCGCCGGAACCACCTTGGAGGTGCGCGCATGACCGTCCTGGACACCCTGCCCACGACGACGACCTGGACGGCGGTGTGCCGCCTCGAGGACCTCGTCCCCGAGCGCGGCGCTGCGGCCCTCGTCGGCGACGACCAGGTCGCGCTGTTCCGGCTGGTCGACGACACGGTGCTGGCCGTGCAGCAGCAGGACCCGTTCTGCGGCGCGTACGTGCTCTCGCGCGGCATCGTCGGGACACGCCACGTGCACGACGAGGTCGTGCCCACCGTCGCCTCCCCGATGCACAAGCAGGTGTTCGACCTGCGGACCGGTGCGTGCCTGGACCCGGTCGGCAAGAGCCCCGTCCGCGGCCTCGCCCCGGACCTTCGGGCCTGGGCCGTCCGGGTGGTCGATGGGATCGTCGAGATCGGCGAGCCGGCCCCGACCACCGGCCAGGCGGGGGGTGACGCATGACGACGATGCTCGGGCTGGACCTGACGGGCCGCCGTGTCCTCGTCGTCGGCGGCGGTCCCGTCGCCGCGCGCCGGGTGCAGGCGCTCGTCGCCGACGGCGCGCGCGTGCTCGTCGTCGCGCCCGCGCTGTGCGAGCCGCTGCGCGACGCGCACCGCTGGGGCCAGGTGGAGTGGAAGTCGCACGAGGTCCGCGAGCAGGACCTCGACGACGCGTGGCTCGTGCTCACCGCCACGGGGGACGGCGCGACGGACGACCAGGTGGCCGAGTGGGCCGCGCAGCGACGCGTGTTCTGCGTGCACGCGGGCCGCGTGGCGGGCGGCACCGCCCGCACCCCGGCGACGACGAGCCTCGGCGACGTCCTCGTGGGCGTCGTCTCGACCGGTGCGCCCGACCCGGGTCGCACGGCGGCGGTGCGTGACGCGCTCGCGGAGAAGGTCCGCGACGTGCTGGCCGACCACCTGCGCGAGGGTCATGTCGACGTCCGGGGCAGGCGCGCGCGCGACGCCGGTCGCGTGGTGCTCGTCGGCGGGGGACCCGGCGACGTCGGGCTGCTCACGCTCGCAGGTCGGCGCGCGCTCGCGGAGGCCGACGTCGTGGTGACCGACCGGCTCGGGCCGGTCGAGGTGCTCGACGAGCTCGCGCCGGACGTCGAGATCATCGACGTGGGCAAGACGCCTGGGCACCACCCGGTGCCGCAGCACGAGATCGGGCGGATCCTCGTCGAGCAGGCGAAGCGCGGGCGGGTCGTCGTGCGGCTCAAGGGCGGCGACCCGTTCGTCTACGGACGCGGGGGCGAGGAGGTCCTGGCGTGCCGCGCGGCGGGCGTGCCGGTCACGGTCGTCCCGGGAGTGAGCTCGGCGCTCGCGGCGCCGGCCGCCGCGGGGATCCCGCTCACGCACCGCGGGACCGTCGGCGCGCTGCACGTGATGAACGGGCACGACGGGTGGTCGCAGGCCGCCCTGGTGGGCCTGCGCGACGCGACGTGCACGGTCGTCGTGCTCATGGGCGTCTCCGCACTCGGTGAGCTCGCGGGACGCGCGCTGGAGTTCGGTGTCGCGCCGACGACGCCGGTGGCGGTCGTCGAGCGCGCCACCACGCCCACGCAGCGCGTCACGAGGGCCACGCTCGCGACCCTGGAGGCCACCGCTCTCGCGGAGGGCGTCAAGGCCCCGGCGGTGCTCGTCCTGGGTGAGGTCGCGGCCGAAGGGCTCCTCGAGCCCCGGCCCGTGGACTCACCCGGTGCACCCGACCTCACAGACCGCACAATGGCGTGGTGAGCGCCGCGACCACGAGCACGACGACCGACCCCGGGATCGACCAGACCCTGGCCGGCTGCGTCGTGCTCATCACCGCGGACCGCCGCTCGAGCGAGCTGACCGCGGCCCTGACCCGGCGGGGCGCGAGCGTCCGGCACGCCGCCGCGCTCGGGATGATCCCGAACATCGACGACGCCGCGCTCCTGGCGGCGACGCGGGACGTGATCGCGGACCCGCCCGACACGGTCGTCGTGACGACGGGCATCGGCTTCCGCGGCTGGGTCGAGGCCGCGGACGCCGCGGGTCTCGCCGACGAGCTCGTCGAGGCGCTGCGCGGCGCGCGGATCGTCGCGCGTGGCCCGAAGGCGCGCGGCGCGATCCAGGCGGCGGGGCTCATCCCCGACTGGGTCGCCGAGTCAGAGACGAGCGCGGAGGTCGCCCAGGTCCTGCTCGACGAGGGCGTGACCGGCCGGGACGTCGTCGTGCAGCACCACGGTGCGGGGTCCGACGGGCTCGACGCGGCGTTCGCGGCCGCGGGCGCTCGGGTGCGCAGCCTCGTCGTCTACCGGTGGGGGCCGCCGCCTGACCCGGCCGCCGTGGCGGCGTCCGTCCGGGCGGTCGCCGTCGGGGAGGTGGACGCGGTCGCGTTCACGTCCGCGCCGGGGGCGGCCGCGTGGCTCGCCGCGGCCGACGAGCAGGGCGTGGTCGAGGCCGTCGTGGAGCGGTGCCGGGAGGGTTCGGTCGTGATGGCGGCGGTCGGGCCCGTGACCGCGCTGCCGCTGCAGGAGCGCGGGATCGAGCCGCTGATCCCCGACCGTGGCCGGCTCGGCTCGCTCGTGCGGCTCATCGTCAACCACTACGGCGGGCTCGAGGCGCTCGAGACGATCGCAGGCCCGCTGCGCGTCTATCGCGGCGCGGCCGTGCTCGGCGACCGCGTGCTGCCCCTGACGCCCACGGGCCTGGAGATCCTGCGGCTGCTCGCGCACGCGCGCGGTTCCGTGGTCCCGCGCGACCAGGTGCTCGCGGCGCTGCCGGGCGACTCGCGCGACCCGCACGCCGCCGAGGTCGCGATCGCCCGGCTGCGCGAGGCGACCGGTTCGCGCGGACTGATCCGCACGGTCGTCAAGCGCGGCTACCGGCTCGAGCTGGCGGTCTCGTGAGCGAGACGCCACCCGCCGGTCGACCCCCCGTCCTGATCGGCTGCTCGCACGGGACGGACGACCACGACGGGCGCGCGGCGGTGCGCTCGATCCTGGCCGACGTGGTCACGCTGCGCCCTGACCTCGACGTGCGCGAGGCCTTCGTCGACGTGCAGACGCCCGCGGTAGGCGACGTCGTCACCGAGGTCGTCGCCGCCGGGGGAGAGGCGGTCGTCGTGCCGCTGCTCCTGTCGGTGGGCTTTCACGTGAGCGTCGACGTGAGCAAGGCGGTCGACCTCCCCGGTGCCCGTGCGGCGGCCCCGCTCGGGCCCGACGCCTCGCTCGTCGAGATCCTGGCCGACCGGCTCGACGAGGTGGGCCTGACGGCCGACGACGCCGTCGTGCTCGCCGCCGCGGGCTCGCGCGACCCGTCCGCGGCCGTGGCCGTGCAGGAGGTCGCCGCCGCGCTGGCCGCGCTGCTCGACCGTCACGTCGGGCCGCCCGACGAGCGCGGACCGGGGCTCGTGGTCGGCTACGGCGCGGGTGCGCAGCCGCGCGTGCCGGACGCGGTGCGCCTGGCGCGCGGCGACGACGACCGGCGCGTGGTCGTCGCGTCCTACCTGCTCGCGCCCGGGTACTTCCTCGACCGCGTGCTCGAGGCGGGCGCCGACGTCGTCTGCGCGCCGCTCGCCCCCGACCGCCGCCTCGCGCACCTGGCCCTGCGCCGGTTCGCCGCCGCGCTCGACTGACGACGCAGGGGCGACCGGGAGGACGAGCTCCCGGGCGCCCCTGCGTGTCGGTCAGGCCGAGCGGCGCCGCAGCACCGTGCCGGCCACGGCAGCCGCTGCGAACAGGGCGAGCGCTGCGACGCCCTTGCCCGCGTTCGTCGCCCCGCTCCCGTCGGCCCCGGCGATCTCGATCGAGTACGCCGTGGCCCCGGTCGCCCCCTCGGGGGCGCCGTACGCCATGCCCTCCTCGGCCGTGCGGGCGGCGCCCGCGGCGAGGACGGCGTAGCCCGTCCCGAACTTCGCCGCGGTCGTCGCACCGGACTCGACGAGCTTCGAGGTGCCCTCGTCCGACAGCTGCTGCGCACCGTCGACCAGCTGAGGTGCAGCGCCGGCCGCCGTGCCGAGGCCGTCGGCGAGCTGCTCGGAGCCGTCGGCCGCGCGCTGGATGCCAGCCGCCAGGGTGCTCGAGCCCGAGGCCGCTGTGCCGATGCCCGAGGACAGCGTGCGCGAACCGGTCGCGGCCGACTGCAGCCCGGCGAGCAGGCGCTGCGACCCGGAGGCCGCCGAGCCGAGCCCGTCCGAGACCTTGGTCGAGCCCGCCGCCGCGGTGCCGAGCCCGTCGGAGATCGCGGCGGCGCCCGTCGCGGCTCCGGCCAGACCGTCGGCGAGGTCCTGCGACCCGCTCGCGGCGTCGGCCAGACCGGTCGAGAGCCGGCCCGCGCCCGTGCTGAGCTTCGATGCGCCGTCACCGAGCTTGCCGAGCCCGGCGACGAGCTCGCCGCCGCCGCCCTGGATCTGGCCGACGCCCGCACGGACGCTGTTCACGCCGCCGCGCAGGGTGCCGTCCTCGGCCGTGTCGCTCGACGTGCCGACGCCGCCCTGGACGGAGTCCACCACCGTCGTCGCGAGCTGGCCGATGCCGGCGTCGAGGCCGCCGAGGCCCTCGAGCAGGCCCGGCTTGGCGGGGTCGCACGCGGGGAGCGAGGCAGACGACAGGCCGCACTGGACGAGCGCGAGGGTCGCCGCCGCGGTGCCGAGCTGCGTGGCCGACGTGGTCATGCCGTCGCTGAGCTGGTCGAGCCCACCGGCGACCCGGCCGAGCCCCGCCGCGTACGAGGCCTGCGCGCCGGCGGGCAGCATCGCCGTGAAGGCGGCGAGCCCCGCGGTCGGGTCGGTGACGCCGAGCTTGAGCTCACCGATCGAGGTCACCGTGCTCGTCGCCGTGGAGGACGCGGTCCCGAGCTGCGTGCGCATCGCGTTGACCGCGTACAGGAGCGTCGGCTGCTGTCCCGGGGCGGGAGCCGCGGTCGAGCCGATGCCGGCGCGCATCCGGGCGATCCCGTCGCGCAGGGGCTGTGCCTTGGTCGGCAGTCCGCCGATCTGCGTCGAGAGGTCGGCGAGGCCCTTGTCGATCTTCGCGAGCCCCTCGTCGACCTGGGTCAGGCCTGCGATGAGGGCGGGAGCCTTCAGCCGAGCGCTGGCCAGGCCCGTGTCGAGAGCCGCGGCGCCCGCGGCGAGCTCGACCGCACCCGGTGCGGCGCTGTCGTTGAGCCCCTTCGCGAGCGCTGCGGCACCCGGTGCCGCGACGTCCGTCAGGCCCTCGGCGAGGGACGCCGCGCCCGGTGCGAGCTTGTCGTTGAGCCCCTCGGCGAGGCTCTTGGCCCCGGGAGCGAGCTGGCCGACGAGCCCGGCGCTGAGGTCTCGCGCGCCGGGGACGATCTGGCCGTTGAGGCCGTCGGCGAGCGTCCGGGAGCCGGGCAGGAGCTTGTCGTTGAGCCCCGCGGCGAGGTCGCCCGCACCCGGTGCGGCCTCGAGCGCGAGACCGTCGCGGAGCGTGCCCGCACCGTCGTTGAGCTGCTCGATGCCCGCGAGCAGCTCGGCCGCGCCGTCGTGCAGCCGCAGCAGGTTGTCGTTGATCGTGATGGCACCGGTCGTCAGGTCGACGCCCGACTCGGCGCCCGACGCGTAGCTCGCGGAGCCGCCCTTGAACGACGGGTACTCGAGCGGCGACACCGGCATCGACGTGAGCGAGGCGGCCGGGACGACGCCCTTCGTGATCTGCGCCGTGTAGCCGAACTCCGCGGTCGGCGCGCCGATCGGGGGGAAGAGCGTCATCTGGAAGGTCAGGCGCGTGCCGCCGCGCCCGTCGCCCGCGATCCCGGCCTCGCCCGACTGCACGTCGGTGAAGGTCGACGGGAGCGTCGTGACGAGCTGGCCGATCATCGGGACGACCGTCGTGGCGGTGGCCGTTCCCGTGCCGCCGCGGCCGTCGTCGAACGTGACCTCGTCCTCGCGGCTCGTCAGGTTCGTGATGGTGTAGTGCACCTCGAGCAGGCCCGACCGGCCGACGACGTCGCCGGGCGCCACGGTCTTGCCGTCGAGCGAGTAGCGGATGTCGACGCCGAGCGGCAGGTCGCCGTCGAAGTCGCTCACGGTGCGCAGACGCTTCTCGCCGTCCACGTCGACCTGGGTCACGAGGCGACCGTCTTCGACCCGGAACGAGCCGAAGCCGTCGAGGTTGCGCAGGCCGCTCGTCGAGACCGGGTTGGAGATCGTCGTGGTGCCGTGCCCCGTCAGGGCGAGCTGCTCGTAGACGCGCGCCTCCTTGACGGCGCCCGTGGCGTCGAGCTTCGCCTGCACGGTCTCGGTGTTGACGACGCTGACGTCGCCCGAGTCGTCCGCGGCGACGGCGGCGGTGCCGAGCACCAGGGGGAGCGTCGCGGTGACAGCGACGACGGGAAGGATGCGACGCACGTCAGGCCTCCGGGCGGGGGTCGAGGGCGAGCGAGGGACGGTGAGCCGCGGACTCGGGGGAGAACGTCCGCGGCTCCTGGAGCACGGGCTGCGCCGCGGGGCGTCGGGGCTCGGTGTGGACGGCCGCCGCGAGCGGAAGACCGTGGGCGGGCGTGGTCGCGTCCTCGGACGCCTCGGCGACCGGCGCCGCCGCCTCGGCCGGGCCGAGGAAGACCGTGGCCAGCAGGCCGACGGCCGCGGCGAGGAGCACGCCGCTGATGGTGGCGATCGAGGTCGAGACCACCGAGGTCGGGTCCTGGGCGTACACCCGCTCGTACGCGCCGGCGACCGCCGCGACCCCGAGCAGCAGCGTCCACAGCGGGACCCTGCCACGCGCGACGGCGACCACGCCGACGGTCAGGGCGAGCACGATCAGCACCGCGACCGCGCGACCGGCGGTCGAGTCGGGCAGCGCCGCGGCGCGCAGCAGGTAGCCGACCCACGCGAGCGCCGCACCGGCGAGGAAGCCCGCGACGCGCGCGGCCACCGAGCCGCCCGGCACGAGGCCCAGGACGCCGCCGAGGGCCGCGCCGAGCAGGACCACCGGTGCCACGTCGGCACCCAGGAGGGACAGTCCCACCACCACCGTCGTGAGGACGGCGAGGACGAGCCCCGCCAACACGTTGCGCTTCATTGACCACCTCGTCGTGGACTCGGCCGGGGACTCCGGGGCCGGTCGTCCTCGTCGACGTCCGGCCGCGCGACTGTCTACCAGCGGCCCGATTACCGTGACCATGGGGTACTAGGTAAAGGACGAGCGGTACTAGGTAACTTCGGCGGAGTATCAGGTAACCGTTACGGTCCCGTGACCTGCTCTGGGACCTCCGGCCCTCGCCCGGCGCGGTCCGGTCAGAGGTAGCGCGTCGGGTCGAACTGCTCGAGCGGGATGATCCGTACGCGCGGCAGCGACACGTTGAAGGCCTGCACGTCGTGCTCCAGGTCGAACGCGTGCAGCCCCTGCGCGGTCAGGCCCGACAGCGCGGTCGACGTGAACTCGCGGAAGGCGATGAGCCCGGTGCGCCGCGAGTCGTCGTCGACGAGCGTCGCGAGCTCAGCCGCGAAGTCGCCGTCGTGGCTGACGAGCATGACGTCGCCCGACCGCTGCGCGATCGCCTCGAGCGTGCGCTTGATGCCGATGTCGACGACCTTCTCGTGCGCCTCGCCCGACAGCGGGATCGGCTGGAAGCCGATCGCGAGGAGCGCCTGCACGAAGCTCATCGGCAGCGAGCCGTTGGAGGCGTTCAGGAAGAAGAGCCCCTTCACGTCCTGGCCCCACTGCTGCTGCGCGAACGCCAGCACGCGCTCCCAGCGCGGACGCTGGTCGGGGGCGGGCCGTGCGCCCAGGATCGCGGTGCCCAGCGTCGCGTCGATGTTCTCGCCGTCGACGACGACGTACGTCGTGCCGGATCCGGTCGTGGTGCCCGCCTCGGTGCTCATCGCCCCAGGCTAGACGCCCGCGCGACGCGCGGGCGCGCCGCGGGGGCACCGACCGGGATCAGCGCGCCCGTCACGCTCGTGCCGTCGACGCGCGCGGTGCCCTGACGTGCGCGCAGGAGCGTGCGACAGTGTGCGCGGACGTGGGTGTCCGACGAGGTCAGCGCCGCCCGAGGTCGCGGCGCACGCCTCAACAGTCGCGAGAGGGGATCGGTGTGGGGGGATCGGCGGGAGGACCGACGGCCCGCGAGGCGGCCGAGGCCTGGGAGTCGCTGTTCCGCGCGCAGGTCGCGCTCATGCGGCGGTTCTCGGCGGAGGACGTGTGGGGCGACATGTCGGTGCGGGAGTACGACGTGCTGTTCACGCTCTCGCGCTGCGAGGGTCGCGCGGCGCGCCTGCGCGACCTCGGGGCGCAGAGCCTGCTGACGCAGCCGAGCCTGTCGCGCCTCGTCGAGCGGCTCGAGCTGCGCGGACTCGTCCGTCGGTCGCCGGCCACCGACGACGGGCGCGGCGTGGTCGTGACCCTCACCGACGAGGGCGCGCGCGAGCAGCGCGCGATCGGCCGTCGCCACGTCGAGCAGATCCACCGGCTCGTCGGCGGCGCGCTCGACGCGGACGAGCTGGCCACTCTGCGCCGACTGACCGACACGCTGCGCGCGCGCCAGTCGACCATCCCCTGAGCCAGCTGCCACCTGAGCCGGACTCCTCGCTCGCGTGTCACATGGTGGGACTGCCCGGATCGGCCAGTGAGATGACGTCAAGTCAGGACCGAGGACCCACGCGTACCTGGGCGCCGCGCCGCACCATGGAGGACGGACTACGGGGAGGTCGGCAATGAAGGTGCTCGTCGCGGTGGCGTCGCGTCATGGCGGGACGTGGGGTATCGGCGAACGCGTGGCCGAGGTGCTGCGTGCGCGTGGTCATGACGTCGAGCTGCGCGAACCCGAGGACCTCGTCGACGCGCAGGGCTTCGACGCCCTCGTCCTCGGATCCGCCGTCTACACCGGCCATTGGCTCCCGTCGGCGCGTGCGCTCGCGGAGCGCGTCGAGCAGGGTGGCCCGCCGCGGTTCGTGTGGCTGTTCTCGTCGGGCCTGGCGACCCAGCCCGCGGCGGCCGCGAACTCGCCCCACGAGCTCGCCGGCGTCGGCGCGGCCCTGCGTGCCCGCGGCCACCGCAGCTTCCGCGGGCGCCTGGACATGGCGGCGCTGTCCTTCGCGGAGCGCGCGATCATCGCGGGTGCGCGGGCCAAGGCGGGCGACCACCGCAACTTCGAGATCGTCGAGCAGTGGGCGCAGGGCATCGCCGACGCGCTGGTGCTGCAGCCCGCGCGCTGACCCGACGAGGTCGCGCGCCGGTCGCCTCGGCGGTGCGGGCGCCCGCACGAGGCGGTGCGCAAGCCGCTTGCGTCGATCCGCAAGCGGCTTGCGCCGGCTTGCCCTACGATGCGAGGCATGTCACGGCGACTCGCAGAGGTGGCACGCAAGGTCGGCGTCTCTGAGGCGACCGTCAGCCGCGTGCTCAACGGCAAGCCAGGAGTCTCGGAGCAGACGCGCGAGGCGGTGCTCACCGCGCTCGACGTGCTCGGGTACGAGCGCCCGACGAAGCTGCGCGGTGAGCGCGCACGCCTCGTGGGACTCGTCCTCCCGGAGCTGCAGAACCCCATCTTCCCGGCGTTCGCCGAGGTGGTGGGCGGTGCACTGGCCCAGCAGGGTTTCACCCCCGTGCTGTGCACGCAGACCGCCGGGGGTGTGTCCGAGGCGGACTACGTCGAGCTCCTGCTCGGCCAGCAGGTCTCGGGCATCGTGTTCGCGGGCGGCAACTACGCGCAGCGGGACGCGGCGCACGGGCACTACGAGCGGCTCTCGGACCGCCACCTGCCGGTGGTCCTGATCAACGCCTCGATCGAGGAGCTCGCCTTCCCGCGGGTGTCCTGCGACGACGAGGTGGCGATCGAGCAGGCGCTCGGGCACCTCGTGGCGCTCGGGCACACGCGTGTCGGCCTCGTGCTCGGCCCCGCCGACCACGTGCCCTCCGAGCGCAAGCTGCACGCGGCGCGCGCGGTCGCGGCGAGGCTCGGGGTCGAGCTCGGAGCCGGTGACGTCGTGCGATCCGCGTACTCGCTCGAGAGCGGGCAGGCCGCCGCGACGCGGTTGCTGCGCGAGGGCGTCACGGGGATCGTGTGCGCCTCGGACCCGATCGCCCTGGGCGTGATCCGGGCTGCGCGGCGCGCGGGCCTGCGCGTGCCCGACGACGTCTCGGTGGTCGGCTACGACGACTCGGCGTTCATGAACTGCACGGAGCCGCCGCTGACCACCGTGCGCCAGCCGATCGAGCCGATGGGGCGTGCGGCGATCGACCTGCTCGTGAGCCAGATCAACGGGGCCGCGGTGCCGCAGGACGAGCTCCTCTTCGAGCCCGAGCTCGTCGTGCGCGGCTCGACGGCCCCTGCGCCGGCCGCCACGCGCTGACCGGCGACTCCTGGCTCCCCACCCGCCGTCCTTCACCGAACGCCGCCGCTCCGGCGCGGCGTCCGGTGCGCGAGCGCCCCTGAGGGAGCTCTGTCACGCTTCGGTAACGCTCTTGTCAGATTCTTGCGCGCATTCTGTTCAGAGATTTAGTGTCTGCGCTGTGACGACGACGTCCTCCGCTCTGCAGCCGATCACGGCGCACACCACGGCGACCACCGCCGAGTCCGCCTGGTGGCGGCACGCGGTGATCTACCAGGTCTACCCGCGCAGCTTCGCCGACGGGAACGGCGACGGGACGGGCGACCTCGCGGGCCTGCGGTCGCGCCTGCCCTACCTGCGAGACCTGGGCGTCGACGCCATCTGGGTCACCCCCTGGTACGTCTCGCCGCTGGCCGACGGCGGGTACGACGTGGCCGACTACCGCGCGATCGACCCCGCGTTCGGGACGCTCGAGGAGGCCGAGCGGCTCGTCGCCGACGCGCTCGCGCACGGCATCCGCACGATCATCGACATCGTCCCCAACCACGTCTCCGACCAGCACGCGTGGTTCCGCGCGGCCCTCGCGTCGCCACCCGGCTCGGCTGAGCGGGCGCGCTTCTGGTTCCACCGCGGCAAGGGCCCCGACGGTGCGCAGATGCCGACGCGCTGGGTCTCGGACTTCCAGGGCAGCACCTGGACCCGCACGACCAACCCTGACGGCACGCCAGGGGAGTGGTACCTGCACCTGTTCGCCCCGCAGCAGCCGGACCTCAACTGGTCGCACCCCGACGTGCGCCGCGAGTTCGAGGACGTCCTGCGGTTCTGGTTCGACCGCGGCGTGGCCGGCATCCGGATCGACTCGGCAGCGCTGCTCGTGAAGGACCCGGCGCTGCCGGAGTACCCCGAGCACCCGGGCCCGGGCGAGCACCCGCACGTCGACCGGGACGAGATCCACGACGTCTACCGGTCGTGGCGCGCGATCGCGGACTCGTACTCGCCCGCGCGGGTCCTGGTCGGCGAGGTCTGGCTCGCGGACCGCGCGCGCTTCGCGCGGTACCTGCGTCCCGACGAGATGCACACGGCGTTCAACTTCGACTTCATGGCCCGGCCGTGGGACGCCGCGCAGCTGCGGGAGTCGATCGACACGACGCTCGCCGCGCACGGTCCGATCGGTGCCCCGGCGACCTGGGTGCTGTCGAACCACGACGTCACCCGACCCGTGACGCGGTACGGGCGGGCGGACTCGTCGTTCGCCTTCGCCGCCAAGCGCTTCGGCACGCCGACGGACGTGGCGCTCGGCCGCCGCCGTGCGCGAGCCGCCGCCCTGCTGACGGCGGCGCTGCCCGGTGCGCTGTACGTCTACCAGGGCGACGAGCTCGGGCTGCCGGAGGTCGAGGACCTGCCGCTCGAGGTGCTCCAGGACCCGATGCACTTCCGTTCGCAGGGCGTCGACCCGGGGCGCGACGGGTGCCGCGTGCCGCTGCCGTGGTCGGGGTCCGGGTCGCCGTACGGCTTCGGCCCGAGCGGGTCGTCGACGTGGCTCCCGCAGCCGCCCGACTGGGCCGAGCTCACCGTCGAGCACCAGGCGAGCGACCCGAGCTCGATGCTCCACCTCTACCGCGACCTCCTGTCCCGCCGCCGCGTCGAGCCGGCGCTGCGCGACGAGCCGCTGACCTGGCTCGACGTGCCCGGCGAGACGCTGGCGTTCTCGCGCGGGGACGTCGTCTGCGTCGTCAACCTCGGCGCGGAACCCGTCGAGCTGCCACCCCACGCCGACGTCCTGCTCACGAGCGACCGGCTCGTCACGGGACTCCTGCCACGCGACACCGCCGCGTGGCTCCGCGCCCTGCCGGGCGCTCCCTGACCGCATCGACGACAGCACCGCCCAGCAGAACCCCCGCAGCGACCGGCCCGCGCCGGGCGCCCTCACGAAGGAGTGACGATGAGGTTCAACCGCACCACTGCGCTCGCCGCAGCCGGCGTGCTCTCGCTCGGCCTGCTGGCCGCGTGCGACAGCGGCGGCGACGAGCCGGACACCGGCTCGACCAGCGCCGGCTCGCCGACAGGCACCCAGGTCACGATCCGCGTCGCGGGTCTGCTGCCGACGGCCGACGACGCCGCCAAGCAGCAGCTCGCCGACCGCGTCGCGGCGTTCGAGGAGAAGTACCCCGGGATCACGGTGGAGACCGAGGACTACGAGTGGCTGAACTCCACCTTCACCACGCAGCTCGCAGGTGGCACGCTGCCCAACGTGTTCGAGATCCCGCTCACCGACGGCAAGACGCTGATCGAGAACGGTCAGCTCGCGGACATCGACGCCCAGGTCCGCGCGCTGCCCTACGGCGAGGACTTCAACGAGTCCCTGCTCGCGAACGGGCAGGACGCCGACGGCACGATCTTCGCGGTCCCGGCGAAGTCGATCTACGCGGTCGCGCTGCACTACAACCGGAACCTCTTCGAGCAGGCCGGGCTCGACCCGGACGACCCGCCGACGACGTGGGACGAGGTCCGCGCGGCGGCCAAGACGATCCACGACAAGACGGGCGTGGCGGGCTACGCGACGATGGCGCTCGACGCCTCGGGCGGCTGGCAGCTCGCCGCCGGCGCCAACGCGCGCGGTGGCGTCATCGAGACCGCGAACGGCGACGGTACCTACACCGCGTCGCTCGACGACCCGGCGGTCAAGGAGCACCTCGAGTGGCTCAGGGCGCTGCGCTGGGAGGACGACTCCCTGCTCGCGCGGGCCGATCTCGGCTGGGGCGAGATCAACGCGGCCTTCGGCGGTGGCGAGCTCGCGATGTACACGTCGGGCTCGGACGTCTACAACGCTCTCGTCGAGGGCAACGGCGTGACCGCCGACTGGGGCTACGGCCTCACGGCGATCCCGACGTCGGGCGACGGCGGTGCCCTCACGGGCGGCACGCTCGCCGCGGTCCGCAAGGACTCGACGGACGCCGAGAAGGACGCCGCGGTCAAGTGGATCGACTGGTGGTACCTGTCGAAGCTGCAGGACAAGGACCAGGCCGTCGCCGACGCGCAGACTCGCGCCGAGGCCGACCCGGCGCAGGCCGTCGGCACCCCGGTGCTGCCGATCTTCTCCGAGGCGCTGTACGAGGAGAACCTCGGCTGGATCAAGGACTACGTGAACGTCCCGCTCGAGGACATGCAGGGCTACACCGACGTCATGTTCACCCAGACGCTCGTGCCGGAGGCCTCGGTCGCCACCCAGGACCTCTACAACCAGCTGTTCCCGGTCGTACAGGCGGTGATCACGGACCAGGGCGCCGACATCGACGGCCTGCTCGCGACCGCCACCACGGCGGCGCAGGCGGCGATCGACGCCGCGAGCTGAGGACGCGACCGGCCGGGGACCCCGCAGCCCCGGCCGGTCGCCGCGCCCGCCCGACCCGCCGCCGTCCGAACCCGCAGCCGTCCGAACCTGCAGCCGTTCGAACCTGCAGCCGTTCGACCCTGCAGCCGTTCGACCCCCGCCGTTTCCCCCGCACCGCGGGACGACCCCGAGAGGCCACGATGACCACGTCCGACGTCGTCAGCCCTCCGCCGCGGGCGGAGGCCACGCGGCGCGCACCCCGGCGCCGCACGCCCGTGACGTGGGCGCGCCGCGGCGGACTGAGCGCGGTGCTGTTCGCGGTGCCGCTGCTCGTCGTGTTCGGCCTGTTCTCCTGGTGGCCGATCGTGTCCGCGGTGGAGATGAGCCTGCAGAAGACGAATCTCGTCGACGCGCCCACGTGGGTGGGCCTCGACAACTTCCGCGCGGTGCTCTCGGACCCGCTGCTGCCGACCGTGATCCGGAACACGGGGTGGTTCGCCCTGCTCGCGCTCGTGTTCGGGTACCCGATCCCGCTCGTCGGCGCCGTGCTCATGAGCGAGGTGCGCCGGCGCAAGGGGCTGTACTCGGTGCTCGCGTACCTGCCCGTCGTCGTGCCACCCGTGGTGGCCGTGCTGCTCTGGAAGTTCTTCTACGACCCGCGACCGCAGGGGGTCTTCAACACCGTGCTCGGCTGGGTCGGCCTGGGCCCGTACCCCTGGCTCGCGGACGCGACATGGGCGATGCCCTCGCTCGTCCTGGAGGCGACGTGGGCCGCCGCGGGCGGCACGGTGATCATCTACCTGGCCGCGCTGATCAGCGTGCCCGCCGAGCTGTACGACGCGGCCGAGGTCGACGGCGCGTCGGTGCTGCGCAAGGTCTGGCACGTGACCCTTCCGCAGCTGCGCGGGGTCCTGTTCATCACCCTGATCCTGCAGGTCATCGGCACCGCCCAGGTGTTCCTCGAGCCGTTCCTGTTCACCAACGGCGGTCCGAACCACGCGACCGAGACGATCATGCTGCGCGTCTACAACCTCGCGTTCGCCAACCTGGGCAACAACTTCGGCGAGGCGACCGCGCTCAGTCTGCTGCTCGCTGCGGTCCTCGCCGTCCTGTCCTTGCTGTACTTCCGTGTGACGCGATCCTGGAGCACGTCGTGACCGCCACCTCGCCCCTCGCCGCGACCACCGCCGACCCACGTCCGGACGCGCGCACCGCCTCGGGACCGGGCGACGCACCGGGGACCGGAGCGCGGCAGGCTCGGCCCTCGCGGCGCCGTCGGCAGGCCCGCGCCGACGAGCGCGAGCGTGGCGCGCTGTCGAGCGCCGACTGGCGACGTCCGCGCGTCGCGTGGACGTGGCGCGGCATGCACCTCGCGCTGCTGCTGCTGCTCGTCGTCTGGTGCCTGGGGCCGCTGCTGCTGCTCGCCAAGTTCGCCTTCACCCCGACGCAGGACATCCTCACGCAGCCGCTGGCGCTGTTCCCGAACGGCTTCACGACGAAGAACGTCGACCAGGCGTTCACGAGGTACCACATCGGGCAGTACTTCCTGAACACCGTGTGGGTCGCGCTCGGGTCGTGGTTCGTCCAGGTCGTCGTCGCGACGACCGGCGGCTACGTGCTCTCGGTGCTGCGGCCGCGGTGGGCCAAGGCACTCAGCTGGGCGGTGCTGACGACGCTGTTCGTCCCCGCCGTGGTGCTGCTGATCCCGCTCTACCAGATCATCGTCGACCCGCCGGTCGGCGAGACGCTCATCAACAGCTACCTCGCGGTGTGGCTGCCCGCGGGGGCCAGCGCGTTCAACGTCGTGCTCGTCTCGCGGTTCTTCGACTCGCTGCCCCGGGAGATCTTCGAGGCCGCGCGCGTCGACGGCGCGGGGCCGGTGCGCGTGTTCTGGTCGATCGTGCTGCCGATGAGCAGGCCGATCCTCGGCGTGGTGTCCGTGTTCGCCGTCATCGCGTCCTGGAAGGACTTCCTGTGGCCGTTCCTGGTGCTGAAGTCCGCGTCGGTCAAGCCGCTGTCCGTCTACCTGCAGTCGATGGCGAACGTCGACAAGGGCACCCTGATGGCGGCGCTCGCGATCTCCACACTCATCCCGGTGGTGATGTTCCTGGTGTTCCAGCGCATGTTCCTGCGGGGTGCCGGGCTCGGCGGCGCGGTGAAGGGCTGAGGCGGATCCTGACGTTCTGTCCGTTCGATGTCACGCCGCCTCGGCGCCCGGCGGACGGTGGCGCCGACGCCGCGGTGCGATGATCGACCTGTGCCTGACGAGTCCTCCGTGAACCCGGTCGCGCCCTACGACGCCCTCCTGCTCGCCTCGTTCGGCGGTCCGGACGGTCCCGACGACGTGCTCCCGTTCCTGCGGAACGTCACCGCGGGCAAGGGCATCCCGGACGAGCGTCTCGCCGAGGTCGCCGAGCACTACCACCACTTCGGCGGGGCGAGCCCGATCAACCGCCAGAACCTGGCCCTGCAGCGCGCGCTGACGGCCGAGCTCGAGCGCCGCGGCATCGACCTGCCCGTCGTGTGGGGCAACCGCAACTGGAGCCCTTACACCAAGGACGCCCTTGCGGCGGCGTACGCGGACGGTCACCGCCGGGTCCTCGCGCTCGTGACCAGCGCGTACGCGTCGTACTCGGGGTGCCGGCAGTACCGCGAGGACTTCTGGTCGACGCTCGAGGAGCTGGGCTCGGACCTCGGCCTGCCCGACGGTGAGCACCCCCTGTCGCTCGACAAGCTGCGCGCCTACTTCAACCACCCGGGCTTCGTCGAGGCGAACGTCGACGCCGTGACCGAGGCCTTCGGCAAGGTCCCCGCAGGCGCGAGGCTCGTGTTCGTCACGCACTCCATCCCGCACACGATGGAGGAGGCGTCCGGTCTCGGCGGACCGTCGTACGCCGCGCAGCACCTCGACGTCGCCGCGACGGTGGCGGCCGCGGTCGGGGAGCGGCTGGGCCGTGCGGTCGAGTGGGACCTCGCGTACTGCTCGCGTTCCGGACCGCCGAGCCAGCCGTGGCTCGAGCCCGACGTCAACGACCTGCTGACGGACCTCGCGGGCCGCGGCGTCGACGCGGTCGTGCTCTCGCCGATCGGTTTCGTCTCCGACCACATGGAGGTCGTCTACGACCTCGACACCGAGGCGCTCGAGACCGCCGAGGCGCTGTCGATGACCGCGGTGCGCGCGGACACCGTCGGCACGCGCGAGCCGTTCGTCCGCGGTCTCGTCGACCTGATCCTCGAGCGTGCCGCCACCGAGCGTGCGGTCGCGGCCGGGCTGCCGACCGTCGAGCCCGCGACGGTCGGCGCGCTGCCGGCCCGCAACGACGTGTGCGTGCCCGACTGCTGCCGGCGCCAGGCCGGCGTCGACTCGGGTCGCCCCGCCGCGTGCTCGCTCGACCCCCTGCGCTGAGCTCGTCGCCCCCGCCCCTTGACGGAAGGATCGTCCGTGACCGAGGTCGACCACGAGACCCTCAACTCCACCATCCGCTACACGATGTGGTCGGTGTTCGCGCTCGAGGAGGTGCTCCCGGCCGACGACGCCGAGCGTGCCGAGCTCGTCGCGGAGGCGCAGGCCGCCGTCGGTGAGGACGCCGATCTCGTCGTGCGCGGCTGGTACGACGTCGCGGGGCTGCGCGCGGACGCGGACCTCATGGTCTGGTGGCACGCCGAGACCGTCGAGCAGGTGCAGGGCGCCTACCAGCGGCTGCGCCGCAGCGACCTCGGGCGTCACCTGCTGCCGGTGTGGTCCGTGGTCGGGCTGCACCGCGCCGCGGAGTTCAACCGGCGCCACGTGCCCGCGTTCCTCGCCGGCGAGGAGCCGGGCGACTACCTGTGCGTGTACCCGTTCGTGCGCTCGTACGACTGGTACGTCCTGCCGGAGGAGGACCGGCGCCGCATGCTCGTGGAGCACGGGCACGCGGCGCGCGACTACCCCGACGTGCGCGCCAACACGGTCTCGGCGTTCGCGCTCGGGGACTACGAGTGGTTGCTCGCGTTCGAGGCGTCCGAGCTGCACCGGATCGTCGACCTCATGCGCGAGCTGCGCGCCGTCGAGGCGCGTCGCCACGTGCGCGAGGAGATCCCGTTCTACACGGGCCCCCGCACGACGCTCGAGGCGTGGGCGGACCGCCAGCCGATCGGCTGACCGGCTCGGCCGGCCGACGCAGGGCCAGCGTGCGCAGGGCTGACGGCCGCAGGGCTGACGCGTGCAGCAGACCGGGCCGGACCGCGACCGCGGGCCGATCGCGGTCGCCGGTGCCATGATCGGGTCATGCTGCAGCTCGTCGGGGAGTGGCACGTGAGCGTGCGGACGCCCACGACCGCCGCGGACGCGTCCGCGCGAGAGCCCGCTGCCGAGACCGAGCGGACCGCCTCGCTGACGTTCGACGGCGACGGGCAGGTCTTCGGCACGGGCGGTGTGAACCGGCTGCGGGGGACCTGGTCGGTCGACGGCGACGAGCTGAGGTTCGGGCCGATGGCCTCGACGCTCATGGCCGGACCGCCCGCCGCGATGCGGCAGGAGGCCGAGCTCCTGCGCCTGCTTGCCGAGCCGCTCGAGCTGCGCGCGGCCGACGGCGCCGCGCTGAGCGCCGCGGACCCGCTGCTCGAGCGGACGGAGGAGGACTCGCCCGCGGCGGTGGTCGAGCTCGTCGCACCGGCGGGGGACGGGTTGGTCCTCACCCGCGCGGACGCCCCGGCGCCGACCGCCTGACGACGGCGGCCGACGCCCCTGCCCGTCAGGGGTAGAGGCCGCGGATCTGGTGCGCCTCCGCGACGCGTCGCACCCCGATCGCGAGCGCGGCGTCGCGCAGCGAGAGCGACTGGTCGCGCGCGGTCTCAGACACGCTCGCGTACGCGGCGTGCATCCGCTGCGCGAGCCGATCAGCGATCTCCTCGGCGGTCCACCAGTACGCCTGGTTGGCCTGCACCCACTCGAAGTACGAGACCACGACGCCGCCCGCGTTCGCGAGGATGTCCGGGACGACGACGATGCCGCGGTCGGCGAGCACGCGGTCGCCCTCGGGCGTCGTGGGCCCGTTGGCTCCCTCGACGACCCACCGCGCCTTGACGCTCGACGCGGTGTCGGCGTCGAGCACGCCCTCGACGGCGGCCGGGATCAGCAGGTCCACGTCGAGGCCGAAGATCTCGTCGTTCGACACCGCGGAGCCGCCCTCGAACGTGCTGACCGGTGCGCCGGTCGCGACGTGCGCGAGCAGCGCCGCGACGTCGAGCCCGTCGTCGTTGCGCGTCCCGCCGTCGACGTCGGTCACCGCGACGACTCGCGTGCCCGCCTCGTGCAGCCAGTGCGCCGCGTGCGAACCGACCTTGCCGAAGCCCTGGACGGCGGCGCGGACCTCGGACAGGTCGACACCGTCGTCGGCGAGCGCGGCGGCCGCAGCGTGCACCACGCCGCGTCCGGTCGCGGTGGCGCGCCCGAGCGAGCCGCCGACGGGCAGCGGCTTGCCGGTGGTGACGCCCGGGATCGTGTAGCCCTGGTTGACCGAGTAGGTGTCCATGACCCAGGCCATCGTCTGCTCGTCGGTGCCGATGTCGGGTGCCATAATGTCCCGCTCGGGGCCGATGATCGGCATGATCTCCGAGGTGTAGCGACGCGTCACCCGTTCGAGCTCGGCGCTCGAGTACTCCCGGGGGTCGATCGCGACCCCGCCCTTCGCACCGCCGTACGGCACGTCGACCACGGCGCACTTCCAGGTCATCCACATCGCGAGTGCGCGGACCTCGTCGATGTCGACCCCCGCGGCGTAGCGCAGACCGCCCTTGCCGGGGCCACGCGAGATGTTGTGCTGCACGCGGTAGCCGCGGTGCAGCACGATCTCGCCCGAGTCCCGCCGCAGAGGCACGGCGACGTGCATCTCACGACGAGGCGTGGCGAGGATCTCGTGCAGGCCGGGGGAGTAGCCGAGGATCTCGACGGCGGAGGAGAGCTGGGCGAGGGCTGTGGTCAACGGCGACGTCACGCGGGCCACTCTGCCACCGTCACGCCGGGTGGCGCAGATGCACGGCACCGTGGGCGCGTCGCGCACGACCCCCTGCGTCGTGCGTGACGGGGCGCCCTGAGCGGCCCGGGTGGGCGGCTCACGGCCGGGCGGGCGGGCCGCGACGGTCAGGCCGAGGCGCGTACGACGAGCTCGGGGGCGAAGATCAGCGGCTCGCGGGGAAGCTGCTCGCCGTGCAGCTGTGCGAGCAGGCGGTTGCCCGCCGCGCGGGCCATGGACACGACAGGCTGGACGATCGTCGTGAGCGGAGGCGTCGTCGACGTGGCGACGCCGATGTTGTCGTAACCGACCACGGCGATGTCGCCCGGGACGTCCTTGCCGAGCTCCGCGAATGCGGCCAGCGCACCGGCGGCCATGAGGTCCGACGCGATGAAGACGCCGTCGACATCGGGGTACCGCTCCACGAGCTCGTGGGCGAGCCGGGCGCCCGAGGCCAGCGTGAAGTCGCCGTGCAGGACCGCGTCGTCGGACATGCCGGCCCTCCGCACCGCGGAGCGCCAGCCCGTGAGCCGGTCGACGCCTGCGGACATGTCCTGCGGGCCGGCGATGGTCGCGATGCGCGTGACGCCGCGCTCGATCAGGTGGCGTGCGGCCATCTCGCCACCCGCGACGTTGTCGGTGTCGACGAAGTGCACCTCGCGCGGGTCGACGGACAGCGGGCGCCCGACGAAGACGTTCGGGACGCGCGACGACAGCAGCACGCGGTCGAGGTCGTCGGTGCGGTGGTGCGAGACGACGATCGCGCCGTCGACGTGCCCGTTGCGCAGGTAGCGCACCGTGCGCTCGGACTCGCCAGGGCGGGCGATCACGAGCACGACCTGGATGTCGGAGTCGGCGAGCGCCGTGCTGAGACCGTTGAGGGTCCCCGCGAAGAACGGGTCCGACAGGACGCGCTCGTCCGGCTCGGGCACGACGAGTGCGATCGAGTCGGTGCGCTTCGTCACGAGTGAGCGAGCGGCACGGTTGGGGGTGTACCCGAGCTCGGCGACTGCGGCTTCGACTGCGGCCAGCGCGTCCGGGGAGACCCGGAGCCCGCCGTTGATCGCGCGCGAGGCCGTCGACCGGGACACGCCCGCGCGCTCGGCGACCTGCTCGAGTGTCGGCGCAGACGGACGGTCGCCATCGAGGGCGAGGGGTGAGTTCTCGACCACCATCGGTCAGTTCCCTTTCGTGTGCCAGACAGTCGTCCGGGGCCAGGCGCGAGATCGGCGCTCGGGGGCCCCGGGGTCGGGCCGGCAACGCTGCCGGCCCGACCGTCGGCGATCAGCCCTTGACTGCTCCGGCCATGATGCCCGCCACCAGCTGGCGACCGGCGAACGCGAACAGGATGAGCAGCGGCAGGGTCATCAGGAAGACGCCCGCCATGATCAGCGAGTAGTCCACGAAGTAGTTCTGCTGCAGCAGGCGGATCGCCAGTGGCAGCGTCGGGTTCTGGTTGTTGAGCACGATCGACGGCCAGAAGAAGTTGACCCACTGGGCGACGAACGTGAACAGCGCGAGCATCGCGGCTGCCGGCCGGGCGGCGGGCATGGCGATCGACCAGAACGTGCGGAACATCGACGCACCGTCGACGCGGGCTGCCTCGATGAGCTCGTACGGAAGAGCCTCCTCGAGGTACTGCGTCATCCAGAACACACCGAAGGCGCCCACGAGCGACGGCACGATGACCGCCTGCAGGTGCCCGATCCAGTTCAGCTTCGTCATGATGATGTACAGCGGCACCACGCCGAGCTGCGTCGGGATCGCCATCGTCGCGATGACGAAGATCAGCAAGCCCTTACGGCCGGGGAAGCGCAGCTTGGCGAACGCGAACCCGGCGAGCGTCGACAGGAGCACCGTGGACGCCGAGACGACGACCGCGATGATCAGCGAGTTGCCGACGGCCTGCCAGAAGCTGAACGCCTGAGCGTTGATCACGTTCTTGAAGTTCGTGAACAGGCTCGCGTCCGGGAAGAGCTGCGGGAGCGGCTTCTGCGCGATCGACACCGTGTCGGACGAGCCGATCACCAGCGTGTAGTAGATCGGCAGCACGCCGATCACGACGACGAGCGCGAGAAGGATGTAGTTGAACACCCGAGGGCGGCGGTCGTAGCCGCCGACCTTGCGTCCTGACTTGCGGGCGGCGGCGCGCGCAGCACCGCGACCGGCGACCTGCTCGATGGCGGGGATGGAGTTCATCAGGAGTTCCTCTGCGCTTCGTATCGCTTCTGCGCGGCCTTGATCTTCTTCTTCGACGGCGAGGCGTCTCCGGTGGCGATCTTCTTGGTCACGAAGAAGTTGGCCATGCCGATCGCGAGGATCAGCAGGAACAGCAGCCAGGCGATCGCTGCCGCGCGGCCCAGGTTGTACTGGCCGCTCCAGCCCGTGTTGTACAGGTACAGGGTCGTCGTCAGCCACTGACGCGACGCACCGCCTGCGCCGGCGGGGTCGAACACGCGCGGCTCGTCGAAGATCTGCAGGCCACCGATGGTCGAGGTGATGACGACGAAGATGACGGTCGCGCGGATCTGCGGGATGGTCACGGAGAAGAACTGACGCGCACGCCCGGCACCGTCGATGATCGCGGCCTCGTACAGCTCGCGGGGGACGGCCTGCATGGCGGCGAGGAAGATCAGCGCGTTGTAGCCCGTCCATCTGAAGTTCACCATGGTGGCGATCGCGATGTGGCTCGAGAGCGGATCGACGTGCCACTGGACCGGGTCGATCCCGATCACGCCCAGCCAGCTGTTGATGAGGCCGGACTGGTCGGCGAACAGCCGGCCGAAGATGAGGCCGACGGCGACGGGGGCGACGACGTACGGCAGCAGCACGCCCATGCGCCAGAAGGTCTTGGCGCGCAGGTTCTGGTCCAGCAGGGCGGCGATGAGGATCGCGGCGATCACCTGGGGGACGGACGAGATCACGAAGATCGAGAGCGTGTTGCGCAGGGACAGCCAGAAGTCCTTCTGCTTGAACACGTCGGCGAAGTTGTCGAAGCCGACGAAGTCACCCTGGCCCTGGAGCAGGTGCCACTTGTGCACGGAGACGTAGCCCGTGTACAGGATCGGGAACAGACCCGTGATGAAGAACAGGATGAAGAACGGGGAGATGTACAGGTAGGGCGAGACCTTGACGTCCCAGCGGCTGAGCGTCTGGGAGAAGCCCACGCGGCGCGGCTGCCGCGGAGCCGGCGCGAGATCGCTCTCGGGCTCGACGGGTGACTGGACGGACATGACCACCTCATGACGGCGTGAGTGGACGCGGCGCCCGGTAAGTGCCGTGCTCCCACGAGGGGAGGGCACCTACCGGGCGCCGCTCGGATCCGGGGCCGACCAGCGTCAGTCGGCCTCTCGGCTGGCCGGGGTCAGGCGCCGGAGCGCCCGACCCCGACCGGGGTCACAGACCCAGCGCGTTGTACGCGTCGAGCGCGCCCTGCCATGCGGCAGCCTGGTCCGCCGACTTGTCGACGTCGACCTTCGTGATCGCGTCAGCGACGGTCGTGTGGATCGAGAAGTAGTTCGGGCCCTTGAACGGGGTGACCTTGATCGCCTGGTAGCGGTTGCCGAAGATCGTGCCGACGGGGGCGTTGTTGAAGAAGTCGTTCGTCGCCGCCGTCAGGGCCGGGTCGGTGAGCGCCTCGGTCTGGCTCGGGAACGTGCCAGCGTTGAGGAACGCCTTGATCTGCGTGGCGGGCGAGGTGAGCCACGCCGCGAGCTCCTTGGCAGCCTCGGCGTTCTTGCCGGCCGCGGGGACCGTCAGGTACGAGCCGCCCCAGTTGCCGCCGCCGCCGGGGAAGACGTCAGCGACGTTCCAACCGGTGATGCCGCCGGCGCGCTCCTCGATCGGGCCCGTCATCCAGGCCGGGCAGAGCATGGTCGCGAAGCCGTTGTTCTGGAACGCGGCGTCCCAGTCACCGGACCACTGGCCGAGGTGGGCCGAGAGCGCCTGGACGTCGGCACCCGTGACCGTCTCGAACAGGCCCTTGACGGCCGAGTTGTCCGCGAGCGGGATCGGCGTGCCGTCGGTGTTCTCGTACGCGGCCTCGAGCTGGTTGACCATGCCCTGGTAGATGGCGTTGGCCGAGTCGAACCACGCGCTGTCCGACTTGTCGGTGAACTGCTTGCCGACCTCGAAGTACTTGTCCCAGGTGGCGCCGTCGCCACCGAGCAGCTCCTTGACCGCCTCAGGCGTGCTCTCGAGGCCGGCAGCCTCGAAGAGGTCCTGGCGGTAGCAGATCGCCTCGGGGCCGACGTCGGTGCCGTAGCCGATGAGCGCGCCGCTGGCCGTCGTGGCCGGCTTCGTCTTGAACTCGGGCCAGCGACCCTCGACGTCCGCCGAGTTGAGGTCGAGGAACTTGTCACCCGACTGCACGAGCTCGGGCAGCCAGTCGATCTCGATGGCCTCGACGTCCGCGAGACCCGCGCCACCGGCGGCGAGCTTCGTCGTGAGGTTGGTACGCGCGTCCTCGGACTTGGCAGCGATCGTCTGCTTCACCGTGACGTTGGGGTGGTCCTTCGAGTACTCGGCGAGCAGCTCGTCCGTGTAGCCGAAGTTGTTGAACGTCGCGACGGTGAGCGTGATGGGCGTCGTGTCGTCGCCCTTCTTGGTCTCGCCGCTCGTCGGGGTGCCGCTGCCGCCGTTGTCGTCGGAGCAAGCGGTCGCCAGGAGGGCGATGCTCGCGACCCCGGCCGTGACGGCCAGGAACTTTCGAGTGGTCTTGCGCACTGTGACTCCCTTGTCAGTCGGACGGCAGCCATGCCGTACCTCACCTGTCGCCTCGGGGCCCGGACATGCACCCGGAACCACGTCGGCGTGGGTCTGAGAGACCCCGCTTGGAAGCGCTCCCCTCCGCAGTCTGCGGGAGCGTTCCCACGCGCTGGGTCACACTGTCGTCGGGCGGCCGCGGGGTGTCAAGGAGGTCGGTGTCCGAGTTGGGCGTGGTAGCGATCCCACACGAGTATCACCGCAGGTCAGGGGTTACTTCCACAGTTCCCACGTTACCGAATCGTTACGGCGCGGAACCGCTCCCGTGACCATCGCCCGACGACGCCCGTGACTCTCCCGGGTGACCGGGAGTGGTCCATCGTGTCGAGCGGGCTGATGGCGCGGCCCGCGTCCAGTCACGCGAGCCGGCGCTGCGCGACCTGTGCCTCCGCCGCGAGCGCCGCGCGGATCGCCCCGGCCGTCGCCTCCTCGACCGCCGCGCCGAACAGCGGGACGCCGGCGCGCAGCTCGCCCTCGTACCGGATCGCGGTCGCGGCGGGTCCGTGGGCGACGAGCGTGACCCGCCCGGCGAGGCGTACGGGCGCGCCGGACACCTCGACGACGACCGTCCCCACGCGGGCGTCCTCGTCGTCCGGTGCTTCCCACGCCTCGACCTGACGCACCTCGATGCGGTTGCCGACGAACGCCCGTACCTGCGGGGGGATCTGCTCGGTGGGCAGCAGGCGCCGGGAGGTGACGGTGAAGGCACCCGGCGCCGCGTGGGGCGCAGCGCCGTGGGGTGCCGCTTCGTCGGAAGCCGTGTCGTCGTGCGTGACGTCGACCTGCTCGCACGTCGCGCCGCTGGCGACGACCTTCTCGCGGACGTAGTCCGGGTCGGCGAGCAGGCGCGCGGCGGTGCGCGGGTCGGTCGGCAGGACGAGCATCTCGGACAGGTGCACGGGCGGCCCCCTCGGGTTCCTCGCCGCGGTTCGCGGCGCGGTCGAGCCTAGTAGGGCCACATAGGCTGGGCGGGTGTCCACCCTGAGCGTGCTCGTCGAGCGTCACGGCCCCCTGCCCCCGGCGGACCTCGAGTGGCTGCACCTGCTCGTCGGCGACTGGCAGGTCGTGTCCGACCTCGCGTTCGCCGACCTGGTCCTGTGGCTGCCGACGACCGACGGCGACTTCGTCGCGATCGCGCAGTGCCGCCCGTCGACGGGCGCGACCGTCCACTACGACGACGTCGTCGGGTCCCGCGCACCCGAGGGGCAGCGACCCCAGCTCCAGCGCTCGCTCGACGAGTCGCGCCAGCTGCGCTCGCGCGAGCCCCGGTGGTTCGGGTCGTACGCGGTGCGTGAGGAGGCGATCCCGGTCGTGCGCGACGGGCGACCGATCGCCGTGATCGCCCGGCAGACCAACCTCGGCGGGGCTCGCACGCCCAGCCGGCTCGAGCTGAACTACGTCGAGGCGGCCGACGACGTCTTCGGCATGATCGCGACCGGCGACTTCCCGGCGCCCGACGCGCCCACGGGCCCTCGTCGCGGCGCGCCGCGCGTGGGCGACGGGCTCGTGCGCCTCAACTCCGAGGGGGAGGTGATGTACGCGAGCCCCAACGCGCTGTCGTGCTTCCACCGCCTCGGCGCGCTCGGTGACCTCGTCGGGCGCTCGCTCGTCGAGGTCACGGCCGACCTCATCCCGGAGCAGCGCGCGACGGTCGACGAGTCGATGCCGCTGGTCCTCATGGGCCGCGCGCCGTGGCGCACGGACGTCGAGGTGGGCGGGGTGGCGCTGTCGCTGCGCGCGGTGCCCTTGACCGAGCAGGGCTCGCGCATCGGCGCGGTGCTGCTGTGCCGCGACGTCTCCGAGCTGCGTCGCCGTGAGCGCGAGCTCATCACCAAGGACGCGACGATCCGCGAGATCCACCACCGCGTGAAGAACAACCTGCAGACCGTGGCCGCACTCCTGCGCCTGCAGTCGCGCCGGATGACCTCGCCCGAGGCGCGCGACGCGCTCACCGAGGCGATGCGCCGCGTCGCGACGATCGCTCTCGTGCACGACTCGTTGTCCCAGACGATCGACGAGAGCGTGCCGTTCGACGACCTGGTCGGGCGCAGCCTGCGGCTGGCGGCCGACGCGGCGTCGGCGGGGGCGCACGTGCGCACCACGGTCTCGGGGACGTTCGGCTCGGTGCGTGCCGAGGACGCGACCGCGCTCGCCCTGGTGCTCACCGAGCTCGTGACCAACGCGGTCGAGCACGGCTTCGCGGGACGGGAGTCCGGTGAGGTCCAGGTGATCGTCGAGCGCGACGGCGACGACCTGAGCGTGACGGTGGCCGACAACGGCTCGGGCGTGCCGGAGGGCCGCGGGGCGGGCACGGGGCTGGGCACGCAGATCGTCCAGACGCTCGTCACCAACGAGCTGCGGGGGAGCATCGACTGGCGGCTGCGGCCCGAGGGTGGCACCGCGGTCGTCGTCGAGGTCCAGCTGCGCACGTCGCGCGACGCCGCCCAGGTCGGCTGACGCCCGGACCGGTCTGGCGCCTCGGCCGCGACGAGCGGCTGCGGGAACGACGAAGGGCCGGCCTCGTGGCCGGCCCTTCGTCGAGAGTGCTGTGCGTCAGTCGGTCAGCTCGCGCGGCGCTGGCGCGCGGTGCGGCGCTTGAGGGCGCGGCGCTCGTCCTCCGACAGCCCGCCCCAGACGCCCGCGTCCTGACCCGTCTCGATGGCCCACTTGAGGCACGTGTCGACGACGTCGCAACGACGGCACACGGCCTTGGCCTCCTCGATCTGGAGGAGCGCAGGGCCCGTGTTGCCGATCGGGAAGAACAGCTCGGGGTCCTCGTCGAGACATGCTGCGCGGTGGCGCCAATCCATGCGAACTCTCCTTGGGCGCACGACGACCACGGCACCCTGGTGAGGGCGCGCGCGACGTCGCGGACGTTTCGTTGGGGGGGCTGGGCTGAAGACCTGCTGCATCAAGAGTCACACCCGTTTCCCCATCGCACAAGGGGTTACGAGATGGTTTCGACTCCGTTACGGATGAGGCGTTGATCACACTCGTTCGAGCGTGATCCGCACGTCGTGGATCGATTCGGGCGCTTGTCATGACCGAATTGAGCGGCTCGATGTCATTGGCACCCCTGCCAACGTGGTATGGGTCACGCTGCACCGTCTCGACTGCCGCCGCGGCCGGTCGACGCTGCCCCGCGGGCGGCCGGCCGGGGTGGGCGCCGTAGGCTCGGCCCGTGAGCGCTTCCTCCCCGTCCTCGCCCGCCGCCGGGCGCCCCGCCGCGCTCGTCGTGGTGTGCCTCCTGACGCTCCTGGAGGCTGCGACCGCGGCCGGCCTGGCCGTGGCCTGGGCCGTGGACCTGGTGCGCGGGGTGTCCGTGCGGCCCGCGGCGAGCGTCTTCCTCATCGTGTTCGGGCTCGCGATCGCGTTCGTCCTCGCGGCCGGCGCGCGCGGGCTGTGGCGCGGGCGTCGCTGGGCGCGCTCGCCCGTGATGACCTGGCAGATCATGCTCGTCGTGCTGTCGATCGGGTGGCTCGGTGTCGAGTCGAGCGTGTGGGCGTGGGGCGTGCTCCTGGCGGCCGTCGTCGTGGGCGTCGGCCTGCTGCTGCCCGCGGTCGTCGCGGTGACGACCGGGGCCGCGTCGCGGGCAGACGCCAGCGGCGCCTCGGGTACCCCCTCCGGTACTCCGAAGCGCCGCTGAACGTCTGGCCGCGGCGGCCGGTCAGTCCACCGCGAGCGCCGCGACGGGCGACGTCCGCACGGCCGACCTGGCCGGCAGGACCGAGGCGAGGAGCCCCGCACCGAGCGCGACCGCGATGATCACGCCCACGTCGCCCCACGGCACCGCGAGCCGCGAGTCACCCATCGCACCGAACGCGATCGCCGAGCCGGCCCAGCCGTAGAGCACCCCGAGGATCACGCCCAGCACGGCACCGACACCCGCGATGAGCATGCCCTCGGTCGCGAGGGTCAGCCGCAGGCGCCGCTTGGTCAGGCCGATGGCGCGCAGCGTCGCCGACTCGCGTCGACGCTCGATGACCGACAGCGACAGCGTGTTCGCCACACCGACCAGCGCGATCACGACCGCGACCGCGAGCAGGCCGACGACGATCGCCAGCAGCGTGTCGATGAGCTGCTCGTACTGCGCGCGCAGCGAGATGGGCGACTCGATCACGACGGACTCGTCGGCCAGCGAGTTGCGCACCGCCTCGACCACGGCGACCGCGTCCGCGTCGGATGCGATCCGCGCCCACACGGTGGTCGTCGGCACCTCGCCGACGATCGTGTCGAACGTCGCGGGGGTCAGGTACGCGTAGCCGGGGCGGCCGGTGTCGACCATGACCGGCTCGAGGGTCGAGGGCGTGCCGCCGTCCACCGGCTGTCCCGTGAACTCGTCGATGTGCGTGACCGGCGCGTCAGGTTCGGTCACGTCAGTCGCCACGACGATCCGGTCGTCGCGCGCCGCGGCGGCGATCCGGTCGTCCCGGAGCACGGCCTCGACCTCCGGCGTCAGGGCCCGCGCGGTGAGCCACGCGTCGCCCATGGACACCTCGGCGGTGGGCACGTCGACGGCGCTCTCGATGCCCGGGACCGCCGCGACCGTGCGCGCCACGTCGGCGGGCAGGGGCTCGACGCCGCCGGACGCGCTCGTGACCTCGACGTCGACGTTGTAGTGGGCGTCGAGCTCCGCCGCGAGCGACGCGCGTGCGCTGGCGGCACCCGTGGACATGAGCGCGACGAGCGTCACGCCGATGAGCAGCGCGGTGCTGGTCGCGGCGGTCCGCCGCGGGTTGCGGACCGTGTTCGCGGCCGCCAGTCGCGCCGCCGGACCCGCCTTGCCGAGCAGGCGGCCGACGAGCGCGACCATCAACGGGACCCAGAACACCGCCCCGACGAGGACGCCGACGAACGACACGGCGCCGCCGAGGATGCCGAGGCCGAGCCAGACGATCGCCTCGTCGGGCTTGCCGACCGACCCGAGGAGCGCCATCGCGAGCACGCCGGCCCCGCCGACGGCGAGCGTGAGTGCGAACCCGAGCCGGAGCTTGCCGGCTCGCGAGGCGACGTCGGGCGCGTCGATCGGCCGCAGCGCGGCGACCGGGCTGACCTGCGTGGCGGCGCGAGCCGGCACCAGGGCGGCGAGGACCGTCACCAGGACGCCCACGAGCACCGGCACGAGCAGCACCGAGGGCGTCAGCGTGACGTAGGCGGGCAGGGGCATGTCGTCCTGCATGCGACGCAGCACGGACAGCGCCCCCTGCGCGACGCCCGTGCCGAGCAGCACACCGAGCGCCGAGGCGCCGAGCCCGAGGATCGCGGCTTCGAGCAGCACCGACCGGCGCAGCTGGCCGCGCAGCGCACCGACGCACCGCAGGAGCGCGAGCGTGCGGGCCCGCTGGGCCACGATGACCTGGAACGTGTTCGAGATGACGAGCGCGGCCACGATCAGCGCGACCGCCGCGAACCCGAGGATCGCCGCGACGACGAAGTTGTTGCCGTCGCCCGTCTCCTCGATCTGCGCCTCGGCGGCCTCGTAACGCGTCTTCACGGTGACCGGCACGGCGGACTCGCGGTCGGCCGTCGCCTTCTCCAGCATCGCCGCGACGGCGGCGTGCACCGCGGCCGTGTTCTTCGGGGCGCTGATCAGCGCGCCCTCCGACCCGACCGTCTCCGGGTCGAGGTTGGTCCACTCGAGCATCGAGTCGCGGGTCGCGAGCGTCGCACCGCCGAAACCGGTCCAGGCGCCGCCCGGGTCGGAGGTGAGGCCCGTGACGTTCGCGTCGGTGGTGTGGTACTCGGGCTCGGCGTTCTCGGGCCACGTGGTCCACGCGACCTCGACGGTCCCGCCCACCTCGACGTCCAGCCGCTTCGCGACGGAGGCCGGCAGGGCGATCTCGTCGGACGCCTCCGGCGCGCGGCCCTCTGTGACCGTCAGGGACGACAGCGAGGGGTCGGAGGCGACCGGCAGCACGAGCTGCCACGAGCGCGCGGCGCCCTTGCTGATCTCGGTGCCGCTGACCAGCACCGGGTCGACCGCGGCGACGCCGGGCACGTCGCGGATCTCGTCGATGAGCCCGGTGACGTCGCCGTCGACCACGAGGTCGGCCTTGGCGAACGACGCGGTCACCGAGTCGTAGCTCGTGCGCTTGATGACGCCGCCGGTGAGCAGCGTCGCCGCGACGAAGGCGGTGCCGATCGCGATCGCGATCGCGGCTGCCGTGAGCCGGCCCAGGCTGCGGCGCATCTGGGCGAGAGTGAGGCGGAGCATCAGGCGTTCACCCCGTCGGCGATGGGCGCCTCGAGCGTGCGCAGGGCCTCGAGGCCGGCGAGCACCGACTCGGGCGTGGGCTCGGCGATGTCACCGGCGATCCGACCGTCCGCGAGCAGCACGACGCGGTCGGCGTAGGCGGCGGCGGTCGGGTCGTGCGTGACCATGATGACCGTGCGGCCGAGCTCGCGGACCGAGCGGCGCAGGAACGAGAGCACCTCGGCGCCCGAGCGCGAGTCGAGGTTGCCCGTGGGCTCGTCGGCGAACACGACGTCGGGGCGGGTGACGAGCGCGCGTGCGATCGCGACGCGCTGCTGCTGGCCGCCCGACAGCTCGCTGGGCCGGTGCGTCAGGCGCCCCGTCAGCCCGAGCGTCACGGTGAGCAGGTCGAGCCACTCGCGGTCGACCCGCGTGCCGGCGAGCTCGAGCGGCAGCGTGATGTTCTGCTCCGCGGTGAACATCGGCAGCAGGTTGAACGACTGGAAGACGAACCCGATCCGGTCGCGACGCAGGTGCGTGAGCGCGTCGTCGTCGAGGGCGGTCAGCTCGGTCTCACCGAGGCGCACGGACCCGGACGTCGCGAGGTCGAGCCCCGCGAGCAGGTGCATGAGGGTGGACTTGCCGGACCCGGAGGGGCCCATGATCGCGGTGAAGGCCCCCGCGGCGAAGTCGACGTCGACACCGTCGAGCGCGCGGACCGCAGCGGCCCCCGACCCATAGGTCTTGGTCAGGCCGCGCGCCGACGAGGCGGGGACCGCTCCGGGCGTGCCGGGGGGAACGGCTGCGGGCGTGGAAGAAGACACGGTGCTCCTCGGGTGGGACGGGATCGGTACGTGACCAGGCTAGGAAGAGCGCCGACGCCGCCTCGTCGGCCCGCGGTCTCGTCGTTCCGGCCGCCCGTCATCCCGTGGCATGACGGGCGCTCAGCCCGTGGACCGGTCAGCTGCCCGGTCGGACGAGACCCGCCTCGTACGCGGTGACGACGGCCTGGACCCGGTCGCGCGCGGAGAGCTTGGCCAGGATCCGGCCGACGTGCGTCTTGACGGTCGCCTCGGCGACGAACAGGTCGCGGCCGATCTCGGTGTTCGACCGGCCGCGGGCCATGAGGAGCAGCACCTCGCGCTCGCGCTCGGTGAGCTCGGCGACCATCACCTGCGCGGGGTTGGGCGTGCCGTCCTCGGACTCGGGCTCGGGCAGCGCCGTGACGAGGTGCTCGATGAGCCGGCGGGTCGACGAGGGCGCGATGACCGCGTCGCCGTGGTGGACCGTGCGGATCGCCGCGAGCATCTCCTCGGGCGGGGCGTCCTTGAGCAGGAAGCCGCTCGCGCCCGCCCGGATGGCCGCGAGCACGTACTCGTCGAGGTCGAACGTCGTCAGCACGATCACGCGCGGGGCGGGGTGCTCGGGCGTGCCGCGCGCGATGATCTGCGCGGTCGCCTCGAGGCCGTCCATGGTCGGCATGCGCACGTCCATCAGGACCACGTCGACGCGGCCGAGCGCGGCCAGCGCGGCCGGCTCGAGCGCGCGCACGGCCTGGGCGCCGTCGCCTGCCTCGAGCACGACCTCGAGGTCGGGCTGGGAGTCGATCACCATGCGGAAGCCCGCGCGCACCAGCTGCTGGTCGTCGACGAGGGCGACCCGGACGACGTGGTCCGCGGTGCTCGACGGGGCGGCGCCGCTCGGCTGCTCGGTCATCGGCTGTGCTCCTGAGTGCTCGGGTCGGGCGTGGAGGTGGTCGTGGGCGCTGCGCCGGGCGCGGTCCCGCCGGCAGTCGTGCTCGCGCCGGCGGGTCCGTTCTCGTCGTCGGGCGCAGTCTCGTCGTCGGGTGCGGCGGGCGTCATCGGTGGGGGCGCGCCGGCCGCACGGCTCGGACCGTAGCCGGAGCGGGTCGGGAACGGCAGCCGGGCGCGCACACGGAACCCGCCGCCCTTGCGCGGCCCGGCGGTGACCTCGCCGCCGAACATCGCGGCCCGCTCGTGCATGCCGCGCAGACCCTGGCCGAGTCCGTCGGAGCCGGCCGACGCGCCGCGTCCGTCGTCGGCGACGTCCAGCTCGATCGCGTCGCGCAGCCACTGCACGACGACGGTCACGCGCGGTGCCGGTCCGGCGTGCTTGAGCACGTTGGTGAGCGACTCCTGCGTGATGCGGTAGACCGCCAGGCCGACGCCGGGCGGCAGCGGGTGGGGCTCGCCCAGGCGCACGAGCGACACGTGCGCGCCGCTGAGCCGGACCTGCTCGACCAGGCGGTTGATGTCGGCCTCGCCCGGCTGGGGCGTGGTCTGGGCCGGTGCGGGCTCGGGCAGCACGCCGGGGCCGTCCGCGGTGGCGCGCAGCCGCCCGTCCTCGGTGCGCAGCACGCCCAGGAGGCGGCGCATGTCGGTCAGGGCCGCACGGCCCGTCTCGGCGATCGTCTCCAGCGCGCGGGTCGCGGCCGGTGGGTCGACCTGGGCGGCGTAGCGTCCGCCGTCCGCCTGGGCGATCACGACGGACAGCGAGTGCGCGACGATGTCGTGCATCTCGCGTGCGATGCGCGCGCGCTCGGCCGACGTGGCGATCTGCGCCTGCTGGTCCCGCTCCTTCTCCAGCCGCTCCGCGCGGTCGACGAGCGCCTCGAGCGTCTCGCGCCGCGAGCGCCGCACGAGGCCGAAGGCCCACACCGTCAGCGAGCTCGAGGCGACGAGCATGCAGATCACGACGACCGCGGACGCGTAGTAGTCGGCCACGAGCTGCAGCGGCAGCACCACGCTCGCGAAGAGCGCCCCGCCGATCGCGACGCGGTGCGCCCAGCGCGGGCCGTGCACCGTGACCGAGTACAGCGCGACGAGCACCGCGAGGTCGGCGGGCAGCACCCCGGGCACCGTGACGAGCTGGACCAGCGCGACGACGTACACGGCGGCGGCCGAGGCCGTGGGCCGGACCCGGCGCCACGCGAGCGGGCCGATGAGCAGCGCGGCCCACAGCAGGAGCGCGGGCTCGCCCAGGGTTGTCCCGGACCCGACCATGGTGAGCGGACCGAGCACGAAGAACAGCAGGAAGGCGCCGGTCGCGTCCACGACGAACCGGTGCGAGTCCTCCCAGCGCACGAGGCGGTCCCAGACGCTCATGCCGCGAGCCTAGGGCGGCGCGGCGGGCGCGTCGTGCGCCCCAGGTCGGACCACGGGCGCCCCGCGCGTGCGACCGTGGGCGCGGACCGGGCACGCCAGCCGGAGCAACCTCACACCCGCGGTGCGGCGCGAGTCCTGGCTGCGGATACCAGCGCGTGACCTAGCATGGGCGAATGACCCAGGTGCTTCTGGCGGAAGACGATCCCGCTATTGCCGAGCCTTTGGCGCGGGCGCTCGGACGTGAAGGCTATGACGTGAGCGTGCAAGGTACCGGTCAAGGGGCGATCGACGGGGCGGCCGCGGCCGATCTCGTCGTGCTCGACCTGGGCCTGCCGGACATGGACGGGCTCGACGTCGCCCGCGCCATCCGGAACCTCGGCCTGACCACGCCGGTGCTGGTGCTGACCGCCCGCGCGGACGAGGTCGACCTGGTCGTCGGGCTCGACGCGGGCGCCGACGACTACGTCACCAAGCCGTTCCGGCTCGCCGAGCTGCTGGCCCGGGTCCGCGCGCTGCTGCGCCGCACCGCGGTCGAGGCGGGCGACGAGGACGAGCTGCACGCGCAGAACGTGCGCGTCGACGTCGCGGCGCACCGCGCGTTCCAAGGGGACCGGGAGCTGCACCTGACGGCCAAGGAGTTCGACCTGCTGCGGGTCCTCGTCGCCTCAGCGGGCAACGTCGTCGCACGCGAGACCCTCATGCGTGAGGTGTGGGACTCGGACCCGACGGGCTCGACCAAGACGCTCGACATGCACGTGTCGTGGCTGCGGCGCAAGCTCGGCGACGACGCGAACGCCCCGCGCTACATCTCGACCGTGCGCGGCATGGGCTTCCGGTTCGAGACCGGCCCCGTGCCCGCGGGGCTGTAGGGGTCGGCGGCGCGTGCGTCGTCGCGTTCTCCAGGCGACCATCGCGGCGGTGACCGTCGCGGTGGTCCTGCTCGGCTTCCCGCTCGCGTTCCTCGGTGCTCAGCTGGTGCGCGAGAACGAGCTGCAGCGGCTCGAGACCCGGGCGCAGTCCGCCGCGCGTGCGGTCGACTTCCGCCTCGGCCTCGGGATCGAGCTGAACGATCAGATGTTCGAGCCGTTCGCCGACGGCTCCGACGGTGAGGTGCCCGCGTCCGTCGTCGTGCACGCGCCCGACGGCACGGTCTACCAGGCCGGGCAGCGGGTCGACGGGCGCAGCCAGTCGGTCGAGGCAGTCTCCGACCAGGGTGCGATGGTCGTGCTGTACGTCTCCTGGTGGGAGGTGTTCTGGCTCAGCGCGCGCGTGATCGCGCTCGTCGTGATCGCGGCGGTCGTCGCGTTCGCCGCGGGCATCGCCATGGCCATCTGGCAGGCGAACCGGCTCGCGGCGCCGCTCGTGTACCTCGCGGCGTCCGCGGAGCAGCTCGGGTCCGGCCAGGTGCGCCCCCAGCTGGAGCCGTCGGGCGTCGAGGAGATCGACCTCGTGGCGTCCGAGCTCGCGCGCAGCGCCGACCGGATGGCGGGCCGCCTCGCGGCCGAGCGCAAGTTCGCCTCCGACGCGTCCCACCAGCTGCGCACCCCGCTCACGGCGCTGTCGATGCGGCTCGAGGAGATCATGCTCGCGTCCGACGACCCGCAGGTGCGCGAGGAGGCGCGGATCAGCCTCGAGCAGGTCGAACGGCTCGTGCGCGTGGTCGACGACCTGCTGATGTCCTCGCGTCGCGCGCAGGGCGGCACGACCGAGGCCGTGCGGCTGCTCGAGGTCGTGCACCAGCAGGAGGAGGAGTGGGAGGCCACGTTCGAGGCGGTCGGTCGGCGCCTCGTCGTCGAGGTCGAGCCCACGACCCAGGTGCTCGCCACGCCCGGAGCCCTCGCGCAGGTGCTCGCGACGCTCATCGAGAACTCGCTGCGGCACGGCGCGGGCACGACGACCGTGCGTTCGCGCTCGGGCGGCGCATCCGGCACGGTCGTGGTCGAGGTGGCCGACGAGGGTGACGGCGTGCCCGACGAGCTCGCCGGCAGGATCTTCGAGCGGGACGTGACGTCGGGCAAGGGGACCGGGCTCGGCCTGGCCCTCGCGCGTGACCTGGCGTCCGCCGACGGTGGCCGCCTCGAGCTCGCCCAGCGCCGGCCCGCCGTCTTCGCGCTCTTCCTGTCCGGCGTGCCCGCCTCCTTGCGGCCCGACGTGGTGCTGCCGCTCGGGGCCGTCGTGTCCTCCCGCCCCGACCGTCGGCGGCGCTGAAACGCTCAGGGCCGCACCCGCCGCACCCGCCCGCTCGGTACTGTGGGCGCTCGCGACGAGCCCGGAAGGACGTGCATGTACCGCCTCGAACCCGCACTCCAGCACTACGCCTGGGGCTCGACGGACGCGATCCCCGGTCTGCTCGGGCTGCCCGCCGACGACCGCCCGGTGTCCGAGGCCTGGTTCGGCGCGCACCCCCTGGCGCCCGCGCGGCTGACGGGGGCGAGCGCACCGACCCTGGACGCGTTCGTGAGCCAGGACCCCCGCGCCGTGCTCGGCGACGACGTCGTCGCGCGGTTCGGCCGCGAGCTGCCCTACCTGCTCAAGCTCATCGCCGCGGCCTCGCCGCTCTCGCTGCAGGTGCACCCCTCGCGCGCGCGGGCCAGGGCCGGGTTCGAGCGCGAGGTCCGCGCCGGGGTGGCGCTCGACGCCCCCGAGCGCAGCTACCGCGACGCCAACCACAAGCCCGAGCTCGTGTTCGCGCTGTCGCAGCTCGATGCGATGGTCGGCTTCCGTGCGCCGCGGCGTGCGGCCGAGCTCCTCGTCGGCCTCGAGTCGTCGCTCGCCGAGCAGCTCCAGAAGCTCCTGACGCGGGACCCGTCGCCCGAGGGCGTCCGGGCGGCGTTCGAGTGGCTCCTCGCGCCCGCGACGCGGCCGCACCCCGACGAGGTCGCGGCGCTCGCGCGCGCGTGCCAGCGTCGCCTCGACGCGGGTTCGCCGTCCCCGCGCACCGACCGCACGGTGATCCGCCTGAACGCGCAGTACCCGGGCGACCCGGGTGCCGTCACGTCCGTGCTGCTGAACCCGGTCACGCTGCAGCCGGGCGAGGCGCTCTTCGTGCCCGCGGGCGCGGTCCACGCCTACCTCGAGGGGTTCGCGGTCGAGCTCATGGCCAACTCGGACAACGTGCTGCGCGCCGGCCTGACGACCAAGCACGTGGACGTGCCCGAGCTGCTCGACAACCTGGACACGGTGGCCGCGCCCCCGATCCGCATCGCCCCCGAGCACGTGTTCACGGCGACTGACGTGTTCTACGCGCCGGTCGACGACTTCGAGCTCTCGGTCACGCAGCTGCAGGACGAGGTCGGGGAGGTCCGGCTGCCGGGCCGCGGGCCCCGCGTGCTGCTGTGCCTCGACGGCGCGGCGGACCTGCGCGGCGAGGGGGACGGCGCGCTGCGGCTCGAGGCCGGTCAGGCGGCGTTCGTGCCGGCCTCGGACGGGCTGCTCACGGGTCGCGGGTTCGGCCGCGTGGTCCAGGCCGGGGTGCCCTGAGCCGCACCCGCGGCGGAGCCGTCAGTGGCTCTCGTGCTCGTGCTGGTGCTGCTCGTGCAGCTCGTCGGCCGCGACCACCGCACCGAACGGCACGACCGGCTGCACGGCGAGCGCCACCGCGGCCTCGTCGGCCGCGCGCTCGTCGGGCGAGGCGACCTCGTCCTGCTCGCCCGTGAACACCCAGCGCTTGTAGCCCACGTACCGCAGGGCCGTGCCGAGCGCGATGCCGACGAGGTTCGCGATGTTGTCAGGCACCGGGCCGTCGAGGTGCAGCACGTACTGCGAGAACGCCAGGGGAGCGGCGCCCACCGCGAGCCCGAGGCCGTTGACGACCACGAACAGCAGCAGCTCGCGACCGCGGTGCTGCGTGCGGTGCTGCGAGAACGTCCACAGCCGGTTCCCGACCCACGAGACCAGCGTCGCGACGAGCGTCGAGACCACCTTGGCGGTGATCGGCTTCTCCGCGAGCAGCTCGCCCGGGCCGAACCGCAGCAGGTTGAACAGGCCCATGTCGACGACGAAGGCCACGCCCCCCACGGACAGGAAGCGCGCCAGCTCGGCCAGGCGGGCCCGGTGGTCGGGACCCAGCAGGCGGGTCAGCACAGCCGTCGTCACGTTTGCGAGGATAGCCCGCGTCTCCCGCGGACGGGCCGCAGGAGGTCCTGGCTACTCGGTTAGGGTGGGCGCCCGTGAACGCACCTGTGGTGGCCGTGGTCGGAGGCGGGCAGCTCGCCCGCATGATGGTGCCTGCGGCGACCGCCCTGGGGATCCACCTGCGCGTGCTCGTCGAGAGCCCCACGGGGTCCGCGGCACAGGTCGTCGTGGACGCCCCCGTGGGGCAGGCGTCCGACGAGGCCGCGATCTCGGCGATCGCCGAGGGCGCCGACGCGCTGACGTTCGAGCACGAGCACGTCCCGAACGCGCTCCTGGACCGGCTCGCCGCCGCGGGCGTGGCCGTGCGCCCCGACGCCGCGGCGCTCGTGCACGCGCAGGACAAGATCGTCATGCGACGGCGGCTGACCGCACTCGGCGTGCCGTGCCCGCGCTGGGCGCCCGTGACCGAGCGCGACGACCTCGCGGCGTTCCTGGCCGACCAGCCCGCCGGCACGGCCGTGGTCAAGACCGCGCGGGGCGGGTACGACGGCAAGGGCGTGCGCGTCGTGGCGTCACCGGACGCGGCCGACGACTGGCTCGCCGCGGCCGCGCGGCCGGGCGGCGTCCCGGTCCTCGTCGAGGAGAAGGTCCCCTACACACGTGAGCTCGCCGTGCTCGTCGCGCGCCGCCCCTCGGGCGAGGTGCGCACGTGGCCGGTGGTCGAGTCCGTGCAGCGCGACGGGGTGTGCGCCGAGGTCGTCGCGCCCGCGCCCGACCTCGCGGACGCGACGCGCGACGAGGCGCTCGCGGTCGCGGTGCGCGTCGCCGAGGGGCTGGGCGTCGTCGGCGTGCTCGCGGTCGAGCTGTTCGAGGTGCCCGGCGCGGCGGGGGAGCCGCCGCGCGTGCTCGTCAACGAGCTCGCGATGCGTCCGCACAACTCGGGCCACTGGACGATCGACGGCGCGGTCACGAGCCAGTTCGAGCAGCACCTGCGCGCGGTCCTGGACCTGCCGCTCGGCGACCCGGCGCCGCGCGCCCGCTGGACGGTCATGGCGAACGTCCTCGGCAGCACGCTCGAGGACCTGACGCACGCGCTGCCGCGCGTCGCGGCGCTCGACCCCGGCGCCAAGGTGCAGCTGTACGGCAAGGACGTGCGACCGGGCCGCAAGCTCGGGCACGTCAACGTCAGCGGCGACGACCTCGACGAGGTGCGCGCCCGCGCGCTCGCCGCGGCTGCGCTGCTGCGCGGTGAGACACTCTGACGCGCGACGACAAGGAGACTTCGATGACCGCAGCAGCCCTGGTGGGCATCGTCATGGGCTCGGACTCCGACTGGCCCGTGATGGAGGCGGCGGCGCAGGTGCTCGCCGAGCTCGGCGTCCCGGTCGAGGTCGACGTGGTCTCGGCGCACCGGCAGCCGGACAAGATGATCGCCTACGGGCGTGCGGCGGCCTCGCGCGGGCTGCGCGTGATCGTCGCGGGGGCGGGCGGCGCCGCGCACCTGCCCGGCATGCTCGCGTCCGTCACCACACTGCCCGTGGTGGGTGTGCCCGTGCCGCTGCGGTACCTCGACGGCATGGACTCGCTGCTGTCGATCGTGCAGATGCCGGCCGGGATTCCTGTCGCGACCGTGTCCGTGGGCGGTGCCCGCAACGCGGGGCTGCTGGCGGCGCGGATCCTCGCCTCGGGCACGGACGACGAGTCCGCCCGGCTGGCCCAGCGGCTCGCGGACTTCAGCGACGACCTGCGCGCCCAGGCCGACGCGAAGGGTGAGCGCCTGCGCGGCCTGACCTCCGGCCGGCCGGCCACGGGCTTCCAGGCCTGACCCCGGCCCGCCCTCCGGGGCGCTGGGGTCAGGGAAGCCCCGCGGCGACGAGCTCCTTCTCGAGCAGGTCCGTGAGCGACACCGCGTAGGTCGCCGTGATGTGCGACCCCTGCCGGTAGACGGTGACCCCGCCGATGACGGGCCAGCCGTGGTCGCCCGGAGTGATCCAGGGCTGCAGGTCGACGACCGGTGTCCCGGTGCGCTCGGCCGCCTGGAGCAGCGTCGCGCGCTTCTCGTCGGGCAGCCGGAACTCGCACGCGGAGACGTCGTCCTCGTGCGAGGCGACGCACGCGATCATGTCGGTGTCCGGCTTGCGGTTGTCGGCGACCACCACGGGGTGACGGCCGGCCTCGGCCAGGTCGGTGAGGACGTCGCTGATCGCCGTGCGCATCAGCTTGCGGCTCTGGTGGGCGCACGAGTCGGCGGAGACGCAGGCGACCTGGCTCGCCTGCGAGAGCAGGACGTGGTCGATGTCGTCGTCGGCCAGGACCGCGTCGATGCGCTTGGCGTTCACCGCGTCGCACGCCTCGTTCGGCGCGTTCTCCCGGTCGATGACCGTCGCGCGAGCGAACGGGCACGCCGACTGCAGCATCGTCACCAGGTGCCAGCCGCGGCGGTCGGCGATCCGCTGGAGAGCGTCGAGCCACTGGTGCATCTTCGAGTCGCCGACGACCGCGACCGTGGGGCCGGCGGGGTCGCCGTACTCGCACGTCTCCACGTCCTCGGCGCGGACCACGCCGATGCACTTGTCGCCGTCGAGCGCGCCGACGTCCTCCCCGATCAGGCTCGGGGTGGGGACGAAGCCGAGAGGGCTGTGGTCGTCCGGCTGCCAGTCGGCGGGCGGCTCGGCCGGGCCGAACAGCCGCGCACCGGGGTGCGCCTGCTCGCTCGCGTCCGCCTTCGCCTGCTCGGCCGCGAGGCGACGGTCCGCCGTGAAGGTGAGCGCGCCCGCGGCGACCAGGCCGACGAGGATGCAGACCAGACCTGCGGCGAGCGCGCGGCGGGGTGCCGCGAGCAGCGGCGACGTGTGGAACGGCTGCTCGACGGTGCGGTACGCGAGCCAGGCGGGCACGACCGAGAAGCCGATCGCGAGCAGCGCCGTCGGAACCCGCAGCGGCTCGCCGGGTGTGCCCCAGAACGCCTGCGCACCGATCAGGACCGGCCAGTGCCACAGGTAGAGCGAGTACGACAGCGCGCCGACGTCCTGCATCGGCGCGAGCTCGAGGGGCGCGAGGCGTCCTCGTCCGTCGCCCGTACCGGCGGCGATCACCGCGGCTGCGCCCAGGACGGGAACCAGTGCGGCGATGCCTGGGAAGGGCGTGCGGACGTCGAACAGCACCGCGGCCGCCGCGATCGCCGCGATGCCGACCCAGCCCAGGGCGACACGCACGACGAGCGGGAGCCGCCCGACGCGGGTGAGCCCGACCGCCAGCAGCGCACCGACGGTCAGCTCCCAGAGCCGGGTCGTCGTCACGAAGTAGGCGCGGCCCGGGTCCGCGGCGGTCAGGTGCACCGACCACGCCAGCGACGGCAGGGCGATCACGAGCAGTCCCAGCGCGAGCCGACCGCGCGACGGCACGCCGCTGCGCCGTCGCGACCACCACAGCAACGCGACGATCAGCAGGGGCCAGACGACGTAGAACTGCTCCTCGACCGCGAGCGACCAGAAGTGCTGCAACGGGCTCGAGGCGGTGTCGGCGGCCAGGTAGTCCACGGAGAGCTCCGCGAACCGCCAGTTCACGACGTACAAAGCCGAGGCGACCATGTCACCGGCGACCGCGCGCCACTGCGAGACCGGCAGGACCGCGACGGTGACCGCGGCGACCGCGACGAACACGAGCGCGGTCGCGGGCAGCAGACGTCGCGCACGCCGCGCGTAGAAGCGCGTGAGCGACAGTCGTCCGGAGCGCTCGATCTCGCGCACGATCAGGCCGGTGATGAGGAAGCCGGAGATCACGAAGAACACGTCGACGCCGACGTACCCGCCCGGGAGCCCGGGCACCCCCGCGTGGTAGAGCAGGACGAGCACCACGGCGACCGCGCGCAGGCCCTGGATGTCGCGCCGGAACCCCGGTGGGGCCGGGGTCGCCGCGCCCGCGCTGGAGGGGTGGTCCCGCTCGCGCGGGACGGTCATCGTCGCGGAGGTCACGGCGTGGGGTTCCTCCGCGTGCGGTGCTTGGTGACGACGCGCTCGAGCTCCGCGAGGAAGGCCGCGCTCTGCACCGACCAGTCGAACTCGGCGACCGCGGTGGCGCGCCCGGACGCCGACATGCGCTCCCGCAGGGCGGGGTCGTCGAGCAGGTGCAGCACGGCGTCGACCGCGACCGACGGCGTCGCGAACGGCACGACGAACCCGCACTCGGCACGCTCGACGAGCGCCTGGGCCAGGGGCAGCGGCGTCGTGACGACGGGCACGCCGTGCGCCATGTACTCGACGACCTTCGTCGGCAGGCTCGCGCGGTAGTTGGGGGTGTCGTGCAGCAGGCTCAGGCCTGCGAGTGCGCCGTCGAGCGCCCTCATCGCGACCTCCGACGACAGGCGGCCGTCCCAGCGGACGTCCCCGGCCGCCACGGCGGCCTGCAGCGCGGTCGTCGTCGGCTCGTCGGCAGGGCCGATCAGGCGCAACGTCACGGCACCGTCGGTGCGTCGGCGCAGCTGGCGGCCCACCTCGATGAGGTCGAGGCCGCCGCGCACGCGCGTGATCGAGCCGACGTAGAGCACGGTGGAGTCACCGCTCGCGCTCACGTCCGCGGGTACCCGGACGGTGTTCGGCACGACCGCGTGCGCCTTGGCGAAGCGCTCCTGGTAGGCGTGCTCGGCGAGGATCAGGTCGAAGTGGCGCTCCGACCAGCGCTCGAGCCAGCGCGCGGCCGCCGAGGCCACGCCGCGCGCGCTCGGCGGCAGCCAGCCCTTGTGCTCGATCGCGCCGGCGGTGTCCTCGTGCACGTCCCACACGACGGCGGGGGTGCTGCGCGACGCGGTCGCGAGCACGAGCTCGGGGTCGTGCAGCAGGACGAGGTCGTGCCGCGGGGACTCGGCGTGCACGAGTCGACGCGCGGCGCGCCACGCCGCGGCCCGCCGCCGGCCGTACGCACGGGGCAGGTCGAGCGCGCGCAGGCGTGCGAGCTGGGGGACGGGTGCGCCGGTCGCGGAGAACGGCGCGGCGTACGTGACGTGCCAGCCGGCGTCGAGCATCGCCGCGATCTGGCGCGCGAAGATCCGGGAGTCGCGGGGGTCGTGCACGATCGTCACCACGAGGACTCGCATCGCGCTCACCCCCTGAGCCGCTTCTTGCGGCGGATGGCTCGCATCACCCGCTCGTAGTGGTCGCAGACCTCGTCGGTCGGCCCGTCCATGCGCAGGAGCCCGCGGTCGATCCAGATCGCACGATCGCACATCTTGCGCACCGTCGTGGTCGAGTGGCTGACCAGGAAGACGGTGCCGGCCTGCTCGCGGATCTCCTCGACCCGGGCCGCGCTCTTGGCGCGGAACTCGACGTCGCCGGTGGACAGCGCCTCGTCGATGATGAGGATGTCCGGCGCGGTCGACGCCGAGATGGCGAACCGCAGCCGCGCGGCCATGCCGGAGGAGTACGTGCGCATGGGGAGGTGCACGAAGTCGCCGATGCCGGCGAAGTCGACGATCCAGTCGTGCAGCTCGTTGACCTCCTTGCGGCTCAGGCCCTTGGCCAGGCCGCCGAGCATGATGTTGCGCTCACCCGACAGCGCGCTCGACAGCGCCGCGTTGACGCCCATGAGCGCGATGTCACCGCGGGCCCAGACCTCACCGCCCGCGGTCGGGATGAGGCCCGCGATCGCGCGCAGCATCGTGCTCTTGCCCGAGCCGTTGCGTCCGATGACCCCGATCGACTCGCCCTCGTAGGCGGCGAAGCTGACCCCGCGCACGGCCGGGACCTCGGTGATGGTGCCGACGTGGCGCGTGACCCGGTCGAGCGCGCGCCCGAGCCGACCCTCGGCCTCGTCGCCGAGCGCGTTGCGCTTGCCGCCGTAGGCCTTGTAGGTCACGCGCAGGTCGCGCACGACGATCGACGGCACACGTCCCTCGGGGACGGGCACGCCGGTGCCGGTCACCTCAGTCGCGGCCATAGCGGCCCTCCGCGCGCCAGAACACGACGACGCCGACGACGAGGAACCCGACGGCCCAGACCCCGCCCCACACCCACAGCAGCGGGTCCTGCGGCACCTCGGCGAGCAGGCACGAGCGCACGAGCTGCAGGAACAGCGCCACGGGCTGGTACTGCATGACCAGGCTCAGGGCGCCGTGCCCGGCGTAGGCGGCGATCGAGAAGAACACGCCCGAGACGTACCGCAGGAGGCGCACCGTGACGGGGATGAGGTTGAGCGCGTCGCGCACGTCGAGCACGAGCCGTGCGCAGATCATGGCCAGCCCCGCGCAGAAGCCGAAGAGCAGCACCATGGCGCCGGGCAGGAGCAGCCACTGCCACCGCGGGGGCTCGCCGACGATCGGCAGCAGGACCAGGAGCACGCCGATCGCGGGCAGCAGCAGCAGGAACTCCGCCAGCACCACCGAGACCGGCAGCGCGGCACGCGGGAAGCGCACGCTGCGCACGAGCGAGAGGTTGCTGGTGACCGACTTGGCCCCGATCGTCGCGCTGGCCGCGATGAACGAGAAGATGAAGATGCCGACCGACAGGAACGCGGGGTAGTTGTCGACGCCGCGCGACGTGTCGAGCAGCAGCCCGAAGATCAGGAAGTACGAGCCGGCCAGCAGCAGCGGGTTGAGCGCCGCCCACAGCTGTCCGAGGACGTTGTTCTGGTTGCGCTCGTACGCGCGAGCCGTCGCCAGCTCGAGCACGAAGGCACGCCGCTCCCACAGCTGGTGCAGGTAGCGGACGAGACCCGGAGGGGTGTCGACACGCTCCAGCCCGTGCTGCTGGGCGAGCTCCGCCACCTGCGAGGCGGACCACGGGGGGTCGACCTCGGTGGCGGGCCACCGGCGTCCGGTCACAGACGATGTGCCTTCTCGGGGCTCACCACGCCGCGGGTGTCGAAGAACCGCTTCGCACCGGCCACGAGCGCGTCGACGTCGTACACCTTGTGGTTCTGCACGAGGACGACGAGGTCGGCCGCGGCGATCGCGGCGTCGAGGTCCTCCTCGCGCGCCATCGTCGTGCCGTGCACGCCCCAGTTGGTCACGTACGGGTCGTGGAAGCGGACCTCGGCGCCGAGCTCGGTCAGCGACTTGGCGAGGTCGACCGCGGGCGACTCGCGCTGGTCGGCGATGTCGGGCTTGTAGGTGACGCCGAGCAGCAGGATGCTCGCGCCCTTGGTGGCCAGACCGTCGGCGTTGAGGATGTTCTGCGCGCGGCCCGCGACGTAGCGCGGCATCGTCGCGTTGATCTCCTGCGCGAGCTCGACGAATCGGAACGGGTAGCCGAGGCGGCTGCGCACGTTGTAGCTCAGGTAGTTGGGGTCGATCGGGATGCAGTGCCCGCCGACGCCCGGACCGGGGTAGAACGCCTGGAACCCGAACGGCTTGGTCTTGGCGAGCCGGATCACGTCCCACAGGTCGATGCCGAGCTCGTGGCAGAACCGCGCCATCTCGTTGACCAGCGCGATGTTGATGTGCCGGTACGTGTTCTCGAGGAGCTTGGCGGTCTCGGCCTCACGCGTTCCGGACGCCGGCACGACGGTGTCGATGAACTTGCCGTAGAACGTGACGGCGCGCTCGGTGCACTGCGGCGTGCAGCCGCCCACGACCTTCGGCGTGTTCTTGATGCCGTACACCGGGTTGCCCGGGTCCACACGCTCGGGGGAGAACGCGAGGTGGATGTCCTTGCCGACCTCGAGCCCACCGGCCTCGAGCGCGGGCTTGACCAGCTCCTCGGTCGTGCCCGGGTAGGTGGTCGACTCGAGGACGACGAGCGTGCCCGGCTGGAGGTTGCGCGCGACCGTCGCGGTCGCCGAGCGCACCGGGCCCAGGTCCGGGCCGCCGTCCTCGGACAGGGGCGTCGGGACGCAGATGACGATCGACTGCGCGCCCGCCAGCTCGGTCTCGTCCGTCGTCGCACGGAAGCCCGCGGCACGCATCGCGGCCACGTCGGCGTCCGACAGGTCGTCCACGTGGGAGACGCCGGAGTTCAGGCCGTCCACCACGGACTGGTTGACGTCGAAGCCGGTGACCGACAGGCCGGCACGGCTCGCCTCCTGCGCGAGCGGGAGTCCGACGTAGCCCAGTCCGACGATGACGAGATCTGCAGGCATGGTGAGGAGTCTTCCCATCGAAGCGAGATTCGGGGTGGCCGCGCGCGTCGCGCTACACCGTCGAAGATGCTACCCGAGCCCCACCGTGGACCATGCGCGTGCCGGGTCGACTTACCCTTGTCCGGTTCCGCGCGGCGAGCACCGCGGCGCCCGACCGTGATCGAGAGGACCCAGCACGGCGATGACCGCAGTCGACCCGCGGGGTTCACGGAGGCCGCGCACCCGCACGATCGTGGTCTGCGTCGTCGTCGTCCTCGTCGCCGCGCTCGCGTCCGTGACGTTCGCCATGCGAGCGGGCCAGGCGCGGGCCGTGCTCCCGACGCCCGAGCAGGCGGCGTCGGACGTCCCGCAGCTCGACGGGCGCCGCTGCCTCACCGACTCTCGTGCAGCCTCGGTCGTGCTGTGCGCGGTCGGTCCGACCGCCGCGCGCACGACGGTCGCGGTCGTCGGGGACACCGCGGCCGAGCAGCTCCTGCCCGCGCTCGCGCCCCTCGCGGACGCGCGCGGGTGGCGGCTCACCACCGACCTGCGCGACGGGTGCCCACTGGTCGACGCCGCGGTCACGACGGCCGGTGCGGGCCGGGTCGACTGCGGTCGACCGTACGAGTCCCGCCTCGAGCGGCTCGTCGACGACCCGGCGGTGAGCCACGTGCTGCTCGTCGGCACCGCGGGCGCGAAGGCGTGCACGGGCGCGGGCTGCCAGGACCCCGACCGCGCGGTGCTCGAGCGCGAGCTCCGTTCGACGATCCAGGCCCTGCAGCGCGCGGGCAAGGACGTCGTGACGGTCCGCGACCTCCCCGTCCCGCCGCGCGACGTGGTGGCGTGCGTCGAGGCGAGCCCCCGGTCGACCGAGGACTGCGACTTCGCACCGCGTCCCGCGCTCGGCGCGCTGGCGGCTGCCGCGCAGCGCGAGCTCGTCCCGGTGGTCGATCTCACGGCGGACGTCTGCCCTGACGCGTCCTGCCCAGCCGTCGCCGACGGGGTGCTGCGCTACCGGCCCGACGGGCGCCTGACGGCGACGTACGCGGCCACGCTGAGCTCGCGCCTCGGTTCCGCGCTCGACGCCGCGGGGCTGGCCGCGTCGGACGCCACGAGCGCGCTCGGTGCGCATGCGCTGGGCGACGAGCCGCGGACGTCACCCGCGGGCGAGCCCGTCGACACGGTGGCGTGGATCACCCCGCCGGTGGCGGGCGCGACGCGCGACGAGGCGGACCCGTACCGCGAGGGCTGCCACCAGAACCAGGCGGACCCGACCGCGCTGTCCTGCACGTACGGCGACCCGACGTCGAGCACGGTGATCGCGCTCGTCGGCGACTCGCACGCCGCGCAGTGGCAGCCCGCGCTGCGCGCCGTGGCGGAGGCGCACGGCTGGCAGCTGCGGACCTACACGAAGTCGGCCTGCCTGTTCGCCGACGTCACGGTCTGGAACGGTGCGCAGGACGGTGCCTACACGTCGTGCGCCGAGTGGACCGCCCAGGTCGTCGACGCGCTGCGTGCGGACCCGCCGACCGTGCTCATCCCGGTCTCGACCGGACGGTACGCACTCGCGGCGGGTGACGGGCCGGTCCGCGGCGACGCGGCGATCGTCGACGGCATGGTCCGCACGTGGAGCGCGGTCGCTGCCGGTGGCACCAGGGTGGTCCCGATCGCCGACACCCCGTGGCTCGAGACCGACATGAAGCACTGCGTCGCGGACCACCTCGAGCGGCTCTCGGAGTGTGCCGTGCCGCGCGCCCCGGCCGTCGCTAGGTCGGCGCAGGCGTGGCAGCGCGCAGCGGTGGCGCGCGTGCCGCGCGCGGAGCTCGTCGACCTCACCGACGTCGTGTGCCCTGCCGACCGCTGCGCACCGGTGATCGGGAACGTCCTCGTCTGGCGCGACTCGCACCACCTCACGGCGACGTACGCGCGGACGACGGCTCCCTTCCTCGACGAGGCGCTCACGCCGCTTGTCCGACCGGCAAGCACCGACCGGTAGGGTTGCGACGTGCAACGACGACTGCTGGTGATGGTGGCGGGCGTCGGGCTCGTCGTGGCTGTGGGGCTCCTCGGAGCCGTCGCCGGATGGGGTCGACTGGTCGACGCCGTCCTCGTCGCGCTCGCCGGGGCCGGGGTGGTCCTCCTGCTCGACCTGCGGCGGCGGGCAGGGGAGTCGGGAGTGCTCTTCCGGCGCGCGGCAGAGCGGGACCGCGAGCTCGCCCGGCAGGTCGGCGGCGTCGTCCGGACGGTCGCGGCGATGAAGGGCTCCGCCGGTCTCGAGGCCCGCCTCCTCGACGCCCTGAAGCCGCTCGCGACGACGCTCGGTGAGTTCGACGAGCGGATCGCCGCACCCGTGCAGCGGGCGCTCGGCCCCGACGGGCAGATGGAGCAGATGGAACGCCGGGTCTTCGGCTCGTTCGAGGCCGAACGGCTCCGGGCCGCCGACCGGCACCGCGAGGTCCTCACGGCGGTGACCGACACCGGCCAGGACGTCCGCGAGCTCAAGAAGTCGGTGACGGCCGGTCACAAGCGCGTGGTCACCGACCTCACGGCGGTCTCGCGCGACGAGACGCGGCAGGTCGAGGCGCTGCTGCAGATCATCCCGGGCCTCGAGGAGCGGCGTGCGCTGCTGCCCCCGACGGGCCGGTGGGCCATGGACGCGAGGTCGGTCGCCCACCTGCTGGACCTCGTGCGCGCGCAGCGGCCGGGCCTGGTCGTCGAGCTCGGCAGCGGCACCTCGTCCGTCTGGCTCGGGTACGAGCTCACGCGGATCGGTGGCCGGCTGACGAGCGTCGACCACGACGAGGTCTTCGCCGGGCTGACGCGTGAGGCGCTGACGCGGCACGGCCTGACCGAGGTCGCGGAGGTGCGGGTGGCGCCGCTCACCGACCTCGACGACTCGGTCTGGTACGACCGCGACGCGCTCGCCGACCTCGACGCGATCGACGTGCTCATCGTCGACGGCCCGCCCGGCTCGCTCGGCGAGCGGGTGCGGAGCGCCGCGATGCCCTTCTTCGCCGAGAGGCTCGCCCCGGGGGCCCTCGTGCTGCTCGACGACTCGGATCGACCGGACGAGGCCGCGATCGCGCAGGAGTGGGCCGAGGAGTTCGGCCTGGAGCGGATCGAGACCGGTGTGTCGCGGCTCGCCGTCCTGCGCCGACCGGCCCGGTAGGTCCGCGCGTCAGGACTCGCCGAGCAGCGCGGCGACCTGCGCCGCGTAGCTCTCGCGGCTGAACCGCTCGCGCACCCGTCGCACCGCCAGCGCCGACTGCGCACGGTAGCGAGCCGGGTCGGCGTAGTACCGGCGGACGAGCGGCATCGTCTGCTCGGGCGTCGCGTAGAGGGCTGCGTCGCCGAAGGTCGCCTGCATGACCTTCGGCAGGATCGCGACGCAGCCGGTGGCGAGCGCCTCGAGCACCGCACGGCCGAAGGCGTCGTACGCCTGCGGGTGCTGGTGGTAGACGAAGAAGTCGATCGAGTTGAGGAACGTCCGGACCGGGAGCTCGTCGGCCGCGAACGTGAGCCAGGACGTCGGCGCGGGCGCCCCGAGGATCTCCTGCACGGCGCGCGTGCCTCCCATGACGCGGACCTCGACCTCGGCGTCGCACGGGTACGCGGCCTTGAGCGCGCGGCTGTCGACCGGCCACTTCATGAGGTCGTCGCGCGAGTGCCGGCCGACGACGGGTCGGGTGGAGCGGAACGTGCTGCGCTCCGTCTCCCACTCGGGCAGGTCCAGCGTGCCGGGAAGGTCGAAGTCGGCGAGCTGACCGGGTTCGACGTCGCCCTCGATCGCCTGGCGCACCGTCGGACCCTGCGGGACCCACAGGGGCTCGCGACCGAACATGAGGCGCGCGTGCCGCGTGACGTCCGCGACGCGATACCGGATGTCGCTCCCGTCACGCTCGGACGGCGCCTGGTTCGCCATGAGGATCACGCGGTCGGCCCGAAGAGCCACCGGGTCCACCGGCGGGAACTGCAGGATCGGGGGGTAGCGCAACGAGAGCAGCCTCGCGTGATCCTCGTCGGTCTCGAGCACCCGGGCGACCACCTGACGGTGGATCAGGTCACGGACCGGCCCGCACAGCGGCATGTCCCGCGCGGTCATGAACCGGGCGGCCTCGAGGTGCATGACCCCGACTGCGCGCCCCGCGGCCGTGAGCGCCATGATCTCCTCGATCATCGACCTCTGCGGGCCGCCGTACGCCCGCCAGTCGCCGGCGATCACGACGTCGAGCTCGCGCGCACGGGAGTTCACCGCGAAGCGCTCGGGCAGGGCGAGCCGCTCGTCGGTCTGGTCGCGGCCGAGGCGCAGCTCGTCGGGTGTGGCCGTCGCGTGCCAGTGCCGGAACTCGCCGATCCACTCGTGTCGCGAGGGGTGCCGCCAGTTGGGCTTGAAGTCCGTCCGGGAGAGGGACGAGCCCCGCCAGCGGACGAGCGAGAGGTGCTTCTCGACGAGGTGCACCGGTTCGCCGGTCATGGCGATCAGACGGTGGCGGTACTCGCTGTCGGCACCTCTGCGCGACGCGGCGTAGTAGCCGAGCCGCTCGGCGACGGTGCGACGGAGGAGGATCGAGGACTCGTTGAGGCGCGACGGGTCGTACTCGGGCTTCTGGAGCCTGAAGTTCTCCTGCAGGCGCAGGCACTTGCTCTGCGACGCCGCGAGCGTCGGGTCGTCCAGCATCGGCTGCATCTGCAGCGCGATCCGCTGCGGGTGCGACCAGTCGTCGTCGTCCTGACCGGTGAGGAACTCGCCGCGCACCAGGTCGAGCGCGGCGTTGCGCGCGACGTACGTGCCACCGTTCTGCGGCATCCGGACCGCGCGGATGCGGTCGTCGAGCGCGGCGATGCTCTCGACGACGGACCAGCCGTCGCCGGGCGAGCAGTCGTCGACGATGACCAGCTCGAGGTTGCGCCAGCTCTGCCGCAGGATCGACTCGACGCTCGTGCGCAGCGTCACCGCGTCGGGCTGGAAGGTCGTCATGATGACGGACACGAGCGGCTGCGTCCCGTCGACCGCGGGCACGTCGAGAGTCAGGCCGTCGAACGGCGTCGGAGCGCCGGGGCGGATGGCCGGAGCGGGGATCTCGCCTTCGGTGAAGTAGCTGTCGAAGAGCTCGCGCCACGCGTGCTCGTCGGCGAAGGGCGAACCGACGTACGGGTTGGCGAGGTCGGTCCGCAGGGCGCGTGCGTGGCCCTCGGACATCGGGTACGACGCCAGCGCGTCCGCGGCCCCCGCGTAGTCGCCCGCGTCGAACAGGAGGGCGGCGAGCAGGTCGACGTAGGCGGGCTTGCGCTCGCGCGGCGCCTTCTTCAGCGTGCGCCGCAGCAGCGCGACGGCCACCGTCGCGTCGTCGTCGTCGAGCTCTTGCAGCGCGACGGTCCTCGCCAGCGCACCGAGCCAGATGTAGCGCCAGTCCGAGGGCTCCTGCCCGTCGGCGAGCGCGCGGTAGTCCAGCTCGCCCTCGCTCGCGACGTAGGCCAGCAGCTCGCGCAGCGCGCGCGACCGCGTGCGCATCGCGGTCCGGGCCAGCGCCGCCGGCCCGCGGCGACGGGCGATCACGGCGTAGTCCTCGAGGATTGCTCGGTCGAACCCGGCCTCGCTCACGACGTCCCCCTGCAACGATCGCCCCGGAGCAGTTCCGGGACGTGGCGAATCTACTGCCATGAGCCTGGTCCCCGGTTCCTTCAGCCGGCGACCAGCGCGGCGGCGGGCGTCGCCGCGACCGCCTCGACGAGCCGCGCGTCGAGCGTCCCCGTCAGGGTCGAGACGTAGGTCTGGGTCAGGTGCGAGCCCTGCCGGTAGACCAGGACGTCACCGATCACGGCCGGGCACATCCCGCCCGGGCAGATCACGTCCGCGAGGTCGAGCACGGCCGCTCCGACGGACTCCGCGGCGGCCCGCTGGACCTTACCGGTCGGGTAGGCGGCCTCGAACGCGCAGGTCGAGAGCTGGTCCGGGTGCTGCGCGACGCATTCGTAGACCTCGTCGCCGGGCGAGGCGTTGTTCGTCAGCGCGGCCACCGTGATGCCGGCGTCCTGCAGCTGCGTCCAGCGCTCCTCGAGCCCGGACAGCATCCCGTCCGACGTGCCCGAGCTGCTGCCCGAACCGGCGGGCGCGGCCTTGGAGGCGTTCTGGGAGGTGACGACGAGCGAGGGCTTCTCCTCGAGCAGGATCGAGGTCACCGCGTCGTTCCACTCGTTGCACGCGTCGTACGGCTTGCCGTCCTTGAGGACGTCGGCCGCGGTGAACGCGCACGCCGACTTCGTGTGCGTGATGATCCGCCAGCCGCGGTCCTTGCCGATGGCGTCGAGCGCGGTGATCCACTGCAGCGCCTTGGAGTCGCCGACGAGGGCGACGGTCTCGGTGCCGTTCTCGTCCCCGTAGACGCACTCGACGGGCGTGCTCGAGTCCTGCGAGACCTGGCAGCCCTTGTCGTAGGCGTCCGGGACGTCGGCGGTGGCCTGGTCGGGGCTGGGGGTGATCGAGGTGGCGGTGTCGACCTTCCACAGCTCCTTGGCGCCTGCGGGGTCCGCGAGGATCGCGGCCGCGCCGAACGGCTTCGTCGGGTCCGTGCTCGCGCTCGGGCCCGGGTTCGTGGTCACGAGCGGAAGGCAGAGCACCAGGCCGGCGATCGCGGCGGCGAGCGACAGGTTCCCGCCCAGTGACAAGGACAGCCCGTTGGAGCGCGTCAGGCGGGGGGAGAAGCGCACGGGGTTCTCGACGAACCGGTGCGAGAGCCACGCGGGGATGAACGACAGCGCGACGAGCACGAGCCCGCGCTTGGCGCCGAGCTCGCCGTAGTAAGCGGTGCCGCCGACGACGAACAGCCAGTGCCACAGGTACAGCGAGTAGGAGATCCCGCCGACCCAGACGAACGGGCGCCAGGCGAGCACACGGCTCACGCCCGTGTCGGCGGCGCTCACGCCCGCCACGATCAAGGCCGCCGTGGACAGCACCGGGACGAGCGCGAGCGAACCCGGCCACGGGTCGCCTGCGTCGATCAGGAAGCCGGAGTAGGCCAGCCCGAGCGCGCCGAGCACCCCGAGCGCGGCCGCGACGCGGCGGGACAGCGTCTTCCACCACAACGAGGCGACCGCGACGGCCGCGCCGATCCCGAGCTCCCACAGGCGCGTGGTCGTCACGAAGAACGCGGTCGTGGGCGAGGTGGCGGTCTGGTGGATCGACCAGCCGAGGGTGGGCACGACGACGAGCCCGAGCGCGACGCCGAGCGTGGGGCGCAGCGGGAGGCGGAACCGGCGGGCCACGAGCAGGCCGACGATGATCAGCAGCGGCCAGACGATGTAGAACTGCTCCTCGACCGCGAGCGACCAGAAGTGCTGCACGGGAGAGGCGGCGACGTCCTCGGCCAGGTAGTCGACGGACCTGTCGGCCAGGCGCCAGTTCACGACGTAGAACGCGGCCGAGACGATGTCGAGCCCGAACACGCGTCGCTGGGTCAGGGGCAGCAGCCACCAGGTCAGGACCGCGGCCGCGACGAGCACGAGCGCCGCGGCGGGCAGCAGGCGCCTGGCGCGGCGCGCGTAGAACTGGGCGAGGGCGACCTTGCCGGTGCGCTCGATCTCGCGCACCAGGAGCGAGGTGATGAGGAACCCGGAGATCACGAAGAACACGTCGACGCCGACGAAGCCGCCGGGGACCCAGTCCACGCCTGCGTGGTAGATCAGCACCAGGCCGATCGCCACGGCGCGCAGACCCTCGATGTCGGGCCGGAACGCGGTCGAGCGGTGCTTGCCCGGCGTCACCTCGGACCCCTGCGGGGTCAGGGGCTCGACGTGGGCGGTCGACGTGGCGGTCATGCAGCTCCTCGTTCGGGTGACCGCGGCATTCTACGTGGCGCGGGCCGGTGCCCCGCGGGCGGGTAGCCTCGACGCGGGCGGCCGGACCTGCGGCGGGCCGCGTCCCATGACGAGAGGAACAGTACGGTGCGAGCACGAGTCAAGGCCCTCCTTCCCATCGCGGCGGCCGGGGTGCTCGGGGTCGTCGCGGCCGTGCTCGCCCTCGTCGGGCAGGAGGAGGCGGCGCTCGCCCTGGTCGCGCTGCTGGTCACGCTCGTGGCGGTCGTCGCCGTCGACGTGTGGCACCGCACGCGTGACTCTCAGCACATGCAGCGCCTGGCCGCGGAGCGTCAGCACGCGATCGCCGGGCGCCTGGGCGCCTTCCTCGACGACGAGAGCCTCGACTCCGACGGTGTGGAGCGCACCGGGAACAACCTCGTGCACCGGCTCGAGGCGATCGAGCGCCGGGTGGTCGCCGCGCTCGAGTCCGAGCGGCTGCGCTCGGCCGACGAGCGCGCCGAGCTGCTGGCCGAGGTCGCAGAGATCCGCGACGCGACGCGTCAGGCCGGCTGACCGACCGTCCCGGCCACCACGCTCGAGTCGAGCAGCGGCCGCAGCGCCGCGAGGAACGACTCGACCGAGAACCGTTCGCGCGCGAACGCCTGACCGCGTCGGGACTGCAGCAGCCACGCCTGCGGGTCGGCGTGCAGGCCGCGCACCACGTCGGTGACCTCGAGCGGCGCGGCGTACACCGCCGCGTCGCCGTAGACCGGCCGGTAGACCTCCGGCACGACGAGCACCGCCCCCGACGCGAGCGCGGCGGCGTGGGTCGTGCGCATGCGCGTCAGCGGCCCCGACTGGTCGACGAAGAACTCGAGCTGACCGAGGTACTCGCGGGCGGACAGCTCGTCGCGCACGTAGACGAGCCACCCGGGCGGCACGGAGCGTCGCCCGAGCATGGCGCGCACGCGCTGGGGCGAGCCGAGCAGGCGCACGTCGATCGAGCCGTCCGCGGGGTAGAGCCGCCGGACCTCGTCGTCCTCCGCTGGCCAGTCCCGACGGTCGTCGGCTCGCTGACCGACGACCGGGGTCGACGAGCGCGGCAGCGCACGCGGGACCGCGAAGCGCGTCGGGTCGGCGAGCATCGGGACGTCGTGCGGCGCGAGCTGCAGGCCGGGCCACGACTGCGCCTCGAGCGAGGAGCGCACGAGCGCGTCGCGCGGCACCCACACGGGCGTGCGGCCGACGATGCGCTCGGCGTTGCGCGTGCAGTCGCGCACCGAGTAGGCCGCCACGTGGTGCGCCGGGTCGACGGGCTCCTGGTCCGCCAGCACGAGGACGCGGTGCACGGTCATCAGCGAGGTCTCGGCGGGCGGGAGCTGCAGGAGCCCCGCCTCGGCGACGACGAGCGTGCCGACCTCGACGTCGTCCTCGTCCAGCAGCAGACGATCCACGGTGCGCGCGTTGATGAGGTCCTGCACCGTCGGGTGCATCTCGAGGCGCCGTCGCACGGGGTAGCGGTTGTCCGGCAGGTGCACGAGCCCCACGCGCAGGCCGGCGCCGAGCAACGCGTCGACCTCGTCGAGCACGGGGTGACGCTCGGCGTCGCTGGCGCGCCAGTCCGCGGCGATCGCGACGTCGTAGCGGTCGGGACGGATCCTGACGGGCTCGTACCGACGGGGCACGACGACGGCCCGGCCGGCCTCGGCGGGGTCGAGACCGTCGCGCACCATGACCTCGTGGGCGCGGGCCGCGGACGCCCAGAACGCCGCGCGCGCGGGGTGGTGCCAGCCCGGCCCGAACTCGCCGCGCGAGAGCGAGGCGATGTCGAGCCGGTACAGCGCCAGGGGCACGTTGATGTCGCGCACCGGCTGCCCGGTGAACGCCTCGACCCGTCGCATCAGCTCGGTGTCAGCACCCTTGCGCGCCTGGACGAACCCGCCGCAGCGCCGCAGGGTGTCCCGGCGCGCCATGTACGTGGCCGCATGGCGGCCCGAGACGGGCTGGCCGATGCGGTCGATCTCGAGGTCGGCGGTGACCATGTACGCCAGGACGCGGGTCGCCGTGACCGTCGGGTCGTCGAGGAACGCGCGGACCTGGTGCTCGATGCGCCGCGGGTGGGACCAGTCGTCGTCGTCGTTCCCGGTCACGAGCTCGCCGTTCGCGACGGCGAGCGCGGCGTTGCGCGCGAGGTACGTGCCGCCGTTGACCGGCTGCCGCAGCACCCGGATGCGCGGGTCGAGCGACTCGGCCCGCACGAGCACGTCCTCGTACTCCGGGCCCGAGCAGTCGTCGACCACGAGGATCTCGAGGTTGCGCCAGGACTGGTCGGCCAGCGAGCGCAGCGCCCCCAGCAGCTTGGGGCCCGGGCGCCAGGTGGTGACGGTGATCGTGACGAGGGGGCCGTCGGTGATCGCCGGGGGAGCGTCGACCACCAGGCGGTCGAGCGGCTCGTCGTCGCCCGGCCCGACGACCGGGACCTCGAGCCCGTAGCGCGTGAACAGCTCAGCCCAGCCCGCCTGCCACCTCGCGGCGTCCGCGTGCACGCCGCCGGTGAAGGGGTTGGCGAGGTCGAGCTCGAGGTACTGGCGTCCGGGGGTGCTCGCCGGGATCAGGGCGAGCTGCTCGGACGCGGCCGCGGCGTCGCCGAGCGTCTCCAGGAGGCGGGCGTAGAAGAGCCGGTCGGCGGGCTTGAGGCGGCCCGCGGGGACCTGGGCGAACAGCAGGCGCGCGGTCTCCATGTCGTACGGCTCGCCGGTCTGCAGCGCGAGCACGCGCGCGAGCGCGACGAGGCCGCCGGGGCTGAGGTCGTCGGGCAGCGCGCCCGGGGCGGTGCGCAGGCGGCGCACCAGGTCCTCGTAGCGGAGCTGGCCGCGCGTCGCGCGGTGCGCCAGGACGGCGCGCATCGAGCGCGAGCGCGTGCGCAGCGCGTGGGCCTCGACGGCGCGCGAGCCCGGCGCGAGCTGGTCGAGGGAGTCCAGGAGCGTGAAGTCCCGGGGGTAGACGTCCTCGTCGGGCGGGTGGGTCGGGACCGTCACGCGTGCGGTCCCTGCTCGGCGAGGCGCGCCTCGGCCGCCTCGGCCCGGTCGAGCGCCTCGTCGAGCGCGGCCCGCAGCATCGCGAGCTCGACCTCCTGCTGGGCGAGCTTCTGCGTGAGGTGGGTGATCACCACGTTGGCGTCGACGTCCACTAGATCTTCTCCAGCCTGAGCTTGCCGCGCACGACGGACAGCCGATGCAGATCACCGGACACCTTGTCCTTGAGCACCGGACCGCGGCCCGCCGCGAAGCGCGCGTCGCCCTCGAACCGCACCTCGGCCGTGCGGCGGCTGATCCGCAGCACCCGGCGGGGCTCGCCCGTCTCGTCGGCGTGCGCCGAGACGACGAGGTCGTTCGTCGGCGCGTTGGTCATCTCGACGGACCAACGCTGGTCCGCGGGCGCCCCGGCCCGGTCGACCGCGAACTCGAGGCGCGAACGCGCCACGCGCAGCGTGCCGCGATGCACCGTGAAGTCGGCGCTCGACGTCGCGATGTTGACGTGGTCCTCGCCGTACGGGATCGCGAGCCGCGTCTTCATGAGCCCCGCGGCGTTGGCCACCTCGATGGAGAAGTGGCGGTGCGGCCGGCCGCCGTCGTTCGCCTCGTCGTGCGCGCCCATCCACGCCTTCATGACGGGGTTGTCCGGGTCGGTGTAGTCCCACCAGCCGATGAACGCCTTCGCGGCGGGGTGCCGCCAGCGCAGCTCCATGACGTCGCCCGAGCGGTTGTTCGCGGTGTTGGAGCGCGTGTACGACTCCAGCACGAGCCTGCTCGACCGCGTGCTCTGGCCTCCCGCGTGCTTCGTCGGCGGCGTCCGCAGGTACAGGTCGCCGGTCATCGTCGCCCCGGTGCTCGAGAGCTCGACGGGCGCTGTCCCGTCGCCGGATGGCAGCGTCACAGGAGGTCCTCCTCGGATGGGCGGGTACGCAGCGATTGTCCGTACCCAGCCCCGTGGGCGGCAAATCTGCGCAGGCCAGCCCACCGTACAATCAGCGGGCACACGGAGGGCGCCGCGTCGGCGACCTCGACCCGACGAGAGGACGTCGTGAGCACAGCCCAGCACTACGACGTCCTTCTGGCGTCCGACCTGCGCCTGCCCGGCGGCACCACGGCCAGCATGGCCGAGGAGCTGCGCGCGCAGGCCGCGGCGGGTTACCGCACCGCTCTCCTGCACGTGCCGAGCAGCCTGGCCAACCGGGGTCTGGGCATCGAGCCGCGCCTGCGCCGATGCCTCGACGACGGCCTCGCCGACCTCGTCGTCGCCGGGACGCCCGTGCACGCGACGCTCGCGGTGCTGCGCAACGCGACCGTGTTCGACGCCGTGCCCGCGAACCTGCCGGTGACCGCGGACCGTGCCCTCGTGCTGGCCAACCACGTGCGCGTCGACGCGGCGCGGGTCCAGCACTACGACGTGGCTGTCACGGACCGGGCCGTGACCGACTGGCTCGGCGTGCGGCCCACCTGGTACCCGATCGGCCCCGCCGTGCGGCCCGGGCTCGAGGCGGTGCGCGACCAGATCGACCTCGCCGACACCGACTGGCTCAACCTGCTCGACGTCGACGAGTGGGCGGTGCCGCGCACGGGCGTCGCCCCCGGCACCGTCCCGGTCATCGGCCGGCACTCGCGCTCGTCGGCGGCCAAGTGGCCCGAGCGCGCGGCCGACCTGCTCGCCGCCTACCCCGACGACGGCTCGGTCCGCGTGCGCGTGCTCGGCGGCGCCGACGCGGTGGCCGACGTGATCGGCCACGTCCCCGCGTCCTGGTCCGTCGAGGAGTTCGGTGCGCGCGACCCGCGCGACTTCGTCGCCGGGCTCGACTTCTTCGTCTACTTCCACCGCAGCGACCTCGTCGAGGCGTACGGCCGCACGATCATGGAGGCGCTCGCGAGCGGTGCCGTGGCGATCCTGCCCGAGCACTTCCGCTCGGTGTTCGGCGACGCGGCGCTCTACACCGCTCCCGAGGGCGTGCAGGGACTCGTGGCGCGCCTTGCGGCCGACCCGGACGCCTACCTCGCGCAGTCCGCGCGGGGCCAGCAGTTCGTCCGCTCGACGCACGGCCACGAGTCGCACGCCGCGCGCCTCGCCGCGCTCATCGGGACGCCCTCGGGCGAGCCCCGCACGGTGGTGTCGCGGCAGCGCCCCGTCGGCCGCGAACGTGTCATGTTCGTCAGCAGCAACGGCGCCGGGATGGGTCACCTCACCCGCCTGCTGGCCATGGCGAACCGCGCCGACGAGCGGATCGAGCCGATGTTCTTCTCGCTCTCGCAGGCGGTCGGCGTGGTCGAGCAGTACGGGCACCCCTGGGAGTACTGCCCGTCGCGGGGGGACCTGGGCTGCACGGTCGAGGAGTGGAACGAGCTCTTCCCGGTGCGGTTCGCCGAGGTGCTGCGGCGGTACCGGCCGCGTGCGGTCGTGTTCGACGGCACCATGCCGTACGTCGGCATGGTGTCCACGCGCGCCGCGTTCCCGGACATCGCGTTCGTCTGGTCGCGTCGCGGCATGTGGCGCGAGGGCACGACGACCAAGTTCCTCGCCCGCGGCGAGATCTTCGACCTCGTCCTCGAGCCCGGCGAGGTGGCCGCCGCGGCCGACCGCGGGCCGCTCGTCGGCCGTGGCGACAGCACGCACGTCGGCCCGATCACCCTGCTCGACCCGGACGACCTGCTCGACCGGGCCACGGCCCGCGCCGAGCTCGGCATGGACCCCGACGCGCCGGCGCTGCTGCTGAGCCTCGGTGCCGGCAACATCAACGACATCACGTCCGACCTCGACCTGTTCGCGGACGCCGCCGCGGCTCTGCCCGGCGGCTGGGTGACCTACGCGACCAAGCCGCCGATCCAGCGGCGCGGCGAGCCCATGCGCGAGCACGTGAAGCCGCTGTCCGTCTACCCGCTCGCCCGCTACCTGCGCGCGTTCGACGCCGCGGTCGTCGCGGCGGGCTACAACAGCTTCCACGAGGTGCTCATGGCCGGTGTGCCGTCCGTCGTCGTGCCGAACCTCGCGACGACGACCGACGACCAGGGGGCGCGCGCGACCTACGCCGACGCGCAGGGCTGGAGCGTCGCGGTCGCCGAGGTGACCGCGCAGTCCGCCGCCGACGCGCTGCGCCGGGTCACCGACCCCCAGTGGTCCGCGGTGGCCTCCGCGAAGGCGCTCGCGGCCTACCCGGCCAACGGTGCGGGCGAGGCCATCCGGCACGTCGAGCGCCTGATCGGGGTCGAGCGATGAGCGCCGGTCGCCGCGCCCAGCGCGCCGCCCGCCGCCTGCTCGCGTTCCCCGCGACGCGGCGCCTCGTCGTCGCCGTCGGCAGGCGCGCGCCGCGCGTCAAGGAGGCCGGCCGTGCCCTGCTCGGCATCGAGGCCGGCGGGTCGCGCCACCTGCACGGCAAGCCGCGCGTCGACATCCGCGGCGGGCACATGCTGCTGCCCCACCAGGGGCGGCGCTGGCCGATCGTGCTCGTCGTCGCGCTCGGGCTCGAGCCGGGGGACACCGAGGCGGTCGCAGACGCGATCGAGCGCGTCCAGCTCACGACCGGCCGCTTCCGGCCGCTGTTCCTGGTGGACTCGGGTCAGCTCGGCCCGTTCCGCTCGCGCTCGTACGCCGTGGAGACCGTCATGCCGCGCGCGATGTACGCGCGGGTGAACCCGCAGGACTCCTACGGCGACTACCTGGCCGACCGGACGTTGTCGATCGTCACGGCGTACGGCGTGCGCTCGGTGGTGCCGGTGTCCGTCGCCGCGCTGCGCGAGGGCGTCAGGCCCGACGAGCTACGGCTGCTGGGACAGCTCGAGCTCTAGCTAGACCCCGCCGACCTTGCCCGGCTCGAGCTTGCCGTCGCGGATCTGACGGAAGAACGTCGGCGTCTCGTCGGGGTCCAGCAGGACCGTCGACCCGACGCCGCCCGGACGGTAGTCCATGCTCGCGATCGGCGGGGTCCCCGTGATCCCTGCGTCGCTGTTGGCGGCGCGGAAGGCGAGCGCGAGCCGGCCCAGGTCGATGATGTCGCTCGACTCGTCGACCGTGAGCGTCGCGGTCGCGGCGTCCACGAGGGCGACCTGTCGACTCGGGTGCAGTGCGAGCTGGCGCGGGTCGACGTTGGCGAGGACCGCCTTGACGAGCTGGCGCTGGCGCTCGGCGCGGCCGATGTCGCCCAGCGGGTCGGACTTGCGCATCCGCGCGAACTGCAGGGCCCGCGTGCCGCCCACCGTGTGGCAGCCGGACTTCCACTTGAGCTTCGAGTCGCGGTCGTCGACGTCGTGGTCGTAGCACAGACGCACACCGCCGACGGCGTCGACGACCTGCTTGACGCCGGCCATGCCGATCTCGGCGTAATGGTCCACCGTCAGGCCCGAGAGCTGCTCGACCGTCGCGACCAGCAGCGGTGCCCCGCCGTACGCGAACGCCGCGTTGATCTTGCCGGGACCCTTGCCGGGGATCTCGACGTAGGTGTCGCGCGGGAGCGAGATGAGGGCCGTCGGCCCGCTCTCGGGGACGTGCAGCAGCAGGATGGTGTCGCTGCGCTGGCCCGAGGTGCCGTCGTCCTTGACCCCGCCGTCCGAGCGCGAGTCCGAGCCGGTGATGAGGTAGGTGGTGCCCGGGGTCCCGTCGGCGCCCGAGAGTGCCTCGGTGTGCTGGATCTTGCCGTTCGCCCACATCACGAGCCCGATGGGCCACGCGAGCGCCAGGACCAGGAGCAGCGCGACCACCGCGAGGGTGATCCGCAGGCGTCGCTTGCGCCGCGGTGCGCCGGCGGGTGCCTGGGGGCCCTGACCCGTCGGTCCGCCGCGACCGGTGCCGGGGCGGGACGGGGGAGCGCCGGCCGCGCGACCGGTGGCGGGGTGCCCGCTCGCCGAGCGCGCGCCCGCGGCCGGCCGACCGGCAGGACGTGCGGTGGCGGGACGTGCAGCGTCAGAAGGTGCGGTGCCAGAGCGTGCGGTGCCAGAGCGTGCGGAGCCGCCCACGGCGGGCTGCGCGCTGCCCGGGGAGAACGACGGCGGGGTCGCCCCTGCGCGCGGCGGCGTGGGCTGCCGGGACGACGAGGGCGACGACGTGCGGCGCGGCGCGCCGGGGGCCGCCGCGCGCTGCGTGCGCGCCTCGGCTGCGGGCGAGTCGGGCGTGCGCTGGCCGGCCGGACGGGCCGGCTTGCCCGGCGCGCGGGCCTCGTCGCGGCCCACGGCCACGGCGTCACGGGCGGCGGGGCGGGACGCACCGCCACCGGGGGTGAAGCTGGGCGGCGTGCCGGGCTCGTCGCGAGCCATGCTCAGCACTTGCCGGTGTCGTCGTCGAGCGTGAAGGACTCGCGACCGGCCTTGCGGGTCGCCTTGGCGGTGGGCTCCTTGGACGGGTCCGCGGTCGCCGTCGGGCCCTTGGTCGCCGCCTTCGTCGGTTCCTTGGTCGGCTGGGTGCCGCGGTCGTCGTCGGTGCCTCGGAGCATCGGGATGTCGCCGGCGATGTTCGACCAGATGACGTCCGCCTCGGACGTCCACACGACCCGGTTCTTGTTCTCGGGTGCCGCGCCCCACGGGATCGTCATGAACGTGATGTTGCCAGTGCGGATGCCGCGAGCGCTGTAGGCGAGCCCGGCGAGGTCGGATGTCGACATCGACGTCGTGACCGACTTGGTCGCGGCGTTGAGCAGCCCGAGCAGGTCCGTCCAGTCCGTCAGGACGTTCTTCGACAGCGTCTGGGACGCCATCGCGGCGAGCAGCCGCTGCTGGTTGCCGATGCGCGCGATGTCCGAGCCGTCGCCCGCCTGGCTGTGCCGCGAGCGGGCGTACGCCAGCGCGGTCTTGCCGTCGAGGTGCCGGTTGCCGGCCTCGACGTGCAGGCGGGCCTTCTTGTCGTCCATGTCGGTCGGGATGCACATGTCCACCCCGCCGATCGCGTCGACCATCGTCTGGAAGCCCGCGAAGTCGACGAGCACGAAGTCGTGGATCGTGACGCCCGTCGTGGCCTCGACCGTGCGCCACGTGCAGGCGGCCGCTGAGGCGAGGTCGAGACCCTTGTCCCAGCCGCGCGCGAACGCCTCGTTGAACATCGCGCGGCCGCTGGAGCTCGTGTCGCCGTTGGTGGTCTTGCACGTCGGGATCTCGACGAGCGAGTCACGCGGGATCGAGACCATCTCGACGCGCGACCGGTCCGCCGAGATGTGCATGACGATCGCGGTGTCGGAGCGCATCCCGCCCGCGACCCGGCCGCCGATCGCGCCGTTCTCGCCCTCGCGGGAGTCGGAGCCGAGCAGCAGGATGTTGACGGCCTTGCCGGCGTTGGGGTCGGCTCCCGCCTGGGGCGTCTGCGTCGGCCGCGGGCCGAGCAGGCCGGAGACGTCGACGTGGTCGATGTTGCCGTTGAGCCGCGCGTACACCGAGTAGGCCGCGGTCCCGCCGAAGGTGAGGATCGCGACCGTCACCAGCGCGACGCTCTGCAGGATCCGCCCGCTGCGGTGGTGGCGGGCGTGGCGCGCGTTGGCTGGGCGCTCGGCAGACATGTGGCGGACAGGCACGGCGTCGATCCTAGGGACGGGGGCTGGACGAGCGAGGGAGCGACAGGAGGAGCCCGGTGGAGAAGTTGTGCAGATCGATGCAGGTCAGCGGGCGATCCGGACAGCCGGGCACGCATCGGGTGAGCCCGCGGGTCAGCACGACGCGGTCTCGTCGTCGAGTGTGAACGCCTCACGCCCCGCCTTCTTCGTCGACCCGTGCGAGGGCCGCGCCGTGCCCGACGAGCCTGCTGGCCCGGTCGGCCGGGACGTCGCACTCGTGCCGGGCTCGTCACGCGTCTGCGGGTCCTGCGCCGTGCCGGTCAGAGCGGGTGCGTCCCGCGCGAGGTTGGCCCACACGGTCGCGGCGTCGTCCGCCCAGACGAGCGTGTTGTCGGGGTCGCGCGGGTCCGGGAGCGTGGGGATGGTCAGGAACGTGACGTCGCCGGTCCGGACGTCGCGCAGGCTGCGCGCGAGCCCCGCGAGGTCGGTCGTGCTCATCGAGGTGGTGAGCGAGCGCGTCACCGCGTCGAGCAGGCGCATCAGGGCGGGCAGGTCCGTCAGGACCTCGCTCGACAGCGCCTTGTCGGCGAGTGCGGCGAGCAGCCGCTGCTGGTTGCCGATCCGCCCGGTGTCCATGCCGTAGTTGCCCTGGAACCCGCGCGAGCGCGCGAACGCCAGGGCGGTCGGGCCTGTGAACCGCTGGTAGCCGGCCTTGACGTGCAGCTTGGCCTTGCGGTCGTCCATGTCGCGCGGGACGCAGATCCACACCCCGTCGACCGCGTCCACCATGTCGCGGAACCCCACGAAGTCGACGAGCAGGAAGTCGTCGACGAGGACCCCCGTGGTCGCCTCGACCGTGCGCCACGCGCACGCGGCGGCCGACTCGAGGTCCTGACCGTGGTCCCAGCCGAGGGCGAACGCCTTGTTGAACCTCGAGTACTCGCTCGCGGCGATCGTCTCGCCGCTCGTCGTCGTGCACTGCGGGATCGCGACCATCGAGTCGCGCGGGATGGAGACGAGCTCGACGCGCGAGCGGTCCGCGGAGACGTGCAGCACGATCGTCGTGTCGGACCGCATGCTGTCGGCCACCGTGCCGCCGATCGTGCCGTTCTTGCCGGCCCGCGAGTCCGACCCGAGCAGCAGCAGCGTGAGCGCACGGCCCTCGGCCGGGTCCTGCGCCTGCGCCGCGGCCGTGGGGCGCGGGCCGAGCAGCGGGTCGAGGTCGAGGTGGTGGATGTTGTCGTCGAGCCGCACGACGAACGTGAGCGCGGCCGTGCCCGTGAACGTCACGGCGGCGAGCGCGGTGAGCGCGACCACACGCAGCGCGCGTCGCTCGCGCCGACCGCGCGCGTGCCTGCTCGTCGGGGCGGCGGGCTGGGCGGTGAGCGGCACGCGGCCGACGCTACGAGGGTGCGGTCGTCGCCGTGGGGACTCGTGCGACGGCACGGTGGAGGGGTCGTGAAGATCCGCGCACACGGGCCCTCGCGCCCCGTCCGGGTGTCCGTGCGCCGTTCGTCCCCAGGCGAGGACCGGCGGGGTGGTCGGCTGGGCTAGCCTGGTCCGCGATGTCCCCCTCGACCAGCCCGTCGGAGCCCGACGGCACCAGCAGCCTGCCCCCGGTCTCGGTGTTCCTCACGGTCCGCGAGGAGGAACGGCACCTCACGGCCGCGATCGAGCAGGTGCTCGACCAGGACTACCCGGGCGAGCTCGAGATCGTCGTCGCGGTGGGCCCCAGCCACGACCGGACGCGCGAGATCGCCGACGAGCTCGCTGCCGGCGACGCCCGGGTGCGCGTCCTGGACAACCCCACGGGTCTGACGCCGGCCGGGTTGAACATCGCGATCGCCGCGGCGCGGCACGACGTGCTGGTCCGCGTCGACGGGCACAGCGAGATCGAGCGCGACTACGTGCGCGTGGCGGTCGAGGCGCTGCTCGAGACGGGCGCCGCCAACGTCGGTGGGCTCATGGTCCCCGTAGGCACCACGCCGTTCGAGGAGGCCGTCGCGCGCGCGATGAGCAGCCGACTCGGCATCGGCGCCGCGTCGTTCCACACGGGCGGTCAGGCCGGACCGGCGCCGACCGTCTACCTCGGGGTGTTCCGCCGGGACGCGCTCGAGCGCGTCGGCGGGTACGACGAGCACTTCGTGCGGGCGCAGGACTGGGAGCTCAACCACCGGCTGCGGGAGAACGGCGACGTCGTGTGGTTCGACCCGCGCCTGGCGGTGACCTACCGGCCGCGCGGCGACGTGCGATCGCTCGCCCGGCAGTTCTTCCGCAGCGGGCAGTGGCGCCGGCAGGTCATGCGGCACCACCCGGAGACCGCGGGTGTGCGCTACCTCACACCCCCAGCGGCCGTGGTCGGCATCGCGGGCGGGGCCGTCCTCGGGCTCGTCGGCGCGACCGTCGGCCCGACGTGGCTCGTCGCCGGTGCCGTCGTTCCCGCTGCGTACGCCGTCGGCGTGCTCGCGGGGTCGGTCGTCGTGGGCCGGGGGATGAGTCCCGCGGCCCGCCTGCGCCTGCCCGCCGCGATCGCGACGATGCATGTCGCCTGGGGCTCGGGGTTCCTGCGCGGCGTGGGGGCGGAGGCTGGCGGCACGCAGGCTCGCGTCCTCTATCCTGATCCGGCCAATGCGTCCCGACAGCCCCGATCCGCCGCGGGCGAGGGAATCGACCGTCACCCGGCGGAGGACTGAGCCAGCCATGCCCACCCAGGAAGCCGTGCGCCCGCGTAGGGGAGAGCTTCGCGTCTACGAGCCCCACCGCGCCGGCCTGCCCAAGTTCGGTCCGTACTTCAGCGACCTGCGCCACCGGCTCCCGTTCGCCGCGGAGTTCTCGCGGTCGGGCATCCGTGCCGCGCACACGCAGACCGTCTTCGGCCAGCTCTGGCTGGTGCTGAACCCGCTGCTCATGGCGCTCGTCTACTACCTGCTCGTCGCGATCCTGAGCTCGAACGGCGGCGGCGTGGACCGCCTCGCGCACATCGTCTGTGGCTTGTTCGTGTTCCAGCTCGTGGCCGGTGGCCTCCAGCAGGGCGCGACCTCTGTGACCGGCGGCGGGCGACTCATTATGAACATGGCGTTCCCGCGCCTGCTCATGCCCCTGGCTGCCGTGCGCACGGCGTTCTTCCGGTTCCTGCCGACGGTCCCCGTCTTCCTGGTGATCAAGGCGTTCACGGACGAGCCGTGGGGGTTGCAGATGCTCCTCTCGGTCGTGTTCCTGCTGATGATCACCGTGTTCAGCTTCGGCCTGGCGGCGATCATGGCCACCTTGCAGGTCTACTTCCGGGACACGTCGAGCTTCCTGCCGTTCTTCACGCGCATCTGGCTGTACCTGTCGCCCGTGCTGTGGACCATCGACGACCTGGGCGGCCACGGACAGCGATTCGCGCACCTCATGCTCATCGGCAACCCGCTGTTCTCGCTGATCGGCGGGTGGACGCAGCTCGCCCTGCTCAACGAGGTCCCCGAGCCCAAGGTGTGGCTCGCCGGTGCGATCTGGGCCGTGGTCGCCGCGGTCGCCGGGTCGCTGCTCTTCATGTCGAGGGAGCGTGAGTTCGCTGTCCGCCTCTGACATGGACCTGACCCAGGGCGGTTCCCGCCGGTCCGACGAGAACGCGCACCCCGAGGTGCAGCCCGCTGCCGCCGACCAGGGGGATGCTGTGCCCACGGACACCGAGGCGACCGACGCCAAGGTCGCGGACGACCAGCCCGCTCAGGGCACTGACGCCGAGGGCCAGGCGGTCGCCGCTCAGCCGGCCGCCGCTCAGCCCGGCGACGAGCCTCCTGCGGACGCGCCGGTGGCCGACGCCGAGACGCCCGAGCCTGCACCGGCTCCCGCCGTCGCTCAGCCGCGGATCGAGCGCAAGTACCCGGTCGACCCGGACGCGCCGCCCGCGGTGAGCGTCCAGGACCTGTCGATCACGTACCGCACGACGTTCGAGAAGATCCCGACGATCAAGAGCGCGATCGTGCGCCTGGGCCGCGGCGAGCGAGCGGTGCGCGAGGTGCACGCGCTGCAGAACCTGTCGTTCGACGTCATGGAGGGCACGGCGCTCGGCATCATCGGCGCGAACGGCGCCGGCAAGTCGACGCTCATGCGTGCGCTGGCCGGGGTGCTGCCGCCGACGAGCGGGCGCATCGAGGTCCGCGGCGAGATCAGCTCGCTGCTCTCGCTGGGCGTCGGCTTCAACGGCGCGCTCTCGGGTCGCGAGAACGTCATGCTCGGCGGACTCGCGCAGGGCCTGACGCGCGCGCAGGTCGCGGAGCGAGCCGAGGAGATCGCGGAGTTCGCCGAGCTCGGCGACTTCATGGACCTGCCGCTGCGCACCTACTCCGCGGGCATGGCCCAGCGCCTCGCGTTCGCGGTCTCGGTGCACATGGAGCCGGACATCCTGCTCATCGACGAGGCGCTGTCCGCCGGTGACGCCCGGTTCAAGAACAAGGCCGCCGCGAAGATGGACGAGCTCATGTCCTCGGCGCGCGCCATGTTCCTCGTCAGCCACTCGCTCGCGTCGATCCGCGAGCTGTGCAACGAGGCGATCTGGATCCACGAAGGCCGACTCATGATGCGCGGCACGCCGCAGGCCTGCGGCGACGCCTACACGCGCTTCCTCGAGGTCGGCGAGAACGCCTTCACCCTCGAAGACCTCTGAATGGAGACCGCGCGGTGAGGCCGCAGGTGAGCATCGTGACCTCCGGTCACGATGTCGCCGACGCGCGCCTGCACCGCGAGGCCGCTGCGCTGCAGCGCGCCGGTCTTCGGGTGGAGGTCCTGGGCCTCGGCGCTGCGAGCTCGGGCCCGCCCGGCGCGACGACGCGCACGTGGCCCCGCCGGGGCGCGCTGCGCCGTGCCTGGTACGCGCTCACGCTGCCTCTGCGCACGAGCGGTGACGTGGTCGTCGCGCTCGACCCCGACTCGGCGGCGGGTGCGCGGGTCGCGCAACGACTGCGCCGGGTCGTCGGACGGCGCACGGCGCTCGTGACGGACGTCCACGAGGACTACGAGCTTCTGCTCAAGGACCGGGCGTGGGCGTCCGGGCTGCGGGGCGGGGGCGCGGCGATCTCCGCGCGGCTCGGCTCACGTGCCGCGCGGCGCGCCGACCTGCTCGTCGTGGCCGACGACCACCTGATGCCCGACGCCGCGCACCGGCTCGTCGTGCGCAACCTCGCGGACACGTCGATGCTGCCCGCGCCGACCCCGCCGGGCGCGACGCCGCGCGCGGTGTACATCGGTGACCTGCGGCGCAGCCGCGGCCTTTTCGCGATGCTCGACGCGATCGAGGCGGCGGGCGGCTGGGAGCTCGACCTCGTCGGTCCCATCGCGCCGGCCGACCGTGAGGAGTTCCTCGAGCGGCTCGCGTCGCCCGAGCTGTCCGGCGTGGTGCGCTGGCACGGGCGGCAGCCGCCGCGTGAGGCGTGGACGTTCGCGAGCGGTGCCTGGGTCGGCTTCCTCATGCTGGACGCGACGCCCGCGTTCCGCGACGCGATCCCCTCCAAGCTCTACGAGTACCTCGCGTGCGGGCTCGCGGTCATCGCGACCGACCTGCCGCGCAGCGCGGCCGTGGTCCGCGAGACGCGGGCCGGGGTCGTCGTGGCCGACACGGGGCAGGCCGCACAGGCGTTGCGCGCGTGGGCGGCTGACCCCGCCGAGCTCGAGCGCCTGAGGACTGCGGCACTCGCCGCGGCCGACTCCTACGTCGCGGGCGAGGACCTCGCGTCGTTCGCGGACGCGGTCGCACGCCTGGTCCCGCAGCCCGCCGCGAGCGCGGACGCCGGGGCCTGACCCCCTCGCCTGGCGCGGGCGTGCCCGGCGCGAGGTGCCTCAGCGCGCAGCGAGGAGCTGCAACGCGCCCGGCACGCCGTTGACGAGGTCGGCGCGCGGGTTCCAGCGCCGCGCGCGCCAGACCGCGGGGACCGCGGCCCGGTCGGCCGCGACGACGAGCTCGGCCTGGGCGAGCATGCGTCGGTGCGCGCGCGTCACCCGGCGCGCGGCGGCCCACGAGTCGGTCGTCTCCCGCACCGCTCGCAGGGCGGACCGCTCGCCGCGCGCGGCGAGCCCGGCCGGCCGCAGGTCGACGATCGTCACGTCGGCACCGGCAGCGCGCAGGGCGGCCGCGTGCGCCTCGATCGCGTCGTCGGACGCGTGGCGCGCCGCGACGACGAGGACCGTCGTGCTGCTCATGAGTCCTCCCGGGGGCGCAGCGCGGCGACGCGCGGCGCGAGCTGGCGGTCGCGGCGCAGCCGGTCGGCGAGCTCGTCGAGCGCGGCGTGCGTGGTCTCGTCCTGCCGCGCCGCGAGCGTGGCGCTCTCCGCGAGGGCTCGCGCGACCTCGTCGGGCGTGACCTCACGGACCCGGGCGACGAGCGGGTGCTCGGCGAGCACGTCGGTCGTCGCGTTCGCCGGGTCGTGCACCGCGACGATCGGGCGCTTGGTCGCGACGTACTCGTAGACCTTCCCGCTCGTCACGTACCGGCCGGTGCCGAGCGCGAGGACGAGCACGTCGGCGTCGGCGTAGAAGTCCGCGACCTGCGCCTTGGCGACCGGCCCGGCGTACCGGACCCCGTAGCTCGCGGCGTCGGCGAGGATCTCGGCGAGCGGTCCCTGCGGCACCGCGAAGTAGCCGAGGTGACCACCGAGCGTGAGCGTCGAGCCGGCCGGGAGTCGCCCGTCGGACATCGCCGTGCGCCAGCCCTCGAGCAGCTCGGCGAGCGGCACCTTGGGGGTGACCGTCCCGAGGTAGGCGAACCGCAGCGCGCCCGCGTGCGGCGTGGCGGGCGGCACCGGCGGGAGCAGCGCCGGGTCCCAGCCGTTCTCGACGACGACCATGCGCTCGGCGACGGCGGGGAAGCGCTCCGCGTGCCAGTCGCGCAGCGGGCGGTTGACGAACCAGACCTCGCGCGCGTCGGCCAGGAGCGTGGCCTGCCAGCGCGCGACCCGTGAGCGAGGGCGCGTCGTCGTGCGGCCCGAGAACACGTCGAGCGTCCAGGCGTCGCGGTAGTCCATGACGTACGGCACGCCCGTGGCGCGCCACAGGTCGTGCGCGGCCGCGAAGGTCACGTGCGGGTTGGCCGTCGCGAGCGTGAGGTCCACGGGCGTGTCGTCGTGCACGGCGCGCGCGGCCGCCGCGAGCGGGCGGCGCCACGGGCCGTAGGACGGCTCGGGGAACGGCCGCTCGTCGGCGAGGCGTCGCAGGCGGGCCCAGACCGGGGGGAGCGCGACGCGCAGCGCGCCGTACCGGCGCACGTCGGTGTCCTGCGCGGGCCAGGCGAACGGGATGCGCCGCACGACGACACGCGGGTCGACCCGCTCCTCGAGCGACGCGTCGGCGCCCGTGTAGCGCTCGAACGTCTCGCGCGACGCGGTGACGACCGTGACGTCCCAGCCCGCAGCGGCGAAGGCGTTGACGGTCGCGAGCGCGCGGTACACGCCCCCGGCCCGCGAGGGCGGGAAGCCCCACGCGAGGTAGAGCAGGTGCGGCGGTCTGGTCATCATCCCTCGTGGTGCGCGCGGTCGGGCCGCCCACGAGGTTACGCGACCTGAGGTGCGGCGGGACGGGTCGTTCGACGGCGCCGTCCCGTGCCCGAGGATCGGGGAGGATGGTCGCCGGGCCCGCGACCGACGGGCGACGACGAGCCAGCGACCGGGCGGGCTGAGGAGCGGAGGACGCCGTGGGCGTGGCACGACGAGCGCGCGGGCTGGCCGCAGGCGTGGCGGGGACGCTCGCCGCGCGACGGCACCGGCTGCCGCCCGCGCTCGACCGTGCGCTGGACGCGGCGAAGTGGGCGCGCACGCCCTGGACGGCCGATCCGGCCGACGTCCCGACGCTCGTCTCGCCGCGCTCGGGACGCCCCGCCCGTGTGCTCATCGGTCCCGCGAACTTCGCCGGTCAGGGCCTCGCGTGGGCGTCCGCGCTCGACCGGTCCGGCGTGCCGGCGGTGAGCTGGGCGTTCTCCGCCGACCCGCGGTTCGGCTTCGGCGCCGACCACAGCGCACCCCTGACGCAGGTGCACCGTGCGTCGCGTGCGTACCAGCGCCGGGTCTTCGCGCACGTCGTGGCGACGGTGGAGGCCGTCGTCATCGAGGCGGGCCGCCCGTTGTTCGGCCGGCTGCACGGCTACGACCCGGTGGCCGAGGCGCGAGCGTTGCAGGCGCACGGCGTGCGCGTCGCGTTGCTGTGGCACGGCACCGACATCCGGGTGCCGAGCGCGCACGCCGCCACGCACCCCGACTCGCCGTTCGCACCACCCGACGCCCGCACGCGTGCGCTCGAGGCGGTCGCGCTGCGCAACCGTCGCCGCGCTGCCGCGTTCGACGGCCCCGTGCTCGTCTCGACGCCCGACCTGCTGCCCGGCTGGCCCGGGGCGCTGTGGTGCCCCGTGGTCGTCGACGCCGACGCGTGGGCGAGCGACGCGCCCCTGCTCGCCCGCACCGCACCGCTCGTCGTGCACGCGCCGAGCAACCGCGCGCTCAAGGGCACGGACCTCGTCGAGCGCGCGGTGCGTGCGCTTGAGGCCGACGAGCTCGTCACCTACCGCGCGGTCGCGGGGGTGCCCGCCGACGAGGTCCGCGGCCTGTACTGCGGTGCGGACGTCGTGCTCGACCAGTTCCGGCTCGGCATCTACGGCGTCGCGGCGTGCGAAGCCATGGCCGCGGGACGGCTCGTCGTGAGCCAGGTCGACGCCCAGGTCCGCTCCGCGGTCGCGGCGCTCGGGCCGGAGCTGCCCGTGCGGGAGGCCGCGGCGGACCAGCTCGAGACCACGCTGCGTGCCGTCCTGGCCGACCGGGACGCCGCGCGCGCGCTCGCGGCCCAGGGGCCCGCGTTCGTGCGTGAGCTGCACGACGGCCGACGCAGCGCCTCCGTGCTGCGGGAGGCGCTGCGTCTCGACGAGCCGTCAGGCGACTGACCGGCGGGACGCTGCGGCGTCAGTCCCGCAGAGCCGCGGGCGCGGGCGCGGCGCGACGCTCGTGGGCGGTCGCGACGAGGTCGCGGACCACGGCGTCGGAGACGGCCCCGACGATCTCGGCGTCGGGGAAGCGCTGCGCGAGCCGCCAGGCCAGGGGGAGCGACGCCTCGTCGCCCATGACCACGACGTCGGGCGCGTGCGCGTCGAGCCACGCGGCGTGCTCGTCGAAGACGTAGCGCGCGATCCGGGCCGGGCCGATGTGCGAGTACACGCGGCGGTCGAGCACGGTCTCGACGCGGCGCGCGAGCTGGTAGTGCTTCGACAGGACCTTGCTCGTGAGGTTCACGCCGCGCTGGGCAGGGGCCTTCAGCGGTGTGGAGGTGCCGGCGACGAGCGTGCAGCCGCGCCGCACGCCGCGCACGAGGGTCGACGGGACGACGTCCACGAGCACGTGCGGGACCAGGTGGGCCGGGCCTCGGTGCACGTGCGGGCCGAGGTCGAGCACGTCGACGTTCGGCTCGGTCTGCGGACCGTTGCCCTCGGCGGCGGTGACGAGCGCGACGCGCGCCCCCGCGCGCAGGGCCTCGGACTGCACGCGCACGAGGCGCCGCGCCGCGAGCTGCGTGGTCGCGAGGCACAGCACGAGCGGCGCCTCTGCCGGGGGCGCGGGCACCGGGGGACGGCCCGCGAGCGCGCGGCGCAGGCGCTCGCCGTAGCGGCGCGCGCCGTAGCGCTCGACGAGCACCTCGCGCACGGTCGCGGCGTCGGCCGTCGCGAGCGCGTCCTCGAGGCGGTGCACCGCGGTGACCGTGCTCTGCGCGGTGGCCGGCAGGCCGACGTACTCGGCCATGCCGGAGGCTGCTGCGTCCGAGAGCGTCTCCTGCGGCCCGCTGCTCGTCGTCACCACGACCGGCAGCCCGGACATGGCCGCCTCGACCACGGTCAGGCCGAACGTCTCGAACGCGGACAGGTGCACGAGCACGTCGGCCCGGGCGAAGATGCCCGGCAGGTCGTCGGGGCTGGCCTGCCCGTGGAACGTGACCTTGTCCCCGAGCCCGAGCTCGGCGACCAGCGCGACGAGCTCGTCGCGGTCCGGTCCGCCGCCGACGAGCGTGAGGTGCGCCGTCTCCGGTCGCTCCTGCGCCCACAGCGCGAACGCCCGCACCAGGGTCAGCACGCCCTTGCGCTCGATGAAGTTCCCGACGAACACCCAGTGGTCCAGGCTCGTCGGCGTGCGCTCGCGCAGCGTGAAGCGCTCGTCGTCGACCGGGTTCGCGATGACGCGCACGCGCTGGGCGAGGTCGGGGAACTGACCGCGCACGCGGCGCGCCTCGAGCTCGGACACCGCGAGGTACCACTGCGCACGGCGCAGCAGCTCGGCGTACAGCCGGGCGCCCTCGGGCAGGCGCAGCACGGTGCGCAGGTAGGTCGCGTGCTCGGTCACGACGAGCTGCTGGTCGGGGCGCAGCAGCCCGCTGACCGCCCAGCCCGTCGGCATGCCCACGTGCGCGTGGACGACGTCCGCGTCCCGCAGCTCGGGCAGGTCCGCGCGGCGCAGCGCCTCCCGCTGCGCCCGGGCGGTGTCGACGCGCGGGCTCATCGAGTCGACCGGCATGTCGATACGCACGAGCTCGCCGAGCGGCGTCGTCGTGCGCGTGACTCCCGGCTCCGCGTCCGGTGGCACGTTGCGCACGTGCACGATGGTCGTGAGCTCGGCCGGGTGGCCGAGCGCGGCCACCGACTCCTGGACGAAGATGCCGTCGTACGGCCGGCCCTCGACCGGGTACCACGGTGTGGTGACGACGACTCGCTTGCCCTCAAGCACCGCTGATGACCTCCCGCAGTGCGGCGTCGAGCACACGCACCTGGTTCTCGCGTCGATAGGTGTCCGCATGGGCGCGCGCGGCGGCGTACACCTGCGGGGTCGCGCTGCGCGCGGCGCGCGCGGCCTCGACGAGCGCGTCCGCGACCGCCGGGCCGTCGACCGAGCGCACCGGGAACCACAGCGGGTACCCGCGCATGGGCTCGGTCGCCGCGGTCTCGGGCGTGTGGATCGCGACGACCGGCTTGCCCGTCGCGAGGCACTCGTACGTCTTGCCCGCGGTCACGAAGCGTGACGACGGGATCATCATGAGCAGCACGTCGAGCGACTCGTACGCCGCGCGCACCTCCGCCTTCGCGACGGGTCCCTCGAGGAAGACGCCCGCCTCGGGCCCGGGGATCATCGCGCGCAGCACCTGCGCGTCACGCGGGAAGAACCCGAGGTGGCCGTACAGGTGGGCGGTCGCGCCTGCGAGCTCCGGGTGCGTGCCGAGCGCGAGGTTCCAGCCCTGCCACGTCGCCGCGTGGGGCAGGTGGCTCGTGATCGTCCCCAGGTACCCGAACCGCAGGGGCCGGTCCGCGGGCGGGACCTCCTGCGTGACGTCGCCGAGCAGCTCCGGGTCGAAGCCGTTCTCGACGACGAGCATGCGCTCGGCCGCGCGCGGGTAGCGGTCGGCGTGCCACGCGCGCATCGGCTCGTTGACGTGCACCACGCGCGCCGCCGCCTCGATGAGCGTGCGCTCGGCGGCGACCTCGCGCGAGTCGTCCGGGAAGGCCGGACGCTCGTTGAACTGGTCCAGCGTCCACGAGTCGCGGTAGTCCATGACGTACGGGACGCGGGCGAGGCGGCCGAAGTCGTGCGCCGCCTTGAACGCGGTCCACGGGTTGCCCGTCGCGAGGACCACGTCGATCCGGTTGCGGCGGTGCACGCCCAGCAGGCGCCGCACGACCCCCGGCAGCCACGTCACGTACTTGTCGGGGAACACCTTCTGGCCGATCCGCGCACCCGCCGTCGCGATCAGCGGCATGTCGGCACGCAGGCGCGACATCTTGCGCACGTCGCGCTGCAGGTGCTGCGACGGCACCGCGACACGCTCGACCCGCACGCGGGGGTCGATCGCGGCCAGCAGGCTGTCGTCCCGCGAGCCCGTGATGTCGTCGAAGAACGTCGGGTCGGCCGTCACGACCGTGACGTCCCACCCCATCTCGACGAGCAGGTTCGCGGTCGCGAGCGGTCGGTACACGCCGCTCGCACGCGAGGGCGGGAAGAACATCGCGACGATCGCGATGTGCGGACGTGCGCCGGAGTCGATCGTGGAGGTCACTCGTGTCCCGTCATCCGTGAGGCTGCGTGCGGTCGGGCGTCAGACGCGAGACGCCCGCCCGATCACCGTACGGGTGACCGTGGGCCACAGCGCGGCGTCGGTCACGCCTCGTCCGTCGACGAGCGCGCGCACGCCCGGCAGGTCGGCCTCGCCCAGGGTGCGGTACTCCGCGTGGTCCGCCTGCACGACCGCCGCGTCCACGCTCTCGCCCACGTGGTACGCGTCCAGGCCGAGCGTGGCGAGCTCCCCGTCCGAGTAGAGCGGGTCGTGCACGAGCGGCGTCGCACCGGCCGCGCGCAGCGCCTCGACCGTGGGGAACACGCCCGAGAACGCCGTCTCCTTGACGCCGCCACGGTAGGCGGCGCCCAGCACGACGACGCGCAGGCCGGTGAGCGGGCCCGCCGCGGCCTCGAGCAGCGCGACCGCGTGCGCGGGCATCGCGGCGTTCGCCTCACGCGCCGCGCGCACGACCGTCGCGTCGGGGTCGTTGAACAGGTACAGGCGCGGGTACACGGGGATGCAGTGCCCGCCCACCGCGATCCCCGGCCGGTGGATGTGGCTGTACGGCTGGGAGTTGGACGCGTCGATCACGGCCTGGACGTCGATGCCCTCGCGCTCGGCGAACCGCGCGAACTGGTTCGCCAGGCCGATGTTGACGTCGCGGTAGGTGGTCTCCGCGAGCTTCGCGAGCTCGGCGGCCTCGGCCGAGCCCAGGTCCCAGACGCCGTTCTCCCGCGTGAGGTCGGGACGCTCGTCGAAGTCGAGCACGGCCTCGTAGAACTCGGTCGCGCGCTGCGCACCGCGCTCGGACAGGCCGCCGACGAGCTTGGGGTAGCGACGCAGGTCGGCGAACACGCGACCGGTCAGCACGCGCTCGGGGGAGAAGACGAGGTCGAAGTCGACGCCCTCGGTCAGGCCTGAGACCTCCTCGAGGAGGGGCTTCCACCGCGTGCGCGTCGTGCCGACCGGGAGCGTCGTCTCGTAGGAGACGAGCGTGCCGGGCGTCAGGTGCGCGGCGAGCGAGCGCGTCGCGTCGTCCATCCAGCCGAAGTCGGGCTGCCACGTCGCGTCGTCCACGAAGAGCGGCACGACGAGCACGACGGCGTCCGCGCCGGGGATGGCGTCGGCGTAGTCGGTGGTCGCGCGCAGCCGGCCAGCGGGCACGAGCTCGGTGAGCTTGTCCTGCAGGTGGGCCTCGCCCGGGAAGGGCTCGGTCGCGGCGTTCACCAGCTCCACGACCTGCGGGTTCACGTCGACCCCGACGACGTCGTGACCCTTCGACGCGAACTGGACGGCCAGCGGGAGGCCGATCTTGCCAAGGGCGACGACAGCGATCTTCACAGCATCCTCAAGGGGTGGAGACAGCGGTGGGGGCCGTGCGGATCCCGGCAACCCGGGCGAACGGCCTCCCTATACTAACGACGGCTTCGCCCCGGTCATGGGATCGAATGTCCCCCTGCAGCAGCAGCGATGTCGTGTGCCCCAGGAGGAGGTCGAGTGGTCCAGGCCCGGCCAGCGCTCACACCCGCGGACGTCGACGGGCGGCTCGTCGTGGTGACGCCGTGGTACCCGACGGCCGAGAACCCGTACGGCGGCGCGTTCGTGCGCGAGACGACGCGCGCGCTGCTCGGCGCGTTCCCCGACCCGCTCGTCGTGCATGTCGAGGTGCGCGCGCTCGACGCGGCCCCCGTCGAGCCGTCGCTCGGCGTCGTCGACGGCCTCGAGGTGTTCCACCTGACGGCCCCGATGGACCCGATGACCCCGCGGCACCGCGTCGCCGAGCTCGTGCGCGACGCCCTCGCGCCGTACGCCCCGGTGCTCGCGGCGGCCGCTGTGCTGCACGTGCACGTCGGGATGCCGACCGGCTGGGCGGTCCTCGACCTCGTCGGCGACCGCACGCGCGTCGTCGTGAGCGAGCACGCGTCGTACCTGAACAAGCTGTGGTCCGTGCCGCAGTCCGAGGCGATGTACGCGCGGACCGTGCGTGGCGCGGCGCTCGTCACCGCGGTCGGCGAGGACACGACGCGTGCCGTCCAGCAGCGCTACCCCGAGGTCGCGGACAAGGTCCACACGGTGCCCAACCCCGTCGACGTCGAGCGGTTCGCCCCGCGCGAGCTGCCACCGACGAACCTGCACCGCTGGCTGTACGTCGGCAACCTGCTCGAGGCCAAGGGCGTGCTGCGGCTCGTGCGCGCGTTCGCGGCGTGGCACGCGCAGCGGCCGACCGCGACGCTGACCGTGGCGGGCGGCGGGGTCGACGCCGACCGGGTGAGGGCGCTCGCGGACGAGCTCGGGGTCGGTGCCGCGGTGCGGCTCGTCGGCCGGGTCGCGCCCGCGCAGGTCGGCGCGCTCTACCAGGACGCGGACGTGCTCGTGCACCTGTCGGTCTCCGAGACGTTCGGGCTCACGGCCGTCGAGGCGCTCGCGAGCGAGCTGCCCGTCGTCGCGACCGCGACGCGCGGCGGCACGCGCACGCTCGACGTCGCGCAGGACGAGGACATGGCGCGGCTCGTGCCCGTCGGGGACGGCGTCGAGGACGTGATCGCCGCGGTGCGCGAGCTCGAGGAGCGGCGGGCGAGCGCGCGCCCGGGCCTCGTGCGCGCCGACCTCGCCGTGCGGTTCGGCACCCGGCCGGTCGGTGACGTGCTGGCGGCGGCCCTGCGCGGCGAGCCCGTCGACGAGCCCGACCCCGACGCCCCGCTCGTCGTCGCGGTCGCGCTGCACGGCTCGGCGCTGCCCGGCGCGGTGCGCGTCGTGCGTGACGCGGTGCGCCGCGGTGCGCGCGCGGTGCTGATCGCCGACGGGGCCGACCGTCTGGAGCTGGACCGTCGCGTGCAGCGGCTGGACGTCGCGCCGATCCGTGCGGGCCTGCTCAGCCACCGGCTCGAGGGGTGGGTCCTGGACGGCGTGCCGCGTGCGCTGATCGGCGCGACGCGCCCCGTCGCCCGCCGCGCGGGGCGCGAACGGGTGGTCGATGCCGCTCTCCAGCGCCAGCAGCGACTCAGCACGCGCTGGAAGACGGCCGTGGGTGGCCCCGGGCACGCGCGGATCGACCCGGGCGCGCTCGCCCGCGTCGTGACGAGGGAGGCCGGCCCGCTCGTGGCGGGTGCGGCGCTCGTGACCTGGGGACACGTGCGGGGGAGGCCGCTCGCGGAGCGCATCGCCGCGGGCAGCCCCGGCGCGGTGGTGGTGCAGGACGCCGACCTCGAGGTCGTCTCGCGGGTGGTCCAGCGGGCCTGAGACCCGCTCCACGACGCGGCGCGCCGACGGTCCGCGAAACGTGCACGTGTGACAGGTGTGAATTACTGTGACGGCGGTTCGGGCCCTTCCTCCATGCCCGGATCACCCGACGTCGGCAGTGAAGGGCACCTCGATGCGACCTCGCCGAGCACGCGTACCGCAGGCGGTCGGCCGGCCCCTGCTCGCCGGTGCGGTCGCGACCGCGCTCGTCGTGACCCTCGCGCCCGCGGTGTCCGCCGCACCCCCTGTCTCGACGGCGGACGCGGCCACCACGTTCGTCCCGCAAGCACCCGACGCGCCCGTCTCGACGACCACCGTGCCGCTCGCCGCCGGCGTCGACGCCACGAGCCGGGCCTCGCTCGCGCTACCCGTCGAGATCGACGAGGAGCACGCGGGCCACGCCGGCAGGCTCGCCGTGCTGACCCCGGCCCGCGCCACCACGGACTTCGACGTCGTCGGGGTGACGTGGGCGACGGGTGCGGACGTCGAGCGTGTGCTGGTGCGCACGCGGCACGACGACTCGTGGTCGAGCTGGGCCGAGCTCGAGATCGATCCCGAGGCGCCCGACGCGGGCACCGCCGAGGCCGCGCACGCGCGTCCCGGCACCACGCCGTACGTCCGCACCGGCGCCGACGGGCTCCAGGTGCGCGTCGAGACCGCCAGCGGCATCGCGCCCACCGGGCTCGCCGCGACGCTCGTCGACGCGGGCGTCGAGGACCTGGCCGACGCCACGGTCTCCTCGGTGCCCGACACCGCGGCGCGCGCCGACGCCGGGGTCGAGGACGGCACCGAGGTCGAGGACGGCACCGAGGAAGGTGTCGAGGCCGCGAGCGCCGGCGTGAGCCCGTCGCGGCTGCGGCCCGCGCTCGTGACGCGTGCGCAGTGGCACGCGGACGAGTCGATCCGCAAGCCGATCGACTGGAGCTCGACCATCCAGGCAGCGGTCGTGCACCACACGGTCAACGCCAACGGCTACTCGCGGGCCCAGGCTCCCGCGCTCGTGCGCGGCATCTACGAGTACCACGTGAAGGGTCGCGGCTGGAGCGACGTCGGGTACCACTTCCTCGTCGACCGGTTCGGCACCGTGTACGAGGGGCGCAAGGGCTCGATCGACCAGATCCCGCTGGGCGTGCACTCGGGCGGCTTCAACACGAACACCATCGGCATCGCGATCATCGGCGACTTCACCGGCACCACGCCGCCCGACGCAGCGCTGCGCTCGGTCGCCCAGGTCGCGGCGTGGAAGCTCGCGACGTTCGCGCGCGACCCCCTCGGCACGACCGTGCTCACGGCGCGCGAGGGCAGCACGCACCCCGTGCGCAAGCCCGGCTGGACCGGTTCGCTGCCCGTGATCATGGGCCACCGGGACGTCGCCTCGACCGCGTGCCCGGGCCAGCGGACGTACGACCGGCTGGGCACGATCCGCTCCTACGCCGCTGACCAGGTGCAGCGCGTCGAGTCGCGCGGCCGGACCACGTGGGCGTCGCCGGGGGACCCCGTCGTCGCCCAGGCCTACAACGCGTCGACGACGAGCTGGTCGGCGACCGTGCGCTCGGCGTGCTCCGGGACGGTCGTGCGGCGGCTGTCCGGCAGCGGCCGCGGCTGGGTCGACGTCGCGTGGGACGGCAACCGCGACAGCGGCGCGCGCGCACCCGCGGGCATCTACCGGATCACGACGACCAGGCACGGGCTGACCGACACCGTGTGGGTCGAGCGGCTGCCCTCGGGCGGGTACGGCAAGGAGACGTGCGGGCTGTCGCGCTGGGGCGGGTCGGACCGGTGGGCGACGGCTGTCGCGCTCGGCGGTGCGGGCTCGTCGAGCTCGGACGAGGTCGTGCTGGTCGCCGGGACGCAGGCGTCGATCGTGGACGGCCTGGTCGCGGGTCCGTTCGCCGCGTCCCGCAAGGCACCCGTGCTGCTCTCGGCGCGCGACGCGCTCCCGGCGGCGACCCGGGCCGAGATCATCGCGCGAGCGCCGTCACGCGTGTGGCTCGTGGGTGGGACGGGTGTGCTGGGGACGGCGCTGTCGCGTGAGCTTCGCCGCCTGGGCGTCGACGACGTGGAGCGCCTCGCGGGCGACGACCGCTACGCCACGGCCGCCGCGGTGGCCCGCGCGATGCCGGCGTCGTCGCAGGCCGTGCTCGCCTCCGGCGAGCAGGCGCACCTGGTCGACGCGGCCGCCGCGGGTGGCGCCGCCGCCGCGACCGACCAGCCCGTGCTGCTCACGACGCGCAAGAAGCTCCCGACCGCGACGCGCAGCGCGATCATCGCCCGCAAGGTCACGCGCACGACGATCGTCGGTGGGACCGGCGCGGTCTCCGGCGCGACGGCCGAGCAGGTCGAGTTCGTCACCAAGGGCACGGTCGTGCGCTACGCGGGCGACGACCGGTACGGCACCGCGCTCGAGACCGCGAAGGGCTTCGCCGACCGCGTCGGCACGCGCCGCGTGGTCGTCGCGGCGGGCAAGGACGCGCACCTGATCGACTCCGTGACAGCCGGTGCGCTCGGCCGGCTCGTCGTGCTCGTGCCCGGTGCGAGCAGCCACACCGCGGTGCAGTCCTGGCTGACCTCGGTCGGGACGACCACCCTCGACCTCGCCGGCGGCCCGGGGGCGATCACCCCTGCGACGGCACGACTCCTGATCGGCGCGGTGAGATGACCCCAACGCACCAGGCGACGACCGGACGCGGTCGCCGCGGACTGCGGGGCGCGCTCGGGCGCGTCGCCGCGTGGGCGATCGGCGCTCTCGTCGTCGGCCTCGCCGCGACCCCGGCGGCAGCGGCGACCGTCCCCGCCGAGGCGCCCCGCGCGCGGGCGGCGGCCGTCCCGTCGACGTTCACGTTCTCGGGGAGCGGCTGGGGCCACGGCCTGGGCATGTCCCAGTACGGCGCCTATGGCATGGCGCTCGACGGGTACTCGGGTGCGGGCATCCTCGAGCACTACTACGAGCCCGCGACGGTCGCGCGCCGCGCCGACGACCCGCAGATCCGCGTCCAGGTGCTCACGGGCGTCCGCTCGGTCACGGTCTCGCGTGACTCCGCGACCACGTGGACGCTCGGCACGGCTCCGAGCACGACCCGCTCGATCACGGCGAGCTCGCTGACCTTCACGTACTCCAACGCGAGCGGGACGGGCCGCGTGGTGGTGGTCGCCGACGGCGTCGAGTACCGCACGAACCCGACCACGTGGTCCGAGCTGCGGCTGAGCTGGTCGGGTGGCGTGGTGAGCGTGCCGTGGGCCAATGCGGGCAGCGGCGCGGTCCGGTACGCGCGCGGCATGCTGTCGTTCGGGCCGCTGGGTGGCGGGACGAACGTCGTCAACACGCTCCGGCTCAACAGCGAGTACCTCTACGGCATCGCGGAGATGCCCGCGTCGTGGCCCTCCGCGGCGCTGCAGGCCCAGGCGATCGCCGCGCGCACGTACGCCTACCGCAAGGTCGAGGCGGGCGTGCGCTCGGGGCTCAACGCCCACCTGACCGACGAGACGACGGACCAGAAGTTCACCGGCTGGAACAAGGAGAACGAGCCGGGCTACGGCAAGTACTGGGTCGCGGCGGTGAACGCGACGCGCACCAAGGACGGTGCCCAGGTCGTCGTGGCGCCCGGGGGCAAGCTCGCGGAGACGTACTACTCGTCGTCCACAGGCGGCCGCACCACGAACTCCGAGGACGTGTGGGGCAGCGCGACCCTGCCCTACCTGCGGACCCGCGACGACAAGTGGTCCGTCGACTCGCGCGTGCGCAACCCGTACGCGAGCTGGCAGGCGACGTTCACCCAGGCGCAGGTCCGCGCGAAGTTCCCGACGCTGCCTGACGTCGCCACGCTGAAGGTGACCCAGCGCGCGAGCTCGGGCGCGGTGATGCAGCTGCGGGCGACGTCCTCGAGCGGCAAGAGCGCGAACCTGCTCACGAAGACGACGACCGACGGCGTGCGGACCAGGATGGGCCTGCGGTCCGCCTACTTCTCGGTGGGCTCGTTGTCGGCGGTCCAGCGCCTGGCGGGGGACGACCGCTACGCCACGGCTGCCGCGATCGGACGCGCCGCGTACCCGAGCGGGACCGAGGTCGTGATCGTCTCGGGTGAGCAGAGGTCGCTCGTCGACGGGCTCGTCGCCGCACCGTACGCCCGCACGCTCAAGGCGCCGGTGCTCCTCGCGACGAGCACGACGGTGCCGCAGGCCACGCTCGACGAGCTCGCGCGCAGGGGCGCGACGCGCGCGACTCTCGTCGGCGGCACGGGCGTGCTCGGCTCGAAGGTCGTCACCACGCTGCGCAAGGCGGGCCTGGAGGTCACGCGCCTCGCGGGCGACGACCGCTACGCGACGGCCGCCGCGGTGGCGCGGGCCTTCGGCAAGGCGACGAACGTCGTCGTCGCGTCCGGTGTCGCGGCGAACCTCGTCGACGCCGCCGCCGCCGGGGGACCGGCCGCGGCGACCGGGCAGCCGATCCTGCTGGTGCCCCGCAACGCGGTGCCCGCCGTCACCCAGGACGCGCTGACCGCGCTCGGGGCGAGGTCGGCGGTCGTCGTGGGCGGCACGGGCGTCGTGACGGCCGACGTCACGGCCGCGCTCGGGGCTGCGGGCCTGACGTTCTCGCGGCTCGCGGGCGACGACCGCTACGCGACGGCCGCCGCGGTCGCGACGGCCTACGAGTCGCGTGTCGGGACGGGGGCCGTGCTGCTCGCCTCCGGCAAGGACGCCAACCTTGTCGACTCGCTCACGGGCGGTGTGCTCGGACGCCTCACGCTGCTCACCGCGGGTTCGAGCGCGCCACCGCCCACGGTCGCGTGGCTCGCGGCGCGGCAGGTGCCCCAGCTGTTCGTCGCGGGAGGAGTGGGCGCGGTGCCCGACGCCGTGGTCCAGGTCCTGCGGTGAGGGTGCTGAGCGTCGTCGGCGCGCGCCCCCAGTTCGTCAAGCTCGCGCCCGTCGCGGCGGCGTTCGAGGAGGCGGGGATCGAGCACGTGATCGTCCACACGGGGCAGCACTACGACCCCGAGCTGTCCGACGTGTTCTTCGCGGACCTGCGGATCCCCGCGCCCGACGTGCACCTCGCGGTCGGGTCGGGCTCGCACGGCGCGCAGACCGGCGCGATGCTCGGCCCGCTCGAGTCGGTCATGGACGAGCAGCGGCCCGACTGGGTGCTCGTCTACGGCGACACGAACTCGACGCTCGCGGCCGCGCTCGCCGCGGTCAAGATCCACCTCCCGCTCGCCCACCTCGAGGCGGGGCTGCGCTCGTTCAACCGCCGCATGCCCGAGGAGCACAACCGCGTGCTCACGGACCACGCCGCGGACCTGCTGCTCGCACCGACCCAGGTCGCGGTCGACCACCTCTCCGCCGAGGGGCTCGCGGCGCGCACGGAGCTCGTCGGCGACGTCATGACCGACGTGTGCTTCCGCGTGCGGGACGCGGTCCTCGCGGCCGGGACGCGGGTGGCAGGCGCGCCCGTGGGGGAGCACGTCGTCGCGACCATCCACCGCGCGGAGAACACCGACGACCCCGTGCGGCTCGCGGCGATCGTCGGCGCGCTCGCCCGGCTGCGCGTGCCGGTGCTGCTCCTGGCGCACCCCCGGTTGCGGGCGAAGGCCGCAGCCCAGGGGATCGCGCTGGACCAGGGCTCGATCGTCGTGGCGGACCCGCTGCCGTACCACGAGATGGTCGCGGCCGTCCTCGGAGCGAGCGCCGTGGTGACAGACTCAGGGGGACTGCAGAAGGAGGCCTACCTCCTCGGGCGCCCGTGCACCACGCTGCGCACCGAGACCGAGTGGGTCGAGACGCTCGAAGGGGGCTGGAACATGCTCGTGCCGACCATCGCGGAGCTCGCGCGGCTGGACGAGGTCGTCCTGCGCGGAGCCGGTGCGCTGCCGCAGGCGACGCCGTACGGGACGGGTGACGCCGCCCGGCGGGTCGCCGCCGTGCTGCAGGAGCGTCGACCGTGACCGCGCGCAGGCGGTTCCTCGGTGCCGGCGCGCTCGCCGCGCTCGTGGTCGCGGGGCTCGTCGCCCCGGCGGCGGCCGCCCCGACGTCGCCGGACGGAGCAGGACCGGACGGCGCAGGGCCGGACTCCGCGGTCGCGGCCCTGGCTGCCACGCCCCGCGGTGCGGTGCCGGCCGCGGCGGGGGACCTCGTCATCGCGGGACGGGGGTTCGGGCACGGCATCGGGCTCTCGCAGTACGGCGCCAAGGGCCGGGCCGAGAAGGGCCAGTCCGCGCAGAAGATCGCCGCGATCTACTACCCGGGCACCTCGCCCGCGCGGCTGTCGGACACGCGCTCGATCGACGTGTGGCTGCGCGGTGACACCGACGGCAAGCTCGACGTCGTCGCGGAGTCGGGCCTGCGTCTGCGCGGCTCCGACCCGACGAAGGGCACCGCAGGATCGCTCGTCGCGCTGCCGACCACGGTGAAGAGCGGGACCCGCACCGTCACGCCCGCGCGGTGGCGCGTGAGCCGGCTCAGCTCCGGCTGGCGGCTGCAGGCCAGCGCGGGCGGCAAGTGGACCACCTTGACGAGCACCGCGATCGCACGCACGCTCGCCAACGCGAAGCGGGTCACCGTCTCCGACTCCGACCTGACGGTCCGCAACGTCGTCGGCAGCACCGCGAACGAGTACCTGGGGTCGCTCAACGCGGACCTCACGGACCCCGCGACGCGCGCGGTCAGCGTGACGCTGACGTCGAGCTACCGGTCCTACCTGCGCTCGGTGGTGCCCGCCGAGATGCCGTCCTACTGGCACGCCCAGGCGCTCGGTGCGCAGGCGATCGCCGCACGCACGTACGCGTCCTACGAGCAGTCAGGCGGCTACCGGCCGTGGTGGTGGGACACGTGCGACACGACGTCCTGCCAGGTGTTCAAGGGCGCCGCGTCGTACGACCTCAAGGGCCGCCGGACGGCGACGCACACGACGGCCGCCACGGACGCGGCCGTGAAGGCGACCGCCGGACTCATCCGCACCTACGGGGGCAAGCCCGCGTTCACGCAGTTCAGCGCGTCGAACGGCGGCTACTCGGTCGCCGGCTCCCAGCCGTACCTCAAGGCCAAGCCGGACCCGTACGACGCGTTCACGTGGAACCTCACGGTCAGCAAGGCGACGCTGGCCGCGGCATACCCGTCGGTCGGCACGGTGACCTCGGTCAGCATCACGCGGGACGGCAAGGGTGCCTACGGCGGCCGCGCGACGTCGGTGAAGCTCACGGGCACGGGCGGCACGACGACCGTGAGCGGCGACGCGTTCCGGATCGCGCTCGGCCTGCGGTCGACCCTGTTCACGGTGACCGTCCAGCGCTGACCACCCGCACGACGAACGCCCGGCCCCGCGGGGGGACCGGGCGTTCGCCGTACGGATGCTCAGACGAGCTGCTGCGTGGTGCCCGACGCGGCCGAGGCGAGCACGGCCTCCGCGACGCGCACGGTCGCGAGGCCGTCCTGCATCGTGACGATGTCGACCTCCTTGCCGAGCACCGCGTCACGGAACGCCTCGTGCTCGGTGCGCAGCGGCTCGGGCTTCGGGATCGCGAAGCGGACCACGTCGCCCTCGCTCACGCCACGGAACTTCGCGATCGACTCCCACGTCGTGGGGACCGTGCCGTTCGCGTAGAACGTCAGGTCGGCGGTGAGGGTGTCCGCGACGAACGCTCCGCGCTCACCGGTCACGACCGTCACGCGCTCCTTGAACGGCGACAGCCAGTTCACCAGGTGGCTGGTCACGGTGCCGTCGGCGAGCTTGCCGACGACCGCGACCATGTCCTCGTGCTGGCGCCCGCTCTGCAGCGACGTCTGCGCGGCGACGGACACGAACGGCGACTGGGTGACCCACGCGGTCAGGTCGATGTCGTGGGTCGCGAGGTCCTTGACCACGCCGACGTCGGCGATCCGGGCCGGGAACGGCCCCTGGCGGCGCGTAACGACCTGGTAGACGTCACCGAGGTCGCCCGCCGCGAGCCGCTCGCGCAGGTTCTGCAGGGCCGGGTTGTAGCGCTCGATGTGGCCGACGGCCCCGACGAGCCCGCGCGACGCGAACGCGTCGGCGACGCGCTGCGCGGACGGGGTGTCGGGTGCCAGCGGCTTCTCGACGAGCGCGTGCACGCCCGCCTCCGCGAGCGTGATCGCGATCTGCTCGTGGTAGGTCGTGGGCACCGCGACCGTCACGTAGTCGACGCCGGCCGCGATGAGGTCCTCGACCGAGCTGCCGACCGGCAGGCCGTTGGCGACGCCGTGCGGGTCGCCCGCGGGGTCCGCGACGGCGACGAGCTGGACGCCCGGCAGCGAGCGCAGCACGCGCGCGTGGTGGCGCCCCATCATCCCCAGGCCGATGAGCCCGGCGCGCAGGTCGGCCATCAGGCACCCGCCTTCGCGACTGCGTTGACCCCGGCGACGATGCGCTCGAGGTCGTCCTGGCTCAGCGACGGGTGGACGGGCAGCGACAGGACCTGCGCGCACGCCTCGCGCGTGACCGGGAGGTCGAACTCCAGGCCGAACGAGGGGAGCTGGTGGTTCGGGATCGGGTAGTAGACGCCCGACCCGACGCCGTGCTCCTCGAGCAGGGCCTTCGCGAAGCCGTCTCGGTCCTGGGGGACGCGGATCGTGTACTGGTGCCACACGTGCGTCGCGCCGTCGGCGACGTGCGGGACGCCGACGCCCTGCAGGTTCGCGGACAGGAACTCGGCGTTCGCCTGACGCTGCTGCGTCCAGGCGGGGAGCTTGCCGAGCTGAACGCGGCCGATCGCGGCGTGCACGTCGGTCATGCGCGCGTTGAAGCCGACGACCTCGTTCTCGTACCGCTTCTCCATGCCCTGGTTGCGCAGGAGCTGGACCTGGCGGACGACCTCAGGCGTGGCGCACGAGACCATGCCGCCCTCGCCCGACGTCATGTTCTTGGTCGGGTACAGCGAGAACATGCCGAACGTGCCGAACGAGCCGACGGGTGCGCCGTTCCAGGTCGCGCCGTGCGCCTGCGCGGCGTCCTCGAAGAGCTGCACGCCCCGGGCGGCGGCGAGCGCGCCGAGCGCGGTCATGTCGGCCGGGTGGCCGTACAGGTGCACCGGCATGATCGCCGCGGTGCGCTCGGTGATCGCGGCCTCGACCGAGGCGGCGTCCAGGCAGTAGGTGTCCGGGTCGATGTCCGCGAACACGGGAGTCGCACCCGTCAGGGCGACCGAGTTGGCCGTCGCGGCGAACGTGAACGACGGGACGATCACCTCGTCGCCCGGGCCGATGCCGGCCGCGAGCAGGCCGAGGTGCAGGCCCGTCGTGCCCGAGCTCACGGCGACGCACGCGCGTCCGCCGACGAGCTGCTCACCGAACTCGCGCTCGAACGCCGCGACCTCCGGGCCCTGCGCGATCATCCCGGAGCGCAGCACGCGGTCGACCGCCGCGCGCTCCTCGTCGCCGATCAGCGGCTTGGCCGCGGGGATAGTCGTTCCGCTCATGCGTGCAGCTCCTCGTCCGCCGACGCGCGACGCGTCAGCACACCCTCGTGCTCGTCGTACCGCTCGCCCGTGGCGGGGCAGAGGTACGTGCCATCTCCTTGGTCCTGCAGCGGGACGCCGGCGCGGCCGACCCACTTGAGCCGACGTGCCGGCACCCCTGCGACCAGCGCGTAGTCCGGGACGTCCTTCGTGACGACCGCTCCCGCGGCCACCGTCGCCCACCGCCCGACGGTCACGGGCGCGATGCACACGGCCCGCGCTCCCACGGAGGCGCCCTCGCGCAGCGTCACGCCGACGGCCTGCCAGTCGTGCGCGCTCTTGGGCGTGCCGTCCGGGTTCACCGCGCGCGGGAACTCGTCGTTCGTGAGCACCGCGGCCGGTCCGACGAACACGCCGGGCTCCAGCACGGCGGGCTCGTACACCAGCGCGTAGTTCTGCACCTTGCAGTTGTCGCCGACGCTCACGCCGGAGCCGATGTAGGCGCCGCGACCGATCACGCAGGACTCGCCGATCGTGGCCCCGTCGCGCACCTGCGCCAGGTGCCAGACCGAGGACCCGTCACCGACGGTCGCCGTCGGGTCGACGTCCGCGGACGCCATGATGCGTACGTTCACCAGCCAGCTCTCCGCTCGGGGGTGCTCCGGCGACGGCCGGACCTGGCACAGCCTACCGACGGCGCAGGGGCCCACGGGGACGGGAGTCCCAGGCGCTGCGACCGACGGAAGTCGGATTCGTCACGTCGTGCCGAGCACGGTGCGCGTGATGCGCTCGCCGGCCACGAGGCGTGCGAGCTCGTCGGCGGACCCGGGCTGCGCGAGGTGCGTGGCGCGTGCGGGGGAGAGCAGGACGAGCGAGCCGTCGCCGGCGAGCGTGCGGCACACGTCGCGCAGCCAGCCCGCGACGTCGGGTGACGCGCCGAGCAGGACGCGCTCGCGCTCGTCGTCCGACGTCCACCACCCGGCCAGCTCGGCGTGCGTGACAGGAGTGCCTGCCGTGCCGAGCGCGGTCTGCGCCGCCTCGGCGGGCGGGACCCAGCCGAGGCGGTCGCCGTAGGTCATGACCGCTGCGGCGGCGTCGATCCCGCCGGGTGGCACGGGGTCCGGAGCGCGGCGTGCGAGCGCCGCGAGGGTCACGACGACGAGCGCGGGACCGCGACCGGTCGCGGCGGACGGGTCGGGCCGGGACGTCACGACGACGTCCGGCTCGACCTCGTCGGTCCCGACGACCGCGCTCGCGCCCGCGCGCCACGTCGCGAGCGTCCACAGCACGGTCCGCCAGTGCGCCGGCAGGTCGAGCGCGACCCGGGTCCCGGGGCCGACGTCGAGCTCCTCGACGAGGAGGTTCGTCGTCTTGTTCACCCAGTTCTCCAGCACGGCCCCGGAGAGCTCGACCCGCTCGCCGTCGTCGCCGTACCACGTGAGCCGCGGACGGCCCGGATCGGCGGTCAGCAGGCGCAGGAGCGTGTCGACGTCGGGAGGCGCGGACGGACGCGTCGAGGTCATGCGCGCCACCCTAAGCGCCACGTCGACACGCTTCGGCGGTCCGATCGACAGAAGTTCACCCGACAAATCGGGACAACTACCACGGCTCCGGTTGACGGGCGCGAACGACACGCGTGTAATTCAGATTGTCCGAAGACATCCGAGCGCGAGCACCACGGCGCGGCCGCCCCGACCGTCCCATGACGGTACCGAACGGGGCAGTCGCTCAGGTCGAGCCTTGACCGAGAACCAGCATCTGCCGGAGGCACGCATGTGGAACCTGCTCGACGGTGACGGGGCCACCTCCGAGTTCCCCTCTGACGCGCACCGCCAGGCGGCGCCCGTCTCCCAGACTCCTTCGAACGTCCTGTCGCTGTTCGGCACCCCGGACGACGACGGGCCCATGGGGTGGCAGGAGCGCGCGCTGTGCGCCCAGACCGACCCCGAGGCGTTCTTCCCCGAGAAGGGCGGCTCGACGCGCGAGGCCAAGAAGGTCTGCACGGGCTGCGACGTCCGCAGCGAGTGCCTCGAGTACGCGCTCGCGAACGACGAGCGGTTCGGGATCTGGGGCGGTCTGTCCGAGCGCGAGCGTCGCAAGCTCAAGCGTCGCGTCGTCTGAGCGTTCGTCTTCCCAGGGTCGATCGTCCGCGGAGCCGTCACGACGACGTGACGGCTCCGTCGCCCGACCCTGACGTCCGGTCGGGGCGGCGTGGCGAGTCGCTCCCCGCGCGGCGCGGCCGGGCGTGCATCATGGCTCGAGCATGAATGCGACCCTCCCGCCCGTGGACCACCCGACGACCGCGGCGATCCCGACGACGACGTCGGTGACCGCCGTCCTCGTGACCCGCGGGACCACCCCGTACCTCGCGACGACGCTCGCGGCGCTCGCCGGCCAGGCGCGCCGACCGGCACGCGTCATCGTCGTCGACGTCGCCGAGCGCCACGCCACGGCCGACCCGCTGCCGCTCGTCGTCGAGCGCGCGTTCGCGGTCGTGGGGGGCGGGACGCCCGACCTGCGCGTCGTCGAGGCCCCGGGAGCGCGCACCTTCGGCCAGGCTGTGAGGGCCGCGCTCGCGTCCGACGACGGCCCCACCACCGCCTGGCTGTGGCTCCTGCACGACGACAGCGCACCCGAGCCGACCGCGCTCGCCGAGCTCTCGCGCGCGGTCGCGCGCGCGCCGTCCGTGGTCGTCGCGGGCGTCAAGCAGCACACCTGGACCGAGCCGGTGCGCCTCATCGAGGTCGGCATCCGCACCGCGCGGTCGGGACGCCGGATGACGGACGTCGAGCCGGGCGAGCTGGACCAGGGCCAGCACGACGCGCGTGAGGACGTGCTCGGCGTCGGTCTCGCGGGTGCGCTCGTCCGTCGCGACGTGTGGGACGAGCTCGGCGGCCCGGATCCCGTGCTCGGCCCCTACGGCGACGGGCTCGACCTGTCGCGCCGTGCGCGCCTCGCGGGCCACCGCGTGGTCGTGGTCCCCGCCGCGGTCGTGCGGCACGCGCAGGCGGGGTACCTCGGGCTGCGCTCGGTCTCCCCGTCGGGCGTGGACGACGACGGCGACGGCGAGGACGACAGCGCCGACCCGCGCCGCTCGTTCGCCGCGCGCCGCCGCGCGCTGACGCACCTGCGGCTCGTCACCGGGCCGTGGGTGCTCCTGCCCGTCGTGGTCGTGCTGGCGCTCGTGAGCGCCGTCGTCCGTTCGCTCGTCCAGGTCGCGGCCAAGCAGCCGGGGCTCGCGGTCGACGAGCTGCGTGGCCCGCTCGCGGCGCTCGCCCGGCCGGGCGCGGTGGTCGCGGCTCGGCGTCGCGCGCGTGCCACCCGCCGCCTGCCCCGACGTGCGCTGCGGCCGCTGCAGGCCACCTGGCGCGAGGTGTGGCGCCAGGGACGTGACCGGCGCCTGGCCCGACGTGAGGAGCGGCGCGTCGTCGTCGCGCCGTCCGAGCTCGAGCTGCGCGAGCTCGCGGCGCTGGCCACGCGACGGCGCGCAACCCTGGCTGCGGTGACGGTCGCGCTCGTCGCGATCTCGACGGTCGCGTTCGGTCCGCTCGTGGCTGCGGTGGGACGCGGTGCGCGGCTCGTCGGCGGCGCGCTGCTGCCGCTCGCCGAGACGGTCGGCGACCTGTGGGCGGCGGCCACGTCCAGCTGGGTCTCGGGTGGGGTCGGTGCGCCGGGTCCTGCGGACGCGCTGCTCGGCGTGCTCGTCGTGCCCGCGACGCTCGCGGGCGGCCGGCCCGACCTCGGCGTCGCGCTCGTCGTGCTCGGCTCGGTGCTGCTCGCGGGGCTCGGCGCCTGGGTGGCCGCGGGCGCCGCGACGCGGTCGGTGACGCTGCGTGCGTGGGCCGCGGTCGTCTGGGCGGGTGCCCCCGCGCTGCTGCTCGGGGTCGGCGACGGCCGGATCGGCCCCGTGCTCGCGCACGTGCTGCTGCCCTGGGTCGCGCTGGGCCTCGCCCGGGCCGTCGGCGTCCAGCGCGTCGACCTCGTCCTGTCCGGCGTCGCCACCGCCCGCCGCGAGGCCCGCGCGGAGCACGACGAGCGCGCGGCGGTCGGCGACGCACCACCCACCCACGCCTCCGCGCCGTCCGACACGGGCCACGACGCGACGACCGACGACCGGCCGGCCCACGACGGGCGCGACGACGACGGGTCGACCGACGACAGGCCCTCCGCCGACGGGTCGACGAACAGCGGGTCGACGAACGACGGGTCGACGAACGGCGGGTCGACGGACGAGGGGTCCACCGCGGAGGAGACCGGGCCGGCTGCCTCCGACTGGGTCGGCGCCGCACGCCCGACCGGGTCGCTCACGGCCGCCGCCGCAGGCGCGCTCGCGCTCGCGGGCGTCGTCGCGGGCGCACCGTCGTTGCTCGTGCCCTGCATGCTCGCGGTGCTCGGCGCGGCCGCGTGCGCGCAGCGCAACCGACGTCGGCTCCTCCTGATGCTCGTCCCCGCACTGGTCGTCGCCGGGCCGCTGCTCGTCGAGGCGGCGTCCCGCGGGACGGCCGGGCTGCGCCTGCTCGTGGCCGACCCGGGCCTCGCGGTCGCCACCGTGCCGGAGGGGCCGCTCGCGCGCCTGCTCGGGCTGCCGTCCGCCGCGGCGGCGCTCGTGCCGGAGTCCGTGCCCGACGGCCTCGTCCGCGCGTGGCCACTCGCGCTCGGCGCCGTCGTGCTCGTGGTCGCCGCGCTCGCGCTGCTGCGGGGGAGCGTGGCCCGTGCGGTCCGGCTCGGCTGGGCGGTGGCCGCGCTCGGCCTCGCGACCGCGACCGTGGTCGCGCGCGTCCCGGTCGGGCTCGACGACGGCGTCGCCGCGTACGGCTGGACCGGGCCCGCGCTGTCGCTCGCGATGCTCGGGCTGCTCGTGGCCGCGCTGCTCGGCGCGGACGGGGTGCTCACGCGTCTCGCGCGCCACTCGTTCGGCTGGCGGCAGCTCGTCGTGGGCGTGGTGACGCTCGCCGCCGTCGTCGTGCCCGTCGCGTGGCTCGGGGGCTGGAGCGTGCAGGCGCGCGACGGCACCGCGCTGACGGCACGGGCGCTCGAGCGCACCGTGGTGCCCGCGGTCGGGCGCCAGGCGCAGGGCTCGTCGAACGCGTCGCGCATCCTCGCGCTGGCGAGCGACCCCGGCGACGACGCCGTGACCTGGCAGCTGCTGCGCGCGGACGGACCGCAGCTCGTCGACCTCGCGGCGACCGTCGCGACGCTCGAGCTGACGGGGACCGGAGACGAGCCGCGCGTCGCGGAGCCCGACGCGGCCACCCAGGAGATCGACACGCTGGTCGCCCGCCTCGCGACGGGTGCGAGCGGTGACGTCGCGGGTCCGCTCGCCGCGCTCGCGGTGGGCGACGTGCTCGTCCCGGTGCTGCCCACCCACCTGTCCGACGACGACGAGGCCGCGGCCGACCGTGCGCGCGACGCGCTCGTCGGCGAGCTCGACGCGACGGCGGGCCTGGAGCGCGTCACGCAGAACGCGTCCGGCATCCTGTGGCGCGTCCAGCCCGCCGCGCCGACCGGCGGCGGCGAGCCCGTGCCGGTCGACCCCGCGTGGGCGCGGCTGGTCGCGTCGGGCGGCGACGTCACCGACCCGGCGTCGGCGGCGGTCGCGGTCGAGGCACTCGGGCGCTCGGTGGACACCCGGATCCCGGACGCGACCGGCGGCGAGGACCGGCGGCTGCTCGTCCTCGCGGAGCGGGCGGACGCGCACTGGACGGCCACGCTGGGCGGCAAGCCGCTGCGGGCCGTGTCGAACGGCTGGCGCCAGACGTTCGAGCTCGGGTCGTCCGGCGGTCACCTGGTCGTCCGTCACGACGCACCGGAGCGCACGACGTGGCTCGTCGTGCAGGCGGTCGTGCTCGGGTTGACGGTGCTCCTGGCGATGCCGGTACGTCGACGGAGGGCAGGGCGATGAGCCGCACGACGAGCGTGGTCCGGCTGGTCTCGGGCGTGGCGGTCGGCGCGCTCGTCGTCGGCGTCGTGGGCCTCGGCCTGCAGCTCCCGTCGCCCGCGACGGACGACGTGCTGTCCGCCGGCGCTGTGGTCGACGTCCCACCGTCGCCGACGCGGCTCGTGTGCCCCGGCCCGCTGGTGCTGCCCGAGCAGCGTGAGTCGGACGCCGACTTCGACCCCGTGCCGGTCGACCCGCTGACCTCGCTCGTCGCCGTCGCGACCTCGAGCGGTGGTGGCGCGGTCCTCGACCTCGCGGGCGCCGTGACCGTCGCGCGGCTGACCGAGGGCGTGGACACGAGCCTCGTGCGCGAGGCCGGTGGAGCGGCCGTCGTCGAGGCCGAGCCCACCGACGAGCCCGCCGTGGTCGGTGCGGCGAGCTCCGCGCTCGTCACCGCGGGCGACCTGCGGGGCCTGGCCGCGGCGTCGTGCCAGGCGCCGACGACCGATGCGTGGCTCGTCGGCGGCTCCACCGAGCTCGGTTCCACCGCGCTGCTCGTGCTGCAGAACGCCGGCTCGACGCCGGCCGTGGTGCACCTCGACGTCTTCGGGGCCACGGGCGAGGTCGACCTCGACACCGAGCAGTACCTCGTGGCTCCCGGCGCCGAGCGCGTCGTCGTGCTGGGCGGGCTCGCGCCCGAGGAACGCCGGATCGCCGTGCACGTGTCCGCGACGGGCGGTCGCGTGAGCGCGTTCGTCCAGGACTCGACGCTCGACGGATTCACGCCCACGGGCACGGACCTCGTCGTGGCCGGGGCGGCACCGGCTCGCCGCCAGGTGATCCCCGGTGTCGCGCTGCTCGCGACGGACGTGGACGACACCGACGCGGGCGTGCTGCGGCTGCTCGTGACGGGACGCGCGGCCACGACCGCGCGCGTGCGGCTGCTCGGCCCCGACGGCGTGGAGGACCTGCCCGGAGCGGAGTCGCTCGCGCTCGAGCCGGGTGTCGTGACCGACGTCCCGCTCGGCGGGCTGCCGCAGGGCGCGTACACCCTCGTCGTCGATGCGGACCACGCGGTCGTCGCGAGCGCGATGCTCGCCCGCCCGGGCGAGCCCACCGCGCAGGACCCGGGCAGCCCGACGCGGGAGCGGGCGTGGGTCGCGTCGGTCGCCCCGACCCAGGGTGGCCGGTCGCACGAGTCGGTCGTCGCGCTGCCGGACCGCGCCCGGGGCACGCTCGTCCTCGGCGCCGTCGCGAGCACGGGTGCCCTCGACCGCAAGGCCGTGCTCGCGGCCGAGGTGCGGGTGCTCGGCTCGGACGGGCAGGTCGTCGTCGCCGAACGCGTCGAGGTCCCCGTCGGTCGCACGGTCGCGCTCACGCTCGCGGACCTCGCGGGGTCCGACACGCGCGTGACCGGCGTGCAGGTGGTGCCGGACGACGGCGCCGCGTGGTTCGCGGCGGGGCTCGTGGCGCAGGTCGAGCGCGGTGACGGCACGCTGCTCTCGGTGCTGGTCCCGGTGCCCGGCGAGGCCGGGACGACCGCGACGACCGTGCGCGCCGACCCGCGGCTCGGGACGCGCTGAGCGCAGTCGCGTGGTCGGGCGTCAGCGTCCGTCGTCGCGGTACGTCGGGTCGATGTCCTCGGGGGAGCGGCCGAGCATGTGGGCGACCTGCTCGACGACGACGTCGCGCACGAGGTCCGCGAGGTCGAGCGTGTCGTGCGCGCGCGCCTCGACGGGCCGCCGGTAGACGACGATCCGGGCGGGCAGGCCCGCGTCGGCCGGGAAGTACCGGCCCAGCGGGACGCCGCCGCGCTCCCACGGCGCGGGGTTGGACGGCGGGACGTCCTCGACCGCGAACTCGGTCCCCTCGAGCTGGCGGGCCCACCGCCGCTCGAGGTGCTCGACCGCGTCGAGCACGAGGTCGTCGAACCGCTGCGCACGCGTGCGGAACGCGGGCATCGTGGTCGGCATGAGCGGTCCGCGAGGCCCCCGGCCGCGCCGGTCACGGCGGCGGACGGGTCGTACGGACCCGTGGCCCTCGTGCGGGGCCGGGTCGAACCCACGGCGGTCGGGGAGGCCTGCGCTCACCCGGTGCACGATATCCGCTGGGGCGGCGCGTGGGACCGTGCACGGCGTGGACGGCAGCCGGTGTCGCCGACTCGGGGTAGGTTCGCCCCGTGAGATCCGTCCGGCAGTGCTCGCGCACCGCGTGCGGCCGTCCAGCCGTCGCGACGCTGACCTACGTGTACGCGGACTCGACCGCGGTGCTCGGCCCGCTGGCCCAGCACGCCGAGCCGCACTCCTACGACCTGTGCGTCCCGCACGCCGAGCGGCTCACCGCGCCGCGCGGCTGGGAGGTCGTCCGGCTGCTGCCCGAGTTCGAGCCGCTCGCCCCGAGCCGCGACGACCTGCTCGCACTGGCCGACGCGGTCCGTGAGGCCGGGCGCACCCCGGAGCCGGTCGCGGTCACGTCCGCGACCGCCGTGGTCCCGGAGCCCGCCGCACTCGCGGACGCCCCCCGTCGCGGCCACCTCCGGGTGCTGCGCGGCACGGGCCCCGACGTGACCTCGCCTGACGGGGCCGTCTAGGCCGTGGCACGTCGCAGGGGGGATGCGGCCCGGGCACGGGCCGCTGCTCAGCAGGAGTCGTTGGGGTCGATCAGCCAGCCGCAGGGGCCGTTGCCGCCGGGCACCGAGGCGTGCCAGGGCTGCGGCGAGGTCCGGCTGACGCGCATTCGCATGTCGCTGCCCGACGGGCGGGCGGCGACGTTCGTCTCGTGCCCGGCGTGCGAGATCACGAACTGGTTCGCGCTCGACGGTGACGGCACCCCGCTCACCCGCGGCGAGGTCACCGGCACCGGCTGACGAGCGCGGCGCGGCCCGGCTCTGCCGCGACGGCCCTCGGAGCGCGCGCCGCCCGACGACGGCAGGTGCGCGCGGTGCGGATACGATGCCGCAGTGAGTGCCGAGCGAGTCGACCTGTCCGCGTTCATCAAGGCCTACGACGTGCGAGGGCTCGTCCCCGAGGAGCTCGACGCGCGCGTCACGCGAGCGATCGGTGCCGCGTTCGCCGACGTCGTGGTGATCCCCGAGACGCCTGCGGGCAGCCGCCCGACCGTGGTGATCGGCAACGACATGCGCCCGTCCGGCCCCGAGCTCGTCGCGGGCTTCGCCGACGGTCTGACCGCACGCGGCGTCGACGTCGTGACGATCGGGCTGGCGTCCACCGACGGGCTCTACTTCGCCTCGGGCAAGCTCGCCATCCCGGGCGCCATGTTCACCGCGAGCCACAACCCCGCGCAGTACAACGGCATCAAGCTGTGCCGCGCGGGCGCCCGCCCGGTGGGCCAGGACTCGGGCCTCGCCGCGGTGCGTGACCTCGCGGGCGACTACCTGGGCGGCGAGGTGCCGCAGGTCGCCGACGACGAGCGCGGCACCGTCACGTCGCGCGACATGCTGACGGAGTACGCGCAGTTCCTGCGCTCGCTCGTCGACCTGTCGGCGATCCGCCCCCTGAAGGTCGTCGTCGACGCGGGCAACGGCATGGGCGGCTTCACGGCGCCCGCGGTGCTCGGCACGGGCGCGGGCCTGCCCGCGCTGCCGCTCGAGGTGGTGCCGCTGTACTTCGAGCTCGACGGCACGTTCCCGAACCACGAGGCCAACCCGCTCGAGCCCGCGAACCTCGTCGACCTGCAGCGCGCGGTCGTCGAGCACGGGGCCGACATCGGCCTGGCGTTCGACGGCGACGCGGATCGCTGCTTCGTCGTCGACGAGAACGGCGACCCGGTCTCCCCGTCGGCCATCACCGCGCTCGTCGGGCTCCGCGAGGCCGCGCGTGAGCAGGCGGCCGGACGCACCCCGACCGTGATCCACAACCTCATCTCGTCGCGCGTCGTGCCGGACCTGCTGCAGGCCGCGGGTGCGCGGACCGTCCGCACGCGCGTCGGGCACTCGTTCATCAAGGACCAGATGGCCGAGCACGACGCGGTGTTCGGCGGCGAGCACTCCGCGCACTACTACTTCCGGGACTTCTTCTTCGCCGACACGGGCATGCTGGCGGCGCTGCACGTCCTGGCGGCGCTCGGCGGTCAACCGCACCCGCTGTCGGCACTGTCCGACGCGTACCAGCCGTACGTGGCCTCGGGCGAGATCAACTCGCGCGTCTCCTCGGTCCCCGACGCGCGCGGACGCGTCGTCGAGGCGTACGTGACGCAGCAGGGCGCGGGTCCCGTCGAGGTCGACGAGCTCGACGGCCTGACGGTCTCGCACTGGGACTCCCACCCGCAGTGGTGGTTCAACCTGCGTGCGTCGAACACCGAGCCGCTGCTGCGGCTCAACGTCGAGGCGGCCGACGAGGACATCATGATCAAGGTGCGCGACGACGTGCTGTCGCTGGTCCGCCAGGGCGAGCCGGAGTACGCGAGCGCGTCCGACGAGGCGGGAGCCACGGCATGAGCGACGACCTGACGGCGGTCCCCGGCGGCCTCGAGTCCTGGGCGCGCGAGCTGCTGCGCTGCCCGGTGACGGGTGCGACCCTGGTCGACGGGACCGACGACGAGGGCAACCCGGTCCTCGTCTCGACCGACCCCGAGCGTCCGCTGCGCTACCCCGTGCGCGACGGCATCCCGGTGCTCCTGGAGTCGGCGGCCACACCCGCCTGAGCGCCGCTAGGGTGTGCGCGGACCTGACGGAGAGGGGATCGGGCGCATGGCGCACTCGGGCGGCAACAAGGCGATCGTCGCGGCACTCGCGGCCAACCTGGGCATCGCGGTCACGAAGTTCATCGCATACCTGCTGACGCACTCGAGCTCGATGCTCGCGGAGGCGGTGCACTCCCTGGCCGACTCGGGCAACCAGGTCCTGCTGCTGGTCGGCGGCAAGCGCGCCCGCCGCGCGGCTGACGAGGAGCACCCCTTCGGGTACGGACGTGAGCGCTACCTGTACGCGTTCATCGTCTCGATCGTGCTGTTCTCGCTCGGTGGGTTGTTCGCGCTGTACGAGGCGTGGCACAAGTGGGCCGACCCGCACCCGATCGAGTCGTGGCACTGGGTGCCCGTCGTGGTGCTGGTCGTCGCGATCGGGCTCGAGTCCTTCTCGTTCCGCACCGCGATCCACGAGTCGAACCAGGTGCGGGGCACGCAGTCGTGGGTGCAGTTCATCCGGACGGCCAAGGCGCCCGAGCTGCCCGTGGTGCTGCTCGAGGACTTCGGCGCGCTGATCGGCCTCGTGCTCGCGCTGTTCGGCGTGAGCCTGACCCTGGCGACCGACGACGGGCGCTGGGACGCGGTCGGCACCGCGGGCATCGGCGTGCTGCTCGTCGTGATCGCGGTCGTGCTCGCCATGGAGACGCGGTCGCTGCTCCTCGGGGAGTCGGCGACCAAGGAGTCCGTGGGCCGGATCCGCGGCGCGCTGGTCGGGGAGGGCGTCGCGTCCGTCATCCACCTGCGCACGCTGCACCTGGGCCCGGAGGAGATCCTCGTCGCGGCGAAGATCGAGGTGCCCGCCGCGGTCTCCGCGGCCGACGTCGCCCGGGCGATCGACGACGCCGAGGCGCGCGTGCGCGCGGCCGAGCCGAGCGCGACCGTGATCTACCTCGAACCCGACCTGCGGCGCGAGTAGGGCGTCACGCCCGTCGGACGAGCCGCGCGACTCACGACGGCGGGTCGAGGACTCCGTGCGGGAGGCGGTGCAGCAGCACGGCCTCCTGGTCGCGGCGCACGCTCGCGCGCTGCTCGGCGACGAGCTCACGGTCGCGGCGCTCGGCGAGCACCGCGGCGAGGAACGCCTCGGGGTGCGTGCCGGGGGCCGGCAGCGGCCGGACGTAGCGCTGGACCTCGTGGGTCAGGCGCGTCCCGAGCTCGACGCGCGAGCCGGGGTGCAGGCGCGTCGCCCGTCCCAGGAACTGCCGCACGGACAGCGCCAGGCCGTCGGGCAGACGCGCGATGTCCGCGGTGCGCGCCCACGCGGCCAGGTGCGGCGGCATGACGAGCGGCGCCCGTCGCCCCGCCCCGCCGCGCACCCGCACGGCGTACGTCCCGGCGAGGATGTCGCCCACGCGCTTGCCCTGGGGGTGCACGAGCGAGCAGATCAGCGCGACCGACCCGAACGTGAGCCACAGCTCGACCACGCCGACGAGCGCGCGCACGAACGCCTGGCGGAACACGATCGGTCCGCCGTCGTCGCGCACCACGCGGATGCCGACAGCGAGCTTGCCGAGCGTGCGGCCGCGCGTCAGGGTGTCCACGGTCGTGGGCAGCACGATCAGCACGAACGCGATCGCGACGGTGCCTCCCACGTCGGCGACGGCCTCGGGCACGCCGATCCGCGCGACGTTGGTGAGCAGGATGGCCACGAGCAGCAGCACGGCCACGAGCACCGCCAGGTCGATCAGCGCGCCCAGCATCCGCGAGATCGCCGACGCCGGCCGGGCGTCGAGCTCGACGCCCTCACCGATGACGATGGTGTCCACGGTCCTCCTCGTCGTCCGTCCGGTGCTCGCGCGGCGTGGCGACGCCGCGACCGCACCCTAGCCGGTCGGCGGGGATGGCAGGCTGAGCGCATGGACCTCGACGCGTACCAGGCGGTGCACTCGGCGTCGTGGCAGCGCCTCGACGAGCTGATCCGTACCCGGCGGCGCACGGGTGCCGAGGCCGACGAGCTCGTGCGCCTCTACCAGGCCGCCGCGACCGACCTGTCGACCATCCGGTCGGCCGCCCCCGACCCCGAGACCGTGACGCGCCTGTCGCAGCTCGTCGCACGCGCGCGTGCGGCGATCGCCGGGACCCACGAGCCCTCGTGGCGCGACGCCGTCCGGTTCGTCGTGGTGACCGTTCCCGCGGCGTTCTACCGGCTCCGCTGGTGGACGGTCGCGGTGATGGTCGCGTTCCTCGCGGTGGCGGTGGTGGCCGGGGTCTGGGTCGCGACGAACCCCGACGCGCTCGCCGCGATGGGCACGCCCGCCGAGCAGCGCGAGTACGTCGACAACGCGTTCGCGTCGTACTACGACCCCGGCATCGGCTTCGCCGCGACCGTCTGGACGCACAACGCGTTGCTCGCTGCGCTGTGCGTCGGGACGGGCGTGACCGGGATCGGCCCGGTGTACTTCCTGTGGTCCAACGCGGTCGCGATCGGGAACATCGGCGGCATGATGGCGGCGCACGACGCGCTCGACGTGTTCCTCACGCTGATCGCGCCCCACGGCCTGCTCGAGCTCACGGCGGTGTTCGTCGCGGGTGCGGCCGGGCTCAAGGTCTTCTGGGCGTGGCTGGCGCCGGGTCCGCGCACGCGCGGCCGCGCGCTCGCCCAGGAGGCGCGTGCACTGTTCACCGCAGCGATCGGGCTCGTGGGCGTGCTCGCGCTGTCGGGGCTCGTCGAGGGGTTCGTCACCGGGTCCGGGCTGGTGTGGTGGGTCAAGATCGTCATCGGCGCGCTCGCGCTCGCGGCGTTCTGGGCCTACACCCTCGTGCTCGGCGGCCGCGCGGTGCGGGCGGGCGCGACGGGCGACCTGGAGGACGACCGCGCGGGCTACGCCCTGGCCACCGCCGGCTGAGCACCCGCCCGGCTGAGCCCGCCCTGCGTGAGCACCCGCCCTGCGTGAGCACGCGCCCTGGCGAGCACCCCGCCGCGACGGGTCAGAGGCGTCCGGCGGCCTTGAGCGCGAGGTAGGTGTCGGCGAGGCGGGGTGCGAGCTCGTCGGGCAGCCCTTCGACCACCTCGACCCCGCGCTGCCGCAGGCGAGCGGCCACGGCGGCGCGCTCGAGCGCGCCGCGCTCGGCAGCGGCCGCGTCGAACACCTCGGTCGCGTCCTGGCGTCGGCGGGCCAGCGCCGCGACCTCGGGGTCGATCACCGAGGCGAGGACGACCTGGTGCCGATCGGCCAGCCCCGGGACGACGTCGAGCAGCCCGTGCTCGACCACCGCCGGCTCGAGCGCCGTGACCAGGACGACGAGCGCGCGCTGCGACATCCGGGCGCGCACCTGCGCCACGACTCCCGGCCAGTCGGTCTCGACGAGCTCGGGCCGGGCCACCGCGAGCTGGTCGGCGAGCTCGGGCATGAGCCGGGGACCGGAGGCGCCGGCGACCCGCGCCCGCACGCGCCGGTCGTACGCGAGCAGCTCGACGCGGTCGCCCGCGTGCTGCGCGAGCGCCGCGAGCAGCAGCGCCGCCTCGATCCCGGCGTCGAGCCGCGGCTCGTCCTGGACCCGTACGGCTGACGTCCGGCCCGTGTCGAGCACGATCATCACGCGCCGGTCCCGCTCGGGCCGCCACGTGCGCACCACGACGTCGGCGCGCCGGGCCGTCGCGCGCCAGTCGATCGAGCGCACGTCGTCACCGATCACGTACTCGCGCAGCGAGTCGAACTCGGTGCCCGCGCCACGCACCTGCACCGCTGCGCGACCGTCGAGCTCGCGCAGCCGGGCCAGCCGCGAGGGCAGGTGCCGCCGCGACCGGAACGGGGGCAGCACGCGCAGGCGCGCGGGCACCGTCACGGACGCCTGGCGTGCGGCGAGGCCCAGCGGCCCGAACGCTCGGATCGTCACGCGGTCCGCGTGCAGGTCCCCGCGGCGCGTCGGCCGCAGCGCGGTGCGGACGCGCCGCGCCTCGCCCGGCGCGAGCGTCACGTCGTGGCGGTCGGGATGCGTGCGCGCGGCGGCGTCGGTACCGGGCGTCAGCCCTGCGGCGGCCAGCACTCCGGCCGACGGCGGCCACGCGTCGCGCACGCGCGCCCGCAGCCGACGACGGCCCACGTTCGTGAGCGTCACCGTGCAGGTCGCGGGCTCGTCCAGCCGCACCGACGCGGGCACGGCGCGTGCGACGGCGACCTGCCGCGGGGAGGCGGCCAACGCCGCGTCGACGGCGCATGCGAGCGCGACGAACACCGCCCACACGATCACGGTCCCGGTGAGCGGGACGAGCAGGACCACGGGGATCCCGAGCGCGGCGAGCAGCACGGCCCGCCAGGTCAGCGCCACGGCGGCCCGTCAGCGGGGGACGGGGACCGAGGCGAGGACCGTGTCCAGCACCGTCTCGGCCGTGACGCCCTCGAGCTCGGCCTCGGCGCGCAGCTGCACGCGGTGCCGCAACGTCGGGTGCGCAAGCGCCTTGACGTCGTCGGGCGTCACGTATCCCCGGCCCGAGAGCCAGGCCCAGGCGCGCGCGGTCGCGAGCAGCGCGGTCGCCCCACGTGGCGAGACGCCCAACGACAGCGACGGGGACTGACGCGTGCCGCGGCACACGTCGACGGCGTAGCCGAGCACCTCACGCGCGACCTGCACGCGCGCGACCTCGGCCCGTGCGCGCTCGAGCATCGCGCGGTCGGCCACGGGCCGCACGCCCGCCGCGGCGAGGTTGCGCGGGTCGAACCCGGAGGCGTGCCGGGCGAGCACCTCGACCTCGTCCTCGCGCTCCGGCAGCGGGAGCGTGAGCTTGAGCAGGAAGCGGTCGAGCTGCGCCTCGGGCAGCGGGTACGTGCCCTCGTACTCGACAGGGTTCTGCGTCGCGATCACGAGGAACGGGTCCGGCAGCGGCCGCGGGAGGCCGTCGACCGACACCTGACGCTCCTCCATGGCCTCGAGCAGCGACGCCTGGGTCTTCGGGGGCGTGCGGTTGATCTCGTCCGCGAGCAGCAGGTTCGTGAAGACCGGGCCCTCACGGAACGAGAACTCCGCGGTGCGGGCGTCGTACACGAGCGAGCCGGTGACGTCGCCGGGCATGAGGTCCGGCGTGAACTGCACGCGCTTGGTGTCGAGGTCGAGGCTCGCGGCGAGCGTGCGCACGAGCAGCGTCTTCGCGACGCCGGGGACGCCCTCGAGGAGCACGTGGCCGCGGCACAGCAACGCGATGACCAAGCCGGAGACGGCGGCGTCCTGGCCGACGACCGCCTTGGCCACCTCGGCGCGCACGCCGGCGAGCGCGCGGCGCAGCTCGGCGCTGGGCGTCGGTGTGGCGCTCGCCAGGGGCGTGCCATAGGGCGACGGGGCGGCCGCGGCAGCCGGCGGCGTCGGACCCTGCGCACCGGCCACCGGCGCAGGGACGGGTGCAGGCGGAGGGACCGGCGCGGGCGTCGCAGGGACGGACGCCGGCGCGGGCGCCGGCGCGGCCGCCTGCACCGCGGGCGCGGCGTCGGGTGCGGGGGCCGGCGGCACCGGGGCGGGCGCCGGTGGCGAACCCGCCGGGTTCGGGGGCACGGTGGCGTCGTCGGTCACGATCGGTGAACCTCGCTCTCCAGGTCGTCCAGGTACGCGGCCAGGCGAGCCAGGCCGGGGTCGTCGTGCGGTGGTGGTCCGTACAGCAGGTCGGCGACGGCGCGCGGGTCGCGTCCGATCGCGTGGGCGATGGCGTCGACGAGCTCGGTGGCGCCCGCGGATCGCGGCAGCCCGAGGCGCGAGGCGCACCGGGCCGCGGCCGCCGCGCGCAGCGCCGCCGCGGCGTGGCCGTGCGCGCGTGCCCGGCGGTAGAGCCGCCCGCGGCCGCGCGTGGTCTCGCCCGAGCGGACGACGACGGGCAGCGGCTCGACCACGAGCGGTCCGAACCGACGTCCGCGCCACACCGCCGCGACGAGCCCGACGAGCCCGAGCATCAGCATCAGCGGGCCGGTCCACGGCGGCATCGTCGAGGAGAGCGACTCGTCGTCCGGCGTCGTGCCGTTCCACGGGTCCTGCCAGGACGGGATGTACCAGACGAGGTGCTCGCTGCGGCCGAGCACACGCAGCGCGAGAGCGGCGTTGCCCGCCTCGGCGAGCGAGTGGTTGGTGAGCGGCAGCGCGCTCGCGAGCACCGCGACGCGCCGGCCGTCGACCTGCGTGACGACGTACGCGCCGGTGCCGTCGGCGCCGTCCGCGGGCGGGAAGCACACGGTCGCGCCGGGCGGGCCGGACAGCGTGCCGGGGGAGACGATCTCGCCGGCCGCGCGTGCGTCCGGGTCGGCGCACGAGGCGGGTCGAGGCTCGTCGCCCGGGGCGCCGCCGGAGCCGTCCACCCCGGCGACGGCGGACGACGCCCACGGCGCGTCGACGAGCACGAGGTCGGCGTCCAGCTCGCGCAGGGCCTCGATCTGGGGATCCCCGAGGGCGGTGTCGCCGAGCACGGCGACCGTGACCCCGGCAGCGTCCGCCGCGAGCACGTCGGCGAACCGGCGGGTGTACTCGACGTCGACGCCGTTCCGGCCGAGGATCTGCGCCACCGCACGGGCCCCCGTGGGCTGCGGGTTGTCCGGTGCGAGCGGGGTGACCGACGTGCGCGGCTCGGGCAGCGCGGCGAGCAGGCCGATGACGACGAGGATCGCGCCGATGACCAGCGGCAGCCGCGCGCGCCGCCAGCGCCGCGAGGCTCGCGAGCGTGCCGTGGTGCCGTCGCCGACGACGCCGGGCGGCCCGTCGGGCGAGTCGGGCAAGGGCGTCGCCGCTCGCCCGACGGGCCCCGTCGTGGTGGTCGTCGTCATCGCGGGACCGCCTGGACGTGCTCGAGGCGCACCGCCGTGTCGCTCGGCCGCGCGGCGCCGAGCGCGACGACCAGCTCGCGCAGGCGCGCGTCGTCCACCTCGCTCGCGGACCGGCCGCCGTAGGCGACGTCGTCGAAGAGCGCGCCCGCGGCGACCAGCTCGGGGGCGACGCCGGGCAGGCGCGCGCCGGCCTCGAGCGTCGCCTCGTGCGCCGTCCGGCCGGGCCGCTCGTCGAGCACCGCCCGCTCCTCGAGGTCGCGCACGACCGACCGGAACCGCTCGAGCACCGCGGTGTCCCAGTCGCCCGCGCGTGCCGCGGCGTCGGCTGCCGCACGCAGCTGGGCGGCCGTCCGCGCGTCGTCGTGCGCGAGCACGGCCCGCGCGGCGGACGCGCGCCCGCTGCGCACCGGACCGGCCACCCACCAGGCGATGAGCAGCGCGACGACGATCGCGCCGCCGACCACGACGGCGATCATCGGGCCGTCGAGGTGGACGCGGCCCTGGACGTCCTGGAACTGCCGCAGGAACCAGTCGAGCAGGCGTTCCAGGATCGAGCGCTGATCGGAGTACTCGGGACGCGAGAGCTCCTCGAGCGCCCAGCGCCGCGCCGTCTCGGCATCGGGCGCCACGGGCGGATCGGCGCGCGCGACGACGGCCCGCACGACGTCGGTGACCGTGCGGGCGACGAGTGCCGCAGAGGTCACCTGGTCTGCTCCGCGGCGCGCGCGAGCTCGATGTCCAGGCCCTCGCGGCGCATGCGCGTGTCGATGTAGAGCAGCGCGACGACCGACGACATGAACACGGTCGTCAGCGTGAGCGCGAGGATCTCGCCGACCGACGTCGCCGCGATCGCCCCGAAGCTCAGCACGTCGGTGCTCGGCACGACGAACATGAGCACGAGCGTCACGGGGTACTGGATGATCTGCGCGACGATGCCGACGATCACGCTCAGCAGCAGGTAGATGCCGAACAGGCGCCAGAAGCTGCCCCGCGTCAGCCGCCATGCCCGCGCGACGGTCGGCCAGAACCTGCGCTCCTCGAGCATGAGCGCGGCGGGGACGAGCAGCGTGCGGACCGAGACCCACACGCTGACGACGACGACCACCACGACCGCGGCCACGACGTAGAGCGCGAACAGCCCCCAGCTCTCGGTGCGGGCGATCAGCACCCCCACGGTCACGAGCGCGCCGAGTGCGAGCGCGCTCGCCACCCCGATGAGCAGCGTGAAGCCGACGACGTGCCAGACGCGGCCCGAGCGGAGCACCTCGGAGATCGTGACCTTGCGGCCGATCACCGAGCGGCTGACCGACACGATGAGCAGGCCCGTGAGCACGGTCGACGCGAGCGCGGAGACGGGCAGCGCGACGAGCTGCGCGAAGCTCGCACCCAGGAGCGACGAGGACTCGCTGTCGAACCCTTCGCCCTGCAGCGACTGCTCGTCGAGCCACGTGGTGAGCTCGCCGGACAGCAGGCCGCCGATGTACCACGTGAGCACGGCCTTGAGCAGGACGGCGACCGCGATGACCATCAGAGAGAGGCCGAACATGACGGTCGGGTTCGCTCGCACCGCGCGGAACGCGCCGTCGAGGATCTCGCCCAGGTTGAGCGGCCGCAGCGGGATGATCCCCGGCCGAGCCGCCGGGGCCTGCCAGGCCCCGGGGCCGTACCCGGGCGCCGCGGGCCCGTACCCGGCGGGCGGGTAGGGCGCCTGTCCGTAGGCGGGCTGCCCGTACGCGGGCTCTCCGTACGGCTGCTGGGGATAGGGCTGCTGCGGGTACGGCGGCTGCTGGCCGTACGGCGCCGGCGGCTGGTCGACGGGCCGGTCGACGGGCTGGTCGCTCGGCTGCTGACCCGCGTACGGCGGGGTCGGGACGGTGCCCCACGAGGTCGGGGCCGCCGGCGGTGCCGCGGGCGGCTGGTCGGCCGGGGCCAGCGGCTGGTCCGGCTGCGCGGGGCGGGCGGGGGGCGTGGCCGCGCCGGGCGCAGCCCACGTCGGCGTCTGGTCGGCGTCCTGCGGGCCCGTCATCGTGGCGTGGCTCCCTCGCGTCCGGGCCGGGCGCGCGCCCGGGCCTGCCTGCGCACCCGGCGGGGCCGAGCGCGCCCTCATCGTGCCACGCCGCAGGTCGTCGGCCGGTAGTTCCACCCGGTCGCGCGCGCGGCTTCGCCCGGAGTGCACGGCGGACGGTGCGACAATGCCGCCATGAAGGGACGTGTGCTGGTGGTCGACGACGACATCGCGCTCGCCGAGATGATCGGCATCGTGCTGCGGTCGGAGGGGTTCGACCCGGTCTTCTGCGAGGACGGCGACGAGGCGCTGGGCGTGTTCCGGCAGACCCAGCCGGACCTCGTCCTGCTCGACCTCATGCTGCCGGGCAAGGACGGCAACGAGGTGTGCCGACTGATCCGCGCCGAGTCCGGGGTCCCGATCGTGATGCTCACGGCCAAGAGCGACACCGTGGACGTCGTGCTCGGCCTCGAGTCGGGCGCCGACGACTACATCTCGAAGCCGTTCAAGCCCAAGGAGCTCGTCGCCCGCGTCCGTGCGCGCCTGCGTCGGACCGACGAGCCCGCGCCCGAGCACCTGACGATCGGCGACGTCACGATCGACGTCCCGGGGCACCGGGTCGAGCGCGGCGGCCGTCCGGTCTCGCTCACGCCGCTCGAGTTCGACCTGCTCGTCGCGCTCGCGCGCAAGCCGTGGCAGGTGTTCACGCGCGAGGTCCTGCTCGAGAAGGTGTGGGGCTACCGGCACGCCGCCGACACGCGGCTGGTGAACGTCCACGTGCAGCGGCTGCGCAGCAAGATCGAGAACGACCCGGAGCAGCCGGAGATCGTCGTGACCGTGCGCGGAGTCGGATACAAGGCGGGCGTGACGCCCACGTGACGCTCGTCGTACCCGCCGGGGGGTGCCCGCGGTGCCGCGGCTGAAGGGGACCGGGCGCCTGGTACGGGCGCGAGCCGGGCGCCGGTTGCGGCGCTGGGCGCACGCGTGGCGCTCGTCGCTGCAGGTCCGCGTCATCACGACGACGCTCGCGATGGGCCTCGTCGCGCTCGGCGCGATCGGGCTGTACGTCGGCGACCGCATGAAGGACGGCCTGTTCACCGGGCGCGTCGAGCAGCTGCTGCTCGAGAGCGCGCGCGGCACCAGCCAGGCGCAGAAGACGTTCGACTCGTCGAACGCGCAGACCGCGCCCGACGTCCAGCGCCTCCTGCAGGACGTCGCCACGGTGCAGGGCTCGGGCGGTGCGGGCGAGCGCGAGGTGTTCCTGCTGCGCGCGCCGGGGGAGTCGTCGGCGGACTCCGTCGGCAACGCCGCGTCCGCGCGCGTGCTGATCCCGTTGGTCAGCCCCGAGCTGCAGCGGGCCACGGCCGAGGGCGGCCAGCGCTGGCAGTCCGTCGCGTGGGAGGTGAACGGTCGCGTCGAGCCCGCCGTCATGGTCGGCCAGGACGTCAACGTGCCGTTCGCGGGGACCTACCAGCTCTTCTTCCTCTACAGCCTGCAGGCCGAGCAGGACCGGCTCGACTTCCTGCTGCGCACGCTCGCGGCGGCGGCCGTCGCGCTCGTCGCGCTGCTCGGCGGGATGACGTGGCTCGTGACGCGCCAGGCGGTGCGCCCCGTGCGTCGTGCCGCGGAGGTCGCCGAGCGCCTCGCCGACGGTCACCTCGCCGAACGCATGCCGGTGCGGGGCGAGGACGAGATGGCCACGCTCGCGAGCTCGTTCAACGAGATGGCCGCGAGCCTGCAGGACCAGATCCGCCGCATGGAGGAGCTGTCGGCGCTGCAGCGCCGGTTCGTCTCCGACGTGTCGCACGAGCTGCGCACGCCGCTGACGACGATCCGGATGGCCGGCGAGGTCATCCACGCGTCGCGCGACGACTTCGACCCCGCGGTCAAGCGGTCGGCCGAGCTCCTCGCCACGCAGCTCGACCGGTTCGAGGACCTGCTCGCCGACCTGCTCGAGATCAGCCGGTTCGACGCGGGCGCCGCCGTCCTGGACGCCGACTCGCGCGACGTGCGCGACGTGGTGCTGGCCGCCGTGGAGCACACGTTCCCGCTCGCGGGGCGTCGCGGCTCGTGGCTGAGCGTCGAGCTGGCGCAGTCCGAGTGCATCGCGGACATCGACCCGAGGCGCGTCGAGCGCATCCTGCGCAACCTGCTCGTCAACGCGATCGAGCACGCCGAGGGCAGCACCGTGCAGGTCACGGTCGGTGCGGACCGGTACGCCGTCGCGGTCACGGTCCGCGACCACGGCGTCGGTATGACCGCCGAGGAGGCGCTGCACGTCTTCGACCGCTTCTGGCGCGCCGACCCCGCACGCGCGCGCACCACGGGCGGCACGGGGCTAGGGCTGGCGATCTCGCTCGAGGACGCCCACCTGCACGGCGGCTGGCTCGAGGCGTGGGGCAGGCCCGGTCGCGGCGCGTGCTTCCGCCTCACGCTGCCGCGCCGCGCGGGCATCCGGCTGACGGACTCGCCGTTGCCCCTCGTGCCCGACGAGCCCGCGCCGCCCGACCCCGTGACCCAGGTCGTGACCCGCTCGCGCACCGACCCCGCGGCGCTGCCCGACCTCGTCGACGAGCAGCACCCTCCCGACACCCACCAGCGCCAGGAGGTCCGATGAGCACGCCCTGGTCCGGCAGCCGGGCCGCACGCTCGCGGCGTCCGGTGCGCCTCGCGGCGTCCGGGCTGGCCGCGCTCGTCGTGCTCGCGCTCGCGGCGTGCACCTCGATCCCGACGTCCGGCGCGGTACGCGAGGGCGACGGGACGGTGACCGAGAACGGCGACATCGACGTGCTCGCCGAGGGCCCGCGCCCCGGCGCCACGCCGCAGCAGATCGTCGAGGGTTTCCAGCTCGCGGGTGCGGCCGGGTTCGACAGCGAGTTCGCGACCGCGCGGGAGTTCCTCACCGGTCCGGTGAAGCGCACGTGGGAGCCGCTGACCGAGGTGCTCGTCGCGGAGGCGCCGGTCGTCGTCGACACGAGGTCCCGTTCCGTGACCGCGACCGTCCCCCTGGCGGCCCGCGTGGACGCCGACGGGCGCTACACCGAGGCCCCGCAGGGCGCGGACACGGCGGTCACCTACGACCTCGTGCGCGTCCAGGGTGAGTGGCGCATCTCGCTGGCGCCCGACGGGCTCGTGCTGTCCGCGGCGTCCTTCGACAAGCAGTTCCGGTCCACGCCGCTGTACTTCCTGTCCGCGGACGGGGAGTCGCTCGTCCCCGACACCCGCTGGTTCCCCGCGCACAACCTGCAGACCTGGGTCGCGCGCGCTCTGCTCGTCGGCCCGTCGCCGTGGTTGCGCGACGCCGTCACGACGGCGATCCCCGAGGGAGTCCAGCTCCAGGCGGGGACGGTCGTCATCGACGTCTCGGGCTCGGCGCTCGTCCCGCTCGACCCGGCCAACACCCTGCTCAAGGCCGACACGGCGAGCATCGTCGCGCAGTTCGAGGCCTCGCTGATCCAGGTCGCCGGGGTGCGCCGGGTCAAGGTCACGGCCGGTGCGGTGCCGCTCGTCGAGCAGCGGGAGATCCCGCGCGGCGGCCTGCCCGACGGCCCGGTCGAGATGATCCAGGACGACCAGCTCGTCGCGCTCGGTGAGGACGGCCTCACGGCGGTCGACGGGATCGCGCCGCTACCGGCGGGCTCGCGGGCGCTCGCGCGCGACGAGAAGGGTGACCTGCGCGTCATGCTCGACGCGGGCGGCTCGCTCGTGACCGTGCCGCGCGTCGACGCCGAGTCCCGGGTGCTCGTGCCGGGGCCTGCGCTCGTCGCGCCGTCCGTGGACCGGCTCGGCTGGGTGTGGACGGCACGGGCGGGTGAGGGCGTGATCGCGGTCAAGGACGGCGAGGACCCGCTCGTGGTGCCCGCCGAGTGGCTCGAGGGCCGCACGACGGTCGCCGTGCGGATGGCCCGCGACGCGACCCGGCTCGCCGTGGTGTCCCGCGGGGCCGACGGCGTGTGGGTCAACGTGTTCCCGGTCGTGCGCGACGCGCAGGGGACGCCGCAGAAGCTCGGCGAGCCCGTGCGCGTCGGCGCGGTCCTCGAGGACGCGACCGAGGTCGTCTGGCTCGACGAGTCCGTGCTCGGCGTGGTCGGGCGCAGCGACGGCGAGACGCTCCTGGTGCACCGCGTGCCCGTGTTCGGTCCGACGACCGCCGAGCCCGAGGTGCCGGACGTCGAGGCGCTCGCGGGCGGTCGGGTCGTCTACCTCACGACCACCGACGGCGTGCTGCACAAGCTGGTCGGCACGACGTGGGCCACGGTGGCCGACGTCGAGGGCGTGCGCGACCCGAGCTACCCCGGCTGATCCGCCCGCGGCTCGCGCGGCTCCTGTCGGTCGTCGGTGTCGTCTGCGGTGTCCGGGTCGTGCCGGGCACCGTGGAGGTCGACGAACCGCGCGGTCGGCTCCGAGACGTACCAGGACGGCTCGTGCGACTCGTCCTCGTCCGTGCCGGGCGGGACGGGGGCGACGGGTCCGACGGGTCCGGCGGGTGCGACGCGTGCGGCGTCGGTCGTGGCACGCCTCGGGACGCGCAGCGGCTGGGTGTCGTCCGGGTCGAACGGGTGGTCGCGCGTCGGCCACACGACGAGGGGCTCGGCCCAGCGGTCGGCGGTGACCGCGAGCCGTCCGCCACCGCTCGGCCGTGCCGGCACGACCGCGGGCGGGACCGAACCGGGTGGGGCTGAGCCGGGTGGGACCGAGCCGGGTGGGCCGTCCGGGCGCGAACCATCGGGACGCGGGCGCGGTCGCGTGGGCGGACCCGCGTCGTCCTCGCCGTCCGACGGCGGCATGTCCGCTGGCGTGAAGATCAGCGCGCACAGGTCGCGGTAGGTGGCGTCGGGACGTGCGACCCAGTTGATCTGGCGCAGCGCCTGGTCCTGCCCGGCGGACTCCAGCAGGAACTGCCCGTAGCCGAGCACCTGGCCCAGCACCGACCGCGAGTACCGCATGTCGGTGACCTTCATCAGCGGCATCATGCCGATCTGGTGGGTCACGAGGCCCGTGAGCAGCAGCATCCGCTTGTCGGTCGCGACGAACCACTCGACGCGCCACACCAGCAGCAGCCAGCCGAACCGCAGCAGCGCCGCCACCCACAACCACCACACCACGAGCGCCCGGTCGCCGAGCGACGACTGCAGGACGTAGGTCAGCCACCCGCACACGCAGAACACGACGGACGCCGTCACCGCGGGCTCGACGAGCTTGGCCCAGTGCCAGCGGGCCGCCAGCACGACGCGCTCGCCGGGCAGGACGTACCGGCGCAGCAGCCGGTGGGTCATGACGATGCGCGTGGCGTCGTCCGTCGTCACGTCGTCACCTCCCGTCCGCGTGAGGCCCGCCGTCGGGCGTCGGCGCCGCGCCCGTCAGGACGCCAGGTTGCTGAAGAAGCGCCCGAACCCCGCGAACGCGTCGTAGATGAAGTCCCAGATCGACCGCACGACGTCGGCGGCCTTGTCCGGGTTCTGCACCACGGCGTAGATGAGGAAGATCACGACGATCCACATCAGGATGTTCTTGGCTCTCGCCGGCATCGTCGGCTCCTCCGGGTGGCTCGTCGTCGCGTGGTCAGGTGCTGCTGGTCACCGCCGCCGTCGTCGTCCGGTCGGTCGCCGACGGGCCGTCGCCGGCCCACCGGTCGGCGCACACAGTACAGACCGGCACGTTTCACCCGAAAGCGACACGACGGGCCGGTCGGAAGTGACCCCTCGTCGTCCCCAGGTCGAGGGTGCGCGGCCCGCGGCGGCCGGGTGGACGGCACGATCGCGGGATGGGTCGGGTCGGGCAGGGCACAGGGCGCCGCGCGTGGCGCGAGCGACGTGCGCGGATCGCGGCGGGCCTGCGCGAGGTATGGCACGAGCTCGCGGGTCTCGTCCTGCCCGTGCAGTGCGCGGGCTGCGGCCGGGACGACGAGGCGTGGTGCCCGCCGTGCCGCGCGGCGTTCGACCGCGAGCCGTGGCGCTGCGAGCAGCGCGCGGGCCGGCTCGACCCGCTCGACGCCGCGCCGCTGCCCGTGCTGACGCTCGCGGACTGCGTCGGCGTGGTGCGTGCGGCCGTCATCGCCTGGAAGGACCGCGGGCGCCGCGACCTGACGCGGCCGCTCGTGGCGTGCGCGTCCCGCCTCGGGTCCGCCCTGGTCGTCGGCCCGCCCGGCGTGGCCTCGCTCGCGGCGCTGGTGCCGGGCACGAGCGTGCTCGTCGTCCCCGCGCCGTCGACGCGTGCCGCTCTCCGGCGGCGCGGCTTCGCGCACGTCGACGAGCTCGCGGACGGTGTGGTGGACGGGCTGCGGTCGACGGGGCTCGTCGCGCACCGCGCGCGGGTGCTGCTCCGCGACGGCGCGGACCAGGTGGGCCTCGGGGTCCGGGACCGCGCACGACTCGGCCGGGTGCGCGTGGCGTCCCGGCACGGAGCGGCCGTCCACGGGCGGCTCGTCGTGCTCGTCGACGACGTGCTCACGAGCGGGGCGACGCTCGCCGCCGCGGCGCGTGCGCTCACCTCGGCCGGCGCGCTGCCCGTGGCGGCCGTGACGCTCGCGTCCACGCCCGGCCCCGGTGCTCTGAACGGGTGATCCCGGGACCTTCAGCCTGACTTCGGCGCGTCCGGCGAGCGCACAGTGGTGATGCGACCTCGGCGGGGTTAGCGTGTCAGTCCGAGCCGACGTCGCACGGGACGGTCCTCGGACCGGCCGGCGCGTGGAGGAGGTGATGCCCGAAGCGGCCCTCTCGAGGGCCACGACCGCAGACACCGGGCGGCGAGCCGCCGCCCCTCACCTCCCAGGAGGCTCACATGGAGATCGTGGTTGCCGGCCGGCGCACCGAGGTGTCCCCGAAGTTTCGGGCGCACCTGACGGACAAGCTCTCGAAGATCGAGCAGCTGGCCCCCCGCGCCCAGCGGATCGACGTCCTCGTCTCGCACGAGACGAACCCCCGGCAGGCGGACAGCTCGGAACGGGTCGAGCTCACCGTCATCGACAAGGGGCCCGTGATCCGCGCCGAGGCGTGCGCCGATGACAGGTATGCAGCACTGGACCTCGCGCTCACCAAGCTCCTCGAGCGCCTGCGACGGACGCGCGACCGTCGCAAGGACCACCGCAACCACACTCCGCTCACGCCGGTCGACGTGCGACCGCCTCAGGAGGAGCCACCCGTGCAAGAGTCCGCCGTCGCAGCCGACGGCACCACCGAGGTCACCCTCGGTGACTCGCCCGTGGTGATCCGGGAGAAGACGCACCAGGCGCTGCCGATGACGATCGACGACGCGCTGTACGAGATGGAGCTGGTCGGGCACGACTTCTTCCTGTTCGTCGACGCGGAGACCGCGCAGCCCGCGGTCGCCTACCGGCGGCGCGGGTGGAGCTACGGCGTGATCAAGCTCGACACCCCGGTGTCTGCGCAGGCGCGGGTCGGGTGACCCGCGCGCCTCGCAGGCGCCACCGCGACTGACGCGCCCGGCCGGTGTCCTTCTCCCGGCCGGGCGTCGTCGCGCCCGGGCCCCGCGCTGCGCCCGGGACCGTCGGCTGCGTGCGGAGTCGGGGCGATGTCGGACCCGGAGGGCAGGATGTCCTCGTGGTCACGCCAACGCGTACGTCGGCACCGACGCCGGTCCCGGTCCCCGAGCGGTACACGCTCGCCCAGGCGCGGCGCATCGCGCTCGCGGCGCAGGGCCTGCACCGGCCGCGCCCGGACGGCCCGATCACGATCCGGCAGGTGCAGCAGGTCATCGACCGGGTGGGCCTGCTGCAGATCGACTCCGTGAACGTCCTCGCGCGTGCGCACCAGGTGCCGCTGTTCTCCCGCCTCGGCCCGTACGACGTCGCGCTGCTCGACCGGGCGGCGTCGCGTGCGCCGCGCCGTCTCATGGAGTCGTGGGCGCACGTGGCCTCCTACGTCCCGCCGACGACGTACCAGCTGCTCGAGTGGCGGCGGCGCGCGGATCGCGAGCGGTACGGCGCCTCAGTCGTCGAGGGTGTGCCGCTGCGGGAGTCCCCTGTGCTCGACGAGGTTCGCACGATGGTCGCCGATCGCGGGCCGGTCACCTCGCAGCAGGCGCACGAGCTGTTCGCCGAGCGCTTCCCGCGCGAGACGGGTGCCTGGGGCTGGAACTGGACCGTGGCCAAGAGCGCGCTCGAGTACCTCTTCTTCGCGGGCGAGGTCGCGGTCGCGGGGCGCACGCCGGCGTTCGAGCGGTGCTACGACCTGACCGAGCGCGTCCTGCCGAGCGACGTGGCCGCTCGGCAGGTGCCGGACGACGAGGAGGCCGTGCGTCGGCTCGTCGAGATCTCGGCCCGCGCGCACGGGATCGGGACGCTGCGCTGCCTGGCCGACTACTTCCGGCTCTCGACCGCCCGCGCCCAGCGCGCGGTGAGCTCGCTCGTCGCGGACGGCGTCCTGGTCCCCGCGCAGGTGGCGGGCTGGGACCGCGAGGTGTACCGGCACGTCGAGGCGCGCGTGCCGCGCCGCGCGACCGGCGCCGCGCTGCTGAGCCCGTTCGACCCGCTCGTCTTCGAACGTCGCAGGCTCGAGGAGCTGTTCGGCCTGCGGTACCGGATCGAGATCTACGTCCCGCAGGCGCAGCGGCAGTGGGGCTACTACGTGCTGCCGTTCCTGCTGGGTGACGCGATCGAGGCGCTCGTCGACCTCAAGGCGGACCGCGCGACCGGCCGGCTCGTCGTGCAGGCCGCGCACCGCGCACCCGGCGCGCGCGACCGGCAGGGGGCGCCGGGCGACGACGAGGTCGCGCGGGCGCTCGCGGACGAGCTCTGGCTCGTGGCGCGATGGACCGGGCTCGACGAGATCACGTTCGGCGCGGACGGCGTCGGCGGGGACCTGGTACCCGCGCTCACCCGGGCGGTGCGACCGTCGTCGGCCGGCCTCGCGGGCACAGCCGGGGCCGTGGGGTGACGCGCCGGTCCGACTTCGTCCTGGTCGCGCTCGCGGGCGTGCTGTGGGGGACCGGTGGGCTGGCGGGCGCCGAGCTCGGCGACGCCGCACGGCTGTCGTCAGGCGCCGTCGCGGACTACCGCCTCCTCGGCGGGGGAGGTGCCCTGCTCGTCGTGCTGGCGGCGCTCGGCCGGCTGCGCGGGCTGCCGCGCTCCCGCCCGGCGGTCACGCGGGTCGTCGCGACCGCGGTGCTCATCGCCGCGTTCGAGGCCGCGTACTTCGAGGCGGTCGAGCGCGCGGGCGTGGCGGTCGCGACGCTCGTCACGCTCGGCACGGCTCCGCTGCTCGTCGCGGGGGTGACGGCGGTGCGGGCCCGGTCGTGGCCGTCGCGGACGACGACGTCGGCGCTCGTGCTGGCGCTGTCCGGGCTCGGGGCGCTCGTGCTCGGTCAGGACCCGAGCCACGCGGTCGACCCGTGGGGCATCGGGCTCGCGCTCGTCGCTGCGGCCGCGTTCGCGGCGATCACGGGCGTCAACGCGCGGCCGGTCCCCGGGCTGGACGGGCTCGCGGTCACCGCGCTCGCGTTCACCCTCGGCGGACTGCTGCTCGTGCCGTACGCGCTCGCGAGCCCCGGCGGCTTGCAACTCCCCACCGACGGCACAGGGTGGGCGTGGCTCGTGTACCTCGCCGTGGTGCCCACGGCGGCCGCCTACAGCGCCTACTTCACGGGCCTGCGCACCGTCCCCGCGACGTCGGCGACGCTGCTCTCGCTGCTCGAGCCGGTGACCGCCGCGGTGCTCGCGGTGGCGCTGCGGGACGAGCGCCTGGGGCTCTTCGGGGTGCTCGGAGCGATCTTGCTCGTCTCGGCTGTGGTCGTGCTGCGCCCACGCGCGTCCGCCTCGCCTAGGATGGTCGCGCTCGGCGACGCCGCCGGGCTCCCGCGCCACCCCGCGCCGTCCGAGCCCGGGACATCTACACCAGGAGTCATGCGTGTCAGCGATTCTCGAGAAGGTCCTGCGGCTCGGTGAGGGCCGGATCCTCAAGAAGCTGTCGGGCGTCGCCCAGCAGGTCAACGCCCTGGAGGATGCGTTCGAGTCCCTCACCGACGCGGAGCTCCGCGAGGAGACCGACCGGTTCAAGGCGCGCCTCGCCGAGGGGGAGACGCTCGACGACATCCTCGCGGAGGCCTTCGCGGCCGTGCGTGAGGCGTCGCGGCGCACCCTCGGGCAGCGGCACTTCGACGTCCAGCTCATGGGCGGCGCGGCGCTGCACCTCGGCAACATCGCCGAGATGAAGACCGGTGAGGGCAAGACCCTGGTCGCCACCGCGCCGGCCTACCTGAACGCGCTCACCGGCAAGGGCGTGCACGTCGTCACGGTCAACGACTACCTGGCGAGCTACCAGAGCGAGCTCATGGGCCGCGTCTTCCGCTTCCTGGGCCTGACGACCGGCTGCATCATGGGCACCATGACGCCGGCCGAGCGTCGTGAGCAGTACGCCGCGGACATCACGTACGGCACGAACAACGAGTTCGGCTTCGACTACCTGCGCGACAACATGGCGTGGAGCACGGACGAGCTCGTGCAGCGCGGACACAACTTCGCGATCGTCGACGAGGTCGACTCGATCCTCATCGACGAGGCCCGTACGCCGCTGATCATCTCGGGCCCGGCGTCCGGCGACGCGAACCGTTGGTACGGCGAGTTCGCCAAGGTCGTACGGCGTCTGCAGGCGGAGCGCGACTACGAGGTCGACGAGAAGAAGCGCACGATCGGCGTCCTCGAGCCCGGGATCGAGCGCGTCGAGGACTACCTCGGCATCGAGAACCTGTACGAGTCGCTCAACACGCCGCTCATCGGGTTCCTCAACAACGCGATCCGCGCCAAGGAGCTGTTCAAGCGCGACAAGGACTACGTCGTGATGAACGGCGAGGTGCTGATCGTCGACGAGCACACCGGCCGCATCCTGCCGGGGCGCCGCTACAACGAGGGCATGCACCAGGCCATCGAGGCCAAGGAGGGCGTGGCGATCAAGGCGGAGAACCAGACGCTCGCCACGATCACGCTCCAGAACTACTTCCGTCTGTACGGCAAGCTCTCGGGCATGACCGGTACGGCCGAGACCGAGGCGGCCGAGTTCCAGGGCACGTACAAGCTCGGTGTCGTTCCGATCCCGACGAACCGTCCGATGCAGCGCATCGACCAGAAGGACCTCGTCTACAAGAGCGAGAGCGGCAAGTTCGACGCGGTCGTCGAGGACATCGTCGAGCGGCACGCGAAGGGCCAGCCGGTGCTCGTCGGCACGACGAGCGTCGAGAAGTCCGAGCTCCTGTCGACCAAGCTCCGCAAGCTCGGCGTCCCGCACGAGGTGCTCAACGCCAAGCAGCACGCGCGTGAGGCGTCGATCGTCGCGCAGGCCGGTCGCAAGGGCGCCGTGACGGTCGCGACGAACATGGCCGGCCGTGGCACGGACATCATGCTCGGCGGCAACGCCGAGTTCATGGCGGTCGCGGACCTCGCCGCGCGCGGGCTGGACCCGGCCGAGAACGCCGACGAGTACGAGGCCGCGTGGCCGGGCGCGCTCGAGAAGGCGCGCGAGGCGGTCAAGGCCGAGCACGACGAGGTCGTCGAGCTGGGCGGGCTCTACGTGCTCGGCACCGAGCGCCACGAGTCGCGCCGCATCGACAACCAGCTGCGCGGTCGTTCCGGCCGTCAGGGCGACCCGGGCGAGTCCCGGTTCTACCTGTCGCTGCAGGACGACCTCATGCGCCTGTTCAACTCGGGCCTCGCGGAGTCGATGATGACGCGCGCGGGCTTCCCCGAGGACCTGCCGCTGGAGTCGAAGATCGTCACGCGCGGCATCCAGTCCGCGCAGTCGCAGGTCGAGGCCCGCAACTTCGAGATCCGCAAGAACGTCCTCAAGTACGACGACGTCATGTCCCGCCAGCGCGAGGTCATCTACGAGCAGCGTCGCCGCGTGCTCGAGGGAGAGGACCTGCACGAGCAGATCCGCCACTTCCGTTCGGACGTGCTCACGGCGTACGTCGAGGGTGCGACCGGCGAGGGGCGCCCGGAGGACTGGGACCTCGACGCCCTGTGGACGGCGCTGCGCGCGGTCTACCCGGTGACGATCACGCCCGAGGACGTCGTCGAGGAGGTCGGTGGCCCCACCCGCCTGACCTCGGACCTCATCCTGCGCGAGCTCGCGTCGGACGCGGACGTGGCCTACGCCGAGCGCGAGGAGCAGATCGGCTCCGAGAACATGCGTCAGCTCGAGCGGCGCGTCACCCTCTCGGTTCTCGACCGCAAGTGGCGTGAGCACCTCTACGAGATGGACTACCTCAAGGAGGGCATCGGCCTGCGCGCGATGGCGCAGCGTGACCCGCTCGTGGAGTACCAGCGCGAGGGCTTCCAGCTGTTCAACGCGATGACCGACGCCATCAAGGAGGAGACGGTCGGCTACCTGTACAACCTGCAGGTCCAGGTGCAGACCGACGACGCGCCGGCGGGTGAGGACGCTCCGGTGCTCACGGCCGACTCGGCCGCGGCTGCTGCGGGCAGCGGACCGCGCCTGGTCGCCAAGGGCATCGACGGTCCTGAGCGGAGGGTCCCGCTGCAGTACTCCGCGCCGTCGGTCGACGGCGACACCGGGGTCTCGGCGGATTCGGCGCCCACCGCCGACGAGCCGGGCGCGCCCGCAGCGCCCGCCGCGGGGGATGCGGGCAACCGCGAGGCACGCCGCCGCGCGGCCAAGCAGCAGAAGAAGCGCTGATGGCGCGACTCTGAGCGCGGCCGGTCGGTCGAGCACAGGGCAGCAGAGTGCACGAACGCCGCCGACGGGATCTCTCGTCGGCGGCGTTCGTCGTCCCTGGGGCGTGTGCGCCGTCAGCCGATCTCGAGCGCGGTGACCCGCCAGGACTGCCGGTGGGCCTCGAGCCGCAGCGCCAGCGCGCGCACGCGGATGCCGTCGTCCACCACGGCGCTCGCCTCGACGACGCGCTCGTCGAGGCGGCACGTCTGCACGTTGCGCACGACGACGGCGCGTCCACCCGTCCGCGGTCCCAGGACCCGCGCGGACGCGGTCGCACGCGCGTGCAGGGCGTCGTAGACGCCGGGGGTGAGCCACCGGGCGAGCTGCGCCACGGGCCGACGGCCCACGAGCGACTCGATGCTCGCGAGCGCCAACGAGCCGACGAGCGAGCGGTGGTCGACGGCGACGGCGGCGGGCTGGTCGTCGGCGGCCTCTTGGACGTGCGTGCGGTCGGCGCCGCGGAGCACGGAGATCCGGGTGCGCAGCGTGTGCGCGGGCCGCAGGTCGTGCTCGACGCGGGGCACCGGAGCCAACGCGGGCCCGACCTCGGGCACGGGGCGCACGCGGGGGAGCGCGGCCCGGCGCGGGCGCGGACCCGGTCGAGGACGAGGGTGCGCGAGTCCTGCGGCCAGTGCGTCCTCGAGCGTCGACGTCGCCTCGGCCACCGTGAGCGCGGTCATCGTGCCGTCTCCATCGGGACCTCGAGGGACTGGCCGACGAGCAGCACGTCGGGGTCTGCACCGATCACCGTGCGGTTCGCCTCGTACCAGCGCGGCCACGCCGCGGCGATGGCGGCGTCGCTCGCGCCAGCAGGAAGGTGGGCCGCGGCGATCGACCACAGCGAGTCGCCCTGCCCGACGACGACGCGCGGGGCGACGTCCTCGTCCACGTCGACGAGGCGGTCTCCGTCGTGATCGGGGTCCGTGGACCGCTGCGCCGCGGCGCGCGTCGGGGACGTGGCGGTGACGGTGAGGTCTCCCGGTGCGTCAGCGGTGGCCGGAGCCGTACCGGTCGTCGCGTCACGTCCCTCGTCGGTCGCGTCGAGAGCGGGCGACGGAGCAGAGGACTCCTGCGGGTCGACGCGGGGAGCCTGCTCGGGCGTCGTGACCTGCCACGTGAGGGGCGGCGCTCCGGGGTCCGGTGCCGTCACTCCCGCGACCTCGGGTGCGACACCCGCGTCGCGGCCCTGTGCGGCACGTCCGCCCGCGCCGGGGGCGACGCCGACGAAGCCGTCCGCCCCCGTGTCGGCGCCCGTGCCTGCGTCGGTGCCGGTACCGGCGCCGACGCCGGTCCCCGCAGCGGTGCCCGCGGCGTCGGCGGCCGACGGTCGCCACCCGGTGGTCGCGGTGGAGTCCGCCGCCGTGCTCACTGACGTCGGCTCGACGACCGGAGCCGCGTGTGCACCGGTCGCGACCAACCCGAGCCCCAGGCTCGCCCCGACCGCGCCGGCGACGGCCCGTCGGACGACGACCGGCGCGCACCGCCGCAGCGCGATCTCGCCTGCCCGCCACTGAGCGCCGAGCAGGCGCCCGGCGAGGCAGGCCCACCCGAGGGCGCAGGACGCCGCGAGCCAGGCGGCCGTCACCGCGCCGAGAGTCGCGACGCCTGCGCTGACCAGGTCCTGCACTGCGACCGGGCGGCCGGGGCGCGCCGCGGCCAGGGCGACCGCCGCCAGCACGACGGCCAGCAGCCCGGCGCCGAGCGCTCCCAGCGCCAGCAGCGTCAGCGTGACCAGCCTCCGTTGTCCCGTCCCAACCATCGTTTCCCCCTGCTTAGGTATTGATGATGCCGTTTGATGCCGTTTGAGGCCCCTAGGTCTACCGGGTGCGTGTCCGATCTGTCCAGTCCTGCCCGTCGTCAGGTGAGGAGGTGAGCCGTCCGGCCGGCGAGAAGGCCGGTCGCGTGCGCGCGCACGGCCCTACGGTGGGGCGGTGCGGTGGGAGGCGCTCTTCGCGGACCTGGAGGCGGGGCTCGACGCTGCGGCGGCGCAGGACCTGCGCGACGAGGTCGCCGAGCTCACGCGCGCGGAACGTGCTCAGGTGCGCCTCGCGGACCGGTTGCGGGCTTCACGTGCCACGCCGCTGCGGCTCGTGCTGCGCGACGGTCAGAGCGTCGACGGCGTGGTCGTCGACACGGCGCCGCAATGGGTGCTGCTCGCGCCCGACCCGGTGCGCCGCGCGCTCGTGCCGGTGCCCGCGGTGACCGCCGTCGTCGGGCTCGCGCCGTATGCCGCGCCGTCCGCGGGGGAGGTCGAGCGCAGGCTCGCCCTCGGGCATGCGCTGCGGGCGCTGGCCCGCGACCGGACGGCGGTCCGTGTCGACGCCGACGGCGTCAGCGTGTCAGGCCGGCTCGAGCGTGTCGGTGCCGATCACGTCGACGTCACCCCGATGCACGCGGAGCGTGCGACGGCCGCCTGGACGTTCGCCTTCGACGCGCTCGTCGTCGTCCGCTCGGGCTGACCCGGCGAGGGAACGCGCGGGTCCCGCCCCTGCGGAGCGGGCGGACGCCCGGCGGCCCGCGACCGGGCCCGAGGCGTGGCTCAGTCGGCGCGCTCCGCGTCGTCGTCGAAGCCCGCGCCGCTCGTGATGCGCTCGCGCGTGCGCGCCTTCGCGCGCTGCACGTAGGCCTCGAGGTCGTCCACGCCGACCCGCCAGATGTTGCGTCCGCCCATCTGGAACCCCTCGAGATCCCCGGATGTCACGAGCGTGCGCACCTGCCCGACCGAGACCCCGAGGATCTCGGCGACGTCGGCGAGGGAGAGGTACTGCTGCGGCATGCCCGCAGTCTGGCACGCGGGAGCGCGCGTCTCCGGTTATCCACAATGCTGCGGTTCGCACCCTTTGTCCGCTCGCCTGCGGCAGGATGCGACGCGCTGGACCTCACGACGAAGGAGCCCGCCTGTGGACACCGCCCTGCTCGACCTCCCCGCGCCGACGGCCGCGCGGCTGCGCCGCCCGGGCTGGCGCGACCCTCGCCTGCTGGCGGGGATCGCCCTGGTGGCCGCCGCCGTGGCGCTCGGTGCGTGGGCGGTGCGCTCGGCACAGGCGACGGTCCCGGTGTACGCGACGCGGGCCGTGCTGGTCCCCGGGACGTCGGTCGACGCCGCCGCGCTGGTGGTCGTCGACGTCAGGCTCCCGGAGATCGCGAGCGGGGGCTACCTGTCGGCGCTCGAGCCGTTGCCCGAGGACGTCGTGGCGCTGCGGACCGTCGGCGCGGGAGAGCTCGTGCCCCAGGATGCGGTCGGAGCGGCGGCCGACGTCGCGCTGCGGCCCGTGGCGATCCCCGTGCGCGCCGCGCCGTCGGACGCGGTGGTCCCCGGCGCGGTGGTCGACGTGTGGTTCACCCCCGCGCGCCCGACGGGTGCGGGTTCGGACGACGCGCCGGCGGCGGAGCTCGCGCCGCGCGCGCTGGCCACCGCGGTCACCGTCGCCGAGGTGCGGCGGCCGGACGGTGCGTTCTCCGCGAGCGGGGCGAGCGTCGTCCACGTGCTGGTGCCTCAGGACGCCCTCGAACCCCTGCTCGAGGCGCTCTCGGCCGACGGCGGGCTCGACGTGCTCCCCGTCCCGGGCGGGGCCCGCTGATGGCGGAGACGACGGCCCGCGCGGCTGCAGTCGGGGTGCTGTGCGGCGTGCGCGGAGGCGGCGAGGTGCTGGTCGTACGCGCGCTCGACGACGGACCGGGGCTGCGCGTCACGCGGCGTTGCGCCGATCTCGCCGAGCTGCAGGCCGCGGCCGAGGCAGGGCTCGGCAGGGTGGCCGTGCTGTCGGCCGATCTCGACCAGCTCGACCTGACGGCGGTCGCGACGCTGCGGGCGACGGGCGTGGCCGTGGTCGTCCTGCTCGACCCGGAACGGACGACGGCGGCCGAGCGCGCTCGCGTCGCGGGTGCCGACCTGGTGCTCGAGGCGCCCACCGAGCCCGCGGGTGCGGCCATGCTGGCCGACCGCGTCGCGGTGCTCGCGACGACGGTCGGGTCCGCGCACGTCGTGCATCCGCAGGAGCGCGTCTCGGCCGGCGGTGACCCGTGGGACGCGGTCGCCGCGCCGCCGGTGCAGCGCGGCAGGCTTGTCGCGGTCTGGGGGCCCACGGGGGCGCCCGGTCGCTCGACGGTCGCCCTGCACCTGGCTGCGGAGGTCGCCGCGAGCGGGACCGCGACCCTGCTGGCGGACGCGGACAGCTACGGCGGGTGCCTCGCCCAGCTGCTCGGCGTGCTCGACGAGGCGCCGGGGCTCGCCGCAGCGGCGCGTGCGGCGGGGCAGGGTTCGCTCGACCTCGTGATGCTCGCGCGTCTGGCCCCGTACGTGGCGCCCGACCTGCGGCTGCTGTCCGGCATCACGCGCGCGGACCGCTGGCCCGAGCTCGCGGCGACGGCGCTCGACGCCGTCTGGGTGGTCGCGCGCCGCCTCGCGGCCGTCGTGGTCCTCGACTGCGGCTTCTCGGTCGAGCAGGACGAGGTGCTCAGCTACGACACACGAGCGCCTCGGCGCAACGCGGCGACCCTGGGCGCGCTCGCCGCGGCCGACGAGGTCGTGGTGGTGGGTGCGGCGGACCCGGTCGGGATCCAGCGCCTGGTGCGGGCGCTGTCGGACCTGGCGGAGCTCGGGGTGAGCCCGCAGCACGTCGTCGTGAACCGGGTGCGGGCCTCGGTCGCGGGGCCGCAGCCGGCGCGGGCCGTGGCGCGCGCGCTCGAGCGCTACGCGGGCATCCGCGACGCGATCCTGGTGCCCGACGACCGCCCGAGCCTCGACGCAGCCGTGCTGGAGGCGCGCACGCTGCGCGAGATCGCGCCCGGGTCCCCGGCGCGTCGAGCACTGGTCGAGCTCGCTGGTCGCCTCGGCGGGCCGAGCGGCACCGCGCGCGGCGAGGACCCGCGGCGGTCCGCGGTCCCGGCGCCGTTCGCCTGAGGGCGCGCGCCGCCGTGCGCAGGCGGCCGTGCGAGCAGGCAGACTGACCGCGTGCGCCTCTACCTGCCTGCCACGCTGGACGACCTCGCCCTCGCCGCCGACGGCGCCGTGACGCTCACGCCACGCGTGGCGCACGCGGTCACGCCGGAGCTGCGTGCGGCGCTGCCCGACGAGGACGAAGAAGGGCTCGAGTTCTCCGCGCACCTCGCCGCGGCCGACGACAGCCTCGCGATGCTCGCCGTGGCCCCGGCTGTGCCGCAGCTGCGGCTCGTCGTGACGGTCGACGTCCCGACGGGTGCCGTGCGGGCGGGGACGGCGACGGACGCAGGCCCCAGCGCGGTCGAGCTCGTCGAGCCCGTGGGACGCGACGCGATCGTGTGCGTGCACGTCGACGAGCCCGCGCTGCGCGACGACGTGCGCGCGGCGCTCGCGGGCGACGAGGCCGCGGCGGAGCGCGTCGCCGAGGCGGACCTGCTCTGGTACGACGTCGCGGAGCTCGCCGAGCTGCCACGCTGACCCGGACGGCGAGCGGCCTGCTCGAGCGCCGCAGCGCAGGGTGCCGAAGGTCGCGGTTTGGTCGCGGGGCTCGCGACCGGGTATCGTTCACGCCCGGTACGACGCCCGCCCGGGGACGTGTCGCGCAGGTCGCGGCGACGTCCGAGGAGCGGGGGTTATACCCCCATGGGGTATGGTGTAATTGGCAGCACGACTGATTCTGGTTCAGTTAGTCTAGGTTCGAGTCCTGGTACCCCAGCGCGAGCACCGCTGACCTGCGAGTTCGGAGCACTCCGGACCTTCGGGTAAAGTGTTCACACGCAAGCGAGGCCCACGGGTCACGCAGGCGATAGGCCCCCGTTGTGTAGCGGCCTAGCACGCCGCCCTCTCACGGCGGTAGCGCCGGTTCGAATCCGGTCGGGGGTACAGCGGAAGGCCCGGTCACCACGGTGACCGGGCCTTCGTCGTTCCCGAGCACTGCGACTCCCCGCCGTCGGCAACGACTGCCTGCGACCGCCTCGATGTCCGTGCGGCATGCGAAAGGCCCCGGCTCATCGTGACCCGGGGCCTTCGGCAGGCGTGGTGTTCGTCACTCCGCGGTGCTGTTCGTCACTCCGCGGTGCGGCTCATCACTCCGCGGTGCGGCGCAGGACCTCCGTGAGGCGGTTGGCGGCCGAGACGACGGCTGCGGCGTGCAGACGGCCCGGCTGCCGTGTGAGGCGCTCGAGCGGCCCGGAGACCGACACGGCGGCCACGACGCGGCCCGAGGGCCCGCGCACGGGGGCGGAGACCGACGCCACGCCCACCTCGCGCTCCGAGACCGACTGCGCCCAGCCACGGCGTCGCACGCCCGACAGGATCGTCGCGGTGAACTTGGCGCCCTGCAGCCCTCGGTGCAGCCGGTCCGGCTCCTCCCACGCGAGCAGCACCTGCGCGGCCGACCCGGCCTGCATGGTGAGGGTCGCGCCGACGGGGATCGAGTCGCGCAGGCCGATGGGCCGCTCGGCGGCGGCGACGCAGATGCGCTGGTCACCCTGCCGGCGGTAGAGCTGGGCGCTCTCACCGGTATGGTCGCGCACGGCCGCGAGCACGGGCCCGGCGGCGGCGAGCAGGCGGTCCTCGCCGGCGGCCGTCGCGAGCTCGGACAGTCGCGGTCCGAGCACGAAACGCCCCTGCATGTCGCGGGCGACGAGGCGATGGTGCTCGAGCGCGACGGCGAGCCGGTGGGCCGTCGGGCGAGCAAGATGGGTGGCGGTCACGAGCTGCGCAAGGGTTGCCGGCCCGGCCTCGAGAGCGCTGAGGACCGATGCGGCCTTGTCCAGGACGCCGACTCCGCTAGAGTTGTCCATAGGCCGATATTGGCGTCTCGAAGGCTGAGATGCAAGTACCGACACCAGAAGTCAGCCCGATTGGCCGAAGAACCGGGACGACCCCCACCCGGACGAGCAGAACAGGACCGCACCACATGGCCGGCACGTTGGCAGAGAAGGTCTGGGACGCGCACGTCGTGCGACGAGGCACCGACGGAGCACCCGACCTCCTGTACATCGACCTCCACCTCGTCCACGAGGTCACGAGCCCGCAGGCCTTCGAGGGCCTGCGCCTGGCGGGGCGCAAGGTCCGCCGTCCGGACCTCACGCTCGCGACCGAGGACCACAACACCCCGACGCTCGACATCGACCTGCCGATCGCGGACGCGACGAGCCGCACGCAGATCGAGACGCTGCGCACCAACGCGGCGGAGTTCGGCGTGCGCATCCACTCGCTGGGTGACGCGGACCAGGGGATCGTCCACCAGGTCGGCCCGCAGCTCGGCCTCACGCAGCCCGGCCTGACGGTCGTCTGCGGCGACTCGCACACCTCGACGCACGGCGCGTTCGGTGCCCTCGCGTTCGGCATCGGCACGTCCGAGGTCGAGCACGTGCTCGCCACGCAGACGCTCCCGCTCGCTCCGTTCAAGACCATGGCGATCACGGTCGACGGCCAGCTCCCGCCCGGTGCGACGAGCAAGGACATCATCCTGGCGATCATCGCCAAGATCGGCACCGGCGGTGGCCAGGGCTATGTCCTGGAGTACCGCGGCGAGGCCATCCGCAGCCTGTCGATGGAGGCGCGGATGACCATCTGCAACATGTCGATCGAGGCCGGCGCCCGCGCCGGCATGATCGCGCCCGACGAGACGACGTTCGCGTACCTCAAGGGTCGTCCGCACGCGCCCGAGGGTGCCGACTGGGACGCCGCGGTCGCGTACTGGTCGACGCTGCGCTCGGACGACGACGCGGTGTTCGACGAGGAGATCGTGCTCGCCGCGAGCGACCTCGAGCCCTTCGTCACGTGGGGCACGAACCCCGGCCAGGGCCTGCCGCTGTCGGGCAGCGTGCCCGTGCCCGAGGCGATCGCCGACGCCAACGAGCGCGTCGCGGCCGAGCGCGCCATCGAGTACATGGGTCTGACGCCGGGCCAGCCGCTGCGCGAGATCAAGGTCGACACGGTCTTCATCGGCTCGTGCACCAATGGCCGGATCGAGGACCTGCGCTCGGTCGCCAAGGTCGTGCGGGGCAAGAAGAAGGCCGACGACGTGCGCGTCCTCGTCGTGCCCGCCTCGGCGCGCGTGCGCCTGCAGGCCGAGGCCGAGGGGCTCGACCAGATCTTCCTCGACTTCGGCGCCGAGTGGCGCAACGCGGGCTGCTCGATGTGCCTGGGCATGAACCCCGACCAGCTCGCGCCGGGGGAGCGGTCGGCCTCGACGTCGAACCGCAACTTCGAGGGCCGCCAGGGCAAGGGCGGTCGCACCCACCTCGTGTCCCCGCTCGTCGCCGCCGCGACCGCGATCCGGGGCACGCTCTCGTCGTACGGCGACCTCGCCACCGGCGAGCCGGTGCCGGACGGCTCCCCGCTGGCCGACGTGGCCGGGCTCCAGACGGTCTGACCGGGCGACGAGAGACGAGAGAAGGCAGACCATGGAGAAGTTCACCCAGCACACGGGCGTCGGCGTGCCGCTGCGTCGCAGCAACGTCGACACCGACCAGATCATCCCCGCCGTGTACCTCAAGCGCGTGACCCGGACGGGCTTCGAGGACGCGCTGTTCGCCGCCTGGCGCGGCGACCCGGCGTTCGTCCTCAACCAGGACGCGTACCGGTCGGGCTCGGTGCTCGTCGCCGGACCGGACTTCGGTACGGGCTCGTCGCGTGAGCACGCCGTGTGGGCGCTCAAGGACTACGGCTTCAAGGTCGTGATCGCGTCGCGGTTCGCGGACATCTTCCGCGGGAACTCGGGCAAGCAGGGGCTCCTGGCCGCTCAGGTCGCCCAGGAGGACATCGAGCTGATCTGGAAGATCCTCGAGACCAGGCCCGGCACCGAGATCACGGTCGACCTCGACGCGCGCACCGTGGTGTGCGACGACGTCGTCGTGCCGTTCCAGGTCGACGCGTACACGCGCTGGCGGCTCATGGAGGGCCTGGACGACATCGGCCTGACGCTGCAGCACGTCGACGAGATCGCCGAGTTCGAGGCGCGTCGTGAGCCGTGGCGTCCCGCGACGCTGCCGGCCAAGCACCTGCCGCCCGTCGAGATCAAGGCGGCGCGTCCGGTCGAGGTGTCGATCGGTCGTCGGCCCGCCTGAACGTGACGTGATGTGAGCCCGGCGCGCCCAGGGTGCGCCGGGCTCACGCGCGTGCGCGGCCCGCGCGCTACCGTGAGCGGGTGGCCCGCCGGGAAGAACGCGCGGCCGCCGCAGGTTGCGAAGGCGGTACGAGCGCGCCCCGGGGCGCGTGGACCACGGGCGAACGCCGTGCACGGGTCAGGCGCGAGCAAGCGAGACGTCACGGCGCGGTCATGGCCGTCGCCGGGTGCGTCAGGTCCGATCGCGGAGCGGTCGGGGGTCTGTGAAGGTGTGGTGCGAGGACGGTCGCGGGGTGCCCGAGAAGCGGGCCCTGCGCCGCGGGTAGGCGAGGATGGGCGCGTGAACGATCTGCTGTACGTCAACGGTGGTAACCCGCTGCGCGGGGACATCACGGTCAGGGGCGCCAAGAACTTCGTCTCGAAGGCCATGGTCGCCGCGCTCCTCGGCGAGACGCCGAGCGTCCTGCGCAACGTCCCTCAGATCCGCGACGTCGCGGTCGTGCGCGGTCTGCTCGAGCTGCACGGCGTCCGGGTCGACGCGGACGACGCGGCGGGAACGCTGCACCTGGACCCGAGCGACGTCGAGATCGCGCACGTCGCGGACATCGACGCGCACGCGGGCTCGAGCCGGATCCCGATCCTGTTCTGCGGCCCGCTGCTGCACCGCCTCGGTGAGGCGTTCATCCCCGACCTGGGCGGCTGCCGGATCGGCGACCGGCCGATCAACTACCACCTGGACATCCTGCGGCAGTTCGGCGCGGTGGTCGAGAAGCGCCCCCAGGGCATCTACCTGAGCGCCCCCAAGCGCCTGCAGGGCACGAAGATCGCCCTCCCGTACCCGAGCGTGGGTGCCACCGAGCAGCTCCTGCTGACGGCCGTGCGGGCCGACGGCATCACCGAGCTCGCAGGCGCGGCGATCGAGCCCGAGATCATGGATCTCATCAACGTCCTGCAGAAGATGGGCGCGATCATCTCGGTCGACACGGACCGGGTGATTCGCATCGAGGGCGTGGACCGGCTCGAGGGCTACCAGCACACCGCCCTCTCCGACCGCATCGAGGCGGCCTCGTGGGCCTCTGCGGCGCTCGCGACCGGCGGCGACATCTACGTCCGCGGCGCCACGCAGCCCGAGATGACGACGTTCCTCAACACGTTCCGCAAGGTCGGTGGCGAGTTCGTGGTCGACGACGAGGGCATCCGCTTCTATCACCCGGGCGGGGACCTGCGCTCGATCCAGCTCGAGACCGACGTGCACCCGGGCTTCATGACGGACTGGCAGCAGCCGCTCGTCGTCGCCCTCACGCAGGCCAAGGGTCTGTCGATCGTGCACGAGACCGTCTACGAGAACCGCTTCGGGTTCGTCGACGCCCTCGTCGGGATGGGCGCGACGATCCAGGTCTACAAGGAGTGCCTGGGCGGCCGGCCGTGCCGGTTCGGTCAGCGCAACTTCTACCACTCGGCGGTCATCAGCGGTCCGACGCCGCTGTCGGCGGCCGACATCGAGGTGCCGGACCTGCGCGGCGGGTTCAGCCACCTCATCGCGGCGCTCACCGCGAAGGGCACCTCGCAGGTGCGCGGCATCAGCCTGATCGACCGCGGCTACGAGCACTTCATGGACAAGCTGACGGCACTCGGTGCCGAGTTCAGCCGCGACTGATCCGCGCACGCCGGTACCGGGTAGCCTGCTCGTCGTGCGTTCCCCTGCTCGTTCCAACCGTGCCTACCGCAACGTCGCCAGGATCGTCCGTCCGCTGCTCAAGGCGACGACGACGCGCGACTGGCACGGTGCCGAGAACTTCCCGACCGACCGCGGTTTCATCGTCGCGGCCAACCACATGACGAACGTCGACCCGCTGACGTTCGCGCACTTCTTGTGGGACAACGGCGTGGCCCCGCGGGTCCTGGCGAAGGCGTCCCTGTTCAAGGTGCCCGTCGTCCGGTCGGTGCTGCACGCGACCGGGCAGATCCCCGTCTACCGGAACACCGCAGCCGCGGGGGAGTCGCTCCAGGCGGCCGTGCAGGCCATCGCCGACGGCGAGGTCGTGGCGGTGTTCCCGGAGGGCACGCTGACCCGGGACCCTGACCTGTGGCCGATGGTCGGCAAGACGGGTGTCGCGCGCCTCGCGCTGACCACCCGCGCGCCCCTCATCCCGGTCGCTCAGTGGGGTCCGCAGAACCTGCTCGGCCGCTACAAGAAGCTGCTCAAGCCGATCCCGCGCAAGAAGGTCACGATCGTCGCCGGCCCGCCGGTGGACCTCGACGACCTGTACGACCGGCCGCAGGACACCGCGACGCTGCGCGAGGCGACCGAGCGCGTCATGGATGCGATCACCGCGCTGCTCGTCGAGATCCGCGGCGAGGCCGCGCCCGCCGTGCGGTACGACATGCGCAAGCCCGACACCGGGCGGGTCGGCGGCGACCACGCGACGCGGCCCGAGCTGCCGTGACGGGCGTCGACGAGCAGGGTCTGCCGCTGCGCACCGCGGTCCTGGGGACCGGCAGCTGGGGGACGACCTTCGCCGCCGTGCTCGCGGACGCGGGCTGCGAGGTCACCGTCTGGGGTCGGTCGGCCGAGGTCGTGCGGCAGATCGCCGACCAGCACCGCAACGACGTGTACCTGCCGGGCATCGACCTGCCCGAGTCGGTGACGGCGACGACCGACGCCCGTGCCGCGGTCGCGGACGCGCGCATCGTCGCGGTCGCCGTCCCGTCGCAGGTCGCGCGCGACACCCTCGCCCCGCTGCGCGGCGCGCTGCGGGACGACGCGGTCGTCGTCTCGCTCATGAAGGGCGTCGAGCTGGGCACCGACCGTCGCATGAGCGAGGTCGTCGCCCAGACCCTGGACCTGCCCGACGAGCGTGTCGCGGTGGTCTCCGGGCCCAACCTGGCGCGCGAGATCGCCCGCCACCAGCCGACCGCGACGGTCGTGGCGTCCGCGTCACCGCAGACCGCGGCCCTCGTCGCGCGCGCCGTGGCGTCGTCGTACTTCCGCCCGTACACCAACCCGGACGTCGTCGGTGTCGAGCTGTGCGGTGCGGTCAAGAACGTCATCGCGCTCGCGGTGGGCATCTCGCAGGGTCGCGGGCTGGGCTACAACACGATGGCGACCGTCATCACGCGCGGGCTCGTCGAGATCACCCGTCTCGGGCTCGCGCTCGGTGCCCAACCCGAGACGTTCCCGGGCCTCGCGGGCATGGGCGACCTCATGGCGACGTGCGCGTCGCCCGACTCGCGCAACCACACCCTCGGCGGGCACATCGGCCGCGGGATGGCGCTCGACGAGGCGATCGCGGCGACCGGCGGCACGGCCGAGGCCGTCAAGACATGCCGGCCGGTGCTTGAGCTCGCGCGCCGGCTGGGCATCGAGATGCCCATCACGGAGGCCGTCGTCCGCGTGCTCTACGAGGGCCTGCCGGTCGACCAGCTCGCCCCGATGCTGCTGGCCCGCCCACGGCGCTCCGAGGTCGTCACCGGCTGAGCGAGCTCCGCCCGTCGCGCCCGAAGGACGTCACAGGGCGTCGAGCGCGTCCGCGAGGTCGCGCCACAGGTCCTCGACGTCCTCGATCCCGACGCTGAGGCGCAGCAGGTCCTCGGGCACCGTCGGCGACTCGGTGGCGAACCGCCGCCGGCGCTCGAGCGTCGACTCGACACCCCCCAGGCTCGTGGCCGGGACCCACAGGCGAACCGCCTCGACGAGCGCGTCGGCTGCGGCGGCACCGCCCGCGGGCCGCAGCCCGATGATCGAGCCGTACCCGTCCATGAGCCGGCTCGCGCGCGTGTGCCCGGGGTCGTCGGGCAGCCCCGGGTGGCGGACCGAGACGACCCGCGGGTGCGCCTCGAGGCGCCGCGCGAGCTCGAGCGCGGACGCCTGCGCGCGCTCGACGCGCAGGGCCAGCGTGCGCAGGCCGCGCAGCGCGAGCCACACCTCGAACGGCCCCGCGATCGCGCCGTGCAGCGTGCGGTAGGCGTGCAGGCGTGCGTGCAGCGCGGGGTCGGCCGCGAGCGCCGCGCCCAGCACCACGTCGCTGTGCCCGGCGAGGTACTTGGTCACCGAGTGCACCACCACGTCGGCGCCGTGCTCGAACGGGCGCTGGACGAGGGGCGTGGCGAACGTGTTGTCGACGGCGACGAGCGCCCCGGCGTCGTGCGCACCCGCGACGAGCGCCGGCAGGTCGGCCACCTCGAGCATCGGGTTGGTCGGTGTCTCGACCCACAGCAGGTCCGCGGGCCCGTCGTCACCGCTGCCGCGCACGGCCGCGAGCACGGCGTCGATGTCCGCGATGTCGACGAGCGTCACGCGCACGCCGCTGCGCTGCGTCAGGTCGGCCGCGTAGCCGAGCGTCACCTGGTAGCAGTGGCGGGGCAGGACGAGCCGACCGCCCGGCGGCACGAGGGAGAGCGCCGCGGCGATCGCGGCCATCCCGGACCCGAGCACGAGCGCGGGCTGCGGGCACCGCTCCAGCGCGCCGAGCGCCTCCTCGAACGCGTGCCAGGCCGGGGTGTCGTTCCTCGCGTACATCGGCTCGTCGGGCCCCGGCACGCCCTGCGACACGAAGGTCGAGGACAGGACGAGGGTCGGGTTGAGCGCCGCGCCCTGGGTACGGTCCGGTCGCCCCGCGGAGACGACGAGCGTGGACGGGCTGACCGTGGGTGGGCTCACCCGGGACGGGTTCGGCGAGGTCACGGCGCCAGCGTACGCGGCGGGTAGGGTCGTCCCCGATGAACGCCGTGCCGACTCCTGCCTCAGCCGACCTCACCGGCCCGACCGCGACCCCCGACGCCGACCAGACCGCCGCGGACCCTGCCGTCGGGGACCCTGCTCGTCGTCCGCGGGTGATGGTCCTGTTCGGTGGACGCTCCGGGGAGCACGCGATCAGCTGTGCGACCGCCGGCGGCGTGCTGCGGGCGCTGGACCGCGACCGCTACGACGTGCTCGCGGTCGGCATCACGCGCGAGGGTCGCTGGGTGCTCGCGGACGACGACCCGGACCGCTGGACGATCGAGGACGGCCACCTGCCGCAGGTCGAGGACGCCGCCGCGCACGTGCTGCTGCCGCAGGACCCGACCGACCGCGCGGTGCGCGTACTCGGCGCGGACAGCCTCGCGCAGGCGGTCGGCGAGGTCGACGTCGTCTTCCCGCTGCTGCACGGGCCGTTCGGCGAGGACGGCACGTTGCAGGGCATGCTCGAGCTCGCCGACGTGCGGTACGTCGGCGACGGGGTGCTCGCCTCGGCGGTGGGCATGGACAAGCACATGATGAAGCTCGTCTTCGCGGGGCAGGGGCTGCCCGTGGGCCCGTTCGTCGTGCTGCTGCCCGGTGCGTACGAGCGCGACCCGCAGGGCCAGACGGAGCGCATCGCGGCGCTCGGGCTGCCCGTGTTCGTCAAGCCCGCACGTGCGGGCTCGAGCCTGGGCATCTCGCGCGTCGACGACCTGGCCGACCTGCCCGCCGCGATCGCGCACGCACGTGAGCACGACCCCAAGGTCGTCGTCGAGGCGGGCATCGAGGGCCGCGAGATCGAGTGCGGCGTGCTCGGCGGGCACCACGGTGAGCGGGCGCGCGCGTCGCTGCCCGGCGAGATCGTCGTGGACCACGGCAAGCACGCGTTCTACGACTTCGAGGCCAAGTACCTCGACGAGGCCGCGGTGCGGCTCGCCTGCCCGGCCGACCTGCCCGACGAGGTCACGGCACGCGTCCGGGAGATCGCCGTGCAGGCGTTCGAGGCGCTCGGCTGCGAGGGTCTCGCGCGCGTCGACGTGTTCGTCACGCCGGACGACGAGGTCGTCGTCAACGAGATCAACACCATGCCTGGCTTCACGCCGTTCTCGATGTACCCGCGCATGTGGGAGGCGTCGGGCGTGAGCTACCCCGAGCTCGTCGACGACCTCGTGCGCCTCGCGCTGGAGCGGCCCACCGGCCTGCGCTGAGCCGTCCGCCCTGTCTGCGGTCCGCAGCGGCTACAGGCACCCGCGCTCGCGCTCGGTGAGCGCCACGGCGGCGCCGAGCCGGTCGAGGAACGACGTCGGGTGCGTGCGGGCGATCTCCGCGGGGACGAGCACCTCGACCGCGGGGACGCGTCCGTAGGTCGTGAACGTCCAGTCGCTGCTGTCCTCGTGGTCGGGCTCGGACGCCACGATCACCCAGTCGACCGAGGTGCCGTCGGCGGCCTCGACGCTCTGGCAGCGGTCGGTGGTGGGCTCGAGCGGCGTCACGCCGCAGCGCAGCACGACGGCCGCCGACCCGTCGCTCCACGCCGTGGTCGCCTGCGCGTTGGTGTCCTGCCGGGTCAGGCCGTCCGCGAGCTCCTCGGGCGTCGCGAGCACGACCTGTGCGCACACCGGGTCGGTCGCGAACGGCCCCGGGGAGGTCGCGACGACGGACGAGCAGCCGGCGAGGGCGGCCGGCAGCAGGACGAGGACGACGAGGCGACGCGGGGCAGGCACGTCCACCACCGTAACGAGTTGTCGACGACGTCCCGGACGGCGTTAGCGTGACGTCGTGCATGTCGCCGACCTGACCGAGGAGCAGCTGCTCGCGCTGATCGTCCCGGAGCTGCCCCTCGGGTCGTCGACCCTGCTCGGGCCCGGGGACGACGCCGCGATCGTGGCCGCGCCCGACGGCCGCTTCGTCGTGACCACCGACGTGCTGGTCGAGGACCGCCACTTCCGGCGGGCATGGTCGTCGGGTGAGGACGTGGGCCGACGCGCCGCCGTGCAGAACCTCGCGGACGTCGCCGCGATGGGGGCCGTCCCGACCAGCCTCGTCGTGACGCTCGCCGTGCCGGGCGAGCTCGACGTCGCGTGGGTCGTCGGGCTCGCGCGCGGTCTGGCCGCCGTGTGCGGCCCGCTCGGGGTGGGGGTCGTCGGCGGGGACCTGTCGGGCAGCCCGCTCGTCGTCGTGAGCGTCGCGGCGCATGGTGACCTGCAGGGCCGCCCGCCTGTGCTGAGGTCGGGCGCTCGCGTCGGTGACGTCGTCGCGCACGCCGGGGTGCTGGGCCGGTCCGCCGCCGGGCTCGCGCTCGTCGACCGCGCGGCGGCCGGGGGGACCGCCGGGCCGGGCGACGACGACGCGTCCCACGACGGTCTCGTCACGGCCTACCTGCGGCCGACGTCACCGCTGCCTGCCGGCCCGGACGCGGCTCGCGCGGGCGCGACCGCGATGCTCGACGTCTCCGACGGGCTGCTGCGGGACGCCGGGCGGATGGCGCGCGCGAGCGGTGTGCGGCTCGACCTGCACGCGGACGCGTTCGCGGCGGACGTGACGGAGCTGGCGAACGCAGCACTGGCCGTGGGCGCGGACCCGTGGGAGTGGGTGCTGGGCGGGGGAGAGGACCACGGCCTGCTCGCGACGTTCGGTCCCGATGCAGTGGTGCCGGCGTCGTTCCGGGTGATCGGCCGGGTCGAGTCCCGGGCCGCCGACGACCCCGCGGTGACGGTCGATGCCGTCGCCCCCGCGGTCGGACCCGGATGGGACCACTTCGCGGGACGGCCGGACTGAGCGCGGCCCGCAGGAGGGCTCAGCCGCGGCGGTAGCGGACCTCGAGCAGCTCCTCGCCGCCGACGTCCTCGTAGCGCTCCACGCCGTCGGGCTGGAAGCCGTGGCGGCGGTAGAAGTGCCGTGCGCGCTCGTTGGCGGCCAGCACCCAGAGGCTCATGGGTGTGTTCTCGCCGGACTCGCCGATGACGGTGCGCATGAGCTCGCGGGCCACGCCGTGGCCCCAGGTCGAGGGCTCGAGGTAGATCGAGTACACCTCGAGCTCGCCGCGGGCCGCGTCCTCGTCGCGGCTCGGGCCGACCGAGGCGAACCCCAGCAGCCGCGGGCCGTCCTGCGCGATCCAGGTCCGCACGCCGTCGGCAGGCCCGTGCTCGAGGTGCCGGGCCCAGCGCACCGCGCGCTCGGCGGGGTCGAGCGAGGCGAGGTAGCGCTCGGAGACGATCCCCGCGTACGCCTCTTGCCACGAGCGCACGTGCACCGCGGCGATCGAGTTCGCGTCCGCGGGACCCGCGGTGCGGATCGTCAGCTCGTCGATCTGCTCGGCCATGGAGTCACCCTGCCACATGGGCACGACGACGCAAGGCCCGTGAGGACAATTCCTCACGGGCCTTGCGTCGATGTGCTGAAAGGTGCGAGCGCGAGCTCAGACGGCGCGCTGGACCTTGCCGGCCTTGAGGCACGAGGTGCACACGTTGAGACGCTTCGGGGTCCCCGCCACGACAGCGCGGACGCGCTGGATGTTCGGGTTCCAACGACGCTTCGTGCGGACGTGCGAATGCGAGACGCTGTGCCCGAAGCTCGGGCGCTTGGCGCAGACGTCGCAGGTGGCGGCCACGGTCTTCTCCTGTTGCTCTGGTCGAACATGAACAGCCGCGAGTACCGCGGCGAAGTCTGGTGGACGGACCCTGAGCCCCTAGGGGCAAGCATTCGGTCCACTCCGGGCGCGCCCGATCCCGTCGGGCAACCGGTCAAGACTAGCCCATGGCGGACGGGCGCCCCAAATGTGGGCGACGTGCGGCAGGGTGAGATGCGCCGCACGGGTCAGCCACGCTGTGCCGCGGGCGCCGACGTGCACGACGACGAGACGACGAGACAGGGAGGTGCGCGCGTGACGTTGGAGGTCGACCAGGTCCTCGCCTGGGTCCACGGCGCGCGCACCGGGCTCGCCGACGCGCGCGGACGCATCGACGCGGTGAACGTCTTCCCCGTGGCCGATGCCGACACGGGCACCAACGCGTGGCTGACGATCGAGGGCGGTGCGCGCGCGGTCGACGACCTCGGCGCGGCCGAGCGCACGGCCGCCGAGGTCCTGGCGGTGTTCGCGCGCGGCTCGATGCTCGCCGCGCGCGGGAACTCGGGCGTGATCCTCAGCCAGTGGCTCGCGGGGTTCGTCCGGCGTACGACCGCAGCCGCGGCCGACGAGCCCGCGGGCGCCGTTCTCGCGCAGGCCCTGCGAGCGGCGGCACGCGCGGCGCGGCACGCGCTCGCCGAGCCTCAGGACGGCACCGTGCTGACCCTCGCCGACGAGGTCGCCGACGCGGCCGTGCTGGGCGCGGACTCGGGCGCCACGGCCCCGGCGGTGCTCGCGCAGGCCGCGACCGCCGGGCACCAGTCGCTCGCCCGGATCAGTGCGACGCACCCCGTCCTGCGTCGGGCGCACGTGCCGGACGCGGGCGCCTGCGCGCTGCTCGTCGTCGTCGACGCGCTCGTCCTCGCGGTGACGGGCGGCGCCCCGCGCAGCCCTGCCGAGTGGCTCCCCGAGCGTGGGAGTGCGCACGAGGCGCAGCCCGGCGAGTGCGGCACGGAGCACGCGGCGGCGGGTGGTGCGTTCGAGGTCATGCTCGTCGTGCGGGGTCTCGACCAGGGGGGTGGGGAGTCGTCAGCGCCCGACCTGGCCGACGGGCTGCGCTCGGTGCTCGGCGAGGTCGGCGACTCGGTCGCGGTCGTGGGCGCGGACGGCTGGTGGCACGCCCACGTGCACACCGACGACCCGGCCGCGGCGATCGCTGCGTGCGCGGTGGGCCGGCGTGAACAGGTCGTCGTGCGGCGGCTCGACGTGGTCGACCTCGGTGTCGTGGCAGGACCCGGACGGGGGTGGGGGCTCGTCGTCGTGACCGGGTCGCCCGCGCTCGCCTCCTGGTACGCGACCGCCGGTGCCGTCGTCGTCGTGCGGTGCCCCGAGGAGCCGGTGACGGCGGCCCACGTGCGCCGCGCGGTCGAGGACGCGGGCTGCCCGGACGTGCTCGTCGTGCCGGGAGGGGTGGTGTCGGGTCACGAGCTCGAGTCGTTGCTGGCGCTGGACGGCGTCGAGGTCCTGGGCGCGCACGACGAGGCGCGCGCGGCGGTCGCGACCCTCGCGTTCGTGACGAGCGACAGTGCCGCCCCGGTGCACGCCGCGGCGCTCGCCACCGGCCGTGTCCGGGTCGCGGAGCTCGCACCCCGGGACGCTGGCGCGGCGCTCGACGAGACGGTCGCCCGGCTCGTCGTGGCGCCCCCGTCCGACGACCGCGCGACCGGCACGCGGCCCGAGAGCCTGACGGTCGTCGTGCCCGGAGCGCTCGAGGACGCGCTCGCTGCCGACATCGAGGCCGCGGCCGCGGCGCACGGGCTGGAGCCGACGATCCTGAGCGACGCCACGGCCGACGCCGTGCTCGTCGCGGTGGACTGAGAGCACGAGGAGGGCACAGGTGTACGCGGACGGGGTCGTGCGCTCGAGTGCGCTGGACCGGCCGATCGGCTCGGTCGCAGCCCGCACCGGGCCGAAGTTCGAGGCGCTCGGCGTGCGCACGGCTGGTGACCTGCTGCGCTACTACCCGCGCCGGTACGCCGACCCGAGCCGGCTGACCGACATCGCCGGGCTCGAGATCGACGAGAAGGCGTCGGTCGTCGCCGAGGTGCGCTCGTCCTCCGGCGTGCTGCGCTCGCGGTCGTCGGGCAAGCTGCGCGTCGAGGCGCAGGTGACCGACGGCAGGTCGGTGCTGCACCTCGCGTTCTTCGCGCAGCGCGAGGGCATGGCCAAGAAGTTCGAGCGCGACCTGCGGCCGGGTCGACGCGGCCTGTTCACGGGGAAGGTCGGCTGGTTCAACGGCCGCGCCCAGCTCGCGAACCCCGCGGTCGTGTGGTTCGACGCCGACGACGAGGACGGCGTGGTCGAGCACGCGGAGCGACCGCTGCCCGTCTACCCGGCGAGCGGCCAGCTCGACAGCGAGAAGATCGCCGCGACCGTCCAGGTGGTGCTCGGCCCGCTGCGCGAGGGCGACGTGCCCGACCCGGTACCCGCTCAGGTGCGGGCCGCGCGCGACCTCGGCGAGCTGCTCCCTGCGCTGCGACGGCTGCACCGGCCGGAGACCGAGCAGGACTGGGTCCAGGCGCAGCGCCGGCAGCGCTACGAGGAAGCGTTCGTCCTGCAGGCCGAGCTCGCGCGGCGACGTGCCCGCGCGGCCGCGCAGCCCGCCGTCGCCCGGCCCCGAGTGGCCGGTGGCCTGCTCGACGCGTTCGACCAGCGGCTCCCGTTCGAGCTCACGACCGGCCAGCGTGAGGTCGGCGCGCAGATCGCCGACGAGATCGCCCAGCCCGTGCCGATGCAGCGCCTGCTGCAGGGTGAGGTCGGCTCGGGCAAGACCGTGGTGGCGCTGCGCGCGATGCTGCAGGTCGTGGACGCCGGGGGGCAGGCGGCGCTGCTCGCGCCCACCGAGGTGCTCGCGGCGCAGCACGCCCGCTCGCTGCGTGCGTTGCTCGGCGACCTCGCCGAGGGCGGCATGCTCGGCGGCGCGGACCAGGGCACGCGCGTCGCGCTGCTGACCGGCTCGGTGACCGGTGCCGCGCGACGCCAGGCGCTGCTGGACGCGGCCTCGGGCGCCGCCGGCATCGTCGTCGGGACCCACGCGCTGCTCGAGAAGACCGTGCAGTTCGCCGAGCTCGGGCTCGTCGTGGTCGACGAGCAGCACCGGTTCGGCGTCGAGCAGCGCGACCGGCTGCGGGCCAAGGCCTCCGCCCAGCCGCACCTGCTGGCGATGACCGCGACGCCGATCCCGCGCACGGTCGCGATGACCGTGTTCGGCGACCTCGAGACCTCGGTGCTCAGCGAGCTGCCCGCGGGCCGGTCGCCGATCACGTCGTTCGTCGTGCCGGCGGACCGGCCTGCGTGGCTCGCGCGGACCTGGAGCCGCGTGCGCGAGGAGGTCGACAAGGGCGGCCGTGCGTACGTCGTGTGCCCGCGGATCACGGGCGACGACGCCGACGGCGCCGACCTCGTGGCCGACGAGCCCGCGACGCTCGGCGAGGCGGGGACGGCGCCGCGGCGGCCCCCGAGCGCGGTCCTCGAGGTCGTCGAGGAGCTGCGCGCGCTGCCCGAGCTCGCGGGGCTCGAGATCGGCGTGCTGCACGGCCGGCTCGCGGCCGAGGACAAGGACCGCGCGCTCGCACAGTTCGCCTCGGGTGCGGTGCCCGTGCTCGTCTCGACGACGGTCGTCGAGGTCGGCGTGGACGTCCCCGAGGCGACCGCGATGGTGATCCTCGACGCCGACCTGTTCGGCGTCTCCCAGCTCCACCAGCTGCGGGGCCGCGTCGGCCGCGGCACCGCGCCGGGCGTGTGCCTGCTCGTCTCGGGCGCCCGGGAGGGCAGCCCCGGGCACCAGCGGCTCACGACCGTCGCCGAGACGCTCGACGGGTTCGCGCTCGCGGCGTTCGACCTCGAGCAACGGCGCGAGGGTGACGTGCTCGGCGCGTCGCAGTCCGGGGTGGCCTCGTCGCTGCGGCTGCTGCGCGTGACGCGCGACGCCGACCTGATCGAGCAGGCGCGCGCCGACGCGCGTGCGGTGGTCGAGCAGGACCCCGAGCTCGAGTCGCACCCCGCGCTGCGGGACGCGATCGACGTGCTGCTGGCGGGCGAGCGCGAGGAGTTCCTGGACCGTGCCTGAGGTGACGTCCGCCTGCTGCGGGCACCGCGACGTGACGCCCGGGCCGGTCGTGGGTGAGGCTGTGCGCACACCGCCCGCCCGTCCGGGCGCGGCGGGTGCGAGCCGGGACGGGAGGACGGCGTGACGAGGATCGTCGCGGGCAGCGTCGGGGGGCGCGTGCTGCAGGTGCCGCGTGCCGGCACGCGTCCGACGAGCGAGCGCGTGCGCGAGGCGCTCTTCTCGCGGCTCGAGCACCTCGACGTCATCGCCGGGGCGCGCGTCCTGGACCTCTACGCGGGCTCGGGTGCGCTCGGGCTCGAGGCCGTGAGCCGGGGCGCCGCCGCGGTCACGCTCGTCGAGGTCGCCCGCCAGGCTGCGGACGTGTGCCGGCGCAACGTCGTGACCCTCGGCGTGGGGGACCGGGTCGCCGTCGCCGCCGAGAGAGCGGAGCGCTTCATCGAGCGACCCCCGCTCGCGCCGTGGGACCTCGTGCTGATCGACCCGCCGTACGACCTGCCCGAGGCCGACCTCGGGACGGTGCTGCGCGGGCTCGTCGGGACCCTCGGACACGGCGCGGTGGTCGTCGTCGAACGCTCGGGCCGTGCGCCCGAGCCCGACTGGCCCGACGGGTTGAGCCGCTTCGACGCGCGCTCCTACGGCGAGACCGCGGTGTGGTTCGCGGAGCCGGACGAGGCTGACGCCGTACGGGACGAGGAGAGGGAGCACGGATGACGCAGGAGCCCACGGCGCGCTCGGCGCGCGCCGACGACGTCCCGGCGATCCGGACCGTCATGGCCCGGGCGTTCCACGACGACGCGCTGGTCCGCTGGGCGCTGCCCGACGAGGCGACGCGGGACGAGGTGTGCGCGGCGTGGTTCGGCGCGCTCGTCGACCGCTACGTCGCGGTCGGGCAGGTCGAGGTGGTCGAGGTGGACGGCTCGGTCGCGGCAGTGGCTGCGTGGCGCCCGCCGGACGTCCCGGACGACCACCCGGTCCTGGCGACCCTGCCGTCGGTGCCCGGCGTCGTCTCCGCCGTCGTCGGCCCCGAGCGAGCCGCCCATGTGTTCGCCACGCTCGGTCGCACGTCGGCGCTCGCGCCCGCCGAGACCGCGACGTACCTGCACCTGCTCGCGGTCCGCCCCGATCAGCAGGGCCGCGGTCTGGGCACGCTGCTGGCGACGCGCGGGCTCGCGGCGTCCGACCGCCGGGGCATCACCGCCTGGCTGTGCACGGCCGAGCAGCGCAACGTGGTGCTCTACGAGCGACTCGGGTTCGTCGGCGTGGGCGACGTGCTGCTCGACGACGCTGCGACGCTGCGCGTGATGCACCGGGCCCCGCGGGCCGCTGGCTAGGCTGACGCACGTGAGCCTCGCTGTCTGCCCCGGGTCGTTCGACCCGTTGACCCTGGGCCACGTCGACGTCGTGCGGCGCGCTCGGTCGATGTTCGACGAGGTCGTCGTGGGCATCGCACGCAACTCCGCGAAGTCCCCGCTGCTCGCGGTCGAGCAACGGGTCGCACTCGCGCGCGAGGCGTTCGCGGCCGACCCCGGGGTGCGGGTCGAGGTGGTGCCGGGACTGCTGGCGGACTTCGTGCGCGAGGTCGGCGCCGCGGCCGTCGTCAAGGGTCTGCGCGGGGGAGCGGACTTCGACGGCGAGCTGCCCATGGCGCTCATGAACCGTCACCTGACCGGCGTCGAGACCGTGTTCGTGGTGGGTGACCCCGCGCTCGCGCACATCGCGTCGTCCCTGGTCAAGGACGTGGCGCGGTTCGCCGGACCGATCGACGACCTCGTGCCGCCCGGGGTGGCGGACGCGGTGCGTGCGGCGTGGGCGGCGCGCGCGTGAGGCGCACGCACGGGCCCGGGGTGCGAGGCTGGGGGTTGCGCACCCGGGCGGCGGACGGCCGCCCAGGCGTCGGGAGGAGGAAGTCGTGAGCGAGGCCGAGGAGCGCACGGAAGGCCTGACGGGCGTGCTCGACGCGATCGAGGAGGCCGTGGTCGCGGCGCGGAACATGCCGATGTCGTCGTCGGTCCTGGTCAGCCGTGCCGAGCTGCTCGACCTCGTCGCGCAGGCACGCGAGGTGCTGCCGGACCAGCTGACGCGTGCCGACCAGGTCCTCGCGGACGCGGACGCCGCGCGGACCGCGGCGCAGGAGGACGCCGACAGGATCCTCGAGCGGGCGCGCACGGACGCGGCCGACCTGGTCGCGCGGGAGACGGTCGTGACCGCGGCGCAGGAGCGTGCCGTCGAGATCGTCGCGGACGCCCAGCGCACCGCCGACGAGCTGCGCCGCGACGCGGACGACTACTGCGACCGACGCCTCGCGGACTTCGAGATCGACCTCGGCAAGGTGCTCGCGCAGGTCCAGGCGGGCCGGGCGAAGCTCGCCGGACGCCTCTCGACGGACGCCTGAGGGCGGCCCAGCCGACCGGGCGGTGCTCGGGGGCGCGGGTCGACCGCGGGAAGCGGCCGGACGTGGCCTCGGTCACGTCGGCGCGATTTGGGGGGCGTTCGCCCCGACCTGTAGAGTTGCGCGTTGGTCCTGCCGGTCGGCGGACCGAGATCTGCAGAAGCAGCAAGACGACGAGGGGACGGCCGTGCACCGCCCAGTTCACCTCGATCCCCGCTCGCCCTTCGTGCTCGACACCCACGAGCTCGGTCGACGTGCGGGATCGACGCGGATTGTGCAGCGCACCGTCTCCGCTCCTGCTGATCTCGGTACCGACGTGATCGGCATCCCCGAAGGGGCGGACGTCGAGCTGGATCTGCGGCTCGAGGCCGTCATGGAGGGGGTCCTGGTCACCGGATCCGTCCGTGGCCGGGCGATCGGGGAGTGCGTGCGCTGCCTGGGCGAGGTCGTCGAGGATGTCGACGTCACGCTCACGGAGCTCTACGTCTACCCCGAGCGCCAGGCTGCTGCGACGGAGGCGGGCGACGAGGACGAGGACGTGCGTGAGCTCCAGGGCGACCTGATCGATCTGGAGACCGCGCTGCGGGACGCGGTGGTGCCGGCTCTGCCGTTCCAGCCGTTGTGCCGCGAGGACTGCCCGGGTCTGTGCTCCGAGTGCGGAGCGCCCCTGGCGGACGACCCTGACCATTCGCATGAGACGCTTGACCCTCGCTGGGCCGCCCTGGGCGGACTGGCGAGCCAGGACGACGAGACGAAAGAGAGCTAGCCGTGGCGGTTCCGAAGCGCAAGATGTCGCGCAGCAACACCCGTGCGCGTCGGTCGCAGTGGAAGACCACTGCCACGACGATCACCGCGTGCCCGACCTGCAAGGCCGACAAGAAGCCCCACACGGCGTGCCCGTCGTGCGGTGCCTACAACGGCCGGCAGTACGCCGAGGCGCTGCGCAGCGAGCACGACGCCCGCTGACGCGGGTGCGTGCAGTCGTGACGTCCAGGAGCTCGGCATGAACGCCGGCAAGGACGGCTCGGCCACTGAACTTCTCGAGAAGCTCGGGGTCCACCTGGACCCCGAGCTTCTCGTGCTGGCCCTGACCCATCGGTCGTTCGCGCACGAGGCCGGTGGCATCCCCACCAACGAGCGCCTGGAGTTCCTGGGCGACACCGTCCTGGGCCTCGTGGTGACCGAGTCGCTCTACCGGTCGCGTCCCGACGAGAGCGAGGGATCGCTGGCGAAGATGCGTGCCGCGACGGTCTCGCAGCGCGGCCTCGCGGGCGTCGCCCGCGAGCTGGACCTCGGGCGGTACGTGCTGCTCGGCAAGGGTGAGCTCGCGACCGGCGGGCGGGACAAGGACTCGATCCTGTCCGACACGCTCGAGGCCGTGTTCGGCGCGATCTATCTCTCGCACGGGCTCGAGACCGCGCGCGCGGTCGTCGAGCGCCTCGTCGGACCGACGCTGGCGAACGCGGCCCACCTCGGCGCGGGGCTCGACTGGAAGACGTCGCTGCAGGAGCTGTCGGCGGGCCTGGGTCTGGGCGCTCCGCACTACGACGTGCAGGGCGAGGGCCCGGACCACGCGCGGACGTTCACCGCCCACGCGGTCGTGGGCGGCGAGGTGCGGGGCACCGGCGTGGGCCCGGCGAAGAAGCTCGCGGAGCAGCAGGCGGCCGAGGCCGCGTACCTGGCCCTGCAGCGCGTCGCAGCCGACCTCCAGGGCGCCGACGTCGAGGGCGCGGGCCTCGCCACCTCCGCGGGCTGAGCGGTGCCGGAGCTCCCCGAGGTCGAGACCGTCCGAGACGGGCTCGAGCGGCACGTGGTGGGTCGTCGTGTGCTCGGCGTCGACGTGCGTCGCGAGTACAGCGTGCGACAGCACCTGGGTGGTCCCGCGGACCTCGCCGGACGCCTGCACGGCCGCACGCTCGCCGCGGCGGTGCGCCGGGGCAAGTTCCTGTGGGTCCCGCTCGCGCGGCCCGAGGGCGAGAGCGACGACGCGATGCTGGTCCACCTCGGGATGAGCGGTCAGCTGCTCGTCCGCTCGGCCGAGGCGGTCGCGGCGGACGGGGCGGGGCACCCGCACCTGCGCGTGCGCCTGCTCCTCGACGACGGCGGGGCTCTCGACTTCGTCGACCAGCGGACGTTCGGCCATGTCAGCGTGCAGGACCTGGTCCCCACCGCCGACGGCGCACCCGGGGGCCGCGGCTCGTCGTCGCCGACCGTGCCCGAGCCGGTCGCGCACATCGCGCGCGACCTGCTCGACCCGGCGCTCGACCGCCCGGCGCTCGTGCGCGCGATCCGCTCCCGGCGCACGGGCATCAAGCGCGCGCTGCTCGACCAGGGCCTCGTCTCGGGCATCGGGAACATCTACGCCGACGAGGCGCTGTGGCGCGCTCAGGTGCACTTCGCACGTCCGACCGCGGCCCTGCGACCGGCCGACGTCTCGCGCGTGCTGGACGCGGCGGCCGAGGTCATGAGCGAGGCGCTGGTCCAGGGCGGGACGAGCTTCGACGCGCTGTACGTCAACGTCAACGGCGCGTCGGGGTACTTCGACCGCAGCCTCGCGGTCTACGGGCAGGAGGGCCGCCCGTGCCCGCGGTGCGGCACCCCGATCAGGCGGGTGGAGTTCATGAACCGCAGCGCGGCGTTCTGCCCGCGGTGCCAGCCGCCTCCGCGCGCGCCCCGCGACCCCCAGCGCCGCACGAAGCGCGGCTGAGCCAGGCCCGGGCCCGGCCCGGTCAGCGCCTCGGGGCGCTGGCGCCCGTGCGCGGCACGACGTTGGGCGGATCCTGGCCCGCGTCGTACGCGCGCAGGGCGGCCGTGAGGAACGTGCCCGCGTGCTGCGGCCGCCCGCCGGCGGCGTGCGGGCTCACGAGGATCCGCGGCTCGCCCCACAGCGGGCTGGACGCCGGCAGTGGCTCGCGCTCGAACACATCGAGCGCGGCGCCCGCGAGACGTCGCGTGCGCACCGCGTCGAGCAGCGCGGTCTCGTCGAGCGTGCTGCCCCGGCCGACGTTCACGACGAACGCCCGCTGCGGGAGCTGGGCCAGCACGGGCGCCCCGATCGCGTGCCGCGTCTGCGGGGTCGCGGGCAGGATGCCGATCAGCACGTCCGCGGACGGCAGGACGGTGCCCAGCTCGTCGGGCGTGACGACGGGGAACCCGTGCCGCTCGCCCGCGCTCGTCGCGACGCCGGTGACGCTCGCACCGAGTGCGACGAGCAGCGGGGCGAGCCGCGCGGCGATCGAGCCGAAGCCCCACACGACGACGTGCGCGCCGGCCAGCGTGCGCACCTGCGTGTCGTGCACCGGCTGGACGCCGCCGAGCTCGCCCGCCCAGCGGCGCTCGTCCTGGGCGCGCACGAGGTCCGGCAGGCGACGCGCGCACGCCAGCACGAGCGCGAGGGCGTGCTCGGTCACGGGGCCGTCGTGCAGCCCTCGCCCCGAGGTCACCAGCACGCCGGGGTCGAACCCGGCGTCGTCGATCGCGTCGGTGCCGGCCGCGAGGCACGCGACCCAGCGCAGGTCGCCGAGGCGCTCGGCGGCGTCCGCGAGCGCGGCGCGGCGGTTGCCCCACACGACGAGGACCTCGGCGTCCTGACCCTCGGTCGGCAGCGGCAGGGCCGGGTCGTACGGGAGCGAACGCCACCCCGCAGGCAGGTCGACACGCTCGTCGAGCGTGGTGGGCAACAGGATCGTCCTCATGCCTGGATACGATGCCACCGTGCCGAACCTTGATGCCGCCCCCGGGAAGCAGGGACCTATCACGGTCATGATCGTCGACGACCACGAGGTCGTCCGACGAGGGATCGCCGAGGTCGTCGAGCGGACCGAGGGGATGACCGTCGTCGCCGAGGCCGGATCCGTGGCCGACGGTGTGCGTCGTGCGACGCTCGTCCACCCCCAGGTGATGCTCGTCGACCTGCAGCTCCCCGACGGGACGGGGATCGACCTCATGAAGCAGGTGCGCGAGGCGCACCCTGCCGCTCGGGCGATCGTCCTGACGTCCTTCGACGACGACGACGCACTGGCCGCCGCGCTCGAGGCCGGCGCTGCCGCGTACCTGCTGAAGTCCGTGCGCGGTGCCGAGATCACCGACGTGATCCGCAGCGTCGCCGCGGGCCGCACGCTCCTCGACGAGCGCACGGTCACGCGCCGTCGGGCGGGTCAGGACGACCCGACCGAGAACCTCACGCCCAGCGAGCTGCGCGTGCTCGACCTCATCGGCGAGGGCCTGTCGAACCGCGAGATCGCCGAGCGCCTCGGGGTGGCGGAGAAGACCGTCAAGAACCACATCACGTCGCTGCTGGCGAAGATGGGCCTGCAGCGGCGCACGCAGGTGGCCGCGTGGGTCGCGTCGCGCAAGCACTCGAGCTGGCGGGCCGAGCCCGGGCACTGACGCTCAGTCGAGCGCGACCTGCCAGCTCAGGAGCGTGCCGCGGCCGGCGGGTGCGGCACCGAGCGTGAACGTGCCGCCGTGCTGACGCGCGCGTGAGGCGAGGTTGCCGGTCCCGGAGCGGCGGTCCCGCTGGGCGGGCAGCCCGACGCCGTCGTCCTCGACCTCGACGCGCACCGAGCCGAGCGGCCCCTGGCCGCGCACGTCGACGCGCACGGTCACCGACTGCGCGTGCGCGTGCCGCGCGGCGTTCGCCAGTCCTTCGCGCACGACGGCCACGACGTCGTCGGTGAGCGCGAGGCCGACGCGCTCGTCGAGCCGGTCCTCGTCGAGACCGTCGTCGGACAGGGGAGCGCCGTCGAGGGTCACGACGAGCGACGGGGCGAAGCCCAGCCCGGTGCGGGCCAGCGAGGCCTCGCGGCGCAGTCGCTCGACGAGGCCGGTCGCGGCGTCGGGGTCACGCAGCGCGTGCACGATCGTGCGGATCTCCCGGACCGAGGAGTCCACGTTGTCGAGGGCCTCCTCGACGATCGAGGTGAGCTCGCTGGCCTCGACTCCGCGTGCGGCGCGTCGCCGGACGGTTTCGAGCTGCATGCCCGTGGCGAACAGCTGCTGGATCGCCATGTCGTGCAGGTCGCGCGCGATCCTCTCGCGCTCGTCGAGCAGCGCCGCGATGTCCTGGGCGTGCCGGGCCTCGGCGAGCACGAACGCGAGCGCGGCCTGCGCCGCGAACGACTCGGCCGTGGTGAGGTCGCTCTCCTCGAACGGCAGGCTCCCGACGCGCCGCAGCAGGATGAGCACGCCGACGCCGCGGCCCGAGGTCTGCAGCGGTGCGAACATCGCCGGTCCGAACGCGCGCATCTGCTCGACCTTGACGTTGCGCGACGCGGACAGCGACGGCGTCAGCAGCCCGTGGCCCTCGGTCATCACGGTCCACGCGCGCCCGTGCTCGGGCATCGCGACGCCGACGAGCTCGTCGGCGTTGTGACCGTCGGCGAGCTCGATGAACAGCCGCCCGCCCACGCCGGGCAGCGCGAGCGCGGCGGTGTCGGCGCCGGCGACGGCACGTGCGGTCGCGGCGATGTGCGCGAGCGCGTCCTCCTCGTCGATGCCCTCGAGCAGCATCGTCGTGATCTCCTGACCGGCGCGCAGCCAGTGCTCGCGGCGCGCGGACTCGGCGTAGAGCTGGGCGTTCTCGACCGCGACGCCGGTCGCGGCGGCGAGGGCGATCACGGTCTGCTCGTCGGACTCGGTGAAGCCGCCGGGCTTCTCCGAGAGGTAGAGCTGGCCGAACACGTGCTCGCCGACACGCACCGACGCCCCGAGGAACGAGCCCATCGGCGGGTGGTTCGAGGGCCAGCCCTGGAAGGCGGGGTGCTCGCGCAGGTCGTCGAGCCGCAGCGCGCCGACCGCGGGGATCTGGCCGAGCACGCCGCGCGCGTGGGGGGCGTGCTTCATCATGCGGGCGACCGCGGTGGGGATGCCGGTGTAGACGAACGTCGTCGACGTGCCGTTGCCGTCGAGCACGTTGATGGCGCCGTACCGCGCTCCCGTGAGCTCGGCGCTGACCTGCACGAAGCGGTTGAGCACCGCCGGCAGCTCGAGCTCGCTGGCGACGGCGAGGATCGCATCGAGCAGGTCGGTGAGCGCGTCGCCGGTCAGCGGGACGGGGTTCGCGTGCGAGTCGGACATCACACCGCCGGTGAACGGGGTGCCGGCCACGGGTACCAGCCCGTCGTCACCCGACCCGATCAGGTCGGTGACGCTGGTGTCGTCGCTCATGCGCGGTCCTCGGTCTCGTGCCACACGGCCTCACGGTAGTCGGCGTCACGCGCCAGGAGGTCCGCGTGGGTCCCGCGCGCCGCGACGTGACCGTCGGCGAGCCGCAGGACCTCGTCGACGACCTCGAGCCCCGTCAGGCGGTGCGTGACGACGAGCACGCCGCGGTCGGCCTGCGCGCGCAGCGTGCGCAGCACCGCGTCGGCGCCGGTGACGTCGAGGTGCTCGGTCGGCTCGTCGAGCAGGAGCAGCGGCGCGGGAGCGACGAGCGCGCGGGCGAGCAGCAGGCGGCGCCGCTCGCCGCCCGACAGCGTGCGGCCGTCAGGCCCCAGCACGGTCGCCAGACCGTCGGGCAGGCCCGCGACCCAGGGACCGAGCCCGGCCAGCTCGAGCGCGTCGCGCGCCTCGTCGTCCCTCACGTCGCCGCGTGCGACACGCAGGTTCTCCAGGACGCTCGTGCCGAAGACGTGCGCGTCCTCGGCCGTGAGCGCGACCGCGGTGCCGGGCGTCAGCCGCGGGTCCGTGTCGAGCGTCAACGAGCCGCCCTGCGGCGGCAGCAGGCCCGCGAGCGTGAGCAGGAGAGTGGTCTTGCCGGTGCCGCTCGGGCCGACGACGGCGACGACCCGGCCGGGGCGCAGGTCGAGGTCGAGGCCGGAGACGAGCGGCGGCCCACCGGGCCAGCCCACGACGAGCCCGCGCGCGGCGAGGTGCGGGGTGGGCCCGTCGTCCGCGGGGGAGCCGAGGAGAGCCGCAGAGGTGGGCGACGGCCCGGGTGCGACGGCAGGCGGCGCCGCGATGCCTGCAGGGTCCGCAGGGTCCGCGGCATCCGCGGCGTCGACGAGCGCGAGGATGCGCGCCGCCGCGGCACGTGAGCGGTGCACCTGCACGGCGGCCTGGGGGAGCACCGACGTCGCCTCGAAGGCCGCGAGCGGCGTGAGCACCACGACCGCGAGCAGCACGGGGTCCAGGCGCCCGTCGCCGACGGCCGGCACACCCGTGACCAGGGCGGCGAGCACGGCAAGGCCCGTCGCGAGCAGCCCGAGCCCCGCTGCGACGGCGGCGGCGCCTGCCCCTGCGTCGACGGCGCCCCGCGCCCGGCGGTCCGCGTCGCGCAGCGCGTCCAGGCGCGCGGGCACGCGGCCCGCGACGGTGAGCGGACCGGCGTCGTCGAGCAGACCGAGCGCCTCGGCGTTCACGTCCGCCCGCGCCTGGGCGCCCAGGCGCTCGGTTTTGCGAGCAGCGCGGCCGGCGAGCCACGGGGCGACCACCCCGGCGAGCAGCAGGCACGCGACGAGCGCGAGCCCCGCCGGCGGCCAGATGAGGATCATCGCGGCGCTGGTCGCGACGCCGAGCGTGGCCGCGACGGCCGCGGGCAGCAGACCGCGCACCACGAGGTCGCCCACGTCGTCGACGTCCGCCCCGACCCGTGCGAGCAGGTCGCCGCGGCGCACGCTGAGCACCGCCCCCGCGCGACCGTCCGCGAGCCTCTCGTACAGCGTGGTGCGCAGCCGCGTCATGCCGGACAGGGCGAGGTCGTGGGAGACCAGCCGCTCGACGTACCGCAGCACGCCGCGACCGATGCCGAACGCGCGCACCCCGACCGTGGCGACGGACAGCGTGAGCACCGGCGGCATCTGCGACGCACGTGCGATCAGCCACGCGGAGACCGCCGCCAGCGCGACCGCGCAGCCGAGCGCGAGCGTGCCGAGCACGACCGCGAGGGCGAAGCGTCGGCGGTCGACCTCGAGCAGGGCGACGGCACGGCGCAGCGTCCCGCGCGGGGGGACCGCGACGTCGTCGGGGCGCGCGGTCTCGGGGCTCGCGGTCATGGCGGTCGTCGTCATCGCGTCACCGCCGCGAGGTGCGCGTCGTCCAGCGTGACCACGTCGTCCGCGCACGCGAGCAGGGCGGCGCGGTGCGCGACGAGCAGGACCGCGCGTCCCGCGTCGCGCAGCGCGGCCACCGTGCGCAGGACGGTGCGCTCGGCGACGTCGTCCAGGTGGGCGGTGGGCTCGTCGAGGACCACCAGCGGCGCCGAGCCCACGAGCGCGCGGGTCAGCGCGACGCGCTGCGCCTGGCCGACGGACAGCCCGTGACCGCCGCGACCGATGCGGGTCGACCAGCCGTCGGGGAGGTCGACGACGACCGCGTCCAGCCCGGTCACCTCCGCCGCGCGCCGGCGTTGCTCGTCGTCGCCGCCGACGACCTGTGCGAGCGTGCCGGGCTCGAGGACCGGCCGCTGGGGGAGCCAGGCGACCTGCCGCCAGAACGTCTCGAGGTCCACGGTGCCGGGCTCGTGCGCGGCGACCACGACGTCGTCGCCGACCCGCACGACGCCCTCGTCGGGCGTGAGGAGCCCCAGCAGCACCTCGACCGCGGTCGACTTGCCGGACCCGGGCGGCCCCGCGAGCGCGGTCACGCGGCCCGGGACGACCGCGAACGACAGGTCACGCGGCGTCTCGCCGCGCGCGGTGCGCACGCTCACGTGCTCGACGCGGACACCGACGCGGGAGAGGTCGGGTGCCGGCGCGGTGCCTGACCTGTCCGGGGCGGGCTCGTCGAGCACCGCGAACGCGGCCTCGGCGGCGGCGACGCCGTCCGTCGACGCGTGGAACTGCGCACCCACCGCGCGCAGCGGGGCGAACACCTCGGGGGCGAGCACCAGCACCGCGAGGCCCGTCACGAGGTCGAGGTCGCCGTGCACGAGGCGCAGGCCGATACCCACCGCGACGAGCGCGACCGACAGCGTCGACAACAGCTCCAGCACCATGCCGGACAGGAACGCGATGCGCAGCGTGCCCATCGTCGCGCGCCGGTGCGCGTCGCCCAGGGCGTGCACGCGGGCACCCGGGCCGCGTTCGCGACCGAGCGCGCGCAGCGTCGGCAGACCCGCGATGAGGTCGAGCACCTGTGCGGACAGCCGCTGCATCGCGGCGAGCCCGCGTTCCGAGCGGCCCTGCGTGAGCACACCGACGAGCCACATGAAGATCGGCACGAGGGGCAGGACCGCCACGAGGATCACCGCCGAGACCCACTCGAGGTCGAGGACGACGAGCAGGGTCGCGGGTGTGACCGTCGCGGCGAGGACGAGCTGGGGCAGGTACCGCACGAAGTACGGCTCGAGGTCGTCGAGCCCGCGCGTCGCGAGCGTGACCAGCTCGGGGGCGCGCCCGTCGCCGAGCCGGCGCGGCCCGAGGGCGGTCGCGCGCGCCACCACCTGCTCGCGCAGCTCGGCGACGGCCCGGGCTGCCGCCCGGTGGGCGTACCGCTCCTGCACGACCGTCACGAGCACGCGCGCCGCCACGACGAGCGCGAACCAGCCGACGAGCGGCGCGACCGCGTCCCATGCCCGCGCGCCGAGGGCGACGCCGTCGCTCACGGCGCGCCCGAGGGCGTGCGCCAGCAGGAGTGCCTGGGCCACGACGAGCCCGGCGGTGACGATGCCGAGCGCGACGGTCAGGGCGACGTACCACCGCGCCGCGCGGGCGTGGCGCAGCAGGCGCGGGTCGAGGGGCTTCACGCCTCGATCGTGCCGGATCCCTCGCCCGACGAGCCGGCCGCGACGGCCGCGGGCTCGTCGCGGCGGAACGTCAGGCCGGTGTGCGCCGGGATGTGGTCGGTGGTCAGTCGCTTGCGGAACACCCAGTACGTCCAGCCCTGGTAGAGCAGCACGAGCGGCGTGAGGACCACGGCGACCCACGTCATGACCGTGAGCGTGTAGTCGGTCGACGACGCGTTGTCGACCGTGAGCGAGTTCGCCTGGTCGAACGCGGGCATCACGTCGGGGAACAGCGAGCCGAAGATCAGCACGACGGCGCCCACGATCGCGACGGCCGAGGCGACGAACGCCTGGCCCTCGCGTCGTGCCCGCGTCGCGAGCACCACGAGCACGAGCGCGACGGCGGCGACCGCCACGGCGGCCCACGTCCACGCGTTGTCGGAGTAGGCGAGCTGCGCCCAGATCGCCCACGCGCCGGCGACGACGAGCGTCACGACCGACGAGCGCGCCGCGAAGTCTCCCGCGCGACGGCGGATGTCGCCGTCGGACTTCAGCGCCAGGAAGATCGCGCCGTGCGTGAGGAAGATCAGCGTGGTGACCGCGCCGCCGAGCAGCGCGAACGGGTTGAGCAGCGCGAAGAACCCGCCCACGTACTGGTGGTCGGCGTCGAGCTCGACCCCGCGCACGATGTTCGCGAAGGCGACGCCCCACAGCACGGACGGCAGCCAGGAGCCGAAGATCAGCGCGCGGTCGGCCCAGGTGCGCCAGCGGTCGTCGTTGATCTTGCCGCGCCACTCGAACGCCACGACGCGCACGATGAGCGCGATGAGGATGAGGAACAGCGGCAGGTAGAACCCGCTGAACAGGGTCGCGTACCACTCGGGGAACGCCGCGAACATCGCGCCGCCCGCGGTGAGCAGCCACACCTCGTTGCCGTCCCAGACGGGGCCGATCGTGTTGATCATGACGCGCCGCTCGCGCTCCTTGTCGCCCTTCTTGGGCAGGAGGCCGAGCAGCATGCCGACACCGAAGTCGAACCCCTCGAGCACGAGGTAGCCGGTCCACAGGACCGCGATGAGGACGAACCAGACGGTCGTGAGCTCCATGGTGATGTCTCCGTCTCGCGGCTCAGTAGGCGAAGGACAGGGTCGAGTCGTCGTCGGAGCCGTCGCGCCCGGCGGCGGCGCGCGCCTCGGGGCTCGGGTCCTTCTCGCTGGCGGCGACGCCCTCGACCGCGTAGCGGTGCATGAGGCGGTACCAGAGCACCGCGAGCACGCCGTACAGGAGCGTGAAGCCGATCAGGGAGATCCAGATCGTCGTCGGGCTCGTGACGACCGAGACGCCCCGTGCGGTCAGCAGCCACACGCCGTCGACGCCCGAGGAGTTCGGGTTCGGGGCGACCACCCACGGCTGCCGGCCCATCTCGGTGAAGATCCAGCCGAACGACGAGGCCAGGAACGGCGTGGCGATCGCGGCGATGCCGAGCGTGCCGAACCACTTCTTGTCCGTGACCGAGCCCTTCTTGCGCAGCAGCCACAGGGCGGCGAGCGACAGGGCCGCCGCACCGGCGCCGAAGCCGATCATGAGGCGGAACGACCAGTAGGTGATCGCGAGGTTCGGATAGAAGCGCGTGTCGTCGTCGAACGTGGGGGCGACGCCGTTGGCCTCCTCCCAGTCGCGGATCCACTGCGCGTAGTAGTCCTGCAGCTCGTCGACGCCCCGGACCCGGGAGTCGAAGTCGCCGGTCGCGAGGAACGAGGTCAGACCCGGGATCTCGATGAGGTGCTTGACGCCCGCGCAGTCGTTGGTGAGGTCGCCGATCGCCAGGATCGAGAACGACGCGCCGTCGGCCGACTCGCACAGGCCCTCGGCCGCCGCCATCTTCGCCGGCTGCTGGTCGAACATGAGCTTGGCCTGCGCGTCGCCGGAGACCGCGACGCCCGCGCCGCCGACGAGCATCGCGACCAGCCCGAGGATCACGGCCGGTCGGTACACGTCGCGCGCCGTGGCGGCGTCGCCCGCGCGGACCTTCTTGACCATCCACCACGCGGCGATGCCGGCGACGAACGTGCCCGCGGTCAGGAGTGCGGCGGTGATCGTGTGCGGGAATGCGGCGAGCACGGTCGGGTTCGTGAGCACGGCGCCGATGTCGTTCATCTCGGCGCGGCCGGTCTCGAAGTTGTACGTGATGCCCACGGGGTGCTGCATCCACGAGTTGGCCGCGAGGATGAAGAACGCCGACAGGTTCGTCGCGATCGCGACCGCCCAGATGCACGCGAGGTGGATCTTCTTGGGCAGCTTGTCCCAGCCGAAGATCCACAGCCCGAGGAACGTCGACTCGATGAAGAACGCGGCGAGCGCCTCCATGGCGAGCGGCGCCCCGAAGACGTCCCCGACGAAGCGGGAGTACTCGCTCCACGCCATGCCGAACTGGAACTCCTGCACGATGCCGGTGGCGACGCCGATCGCGAAGTTGATCAGCAGGAGCTTGCCGAAGAACTTGGTCAGGCGCAGCCAGCGCTCGTTGCCGGTGCGGTACCAGATCGTCTGCATGATCGCGACGAGCGGCGCCAGGCCGATCGTGAGCGGGACGAAGATGAAGTGGTAGACGGTCGTGATGCCGAACTGCCAGCGGGCCAGATCGAGGGCGTCCACGTGTTCTCCGTGCGGTGCGGGCGGCGAATGGGTGGGGGCGTGCGTCAGAGCGCAGGGAGTCCTGCAGGCGGTGATCCCACCCGAGGGGAACGCTAGGGCGGGCACCCGGGCCAGGCCGGGACGAAGGTCCCGGGTGCTGACGACTTGTCGTCATCCCCTCGCGCGTCGCGAGCACGCCGGTTCCGGCGCTCTGTGCGATACTGGCCGCGGTTCGACGAGCGTCCACACCGCGAGGCGAACCCGTGAGCTCGCACCCAGTGCGCTGCGCGCGCCAGCCGCCGCCGCACCGTCGAGAGGCCCAACCGGGCCCGGACGGACGAGGCAGGCGAAGGCGCCCGCCGGCCCGGTGTGCGGCCGCGCCCGACGACTTCCGTCGCCACGCGCCGCGTGAGTGACGACCGACCGACCGAGGACCGCCACGCGTGTGGAGGGCGGTTCGCGGCACCCAGGAGCGCTCCGCGTGACCGATCAGAACACCCCCGACCTCGCAGCAGCGTCGACGCAGGAGGGGGCAGGTGCGGCCGCCGCACCCCCGCGCCGCCGACGCGTGTCCCGCCCGGCGGCGGCACCCGAGGCGGCCGTCCAGACCACCGCCGTCGAGACGCAGGCGGTCGAGACGCCGGCCGTCGAACCCGCGGCCGAGGCGGCCGCCGAGGCGTCGTCCTCCACCCGGACCCGCCGGGCGTCCTCGAAGTCGACGTCCGCGAAGTCGAAGGCATCCACGCTGGCCGCCGCTGCCGAGCCGGGTCTCGCCGAGTCCGGTGCCGCCGAGCCTGCCGCTGTCGAGTCCGGCGCCGTCGAGTCGGCCCAGGTCTCCGAGGCGCCCGCGCGGGCGACCCGCCGCAAGCGGGCGACCCGGGCGACCGGTTCGGCCACGGCGGCCGACGACGCGAACGCCGCTGCGCCTGCCTCGCAGGACACCGCGGCGCAGGTCGACGTCGCGGGTTCGAGCATGCCTGCGGCCGACGAGGCCGCCCCCGAGAAGCCTGCTCGCCGTCGCCGCGCCGCGGTTCGCCCGGTCGCGGCTCCCGAGATCGAGCTCCCTGCTGCGAGCGACGCACCCGTCGCGGCGACACCGGCCGGTGACGCCCCTGTGGCCGACGCGCCCGTGGCTGAGGAGGCGCCCGCGGAGAAGAAGCCCGCTCGCCGGCGCAGCCGTCGCGCGAGCGCGCCCGCCGACGAGCCGGCGCCCGCGGTGGACACGACCGTCGAGGACCAGGCGACGGACGAGCCTGCCGAGGACGAGGCGGCCGAGGACGCGGCGACCCAGGACGAGACGATCCAGGACGAGACGACCCAGGACGAGACGATCCGGGTCGAGACGACTCAGGGCGAGGCCGCCGTGGTCGAGGCTGCGGCCCCCGCAGCCAAGGAGCGCGTCGCCCCGCGCCTCGCCACGACCGCACTGCTCTTCCAGGCGCCCGACCCCGCGCAGGCCCGGCCCCGCCGCCGTCGCGTGACTTCGAGCGCGGGTTCGCCCGAGGAGATCTCGCAGGCCGCGCGTCAGGCGCTGCTCGACGCGGAGCGCGCGCAGGACGAGGCGCCCGCCGCGCCCGAGGCGACCGACGAGCCGCGCCAGGACGAGACCGCGGAGCAGACCGAGGAGCGGCCGAGCCGCCGGCGTGGCCGCCGCGGCCGTGGTGGCGCGGCGCGCTCCGGCGAGGCGCCCGTGGGCGACGAGCCGAAGGACGACGAGGTCGAGCCCGTTCTCGACGGGGGCGCGCCGGCCGACGAGTCGCCGGAGTCCGCCGAGGCCGACGAGCTGGTGGACGACCAGGACGACGACCAGCAGGACGAGGCCGACGGCCAGCCGGCGCAGCGTCGTCGTCGCCGCCGGGGTGGTCGTGGCCGTCGTCGGCCCGACGCGTCCGAGCGTGACGAGGACGGCGAGGCCCCCGCGACCGACGAGTCCGAGGAGCCCTCCGAGGCCGCCGACGAGCAGGACGCCGAGGACGACCAGGAGGACGGCGGCTCGAGCCGTCGCCGTCGTCGTCGCCGCCGGGGCTCGCGTGCGGGGGAGACCTCGTCGGAGCCCGCCGAGTCGCGTCGTCGGGGCAGCGACGAGGTCACCGCGCTGCGCGGCTCGACCCGGCTCGAGGCCAAGCGTCAGCGCCGTCGCGAGGGGCGTGACGCCGGTCGGCGCCGCCAGATCATCACCGAGTCGGAGTTCCTGGCTCGCCGGGAGTCGGTCGAGCGCTCGATGATCGTGCGCGAGCTGCACAACCGCATGCAGATCGCGGTGCTCGAGGACGGCGTGCTCGTCGAGCACTACGTCTCGAACCAGCAGCAGGCCTCGATGGTCGGCAACGTCTACCTGGGCCGCGTGCAGAACGTGCTGCCGAGCATGGAGGCGGCGTTCGTCGACGTCGGCAAGGGCCGCAACGCGGTCCTCTACGCGGGCGAGGTCAACTGGGACGCGGCCGGCCTCGAGGGGCAGCCGCGGCGCATCGAGCAGGCGCTCAAGTCGGGCGACTCCGTGCTGGTGCAGGTCACCAAGGACCCGATCGGCCACAAGGGCGCGCGTCTCACGTCGCAGGTGACCCTCGCCGGTCGCTACCTCGTGTATGTGCCGGGCGGCGGCATGACCGGGATCAGCCGCAAGCTGCCCGACACCGAGCGCAACCGCCTCAAGAAGATCCTGCGCGAGGTCGTCCCGGACTCGGCGGGCGTGATCGTGCGCACCGCGGCCGAGGGCGCGAGCGAGGACGAGCTGCGTGCGGACATCGCCCGCCTGCAGTCGCAGTGGGAGGCCATCGAGGCCAAGTCGAAGACCGCGTCCGCGCCGGCGCTGCTCCAGGGTGAGCCCGACATGGCGATCCGTGTGGTCCGTGACATCTTCAACGACGACTTCTCGTCGCTCGTGGTGCAGGGCGACGAGGCGTGGTCGACGATCTCGTCGTACATCGACGAGCTCGCGCCGGACCTCGCGCGCAAGGTCTCGAAGTACACCGGCACGGGCGACGTGTTCGCCGCGCACCGGATCGACGAGCAGCTCGTCAAGGGCATGGACCGCAAGGTCTGGCTGCCGTCGGGCGGCTCGCTCGTCATCGACCGCACCGAGGCGATGACGGTCGTCGACGTCAACACCGGCAAGTTCACGGGTTCGGGCGGCACGCTCGAGGAGACCGTGACGCGCAACAACCTCGAGGCGGCCGAGGAGATCGTGCGCCAGCTGAGGCTGCGCGACATCGGCGGCATCATCGTCATCGACTTCATCGACATGGTGCTCGAGTCGAACCGTGACCTGGTCCTGCGGCGTCTGGTCGAGTGCCTCGGGCGCGACCGGACCAAGCACCAGGTCGCCGAGGTGACCTCGCTCGGCCTGGTCCAGATGACGCGCAAGCGCGTCGGCCAGGGCCTGGTCGAGGCGTTCTCGGAGACGTGCGAGCACTGCCACGGCCGCGGGTTCATCGTGCACAGCGACCCGGTCGAGAAGAACGCGCGCCCGGACTCCGGTGCTCCGCAGCAGTCTGCGCCGTCGGCCGACGAGCCGAAGCGCTCGCGTCGCAAGCGCGGTGCGAAGGAGCCGGCACCCGCCGCGCACGCCCCGGTCCCCGTGCTGCCGCAGGAGCGTGCGGCGGTCACGGCCACGCTCGCGACGATCGCGGCTGCGGCCGCGCACGCCCACGAGCTGCACGACCAGCACCCGGCGGACGAGCAGCCCGGTGACGTGCGCCCGCAGGACGGGCCCGTTGTCGAGCACGGCGCGCCGGAGCCGGACGCCGGCGCCACGGACGTCCAGGCGGCCGACGACGAGCACACTGTCGCGGAACCCGCAGGCGCCCAGCCGGTCGACACGGGAGCGGCGGGCGCCGGGCACACGCAGCCGACGCTCGACGTGCTCGCTGAGCTCGCGACGCTGCGTGGCACGGGCGCGCAGGAGGAGCACCTCGAGCTCACGCCTGTGGACCCGTCGGTGTTCGTGACGTTCGACTCCGACGAGTCGGAGCAGGACGCCGAGGACTGATGGCAGGGAGGGGCGTACCTCACGTCGGTCAGGTTTGACCGTGCGGCGTGGGGTCCGTACCCTAGAACACCGGCGCGTCTACGCGCGCTAGTCATGTGTGCCGCCATCAAGGCGCCGACGCGACACCCCCACGGCACCGGTCCTCACCGGACGTAGAGGGACGTGCGCGGGCGCAGGCGGGCACCGGCGAACTTTGGACCGAGCAGTTCGACGAGCAGAGATGAGCAGCAACGTGGTGTACGCGATCGTGAAGGCCGGCGGCCGCCAGGAGAAGGTCGCCGTGGGCGACATCGTCGTCGTCGACCGTCTCGCCGCCCAGGCGGGTTCGACCGTCGAGCTGCCGGCGCTGCTGCTCGTGGACGGCGAGAAGGTGACGACCGACGCGGGTGCGCTCGCCAAGGTCAAGGTCACGGCGGAGGTCGTCCGGGACGAGAAGGGCCCGAAGATCGACATCCTCAAGTACAAGAACAAGACCGGCTACCGCAAGCGTCAGGGTCACCGCCAGGCGCTGACCCGCCTCAAGGTCACCGGCATCAAGTGATCTCGCGCCGCGGCACGCCGCGGCTGCAGCGACAAAGTCTGAGCAACCCGAGAGCAGGTTCGTCATGGCACACAAGAAGGGCGCGAGCTCCTCGCGCAACGGTCGCGACTCGAACGCCCAGCGCCTGGGCGTGAAGCGCTTCGGTGGCCAGGTCGTCAAGGCCGGCGAGATCCTCGTCCGCCAGCGCGGCACGCACTTCCACCCCGGCAACAACGTCGGTCGCGGTGGCGACGACACGCTGTTCGCGCTGGCCGCCGGTGCGGTCCAGTTCGGCACGCGCCGTGGCCGCAAGGTCATCGACATCGTGGCCGCCGAGGTCTGAGTCTTTCGCTGACGCGTTCAGCGACGCGAAGGGGCGCACCGCACTCGGTGCGCCCCTTCGTCATGTTGTCGGTCGTCGCGGCCCGCCGCGGGGGCATGATCGACACGAGTAGTCCACTGCTCCCGACACCCCAGGAGGTCCACCATGGCGACGTTCGTCGACCGCGTGGTGCTGCACGCGACCGGTGGTGACGGTGGGCACGGCTGCGCGTCCATCCACCGCGAGAAGTTCAAGCCGCTCGCCGGCCCCGACGGGGGCAACGGCGGCAACGGCGGGTCGGTGATCCTCGCGGTCGACCCGCAGATCACCACGCTGCTCGAGTTCCACCACCTGCCGCACCGCCACGCGCCCTCGGGCACGCAGGGGATGGGCGACCACCGCGCGGGCTCCACGGGTGAGGACCTGGTCCTCGGCGTGCCGGACGGCACGGTCGTGAAGTCGCCCGACGGCGAGGTCCTCGCCGACCTCGTCGGCGTCGGCGCGCAGTACGTGGTGGCGGCGGGCGGCCGCGGTGGGCTCGGGAACGCCGCGTTGGCCTCGCCGCGTCGCAAGGCGCCCGGCTTCGCGCTGCTCGGCGAGCCGGGTTCGAGCGCGGACGTCGTCCTCGAGCTCAAGACCATCGCCGACGTCGCGCTGGTGGGCTACCCCAGCGCGGGCAAGTCCAGCCTGGTCGCCGCGATCTCCGCGGCGCGGCCCAAGATCGCCGACTACCCGTTCACCACGCTGGTGCCCAACCTGGGCGTGGTGCAGGCGGGCGACGCGCGCTACACCGTCGCCGACGTGCCGGGTCTCATCCCGGGCGCCTCCGAGGGGCGCGGGCTCGGCCTGGAGTTCCTGCGCCACGTCGAGCGGTGCGCGGTGCTCGTGCACGTGCTCGACTGCGCGACGCTCGAGCCTGGCCGTGACCCGATCTCCGACCTCGACGTGATCGAGGCGGAGCTTGCGGCGTACGCGGGGGACCTGTCGATCGAGGGTGGCCGCGTTCCGCTGACTGAGCGCCCGCGCGTCGTCGTCCTCAACAAGATCGACGTGCCCGAGGCACGCGAGCTCGCCGAGCTCGTCCGCCCCGAGCTCGAGGCGCGTGGGCTGCGCGTGTTCGAGGTCTCGACCGCGAGCCACGAGGGCCTCCGGCCGCTGACGTTCGCGCTCGCCGAGATGGTCGCGAAGGCTCGTCGGGACGCGCCCGCGCCCGAGGCGACGCGCGTCGTCCTGCGGCCGCGCGCGGTCGACGACGCGGGGTTCACCGTGAAGCGTCGCGAGGAGGGCGGCTCGGTGTGGTTCCACGTCCGCGGCGAGAAGCCCGAGCGCTGGGTGCGCCAGACGGACTTCAACAACGACGAGGCCGTGGGCTACCTGGCCGACCGCCTCGCCCGGCTGGGGGTCGAGGAGCGTCTGTACGCCGCGGGTGCCGTCGCGGGTGACGAGGTACGGATCGGTCCCGACTCCAACTCCGTGGTGTTCGACTGGGAGCCGACGCTCATCACGGGCGCCGAGCTGCTCGGCCGCCGCGGTACCGACGCCCGCCTCGACGACCACTCGCGGCCGACCCGCGGCGAGAAGCGCACCGAGTTCAAGGAGCGCATGGACGCCAAGGCGGCGGCGCGCGCCGAGCTGTGGACCGAGCGGCAGCACGGCGTCTGGACGGACCCGGACAAGGACTGAGCAGGACGAACCCCGGCGCCGGATCGCGGATCGGTCCGCGACTCGGGCGCGGGGACGGTGAGGCTGCACGGAGAGGCAGAATGCGCACGTGACCGCTGCTGCCTTGATCGCACGCTCCGAGCTCGGCTCGGCCGGCCGGGTCGTCGTCAAGGTCGGGTCGTCGTCGCTCACGAGCCCGGACGGGCGGCTGGACCCGGACCGCCTGCGTGCGCTCGTCGACGTGCTCGCGGCGCGGCGCGCGGCCGGCGGGCAGGTCGTCCTCGTCTCGTCGGGTGCGATCGCCGCGGCGATCGGCCCGCTCGGCCTCGCGGCGCGGCCGCGGGACCTGGCGACCCAGCAGGCCGCCGCGTCGGTGGGGCAGGGGCTGCTCGTCGCGCACTACACCAAGGCGTTCGCGGACCACGGGCTGCGCGTCGGGCAGGTGCTGCTGACTGCGGACGACACCGTGCGTCGCGGGCACTACCGCAACGCGCACCGCGCCCTGACCCGGCTGCTCGACCTCGGCGTCGTGCCGATCATCAACGAGAACGACGCGGTCGCGACCGACGAGATCCGGTTCGGGGACAACGACCGCCTGGCGGCGCTCGTCTCGCACCTCGTGCACGCCGACGCGCTCGTCCTGCTCACCGACGTCGACGCGCTGTACACGGCCGCGCCGTCGCAGCCCGGCTCGCGGCGGATCGCGCGGGTGGACGGCCCTCGGGACCTCGAGGGCGTCGACGTCTCGCGGCGCGGCTCCGCCGTCGGCACCGGGGGCATGGTGACCAAGCTGGAGTCCGTCGCCATCGCGACCGGGTCGGGCATCCCGGTGGTGCTCACGTCCGCCGCACAGGCCGCCCAGGCGCTCGAGGGCGACGACGTGGGCACCTGGTTCGCCGCGACGGGCCGCCGCAAGCCCATCCGGCTCCTGTGGCTCGCGCACGCCGCCCGGATGCGTGGTCGACTCGTGCTGGACGAGGGTGCCGTGCGTGCGGTCGTCGAGCGGCGGACCTCGCTGCTGCCCGCGGGCGTCACCGCCGTCGAGGGGACGTTCGAGGCGGGCGACCCGGTCGAGATCGTCGCGCCGGACGGTCGCGTCGTGGCGCGAGGCCTCGTGGCGTTCGGCGCCGACGAGGTGCCGAGCCTGCTCGGACGGTCGACGCACGACCTGCGGCGCGAGCTGGGCGCCGGCTACGACCGCGAGCTCGTGCACCGCGACGACCTCGTGCTCGTGCGGCGCCGGCAGGCCTGAGCGGCGCCCTGCGACTCGTCGCACGTCCCACCGCCCGACTGACCGTGTGCAGGGTCACGACGGGCGTCCACCTGCACACGCGTGCCCACCCGGCCCCGCGGTCGTGGTGCGGCGTGCGACAATCGATACCGCTCGGCTCACGTACTGCGAGAGTCGCGCCGCACCAGTCAGCACTTACTCGAGCACCCGGAGGACCGCCGTGCACGCCGCCTTGATCGTCGCCGCCGAGGAAGCCGCCGAGAAGGCGCACGAGCTGCCGTTCCCTCCGATCGTCTTCGGGATCGGGGCGTTCGTCGGACTGGTTGCGATGCTGCTGTTCACGTACGCGTTCCGCCTCGTCGGCACCCGTCACTGACCGGCGTGCTCGGTCGGCAGGTGACGCGACTGGGCGTGATGGGCGGGACGTTCGATCCCGTCCACCACGGCCACCTGGTGGCGGCGAGCGAGGTCGCGGCGCGGTTCGGGCTCGACGAGGTCGTGTTCGTGCCGACGGGCGTCCCGTCGTTCAAGCAGGACCAGGACGTCACCCCCGCTGAGCACCGCTACCTGATGACCGTGATCGCGACGGCGTCCAACCCGCGGTTCACGGTCAGCCGCGTGGACATCGACCGTGGCGGTGTGACGTTCACCGTGGACACGCTCCGGGACCTCAAGGCGCAGCGTCCGGGTGCCGAGATCTTCTTCATCACCGGTGCCGACGCGATCGCACAGATCCTGACGTGGAAGGATGCCCAGGAGCTGTTCTCGATGGCGCAGTTCGTGGCGGTCACCCGTCCCGGGCATGCGCTCTCGATCGAGGGATTGCCGGAGGATCGGGTGCACGTGGTCGAGATCCCGGCACTGGCGATCTCCTCGACCGACGTGCGGGCCCGGGCACGGGCCGGCCAGCCGGTCTGGTACCTCGTCCCTGACGGGGTCGTTCAGTACATCGCGAAGCACCAGCTGTATCGAGGTTTGTCATGACGGAACCAGGAGCACGGCCGCGGCGCCGTGACCTGCACCGCAGCGACGAGGGAGTGACGGGGACGAACCCCGTCAGCCCCGAGCGAGCGCCCGGTGCCGGCGCGGCGACGCCGCACGCAGACGGCCCCGTGCCGGGCTCGCGTCGCGCACGCCGCGAGCAGAGCGGCGCCACGCCGAGCCCGTCGCCCCAGCAGGCGCCGCACTCCTACACGCCTCCGCCGGTCGCTCAGCAGCCTGCGCCGCAGCGGGTCTCGCCGACCGCCGCCCCGCCGACGGGTTGGTCGGGTGGACAGGGTGGCCCGTCCGCCCCGCGCCCTGCCGCCGACGGTCGTCAGCGTCCCGCGCCTGCCGGCCCGTCCGCCGTCCGCCCCGCCGCTGCGCCTGCGTGGGCCCCGGCCCAGCCGGCGGGCGCGCCCCGGCCGGCCGCTCCCGGGGCTCCCGGGGCCGGCCCGTCCGCGCCTGCTCCCACGCCGCAGGCCGAGCGGCAGCGCCGGTCCGCACGCGACACGATGCTCGACCCGACGAGCTCACGGTCGGTCCCCGCCCCGTCGAGCGCTCCGCGACAGCCCGCCGCGCCCTCGTGGGGCGCCGCACCTGCCGCGGCGCCCGCTGCGCCGAGCCCCGTGGTGCCCGCGGCGCGGACGTCCGCATGGCCGGGCGCGGCGACCGCTCCGGCCCCAGCGACGCCCGTGCCGGGCCGCACGCCCGCCGGCCCGGCACAGTCCGGCGCCGACGGGCCGCAGCTGCCTCGTCAGGGTGGCGTCCCGCCGCGCACGTCGACCTCGCGGCCGGCGGCCGCCCCGACGGCGCCCGCGGCCGCGCCGGCTGCGGGCACGGCACCGTCCTGGTCGTCGCCCGCGTGGCGTCCCGACCCTGCCGCGGCGGCACCGCCGCAGACCCCGAGTCCCGTGCCGCCCACCGGCTCCGCGCCCGCGGAGGCACCGGCCTCGTTCGCGCCGACGTCGGCGGCCGCTGCAGCTGCCGCGCAGGCGGCTCCCGCCGCAGCACCGGCCGGGACCTGGGCCCCGGGCGCCGGCGCGGGGTGGACCCCGACTCCCGCGGCGCCGGCCGCGCCCGAGCCGGACCAGCCCGCCGTGCCGGCGTGGGGTGCGACGCCCGTGAGCGCGGCCACCGAGTCGGAGCGACCCTTCGCCCCTGTCCCGGGCGCTGAGCACGACGACGACGAGGACGACGAGGTCGAGTCCCGTCCGCGCCACCCGTACACCTGGCTGCACCTGATCGTGCTGGCCCTCGTGGCGTTCGTGCTCGGCTTCCTGCTCGTCCTGCTCTACACCAAGGCCAACGACGGGGCGAGCGCCGCCTCGAGCGCGCTCAGCGTCGTCACGACCGCACCGAGGGCCGGGCCGAGCGCCTGAGCCCGCCCCCGACACAAGGAGATCCGTGACCGCCACCGAACGTGCCGTCGAGCTCGCCATCGCCGCTGCCCGTGCAGCGTCCGACCTCAAGGCGCAGGAGATCATCGCGCTCGACGTGAGCGAGCAGCTCGTCCTGACGGACGTGTTCCTCATCGCGTCCGGGACGAACGAGCGGCAGGTCGGCGCGATCGTCGACGCCGTCGAGGAGGCGCTGTACAAGCTCGGTTCCAAGCCGGTGCGTCGCGAGGGCAAGGCCAGCGGGCGGTGGGTGCTGATCGACTTCGGCGACATCGTCGTCCACGTGCAGCACGCCGAGGACCGCGTCTACTACGCGCTCGAGCGACTGTGGAAGGACTGCCCGCTGATCGAGCTCCCCGAGGACGCGCGCGGCGGTGACGGCACCGCGGACGACGAGTGAGCGTCGGTCGTCTGCTGCTCTGGCGCCACGGGCGCACGGAGTACAACGCCACGGCCCGGCTGCAGGGCCAGGTCGACATCCCGCTCGACGACGTCGGTCGCTGGCAGGCGCGCACGGCCGCGGCCGCGATGCTCGCCCGGCACACGCCGACACGCATCGTGAGTTCCGACCTCGATCGTGCGCGTGAGACGGCGCAGGCGCTGGGCCGCATGGCGGGCGTCGTGGTCGAGGTCGACGCGCGCGTGCGCGAACGCGGGTTCGGCGAGTGGGAGGGCCTGAGCGGCGCCGAGATCGCCGAGCGCTGGCCCGAGGACTACGCGCTGTGGCGCGCGGGCGGCGAGCCGACGCGCGTGGGCGCCGAGACGCGCCAGGTGGTCGCACGGCGCACCGCCGAGGCGATCACGGAGCTGTCGCGGGCCATGTCGCGCGACGAGACGCTCGTCGTCGTCTCGCACGGTGCGGCGATCAGCTCCGCCGTCGGTGAGCTCCTCGGCATGCCGGCCGCCTGGCGGGGGATGGCCGGGATGCACAACGCGCACTGGGCCGAGGTCGTGCCGTCGTCAGGCGACGTGCTCCCGGCGTGGCGTCTCGTCGCCTACAACCTGGGGCCGACGGACGCCTCGACGGACTGGAACGCCGGTCCGGACCGCGCCGACGACGAGCAGGCAGGCTCGACGCGCGACCCCGACTGACCTCCCGCGGCGCGCGCCGGCCCGCACGTGCGGGACGTGACGCGCGTCGCTCGGAGCGGATTGGCGTCCGGGGCCGTCCTCGTCCTAGACTCTCCGAGCGTCCCCACGGGGGCGACAACTTCACACGGGGCTGTGGCGCAGCTGGTAGCGCACCTGCATGGCATGCAGGGGGTCAGGGGTTCGAGTCCCCTCAGCTCCACCGTGTGATGACGCGGGACATCGTCGATCGATGTCCCGCGTCGTCGTTTCTGCGGTCCCCACACCCGACCGGCGTCGAGTGGTCGAGGCGCGCCGCCCAGGTGCCGACCCGCGGCGAGGATGCGAGGGTGGACGGGCAGCGACGGGTCGGCGAGGTGCCTGCGACTGCCCAGCCGCGAGGAGTCGCCGTGCGTGCACTGACCTGGCAAGGAACCCAGGACGTCGCCGTCGCGGACGTCCCCGACCCGACGATCCAGGAGAGCCACGACGCGATCATCCGGGTCACGTCCACTGCGATCTGCGGCTCGGACCTGCACCTGTACTCGGTGCTCGGACCGTACCTGGCGCGCGGCGACGTGCTCGGCCACGAGGCGATGGGCATCGTCGAGGAGGTCGGACCGGACGCGGGGGACCTGCGGGTGGGGGACCGGGTCGTCGTCCCGTTCGGCATCGCGTGCGGCAGCTGCTCGATGTGCCTGCTCGGTCTGCAGTCGCAGTGCGAGACCACGCAGGTGCGCGAGCACGGTTCCGGTGCCGCGCTGTTCGGCTACACGGCGCTGTACGGGTCGGTGCCGGGTGGGCAGGCGCAGTACCTGCGGGTGCCCCAGGCGCACTACGGTCCGGTGGTCGTCCCCGACGACGGCACGCCCGACGAGCGCTACCTGTACCTGTCCGACGTGCTGCCGACCGCGTGGCAGGCCGTCGAGTACGCGTCGGTGCCGGACGAAGGGACCGTCGTGGTCGTGGGGCTCGGGCCGATCGGGCAGATGGCCGCGCGTGTCGCGCTGCACCGTGGGGCGTCACGGGTCATCGGGATCGACTCGGTGCCGGAGCGCCTCGCCATGGCGGCGCGGCACGGGGTGGACACGGTGGACTCCGGGGACGGCGTCCTGGAGGCGGTCCGTGAGCTCACCGGCGGCCGCGGCGCGGACGCGACGATCGACGTCGTCGGGATGGAGGCGCACGGCGCACCGTTCGCGCACGCCGCGCACCGGGTCACGGCGGTGCTCCCGGACGCGCTGGGGCGCAAGGCGATGGAGACGGTCGGCATCGACCGCCTCGCGGGTCTGCGGACCGCGATCGCGACCGCTCGGCGCGGCGGGACCGTCTCCGTGGTGGGCGTGTACGGCGGCGCGGCCGACCCGATCAACCTGCTGGACGTGTTCGACCGGCAGCTCACGCTGAGGTTCGGGCAGGCGAACGTGCGCCGATGGGTCGACGACCTGCTCCCGCTCGTGGCGGACCCGACCGACCCTCTCGACGTGCTGGGGCTGCGCACGCACCGGCTGCCGCTCGAGGACGCTCCGGGCGCGTACGAGATGTTCCAGCGCAAGGCCGACGGCTGCATCAAGGTCGTGCTGGACCCGGCGGCCTGACAATGCGAGCGTCCTCCCGCGGGCACTCGTGCGTCAGGCGTGCACGGGGAGACTCCGAGCTCGTCGAGCAGGGTGAGGGTGAGCGTGCGGATCTCGTCGCGGATGGTGGCTGGGTGCCCAGACGCATACCGGGCGGAACACGGGCGCGACGGACACGCAGGTGATCTTCGTGGAGCTCAAGGAGCCCCGACCCGAGGCGGCAGAGGTTCCGACGGCCCTCGGCCCGTGGACGGAGTGACCGTCGACACCCGGTGGCTCCACGCCGGGGGCCGCGGACGGTTAGGGGCGAGCGGCAGGCGTCTGGCGCGCCGACGACCGGATCGGCTCAGCGTTCGAGATCGGCTGACCCTGCGCGCTCGCGGCCGCGGTGGCGCGTGACGGCGTAGAGCACCGCGCCGAGCGCGATCAGGATCGCGGCCAGCAGCCAGTGCTTGGCCTCCTGGCGCGTGAGCAGCACCAGGCACGTCCCGACGGCGAGCACCGGCAGCGGCGTCCAGGCACGGAAGTGCGCGTGCTCGACGTGGTCGCGGCGCAGCACCAGGACGGCGACGTTGGTGCTCAGGAAGACGAACAGGAGCAGCAGGACCACGGTCGAGGCCAGGTCGGCGAGCGACCCCGTCAGGGTCAGGACCATGGCGACCGCCGTGGTCGCCAGGATGGCCACGACGGGCGTCCGACGCTCGGGCAGCACCCGCCCGAACACCGACGGGAGCAGCCCTTCCTCCGCCATGCCGTAGGTGAGGCGGCTGGCCATGACCATGGTGAGGAGCGCGCCGTTGGCGACGGCGACGAGCGCTACGACCGAGAAGACCTCGAGCGGCACGCCCCCGGCGACCTTGACGACCTCGAGCAGCGGCCCGCTGGACGCCTGCAGGTCGTCGGGGGCGACGACCGCGGGAGCCACCAGAGCGACGAGCAGGTACACGACACCGGCGGTCGCGATCGCGCCGAACAGGGCGCGCGGGTAGACGCGGCGCACGTCGCGCACCTCTTCCGCGATGTTGGCTGAGGTCTCGAAGCCGACGAACGAGTAGAAGGCGATGAGCGCGCCGCCGAGCGTCGCTGCGGCGACACCCGTGCCCGGCGGCAGGTCGGCGAGCCGGGACACCTCACCGTCGCCCCGGCCGAGCACGAGCGCTCCGAGCACGACGACGAGCACGAGGCCGCTGAGCTCGACGGCGGTCATCACGACGTTGGCGCGCAGCGACTCCTTGATCCCGCGCAGGTTGAGCGCTGCCACGAGCGCGAGGAAGACGAGCGCGGTCGGGATGGTCGGCACGTCGAGGAACGTGCCGAGGTAGTCGCCCGCGAACGCGAGCGAGAGCCCTGCCGCGGAGGTGACCCCCGCCGCGAGCATGCAGAACCCGACGAGGAACGACACCAGCGGTCGTCCGAACGCTCGCTGCGCGTAGACGGCGGAGCCGCCCGCCTGCGGGTACTTGGTGACGAGCTCGGCGTAGGACGCCGCGGTGAGCAGCGCCATGCCGAGAGCGACGAGCAGCGGGAGCCAGATCATGCCCCCGGCCTCGGCGGACAGCTCGCCGACGAGCGCGTACACGCCCGCACCCAGGACGTCGCCCAGGATGAACAGGAAGAGCAGCGGCGCGGTGACCGTCCGGGCGAGGCGGGTCGGGCGTTCTGTCGTGGCAGGCGCGGCAGTCATCGTCCGAGTGTGCGTTCGAGTGCGGAGGGCCGCACCCGGGGCGTGCGCTGCGGTCGGTCGGGCGCTCGCCGGGTCGGCGCGGGCTCGTCGGAGCATGATGGGGCCCATGGTGGGGGTCGGGCGGGTCTATGACGAGGTCGGTGACGGGAGTCGGCGCGTGCTCGTCGACCGGCTGTGGCCGCGCGGGTTCCGCAAGGACGACCCGCGGATCGACGAGTGGCTCCCGGAGGTCGCGCCGAGCACGGAGCTGCGCCGGTGGTACGGGCACCGCCCGGAGGAGTACGACGAGTTCGCGCGCCGGTACGAGGCCGAGCTGAACCAGGAGCCCGGCGCGGACGGGTTCGCACGGCTCGCCGCGCTCGTCGGGCTCGAGCCCACGACCCTGCTCACGGCGACCCGCGAGGTCGAGCTGAGCCACCTGACCGTGCTGGTCAGGCTGCTGGACGAGCGGGCGCGCTGAGCACATGACGGGCGCCGGGTCCGCGGTCGACGACCCCCTCGTCACGACCACGCCCGCCGAGCAGCGGCCCGCGGTGAGCGCGGAACCCACCGTCACGGCCGAGCCGACGCCGCAGGACACGCAGTCGGCGGGGCCGACGCCGACGCCCGACGCGTCGCCGAGCCCCACGCCGCAGCCGTCGCCCGAGACGACCACCGCGGCGCCGTCGGCGACACCCTCGCCGACGCCCTCACCGACCGTGACGCGCTCGCCCGAGCCGTCGCCCACCTCGACGTCGACCGCACCGGTGTGGAGCACGCCGCCGACGGTCACCACGAGCGAGGTCCCGGTCGCGATGATCGTCCTCGCGCTGCTCGTCCTGCTCACGGCCGCGGCGGCCCTGATGCTGGTCGTGCGCCGGGCACGCGAGCGGCGGCCGGCGGTCGAGGTGGGCGATGCGCCGGGGGTCGCGGCCGGCGGGGCCACCGTTCCCGCGTCGGGCGGGATCACCGGGCAGCCGTGGACGGTGGTCGAGGACGCCACGGCTGGCCTGGCCGTGGCGGAGGTGCTCGCGGGGTCGGCCGAGGAGGCCGGTGGCGACGAAGGGCCGCGCGAGGCGCCCGCCTCGCCGGACGACACGATCCGGTTCTGCCTGCAGCTCGGCGAGGCGATGATCGACACGACCGCGCCGGTCGTGCAGGTGCAGGACGCGCTCGAGCACGTCGCGCGTGCGAACGGGATCCCCGACGTCGAGGTCGTCGCGCTGCCGACCGCGCTCGTGCTGTCCACGCCGCGTGCGCAGACGGCGCGCACGGTGGCGGTCACGGCCGGGTCCCGGTCGATGCGGCTCGACCAGGTGCAGGAGGTGCTCGAGGTCGCGGATCTCGCGCGCGCGGGCTCGATCGGGCCGACCGAGGGCATGCGGCGGATCGGCGACGCGCTCGAACGTTCGTCGCCGTACTCGGCGTGGCAGCAGGCGCTCGGATATGTCCTGTCGGCGGCCGGACTCGCCCTGGTGCTCGGCGGTTCGCTCACCGACGTCGCGCTCGCTGCCGCGCTCGGGGCCGCGGTCGTCGGGTTCGCGACGCTCACGGCCCGGTGGGCGGAGCCGTACCAGGCGATCGTCGTGCTGGTCTGCGCGTTCGCCGTCTCGACGGCGGTCTTCTCGCTGGCCCGCACGGGGCTGGACGTGTCGCTGCTGCCCGCGCTCGTGGCGCCGCTCATCACGTTCCTGCCCGGCGCGCTGCTCACGACGGGGGTGATCGACCTCGCCACGCGGCAGATGATCGCGGGCGCGGCGCGACTGTCCGCGGGCGTCATGATGCTCGTGCTGCTCGCCCTCGGGATCGTCGCGGGCGCGAACCTCGTCGGGATCCCCGCGTCCTCCCTGCACGCGGGGGGCAGCCAGGCGCTCGGCTGGGTCGGCGCCTGGGTGGGGGTCGGCATCTTCGGGGTCGGCGTGACGATCCGGCACAGCGCCCAGCGGCGCGCGGTGCCGGGGATCCTCGTCGTCCTCGTCGTCGCCTACGCGGGGCAGCTCGTCGGCGGGGCGGTGCTCGGGACCCAGGTGTCGGCGTTCGTCGGCGCGCTCGCGATGACGCCCGTCGCGCTCGTCGTCGCGCGGTACGCGGGTGGGCCGCCAGCGATGGTCAGCTTCCTGCCCGCGTTCTGGCTGCTCGTGCCGGGTGCGCTCGGGCTCGTCGGGGTCACGTCGGTGCTCGGGGAGTCGACGGACCAGGGGCTGACCGCGGTCGTGACGGCGGGCACGACGATGGTCGCGATCTCCCTCGGCGTGCTCACCGGGCTGGGGGCCGGCTCATGGGTGCTGGACAGCCGCTGGTGGGTGCGCCCGGACCGGCGGGATCACCCCGGAGGATGACGTACCGCGGGCAAACTGCTTGCCTTGGACAGCAGACGGGTGACAGGACTGGAATGGTCACCATTGCCCGGTTTGACTCGGTTACTCTCCACGCGGCACCCACCCTCCGGGTGCCCACACGAACGTGGGGAGACACACAGCATGACCGTGAACAGCCAGAACGCCGCCGGGGGCACCAAGCGCGCTCGACTGATCGCCGTCCTGGCGGGCGTGGCGCTCGCCGCCTCGACCGCCGTCGCAGCGCCGGCCGTCGCCTCCGACGCCCAGCCGGCCGCCGTCACGGTGTCGGTCAAGTCGTTCGACCAGCGCAAGTCGGCGACCTCGTGCAAGTACATCTACTGGACGTTCACCGCGTCCGGCCTGAGCAGCAGCCAGACGTACTACGCCGACGCGTCGCTCAAGCGCTCGACCGACTCGATCAGCAGCTACACGGTCGAGAGCCAGGTGAAGAACGGGACCAACAAGGTCAAGTCCTTCGTCTGCTCCTCGCTCCACAAGGCGGGCACCTGGAAGGCCAAGGTCGTCCTCAAGTCCGGGGGCTCCACGGTTGCCTCGTCCGCCACGGTCTCGTCCGTCATCCGGGTGAAGCCCGCGCTCAAGATCAGCAACGTGTACGGCACCATCGGCGGCTCGGCCACGCTCAGCGGCTACGCGGACCCGAGCGTGGACACCAAGGGCAAGACGGTCAAGGTCTACTTCAAGAAGAAGGGCACCAAGACCTACAAGCTCATCGGGAAGACGACGATCTCCTCGTCGGGCTCCTTCTCGCTCAAGACGACGAAGCTCGGTCTCGGCTACACGTACGTCAAGACCGAGAAGTCGGACTTCCTGGTCTCGAGCAAGTCGTCGTCCGTCCAGATCGTCAAGACCTCGTCCGCCTCGGCGGCGTCGCTCGCGGTGAGCTGACCTCTCCTGTCTCACCCCTCGGGCCCGGCGTCGTCTCCTGACGCCGGGCCCGAGGCGTGTCCCGGCCGGCCCGCGGGCGGTCCCGCCTGCTCAGGCCGTGGACCGGGACACCGGGACGAAAGACCCGTGCCTTATGTTGTGCGCGTGACAGCACCCCTGGCTCCGCACGAGAACCGGCGCGGCTCGGCCCGCCACGAGGTCCCCGAACCGCTCCGCAACGACGTCCGGGTACTCGGGGAGTTCCTCGGCCGCGTGCTGCGTGAGGCCGGTGGCGAGGAGCTCCTGAACGACGTGGAGCGGCTGCGCGAGCTGTCGATCCGCGCGCACGACGAGCCCGAGGGCGACGCCCTGGCGCTCGCCGAGGAGCTCGTCGCGGGCTTCTCGCTCGACCGCGCGGAGCAGGTGGCACGCGCCTTCACGTGCTACTTCCACCTCGCGAACACCGCGGAGGAGTACCACCGCGTGCGCGTGCTGCGCGAGCGCGAGGCGAACGCCGACCCGCACGCGCTGACCCCGGACGACTCGCTCCCGGCGGCCGTGGTGAAGCTCGCCGAGGAGGTCGGCGACGACGAGGCGCGGCGCCGGCTGCGCGAGGTCGAGTTCCGTCCCGTGCTCACCGCCCACCCCACCGAGGCGCGCCGCCGCGCGGTCTCGCGCTCGATCCGCCGCATCGCCGAGCTCGTCGCCGAGCGTGACGTGCGCAGCTCGGGTGGCGTCTCGCTCGCGGAGAACGACCGTCGCCTCCTCGCCGAGATCGACACCCTGTGGCGCACCGCGCCGCTGCGCCAGGCCAAGCCGAGCGTGCTGGACGAGGTCCGCACCGTGCTCGGCGTCTTCGAGTCGACGCTCGCCGACGTCCTGCCCGCGGTCTACCGCCGGCTCGACGACTGGCTCCTCGACGGTGAGGCCGGGACCACCCAGCCCGTGGTCCGGCCCTTCGCCCGGCTCGGCTCGTGGATCGGTGGCGACCGCGACGGCAACCCCAACGTCACCGCCGAGGTCACGCGCTCGGCCGCGCAGCTGGCGTCCGAGCAGGTGCTCATCGAGCTCGAGAAGTCGGCTCGTCGCACCGCGGCCGGTCTGACCCTCGACGGCGCCGGGACCCCCGCGTCGTCCGAGCTGAACGCCCTGTGGCAGCGCCAGCGGTCGCTCTCGGAGCCGATCGCGACGCGCGTGTCGGCCGAGTCGCCGAACGAGCCGCACCGGCGCGAGCTGCTGTTCGTCGTCGAGCGGCTCGCCGCGACCCGCAGCCGCAACGCCGACCTCGCGTACGTCGCGTCGTCCGAGCTCGAGGCGGACCTGCTGGTCGTGCAGCGCTCGCTCGTCGACGCCGGTGCCACGCGTCAGGCGTACGGCGACCTGCAGCGTCTGCTGTGGCAGGTGCAGTCGTTCGGCTTCCACCTGGCCGAGCTCGAGCTGCGGCAGCACTCGCAGGTGCACGCCGCCGCGCTCGCCGACATCGCCGCGCACGGCATCGACGGCGAGCTCGAGCCCCGCACGGTCGAGGTGCTGGACACGTTCCGGACCGTCGGCACGATCCAGAAGCGGTTCGGACCGGATGCCGCACGTCGCTACATCGTGTCGTTCACGCAGGCCCCGGAGCACCTGGCCGCGGTCTACGAGCTCGCCGAGCTCGCGTACGGCGGGGCCGAGAACGTCCCCGTGATCGACGCGGTCCCGCTGTTCGAGACCTTCGCGGACCTCGAGGCGAGCGTCGACATCCTGCAGGCGGCCCTGGCGTTCCCGCAGGTGCAGAAGCGTCTGGCGGAGAACGGCCGACGCGTCGAGGTCATGCTCGGCTACTCGGACTCGTCGAAGGACGTCGGCCCGCTGTCCGCGACGCTCGCGCTCGACGAGGCCCAGCGCCGCATCACGCAGTGGGCGCGCGACAACGACATCGTCCTGACCCTGTTCCACGGTCGCGGCGGCGCGCTCGGGCGTGGCGGCGGCCCCGCCAACCGCGCGCTGCTCGCACAGCCCCCGGGCTCGGTCGACGGCCGGTTCAAGCTCACCGAGCAGGGCGAGGTCATCTTCGCGCGCTACGGCGACCCGAACATCGCGGCCCGGCACATCGAGCAGGTCGTCGCGGCGACGCTGCTCGCGGGTGCGCCGAGCGTCGAGGAGCACAACGCGCAGGCGGCGGAGCGGTTCCGACCGCTCGCGGCACGCCTCGACGAGGCCTCGCGGACGCACTTCCACGAGCTCGTGCGCGCCGACGGGTTCCCGCAGTGGTTCGCCGAGGTCACGCCGCTCGAGGAGGTCGGCATGCTGCCGATCGGCTCGCGTCCGGCGCGTCGCGGCCTGTCGGTCTCCAGCCTCGACGACCTGCGGGCGATCCCGTGGGTGTTCTCCTGGTCGCAGGCGCGGATCAACCTCGCCGGCTGGTACGGCCTGGGCACCGCGCTCGAGTCGGTCGACGACCTCGCCGAGCTGCGCTCCGCGTACCAGGACTGGCCGCTGTTCGCGACGATCATCGACAACGTCGAGATGTCGCTCGCCAAGACGGACGAGCGGATCGCCGCGCGCTACCTCGCGCTGGGCGACCGGGACGACCTGGCGCAGCTCGTCCTTGACGAGATGGCGCGCACGCGTCGCTGGGTGCTGGCGATCACGGACTCGGACGCGATCCTGTCGCGCCGCCGGATCCTCGGCCGCGCCGTCCAGCTCCGCAGCCCGTACGTCGACGCGCTCTCGCTGCTGCAGCTGCGCGCGCTGCGCGGCCTGCGCACCGGCGACGCTCCCGAGCGGGACGACGACCTGCGTCGCCTGCTCCTGCTGACCGTCAACGGCGTGGCCGCAGGCGTCCAGAACACCGGCTGACACCGGCACCGCACGCACGACGACGGGGCTCCCCGGCCAGGCCGGTGAGGGCCCCGTCGTCGTCCGGCGCGGCTCTGCGCAGTGGCGCTGGGCGCGCTACGGGCGCGGCGTCAGCGGGGCAGCGACACGACCGCGGGCAGCTGCGTGCCCGCCGCCACGGCGTCGAGCACCAGACGCTCGTGCGGGACCACGTCGGGCAGGTCCGCGAGGGTGAACCAGCCCATCTGCGCGCTCTTGTCCGGCTCCTGGAGCGTGGGCTCGCCCTGCCACCGCTGCGCGAGGAAGAACACGTCGACGCGCTGCTCGACGGGTGGCCCGGAGCGCTCGAAGCGGTGCAGCACCGTCAGCGGCACCAGGTCGTCGGCGGCCAGACGCACGCCGGCCTCCTCGTGCGCCTCGCGCACGGCGGCCTCGTGCACGGACTCGCCCGGGTCGACGTGCCCGGCGAGCAGTCCCCACCAGCCGTCCATGTACCCCGTGCCGTGACGGAGCTGCAGCAGCACCTCGTCGCCACGGCGCAGCACCACGTACGCGGCGGCGACGAGCAGCGTGCGGTGCCCCAGGTGGTCGTCGGGTCGGTAGCTCTCGGGCGTCGTGTCGCTCACCCCTGGAGTCTGCCGTGGCTGAAGGGTTCCCGACGACGTGCCCGTCAGCCGAGCGTGGACCACGTCAGGAGCCACCCCGCCCGTGACGTGGCGGCGACGACGAGCGCGCACACGCCGAGCGTGACGAGCACGAGGACGGCGTCCGCCGGGCCGAGTCGCACCGGGCGGTGCACGGTGCGCGGTCCGGAGCCGAGCCCGCGCAGCTGGAGCGTCGTGGCGAGCCGCTCGCCCTGGCGCAGCGCGCCGACGAGCAGCGCGAACGCGGCGCGTCCGAGCGAGGCAGGGTCGCGGGGGAGCGGTGCGCCGCGTCGGCGGGTCGGGTCGCGCACCGCCTGGGCGCGACGGATCGTCGTCCAGGCGTCGGGCAGACCCTCGAGCACGCGGTAGCCCGCGAGGATCGCGTACGTCACGCGCGCCGGCAGCCGGGCGTGCTGGTGCAGGCTCGTCATGAGGCGGAGACCGTCGGTGGTCGTCGTGAAGACCACGGCGAGCGCGCCGACGACGAGCGTGCGCACGGCGAGCGACGCGCCGACGACGAGCCCCGTGCGCGTCACCTCGAGCCCCGCGACCTGCGCGACCACCTCGCCCTCGCGCGTCACGGCGTTGACGGCGAGCAGCGAGCACGCGAACGGGGCGAACGCCGCGCACGTCGTCACGAGCGTGCGCATCGGGAGGCGACCGGCGGCCACCGCCGCCGGCACGAGCGCGAGCCCGACCAGCGACGGTGTCGCGATGTCGACGGGCACGAGCAGCACGGACGAGACCGCGAGGAGCACCAGGAGCTTCACGGTCGGGTTGCGCCGGTGCAGCACGGAGTCGTGCTCGAGCGCACGGCCGAACCGCGGCGCGGCGGGGGAGTGCGCGCTCATGACGGCTGACCCGCCCGGGCGCCCGGGGCGACCAGCCCGGCGGCGTGCAGGGGGCCGTCGTGCGCGGGCGAGAGAAGGTCCGCCGCGGGCCCCTGGGCGAGGACCCGTCCGTGACCGAGCACGACGAGGTCGTCGGCCAGGTCGGCGACGAGCGCCAGGTCGTGCGTGACGACGACGACCCCGCGCCCCTCGTCGGCGAGGGACCGCAGCAGGGCTGCGAGGGCCGCCCCGGTGCGTCCGTCCTGGCCGAACGTCGGCTCGTCGGCCAGCAGGACGTCGTGGCCGCACACCGCGGCGGCCGCGACCGACAGGCGCCGTTGCTGTCCGCCGGACAGGCGGAACGGGTCGGCGTCCGCGAGGGGCGTGAGGTGCACCGACGCCAGCGCCTCGCGGGCGACCCGCTCGGCGTCGGGCACCTTCGCGCGGCGCGGACCCCAGGCGACCTCGTCGGACGCGGTGCGCGCGAGGAACTGCTGCTCGGGCTGCTGGAACACGAGCCCGACGCTCCCGCCGTCCACGGTGCCCTCGTGCGGCAGGAGCCCGGCGAGCGCGAGCAGCAGCGTGCTCTTGCCCGACCCGTTGAGCCCGACGACCGCCGTGACCCGCCCCGGCCGGACGTCGAGGTCGACCCCGGTGAGCACGTCGCGCCCGCCCCGGCGCACGCCGAGCCCGCGGACGCGCAGCACGGAGCCGGTCGCGGCCGGACGCGGCGCCCGTCGCAGGGTCGGTGGTGCGCCCGGCAGGCGGACGCCCAACGCGCTCAGGAGCCCTGCCTGGTCGTGCAGCACCTCGCGCGTGGGGCCGTCCGCGACGAGCCGGCCGTCCTCGTCGAGCACGGCGGTGCGGCCGGGCAGGTCGAGGTGCTCGTCGAGCCGATGCTCGACGAGCACCTGGGCGCCGCCCGCGGGCGCGAGCAGCCGCCCCACGGCGCGGGCGGCGGCCGGGTCGAGCAGCGCGGTCGGCTCGTCGAGCAGCAGCAGCCCGGGGTCCGCGACGAGCGTCGCGGCCAGCGCGACGCGCTGCCCCTCCCCGCCGGAGAGCTCGGCGGTGCGCTGGTGCCGCAGGTGCGCGGCGCCCACGCGCGCGAGCGCCCGCTCGACGGCAGGGGAGATGCGCTCCGGCGGCCACGCGCGGTTCTCGAGCGGGAACGCGACCTCCTCCTCGACGGTCGGCAGGCACAGCTGGTCGGCCGGGTTCTGCGTCAGGGTCCCCACGTGACGCGCGAGCGCGGCCGGCTCGGTGGTCGTCGCGTCGTGCCCGGCGACGAGCGCCTGACCGGTCACGTCGGCATCGACGAGCTGCGGCACCACGCCGGCGAGCAGCCGCAGCAGCGTGCTCTTGCCCGAGCCCGACGGCCCGAGCAGGAGCAGCCGCTCGCCGGCGTCGACGTGCAGCGTGAGGTCCCGCACCACGGGCGCTCGGCCCGGGTACGCGACGCTCAGGTGGGTCGTGTCGATCACGCGACCGTGACCTCGTCGTGCGGCTGCGGCGCGGGACGTGCGGCCGCCCGACGAGCGCGCCCGAGCGCGGTGTTGTCGAGCACGCCGGTGCGTGCGAGCGCGTCGCCCAGCACGCGCGCGAGCAGCCCGCACAGCAGGACGCTCGAGACGAGGGTCAGCCCGACGCGCCACGCGAACCAGTCCTGCTGGAGCCAGCCGAACCGGATCGCGCCCATGAGCACCGAGGCGCACGCCGCGCTCACGCCGGACGCGACGAACACGCCCCAGCCGTACCGCCGGTAACGCGTGAGCGCGAAGGGCAGCTCGGCCCCGGCACCCTGGACGAAGCCGACGAGCAAGAGCATCGGTCCCACGGGTGAGGCGAGGAAGACGACCTCGACGAACGCCGCGAGGATCTCGACGACGATCCCCACGAGCGGCTTGCGCACGATGTACGTGGCCAGCGGTGCCGCGACCATCCACCCGCCCGCGAGCACGTGCTGCGCGAGGTCGCCGAACGGCCCCATCGCGAGCTGCAGCGCACCCCACGCCTGCACGAGCGCCCAGTAGAGGAACCCCAGGACGGTCGCCAGGACGGCGAGCAGCACCAGGTCTCCGAGCGACAGACCGCGGCGGCCGGTCGTCGGCCCGTCCGGCGCGCTCATCGGGCGTCCCAGGACGGCGAGCCGAGCGAGATCGTCGCGTGCGTGACGACGTGGCGCACGCTGCGACCGGCGCCGAGCCAGCCCGCGACGACCGTCGAGAGCACGTCGGCGAGGTCACCGTCCAGGCGCGTGACGAAGTGCTCGGACGTGACGTCGACGCGCTCGCGGGCCGCGTCGATCGCGGCGGTGATCGCGGCCATGTGGTCACCCGCCCGGCCGGGTCCGCCGTCGTCGAGCGGGTACAGCGCCCAGTGGGCGGCCGCGCGCACGCCCGAGGCGGGCAGCGTCGGGACGTCGCCGGAGAACAGCAGCGTGTCGTCGGCGAGCGTGCAGTCGACCTCGCCCGGGCAGCCGCGTGAGAGGTGGACGTGCGCGACGAGGTGCCCGCCGGCGCCGACCGCGGCGAGAAGGACGTCGAACAGGTACCGCACGACGGCGTCCTCGGTGCCGCGCACGAACGTCGAGACGTCGTCGGTCGTGACCTCGACGTCCCGCACCCGGGCGCCCGCCAGGGCCCCGACGATCACGTCGACGAAGTCGTCGCGGTGCGGGTGCAGCGAGAGCCGGGCGCCGACGCCGAGCTCGGCCGGCGACGGTCGTGCGGGCTGGTCGCTCGCGCGCGGGGCGACGGCGGCGCCGGCGAGGGTGGTGCCGAGAGTGCCTGGTGTGCTTCCGGGGGTGCTGGCGAGGGTCTGCGGTGGGAGGGTCACGGGGTGCTCCTTCGAGGTGCCGGTAGCCCCCGGGCAGCCGGCGTCCCCGCAGTGACACCGACGCCCGGTCGTCGTCACCTCGGGCAGGGTGCCCGGAGCGACGACGTGACGGTGCGCCGGCGGCTGCCGGCGACGCACGCCCTGCTCCCTACGCTGGTGCGAACCAGGTCAGGTTCCACGGGTCTGCGGGTGGGACGTGGTGTCCGGCCGCACTCTCAGCGCTCCTGCGCTCCCCGGGGGCTTGTGTCCCGACGAACCTAGCCCCGTCCGTCCGTGGGCCGGTACAGGCGTCTCGAACGGCGGACGCGGGCCGCCGCGCCCGCGTCGTGACCGAACCGAGATCGCGATGTTACTCGGCGGTAAGACGTGTGTAACCCGGGTCACATCTGTGTGCTAGACATCCGTTCATCACGTTCTCGGTCGGACTCCAGCCCGGCCCCCACGGAAGAGGTGACGGATGACCTCCGTACGCACCCGTCGTCGCCTTGTCGCGACGGCCGCAGGTCTCACGGTCGGGGCGCTCGCGCTCACGGCATGCGCGAGCAAGGACGACACGTCCGACGGTGCGTCGGACGGCGGCGGCGGCGGTGGTGGGTCGCTGACGATCGGGACGACCGACAAGGTCACGACGCTCGACCCCGCGGGCTCGTACGACAACGGCTCGTTCGCGGTCATGAACCAGGTCTTCCCGTTCCTGCTGAACACGCCGTACGGCAGCCCGGACGTCGAGCCCGACATCGCCGAGTCGGCCGAGTTCACCGCGCCGACCGAGTACACGGTCAAGCTCAAGCCGGGCCTGAAGTGGGCCAACGGTCACGACCTCACGTCGTCGGACGTGAAGTTCACGTTCGACCGGCAGGTCGCGATCGCCGACGAGAACGGCCCGTCGTCGCTGCTGTACAACCTCGACAGCGTCGAGGCGGTCGACCCGACGACTGTCGTGTTCCACCTCAAGTCCGAGAACGACCAGGTCTTCCCGCAGATCCTGTCGAGCCCCGCCGGCCCGATCGTCGACGAGGAGGTGTTCACCGCCGACGCGCTGACGCCGGACGCGGACATCGTCGCGGGCAACGCGTTCGCCGGGCAGTACGCGATCACCGGCTACGACTTCAACAACCTCGTCTCGTACGAGGCGTACGAGGGCTACCAGGGGATCCTGGGCGCGGCGAAGACCGCCGAGGTCAACGTGAAGTACTACGCCGACGCGTCGAACCTCAAGCTCGACATCCAGCAGGGCAACATCGACGTCGCGTTCCGTAGCCTCAACGCGACCGACATCGGCGACCTGCGCAAGGACGACAAGGTCCAGGTCATCGACGGTCCCGGTGGAGAGATCCGCTACATCACCTTCAACTTCGACACCCAGCCGTTCGGTGCCAAGACCGGGGAGGCCGACCCGGCCAAGGCGCTCGCGGTCCGCCAGGCCGTCGCCGACCTCATCGACCGCGACGCGATCTCCGAGCAGGTCTACAAGGGCACCTACACGCCCCTGTACTCCTACGTCCCGGCAGGTCTGACGGGTGCGACCGAGTCGCTCAAGGGCCTCTACGGCGACGGGTCGGGCGGTCCTGACGCCGCCAAGGCCAAGGCCACGCTCGACGCCGCCGGGGTCGCCACGCCGGTCGCGCTGAGCCTGCAGTACTCGAACGACCACTACGGCCCGTCGTCGTCCGACGAGTACGCCATGATCAAGGACCAGCTCGAGGCCGACGGCCTGTTCTCGGTCGACCTGCAGACCACGGAGTGGGTGCAGTACTCGAAGGACCGCTCGTCGGACGTCTACCCGGCCTACCAGCTCGGCTGGTTCCCGGACTACTCCGACGCCGACAACTACCTGACGCCGTTCTTCCTGATCGAGAACTTCCTGGCGAACCACTACGTGAACCAGGAGGTCAACGACCTCATCCTCAAGCAGGCGGTCACGGCCGATGCCGACGAGCGCACCTCGATCATCGAGGAGATCCAGGACAAGGTCGCGGCCGACCTCTCGACCGTCCCGTACCTGCAGGGTGCGCAGGTCGCGGTCGTCGGCAAGGACGTGAAGGGCACGGCCGACACGCTCGACCCGTCGTTCAAGTTCCGGTACGGCGCGCTGTCCAAGTGACTCCTGACGGCCCGTCCCGCCACGCGCGGGGCGGGCCGTCGCCCGTCGGCCCCGCCGACGCCTCACCCAGGGACACCCATGACCACGATCTCGACGGACCCGGCGGCGAGCACCTCGCCAGCGTCGTCCGTGACCACGCCCGGACGACGACGTCCGGGCGGCGGGCTCGGCAGCTACCTGCTGGTCCGCTTCCTGCTCATCTTCCCGACGATCCTCATCCTCGTCACGACGGTGTTCGTGATGATGCGGTCGACGGGCGACCCGATCACCGCGGCGCTCGGCGGGCGGCTCACGTCCGAGCAGCTCGCGGAGCGGATCCACGAGGCCGGCTACGACCGCCCGATCATCGAGCAGTACCTCGACTACCTCGGCGGGATCCTGCGCGGTGACTTCGGGACGACCATCTCCGACAACCGACCCGTCACCGAGGTCCTGCTGACGTACGGCACCGCGACCCTCGAGCTCGCGATGTACGCGCTGCTCGTCGCGTTCGCGGTCGGCATCCCGCTGGGCCGGATCGCGGCGGCGCGCCGCGACCGCGGCGTCGACGCGACGCTGCGCGTGTCGGCCGTCGTCGCGTACGCGACACCCGTCTTCTTCGCCGGCATGCTGCTCAAGCTCGTGTTCTCGGTCTGGCTGGGCTGGCTGCCGGTCGCGGGCCGCGCGTCCACCGGCGCCGAGATCCAGATGCAACGCAACGGCGCGGGCACCGGGATCTACCTGATCGACGCGATCAGCACGGGCGACGGCGAGGTCGTCCGTGACGTGCTGGAGCACGCGGTGCTGCCTGCGATCGCGCTCGGGCTGCTCACGGCCGGGGTGTTCCTGCGGCTCGTGCGCACCAACGTGATCGGCTCGCTCGCGACCGGCTACGTCGAGGCGGCGCGCTCGCGCGGCGTGCCCGAACGGCGCCTGCTGCGCAAGCACGCGTGGCGGCCGGCCCTCGTCCCGATCATCACGGTGATCGGCCTGCAGATCGCGATGCTGCTCGCGGGTGCGGTTCTCACCGAGACCACGTTCGAGTGGAAGGGGCTCGGGTTCCAGCTCGTGCAGTACCTGCTCGCGCGCGACTACGTGGCCGTGCAGGGCATGGTCGCGATGCTCGCCGTGATCGTCGCGCTGACCAACTTCGTCGTCGACGTGATCGCGGCGCTCGTCGACCCGCGGGTGAGGTTCTGACATGGCGAACGACCCGATCCTGACCACCGGGGTGCCCGAGCACGCGCCGCGCTGGAAGCGTCTGCCCGTCGTGCACCAGCTGCGCACGAGCGTCGGCCTGCAGCGCGGGATGCTCGTCGCGGGCCTCGTGCTCACGGCCGTGTTCCTGCTCACCGCCCTGCTCGCGCCGGTGCTCGCGCCGTACGGCTGGGCGCAGCTGCGCGCCGACGGGGAGCTGTTCGGGGCGCACGTCGCGCCGAACGGCGACCATCTGCTCGGCACGACCGTGGCCGGCTACGACGTGCTGTCGCGCGTGATCTGGGGTGCGCGCACCGCGCTGTACACGATCGTCATCGGCGTGATCCTGTCGATCGTGCTCGGCGTGACGCTCGGACTGGTCTCCGGCTACTTCGGTGGCTGGCTCGACCGCGTGCTGGTCGTGGTCGCCGACGCGATCTACGCGTTCCCGTCCCTGCTGCTCGCGATCCTCGCGGCCATCGTCATCAGCGGCGGGCAGTCCTCGATGTGGGGCGGCGTGATGGCCACGGCCGTCTCGATCACCGTGGTGTTCATCCCGCAGTACTTCCGCGTGGTCCGGGCCGAGGTGGTGCGCGTCAAGGGCGAGGCGTTCGTCGAGTCCGCTCGCGTCGTCGGCGCCGGGCACCTGCGGATCATGACGCGTCACGTGCTGCGCAACGCGATCCGCACGCTGCCGCTCATCATCACGCTCAACGCGTGCGAGGCGGTGCTCACGCTCGCCGGGCTGGGGTTCCTGGGCTTCGGCATCGAGCCGACCGCCGCGGGGGACTGGGGCTACGACCTGCACAAGGCGCTCGCGGACGTGACGAGCGGCATCTGGTGGACCGCGATCCCGCCGGGCCTGGCGATCGTGCTCACGGCGCTCGGCGTGACGCTCGTCGGCGAGTCTCTCAACGACCTCGCCGACCCACGTCTGCGCACACGCCGGCGCGCCGCGCTCGTCGCGGGCGAGGTCGGCACGACGAGCGTCGTCCCGGGTGGGGTGCTCGCGGCCGGGCCCGAGGGCGTCGAGGGGATGGACGCCCTGGAGGGGCCACCGCCCGAGCTCCTGCCGGAGACCGAACCCGTCGCGCGAGGCGAGGAGGACCGATGAGCGCGCCCGTCGTCGAGATCCGTGACCTGAGGGTCACGTTCGACACCGACGCCGGGGCGGTCCCGGCGGTCAAGGGCGTGAGCCTGCAGGTCGCGCCCGGCGAGGTGCTCGCGATCGTGGGCGAGTCGGGCTCGGGCAAGACCGTCACGGCACGCTCGATCCTCGGGCTGCTGCCCGAGACCGCGCGCACGAGCGGCGCGGTGCTGCTGTCCGGCCGGGACGACTCCGACACGCAGGACGTCACCACGGTGTCGCCGTCCGCGTTGCGCCGCCTGCGCGGTCGGGACGCCGCGATGGTGTTCCAGGAGCCGTCGTCCGTGCTCAACCCGGTGTTCCCGGTGGGGTGGCAGATCGCGGAAGGGCTGCGCGCGCACGCCCGGCTGACGCGTGAGCAGGCCCGGGAGCAGGCCGTCGACGTGCTGCGACGCGTCGGCATCCCTGACCCGGAGCACCGCGTCGACCACTACCCGCACCAGTTCTCGGGCGGGCAGAAGCAGCGCATCGTCATCGCGCAGGCGCTCGTGCTCAACCCGGGCCTGGTGATCGCCGACGAGCCGACGACCGCGCTCGACGTGACCGTGCAGGCCGAGATCCTCGACCTGCTGCGGATCCTGCCTCACGAGTTCGGCGCCGCGATCGTGCTCATCACGCACAACATGGGCGTGGTGGCGGACCTCGCGGACCGCGTCGCGGTCATGTACGACGGCGAGATCGTCGAGCAGGCGGACGTGCGGACGCTGTTCTCCTCGCCGCAGCACCCGTACACGCGGCGGTTGCTGGACGCGGTCCCGCGCGTGGGCGGGGCGAGGCTGCGCGAGCGCACCGAGCCGTCCCTCACGTCGCGTCCCGTCGAGCCGCAGGCCGGTCCGGTCGTGCGGGCCCGCGCGCTCGAGGTCACGTACCCGGGGCGCCTGCGCAAGCCGGGGTTCACCGCGGTCGACGGAGTGGACCTGGCGATCGCGCCGGGCGAGGTGCTCGGCCTGGTCGGCGAGTCCGGCAGCGGCAAGACGACGATCGGCCGCGCGATCGCTGGCCTGACGCACGTGACCGGCGGCTCGCTCGAGGTGCTGGGGCTCGAGATGAACGGCGTGCGCGAGCGGCGGTTCCGCCCGTTGCGCAAGCGCATCGGGTTCGTCTTCCAGGACCCGGCGACGAGCTTCAACCCGCTCCTGACGATCGCGCAGTGCGTGGCCGAGCCGCTCGTCGTGCACGGTGTGGCGCCGTCCCCGCAGGACGCGCGGCCGCGCGTCGACGAGTTGCTCGAGGCGGTCCAGCTGCCGCGCTCGTACGGCGACCGGTTCCCGCACGAGCTGTCCGGCGGCCAGCGGCAGCGGGCGTCGCTGGCCCGCGCGCTCGCGCTCGACCCCGAGCTGCTGATCGCGGACGAGCCGACCTCGGCGCTCGACGTCTCGGTGCAGGCGCGCGTGCTGGACCTGTTCGCGCGGCTGCAGGTCGAGCTCGGGTTCGCGTGCCTGTTCATCAGCCACGACCTCGCGGTGGTGGACATGCTCGCGGACCGCATCGCGGTGCTGCACCGCGGCGTGCTCGTCGAGGAGGGGACGGGTGACGAGGTGCTCGGCGCGCCGCGGCACCCCTACACGCAGCGGCTGCTCGCGTCGCTGCCGGTCCCGGACCCGGTCGAGCAGGCGGTCCGCCGGCAGCGGTGGAACGAGCTGCTCGGCGCCAAGGTGGAGTAGACCCGCGCAGCCGCGCCGCACGTCCTGCGCTCTGGCGACCGACATGCAGATGGCGTCATCGTCGCGGTCACCCAAGTGCCCCCGGTGAAACATGTCTATTGACCACAGGCGGGCGACCGAAGCACGTGAGTCGTCCATGTCACCGGCCGCTCCGATCGAGTTGACCGGTCGCCGGTGGCTGCGCGGTGAGAGCGGCTCCTCAACCCCTGCATGCCAGACGATCGAGATGCCGGCCGCAGAAGAGGCATCGCGGCGTAACGAGTGCACTAGAGTGCGGAGGCAAATCGAGTCGCACCGCTCGGGGGGCGCCATGGGCCGGACAGTTCGACGACAGCCAATGAGGCGGTTCTCACTCGGCGGTGAACAGGCCGAGGCCGATCCTCTGCTCCAGGACACCTTCTACGGGACTGCTCAGTTCGAAGCCTTGGCCTCGCGCGAGGACCCAAAGTGCTTTGTAGTCGGGCGAACTGGAAGCGGCAAGTCGGCGATGCTCCAGCAGATCGAAGAAGAGCACGGCAATCATGTCATCCGGATTACGCCAGAGGATCTATCACTTCCTTACATTGCGGGACTGGGTGGCATCAAGCACCTAGTCGACAATGAGGTGCACCTATCCCCGTTTTTCAGTGCGCTCTGGAAGCACATCTTTCTTGTCGAGATCATCCGGCACCGGTACTCAGTCAACTCGCCGGCCGCGAAGCAGAACTTCCTCTCCTCCTTGCGTGAACTGATCGCACAGGACAAGAGCAAGCTTGCGGCGCTCGAGTACTTGAATGACTTCGGCGACAAGTTCTGGTGCGAAACGGACGAACGAGTTCGGGAGATCACGGAGAAGTTCGAGCAGCAGGTCAGGGCTGAGGCTGGCGTCGGCGCGTCGTCGCTCGGCGTTCGGCTTGGCGTCGAGGAAAGCGGAGTGCGGACGCTCGAGCACAGGACCGAGTTGGTCGAGCGTTACCAGAAGATCGTCAACGATACGCAAATGCCGCGACTGAACAAGATGATCACGGTACTCAATGAGGACATCCTTGATTCTAGTCAGCATTTCACATGGGTCGTGATCGACGACCTGGATCGCGATTGGGTTGACGACGCCATCGTCAACGACCTAATTCTCTCGTTGTTCGGCGCCGTGGTCGAGATGAAGAAGGTGAGAAACCTAAAGATCATCGTTGCGCTGAGGACCAACATGTTCGCGACATTGGACTTTGCCAGTAGCAAGGGAGGGCAGGAAGAGAAGTTCCGGGCGCTCACGATGAGACTTCGGTGGACTCCAGAGGACATCAGCGGAATGCTGGACCAGCGGGTCAAGGTTGCAGGATCCAGGACTGGAGCAAGTGAGCTGGCGGCGATCAGCGACATCCTGCCGCCTCGTAATCCGAGGCGCGGAGACGCCCTGGATTTCGTGCTTCGACGAACGATGATGAGACCCCGTGACGCCCTGGCCTTCCTTAATAGTTGCCATGAACTCTCGGGCGGACGACCAAGAATATCCTGGGACCACCTTAACGAGGCCGAGCCCCATTACTCGCATAATCGACTGCTTGCCCTACGTGACGAATGGAAACGGTCGTACCCCGGGCTCGAAGCGGTGCTTGGCGCATTCGCCGGGGCCCCAACGGTGCTCTCGCCCGATGCTTTCCGAAAGTACCTTGACGAGGCGGCGATGCTTCTTGCTAGCCCAACCTTTGCTGGGCGCGACTGGCTCATGGAGTTGACCAAGCAGGTGTGGGAAGGTGGAAATGGCCACGATCAAGGACTCCACCCGTTTCGGCCGTTGATAGAGTTGCTCTTTGACATTGGGTTTGTCGGCTTTCGGCAGGCGTCGCCCAAGGCGATATTCTCACAGGACCAGCCAGAGTTCTTGTCCCAGCATCATGCGTTCTCGTCAATCGCTGGATTTGTGGTCCATCCCGCATTCTGGGCAACCCTCGGGATCTCTCGCAGAGAGGACGTGTAGCGCTTCTTGTGCCGTTCGGTGTGACGCGACCTTCGTTCTTTGGGCTGCCCTCCGCCGGTATGGGGTGAGCGATGGAGATGTGTGGCGGCGGGTCGAGTGCTGATGCCCACGGATGTTTGCGGGTGATTGGCATTGTTGTCGCCGAGGGACATAAGCGTCCCGGCGAGTTCGTGCTCGAGCGGGCTAATCTCACCCGTTTGTGCTGGGAGCGTCGAGTGTGAGATCGGCGCCCGCGAGGGGTATGCCACCTCGACGAAGGTGCTCGATGGCGACCAGGATCGGGCCTCTCCGAGGTGGCTGGACCCGACCGGGCGCTGATTAAGGTTCGCATGCAGATCGAGCAACGGTATTGGCGCGCTTGAGCAGTGTCGGATCTCAGTCGCGTGACGCTACGTGCGTGAGCGCGGTGGACAATTGTTGTCTGACTCCGCAGACGCACGCAGATCGCATTGTCCTACGTCACGCCCGTGCGGCTGATGCCCGAGCCCACTCTCTCTCGAGCCTCGATCGACGCTTGCGTCCAGAGACCACCGCAGTTGACCAGGAACTGCACCGGCGGCCGCTAGGTGAGCCCAGGCGTCGTGTGGGGAGAATCGACGCAAGCCGAGAGCCATCTAGGCTCAGCTGGACCTGCGGCGTGACTGGATGCCGGTCAGGCGACGGACGGCTCCAGGCCGACGACCTCGCGGAGAACCGCGGTGTCGTCGGCGTCCCATCCGTCGGGCGGTGCGACGGCGGACCAGCCGTCGGCGTACTCGGTGTGGTAGTTGTGCCCGTGCCCGGGCGGGGCGCTCCCGGCGACGAACAGGTCGATCGTCGTCTGCCAGAACGTGATGATCGGCACCCAACGGGTCGACGGCAGGACGTCCGAGCCGCGCGGCTCGCTCAGCCAGTCGGGCTTGTTGAGGATCAGGTGCGGCGACCACCAGGTCACGCCGTCCGAGGCGTGCTGGTCGTAGACGACGCGCGGCCGCTCCCACGCGTCGCCGAGCGCCCAGAGCTGACGGTCCGCGCCGTCGGCGGGCCGGTTCGACCACCGCACGGTCCGGCCGCCGTCGAGCACCGGCGTGATCTCGGGCGAGCCCGGGTCACGGTCCGCGGTGAGCTCGCCCCACAGCGGCGTGAAGCCGGGCGTGCCGACCCACAGCGCGCCGTCCGTGCGGGCGACGACGTCCTGCACGGACGAGAACGCGCCCTGGCTGCCGTACGACCCGAGCGAGATGCCGGCCACGTAGAGCAGCGGCCGGTCGTCCTCGGGGAGCTGCGACCAGCGCTCGTACACGGCCTCGAACAGGGCCTTTCCCGCCGCGGGGGGCGTCGAGCGGTCGCCGACGAAGCTCACCCACGACGGCAGGTAGGAGTACTGCATCGACGCGATCGCGGTGTCGCCGCCCCACAGCAGCTCGAGGGAGTCGGACATCGACGGGTCGATCCAGCCCGTGCCGGTGGCGGTGACCACCGCGAGCACCGAGCGGTCCCACGCGTGCGTGCGGTCCAGCTCGGCGACGACGAGCCGGGCGACGTCGTCGAGCGTCTCGCCCGCGGACAGCCCCGCGTAGACCCGGATGGGGTCCTGCAGCGGCTCGGTGCGTCCCGTGCGGGTGGCGACCTCCTCGAACTGCGCGGCCGGGCGGCGGCCGGCGACGAACGTGCGCCCCTGCAGCCCGAGCTCGTCCCACGCGGCGAGCGACTGCGGCGACCCGCTGCGCAGCGGGTCGTCCGGCTGCTCGACGCCCTGCGCCGTCCCGGTGTCGAGCGCCGAGTACACGTTGTTGAGCGCCGCGAGGCCGCCGCGCACCACCGTGCCGTCGAGCACCACGACCGTGAGCCACGCGACCAGGGCGACCGCCACCAGGCGCGTGACGGGCACCGGCACCCACCGGCCCAGGACGCGCCCGACGAGCCCGCCCACCCAGCGCGTGACGCGCCGCAGCCCGCGCCCGACCTGCAGCAGCAGCACCGCCAGGACGACGGCGAGCCCCAGGACGACGAACGGGTGCGACGAGTCCGCGGGCGGCTCGCCGAACAGCGCGCGCAGCTCGTCCTGCCACGCGCGGTTCCACCACAGCGCCGCGGGGACGGCGACGACGGTCGCGACGAGCAGCACCCGCCGGAACCAGCGGCTCGCGACGCGCGACCACGGCACCCCGGCGCGACGCACCACCCACGCGAGCAGCACGCCGAGCCCGTAGCCGATCACCGCGCAGATACCCGCGACCGCGCCCTGGTAGAAGGCGGCGCGGGGGATCAGCGCAGGACCGAGCGAGATCGCGAAGAACACCAGCGCCCCGGCCAGACCGGGGCCCGACAGTCGGCGTGGCCAGCGTGCGCACGCGTCGAGGACGCGACGCCCGAGCGCGGGGCGGTGGGGCGTGGCAGCGGGTTGCGGCACCGTCATGGCGTCCTCCGAGGTCGCGTCGCGGCGCGGCAACCGTCGCGCTCGCCCGTCGCGACCCTAGCGTGGGGGCGTGAGCGACACCGGTTATGGGGACTTCGAGTTCGAGCGGCGGTTCTGGGTGCGGGACCTGCCGGTCGACCTGCTCGACGAGTCGCCGGCGATCATCGTGCAGTCGTACTACCTGGCCGACGAGGGCTACGCGCTGCGCGTACGGGTCCAGACCCCCGGCGCACCCGCCCTCGACCCGACGCTGACCCCGCTGGAGGCCCTCGAGGAGTACGAGGGCCGGTTCGACTTCTGCGCGGTCACCGTCAAGGGGCCCATGAACTCCGGCACGCGCTACGAGGCCGAGCGTGAGCTCGACGTCGCGGTCGGGCTGCAGCTCGTGCGGCGCGGCGGCCAGCGCGTCGCGAAGTCCCGGCACTCGGTGTGGCTGGGCGACGACGGCTGGGTGGTCGACGTGTTCGCGGGCAGCAACGCCCCGCTCGTCGTCGCTGAGGTCGAGCGCGGGGGACCGGTCACCGACCTCGTCGTCCCGTCGTTCTGCGTCACCGAGGTGACCGACGACCCGCGGTTCGCCAACGACGCGCTCGCGCGCACGCCCTACGGCGCGTGGGCGCAGGCGTACGAGGCGGAGCTCGCGAGGACGGGCCCGCACTTCCTGGCCGGGCTCGGGCGCACGCGCCGAGCGGGCGAGGAGTAGCCCGCCGCGGTCAGGACGGCCGCGGCGCCCCGTGACCGGCGGGCACCTCCTCGCCCCGCGCCACCGGGCCGGGCGGGGTGCCGTCGCCGAACGGGCGCCCGCCGAGCTCGGCGCGGCCGTGCGGCGTCCACCAGCCCGACAGGTCCGGACCGACCGGGACGATGCCGCTCGGGTTCAGGTCGCGGTGCACGAGGTAGTAGTGCGCCTTGATGTGCGTGAAGTCCACCGTGTCGCCGAAGCCGGGCGTCTGGAACAGGTCCCGCGCGTAGGCCCAGAGCACGGGCATCTGGGCGAGCGTGCTGCGGTTCGTCTTGAAGTGCCCGTGGTAGACCGCGTCGAAGCGGACGAGGGTCGTGAACAGGCGGACGTCGGCCTCGGTGATCGCGTCGCCGACGAGGTAGCGGCGCGTGGCGAGCCGGTCGCTCAGCCAGTCCAGCCGGTCGAACAGCCGGCCGAACGCGGTCTCGTAGGCCTCCTGCGTCCCCGCGAACCCGCACCGGTACACGCCGTTGTTGACGTCGCGGTAGACGAGGTCGGCGACCTCGTCGATCTCCTCGCGCAGGTGCTCCGGATACAGGTCGGGGGCGCCCGGGCGGTGGTGGGCGGTCCACTGCGTCGACAAGTCGAGCGTGAGCTGCGCGAAGTCGTTGGTGACGACCGCGCCCGTCGGGACGTCGACGATCGCAGGCACCGTGATCCCGCGCGGGTAGTCGGGGAACCGCGCGAGGTACGCGTCGCGGATCCGGGGGATGCCCAGCACCGGGTCGACGCCGCCGGGGTCGAGGTCGAACGTCCACGAGCGCTCGTCGTGCGTCGGGCCGCACACGCCCATCGACAGGACCGGCTCGAGGCCCAGCAGGCGGCGCACGATGATCGCGCGGTTCGCCCACGGGCACGCGCGCGCGACGACGAGGCGGTAGCGCCCCGGCTCGACCGGGTACCCGTCGCGGCCGTCGGCCGTGATCCTGGTCTCGATGTACCGGGTGTCGCGGCGGTACTCGGTGCCGGGCTGGGAGTACACGCCGGGGCGGTCGTGGGCGTCGGCGGCGGTCGGGCTCATCGCCCGATCATGCCTGGTCGCCAGGGCCGGCACACCTCTGAGCCGCCCCACGTAGAGTGACGCGACCTGTCACCGGCCGGAGGGGGCGACGTGCGGCGAGGACGTGCTGCGCTGGGGATCGTCACGACCGCACTGGTCATGGTGCTCGTCGGGGCGCTGCTGGTGTTCGCCGGGCAGCAGGACGCCCCACCCGCGGCGCACCGGACCGCGACGGCGAGCAGGACCGCCACCCCGAGCCCCGTCCCGACGCCCGCACCCGTCGCGACGCTGCACGCACCCGACGCCGTCGCGACCGTGCTCCCGGCCGGTGACGCGCTGAGCGCCGCGCTCGAGGCGTCGGCGGCGGTGTTCGCGTCGGCGCCCGTGGCGGTCGTCGCCCCCGCCGACGACGAGGCCGCGGTGCTCACCGGCGCGTCGGCGGCGGTCGCGGTCGGCGCCCCGATGCTGCTGACGTCGACCGCGAAGGCCAACCGGGCCGTGCGGGCCGAGCTCGCGCGGCTCGACCCGCGGGCCGTCCTCGTCGTCGGCGCCGCTCCGTCGACGGTCGCGCCCTCGGGAGCCACCCTCGTGCCGGTGACCGCAGGTGCGGGTCCCGACGAGCTCGAGGCCGCGACGGGGGTGCGGTTCGGGCCGGCGCTCGAGGCCGACGACGTCCCGGGTGCGGTGGCGGGCCTCGGGGCCCGACCCGTCCCGGCGCTCGTCGTCCCCGGCGCGCTCCCGACGCCCGATGCCGCGACGCCGGCACCGTCCACCGCATCTGCGCCGTCCACAACTCCGGCGTCCAGCGCATCTGCGCCTTCCGCCACATCGCCGGGGTCCGCGCCGCCCGGCTCGTCGACCGGTCCGTCCGCCGGGCCTCTCGCATCGTCGGCCGCCGCGGTGCGGCTCCCCGAGACGCGACGACCCACGCAGGTCGACGGCCTGGTCGCGCTCACGGGCGTCGGCGCGGACACACCCGCGGCGCTCGCGACGCTCCGCGCGGCGCGGGTGCCGCTCGTCCCCGTGCCCGGCGGAGACCCGCGCGCCTCCACGGCGAGCGTCGAGGCGGTCGCGCGGGCCGCGCCGACGCGCGTGGTCGCGCTCGGGGCGGCGTTCGGGCCCCCGGAGCGGCTCGGGACGCGCGTGGCGACCGCCGCGACCGGCGTGGTGGCACCGGGCGGGGGCCAGCTCGTGTTCCCGGACGTGCCCGGCGTGCCGCACAAGCGCTACGTCGCGCTGTACGGCACGCCCGGCTCGCGTGCGCTCGGCGTGCTCGGCGAGCAGGACGTGCCCGCGACCGTGGAGCGCGCGGAGCGGATCGCGCGCCTCTACCGGCCGTACACGGACGCGACGGTCGTCCCGGCCGTCGAGCTCATCGCGACCATCGCGTCCGCCGGAGCCGAGGACGACGGCAGCTACTCGCGCCGGCGCACCGTCGCCGAGCTGCGCCCGCTCGTGGACGCCGCGCACGACGCGGGCCTGGCCGTCGTCCTCGACCTGCAGCCCGGCCGCGACGACTTCCTGACGCAGGCCGAGGAGTACACCGAGCTCCTCGAGCTGCCGAACGTCGGGCTCGCGCTCGACCCCGAGTGGCGGCTCGAGCCCGACCAGGTGCACCTCGAGCAGATCGGGTCCGTGGGCATCGCCGAGGTCAACGCGGTCGGTGACTGGCTCGCCGAGCTGACCGCGTCACGGCACCTGCCGCAGAAGATGTTCGTGCTGCACCAGTTCTCGCTGAAGATGATCCGCGACCGGGACCAGCTCGACACCTCGCACGACGAGCTCGCCACCGTGATCCACGTGGACGGCCAGGGCACGCAGCCCGCGAAGCGCGGGACGTGGAACACCCTGCGCGCGGGGGCGCCCCAGGTGCACTGGGGCTGGAAGAACTTCGTCGACGAGGACGTGCCCACCCTCACGCCCGAGCAGACCTCTCAGGTCGACCCGGTGCCGGACCTCGTCACCTACCAGTGAACCGCGCACGGCCACCGGGCGCCCGCGACCGGCCGCCGGGTGGTGTCGCGGTCGCGACGCGGACCTGCCGGGCCGGGCGATGACCGGCGAAGCGCCGACGCGCGTCTAGGCTCGACGGGATGACCGACCGGACGGACGAGACGCGCACCGACCGCGCGCGCTGGCTCGTCCGCGTGGCGCTCGCGCTCGTCGCGTTGCTGCTCTCCCTCGTGGCCGGCGTGACGACCGCCCGTGCGGAGGCCGGATTCGGGCCGCACCTCGCGCACTACGCGGTGACGACCGACGACCTCGTCGTCGTGGACCTCGGCCCGCTCGGGACGCTCGAGGTCGACTCGCCGCTGCCGTTCACGCTCGGCATGAGGGTCACCGTCCAGGAGATCCCCGCGTCGTTGACCGAGGTGGACGACGCCACGACGCTCCAGGCGCTCTCGGGGGACCTGCAGCGCTACGTGCAGTTCTTCTCGGCGCCGCAGGCGACCGTCACCGACGTCACCCACGCGCTGGTCCGGGACGCGCTCCGGCGGGCGACGGCGACGTTCGTCGCGATCGTCGCGCTGTGGTGGCTCGGGCGCCTCGCCCTGGGTGCGCCGCGGCGCACCGAGCTCGCGTCGACCTGGGGCGCGCACCGCGTCCGGATCGCCGCCGGAACCGCGATCGTCGTGCTGGTCGCCGCAGTCGCGACGTCGAGCGTCGGTCCGGCCGGCCGGGTCGAGCAGTCACAACCCGTCTCGCGCGTGTTCGACGGCACGGCGCTCGAGGGTGCGCGCGTCACGGGGCGGCTCGGCGGCGTCATCGACACCTACGGCGCCAAGGTGCTTGCGGCGTACCGCACCAACCAGGAGTTCTACGCGCGTGCGGACGCCGCGCTCGCGGAGTCGTGGGACGAGCGCGCGCAGATCGAGGAGCTCTCGGCGCGCGCACGCGACGCCGACGGCGACGAGCTGTCGCCCCTGCCCGACGCGGCCGGCGCACCCACCGGTGCGCCGACGGGCGAGGCGACGGGTGGGCCGACGGGTGCGGCCACCGGAGAGGCGACCGGTGAGGCCGACGGTGAGGGCGACGGTGGGGAGACCGGGGCGGGGACCGACGAGGAGCCGTTTGCCACCCCGACGCCGTCACCCACGCCCACGACGCCCGAGGAGGACCTCGTCGTCCTCGTCGTCGTCTCGGACCTGCACTGCAACGTGGGCATGGCACCGCTCATCACGACGCTCGTCGAGCGGTCGGGCGCCTCGATCGTGCTCGACGCGGGCGACACGACCGTCAACGGCACCGCGGTCGAGCAGTACTGCACGTCGACGTTCGCCTCGGCCGTGCCCGACGGGGTCCAGCTCGTCGTGTCACCCGGCAACCACGACTCCGCGGCGTCTGCCGACGCGTACGCCGGTGCGGGGGCGCGGGTGCTCGGCGGCAAGGTCGTCGAGGTCGACGGGCTTCGCATCCTCGGCGACTCCGACCCCAACGAGACGCGCGCGGGCACGGGCACGGCCTCGCTCGGGGAGAGCGCCGTGGACGCGGGCGTGCGGCTCGGCCGGACCGCGTGCGACGAGGGCGGCGTCGACCTGCTGCTCATCCACACACCGGCCGTCGGTGAGTCCGCGCTCGCGAGCGGGTGCGTCCCGGCGCAGGTCTCCGGCCACCTGCACCGCCGCACGGACCCGCGGCAGGTGGGCCTCGGCATCCGCTACATCAGCTCGAGCACGGCGGGCGCGACCCTCGGCGAGGCGACGGTCGGGCCGCTCAACGGGACGGCCGAGATGACGGTGCTGCGCTGGGACCCGGCCACGCGCCTGCTCGTGGACTACCAGGTGGTGCTGGTCAGCCCGGACGCGCGGGTCTCGGTCCAGCCGCGGCGCGCGTGGCCGGCGATCGTCCTGCCCGACCAGGGCTGGGCGGGTCCGTTCGGCGGCATGCTGCCGTCGTGACGCACGCGGGCTCGGGCGGACCGCCGGTTCACCCGTGCCAGCGACGAGCGACGGGCTTACCGTGGAGCGGTGGCACAGCGGCACGGGGAGCGGCCGCGACGGTCGAGGGTGACCGCCGCGCTCATGAGCGCGCTGCTCGGGCTCGTCGCGCTGGTCGGGACGCTGGTGCTGACCGCGCCCGCCCAGGCCGCGGCCGACACTGATCACCTGGTGGCGGGCGAGAGGCTCGGTGCGCGCGAGTCGCTGGTGTCTCCCGGTGGCTCGGCCGTGCTCGTCGTGCAGAGCTCGGGACGGGTGTCGCTGTACGGGCCGGACGGCGACGTGGTGTGGACGGTCGACGGGCGCGTGCGGGGTGCCACGCTCGGGCTCGACGCCCAGGGACGGCTGCGTCTGGTGGCCCCCGACGGACGCGAGCTGTGGACGCCGGACGCCGACGAGGGCGTGCAGGTCCTCGGCGCGCGCCTCGAGGTGCGGGACGACGGCGACCTCGTGCTCCTCGACGCGGCGGGCGCCACGGTCTGGGCCACGGGGACGGCGCAGCGCGCGAGCGCGCTGACCGCGGGCGGGTCGGTCGTGCCCGGACAGCCGCTCACGTCGCCCGACGGACGGCACGTGCTCGTCGTGCGGCGCACGGGCAACGTGGTGCTCCTCGGCCCGGACTCGCTGCCGCGGTGGGCGGCGGGCACCGACGGCCAGGGAGCCGCGCTGACGCTCGACGAGGCGGGCGTGCTCGTCGTGCGCGACGACGACGGTGCCGTGGTGTGGCGCACGCACCGCGCACCCGTGCCGGGCTCGACGCTCGTCCTGCAGGACGACGGCGACCTGGTGCTCCTCGCGCCCGACGGGTCGGCCCTCTGGAGCTCGGGCACGGGGCTGGGAGCCGCGAGTCTCGCCGTCGACGACGCGCTGGTCACCGGCGGCCACCTCGACGGCCCCGACGGGCACCTGCGCCTGACGCTCACGCAGGACGAGCTCGCGCTGCGGTACGACGAGACGGTCGTCTGGCAGGCGCCGGCCGTGCCCGGTCCAGGGGCGAGCGTGCGCGTGCGCAGCGACGGACGCCTCGTGCTCGTCGGGGGCGACGGCGGGGCGCTGTGGGGCACGCCCGCCCCGGACGGCGCGGCCGTGCCCGGGACGACGCTGCGGCTCGACTCCGCGGGCGCCCTGCTCACCGCAGGCAACGGCCAGGAGCTGTGGCGCATGGACGTGCCGCAGGACGTGCTCGTGAGCGTCGAGCAGCCCGTGGACTGCACGCTCGTCACCGCGCCTGTCCCGCTCGCGAGCACCGTCCTGACCAGCCACGGCGTGCGGGTGCACGCGTGCCTGGCGGACGCGGTCGACGGTCTGATCACGCAGGCGCGCGCCGCGGGCATCGAGCTCGGGGCCTCCGGCTGGCGCAGTCGCGAGCAGCAGCAGGCCGCGCGCGAGCGCAACTGCCGCACGACCAGCAGGGGCGCCGTGGTCTGCCACCCGCCGACGGCCGTACCGGGGCACTCGCGCCACGAGTGGGGGCTCGCGCTGGACCTGACCGACCACGGTCGCCTGATCCGGACCGGGACGCCCGCGTGGGAGTGGCTCGTCGAGCACGCGGGTGACTACGGCCTGCGCAACCTGCCGGGTGAGCCGTGGCACTGGAGCGTGGACGGGTCCTGACCGCACGCCGGGCGCTGGCCTAGCCTGGTCGTCGTGCCCGACCCCACGAGCGAACCCACGCCCGCGCTGACCCCTGTCGCGCAGGACTACCTCAAGGTGGTGTGGTCCGCGACCGAGTGGGCCGAGCGTCCGGTGACGACGAAGCTGCTCGCGTCGCGGCTCGGCGTGGGTGCCTCGACGGTGTCCGAGACCGTGCGACGGCTCGCCGACCAGGGCCTGCTCACGCACGAGCCGTACGGCGCGGTCGGGCTGACCGACGACGGTCGTCGGCACGCGCTCGCCGTGGTGCGCCGGCACCGGCTGGTCGAGACGTTCCTCGTCGAGGTGCTCGGCTACGGCTGGGACGAGGTGCACGACGAGGCGGAGGTGCTCGAGCACGCGGTCAGCGACGTGTTCGTCGATCGGATCGCCGAGCACCTCGGGCATCCCGTGCGCGACCCGCACGGCGACCCGATCCCCGGCCCCGACGGACGTGTCGACGCGCCCGACGCGACGATGCTGTGGGACGCGGGGCCCGGCGGCTGCACGGTCGCGCGCATCAGCGACGCCGACCCGGACCTGCTGCGCTACCTCGACGAGGTGGGCATCGGGCTCGACACGGTCGTGACGGTCGGGGCGCGCCGCGACGCGGTCGGCACCGTGGCGGTCGCCGTCGCCGGCCGCCAGGTGGACCTCGGCCAGGTCGCGGCGCACGCGATCTGGGTCGTCCCCGAGCTGACGACCGACTGAGCCCTCAGCGTCGTCGCGTGCCGAACACGGAGCGGGTGATCTCCCGCCCCAGCTGCGTGCCGACCGAGCGGAGCAGTGAGTCGAACGCGCCGCCCGTGCGCTGCCGGGTCTTCTTGGCGGCCGCCTGCGCCTCCCTCTCGCGCTGCTTGGCGACCTTCTCGGCCTCCTGCGCGTGCGCCTTGGCCTCGGCGGCGTCCTTCGCGGCCTGCTCGGCCGCCGTGCGCTCGGCAGCGGTGCGCTCGGCGCGCACCGTGAGCAGCTCGTAGGCCGACTCGCGGTCGACCGCCTCGGCGTAGCGCGGGGTGAGCGGGCTCGCCGCGACGGCCGCGGCCAGTCCGTCCGCCGGGGCCGGGTCCATCGAGGACTGCGGCGCCCGCAGGCGCGTCCACGCCACGGGCGTCGGGACGCCCTTCTCGCCCAGCACGGTCACGACGGCCTCGCCCGTGCCGAGCGTGGTGAGCAGCTCCTCGAGGTCGTACGGCGAGGTCGGGAACGTGCGGGCCGCCGCGCGCAGCGCCTTCGCGTCGTCGGGGGTGTAGGCGCGCAGCGCGTGCTGCACGCGGCTGCCGAGCTGGGCCAGCACGTCGGCGGGGACGTCCTTGGGGCTCTGCGTCACGAAGAAGACGCCCACTCCCTTGGACCGGATGAGCCGCACGGTCTGCGTGATCTGCGTGAGGAAGTCGTCCGACGCGTCGTGGAACAGCAGGTGCGCCTCGTCGAAGAAGAACACCAGTCGCGGCTTGTCGGGGTCCCCGACCTCGGGGAGCTCCTGGAACAGCTCCGCGAGCAGCCACATGAGGAACGTCGAGAACAGCGCGGGCCGGTCCTGCACGCCGGGCAGCTCGAGCGCCGTGACGAGCCCGCGACCGTCGGGCGCGGTGCGCAGCAGCTCGGCGACCTCGAACGCCGGCTCGCCGAAGAACGCGTCCGCGCCCTGCGACTGGAGCGTGACGATCTCGCGCAGGATGACCCCGGCCGTGGCCGCCGAGAGCCCGCCGATGCCCTTGAGCTCGGCCTTGCCCTCGTCGCTCACCAGGAACGCGATGGTGGACTGCAGGTCCTTGAGGTCCAGCAGCGCGAGGCCCTGCACGTCGGCCCAGTGCATGATCAGGCCCAGGCTCGACTCCTGCGTCGCGTTCAGCCCCAGCACCTTGGACAGCAGCAGCGGTCCGAAGTCGGTGACGGTCGTGCGCACCGGCACCCCGGTGCCGACCCCGCCCAGGCTCAGGAACTCCACCGGCGAGGCCGTCGCGACCCAGTCCTGCCCGATGCTCGCGGTGCGCGCCAGCAGCTTGTCCGACGATCCGCCCGGCACGCTCAGGCCCGAGAGGTCACCCTTGATGTCGGCGACGAACACCGGAACGCCCGCGGCCGACAGGCCCTCGGTCATCACCTGCAGCGTCTTGGTCTTGCCCGTCCCGGTCGCACCCGCGACGAGCCCGTGCCGGTTGAGCATCGCCAGCGGGAGCCCGACCTGCACCGCAGGCACCGCGGTGCCGTCTTCCACGAACGAGCCCAGCGGGAGCGTGGCGCCCGCGAACGTGTACCCGGCCTGGACCTGCGCGGCGTGCTCGGACAACGAACCGGTGGTGGCGGGCGGGGCCACGGCCTCGGCCGGAGCAGCCCCCGGTGGTGAGGCAGCGGTCTGCGGTGGGGCGGCGTCCTGCGGCGGAGCAGCGGCCTCGGGTGCTTCGGGCGGGGTCGCCCGACCGGAAGGCGCGGGGGCCTTGCCTGCCGCTGCCTCCGCTGCCTCGAGCGCGGCCTGCGCGGCGGCTGCTCGCGCGGCCGCGGCCTCGGCAGCCGCCTGGGCCGCCGCGGCCCGCAACGCCGCGAGCTCGGGCTCGCCGACGGGTGCGGCAGGGGTGGGGGTGACCTCGCTGTCAGCCATGGCGCGATCCTAGGACCGCCGTGCTCAGCGCGCCGGGGTGTGGCGCACGCCGGCACGTTCCCGCTCGGTAAACTCTGCGGGTGACCTCGACCCCAGCCCCGATCCCCGATCCTGCCGCCGAGCGCGGCGACGACGTCCCGTTCCGCTACACCGCGGAGCTTGCGCGCCAGATCGAGCTCCGGTGGCAGGACGAGTGGCAGGAGCGCGGGACGTTCTTCGCCGCGAACCCGACGGGGCCCCTGACCGACGGCGAGGGCCGCCACGCCGACGCGTCGCGCCGCTCGTTCTTCGTCATGGACATGTTCCCGTACCCCTCGGGCGCGGGCCTGCACATCGGCCACCCCCTGGGGTACATCGCGACCGACGTGGTCGCGCGGTTCCGCCGGATGCAGGGCGACAACGTGCTGCACGCCCTGGGCTTCGACGCGTTCGGGCTGCCCGCCGAGCAGTACGCCGTGCAGACGGGTCAGCACCCGCGCGTGACGACCGAGGCGAACATCGCGATCATGCAGCGTCAGCTGCGTCGCCTGGGCCTGGCGCACGACCCGCGTCGCACGTTCGCGACGATCGACCCGGACTACGTGCGCTGGACGCAGTGGATCTTCCTGCAGATCTTCGAGTCCTGGTACGACGAGGACGCGGTGCGACCCGACGGCGGCCGCGGCAAGGCGCGTCCGATCAGCGAGCTCGAGGCCGAGCTGGCCGCGGGCACGCGGGCGGTCCCGCCCGTCGCCGGCGTGCGCGAGGGCGTCGCGTGGGCCGCGATGGACGCGGTCGAGCGCCGACGGGTGCTGGACGCGCACCGCCTGGCCTACGTCTCCGAGACGCCGGTCAACTGGTGCCCCGGCCTGGGGACCGTCCTCGCGAACGAGGAGGTCACGGCCGACGGCCGCTCCGAGCGCGGCAACTTCCCGGTGTTCCAGCGCAGCCTGCGGCAGTGGAACATGCGGATCACGGCCTACGCGGACCGCCTGACCGACGACCTGGAGCACATCGACTGGCCCGAGAAGGTCAAGTCGATGCAGCGCAACTGGATCGGACGCTCGTCGGGCGCGCGCGTGCGGTTCGCGGTCGAGGGCGGCCAGTCCGTCGAGGTGTTCACCACGCGGCCCGACACGCTGTTCGGTGCGACCTTCATGGTCGTCGCGCCCGAGCACCCGCTGCTCGACGAGGTGCCCGCTGCCTGGCCCGACGGGACGAAGTCGGTGTGGACCGGTGGCCACGAGTCGCCCGCGGCGGCGGTCGCGGCGTACCGCGCGGAGGCGGCGGCGAAGACCGCGGTGGAACGACAGGCGGACGCGGGCCGCAAGACCGGCGTGTTCACGGGCCACCTTGCCGTCAACCCGGTCAACGGCGAGCTGCTGCCGGTGTTCACGGCCGACTACGTGCTCATGGGCTACGGGACCGGCGCGATCATGGCGGTCCCGGGCGGCGACGCTCGCGACTTCGCGTTCGCGCAGGCCTTCGACCTGCCGGTGATCTACACGATCGAGGGCGACGAGACGGACGCGGCCCGCACCGGCGACGGCGCGGTGGTGAACTCCTCGAACGACGAGGTCTCGCTCGACGGCCTGGACGTCGCGACCGCCAAGGCGCGCATCGTCGAGTGGCTGTCGGCCAAGGGCGTGGGCTCCGAGACGATCACGTACCGCCTGCGCGACTGGCTGTTCAGCCGGCAGCGCTACTGGGGCGAGCCGTTCCCGATCGTCTACGACGAGAACGACCTGCCGATCGCGCTGCCCGTCGACCTGCTGCCCGTCGACCTGCCCGAGGTGCCGGACTACGCGCCGCGCACGTTCGACGCCGACGACGCGCACTCCTCTCCCGAGCCGCCGCTGGGCCGCAACACCGACTGGGTCGACGTCACGCTCGACCTCGGAGACGGGCCCAAGGTGTACCGCCGCGACACCAACACCATGCCCAACTGGGCCGGCTCGTGCTGGTACTACCTGCGCTACCTGGACCCCACGGCCGACGAGGTCCTCGTCGACCCCGTGCTGGAGAAGTTCTGGCTGGCGCCGGGGCACAGCGGCGACGCGACCGACACCGTCGGTGGCGTGGACCTGTACGTCGGCGGGGTCGAGCACGCGGTGCTGCACCTGCTGTACGCACGGTTCTGGCACAAGGTGCTGTTCGACCTCGGCCACGTCAGCGGTGCCGAGCCGTTCCACAAGCTCTTCAACCAGGGCTACATCCAGGCGTACGCCTACACCGACGAGCGCGGCGTGCACGTCGAGGCGGCCGAGGTCGTCGAGGACGAGTCGTCGCCGACCGGCTTCACCTGGCAGGGCGAGCCGGTCCACCGCGAGTACGGGAAGATGGGCAAGTCGCTGAAGAACATGGTGACGCCCGACGAGATGTACGCCGAGTACGGCGCCGACACGCTGCGCGTGTACGAGATGTCGATGGGTCCGCTCGACCTGTCGCGGCCGTGGGAGACGCGCGCGGTCGTCGGGTCGCAGCGGTTCTTGCAGCGGCTGTGGCGCAACGTCGTCTCCGAGTCCGACGGCACGCTCGTCGTGACCGAGGATGCGCCGTCCGACGAGACGCTGCGCGTGCTGCACCGCACGGTCGCGGACGTCACCGAGGACATGGCGGCCATGCGGATCAACACCGCGATCGCCAAGCTCATCGTGCTCAACAACCACCTGACGACGCTGTCCGCGGCACCGCGCGCCGCGGTCGAGGCGCTCGTGCTCATGACCGCGCCCGTCGCGCCCCACGTCGCCGAGGAGCTGTGGTCTCGGCTGGGCCACGAGCGCTCGCTCGCGCACGAGCCGTACCCGGTCGCCGATCCCGCGTACCTGGTCGAGGACACCGTCACGTGCGTGTTCCAGGTCGCGGGCAAGGTCCGCGGACGCGCCGAGGTCTCGCCGCAGGTCACGCAGGACGTGCTGCAGGAGCTGGCCCTGGCGGACGCCGGCGTGCAGCGCGCGCTCGACGGTCGCGGCGTGCGCACCGTGATCGTGCGCGCCCCGAAGCTCGTCAACGTGGTGCCGGCCTGATCGGGCGGCGCCCACGCGGCTCCGGCGCACCCGCGCCGGTCGCCGTCGTGACCGACTCCACCGCGTCGCTGCCCGTCGGGGTGGCGCAGCGGTGGGGGATCGGCGTGGTGCCGCTCGACGTGCTCGTCGGGACCGAGCGCCACGTCGAGGGCGTGGACCTGAGCCCCGCGGACCTGCTCGCCGCGCTGCAGCGCGGTACGCGCGTGAGCACGTCGCAGCCGCCACCGGCGGCGTTCGCGGCGGCGTACCGGGCGGCGGCCGAGGCCGGGGCCCGCGAGATCGTGTCCGTGCACCTGTCGGGCGAGCTGTCGGGGACGGTCGGCGCCGCGCGTGTCGCTGCGGCCGACGCGTCCGTCCCCGTGCACGTCGTGGACTCCGCGGTGACCGTGATGGCGCTGGGCTACACCGTCCTGGCCGCGGCACGGTTCGCTCGCGGCTGGGGTGCGCCGTCGGGCGCGCTGCTCGACGGGCCACCGGTCCTCGCCCAGCCCGAGCCGCCCCGCGCGGGCGAGCGCGTCGGTGCCTGGGTCACGCGCGTGCTCGGACGCGCGCCCGAGCCCGACGAGCTGCCCGACGGCTCGGCGGTGGCGCGCCTCGCGCGCGAGCGCAGCGCGCAGGCGCGCGCGTGGTTCCTCGTCGACTCGCTGGACCACCTGCGTCGCGGGGGACGGCTCTCGGCACCGGCCGCGGCCCTCGGCACGGTGCTCGGCCTGCGACCGTTGCTCACGCTCGACGACGGGCACGTGGTGGTCGCCGAGAAGGTGCGGACCCGACGAGCCGCGCGCGAGCGGCTCGAGGTGCTGGCCCGGACGCATGCGGCCACGCGCGGGCAGGTGCGCGTCGCGGTGCACCACCTCGGCCAGCCCGAGCTCGCGGCGGACCTCGTCGCGCAGGTGGAGCAGTGGCCGAGCGTGACAGAGGCCGTCGCGTGCGAGACGAGCGCGGCGATCGCGGCGCACGTCGGCCCCGGCCTCCTCGCGCTCGTCGTCGTCGACGCCTGACCGCTCGCGGCGACCGCACGCTGGCTCCGCACGCCGGCTCCGCATGCTCGTGCTGCACGCAGGCTCCGCTGTCGGCTGACCACGTACGTCCGTCGGCCGCGCGGGGTGGCGAGCCGACCCCAGCCCTGCGGGCGCGCGCGCCCTCCACAACCTGCGCGGCGCCCGCCGTCGCCCGCCCGCGCCGTTCCCTAGCGTTCGGGCGGTGATCCCGCGTGAGCGTGCCTCGTCCTCGGGACGCGCGGTGCGTGCACGCCTGGCGGTCCTGGCCGCGCGGCAGGTCACGCCCCCGGCGGAGGCGGCCGTGCCGGCGCCTGCCGGCCACTCGTCCGCCGGTGACGCATCCGCAGGGCACGCGCCCGGTGCGGCGCCGTTCGGTGACGCGCTCGCGGCGGCGGCCGCGCGGTATGCCGACGCGCACGGGGTCCTGCCCGGGCCCGAGGCCGTGCGCTCCCGGGTGCGGTGGCACCTGAGCCCACGCTCGGCGCTCGCCGCCGGGGTCGCCGTCGCGCTCGTCGCCGGGGGTGTCGCGCTGCGAGCTGCCGCCACGCGACCCGGCGATCCTGTCGAGCTGCCGGTGCCGTTGCCCGCCGCGACGAGCCCTGCCGCGACGAACCCTACCGCGACGAGCACCGCCGCGGACGCGTCGGCGACGGGTCCGGAGCAGGTGGTCGTCGACGTCGCCGGAGCGGTCGTGCACCCGGGGGTCGTGCGGCTGCCGGCGGGCTCACGCGTCGTCGATGCGCTCACCGCCGCGGGCGGCGCCCACGCCGACGCCGACCTCACGCGGCTCAACCTCGCGCGCGTGCTGGTCGACGCCGAGCAGGTCCTCGTGTCGCGTCAGGGCGATCCCGTAGCGCCGGCAGCTGGCGCGGGAGTACCGGCACCCGGAGCGGCGGGGGACTCCCGGGTCGACCTCAACACCGCCGACGCCGCGACGCTCGAGACCCTGCCCGGCATCGGGCCCGTGCTCGCCGAGCGCATCGCCGCGTACCGGCAGGAGCACCCGTTCTCGAGCGTGGACGAGCTGCTCGACGTCGTCGGCATCGGCCCGGCGCTGCTCGACCAGCTCCGCGACCAGGTCCGGGTGTGATGCCGCCGGACCCGTCGCTCCAGGACGCGACACAGCGTGCCCCGGTGCAGCCCACGCCGGCACAACCCGCCCCGGAACCGCGGCCCGCGGAGCCGGTGCGGACGATCGACCTCCGTCTCGTCCCGGCCGCCGTGGGCGCGTGGGTGCTGGCGCTCGTCGTCGTGCGCGTGCCGGTGGGACTCTGCGCGGGCGGGTGCGCGGTGCTCGCATTGGGTGCGCTCGCGATCGGTGGCGCGGGCGTGCGCCGGCGGTGGGGAGCAGCGGTGCGGGACTCGCGGAGGGCGGCCGTCGCGCTCGCGCTGCTCACCGCGGCGGCCGTCGGGTGGGCGGGCGGAGCACAGGTGGACGCGCGCGAGCAGGGGCTCCTGCCGGAGCTCGCGCGGGCGCAGTCGGTCGGTGTGGTCGTGGGGCGCGTGGTCGCGGAGCCGCGGCCGGTGCGTGCGGCGTGGCCCGGTGCGCCGCCGCGCGTCCGGCTGGTCGTGGACGCGAGCCGCGTGACCGCCGCCGGGCGGACGTCGGACGCCCGCGGTCAGGTCGTGGTCGTGGGTGAGCCCATGGCGGGCCTGGCCTACGGCGCGCTGGTCGAGGTCGCCGGCCGGCTGCGTGCGGGCGCGCCCGGAGCGCGCGAGGTCGCGCTGCTCGTCGCCTCGGGTCCCGCCGAGACCCGGCACGCGCCGCGAGCGTGGGACGCCCTCGCCGCGCGCGCGTCCGCGGGGGTGCGTGCGCTCGCGGGCGAGCTCCCGGGCGACGCCGGTGCGCTGCTGCCCGGCGTGACCGTCGGGGACACGACGGCCGTGCCCGACGACCTCACCGACGCGATGCGCGCCTCCGGCCTGACCCACCTCGTGGCGGTCTCCGGGGCGCACTTCGGGCTGGTCGCGGCGCTCGTGCTCGCCGCCGGTGCGGCGCTGCGCCTGCCGCCGCGTGCCCAGGCGCTCGCGGCCGGAGGGGCGATGCTCGCGATGCTCGTCCTCGTGCACCCCGAGCCGAGCGTGGTCCGCGCCGCGGCCATGGGTGCAGTGGGGATCGCGGGACTGGCCGCTGGTCGACCCGCTCGTTCGCCGGCAGCGCTCTCGACCGCGGTCGTCGTCCTCCTGCTCGTCGACCCGTGGCTCGCCGGCGAGCTGGGCTTCGCGCTTTCGGTCGTGGCGACCGCGGGGATCGTGCTGCTCGGCGGGCCGCTCGCGCGGCGGTGGTCCGTCCGGCTCGGGCGGGGCGCCGCAGCGGCGCTGGCGGTGCCGGTCGCGGCGCAGCTCGTGTGCGCGCCGCTCGTCCTGGTGGTCAGCGGGACCGTCACGCCCTGGGGCGTCCTGGCGAACATCGTCGCCGCGCCTGCCGTCGCCCCCGCGACGCTGCTGGGGCTCCTGTCGGCCGTCCTCGCGCCGTGGTGGCCGGGGGCCGCCACCGCCGTCTCGGCTGCGGCGGGGGCCGCCTGCTGGTGGATCGGCGCGGTCGCGCGACGCAGCGCCGCGTTGCCGGGCGCACAGCTCGAGTGGCTGCCCGGGCTCGCGGGGACGGTCCTCCTGGTCGCCGTGGGCGTCGCCGCGGCTCGCCTGCTGCTCGGCCGCCGTCACCGGCTGTCGGCGGGGTCTGGCAGGCTGGTCCCGTGCCCGCGCCGACCCGTTCCAGCCGATCCTCCGGCACCGCTCGCTCCGGCACCCGCTCCGGGCAGGGCCGATCGGGCGCGCCCGGCCTGACGTGGGAGGAGGCCGCGCCGGCACCGATCGTGCTGGTGCGCGGCACGGAGGGGCTGCTGGTCGACCGCGCGACGGAGCGGATCGTGGCGATCGCGCGCGAGGCGGACGCGGACGTCGAGGTGACCCGGCTGGAAGGGGCGGTCTACACCGCGGGGATGCTGGGCGTGACCACCAGCCCGTCGCTCTTCGCCGAGGACAAGGTCGTCGTCGTCGACGGCTTCGAGGCGGGCACCGAGGACCTCTTCGCGGACGTGCAGAGCTATCTGCCCTCGCCCGCGCCTGGGGTCGTGCTGGTGCTGCGACACGGCGGCGGTGTGCGGGGCAAGAAGACGCTCGACGCGCTGCGCGCCGCGCAGGTGCCCGAGATCACGTGCGACGCCGTGACGTCCGACGCCGACAAGACCCAGTTCGTGACGGCTGAGCTGCGCCGGGCCGGCCGACGCGCCGACGCCGGAGCCGTGCGCGCGCTCGTCGACGCCGTCGGCAGCGACCTGCGCGAGCTCGCGTCGTCCTGCGCCCAGCTCGTCGCGGACACGACCGGGATGATCGGCGTCGAGGCGGTCGAGCGCTACTACGGCGGCCGGATCGAGGCGACCGGCTTCCGAGTCGCCGACGCCGCGGTGGCGGGCGACGCCGGGCAGGCGGTCGCGCTCCTGCGGCACGCGCTCGCGACGGGCCTCGACCCGGTGCCGATCGTGGCGGCGCTCGCCACCAAGCTGCGCACGCTCGCGAAGGTCGGGGCGACGCGGAGCAAGGGGCAGGGCGCCCTGCGCGAGCTCGGCCTCGCACCGTGGCAGGTGGACCGGGCGCTGCGCGAGCTGCGCACCTGGACCCCCGAGGGCCTGGCCGTCGCGATCGGCGCGGTCGCCGCGGCCGACGCCGAGGTCAAGGGCGAGGGCCGCGACCCGCGGTTCGCGGTCGAGCGCGCCGTGCTGCGCGTGGCTGCGGCCTCGCACGCCTGAGCGGGGGTTCAGCGAGCCGACCCGGCGGCCGCAGCCTTGGGCACGCAGCGCGTCAGGCACTGCCTCAGGGCAAGCAGCGACTGCGTCTCAGGTTCGGCGTCTCAGGCGCGCAGCGTCGCGGCCGGGCCGAGGACGTCGCCCTGCAGCAGGTCGAAGCCCCACGCGACGCAGTGGTCGACGAGCGCGCGATCGCTGACCCGCTCGGCGACCACCTGGGCGCCCCCGCTGCGTGCGAGCTCGACCAGCGCGCTCCCGTGCTGCAGCAGGTCACGGCAGTCGATCTTGACGTAGTCGGCCCAGGGCAGCATCGCGAGCTGCGCGGCCGAGGCGGTGAAGTCGTCAAGGGCGAGCCGGTAGCCCGCGTCCCGGAGCCTGGTCAGGCCGGCGAGCGAGTCGTCGTCGGCCGGGACGGTCTCGAGGACCTCGAGCACGAGCTGGCCGCGGTGCGGCGGGAGCGCGCGGGTGTCGACGAGGTACCCGCGCGTGACGTTCACGAACGCGAGCGCGGTGCCCAGCTCCATGCTGGCGATGCGCGAGAGCACGGCCTCGGTCGCGTCCTCCTGGCGGTTCTCGTCCCAGCTGTCGACGCCCGCGGGTGTCCCGTCCGCCGTGCGGTACAGCAGCTCGTAGCCGTGCAGGACACCCTCAGGTGACCAGATCGGCTGGCGCGCGACCTGCGGCGGGGAGGGCCGCGGCGCCTGCGCGTGGGGAGTCACACCCGATGAGAGGGCGTGCCGCGCCGTCCATGACGCCGTTTCGCGTGACACTTTCGCCGGCGTCCCGTCCGTCGTCGTTCAGTCGACGATCTGAGCGCCGGCGCGGTCGAGCACTCCCGCGCGCTCGAGCAGGTTCCCCTGGAACAGCGTGAGGCCGAGGTCGCGTGCGTGCGCCATCGCCTCGGGTGTCTCGACGTACTCGGCGATCAGGCTCGCGCCGTAGGACCGTGCGAGCGTCACGACGGGGTGGCCCTCGACGTCGAGGTCGCGCACGTCGACCTTGACGTAGTCCGCGTGGGGGAGGAGCCGGCGCTGCGCAGGGCTGCTCACGAACGACGGGAGCGCGAAGCGGTAGCCCTCGGTCCGCAGGCGCCGGACGCCCGCGAGGACCTCGGCGTCGATCGGGACGGTGTCCGGCACGACGATGACGAGGCGGTCCGGTCGACGGGGGACCGCGAGCTCTCCGACGAGGTAGGCGCGCGTGCAGCGGACGAACAGCAGCCGACCGTTCGCGACGCGCTCGAGATCGGCGCGGCCGAACGTCGCCGCGAGCACGTGGGCGGTGGCCCGCTCGTGCTGACGGGCGCTCCACTCCGCGGCTCCCCGCGTCGGCTCGCCCTGCGAACGGTAGGAGAACTCGTAGGCAACTGGTTGCCCGGACGATGTGAAGATGCCCTGCCGGGCGACGAGCACGGGCGCCGACGACACGTGCGCTTCCCACTGGGTGCGCAGTGATCCTGGGATCGCGTCGTCCACCGCCGCCGCGAGGCGCCGGAGGCCCGCATCGTCGAGGTCGTCCGTCACGTCCCCCATTCGATCACACGGTGACGTGAGGCCTGCCTGTTCGAGCGGGTGGAAATCGCTCGCCGCAAACGATTCGGTCTCCGCTCGGCGAGTCGCCCGGTGTGTCGGACATCTCCCTTTCGGCGGCCCGGGTTCGTCGGCCGCGCGCATCCGACGAAGGTCCCGACAACGCCACGAGGCGTCACCCTCACGGGTGACGCCTCGTTCCTCGCGCCGGGGCGCGAGACGTGCGTGTGGATCAGAGCGCGTTGACGGTCTTCGCGAGCGCCGACTTCTTGTTCGCGGCCTGGTTGGCGTGGATGACGCCCTTGCTCACGGCCTTGTCGAGCTTCTTCGACGCGGTCTGCAGAGCGGCGGTCGCCGCCTCCTTGTCGCCGCCGGCGACAGCCTCGCGGACGCGACGGACGTGCGTCTTGAGCTCCGACTTCACCGACTTGTTGCGCAGGCGCGCCTTCTCGTTGGTGCGGATGCGCTTGATCTGGGACTTGATGTTCGCCACGTGTGGACTCTCTTGTGCGTTCGCCGAAGCGATCTGACAGGTCGTAGAGGGCGCGCGCAACTCCGGGACTGGGGCGTGGGGACACCCTCGGAGAGGAGCTGGGCGAGTGCCCGCCGACCTGGGCGGACACGCGAGCGACCATGTTACCCGACCCACGGGCCTTCCCCAAGCCCGCCCGGTCTGACGCCGGGCCGCAGGCGGGTCCCGACGACGCGGGCTCGTGCCGCGCGATCTCGAGGGCGTCACCTCGGTGACCCCGACACCACGGCCGCGTCCGGTCAGCGACCGCGCAGCTCGGCGAGCGCTGAGGTGACGTGCGCGAACAGCGCGGGCTCGACGATCGCGCCCTCGCGCCGGATCGTCGCGGGGTCGAGGCACAGCACGCGGTCGAGCCGTACCTCGCTCTCGCGCCGCCTGCTGTCCCATGGGCCCGCCCCGATGTCGAGCCAGTACCGCCCGCGGCGGGCCTCCCGCTCGGCGTTGCGGTCGTGGTCCTTGCTCGTGAGCATCAGGGCGAGCACGTGCTCGCCGTCCCACCCGACGACGAGCACCGGCCGGTCCTTGCCCTGCGTCGCGTCCTCCTCGTAGGGCACCCAGGTCCAGACGATCTCGCCCGGGTCCGCGGCGCCGTCGAGGTCGGGGCTGTACTCGGTGCGCACGGGGCCGACGTGGTCGGCGAGCACGACCCGGTGCGCGGTCGTCGTCCGACCGGGCGCGGGTCCCGGACCGCTCGTCGGGCGCGCGGTCGACCCGCGCGTGGACCTCGTCGCGCCACCCGCGGGACGCCGGCGGGAGAGCACGCCGAGGACGGCAGCGGCCGTCTGCCGCAGCAGCGACGACCAGCTCGGGGATGCAGGCACGGACCAGAACCTAGCGAACTCGTCAGGACGCCGGGGCCCCGACCGGTCGGGACGACGACCCGCCCGGCGGGGGACCTTCTCGCCGTAACGCGCCGTTGACACAGCGGCGCTACGTTCGCCCCATGGCGGACCTCTTCGACGACTATCCGGCCGGGGTCGCCTGGGACGAGATGCTCGACACCGCGACCGGCCCGCGGGCGGCATACCGGCAGGTACATGCTGCCCTGGCCCAGCTCTCGGCCGGGGAGCTGCGGGCTCGGGCCGACGCGCTCGCCCGGTCCTACCTCACGCAGGGCGTCACGTTCGACTTCGCGGGCGAGGAACGACCGTTCCCGCTCGACGTGGTGCCGCGCGTGCTGGCGAGCCAGGAGTGGGACCACGTCGCGCCGGGCGTCGCGCAGCGGGTGCGCGCGCTCGAGGCGTTCCTCGCGGACGTGTACGGGCCGCAGCGCGTGATCGCCGACGGCGTGCTGCCGCGCTCAGTCGTCGTCTCCTCGACCAACTACTGCCGCGCGGCGCGCGGGATCACCCCGCCCAACGGCGTCCGGGTGCACGTGTCGGGCATCGACCTGATCCGCGACTCGCTGGGTGGCTGGCGCGTGCTCGAGGACAACGTGCGCGTGCCGAGCGGCGTCAGCTACGTGCTGTCGAACCGCCGCGCCATGGCGCAGAGCTTCCCCGAGCTGTTCGCGGCGCTGCGGATCCGCCCGGTGGCCGACTACCCGCGGCGCCTGCTGGCCGCGCTCACGGCGGCCGCCCCCGCAGGCGTCGACGAGCCGACGGTCGTCGTCCTGACGCCCGGCGTCTACAACAGCGCGTACTTCGAGCACTCGCTGCTCGCGCGGACCATGGGCGTCGAGCTCGTCGAGGGCCGCGACCTGTTCTGCGCGGGCGGGCGTGTGTGGATGCGCACCACGCAGGGCCGCCGGCGCGTCGACGTCATCTACCGCCGGGTCGACGACGAGTTCCTGGACCCGGTGACGTTCCGCGCCGACTCGCTGCTGGGGTCGCCCGGGCTCATGACGTGCGCACGCAACGGGACCGTGACGATCGCCAACGCCGTGGGCAACGGCGTCGCGGACGACAAGCTCGTCTACACCTACGTGCCGGACCTCATCCGCTACTACCTCGGCGAGGAGCCGATCCTCGCGAACGTCGACACGTGGCGCCTCGAGGAGCCCGGCTCGCTCGAGGAGGTGCTGGACCGGCTCGACGAGCTCGTCGTCAAGCCCGTGGACGGCTCGGGCGGCAAGGGGCTCGTCGTCGGGCCGGCGGCGAGCAAGGAGGAGCTCGCGGCCCTGCGTTCCCGGCTGCAGGCGGACCCGCGGGGCTGGATCGCGCAGCCCGTGGTGCAGCTCTCCACGCTGCCGACGCTCGTCGACGACGGGCTCCGGCCGCGGCACACCGACCTGCGACCGTTCGCCGTCAACGACGGCGAGGACGTGTGGGTGCTGCCGGGCGGCCTGACGCGCGTCGCGCTGCCCGAGGGCAGGCTCGTCGTGAACTCCTCGCAGGGTGGCGGGTCGAAGGACACGTGGGTGCTCGGCGGGTCGCCGCCGCGTCGCGCGGCCGCGCCGCTGCAGCACCATCCCGTCCCGGTGGGCAACGCGGTCCCGATCGAGGCGAACCCGCAGGACATCCGCGCGCACGTCATGCAGCAGCAGCAGACGTCGCTCGAGGTCCCGAGCACGGAGGTGGGCACGTGCTGAGCCGCATCGCCGAGTCGCTGTTCTGGATCGGCCGCTACGTCGAGCGGTCCGACGACACCGCGCGCCTGCTCGACGTCCACCTGCAGATCCTGCTCGAGGACCCGTGGGCCGAGGTCGACCTCGCGTGCCGGTCGCTGCTGTCGGTCATGGACCGGCCGAACCCGCCGCAGGACGTCGCGATCGGGCGGGTCGAGGTGCTCGACGTGCTCGCGTACGACCGGTTCTCGCCGTCGTCGATCGCCGGGGCGCTCGTCGCGGCGCGCGAGAACGCCCGCCGGGCGCGTGAGGTGATCTCCACCGAGCTGTGGGAGAGCCTGAACGCGACGTGGAACCAGCTGCCGTCACACATGCGTCCCGCGCGGCCGCACGACTACTTCACGTGGGTGCGCGAGCGTGCCGCGGTCGTGGCCGGGATCATCGACGCGACGATCTCGCGCGACGACACCTGGGCGTTCCTGGTGCTCGGTCGCTCGATCGAGCGCGCGGACATGACGGCGCGCCTGCTCACGACCCGTGCGCTCGCGGGCACCGGGGGGCCCGGCTGGACGACGCTGCTGCGCTCGTGCGGCGCGCACGAGGCGTTCCTGCGCACGTACCGCGGGATCGCGTCCGACGAGCGTGCGGCAGGCTTCCTGCTGCTCGACCGGTTGTTCCCGCGGTCGATCGTGTACGCGCTCAACCAGGCCGACGCGTGCCTCGCGGCGCTCGAGCCGGTGGTCGACCGGGCCAGCGTCGACGACGCCCGCCGGCACATCGGCCTGGTGCGGACCAACCTCGAGTACCGGCCGCTGATCGACGTCCTCGACGCGCTGCCGCACGAGATGGAGCAGGTGCAGCGTGCGTGCGCGGCCGCGTCCGACGCGGTGCGCGGGCGGTACTTCCCGTCGGCCGCCACGACGACCTGGATGGGGGAGAACCTGTGAGCCGGCTGCGCGTGGTGCACACCTCGACGTTCCGCTACGCGACGCCCGTGCAGGCGTCCTACAACGAGGCGCGCATGACACCCGTCTCGCAGGCGGGCCAGACCGTCGTCTCGTCGCACCTGGAGGCGCGGCCGCAGACGTGGTCGTACGAGTACCGCGACTACTGGGGCACGGCCGTGACGGCGTTCGAGGTCCTGGTGCCGCACGAGTCGATGGTCATCACCGCCGAGCACGTGGTCGAGACCGGGGAGCTCGTCGCACCGCGCACCGTCCTCGGCTGGGACGAGCTCGCCGCGCCCGACGTGCGGGACCGGATGGCCGAGTTCCTGTCGGACACGCCGACGACCGCACCGCCGCAGGGGGTCGTCGAGCTCGCGGTCGCCGCCGCCGACGGGCTCGGGCCCGCGGACGCCGCGGTGGCCGTGTGCAGCGCGCTGCGGGACCGGGTCGAGTACATCCCGGGTGCGACCGCCGTGCACACGCCCGCCACCGAGGCGTGGGACGCGAAGGCAGGTGTGTGCCAGGACGTCGCGCACCTCGCGCTCGGCGCGCTGCGCTCGCTCGGCATCCCCGCGCGCTACGTCTCGGGCTACCTGCACCCCTCGCGTGGCGGCGAGATCGGCGAGACGGTCACGGGCGAGTCGCACGCGTGGGTCGAGTGGTGGGTCGGGGACTGGGTCGCCTACGACCCGACGAACCGCATCCCCGCGGGTGGGCACCACGTGGTGCTCGCGCGGGGACGGTCGTACGACGACGTCGCGCCGCTGCGGGGCATCTACGCAGGTGCGGGCACGCAGGAGCTCGAGGTCGAGGTTCGCATCACGCGCGAGTCATGAGACGCTTCCCGCCGGACAGACGGCGACGAGGCGGCGACCCGGGGGCGACGTGAGTGAGCTGACGACAGACCTGACGACGATCGACCGTGCGGGGCAGGTGCTGGCCCGCCAGGGCGGGCACTGCCGTGCGATGACTGCGCACCTCGAGGCGCACGGGTCGTTGCACGGGTCGCTGGGCCTGATCCTGCTCGGCCTGCAGCCCTACGCCGACGCGGCGCTGAGCACAGGTCGGCTGGTCACGGACACGCTCGGACGGGTCTGCGACACGACCGCCTACACGGCGTCGACGACGTTCTCGGCGTACGTGACCGCCGACGAGTCCGCCTTCGACCGTCTGCGCAGGTTGGGTGGCGACCTCGACGCGGGATGGAACGGGGGTGCGGCACCGCCGGCGACCGCTCCGATCGGTCCCGCCGACTCCGCCGCGCCGCCCAGCTGGGGGAGCACCGACTCCTACCTGTGGGAGTCGATCGGCTCGACGCAGGAGTCCGTGGTCGAGGCGATCGACTCCGCGCGCGACCTGCTCGGCGACGTGGGCCGGTGGGGCGGGTCCGGGGACGGCGTGACCGAGTCGGTCGACGCGTCGTCGTACCTGGTGACGCCCGTGGCGAGCGCGAACGTCATGGAGGACCTGCGCTGGAGCGCGGGGCTTCTGCTCGGCAGCGTGGACTGGGTGTTCGAGCAGCTCGTCGGCTACTCGATGCTCGAGGAGCTCATCTTCAAGCCGTTCGCGGGCGACCCGCGCGGAGTCGAGAAGGCCGCACAGGCGTGGAGCAACGTGAGCGGCGCGCTGCAGGCGGTCGCGGCCAACCACGCGCACCTCGTGTCGACGACGGTCACGGGGTGGTCCGGTGCGGCGGCGGACGCGTTCCGGCTCTCGATGGCGGGGATCAGCCAGGCGCTCCTGAAGGTCGCGCCGCTGTTCGACGCGGTCGCCACCGCGATGGGGGCGGTCGGGCTGCTCATCAAGGGGGTGTGCGCGGGCATCGGCTTCGGACTGCGCAAGCTGTCCCAGCTCCTGATCGAGATCGCCGCCGAGCTCGCGGTGCCGGGCGTGGGGTGGGGCGTCCTGCTCGCCACCGCCTACTGGAAGGTCGAGACGATCTTCGGCATCGTGCGGCTCGTCTACACGCTCATCGAGTCGCTGTTCGACGCGATCGCGTCGTTCGCCGACGCTCAGGCGCAGGCGGTGGGCAGCCTCGCGATCGTCGAGGACCTCGCCGAGGGTGTGTTCCGGCGCGCCGGGGCGGCCGTCTCATGAGCGCCGACGCACGGACGCCGGGTGAGCAGATGGCTGCGGCCTTCGCGCGACTCGAGCAGGCGAGCGCCGCGCTCGCGCAGGTCGTCCGCGCCGCGGACGAGCGCTCGGCGCGCGAGGCCCCGTCGCGGCGCGAGGAGGCCGCGCGCACCGGGCAGCTGGGACCGCACTGGCAGCGCGTGCAGGTGCGCATCGACGCCGGTCAGACGACGCTCGAAGCGGTGCTGGGCGGCCAGGACGGCTCCCCCGAGGCCGTCGCGATCCGCGAGGCGGCGCGCCGTGAGCTGCAGGCGGCCGGCTCGCAGCCGGGTGACCAGGGTGACCTGCTGCGCGACGAGATCACCGCGATGCAGGACCTGCTCGGCAGGCTGCACGGACCGGGCGACGGCGGGCGCGCGTGAGCCGCGCCGTCGAGGGCTGGAGCGCGCGCCAGGCCGACGAGCCGCAGTGCGTGGTCCAGACCCGTGCGGGCGCAGCCGTGCTGCTCGACGCGCTCGCTCGCGCGGTGTCGTCGGCGGGCTTCCGCGTGCGCAGCGTCGACGGCGGCTTCGACGCCGCGCGGGGGATCAGCGGGGGCTACCTCCTGTCGGAGGTCGTGCAGCTGCCCCTCATGACCGCGCTCGCGCGGGTCGAGCTCCAGGTCCGGCTGGCGACCGACGTCGCGCCCGGGGACGACGCGCGCGCGCTCGTGACCTGCGTCGCCGGCGCGCACGAGCTCGGCGCGAGCAAGCGCGTCGCGCGGGCCCTCACGCAGGCCAGCGCGGTGCTCGAGCGGTCGGGCTCGGACACGCTGGTCACCGACTGGAGCGCCGCCTGGCAGCGCGGGACCGACCAGGCGGTCTGACGGGCCAGCGGCCCTGCCGTCACTCCAGGACGAACGTGACCTCCAGGACCACCTGGTAGGCGCTCACCTTGCCGTCGGTGACCTCGACCTTCTGGTCCTTGACCCACGCGCCGGACACGTTGCGCAGCGTCGCCGACGCGCGCTCGATGCCGGTGCGCACCGCGTCGTCGAAGCTCGTCTCGGAGCGGGCGCTGATGCTGGTGATGCGGGCGACTGACGACATGCTCGACCTCCGTGGGACGGGACGTCGGTCGGTGCGGCGCGAGCGCCGGACGGTGCTGCCGTCACCGGCCGTCCTCTCGACTCTCGTCGCGTCGCCCGGACCCCGCAACCGCTGGCAGTGCCGCCGGCGGGCGTGCATCGCGCGGGGGATCAGGGGGTCAGCCGACGTGACAGCGCCTCGTCGAGCGCCTGCGCGTCGCCGACCACCCGGACGTCCTGCGGCCCGCGCCGCCCCCAGACGAGCAGCGCGAGGTCCTGCGCGGTGGCCTCGACGGTGACACGCGGGTCGGCGCCCTCGTGCCCGTCCGCCACCGGCGCTGGCGCGCCCAGCAGCCACGACCGGGCGGCATCGGTCGCGACGAGGCGCACGGGGGCGTCGAGCGGCTGCATCCGGCCCATCGCCTCCTGACGCGGCTGCATGACGGTGACGACCTCGTCCACGGTGTCGGACCACACGAGCGGGTCGTCGTCGACCGGCAGGCCCGACGACGCCCGCAGGTCCCACAGGTGCACAGTCGTCTCGTGCAGCTGCCGGCGCCGCCACCACGAGGCGGGGCCGTTCCCGACGAGCGTCCAGCCCTCCGTGTCGCCCAGGCGCTCGAGCGTCTCGCGCAGCTCGGTGGCCTGCGCGGCGTAGAGCTCGTCGAGCACGAACGGTCCGCGTCCGAGCGGGGTCTCCTGCCGCTTGGCGGCCTGCCCTGCCGCCCAGTGGTGGATCCGGCTCAGGTGGACGACGAGGTTCCGCACGCGCCAGCGGCCGCACCAGGGGATCGGGGTGGCCGGGTCGACCTCGCCGATCGACGACAGGAACTCGGCCTGTGCTCCGCGCAGGAGGTCGAGGTGGTCGAGCTGCGCTCCTGGGGGTGCCTGCGACATGGGACCATGGTGGGGTCGTGTGTCGTGACCGAGAAGGTCCCGCGCGGCCGACGACCGTCGAAGTACCGCCAAGTCACCCCCCAGTCCCGCCCGGACGACGAGCCAGAACCGGAGCACCCACCGCGTGTCCCCGATCCCGAGTGCCGCAGCCGCAGCGCGCATCCGCCCTGCCGCCACCGCGCCCGAGCTCCTGCGCAACTTCTGCATCATCGCCCACATCGACCACGGCAAGTCGACCCTGGCCGACCGGATGCTGCAGCTCACGGGCGTGGTCGACGCACGCGCGATGCGGGCCCAGTACCTCGACCGCATGGACATCGAGCGCGAGCGCGGCATCACGATCAAGTCGCAGGCCGTGCGCATGCCGTGGGCGGTCCTGGACGAGACAGGCTCGCTCCAGCCGTACGCGCTCAACATGATCGACACGCCCGGTCACGTGGACTTCACGTACGAGGTCTCGCGCTCGCTCGCGGCGTGCGAGGGCGCGGTGCTGCTGGTCGACGCGGCGCAGGGGATCGAGGCGCAGACGCTCGCGAACCTCTACCTCGCGCTCGAGAACGACCTGCAGGTCATCCCGGTGCTCAACAAGATCGACCTGCCCGCGGCGCAGCCCGAGAAGTACGCGGACGAGCTCGCGCGCCTCGTCGGAGGCGACCCGGCCGACGTGCTGAAGGTGTCGGGCAAGACCGGGGTCGGGGTCGAGGAGCTGCTGGACCGCATCGTGGAGCTGGTCCCGGCGCCGGTCGGCGACGCGGACGCGCCCGCACGCGCCATGATCTTCGACTCGGTCTACGACACCTACCGCGGCGTCGTCACGTACGTGCGCGTGGTCGACGGCAACCTCAACCCGCGCGAGCGCATCGCGATGATGTCGACCAAGGCGACGCACGAGCTCCTCGAGATCGGCGTCATCAGCCCGGAGCCGGTCCCGACGAAGGGGCTGGGCGTCGGCGAGGTCGGCTACCTCATCACGGGCGTGAAGGACGTGCGCCAGTCGAAGGTCGGTGACACCGTCACCAACTCGGCCAAGCCTGCGGCCGAGGCGCTCGGTGGTTACTCCGACCCCAAGCCCATGGTCTTCTCGGGCCTGTACCCGATCGACGGCTCGGACTACCCGGTGCTGCGCGACGCGCTCGACAAGCTCAAGCTCAACGACGCCGCGCTCAACTACGAGCCCGAGACGTCGGTCGCGCTCGGCTTCGGATTCCGCGTCGGCTTCCTGGGCCTGCTGCACCTCGAGATCGTCCGCGAGCGCCTCGAGCGCGAGTTCGACCTCGACCTCATCTCCACGGCGCCCAACGTCGTCTACGACGTCGTCATGGAGGACCGCACCGAGGTCCACGTGACGAACCCGTCGGAGTTCCCCGGCGGCAAGATCCGCGAGGTGCGTGAGCCGATCGTCAAGGCGACGATCCTGGCTCCGGCGGAGTTCATCGGCGCGATCATGGAGCTCTGCCAGACCAAGCGCGGCGACCTGCAGGGCATGGACTACCTGTCCGAGGACCGCGTAGAGATGCGCTACACGCTCCCGCTCGCCGAGATCGTGTTCGACTTCTTCGACCAGCTCAAGTCGCGCACGCGCGGCTACGCGAGCCTCGACTACGAGCCCACGGGCGAGCAGGTCGCCGACCTCGTGAAGGTCGACATCCTGCTGCAGGGCGAGCAGGTCGACGCGTTCTCCGCGATCGCGCACAAGGACAAGGCGTACGCGTACGGCGTGATGATGACCGCCAAGCTCAAGGACCTGATCCCGCGCCAGCAGTTCGAGGTGCCGATCCAGGCCGCGATCGGGTCGCGCGTCATCGCGCGCGAGACGATCCGCGCGATCCGCAAGGACGTGCTGGCCAAGTGCTACGGCGGCGACATCTCCCGCAAGCGCAAGCTCCTCGAGAAGCAGAAGGAGGGCAAGAAGCGCATGAAGACGATCGGTCGGGTCGACGTGCCGCAGGAGGCCTTCATCGCCGCACTGTCGTCGGACGCCGCTGCGCCCAAGGACGCCAAGAAGAAGTGACGTCCCCGCTCGTGAGCACGCCCGCATGAGCCCCGCCCTTCCCGACGGGGACGAGGCGCCCGCCGACGGCGCCCTGCCGGCGTCCGTCGTCGCGGGTGCGCACACGCGCGCGTTCGGTGTGTACCTGCACGTGCCGTTCTGCACGGTGCGCTGCGGGTACTGCGACTTCAACACCTACACCGCGGTCGAGCTCGGTGGCGGGGCGAGCCAGGCGTCGTACGCCGACACCGCCCGGCGTGAGGTGGCGCTCGCCTCGAGTGTGCTGCGCACGGCCGGGCTGCCCGAGCGCGAGGTGTCCACGGTCTTCGTCGGCGGAGGGACCCCGACGGTCCTGCCGGTCGCCGACCTCGTCGGGATGCTGCGTGCGGTCGACGACGCCTGGGGCCTGGCCGACGACGCCGAGGTGACCACCGAGGCCAACCCCGACTCCGTGACCCCGCATTCGCTCGCGGCGCTCGCCGCCGGTGGGTTCACGCGCGTCTCGTTCGGCATGCAGTCGGCGGTGCCGCACGTGCTGCGCACGCTCGAGCGCACGCACGACCCGTCGCGCATCGGCGACGTCGTGACGTGGGCGCGCGACGCAGGGCTCGACGTGTCCCTCGACCTCATCTACGGCACGCCGGGGGAGTCGCTGGAGGACTGGCGGACCTCGCTGGAGGCGGCGCTCGCGACGGGCGTCGACCACGTCTCGGCGTACGCGCTCGTGGTCGAGGAAGGCACCCGGATGGCCGTGCAGGTCCGCCGTGGTGAGCTGACGCTGCCCGACGCCGACGACCAGGCGACGAAGTACGAGCTCGCCGACGACCTGCTGACCGAGGCCGGCCTGGGCTGGTACGAGGTCTCCAACTGGGCGCGCGGTGCGCGGCACGCGTGCCGGCACAACCTCGCGTACTGGCGCGGCGACGACTGGTGGGGGATCGGGCCTGGCGCTCACTCGCACGTCGGCGGCGTGCGCTGGTGGAACGTCAAGCACCCGCGTGCCTACGCCTCGCGGCTCGAGTCCGGGCTGAGCCCAGCGGCCGGACGTGAGGTGATCGACGACGAGGCGGCGGCGCTCGAGCGGCTCATGCTGCACGTACGACTCGCCGAGGGGATGCCGCTCGCGGAGATGACGGCCGACGAGCGCGGGCGCGTCGCGGCGCTCGTCGCGGACGGCCTCGTCGACGGCCGGGTGCTCCTCACCGAGCGGCGCCTCCTGCTCACCCGCCGCGGCCGGCTCCTCGCCGACCTCGTCGTCCGCACGCTCGCAGGCTTCGGAGCCTGACCTGGCAGCGGGCCGCGGCGGTGCGCCCGTCGTGGGGCACCGCCGCGGCCTGAGACGTGCTACTTGATGAAGCGGATCGAGACCGGGTAGCGGTACCACTCGAACTTGCTCGCCGCGACGGCCGCCATGATCTGCAGGACCAGCGCGCCGATGCCCGCGGCGATCAGGATGACGATCCCGACGACGACGAGCAGGAGGATCGAGCCCACGATGTAGACGATGAGCAGCGTGAGCTGGAAGTTCAGCGACTCCTTGGCCTGGTGCTCGAGGTATGCCCCGCGGCCCTTGAACACGAGCCAGATCACGAGCGGTGCGAGGAACGAGAACACGAACGGCAGGAGGTGACCGAGGATCGCCCAGGTCTTCTCCTCGTCGGGGCGCAGCGGCTGCGGCGCGTTGAAGGCGGGCGGCGGCGGCGCCGCGCTCCAGCCCTCTCCGCCGTTCGGGGGGGTCGTGCTCACGGTGTACCTCCTGGTGGTGGTCGTGCCGGGTCGCTCGTGCGAGCGTCTGCAGGCAGGGTAGTGGGTCCAGGTCGTCCACGGGCCCTGCACGGTTCCTTGACATGCCCCGTCGGCTTCGGTTCGCTTTCGGCGGGCCACCTCGGCCCGCCGTCACTGAAGGAGACGCATGAGCGACAACACGCCGCGACCGGAGGACGACAACCCGCCGGTCCCGCCTGCCGCAGAGGCGCAGCCGCAGCAGCCCGAGTCGCCCGCTGCTCCGTCCCAGCCGGCGAGTGCCTATCCGCCGCCGGCGGACCCGTACGGCACGCCGCCCGCCGCAGGTGCCCCCGTGCCACCGCCGGGCGCCTACCCGCCGCCCCCGCCCGGCGCTTACCCGCCGCCCTACGGGGCGCCCCCCGCCGGGTACCCGCAGCCCGCAGGAGTCGACATCGGCTCCGGCTTCTCCTGGGCCTGGAAGGCGTTCACGCAGAACGCTCTCGCCTTCGTGATCGGCACGCTGCTGTGGGCGGTCGTCATCGGCGTCGTGTGGTCGGTCGTCTTCGCCCTGTTCGGTGGCTTCTCGCGGCTGGCCGACAACGCGGGCGCGAGCTACTTCGCGGTGGCCTCCACCGGCTTCGCCGGCATCGCCTCGACGCTCCTGTCGAGCCTGCTGTCCGGCCTGTTCATCGCCTCGCTGCTCGGTGCGGCGTTCAAGGTGGCCGACGGCCGTGCGGTCTCCGTGGGCGACCTGTTCGACTTCTCCGCCATCAGCCCGAAGTTCGTGCTCGCGCTGCTGTTCGCGATCGCGAGCCTCGTCGCCGGCCTGATCCCGTTCCTCGGGGCGCTCCTGTCGCTCGCGATCTACTACTTCGGCTTCTTCGCGTTCCACCTGTTGGTGGACCGAGCTCGACCCCCGGTCGACTCGATCAAGGAGAGCATCGCGCTGCAGACGAAGGACTGGGGCTCCTCGATCCTGACCGTCGTCATCACGTGGGTGATCACCTTCGTCGGTGCGCTCGTGTGCGGCATCGGCCTGCTCGTCGCGATCCCCGTGGCCGCGCTGTTCACCGTGTACTCGTTCCGCCGGCTGACGGGCGGGACCGTCACGGCTCGCGCCTGACCGCCTGGTACGCACGAGGGGCACCGCGGCCCGCCCGGGGTCGGGTGCCCCTCGTGCGTACGTGACCTTGTCGCGGGCCTCACGCCGTCACGAAGTCGATGAGCTCCTCGACGCGCCCGAGCAGCGAGGGCTCGAGGTCCGCGTAGCTGCGGACCGTACGCAGGATCCGCTTCCACGCCTGGGCGACGTCCGCCTGGTCGGCGGCGGGCCAGCCGAGCTCGCGCAGGATGCCGAGCTTCCACTCGGTGCCGCGCTCGATGGTCGGCCACGACTGCAGGCCGAGCCGCTCGGGGCGCACGGCCTGCCACACGTCCACGTAGGGGTGCCCCAGCACCAGCACGGTGTCTCGCGGCGCCGCGCGCAGCGCGTCGGCGGCGATCCTCGCCTCCTTCGAGCCGGGCACGAGGTGGTCGACGAGCACGCCGACGCGGCGGTCCGGGCTCGGGGCGAAGTCACGCAGAGCGTCCACGAGGTGGTCGACACCCTCGAGAAGCTCGACGACGACGCCCTCGATGCGCAGGTCGTCGCCCCAGACCTTCTCGACCAGCTCGGCGTCGTGCTTGCCCTCGACCCAGATCCGCGACCCACGGGCGACGCGCGCCCGGGCCCCGTGCACGGCGCGCGAGCCGGAGGCGGTGCGCTCGGGGGCGCGGGGGGCCGTCGACGTCACCGGTGGCGTGAGGCGCACGGGCTCGCCGTCGACCCAGAACCCCGGGCCGAGGGGGAAGGTGCGGGTGCGTCCGTGCCGGTCCTCGAGGACCACCACGTGCTGGCCCCCCGACTTCTCGACGCGCACGACTGCGCCGACCCACCCGGTCGTGACCTCCTCGACGACGAGGCCGCGCTCCGCCGCCTGGGGCCGCGAGACCCGTGGTGCGCGGTGGTGCTCGGGGCGCGCGGCGCCCGTCCCGCCGCCGAGCACGTCGCTGCCGTACCGATCCATCTCGACCTCCGTCCTCCGGTCCGTCACCCTAGGGGGCGTGGCGGACCGCACGGCCGGAACCGGACGGGCGCGGCGTAGGATTGGCACTCGGCAGGGTCGAGTGCTACTCGCGGGGTGCGACCGGGCAGTGCCAGGGGAACGGCCGGACGGGTAGCGCTCGACGGGCGACGGCGAAGGACGGAGGCGGCGATGAGCGACGAACGGCGGATGGACGTGCTGCGCGCGATCGTCGAGGACTACGTCGCGACGAGCGAGCCTGTGGGCTCGCGCGCCCTCGTCGAGCGCCACTCGCTCGGGGTGTCGTCGGCCACCATCCGCAACGACATGGCCGCGCTCGAGGACTCGGGGTACATCGCCCAGCCGCACACGTCCGCCGGGCGCATCCCGACCGACAAGGGCTACCGCGTCTTCGTCGACCGCCTGACGACCGTCAAGCCGCTGTCGGCGCCCGAGAAGCGCGCGATCGGCGCGTTCCTCGAGGACGCCGTCGACCTCGACGACGTCGTGGACCGCTCCGTGCGCCTGCTCGCGCAGCTCACCCACCAGGTCGCGGTCGTGCAGTACCCGTCGCTGCGGCGCTCGACGCTGCGGCACGTCGAGCTCGTCCCGCTCGCCCCGCGGCACCTGCTCGTCGTGCTCATCACCGACACCGGCCGAGTCGAGCAGCGCACGCTCGAGACGTCGCTCGACCTCACCGAGCCCGTCGTCGCGCAGCTGCGGGTCACGCTCAACGCGCGGGTCGCGGGCCGGCGCATCGGCGAGCTCGCGGGCCTTGTCGACGACCTGGCCGAGCAGTACTCCGCGGACGAGCTGGCGCTCTTGCGGCGGGTCGTCGGGGTGGTCGAGGAGACCCTCACGCAGGAGAGCGAGGAGCGGGTGGTGCTCGCGGGCACCGCGAACCTCGCGCGGGGCAACGACGACTTCGCACGCAGCCTCGGCCCGGTCCTCGAGGCGCTCGAGGAGCAGGTCGTCCTGATGCGCCTGCTGTCGGACATGGCGGAGGACAACGCGACCGTGTCCGTGCGCATCGGGCACGAGACCCGGCACGACGGGCTCGTCAGCACGAGCTTCGTGACCAGCGGGTACGGCGACGAGAGCGGCGCGTCGATCGCCCGCGTGGGCGCGATCGGCCCGACGCGCATGGACTATCCCGCGACCATGGCATCGGTGCGCGCCGTGGCCCGCTACCTCACCCGGATCCTCGCCGGGTGACTGCCTCCCGCACCCGGCACACCCAGACGACGAACACCCGGACGCCCAGGCGTCCTGACCGCCCGACGAGCCCGCCAGGAAGCGAGCACACCACCTCGTGAGCAACGACTACTACGAGATCCTCGGCGTCGCGCACGACGCGACGCCCGAGCAGATCAAGAAGGCCTACCGGAAGCTGGCGCGCGAGCACCACCCCGACGTGGCGGGCGACGACCCGGCCGCGGAGGACCGGTTCAAGGACGTCTCGCGCGCGTACGAGGTGCTCGGCAACCCCGAGAAGCGCCGCGCGTACGACCTGGGCGCCGACCCGTCGTCGCCCGGCGGCGGCATGGGTGGCGGCTTCGGGTTCCAGGACATCTTCGAGACGTTCTTCGGTGCGGCGACGGGTGCCTCGGCGCAGCGTGGGCCGATCCCGCGCTCGCGGCGCGGCCAGGACGCGCTCGTGCGGCTGGACCTCGACCTCACCGAGGTCACGTTCGGCGTGCACCGCGAGGTCGCGGTCGACACCGCGGTCCTGTGCCCCACCTGCCAGGGCTCGTGCTGCCGGCCCGGCACGTCGCCGCGCACGTGCGAGGTCTGCCACGGTCGCGGCACGGTGCAGCGGGTCGCGCGCTCGTTCCTGGGCCAGGTCATGACGAACCAGCCGTGCGCGGCCTGCCGCGGCTTCGGCTCGACCATCCCTGAGCCCTGCACGGAGTGCGCGGGCGAGGGTCGCGTGCGCTCGCGCCGCACGCTCGCGGTCGACGTCCCCGCGGGCGTCGACACGGGCACGCGCATCAAGCTCACGGGTCAGGGCGAGGTCGGCCCGGCCGGCGGCCCGGCCGGCGACGTCTACCTCGAGGTGCGCGAGCGTCGGCACGAGGTGTTCCAGCGTGACGGGGACGACCTGCACGCGACGCTCTCGGTGCCGATGACGGCGGCGGCACTCGGCACGGTGCTGACGCTCGACACGCTCGACGGCCCGCAGGAGGTCGACCTGCACCCCGGCACGCAGCCGGAGCAGGTCGTCACGCTCAAGGGCCTGGGCGTCGGGCACCTGCACGTGGGTGGGCGCGGCGACCTGCACGTGCACGTCGACGTGACGGTCCCGACCGCGCTGGACGACGAGCAGGTCGAGCTCCTGCAGCGCCTCGCGGCCCTGCGCGGCGAGGAGCGTCCGGAGGCGCGGTTCGCCGCGTCGCACCAGGGCGTCTTCAGCAAGCTGCGCGACAAGCTCGCCGGACGCTGAGGTGACGGCTCCCGTCTTCCTCGTCGAGCCGGGCAGGCTCGACGAGGTGACCTCGGGCGACGTGTTCCGGCTCGACGGCGCCGAGGGTCGCCACGCGGGCGTCGTCCAGCGCCGGGCGCCCGGGGAGCGCGTCGACGTCGTCGACACGCGTGGCGTGCGCCTCGTCGGCGTCGTCGCGAGCGTGGGCGCCGACGGCGTGGACGTGCGGGCGGAGGCGGTCGTGCGCGAGGTCGCACCGGACGTGCGGCTCGTGCTCGTGCAGGCGCTCGCCAAGGGCGACCGCGACGAGCTCGCCATCGAGGCCGCGACCGAGGTGGGCGTCGACGCGGTGGTGCCGTGGCAGGCGGAGCGCTCGATCGTCGTGTGGCGGGGCGAGCGCGCCGCCAAGTCGCGGGCCCGCTGGCTCGGGACGGTCCGCACCGCGGCGAAGCAGGCCCGGCGCGCCTGGGTCCCCGACGTGGACGTCGCGATCGAGTCGAAGCCGCTCGCGGCGCGCACGCGGCAGGTGATCGCCGACGGCGGCGCGGTGCTCGTGCTGCACGAGGACGCCACCGAGCCGCTGTCCGAGGCGATGCTGCCGACGGCGGGCGACGTGCTGGTCGTCGTCGGCCCCGAGGGTGGGATCGGCGACGACGAGCTCGCCCGCCTGACGGACGCCGGCGCGCGGCCGGTGCGCCTGGGCCCGCACGTCCTGCGCACGTCGACCGCCGGCCCGGTCGCGCTCGCGCTGCTCTCGACGCGCCTCGGCCGCTGGTCGTAGGCGCTGGTCCGCATGGCGACGGCGCCGGTCCCGCGAGTCTGCACTCGCGGGACCGGCGCCGCTCTCACGCGCCGCCGTGCGTCAGGAGGGTGACGCCGGCGGGTGGCTCAGCGCGTGTCCGCCGTGGACGAGACCGCGGCGCGGCCTGCCTCGAGCCGCGCGACCGGCACGCGGAACGGGCTGCAGGACACGTAGTCCAGCCCGACCTCGTGGAAGAACCGGATGCTCTCCGGGTCCCCGCCGTGCTCGCCGCAGACGCCCAGGTGCAGGTCCGGACGCGCCGCCCGGCCCTCCTCGACGGCGATCCGCACGAGGCGTCCGACGCCACGGGTGTCGATGGTCTCGAACGGGGAGACCGCGAGCACGCCGTTCGCCGTGTACTGCGCGAAGAACGCACCCTCGACGTCGTCACGCGAGAAGCCCCACGTGGTCTGGGTCAGGTCGTTCGTGCCGAACGAGAAGAACTGCGCCTCGGTCGCCAGACGGCCGGCCGTGAGTGCTGCGCGCGGGAGCTCGATCATGCAGCCGACCGGCAGGTCGAGCCGCTGGCCCGTCTCGGCGGCGACCTCCGCCATGATCGTCAGCGCCTCCTCGCGCACGAGCCGCAGCTCCTGCACCGAGCCGACGAGCGGGACCATGATCTCGGGGCGCGGTGCGTGGCCGTCCGCGAGCAGCCGGGCGGTCGCCTCGCAGACCGCGCGGATCTGCAGCGCGAACAGCCCGGGGATCACGAGCCCGAGCCGGACGCCACGCAGGCCGAGCATCGGGTTGGCCTCGTGCATGCGCCGCACGGCGCCGAGCAGCGCGACGTCGTGCGCGTCCACGTCGCCGCGCGCCTCGGCCAGCGCGACCTTGACCGAGAGGTCGGTCAGGTCGGGCAGGAACTCGTGCAGCGGCGGGTCGAGCAGGCGGATCGTCGCCGGCAGGCCGTCCATCTCGCGCAGGATGCCGACGAAGTCCTCTCGCTGGACCGGCAGCAGCGCGTCGAGCGCCGCCTGCCGCTCGGCGTCGTCGGTGGCCAGCACCACGCGCTCGACGAGCAGCCGGCGCTCGCCGAGGAACATGTGCTCGGTGCGGCACAGGCCGATGCCCTGCGCGCCGAGCCGTCGGGCGCGCTCGGCGTCCTCCGGGGTGTCGGCGTTGGCCCGCACCCGCAGGCGACGCACCTCGTCGGCGTGGGTGAGGATGCGGTCGACCGCGGCGACGAGCTCGCGCGTCTCCTCGTCGGGCGCCTCGGCCATCGCGACGGCCAGGCCGTCCTCGAGGTAGCGGCTGACGGGGGACGGACGCACGGGCACCGAGCCGAGGAAGATCTCGCCGGTCGAGCCGTCGATCGCGATGACGTCGCCCTCGTGGATCGTGCGACCCGCGACCGTGAGCTTGCGCGCGACGGGGTCGATGTCGAGCGCGTCAGCACCGACCACGCACGTGCGGCCCATGCCTCGTGCGACGACGGCGGCGTGCGACGTCTTGCCGCCGCGCGCGGTCAGGACGCCGACGGCGGCGATCATGCCGCCGAGGTCGTCGGGGTTGGTCTCGCGACGGACCAGGACGACCTCCTTGCCGTCGGCCGCCCACGCCTGGGCCGTCGCGGCGTCGAAGACCGCCATGCCGACGGCGGCGCCGGGGGAGGCGGCCATGCCCTTGGCGAGCAGCTCGCGCTCGGCGGCGGGGTCGAACTGCGGGAACAGCAGCTGCGAGAGCTGGGCACCGGTGACCCGGTCGAGCGCCTCGTCCATGGTGATGAGGTGCTCGTCGACGAGCTGGACGGCCACGCGGAACGCGGCGGGTGCGGTGCGCTTGCCGACGCGGGTCTGCAGCATCCAGAGCTTGCCGCGCTCGACCGTGAACTCGATGTCGCACAGGTCGCGGTAGTGGGTCTCGAGCCGACGCATGGCCTTGCGCAGGTCCGCGTACGCCTCGGGGTCCAGCCGGTCCAGCTCGGCGAGCCCGGACGTGTTGCGGATGCCGGCGACGACGTCCTCGCCCTGGGCGTTGGCGAGGTAGTCGCCGTAGACGCCCGAGCGGCCGGTCGCGGGGTCGCGCGTGAAGGCCACGCCCGTGCCCGACGTCGGGCCGAGGTTGCCGAACACCATCGCGCACACGTTGACGGCCGTGCCGAGGTCGTCGGAGATGCGCTCCTGACGGCGGTACAGGCGGGCCCGCTCGGTGTTCCACGAGTTGAAGACCGCGGTGATCGCGAGGTCGAGCTGCTCGCGCGGCGACTGCGGGAAGTCCCGGCCCGTCTGCTCCCGCACGATGTCCTTGTAGGTGCCCACGAGCTCACGCAGGTCGTCGGTCCCGAGGTCCACGTCGGAGGCGACGCCGCGGGCCGCCTTGGCCTTGTCGAGCGCGTCCGAGAACTCCTCGCCCGCGATCCCGAGCACCGTGCGGCCGAACATCTGGACCAGGCGACGGTAGGAGTCCCACGCGAACCGCTCGTCGCCCGTGAACGCGGCGAGGCCGTGCACCGTGAGGTCGTTGAGGCCGACGTCGAGGACGGTCTCCATCATCCCGGGCATCGAGAACTTCGCGCCCGAGCGGACCGAGACGAGCAGGGGGTCGGCCGGGTCGCCGAAGTGCCGCTGCATCGCGTCCTCGAGCCTGCGCATGGCCATGGTGACCTCGACCCGCAGCTCGTCGGGCACGTCACCGTCGCGCATGTACTCGCGGCACGCCTGCGTCGTGATCGTGAACCCTGGGGGTACGGGCAGCCCGAGGCGGGTCATCTCCGCCAGTCCGGCACCCTTGCCGCCCAGAAGGTCCTTGGCGTCCTTGTCGCCCTCGCTGAAATCCCATACGTAGCCGGCCACGGCTCCACCTCCACGGTGTGCGACCAGGCCCCGTTGCCCGGCCGCGCTGCCACCGGGCGTCGTTGCCTGGGGGCTCGTCCAGTGTCGTCCCGCAGGGTGGACACTTCCACGGGACCAACGTCCGGGAGCGTGACCTGCGCGCGGACCCTCGCCGGGAGCCGTGGCGCGGGTCCCACGTAGGATGGGCGGCGCAGACCCCACGACGAAGGAGCGACGGCGCACGCCGATCACATGGCCGAGACGAACCCCGCACCGCACACCGGTGCGCCCGCACGCGTCGAGCACCGCATCTCGGTCCCGGCCAACGTCTCGATGGTCGAGCTCCTGGGCCTGCGCGACGAGGTGCTCACCGAGATCGAGTCCGGCTTCAGCGGCGTCGACGTGCACGTCCGCGGCAACGAGGTCCGGCTCGCCGGCCCCGCCGGGGACGTCGCGCTGCTGACGCGGCTGGTCGACGAGCTGATCGAGATGACCGCCGCCGGCACGCCGCTGACGCCCGACGTCGTGCGCCGCACGGTCGCGATGCTGACCGCCGGGTCGCACGCACGCCCCGCGGACATCCTCACGTTCAACATCCTGTCCACGCGCGGCCGCACCATCCGGGCCAAGACGGCGGGGCAGAAGGAGTACGTCGACGCGATCGACCGCCACACCGTGACGTTCGGCATCGGCCCGGCGGGCACCGGCAAGACCTACCTCGCGATGGCCAAGGCCGTGCAGGCGCTCAACGACCGCAAGGTCAACCGGATCGTGCTCACCCGCCCGGCGGTCGAGGCCGGCGAGCGGCTCGGGTTCCTGCCCGGGACGCTCGCGGAGAAGATCGACCCGTACCTGCGTCCGCTGTACGACGCGCTGCACGACATGGTGGACCCCGAGTCGATCCCGCGGCTGCTCGAGGCCGGGACGATCGAGGTCGCGCCGCTCGCCTACATGCGCGGGCGCACGCTCAACGACTCGTTCATCATCCTCGACGAGGCGCAGAACACCTCCGTCGAGCAGATGAAGATGTTCCTGACACGGCTCGGGTTCGGCAGCCGGGTCGTCGTGACGGGTGACGTGACGCAGGTCGACCTGCCGTCGGGCACCACGTCGGGGCTGCGCGTGGTCGAACGCATCCTGAACGACGTCGACGACGTCGCCTTCTGCCGGCTGAGCTCGTCGGACGTCGTCAGGCACCGGCTGGTCAGCGAGATCATCGACGCGTACGCGCGCTGGGACGAGAACGGGAACACGGGTCACCGATGAGCATCGAGGTCAACAACGAGTCGGACTACGCGGTCGACGAGGCGGAGTTCGCCGCGCTCGCGCGGTACGTGCTCGACGAGATGCACGTGCACCCGCAGACGGACCTGTCGATCATGCTGGTCGGGACGCAGGTCATGACCGAGCTGCACGTGAAGTGGATGGACGAGCCCGGCCCCACCGACGTCCTCTCGTTCCCGATGGACGAGCTGCGCCCTGGGCGCGACGGCGAGGTCACGCCCGCGGGCCTGCTCGGCGACGTGGTCCTGTGCCCCGAGGTGGCCGCGCAGCAGGCAGTCGCCGCGGGGCACTCGACCGTCGAGGAGCTGCTGCTGCTCACGACGCACGGGATCCTGCACCTGCTCGGCTTCGACCACGCGGAGCCGGAGGAGGAGAAGGAGATGTTCGGCCTCCAGCGCCGCCTCCTGCTGACGTTCCTGGCCGGCCGGTGAACGACGTCCCTGTCGGCCTGCTCGTCGTCGTCGCCGTCCTGGGCACCGCGCTCGCCGCGGCGCTCTCCGCAGGCGAGGTCGCGGTCGTCCGCGTCACGCGTGCGGCCGTCACCGAGCTCGTCGCGCAGCGACACCCGGCGGCGCAGCGGATCCAGGCACTGACCGAGCACCCGCAGCGTTCGGCCTCCGCGGCCGCCTTCTTCCGCCTCGTCGCCGAGATGCTCGCGACGGTGTGCCTCACGATCGTCGTCGCCGCGAGCGACCTGCCGTGGTGGGGCGTGCTGCTCGGCGGGCTCGGGCTCAGCGTCGTCGTGGCCTACCTGCTCATCCGGGTCAGCCCGCGCACGATCGGACGCCGCAGCCCGGTGCGGGTGCTCTCGGCGCTGTCTCGCCTGCTCACCGTCGTCACCGTGCTCGCGGGCCCGATCGCGCGTCGCGGCACGTCCGCGCGTGGCGTCACCGACACCGACGAGGACGAGCTGCGGGACATGGTCCAGCGGGTGAGCGAGTCCGAGGCGATCGAGGACGAGGAGCGCGAGCTGTTCCGCTCGGTCTTCGAGCTCGGCGGGACGCTCACGCGCGAGGTCATGGTGCCCCGCACGGACATGGTCACGGCCCACGCGAGCACGACGCTGCGCAAGGCGCTCGCGCTCCTGCTGCGCTCCGGGTTCTCGCGCGTGCCGGTCGTGGGTGACTCCGTCGACGACCTGCGCGGGGTGCTGTACCTCAAGGACATCGTCGAGCAGATCCCGATCGGGCCGGGGGACCGGCGCCCGGCGGGGGACGCGCTCGACGCGCCCGCCTCGTCGCTGGTGCGGCCCCCGGTGTTCGTGCCGGAGTCCAAGCCGGTCGACGACCTGCTGCGCGAGCTGCAGGGCGGTTCGTCGCACCTGGCGATGGTGGTCGACGAGTACGGCGGCATCGCGGGGCTCGTCACGATCGAGGACGCGATCGAGGAGATCGTCGGTGAGCTGACCGACGAGCACGACCCGAGCGCGCCGGTCGTGGAGGACCTCGGCGACGGGGTGTTCCGGGTGCCCGCGCGCCTCGGGCGCGACGAGCTCGGCGAGCTGTTCGGGCTCGAGGTCGACGACGAGGACGTCGACTCCGCAGGCGGCCTGCTGACCAAGGCGCTCGGAAAGGTCCCCCTGCCCGGCTCGGCCGGCGAGATCCACGGGCTGCACCTGGTGGCCGAGCGCGTCGAGGGCCGTCGCCGTCGCCTGGCCACGGTCCTGGTCAACCGTGTGGCACCCGACGACCCCATCGACGACGACGAGCACGGAGCGCAGCGATGACCGAGCCCACACGCACCACCGACGGCGAGTTCCGGGCGGGCTTCGCGTGCTTCGTCGGACGGCCCAACGCCGGCAAGTCCACCCTGACGAACGCGCTCGTCGGCCAGAAGGTCGCGATTACCTCCGGCCGCCCGCAGACGACGCGCCACACGATCCGCGGCATCGTGCACCGCGACGACGCCCAGCTCGTGCTGGTCGACACGCCCGGGCTGCACCGGCCCCGCACGCTGCTCGGCGAGCGGCTCAACGACCTCGTCAAGGGCACGCTCACCGAGGTCGACGTCGTCGGCTTCTGCCTGCCCGCCGACCAGAAGGTCGGACCGGGGGACCGGTTCATCGCCGACCAGCTCGCCGAGCTCGCGCGCGACCGGCGCGGCACGCCCGTCGTCGCGATCGTCACGAAGGCCGACCTCGTCTCGCGGCAGCGCCTGGCCGAGCAGCTGCTCGCGGTGCAGGCGCTCGGCGACTGGGCGGACATCGTCCCGGTCTCGGCCGTGGACGGCTACCAGGTCGGGGTGCTCGCCGACGTGCTCGTCTCGCACCTGCCCGAGGCGCCCGCGCTGTACCTCGACGGCGAGCTGACGGACGAGCCCGAGGAGGTCATGGTCGCCGAGCTCGTGCGCGAGGCCGCCCTCGAGGGCGTCCGCGACGAGCTGCCGCACTCGCTGGCGGTCGTGGTGGAGGAGATCGTCCCGCGCGAGCAGCCGGCCGGTGACTCGGCACCCATGCTCGACGTCCGGGTGAACCTCTACGTCGAGCGCGACAGCCAGAAGGCCATCATCATCGGGCGTGGCGGGGCTCGGCTGCGTGACGTGGGCAGCGAGGCGCGACGCGGCATCGAGGCGCTGCTCGGTGCACGTGTCTACCTCGACCTGCACGTCAAGGTCGCCAAGGACTGGCAGCGTGACCCCAAGCAGCTGGGGAAGCTCGGATTCTGACGCCGACGGTGACGACACGAGGCGGGAGAGCTGGATGCTGAAGGAGGCCCGCGCGGACGAGCACCTGCTCACGGGCCCGTACCGCGTGCTCGCGAGCACGGTGCTGGGCGTCGTGGTGCTCGCCGTCCTGGGCGCGCTCATGGGACCGCAGTGGGACCCGGTCGCGCTGAGCGACCCGCTCGCCGTGCAGACGTCGAGCACGCAGATCGGCGAGGCGCCGGCGCTGGTGCGGCACGAGGTCCGCCAGCGCGTCGTGACGGTCCAGCTCGACGGCACGAGCGTGCAGGCCCTGCTCAGCGAGCCGCAGGGCACGGACCGACCGGCGCGTGCGGTCGTCTTCGTGCACGGCGCGGGTACCGGCACGTACCAGGAGGCGTTCTACGAGCAGGCGCATGCGCTCGCCGAGGCCGGTGTGGTGACGCTCGTGCCCGACAAGCGGCTCGACACCTACTCCCTGCGGCACCGCGACTACGTCCAGATGGCCGACGACTACGCGCACTCGGTCGCCCTGCTGCGCACGCTGCCGAGCGTCGACCCGGACCGCGTCGGCGTGTACGCCGAGAGCGAGGGCGGGTGGATCGCACCCGTGATGGCCGCGAACGACCCGTCGCTCGAGTTCGTCGTGCTCGTCTCGTCGCCGGTGGTGCCGCCGCGTCAGCAGGCCGCGTTCGCGGCCGACAACTACCTGCGTGCGACAGGGGTCCCGCACGGCGTCTTCCGCGCGATCCCGCGTGCCGTCGGCATGGCGATCCCCGGTGGCGGCTTCGAGTACGTCGACTTCGACGTCACGACCTACCAGCGGCGCATGACCCAGCCGGTGCTCATGGTCTACGGCACCGGTGACTCGTCGATGCCGATCGTCCAGGGGCCGATGCAGGTGATGCGGGACACGGCGATCGCGGGCAACAGCGACGTGACCGTCCGCTACTACGAGGGCGCGACGCACGGCATCCGGGTGGGTGCGGACATCGTCCCGGCCTTCCTGAAGGACATGGCGGCCTGGGTCACCGGCCTGCCGCAGACCGCGGGCGCCGCGCCGAAGGTCGCGGGCGACCAGCCGAGCCAGACGTTCCTGGCGATGCCCGTGCCCGAGCCGCGCTGGCTGCACAACGGTGACGTGGTGGCCGTGACGCTCATCGCGTCCTGCATCGTCGTCGCCCTCGCCGGGCTCGTCGCTCCCGTGGCGCGCGGTGCCGAGGTGCTCGTCACCCGCCGGCGGCGACCGGACGGGAGCGCCGCACCGGCGGCGCACCGGTACGCGCCGGGCGTCGCACGCTGGGCCGCAGCGCTGGGCGCGGGAGTCGTCGTGACGGTCGTGGGCTTCGTCTGGTACATCCTCGCGATCGCGCGGCTCGCGCTCGACTACACGAGCAACGGGTGGGTCGTCACCGGGGCGTGGATCGCCGTCCGGGCCGTGGGGATCCTCGTGGTCGCGGCGGCGGTCCTGCTGTTCCGCTCGATCGTGCGCAACCGTGCGAGCGGCGTGCCCGTCGCACCCGGCGCCGCACGCGCGATCGCGCTCGCGATCGTCGTCGCGGCGTCCGCGATCCTGCTGGTCGTGCTCGCGTACTGGGGCGTCTACCAGCTCGGCATCTAGGATGCGGCGAGCGATCGGGGCGAGTGCGACGATCGACCGCACTTCGGGCGGTCTTTCACGCTGCGCGTCCCGGTGAGGCACCATGTGGAAGCCGCAGCCGGAGCACGGCTGCGGTCCGGACGTCGGAGAGGAGGATGCGTGCGCACGTCGTGGGGTTCAGCCACCGACCGCGGGCTCGTCCGCGAGGTCAACGAGGACGCACTTCTCGCGTACCCGCCGGTCTTCCTCGTCGCCGACGGCATGGGCGGTCACGACGCGGGCGACCTCGCCAGCCGGATCGCCGTGGAGGAGTTCGCGCAGCTCGCCGGCCAGAGCGCCGCGACCGCCGACGACATCCACGCGTGCTTCTCGCGGACCTCCGCGCGCATCCGCGGCGAGTTCACCGGCGGGCGTCAAGGCGGCACGACGGTCGCGGGGGTCGCGGTCACCGTGCACGACGACACCGCGTACTGGCTCGTCTTCAACGTGGGCGACTCGCGCGTGTACCGCTGGGCCGAGGACGTGCTCGAGCAGGTCAGCGTCGACCACTCGGTGGTCCAGGAGCTGCTCGACGAGGGCCGGATCGAGGCCGCGGACGCCGACACCCACCCTGAGCGCCACGTGCTGACGCGCGCGCTGGGCACGGGCGACGAGCCCGAGCCGGACTACTGGCTGCTGCCCGCGGGGCTGCACGACCGCCTGCTCATCTGCACCGACGGACTCACGCGCGAGCTCGGGGACACCGAGATCGGGGCGGTGCTCGAGCACGTCGCCGACGCGCAGGACGCCGCGAACGAGCTCGTCCGGCGCTCGCTCGACGCGGGTGCCCGCGACAACGTGAGCGCGGTCGTCGTCGACGTCGCGACCTCCGTCGGCGCGCTCGACGACGTCCACATCACCGTGCCGCGCGCCGGCTCGCAGCTCGGCCCGCACCTCTGGGACGAGATGCTGCACGGGGCGACGGTGCCCCGCACCCGCCGGTCGTCCGCGTCGACGCTCCCCCCGAGCGCCGACGCACCGTCGAAGGAGGTCACGTCATGAGCGTCCCCGAGTACCTTCCCGGCGACTGGTCCGCGGTGTCGCGCCCCGGCTTCGTCGCGCTGCTCGGCCCCAGCGCCGGTCCCGCGACGGCGCGTGCGTTGTGGGAGGCGTCGGCCGACGGGCTGCTCGCAGGCCTCGTCGTGCTCGCCCGCAACGGGTTCGGCGGGCTGCCGTCGTTCGCGCTCGTGCATGTCGAGCGTGGGCGCGCGCACCTCGCGCTGCGCGGCGACGTGACCGCTGAGGTCGGCACGCCGCAGGGTCCCCGCACGGTCCGGGCCGGTGAGATCGGCACGTGGTCGGAGCAGGTGTTCGACGACGTGACGTGGGTGCGACTGCGCAGCGACGACGCGCCCGGCGAGGGCGACGGCCTGCCGCTGGGGGACGGCGTGGCCGCGGCGTCCGCGCTGCGCGTGGTGCTGGTCGAGGAGTCCGACGTCGTCGCGCCCGACGGCCCGGTGGCCGCCGAGGCCGCGCCCGACGAGTCGGCCCCTGACCTCGTGGCGCCCGCGCCGGACGGTGAGGCAGCCGCTGCGGACCTCGGCGCCCCCGCGGCCGAGGTCATCGACGTGCCCGACCTGGCGCTGCCGCCGACCGGCGACGACGCCTCGGTCCTCGAGGCACCCGCGATCGACGACCCCGCGGTGGATGAGCCGGTTCACGACGGGCCGGTCCACGACGAGCCCGTGCACGACGAGCCCGTGCACGACGAGCCCGTGCACGACGAGCCCGTGCACGACGAGCCCGTGCACGACGAGCCCGCGCACGACGAGCCGGTGGCGGACGCACCGTTCGCGGACGTCGAGCCGGTGCGCGACGAGCTCGCGGAGCACGCTGCGGTGGCCTCCGGCTCGGCGCCCGAGCAGGGTCTGCCGGAGCAGGGTCTGCCGGAGCCGGCGCTGCCCGAGCTGCTCGTGCCCGAGCCCGTCCGGCCCGAGCCCGCGCGGGCGGACGAGGTCGAGGCGGAGCCGGTCCCCGCGCTCGTGGCGCTCGGTGCGCCGGAGGCGGACGTCGAGTCGACCGTCGACGGCGTGCGCACGCTCGTCGGGCCCGCGTCGCCCGACGACCACGACGGGCTCACGATCCTGTCGTCGGACCTCGCGCAGATCCGTGACCAGCTGCCGGCGTGGGCCTCGCAGTGGCCGCAGGAGGGCCAGACGCCTGGCCCGTTCGAGGTGCCGACGCCCGTGCCCGCCCCCGAGCCGCCGCGCCTGCTGCTGTCGACGGGCACGGAGGTCTCGCTCGACCGGACGGTGCTGCTGGGCCGGGCGCCGCAGGTCGCGCGCGTGACGAACCGTGAGCTGCCGCGCCTCGTCGCCGTCCCGAGCCCGCAGCAGGACATCTCGCGCACGCACGCGGAGGTGCGCGCCGAGGGCGAGCACGTGCTCGTCACCGACCTGCACTCCACGAACGGGGTGCACGTGTCGCGGCAGGGCGAGGGCGCCCGGCGCCTCCACCCGGGCGAGCCGAGCGTCGTCGTGCCGGGCGAGCTCGTGGACCTCGGTGACGGCGTCACGTTCACGGTCGACGCCGGGGGCCGGTGACGACGTCCGGATGACTTCCCGCATGTCAGTCCGCGCGACGGGGCACGACGAGTGACGGCGAGACGCGAGGCCTCCGCGCCTCCCGCCCTGCCGGGCTACGCGCACGTCCGCACGCTCGGGCTGGGCGGGTTCGCCGACGTCTTCCTGTACCGGCAGGACCTGCCGCGCCGCGACGTCGCCGTCAAGGTCCTGCTCGCGGGGAGCCTGGACGACGAGGTGCGCGCGCGGTTCCAGACCGAGGCCAACCTCATGGCCCAGCTCTCGCACCACCCGTCGATCGTCACGGTCTACCAGGCCGACATCGCGGCCGACGGCCGGCCCTACCTGGTCATGGAGTACTGCTCGCGCACGGGCCTCGCGGAGCGGTACCGGACCGAGCGGATCAGCGTCGCGGAGGTGCTGCGCATCGGTGTGCGGCTCGCCTCCGCGGTCGAGACCGCGCACCGCGCGGGCATCCTGCACCGCGACATCAAGCCCGCCAACGTCCTGACGACCGACTTCGGCTGGCCCGCGCTCACGGACTTCGGGATCGCGGCGACGACCGGGCACGGCGGGGGAGCGGCGGTCGGCATGTCGATCCCGTGGTCACCCCCGGAGCTGCTCGCCGAGCACCCGCACGGCGACGAGCGGTCCGACGTGTACTCGCTCGCGGCCACGCTGTACTCGCTGCTCGCGGGGCGCACACCCTTCGAGATCCCCGGCGGCCAGAACGGCGCGCAGCAGCTCGTCGCGCGCATCGAGCGGGCACCGCTGCCGCCGACGGGACGCGACGACGTCCCGGGCACCCTGGACTCGGTGCTCGAGCGCGCGATGTCGAAGGTCCCCGCGCTGCGCCACCCGTCCGCCGCCGCGCTGGGCCGTGCGCTGCAGCAGATCGAGGCGGACCTGCGGCTGCCGGTCACGCCGCTGGACCTGCTCGACGACGGGACGCCGCAGGCCGACCCCCAGCCCGCGCCGGCCGGCGGCGACGCGGCCGACGCGACCCGGCTGCGCTCGATCGTCGAGATCCCGCAGCCGGCCCCGGCGGCGGCCGACGACTCGACGCGCGTCCGCGGCCCGGTGACGGTCCAGGCGCAGCCTGCCGGACCCGGGTTCCTCACGCCGCCGCCCCCGCCGCCCGAGCCCGCACCCGTGGGCGAGCCCGAGCTGGCCGACGAGGTCGAGGTGCGGCGCAGCCGGACCGTGGCGGCGGTCGTGTCGGGCGTCGTGGTGCTCGGCGCGATCGTCGTGATCGCCGCCGCCGCGCTGCGGCCCACCGGCACGGAGCGTCGGCCGGGTGACACCGACTTCGAGCAGACCGGCGGCAGCGCCGTGGAGGCCGTGGTGCCCAGCCCGCACTCGCTCGAGGGGGACCGTGACGAGGCGGGCAACGTGACGTTCACGTGGATCAACCCCGACCCGCGGCCCGACGACCACTACCTCTGGGGCGTGCGGACCGTGCAGGGGACCGGCACGCTCCAGGTGGTCGAGGAACCGACCGTCACGCTGCCCGCCGCGCAGACCGGCGACGAGGTGTGCATCGAGGTGTCGATCGTGCGCGCCGACCGTCGCGCCTCGGCAGACCCGGCGCAGGTGTGCGCATGAGCTGGTTCACCGCGCGGCGCCACGCCACGACGGCAGCGGCGGTGGTCACCGTCCCCGCGGTCGTGGCCGTGCTCGCCCTCCTCAACCCCGGCTTCCCGCTCGCGCGCGTCGAGCTCAACGACGGCGCGGTGTGGCTCACGGCGACCGACGCGCACAAGCTCGGCCGGTACAACGTGCAGGTCGACGAGCTGAACGCGGGTCTGGTCGCCGAGTCCTCGACGTTCGACGTCCTCCAGGACGAGGGCGACGTGGTGCTGGTGGAGCCGGGCAAGGTCTCGGTCGTGGACCCGGCGACGGTCGCGCTGACGGCGCAGGTCGCCGCCGCGGGTGTGCAGCCGTCGAGCGTCCCGGGCGGCCCGGTCTCGATGTCGGCGGGTGTGCTCTCGCTCGTCGACTCCGAGGGCGGGCTGTTCGTGCGTCCGCTCACGTCGCTCGACTCGATGCGGCCCGGCGAGGGCGAGCCGGACGTCGACCTGGGCCGCGGCGGACGCGCGGTCGTCTCGACGTCGGGTGTCGCGTACGGCGTCGCCGCCGACGGCACGGTCTCGCGGGTCTCGACGACCGGTGACGGCGCCCGCGTGTCGCAGGACGGCTCGCTCGGCGAGGGGGAGCTCGACCAGCTGACGACCGTCGGCGACGAGCCGGTGGGCCTGCGGGGCGGCACCGTCGTCACCCGGCACGGCTCGGTCGAGGTCACCGGCACGAACCCGACGCTGCAGCAGCCCGGCCCCGCGTCGTCGCGCGTGCTGGTCGCGACCGACACGGACCTCGTCGAGGTTCCGCTCGACGGCGGCGAGCCCGTGCCGCACCCGACGCAGGGCTCGGGCAAGCCGGCCGCGCCGGTCCAGGTGGGGTCGTGCGCGCACGGGGCCTGGGCGTCCGTGACGGGCTCGTACCAGCGGCTGTGCGACGGCGAGGCGCCGCTCGTGGAGGCGCTCGAGGAGATGTCGGCCGACGACAAGCTCGTCTTCCGCGTCAACCGCACGGCCGTCGTGCTGAACGACACGGCCCGCGGCCGCGTGTGGGAGCCGCAGGAGGACACCGAGCTGCGCGTGCCGAACTGGGAGGACATCAAGGAGGAGGAGAACCCCGACGACGACGTCGAGGACTCCGAGTCCGAGGTCAGCACCCAGGACCTCGCGACCGAGTGCACGTCCGAGTCGGCACCACCCACCGCGAAGGACGACGAGTTCGGCGTGCGTCCCGGGCGCACCACGATCCTGGCGGTGCTGAGCAACGACTCCTCGTCGGACTGCGGCATCCTGGCCGTGCGCGAGTTCGAGTCGATCGCGAGGTCGTTCGGGACCGTGCAGTCGATCCACGGCGGGCGTGCGCTGCAGGTCGACATCGCGTCGGGCGCCAGCGGCTCGCAGTCGTTCACGTACACGATCGACGACGGCCGCGGCACGTCTGCGCCCTCCACCGCGACGGTCACGCTCGTCGTGCACGGCGACGGCGACAACGACCCGCCCGTGCAGGACCGTCAGGGCGCGTTCCAGGTCGAGCAGAACGGCCAGGCGACGTACGACGTCCTCGCGAACTTCCACGACCCCGACGGCGACGACATGGTCCTGGTCGGCGCCAGCACCGACCCCGCGATCGGCACGGTGCGGTTCCGGCAGGACGGCACGATCACGTTCCGCGCCGACGGCGGCAAGCTCGGACGCGCCACGGTCGACGTCCTGGTCTCGGACGGGTCGTCGCAGGACGCCACGCCCGGCACCATCGAGGTCGACGTGCGCCCGGCGGGCTCGCTGCCGCCGCGGGTGGACCCGGTGCACGCCGTGACGTACGTCGACCAGCCGGTCACGCTCGAGCCGCTCGACGCCGTCCGGTCGACCGGCGAGGAGCCCGCGCGGCTCGCGTCGGTCGAGGAGGTCACGGGCGCGACGATCTCGACCGACCTGCAGGCCGGCACGTTCACGTTCTCCGCGCCGCGCGCGGGCTCGTACTACGTGACGTTCGTCATCGCGGCCCCGCCGCAGCAGGCGACGGGGCTGGCGCGGATCGACGTGCGCGCATGGCCCGAGGAGGCCGCGCCGCCCATCGCGGTGCGCGACCGCGCCTTCCTGCCCGCGGGCGGTGAGGTGACGATCGACCCGCTCGCCAACGACTCCGACCCCGCGGGCGAGATGCTCGTCCTGCAGTCGGTGGACACCTCGGACGCGGACGGGCTCAGCGTCGCGATCCTCGAGCACCACCTGGTCCAGATCCGCTCGGAGCGCACGCTCGACCACGTCGTCGTCCTGCCGTACACGATCACGAACGGGACCAAGACCGCGACGGGGCAGATCGTCGTGCAACCCGTGCCGCCCGCGTCCTCGACGCAGGCGCCCGTGGCCGAGAACGTCGAGGCGACCGTCCGCACCGGCGGTGTCGTGACGATCCCGGTGCTCGAGAGCGCCTACGACCCCGACGGGGACCCCCTGTCGCTCATGCCGACGCTCGTCGAGCCGGTCGCGCCCGGGGACGGGCTGATGTTCGTCTCCGGCGACGTGCTGCGGTACCAGGCGCCGGCCGACGCGGTCACCGCTCGCGCGGTCTTCGAGATCGCCGACTCGACCGGCAACCGCACGGCCGCGACCGTCACGGTGCGGGTGCACGAGTCGGACCCGACGACGAAGACGCCGCCCCGTCCACGCGACCTCGAGGCGCGGGTGTTCGCAGGGGAGACCGTGCGGATCAAGGTCCCGCTGGTCGGCATCGACCCCGACGGGGACGGGGTGACGCTGCTCGGCCAGGCCAGCGGCACGACGAAGGGACGCGTCGCGCAGGTCGGGCCGGACTGGATCGAGTACGAGGCCCTGCGCGACGAGTCGGGGACCGAGACGTTCCAGTACGCGGTCGAGGACTGGGTGGGGCAGCGCGCGGTCGGGACGATCCGCGTCGGCATCAGCCCGCGACCGGTCGACACCGCGGCCGTGGTCGCACGCGACGACGCCGTGACGATCCGCCCGGGTGAGCGCATCGAGGTGCGTGTCCTGGCGAACGACGTCGACAACTCCGGCGACGACCTCCTGCTCGAACCCGAGCTCACCAAGGACGACGCGGTCCAGGCCGAGGTCGTCGGGCGGCGCATCGCCGTGACGGCGCCGTCCGAGGCGGCCGTGTTCCCGATCGTGTACACCGTGTCGAACTCGCGCGGCGGGCGCGACACCGCGACACTGACCGTCACCGTCGACCCCGACGCACCCGTGCTGCCGCCGATCGCCGAGGACGTCGTCGTCCCGGCCACCGAGACGTTCGGGCTGACCGAGGTCGTGGTGGACGTGCTCGCGACGGCGCAGAACCCGAGCGGACCGCTCAGCGACCTCGAGGTGCGCGTGCCCGCGTCCGTCGCCCAGGTCGCGCAGGTGACGGCCGACAACAAGGTCCTGGTCACGCTCACCGACCAGACGCAGACCCTGCCGTTCCAGCTCGTCAACTCGCGCGCGCCCGAGACCGCGACCGCGTACGCGTTCATCACCGTCCCCGCGCTGGGCTTCATCCGCCCCTCGCTGCGGCCCGGTGCGCCCGAGCTGCGGGTCGCGTCGGGTGAGCAGCTGACGATCGTGCTCGAGGAGCAGATCAAGGTCGCGCAGGGCCGCCAGCCCACGGTTGCCGACGCGCTGCAGGTGACGGCGACACGCGGCACGGTCGCGGTGGGCGAGGACGGCGACGAGCTCACGTTCACCCCGACGAAGGACTACGCCGGGCCGGCGTCCGTGACGCTGCCGGTCACGGACGCCACGAGTGCGAACGACACCACGGCCCGCACGTCCTACCTGACGCTGCCCATCGAGGTCTTCGCGGTCGACGACCACCCGCCGGCGTTCGCCCCGGCCGTCATCGAGGTCGCGCCCGGCGAGGCGCCGATCACCGTCGACCTGCGGTCGTTCACGACGACGCCCGAGGGCACGACGCCGAGCGAGAAGCAGTACACGTATGCCGTGGCCTCCGGCGTGCCCAGCGGGTTCACCGCCACCATCGACGACTCCAAGCTCTCGGTGGCCGCCGCGCTGAGCGCCGACAAGGGCACCCGCGGCGTGCTCCCGCTGCGGATCGGGTTCGGCCGCAAGGGGCAGCTCGAGGCTCAGCTGGAGCTGCGCGTCATCGCGAGCACGCGCCCCAAGGCATTCGTGCAGGACTGGACGATCGAGGACGCGGTGGAGGGCGAGGCCCGCGCGATCGACGTGCTCGAGGGCTCGTTCAACCCCTACCCGCAGCAGCCGCTCCGTGTCGTCGGCGCGACCGTCGAGTCGGGGCGTGGCACGGCGTCGGCGACCGCGTCCCGCGTGACGGTGACGCCCGCGCCCGACTACATCGGCGAGCTCGTGGTCCGCTATCGCGTGCGCGACGGGATCGACGAGGCGGACCGCGAGGTCGAGGGACGGATCTCGCTGAACGTCCGCGGCGTCCCGGACACGCCCGCGGCCCCCCGCGTCGGGGAGGAGCGCGACAAGACGGTGGTGCTGTCCTGGACCGCGCCCAACAGCCGTGGTGCGTCGATCACGAGCTACCGCCTGACGGCGAGCCCCGGTGGGCTGACCAAGACGTGCGCATCGACGACGTGCACGTTCGACGGGCTGACCAACGACGTGACCTACACGTTCTCCGTCGCGGCGCAGAACGCGGTCGGGTGGTCGCAGGAGAGCCCGGCGTCCGCCCAGGCCCGGCCAGACGCCGTGCCCGAGGCGCCCGCCCGTGTCGACTTCGTCGGCTTCGGTGACGGCGAGCTCTCGTGGAGCTGGCCCGACTCGGTGACGAACGGCTCGAAGATCGTGAACTACGAGGTCCAGATCACGCCGTCGCCGCCGAGCGGCAGCGCGGTGCTCACCCCGACCTCGCCCAAGGTGACCTTCACCGGCCTGGCCAACGGCACGTCGTACTCGATCCGCGTGCGCGCGCACAACGCGCTCCGCGACAAGCCGAGCCCGTGGACCCCGTGGTCGGGCACCCAGTGGCCGGCCGCGCCCCCGTCGGCGCCGACCGCGCTGCAGGCGGTGCGCACCGACACCGCGATCGGCGGGCAGATCGACGTGACCTGGTCCGCGCCGCAGACGAACAACGGCGACGGCGTGCAGGCGTACCGCTTGATCGTCCGCGGCGGCGGCTCGGACCGGACCATCGACACCGAGCAGCGCTCGGTCGCCTTCAAGGCGGAGAACGGCACCGAGTACACGTTCGCCGTCCAGGCGAAGAACAAGGCCGGCTGGGGACCGTCGAGCGAGACGGTCACCGCGCGCGCCTTCGGGGCACCGCGGACCCCGACGCTCGCCGAGCCCGTGGCGCCGCCCGCGTCGGGCACCGTGCGCCTGTCGTGGGACCGCGTGGACGACCGTGGCTCGCGCGTGACGTACGACGTGTACGACGGCGACTCGGTCGTCGGGTCGACCGACGGGACGTCCTGGGAGCACTCGGGCCTGACCGGCGGCTCGTCGCACACGTACCGCGTCAAGGCCCGCAACGAGGGCGGGTCCAGCGACTTCAGCAACTCGCGCTCCGCGACGCCGACCACGCCTCCGGGTGACCCTTCGGCTCTGCGGATGAGGAAGACCGCCGAGGGCGCTGGTGGACGACCGACGCAGATCACGGTCGAGTGGGATCCAGTTGCCGACGGCGGTGGGAGGAACCTGCAGTACGAGTGGAAGCTCGAGATGAGGGGACGCAGCGCGTCCGGAGGCCCGAGCACCGGGACGTCCGCGACGGTCGACGTCGCCGACTGGCCCATCGAGTACACGGGCTCCGACCTGACGCTCTCGGTCCGAGCGAGCACGGACATCGACACCACCGCCTGGTCGACCGCGACAGTCAAGTTCTGGTGGGGCCTGGCACCGTCCGAACCCACGAGCATCGTGCTCGCGCTGGACCCGACCAACGCTCCGACGCGCGTCAACGCGACCTGGGAGCCGCCGACCAACGACGGCGGCCTCGCCCTCACGTACGAGTTCTGCTGGTACCTCGACGACCGGCGGCAGGAGTGCCGCGATCGGGTCCCGGCATCCGAGCGCACGGCCTCGTTCTCGGACTTCACGGTCCGCAGTCGCGACCAGAAGGTCGAGATCAGGGTCGTTGCGAGGAACGACCGGGGCTCGTCCGAGGCGCGCGCCACCATCACGATCCCCGCGCGCACCCAGCCCGAGCCCACCCCGACGCCCGACCCGTGACCGCCGACCACCGCCCCGGTACCTCACACCTCGACCCCACGACGGAGACCGCCACATGACCCCCGAGCAGAGCGCCTGGTTCGCCGAGACGTTCGCCGCCCTTGCCGAGAACGTCAGCCGCGTGCTGCTGGGCAAGGACCTCCCGGTGCGCCTCGCGCTCACGGCGATGGTCGCGGAAGGGCACCTGCTCCTCGAGGACGCGCCCGGGACGGGCAAGACCTCGCTCGCGAAGGCGCTCGCCGCGACCGTGCAGGGCACGCACCACCGCATCCAGTTCACGCCGGACCTGCTGCCGTCGGACGTCACGGGCGTGACGATCTACGACCAGGGCACGGGCCGCTTCGAGTTCCATCGCGGCCCGGTGTTCGCCTCGGTCGTGCTGGCGGACGAGATCAACCGCGCGTCGCCCAAGACGCAGGCGGCCCTGCTCGAGGTCATGGAGGAGGGCAACGTCACGGTCGACGGTGTGACCCACCCCGTGGGGCGTCCGTTCATGGTCATCGCGACGCAGAACCCGATCGAGCAGGCGGGGACCTACCGACTCCCCGAGGCCCAGCTCGACCGGTTCATCATCAAGACGAGCCTGGGCTACCCGGACCGTGCGTCGACCGTCGAGATCCTCGCGGGGGCCAAGGACCGCACGCTCGGGCTGAGCCCGCGCATCACGACCGAGGCGGTCGGCACGATGGCCGACCTCGCCCAGACGGTGCACATCGACCCGGTGGTGCTCGACTACGTCGCGCGCATCACCGAGGCGACCCGTGACGACAGCCAGACGGCGCTCGGTGCGAGCGTGCGCGGCGGTCTCGCGCTCGTGCGCTGCGCGAAGGTCTGGGCCGCCTCGCGGGGCCGCGAGTACGTGCTGCCCGACGACGTGAAGGACCTGGCCCAGTACGTCCTGGCACACCGCCTCGTGCTGGACGCCGAGGCGGAGTTCGCCGGTGTGACGGCGACCGACGTGCTCGCCCGCCTGCTCGACCAGGTCGCGCCCCCGGTGCTGCGGGCGGCCTGACGTGCGGATCTCGGGCGTCGGCTGGGGGAGCGCGGTCGTCGCGCTCCTCAGCCTCGTGCTGGGGCGGCTGCTCGGCTGGGCCGAGCTCGCCACCCTCGGCGCGGGGCTCGTCGGCGTCCTCGCGGTGTGCCTGCTCATGACGGTCGGCCGCGCGCGGTACGCGGTCACGCTCGACATGGCGGACCACCGCGTGCGGATCGGCGAGCGCGCGGTCGGTCGGATCGAGGTCCGCAACGCCGCGCGGCGCAGGTCCCTGCCCTCGCGGCTCGAGCTGCCCGTGGGTGCGGGTCTCGCCGAGCTCGCGGTGCCGTCGCTGGCCCCCGACGCGACGCACGACGAGCTGTTCGCCATCCCGACGGCGCGCCGCGCGGTCGTCGTCGTCGGCCCCGTCCGCTCCGTGCGCGGCGACCCGCTCGGGCTCGCGCGGCGCAGCGTGCTGTGGACCCGGCCGGTGGACCTGTACGTGCACCCCGCGCTGGTGCCGCTCGGCGGAGCGAGCTCGGGGCTGCTGCGCGACCTCGAGGGGCAGTCGACGCGCGACCTGTCGGACTCCGACATGTCGTTCCACGCGTTGCGCGACTACGTCGCGGGCGACGACCGTCGCTACATCCACTGGAGGACGACCGCGCGCCGCGGCAAGCTCATGGTCAAGCAGTTCGAGGACACGCGTCGCACGCAGACGGTGCTCGCGCTCGCGAACGACCCGCGCGACTACGCGTACGACGACGAGTTCGAGCTCGCGATCTCGGCCCTCGCGTCGATCGGTGTGCAGACCCTGCGGGACGAGCGCGACCTCGCGGTGCTCGCGGGACCGGGTGCGCTGCGGGTCCGCACGCCGGCGATGCTCCTCGACGACTGCTCCGGGCTCGAGCTCGACCCAGCCGGCGCCGACGTGACGCTCCTCGGGCGGCGCGTGGTGCGCGAGTCGCCGCAGTGCTCGGTCGCGGTGCTCGTCACCGGATCGGTGCCCTCGGACTCCGACCTGCGGCTCGGCAGCAGGCACCTGCCTGCCGGGACGCGCACGCTCGTCGTGCGGTGCGAGCTCGGTGCCGAGGTGTCGGTGCGGACGCAGGGCCAGCTAACGCTCGCGACGCTCGGCACGCTCGACGACCTGCCCCGTCTCCTGCGGCGCGTGATCGCATGACGACGACCCTCGAACGCCCCGCACCGGCGGGCGCGGCGCAGGCCCCGGCCCGTCGGCGCGCCACCGCGCGGCCGCGCCGGCGACCGCTCGCGCTGGGCGTCCTCGACGCGACGGTGCTCGTCGGCGTGCTCGCCCTGGTCCTCGCGCCCCTGCTCGAGGTGTACGGCGGGAACGCCGCGCTGCCGGCGATCGTCGGCGGGCTGGTGCTCGGGTCGGCGCTCGCGCTGGTCGGTGCGTGGCTGCGGTGGACCGCGATCACGGTCGTCGCGGCCGCGCTGGTGACGTACGCGCTCGCCGGCGGGGCCCTCGCGGCGCCGTCGACGACGGTCGCCGGCGTGGTGCCGACGTCGGCCACGGTGGTCGGTCTGGCGCGCGGTGCGGTCACGTCCTGGGCGCAGGTGGTGACGTTGCAGCCGCCGCTCGGGTCCGGCGGGACGATGCTCGTCGCGGCCCTGCTGCTCGCGTTCGTCGGCTCGTTGGCCGCGGTCGCCGTCGCGGTGCGGGCGCCGGGGCGGTGGGCGGCCGCAGCTGCACTGGTGCCGGTCGGCGTGCTCGTCGTCGTGATCCTGCTCGGCGTGCGCTTCCCGCTCGTGCCGCCCACCGTGACCGGCGTGGTCCTGGCGGTCGTTCTGCTGCCATGGGCGGCGGGGCGTGCGGGCGGGCTGCGTCCGCGTCGCGTGATCGCGCTCGCCACCCTCGGACTCGTCGGGGTGGGGGCCGCGCTGGGTGGTGCGCCGCTGGTCGTCGGCGACGAGCCGCGCTACGTGCTGCGCGACGAGATCGTCCCGCCGTTCGACCCGCGTGACTACGCGAGCCCGCTGTCGGCGTTCCGGGAGTACGTCAAGAACCTCGACGAGACCACGCTGTTCACCGTGGAGGGACTCGGCCAGGGCGGGCGCGTCCGGCTCGCGACGATGGATCGCTACGACGGCGTCGTGTGGAACGTCGCGGGCGACGGCTCCGCGCAGAGCTCGGGCGAGTTCCGTCGCGTCGGTGACGAGCTCCCGACGAGCGTGCGGGGCGAGCGCCGGACCGTGCGCATCACGATCGACGAGCTCACGGGCGTGTGGTTGCCCACGGTCGGTCAGGCGACCGGCTTCGGCCTGGGCCGCACCGCCTCGCAGCTGCGCTTCAACGACGCGACGGGCGCCGCGGTGCTGACCGGCGGGCTCGAGCAGGGGCTGTCCTACGATCTCGAGACCGTCGTGCCGGTCGTCCCGACCGTCGACGAGATCGGCACGGCGGCGGCGGCCGACGTCGTGCAGCCCGAGCTCGTCGGTGTCCCCGAGGTCGTGGGCGTGACCGCCGCCGACGTGGCCCGCGACGCCGGGCACGCGGTCGAGGTCGCCGACTCGCTCGCGGCCTGGCTGATCGAGGAGGGGTTCTACAGCGACGGCCTCGAGGGTCAGACGCCGTCGCTCTCGGGCCACGGCGCGGACCGGATCGCGAGCCTGCTCGCGGACGACCTCATGGTCGGCGACGGTGAGCAGTACGCGGCCGCGCTCGCGCTCATGGTGCGCTCGCTGGGGCTGCCCGCGCGGGTGGTGCTCGGCTTCGTGCCCTCGGCCGAGCAGGTCGCGAGCGGTGAGCCCGTCGCGGTGACCGGCGCCGACGTCCAGGCGTGGGTCGAGGTCGCGTTCTCCGGGTACGGCTGGGTGCCCTTCGACGCGACGCCGCCGAAGGAGAAGACCCCCGACAAGAGCGACGACCCGGAGAGCTCGGAGCCCAAGCCGCAGGTCGTGCAGCCCCCACCGCCGCCGCCCGGTGCGGTGACCCCGCCGGACGACGACACCGAGCAGCCCGCTCCCGAGCCTCCGGCGGACGACGACGACGCCTCCGCGCTGTGGCGCACGGTCGCGGTCGTGGCGGTGTCTGCGGGCGTGCCGCTGCTCCTGCTCGTCGCGCCGTTCGTCGTCGTGGGGGCGATCAAGTCCCGGCGGCGGCGCCGGCGCCGCAAGCACGGCGACCCGGTCGCACGCGTCGCGGGTGGGTGGGACGAGGTGCTCGACCAGGCGATCGACCTGCGCCGTCCCGCACCCGAGGTCGCGACCCGGTCCGAGTCCGCGCGGGCGCTCGCGCTCGCGTTCGCGGGCGACGCCGCGGGTCGCGGCCCGACGTCTGCTCCGCGCGTGGCCGAGCAGGTCGACGCGCTCGCTCGGAACGCGGACCGCGCGGTCTTCGGGCCGGGCGAGCCGGACGCGACGCAGGTCGCGCAGTACTGGTCGCAGGTCGAGTCGACGCTCGCGGCGATGCGCGCGTCGGTCGGCTGGCGGCGGCGCCTGCGGGCTCGGCTGTCGCTCGCGTCGGTGCGGGCGCGCCGACGAGCACGCAAGGACGCCGCTCGCGCGGCGCGCACGGTGGAGTCCGGTCGCACGAGGCGCCGGACGCAGCAGGTCACGCGCAAGGAGTCACGGTGAACCGTCGGTCGGTACCGGCATCGGCGTCCGCGGGTGCGGCGGGTCTCGGGCGCCGCGCCGCCGCGGTGGGGCTCGACGTGGTCCTGGCGCTCCTGGTCGGCGGCTGGCTCGGGGTGCTGCAGGGGGTCTCGGCCCTCGACGGGGGCTCCGGCGAGTCTGCGACGCCTGCGACCTGGCTCGTCGTGCTGTGCGGCACGCTGTCGCTCGCCCTCGTCGTGCTGCAGTGGGTGCTGCACGGCCGGCTCGGCTGGACCGTGGGGCGACGCGCCCTGGGCGTGCGCACCCTCGACGCGCGGACGCACCGACCGATCGGCCTGGCACGCGTGCTCCTGCGCGGGCTCGTCGTCGCCGCGGGGACGCTCGTCGCGGGCGTCGGTCAGCTCGTGGTGCTGCTCTCGCCGTTGTTCGACCGCTCGGGTCGCAAGCAGGGCTGGCACGACCTTGCGGCACGCGCGGTGGTGCTCGACGTGCGCGGCGGCGGCACGGGTGCGGTCGCGCCGCCCCCGCCGCACCCCGACGTCGTGCGCGCGGCCTCGACGCTCTCGTGGCGCGCGCCCAGCAGCGACCCGGTGGCCGCCGTCACGCCGCCCGCCGCGCCCGGCCCGGTCCCCGCACGGCCACCCGCCCCGCCGGTCGCCCCGGTCGGCACGGCGTCGGCCCCGATGACCGGCCCGATCACCCGTCCGCTCGTCCTCGCGCCGCTCGCGCCGCACCGCGCGGGGCCGGACCTCGACACGCGCGCCCTCCCGCTCGTCCCGCCACCGCCCGCGCCGTCCGCGGCACCCGTCCCGGCCGGCGGCCAGGGTGCCTTCGCGCGGCTCGTCCCGGACGCGCCCGCCGCGTCGCCCGCGCCCGACGTCCTCGGCCACCCCGTCCCGCACCGGTTCGGTGACGACGAGGACGTCGAGACGACGCGCCGCGCGCTGCCGCCCGTCCCGCCGCCGTCGACGACGCGTGAGCGAATCACCGCGGCGATCGTGGAGATCAGCGACGGCCAGCGCGTCGAGGTGCGGCACACCGCGCTCGTCGGGCGCAACCCGGCGGCGGCCACCGACGGCGTCCAGCTCGTCCGCGTGGTCGACCCCGGCCGGTCGGTCTCCAAGACGCACCTGCAGCTCGCGGTCGAGCACTCGGGCGTGTGGGTCGCCGACCGCGGCTCGACGAACGGCACGGTCGTCACGCTGCCGGACGGTGCGCAGGTCATCTGCCCGGTCGACCAGCCCGTGCGTCTACGGCTGGGCGCCGTGGTCATGTTCGGCGACTGCGTCCTGCGGCTGGTCGAGACGTCCTGACGGGCGAGTCGTCCCGACGCCACGACACGCAGACGATCGGGACATCCTGACCGTCGGTCGTGCGGCCGATCGGCGGATCCGCCCCGCGAACGGCTCGCGGAGCCTACGCTGACGGCATGGCGAACAGCCGCCACGCTGCACAGCTGCAGCTGGTCGAGGTGGACGAGCTCACGCCGACGTCGGCGGGCGCTGTCCCGGACTCGTCGCGCCCGACGACCGCCGGCGCGCCCGAGCCCCGCCCCCCGGCGGACGCGCCGCTCGACGACGCGCCCCCCGAGAGCGGTGTGGCGGCGGGCGAGGACGGGTGGGACCCGGACGACGAGGCCGCACCGCACGGCTGGCCGGCGCGTCGACGCCGGGTGCTGGCCTGGGTGGCGGCGATCGGGGCCGCGGTGCTCGTCCTCGCCGCTCTCGCGGCCTGGGACGACGCGCGCCGCGCGGACGCCTACGAGCGTGCGGTGTCGGTGCCCGGACTGCTCGAGCCGCTCGACGGGCCGGTGCACGTCACGTGGCGTGCCGCGGCCGCGTCGGGCGAGGGGTCGGTCGTGGTCGCGGACGACACGCTCGTCGTCGTCGAGCAGGACTCGTCCGGAGGCAGCCTGGTCGGTTACGCGGCCGAGACGGGTCAGCACCGCTGGACCACGCGCGTGACCGGCCCGCCTGCGGCGACCGAGCGCGCGTGGCTGCAGTGCCCGAGCTGGCGCGGGGGGCGCGTGAGCGGACTGGTGCTGTGCACCACGGACCTGGCGATCCCCGTGTACGGCGACCCCGCGCCGGGTGAGTCCGTCGCGGACGGGCTCGAGGGCCTGCGGGTGGTGGCGGTGGACGCGGCGACCGGCCGCAGCGTGGGGTCGTGGACCGAGAAGGGCGACGTCGCGGGCTTCGGGCGGGTCGACGACGACATCGTCGTCGCGGTGACCGACCCGGACGGCCGCACGCTGGTCCAGCGGCGCGCGGGACGCACGGGCGACGTCGTGTGGTCGTACCGGTCGCTGCAGCAGCTCTCCGGGACGCTCGCGATCGAGCGCGCCTCGATGGAGCTGACGGACCGGGTGGCCGTGGTGCGCGGTGCCGAGCTGGTCGTCCTGCGGCTCGACGACGGCGAGGTGGTCGTCGCGGAGGCGCGCGGCCAGGCGGTCGCGCTCGTCCCGTTCCGCGACGGGTTCGCCGCGTGGACGCCGGCGCGCGGCGGCTGGATGTTCGACCGCGACGGTGAGCCGGTGACGGCCCTGCCTGCCGTGCCGTCGAGCCTGGCGATCGACGACGAGTCCGCGCAGGAGGTCGCGATCCTGTCCACGGGTGTCGCGGTGCGCGGCTTCGAGGTGGCGACCGGTGACGAGCTGTGGTCGCTGAGCACGCGCGCGACGCCGCAGGCGGTCGTCGACGACACGCTGCTGGTCGCCGACGACGGCCGGTGGGCGGCGTACGACGCGCACACCGGCGCGTCGCTGTGGTCGCACGAGCTCGAGGCACCGGCCTGGCCCGTGCTCACGGACGGCTCACTCGTGCTGACGGCGGTCGAGGACGGCGACCGGGTCACCCTGCTCGCGCGCGGCCTGCGCGACGGTGCGCAGCGGTGGCAGGTGAGCGTCCCGCCGCAGGTCACGCAGCTCTCGGCGATCGGCGGGCTGCTCGTCGGCCGGACCGACGAGGGCGTCGTGGTCCTGGCTCCGTGACGCGCCCGGCCCGCGCGTGCCGGACCGTCAGGTGGGCAGCGTTTGCGGGGCGGGCCGCGCAGGGGAGTAAGGTGACCGACGTGCTGAGCACGACGGGCGTGAGCCTCCTCCTTCCGTGCCGCGGCGGGGCCTTCTAGGCCGGACCCCTGCCGCGGTGTCGTTCTGCGCCGGCTGACCACACGCCGAGAGAACCCGCGAAGGAGCAGTACCCCATGAGCGTCACCCCCACGAGCGCGAGCTATCAGCAGACGAGCCCCCAGCAGCCGTCGGGCATGCCGATCCACAAGTACCGGCCGTTCCACGAGATCATCAAGGTCGACCTGCCCGACCGCCGGTGGCCCGACGCGCGCGTCACGAAGGCCCCCCGCTGGTGCGCCGTGGACCTGCGCGACGGCAACCAGGCACTGATCGAGCCGATGAACCCCGCTCGCAAGCTCGAGATGTTCGAGCTGCTGGTCGACATGGGCTTCAAGGAGATCGAGGTCGGTTTCCCCGCGGCGTCGCAGACCGACTTCGACTTCGTCCGGATGCTCATCGACGAGGGCCGGATCCCCGACGACGTCGTGATCCAGGTGCTCACGCAGTCCCGCGAGCACCTGATCGAGCGCACCTACGAGGCGATCGCGGGTGCCAAGCAGGCGATCGTGCACCTCTACAACTCGACGTCCACGCTGCAGCGCGACGTGGTGTTCCGGTCCGACGAGGACGGCATCGTCGACATCGCGGTGTCGGGTGCCCGGTTCTGCAAGAAGTACGAGGAGCTCGTCCCGGACACCGAGGTGTACTACGAGTACTCGCCGGAGTCGTACACGGGCACCGAGCTCGAGTTCGCGCTGCGGATCTGCAACGCGGTGCTCGAGGAGTGGCAGCCGACGCCCGAGCGCCCGGTGATCATCAACCTGCCGGCGACGGTCGAGATGGCGACCCCGAACGTGTACGCGGACTCGATCGAGTGGATGAGCCGCAACCTGCGCTACCGCGACGCCGTGGTGCTGAGCCTGCACCCGCACAACGACCGCGGGACGGCCGTGGCCGCCGCGGAGCTGGGGTACATGGCAGGTGCGGACCGCATCGAGGGCTGCCTGTTCGGCAACGGCGAGCGCACCGGCAACGTGTGCCTCGTGACCCTGGGCATGAACCTGTTCAGCCAGGGCATCGACCCGCAGCTCGACTTCTCCGACATGGACCGCATCCGCCGCACGGTCGAGCGGTGCAACCAGCTGCCGGTGAACGAGCGCCACCCGTACGGCGGCGACCTGGTCTTCACCGCGTTCTCGGGCTCGCACCAGGACGCGATCAAGAAGGGCCTGGACGCGCTCGAGCAGCGCGCCGCGGCCCTGGGCAGGACCACGGACGACGTCGTGTGGGCCGTGCCGTACCTGCCGATCGACCCGAAGGACGTCGGCCGCTCGTACGAGGCGATCATCCGGGTCAACTCGCAGTCGGGCAAGGGCGGCATCAGCTACCTCATGAAGTCCGAGAAGGACCTGGACCTGCCGCGCCGGCTCCAGATCGAGTTCTCGCAGGTCGTGCAGCAGCACACCGACCAGCACGGCACGGAGGTCACGGCCGACGACCTGTGGCGGATCTTCGTCGACGAGTACCTGCCGGTCGAGGCCGCGAAGGTCGGGACCGCGGCGCAGGACTTCGGCGACCTGGTCCCGTGGGGCCGGTTCTCGCTGCAGGGCACCCGCGCGACGAGCGCGCAGGACGGCCCGGACACGCTGTCGGTCGACCTCGTGGACCGCGGTGAGGTCCGGACGATCGAGGGCACGGGCAACGGCCCGGTCGCGGCGTTCGTCGCGGCGCTCCGGCAGGTCGGGGTCGACGTGGCGGTGCTCGACTACGCCGAGCACGCGCTGTCCGAGGGTGGCGACGCCACCGCCGCCGCGTACGTCGAGTGCGCGATCGGCGACGACATCCTGTGGGGCGTCGGGATCGACCCCTCGATCACCACCGCGTCGCTCAAGGCGATCGTCTCGGCGATCAACCGCCAGCTGCGCTGACTCCGGGGCTGAGGCCACCCGCTGAGCGGGCCTGCCGGGCGCGTGCGCCCGCGACCCTGCTCGTCGTCCCACCGGACCGACGAGCAGGGTCGCGTGCGCCGGCGGCGCGGGAGCACCCGCGTGTGGGCGCCCCGGGGGACAATGCCTGCGTGAGCCTCTACCGCGACGAGGCGATCGTGCTGCGCACCCACAAGCTGGGGGAGGCGGACCGGATCGTCACCCTCCTGACCCGCCAGCACGGCAAGGTGCGTGCCGTCGGCAAGGGTGTGCGCCGGACGACGTCGCGGTTCGGCTCCCGGCTCGAGCCGTTCATGCACGTCGACCTGCAGCTGTCGACGGGACGCCACCTCGACATCGTCACCCAGGCCGAGACGATCGGCCCGTACGGGCGTGCGCTCGTGGCCGACTACGCGCTCTACACGGTGGGCACCGTGATGCTCGAGACCGCCGAGCGGCTCGTCGACGCCGAGCACGAGCCCGCGCTGCAGCAGTACTGGCTGCTCGTCGGCGGGGTCCGTGCGCTCGCCTCGCGCGAGCGGGCGCCCGGCCTGGTGCTGGACTCCTACCTGCTGCGCGCGCTCGCGGTCGCGGGCTGGGCGGCGAGCTTCCACGACTGCGCGCGCTGCGGTGAGCCCGGGCCGCACCAGGCGTTCAACGTGCAGTCGGGTGGGGCGGTGTGCCGGTCGTGCCGGCCGCCCGGCTCTGCGTCGCCCGCTCCGGAGACGTTCGCGCTCCTGTCCGCGCTGCTCGCGGGCGACTGGGGCGTCGTGGACGACAGCGCGGAACGCCACCGTGGCGAGGCCGCCGGACTCGTCGCCGCGTTCAGCCAGTTCCACCTCGAGCGGCGCCTGCGCTCCCTGCCGCACGTCGAACGGGTCTGACCCGCCGTTCGCCCGCGGGTGCGGGCTCGTTGACGGGCGTTCGCACGTGGCGGGGCCCGACGACGCCCGCGTGCGCGGCAGAATGACGCTGTGCCCGCGCCCGTGCTGCCCCCGTTCCCGCACCCGTCGGGTGCCCGCCCCCCGGCGATCCCGAAGCAGTTCGTGCCCCGGCACGTCGCCGTGGTCATGGACGGCAACGGCCGGTGGGCCAACGCACGCGGACTCAGCCGCGTCGAGGGTCACAAGGCGGGCGAGGCCTCGCTGCTCGACGTCGTGGCCGGCGCGATCGAGATCGGCGTCGAGTACGTCTCGGCGTACGCCTTCTCGACCGAGAACTGGAACCGGTCGCCGGAGGAGGTGCGCTTCCTCATGGGCTTCAACAAGGACGTGCTGCGCCGCCGCCGCGACGAGATGAACTCGTGGGGCGTGCGCGTGCGCTGGGCCGGGCGCCGTCCCCGGCTGTGGCGCTCGGTGATCGACGAGCTCGAGACCGCCGAACAGCTGACGAAGAACAACACGGTGTGCACGCTCACGATGTGCGTGAACTACGGCGGGCGCGCCGAGGTCGCCGACGCGGCGGCCGCGCTCGCGCGCGACGTCCAGGCGGGTCGCGTCAACCCCGACCGGATCTCCGAGAAGGTCTTCGCGCGGTACCTCGACGAGCCGGACCTGCCGGACGTGGACCTGTTCCTGCGGTCGTCGGGTGAGCAGCGCACGTCGAACTTCATGATCTGGCAGGCGGCCTACGCCGAGCTCGTGTTCCTCGAGGAGGCCTGGCCGGACGTCGACCGCCGTCACCTGTGGCGCGCGATCGAGGAGTACGCGCGCCGGGACCGTCGCTACGGCGGAGCGGTCGACACGCCCGTCTCCTGACGCCGTCCGGCTACGACGACGGGTGGACCCCGGCGGGACTCGCGCACGACGACGGGAGGACCCTGGTCCGCGCGGGAGGGTTCCGCCGTGGGACGCGCGTCACCTGGTCCACGCCCGACGCTGGAGGCATGAGCCAGACGGTGACCCACCCCCTCGTCGTGACCACCTCCCGGCACGACCCGCGACTGTCCGGTCGCGGCCTCGTCAAGCGGTACGGCTCGACGACCGCGCTCGCGGGCGTCGACATCGACCTGGGCGAGGAGGAGGCCCTGGCGATCATGGGCCCGTCCGGCTCGGGCAAGTCCACGCTGCTGCACGTGCTCGCGGGCGTCCTGGTGCCCGACGAGGGTGCAGTCACGCTCCGCGGACGACGCGTCGAGCGGCTCTCCGAGCGTGAGCGGTCGCTGCTGCGGCGCGGGCGCTACGGGTTCGTGTTCCAGCACGGGCAGCTGCTGTCCGAGCTGACGGCGCTCGAGAACGTGGCGATCGCCTCGATGCTCGACGGTGAGCCGCGTGCGCAGGCGCAGGAGCTCGCCGTCCAGTGGCTGGCGGCGCTCGGCGTGGCCGACGAGCGTGACCGGCGCCCGGGGGAGATGTCGGGTGGCCAGGCGCAGCGGGTCGCGGTCGCGCGGGCGCTGGTCACCCGCCCGGACGTGGTGTTCGCCGACGAGCCGACCGGCTCGCTGGACCAGGCGACCGGCCAGGACGTGATGCGGGTCCTCACCGAGTCGACGCGCGCCGTGGGCGCCTCGCTCGTCGTCGTGACGCACGACGCGAGCGTCGCCGCCTGGTGCGACCGCCGCGTCGACGTGCGTGACGGGCTGGTCGTCGCCCCTCAGCACGCGGTGCCAGCGGACGCGGTGCCGGCGGACGCGGTGCCGGCGGACGCGGTGCCGGCGTGAACGTGGTCGTCGGGCTCGCGCCGCGGCTCGCGCGCGCCTCGGGGCGCGACGGTCGCCTCACCACGACGCTCGCCGTCCTCGCGTTCGCGGTGACGAGCGCGCTGGCCACGAGCGTGCTCGCGGCGACGCTCGGGTTCGTCGAGCGCGCCCAGCACCCGGTCACGGGGTTCGAGGAGCGCCTGGGTGAGACGTACGTGCTGCTCGCCTGGGTGGCGACCGTCCTGCTCGTCGTGCCGCTGCTGACCCTGGGCGGCGCGGCCGCGCGGCTCGGGGTGGCGCGCCGCAACGAGCGGCTGGCGACCCTGCGGCTGCTCGGCGCGACGCCGCGCGAGGTGGTCGGCCTGACGCTCGTCGAGACGGCGACCCAGGGGCTCGCGGGTGCCGTGCTGGGGACCGTGCTCTACGGGGTGCTGCTGCCCGTGTGGGCGGCGATCCCGCTCCTGGGACGGACGTTCACGGTGGGCGAGCTGTGGGTCGGTCCCGGCGTGCTGGCGCTCGTGTGGCTCGTCGTCCCGCTGCTCGCGGCGGTGAGCGGGGCCGTCACGCTGCGGCAGGTCGTGGTCTCACCCCTGGGCGTGGCGCGACGCGTGCGCCCGCCGGCGCTGCGTGCGGTGCGCGTGGTCGTCGCCGTCGTCGCGTTCGCGTCATTCGTCGTCGTGTCGATGACCTTGCAGCTCTTCGCCGCCGCGGCGGTCGGGGTGCTGCTCGGCGCGCTCGCGCTGGCCTTCCTGGCCGTGAACGCGATCGGTCCGTGGCTCCTGGGTGTGGCCGGCCGGCGCCGACTGCGGCGCGCCCGCACCCCCGCCCAGCTGCTCGCCGCACGACGCCTGCTCGACGACCCGCGCGGGGTGTGGCGCGTCGTCGGCGGGCTCGCGCTCGCCTCGTTCGTCGCCGGTGCGCTCGCGGTGATCCCGGCACTGGCCGACGTGTCCGGGGACGACGCGGACACCCGCCTCCTGACGGGCGACATCGTGACCGGCGGGCTGCTCACCCTGCTCATCGCGTTCCTGCTGGCCGCGGCGTCGGCGGGGATCGCGCAGGCCGCCTCCGTCCTCGACCGCAGGCGCGAGCTCGCGCTCGCGCACCTCGCCGGGGCGCCCGCCGAGCTGTTCGACGACGTGCGGCGCCGCGAGGTCGTCGGCCCGGTGGTCGTGGCGTCCGTCGGATCGGCGGCCCTCGCGCTCGCGCTGCTCCTGCCGCTGCTCGGGTTCGCGGTGCTCACGGCTCCTCAGGGTCCGCTGCTGCTGGCCGCGAGCCTGGCCGTGGGCGTGCTGCTCGTGCTCGCGGCCACCGAGACGTCCCGCCCCCTGCTGCGGCGCGTGCTAGCCGAGACCGTGGTGCGCGTGGACTGACCCGCCGCGGCCGGGTTCAGGCGCGTCGCGCCCGCAGGACCGCGTCGTGGACCGTGACGGTCTCACCCTGGCCCGTCCGGGCCAGCCGTGGGACCGACGCCGCGACCTCGACCACCCAGGCCCCGTCGAGCGTGACGAGCTCGTCACGCACCTCGTCGGCGCCCGGGAACATGCCGGGGTCGTGCGGCCGGCCGACCGGCGCGGCGAGGTCCAGCGCGTCGTGCTGGACGATCAGGAGCGTCCCGCCGGGGGCCACGTGCCGGGCGGCGCGCGCGACGAAGCCTGCGCGCGCCTGCGGCGCGAGATGGATGAAGTGCGAGGTCACGAGGTCGAACTGCGCGTCGTCGTCCCAGGTCGCGACGTCCGCCTGGACCCAGCGCACCTCGACCCCCGCGTCGGCTGCCGCACGTGCGCCGCGCGCCAGCCCGGTCGCCGCGAAGTCCACGGCGGTGACCCGCCAGCCCTGCTCGGCCAGCCACACCGCGTCACGACCCTCACCTGCCCCCAGGTCGAGCGCAGTCCCGGGCGTGAGGTGCCCGGTGTGTGCCACGAGCGCCGCGTTCGGCTGCCCGCTCCACACCGCGGGCGCGGAACCGTACCGGTCCTCCCAGCCCGCCGCGTCCAGCGACCACGTCGACCGGTCGCGCACGTCGCCCGCGGTCTGCTCACGCCAGCGCGCGACGGCCTCGCGGGCGTCCAGCTCGACGAGCTCGGCGTTCAGCTGCGCCGCGACGCTCGCACCCTGCGCGGCGGACGTCAGGACGGTGGCCATGGGGTCGAAGGAGTTGCCGGCCACGCGCACCCCGGGGACGGCGGTCGCGCCCGCCTCGTCGGCCGGCACGGCGGTGGCGACGACGACGCCCGCGCGCTCGACGGGCTCGGCGACGAGGCCGAGCGGGCGCAGGTGCGCGTCGTTCGCCTCGAGGGTCGTGCGCACGACGACCGCGTCCGCCGGGATCGTCTCGCCGGCGTCGGTGCGCACGGCGGTCAGTGCGTCGTCCTGCACGACGAGCTCGGCGAGGCCGCCGAGGGCCACACGCACGCCACGAGCGGACAGGCGTGCCGCCTCGTCGGCCGGGAGCAGCGGGTCGCCGCGCAGGAGCGTGACGCGCGGGGTCCACTGCCGCCAGAGCAGCGCGGCGTACACGCCCAGGGGTCCGTCGCCGACGACCACGACAGGTCCGTCGCCGACCTCCCAGCCGTGGCAGTACGGGCAGTGCAGCACGTCGCGGCCCCAGCGTCGAGCCAGCCCCGGCACGTCCGGCAGGACGTCGCGCCCGCCGGTCGCGCTCACGACCGTGCGCGTCGTGAGGTGGCTGCCGTCGTCGAGCTCGATGTCGAACGCGCCGAGGTGACCGGTGACCGCCACGACGCGGCCGGTGCGCAGCTCGCCGCCGTAGCCCGCGACCTCGTCGCGGCCGTGCGCGAGCAGCGAGCGCGGCGGGATGCCGTCGCGGGTCAGGTAGCCGTGCGCGTGCGCGGCGACGGCGTTGCGCGGACGGGCGTCGTCGACGACGAGCACGCGGCGCCGGGCCCGGGACAGGACGAGAGCGGCCGCCAGCCCTGCCGCGCCGCCACCGGCCACGACGACGTCCCACGTGCCGTCCCAGGTGCCGTCCCCGTCGCCGCCGGGTGACGAGCTGGTGCCCGACCCCGACCCCGGCCACGCGGTGGGGTGCGGGGGTGCGTCGTCTCCGTGCTGGTGCTGCAGGTCGTGCCCGTGGTGCGGCTCGTGCTCGTCGTGACGCTCCATGCTGTGCTCCGTCCGTCCGCGTGCGGTGTCCTCGTGGGACCGTCTCCCACGGAGTCGCCGCGCGGCAAGGATCGTTGCCGAAGTGGCAAGGTGGGCGGATGGGGAGGTGAGCAGATGACTGACGACGTGCTGGCGGGTGTCGGGCCGCGGCTGCGCGCGCTGCGCCAACGGCGGGACCTCACGCTCGCGGCGCTCTCGAGCGCGACGGGCATCTCGGTGAGCACGCTGTCGCGGCTCGAGTCGGGGCAGCGGCGGCCGACGCTCGAGCTGCTGCTGCCGCTCGCGCGCGTGCACCAGGTGCCGCTCGACGAGCTCGTCGGCGCACCGCACACCGGGGACCCGCGCGTGCACGCCCAGCCCTTCGAGCACCGCGGTGCGACGTACGTGCCGCTGACGCGCCGACCCGGCGGGCTGCGTGCCTACAAGATGGTGCTCGCGCCGAGCGCGCCGCAACGCACGCTCGAGCAGCAGACGCACGAGGGCTACGAGTGGATGTACGTGCTGTCCGGCCGCGTCAGGCTCGTGCTCGGCGAGCACGACCTCGTGCTGGGCGAGGGGGAGGTCGCGGAGTTCGACACGCGCACGCCGCACGCGTTCGTGAACCCCGGCCCGGGGCCCACCGAGCTGCTCACGCTGTTCGGCCCGCAGGGCGAGCGCATGCACGTGCGGGCGCGACCCCGCGCGCGGGGCACGAAGGACTGAGTACCCGGTGCGTGTCGGAGGTGCGCTCTACGGTGGCCCGCATGGGACTCACGGTGGAGATGGTCACGTTCGACACGACCGACGCGGTGGCGCTGGCCACGTGGTGGGCACGGCAGCTCGGCGGCGAGGTCCGCGACGAGTCGGACGGCTGGTTCGTCGTCGCGGCCGACGTGCAGGGAGTGGCGCGCGTCGGCTTCCAGAAGGTCGAGGAGGCGACGCCGGGCAAGAACCGCGTGCACCTCGACCTGGCGGCGTCCGACGCGCCGGCGGAGGTGGCGCGCCTGGTCGCCGACGGCGCGTCGCTCGTCGACACGCACACCGAGGGCGGCTTCTCCTGGACGGTGCTCGCCGACCCGGACGGCAACCAGTTCTGCGTCTCGCAGCACTGACCTGCGCGCGCCCGCCGGGCGGCGGGGTGCGGGCCACGGACGAATGGATGCCAGGTCGACGGTGCACGACCGGTAGCCTGGGCGGGCTCCGTGGGACGTCGAGCACGACGCCCCACGGACTTCGCTCAGACCCCAGCCCGCAGCACCCAGCGGCGGGCCTCGAACACCTGGAGAGCATCGCCGTGGCACCCTCGCGTCTCGATTCCGTCGTCTCCCTCGCCAAGCGGCGAGGCTTCGTGTTCCCGAGCGGCGAGATCTACGGCGGTACCCGCTCCGCGTGGGACTACGGACCCCTCGGTGTCGAGCTGAAGGAGAACATCAAGCGCCAGTGGTGGCGCGCGATGGTCACGAGCCGCGACGACATCGTTGGCCTCGACTCCTCGGTGATCCTGCCGCGCCAGGTGTGGGTGGCCTCGGGCCACGTGGGCGTGTTCACCGACCCGCTCACCGAGTGCCTGAGCTGTCACAAGCGCTTCCGCGAGGACCAGCTGCTCGAGGAGTTCGAGGAGCGCAAGGGCCGCGCGCCCGAGGGCGGCCTCGCGGGCGTGCCGTGCCCGAGCTGCGGCACCAAGGGCGAGTGGACCGAGCCCCGTGACTTCAACATGATGCTCAAGACCTACCTCGGCCCGGTCGAGGACGAGTCCGGCCTGCACTACCTGCGGCCCGAGACCGCGCAGGGCATCTTCGTGAACTTCAAGAACGTCTACACCGCCGCGCGCATGAAGCCCCCGTTCGGCATCGGCCAGATCGGCAAGTCGTTCCGTAACGAGATCACGCCCGGCAACTTCATCTTCCGCACGCGCGAGTTCGAGCAGATGGAGATGGAGTTCTTCGTCGAGCCCGGCACCGACGAGACGTGGCACCAGTACTGGATCGACTACCGGACCGACTGGTACGTCGACCTCGGTATCGACCGCGACAACCTGCGGCTCTACGAGCACCCGGCGGAGAAGCTGTCGCACTACTCGAAGCGGACCGTCGACATCGAGTACCGGTTCGGCTTCCAGGGCAGCGAGTGGGGCGAGCTCGAGGGCATCGCGAACCGCACCGACTTCGACCTGTCCACGCACACCGAGCACTCGGGCCAGGACCTGTCGTTCTTCGACCAGGGCAAGAACGAGCGCTACGTGCCGTACGTCATCGAGCCCGCCGCGGGCCTGACGCGCAGCCTCATGGCGTTCCTCGTCGAGTCCTACACCGAGGACGAGGCGCCCAACACCAAGGGCGGCGTCGACACGCGCGTCGTGCTCAAGCTCGACCCGCGCCTCGCGCCCGTCAAGGCCGCGGTCCTGCCGCTGTCCCGCAACGAGCAGCTCTCGCCCAAGGCGCGCGACCTCGCGGCCGAGCTCCGCAAGAACTGGAACGTCGACTTCGACGACGCCGGCGCGATCGGTCGGCGCTACCGCCGGCAGGACGAGATCGGCACGCCGTTCTGCATCACGGTCGACTTCGAGACCCTCGACGACCAGGCCGTCACCATCCGGCACCGCGACGACATGAGCCAGGAGCGCGTCGCGCTCGACCAGGTCACGTCCTACCTCGCCCCGCGCCTGCTCGGCGCCTGACCACCGCAAGCTCAGGGCGGCGCCACCGGTGGCGCCGCCCTGAGCTGTACTCGGCAGCCCTGCCGTGAGTCACCCGACGTCACGGGACGGACAGGGCGAGCACGCGGAACGGGCGGGGGCGACTTCGCGAATTCGCACCCGCGGCCTGTAGCACCGCAGACCAATCTGCGGACACGCTCTTCGAAATGAGCCAGCGGCGCCTCGCAGACCGTGGCTCGACCGCGGCGCCCACGGGAGACCCGAGAGAACCAATGCGCCGCGTCCAGGCATGGGGACTGCAACAGCGCCTGCCCGCCCTGTCAGCGCGCCACGTAACTCAGGACCAGTTCTGTGTGGATGTCGGCACCGTTGTGACGGCTGTACGACATGTACCGATTTCGAAGCGGGTACGAAAGGAGCTCAGCGGCCTGAAAATAGGGATTCGCCAACTGCTCGAACAGCGATGCGGTCGGGATCGCTTCGCCATTCCACGTACTATTTGCAACGACGAGGACGAGACGCCCCTCACGCGGCAATACTCGCGCGAACGAGCTAAAGCACATCTCCATCGATGCCATGTAGTGGTCGAAATCGGTCGCGCGTTGTGTATTAGCCGCTCGAATCTGCTGGCTCCACTCAGCAACGAGCCCTGAGGGCGGCTCCCAGCCCTGGAGGCGAGGCGTACTCCGGGGAACTCTGGGGCGGCCGATATAGCCCGGCAGCAAATCGAGGCGAGCTGAGTAGTCTGCAACGAGTCCCATCCAGTACATTTCGAGGTTGTGTCGACGGTAGTAGTCGACCGCGTTGTGATACGGAGGAGACGTGATGATCGCATCTGCCGAGTCGATGATCGTGTGAACCTGCGTCGCGTCCCCGCGCAGGACCCTAGATGCGACGCCATCCCCACGTGCACTTGCCAGTTCAGAAACTCCTCGCATGAGGCGCGTCGCCGTCCGGTGAAAGTTCGCAAACGGGCTCACTACGCGCCCGCGCTCCTCCAGACGGCGCATGTGGCTCGTTACTTCGAGGCCGGACACGGGCACCGGGTCTGCGTTTGAAGAGTTCCTGATGGAAGCGCCGAATGCTACGTTGATCGCCCGCTTTACGTCGCTGCCGCACTCGAGATTGTGGATCTCTCGGCGTATGTGCGCGAGATCTACAATCACATATCGCCGGAACCAATGGTGAATATTCGGAATGGGCGGGACCCAGTCGGCGACATCGATGACTTCGTCTTCGAACTGATCAGTAGCGATGTCTTCGTGGGATGAGTAGTGCGTGACGGTGCGCTCGTATGGAGTGAGAGCGGCTCGAAGATCCGACAGGGCCTCGCGGACGGTCTCAGGATCGATCGGGGCCGACTTGGTGTATGAGATCTCTACAGCGACAGGGTCGATGTCGCTCCCTATTGCGCTTCTGTCAAGCGTCAGCGCTTCGCTCAGAAGAGTCCCGGATCCGCAGAACGGATCCAGGACGACCTCGCCGGGCTCCGTATAGCGCTCGACCAACGCACGCGCAACTGGCGGATGAAACTTAGCCGGGTACCTAAATATCTTGTGCAGCGAAGGAATAGTTGATTGTGCCTTGGCGTCCAGCAATTCAAGCTCGGTCAACATCGACCTTTCGGGTGTCAGTCTGGCGCGGAGTCTGGGGGTCATGCTCAGGACTAGGTGTGCGGTCGCGAAATGTGCCCAGCCTTCGAGGCGCCGTGTCTTCTCCTGTCATGACCTCTACCCTCCTTCGAATCTCGTCGAGGTCGCCCAGCAGGAGGATCTTGTTCTCATCGGTAATGTGGAGCAGTCCCCGGCTGGCACGCGCCAGGTCCCGCACGGCTTCGTCCACGTCTGATCCCGAGACCGACTCGAACTCCGGACTGAGCGCGATGGCGGCCGCGAGCATCTCGGCAGTCCTGGGCGTGTCGTGCAGGCGGTTCTGCAACTGATCGAGCGACCACATGACCGCGCCATACAGGTCTCGCCGAGAGTAATCGGTCGGCACGAGTAGAGCGTCGATTGCCGCTTTGACGTCGATCGGCGCATATTGGTTCTCGATGATGTTCTGGACCTGGCTTGCAGAGATGTGACGCGACTCTGCACTCTCCACGACCGTCGCGAGTTGGTCCGCCGTCCATGAACTGACTCGGAGCATGCGACTCCGAGTCGTCGTCTCGGAGCTCTCGTCGTCAATCCCTGGATACGTTGGCGCGACCACCAGGGCGCCCGTCGCGTGCGATGCGTCTGCGTGGCTCCGCAAACCGGCAAAGTCGAGTGCGTTCAGTGACGGCGTTCCCTGCGAGGATTTCGCTTCGAGCGTGAGCCGGTGTTGATCGACGCCGTAGACGTCGTACTTGGCGATACCGTCGGGTGTTCCCGCATTGCTAACGTGCTGAGCGGCGAAGCCCAGTGCGCGGAGCGCCGAGACGACGGATATCTCGAGAGCCTTGCTATCCGCGGATAGAGTGGCGTTTCGACGCAGACTCGCCGCAATAGCGGTCAGAGACTGAGACTCGTCCTGCGCGAGGCTGCGTAGGAGGAGGTCGCGGCGTGCCAACAGCTCTCTGACGGTTTCGTTGGGCACATCGGCTTCACGCATGTATGCCTCGAGCATCGTTTCCGCGGCGGCCACCACCTCAAGAAGCCGCCGGCCGCCCGGGCTTTCCGCATGCTCGATGACGAGAGGGTGATCCTCGTTCAGACGTAGTGTGGACGATTGGGCGTCCAGACGGACGAAAGGCTCGTTGTCGCCGCTGGCGGCGTAGAGGTATCTGTACTTGCGACGCGTGCTCGTGTTCTCGTACAGTCCCTCGACAATTGCCGGAATGAGTTCTCTGTCTACTGGATCTACGAGAACCCACTGCGTTTCGATTGAGTTCTCCACTCCGTGAGCCTCGAGCGCGAGCGCGTCCGCAAGTGGCTGCTCGAATATTCGGCGAGTGACATATTCGCGTTCGGTCTCGACGCGGTCTTTCTGCTTCGCCCGCTCGGCGAAGTCGAGTCTCTCGCTCGCGTCTCGGCATTGATTGAAGAGCTCGACTAGCAGAGCCCGCAATGCTGGCTTGAGCTCTGACTGCTCGAGATCGTCGCGTGCCGCGGTCACGTAGGCGTTAAGGTCATCCGCGTTGACGTCGGCGGCGAAGTGATACCACGTCGAGAATGAGAGCGGCCGGGCGCCGAAGAGCGGGTCTGTTTCGTTTATGAGCCGCCCGAGAACCCGGACGAAGAAGCCGTGGCTACGTCCAAGGTCCTCGCTCTTGCCTCCGTCTTTGTAGAGACTTTGCTCAGTCACAAAGGCTGTGCCCGTGATCCCCGAGGGGAATTTGCTCGACACGAGCAGTCCGTCGCGAATGGTCCAATCCTCGCCCTTCGCGTTCAGGTCGCGGAGGCGACGCTCCTCGATATCCTCGACCTGAAGTTCCACTCGCCGCTTGATCTGCGCGCGGGACGACCGTACTGGCGAAGAGTTGAGATATAGTTCGAAGTCCGTGGCACGAGGCATTGCTGTACTGAGGACCCAGCGTAGGCGCCGTGGTGTGGCGAGTGCAAAGGCGCGATCTCGCAGATCCTCGAGAACTACCATTGTCCAGCTTGCAACAGATTTGAGGTCGACTTCATTTACCTGGTCGACCTCTAGCACTCGTTTCGCCCTGTGGAAGCTGGGCAAGGACTTGAGTTCGTCGATTGCAATGGTGCGTATATCGAGCGTAAGCGGCGTAGTCTTGCCGGCGTCGTCCGTGCGAGTGGCGAGTTCGTCGAAATTGATCGACACGGCTTGGACTTGGCTCTGTCCCGCCGCCTTTGAGATGTAGGTCGCGCGGCGCGCGACTGCGTACGATGCGAGTTTGCCGATCCCGAACTTGCCGATCTGCTTGCGAGTGCGCGCGAGTTGAGCTTTGTGGCTAACTCCGATGTGCCATAGGTCGCTTAGTTGGTCGACAGTCATCCCGATTCCGTCGTCGTAGACGGCGATTATTGCGTCGCCGTCCACGTCCACGAGGACCGAGCAGACATCTGCTCCCGCGTCCCATCCATTGACCACGAGTTCCTCGACGGCCTTGACGGGCGACGCGTACAGTTGCTCACTGAGTAGGCGAACTACGTCGAAGCTAATCTGGACTTGCACGTTGCGCGCTGACGAGCCGCGCGTGGCGATGGCGTCTGCGAGTTGCTCCGCATCTGGCTTAGTCACGGGTCGATTGTGCCCTATCGAGCGGCTCCACAGCGCTCATCGGTATGCCGAGGTGCCGCCTGGCTGCGACGCAGGCAGGGGCGTGGTTTGCGATCTTGGCGGACCCGGACGTCCACTCCTGGCCCTGCGTGCGTAGCACTGTGTCACAGGTTCGGGCCCAAGGGCGTGGCAGTCGTGCGAACGAGCAGCGCTCAGTTCGGTTCAGTTGGCCGGACGCTTACGCCGTCGCGGTGGTCCCGTCGCGGTCCCGCAATCACCAGGTCTCGCCTAAGGCGCGCGACCTCGCGGCCGAGCTCCGCAAGAACTGGAACGTCGACTTCGACGACGCCGGCGCGATCGGTCGCCGCTACCGCCGGCAGGACGAGATCGGCACGCCGTTCTGCATCACGGTCGACTTCGAGACCCTCGACGACCAGGCCGTCACCATCCGGCACCGCGGCGACATGAGCCAGGAGCGCGTCGCGCTCGACCAGGTCACGTCCTACCTCGCCCCGCGCCTGCTCGGCGCTTGACCTCCCGGCCCGCGCGGCCGGCACCGACGACGACGCGGCCCGTCCCCGGTCCACCGGGAGACGGGCCGCGTCGCGTGCCCGTCGGCTCGCCCGGGAGCCGACGAGCACACGCCCTGGTCACCGACGTGGAGAGCCCTGCGCCGGCTCAGCCCAGCGCGGCGCGCACGTCCGCGAAGATCCCCGGTGTGGCGCCCGCCTGCTCGCACTCGTCCTCGCTCATGCCCTCGCAGCCGGGCACGAGCACGTCACCGTCGGGCGACACCCACACGTCCGTGCTCGTCGTGTCGAGCATCTCGGAGGCGTCCATCGCGACCAGCGCGAACAGGCGTCGACCGTCGCGAGCCACGGTCGGCAGCTCGACGACCGGTTCGCCCCGGCCCTGTGCCGACATCCTCCAGACGAAGACCCGCCACGCGCCGTCCTGCGGCGCGGTCCCGATCTCGACCAACGCGCGCATGCCCTGGAGGCTGACAGATGTGCGGCCCGACGAGGTCAGGTCGAGCTGACGCGGTTGCGTCTGTGGGAGCGTCGCGTCGAGGTAGAGCGTCGGCATCAGGACGTCGGCGCTCCAGTCGGGGAGCTCCAGCCACACCCGCCGACCGTCGACGTCCCCCAGGTCGAGGCGCACGCCCTCGACCCACGCGACAGCCGCCGTGATGCCCGGGCCGGCCTCCTGAGCGGACGGCTCGCCCGACGGCGGGGTCACACCGGCGCCGAGCGAGACGCCGTCGACGTCGACTCCGCGATCGGCGAGAGCGGCGACGAGTGCGGCGCCGCCGTCGGGCTGGGCCGCGAGGCAGTCCGCGTGCAGCGAGGTGCACTTCCCGGAGCCCTCGACGACCTCCTGCGCCTGCGCGCCGTCCTGCACGTAGAAGACGAGCGCGTCGCGGACGGTCGTGAGGTCTCGCATGGCGACCGCCGCGTCGAGCGTGATCGCGTAGACCCGCGCGCCGCTTCCCGTGGGGTCGACGAACGTCGGGACGTCGAGCGCGTGGACCCGCTCGCCGTCGTTCCCGACGACGCCGCGCGGCAGCCACAGCACGACCCGGCCGTTCGGCAGCCACCGGGGCACGGCACCGGCCAGGAGGCGGACGTCGTCGTTCATGTCCCAGCGCAACGACCCGGGGTAGTACTTCTGGGCGGGGAAGCGGTCGGCGGAGTCGTCGTCCGCCCAGGTGAACGCGCTGACACCGTCGAGGCCGGAGACGCGGACGCGCACCCCGTCCGTGGCGGGGACGTCGAACGCGTCGCGCGCGGTGCCGAGCTCGACCTCGGTCGCCGGTGCCAGCACGACGACGCCGGACTCGCCCTCGTCGGCCCACGAGCCCGTGATCCGCAGACCGGCGTCCCAGCCGTCGCCCGACGACCGCGCGAGCGAGGTGGTGGCGTGCACGCCCTCCGCCAGCTTGGTGGTCGCGGCGGTCTCGGCGGTCGGCGCCGACGTCACCGCGGCGACCGCAGCCGCGAGCCCGGGCACGTCGTCGATGGTCGGGCACTGCGGCGTGGGCAGGTCGGCGCACGGCGCCTGGACGACGCGACCGTCGGACCCGACGAAGACGACCCCCGACTCGCCGGACTGGATCGAGTCGGCCACGGCGGGGTCGCCGAGAGCGGCGGCGAGCAGCTGACCGTCGGGCGCGGCGAACGTCGGGAGCTCGACCGCGACGCTCGAGCCGCCGGACGCCTCGAACCCCGCGGTGCTCCACAGCAGGACGTGGGGGTCACGCATCGTCGTGGGGACGACCACGAGCTCGCTCCACTCGCCCGAGTCGAGCGGGGCGACGAGCCGCACGCCGTCCTCGACGGACGGCGTGCCCCAGGTCCAGACGCCACCGCCGTAGCCGTCGGACGTACCGCTCGCGGTCACGCGGCTGTAGTACGCGGCGCCCTGCTGCAGGCCGTCGACGACGGGTCCGACCCCGAGCACCAGCTCGTGGTCGTCCGTGCTCAGGCCGAGGTCGACCTGCCAGGTGGCCCCGTCGACGAGCGGGTCGATGCGGGGGTCGGGCGCGTGCTTGGCGCCCGGCCGGTTCGCGGCGAGGAGACCGTCGGCGACCTCGACGACCGCACCGTCGCCGAGCGGGCGGGCGACCTGCGTGGGCGGCTGGGCCGGGTCGGGCTCGGTGGTGCGGTCCGCGGCGAGCTGCGCGCCGACGACCGCGACCGCGGCCACCGCGAGCGCGCCGCCCGCGACGCGCGCAGCGGTGCGGCGCCGGACGTGCCGGTGGGCGGCGCCCAGCAGGTCGTCGGGGTCGAGGGACATGAGCGGCGTCGTGCGCTCGGCGCGGGCGGCGAGGTCGGGGTCGGGACGCAGGTCGGTGCTCATCGCGCATCCTCCTGGCTGGTCTCGGTGGTGAGGGCGGCGCGCAGCGTGGCCAGGCCACGCGACGCGGTGGACTTGACGGTGCCGAGGCTCACGCCGAGCTCGGCGGCGACCTCGGCCTCGGGCAGGCCGACCATGTGCCGCAGCACGACGATCCGGCGCTGCCTCGGGGTGAGCAGCGCGAGCGCCCGTACGAGCTGGTCGCGGTCCTCGGTGCGGGCGTGCTCGTCGGTGCCGACGTGCACGCGGTCGCGCTCGGGCATGTCCTCCGGAGCGGTCAGGACCTCCCGGCGTCGTCGTCGCCAGGTGTCGACGCGCAGGTTCGCCAGCACCCGTCGCGCGTAGGGGAGCGGGTCGTGCGTCCGCGACCAGGCGGCGTACGTGCGCACGAGCGCCTGCTGGGTGAGCTCTTCCGCGCGGTGTGCGTCACCGCACAGCAACCACGCGGTGCGCAGCAGGTCGCCGCCGTGCTGCGCGACGAAGGCGGCGAACTCGCGATCGATCTCGGCGCGCGTGCGCGCCTGACCTGGTCGGACGGAGACGACGGTGAGGGACTCGACGTGGGACGAGTCGTCCTCGTCGCGGGTCCCGGCTGTCATGGTGGTCACACCGTAGGAGACGTGCGAGCGGTCACGAAGGTTGAGTGGCCGGAGGTCACCCGTCCGACGATGGGAGAATGTCCGACGTGACCCTGACGAACGAGCGGAGCGACGAGCGCGCACCGACAGCTACGCCGGTGCTGCCCCCGCTGCGCATCGGGCCGCTGCAGATCGACACGCCCGTCGTGCTCGCCCCGATGGCGGGCGTCACCAATGCGGCGTTCCGCCGCCTGTGCCGCGAGTCGGGTGCGGGGCTCTACGTCGCGGAGATGGTCACGAGCCGCGCGCTCGTCGAGCGCGGCGAGGAGTCGCTGCGGATCATCTCGCACGAGCCCGACGAGAAGCCGCGCTCGGTGCAGCTGTACGGCGTGGACCCGGCGACGGTCGCCGCGGCGGTCCACATGATCGTCAGCGAGGACCGCGCGGACCACGTCGACCTGAACTTCGGCTGCCCGGTCGCCAAGGTCACGCGCCGCGGCGGCGGTGCGGTGCTGCCCTGGAAGCGGGACCTGTTCCGGGCGATCGTCACGCAGGCCGTGGCGGCCGCGGAGCCGTACGGCGTGCCCGTGACCGTCAAGATGCGCAAGGGCATCGACGAGGACCACCTGACGTACCTCGAGGCGGGGCTCGTCGCGCAGGAGGCGGGGGTCGCGGCCGTCGCTCTGCACGCCCGCACCGCGGCGGACTACTACTCGGGCACGGCGGACTGGGAGGCGATCGCGCGGCTCAAGGAGACCGTCACCGACATCCCGGTGCTCGGCAACGGCGACATCTGGTCGGCCGAGGACGCCCTGGCGATGGTCGAGCAGACCGGGTGCGACGGCGTGGTCGTCGGTCGCGGGTGCCAGGGGCGGCCGTGGCTGTTCGCGGACCTCGCCGCGGCGTTCGCGGGTTCCGACGAGCGGGTGCGGCCGGGGCTGCGGCACGTCGCGGCGACGGTGCGCCGTCACGCCGAGCTCATGGTCGAGCACTTCGACGACGAGTCGAAGGCGCTGCGCGAGATGCGCAAGCACATGGCCTGGTACTTCAAGGGCTACGTGGTGGGTGGTGAGCTGCGGTCCCGGTTCGGGCTCGTCTCGACGCTCACGGAGCTCGACGACCTGCTCGCCCTGCTCGACCTGGACCAGCCGTACCCGGGCGAGCCCGCCGAGGGCCAGCGCGGACGCGCCGGCGCACCGAAGCGGCCGATCCTTCCCTACGGCTGGCTCGACTCGCGCGAGCTCTCCGAGGAGTTCCGGCAGGACCTGCACGAGGCCGAGCTGAGCGTCTCGGGCGGCTGACCTGGCCTCTGGCCGACGTGCGTCACTCGACGCGCGCGACGCGCACCTGCGCGGCGAGGCGCTCGACCTCCGGCACGTGGGCCTGCGGCGCGCCGAGGCCCGCGCTCGCGACGGCCAGCGCCGCGGTCGCGGCGGCCTCCGCGAGGGCCTGACCCCGCGCGGCGCCTGCGAGGGTCGCGCGCAGCAGACCGGCGAGGAACGCGTCCCCGGCGCCCTCGGCGTCGAGGAGCGGGCCCGCCTCGATCGCGCCGACCTCCCACCACCCGTCGACGTCGCGGGCGATCGCGCCGCGCGAGCCGCGGGTCGCGACGGCGAGCGTCGCGCCCCCGGCGACGGCCGCGGACAGGTACGCACCGGGGTCGGTCAACCGCGCGGCGGACACGAGCAGCACGTCGGCGGCCGCGACGAAGGCGCGGGGGTAGTCGCCCACGCCGTCGTCGTCGTGGACGTCGCACCAGACCGGCACGCCCGCGGCCCGCGCGACGTCGAGCAGCGGGCGCGAGGAGTCCGCGAGGTCGAGGACGGCGGCACGCGCGCTGCGCACGAGCCCGAGCGTCTCGTCGTCCGGCGGGGGAGCGGCGGGCAGCTCGAGGTAGACCGAGAGGCGGTCGCCGTCGTCGGACACGAGGTTGACGTGGCGCTCGGTGCGACCGCCGAGCGCCGGCCGGGCCACGACGCGCAGCGTGTCGCCGTGGCGCCCGGCGCGCAGCGCGGCCAGGACGCGCGACGCGGGCTCGTCGTCGCCGGTCGTCGTGACGAGCGTCGTCGGGACGCCGATCGCAGCGAGCGTGACGGCCTTGCCCGCGGACGTGCCCCCGAGCCCGTCATGGTGGCTCGAGGCCAGGACCATGTGCGGCACCGGTTCCGGGAGCGTCGGCAGCCGGACGACGGTGTTCCAGGACGCGGGCCCGTTCACGACGACGTGAGTCACGTGACGCAACCTACGGGCCCGGACCCCTACTCTGGTAGCCCTGGCAGCAAGTTGCTGCAAGCCGTTGCAGCACCGTTGCGCACGGCTGACGACCTGGTGGTGACGATGACGCACCTCGTACGCCGCGCGGCCGCCGCGCTCGCGGGCCTCGCCCTGCTCACGCTCTCCGGCTGCGCCGGCGACCCGCCCGACCCTGCGACCCGGCCCGCGACTGACGGCAGCGGGCACGACGTCGGCGTGCAGCTCTTCAGCTGGACCTGGGACGCGATCGCGGACGAGTGCACCTCGACGCTCGGACCGGCGGGCTACGCGTGGGTGCTCACCTCACCCCCGCAGGAGCACGTGCTGGGCGAGCCGTGGTGGACCGCCTACCAGCCGGTGAGCTACGAGCTCGAGTCGCGGCTCGGGACGCGCGAGCAGCTCAGCGCGATGATCGCGACCTGCCACGAGGCGGGCGTGGACGTGCGTGTCGACGCGGTGGTCAACCACATGACCGGCCAGGACGCGCCCGGCACCGGGTGGGCGGGCTCGTCGTACGAGCACTACGCCTACCCGGGGCTGTGGGCTCCGGACGACTTCCACCACTGCGGCCTCACCGCGAACGACGACATCGCGGTCTACGTCGACCGCGCCCAGGTCCAGACGTGCGAGCTCCTGAACCTCGCCGACCTCGACACGGGCAACCCGCAGGTCCGCGAGCGGCTCACCGCCTACCTGCAGGACCTGCTGTCGCTCGGCGTCGACGGGTTCCGGATCGACGCCGCCAAGCACATCGCGGCCGACGACCTGGCGGCGATCCTCGCGCCGCTGCCGGACGACGTCGCGATCATGCAGGAGGTCATCCGCGGGTCCGCCGAGCCGATCACGCCCCAGGAGTACGTCCCCCTCGGGCAGGTCTACGAGTTCACCTACGGCAAGGAGCTCGCCGGGATGCTCGCGGGCTCGCCCGGGCTGGCGCTCGAGCTCGGGCAGGCCGCCGCGCGCTACGTGCCGTCGGACGACGCGATCGTCTTCGTCGAGAACCACGACACCGAGCGCAACGGCTCCACGCTCAGCTACCAGGACGGCCCGACCGACGCGCTCGCGAGCGTCCTCATGCTCGCCGGGGCGTACGGGACGCCGCAGGTCTACTCCGGCTACGCGTTCACGGACACCGACACCGGCCCGCGCCAGGACGCCGACGGCCGCGTGCTCGACGCGACCTGCGTCGCGGACCCGGCACCGACGACGCCCGTGACCGACGGCGACTGGGTGTGCCAGCACCGTTGGCCGCAGGTCGCGGGGATGGTCGGCTGGCGTGGTGTCGCGGGCGACGCCCCCGTGGTCGACACCTGGTCCCAGGGCGACGCGGTCGCTCTGGGTCGGGGTCGGCGTGCGTTCGTCGTCGTCAACGCCGGTGACGACGAGCTGGTCACGACGCTGAGCACGAGCCTGCCCGACGGGGGGTACTGCGACGTCCTGGCCGGCCAGGAGGACTGCCTCGCGACGGAGGTGTCCGACGGACGGCTGAACGTCACCGTCCCGCCGCGGTCGGCGCAGGCCTGGGACGTCGCGCACCGGTCGTGAGCGCACGCCGTCCGCACCGCCACGGCGTCAGGAGCCTCGTGGCGGTGCGGACGGCGTGGATGTCAGGGGCGCACCCAGACCGTCGTGTCGGCGCCGACGAGCAGCGCGCCCGCGTCGTCCGTGGCGAGCGGGCCGGACGCGAGCAGCACCCGCGTGCCCGCGGCGAGCACGACCGGCCCGTCGCCGAGGTTGGCGACCACGCGCACGTCGCGGTTGACGAAGTCGAGGACGTCGGCACCCGACGGCAGCCACGTGAGACCACCCGAGCCGAGGGACTCCGCGCGGCGCACGCGCAGCGCGGTGCGGTAGGTCTCGTAGGTCGAGCCGGGCACTCCGCGCTGGACGTCGGCCGCGTAGCGCGCGAACGACTGCGGCTGCGGCAGCCAGGTCTCGCCCGTGGGGGAGAACCCGAACCCGGGCTCGGCGGCCGCCCACGGGAGCGGGACGCGGCAGCCGTCGCGCCCGAGCTCGGCGCCCAGGGTCCGGAAGAACGCGGGGTCCTGACGCACGTCGTCGGGCAGCGTGGTGTGGTCGGGCAGGCCGAGCTCCTCACCCTGGTACAGGTACGCCGAGCCGGGCAGGCCGAGCATGAGCAGGCTCGCGCACCGTGCGCGGCGCAGGCCGAGCTCCTCGTCGGGCTGCTCGTCGTCGGCGCCGATCCCGTTGGGCCGCGAGCCGGGCGTCGCGAGCCCGAGCCGGGACGCGTGCCGCACGACGTCGTGGTTCGACAGCACCCACGTGGTCGGCGCTCCGACGGAGTCGGAGGCCGTGTAGGAGGCGGTGATCACGTCCCGCAGGGACGGCGCGTGCCACAGCGTGGCGAGGAAGGCGAAGTTGAAGGCCTGGTGCATCTCGTCGGGCCGCACGTACCGCGCCAGGCGCGACAGGGGCTCGACCCAGGCCTCGGCGACCAGCGCGCGGTCGCCGTCGTACTCGGCCAGGACGCGGTGCCACGCGCGGTAGATCTCGTGGACGCCCTCCTGGTCGAACATCGGGCCCTGGTTGCCGGAGCCCGTGACCTCGTCCACGCGGCCCCCCGCGCTCGGCGCGTGGTCGTGCAGCGCGTGCTCGGCGGCCTCGAACGCGGCCTCGGAGCCCTCGATCATCGAGACGTGACCGTCCCAGTCGGGCAGGCCCTCGGCCTTGACCATGCCGTGGGCCACGTCGATGCGGAAGCCGTCGACGCCACGGTCGAGCCAGAACCGCAGCACGTCCTCGAACTCGGCGCGCACCTGCGGGTGCTCCCAGTCGAGATCGGGCTGACGCGAGTCGAACAGGTGCAGGTACCACTGCCCGTCGGGCACGCGAGTCCAGGCCGGGCCGCCGAAGATCGACTGCCAGTTGTTCGGCGGCTGCTCGCCGTTCTCCCCGCGGCCCTCGCGGAACAGGTAGCGCTCGCGCGCGGCCGAGCCGGGGCCGTCGGCCAGTGCCTCGACGAACCAGGCGTGCTCGTCGGAGGTGTGGTTCGGCACCAGGTCGACGATCACGCGCAGCCCGAGCCCGTGCGCCCGGGCGAGCAGCGCGTCGAAGTCGGCGAGCGTGCCGAACAGCGGGTCCACGTCGCGGTAGTCGGCGACGTCGTAGCCCGCGTCGGCCTGCGGCGAGCGGTAGAACGGCGACAGCCAGACCGCGTCCACGCCGAGCTCGGCGAGGTGCTCGAGGCGCGAGGTGATCCCGGGCAGGTCGCCGATGCCGTCGCCCGACCCGTCGGCGAACGAGCGCGGGTAGACCTGGTAGATCACCGCGTGGCGCCACCACTCGCCGTCGAGCGCCCCGGGCGCGTGCACGACGGTGGCCTGGTCGGTCAGGGGGTGGGCGTCGAGAGTCGTCACGAGTGCTGAGTCGCTTCCTTGAGGGGTTCCGCTCGCGCGGACGGGCGTGCCCGCTCGCCCGAGGCGTCGGCGAGGCAGGGGGATGGCGCAGTGGGGTGGCGCAGGACGCGCCGGGAGGGCCGGGTCAGACGACCGTCGGCACCGGCTGGTTGAGCGGCACGACGACAGGCGCGGCACCGGTCGAGCCGCGCACGATGAGCTCGGGGTGGAACTTGAGCTCCATGCGCGAGGCCGGGGTGCCGTTGATCTCCGCGACGAGGGCGGAGACCGCGGCGTGCCCCATGGCCAGCACGGGCTGGCGCACGGTGGTCAGCGGGGGATCGGTGAAGGCGATCAGCGGAGAGTCGTCGAAGCCGACGACGGACAGGTCGTCCGGCACCTCGAGCCCGCGCGAGCGGGCGGCGCGGATCGCGCCGAGCGCCATGAGGTCCGATCCGCACACGATCGCGGTGTGACCCGACGCGATGAGCTCGAGCGCCGCCGCCTGACCGCCCTCGACCGTGAACAGCGTCGAGACGATGTGCGGTGCGGCGTCCTCGATCCCGAGGTGGCGCTGCAGGTTGTGGGCGAACGCGACCTTCTTGCGCTGCGCCGGGACGAACCGGTCGGGCCCGATCGCGAGGCCGATGGACCGGTGACCGAGCGAGACCAGGTGGCGGAACGCGAGCTCGAGCGCGGCCTCGTCGTCGGTCGAGACGAACGGCGCGTCGACGCCTTCGGCGAAACCGTTGACGAGCGCGATCGGCATGCCGCGGCTGCGCAGCCGGTGGTAGCGCTCCTTGCTGGCGGACGTGTCCGCGTGCAGGCCGGAGACGAACACGATGCCGGCGACGCCGTGCTCGAGGAGCATCTCGACGTACTGGTCCTCGGTGGTGCCGCCGGGGGACTGGGTGCACAGCAGCGGCGTGTACCCGCGCTCGGTGAGCATCGACTCGATCACCTGCGCGAACGCGGGGAAGACCGGGTTGGCGAGCTCGGGCACGACGAGGCCGACGAGGCCGGCCGAGCGCGTGCGCAGCTTCTCCGGGCGCTCGTACCCGAGGACGTCCAGCGCGGCGAGCACCGCCTGCCGTGCCTGAGCGGACACGCCGTGCTTGCCGTTCAGCACGCGCGACACGGTGGCCGTGCTGACGCCGGCCTGCTCCGCGAGATCCGTCAGACGGGTACGCACGGGGGGCAGCGTAGGGGACACCGGACCTCCTCGTCCTCGGCCGTTCGTGTGTCGAGCGGCCTCGGGCGCCCCTGGGGCGCCCTCTGCAACTGTTGCCTGAAAGTTACCGTAACGACTTGCAGCCACGGTTGCAACGACGTTAGCGTCGGCTCATCAGGCCAGAGTCGGTGGGGTGCGGCGCATCGTCCGGTCTCTGGGCAACGCCACCACGACACCAGGAGATAACGACGATGCGACGGAGCATCCCGGCCTTCGCGGCCGTACTCGGACTCGCCTTGACCCTCACCGCGTGCGGCAGCGACTCGGACGGCGGCACCGCCGAGACCACCGCTCCCGCCGGCGGCGAGGAGACCACCGCTCCCGCGCTGACCGGGACGCTGACGATGTGGGTCGACGAGACCCGCATCGACGTGATGAAGCCGATCGTCGAGCAGTTCCAGACCGAGACCGGCGTCAAGGTCGACCTCGTGCAGAAGGTGTCCGGCGACATCCGTACCGACTTCGTCTCGCAGGTCCCGACCGGCGAGGGCCCGGATGTCATCATCGGCGCGCACGACTGGACCGGTGAGTTCGTCAACAACGGCGTCGTCGCCCCCATCCAGCTCGGCGACAAGGCCGAAGAGTTCTCGACGTCGGCCGTGCAGGCCTTCACGTACGACGGCCAGATCTACGGCGCCCCGTACGCGATCGAGAACATCGCGCTCGTCCGGAACAACGCGATCCTGCCCGAGACCAAGGCGACGACGTTCGACGAGCTGGTCGCCGAGGGCAAGGCCGCCGGCAAGACCTACTCCGTGCTGATCCAGCAGGGTGACCAGGGCGACGCGTACCACCTGTACCCGCTGCAGACCTCGTTCGACGCCCCGATCTTCACGCAGGACGCCGACGGCTCGTACACGAGCGAGCTCGGCCTCGGCGGCGAGAACGGCGACAAGTTCGCGACCTACCTGCAGAAGCTCGGCCAGGAGAAGGTCCTCGACCCCGCCCTCGGTGGCGACCAGGTCAAGGAGGCCTTCCTCGCGGGTGAGTCGCCGTACATCGTGACCGGTCCCTGGTACACGACCGAGTTCACGAACGCCGGTCTCGACATCTCCGTCCTGCCGGTCCCGAGCGCGGGTGGCTCCGAGGCCAAGCCGTTCGTCGGCGTGCAGGGTGCCTTCATCTCGGCGAAGTCGAAGAACCCGGTCCTCGCGAACGAGTTCGTGACCAACTTCCTCACGACCGAGGCCGTCCAGACCGAGCTGTACAAGGCCGGCGGTCGACTGCCGGCGCTCAAGACCGCTGCGGCCAAGGTCGACGACCCGGTGCTCGCCGGCTTCAACGAGGCCGGCGCGACCGGCGCCCCCATGCCGTCCATCCCGGAGATGGGTGCCATGTGGCAGTTCTGGGGCACGACCCAGGTGCAGATCATCGGCGGTCAGGCGACCGACCCGGCCGGTGCCTGGAACACGATGGTGACCAACATGCAGGGCGCCATCGACTCCGCGTCCTGATGACAGCGGCCGCCCGTACCGCCGTCCACGGCGGTGCGGGCGGCCGTTCACGCCCCTGCCCACAGCGGGGGCGCCCCCCACACTGCTCGTGGTCGCCGCCTGCCTGAGCGCAGGGTCGCGCGCCGGAGCAGACTGCACACATCGGCGTCCGACGGCGGGCGCCGCCGCGGAGGACACCCATGTCGCAGCAGACGATCGTGCCCGACAGCGAGCACGCACCCCCCGACTCCCCACCCGGCGACGCGCGGCCCACGCGCGGCGACTCGTCGCCCGCCCGCAACTTCGGCAAGGGCTTCCTGGTCAAGCTCGCGATCGTGGCCCTCATCGACGCGGTCGGCCTGTACGGCATCCTCACGGCGATCGCCGTCGAGCAGTGGGCCATCATGGCCTTTCTCGCGCTCGCGCTCGTCGCCGTCAACTGGATCTACTTCTCGCGGCGGACGCTGCCGGCCAAGTACCTGCTGCCGGGGCTCCTCTTCCTGCTCGTCTACGTCGTGTTCACCGCGGCCTACACGGGCTACGTCGCCTTCACCAACTACGGCGACGGCCACAACTCCACCAAGCAGGACGCGGTCGCCGCGATCCTCGCGCAGAACGAGCAGCGGGTGGAGGGCTCGGCCGCCTTCCCGCTGACCGTCCTGAGCCGCGACGACCAGCTGGCCTTCGCGATCGTGCGCGACGGCGAGGCGCTCGTCGGGACGGCCGAGGACCCGCTCGCCCCCGCGCAGGGCGCGAAGGTCGAGGCCGACCGGGTCACCGAGGTCCCCGACTGGCAGGTCCTGGGCTTCGCGGAGATCGCCCAGCGTCAGCAGGAGATCGTCGGGCTGCGCGTCCCCGCGTCCGACGACCCCGCGGACGGGTCGCTGCGCACGCAGGACGCCTCGACCGGGTACCTCTACGAGTCGGTCATGGCGTACGACGAAGACGCCGACACCATGACGAACACGCAGACGGGCGTCGTCTACTCACCGAACGAGCACGGTCAGTTCCAGGCGGAGGACGGCTCGACGATCTCGCCCGGGTGGCGCGTCACGGTCGGCTTCGAGAACTTCACGCGCGCGTTCAGCGACGACCGGCTGCGCGGCCCGTTCATCGAGATCTTCCTGTGGAACTTCGCGTTCGCGCTGTTCTCGGTGCTCTCGACGTTCGTGCTCGGCCTGTTCCTCGCGGTCGTGTTCAACGACCCGCGCGTGCGTGGCCGCAAGCTGCTGCGCGCGCTGCTGATCCTGCCTTACGCGGTGCCGGCGTTCCTGTCCGCGCTGGTGTGGAAGGGCATGCTCAACACGCGCAGCGGCTTCCTCAACCAGGTGATCCTCGGCGGCGCCGACATCGGCTGGCTGTCCGACCCGTGGCTCGCCAAGCTCTCGGTGCTCGGCGTCAACCTGTGGCTCGGCTTCCCGTACATGTTCATCGTCTGCACGGGTGCCCTGCAGTCGATCCCGTCCGACGTCTACGAGTCGGCGCGCATGGACGGGGCCAAGCCGTGGCGGCTCATGCGCTCGATCACGCTGCCGCTGCTCATGGTCTCGGTCGCGCCGCTTCTGGTGGCCTCGTTCGCGTTCAACTTCAACAACTTCTCGTTGATCTACATGCTCACGGGCGGTGGCCCCAACTTCGTGGGCACGCCGGTCGTGATCGGGCACACGGACATCCTGATCTCGATGGTCTACTCCATCGCCTTCGAGAGCGGGCTCAAGCAGTACGGCTTCGCGAGCGCGTTGTCGATCCTGATCTTCCTGCTGGTCGGTGCGATCTCCTGGTGGGGCTTCCGCCGTACGCGTCGTCTCGAGGAGCTGTGATGACCACCCAGACCGCACGGGCCACGTCGACCAAGGCCGCCGGCACCGGGCTGCGCCCCAGCGGGACCCGGGGACGTCGCTGGTGGCGCGAGGTGTCGTGGCGCTACCTCGTCGCCGTCGTGATGATCGTCGTGTGCGTGACGCCGCTGCTGTACGTCATCTCGGCGTCGCTCAACCCGGGCGGCACGCTCGTCGGCTCGAACGACCTGTTCCGGACCGTCTCGGGGGAGAACTTCGCCGAGCTCGAGGCCCGCGGGTTCTGGGGCTGGCTCGGCAACTCCCTGGTCGTGTGCACCGTCACGGCGATCGGCACCGTGCTCATGGGCGCCGCGGCCGCGTACGCGTTCTCGCGGTTCCGGTTCAAGGGCCGTGAGCAGGGGCTGACGGGCCTGCTCCTCGCGCAGATGTTCCCCCAGACGCTCGCGTTCGTCGCGATCTTCCTGCTGCTCCTCACGCTCAAGGACGTGTTCCCGGCCCTGGGCCTGGACAGCCTCCTGGGCCTGATCTGCGTGTACCTGGGCGGCGCGCTCGGCGTGAACACGTTCCTCATGTACGGGTTCTTCAACTCGATCCCGCGTGAGCTCGACGAGGCGGCCAAGATGGACGGCGCCACCCACACGCAGATCTACTGGACGATCATCCTGCGCCTGGTCACGCCGATCCTCGCGGTCGTCGGGCTGCTGTCGTTCATCTCGTCCTTCGGTGACTTCCTCATCGCCAAGGTCGTGCTGCAGCGGTCCGAGAACTGGACGGTGGCCGTCGGGCTCTACTCGCTCGCCGCCGACGAGCGCACCGCACCGTGGGGCGTGTTCGCGGCGGGCGCCGTGATCGCGGCCGTGCCGGTGGTGCTGCTCTTCCTGTTCCTGCAGAAGTACATCGTCGGCGGCCTGACGGCGGGCTCGGTCAAGGGATGACTGATCGGCCCGTGGCGCACGGGCCCGTGGTGCTGCTCGACGCGCCGCACCACGACGGCGCCGAGCTCTACGTCGACCGCGCGACCCCGCGGCTCGGGGACGTCGTACCCGTCCGGGTGCGCGTCCCCGCGTCGCGCGGCGAGCGTGGCGTGCACGTGCGCGTCGTCCGCGACGGCGAGCCACGGTTCGTGCCCGCACGCCTCGAGCGGGCGGACGCGCACGAGCGCTGGTACGTCGCGGACGTCGTGGTGCACAACCCGGTGACCCAGTACCGCTTCCTGCTCGACGAGCCGGACGGCTACCGCTGGCTCGACGGCCGGGGCCTGCACGCGCGGGACGTCACGGACGCGTCGGACTTCCGGCTCACGGTGCACGCACCGGCGCCGCGCTGGCTCGACGACGCCGTGGTCTACCAGGTGTTCCCGGACCGGTTCGCCCGCTCGTCGGGCCACGACGGACCGCCGGCCGGCCCGCTGCCGGACTGGGCTCTCCCCGCGGACTGGTCCGACGAGCCGATCGGGTCCGGCCCGGGCGTCGCGCAGCAGCTGTTCGGCGGCGACCTGCCCGGCATCGAGTCGCGGCTGGACCACCTGCAGCGCCTCGGGGTCGACACCCTGTACCTGACGCCGGTGTTCCCCGCGCGGTCCAACCATCGCTACGACGCCACGAGCTTCGCGCACGTCGACCCGCTGCTGGGCGGCGACGCGGCGCTGGCCTCGTTGTCCGGCGCGCTGCACGCGCGCGGGATGCGCGTCGTCGGGGACCTCACCACGAACCACACCGGAGCGGGGCACGAGTGGTTCACGCGGGCACGCGCGGACCGCACGAGCCCCGAGGCGGCGTTCTACTACTGGACCGACGAGCACCCCGGCTACGTCGGGTGGCTCGAGCACGCGTCCCTGCCCAAGCTCAACTACTCCGCGGCCGGGCTCGCCGAGCGCATGATCACCGGCGAGGGCTCCGTCACCGCGCGCTGGCTGCGTCCGCCGTTCGACCTGGACGGCTGGCGGATCGACGTGGCCAACATGACCGGGCGCTACCGCGACGACGACCACACGCACATGGTCGCGCGCGCCCTGCGCGCGACCATGTCGGACCTCAACCCCGACGCCGTGCTGGTCTCGGAGCACTTCCACGACGCCGCGGACGACCTGGCCGTCGGCGGCTGGCACGTCAACATGAACTACTCGGCGTTCACGCGTCCGCTGTGGACCTGGCTCGTGGCGCCCGGGTCGACGCTGCCGTTCATGGGCATGCCGGTGTCGGTCCCGCGGGCCGGGGGAGCGGCGATGGTCGCGACCATGCGTGACTTCGACTCGACCGTCCCGTGGTCGGTGACGCGGCACCAGTGGAACCTGCTCGGGTCGCACGACACGGCGCGGATCCGCACGGTCACCGGCTCGCGCGAGCGCGTCGAGGTCGCCGCGGGCTTCCTGCTCACGTACCCGGGCACGCCCGTCATCTGGGCGGGCGACGAGGGTGGCCTCACCGGCACCAACGGCGAGCACGGCCGCGTGCCGATGCCGTGGGCGCGGATCGACGGCGAGCCCGGTGCGAGTGGCGCGGCGTGGGACGCAGCGACGTTCGACGTGTACCGCTCGCTCATCGCGCTGCGGCGCTCCTGCCGGGCGCTGCGCGAAGGGGGTCTGCGCTGGGCGTTCGTGGACCGCGACGCGGTGGGCTACCTGCGGGAGACGCACGACGAGCGCGTGCTCGTCGTCCTGGCGCGCGACGCGTGGGACGGCGTGCGACTGCCGCTGCCGGCGCACGACGCCGAGAACCTCTACGGCGGGGCGCGCCTGGACGTGACCGCAGAGGCGGTCGTCGTGCCGGCGGCGCACGGGCCGTCTGTGCAGGTCTGGCGGCTGGGCTGAGCCGCAACGGGCGTGCGGGTGCGTAGGCTTGGCGCGATGACCATGCTCGAGCACCTCGACGTCGACGGCTACGTCGACGTCGACCGCGAGCGCTGGGTCCCCGAGTCGGCGAAGTCCAAAGGGCGCACGCCGTTCGAGCGCGACCGGGCGCGTCTCGTGCACTCCTCCGCGCTGCGTCGGCTCGGCGCCAAGACGCAGGTGCTCGGCCCCTCGTCGGACGACTTCGTACGGACGCGCCTGACGCACACGCTCGAGGTCGCGCAGGTCGGCCGCGAGATCGGCAAGGCGCTCGGCTGCGACCCGGACGTCGTCGACACCGCGTGCCTCGCGCACGACCTGGGGCACCCCCCGTTCGGCCACAACGGCGAGCGCGCCCTGGCGGCGCTCGCGCGCGACGTCGGCGGGTTCGAGGGCAACGCGCAGACGTTGCGTCTGCTCACGCGTCTCGAGCCGAAGGTCGTGGCCGACGACGGGCGCTCGGTCGGGCTGAACCTCACGCGCGCGTCGCTCGACGCGTCGGTCAAGTACCCGTGGCGGTACCTGCAGGGGCCGGTGAGCGCGGCGAGCGGCCGGCCGACGCACAAGTTCGGCGTCTACGAGGACGACCTGCCCGTGTTCGAGTGGCTGCGCCGCGACGCGCCGCCCGGGCGCAAGTGCCTCGAGGCGCAGGTCATGGACCTCGCGGACGACATCTCGTACTCGGTGCACGACGTCGAGGACGCGATCGTCGGCGGGCGCCTCGACCTCGCGGTGCTGTCGCAGCCCGACGAGCGCGCGCGCGTCGTGGAGGCCGTGCAGACCTGGTACGGCGACGCGGTCGACGAGGCGGGGCTGCTCGCCGCGATGGACCGGCTGATCCACGCGCGCCTGTGGGCGCCGGGCTTCGACGGGTCACGCGGCGCGCTGGCGATGCTCAAGGATGCGACGAGCCAGCTCATCGGGCGGTTCGCGAAGGCGTCGCAGAAGGCCACCCGCAAGCAGTACGGGGACGGGCTGCTCACGCGGTACGCCGCCGACCTCGTCGTGCCGCTGACCACGCAGGCCGAGATCCTCGTGCTCAAGGGCCTCGCCGTCGCGTACGTCATGGCGCCGCGCGAGCTCGAGCCGCTCTACCACCGGCAGCGCGAGGTGCTCACCGACCTCGTGCGGATCATGGCGGACCGTGCGCCGCTCGCGCTCGAGCCGCCGTTCGCCGCGGACTGGGCGCAGGCGGCCGACGACGCGGCGCGGCTGCGGGTCGTGATCGACCAGGTCGCCTCGCTCACGGACGTCTCCGCGGCCGAGGCCCACGCCCGCCTCGTCCGCCCGCCACGCCACTGACCCCGCGTCACTGACCCCCGCGTCACTGACCCCCGCCGACCCAGCGTCTGCTCAGGCGTCGCTGCGCTGTGGCCGGAGTGATCGCTGGGTCGTCGTGCGCCCATCGATCGAGGCAGCGGGTGCTCCGGGCATTCGGGTGCGTGCCCGGAGCACCCGCTGGGTCGGGGGAGAGCGGTGTCCTGATGAGGGAGATTGCGCCGGATTCGGGCGGAATCGTTGACGCGTTTCACCCGGTCTGGCTAGCGTCTGTGGCGAGGGATTTGTGAATATCCCTTACTAAATACCGCACTTCCCATCGCACCGGGAGGCAAGGATGCAGCACCACGCAGGACACTCCGGCGACGCAGCCGGCACAGCACGCACGCTCCACCGACGACGACGCAGCGCGGTGGTCGCGCTCGCCGCCGCGGCGGCGCTCGTCGCGACCGGACTGGTCGCCGCACTGCCGGCCACGGCGGCCGGGACGTTCACCGCGACCTTCACGTCGGCGGGTGACTGGGGGACCGGTCACCAGGCGTCCGTGCAGGTCACCAACGGCACGACGAGCACGGCGTCGAGCTGGACGCTCGAGTTCGACCTGCCCGCCGGAACCGCGATCACGAGCGCGTGGGATGCGGACGTGACCCGCACCGGCAACCACTACAAGATCACCTCCAAGAGCTGGGCCGGCCCCTTCGCCCCGGGCGCCTCCCAGAGCTGGGGGTACGTCGGCAGCGGCCCGTTCGCGCAGCCCACCGGCTGCACGGTCAACGGTGCCACCTGCACCGGCGGGACCGTCCCGACGAACCCGACGACGAACCCCACGACGAACCCGACCACCAACCCCACGACGAACCCGACCACCAACCCCACGACGAACCCGACCGCGAACCCAGGCGGCCGCAAGCTCGTCGGGTACTTCGCGGAGTGGGGGGTCTACGGGCGCAACTACCACGTCAACAACATCAAGACGTCGGGCAGCGCGTCGAAGCTGACGCACATCCTGTACGCGTTCGGGAACACGACGGGCGGTCAGTGCTCGATCGGTGACTCGTACGCCGCGTACGACAAGGCGTACACGGCCGACCAGAGCGTCGACGGCGTCGCGGACACCTGGGACCAGCCGCTGCGCGGCAACTTCAACCAGCTCCGCAAGCTCAAGGCCGCGAACCCGAACCTCAAGGTCATCTGGTCGTTCGGCGGCTGGACCTGGTCGAGCGGGTTCACCGCGGCGGCGGCGAACCCGACGGCGTTCGCGAGCTCGTGCTACTCGCTGCTCAACGACCCTCGCTGGGCGGGCCTGTTCGACGGCATCGACATCGACTGGGAGTACCCGAACGCGTGCGGCCTGAGCTGCGACTCGAGCGGTCCGCAGGCGTTCGACCGGGTCATCACGGCGCTGCGGAACAAGTTCGGCTCGAGCTTCCTCATCACGGCCGCGATCACGGCGGACGGCAGCAGCGGCGGCAAGATCGACGCGACCGACTACGCGACCGCGGCGACCAAGCTGAGCTGGATCATGCCGATGACGTACGACTACTTCGGCGCGTTCAACCCGCAGGGACCGACGGCGCCGCACTCGCCGCTCACGTCCTACCCGGGGATCCCGCAGGCCGGTTTCAACTCCGAGGACGCGGTGAACAAGCTCATCGCCAAGGGGATCCCGGCGAGCAAGATCCTGCTGGGCGTCGGGTTCTACGGCCGCGGCTGGACGGGCGTCACGCAGAGCGCACCCGGCGGCTCCGCGACCGGCGCCGCGCCCGGCACGTACGAGGCGGGGATCGAGGACTACAAGGTCCTGAAGAACCGCTGCCCGGCCACCGGGACGGTCGGCGGGACCGCGTATGCCAAGTGCGGCAACGAGTGGTGGAGCTACGACACCCCGGCGACGATCGCCACCAAGACCGCCTGGGCCAAGAGCAAGGGCCTCGGCGGGGCGTTCTTCTGGGAGCTGTCGGGTGACACGAGCAACGGCGAGCTGATCTCGGCGCTCAAGTCGGGCATCAGCTGATCGGACGGCGCAGCGAGGGGGTCGGCGCCCGTGGGCGTCGGCCCCCTCGTCGTCCGGTCGTCGGCCCGCTTGCCCGCCGTCGCGAGGTCGGGTCGCCGCCTCACCTGCCCGGGCGTCGGGACGACGACCTGGACGACCTAGACTCCAGGCGTGGCGGGACGCATCCGACGGGAGGACGTGGAGGCGGTCCGCGAGCGTGTGCGGATCGAGGAGGTCGTCGGCGCGCACGTCCAGCTCAAGACGGCGGGCGTCGGCTCGCTCAAGGGCCTGTGCCCGTTCCACGACGAGCGGTCGCCGTCCTTCCACGTGCGGCCCCAGGTGGGGCGCTACCACTGCTTCGGGTGCGGCGAGGGCGGCGACGTCATCGACTTCGTCACCAAGGTCGACGGCCTGGGCTTCGCGGAGGCCGTCGAGTACCTCGCTGGGCGCGTGGGCGTGCAGCTCCGGTACGAGGAGGGCGGCCCGACGAGGCCTGCCGAGGAGCCGGGACGCCGCCGTCGTCTGATCGAGGCGCACAAGGTCGCCGAGGAGTTCTACCGCGAGCAGCTCGCGACCCCGGGCGGCGCGGCCGGTCGGCAGTTCCTCGCGGAGCGCGGCTTCGACCGGACCGCCGCCGAGCAGTTCGGCGTCGGGTTCGCGCCGACCGGGTGGGACGCGCTGCTCAAGCACCTGCGTGGCCGGGGGTTCACCGAGCCCGAGCTGATCGCGTCGGGACTCGTGAGCCAGGGCCAGCGCGGCGTCTACGACCGGTTCCGCGGACGGCTCGTCTGGCCCATCCGCGAGGTGACGGGCGAGACGATCGGCTTCGGTGCCCGCCGGCTGTTCGACGAGGACAACGGCCCGAAGTACCTCAACACCCCCGAGACGCCGCTGTACCGCAAGTCGCACGTCCTCTACGGGCTCGACCTCGCCAAGCGCGAGATGCAGCGCGACAAGCGCGTGGTCGTCGTCGAGGGCTACACCGACGTCATGGCGATGCACCTGTCGGGCATCGGCACCGCGGTCGCGACGTGCGGCACGGCCTTCGGCTCGGACCACACCCGCATCGTGCGCCGGCTCATCGGCGACTCGGGGGCGAGCAGCGGCGTGCAGCTCGCGACGGGCACGTCGGTGGGCGGCGAGGTGATCTTCACGTTCGACGGCGACGAAGCGGGCCAGAAGGCCGCGTTGCGCGCGTTCGGTGAGGACCAGACGTTCGCCGCGCAGACGTTCGTCGCGGTCGAGCCCAGCGGCATGGACCCCTGCGAGCTGCGCCAGAGCCGCGGGCCCGACGCCGTGCGCGCGCTCGTGGCCGGACGTCAGCCGCTGTTCGCGTTCGTGCTGCGCGCGACCCTCCGCTCGTACGACCTGGCCACCGCGGAGGGCCGCGTCGCCGCCCTGCGCAGCGCGGCGCCGGTCGTCGCGGGCATCCGTGACGCTGCCCTGCGGCCCGAGTACACGCGGCTGCTCGCGGGATGGCTGGGCATGGAGGACCTGGCGACCGTGCAGCGAGCGGTCGACGGCGCGCGTGGTCGTGGGGGAGCGGCGGGCCGCGCACCGACGAGCGGTGGCCGGCCGGCCGGTGCCACGGAGCGCCCCGCGCGGACCCAGCGGCCCGGACCCGTCGACCCCGTGCTCGCGGTCGAGCGCACCGCGCTCGAGGTCGTGCTGCAGGCGCCCGCGCTCGTGCCGGCGGAGTTCGACGAGCTCGGCAGCGACGCGTTCGCTGCCCCCGCGCACCGCGCCGTGCACGAGGCGATCCGTGCGGCAGGCGGCGTGACCGCCGGGCGCGCGTCGGTCGGTGAGGACGGTAGCTCGACGGCATGGGTCGGTGCCGTGCTCGACGAGGCGGCCGAGGCGGTGCGCCCGCTCGTCACCGAGCTCGCGGTCGCCCCGGTCCCCGAAGACCGTCCCGAGGCGGTCGGCGACTACGTGCGCGGCGTGGTGCTGCGCCTGGTGGAGATGGGCTTCACGCGGCACATCGCCGAGCTGCGCGGGCGGCTGCAGCGCATGGACGCGACGGCCGACCCTGCGGGCTACCAGGCTGCCTTCGCCGAGCTCGTCGCGATCGAGGGACGCCGCCGCAACCTGCGCGAGAGCGTCTGACCCCCCGAGCGAGCCCGCCCGCCGCCCCACGACGCTCGCGCGCCTGGGTGCTCGGCGCCCGGATGCTCGGCGACCAGATGCTCGTCACCTGGCTGGTCAGGCGACAGGACGCTCGGGCGCTCAGAGGAGCGCGCGCAGCCCGCCGTCGTCGTCGGCGTCCATGAGGCCGTCGACCGTCGCCGTCACCGTCATCGAACGCAGCGTCAGCGCACCGCCGTACGACGACAGGAAGGCCGTGTCCGTGGCGTCGCGGCCGGTCGCGATGCGCAGCATCCCCTCGCGCGGCGCGAGCCGCGTCGCGTCCAGCAGGTGCCACGCGCCGTCGACGTACGCCTCGGCGACCGCATGGAAGTCCATGGGCTTGAGCCGGGGCGCGTACACGGAGACCAGTCGCGCGGGCATGTCGCACGCCCGCAGCAGCGCCACGACGAGGTGTGCGAAGTCGCGGCACACGCCGCGCCGCTTGAGCAGCGTGTCGGTCGCGCCGTCGGTCGGCAGGCTGCTGCCCGACAGGTAGGTCACGTGCGCCGAGACCCACGCCACCACGGCGTGCACCAGATCGGCGCCCGCGAGCCCGCGGAACTGGTCGCGCGCGAAGGCCAGGAGCCGGTCGGACTCGGCGTACCGGCTCGGTTGCCGGTACTCGACGAGGTCCAGGTCCTCGACCGGTGCGGGTGCGGCCAGACCGCTCACCGACGCCTGGTAGTCCACGACGACCCGACCGGTCGGAGCCTGCACGTGGTGGATGCGGCCGCCGTGCCCCGCCTTGATCTCGACCACGTCGAGCGGGCCGTCCTCGTGCCGCACCGTGAGCAGCTCGGAGCGGTCGTAGGCGCCGTCGGCGACGGCGACGGCGAGGTACAGCTCGAGGGGGCTGCGCACGTCGAGAGACAGGTGGCAGGAGACGGTGCGCAGCACGGCCGGTGGTCCATTTCCCCGGCTGTCGGTGGCCGGAACTCACGAGGGGGCAGCGCAAGTGTGGGGCTCGTCGGGCCGTTCGACAAGCCGGTCGGAGGGGCACACTGAAGGCGCAGGTCAGGGCCCCGTTCCTACCGGTCTGCCCCGGTGGTCCGACGACGCGACCGTGTCGTCGGGAGGTACCCGCGCGCCGCGCGCGGGCGGGCGGTCCGGCGCTCCTCTGCGGTCGCGGCCGACCACGTCCGCTGCCACGATCGGACCTGCGCCGGCGCCACCCCCGCCCGGCCTGCCCTTCTTGACCCGACGGGAGCCATCATGGCGAGCACCTCCGACCTGTCCCGTGCGACCCGGGACGCCTGGGCGACCGCCGCGCGCGCCGGCTACGCCGTGAGCGGCGTCCTGCACGCCCTGATCGGCCTGCTGGCGCTGCGGCTCGCACTCGGCGACTCGGGGGCGTCCGCGGACCAGTCGGGCGCGCTGTCGACCGTCGCGGACGAGCCCATGGGTCGCGCGGCGCTGTGGGTCGCGGTGGCCGCCTTCCTCGCGCTCGCCGCCTGGCAGGTCGCGAAGGCCGCTCACGTCGGAGCGGCGCGCGACCGTGCGGGCTCGGGCACCGACCGCGTCAAGGCGATCGGGCGGGGCGTCGTCTATCTCGGGCTCGCTGCGGTGACCGTGGCCTGGGCGCGCGGCGGAGGCTCGTCGTCGTCGGGCGACACCCAGGGTCTGACGGCCGACCTGCTGTCCGCCCCGGCGGGACGGCTCCTCGTGGGGGCGCTCGGGCTGGCCGTGATCGGCGTCGGCGTCTACCACGTGGTCAAGGGCTGGCGTCGCACCTTCCTCGAGGACCTCGCGGGGCTGCCCAGCGGGCACGCCGGGCGGGGCACCCTGATCGCGGGCAGGGTCGGCTACATCGCGAAGGGTGTCGCGCTGGGGATCGTCGGCGGGCTGTTCGTGGCCGCGGCGTGGCACGCCGACGAGTCCGAGGCGACCGGGCTGGACGGCGCGATGCGCACGCTCAAGGAGGGCCCCGCCGGGCCCGTGCTCCTCACGCTCGTCGCGCTCGGCTTCGTCGCGTTCGGCGGGTACTGCTTCGTGCGCGCCCGGTACGGGCGGCTGTGAGTCCCAGCCAGGTCAGGCGCAGCGGCGCGTGCCTCAGCGTCGGCGGCGGAGCGCCTGGCGCAGCGGCGGCACGACGACGCCCTGCGCCGCGAGCTGTGCGCGCGTGCGTCGGCGGTTGAGCAGCACGCCCCAGACGCCCAGGGCCCACGGCACCAGCAGGGCGCTGAACGCCCAGCGGTACGCGTCCAGCGAGTAGGTCGTCGTGCCCGGGGGAGAGACCGCCTGGAGCACGACGCCGACCGCCAGCACAGCGCCGATCGTCGAGGTGAAGCCGCCCGTGTTGACGAACCCGGAGGCCGTCCCGAGCCGCCGCGGCTCGCTGTACGTCCGCGCGAAGTCCATCCCGACGAGCGAGACCGGACCACCGGCGCCGATCACGGCGACGAAGGCGAGCAGGTGCCACATCGGGCGCGGGGTCGCCGGCACCAGGACCGTCACCCAGGCGGCGAGGGTCGCCACGCACGAGGCCAGGACGATCGACGTGCGACGCAGCGGGTGCCGACCCGTGACCCGCCCGACGACCGGCCCCGAGAGCATGGCGGTCAGGGTCAGGACCGTCAGCAGCAGCCCGGCCTCGGCGGTCGAGCGGCCCTGAGCCGTGACGAAGAACGGCACGCCCCACAGCAGCGAGACGACGTTGGCGCTGAAGGGCGTCGCGAAGTGGCTCCACCAGCCCAGCCGGGTGCCGGGCGGGCGCGACGCGGCGCGCACCGCCTGCGCGAACGACTCCGCCGCACGCGGGCCGGTCCGTGTCCCCGGCGGCTCCCGCACGCCGAGGAACGCCCCGACGGTCGCGAGCGCACCCACGCCCGCGAGCACGCAGAACGCCGGCGTCCAGCCCTGGTGGTGCAGCAGCCACGCGAGCGGGATCGCGGACGCGAGCTGACCCGACTGCCCGATCAGCCCCGTGAGCTGCACGAGCACCGGCACGCGACGCGGCGGGAACCACTGCGCCACGAGCTGCACCGCGGAGATGAAGATCCCCGCGTCGCCCGCGCCGATCAGCACGCGCGCGACGAGCGCGGCTGGGACGTCCTCCGCGAAGGCGAGGACGAGCTGGCCGACGGCCATCACGGCCGAACCGACGCCGATCACGACGCGCGCACCGAACCGGTCGAGCAGGCGCCCGGCGGGCAGCTGCATCGCGGCGTAGACCGTGAGCTGCACGACCGAGAACAGGGACAGCGTGGTGGCGCTCAGGCCGAACCGGTCGATGGCCTCGACGCCCGCGACCCCCAGGGCGCTGCGGTGCAGGACCGCGACGAAGTAGGCGGCGACCGCGGCGACGTAGACGACCACCGCACGGTGCGACGACGCGCGCACGGGCTGCGGCACGCCGGACATGGGGTGGGAGGCTCCGTCTCGCGGAAGGGGTCGTCTCGACCCCGTGGGGCCGTCCCCAGCCTACGTCCAGGACGCCGATGCCCTCGTCGTCGCACGGGTCCGCCCGAGCACGACGAAGGCCCCGCCTGCGGTGGCAGGTCAGGGCCTTCTGGAGCTCCCCCGACTGGACTCGAACCAGTAACCCTTCGATTAACAGTCGAATGCTCTGCCAATTGAGCTACGGGGGATCGCGCTGCAGAACTCTAGCAGCCGAACGAGGTGCTCCCGACCACGCGTCAGTCGCGCAGGCCCGCCGACGCGCGCAGCGTGTCCTCGGCCTGGTCGACCGCGGAGGCGACCTCGGGGTCGGCCAGGTCGACGCCCTCGTCGGCGACGACCTGCGTGAACAGCTCGCCGTCCTCGTCGCGCCGCAACGCCACCCGGGCCTGGCCGCCGGTGGGCAGAGCGACCGTCGTGGCGTGCACCACAGACGACTGCACGCGCTCGCGGAACGTCTGCGCGAACCGCACCGAGGCGCGGTCGGTGTCGAACGTGAAGACGTCGGTGCCGCCCCAGACCCATCGCACGGACAGCGCGCGGGTGGTCGCGTCGAGTGAGCCGCGGTCGACGTCGGCCCACGGCGTGCGGGAGACGGCCTCGCCGTTCAGCACGTGCAGGGCGAGGCGGCTCGCGACCACGCGTCGGCCGTCCACGAGCGTCGCGGCGACGAGGACGCGGTCACCCCGTCGCAGGTCGACCCGGCGCCGGTCGTCGGTCGAGAGGGCACGAGAGGAGCGGAAGGCGGCCACCGGCTCACGGTACTCGCCGCGACGGTCCGGCCAGGTCACGCGCCGGTACTCTGGGCCCGCCCCGGGGCAGTAGCTCAGCCGGTCAGAGCAGCGGACTCATAATCCGTCGGTCGTGGGTTCAAGCCCCACCTGCCCCACCCGTGTGACCTGCACAGGTGACCGTCCGGTCGCCCCCGACGCGATCGGACGGGCAGCCGCTGGGCAGCAAGGAGGCTGCCCCGCCGGGGGCCATGACGTGCTTCGCGGGCCGACACGTAGGCGCGCCACGCGACCGTCTCGGCGGCCGGACCCGCACGTCCGGGTGAATGCGTCTGACCCGTTTTTGGAGGTGAGACGTGTCATCGCCGGACCAGGACCTGGGTCCCACCTCTGACGGGTCCGTCCGACTCGGGGGCGTTCCTCCTGATACCGGACGCCCGAATTTCACCCGAATGCCCGCGATCTCCCACGGCCGTGCTTCTTGCACACGTGTCCAGTTCAGGGCATAGTTCTCAGTTGTCAGCGACAACGGCAAACCCTCTGCAAGGAGGGGACGCAAAGCCACGGGGCCTACAGGGTCAGCCGAGCTACCGAACGACGAAGGAGAGCCCGAGATGGCGATCAGCACCCCCCAGTCCGAGACCCCCCTGCAGCAGGGCGCGCTGCTGACCCCTGGCGAGGTCGCGGTCCTGTTCCGCGTCGACCCGAAGACGGTCACGCGCTGGGCCCAGGCCGGCAAGCTGTCGGCCGTCCGCACGCTCGGCGGGCACCGCCGCTTCCACGAGGCCGAGGTGCGCCAGCTCCTCCAGGGCGTCCCGCAGCAGCGTTCGGGCGAGTGAGGTTGCGGGCTCAGCCTGCAACCAGCACGTCGACGTAAGGGCCGGTGACTCGTCACCGGCCCTTACGCATGCCCGGCTGGGGGCCGGGTCGGTGGTCGGGCTTCAGCGGACCGTCGACAGGACGGCCGCGCGGACCTCGTCGAGCGAGCGGTCCGGCTGGAAGACGAGCCACTCGAGCCCGGCGACGAGCGCCGCACCGAACAGCGCCGCGGCGGTGAGCCCGGCGTCTCGTTCGGGCCACTCCTGCTCGATCACGCTCACGAGCGTCCCCATCGACTCCTCGCGCACCTGGCGGATCGACTCCTGCCACGCGCGTCCGGAACGGAACGTCTCGGCGACGACGAGCTTGGCGAAGTCCGGGTGAGCCCGGACCTGCTCGAGCAGGGCACCCAGCATGGCGTCGAGCGCCGCGCGGCCCTGCAGGCCGTCGCCCGCCGCACGAAGCGCGGCCGTGAGCCGCGTGACGCCCTCGGCGATGATCGCCTCGAACAGCCCCGACTTCGAGCCGAAGTTGTAGAAGACGCTGCCCTTGGCGACGCCGGCCGCGGCGGCGATCTCGTCGACCGACGTCGCGCCGATGCCGCGGTCGGCGACCAGCGCGAGCGCGGCGTCGACGATCTGGCGCCGGGTGTCCGTCATGGGGTGCAACCCTAGCGAGGGCTGTGCAGCGGCCGACGTCACTAGATCGCCAGCGCCGGGTGCAGACGGTCGAGCGTCCACGTGCGCATCCGGCCCGCGCGCCAGGCAGTGATCGTGAGCGACCCGAGCGCCACGAACGTCAGCACGGCGACCGAGACCCACAGGCGGGCGTCGAGCGTCCCCGTGATGACCTGGCGCAGACCGGTGACCGCGTAGCTCATCGGCAGGAACGGGTTGATCGCCCGGAAGAACGCCGGGGTCGTCTCGACCGGGTAGGTCCCGCCCGACGAGGCGAGCTGCAGCATGAGGAGCGCGAGGATCGCGACCTTGCCGGCGGCCGGGCCGAGCACCGCGGTGAGCATCTGCTGCAGCGCGAGGAACGCCGCAGCGACGAGCAGCGTGAAGCCGATCGTGCCGACCGCCGAGCTCAGGTGCAGCCCGAGCCCGTAGTGCACGACGCCGAGCATCACCGCGACCTGCGCGACACCGAGCGCCATCGCCGGCACGAACCCGGCGAGGGTGACCCGCCAGCCCGAGGCCGGCGTCGCGAGCGCGCGGGTGGGCAGCGGTCGTAGCAGGAGCCACGTGATGAGGGCGCCGACGAACAGCGCGAGCGGCAGGAAGAACGGCGCGAAGCCCTCGCCGAAGCCCTCGGCCCGGCTCACGTGGGTCTCGGCCACGCCGACGGGGGAGGCGATCGTGGCAGCGCGCGCCTCGGTCGCGAGGCCCGAGGGGATCGCCTGCTGGCCGTCGCCGAGGGCGTCGGCGAGGGTGCCGACCCCGTCGGTCAGCCGGCCCGAGCCGTCGGCGAGCCGGAGCGCGCCGTCGGCGAGCGTCGCCGTGCCGTCCGCGAGCGTGTGCGTCCCGTCCGCGAGCGTGCCCGAGCCGTCCGCGAGCCGGCCGGCGCCCGAGGCGAGCGTCTGAGACCCGTCGGCGAGCGACGCGACCCCCGCCGAGAGGCGTGCCGTGCCGTCGGCGAGCGCGGCCGCGCCCGCCGTGGCGGCTCCGGTGCCGTCGGTCAGCGAGCCGGTCCCGGTGGCCACGGCCTCGGTCCCGCCCGCGAGCGTGCCCGCGCCGGCCGCGAGCGTCCCGGCACCGTCGGCGAGGTTGTCGAGCCCCGTCGCGAGGTCGTGCGTGCCGGACGCGAGCCGCTGGGCGCCGTCCGACAGGGCGACGACCCCGGTCGCGAGGTCGGCGGCGCCGCTCGAGGCGTCGTCGGCGCCGTCGCGGAGCGTCGTGAGGCCGGCGGAGAGCGCCGCGAGGTCGTCGTCCGAGGGGAGCGAGCCCGCCTGGTTCGCGAGCCCGGCCAGCAGCTGTCCCGCCGTCGCGTCGCCCGCCTGCGCGCGAGCCGTCAGGTAGCCCGCGAGCTGCCCCAGCCCCGAGCGCAGGTCGGGCACCGAGCCCAGAACCGGCGTGAGCTCGTCCTCGAGCGCCGCGACGCCAGTAGCGAGCCGGGCCGTCCCGTCCCGGAGGCTGTCGGCACCCGACGACGCGGTGGCGAGGTTCGCGGCGAGCGTGCCCGCTCCGGAGTCGAGGGAGGCGGCGCCGTCGGCGGCGGTGCGCGCCGAGGTCGCGAGGGTCGAGGCGCCGCCCGCGAGGTCGCCCGCCCCGTCGGCCGCGGCGCGTGCACCCGCGGCGAGATCCCGAGCGCCCGAGTCGAGCGTGCCAAGACCGTCCGCGAGGTCGGCGGCGCCGCTCGCGGCGTCGCCCGCGCCGGCGGCCGCGCTGACCGCGCCCGCGGCCAGGTCGGCCGAGCCGGTCGCCACGCGCGTCGCCCCGGCGTCGAGGTCGGCCGCGCCCGTGGCGAGCTGCTGCGCGCCGTCCGCCGACCGCTGCGCACCGTCCGCCACCTGCGTCGCGCCGTCGCCGAGGTCGCCGGCCGCGGTCCGCAGCGTCAGCGCGCCGTCGGCGGCCTGGGCGAACCCGTCGCGCGCGTCCCCGAGCCCGACGAGCACGCGGTCGACGGCCTGCTCGCCGACGGACGCCGAGACCGCCGCCTGCACCTGGGCCATCGCGCTGCGGCCGAGCGTCGAGGCGAGGAACGAGTTCGCGTCGTCGTACGTGACGAGGATCTGCGCGGCCGTGGGCGCGTCGCCCGAGGCCGAGGTGATGTCGCTCGAGAAGTCCTCGGGCACGGTCACCGCGAAGTAGTACGTGCCGTCGGCCACGCCGGTTGCGGCGGCGTCGGCGTCGGTGACCTGCCAGTCGAGGCCGCCCGCGCTCGTGAGCTGGTCGACCACCTCGTCGCCCGCGCGCAGCTCGCGGCCGTCGAGGGTCGCACCCTGGTCGGCGTTCACGAGCGCGACCGGGAGGCGGTCGAGGTTGCCCATCGGGTCCCAGAAGGCCCACAGGTAGAGCGCGCCGTAGAGCAGCGGGACGAGGACGATCGCGGCGATCGCGAGCCGTGGCAGGCGGCCGCGGCGGAACCGGCGTAGCTCGGTCCCGGTGCTGGTGAGGGCAGACATGAGGGGTCCTTCGGGGGGTGCGGGAGGCGGGTGTGCTCGCCGGTCAGGCGAGGTCGGGTGCGGGCACGGCGTGCGGGCCGGTGGCGAGAGTGACCTGCGTCGGTGTGGTGTGCCACGGTGTGCGCGCCACCTCGTCGAGCGAGGCGACGGACGCGACCACCGTGGTCCCTGCGGCGGTGAGCGCCTCGAGGCGCTGCCAGAGCGTCGCGCGCCGCGTGGTGTCGTGGACCTGGTCGACGTCGTCGACGACGAGCAGGCGCGGACCCTGAGCCATGGCGAGGGTCACGCGCAGCAGGAGCGCGTCGACCTCGTCGAGGTCCCACAGCACGGACTCGACGCGCGGGAGGGGCCGCTCGCCGAAGACGGGCTCGGCCAGCGCGCGGAAGGTCCGCTGGTCCACGCGCGGCGCGCGGCGGTACCAGGGGGCGAGCCAGGTGAGGCGCTCGCGGACCACCTCACCCACCGTGACGCTCTCGTCCAGGTCGTCGATCCCGGCGAAGCCCGCCACGGCGGCCAGTCGCTGCACCCTGCGGCGCTCACGGGGCAGCGTGTGACCGAGCACCTCGAGGGTCGCGTCCGCGTCCGGGACCATGCGGCCCGCGAGCGTCAGGAGCAGGCTCGAGCGACCCCCGCCCTGCGGGCCCTGCACGACCGTGAGCGCGCCCGCCGGGAGATCGAGGTCCACGGGCCCGTACACGACGCCGCGTCGGCCGTGCAGGCGCAACCCTCGCGCGACGACCGCCGCGGGAGTCGCCAGGGAAGCCTCCGGTGGCGTCTCGAGGGCGGGTGCGAGCTCGAGCGTGTCGCGCACGGCACCCTCCTGCGGCTGGGCGGTGGCGGGGTCCTGCTGGTTCACGAGTCCTCCTGACTGACCGGTCAGTACAAACGATAGACCCGTCGGTCCTCGCACGCACCACCGCACGGCCTGTCTCGCTCGTCACAGCCGCGCGCGACGGTGGTGATCGGCGTGCCGACGACGTGGACCGCGCCGACCTGGACGTGCGCGGCGTGCGAGGATTCTCGCCATGGCGATGCGAGAGATCCGGACTGTCGGCGACCCCGTGCTGCGCACCCCGTGCGACCCGATCACGACGATCGACGACCGCGTGCGCTCGCTCGTCGAGGACCTGCTGGAGACCGTCGACGCCGACGGCCGCGCGGGCCTGGCCGCCAACCAGATCGGCGTGGGGCTGCGGGCCTTCTCGTGGAACATCGACGACGAGATCGGCTACGTCCTGAACCCGCAGATCGTCGAGCTGTCCGAGGACGAGTACCAGGACGGCGACGAGGGCTGCCTGTCGGTCCCGGGCCTGTGGTACCCGACGCGGCGCGCCTGGTACGCGCGCGTCGTCGGCACGGACCTCGACGGCCGTGAGGTCGTCGTCGAGGGCACCGAGCTCATGGGGCGCTGCCTGCAGCACGAGGTCGACCACCTCGACGGCATGCTCTACCTCGACCGCCTCGAGCGCTCGGTCCGCAAGAAGGCGATGCGCGCGATCCGCGAGCAGCTCTGAGCCTGCGGAGTCTTCCCGTGCGGTCCGGCTGAGCGCGGCGCCCGCACACGCGTCGTTCACCCACGTGGGCGACGCGCGGCGCGCTCGCTTGGCGTATTGCGCGGTCGTCGTGCATCCTGTGGACGTACGCCGCGAGCGCCACAGGTGGTCTGAACGGTGGGACGAGGTCGTTGGGGAAGACGAACCTCGAGCCGCTGATGGAGGACGACATGGCAGGTGCGATCACCCGCGGTGTGCTTTTCGTGCACTCAGCACCCCGTGCGCTGTGCCCGCACATCGAGTGGGCAGCAGGCAACGTGCTGGGTCAGCGCGTGTCGCTGGACTGGACCGAGCAGCCCGCCGGACCGGCGTTCTACCGCGCCGAGCTCTCGTGGCAGGGTGCACCCGGCACCGGCGCGCGCCTCGCGTCCGCGCTGCGCGGGTGGGCGCACCTGCGCTACGAGATCACCGAGGAGCCGAGCCACGGCGTGGACGGCTCGCGCTGGAGCCACACGCCCGACCTCGGGATCTTCCACGCCGCGACCGACGTCCACGGCAACGTCGTGATCCCCGAGGACCGCATCCGTGCGGCGCTCGAGCACGCGGGGGACGCCGCCCGGCTGCGCGCCGAGCTGGACCTCGCGCTCGGTCAGGCGTGGGACGACGAGCTCGAGCCGTTCCGGTACGCGGGCGCGGGCGCACCCGTGCGCTGGCTGCACCGGGTCGGCTGAGCCGACAGACGACGAGAGGGGCGCTCCTGACCGGGGCGCCCCTCTCGTCGTCGGTGGTCCGTCAGGCGGAGGTGACCACCAGGGCCACATTGTGGCCGCCGAAGCCGAACGAGTTGTTGATCGCCGCGATCTCACCGGCGGGCAGGGCTCGCGGCGTGTCACGGACCAGGTCGAGCACGAGCTCGGGGTCCGGCTGCGTCACGTTGATGGTCGGGGGAGCCTGGCGCTCGTGCAGCGCCAGCACCGTGAAGATCGTCTCGAGCGCGCCGGCGCCGCCCAGCAGGTGACCGGTCATCGACTTGGTGGCCGACAGTGCGACGTGGTCCGCGTCGTCGCCCAGGACGCCACGGATCGAGCGCGCCTCGATGAGGTCGCCGACGACGGTCGACGTGGCGTGCGCGTTGACGTGCACGACCTCCGTCGCGGCGACACCCGACTCCTGGAGCGCCGCGCGCATCGCGCGGATCTGCCCGTCGCCGCTCGGCTCCGGGGAGGTGATGTGGTAGCCGTCGGCGGACAGGCCGACACCGGCGATGCGGGCGTAGACACGCGCACCGCGCGCAGCGGCGTGCTCGGCGCTCTCGAGGACGACGACACCCGCTCCCTCGCCGATCACGAACCCGTCGCGGTCGACGTCGTACGGGCGCGAGGCGCCCTGCGGGTCGTCGTTGCGCAGCGAGAGCGTGCGCGAGGCCGCGAACGCAGCGATCGGCATCGGGTGGATGGTCGCCTCGGTGCCGCCCGCGATGACGACGTCGGCGCGGCCGGCGCGGATCATGTCGACGCCGTAGCCGATCGCCTCGGCACCCGACGCGCACGCCGAGACCAGCGCATGCGCGCCCGCCTTCGCGCCGAACTCGAGCGACACGAACGCGACGGGCGAGTTCGGCATGAGCATGGGGACGGTCATGGGCAGGACGCGCCGGGCGCCCTTCTCCCGCAGCAGGTCCCAGCCGTCGAGCGTGGTCCAGATCCCGCCGATGCCCGACGACACGACGGCGCCCAGACGCTCGCCGTCGACCTCGGGGGTGCCGGCGTCGGCCCACGCCTCGCGCGCCGCGATGATCGCGTACTGCGTCGAGGGGTCCATGCGCTTGAGCTCGGGCCGCTCGAGCACCTCGCTCGGCTTGACCTTGATGGTGGCCGCGAACTCGACGGGGATGCCGTACTGGGCGGACCAGTCCTCCTCGAACGGGCGCGCGCCGGACTCGCCCGCGAGGGCTGCGGCCCACGTGCTCTTCGCGTCGCCGCCGAGGGGTGTCGTGGCGCCCAGTCCGGTGACGACGACGTCGGTCGTGTGGCTCATCGCTGCTCCCAGTGAGGTCGGGTCCCGGTCTCGCGGGTTCGGTGGGCGGTGGTCCGGGCAGGGTGGCCTGGGGCGCCCGCCGGTCCGTCCTGCGCGTCGCGCGCAGGACGGACCAGGGTGGTCAGGACTGCGCGTTCGCGATGAAGCTGACGGCGTCGCCGACGGTCGCGAGGTTCTTGACCTCGTCGTCGGGGATGCGCACGTCGAACTTCTCCTCGGCGAGCGTGACGATCGTCATCATCGACAGCGAGTCGATGTCGAGGTCGTCGGTGAAGGACTTCTCCGCCTGGACCGCGTCGGTCGGCAGGCCGGTCTCCTCGCTGACGATCTCGGCCAGTCCGGCCAGGATGTCCTGCTCGCTGTACGCCATGGTTGTCTCCTTCGTGGGTGACGTGAGGGGTCGGACGAACGGTACAGCCGGGGCGGCCGGACCGAAGATGAGGTGTCGCCGTCCGAGGACGGGCGACGATCAGGGCAGGACGACGACCTGCGCCGCGTAGACCAGCCCGGCACCGAAGCCGATCTGCAGGGCGAGCGCGCCCGAGGACACCTTGCCCTCGCGCAGCAGCCGCTCGGTGGCCAGCGGGATGGACGCGGCCGACGTGTTGCCGGTGTCGGCGATGTCCCGCGCGACGACGACCGTCTCGGGCAGCTTCAGCTGCTTGATCATCTGGTCGATGATGCGCATGTTCGCCTGGTGCGGGATGAACGCCTCGATGTCGTCGGCGGTGACTCCCGCGGCGTCCATCGCCTTCTGCGCGACGGGTGCCATCTGCCACACCGCCCACTTGAAGACCGACTGGCCCTCCTGGCGCAGCGTGGGCCAGCCCGCGCCCGTCTGGGTCTCCTTCCAGGAGTGGGTCTGGCGGATCGCCTGCGCCTGGCCGCCGTCCGAGCCCCAGACCGTCGGGCCGATGCCCGGCGTGTCCGACGGCCCGATCACCACGGCGCCCGCGCCGTCGCCCAGCAGGAACGAGATCGAGCGGTCGGTCGGGTCGATGAAGTCGCTCATCTTCTCGGCGCCGATCACCAGCACGTGACGCGCTGCGCCGGAGCGCACGAGCGCGTCGGCCTGGCCGATGCCGTAGCAGTAGCCGGCGCACGCGGCCGAGATGTCGAAGGCCGCGGCGGGCGTCGCGCCGATGCGGTCGGCGATGATCGCCGCTCCCGCGGGCGTCTGGTGGAAGTACGTGACGGTCGACAGGATGACGGCGTCGATGTCCGCACCCGTCAGGCCGGCGTGCTCGACCGCCCGGCGCGCGGCCTGCTCGGCGAGGTCGAGCACGTCCGTCTCAGCGCCCGCGCGGGCGCGGGTCACGATCCCGGTCCGCTGGCGGATCCACTCGTCGGACGAGTCGATCGGGCCGGCGATCTCGTCGTTCGTCACGAGGTTCTCGCCACGGACGCCCCCGATCCCGAGGATCCGGGTGTGGGCGGGGCCGGTGGACTGCGTCAGGGTGGGACGGGTCACGACGACTGCTCCTGGCTGCTCGCGGACGGGGTCGAACCCGCGTCCGGGGTGGATCCGGCGTGGCGGCGCACGAGGTCGCGTGCGGCGTCCAGGTCGGCGGGGGTCTTGACGGCGACGGTCTCGACCCCGGGCAGCGTACGACGCGCCAGACCGGTGAGCACACCTCCGGGCGCGACCTCCAGCAGACCGGTCACGCCGAGGTCGAGCAGCGTCGTGCAGCACAGGTCCCAGCGCACGGGGTGCGCGACCTGTGCGACGACGAGCTCGAGCGCGCGGGACCCGGAGGCGACCACGGAACCGTCGGAGTTGGTCAGCAGCGCGACCGTCGGCTCGCCCGGCGCCACGGCGTCCGCGGCCGCGCGCAGCTCGGCGACGGCGGGAGCCATGTGCTCGGTGTGGAACGCGCCGGCGACCTGCAGGGCGATCACCCGGGCCTTGGCGGGCGGGTCCGCCGCCAGGGCCGCGAGAGCCTCGAGCGTGCCCGCGGCGACGACCTGGCCGCCCCCGTTGACGTTCGCGGGCACGAGCCCGTGACGCTCGAGCGCGGCGAGCACCTCGTCGGGGTCGCCGCCCAGCACGGCGCTCATGCCGGTGGGCGTCACGCCCGCGGCGCTGGCCATGGCCGAGCCGCGCACGGCCACGAGCCGCAGCGCCTCCTCGTCGGTCAGGACGCCTGCGACGGCGGCCGCCGCGAGCTCGCCGACCGAGTGTCCCGCGGTCACGTCGACGCGGCCGCGCAGGGCCGCGCCGAGCGGGGCGTCCTCGCCGACCTCGAGCACCGCACGCAGGCTCGCGAGAGCGGAGGCGACCAGCAGCGGCTGCGCGACTGCCGTGTCACGGATCGTGTCCGCGTCGGACGTCGTGCCGTGCGCGACGAGGTCGAGGCCGGTGGCCTGCGAGGCGCGGGAGATCGAGGAGGCGAAGGAGGGCAGCTCGAGCCAGGGGGCGAGCATGCCGGGGGACTGGGCACCCTGTCCGGGGCAGACGACGACGAGCACCCGTCAACTGTGCCTGCACCGGGCGTCGCGACCGGGTGGCGGCGCGCACCGAGAATCTGGCGAGGCGTTGTGCGTGTCCTACAAGAGGCGCTCACCCACGCGGTGCCGCGGGCGCGCGACCCGCGTCGTCGGCCCGTCAGGCGGGCGCGTCGAGGCGACCCACGGCGAGCGCCGTCTGCAGGACGTACGACTCGCGCGGGTCCAGCGGGTCCCAGCCCGTGACGTCCGCGACGCGCTTGAGCCGGTAGCGGACCGTGTTGGGGTGCACGTACAGCGACCGTGCCGCGGCCTCGAGCGAGCGGCCGGTGCCGAGGTAGGCCGAGATCGTCTCGAGCAGCGCACCCTGGCTCGCGGCCAGCGGCTCGTACGCCTGCGCGACGAGCGTGCGCCGCGCGAGCACGTCGCCGACGAGCACGCGCTCGGGGAGCAGGTCGTCGGCCGCGACGGGCCGCGGAGCCTGCGGCCAGGCCGCCGCCGCCTGCAGCCCGGCGATCGCCGCGCGCGCCGAGGCGGCGCTCGCGGTCACGTCGGCCACCAGCGGACCGATGACGACCGGGCCGGGCCCGAACCGCGGCAGCAGCGACGTGGCGGCCGCGAGCAGGTCGCCCTGGCCACCGAGGAACACGACGAGCCGGTCGCCCTGGATCCCCACGAGCGCGTCGTCGGCGGCGCGCCGCGTGGCCCGTCGCAGGTCCGCGGCGCGTACCTCGTCGATCGGCGCGGCCGTCGTTCCGACGACGACGAGCGTCTGACCACGGCCGCTCCAGCCGAGCGCGGCCACGCGCGAGCGCGTCGAGTCGTCGACGTCACCCCGCACGAGCGCGTCCACGACGAGCGCCTCGAGCCGCGCGTCCCACGCCCCGCGGACCTCGGCGGCGCGTGCGTAGACCTCGGCCGCGGAGAAGGCGACCTCGCGCGAGTACAGCAGCACGGCCTCGCGCAGCTCGCGCTCCTCGCCCGGGGCCGCGAGCCGGTCGGCGTGCGACTCGACCACGTCGACGACCACGCGCACGAGGTGCAGCGTGTGCTGCAGCGAGATCGAGCGCGTGAGCTCGGGGGGTGCGCTCGCGAAGATGTCGCTCACGCCGTGCGGCGCGCGCGACGAGTCGGCGAACCAGGCGATGAACGAGCTGATGCCCGCCTGGGCCACGAGCCCGACCCACGAGCGGTCCTCGGCGGGTAGTGCGCGGTACCAGTCCAGGTCCTCGTCGAGCCGTCGCATCGCGGCGGCGGCCAGCAGGCCCGCGCCCTCGCGCACGCGGCGCTGCGTCTCCGTCGGTGCGGCCGGGGTGGCCTCGGGCTGACCGGGCGGCACGCGCTGGTTGCCCGCACGCGCGCCGGCGGGTTCGACGATACGGGCCATGGGGTGAGCATAGGGCGGGGCCTTGTGGGAAGTCGACAAAGGCGACGAGCGCGCGCCGCCGTCCCAGGGTGCGGACGCCGGGTTGGCGGGGCGCCCGCCTCGCCCGGAAAGTCGTTCTCGACCGGGACGCCCGGACCAGACCGGGTTAGGGTCGCTGCATGGCTCTGCTGCCCCGCCTACGACAGCTCATGCGTCGGCCGTCGTCCGCGTCGCGTGTCGGTGCCCGCCGTCCGACGAGCACCGCTCGCCGTGGTGACACGCTTCACGAGGACGCCCTGCGCTCGATGCTGTCCGACGACCCCAACAACGTCCGCGCCTTCGCGGCGCTCGCGGAGATCGTGCGCCGCCGCGCCAGCGAGACCGGCCCGGACGGCGACCCGCTCACCGCGCCGCAGGACGAGGTGGCGCGTCAGCGCGCCGCCGACCTGGCGGTCTGGTCGCTCGGCGAGGAGCTCGCGGGCAACCCCCGGGCGTGGTACCCGCTGATCGAGGTCGCGCGCCTGTCGGTGCGCGACGACCACGAGGGCACGCTGCGTCGGCTCACCACCGCCGCCGAGCGCGACCCGTCGGGCGCTGCGCTCCTCGAGGCGCTCGCGCTGCTGCGCGGGGCCGGCAAGCCCGTCGACGCGCTCGGTCTGGGCGTCGGCCACTGGCGCCCCCGGGAGCACGAGCCCGAGGTCGCCCGGCAGCTCGTCCACGCCGCGATCGAGGCGGACCGACCGCTCGAGGCCAAGCAGTACGTCGCCAACCTCGACCTCTACCCTGACCAGGCGGCGGTCGCCCCGCTGCGGGCCGAGCTCGAGCAGGTCGTCGCCCAGGCGCGCCAGGCCATCCCCGGCACCTGACCCCGCGGGCGCGGCGGCACGACGACACCCGAGCCTGACGGACGCCCGAGCATGACGGACGCCCGAGCATGACGAAGGGGGCCGACGATCGTCGGCCCCCTTCGTCATGCGTCAGTCGCGTGTCAGCTGTCGCCACCCGTGTTGCCCGAGGTGCCGGCCGTGACGTCGTGCAGGTCGTACCGCTCGATCGCCTGCGCGGGAGCGTCCGCCGCGACGTCCCCGGTGCGCGCGAGCTGCTGCAGCACGCGCACCACGGTCGACGGGCCGTCGATCTTGAAGTGACGGCGGGCGGCGGCGCGCGTGTCGGAGAAGCCGAAGCCGTCCGCCCCGAGCGTCGCATACGTGCCCGGGATCCACGCGCGCACCTGGTCGGCGACGAGGTGGTCGTAGTCCGTCGTCGCGACGAACGGACCCTCGGCGCCCTCGAGCTTGCGCGTCAGGTACGCCGTGCGCGGCTCCTCGCCCGGGTGCAGGAACGCCTGCTGGTCCGCGGCGAGCCCGTCGCGGCGCAGCTCGTTCCAGGACGTGACCGACCACACCGCGGCGCGCACGCCCCAGTCGTCGGCCAGGAGCTTCTGCGCCTCGAGCGCCCACGGCACCGCCACGCCCGACGCGAGGATCTGGGCGCGCGGCCCGTCGCCCTCGGCGGGGGACAGCAGGTAGATGCCCTTGAGGATGCCGTCGACGTCGACGTCCTGCGGCTCGGCCGGCTGCACGATCGGCTCGTTGTAGACCGTGAGGTAGTAGATGACGTCACGGTCGCGGCCGCCGTTGTCCGGCGCGTACATCCGGTCGATGCCGTCGCGCACGATGTGCCGCAGCTCGTAGCCGTACGCCGCGTCGTAGTGCACGACGTGCGGCATGGTCCCCGCCAGCAGCGGGGAGTGCCCGTCGGCGTGCTGCAGGCCCTCGCCCGTGAGCGTGGTGCGGCCCGCCGTGGCGCCGACGAGGAAGCCCCGCGCCATCTGGTCGCCGGCCGCCCAGAACTGGTCGCCCGTGCGCTGGAACCCGAACATCGAGTAGTAGAAGTAGAACGGCACGAGCGGCTCGCCGTGCGTCGCGTACGACGTCCCGACCGCCTGGAACGCGGAGGCCGAGCCGGCCTCGTTGATCCCGGTGTGCATGATCTGCCCGGACTCGGACTCCTTGTAGCTCAGCATGAGGTCGCGGTCGACCGCGAGGTAGTGCTGGCCCACGGTGTTGAAGATCTTGGCGCTGGGGAAGATCGCGTCGAGGCCGAACGTGCGGGCCTCGTCGGGGATGATCGGCACCAGGCGGTGACCGAACTCCTTGTCCTTCAGGAGGTCCTTGAACAGGCGCACGAGCGCCATCGTCGTGGCGACCTCCTGCTGGCCCGAACCCTTGGCGAGGCTCTCGTACCGCTCGGCCGGCGGCGTCGTGACGGGCTGGTACGTCGAGCGGCGCTCGGGCACGAACCCGCCGAGCTGGCGGCGGCGCTCGAGCATGTACTGGATCGCCTCGTCGTCGGTACCCGGGTGGTAGTACGGCGGGAGGTAGGGGTTCTCCTCGAGCTGGGCGTCCGTGAACGGGATGTGCAGCGTGTCACGGAGCGTCTTGAGGTCGTCGATCTTGAGCTTCTTCATCTGGTGCGTCGCGTTGCGACCGGCGAAGCCCGAGCCCAGCCCGTAGCCCTTGATCGTGTGCGCCAGGATGATCGTCGGCGCGCCCGTGTGCTCACGCGCCGCCTTGTAGGCCGCGTAGATCTTGCGGTAGTCGTGACCGCCGCGCTTGAGCGCCCAGATCTCGTCGTCCGTCATCTTCTCGACGAGCTGCTTGGTCCGCGGGTCACGGCCGAAGAAGTGCTCGCGGATGAACGCGCCGTTCTCGGCGCGGTAGGTCTGGTAGTCGCCGTCCGGCGTCGTGTTCATGAGGTGGACCAGCGCGCGGTCCTTGTCCGCGTTGAGCAGGACGTCCCACTCGCGGCCCCACACGACCTTGATGACGTTCCAGCCGGCACCGCGGAACTCGGCCTCGAGCTCCTGGATGATCTTGCCGTTGCCGCGCACGGGACCGTCGAGCCGCTGCAGGTTGCAGTTCACGACGAACGTGAGGTTGTCGAGGTTCTGCTGCGCCGCGAGGTGGATCAGGCCGCGCGACTCGGGCTCGTCCATCTCGCCGTCGCCGAGGAACGCCCAGACGTCCTGCTGGCTCGTGTCCTTGATCCCGCGGTTGTGCAGGTACCGGTTGGTCCACGCCTGGTAGATCGCGCCCGACGGACCCAGGCCCATCGAGACGGTCGGGAACTCCCACAGCTCCGGCGCGAGGCGCGGGTGCGGGTACGACGGCAGGCCGCCGCCCGGGTGGGAGAGCTCCTGGCGGAACCCGTCGAGCTGGTGCTCAGTGAGCCGGCCCTCGAGGAACGCGCGGGCGTACACGCCGGGGGAGGCGTGGCCCTGGAAGTAGATCTGGTCACCGCCGCCGGGGTGGTCCTTGCCGCGGAAGAAGTGGTTGAGGCCGACCTCGTACAGCGTCGCGACGGACGCGTACGACGAGATGTGCCCGCCGACCCCGATGCCGGGACGCTGGGCGCGCGTCACCATGACGGCCGCGTTCCAGCGGTTCCACGAGCGGTAGCGGCGCTCGATGACCTCGTCGCCGGGGAAGTACGGCTCGTTGTGCACCGCGATCGTGTTCACGTACGGCGTGTTGAGCGACGCCGGGATCGCGACGTTCTTCTCCCGCGCGCGGCGCAGGAGGCTCATGAGCACGTACCGCGCGCGCGGGCCGCCCTTGTCGTCGATGAGTCCGTCGAGCGACTCGACCCACTCACCGGTCTCGTCGGGGTCGATGTCGGGTACCTGGCTGAGCAGGCCGCCGATGAGCGGGCCTGTCTCGTCGATCTGAGCCACCAGTGCTCCTCGCCTCTTGTCGGCGCGCGGGCCCTGAACGGCCTCGGCGCACATCGTCGGCCCGGTCCCGAGCGCGCGCGGCTGGCGGCCGCGTGCACGGGTGCGGGTAGTCCGCCCCATTGTCGGACCCTGAGCACCAGAAGTCACACGCGGGCCCCGTGCGGGGCACGTGACGTCGGTGACACCGGCCCCACGCGGCACCCCCGGCAGACCCGTGCCGCGTGGGGCCTTGCCAGGTGGCGCGCGCTGCGGTGGGCTAGGTTGTGCGCACATCGAACAGGCCTGCTCCCTGCGGAGGAGGCCGTGACGAAGGGATCGGACGGGACGTGTCAGCCAGTGCGGACGCCGGGCAGCAGCAGGCTGCCCGTCTGGGCTTCTCCTCGGGTCAGGTGATCCAGGAGCTCGGCTACGACGACGACGCCGACGAGGCCCTGAGGGCGGCCGTCGAGGCCGTCACCGGGACGGAGCTCGTCGACGAGGACTACGACGACGTCACCGACGGTGCAGTCATCTGGTTCCGCGACGACGACGGTGACCTGACCGACTTCCTCGTCGACGCGATGACCGTGCTCGACGACAACGGCCCGATCTGGGTGCTGTCCCCGAAGGCCGGCCGCCCGGGGCACGTCTCCCACTCCGACATCGAGGAGGCTGCGACCACGTCGGGGCTCCACGCGATGTCGACGTTCGCGATCGCGCCCGACTGGTCCGCGACCAAGCTGGGCACCCGCGGGCGCGGCAAGTGACCGAGCCGCAGGGCTCGAAGCTCCCCGTCGTCGGTCAGCCCGCACCCGGGTTCACGTTGCCCGACACGCACGGCACGCCGGTCTCGCTGGCCGACCTGCGCGGCACCCCGGTGGTCGTCGTGTTCGTGCCGTTCGCCTTCTCGGGGACCTGCACGGGTGAGCTGTGCGAGCTGCGGGACAACATCGCGGACTTCGACCGTGCCGGGGTGCGTCTGCTCGTCGTGAGCTGCGACCCGATGTTCTCGCTGCGGGCCTGGGCCGAGCAGGAGAAGTACACGTTCGACCTCCTCGCGGACTTCTGGCCGCACGGCGACGCCGCCCGCGCCTACGGCGTGTTCGACGAGGGCAGCGGGCACGCGCTGCGCGGGTCGTTCCTGATCGACGCCGAGGGCGTGCTGCGCTGGAGCGTCGTCAACGCGCGCGGGCAGGCGCGGCCGCTCGCCGCCTACCGCGAGGCGCTCGCGGCCCTCTGAGCGGCAGTGCCCGGTGGGGCGTCCGCGGGGCACGGGCTAGGCTGGTGCGGTGCGCTCCTGCTGTCGTCCCTGACGATCCCTCCGCCCGGATCCGTCGCCGCGCGTGCGCGCGGCCAGCCAGAGGACAGCAGCCATGAGATTCGCCTCCCGCATCACCGACCTCGTCGGGGACACGCCGCTCGTGCAGCTGCACGCGGTGACCGAGGGCATCGCGGCCACGGTGCTCGCGAAGGTCGAGTACCTCAACCCCGGTGGGTCGTCGAAGGACCGCATCGCCGCGCGCATCATCGACGCCGCCGAACGTGACGGCCTGCTGCGGCCCGGCGGGACGATCGTCGAGCCGACGAGCGGCAACACCGGCGTGGGGCTCGCGCTCGTCGCGCAGCAGCGCGGGTACCACTGCGTGTTCGTCGTCCCGGACAAGGTGGGCGAGGACAAGCGCGCCGTGCTGCGCGCGTACGGCGCCGAGGTCGTCGTGACGCCCACGTCGGTCGCCCCCGACGACCCGGAGTCGTACTACTCGGTGTCGGACCGGCTCGCGGCGCAGATCCCGGGGGCGTTCAAGCCCGACCAGTACCAGAACCCGAACGGGCCGCTCAGCCACTACGAGACCACGGGTCCCGAGATCTGGCGCGACACCGACGGGCGCGTCACGCACTTCGTCGCGGGCGTCGGTACGGGCGGCACGATCAGCGGGACGGGCCGGTTCCTGAAAGAGGTCTCCGGCGGCGCCGTGCGCGTCGTCGGCGCCGACCCGGTCGGGTCGGTCTACTCCGGGGGGACCGGACGGCCCTACCTCGTCGAGGGCGTGGGGGAGGACTTCTGGCCCGGCGCGTACGACCCGTCGGTGGTCGACGAGGTGGTCGCCGTCGCGGACGCCGAGTCGTTCGAGGTGACGCGACGCCTGGCGCGCGAGGAGGGCCTGCTCGTCGGGGGCTCGAGCGGCATGGCCGTCGTCGCGGCGCTGCGGGTCGCGCGCGACCTGCCCGCCGACGCGGTCGTCGTCGTGCTGCTGCCCGACGGCGGGCGCGGGTACCTCGGCAAGATCTTCAACGACGCGTGGCTGCGCTCGTACGGGTTCAGCGCGCTGCCCGAGGAGCGCACGGTGCGCGACGTCGTGACCGCGAAGGACGGGTCGCTGCCCGCACTCGTGCACGCGCACCCCGCGGACACCGTGCGCGACGCGATCGCGATGATGACGGAGTTCGGCGTCTCGCAGCTGCCGGTGCTCACCGCCGAGCCGCCGGTCGTCATCGGTGAGGTCGTCGGCGCGATCGACGAGGAGTCGCTGCTCGAGAAGGTGTTCTCGGGCGAGGTCGAGATGGGCGACGCGGTGTCCGCGGTGCTCCAGGACGGCCTGCCGCAGATCGGCGCGAACGAGTCCGTCGCGCAGGCGCGCAAGGCCCTGTCGACGGCGAGCGCCCTGCTCGTGGTCGACGAGGGCGCCCCCGTCTCGGTCGTCACGCGCGCCGACCTCCTGACCTTCCTGAGCCACTGAGGAGACCACGCATGAGCCACCACGACGACCGTCCCGACGTCGGCTTCGAGACCCTGGCGATCCACGCGGGCCAGGACCCCGACGCGACCACCGGCGCGGTCATCCCGCCCGTGCACATGAGCTCGACGTACGTGCAGGACGGGATCGGCGGGCTGCGCGGCGGATACGAGTACGGACGAGCGGGCAACCCGACGCGCACCGCGCTCGAGACGCAGCTCGCGACGCTCGAGGGCGGCGCGCACGGACTGTCGTTCGCGTCCGGCCTCGCCGCCGAGGACGCGCTCCTGCGCGCCGTGCTCAAGCCCGGCGACGAGCTGCTGATCGGCGACGACGTGTACGGCGGCACGTACCGGCTCGTCTCTCGCGTGCTCGGCGCGTGGGGTGTGCGGCACCGGGTCGTGGACCTGACCGACCTGTCCGCGGTGCGCGACGCGCTCGACGAGCGGCCGAAGCTGATCTGGGCCGAGACGCCCAGCAACCCGTACCTGCGGATCACGGACATCGCGGCGCTCGCCGACCTCGCGCACGCGCACGGCGCGCTCGTGGTCGTCGACAACACCTTCGCCACGCCCGCGCTGCAGCGTCCGCTGAGCCTCGGTGCGGACGTCGTCGTGCACTCGACGACGAAGTACCTCGGCGGGCACTCGGACGTGGTCGGCGGCGCGGTCGTGCTGCAGGACGACGGGCTCGCGGAGCAGGTGAAGTTCCTGCAGTTCGCCGCGGGTGCGGTCTCCGGACCGCTCGACGCGTGGCTCACGACGCGCGGGATCAAGACGCTGGCCGTGCGCATGCAGCGGCATGGCGAGAACGCACTCGCGCTCGCGCAGCGGCTCGTCGAGCACCCTGCGGTGACCCGCGTGCACTACCCCGGCCTGCCGGACCACCCCGGGCACGAGATCGCCGTGCGCCAGTCGAGCGGCTTCGGCGGGATGCTCACCATCGAGCTCGCGGACGGTCCCGCCGCGCGCCGGTTCGCCGAGTCCACGCGCCTGTTCACGCTCGCCGAGTCGCTCGGTGGTGTGGAGTCGCTCGTGAACCACCCGGCGAGCATGACCCACGCGTCGGTGCGCGGGACGCCGCTCGAGGTCACGGAGTCGATCGTGCGGCTCTCGGTGGGTCTCGAGTCGGTCGGGGACCTCCTCGCCGACGTCGAGGCAGCGCTCGCGCGCGTCTGACGTCGCACGAGGGCCGTCTGCGCGGCGCCTGGTGCCACCCCGGTGGCTCGTCGCGGGCGCTGCGGATGCCTGGCCCGGGAGGGCCGGTAGGCTGTGCCGCCGTCGGGCGCGGTGGTTCGCGGCCGCAGGGGCCTGTAGCTCAGCTGGTCAGAGCACCGCGCTTACACCGCGGGGGTCGCCGGTTCGAACCCGGCCGGGCCCACGTCGGATGGCTTGCTCCCTCGCGCGCGAAGGACGGTTCGTCTCATGCCCGATCTGCACGTCGCCGTCGACGGCTCGGACACCTCCGAGGGCACGCCGAGCGCGCCTCTGCGGACGATCAGCAGGGCGGCGCTGCTCGCGCGGCCAGGAGACACGGTCGTGGTGCACGAGGGGGAGTACCGCGAGTGGGTCAGGCCGGCCCGCGGTGGCCTGTCGGACCAGCGCCGCATCACGTACACGGCCGCGCCTGGTGAGCACGTGGTGATCAAGGGCTCCGAGCGCGTCACGGGCTGGCAGCCGGACGGCGGCACCGTGTGGCGCGTGAGCGTGCCGAACACGCTGTTCGGTGACGTCAACCCGTTCGCCGAGACGGTCGACGGGGACTGGGCCATCTACGAGCCGGGCGCGCCGCGCAAGCACCTCGCCGACGTCTACCTCGACGGGCGCTCGTTCTACGAGGTGCACGCGCGCGACGAGGTCCAGGACCCGCCGCGCCGCACCGAGGTCGTCGACGTGTGGACGGGCCGGGTCGTGCCCACCCACGACCCGGACCAGACCGTGTTCGTCTGGTACGCGGAGGTCGAGCAGGACGTCACGACCGTCTGGGCCAACTTCCACGGCGCCGACCCGAACGAGGACCTCGTCGAGATCAACGTGCGCCGGTCGGTGTTCTACCCCGACAGGCACCACGTGGACTGGATCACGGTCCGTGGCTTCGAGCTCGCGCACGCCGCGACCCCGTGGGCGCCGCCGACCGCCGACCAGCCGGGGCTCATCGGCCCGAACTGGGCCAAGGGCTGGATCATCGAGGACAACCTGATCCACGACGCGAAGTGCGCGGCGATCTCGCTCGGCAAGGAGGCCTCGACCGGCGACAACTACTCGTCGCAGCGCGGCGACAAGCCCGGCTACCAGTACCAGCTCGAGTCGGTGTTCTCCGCGCGGCACATCGGGTGGGACCGGGAGCACGTCGGCTCGCACGTGGTGCGGCGCAACACGATCGTCGACTGCGGGCAGAACGGCGTCGTCGGGCACCTGGGGTGCGTGTTCTCGACGATCGAGGACAACCACATCCACCGCATCGCGCTCAAGCGCGAGTTCTTCGGGCACGAGATCGCGGGCGTCAAGCTCCACGCGGCGATCGACACGCAGATCCGGCACAACCGCATCCACGACACGACCCTCGGCATCTGGCTCGACTGGCAGACGCAGGGCACGCGGGTGAGCCGCAACGTGCTGTACGGGAACAACCGCGACCTGTTCGTCGAGGTGTCGCACGGCCCGTACGTCGTCGACCACAACGTCCTGGCGTCGGCGGCGGCGGTCGAGGTGGTGGCCCAGGGTGGCGCCTACCTCCACAACCTCGTCGCGGGGACGGTGCGGCTCGAGCCGGTCATGGACCGCTCCACGCCGTACCACGTGCCGCACTCGACCCAGGTCGCGGGCTTCGCGGTCGTCCCGGGCGGCGACGACCGGTGGATCGGCAACGTGTTCCTGGGCGGTGACGTCGACGACGCGTACGCCGGCGGCGCCCACCACCGCGCGGCCGGCTACGGGACCGCGGGGTACGACGCCTGCCCGACGACGATGGAGGAGTACCGGGCCCGGCTCGACCCGTCCCTCGGCGACCACGCGCAGTTCCACGGTAAGACGCTGCCGGTGCAGATCCGCGACAACGTGTACGCGAACGGCGCGAAGGCGTTCCACGCGGAGGTCCGGCCGCTCGTGCTCGCGCCCGACGACGAGGTGCAGGTGACCGTCGCCGACGAGGGCGCCGAGGTGCACCTCGAGATCACCCTGCCGGCGGGCGTCGACCTCGCGACGGTGCCGCCCGTGGACGGCGCCACGCTGGGGTACGCGCACTTCCCGGCCGCCGAGTTCGAGGCGCCCGACGGGTCAGCGCTGCGGGCCGACGTGGACCTGGTCGGCATGGTGAAGTCCGGCGGCACGTCGTACGCCGCCGGCCCCCTTGCGGGCCTGACGACGGGGTCGGGCCGGACCCGCGTCTGGTAGGTGCTGCCGGTCGTGCGGGGGCTGGGCGTCAGGCCAGGGTGAGGAAGAGCTTCTCGAGCTCCTCGGTCGTGATGCCCTCGGCGCGGTTGACCCCGTCGGGGTCGATGACGCAGTCCTTCATCGCGGTCGCGATGATCGCGAAGCCCGCGCGGTCGAGGGCCGACGAGACGGCCGCGAGCTGGGTGACGACGTCGCGGCACGAGCCGCCCGCCTCCACCGCGTCGATCACGGCGTTGAGCTGGCCGCGCGCGCGGCGCAGGCGGTTCAGGACGCGGCGCTGGGCGTCGGTGTCGTTCGTGGCCACGGGTGCTCCTCGGGTGGGCGAGCTGGACGGACGGGTGGACGGGTCGTGCTCGGGTGTGGCGGTCATGCCGGGACGAGCTCGGGCGTCACGAGGGCGTGGCCGGCACGGTCGCCGAGCGCGGCGCGCAGGGTCAGCATGCCGCCCGAGAGCGATGCGGAGTCGAACCCTGCCTGCGTGAGCACGCGGTGGGCGATGGCCGAACGCACCCCGGAGGCGCACAGCACGCGCACGGGCCTGCCCTGCGCGGCCTCACGGACCTCGTCGAGGCGTCCGCGCAGCTCGGTGTGCGGGATGTGGAGCGAGCCGGGAAGGTGCCCGGTGGCGTACTCCTGCGCGGTGCGCGTGTCGAGCAGCAGCGCCTCCTGCCGGACCTGGTCGAGGTCCTCGGCGTACCAGAGTCGCAGCGTGCCGTCCATGACGTTCGAGCCCACCATGCCCGCGAGGTTGACCGCGTCCTTCGCCTGCCCGTAGGGCGGGGAGTAGGCGAGGTCGAGGTCGATCAGGTCGCCGATGTGCAGGTGGGAGCGGATCGCCGTGGCCAGGACGTCGATGCGCTTGTCGACGCCGTCGTGCCCGACGCCCTGGGCGCCGAGGACCAGGCCGGAGTCCGCGTCGACGTGCACGACGAGGTGCATCTGGCTCGCGCCCGGGAAGTACCCCGCGTGCTGCAGGGGGTGCAGGTGCAGCGTGCGGAACGCGCGGCCGGCGAGCGCGAGCGCCGCGCGGTTGGCGCCGGTGGTGGCGGCGGTCAGGGCGCCCACGCGCACGATCGCGGTCCCGAGCGGGGTGGGGATGGCGCGCGCGGTGCCCGGCCGCAGGATGTCGTCGGCCACGAGCCTGCCCGCGCGGTTGGCGGGGCCGGCGAGCGGGACGGGGCGCCGCAGCCCGGTGACGGCGTCGGTCGACACGACTGCGTCGCCGACGGCCCACACCTTGTCGGCGGAGGTGCGCCCGTGCTCGTCGACGACGATCGCACCGCGCTCGCACTCGATCCCCGACGCCTCGAACACCTCGGTGTTCGGGCGCACGCCCACGGACAGGACCACGAGGTCCGCGTCGATGCGGGTGCCGTCCGCCAGGACGACGACGTCCTGGTCGTCACCGGGCTCGATCGCCGTGGCGGACACCCCGGCGCGGACCGTGACCCCGAGCGAGCGCAGCTCCTGCGTGACGAGGTGCGCGAGCTCGTGCTCGAGCGGGGGCAGCACGTGCGCGGCTAGCTCGACGATCGTCACGTCGACACCGCGGTGCGCGAGCGCCTCGGCCGCCTCCAGCCCGATGAAGCCGGCGCCGAGCACGACGGCACGGCGGGCGCCGTCGTCGACCAGCCCGCGCAGCGCGACCGCGTCCTCGACGGTGCGCAGCGTGCGGACGCGGGGGGAGTCGAGGCCCTCGATCGGCGGTCGGGTCGCCCGGGCCCCCGGCGCGAGGACGAGCGCGTCGTAGCCCAGGTCGAAGGCGCCCTCGGACGTCTGGACGCGGACCGACTGGCGCTCCACGTCGACCGCGGTGACCTCGTGCCCGGTCCGGACGTCCAGGTCGAGGGCTGCCCGCAGGGACTGAGGGGTCTGCACGAGCAGGCGGTCGGCGTCGTGGATCTCGTCGCCCACGTGGTACGGCAGGCCGCAGTTCGCGAACGAGACGTGCGCGCCGCGTTCCAGCACGACGATCTCGGCGGACTCGTCGAGACGCCGGGCGCGCGCGGCGCAGCTCATGCCGCCCGCCACGCCGCCGACGATGACGATCCGCGTGGCGCCCTCGGGGCGCGCCTGCTCGCGGGGCTCAGGGGTCGTCGCTGCTGTGCTCATGCCACGATCGTACGATACCCCTGGGGGTATATCAACGACGGGCCGCCGACAGGCGTCTGGCCAGGCGATACTTGCCCCCGGGCCGCCATGAGCGGAGTCGGGAACCAGCGGCCCCGACTCACCGCCCCGACTGCACCGACCCAACTGCACCGACCCAGCTGCACCGACCCAGCTGCACCGACCCAGCTGCACCGACCCAGCTGCACCGACCGGAGTGCACCGCCCTCCTGCATGCTCGCATCGAAGGGACGACGCATGACCGCCCCCACCCGCCCGGCTCTCCACGTCTCGACGCTCGCCGTGCGTCCCGTGAAATCCCTGCGCGGGGTCGAGGTCTCCCGGCTGGCACTGGACCGGCTCGGTCCGCGGGGCGACCGGCGGTGGATGGTCGTCGACGGGGCCGGGGACACAGTCACCGCGCGCGAGGTGCCGATCATGCTCGGCCTGACGGCGCGCCCGCTCGACGGTGCGATCGAGCTCTCCGCGCCCGGCCTCGCCCCGATCGTCGTCCAGGAACCGCGCGACGGCCCGCGCGTCGGCGTGACCCTGTCGCGCGTCGGCTGGGCGACCGGGTGCCCGGAGCACGTCGACGCGTGGCTGTCGGCGGCGCTCGGTCGCGCCGTGCGGCTCGTCTGGCTGGACGACCCCGGACGACGCAGCGTGTCGACGCACCACGGTGGGCGCCCCGGCGACCCGCTGAGCCTCGCCGACGCGGCGCCCGTGCTCCTGACGACCGCCGCGTCGCTCGGGGCGCTCAACGACTGGCTCGCGGCCGAGCAGGACCACGCGCCCCTCCCGATGGAGCGGTTCCGGCCGACGCTCGTCGTGGACGGCGACCTCGAGCCGTTCGCCGAGGACGCCTGGCAGCGGGTGCGCGTGGGGGACGTCGTGCTGCGCTTCGCGGAGCGGTGCGACCGTTGCGTGATGACGACGGTCGACCTGACGACCCTGCGCACGGGTCGGGAGCCGACGCGCACGCTCGCCCGGCACCGTCGCGCGGACGGCAAGGTCTGGTTCGGCGTGCGGCTCGTGCCGGAGACCGCGGGCGAGCTCGTCGTCGGCGACCCCGTGGTCCCGCTGGGCTGACGGTCTCCACGCGCGGTGCGGTGGTCGTACGGTGGACCCACCGAGAGGTCCGCTCGACGAGGAGCCGCCATGGGCCCGCACTCTGCACGCCGTCCGCTCACGCTCGCGGCCGTCGCGGTCATCACGACTGCGTCGCTCGCGTCGTTCGCCCCGGCCTCGGCGGCCGAGGACACGCCCACGACGCTGGACGGCCTCACGGTCGTCGACACTCGGCCCGGCATGCCCGGCGGGTACACCGAGCTCGAGCTCGAGGTCCGCCTGAGCGACCCCGACGGGTTGCCGGACACCCTGACGAACTTCGAGACCGAGCCGTACCCGGTCGGCTACGCGAGCGTCGTGCCCTCGACGACGGTGCGCCCCACCGACCTCCGGCGGTCGGAGCTGTACTGGGACCGGCTGGACCGGACCGCGGGCACGTCGACGTCAGGGACCTGGACGGGCACGGCGGTCGTCACGTCGGTCTCGACGGGCACGATCACCGTCACCCGGCTGGTCGTCACGGACGACGACCTGGCGACGACGACGATCCCGGTGGCGGGCGGACCGCGCGTCGTGGTGAGCGGGCCGCCGAGCCTCCCGTGGGAGTACGAGGTGCTGAACGCCCCCGTGAAGGTCGTGACCGGCGCCGAACGGTGGACGCCACAGCTCCGGCTCGTGCGGCGCGACGACCGGGCGCCGGTCGCCGGGGCGGTGAGCGCGGCGTCGAGCCCGGGGGTCGTCGACAAGCCCGACTGGACCTGGCGGACCACGCTCGTCACGCCGCAGTTCCTCGCGCAGTACCCGACCGTGTTCCCGCTGCGGTCCTCGTCGTCCGGCGTGCTCACGCTGCCCACGTACGGCGTGGGGGAGACGCGCTTCGTCGGGTCGCTCGCGGGGTGGGGCTCCGGCGCGCGCCGGTACCTGACGGTCGCCGCGACGGGCCAGCTCGAACCGCCCGTGAAGTGGCAGGCGAGGGCGCGGCTCGCGGCCGAGCGCGGCGACGTGGTCATGACCGGCAACGCGTGGCCCGCACCGTCGGTCCTCGCCGCGGCGAACCCGGCGATCCACCTGCAGCGGCTCGTCGGGCGCACCTGGCGCACCGAGGCGTCGAGCCGCGTGCGCGCCAACGGCCGGTTCACGGTGGTCTGGGACGCGCCGGCGTCGAGCGGGTACTGGGTGCGTGCCTACAAGCCGGGCGGCGTCGACGGGCACGACGTCAGCGTCGGCACGATCGGCCCAGCGACCTGGGTGACGCCATGACCCCCTCATGCCTGATCCGTGGCGCCGGTGGTCGCCGGTAGCGTGCTCGTGTGAGCGCACCCCGCCTGGCCGACGTCGTCCGTCTCCTCGAGCAGCGCTACCCGCCTGCGACCGCGGAGCCGTGGGACGCCGTGGGGCTCGTCGCGGGCGATCCCGACGCACCCGTGCGCAAGGTCCTGCTCGCGGTGGACCCCGTGGCGACGGTGGTGGACGAGGCGCTCGAGTGGGGCGCCGACCTCGTCGTGACGCACCACCCGCTGCTGCTGCGCGGCGTGCACTCCGTCGCCGCGACCACGTTCAAGGGCGCGCTGCTGCACCGGCTCGTGCGGGGCGGGTGCGCGCTGCTCGCCGCGCACACCAACGCCGACGCGGCGACCGGCGGCGTGGCCGACGCCCTGGCCGACGCGTTCGGCTTGCTCGACGTCGTCCCGCTCGTCGCGGACCCCGTCGCGCCGCTCGACAAGCACGTGGTGTTCGTCCCCGTGGCCGACGCCGAGGCCGTCGTGGACGCGATGTCGGGCGCCGGTGCGGGGGCCGTGGGCCAGTACGAGCGGTGCGCGTGGACGACCACCGGCGAGGGGACGTTCACCCCGCTCGCGGGGGCGTCGCCCGCGATCGGGGCGGTCGGGGAGCGCGCGACGGTCGTCGAGGCGCGCGTCGAGCTCGTCGCGCCGCGCGCGCGCCGCAGCGCGGTCGTCGCGGCGATGCGGGCGGCGCACCCCTACGAGGAGCCCGCGTTCGACGTGCTCGAGCTCGCGAGCCTGACGGGCCCGACCGGCACCGGCCGCGTCGGCCGCCTGCCGCAGCCGACGACCCTGCGGGCCTTCGCGCAGGCGGCCGCCGACGCGACGCCCGCCACGGCGCAGGGGGTGCGCTTCGCGGGCGACCCCGACGCGACGATCGAGCGCGTGGCGGTCGTCGGCGGGTCGGGCGACCCGTTCTTCGACGCCGTGCGCGCAGCCGGGGCCGACGTCTACGTCACCGCCGACCTGCGCCACCACCCGGCCTCCGAGCAGCGCGAGCGCGCCGAGTTCGACGCCGCCCGGTCCGGGCGCGCGGCGACCCCCTACCTCGTCGACCTCGCGCACTTCGCCTCCGAGTGGCCGTGGCTCGCTCTCGCCGCACGCGACCTGGCGGCCGATCTGCAGGCCCTGGGCACTACGGTGGAGACCCGCGTGAGCGTGCGGCGCACCGACCCGTGGACGGGACGCGCGAGCCGCGCCGACGCCCCGAGCTGACCGACGACCACAGCGACAGACCAGCCCCACCCGCACCAGCCCCACACCCGCCCCACCGGGCGGGCGCCGGAAGGACACCCGTGCCGAACGCCCCCGCAGCGGACCAGCGACGACTTCTCGACGTGCAGGCGCTCGACACGCGCCTCGACCAGCTCGCGCACAAGCGCCGGACGCTTCCCGAGCTCGCGCGCATCGCCGAGCTCGACGCGCAGGTCGCCGACCTGCACGCCGCGCTCGTCACGTCCCAGACGGCCGTGGCCGACCTGCGGCGCGAGCTGGCCAAGGCCGAGGCCGACGTGCAGCAGGTCCGTGACCGCGCCGCGCGCAACCAGAGCCGGCTCGACAGCGGCCAGGGCACCGCGAAGGACCTGCAGGCGCTGCAGCACGAGCTCGAGTCGCTCGCGAAGCGCCAGGGTGACCTCGAGGAGGTCGAGCTCGAGGTCATGGAGCGGCTCGAGGCGCACGAAGGTGCGCTCACCGAGGTGCAGGACGCGCACGCCCAGCTCGTCACGGGCAAGTCGCAGATCGAGGCGCAGCGCGACGCCGCGCTCGCGCAGCTCGACGCCGAGGTGGCGCAGGTGCAGGCCGAGCGCGCCACGGTCGCGACGGGCCTCGACGCGGGACTGGTCACGCTGTACGACCGGCTGCGCGCTCAGCTCGGAGGCTCGGGAGCCGCGGCGCTGCGTGGACGCCGGTGCGAGGGCTGCCGTCTCGAGCTGAACCCGCTCGACCTCGACGGGATCAAGGCCAAGCCGGAAGACGCGGTCGTGCGGTGCGAGGAGTGCGGTCGCATCCTGGTCCGGCTGCCCGAGGGCCAGTGACGCGCCGGCTCGTCGTCGAGGCGGACGGCGGCTCCCGGGGGAACCCGGGGCCCGCCGGGTACGGGGCGCTCGTGCGCGACGCGGCGACCGGCCGCGTGCTCGCCGAACGGGCCGAGTACCTGGGCATCGCCTCGAACAACGTCGCCGAGTACTCGGGCCTCGTCGCGGGCCTGCGTGCCGCGCTCGCCATCGACCCGAGCGCGACGATCGAGGTCCGGATGGACTCCCAGCTCGTCATCCGGCAGATGAGCGGCGAGTGGAAGATCAAGCACGACGACATGCGACGGCTCGCCGACGAGGCTCGCGCTCTCGTCGACCCCGCGACCGTGACCTGGACGTGGGTGCCGCGCGCCGACAACGGTGCTGCGGACCGGCTGGCGAACCGGGCGATGGACGCGAAGACTGCGATCGTGACCGACCACGACGCCCCCGAGGCCAGCCCCTCCGTACCCTCCGGCTCTGCGCCGTCCGGCTCTGCGCCGTCCGGCTCTGCGCCGTCCGGCTCCGCGCCGGACCCGGGCACGGGGCGCGTGCCGCGGCCGTCGGGAGCCGGTGTGCGGTTCGACGACGAGACGCCGGTGACGGTCGTCCTGGTGCGGCACGGCGAGACCGCGATGACGGTCTCGCGCGGCTACTCGGGCTCGAGCGAGCCCGGTCCGCCGCTCAACGAGCACGGTCGCGCGCAGGCACGTGCGGCCGCGGCGCTCGTCCACCGCGTGGGCCGCGACCTGTGGGGCGACATCGAGTACCCGAGCGAGGTGCGCGCGTCGCCGATGGTCCGAACGCAGGAGACCGCGGGGATCGTCGCCGAGCGGCTCGGTCTGCCCGTCCACACCGACGACCGGGTCAAGGAGGCCGACTTCGGGCAGTGGCAGGGCCTGACCGCGGTGCAGATCGAGGAGCGCTGGCCGGGTCAGCTCGAGCCGTGGCACACGCGCGCCGACGTGCGGCCCCCCGACGGCGAGTCGATCGTCGACGTGGGGGAGCGCCTGGAGTCGCTGTACGACGAGCTGCTCCGGACGTCACGCGGCCGCACGGTCGTCGTGGTGTCGCACGCGGTGGCCATCCGGGCCGCGCTGGGCCTCGCGATGGGCGCGAACCCGGGGTCGTGGAGCCAGCTGCGGGTCGCTCCCGCGTCGCTGAGCATCGTCCGGCTGTTCGGGGACCGGCGGCACGAGATCGCCGTGGCCGGGGCCCCGAGTGAGGGCTGGTCCTGACGGAGGCCGCAGAGCGCGCTCCCTGACTGTCGATCCGCTCGGCGCCCACGGCGGGCTCTGCCTGGCGGCTCGGCGCGGCCCACCGCCGCCAGGTCAGGACGTCGCGACGAGCGCCGCGACGGACGCGACGAGCGCGAGCGGCGCGAGCACGAGCCCTTGGCGCACGATCGTCCACACCGGGACGTCCAGCAGCACCTGACGGCACCGCTGCCACCACAGGACCGTGGCGAGGGATCCCCACGGCGTCAGGATCGGGGCGACGCCCGTGCCGATGAGGAGCGCGGCCATCCGCAGCGGGTCGCCGGCCGTGGCCGGATCGAGCGCCAGGAACGCGGGCAGGTTGTTGACGGCGTTCGAGGCCAGTGCGCCGACCGCGGCGAGGCGGAGCAGGTCGGCCGGACCGTGCCCGTCGCCCGCGGCGCCGTGCAGCACGTCGGCGAGACCGTGCGCGTGCGCGGTCGCGACCAGCACGAACAGTCCCGCGACGACCACGAGCGTGCGCCACGGCACCATGTCGCCCGGCGACACCGGCAGCGGTCGACGGCGGGCCAGCGTCACCGCGAGCAGCACGACCGCAGCCACCGACGCTGCGACCGCGGGCACGACTCCCACGACGAACGCCACCGCCATCGCGGCGACCACGAGGCCCGTGACGCGCAGCAGGACCGTGTCGGGGGCGTGCGGCGGGTGCACGGGCTCGTAGCGGCCGACGACGGCGCGTCGGTCGCGCACCGCGAGCACGATCACCGTGACGACGATCGCGGCGAGCGCGGGCGCCCACATGAGGGTGAGGTAGTGCGCTCCCGCCCGTCGGATCTCGTGGTCGGCGAGCAGGTTCGTGAGGTTCGAGACCGGGAGCACGAGCGACGCGGTGTTCGCGAGCGCCACCACGGCGAGCGCCAACGGCAGGGGCGGCGTGTGCGTCCGACGAGCGAGCGCGATGACGGCGGGGGTCAGCAGCACCGCGGTCGTGTCGAGCGAGAGCACCGCGGTGCTGAGCGTCGCGAGCACGACGACGCCCGCCCAGAGCACCCAACGTCGACCTCGGGCCGCGCGAGCCGCCACGGCCGCGGCCGCGGCGAACAGCCCGGCCCCCGCGCACAGCTCAGCCACCACGGTGAGCGCCGCGACGAACAGCAGCACCGGACCGGTGCGCTCGGCCAGGGCGACGGCGTCCTCGCGGGGGAGCCACCCGGTGGCGACGGCGACCACACCCACGAGCAGGGCGAGCGCCCACCACGGACGCCCGCGTGGCGGGGCGCTCATGGGACGACGAGCGTGAGCGTGCGCGGGCCGCGCGCGGGCCGTTCCCCGAGCTCGACCGCGAGGAACGCGGACCCGATGAGCTCGTTCGCGGCGGTCGCGAGCGCGGCGGCGTCGCGTGGCGGGCGCGGGCGCCGCGTGACCAGGTGCCGGGTGAGCACGCCGCGGGCGTGCTTGGCGTTGTGGGAGACGACCGCGCGCCTGCCGTCGAGCTCACGCTCGACGCGCACATTGACCCAGTCCGCGGTGGTCGGCGGGCGCCACATCGCGACGTAGTCGGCCGAGCGTCCGTCGACGACCAGCGCGCCGTCGGCCTCGTCGTCGAGCACCTCGGGCAGGCCCGCGCGCCAGAACGCCGCCAGCGGGCCCACGCCGGGCAGGTCCACGCAGCCCGACAGGCGGTACGCGGGGATCACGTCCTCGGGCGTCACGACGCCCCACAGCCCGGAGAAGATGCGCACGTGCCCGTCCGCGCGCCTGCGCTGCGCCGGCGTCAGCCGGTCCAGGCCGGCGGCGGCGTAGAGGACACCCGTGTAGACGCTGCGCGCGGGAGCTGCTGGTGCGTCGCGCAGACCCGTGTTGCGCGCGACGTCGTCGGCCAGCCCGGGCGAGACCCCGAGGAGGGCGGCGGCGTCGGGCCGGGTCGAGGTCTCGACGAGCGCGTCGAGCACCTTGGCACGCGCGGGGGTCAGGGTGGGGTGGGACAGCGAGTCGAGGTCGACCGGGGCGCCGCGGCGCGGGGCGGTCTTGCCCTCGGAGGGAGGAAGCAGCACGAGCACCGGACGACTGTAGGCCGCGCAGGTGTCGACGGCGCACGCGGTCCGTGCGGCGGTCAGTTCGTCCCGGCGCCCGGCGTCCTCGGTGGACCGGGCGGCTCGTTCGTCGCGGCCGGGAGCACGACCGTGCCGGAGTCCAGGTCGAACGGCGGCGCGTCGTCGCCCGCGTACTGGATGTCCAGCCGCTGGCGCTCCTTCTCGGCGGTCAGGTGCTCACGGTTCGGCTGGAAGACGTCCCCGAGCGAGTCGAACAGCCCGCCGATCGACCCGGTCCCCTCGCGCTCGACGCGCGGTCGGTCCAGGAAGCGGTCGAACGCGCCGCGTGCGGTCAGGCGGTCGACGACGACGAGCAGCACCGCCACGACCGCAAGGGTGACCCACCATCCCATCGACCCATGCTCGCACGCCCCCGGGAGGCGACGCCGGGAACCGGTCACCGTCGGCACGCGGTGGCCGGCTCAGGACTCGGCGTTGTCCTCGAGCTCGGCGGCGAGGGCGGCGGCCGCCTGCGACGGCGTCCCGCGCAGCAGGCAGAACTCGTTGCCCTCGGGGTCCGCGAGGACCACCCACGGGACCTCGCCCTGACCGATGTCGACGCGCGTGGCGCCGAGCGCCAGGAGCCGCGCGAGCTCGGTGGCCTGGTCCGATCCGTCCGGGGGCCGCAGGTCCGGGTGCACGCGGTTCTTCGTCGACTTCGCGTCCTCCACGCGGATGAAGAGCCAGTTCGTCGCGTCGCCCGACGGCGGGCTGATCTCGATCTCGTCGTCGTCCGGTGCCGGCTCCCAGACGTAGCGCCAGTCCAGGACCTCCGCCCACCAGGCCGCGAGGGCGTGCGGGTCGCGCGAGTCGATCGTCAGCTGGGAGACCACGGGAGCCATGCCCGACACCGTAGGGCGCACCGGCCGGCCCCGCTCGGCGGGTAGCATCGGCGACGCGGATGAGTCAGCCAGGCGGCCGCGTCGGTCCGACCCTCGGGTCGGTCCGCCGAGGAACGTCCGGGCTCCGTAGGGCAGGGTGGTGGGTAACACCCACCCGGGGTGACCCGCGGGACAGTGCCACAGAGAACAGACCGCCTCCCCGGACCGGTTCGCCGGACCGGGGCGGTAAGGGTGAAACGGTGGTGCAAGAGACCACCAGCGCACCGGGTGACCGGTGCGGCTAGGTAAACCCCACCCGGAGCAAGGTCAGACAGGGAGTGCTCGAGGGCTGCCCGCCCGAGCTCCCGGGTAGACCGCTGGAGGCGTGCGGCAACGTACGTCGTAGATGGATGGCCGTCACCTGTGCGCGGGCAACTGCGCACGGGGACAGAACCCGGCGTATCGGCTGACTCATCCGCCCTAACCGTTCAGGTGCGGTCATCCTCACAGGCCGCGAGCGGGACTTTGGTCCTGCGCGCGGGCTAGCGTGGCCGCGTGACCACGCCGACGTCCGGAGCGCCGCGCCTCGCGCGGGCCGCCGGACTGTCCGTGCTGGTCGTCGCGCTGGCGGCGCTCGCGCACGCGCTGGGCGGCGGGTCCGCACCCGCTCCCGGGCTCGTGCTGGCGCTCGTCGCGCTCTCGCTGCCTGTCACCGTGCTCGTCGCGGGCCGCCGGATCACGTGGCCGGCCGCGCTCGCGGTCCTGGCCGTGGGGCAGCTCGTGCTGCACCACGCGTTCGCCGTGGTCGGCTCGTGCGGCGCGGTGGCGCCCGACGCGGGCGTGCACGCCCACCACGGGGCGACGGCGCACCTGACCGCGCAGGCGTGCGGCGGCGGTGCGGTCGCCGCTGACGCGCTCGTCGACGGCCGCAGCATGCTCGCGTGGCACGTCCTGGCGACCGTGCTGACCGCGCTCGCCGTCGCGGGCGCCGAGCGCGGGGCCGCCCACGTGGCCGCGGTGCTCGCGCCGCTCCTGCGGGTGCCCGCGGAGCTGGTCGCCCCCGTGCTCGTGCGCGTCCTGCCGCGCGACGACTCGTCCGCTCCCGTCGCCACGCTCCACCTGCGCGGCGCGCCCTCTCGCCGGGGTCCTCCGTCGGTGGCGCTCCCGCCCACCGGCACACCGCCGGCCTGACGGCCCGAGAGGGTCGTCGGCGTCGAGCGGTGCGTCGTCGTTCCCGCCGCCGACGCGGCACTCCCGTGAGGACCCCTCGTCATGACCCCATCCCTGCGCGCCCTCGCGCGTCCCCGATCCGTCCCCGCCGCACGTCCCAGCCGGGTGCGCCGCACCCTCGTCCTCGTCGCGCTCGGTGCGCTCGTGGCCCTACCCGCCGGGCCGGCGTCCGCGCACGTGCGCGTCGTGCCCGAGTCGACCGCCGCGGGCGGGTGGAGCGCGCTGACGTTCCGCGTGCCCACCGAGTCGGACACCGCGTCGACCGTCGCGTTGTCGGTCGAGCTGCCGTCGGACGTCCCGTTCCTGTCGGTGTCGACCCGGCCCGTCCCCGGCTGGACCGCGACGCTCGAGCGGGCGCCCTTGCCCGAGCCCGTGGACTTCTACGGCACCACGCTGACCGAGGCACCCGCGCGCGTGACCTGGACGGTCGATGACGCGCAGTCCGCCGTCGCGCCCGGGCAGTTCCAGGAGTTCGAGATCTCGGTCGGACCGCTCCCCGAGGACGCGGGCACGGTCGTCGTGCTCCCTGCCGAGCAGACGTACTCGGACGGCACGGTCGTGCGCTGGGCGGACGTCGCCACGGGCGACGGCGAGCCCGAGCACCCCGCGCCCGTGCTCGTCGTGACGGAGGCCGAGGCCGAGGACGAGGCCGGGGCTGCCGCCCCTGTCGCGGCGCCGGCCGAGCCGGAGCGTCCGAGCGCGTCGGGTACGGTCGCTGCGACGAGCCGGCCCGACGGGCTCGCGCGTGCGCTCGGCGGAGCCGGGCTGCTGCTCGGCGCCGCGGCGGTCGTGATCGCGCTCGTCGGCCGCCGATCGACGACCGAGGGAAGGAAGTGACCGTGCGCATCGCGAGGCTTCTCGCCGGGCTGCTCGCCGCCGGAGTGCTCGTCATCGGTGGGGGCACGGGCGCCCAGGCGCACGACGTGCTCGTGTCGAGCGACCCGCGACCCGGCTCCGTCGTGGAGCGGGCACCCGAGGCGATCACGCTGACGTTCTCGGCACCCGCGCTCGCGATGGGCACGAAGATCGTCGTGCGCACGCCCGACGGCCGTGACGCGGCCGACGGTGCCCCGGAGCTGGTCGACTCGACCATCCGCCAGCCCGTCGCGGGCTACCTGCCCGCGGGGGAGTACACCGTCGAGTGGCGCGCGACGTCCGCCGACGGGCACCCGGTGGACGGGACGTTCACGTTCTCGGCCGCGGGCGCGGCCGGCGAGCCCGAGCCCACGGCGACGCCGTCGCCCGACCCCGAGCCCACCGCGGAGGCGACGACCGGTCAGCCGTCGCCGCAGGTCGATCCCACGCCGTCGGCGCTGCCGACCCTCGACCCGGGCCCGCGCAGCGGCGGTCCGGCGACGTTCGTGATCGGCGGGCTGTTCGTCGTCCTCGCAGCAGGGGTGGTCGCGGTGCTCGTCTCGGCCCGACGCTCGCGCGGTCCGGGGGCCTGAGCCGACACGTCCCGCGTCCGCTCGTCGGGCGGGCGCGGGACGTGCAGCCAGGCCACCAGCACCACCGAGATCAGCATGAGCAGGAACCAGGCCACGAGCTTGTGCACCGAGACGAGGTGCCAGCCCGCGGCCTGCGCCGGGTAGAGCCAGGCGCCCGCGAGCGTCCCGAGGTTCTCGGCGATCCAGATCACGCCCGAGACGAGCACGAACGCCACGAGCACCGGCATGCGCCGCACGCGCGTGAGCACCCGGAAGTGCATGACGCACCGCCCGTACAGGACGACCACCGCGGCGACCAGGAGCCAGCGCGCGTCCCACCACCAGTGGTGCGTGAAGAAGTTCGCGTAGATGGCGCCGGCGAGCAGCGCGGTGAGCCAGCGCCGGGGGTAGCGGTCGAACCGCAGGTCGAAGATCCGCATGACGCGCGCCAGGTACGAGCCCACGGCGCCGTACATGAAGCCCGAGAACAACGGCACCGCGCCGATCGCGAGCACGCCGCCGGACGCGTACGACCACGATCCGGCATCGGTCTTGAAGACCTCCATCGCGGTCCCGACGACGTGGAACAGCAGGATGACGCGCATCTCGCGGGCCGTCTCGAGCCGGGTCGCGAGCATGAGCACCTGGATCGCGACCGCGACGAGCGTCAGGGCGTCGTTGCGGGCCAGCGGCGCGTCGGCGGGGTACCAGAGGCGGGTCGCGAGGATCGCCGCGAGCAGGAGCGCACCGAACAGGCACGCCCACGCCTGCTTGAGCGTGAAGACCACGAGCTCGACGAGCCAGGCCCGCGGCCCGTCCGTCGGCAGCCGCTCGAGCCGCCGGTGCGCCCAGGCGTCGATCCGCTGCTCGACGGACGTCATCCCGCGCTCGACGGCCGAGCGTGCCTGCGTCAGAGGCCGGGCCAGCCGGTGGGCGAGGAGCACAGGCTCAGCCCAGCACGGCGGCGCCACCGGCGGGCTCGGTTCGTGTGGAGGTTGTGGGCGAGTGGCGCGCAGGTGTCGGGCGTCATGGCTGGTCCGCGCCCGTGCGGCGGCCGCAGCCCAGCGGGGATCAGCGCGACGGGGTCAGCGGGGCGCTGTGGGTCGCCCGGGCCGACGGAGGACGAGCTCGCGCTGCTGCTCGTGCGCCGCTCGCTGCGCGGGTGCGGCGAGGCGCGCGTCGTCCGTGTCCTCGCCGCGCGAGAGCGCCGAGAGGTAGGCCCGGTCGGCCGCGACGCGCTCGGCGAGGTCGGCGCCCACGGTCCCGTGACCCGGGACGACGATGTCCGCACCGCACGACGCGAACGCGTCCAGGGCGGCCAGGTGGTCGCCCACGGGATCGGCCGCGTGGTCGTCGAGCAGCGGGATCTCGAGGTCGCTGAGCATGTCGCCCGCGACGAGCACCCCCGCCTCGGGCAGCAGCAGCGCGCTGTGGCCGGGTGCGTGCGCGCGGTGCGACAGGACCAGGGTGCGGGGGCCGGGCCAGCCGGTCGCCTCGTGGTCGAGGACGCGCCAGGCACCGGTCGGCGCGGCTCCTGGCGTCTCGGGTCGCAGCGCCGCGGGCCGGGGCAGGGGCGCGATGGGCGCCGGCCGGTCGTCCGGGCGGTCGCGCAGCGCGCGGGCGAGCTCGTCGTCGGCGTCGCGCTGAGCGGCGAGGCGAGCCACGGTCACGTCGTCGATGCCCTCGCCGGACCACGTGGCCCAGCGAGGGACACCGGACAGCCCGGCGCCGTCGAGGACGTGGTCCCAGTGGGCGTGCGTCGACCAGACGGCGACGGCGCGCCATCCCCGCGCCCGCAGGGCGGCCCCGAGTTCTGCGACGTCGCGCGCGGTCACGGCGGGATCGACGACGAGGCACGCCCGGTCGTCACCGACCACGACCGTGCTCGTCGTCGTGTACACCTCGCTCGTGGCGACATGTACGCCGGGCGCCACCTCGACGAGCACGCGCGCGTCGGGTCCGGCGGTGGTCAGTGGTCCGCCGCGAGCGCCGCAGCGCCCACAATGCCCGCCGCGTTGAGGAGCTCGGCCGGGACGATCTTCGTCCGCAGGTCGAGCAGAGGCAGGAACTTCTCGTGGTGCTTGCTGACGCCGCCGCCGACCACGATGAGGTCCGGCCAGAACAGGTTCTCCACCACGGAGAAGTAGCGCTGCAGGCGCTGCGCCCACTGCTCGAAGTCGAGGCCGTCGCGGTCGCGGGCCGCGTCCGACGCGCGGGTCTCGGCGTCGTAGCCGTCGATCTCCAGGTGCCCGAGCTCGGTGTTCGGGACCAGCCGGCCGTCGACCACCAGCGCGGAACCGATTCCCGTGCCCAGCGTGACGACGAGCACCACACCCTCGACGCCCTTCGCCGCGCCGTACCGGGCCTCGGCGAAACCCGCGGCGTCGGCGTCGTTGACCGCCACGACCGACCGGCCGGTGGCCTTCGAGAACAGCCGTTGCGCGTCCGTGCCGATCCACGAGTCGTCCACGTTCGCCGCCGACTGCGCGACGCCGTGCAGCATGACCGCGGGGAACGTGATGCCGATCGGCACCTTCTTGTCGAGGTCGAACGAGTCGACGATCTCGCCGACCGTCGCGGCCACCGCGTCCGGGGTCGCGGGCTGCGGCGTGGGGATGCGCAGCCGGTCGTCGGCGAACTCACCCTTCGCCAGGTCCACGGGGGCGCCCTTGACGCCGCTGCCGCCGATGTCGATGCCGAACGCGAGGTGGTGGTGGCTCATGGCAGTGTCAGGATCTCCGCTCCGTCATCGGTGACCAGCAAGGTGTGCTCGAACTGCGCCGAGCGGCGACCGTCGGCCGTCAGAACCGTCCAGTCGTCGTCCCACATGACCCAGTCCGGGGTCCCGAGGTTGAGCATGGGCTCGATCGTGAACACCATGCCGGGCTCGATGACCGTGTCGTACTGCGGCGCCGCGTCGTAGTGCGGGACCACGAGACCCGTGTGGAACGCGGGTCCCACGCCGTGCCCGGTGTAGTCGCGCACCACGCCATACCCGAATCGTGCGGCGTACTTCTCGATCACGCGACCGATGACGTTGATCTCGCGGCCCGGCTTGACGGCCTTGATCGCGCGGTCGAGCGACTCCCGGGTCCGTTCGACGAGCAGCCGCGACTCCTCGTCGACGTCCCCGGCGAGGAACGTCGCGTTGTTGTCGCCGTGCACCCCGCCGATGTACGCGGTGATGTCGACGTTCACGATGTCGCCGTCCTCGATCACGGTCGAGTCCGGGATCCCGTGGCAGATCACCTCGTTGAGGCTCGTGCACAGCGACTTCGGGAAGCCGCGGTAGCCGAGCGTCGAGGGGTACGCGCCGTGGTCGAGCAGGAACTCGTGCCCGATGCGGTCGAGCTCGTCGGTCGTGGCGCCGGGGCGCACGTGCGCGCCGACCTCGGCGAGCGCCTGCGCTGCGAGGCGGGCCGCGACGCGCACCGCCGCGATCGTCTCGTCGTCCAGGACGTCCGGCCCGGTGTAGCGCTGCGGTCCCGGCTTGTCGACGTACTCGGGACGGGCGATGGTGGACGGGACGGCACGCCGTGGACTGATCGTGCCGGGGACGAGCATGGAGCGGACGGGCGACATGCCTGGCAGTCTACGGAGCGCGCGTCCGACCACGCGGCGTGCGCGCTGGTCGGACGGGCTGGACGGGCTGGCCGGACGGGATCGGTCGGACAGGATCGGTCGGACGAGGGAGGCAGCGGTGGGCGAGGACACGCGGGAGTACTGGTACAACACCGAGACCGGGCAGGTCGAGGAGGGGCGCCGCAGCGACTGGAGCAAGGTCATGGGCCCGTACCCGTCGCGCGAGGCGGCGAGTCACGCGCTCGAGCAGGCGCGCGCGCGGTCGGCGGCCTGGGACGCGCAAGACGAGGCCGAGCGCTGACCCCACGCGCGCGGCCGGCGCCCGAGGGCTCACCGGCTCACTGCAGGAAGCTGTGCTCCGCGTCCGGGAACGTGCCGTCGCGGACCTCGTCGACGTAGGCGGTCGCGGCGGCCCGGAGCGCGGCCCCGACCTCGCCGAACCGCTTGGCGAACCGCGGCGACCAGTCGCCCATGCCGGCCATGTCGACCCAGACGAGCACCTGGCCGTCGCACTCGGCGCCCGCGCCGATGCCGATCGTCGGGATGGCGACGATCTCGGTGATGCGCGCCGAGACCGGCGCCGGGACCATCTCGAGCACCACGGCGACGGCGCCCGCCTCGGCGACCGCGAGCGCGTCCTCGGACAGCGCCTCCGCGGCCGTGTCGCCGCGGCCCTGGACCCGGGGCCCGCCCAGCAGGTTCTCCGACTGCGGCGTGTAGCCCAGGTGCCCGACGACCGGGATGCCCGCGGCCGTGACCGCGCGGATCTGCGCCGCCGAGCGCTTGCCGCCCTCGAACTTCACCGCGTCCGCGCCGGTCGTCTTCATGACGCGCACCGCCGTCTCGAGCGCCTGCTGCGGTCCGGACTCGTACGAGCCGAACGGCAGGTCGACGACGACGAACGCGCGCCGGGCGGCGCCCGCGACCGCACGCGCCGCGGGGATCATGTCGTCCACGGTCACGGGCAGCGTCGTCGTGTGACCGTGCATCGTGTTCCCGATCGAGTCGCCGACCAGCAGCATGTCGACACCCGCCTCGTCGAAGATCCGGGCGGTCACCGCGTCGTAGGCCGTGAGCATCGTGAGCCGGCGCCCGGCCTCCTTCGCCTCGCGCAGGTGGTGGACGCGCACGCGCTTGGGTGTCTCGGTCATCGTCACTCCGTTCGGTGCTGCGGGGTAGGTCCTGCGGGATGGGTCTGCGGGGTGGGCCTGCGGATCGGCCGCACGGAGGCCCGTGGGCTCAGGGCTCGCGCCAGCGTGACGTCACCGGCAGCCGTCGGTCACGACCGAACGCCAGCGCCGTGACCTTGGGGCCCAGGGGGTACTGCCGCCGCTTCCACTCCGCGCGGTCGACCAGCTGCAGCACCCGGTCGACGACGTGCTCGTCGAACCCGCGGGCGAGGAGCTCGGCGCGACCCTCGGCGTGCTCCACGTAGGCGTCGAGCACCTCGTCGAGCAGGTCGTAGGGCGGCAGCGAGTCCTGGTCGGTCTGGCCGGGCCGCAGCTCGGCGCTGGGCGGCTTGGTGATCGACGACTCCGGGATCGGCGGGATGTCGCCCCGGTCGACCGCGTGGTTGTTGCGCCAGCGCGCGAGCGCCCACACGCGCGACTTGTCGACGTCCTTGAGCGGGGCGTACCCGCCGATGCTGCCCGCGTCGTAGATGGTGGCGTAGCCGGTCGCGAGCTCGGACTTGTTGCCCGGCGCGATCACCAGGTGACCCTCGCGGTTCGAGATCGCCATGAGGATCACGCCGCGCACGCGCGCCTGCAGGTTCTCCTCGGCGACGCCGTCGAGCGCGAGCTGGCCCTGGAGCGCGTCGACGACCGGCGCGATCGGCTGCACGCGGTAGTCCGCCCCGATGCGCCGGGCGAGGTCCTGCGCGTCGTCCTTGGAGTGCTCGGACGAGAACGCCGAGGGCATCGAGACGCCCACGACGTTCTCGCCGCCGATCGCGTCCGCCGCGATCACCGCGGTGAGCGCCGAGTCGATCCCGCCCGAGACCCCGAGCAGGACCGACCGGAAACCGTTCTTGCGCACGTACCCCGACAGCCCGAGCACGACCGCGCGGTACGTCTCCTCGTCGGGGTGCAGGGCCGGGACCTGCGGACCCGGGAGGGACGGCTCGCCCTCGTCGGCGAGGTCCCACAGCAGCATGTGCTCGACGAACTGCGGCGCGGTCGCCAGGGGGGTGCCGTCGCGGTCGACGACGAACGAGCCCCCGTCGAACACGAGGTCGTCCTGCCCGCCGACGAGGTTGACGTACAGCACCGGTGCGTCGACCTGCTCGGCCCGTCGCGCGGCGAGCTCGGCCCGCACGTGGCCCTTGCCCTCCTCGAACGGCGAGCCGTTGAGCACGACGAGCGCCGCGACCTCGTTCTCGTCCATGAGCGAGACGGGCCCGCCGTCCTGCCAGATGTCCTCGCAGATCACGACGCCGATGCGGCGACCAGCCACGTCGATCACGCAGATCTCGTCGCCGGGGGAGAAGATCCGGTACTCGTCGAACACGCCGTAGTTGGGCAGGTGGTGCTTGGAGTAGCGCGTCTCGACGCGGCCGCCGCGCAGCAGCACGGCGTCGTTGGTCGGCCGGACGGCGTCGGACGCCTCGGGGCGTCCCGCGACCACGTCGCCGACGAGCGCGGAGTCCGGCAGCGGCGCCGTCGGTGTGCCCGGTTCGACGAGCCCTTCGGCTCCCGCGCCGCCCGCCGGCCCGTCGTCGGCCTGCCGGTCCGTCCGCAGCCGGCGCGCCGCGCGCTCCCCGACGGACCCGACGAGCACGGCGACGTCACCCAGGCCCGCCTCGTCGAGGTCGACCGCGAGCCGCTCGAGCGTCGCCTGCGCGGCGCGCCGGAACGACGCACGCAGCGCGAGGTCCTCGATCGGGTAGCCCGTGAGGGTCATCTCCGGGAACACGACGAGCTGCGCACCCTCGTCGGCGGCTCTGCGCGTCCACTCCAGCACGAGGCGCGCGTTGCCCTCGAGGTCCCCGACACACGTGTCGACCTGCGCCGCTGCCACTCTCACCCGACCCACGCCCCCGACCCTACCGACCTCGCTCCACCCCGACCGCACTCCACCCCGACCGCACTCCACCCTCACCGCACTCCACCGCCACCGCACTCCACCGCCACCGCGCTCCACCCCCACCGCCACGGCGGGCCTCCCACCCGCGCCCGACACCGCCCGCGTCGTGCCACGCGCTCGACACCTCCGACGCCCACCGCCGTCGCGCACCTCCCACCACCCCACCCCGTCGGCCGGCACCCGCGCCGCCCCACCGGACGTCATGCGCTTCGCCGCCGTGCCGCCCCGCCGACCCGCGCCCGCGTCTCGAGGGTCGATGCAGCGATGAATGCAGCGACGAAGAGCGCACTCTGCGCGCTTCCTGCATTCATCGCTGCACCGTCGGACGGCGGTGAGGACTTGCGACCGGTTCGGTGCGCGGACAGCGCGGCGTGGGCCGTTGACGGGCGGGCGAACGGCCGCGCGGGCGGAGCGAGCAGGGCGTGGCCGGGCGGGTCGTGGCGCGGTCAGCGGACGGGGCGGGGGGTTGCTCGGGCTGCCGTACGGGGACGTGTCCGGAGTGACAGGTACGTGCGCTCGAGACGAACGAGGACGTCGTCCGGGCTGACGCGGATCTCGCGGGGTGTCAACGCGATGCGGATCACTCCTGCCTCGGCGAGCGCGCTGTCGGCGCGAACCGTCTGCGTCCACGCGTCACCGTCCGCGTGGTACGCGTGCGAGTGCACCTGGACGGCGAGCCCGACGTCGTCGAACCACAGGTCGGGGGTCGGCAGCCGGACGCCGTCGGGCCCGACGAGCTCGGGGTTGAGCAGGGGAGTCGGCAGCACCGCGCTCCGGCGGACGAGCCGGACCAGGTCGTGCTCGGCGACGGACCAGGCGCCTGTTGCAGCCGCTGCGATGCCCGCCCGCAACGTCGCCGAGCGCTGGCGTGGGCCGGCGTAGAGCTCGTCGTGCAGCAGCGTGAGCGTCGTCGCCCGGCGCTGCACCGCCTCGATGACGAGGGCCTCGGCGAACCGTGCATCGGTGCTCGCCCGGCATGCGTCGGCGACCGCGCGGGCGGGCAGAGCGACCGGCAGCGGTCCGAGCTGACGCCGTGCGTGCGGCATGCGGTGCGTGCGGGACACGCGGACGAACGCCGCGCGCCGCGGGGCGCGGCGGGCCGGGACGAGCAGGTCGACGACCTCCGGCGTCCCGGCGTTGGTGAGACCGTGCAGCCGTGCGCCCGCGATGCCGGTGATGACGGCGTCCGGTCCGGCCATGAGCGTCGCGGCGAGGTACCTCGCGTGCTCGTCGAGCGGCGCGCGGGAGAGTCGCACCACGCCGGGAAGCACCGCGCGCCACTGGCTGACGAGCCGACCTCGGACCACCGCGTCGCTGACCCCGGCCGCGCGCAGCTGGGCGCGTGTGAGCATGCCTTCCTGCACGTCAGCCAGTGCGAGCAGTGGCTCGCCGATCGATGTCCTGACCACACCGCATCTCACCGCCTGTCCCCGCACGATCGTCGCGACGACCGCCCCACCTGTGGACGCGCCACCCCGCCCCGAGCGCTGAGGTCGGCTCGCCCCGCTCCGCACGCTGAGATCGGCTCGCCCTGCCCAGCCCCGGCCGGCGGCCACCCGCTCACGCTGAGCTCCGAAGCCGCGACGCCGCCCCCTTCCGCCCGTCGCTGCAGTGATGAATGCAGGGTGGGTGGTGGTCGAGCGCATGAAGCCTGCACTCATCCATGCACCCACGCAGCGTGGCAGGTGGGTAGCGGGGCGGGGTGGGGGTGGTGGCGCTCGGGGGGTGCGGCGGGGTGTCGTTGCGCTGGACGGGAGCGTGGGTGGGGGGTGCAAGGCGGGGTCGGGGGTGGGTGGCTCGGAGCGGGGCGCGCCGGTGGGTGGGATGGGCACGTGTGCAGGGGGTGGGATCAGGCAGGATGGGCGGCATGGACAGGCAGCAGGAGTTCGTGCTCCGTACGGTCGAGGAGCGGGACATCCGCTTCATCCGTCTCTGGTTCACCGACGTGCTCGGGATCCTGAAGTCGGTGGCGGTCGCTCCCGCCGAGCTCGAGGCCGCGTTCTCCGAGGGCATCGGGTTCGACGGCAGCGCCATCGAGGGCCTGACGCGCGTGTACGAGGCCGACATGATCGCCCGCCCCGACCCGTCCACGTTCCAGGTGCTGCCGTGGCGTGGCGAGCGGCACGGGACCGCGCGCATGTTCTGCGACCTGCTGACGCCCGAGGGCGAGCCGAGCCTTGCCGACTCGCGCAACGTGCTCAAGCGCGCGCTGAGCCGCGCGAGCGACAAGGGGTTCACGTTCTACACGCACCCCGAGGTCGAGTTCTACCTGTTCGACGCGCCCGCAGACCCGAGCCTGCCGCTCGTCCCGGTCGACCAGGGTGGCTACTTCGACCACGTGCCCCGCGGCACCGCGCACGACTTCCGGCGTGCGGCGATCACGATGCTCGAGTCCATGGGCATCTCGGTGGAGTTCTCGCACCACGAGGCCGGCCCGGGACAGAACGAGATCGACCTGCGCTACGCCGACGCGCTGACGACCGCGGACAACATCATGACGTTCCGCCAGGTCGTCAAGGAGGTCGCGCTCGAGCAGGGCGTGTTCGCGAGCTTCATGCCCAAGCCGCTGGCCGACCAGCCCGGCTCCGGCATGCACACGCACCTGTCGCTGTTCGAGGGCGACCGCAACGCGTTCCACGAGCCGGGTGCGCACCTCGAGCAGTCGAAGGTCGCGCGCCACTTCATCGCGGGACTGCTCAAGCACGCCGCGGAGATCACCGCCGTGACCAACCAGTTCGTGAACTCCTACAAGCGCCTGTGGGGCGGCGCCGAGGCGCCGAGCTACATCTGCTGGGGTCACAACAACCGCTCCGCGCTCGTCCGGATCCCGATGTACAAGCCGGGCAAGGGCAACTCGAGCCGCGTCGAGTACCGCGCGGTCGACAGCGCGACCAACCCGTACCTCGCGTTCGCAGTCCTGCTCGCGGCCGGCCTCAAGGGCATCGAGGAGGGGTACGAGATGCCCGAGGGTGCCGACGACGACGTGTGGGAGCTCACCGACGCCGAGCGTCGCGCGCTGGGCATCGAGCCGCTGCCGCAGTCGCTCGACCAGGCGATCGCGGTGATGGAGAAGTCGGAGCTCGTGGCCGAGACCCTCGGTGAGCACGTGTTCGACTTCTTCCTGCGCAACAAGCGTCGCGAGTGGGACGAGTACCGCGCGCAGGTCACGCCGTACGAGCTGAAGCGGTTCCTGCCGGTCCTGTGAACCGATGAGCGAACGTCCCGAGCGCGGAGCGTCGCTCGCCGCACGCCTGACGCGCGCGGGCGTCGACGACGTCCCGCGGGCAGAGCGGCTGCTCGCGGACGCGGCGCTGCTCGAGGTGCTGCCCGACGCGGCGGAGGTCCTCGTCGGGCCCCTGGCCGACGTCGCCGACCCCGATGCGGCGCTGCTCGCGCTCGCCAAGCTCGCGGGAGCGGTCCGGGACGACGCCGGGCTGAGCGCGCTGCTCACGCAGACCCTCACGCACGACGACGAGCCGCGACATCGCCTGCTCGCCGTGCTCGGCGCGTCGGTCGCGCTCGGCGACACGCTCGGCGCGCACCCGGCCAACCTGCGGCTGGTCGCCGACCCGACCCCCGGGACGGGCGTGCCGGCGGCGGAGGTGCGCGCCGAGCTGCTGCGCGCCGTGGGTGCCGACCCGACGCACGACGTTCCGGTCGCGACGGTCGTCGGGACGGACGGCATCGACGCGATGCGCCGGGCGTACCGGTCGCGGCTGCTGCGGATCACGGCGACCGACCTGACGGTGCCCGACCCCCTCAACCGCATGCCGGGCGTCGCGGCCGCGCTCGCAGACCTGGCCGCTGCGGCGCTCGAGTCGGCGCTCGCGCTGGCCCGGGCGGACCTGCCCGACCACGGCGCGGGCGTGCGGCTCGCGGTGATCGGGATGGGCAAGGCCGGCGGCCGTGAGCTCAACTACGTGTCCGACGTGGACGTCATCTACGTGTGCGAGCCCGCCGAGGGCTCGGGCCTGAGCGAGGCGGACGCGCTCGCGGCGGGCACCCGGCTGGCCTCAGGGCTGGCCCGGGCCTGCTCGACGCCCGCGGGCGAGCCTGCGCTGTGGCCAGTCGATGCGGCGCTGCGGCCCGAGGGCAAGGACGGGCCGCTGGTCCGCACGCTCGCGAGCCACCGCGCGTACTACGAGCGCTGGGCCAAGACGTGGGAGTTCCAGGCGCTGCTCAAGGCTCGCCCGCTCGCGGGAGACGTCGCCCTGGGACGCGCGTACGTCGAGATGACGCAGCCGTTCGTGTGGTCGGCGGTGCAGCGCGAGCACTTCGTCGAGGACTCGCAGGCGATGCGCCGACGCGTCGAGGGGAACATCCCCGCCGCGGAGGCCGACCGTCAGCTCAAGCTGGGCGTCGGAGGGCTGCGGGACGTCGAGTTCACGGTCCAGCTGCTGCAGCTCGTGCACGGCCGGTCCGACGAGGCCATCCGCAGCGGCAGCACGCTCACGGCCCTCGCGGCGCTTGCGGCCGACGGGTACGTGGGCCGCGACCACGCGGCCCGGCTCGCGGTCTGCTACCGGTTCCTGCGGCTGCTCGAGCACCGCATCCAGCTGCACCGGCTGCAGCGCACCCACCTGCTGCCGACGGGTGAGGCGGACCTGCGGCGGCTCGCGCGCTCGGTCGGGATGCGCGCCGAAGGCGCCGAGGGACTGCTCGAGCGCTGGCGCCAGGTGCGGCGCGACGTGCGCCACCTGCACGAGGAGCTGTACTACCGGCCACTGCTGCCCGCGACGGCGCGGCTGTCCGACGAGGAGGCGAGCCTGGCTCCCGAGGCCGCGCGCGCCCGGCTCGCGGCGATCGGCTACCGCGACCCGGCCGGTGCGGCCCGGCACATCGCCGCGCTCACCGAGGGGGTCTCGCGGCGCGCGTCGATCCAGCGCCAGCTGCTGCCGGTCATGCTCGGCTGGTTCGCCGAGGGCCCGGACCCCGACGGCGGCCTGCTCGCGTTCCGACGCCTGTCCGAGCAGCTGGGTACGACGCACTGGTACCTCAAGCTCCTGCGGGACTCGGGCACGGCCGCGCAGCGCCTCGCGCACGCGGTGTCGACGTCGCGCTACGTGGCCGACGCGCTCACCCGCTCGCCCGAGTCGGTGACCTGGCTCGCGGACGACGACGAGCTCGAGCCCCGCGGTCGTGAGCGCCTGGCCGCCGAGGTCGACGCGGCGCTGACGCGTGCGCACGAGCCCGTGCCGGCGGTCACGTTCCTGCGTGGGCTGCGTCGTCGTGAGCTCGCGCGCACAGCGGTCGCGGACGTCCTGGGAGTCGTGACGGGCGCGCGGGCGGCCCAGAGCGTGACCGCCGCGGCCGACGTCGTCCTCGCGGGGGCGCTGCGCGTCGCGGAGGCCGAGACCCGCCAGGCGCGGGGCCTCGACCGGAACCCGACGCGCATGCTCGTCGTCGCGATGGGCCGGTTGGGCGGGCGCGAGATGGGGTATGCGTCGGACGCCGACGTGCTGTTCGTGCACGATCCCGAGCCGGGCGCGGACTCGCGCGCGGCACAGGAGTTCGCGGTCGCGGTGGCAACCGCCCTGCGCCAGCTCCTGGGCGCGCTCGGTCCCGAGCCCGCCCTCGCGGTCGACGCCGACCTGCGCCCGGAGGGCCGCAACGGCCCCCTCGCGCGGTCGTTCGACGCGTACGCGGAGTACTACGAGCGCTGGTCGTCGCCGTGGGAGAGCCAGGCGTTGCTGCGTGCGCGGCCCGTGGCCGGTGACGCCGAGCTCGGGGAGCGCTTCGTCGCGCTCGTCGACCCGTTGCGCTACCCCGAGGGCGGACTGGACGCGAGCACGCTGCGCGAGGTCCGGCGCATCAAGGCGCGCGTCGAGGCGGAGCGACTGCCCCGCGGCCAGGACCCCGCGCGGCACCTCAAGCTCGGCCGGGGCGGGATCGCGGACGTCGAGTGGACCGCCCAGCTCCTGCAGCTGCAGCACGCGTACGAGGTGGCGGGGCTGCGTACGACGAGCACGCTCGACGCGCTCGCCGCGGCGTGCGATGCGGGCCTGCTCGAGGCGGACGACCTGACCGCGCTCGTCCAGGCCTGGGAGCTCGCGTCGCGCCTGCGCGACGCCAACGTGCTGTGGACCGGCCGTGCGGAGGGCGCACACGCCGACGCCCTGCCGCACGACCACCACGCGCTCGGCGGGCTCGCGCGCGTCATCGGGTACCCGTCGGGCTCCGGTGGCGAGCTCGAGCAGACGTACCTGCGCACCGCCCGGCGCGCCCGAGCGGTGGTCGAGCGCGTCTTCTACGGCTGACGGGTACGCGCCCCGACGAGCGCGAGCTCGGCGCCGGTGCCACGGTGGTGCCCTTGATGCACTGACTCAGCCCGCGGCCGCACGAGTATCTACGGCGCCGTTCGTGCGCTCCTTCGTGTCGTCCGTGGTGGTCCGAGCGTGGGGGGACGCTGTGACGACGAGGTCCGGCGAGAACGTGACGACGCCCGTGCCCGCACCGCCCGGGTCCGGCCGGGCGTGACGGGCGGCGGGCGATGGGCGACCATGGGACGGAGCGCGCGGCTCAGCCGCGGACGGGCGTGCAGGAGCCCGGCGCACGCGTGACGTTGCTCGGCGACTTCCGCCTGCAGGTGGCCGGGAGGTCGGTCGAGCTAGGCGGGTCGTGCCGGCGGGTCGTCGCCCTGGTGTGCCTGCGCGGAGCGGTGCCCCGGGCACGTGCGGCGGGCACGCTGTGGCCGTCGGTCGCGGACCAGCGCGCGGGGGCGAACCTGCGCACGGCACTGTGGCGGGTGGGCCTCGTGGCGCCGTTCGTGCTGCGGGTCGACCGGGGCTGGGTCGAGCTGGGACCCGCGGTCACGGTGGACGTGCAGGACCTCACGCAGCGGGCGCTGGCCGTCGACGAGCCCGACGACGAGGTCACGTCGCTGTCGCGGCTCGCGGACGCGGACCTGCTCCCGGACTGGGACGACGAGTGGGTCGCGGAGGACCGTGAGCGCGTGCGACAGCTGCGGCTGCACCTGCTCGAGGCAGTGGCCCGCCGGCTCGCGTCCGAGAGCAGGTTCGCGGCGGCGGTGAACCTCGCGCTGACGGCGCTGCGCGCCGACCCGTTGCGCGAGAGCGCGCACCGCACCGTGATCGCGGTGCACCTCGCGGAGGGCAACCTGGCCGAGGCCCGCCGCGCGTTCGCCGCGTGCCGTCAGCTGCTGCGCCGCGAGCTCGGAGTCGAGCCGTCGGCCGCAACCGCGGCGCTCGTCGCGCGCCTCGTGCCCGACCGTGCGCTCAGCTCAGCGTGAAGTCGCAGGTGAGTGTCTGGGACGAACCGCCGTCACCGACCTGCACCGACAGCGTGTAGGTCCCGGTGGTCGCGGTGTCGGCGAACTGCACGCGGAACGCCGAGCCGGTCGCCCCGAGGAAGGCTGCGGCGTCGGGTGCGTCCGCGCGGGAGACCGGGTCGGCCGTGCCCGAGGGCGGTGCGGCGCCGTTGATCGAGGTGATCGCCGGGGGAGTCGTGACCGGCGCCGGGACCAGGAGGAAGGCCTCGGTGCCGCGCGCGAGGGTCGTGAGCTCGGTGGCCTCCCGACGGGCAGCGTCGCGCAGCGGGAGCGTCGCGACGACCTCGACGGTCAGGGTCCGCACGGGCACGTGCAGGTCGCGCGACAGGTGCATGCCGGCGAGGGCCAGCCCACCCTGGTAGTGCCCGTCGGTCGCGGCGTGCAGACGGCTGACCTCGACCGGGACGGGCGTCGTGGTGGCGGAGCGGGCCGTGAGCCGCGCGGCCGTGTCGATCACCAGCGCACCCGTGGGCTCGAGCGCGGTGACCTGGTGGATCCGCGGCACCGCCGGGGCGATCACGAGGTCGACCGACTGGAACGGCACGAGGGTCAGGTGGTCGCTCGTGCCGGGTGCGGACGCGTCCAGCGTCTGGCCGGCACCGGTCACCGTGACGTCGTCGACCCGCACGTCGAACCACAGGGGCTGGCGCCCGGCCGCGACCGCGTCGACCGACTGCTGGGCGCCGCCGATCCCGTTCCGGGTCGTCACGCGGTGGGTTCCTGGGCGCGTGAACGCCGCGTAGACCGCCTGGTTGCGCTCGATGCGCGCGCCGGCGGGCACCGTGCCCAGGTCGGAGGCCCGGAAGCCGAGCGGGTCGGGCGTTCCCGCCGCCGGGTCCGTCACGGCGATCGCGCGAGGGTCGGGGTCGCGCTCGGTGAGGTCGCTCGCGACGAACGTGCCCGGGTCGGTGACGGTCGGGTCGGGGACGGTCGTGCCGTTCGGCGCGGCGGACGTGCCGACGGCGGCTCCGTTCGGCATGAGCCGCAGGTCGCGCGTGAGGTGGACCCCCGGCGCGTCGAGGCGTCCGTCCTCGACGAAGGACGTGCTGGAGGACTCGGGCCAGTAGCGGTACCGCATGACGTCGCCGACGACGGCGTGGGCGGTGGTGAGCCCGTCGTGCGTGACGTCGCCCGTCAGACGCCCGAGCGGGGAGTACACGTCACCGGACTCGCTCGAGGCCTCCTGCTCGATCTGCGACTTGTGGGCGTTGGCGTCACCCGGGAACATCCGGTCCCACCACAGGTGGCCGAACGGCAGGAGCGAGAAGTTCTGCGTGCCGAGCAGCCAGCGCATCACGCGCAGCAGCCAGCGCGTCCAGTCGCCGGGCGCCACGGCGGGCTCGACCTGCCCGTACGGGTCGAACAGCCACTTCATCCAGCCCATGCCCATCTCGACCATCGCCGAGGAGTCGGCGTTGCCGAGCGGGTCGCTCGCGCCCACGCGTGCGACGCGGACCGACAGCTCGTCGCCCGTGACGGGCACGGCGGTGGACAGCTCGACGCGCCCGCCGCTCACCGCGAGCACGTCCGTCCGGAACGGCCGCCCGGCGCGGTAGCGGACGACCACGCGGTCCTCCGGCGACAGGCCGTGCCCGCTGCCGAGGTCGATCGCGAAGTGGTTCGCGGCGTCGATCGTCCCCGCCTTGTACGAGTACCAGTCGAACGCGCTCTCCGGCTCGTGCGAGTCGTAGCCGCCCACCCGGACGTCGCCGGTGAAGGCGACGGCCTCGGTGAGGGTGAGGGTCGTGCCGTCCTTGGTCGCGGACCGGATCACGGTGTCCTCGCCGCGCCGGATCGTGACGCGGCCCGTCGCCGGGAGCTTCTCGGCGTCGGCGGCCTGCGCGAGCGTGAGCGTCGTCCCGCCCGCGCCGACCGTCGCCGCGAACAGGTCGCCCGTGCCGACCATCGCGCGGCCCAGCCCGTAGAACGCCTTGCCCACGAGCCAGAAGATGCCGCCCCACGTCGTGCCCGCGAGAAGGTTGACCAGGCCCCCGTGGGTCATGAGGTCGAGGATCGCGAACGGGACGTCGAAGCCCCCGACCGCCTGCTTCTTGCGCACGGCGACGCGCCCCGTGGGCAGCGCGCCGTTCTCGACCCGGACGCTGAACTCGTCGCCGGTCACGGCGGTCACCGACGCCTCGACGATCCGCGCGCCCTGGACGACCTGCAACGTGGCGCCCGAGCCGATCGAGACGGTGGCGTGCTGCGGGATCGTGACCGACCACGTGCCGCCGGTCCCGGTGGCCACCGTCGCGTCGAGGAACGCCGAGAACTCGGGCAGCTCGGTGTCGCTCGCCAGGATGCCGGGCAGCTCGAGCGCGATCATCGGGAACGCGCAGAACCACAGCGGGCCCCAGCGGTGGTACTGCACGGTGTGCGTGAGCTCGTGGTTGACGAGGGACTGCCCGCGGTCGATCTCGGTGGGCTCCTCGTCGGGCACGAGCAACGTGCCCGGCCCCAACGTCGCGGTCCGCACGTCGCCGACCGGCTCGAGCGCGACGACGACGACCGACTGGTTCGCGGCGGTCGTCAGCGGGGTCACCCCCGCCGGGACCTCGGCCAAGAGCAACGCGCCGTCGCGCGTGACGGCGTCGAAGAAGGCGGTGTCACGCGTGACGGTCGAGCCGGTGGTCGTGCTCGTGTGCGCGAAGGTCGACAGCGCGGCGCCGGTCGCGGTCACCGGTGTGGAGAACGTGACCTCCGCGACGGGCGCGTCGCCGTTCAGGATCACGGGGTGGGTGACCTCGCCGTCCACGATCCCGAGCACCGAGGTGGTGCCACGCAGGTCGTCGGAGCGCCAGAGCGTGAAGGTGGCCGTGGTCGTCGCGCCGGTCCCGGTGCGAGTGCCGTCGGTGCCGAGGAACGGTCCGCCGGTGTCCGGGTCCGAGACCGCGGCCTGCTGCACCGTGACCGCCGTCCCGACCGCTGCGGTGAGCGCGGGGCCGCCGGCCAGCGTCAGGCGACCGTTCGCGACCGACGCGACCCGGTGCCACGTGGTCGTGGCGCCCGCCGGGGTCACCGCCAGGATGTCGCCGGGCACCGCGCGCAGGAACGGCGCGGGGACCGTGGTGCCGCCGGGCGGGGTGACCGTCCCGCGCAGGTCGACGGCGGCGGCCGAGGCGACGACCGCGTCGTAGGTGTAGCCGGTCGGCGCGAGCCGGACGAGCCTCAGGCCGGTCGCGCCGAGATCGACCGCGGGGGCGAACGTCACGGCGCAGCGCAGCGAGCGGATCGCGGTCAGCTCGGTCCCGACGAGCACGGGCCGGCCGACCTGCAGCGCCGCTGCGAGCGCGGGCACCGGGGGCGTGGCCGTGGAGGGCGTGGGCGTGAACGTGCCGGATACCGCGTCGCCGGTCAGCCGCGAGGTCGCCGTCGGCGGCTCACCGGTGACGCGCGTGAGCATGACGGGCATGCCCTCGAAGCGCTCGGGCGAGGGGACGGCGATCGCGAGCAGGTTCGTGCTGACGACCGACGTGATCGCCGAGCCGGAGGTCGTCCACCGTTCGACGATCCACGGCCCGCTGCCGACGAGCGGGCGGTCGAGCACGACGACGTCGTGCGTCGGTGCACCGGGCACGACGCGCGCGTGCGCGAGGCCCCCGCCCTCGACCCTCAGGACGACCGTGCCCGCGGACCCGTCGGGCGCGGTGCCCGCGGACACGGGCGTGTAGGTCAGGGCGGGGTCGGTCTCGACCGCGTCCGCGCGGGCGCCGAGCACGGTCCCGGCGGTGACGCTCCGGAACGACGTCGTGCCGGCGGGTGCGGCGACGTCGATGGTCACGACGCTCCCCGCGGGCGGTGCCTCGACGCGCACCCCGGTGCGCGTGCCGCCCTCGACGACGCCCGTCGCGCCCTGGCCGGGGGGTGTCGTCGGTCCGAAGTCGAGCGTCGTGCCGCTCGGGGTCACGGTCTGGTTCGGGCCGAGCGTCCCGGCCGCGACGGAGATCGGGGAGGCGAGCGTGCCGGGCAGCGGGCGCTCGAGGGGGAGCCGCGCCTCGAGCCGGGCCACGCGCGCGACGAGCACCTGACCGGTCGCCGCGGTCAGCCGCAGCAGATCTCCCGCGGCGTACGTCGCGGTGGTGCCGCGCGCGCTGAAGGAGTTCGCCGGCGCGCCGGCGGGTCGGGACTCGCTGGACGCGGGCGCCGCGGCGAGCGGGGTCACGGTCAGCGAGGCGCCGGTCAGCGGGAGGTCCTCGGTCAGCTGGACGCGTTCGCCCATGGGCACGGGCAGCACGCCGAGCACGGTGGCGATCGCCATCGCGGTGCCGTCGTCGACGAGGATGCGCGCCCCGGCGGCGAGCCCGGTCGGCGCGGGCGCCGTCAGCACCGAGCGGAGCTCGAAGTCGCCGGCCGCCACGGGCCCGGCCCGCAGCTCGGTGAGCGTGGCGGTCACGTCGTGCCGGGTGTCCAGGCGGGTCCGGTCGAGGTGCAGCCCACCCGACGGGAACCACGGCGTGAGCGTGCCCGGTGCGGCAGGCACGCCCACGCCACCGTGCCGCGTCCACGCGGTGAGGTCACCGGGCAACCACGGCGCGCTCGTCGGGCCGCACGCGAGGAGGGACGCCGCCGCTCCCGTCGGGGCCAGGGACAGGTAGGTGCCGTAGTGGGTCGGCTCGTACCGACCGAGCGGGTCGACGACCTCGCCGCGCTGCAGCTCCTCGAACGCGCTGTCGGGCGCCCACACGATGTGCTGCGTGGTGAAGGCGCGGCCGCCCGTGATGACGTTCATGAAGCCGTCGCGTCGCACGCCGAACGCGCCGAGCCGGTCGGTCGTGCTCATGCCGGTCGAGCTGAAGAAGTCGTACTGGCTGCCCGCGAAGGGCGCGGCGATCAGGCTCATGAAGAGGTTGAACCACCAGTCGATCCCGAAGAACGACATGATGTTGTTCTGGAACGACCACGTCAGCGTCGACAGGACCAGGCCTCCGGACACCCCGCCCGTGGGGTCCGACCGGCCGACCGGGTCGCCCCGGCACACCTCGTACGCCGACCGCGGCGCGCTCTCGACCGGCAGCGGGCCCTCGTACCCCGCCGGCCGACGAGGGTCGTCGTCCCCGCCGTCGCACGGGTCCGGCTCGCCGAAGGTGCCCGTGGTCGGGTCGAGGCGGCGCAGCGGCAGATGGACGACCTGCCCGTGCACGCGGCCGCCGAACAGCCCAGGGACCCCTGGGTGGCGCAGCAGCGCCTCGCCGTACGCGTCGCGGGGGATCCGCAGCGCGTCGCGGCTGGTCAGCACGCGCACGGGCGTGCCCGACGGGTCGAGGCTGAACACGGCGCCCAGCGGCGCGCCGAGCGGGCCGTCGACGCGCGCGAGGCACCGCATGCCGTCCCACAGGTACACCGCGCGCACCCGGCCGTCGGCGTCCCGCGTGACCCAGGTGCGGCCGTCGTCGTCCACGACGTCGCCCGCGGGCCGGGCCGCGACCGTGCGCCGGCCGCGGTCGTCGTACGTCAGGACCCGGGTGCCGGTCTCGTCGTGGACCTCGCGCACGCGGCCGTCCGGGCCGAGCGCGAGGCGGCGTGCGGTGCCCGGGCCGCGGACCTCGACGAGCCCGTGCGGACCATGGGTGTACCACCAGCGGTGCGACAAGGGCGCCGGGTCCGGGCCGCCGGGCAGGCACGCGACCACGCGGCCGAGCGCGTCCCGGCGCACCTCGACCCCGTCGACGAGCGTGAGGTCGTCGCCCTCCCAGCGGTAGTGCTCGCTCCACGACGGGCCGACGACCGGATGCACCTCGCGCACGAGCGAGCCCTCAGCGATCCGCTCGACGCTCCGGGCGACGCCGGGCCACGTCCGGGTGCCGGCCCGGTCCACGACGAGGTAGTCCCGCCCGCCGCCGCGCAGCGCGACGAGGACACCCGACGAGCCGTCCCGCTCGATCTCGAGCACTCCCGCGGCGCCCAGGTCGAGCTCGTCGGTCTGCGTGCCGAGGTCCGGTCCCGGACCGGGCTGTGCCGGACCGGGCCGTGCCGGAGCGGCCGCGGGCGTGCGGGTCGGGTCGGTGATGGTCATGGCGTCACCCCACGGATCCGGAGACGGAGACGGACGCCGATGCGGACCCGCCCGCGTAGCGGATCGACTCCAGGAGCGCGACGAGCTCGTCGCGGATCGAGTCGACCAGGGTGGACACCGCGTCGGCGACCTGCGGCGGGATCGCGTTGACGGTGGCGATCATGCCGTCGACGTCGAGCTCGCGGAGCTGGTCACCGACCTCCACGAGCTGCTGCCCCACGCCGTCGAGCGCGGCGATCGGCAGCACGTCGGCGACGCGGGCGACCTGCTCGGCGACACCCGAGAGGTCGGGCATGAGACCGGCGGGGTCCAGCCCGCGGATCGCGCCCGCGACCTGCGCGAGCAGCGCGTCGAGGTCGCCCGCCAGGACCGCCGGGTCGTACTCGGCGATCGTCGCGCGGACCACGGCGTGCACCTCGCCCAGCTCGTCGGCGAGGCGTGCGGGGTCGAGCAGCGCGAGCTCGTCGCGCACCACGTCGATCACCGTGAGGTAGCGCTGGGCGAGCGCGCCGGGGTTGAACTCCTCGACGAGCGCGCGGATGCGGTCGACCGCCTCGGTCACCGCCGTGCCGGCCGCGCTCAGGAACGCGGGCAGCGCCGCGACGATCGAGGCGAACAACGCGTCGAGCTCCGCCGCGAGCGGCTCGGGGTCGAGCGCCGCGAGCAACCCGTCGACGTCGGCGAGGACCTGCGACGGCAGCACGGCCTCGAGCAGCTCGGCGACGGACACGAGGTCGTCGGCCACCGGTCCGACGAGCGCGCCCGCGAGCCCACCGGCACCCGCGGCGACCAGGGCGCGCTCACCCTCGACCGCGCGCAGGAGTGCGGCCGGTGACACGGTCGCGACCAGGTCGACGGAGACCGCGAGGTCCACTCCACCCGCGGAGAGCGCGGCCGAGCGACGCAGCGCGAGCTGCGCGTCGAGCTGGGCCGCCCCGACCGGCGCCACGGCCGCCTCGAGCGCGCGGTCGACCTGCGCCTGCAGGCCCAGGAGGCGGTCGCGCGTCGTGCGGAGCGCGCCCGCGGTGCCGCTGAGCATGTCGTCCAGCGACGACAGGACCTCGCCGACGGGTCCGGTGCCGAGGTCGACGAGCGCCTCGCGCAGCCGAGCCGGCAGGTACCCGACGAGACGCACGATGTCACCGGGCCGCAGGTCGGGCGGGGGAGCGGGCGGGGTGCCGGCGGGGGTCGGCGTCCCGCCGCCCAGGCCGATCGCGCCGAGCGTCGGTTCGATCGCGGCCCTGGCCGCGGCCTCGCCCGCCTGCGCGGCGACCGTCCCGACGCGTGTGCCGATCGCGTCGGGTGCGGGCACGGGGATCGCACCGGCGATCTGCTGGTAGAGGTCGATGGCGGGGGCCAGGAGCGTGCGCGGGTGCACGCGGTCGACCGCGCCCAGCACCTGCGCGAACACGTCGCTGGCCGGCGCCACGAGCTCGGTCAGGTGGACGCCCTCGATCGTGCCCGCCGCGTCGTCGAGCACCTCGGTCACCCCGGACGTGAGCGACGAGATGTCGATCGAGCCGAGCTGGTCGAGCGCACCGGCGAGCATCGCGTCGAGGTCCGCCACGAGGTCCGTCGGCACGAGCGAGGAGATCGCGTCGCTGACCGCCTGCAGGCCGTCCCGCACGGTCGCACCGACGCTCGGCGGCACCTGGAGCTGCGCGGCGGCGTCCTCGAGCGGACGCCGCACGGCCTCGTCGAGGTCGATGGTCTCGAGCAGGGACACGAGCTGGTCGACACCCTCGCGCAGCGGCTCGGGCAGCTCGACGCCTGACACCACCTCGCTGACCTGCTCGCGCAGGTCCTGCAGCTGCGCCGCGATCGCGGTCGCGGCGTCGCTGATCTGAGTGCCCCCGACCGCGTCGGCGATCGCGGCCGCCGCCTCGCTGAACGCGCGCAGGCCCTCGACCGCACGCTCGAGCACCACGCGCGCCTCGTCGGCCACGGCCTCGACGCCCGACGCGATGTCCCCGAGCGCCGCGGCGAGCGCGTCGACGAGCTCCTTGACGACCTGCTCGAGCTTGACGACGGCTGCGGCGACGAGTGCCGCCGGGTCGGCCGCGGCGAGGGTCTGGGCGACGTCGGCCAGCGTGTCGCGCACGAACACCACGGGTGCGTCGAGGTCCGCGTCGTCGATCACCTGCGCGAGGCGCGCGATCGCGTCCGACAGCGACTGGCGCAGCGAGCGCAGCGGGAGCTCGCGCAGGAGGTCGCGCAGCCAGCCCTTGACGACCTCGACCGACTGGTCGACGGCGCCCAGCACCGTCTCGCGCGCGGCCTGCTCGACGCTGTCCAGCAGGTCGCGCAACGCGTCGAGCGCGCGCTGCGCGTCGAGCCCTTCGACGAAGCCGCGCGCGTCGGCGATCATCCCGCGCCAGTCGTCGAGCAGGTCGAGCGCACCCTGCTCGACGCTGCCGAGGGTGCCGCGCAGCGCCCGCACCGGGCCGGCCAGGTCGCCGACGCGGGTCGCGGACATGACCCCCGTGACCGTGCGCAGCGCCGAGGCGAGCTGCGCGATCGTCGCGGTGCGCACCTGTTCGAGCGTGGTCAGCGCGGCGCGCACGGCGGCGACGTCCCCGACCTCGGCGGCGGCCCGCACGCGTCCGAGCGCGACGACGAGCCCTTCGCCGAGTCGAGGGTCGATGCGCACGCGCTCGAGCTGCGCGTCGACGCTCGCCGTCCACGCGCGCACGGGGTCGATCGCGGACGCGCCGAACGGGAGCAGGATCTGCATCGCGACGTCCACGAGCGCGCTCGGGTCGGACGGCAGCCCGCTGTCGACGGTGCGGACGAGCGACTGCAGGCGAGCCAGCCCGCCGCTGACCGCGCTCGCGTGGTCGCCCAGCCCGCCCGCGACCTTGCCCAGCGCCGATCCCGCATCGATGGACCCGGGCAGGCTCAGCTGCAGCGGGTCGCCCGACAGTGCGCCGATCAGGCTCGCGACCACGCGCGCGCCCTCGGCGACGGCCTGGGCGTACTCGGCCACGGGAAGGTCCGCGCCGATCGCGTCGAGGAGCTGGGTGAGCGCGCCCGCGAGCGGCTCGACGAGCGCCGCCGGGTCGTCGACCGCGGCGACGGCGGTCTGCACGGCCGTGCCGAGGTCGCCGAGCACCCCGGCCACAGCGCCGTCGCCGAGCAGCGCCTGCAGGTCCTGCGCGTCGAGCGCGACCGAGATCGAGACCTTGGCGTCGACGATGGCCGACAGGTCGAGGCCCTGGAGGTCGTCCAGCAGCGTCATGACGGGCTCCTCATGGCGCGAACTCCATGACGGCGTTCGACAGCGCGACCGTGCACAGCTGGTCGGTCGCGACGTCCCAGCCGTCGGTCCCGGCGAGCGAGAGGCCGGTGAGCGTCGTCGTCGGACCCGTGAGGTCCACCCGGACGCCGCCCACGACGACGGCCGTCCCGACCGGCGAGGACGCGACCGCCACCCGCACGGCCGGACCGCTCCCGCCCGGAGGGTCGAACCACCGGAACGTGCCGCGCGTCGCCCGCAGCGTGACCTCGACGGGCCCGTCGACGGCGACCGGCGCGGGCAGCGCGAACCACACGACGGCGGGTGCGCCGCGCCCGTCTGCCCCGGGCAGCGCGGGCGCGGTGAGGTTCGCACCCGCGACGCCGAGCGCCAGGTCGGTCTCGCCGTGCGGCCACCCGACGACCGCGACGCGCACGAGCTGCTCGCCGGCGAGCGTCGCCGCCGCGATCCGTCGCGTCACGGGCGCGTCGTGCACCGCGACGCCCCCGACGTCCGCGTCGGCGGTGGGCACGGGGTCCGACGAGGGGTGCAGCGCGGCTCCGTGATGGGTCACGGTCACGTCGGCCCGGGTGCGCGTGGGCGCCCGGCCCGGTGCGACGCCGGGCCGCGGCACGCTCGTCGGCAGCCCTTCGCTCTCGACGCTCGGCCGTCCCTCGACGGTTCGCTCGATGACGAAGCCGGTCACGTCGAGCCGGACGAGGGCGTTGCCCGCGGCGTCCGAGCGCAGCGTGACGGGTGCGGTGCCCGGCGCGGGCGCCGTGACCGCAGCCGCCAGGTGGCGTTGCAGCGCGGGGGCCAGGCCGTGGGTCAGCGTGGAGCGCAGCGGCCCCGGGACGGCGAGCTGCTCGTCGCCGTCCGGCCCGATCACGTGCAGCCCCACAGGCATCGGGGCGGCCGCGAGCCGGACGTCGCCGTGCGCGAAGCTGAGGCTCGTGAGCTCGTCGAGCGTGCGCCCCGCGCCCACCGTGACGGTGAGCGGACCGAGGAGGTCGGGAAGCGTGAGCAGCGAGCCGGAGATGTCGCCGCCGGTCAGCTGGGCGGGCAGGTAGTGGTCACCGGGCAGCGGCGGCACGGCCACCACCGGGCTGCCGGCCTGCTGCACGACGAGGTGGAGGTCGGCGGACAGCGGGAGCGCCTCGCCGTCGGGCGCCGAGCGCAGCGAGGGGATCGTCAGGCCGCGGGTCGGCACGCGAGGGTCAGGCGGGGTCACGGTGATGCTCGTCGTGGGGTTCTTCGCGGGCGTGACGACTCCGAGGTCGCGGCCCGTGCCCGCCGTCACGGGGTCGACCGTGAGCACCGCGCTGTCCACGCGCGCGCCGGTCGCACCCGCCACGGGCCGCCACGGCGTCGCCAGGACGTACCCCGACGGAGGGATCGTCACGCCCTGGGCGACCAGGTAGCTGACCGGCGCGACGAGGGTCATCGTCGCCTCGACCGGCACGAACCCGACCGAGGGGGCGTTCACGACGTCACCACCAGGTCGAAGCGGGCGAGCTCCATGCCGGTGCGTGCGCCGGCGCCGGTCCCGGCGTGCGCGAGGACGACGAGGTGCTCCCGCGCCGCGGCTGCGGGCGGGGTGTAGGTGAACGCGGCGCCGTCGGCGTCGACGGTCGCGACGACCGTGGTGCCCGGTGGGGAGGCGGCGGTGTCGAGCACGCCCGCGCCCGGACCGCCGCCGTCGTCGAGCAGCCGCAGTGCGACCGCGCCGAAGGGGGCCGCCGTCGTCGGCGCGCCGCCCGGTCCCGACGCGACGTCGAGCGTGCCCGTCGCGCCGAACGTGAGGTCGCACGCGACCGCCGCGGCGCCCGCGACCAGCGGTGCGTCGAACGTCAGCCGCATCGGCAGCCGTACCTCGCGCACCAGCGCGTGCGTGATCTCGCGGCCGTCCTGCCCGGCCACGCCGACGGGCCAGAACCAGCCCTCGGCACCGACGAGCACGTCGGGGTCGTCGTCCTGCGCACCGACCTCGAGGAGGTCGATCCCGTCGAGCCGGAAGCCTTGGTCGCCCGGTGCGACGAGCGCACTCGCGGACCGCACGGCCGGGTCCTGCAGCGCGTACAGCAGCGCGTCGGTGCCGGCGAGCTCGCCCAGCCGGTCACCGGGCGGGTCCGTGGTGACGTCCAGGCCGATCGTCACGCGCAGCCGCACGACGCGGCGCAGCGTCGAGGCGCCCGCGGCGATCTCCGGCCGGGTGGAGAACACGTCGGGCTCGAGCGGCACGAAGCCCTCGACACCGAGCCGCACGACCGGGCCGGCACCCGCCGGCCCCGCCGCACCCCGCCTGCGCACGCGCCCGCCGAACGGCGCCGGCAGCGCCGCTCCCAGCACGTCCGCGAGACGGGACTCGAGCTCGGTGAGCACGCGTCACCTCCGTCCGATGCGCGAGTCGACCATCCGCTCGAGCTCGGGTCGCAGCGTCGCGAGCTGCTTCTCGACGAGGAGCGGGACGTCCTGCGTCTGCCGCGCGACCTCGTTGGTGACGAGCCCGGCGACCTGCTGGCGCAGCCCCGCGAGCTCGCTCTCGACCGTGTCGCGCACCCCGGCGGTCTCGGAGGCGACCGCCTGCCGCACGACGCCCTGCACGTCGGTCTGCAGGCCGTTGCCGAGCACCTGCACCTCGGTCGTGGCGGCCTGCCGGGCGACCTCGGCGAGGTTGACCTCGAGCTCGCGGCGCGCGGCGGCCACGTTCGCCTCGAGGTCCAGCGCGAGCTGCGAGCGCAGGTCCGTCAGGCCGCGCCCGATCCGGGCGTCGATCTGCTCCTGCAGCTTGCCGATCTCCGTGAGCAGGTCCTTGCGGAGCTGTTCGCGCTCGCCTGCCTCGTTGCGGCGGTTGACCTCGATTCGCTCGTCGAGCTGGGCGATGCGGGTGTCGTTCTCCTTGACCTGGGACTCGAGCGCGGACTGGCGCTCGTCGACGCGCGCGAGCTGGCCCTGGACCTCGCCGAGCGCGTTCGCGAGCTGGTTGTCGACCGCGCGCTCGACCTGCGCGCCGATCGAGTCCTGGATCTGCGCGAGCTGGCCGCGCAGGCGCTCGTCGGCGGCCTCGAGCCGCTTGTCCAGGTCGGACGTCAGACTCTCGCGCAGCTGCTCGTCGAGTCCCTTGAGAGACTCGGCGAGCTCGTTGCGCGTCGTGCCGAGCACCTGGTCCACCAGGGCCGCGGTCTCGCGCTTGACGGCGGAGTCGACGACCTGACCGATCTCGGCGAAGCGGGACTGCAGCTGCGAGCGCAGGTCGGTGCCGAGCGTCTCGACCGCCGAACCCGCCTCGGCACGTGCCGCCTCGCGCGCCGCGTCGAGCAGCTGCGCGAGGTCGCCGGGCGTCCCGCCGCCCTGGCGGACCTCGTCGATCGCCTCCGTGAGCTGCTCCTGCGTCACGAGCGCGGACTGCAGCTCGGTGAGCCGGACCTCGAGCCCGGACGCGTCGAGCAGGGAGCCGTCGGGCCGCGTGAGCCGCTCGCGCAGCTTCTCGACCTCGTCGACGCGCTGCACGAGCTCGGGCACGTCGACGGGCCGGCCGTCGACCTCGAGCTTGCTGCCGACCTCGACCGCGCGTCCCACCTCGACCTGCAGGGTGCGCAACGTCGCGCGCATGTCGACGATGTCGCCGCGGTCGTCGGCCGCGCCCAGCACCTTGCGGTTGAGGCGGTCGAGGGTCGCGCTGCGGGTCAGGTCGTTCGTCGCGACCGCGTCGACGCGCGTCCGGGTCGACGCGAGGTCGTCGCCCACGCGGCTCAGGCGCGAGTCCAGCAGGCCGACGTCCCGGCGCAGCTTGATGAGCGTGCTGTCCAGCGCGGGGTCCTTGAGCCCGCCGCCGGTGATGATCTGGCGCAGCTGCGGGTCGAGCCACCCGATCGACACCTGGTCGGGGTGCTCGTGCTGGGGCACGCCCGCCTGCCCGGTGGCGACGGTCGCGCGACCCACCTCGATGAGCGCGGCGACGAGCGTGTTCCAGTCGTCGGCCGCGATCAGCTCACCGCGCGCCTTGGCGGCTAGCGGGCCGAGGCGTTCGACGAGCGCCTGCAGGCGTTCGATCTCGACGACGGTGGCCATGACGCACTCCTTCGGACGACGGTCCGGTCACAGGGACCGGAACAGCGCGGGACCGGCGACCGCGATGCCGCGCCGGTAGGTCTCGAGCTCTTCCTCGGGCTTGCTCACGCCGCCCGCGGCCGAGAAGGTCTGCAGGAGCGTGAGCGCACCGCTCACCTCGGGCGACGCGAGGAAGTCGTCCGCGCCCGTGCCCTGGCCGTTGGCGAGCTCCATGACCTCGCGGATCGCGGCGTTGGAGTGGTTCGCGATCATGGGCGACCACTGCGCGGTCGTGACGAGCGTGGACTGCTCGAGCTCGCTGACGCGTGTGAGCACCCGGTCGCGCACGGCGGTCGTCGCGGCGCCCTTGTCCAGGACCGCGGTCAGGCGGCCGCGCAGGTTCTGGCTCTCGACCTCGCGCCGCAGCTCGAGCAGGCTGCGCCCGAACGACTCGCTGAACCGCAGGATATTGCCCTGCACCTCGGCGATCTTGTCGGCGATCTCCGGGTGGTCGTGGCCGACCGGGGAGACGAGCCGGGTCAGCTCGCCCACGGCCCGCGCGAGGTCGGCGACCGCCGCGGCGAGCACGTTCCAGTCCTCGGCGCGGATGACCTCGCCCGCGGCCTTGTTCGCCAGGCGGCCGACGTTCGTCGTGATCGCGCCCGCCTGCTGCTGCACGGGTGCGAGGTCGGCGTCGGGGATGTCGCGGATCGGCGTGTCCCGGAACAGGTCCGGCGGCACGATCACCGGGACGCGCGTCGGGATGTCCTGCGGGAACAGCCGTACGACCCGACGGTCGATCGCGTTGACGAGGTTCGGGTGGGAGACCGTCATCTCCCAGCTGCCCGGGTCCAGGTCGCGCACGAGCAGCGAGCCGTCGAGGAACGGCTTGCGCTCGACCGCCTGGCCGGTCGACTGGTTCACGAGCTTGACGACCGCGTCGCGGTTCGCGGGGGTGTACCCCTCGAGGCGGATGTCGAACGCTGCCTTGGCCATCACCGGGCCCCTTTCACGTCAGCCACTGGAGGTCGCCGTACGGGAACTCGACTTCCCAGAACAGCGTGAGCTCGTGGTCGTCGCCCTTGTCGACGGGTGCGAAGACCACACGGTTGTAGAGGACGGGGTCGCCGTCGCCCTGCGAGAGCAGCCCGGCCTCGCGGATCCGACCGACGGCCGCGTCGTTCGGAAGCGTCGCGCGCACGCGCACCTGGACCACGCGCCGCTCGGGGACGGAGGTCGCCGTGAACGCGGAGGCGGGGATCGCGGTCGTCGTGTCGCCCGTGAGCGTCGTGTCGTCGCCGCTCCCGTTGGTCAGCGCCGTCACGCCGACGTCCTCGGGCGCGTCGTCGTTGGTGCCGACACCCATGTGCGTGATGGGTGCGCCGGTGCCCGCGAACAGGTCGGCGATCAGCTGGGCGCCAGTGGCCATGACCGTGTTGTGGGCCCGGCGCTCGTCGACGACCGCCCCGCCGGGATCGGTGAGGATCAGGTGCAGCTTCGCCTTCATGGTCGCTCCCTCAGCTCAGCACGGAGTCGTCGAAGTCGGTCACGTCGAACGTCGCGCCGGAGTCCGGCAGCGAGTCGGCGCCGGTCGGGCCGGCGGCCCGGAACGTGCGCGGCCAGATCCCGACGAGGTGCGCCTCGCCCGGCTGTCGTTCGGTGAACGCGCGCAGCACCACGTCCGCCGCGATCCCCGCACCCGCGGTGCGGTCGACCGCCGTGTCGAGCCCGGCCTCGAGCCGCCCGCGCGCGAGCACGGCGTCCTCGGCTCCGCCCGGCTGCGACGTCAGCGTCGCGGCGTGCAGGCGCACCTCGAGCGTGGCGGGCTGCGCCTCGACCCACGCGACGCGCGCGGACACGAGCGCCGGCTGGGCGAACAGCGAACGGTCGAACGCCGTCGTGTCGAACCGCGCCTGGGTGAGCGTGTCGTCGGCCATCGCGAGCAGGTACCGGCCGAGACCGGGGGAGTCGTACGTCGCGAGCGGGAGGAACCACAGGACGTTCGTGCCGCGGGCGAGCGCGCCGGCCGCGAGCGTGGTCGCGGGGTCGCCGGGCCCACCCGCGCCCGCGGTCAGGTCCGTCCAGACCGTGAGGCGGTCGGTCACGTCGTTGCCGTCGAGGTCGGCCCGAAGCAGTGCGCGGTCGGCGGCCGACGGCGCGATCGTCAGGCGTTGGCCGAGGGCGAGCGACCCCCGGAACAGCACGGCGTGGCCCGTGGTGCGGTTCACGACGAGCGGTGAGTGCTCGGGCGCCTCGCTGATGCCGCGCAGCACGACCGCCCAGGGCGCCGGGTCGAGACCCCGGTTCTCGACCTCGAGGTGCGCGAGCGGCTCCCACCCGCCGGAGTCCGGCAGGCGTGCGTCCCGGATGCGCGGAGGGTTGTCGAGGAGCTGGGGGCCGCGCTCGTCCGCGGCCCATGCGTCGATGCGGGCGACCGTGCGGATCCCCGCGGCCTGCTGGAACCCCTCGGCGTAGTCGCTGACGATCGCCCGCAGCGCCTCGCGCGTCACCGCACCGAGCTGCAGGCGCGCCCGCACGATCGCGTGCACCCACGCGCGGAACTCGCCGAGCCCGGCGTGGAACGGCTCGGGGGGGATGTCGAGCAGCGCCGCCAGGGCGACCGCCTCGTCGAGGTCCGGCGTCGAGTCGAACCAGTGCGCGCGCTGCACCGAGACGCCGGCCTCGTCGAGCCCGTCGAGCTGCACGCCCCACGTGCCGGCGAACGAGCCGATCACCTCGCCCTCGCGGTACAGGGTCGGCAGGTGCTCGAGCACGGCGTCGGTGCGCATCAGGCACCTCCCTCGCGGACGTCGAGCGCGACCGAGCGGATCTCGGCGCGGTCGTCGGTGCCGAGCGGGTGTGCGCCCAGGCCGTCGGCGAGGCGCAGGAACCGGTCACCCGCCTCGGTGGTCAGCGCGACGTCGCTGCGCACCACGGCGTAGCGCGTGTCGTCCCGCACCGCGGCGATGAACGCGTCGACGGTGATCGCGGTGCCGGGCCGCAGGGCGGTGGCCCACGAGCGTGCGGCCAGGCCCATCGCCTGCTCCGCGTCGCTCGCGGTGACGCCCGGCGAGAGGTGCACGGGCACGAGCGCGTCGACGAGGACCGTCGCCCCCGGGCCCGCGCCGCCCTCGGTGCTCACGAGGTGCGTGAACGGGGCGACGGGTGCGAGCACGGTGCCCGCAGGTGCCGTGACGGACGGCTGCGGCCCGGCGCCGATGTCGAGCCCGAACGTCGCGTCCACGATGCGCGGGTCGGACAGCGCGGCCGCGGACAGCGGGCCCGGACGTGCCGTGCCGCCGGGCGGCAGGTCGCGCAGCACCGCGGTGACCCGCTCCTCGAGCGCCGCCTGCAGGGACGCGAGCTCGGCGCCCCCGACCCCCGTCCCCGCGAGCACGAGGGTCGCCGTGACCTGCACGGGTGTCGTCGCGGTGCGGCCCGGGGTCACGCGGATCCCGGCGGGGCGCAGGTCTTCGATGCGTTCGGCGACGAGCGCGAGCAGCTCGGGCGTGGGCTCGCCGTCGTAGGCGATGGCGAGCGCGACCTCGCCCGGCAGGCCGTGCGGGAACTCGGTCGCGGTGACGTCCTGCACGCCCTCGAGGTTCTTGACGCCCATCGTCAGCGCGTCGAGCGTGCCGCGCGCCGCGACCGCGAGCGCGCCGCGTGCGCGGCGCCGCAGGTCGTCGTCCGACTCGGCTCCACCGGCGGCTGCCGCCGGCGACTCGTTGCCCACCTCGCCGATACCCGCGATGAGCACCTCGAGCCGGTCGAGCTCACCCGCGCCGACCGCGGGAGTCGCGGGCGACACCGCCGCGGCGAGGACCTCGCGGGACTCCTCGCCGACCTCGAGCACGAGCGGGACGGTCGTCGCGTACCGGTTCGAGTGCGCGTCGGCGACCACGGTCCCGACGGGCACCGTGATGCGTCCGGACGACCCGGCCGAGCGCGTGAACCGCACGCGTGCGGTGGGCACGCCCCCGGGACGACGGACGATGCCGACGAGCGCCACGACCTTGTCGAGCGACGTCCCTTGCGCGCTCTCGACGTACGCCGAGCGGTACACGGCCTCGAGCTGGAGCTCGACGAGCGCGAGCTCGCGGGCCACTGCCTCGAGCAGCGTCCGGGCGACCGAGCCGACGTTGAGGTCGGTGATGGGCGCAGGCCGGGCCTGCGACGGGTAGTAGTTGACGACGACCGTCGAACCCGTGGGGGGCTTGCGGCCCGTCGGGCGGAACCGGATCGCGTCGCGCTCGGCGCCGTGCTGGCCGGTGGCGACGACCTCGAAGTCCGCGTCGGTGAAGCGGTACGGCACGGGCACGGTCTCGCTGACCGCCTCACCCTGCGCGTCGCGCACGACGTCGCCGTTGACGTCGCGCAGCGGCCGGGTGACCTCGACAGTGCCCTGCAGGTGGCTGACGCGGCGGATCGGCCGGTCGTGCAGCGCGTCCAGCACGACGAGGTCGCCGGCCGGGACGGTGACGACCTCGCGGACCGTCCCGCCCGTGAGCGTGGTCAGCGTGTCGCGCACGATCTCGGGGTACGGGCGCGGCGAGAAGCCGTCCGGCAGGCCGTTCACAGGTCCACCCCCAGTCCGACGGACACGGGCTCGCCGCCCGCGACGGGCTGCACCGTGAGCAGGAAGCGCAGCTCCGACGGCCCCTCGGACGCGATGTCGAACGCGAGCTCGACGACCTCGTTCTCGACCCGGGGCTCGGCCGCCACGGCCTCGAGCACGAAGGTCTTGCACCGCGCGCGGCTGGCCTCGTCCTTGCGCTCGCCGATGAGCTCGTGCAGGCGCGAGCCGTACTCGCCGTGGCCGAGGTCGCTCAGCGCGCCGCGCGGCGTCAGGAGCCGCAGCACGAGTGCCTGCCCGAGGTTGTGCCGACCGTCGAGCAGCAGCGGCCCGTCGGCGGCGCGGTCCACCACGCCCGCGCCGAGGCGCAGGTCGAGCGCCGAGCCGTCGTGCGCGCCCATCGCGGGCGGGCCGAGCAGCACGCGCAGGTCGGTGCCGAGGACGTCGTTCATCCGGCCATCACCGTCCCGACCGGCCCGATGATCGCGCCCGTGGTCTGGTCGCTCGGGTCGTTGCAGGTCGTGACCAGGTCGCCGACGCGTGCCAGCCCCTTGCCGCCGACCTTCACGGTGCTCGAGGCCTGGTCGACCGTGCCGGCGTCGCTGGGCGGGGACTGGAACGAGACGCCAGGTGGCATCGCGATGTGCTTCGGGCTGTTCTCGGTCGTGCTGTCCTTCGTGGCCGCGGGCTTGCCGGCGATCTTCACGGTCGAGACGGTCGCGCCCGAGACCTTCGCGACGAACGGGTGCGGCAGCGGCGTCGGCACGCTGCCCGCGGGGGTGGGCACGAGCACGATGTGGATGTCGACCCCCACCACCTGGGCGTCCTGGCCGACCGCGGGGGAGCCCATCAGTTCACCTCCACGACGCCACCGGAGACCTTGACCTTGCCCGAGCCGTCGATGACGATCTCGGGCGCCTTGAGCGTGAGCTTCGACGACGCCTCGAGGCTGACCTCGCCGTTGCCGCCGAGCGTCAGGGTGCTGTCCTTCGCCTTGGCCGTCAGCGTCCCGGGGGAGGCGCCGTCGACGACGAGCTCGCAGTCGCCGATCGTGACCTTCGCGGAGTCCTGCGCGATCTCGACCTGCACGTCGCCGACCGTCAACGTGATCTGCGGCGTGGCCGCCTCGATCTGCAGGTCGACCTTGGTGTCGCCGGGCGGCAGCTGCAGCACGACCTTGCCGTCGGCGTTCTCGGGCGGTGCGAGGTCCCGGTGGTAGAGGCGTCCGACGACGACACCCGCGTGCGGGTCGCCGTCGGCGAACGCGACGACGACGAGGTCGTCGACCGCGGGCGTCGCGACGAACCCGAGCGCCCCCACCGCGACCGGAAGGTGCGGCACGACGACGCCCGAGTCGCGCAGCTTCACGCTCACGCTGTGGTCGGGCGTGCCCGCGGCGGTCGTGTGGACGTCCGTGACCGAGCCGATCGTCACCCACGAGCGCGCGTCGGCCTCGTGGCGCGCGATGCGCGCGACGGCGTCGTACAGCAGGTCGGTCACAGCAGGCCTCCCAGTCCGCCGGCGAGCCCGCCGAGCAGCCCGCCCAGCAGGTCGTCGGACGCGCCCGCGGCCACGCCGACGAGCGTGGTCCGTGCGAGCCGGGGGGCGAGCTCGTGCCGCACCGACGTCAGGAGCCACGGCCCGGCCTGCGCCGAGTCGGTGGTCTCGTCGATCCGCACGACGTCGCCGGGTCGGCGCGCGGGCTGCAGCCAGCACGTGGCGCGCATGCGTGCGGTCGACGCGGCGCGGCGGCTGGTGGCGCCGCGCGCCGCGAGGTCGACGTCGGTGCGGGTGCGCAGGACGGGGTCCGGCGTCCACGTGCGGGAGCCGTCGGGGTCGTCGGCACCCGTGACCGCCTCGGTGCTGGGCACCCACACGTCGGGGGACAGCGCGGCACCCGATCCGCCCGCTCCCACGGGCGTGAAGTCGTGCCCGGGCGTGTGGTTCGACGTGGTGAACGACGTGAACTCGCGGTCGAGCCGCATCGCGGCCGTCGGGACGCCGACGGGCCACGCGACGACCGTGACCCGGCCCTCGGCGTCCACGACCGCGACCGCGTCGGAGCGCGCGGCGATCGCCGCGACGTGCTCGGCGGCGGTACGCCGCGGGTCGGCCACGTACGCGGCGGTCTGCGTGAGCGCGGCGACCGGTCCGGTGTCCGCCGACGCGAGGTCCGCGAGCTTGCCGACCACCTGTACGCCGGTGAGCCCGTTGTAGGTCTCGGCGGGCCGCGCCGCCGCGAGCGCGGCGCCCGCGTCGGTCACGACGACCACGGCCCCCGTCGTCGTGTGCGCGACGTGGTCGACCGTCCCCGTGATGACGACCGCGGCGCCGTCGCCGCCGTCGAGCTCGACGCTCGCGCGCGCGCCCGTGCTCGCGGGCACGTCGACCCCGGCGGCGATCGCGACCTCGACGCGGTTGACGCCCGGCAGCAGGACGAGCTCGGCTGCGACCGACCTGATCTGCACGGTGTACTGCAGGTCGTCGAGCGTGACGGTCGCGCCGGTGGTCAGCGTCATGAGCCGAACACCCCACCCAGTGCGTCGAGAGCGGTGCCGAGCTGCGCACCCGAGTCCTCGAGCGAGCGCTGCACGTCCTGCACGGGCGCGAGCACGCCGTCGAAGTCGAACGACGCGAGCCCTGCGAGCGCGGAGAGCGCGTCGACGGCCGCGAGCGCACCCTCGACGGCCCCGGCGACGTCGCCCGCGAGGTCGGCGAGGTCACCGAGCAGGTCGGTGTCGAAGCCCAGGTCGCCGAGCCCGAAGTCGTCGAGCCCGCCGAACCCGGCGAGCTGGGCGGGCGGCGGCAGGGGCGGGCTCTCCGCGAGCTCGACGACGATCTCGACGACACCGGGACGCCCGGCGACCTCGCTCGCGGCCAGGCGCGTCACGACGACCTTCTGGAGCTCGAGCGCGGTGACGATGTCCGCGGAGAACGTGGTCGCCTCGCCCGAGGCCGCGAGCCTCTGCAGCGCGGCGAGGTCGTCGAGCGCGGCCGGCCCGGCGAGCACTGCCGCGATGGCCATGCGGTGGCTCGGGCGGCCGCTGCGCTGCTGCGCGTACCCCTGCAGCCCGAGCACCGGCACGTCCACGAAGCCGCCGTCGAGCGCGTGGTCGACGCGCTGCGCGGCCGTGAGCGTGACGTCGCCGATCACGGGCATCGGGCGTGCGCCCGACGACGGGGCGGTCGAAGGCAGCCCGCTGGGCAGACCGGTGGGCAGGCTCATCGGCGCAGCCCTCGCAGGTCGGCCGCGCGGTGGAGCGCGAGCGCGAGCTCGTCGGTGCTCGGCGCGGTGCCGGGCCCGTCGGTGCGCGTGGAGGCCGCCGAGTCCCAGGCATCGTGGAAGGTGGGGAGCGCCGCGGCGGGCCACGGCCGCATGAGCGTCGCGCCCGGGGTGCTCGGTACAGCTGTCGCGGCGAGCGCGCCGGCGCTCGCGGGCGTGGTGGCGCCGGCTTCGGTCGCCCAGGCGCCGCCGACAGGGGTGCCTCCGGCGCGCTCGGGCGTGGTCGTCGCGAGCGGGCCGTGCGCTGCGGCGCCGACCGGCGCGCCCCATCGGTCGACCTGCGGGGAGCGCTCGGGAAGCGTCCCGAGCGGCGACTGCGGGCTGAGGCGCGGCCCGGCCGTCAGCGGCCTGCCGCCCGAGGTGCCTGGCGCGACGGCGTCGCGTCGCGCAGCGGGTACCGGCCCGGCCGCGGGTGTCAGGACGGGCGGGACGGCGGGCGATCCGGCCAGGCCGGCGCCGTCCGGGCGGTCCGCGAGCTCTCGGCGCGCCGCCGGGTCGGTCGTCGTACCGGTTCCGGCACCACCCGTCAGGAGGTCCAGGTCGGGCGTTCCCTCGTGCCCGGTCGTGACGACTGGACCGGTCGTGACGGCGTGCTCGTCGGCGCTCGTGTGCGCGTCATCGGCGGACCACGGGGCACCGCCGTCACCGACCAGGTCGAGCGACGCGCTCGTCGGCCACCGGGAGTCGGGCGCACCGGACGCGCGCGCGTCCGCCCAGCGCGGGTCGTCGCCGGGGTCGGTGACGTCCTCGAGCGGCCCGGTCAGGAGCGCGCGCGCCAGGGCGGGTTCGAGAGGCTCGGTCGCGCGGGCCAGGAGCGCGGACGCCAGGCGGTCACGGACGGCACCGGGCCTCCCACCGGACGCATCGGCGGCGTCCAGGACCAGGCGCGTCCAGCCGTCGTCGGCGACCACCGCGCGCGCGAGCTCGGCCGCGAGCACGTCGGCGTCGGCCGCGGCGAGCTCGTCGGCGGCAGCTCCCGCCGACCGCGCGACGAGCAGCCGGGTGCGGGCGAGCGGTCCGTCGAGCGCGGCTCCGGCCAGGTGCAGGGCGACCGCCTCGGCCGCCGCGCGCTCCTCGTCGTCCCGCGGCAGCGGCTCGCCCGGCGTGGCTGCGGCCCCGAGGACGAGCCCCGCGAGCGTCCGTGCCTCGTCGGACCCGGGCACGAGCCCGGTGACCAGCGAGACGAGACGGTCGCGCTCAGCAAGCCGCAGCCGACGCAGGGCGACGCCGAGCAGGGCGACCCTGCCGTCAGGCAGGGCCCCGCCCGGGTACGTCGCGTCGCCCACGCGCACCTCGCCACCGGCGACGAGCTGGACCGCACCGCTCATGGTCGACCGACCTCACCGCTCCTCGCGCACGCGCGTCGCCGTGAACGCGTAGACCGTCTCGCCGTGCCCGCCGGCGCTCATCGCGAAGGACTTCTCGGTCATGAGGCACTCGTCGAAGCTCACGGTCACGGTCGTGCCGCCCTGCCGCAGCGGCGCGGTGATCTGGAAGAAGTCGTCGCCGACGAGCGCGTCCAGGTCCGGGGCCGACGACGCGACCCGGATACGGCCCTCGACGTTGCGCGGCCCGGTGACCACGCCGATGCGCTCGGACGACCCGAGCGCGTAGAGGTCCTGGCGGACCGTGGCCGAGCGGTGCTCGACCGAGCGCACGCCCTCGACGGGGGTGCCGTTGACCAGGACGGAGCTCTCGTTGGCCGCATACACGGTGGGCATGACGCGCCTCTCAGTTCTTCACGCGGATGGTGGCGTAGACGAAGTCGATGGCCCGTACGGGGCGCACCGCGATGTCGATGCGGACGTTGCCCTGGGCGAAGTCGAGCTGCGTCGAGTAGACGTCGACCAGGAACGCGGGGTCGGTGCCGTCGGTCGACGGCACGAGCTCGCCGGCACGTTCCATGCGCGTGAACGTCGCGACGATCTGCTGGCGCAACGCGGTGCGTGCGTCGACGGTGTTGAGCTCGCCGATGAAGTTCTCGGCGATCGCCTTGACCTCGCGCACGCACGCGTCGGCGACACGGGTCACCGAGATCTGGTCGCCGGTCGTGTCGAGGCCGCGCAGCACGATCACGCCGCGGCCGGAACGGTCGGCGACGACGAGCGCGTTGTGCGTCGGGCCGAGCAGACGGTTCAGCTCGCTGTCCGTGTAGCGGGCCGGTGGGATACCGAACAGGGGGACCGGCTTGAACGTCGGCGAGACCGACGGTCCGGTGCGCGCGACCGACCCGATCACCGCGCCCGCAGCGCCCGCCGGGGTCACGAGCACGAACCTGCGGTTGCGGACGCCCGCCGCGTGGTCGCGGATCCGGTCGAGGTTCGTCTGCTCGGCGACCGTGACGGACCCGAAGGCGATCCGCGGCGCACCCGCGTCGGCCTGGGCGACCGCGTGCGCGACCAGCGCCTGGTGCACGACCTGCACGAACGCCTCGGTGCGCGTCGGCTCGAGCGACGCGGTCACGAGGCTGATCCGGGGGTCGGTCGCGAGCAGGTTGATCGCGTCCTGGTAGTCGGCCGCCGACGGCGACGTGCCGCCGGTCAGCGGCGTCGGCGAGATCGCGACGGGCAGCCGGTCGGGTGCGGCGAGCGACGACGCCTGCCGGACGTGCACCAGCGCGCTCTCGCGCAGCACGACCGCGGGCAGGTAGTTCGCCGAGTCGGGGTTCATCGTCAGGCGCGTGAACTCCTCGGACTGCGCGCCGTCCCGGAACACCCGCACCCGCACGTTGTCGGCGGACGGCGACAGGATCTCGACCGTCAGCCCCGTGGGGTCGACCTCGGCCTCGGGCAGCAGGGTGAACAGCGTCTGAGCGGCCCCCGAGCGGGGGACGTCCACGCCCGTGCCGTCGGCGGGGAGCACGTAGGTGCCCGCGGCGGGGAGCGTGTCGGCGAGCGACGGGTCGAGCGCGACGAGGTACAGCGATCGCGTGTTGATGGTGTCCAGCAGGTCCTGGTGGGAGCCGGGCTCGACGACGAGGTCGGCGAACTCCTCGACCACCTGACCGCCGCGCAGGACCCGCAGGCTCACGCGCACGGTCTCGCCCGCGGCGTTCGTCACGGTCCGCACGTCGACGGAGACCTGGTTGGCCCACGTGCCGACCGACCGGGCGCGCAGCAGCACGGCGTCCGTCGAGACCGCGTTGCGCAGGACGAGCGAGGCCGCGCCCCCGCCGGTCACCGGCGCGACGAGCACCTCCGAGGCGCCGTTCGCGAGCGCGTGCACGATCTCGGGAGCCGACGCGACCGTGCCGGGGCCGAGGCTCCCGGGGATCTCGGCCGCGCGGGACAGCCCCACCAGCGCGGCGGGGACGGGTGGCCGGTCGACGATGCCGACGATGCCGACGACGCCCGACGACGCGGGTAGCGGCGGCAGGACGTCGAACCGCGTCTCGACCTGCACTCCGGGTACGACGAGCGTCGCCATGGCTTCCTCCTCGCGCGACGACCGGCCGGCGCGAGCACGTCGACCGGAGGAAGCCCGCGGATCCCACGCCCGCGTCGCAGCCCCCGAAGGGCAGCGTGCGACCGGCTGCGCCTCACGGGCGTCACGCGCGCGTCACAGCACGCGCGGGGAGCGGGCGCACCACGCAGACGAGCGGCGTGCACAGGAGACCCGTGCACGCCGCTCGTCGCAGGCGTCGCTCCGTCGGAGCTGTCGTCCGGCGATCAGCCGTCGGACGACGCCGTCAGGTCATGCTGCCGCGCACGTCACCGTGGCCCCAGCGCCGGACCCGGTGCCCTGGAAGCCGAACGTCGTGCTCTGGCCTGCGTTCACCTGCCCGTTCCACGGTGCGTTGGCGACGGTGATCTGCGCGCCGCCGTTCGCCTGGCCGTTCCACACGTTGGTCACCGAGCCGGACGGCAGTGTGACGGTGACCCGCCACCCGTTCAGCGGCGTGCTGCCGGCGGTGACCTTGACGTCCGAGACGAACCCGCCGGGCCAGCCGTTCACGAGCGTGTAGGTCGCGGTGCAGCCGGCGTTGGGCTGCGACGTCGGAGAGGGCGTCGGTGTGGCCGGCGGGGACGGGGTGTGCGAGTAGGTGGGGGTGGGCGTCGGCGTCGGCGGCATCGTGTGCGAGGGGGTCGGCGTCGGCGTCGGACTCGGCTGCGGGCCTGATCCCCACGCGTCCTTCAGGAACGCGGCGATGGTGTCCCAGCTCGGGTTCGGCGTGCCCTGGGTGACGCTCTCGCGGCACCCGTCGGTGGTCCGGACCGTCTGCTGGCCGAAGCGCGACGAGCTGGTCACGTCGGCGTGGCTGTGACCCGCGCCGGGCACCGAGAAGAACTGGGTGTCGACGCACGCGGCCTTGAGGGCGTCGTACAGGATCTCGGTCTGCGCGTGCGGCACGACGTTGTCACTGCGGCCGTGCAGCAGCATCATCGGCGGGTCGTTCGCGTCGACGTAGGCGATCGGGTTGGCCTGCTGCGCCTTGGCGGGGCAGGTCGGGATCGCGCACCCGAGCAGCTGCGCCTCGGGCGCGTCGGGGCTGTTGTGGTCGATCCAGCCGCCCTGGTCCTGCTGCGCGAGCTTGACGAAGTCCGTGGGACCGAAGAAGTCGACGCCGGCCTGGACGGCGCTCGAGACGCCGACCGTGCCGATGGTGCCCTCGAGCGAGGAGACGCCGCCCGTGAGCGCACCCATGGCGGCGACCCAGCCACCCGAGGAGTCGCCCATGGTCGCGAACTTGGCGGGGTCGAGCTTGTACTGGGTGGCGTTGGCGCGCAGGAAGCGGATCGCCGCCTTGACGTCGTGCACCTGGGCAGGGAACTTCGCCTGCGAGCTCGAGCGCACGCTCACACCCGCGACGGCGATGCCGCGGGGGTTGAGCTGCTGCGCGATCGCGTTCGCACCCGACTTGCCGTCGTCGGACGTCCACGCCGAACCCGTGGACCACACGACGAGTGGCCAAGGCCCGGCGCCGTCCGGGACGTACAGGTCGAGCAGGTGGCCGCGGCTGCCCTGCGGGTCGGCGGGTGCGTAGGCGACGTTCGTCGTGGTCTGGACCGCGCTCGCGGGTGCGCCTGCCGCCGCGATCGCGCCGACGGCGGCGAGCGCCACCGCCCCCCACCAGGCCGTCGCCCTCCTGCGTGTGCTCCACATGACGATGTCTCCCCTCGCGCGGTTGCCTGGTCGACCGACTGTGGTCAGCCGTGGCACGGAGGGGCTAGGGCCGAATCATTTCGGCTCGGGCACCGGAGGTTTCGGAGCGACGATCAGTGGTCGTCGGCATCGGGGGAGTCGTCCGACGAGTCCGTCGTGCGGTCCTCCTCGGTCGCCGACGGAGCGACCGGCGACGTCGAGGGGGACGTCGAGGGGGACGTGGCGTCGGGGCGGCGGCGCATGCGGTCGGTCCACGTGCGGGTCCGTCGGTCGCCGGTCGGCTGGTCGCTGGTCGATCGGTCGGCGGTCGGCTCGTCGGCCTCGGCGACGTCCTCCCAGCCGCGGTTGCGACGCAGGGCCTCGACGTCCTCGTGCAGGAGCGGGTCGTCGACGATCTCGTGGCGCCGCACGTAAGTGGACGCGACGGCCTGGATCGTCGCCATGACGGGCAGCGCGAGGAACGCGCCCATCGCGCCGAACACGGCGCCGAACCCGATCACGCCCAGGAACGAGACCGCCGGGTTCAGCTGGAGGGCCCGGGCGGAGATCTTGGGGGAGAAGACGTAGTTCTCGAGCTGCTGGTAGGCGATGATCCACGCGACCACGAGCAACGCCTTGAGCGGCGAGATCGTCAGCGCGACCGCGACGGGGAGCGCCCCGCCGATGTACGTTCCGATCGTCGGGACGAACTGCGACACGATGCCCGTGAACGCCGCGAGCGGGAGCGCGTAGGGGATCTCGACGATCATGAGGAAGATCCACGTGAAGACGGTCGAGAGCGCGGCGAGCACGAGGCGCGAGTTGATGAAGTCGGCGACCTTCTCCTGCGAGACCTCCCAGAGGCGCAGGACCTCGCGCTGACGGCTCGGCTCGAGGTACGCGAGGACCGCGGCGCGGAAGCGGGGGCCGGCGCTCGCCATGTAGTACGTCACGAGCAGGATCGAGGTGGCGTTGAAGATGCCGCCGATGAGCGACGCGCCGGCGCCGATGATCCCGGGAGCGAGCGACTGCCAGTGCTTGCCGAGGGTGTCCAGCGCCTCGTCCGCCGTGGGGATCTGGGTCCCGAACCGGTTGTCGAGCCACTCGGCGAAGTCCGCGTAGTACTCCGGCAGGTGCGTGACGAAGTCGACGACCTGCTGGACGAAGAGGCTGCCGAACAGGGCGATCACGAGGGTCATGAGGACGCCCGCCGTCAGCATGACCAGGCCGGTCGCACGCGTGCGGCGCACGCCGCGCCGCACGATCCAGCGGATCGGCGGCTCCATCGCGAGCGCGATGAACCACGACCACGCGAGGATCGTGATGACGTTGGTGAGCAGCCCGAGCGAGCGCCAGATGAAGATCCCGGCGAACACCGCGACACCGGTCATGAGCAGGGCGCGGGGAAGTCACGCCGGCGGGCGCCGGGAGTCGACAGCGGTGGGGCGGAGCTTCGGCATCGGTCCTCGTCGTCTCGAGCAGGATCGGGCGAGCAGGTCGTCGCGATGACGCTACCGGTGCGGGGACCTGCGGACGCGCACCGCCGGGCAGATGCTGCCATGCTCGTCCCAGCGTGACCTCACGGAGGTGTGTCATGGCGGACCAGTCGACACCACGCGAAGCGAGGGGCTCCCGGCCCCGACGCCCTGCTGCGGGCGCGCCCCCGGCGGACCAGCTGACAGAGCCGGTCCCCGTCGGCGAGGTCCCCGTCGGGGACGACGCCGTACGCGAACGGCTCGCGGCCCTGGAGGCCGAGAACGCGCGGCTCAGGGAGCAGCTCGACGCGGTCCCGACCGTGACCTCACCCGTGCCCGTCGCAGCGCCGGTGCCGCGCGGGCCCCGGCACGTCGGACGCTCGACGCTCGCGGTCGTGCTCCTGCTGCTCGGTGCGCTCCTCGCGCCCGTCGCGGTGATCGCCTCCTGGGCCGGTGGGCTGATCGACGACACCGACCGCTGGGTCGAGACCGTCGCGCCCCTGGCCGACGACCCCGCCGTGCAGCAGGCGGTGACGAACCGGATCACGACGGCGATCGTCGACGCGGTCGGAGTCGACGACCTCGCCACCGAGGCCACGTCCGCGCTCGCCGGGCTCGGGCTCCCACCGCGCGTCTCGACGCTCGTCGAGTCGCTGCAAGCGCCGCTCGCGAGCGCGGCGACGGACTTCGTGCGCCGCGGGGTCGAACGGGTCGTCACCTCGGACGCGTTCTCGACCGCGTGGACCGAGGCCAACCGCACGGCGCACGAGCAGCTCGTCGCCGCGCTGCGCGGCGACCCGGACGCGCTCGCGAGCATCGGTGCCGACGGCACCCTGAGCGTCCAGCTCGCCACGGTCGTCGACGCCGTGACCCAGCTCCTCGTCGACCGTGGCTTCACGATCCTCGAGCGGTTGCCCGCCATCGACGCGTCGTTCCCGCTCATGCAGAGCGCGGACCTGGTGCGTCTGCAGAGCGCGTACCGGCTCCTGCACGCCGCCGGGACGTGGCTCCCGTGGGTGTCGTTGCTGCTGCTCGCGGGCGGCGTGCTCGCCTCGCGGCACCGTTCGCGCGCGCTCGTCGTGGCGGGCCTCGCGCTCGCGGGCGCGATGCTGCTCCTGGGCGTCGGCCTCGCGGTCGGCCGCACGCTCTACACCGAGTCTCTGCCCGAGGCGGTGCAGCGGCCCGACGTGGCGGTGATCGTCTACGACCAGGTGATCTCGCTGCTGCGGATCGCGCTGCGCGCGGTCGCCGTGCTGGGCCTCGTCGTCGCGATCGTGGCCTTCGTCGCGGGTGGCACGACCGCGGCCCGCTCGCTGCGCCGCTCGTGGTCGCGGGGGGTGGCGGCGGTGCGCGGTGCGGGCGACCGGCACGGGGTGTCCACCGGGCCCGTCGGACGGTGGCTCGACGAGCAGCGCACGTTCGTCCGCATCGTCGTCGTGTCGGTCGCGGGACTGGTCATCGTCCTGGCGGACCGGGTCACGCCCGCGCTCGTGGGGTGGACCGCGATCGTCGCGATCCTGGTCCTGCTCGTCGTCTCGCTCCTTGCGCGGCCGGCGCGGCCGGCCGACGCGGCGGACGTCGACCCGGCGGCGAGCCCTGCCAGCGTCCGCTGACGTACCCGTGCACGGTGTGCCGCGCCCGGAAGGCCGGGCGCACCGGCGCGCCGGCGCGCACCTGGCGTGGCGCGCTCGTGACTACGAGTTCGCGGTGCGGTGGATCGTCGCGGGATGGCTGCGGCCCGGCGGCGCCGCCGAGCTCGCGCGGCCGCCCGTGCGAGGTCGGCCCGTGGTGCTCGTGCCGGGCGTGTACGAGGCGTGGCACTTCCTGAGGCCGCTCGCGCGCCGCTTGCACGAGCACGGGCTGCGGGTGCACGCGGTGCCGTCGCTGGGGCGCAACCGCCGGCCCGTGCCGGAGTCCGCCGACCTCCTGCGCGCGTCGATCGCGGCCCTGGGGCTGCACGACGTGGTGCTGCTCGCGCACAGCAAAGGCGGCCTGATCGGCAAGCGCGCGATGATCGACGACCTGGTGTCCGACGACCCGCGCATCGCCTCGATGATCACCGTGAACACGCCGTTCGTCGGCTCGCGCTACGCGCGGTGGGTCCCGCTGCGTGCGGTCCGCGCGCTCGTGCCCCACGACGAGGCGATCCTCGCGCTCGTGGTGGACCGGACCGTGGACGAGAGGATCGTCCCGGTGCGCAGCGTCTGGGACCCGCACGTCCCCGACGCCCGCGGGCCTGACGGCCGCGAGGCCGTGGTGCTGCGCACGCCGGGGCACTTCCGTGCTCTGGCCGACCGCGCGCTCGAGGACCTCGTCGTGCGGCACGTGCTGGACGAGGACCGCTAGCGCCCGCCGAGCTGGAGCACACGGGACTGGCCTGGCTCGTCGGGGTCGTCGACGATCTCCTCGCCGTCCAGCCAGGAGCGCACCACGTGCGCGAGCTCGCCAGGGTGGCTGAAGTTCACAGCGTGCGCCGCCCCTTCGACGAGCACCACCGTGACGTGCGCCGGGGCGAGCTGCGCCAGCTCGCGCACACGCCGCGGCGGCGGCATGAGCGGGTCGCGGCTGCCGAGCACGGCCAGCGCCGGCACGGGCGTGCGCAGGAGCCGTTCGAGCGACGGGAACCGGGTGAGCTCGCTGAACAGGTGGAACGCGTTGACCGGGCCGAACCTCACGTAGTCGGGCAGTGCGACCGGGGCCATCCGGGTGCTCTCCCGGAGCACGTCCTGGCCCAGCTGGCGCAGCGCACGGCCCAGCGGCTGGTTCTGGACGCCGCCCGCGGGGCTCACCAGCACCGTGCGGTCGATACGGTCCGGGACCTGGTGGGCGAGCTCGAGGCTGATCGGGCAGCCCATCGAGTTGCCGAGCAGCACCACGCGCTCGAGCTCGAGGGCGTCGAGGACGCGCAGCAACGCGTCCGCCAGCGCCGGGATGCCGAGCGTGTGGCCCCAGCCCTCGCTGCCGCCGTAGCCCGGCAGGTCCGGCACGACCTGCGGTGAGTGACCCGCCAGCCGGCGGGCCGTCGGCATGAGGTACGCACCCGAGATCGCGAAGCCGTGCACGTGGACCACGGGGAGCCGGTCGGGGCGGTCGGCGCTGCACCGCACCCTGACCGTGTGACCGTCGACCACCACGCGGCGCTCGTGCCAGCCCTCGTCGGGCGTCTCCATCTCCTGAGCGTGGCAGACCTGCCCCGCCCAGGCGAGGCGGGTCGAGGCGCGGGCTACACGAACCGCTGGAGCCAGATCTTGCCGGTGGTCGACCGGTACACCAGAGCGCCACGTCCGGCGACCGAGCGGGCGACCTCGACGAAGGTGTGCGCGACGTCGCCCTGCTCGACCGCGGTCGACCCGACCCTGCGGATCGTGCCCCACGTGCCGGACGTCGTCCGGTCGCGCGCGTACACCACGCCCGCCTCGACGCCGCTCGCCTGGACCCAGGCGACGGTCGCCGCGCGCGCGTCGCCCGCGGCCTCGTCGACGCCGACGACGCCGGAGCGCTTCGCGACCGTCGTCGGCGAGCTCCACGTCGTCGACGTGCGGGAGCGTGAGCGCACCGAGACCGCATCGGTCGCGAGCTCGACGCGCCCGTCGGGGCGGCTGGTCAGGTCGAAGGACCACCCGGGCACCGTGGCGGTCGCCCACGCGCCCGTGGACGTGGCGCGGGACGCGACGCGGACGCCCGAGCCCGAGTTCCACGCGACGCTCACGCTGCCTCCTGACGCCGCGACGACCGCCTGCCGGCCGTAGATGAACGCCGGGCTCGCGTCGCGCCGCACGACCGTCGGTGCGGTCCAGGCGCCGGTCGCCGACGCGCGCGACGCGACCGAGAGCACGGCGGCGCCGGTGGAGTCCACGTCGACCGCGAGCAGGGCGGCGGTGCCGTCCGGCGCGACCGCGAGCTCGACCTCCGGCAGCGCCGCGCGCAGCGTGCGCGCCGCCCAGGAGCCGGGCCGGCCCGTGAGGACCTTGGTCGCCGTGGCCGTCCGGTACGCGATCGTGTACCGACCCGAGCGGTCGACACCCACGTCGAAGCCGCCGAGGTGCACGGAGGCGAGCTTCGTCGGGGCGGACCACGTCGTCGACCCTGCGGCCCGCGCCGCGACGTAGAGGGTCGTCGGGTCGTCCCACTCGACCGCGGTGTCGCGCGTCCACGCGACGAGCGCACCGCCCTTCGGAGACTCCACGAGCTCGACGTCGCCCGTGACCTTCGTGCGGCTGAACGCGACCTTCGGGACGGCCCCCGACGAGGCTCCGACGCCCACCACGGTCAGCGACAGGCCGCCGGACGACCCGGAGACCGCCGTGACGTCCGTGATGCCGTCCTCGCCGACCCGCACATCGGTCGTGGCGTTCTTGGCGACGGGGAGCGCGACCGACGATCGCCAGGTCGCCGCGGACGAGGGCACCGCGCCGAGGACGACGAGCGCGAGCGCAGCGGTCGTCGCGGCGACGACTCGACGGCGAGCGGCGTGCATGCGGTGCGTGGTACCGAGCTTCACGGGGTTCTCCTTCGAGCCGCGCGACGAGTCACACGCGAACGCTAGCGCTGCGGTCGACCGGGCGGCAGGGGTCCTCGTCGCCCTGGTCACCGGGTGCGGCGGCGCCGCCCGGCGCGGGCGGGTGCCCCGCACGGGCCCCGCGACCCGACGGCGGGACGAAGGTCCGCGGCCGATCGGGTGGCGCGCTCACCCATCTGCCCGTCCTGACCTGCAGATTCACTCGTGGGAGGCCTCCTGCGGCCGCGGCGGCGGTCGATGGATGGACCGCGGTCGCGCGCGAGGCGCATCCGTCGCGCCGAACACCTGGAGCCCGCTCGTGAGGACAACCGCGATCACCCCGACGTCGGTCGAGCGCACGTTCGGTCGGGAGGAGATCATCGTCTCCAAGACGGACCCGCAGGGGCGCATCACCTACGCCAACGACGTGTTCGTCCGCGTCTCGGGCTTCGAGCGCAGCGAGCTCCTCGGGCGCCCGCACTCGGTCATCCGTCACCCGGACATGCCCCGCGCGCTCTTCCAGCGGTTGTGGGACACCATCGGCGCGGGAGACGAGATCTTCGCCTACGTGAAGAACATCGCTCGCGACGGGTCGTTCTACTGGGTGCTCGCGCACGTCACGCCCTCGTCCCGCGGCGGCCGGACGGTCGGGTACCACTCCAACCGGCGCCTGCCCGCGCCGGGCGCGGTGCGGGAGATCGAGATCCTCTACGACCTCCTGCTCGCGGAAGAACGCCGGCACACGACCGGCAACCAGGCGGTGGCGGCCTCGAGCGCCCTGTTCGCGCGTGAGCTGGCCGACCGAGGCGTGACCTACGACGAGCTCGTCTGGGACGTCATCAACCGCCACGGCGGTGCGCGATGATCGGTCTCCGACGTTCGACGACCGCACCGGCGTCGGTCGAGCCGGCCCGGCAGGACGTGGTGGGCCAGGACCTCGCGCCGATCGTCGACGTGCTGCGTCTCGCTGCCTCGGGTGACCTGGAGGCGCGCGTCGTCGAGCCGGGAACCGGACCCGTGGGCGAGCTCGCCGACATGCTCAACCACCTGCTCGACGTCAACGACGCGTTCGTCCGTGAGTCGGGCGCGGCGCTCAGCGCGAGCTCCCAGGGGCGCTTCCACCGCACGCTCATCGAGCGCGGTCTGCCGGGCGCCTACCGCGAGGGGGCCCGGCGCATCAACGCCTCACGCGACCTCATGCGGGATGCCGCCGAGCGCTCGGCGCGCGAGTCGCGCCTACGGGCCGAGATCGTCGGGCAGGCCGTGGAGGTCTCCCAGCACGTCGCCGCGGCGTCGACCGAGCTGGGCGCGTCCGCGCAGTCGCTCGGGGACTCCGTCGGCGACGCGGTGCGCGAGCTGCACGAGGCGACCCGGCTGGTCGAGCGGCTCGCGCAGTCGTCCGAGAAGATCGACTCGGCCGTCACCGTCATCGGTGCGGTCGCGGCCCAGACCCGTCTGCTCGCGCTCAACGCGACGATCGAGGCGGCGCGCGCGGGAGCCGCCGGGCGGGCGTTCTCGGTGGTCGCCGGGGAGGTGAAGTCGTTGTCCGACGACGTGGCGCAGTCGTCGTCGGAGATCGCCGCGCAGGTCGCCGCGGCGCAGGAGGCGGCGCGCGACGTCGTCGTCGCCATGGAGCGCATCGCGTCGGTCATCTCGCTCATCGACGAGGAGGCCGAGGGCGTCGCGACCGCGGCGGGCCACGACGAGGGCGGCCTCGCGCGCATGGCGGAGACGCTGCGCAGCGACATCGGCCGCTTCACGGTCTGAGGACGTCAGCCTCGCTCACGACGCTCGCCGACAGCACCCGGCGACGACGAGCCCCCGCCGACACACGAGACCCCCGCCGCCACGAGGGCGACGGGGGTCTCGTCACTGCAGGTCACCGGCCCCCGGGAGCAGCCGGGGGCCGGGACGATCACACGTCGTAGTAGAGCTCGAACTCGTGCGGGTGCGGCCGCAGACGAATCGGGTCCACCTCGGCGGAGCGCTTGTAGTCGATCCAGGTCTGGATGAGGTCCGGCGTGAACACGTTGCCGGCGGTCAGCCAGTCGTGGTCGGCCTCGAGGTTGTCGAGCACCTCGGAGAGCGAGCCCGGGACCTGCTGGATCAGGGCGTGCTCCTCGGGGGGCAGCTCGTACAGGTCCTTGTCGACCGGCTCGGGCGGCTCGATGCGGTTCTGGATGCCGTCGATGCCGGCCATGAGCATGGCCGCGAACGCCAGGTAGGGGTTCGACGACGGGTCCGGCACGCGGAACTCGATGCGCTTGGCCTTCGGGTTCGAACCGGTGACCGGGATGCGGATGCACGCGGAGCGGTTGCGGGCCGAGTAGACCAGGTTGACCGGCGCCTCGAAGCCCGGGACCAGGCGGTGGTAGGAGTTCACCGTCGGGTTCGTGAACGCCAGCAGCGCGGGCGCGTGCTTGAGCAGGCCACCGATGTACCAGCGGGCGAGGTCGGACAGGCCGCCGTAGCCCTTCTCGTCGAAGAACAGCGGCTCGCCGTTCTTCCACAGCGACTGGTGCACGTGCATGCCCGAGCCGTTGTCGCCGAACAGGGGCTTCGGCATGAACGTCGCGGTCTTGCCCGCGGCGTGCGCGACGTTCTTCACGACGTACTTGAAGAGCTGCACCTTGTCGGCCGACTTGGCGAGCTCGTCGAAGCGGTAGTTGATCTCCGCCTGGCCGGCGGTGCCGACCTCGTGGTGCGCGCGCTCGACACCGAGGCCGAGCGCGTCCAGCTGCAGCGAGATCTGGTCGCGCAGGTCGGCGAAGTGGTCGACCGGCGGGACGGGGAAGTAGCCGCCCTTGTAGGGCGTCTTGTGGCCGAGGTTGCCACCCTCCTCGACGCGGCCCGTGTTCCAGGCGGCCTCGATGGAGTCGATGTAGTAGTACGACGCGTTCTGCTTCGTCTCGAAGCGGATGTCGTCGAAGATGTAGAACTCGGCCTCGGGCGCGAAGAACGCGGTGTCCGCGATGCCGGTCGACTTCAGGTACGCCTCGGCCTTCGCGGCGACCTGACGCGGGTCGCGGCTGTAGGGCTCGTCGGTGTACGGGTCGACGATGTGGAAGTTGATGTTGAGCGTCTTCTCCGCGCGGAACGGGTCGACGTAGGCGGTCGTGACGTCCGGCACCAGCTTCATGTCGGACTCGTGGATCGCCTGGAAGCCGCGGATCGACGAGCCGTCGAACATCTGGCCGTCCGTGAAGAAGTCGGCGTCCAGCGACTGGGCCGGGACGTTGAAGTGCTGCATCACGCCCGGCAGGTCACAGAATCGCACGTCGACGAACTTGACGTCCTCGCTCTTGATGAACGCCAGGACTTCCTCTGGCTTGCTGAACATCCGCTGCTCCTCGGTCGATGGTGCCCGCATCGGGCTAGCCAGACGCTAGGCGTGGGCCGTTTCTCTGATGTGAGGCAAGTGTTTCCGTGAGGTTACGCGCAGCGCGCGGGTGTAACGATCATGCGAACGCGTGGCTCCTGCAGGCGGTTCGGGCGGGCGACTGGCCCCGCTTAGGCTGAGCAGGTGACGACGAGGCAGAACGTGGGGTCGTGGCTCGAGGGCGGGCCGTCCGGCGACGGTGGCCGGGGTACCGCCCTGGGTCTGCCGGCGCAGGGGAGCGGATCGGCGGCGACGATCGGGCGCCGGGCGGTCGCGCTCGTCCTCGACTGGACGCTGTGCCTCCTGCTCGCCTCCGCCTTCTTCGCCGGTGACGCGACCGGCCCCTTCTGGCTGCGCGCCGACGGCATGGTCACGCTCGGCATCTTCGCGGTCGAGAACCTCGTGCTGGTCGGCACGCTCGGGTTCACGGTCGGGCACCGGGTGCTGGGCATCCGCGTGCGCCGCGCCGGCGTGACCCCGGACGGGCCGCTGCCCGACGACGGTCGCGCGCCTGGGTTCGGCCGCGCCGCGCTGCGCACGTTCCTGCTGTGCCTGGTCATCCCCGCGGTCGTGTGGGACTCCGACGGCCGCGGCCTGCACGACCGCGCCGCTGGGACGGCGATCGTCCGCCGCTGACCCACGTCCGCCGGTGGCTCGCACGCCGGTCGGCGGCGTCGAGACCAGCGGGCCGGCTCAGCGGCCGCGCATGCCCTTGCGGTCGGGGCGAGCACGCATCGGGTCGACGCCCTTCGGCACGGGAAGCCGCGCGCCGCCGAGCGCCTGCAGGCGCTTGGTGACCTCCGCGACCTCCTGCTTGGTGAGCTTCGGCTTGAGCCGGCGCACCGTGGACGGGAGCTTCGGCAACGGCACCTGGCCCTCGCCGCGCCCGGTCTGCAGGACGGTGACGGGCACGGTCGGGAGCACGCGAGTCGTTCGCTTGCGCTCCGACTCCAGGAGGCGAGCGACGTTGCCGCCGCCCTCGCCGACGAGCACGATGCCCGGCCGGCCGACGCCCCGGAAGACCATGTCCTGCGAGCGGGCCTCGATCGCGACGGGCTCCTCGACGAACGTCCAGCCACGGCGGATGGTGCGCAGCGCGGCCAGTGCGGCGCCGGGCTGGCCCTCGATCCGGGAGTACGCGGCGGCCTCCGCGCGCCGCGCCAGGAGGAACATCGCGGCGAGCAGCGCGAACGGCAGCGACAGCAGGATGAAGTAGACGACCGCGTCCAGGACGAGGCCGACGATGATGCCGATGCCCAGGATGCCGACGAACGTCGCCAGCAGGATCCAGGTGATCGCGGGGTCGGTCTCCCGCGTCATCTTGAACGCTTCCCACACCTGGTGGTACCAGCGCACCTTCTTGGTCTTGGGCGCGGCGGGGGAGGCGGACTTGTCACGGGCCATGCGGCCGAGTCTACCGAGCGTCGGGGGTCACCTCGCGCGCGTCCGAGGAGCGTGCACGCACCAGTCGTCGGAGGCGCTGGGACGGGCCCGGCTCAGCGGGCGAGCAGGCTCGACGCCTCCTGGCGTGCGGTGGTCGGCTCACCCAGGTGCGCGAGCGCGTCGGGGATCGGCAGGCCGCGGCGGCGCATGGCCTGGCCCCACAGGCGACCGGCCCGGTACGACGAGCGCACCAGCGGGCCGGACATGACGCCCAGGAAACCGAGCTCCTCGGCGACGGTCGACAGCTCGACGAACTCCTCGGGCCGCACCCACCGGTCCACGGGGTGGTGCCGCACCGACGGGCGCAGGTACTGCGTGATCGTGATCAGGTCGCAGCCCGCGTCGTGCAGCGCACCGAGCGCCTCGACGACCTCGTCGTACGTCTCGCCCATCCCGAGGATGAGGTTGGACTTGGTGACCAGACCGGCCTCACGCGCCCGGGTGATGACCGACAGCGACCGGTCGTACCGGAAACCGGGCCGGATCTGCTTGAAGATGCGAGGCACGGTCTCGAGGTTGTGCGCGAGCACCTCGGGCCGCGACGCGTTGACCTCGTCGAGCAGCTCGGGGATCGCGTTGAAGTCCGGGATCAGCAGCTCGACACCCGTGCCCGCGTTGAGCGCGTGGATCTGGCGGACCGTCTCGGCGTACAGCCACGCCCCGCCGTCCGGCAGGTCGTCGCGCGCGACGCCGGTGACCGTGGAGTACTTCAGGCCCATCGCCTGCACGGACTCCGCGACGCGGCGCGGCTCGTCGGCGTCGAAGTCCGCGGGCTTGCCCGTGTCGATCTGGCAGAAGTCGCACCGCCGCGTGCACTGGTCACCGCCGATGAGGAATGTCGCCTCGCGGTCCTCCCAGCACTCGAAGATGTTGGGGCAGCCGGCTTCCTCGCACACGGTGTGCAGGCCCTCACGCTTCACCAGGCCCTTGAGCTCGGAGTACTCCGGGCCCATGGTGGCGCGCGTGCGGATCCACTCGGGCTTTCTCTCGATGGGCGTCTGGGCGTTGCGTGCCTCCACGCGCAGCATCCGGCGCCCCTCGGGTGCGATCGTCACGTGGCCACACTAGCCGCAGCGCGCACGGGTGCACCCGCGCGCGCACGAGGCGGGCGTCACAGTCACGGGACCTGGGTCCCGCGCCGCGGGGCTGGTCAGCGGTCAGGCTGGACGCAGGCAACGGTGCCTTCTGGGAGGAGACGACCATGCGAGTGCTGGTGAGCGTTGCGTCCCGCCACGGGGCGACCGCCGAGATGGGCGAAGTCGTCGCCGCGGTCCTGCGGGAGGCCGGGCACACCGTCGACGTGACCGCGCCGGACGACGTCGAGCGCGTGATGCCGTACGACGCCGTCGTCCTCGGCTCCGCGGTGTACGTCGGCCGGCTGGCTGCGTCCCTGCGCGACCTCGTCGTGCGCCAGGGTGCCCACCTGAGGCTGCGTCCCGTGTGGCTGTTCTGGTCGGGCCCGGTCGGCAGCCACCCGACGACGAGCGTGCCCGACGACGTCGAGGCCATGGTCACGGCCACGGGGGCGCGTGAGGCGAAGTGCTTCATCGGCGCTCTCGACAAGGCGTCGCTGTCGATGTCCGAGCGCGCGCTCGTCGCCCTGGTGCGGGCGCAGGACGGCGACTACCGCGACCTCGACGCCGTCCGGGCGTGGGCGATGGGCGTCGCGGAGGAGCTGACGACCGCGGCCTGACGCGCGGACGGGTCGGTGCGGGAGGTCGGTGCGCGTCAGCGCGCGTCGGCAGGCTGCGTGGCGAGCAGCGGCGCGAGCTCGTGCGCGAGGTGCTCACGCACGAGCGGCACCACCTCGGCGATCGGGACGCGGCGGCCGAGCTCGACGCTCAGCGACGTCACGTCCGCGTCCGGGATGCCGCACGGCACGATGCGGTCGAACGCGTGCAGGTCGGGCTCGCAGTTTAGCGCGAAGCCGTGCATCGTCACGCCACGGGACACGCGGACACCGATCTGAGCGACCTTGCGCTGCAGGCCGCCGGGCCGCGCCTCGAACCACACGCCGCTGCGTCCCTCGACGCGCGTCGCGGTGAGCCCCAGGTCGGTGCACGTGTCGATGAGCGCCTGCTCGAGCGCGCGCACGTAGCGCACGACGTCCACGGGCTCGCGCAGCCGCACGATCGGGTAGCCGACGAGCTGACCCGGCCCGTGCCACGTGATCCGGCCGCCGCGGTCGACGTCGACCACGGGTGTGCCGTCGACGGGGCGGTCCCACGCCGCGGTGCGGCGCCCGGCGGTGTAGACGTCCTCGTGCTCGCAGAGCAGCACGGTGTCCTCACCGCCCGCGACGACGGCGGCGTGCACCTCGCGTTGCCGATCCCACGTCGGGACGTAGGGGAGCAGCCGGGTCCCGAGCTCGAGCTCCTCGAACAGCATGCCGGTCAGCCTAGGCGCTGTCGGCGGTCCTAGGGTGAGGCGCATGAGCACGCTACGAGTGGCGCTGATCGGCTACGGGGGCGCGGGCCGGGGGATCCACGCGCGTCTGGTCCGTGCCGCGGGGCAGCAGGTGGCGGCGGTCGTGACCGGCAGCCGATCCGACCAGGTGGCCGCCGACTGGCCCGACGCGCGCGTCGTCCCCGACGTCGACGCCCTGCTGTCCGACCTGCACGGCGTGGACCTCGTCGTCGTCGCGAGCCCGACCGGCGAGCACGTCGCGCACGCGACGGAGGCGCTCGCGGCGGGTGCTCACGTGCTGGTCGACAAGCCGCTCGCGACGACGGCGCAGGACGCCGCCGCCCTGGCTGCGCGCGCCGACGGACGGCTCACGGTCTTCCAGAACCGTCGCTGGGACCCCGAGCAGCTCGCGCTGCTGGACCTGCTGGGACGCGACGAGCTCGGGCCCGTGCACCGGTTCGAGCGGCGCTGGGAGAGGTTCCGCCCGCAGCCGCAGGACCGGTGGAAGGAGAACGACGAGGACGCCGGCGGCCTGCTGCTCGACCTCGGTGCGCACCTCGTCGACTCCGCGGTGCAGCTGTTCGGTCCCGTGCGTCAGGTGTACGCCGAGCTCGCGGCGCGCACGACGCCCGCGGTCGACGACGTGTTCCTGGCGCTGCACCACGACAGCGGCGTCCTGAGCCACCTGCAGGCAGGCGGGCTCGTGGGCGCGCCTGGCCCGCGGACGCGCGTGCTCGGAGCGCGGGCCGCGTACCTCGTGACGAGCTTCGAGGGCGAGCCGACCCCGTTCGAGGCGCTCGACGACGCGTACGAGGAGAGCCGCCGTCCCGGTGAGCCGGTGCACGAGGGCTGGCTCGTCCGCGGCGCCGAGCGCACGCCGGTGCCCGCGCCGCGCGGGGGGCACCACGACATCTACCCGGCCCTCGCGGAGTGGGTGCTCGGTGGCGCACCGGCGCCGGTGGACCCGGCCGATGCGGTCGCGACCGCGCGCGTGCTCGACGCCGCGCGGCGGTCGGCGGCCGAGGACGAGGTGGTCCGGCTCACCTGAGCCCGCGCGCTCGGGCCTGTGGACGAGCGACGACGCCCGGACGCGCACTCCGCTTCGATGTGCGTCCATGACGAGTGACGTGCGAGTCAGCCCCGAGGTCGACCTGGCGCTCGCCGCTGCGGGCTACCGCGCCCTGGCCCCCGGGGACGACGGCGCGCTGGTCGCGGTCGCGCTCGACGGTTCGGAGCGCCGCGTCGAGCTGCACGTCCTGCCGGCCGACGACACGACGCGTGCGCGCGTCGGCGCGTGGCGGTCGGTGCGGCACGAGCACCTGGTGCGCGTGCTCGAGGTGGTGCCGCTGTCGGCCGCCGAGATCGGGGTCTTCTCCGAGCACCTGCCCGGCCTCAGCCTCGTCCGGCTGTGCGCCGCGCGTGGACCCCTGTCCGACGGCGAGGCCGCGACCCTCGCGATCCCGGTCGCGCAGGCGCTCGAGGCGATGCACGCCGTCGGCATCCAGCACGGCGGCGTCGGTCCGCGCTCGATCCTCGTCGACGCGGACGGGCGTCCGGTGCTCGCCGGGCTGGGTGCCGCGCTGCGGCACGTCCCCACGGCGTCCGACGAGTCCGCCGCCGACGTCCGTGCGCTGCTCGCCGCGGTGCTCGAGCCGCTCGCCGTGCCCGGCACGGGCGGGGGAGACGGCTCGCTCGGCGAAGCGCTCGAGGACCTGCTGCACGAGCCTGCGCCGAGCGCCGCGCGCGTGGTGGACCGGTGCTTCCGGGTCGCCGTGCCGCAGCCGGTGCGGCTGCCCGACCCGACCGGCACCGGGCGGGACGTGGCGCACGACCTGGGGTCGCTGCGCGCGACTGCCCGCGGCGACAGCGGGGCCCGCGCGCGACGGGGTGGTGCGAGAGCCGGACGGCACGGCGCGACCAGTCGGCTCCGCCCGGCGAGCGACGTGGAGAGCGGTCCCGTGAGAGGGCGCGGCCCGGCCGGGCGACCCGGCCTGGCGCGCGTGATGATCGCCGGTGCGTGCGCCGTGGTGCTGGCCGCCGCGGTGACGGTGACCGTGCTCGTCGCACCGTGGCGCGCGACCACCGACGGGGGGACGGCCGCCGCGGCGCCCGGCCCGGTCGCAGGCCCGCGGGCGACGTCGGTGCCCGCCCGGACCGATCCGCGGGACGCAGCGGTCGCGCTCACGCAGCGGCGTGCGTCCCTGCTCGCACAGGGACGCGCGGCAGCGCTGCACGAGGTCGAGGTGGTCGGTTCGCCCGCGCACGAGGCCGACTCCCGGCTCGTGGCGCAGCTCGACGGTGACCGGGTCAGCGGCCTCGAGGTGTCGGTGACGGACGTCGAGCGGCTCGAAGCTCCGCGCGACGACGCCGGGTCGAGCGACGACGAGGTGCGCGTGCAGGTCACGAGCACCACCAGCGCGTACGAGCGCGTGGCCGCCGACGGCTCGCGACGAGCCGGCGGTCCTGCCGCGACCTCGACGGTCGTGCTCGTGCTGCGCTGGACCGACCAGGGCTGGCGGGTGTGGGACGTGGCCCCCGCCACCTGAGCCCTAGGACTGCTCGGCCGCCCACCGTGCGGCGGCCGGCAGGTCACGGTGCTCGGGCACGAACCCGCTCGCCTCGAGCGCGGCGGGGACCGCACGCACGGACCCGAGCACCTCGGAGGCGAAGTCGCGCAGCGCGAGCCGCAGCGCGAACGCCGGGACTGGCACGCGCGCCGGCCGGTGCACAGCCTGCGCGAGGGCCTCGACGACGTCGGCGTTCCGGTCGGCACGCGTGACGAGGTTGACCGGGCCGGCGACGTCAGCGGTCAGCAGGTGCTCGATCGCCCGCACCTCGTCGTCCAGCGTGATCCACGACCAGTACTGGCGGCCCGAGCCGAGCCGGCCGCCCAGCCCGGCGCGCAGGATCGGCCACAGCGGTCGCAGCGCGCCACCGCCGGCGCCCAGCACGACCCCGGTCCGCAGGTGCGCCACGCGCACCCCGGCCGCGGCAGCGGGCTCGGTGGCCGCCTCCCACTGGCGCACGACGTCGGCGAAGAACGTGGTGCCGAGCGGCTCGGTCTCGTCGACCTCGGTGTCGCCCCGGTCCCCGTACGCGCCGATCCCCGACGCCTGGAGCAGCACGCGCGGGCCGTCGTCGAGCGTCGCGAGCCTGCGCGCCAGCAGCCCCGCGGTGTCGACCCGTGAGGCCAGCACGTCGCGCTTGCGCGCCTCGGTGAGCGGCCGGGTGCCGGGGTTGGTCCCGGCGAGGTTCACGACGGCGTCGAACCCCCGCAGGGCGTCGGGTGCCAGCGACCCGCGTGCGGGGTCCCACGCGATCTCCTCGGGCCGCGTCTGCGCGTGCCGCACGAGCACGTGCACGTCATGACCCGCCGACCGCAGCCGGGGGAGCAGGGCCGAGCCGATGAAGCCGTGGGAGCCAGCGACGACGATGCGCATCCCGTCACCCTAGATTCGAACGGCCTGACCTGCGCCCGCAGTCACTTCCCGCGTCGCTTGCGGACGGGTGCGCGAACGGCCCGACCCCCGCGAGGGGACCGGGCCGTTGCGCGCGACGAATGGGGCGTCAGAGGCCGAGCTCGGCCTCGAACGCGCCCTCCTCGAGCCGGGCCTTGATGGCGGAGAGGTACCGCGAGGCGTCCGCGCCGTCCACGAGCCGGTGGTCGTAGGACAGGCAGAGGTAGCACATCGACCGGACCGTGATGACGTCCTCGCCCTCGGGGCCCTTCACCACGGCGGGGCGCTTGACGATCGCGCCCGTGCCGAGGATCGCCGACGTGCCGCCGGGGACGATCGGCGTGTCGATGATCGCGCCGCCCGAGCCGGTGTTGGTCACCGTGAACGTCGCGCCCGAGAGCTCGTCGGGACCGATCTTGTTGTTCCGCGTGCGGGTCGCGAGGTCCGCGATCTTGCGGGACAGACCGGCCAGGTTGAGGTCGCCCGCGTCGCGGACCACGGGCACGACGAGGCCGCGCTCCGTGTCGACCGCGATGCCGACGTTCTCCTGACCGTGGTACGTGATCTGGTTGCCCTCGAGGACGCCGTTGATCTTCGGGAACGCCTTGAGTCCCTCGATGGCGGCGAGCACGAAGAACGGCAGGAACGTGAGGTTCGTGCCCTCGCGCGCCTTGAAGTCCTCCTTCGCGGCGGCGCGCAGGCGCGCGATCTTGGTCACGTCGACCTCGACCACGGTCGTGAGCTGCGCCTGCGTGTGCAGGGCCTCGACCATGCGCTCGGCGATGATCTGGCGCAGTCGGCTGGCCTTCTCGGTCGTGCCGCGCAGCGGCGAGACCGTGGGCACCTTGGCGGCCGGTGCGGGAGCGGCAGCGGCGGGCGCGGCGGCGGGCTGCGCGGCGGCGGCCTTGGCGGCCTCGGCCTTCGCGGCGGCCTCCAGCACGTCCTCCTTGCGGATGCGGCCACCGACGCCGGTGCCCGTCAGGGACGCGACGTCGACACCCTTCTCCGCGGCGAGCTTGCGCACGAGCGGCGTGAGGTAGCCGCCCGAGGCTGCCGGCGCTGTCGCAGTCTCGCCAGCGGAGGCTGCGGCCGGAGCAGCCGGGGCTGCGGGAGCCGGTGCCGCCGCAGCGGGAGCCGGTGCCGGGGTCGCGGGCACCGGCGCCGGCGCCTGCGCGGCGGGCACGGGTGCCGGGGCGGCCTCGGCGGGAGCCGGAGCGGCGGCCGGGGCGGCCTGCTGCGTCGCGGACCCGATGCGGGCCAGGACAGCGCCGACCTCGACGGTCTCGTCCTCCTGGACGAGGATCTCGGTCAGCGTGCCGGCCAGCGGCGACGGGATCTCGGTGTCGACCTTGTCGGTCGAGATCTCGAGCAGAGGCTCGTCGACCTCGACGGCGTCACCGACGGACTTGAGCCAGCGCGTGACCGTGCCCTCGGTGACGGACTCGCCGAGCGCGGGCAGCGTGACGTCCTGCGCGTCGCCTGCGGCCGCCGCCTGCGCGGGTGCCTCCTGCGCCGACGCGGCGGGCGCGGCCTCCTCGTGCTGCTCGGGCGACTGCTGAGCGGGCGCCGCCTCGGCGGCGGGCTGCTCGACGGGAGCCTGCTCGGCAGAGGCCTCCTGCGCGGCGGGCTGCTCGGCCGGCGCCTCGTCGGACGACCCGGCGCCCTCGCCCGAACCGATCACGGCGAGCGCTGCGCCGACCTCGACCGTCTCGTCCTCCTGGACGAGGATCTGCTCGAGCACGCCGGCGAACGGCGACGGGATCTCGGTGTCGACCTTGTCGGTGGAGATCTCGAGCAAGGGCTCGTCGACCTCCACGGTGTCGCCGACGTTCTTCAGCCAGCGGGTGACGGTGCCTTCGGTGACGGACTCACCGAGCGCAGGAAGCTGCACGTTCTGGGACATGACCGCGTCGTCTCCTTCGATTCCAGGTCAGTTGTGGGCGTGCAGCGGCTTGCCGGCGAGGGCCAGGTGGGCCTCGCCGAGCGCCTCGTTCTGCGTCGGGTGGGCGTGGACCAGGGCGGCGACGTCCTCCGGGTACGCCTCCCAGTTCACGATGAGCTGGCTCTCGCCGATGAGCTCGCCGACGCGCGCGCCGATCATGTGCACGCCGACGACGGGGCCGTCCTTCTGGCGCACGAGCTTGACGAAGCCCTGCGTGCCGAGGATCTTGCTCTTGCCGTTGCCGGCCAGGTTGTACTCGAGCGACTCGACGCCGTCCTCGCCGTAGAGCTCCTTGGCGCGCGCCTCGGTCACGCCCACGGAGGCGACCTCGGGCTCGGAGTACGTCACGCGGGGGATGCCCGACTCGACGATCGGCTGCGGGTTGAGGCCCGCGATCTGCTCGGCGACGAAGATGCCCTGCGCGAACCCGCGGTGCGCGAGCTGCAGGCCGGGGACGATGTCGCCGACGGCCCAGATGTTCGCGACGCCCGTGTGCAGCTTCTCGTCGGTGATGACGAAGCCGCGGTCGAGCGTGATGCCCTGCTCCTCGAAACCGAGGCCGTTCGTGCTCGGCCCGCGGCCGACGGCGACGAGCAGCACGTCGGCGTCGAACGTCTTGCCGTCCTCGAGCGAGACGTGCACACCGTTGTCGTCCTGCGTGACGCCGGAGAACCGGACGCCGAGGTTGAACGTGATGCCGCGCTTGCGGAAGGCACGCTCGAACGCCTTGCTCAGCGCCTCGTCCTCGTTGGGGACCAGGTGCGGCAGGGCCTCGACGATCGTGACGTCCGCGCCGAACGACTTCCACACGCTCGCGAACTCCGAGCCGATCACGCCGCCGCCGAGGATGACCGCGGACTGCGGGATCCAGTCGAGCTGCAGCGCCTGGTCGGACGTGATGACCCGGCCGCCGATCTCGAGGCCGGGCAGGGAGCGCGCGTACGAGCCGGTCGCGAGCACGATGTGCTCGCCGGTCAGCGTCTGGCCGTTCACCTCCACCGTGTTCGGGCCGGTGAGCTTGCCGTAGCCCTCGACGACGGTGATGCCGCGCGACTTGATGAGCCCCTGCAGACCCTTGTACAGGCCGCCGATGACGGTGTCCTTGTACTGGTTCACGCCGGGCATGTCGACGTGGTCGAGCGTCGTGTGCACGCCGTAGTGCGCGCCCTCGCGGGCGTTGTCGGCGAGCTCGGCGGCGTGCAGGAGCGCCTTGGTCGGGATGCAGCCCTTGTGCAGGCAGGTCCCACCGACCTTGTCGGCCTCGACGAGGGCGACGGTCTTGCCGAGCTGGGCGGCGCGCAGGGCAGCCGCGTAGCCACCGCTTCCCGCTCCCAGGACGACGATGTCGAAGGCGGTGCCGGTGGTCTCGGCCACGTGCAGACTCCTCAGCTCAAGGACGACGGGTCGGCGGACCGCGCGCTCGAGGCGTGGGTCTGCCCAGTCGCCGACCATCTTGTCATCCAAGCCGCGACCGAACGAACCCGGGGCGCACGATTCCGGGTGTGATGCTGGGAACAGTCATCCCACGAATCGTCGGTGAGTGCGCCCGCGGCGGGTCCCGGGCCGGTCAGGACGACGCGCGGCGCCGTTCGATCCGCTGCCGCGCGTTCCAGTCGCGCACGCGCTGCGGGTAGCCGGTGCGCTGGACGTCGTAGACCGGGATGCCGAGCGTCTGCGCGAGCTCGGCGGCGGCACGCACGTCGGGGACCCGGCGGCGCGTCCACTCGCCGTCGGTCGCCACGAGCATCACGGTCGTCGGCGTGACGTTCGTCTTCGGCTCGACGTACGCCTCGACGCCGACGCGCGTGCGCGTGAACTCCTGCAGGTGCGCGAGCGTCGCCTCGCGCACCTCCTTCTGCGACGGCTCCGCGGGCACGGAGGCGTCGTTCGCTCGACGCGACGACCGTCGGAACAGACCCATGCGGTGAGGGTAACCGCACGACCTGGCGGTCGGCGGGCAGTTCGCGACGAGCTCAGGCGCGCGACTCCACGAAGGCGAGCAGCGTGCGCACACCGACCCCGGTGCCGCCGACGGGCGTGTAGTCGTGCGCGGTGCGCTCGTTGAACGCGGGTCCCGCGATGTCGAGGTGCGCCCAGGGGGACTCGCCGACGAACTCGCGCAGGAAGACGCCGGCGGAGAGCATCCCGCCCCAGCGCTCGCCGATGTTCGCGATGTCCGCGACCTTCGACTTCAGGCCCGCGCGCAGCTCGTCGGGCAGCGGCATCGGCCAGAACAGCTCGCCCGAGGCCGTGGCGGCGTCGACCACCTGAGCGCGTGCGTCCTCGGTGCCCATCACGGCCGAGACACGGTGACCGAGCGCGACGACCTGCGCGCCCGTGAGAGTCGCGATGTCCAGCACCACGTCCGGCTTCTCCTCGAGCGCCGCGACCAGGCCGTCGGCCATCACGAGCCGGCCCTCGGCGTCGGTGTTGAGGACCTCGACGGTCGTGCCGCCCCGGATGGTGAGCACGTCGGACGGGCGCTGGGCCGTGCCCGACGGCATGTTCTCGGCCAGGCAGAGCCAGCCGGTGACGGCGACCGGCAGGCCGAGCTTGGCCGCCGCGACGACGGTGTGCAGCACGGCCGCCGCTCCCGCCATGTCGGACTTCATGGCCTCCATGCCCGCGGCGGGCTTGATCGAGATGCCGCCCGAGTCGAACGTGATGCCCTTGCCGACGAGCGCGACGGTCGCGCGCGGCTTGGCGGGGGAGTAGGAGACGCGCACGAGCCGCGGCGGACGGACCGAACCCTGTCCGACGCCGACCAGGCCGCCGTACCCGCCCGAGGCGAGCGCCTTCTCGTCGAGCACGGTGACCTTGAGGTTCTTGGCGCCCGCCTGCTTGACCGCGGCCTTCGCCTCGTCGGCGAACGCGGAGGGGTACAGGTCGTTGGGGGCGGTGTTCACCAGGTCGCGCGTGGCGTGGACCGCGGCCGCCACGACCTCGGCACGCGCCACCGCGTCCTGCGCGGCGCGCTCGCGCGTCCGGTCGGTGACGACCTCGACACGCGCGACGGGTGCGGCGTGCAGCGCGTGGTAGCGGCTGAACGCGTACGCGCCGAGCAGCGCGCCCTCGGCCACCGCGCCGACCGCGCCGGCGTCCGGCGTCGGGAGCGCGACGGCGACGGACTCGAGCCCGGCGAGCTCGCGCGTCGCGGCGCCGGCGGCGCGACGCAGCGCCTCGCGGCCCGCGTCCGACCCGTCGAGCTCGGTCTCGCCGACGCCCGTGAGCACGAGCGTGGACGCCTTCAACCCGATGCCCGGGATGCGGCGCACCTCGTCGACCGCACCCGTGATGCCGAGCCGCGCGGCGTCGCGCGCGAGGAGCTGTGTGAGCTCCTTGGGCAGCCACGCGGCGTCGACCGCGTCGACCGCGTTGCCTCGGGGCCGGACGGCGACCACGACGGCGTCGACGGCGAGCTGGGCGGGGTTCTTCGAGGTCAGCGAGATCACGCCCCCGATCGTAACCGCGCGAGCGCCCGGGACCACGGGACGCATGGCCGGGCCGTCTCGCGTCGCGACGCCGGACGGTGGTCGCCGGCGGGTAGGTTGTGCAGCCGTGACCGTCGTCCTCTCGCTGCTCGTCGCGCTCCTGTGCGCCGCCCTCGCGGGGTGGGCGCTGTGGTTCGTCGTCGCCGACCGCGCGGTGGTCCTGCGCCAGCTCTGGGGCGGCGCGGTGGTCGAGGGTGCCCTCGTCGTGCAGGCCGTGGTCCTGGCGATCGTGCAGGCCACGGGTGACCACGGCGTCGACGGCGTGCTCCTGTGGGGCTACGTCGTGACGCAGCTCGTCGTGCTGCCGATCGCCGCTGCGTGGGCGTTCGCGGAGCGCACGCGCTGGAGCTCGGTCGTCCTGCTCGTGGCGACGTTCACGGTCGCCTTCCTGCAGCTCCGGCTCCTGCAGATCTGGGGGACCCTGTGACCGACGTCGCGCGCGCCACGCGTCCCACCGGTACCGGCGGTGGGCGCCTCCTGGTCGCCGTCTACGGCGTCCTGGCGCTGGCGGCGACCGCCCGCGGTCTGTACCAGGTGACCACCAAGCTCGACGAGGCGCCGCTCGCGTACCTGCTGTCGCTGCTCGCCGGCATCGTCTACGTCGTCGCGACGATCGCCCTGGCCCGCGACCTGCGCCGCCTCGCGTGGGTCACGGTCGGCTTCGAGCTGCTCGGGGTGCTGGTGGTGGGCACGCTGTCCGTGGTCGACGTCGGCGACTTCCCCGACGAGACCGTGTGGTCGCAGTTCGGCGCGGGCTACGGCTACGTGCCGCTCGTCCTGCCGTTCGTCGGGTTGTGGTGGCTGTGGCGGACCGGCCGTGCACCGGACAGCCCCTCCTCGACGGGCGCCGCGACCGTAGGGTGAGCGCGTGTACCGCCTCCTGTTCGACCTGGTCTTCCGCCGCATGGATCCCGAGCGCGCGCACGAGGTCGCGTTCTCGCTGATCGGATTCGTGGGGCGCGTCCCCGGCCTGCGCGCCGTCGTCGGCCGCGTGTTCGCGGTCCCGGCCACGGGCGCCACGCACGTGTGGGGCCGGGCCTTCCCCGGTCGGTTCGGTCTCGCGGCAGGGTTCGACAAGAACGCCCGGGCTGTCGAGGGCCTCGCGATGCTGGGCTTCTCGTTCGTCGAGATCGGGACCGTCACGGCACACGCGCAGCCGGGTAACGACAAGCCGCGCCTGTGGCGCGTGCTCGACCGGCGTGCGCTGCGCAACCGCATGGGCTTCAACAACGAGGGCTCGCAGGTGGTGGCGCGCAGGCTCGAGCGCCTGCGGTCGACGCCGCACGGCCGGCGGCTCGTGGTCGGCGTGAACATCGGCAAGACGAAGGTCACGCCCGCCGAGCACGCGGCGATCGACTACGCCACGAGCGCGGGCCGCCTCGCGGCGTACGCCGACTACCTCGTCGTGAACGTCTCGTCGCCGAACACCCCCGGCCTGCGCGACCTGCAGTCGGTCGAGGCGCTGCGGCCGATCCTCGAAGCGGTGCGGGAGGCGGCCGACGAGGCGACGACGCGCGCCGCGGTCGCCCCCGTCCCGCTGCTGGTCAAGATCGCGCCGGACCTGTCCGACGAGGACGTCGACGCGGTCGCCGACCTCGCCGCCGAGCTCGGCCTGGACGGCGTCGTCGCGGTCAACACGACGATCGCGCACGACCTCGGCCCCGGTGGCCTGTCCGGCCCGCCCGTGCTCGCACGTGGGCTCGACGTAGTGGCCCGGCTGCGCACCCGGCTCGGCCGCGACGCGGTGATCATCGGGGTGGGCGGCATCACGACGGCCGCCGACGCGCGCGAGTACCTCGCGGTCGGCGCGACCCTCGTGCAGGGCTACACGGGGTTCATCTACCAGGGCCCGGCGTGGGCCGCCCGCATCGGCAGGGCACTCGCAACCGACGCGCGGCGCACGCGGGCGGCGGTGGTGCGATGACGCTGCGGCCGCAGTGGGAGTGGCGCCTCGAGGACGGGGCCGGACCGGTCGACCGTCCGGTGAGCCCGGTGTTCGGCAACCGCTATGACGCCGAGCAGTGGCTCGGGGAGCACTGGCGCGCGCTCGCCGCGCAGGGCGTGGTCGCGGCGTCGTTGCGGCACGAGGAGCGCGGGGTCGGTCCGACGATCGCCTTCCCGCAGGCCTGACGCGCGTCCGTCACACGACGACGAGCGAGCCGGTGGGTGACGACGCGCGCACGTCGTCGTCCACGCCCAGCTCCGCCCAGGCACGGGCGAGGCCGTCCACGGCCAGCTCGAGCCGGTCCGGCGGCTCGGTGAACGGCACGCGCAGGTAGCGCTCGAGGCCGGGCTCGACGCCGAACGCCGGTCCGGCTGCGACGCGCACGCCGTGCCGCGGTGCGAGCGCGGCGAGCGCGGACGACACCGGGGCACCCAGGTCGACCCACAGCGACAGCCCGCCCGCCGGACGGTTCGGGGTCCACGACGGCAGCCGCTGGACGATCAGCGCGCGCACGAGGTCGCGGCGCTCGCGCAGCTGCTGGCGGCGGCGTGCGAGCACGGCGTCACGGTCGGCGAGCAGGCGTGCGACGACGAGCTGGTCGAGGACCGACGAGCCGATGTCGACGTGGCCGCGGTGCACCGTCAGCCGCCCCACGAGGTCGCGGTGCCCGCGCACCCACCCGATGCGCAGCCCGCCCCAGTAGCCCTTGGACGCCGAGCCGAGGCACGCGACGTGCGGGGAGGTCCCGTCCCCGGCGAACGACGCGGGATCGGGCCCCTCGAGCGTGAGGTCGGTGAGCGCCTCGTCGCCGACGACCAGCGTGCGCGTGCGGTCGGCCAGCTCGCGCACCTGCGCGCGCGCGTCCGCGCTCAGAGACGTGCCCGTCGGGTTGCGGTGGTCGGGGATGAGATAGGCCAGCCGCGGGGACGCCTGCCGCAGTGTCGACGCGAACAGGTCGAGGTCGATGCCGTCGGGACCGGACGGCACGACCACGGGCCGCGCGGAGGCGGCGCGGACGGCGTCGATCGCGTGCGGGTAGGTCGGGTGCTCGAGCAGCACGCGGTCGCCCGGGCCGGCGTGGGCGCCGACGAGCAGGTGGATGGCCTCCTGCCCGCCCGTGGTGACGAGCACCTGGTCGGGCGTGGTCGGCGTCCCGCGCTCGGTGTAGCGCGCCGCGATCGCCGCGCGGAGCTCGGGCAGGCCGCCGGGGAAGTAGCCCGTGGTGGGCAGGTAGCGGGGGAGCAGGTCGAGCGCGTCGCGGACCGCGGCGTGCAGCTCGTCGGGGGCGAACGGAGCGGCGGTGGTGAGGTCGACGAGGTCGTCGGCGCCCTGGGCCGCGCGGAACTGGCCCGTCGTCGAGGGCAGGCGCGTGGGGAGCGTGGTGACGGTGCCCGACCCGCGGCGCGAGGTGAGGTAGCCCTCGTCGCGCAGGGTGTCGTACGCCGCGGTGGTGGTCGTGCGCGAGACCCCGAGGGCCTCGGCGAGCTCACGTTCGCTGGGCAGCCGCGTGCGCAGCGGGAGAGCGCCGGACAGGACCGCCTGGCGCAGCGCGTCCGCGAGTGCACCGTAGGCGGCACCCGGCCGCGACCACGAGCCGATGATCGAGCGGACGCCGTGGCCTGAGACGCGGCGGTCGCTCGTCAGCGGCGGCTCGGTGCGCGTGGCGGTCGAGGTCATGAAGCCACTGTTGCATCAATGGCTATGGAATGTATAGCCAGGACGCACCAGATTGGCGGTCATGTGGGTGTGGATGATGTCGGTGATGGTGGTGGTCGCCCTGATGGCCTCTCTGGTAGCAACGATCCGGGGTGACGGGCGCACCGCCCGGCCCGTGGTGCGCGACTGGGCTGAGGGCACCTCGCTCGAGGTGCCGCGCAGCACGTCGGTGTCCGCGTCCGTCAGGATGAAGCCGTGATCCCCGCCCCCGCCGGCCGCCGGCTCGTTCGCCTCGCGCTCGGCCTCGTGCTGTACGCGGTGTCGATCGCGCTGCTCGTCTGCGCGGAGCTCGGCAACATGCCGTGGGACGTGCTGAGCCAGGGCGTCGCCCGACGCACGGGCGCGTCGTTCGGCACGGTCACGCTCGTGCTCAGCGCGCTCGTCCTCGCGTGCTGGATCCCGCTGCGGCAGCGCCCGGGCTTCGGCACGATCACGAACGTCCTCGTGATCGGCGTGCTCGTCGACCCGTTCCTCGCGCTGTTCGGCGGCCTGGCGGACGTCCCGCTGCCGGTGCGAGTCCTCGTCGTGGTCGCGGGCATCGCGCTCAACGCCCTGGCGACCGCTCTCTACGTCGGCGCGGGCCTCGGTCCGGGGCCGAGGGACGGGCTCATGACCGGTCTCGTGGCGCGCACGGGCCGCTCGGTCGCGCTCGTGCGGACCTCGATCGAGGTCGTCGTGGTGCTCACCGGGATGTTGCTCGGCGGGCGCTTCGGCGTCGGCACCGTCGCGTACGCACTGCTCGTCGGGCCGCTCGTGCACGTGCTGCTGCCGCGGCTGAGCGTCACCGGCACCACGACGCCGACGACAGGTGCGCAGGTCCTGCCCGACGAGCCGGACCGCGCTCCCGTGCGCTGACGGACCGGCGCCGGGCCGGCCCGTCAGCGCGTCGTCCGCGGTGCGTCAGCGCGTGGCGGGCGAGGACTTCACGGTCTCGGCCGGGTCGCGCACGACGCTGTCGCCCAGGACCTCGTCGATCCGCGCCAGCAGCTCGGCCGGGATCGTCACGCCGGACGCCTTGACGTTCTCGGCGACCTGCTCGGGGCGCGACGCGCCGATGATCGCCGCGGCGACGTTGTCGTTCTGCAGCACCCAGGCCACGGCAAGCTGGGCCATCGTGAGGCCGAGCTCGTCGGCGACGGGCCGCAGCCCCTGCACGCGCTCGAGGATCGTCTGGTCCTCCAGGAAGCTGCCGATCATGCGCGCGCCGCCCTTGGCGTCCGTGCCGCGCGAGCCCTCCGGGGCCGGCTGGCCGGGCAGGTACTTGCCGGTGAGCACGCCCTGCGCGACCGGCGACCAGACGATCTGGGACAGGCCCTCCTCGCGCGAGGCGGGTACGACCTCCTCCTCGATGACGCGCCACAGCATCGAGTACTGGGGCTGGCTCGAGACCAGGGGGATGCGCAGCTCGCGCGCGAGCGCGGCGCCCGCACGGATCTGGTCGGCCGTCCACTCGCTCACGCCGATGTACAGGGCCTTGCCCTGACGGACGACGTCGGCGAACGCCACCATCGTCTCCTCGAGCGGCGTCGCGTGGTCCCAGCGGTGCGCCTGGTAGACGTCGACGTAGTCGGTCTGGAGGCGCCGCAGCGAGCCGTTGATCGACTCGTGGATGTGCTTGCGCGACAGGCCCGAGTCGTTGGCGCCCTTGGGGCCGGTCGGCCAGTAGACCTTCGTGAGGACCTCGAGGCTCTCGCGACGCTCGCCCTTCAGGGCCTCGCCGAGCACCGTCTCGGCGGCGGTGTTGGCGTACACGTCGGCGGTGTCGAACGTCGTGATGCCCGCGTCGAGCGCGGCGCGCACGCACGCCGTCGCGGTGTCGTTCTCGACCTGCGACCCGTGCGTGAGCCAGTTGCCGTAGATGATCTCGGTGACCTTGAGTCCCGAGCGTCCCAGGTAGCGGTAGTTGACCATGACTCCACCCTAGGCACAGGGGCGGTGGGCTCCCGCACCGTCAGGGACGACGAGTGAAGATCGTCACTCGGGGTACGCGCGGCGCTTGACCTGGGGCTTCGGCAGGCGCGAACGGCGCAGCTGGAAGGCGCGCATCACGGCGTACATGAGCGTGCCGCGCGGAACGGCACCGAACTTCGCGACGATCCGGCGCTTGAGCCGGAACCAGAGCACCGCGCCGTCGATGATCGCGGCCACGACGTACAGGTACAGGCCGAACAGGGCGATGATGGAGACGGCGGCGTTGATCTGCGCGAACGACAGCTGCACGACGAGGCAGACGGCCGCGATCGGCAGGAAGAACTCGCCGAGGTTGAACCGCGCGTCGACGTAGTCGCGGACGTACCGGCGCAGGGGACCGCGGTCGCGGACCGGCATCGCGCTCTCGTCGCCCGTCTGCATGGCCTTGTACTCGCGGTCGCGCTGCTCCCGCTGGGCCTGGCGCGCGGCCTTGGTGGCGCTCTGGCGGTCGGCCGGGACGAGGGGACGCTTGTTCGCGGCCTCGGCCTCCTTGCGCTTGGGCGTAGGGCGGCCCTTGCGGCTGTCCTCGACGATGCCGACAGGCAGCTCGTCGTCGGCCGGGGTCGAGGTCGTCACGGGGTCGTTGCGGCGTCCGAACACCCCCTCAGGGTAGTCGAGTAGCGTGACTCGCCGTGACCGACGACGACATCACCACCGTTCCCTCTCCTGAGCGGGTCGCGGAGCTGCGCGACCGCACCGCAGCGGCCTTCCCCGCGCTGCGCGCCGAGCTCGAGACGCTCGTGCGGATCCCGAGCGTGTCGAACGCCGAGTTCGACCAGGGGCACGTCGCGGTGAGCGCGGCGCACGTCGCCGACCTGCTGCGCGGCGCGGGCATCGAGGACGTGCGCGTGCTGCACGTGGCGGGGGCGGACGGCCGCCGTGGTCGACCCGCCGTGCTCGCGACCCGGCCGGGACGCGAGGGAGCTCCGACGGTGCTGCTGTACGCGCACCACGACGTGCAGCCGCCCGGTGACGAGGCCGAGTGGCAGACGCCTCCGTTCGAGCCCGTCGAGCGCGACGGCCGTCTGTACGGGCGCGGGGCGGCGGACGACAAGGCCGGCATCGTCGCGCACCTCGGTGCGCTCCGGGTGCTCGGCGACGAGCTCGGCGTCGGCCTCGTCGTGTTCGTCGAGGGTGAGGAGGAGATCGGCTCGCCCACGTTCGGCGACTTCCTGCGGGCGCACCGCGACGAGCTGTCGGCCGACGTCATGGTGGTCGCGGACTCGTCGAACTGGGCGGTCGGGGTGCCGGCGCTCACGACGTCGCTGCGCGGGCTGGTCGACCTCGAGGTCGAGGTCGCGGCGCTCGACCACGCGATCCACTCGGGCATGTACGGCGGTCCGGTGCTCGACGCGCCCACGCTGCTCGCGCGCCTGATCGCGACGCTGCACGACGAGCACGGTGACGTCGCGGTCGCAGGGCTGCAGCACGCGCCCGACCCTGCCGTCGACTACGACGAGGCGGCGTTCCGCGCCGACGCGGGCGTGCTGGACGGCGTGCAGCTGGCCGGGACCGGCCCGCTCGCGGCCCGCATGTGGACGCGACCCGCGATCAGCGTGATCGGCTTCGACGCGACGCGCGTCGCGAGCGCCTCCAACACCATCGCCCCGCGCGCGACCGCCAAGCTGTCGGTGCGGATCGCGCCCGGCAGCGACCCCGCGCAGGCGATGGCGGCCGTGCGCAGCCACCTCGAGGGGCACGCACCGTTCGGCGCCCACGTCACGGTGCGCGAGGGCGAGCAGGGCAAGCCGTTCCAGGCGCCCGACGACTCCGCCGCGATGCGGGTCGCGCGGTGGGCGTTCGCACAGGCATGGGGTACCGACCCGGTGGACATCGGCATCGGCGGGTCGATCCCGTTCATCGCCGACCTGCTCGAGCTGCGGCCCGACGCCGCGATCCTCGTGACGGGCGTCGAGGACCCCGACTCGCGTGCGCACGGCGCCAACGAGTCCGTGCACCTCGGTGAGCTCGAGAAGGTCGTGCTGGCCGAGGCGCTGCTGCTGGACCGCCTCGCCCGCTGACCCGGACGCGCCGCCCGGCCTGAGCCGTCCCGACCTCGCCGCGGAGCCGAGTGCGGCCCGTATGCATCACGCGGGCCGCACGCGGCTCCTGGTGGGCATGGAGCCCGATGCGCAGCGCCCGCTCGACCTCGCCTTCGCCCGTGCCGTCGCGTGGCTCGAGGCCGTGCCTGAACGCCACGTCGCCCCGGCGACCGGCGTGGACGCGGTCCAGGACCGCCTCGGCCGCGTGCTGCCCGAGGCCGGGCAGGACCCTGCCGCCGTCGTGGGACGGCTCGCTGACGCGGTCGAGCCCGCGCTGATCGCGAGCCAGTCGCCGCGGTTCTACGGGTGGGTCATCGGCGGCACGCACCCGGTGGCGGTCGCGGCCGACTGGCTCGTCACGGCGTGGGACCAGAACGCGGCGATGCGCGAGCCGATGCCGGGCACCTCGGCCGTCGAGGAGCTCGCGGGCCGCTGGCTGCTCGACCTGCTCGGGCTACCCGACACCGCGAGCGTCGGGTTCACCACGGGAGCGACCACCGCGAACCTCGCGGGCCTGGCCGCCGCGCGCCACCGCGTGCTGGCCGACGCCGGGTGGGACGTCGAGGCGCACGGTCTCGGGGGTGCGCCACGCGTCCGGGTGCTCGCGGGCGCCGAGCGGCACGGGTCGGTCGACCTCGCGCTGCGGTACCTGGGCCTGGGCGCGGCGGCCCTCGTCCCGGCGGACCGCGAGGGCCGCATCGACGTCGCGGCGCTCGAGGCCGAGCTCGCGCGGTCGTCGGACCCCACGATCGTCGTGCTGCAGGCGGGCAACCTGCACTCCGGCGCGTTCGACGACGTCGGTGCCGCATCCGACGCGGCGCACCGGCACGGCGCGTGGGCGCACGTCGACGGCGCGTTCGGGCTCTGGGCCGCGGCGACGCCGCGACTGACCCACCTCGCGGCGGGCCTCGCGCGCGCGGACTCCTGGGCGACCGACGCGCACAAGACCCTCAACACGCCGTACGACTGCGGCGTCTCGTTCGTCGCCCACCCCGCGGACGCCGTCGCGGCGCTCGGCGCGCAGGCGAGCTACCTCGTCGCGACGGCGTCCGGGCTGGACCCGTGGACGCTCGTGCCGGAGATGTCCCGCCGCGCACGCGGCGTCCCCGTGTGGGCGACGCTCGCCGCGCTGGGGCGGTCGGGCGTCGCCGCACTCGTCGACGGCCTCGTGGCCGCGGCAGCGCTCCTGGCCGACGAGCTGGGGAGGCTCGCCGGGGTCGAGATCCTCAACGACGTCGTCTACACCCAGGTGTGCGTCACGTTCGGCGCCGACGAGCGCACCGCCGCGGTCGCCGACGCCCTGCGCGCACAGGGCGAGGTCTACGCCTCGACGTCGCGCTGGCACGACCGCACCGTGCTGCGGTTCTCGGTGAGCAACGCCTGGACCGACGCGGGGCAGGTGCGCCGTACGGTCGAGGCGGTGCGGCGCGCGATCGACGCGGTGCCGTGAGGTGAGCGGGCGGCGTCAGCGCGCCGCGACGTCCACCGCCCGCGCCCACGACGCGACGTCCTCGGGCAGCGTCGGGCTGGGCATCGGCGCGCCGACGATGAGCTCGACCACCTCCGGTCCACTCACGCGCGCGCCGTCCCGCCCGAGGAAACGCCCGGCGACGATCCCGCGCGCCACGTGCTCGGGGGCGCCGTCGCGTCCTGCACGGGAGAAGGCCTGCTCGAGGTAGACGACGCGCTCGTCCCAGCCGAGAACGGTCGTCGTGATCTCGAACCTCTGGCGGAACGTCAAGGACCGGCGGTACTTGATGGTCTGCGCGGCCACGACCGGATACCAGCCGCGTTCGTTGAGCGCGTCGAACGCGCCGAGGTCGGCGAGGAAGTTCGAGCGTGCGACGTCCATGCACTGCAGGTAGATGCCGTTGTTCACGTGGCGGTACAGGTCCAGGTCCGACAGGTGCACGCGCATGCGCGTGACCGAGGGGCTGAGCAGGTCCTGACCGGGGACCGCGCGACGGGGACGGAACGTGGCCGCCGCGAGCTGGAGTGTGCGGATCACGTCGTGATGTTACTCATCAGTACCTCGCGACCCGAGCGGGGCGACGCCGAGCCTCGCACTAGACCGGCGGCAGCGGGTCGTACTCGATGCCTCGCCTGACGACGCGCGCGTTCGCGACCGAGTCGAGCCGCGCGACCAGGTGCAGGGCCATGTCGATGCCCGCGGAGACACCCGCGGAGGTGACCACGTCGCCGTCGTCGACGAACCGGGCGACCTGGTCCTGCTGCACGCTGGGGTCGATCGCGGCGAGCTCCTCGAACGCGCGCCAGTGCGTGGTGGCGGGCCGCCCCGCGAGCAGCCCGGCCGCGGCGTAGACCAGCGACCCGGTGCACACGCTCGTCATGAGCGGGGTCGACGCGCGCATCCGGCGCACCCAGGCGAGGTGCTCGTCGTCGCGCAGCAGCACCCGGGTGCCCTGCCCGCCGGGGTACACCAGGACGTGCAGCGGGCCGAGCTCGTCGGCGGAGGTGTCCGGCACGAGGCGCAGGCCCTTGGCGCAGCGCACGCCCGCGCCGTCGGCCGAGAACGTGACGACCTCGGTGTCCGTGCGCAGGTGGCGCGCCCACCACGCGAGGACCTCGTACGGCCCGACGACGTCGAGCTCCTCGCACGCGTCGAAGACGAACAGGCCGATCCGGGTCGACTTGCCGGTGCTCACGGGGCCTCCGGGGGAGCGGTGGTCGGCGCGCCGCGGTCAGTAGCCGGGCAGCGCGAGCATCTGGTCGAGCGCTACACGGGCCCAGTGCGCGTCGTCGGGGTCGACGACGACCCGGTTCACGACGCGCCCCGCGACGAGCGACTCCATCGTCCACACGAGGTGCGGGAGGTCGATCCGGTTCATCGTCGAGCAGAAGCACACCGTCGAGTCGAGGTAGTGGATCTTCTTGTCCGGGTGCGCGTCCGCGAGCCGGCGCACCAGGTTGAGCTCGGTGCCGATCGCCCACGACGAGCCCGCGGGCGCCGCGTCGAGCGCCTTGATGATGTACTCCGTCGAGCCGACCATGTCGGCCGCGGTGACCACCTCGTGCTTGCACTCCGGGTGCACCAGGACCGTCACGTCGGGGTCGGCCGCGCGCACGTCGGCGACGTTGCGCTCCGAGAACCGGCCGTGCACCGAGCAGTGGCCGCGCCACAGGATCATGCGCGCGTCGCGCAGCTCGGCCGTCGTCAGTCCGCCGCCGGGGCGACGCGGGTCGAAGACGACGCAGTCGTCGAGCGAGAGCCCGAGCTGCTGGACCGCGGTGTTGCGCCCCAGGTGCTGGTCCGGCATGAACAGCACCTTGCCGGTGCCGTCGACGCCGCCGACCTTGTCGAACGCCCAGCGCAGCGCGACGTGGGCGTTCGACGAGGTGCAGACCGTCCCGCCGTGGCGGCCCGTGAACGCCTTGATCGCGGCGGTCGAGTTCATGTAGGTCACGGGCACCGTGTCGTCGGCGACGCCCGCCTCGACGAGCACCTCCCACGCGTCCTCGACCTGGTCGATCGCGGCCATGTCGGCCATCGAGCAGCCCGCCGCGAGGTCGGGGAGCACGACCTGCTGCGACTCGGACGTCAGGATGTCCGCCGACTCGGCCATGAAGTGCACGCCGCAGAAGATGACGAACTCGGCGTCGGGCCGCGCCGCGGCCTCGCGCGCGAGCTTGAAGGAGTCACCCGTCACGTCGGCGAAGGCGATGACCTCGTCGCGCTGGTAGTGGTGCCCGAGCACGAACGCGCGGTCGCCCAGCGCCGCCCGGGCCGCGCGGGCACGTTCGACGAGGTCGGGGTCGCTGGGGGAGGGCAGCGCGCCGGCGCACTCGACGCCCCGCTCGGAGGCGAGGTCGACGCCGCGGCCGAGCAGGAGCAGGGCCGAGGGCGCGGGCTCCACGAACGTCCCAGGGGTGGTCAGGCTCACGATGCCGATCCTCGCACAACGCGCGCGGGGCACGTCGGGGACCTCCGGCGCCCGGGCCACGCCCGGTCGTCGTCGCGCGGGGTCGCAGTCGCGGCCGGGCGGCGGCGCACGTGCGACGATGCGCGTCGTGCATGTGCTGGTGGCCCCCGACTGCTTCGGCTCGAGCCTGACGTCCGCGCAGGCGGCGGCGGCGATCGCTGAGGCGTGGCGCGAGACCTGCCCGCACGACGACGTGCGGGTCTGTCCCCTGTCCGACGGGGGACCCGGGTTCGTGCAGACGCTGCAGGCGACGCTCGGCGGTGAGCTCGTCGCGGTGAGCGTCGACGGGCCGCTCGGCGTGCCCGCCCCGGCCGCGCTGCTCGTCGTCGACCACCCCGTCACCGGGCGCACGGCCTACGTCGAGTCGGCACACGCCGTAGGCCTCGCGCTCGTGCCCGACGACCGGCGCGACCCGACCCGCACCACGAGCCGGGGACTCGGCACGCTGCTCGCCGCCGCGCGCGCGACGGGTGCCCGGCGCGTCGTCGTCGGGCTCGGCGGGTCCGGCACGAACGACGCGGGCGCCGGTCTGCTCGTGGGGCTCGGGCTGCCCGACGAGCGCGGCGTGCTGGCGACGGGCGGTGGCGCGCTCGTCGACGTGCGTCCGGACGACCTGGCGGGGCTCGCCGCGCTGCGCGCCGACTGGCGTGAGGTCGAGCTCCTCGTGGCCACGGACGTCGACGTCCCGCTGCTGGGACTGCAAGGTGCGAGCGCGGGCTTCGCCCCCCAGAAGGGCGCCACGCCCGAGCAGGCGCAGTCGCTCGAGCGTGCGCTCGCGACGTTCTCCCGGATCGCGGTCGGCGCCCTCGGCGACGCGCTGCGGCCCGACCTCCTCGCGGCACCCGGTCCCGCGCGCTCCGCGGCCACCCGGCTCACGCACGCGCCCGGTGCGGGTGCCGCCGGCGGGCTCGGCTTCGGGCTGTCGCTGCTCGGCGGACGACTGGTGCCGGGTGCGGCGCTCGTCGCCGACGCGGTCGGGCTCGACGCCCGGATCGCGGCGGCCGACCTCGTCGTGACCGGGGAGGGGCGGTTCGACTGGCAGTCGCTGCACGGCAAGGTCGCCTCGCTCGTCGCCGAACGCGCGATGCCGCACGCGGTCCCCGCGATCGTCGTCGCGGGCCAGGTCGAGATCGGTCGTCGCGAGATCTCCGCGGCCGGTCTGGCGGGCGCGTACGCCGTGGCCGAGCGGCCCGACGAGGTCTCCCTCGCGCTCGCCGACCCGGTCGGCACGCTCGCCGCGCGAGCCCGGCGCGTGGCGCGCACCTGGTCGCCCGCCTGAGGCGCCGGACCGCGGCGTGCACGGCGACCCTGACCGCGCGGCGACCGTGAACCCGTGGCGACCGTGTGGCATGTGTCTCCGTGCGCGCCGCGTCGGGCGAGCACGTCGTACTCTGGTCGGGAACATTCGTCGGGATGCCGGTGTTGGCGCCTTGCGAGAGTCGTTCGTCATCCGTCAGGAGTGCCCATGAGCGAGACCACCGAGGTCGCCACGCACGGCGTGAACCTCACCGACGTCGCCGCGAGCAAGGTTCGCAGCCTGCTCGAGCAGGAGGGTCGTGACGACCTTCGGCTTCGTGTCGCCGTGCAGCCCGGCGGCTGCTCCGGCCTGATCTACCAGCTGTACTTCGACGAGCGCGTGCTCGACGGTGACGCAGTGCGCGACTACGACGGCGTCGAGGTCGTCGTGGACCGCATGTCGGTGCCGTACCTCGAGGGTGCGACGATCGACTTCGCCGACACGATCGAGAAGCAGGGCTTCACGATCGACAACCCGAACGCGGGCAGTGCCTGCGCGTGCGGCGGCTCGTTCAGCTGATCTCGACCGAAGGCCCGCTCCGTGCGACGGAGCGGGCCTTCGTCGTCCCCGGTGGTCGCCAGACGCACGACGGTCCTAGAGGACTCCCAGGCTCGCGCGCAGCTCGGCGACGACACCCGGCAGCACCGCGAGGAACGAGGCGACGTCCTCGCGCGTCGTCCCGGCGTGCAGGCCGACCCGCACGTTGCCCTGCGTGAGCACGCCCATGGCCGCGAGCACGTGCGACGGCTCGAGCGTGCTGGACGTGCACGCCGACCCCGAGCCGACCGCGAAGCCCAGCCGGTCGAGCGCCGTGACGATCGCCTCGCCGTCGACGTACAGGCACGAGAACGTCAGGACGTGGGGGAGCCGGTGCACCGGGTCGCCGGCCACGTCGCTGTCGGGGACGTGACGCGCGACGTGGGTCCTGATCTCGGCGACGAGCCGCCGCAGGTGGTCCGCCCGTTGCGCGGCGTCCCCGGCCGCCTCCTGCAGCGCGACCGCCGCCGCGAGAGCCGCCGGGACGCTCAGCCCGCCGGGGAACCACCGGTCCTCGTCCTGCGGCCAGTCGGGCGCCCGACGCACGCCGGCGCGCGTGACCAGAACACCGAGGCCGCCCGGTCCGCCCCAGTCGCCCGGGTCGGCGGCGAGGACGTCCCACTCGTGCCCGACGTCGACGTGACCCAGGCTTGCGCCCGCGTCGACGAGCAGGGGCACGCCGGCCGCGCGCGCCGCCTCGTGCGCGGCGGCGACGGGCTGCAACGTGCCCACCTCGCCGTTCGCGTGCTGCAGGGCCGCGAGCACCACGCCGGGAGCGGCGAGCGCGTCCGCGAACGCCTCGCCGTCGACCCGGCCCGACCGGTCGACGCCCACGGTGTGGTGCCGGCCCTCGCCGCGGCTCGCGACGAACTCAGCGGCGTGCAGCACGGCCGACCGCTCGACCGCGCTCGTCACGACGTCGGCACCGACGCGCCGCCTCCCGCGCGCGACCATCCGCACCGCGGCGTGCAGCGCGGCCGTGTGCGACGGCGCGAGGTCGACGTCCTGCGTGCGGGCGCCGACGACGGCGGCGATCGCCTCCCGGGACCCGTCGAGCAGGGCGCGCGCCCGGCGGCCCTCGGCGTGCAGCCGCCGCGGGTCGGCCCATCCCTGGTCGAGAGCCTCGACGAACGCGGCCCGGGCTGCGGGCAGCAGGGGCGCGCGCCCACCGGCGTCGAGCATGACGCGCCGCGGCGCACGGGTGTTCTCGTCGTGCTCGTTCTCCACCCCAGAACCGTATCCGCACGGGTCAACGCGCCGGCGGGGGAGTGTGACGGTGCTGACACGGCGTCGTGAACGGGTGTCACGGGCGACGTGAGAGCCAGTTCGCGCGCTAGGCTGCTCGCGTCGAGGACGAAGGTCCCAGGTGTGTCGCGCCCGTCACAGGGACGACGCGCCGGGGACGTGAGCGAGAGGTCGCCCGTTGCACCCGGAAAACCCCCGCCGGACGCGGCGCCCGGCCCTGAAGTGGGCAGGCATCGCGACGGTCGCTGCTGTGGCCCTGAGCGGCTGCTCGGACCAGGTCCAGCGCGGCTGGATGCCTGGCAACTCGGACGCCGAGATCACGAACCAGACGGGTCGCATCACGGACCTGTGGGTCGGCTCGTGGACCGCCGCCCTCATCGTCGGCCTCATCACGTGGGGCCTGATGCTCTGGTGCGTCGCGGTCTACCGCAAGCGCAAGGACGACGACGTCCTGCCCGTGCAGCTCCGGTACCACGTGCCGCTCGAGATCATGTACGTGATCCTGCCGATCGTCATGGTCGGCGTGCTGTTCTACTTCACGAACCGCGACGTGACCGAGATCACCGACACGTCCGCCGACGCCGACGTCAACATCCAGGTCATCGGCAAGCAGTGGAGCTGGGACATCAACTACCTCGACGACGAGGTGTACGAGACCGGCGAGCACGCGCAGAACGTCGGCACGACCGAGGGCGTCCTCGACGACCAGGTGACCCTCTACCTGCCGGTCGGCGAGTCCGTGCACTTCACGCTCGACTCGCGCGACGTCATCCACTCGTTCTGGGTCCCGGCCTTCCTCTACAAGCTCGACATGATCCCCGGCAAGGAGAACTCCTTCCAGATCACGCCGCAGCAGGAGGGCCTGTACCGCGGCAAGTGCGCCGAGCTCTGCGGCGAGGAGCACTCGTCGATGCTCTTCAACGTCAAGGTCGTCTCGCGCGACGAGTACGACGCGCACATGCAGGAGCTGCGCGACAAGGGCCAGACCGGCGCGCTCGGTCTCGAGTACAGCCGGCTCCAGGACCTGAACAGCGCAACGCAGGAGGACGAGGACTGATGGCCGCGGTCGCGGAGAACATCCCGGGTCTGGCGCCGTCGCGTCAGACGCTCGGTCGCACCGTGGTCAAGTGGGTCACCTCGACCGACCACAAGACGATCGGCTACATGTACCTGATCACGAGCTTCGTCTGGTTCGTGGTCGGTGGACTGCTCGCGCTGCTGATCCGCGCCGAGCTGTTCACGCCGGGCATGGACGTGTTCCAGTCCAAGGAGCAGTACAACCAGGCGTTCACGATGCACGGCACGATCATGCTGCTGCTGTTCGCGACGCCGTTGTTCGCGGGCTTCGCGAACGTGATCATGCCGCTGCAGATCGGCGCGCCGGACGTCGCGTTCCCGCGACTGAACATGTTCGCGTTCTGGCTCTTCTTCTTCGGCGGGCTCATCGCCGCCGGCGGCTTCCTCACGCCTCAGGGGGCCGCCTCGTTCGGCTGGTTCGCCTACGCCCCGCTGTCGAACACGGTGTACTCACCGGGGATCGGCGGCGACCTGTGGGTGTTCGGGCTCGCGCTCGGTGGCTTCGGCACGATCCTGGGTGCCGTCAACTTCATCACGACGATCGTCACGATGCGTGCCCCCGGCATGACCATGTTCCGGATGCCGATCTTCACCTGGAACACGCTCGTGACGTCGCTGCTCGTCCTCATGGCGTTCCCGCCGCTCGCCGCCGCGCTGTTCGCGCTCGGCGCCGACCGCAGGCTCGGTGCGCAGGTGTTCAACCCCGAGAACGGCGGCGCGCTGCTCTGGCAGCACCTGTTCTGGTTCTTCGGGCACCCTGAGGTCTACATCATCGCGCTGCCGTTCTTCGGCATCATCACCGAGATCCTGCCGGTGTTCAGCCGCAAGCCGATCTTCGGCTACAAGGGACTCGTGTACGCGACGATCGCGATCGCGGCGCTGTCCGTCACCGTGTGGGCCCACCACATGTACGTCACAGGCTCGGTGCTCCTGCCGTTCTTCGCCTTCATGACGATGCTCATCGCCGTGCCGACCGGTGTGAAGTTCTTCAACTGGATCGGCACGATGTGGCGAGGAAAGCTCACGTTCGAGACACCGATGCTGTGGACGATCGGCTTCCTCGTGACGTTCCTGTTCGGTGGCCTGACGGGGATCATCCTGTCCAGCCCCGCGCTCGACTTCCACATCTCCGACACGTACTTCGTGGTCGCGCACTTCCACTACGTGGTGTTCGGGACCGTCGTGTTCGCGATGTTCGCGGGCTTCTACTTCTGGTGGCCGAAGTTCACCGGGAAGATGCTCGACGAGCGCCTCGGCAAGATCCACTTCTGGACGCTGTTCATCGGCTTCCACACCACGTTCCTCGTGCAGCACTGGCTCGGCGTCGTGGGCATGCCTCGCCGGTACGCGGACTACGCGGTCGCCGACGGCTTCACGTGGATGAACCAGCTGTCCACGGTCGGCGCGGTCATCCTGGCGGCGTCCACGCTGCCGTTCTTCTGGAACGTCTACACCACCGCGCGCAACGCGCCCAAGGTGACCGTCGACGACCCGTGGGGCTACGGCGCGTCGCTCGAGTGGGCCACGTCCTGCCCGCCGCCGCGGCACAACTTCACGTCGCTGCCGCGCATCCGGTCGGAGCGTCCCGCGTTCGACCTTCACCACCCCGAGGTCGCCGCCATGGACTTCGTCGAGCCGAACCCCGGTCCGCTGGACTGGGAGGCCGACCGCCGCGGCGAGACCGCCGTCGCCGCCGAGCGTGTGGTGAACGGGACCGGCGAGCCCGAGCAGTCCACGGCGACGATCGTCGAGGACCGCCCGGCGGACGCCGCACGTGACGACGAGGAGGGCACGAAGTGAAGCTCGAGGCCAAGATCTTCGGCTACGGAGTCCTCTTCTTCTTCCCCGTGGGGCTCGTGTACGCGCTGTGGAGCGACGGCGAGCCCGTCGGCACCGTGAGCATCCCGCTCGTCGGTGGCCTGGTCGGCATGATCGGCGCGTACTTCGCGCTGCTCGCGCGCCGGATCGACCCCCGACCCGAGGACGACGAGCACGGCGAGATCGAGCAGGGCGCCGGTGACCAGGGCGTCTACGCGCCGTGGTCGTGGTGGCCCCTGGCGATCGGCGCCTCGGCCGCGGTCGTGTTCCTCGGCCTGGCCGTCGGCTGGTGGCTCGTCTACATCGGCGTGGCCGTCGGTGTGATCGCGCTCGTCGGCTGGGTGTTCGAGTTCTCCCGCGGACAGCACGCGCACTGACACTCGCGCACGCACGCGCGACGCGCGTGTGCTGAGCTCAGCTCGTCACGAAGGCCCGACCAGGCAGCTGGTCGGGCCTTCGTCCGTCGCGGGCTCGGCCCGGGCGTCACAGGGTCCGGGCGAGCAGGTCGTGCGCACGACGCAGGACCGCGGGCGCGTCGGCCCGGGCGAGAGCGCCACCCGTGAACGACGGGTCTCGGGTGACCTCGACGCACCCGTCCGGCGGGACGTAGGCCTCGGCGGCGCCTTCGTCGTCGAACTCGATCTCCGCGACGACGAGGCCCGTCAGAGCCCCCTCGAAGACGTCGACGACGTCGTACGACTCGGCGACGCGGTAGCGGCGCTTGGTCAGCGTCGCGGCCGGCAACCCCGCCAGCACGTCGTACTCGGGCTCGTCGAGGTACAGCGTCGTCAACCGTCCCCACGGGTCCCCGGGCAGCTTCTGCGTGAGCTTGAGCTCGAGGGCTCCTGACGGGTGCACGACGCGGCGCAGCCGCAGCCGGGTGCCGTCGAGGTAGCGGTCGCTGATCTCGCGGCACTCGCCACCCTGGGGTGGCTCCTCCGCGACGAGGAACCGCCGCTCCCGTTCGGGGAGGGCGAACCTCGACTCACGCGCGACGACACCCACGAGCCCATCATGTCTCGTCCGGGGGACGGCAGAGGGCCGCCCGCACGTGGCGGACGGCCCTCTGCGGGGCGATCAGAGCGCGGGGACGATCAGACCGGAGGTCTGCGAACGGGCGCGCTCGAAGCGCTCCGCCGCGTCGGCCCAGCTGACGATGTTCCACCACGCCTTGACGTAGTCCGCCTTGACGTTGACGTAGTCCAGGTAGAACGCGTGCTCCCACATGTCGAGGACGACGATCGGCACGAGGCCGAGCGGGAAGTTGCTCTGCTGGTCGTACAGCTGGAAGATCGCGAGCTTCTGGCCCACCGAGTCCCAGCCGAGGATCGACCAGCCCGAGCCCTGGATGCCGACGGCGTTCGCGGCGAAGTGCTTCTGGAACGCGTCGAACGAGCCGAAGAACTCGTCGATCGCCGCGGCGAGCTCGCCGGTCGGCTTGTCGCCGCCCTCGGGGGAGAGGTTCTGCCAGAACACGGAGTGGTTGACGTGGCCGCCGAGGTTGAACGCGAGGTTCTTCTCGTGCAGGTTCACCGCCGCGAGGTCGCCGGACTCGCGGGCCTCCGCGAGCTTCGCCAGCGCGGTGTTCGCGCCGGTGACGTAGGCCGCGTGGTGCTTGTCGTGGTGCAGCTCCATGATCCGGCCGGAGATGTGCGGCTCGAGGGCCGCGTAGTCGTAGGGCAGGTCCGGAAGCGTGTAGTCAGCCATTGCGTGAGTACCTCTCCTGCGTCACGCGGGAGCGTCGGCCCCCGCTGGGTACGAGTCGGGCGGCCCGCCCTGAGGGGCGAGCCGCCCGACTCGGTCAACTCTCGTCCAGGATCAGCGATTCCGCCCGTCGGGCGTGGTCTCGGATGCTGGATCGGTGGTGCTGCCTGCGCCGACCTGCACGGGCGTGTGGCTCGCGTCGATCTCGTGGTCGGCGTGGCCACCGTGCGCGGCGTGTGCGGCCGCGAGCTCGGCGGGCGTCACCGGCTCGACGCGGTCCTCGTAGAACACCTGCGAGAGCCGCTGGCGCAGCCGGTCGGTGCGGTAGCCCTTGCGGCGCACGCCGCGCGAGTCCTCCGCCGGTTCGATCTCGAGCGGCCGGACGGCCTCGTGCTGCACGCGCAGCCAGCGCTCGTGCGCGTCGAGCGGCTTGTGCACCTCGATGTACTCACCGGAGGCGTACCGCACGATGCGACCCGTCTCGTGCCCGTGGAGCACCAGCTCGCGGTCCTTGCGCTGCAGCCCCAAGCACACGCGCTTGGTGATCACGAACGAGAGCCACGGGCCGACGAACAGCAGCACCCGGAAGGCCCAGGTGATGTCGTTGATCGAGAGGTGGAAGTGCGTCGCGATCAGGTCGTTGGAGCCGGCGAGCACGAGGATCGCGAACGCCACGAGCAGCGACACGCCGAACGCGGTCCGGAACGGGCGGTTGCGCGGGCGGTCGAGCACGTGGTGCTCGTTCTTGTCGCCCGTCGCGAACGCCTCGATGAACGGGTACGCGGCGAGCAGCGTGAACAGGATGCCCGGCACGATCATCGCCGGGATCAGGACGTTCAGGCTGAGCGTGTACTGCCCGATCATGAACTCGGTCTGCCCTGGCATGAGGCGTAGCGCACCCTCGAGGAACAGCATGTACCAGTCCGGCTGGGCTCCCGCGGAGACGGGCGAGGGATCGTACGGGCCGTAGTTCCAGACGGGGTTGATCGACATCGTGCCCGCCATGAGCGCGATCACGCCGAACACCACGAAGAGGTTGAACATCAGCTTGCCCGCATACGCCGGGAGAGCGGGGAAGCCGACGACGTTCGAGTTCGTCCGGCCCGAGCCCGGGTACTGCGTGTGCTTGTGCATCACCATGAGGAACAGGTGGAGCCCGACGAGCGCGAGGATCAACCCGGGCACGAGCAGGATGTGCACCGTGAAGAGCCGGGGGATCAGGTCGTGGCCCGGGAACTCGCCACCGAAGACGAAGTACGACAGGAACGAGCCGAGGATCGGGATCGCCTTGACGACACCGTCGGTGATCCGCAGACCGTTGCCGGAGAGCACGTCGTCGGGCAGCGAGTAGCCCGAGAATCCGGCGGCGAGCCCCAGGATCATCAGCACGAAGCCGACCACCCAGTTGATCTCGCGCGGCTTGCGGAACGCGCCCGTGAAGAACACGCGCATCATGTGCACGACGATCGACGCCATGAAGATGAGCGCCGCCCAGTGGTGGATCTGCCGCATGAGCAGGCCGCCGCGCACCTCGAACGACAGGCGCAGCGTCGAGGCCATGGCCTCGGACATCTCGACGCCGTTCATCGACGGCCACGGGCCCTCGTAATGCGTCTCGGCCATGCTCGGGACGAAGAACAGCGTCAGGAACACGCCCGAGATCAGCAGCGTGACGAAGCTGTAGAGCGCGATCTCGCCGAGGAAGAAGGACCAGTGGTCCGGGAAGACCTTGCGCGCGAAGAACTTGACCGCGCCGCCGATGCCGGTGCGCTGGTCGAGGTAGTCGGCCGTGGCGCCGGCCGCCTTCGCCGTGCGGGTCGGGGGAGTCTTGAGGTCGCTCACTTGGTCGCACGCTCCCAGAAGCTCGGGCCGATGGGCTCGGCGAAGTCACTCTGCGCGATCAGGTAGCCCTCGTCGTCGACGGTGATCGGCAGCTGCGGCAGCGGGCGCTTCGCCGGGCCGAACACGACCTTGCAGCTGTCGGCCACGTCGAACGTCGACTGGTGGCACGGGCACAGCAGGTGGTGCGTCTGCTGCTCGTACAGAGCGACGGGGCAGCCGACATGGGTGCAGACCTTCGAGTACGCGACGATGCCCTCGTGCCCCCAGGTCTCGCCCTCGGGGGACTGGTCCGACTTGATGTCGCGCGGGTCCATGCGGACCAGCAGCACGATCGCCTTGGCCTTCTCGTCGAGCATGCCGTGCTCGACCTTGTCGAGACCGTCGGGGATGACGTGCCACACGTCGCCGATCGTCACGTCCGACGCCTTGATCGGACGGTTCGTCGGGTCGGTGTGCAGGCGCGTGCCCTTCTTCCACATCGTGTGCTTGAACTTGCGCACGTTCCAGTCCTCGCCCACGTTGCCGATCAGCGGCACGAGGATGGACAGGGGAAAGAGGGCGAGCGCGGTCACGCCGGCTCCGACGAGCGCACCGCGCCGCGTGAGGCCGGAGTCCTCGCCGCCGTCCTTGAGCATCTGCACGGCGATCTCGCGGGTCTCGTCGGACGAGCGCAGCTCGTGGCGCTCCTCGACGTACTCACGATTGCTCATGAGGACCTTGATGTAGTAGTTCCCGCCGATGCCGATGCCGAGCAGGCACACCGCGAGCCCGAGGCCGAGCACCAGGTTGGACAGGCGCATCGAGCCGACGGTGTCGCCCGGGGGGAGGGCGAAGTAGGCCCAGATGACGGCGATCGTGCCCAGGATCGAGAGCGTGAACAGCGCGAGGACCTGGCGCTCGACGCGCTTGTTGGTCTTCGGGTCGATGTCCGCCTGGCGGGGCTGGTGCTCGTGCAGTCCCGGGTTGTCGAACCGCGCGGGCAGCTCGCCGTGGCCGTCGCCGTGCACCGCGAGGTCGCGGTCGTGGTCGTGGGGGGTGCTCACGAGGACTTCGCTCCGATCCAGACAGAGATGCCGAGCAGCAGGCCGAGGCCGACGACCCAGGCCCACAGGCCCTCGCTCACGGGACCGAGCGAGCCGAGGTCGAGACCGCCCGGTGAACCCTCGCCCTGCTCGTCGATGAACGCGATGATGTCGCGCTTCTCCTCGGGCGTGAGGTTCGCGTCGTTGAAGACCGGCATCGACTGCGGGCCCGTGAGCATCGCCTCGTAGAGGTGCGTGGGCGTCGTCTCCCACAGGTTCGGCGCGAACTTGCCCTGCGAGAGCGCGCCACCGGCGCCAGCGGCGTTGTGGCACATCGCGCAGTTGGTGCGGAACAGGGCCATGCCGGACGCGGGGTTGCCGAGCGCGGGGTCGACCATCTCCGCGGTGGGGATGGCCGGGCCGGCACCGAGCGTCGCGACGTAGGCGGCGAGCTGGCCGATCTGCTCGTCGGTGAACTGCACCGGCTTGGCCTGCGCCTGCGGGCCGCTCATCTGCATGGGCATGCGGCCCGTGCCGACCTGGAAGTCGACCGCGGCGGCGCCCACGCCGATGAGGGACGGCGCGCTGTCGGTGCCGGACGCGGACGGTCCGTGGCAGGTGGAGCAGTTGGCCTGGAACAGCTTCTCGCCGGCGGTGATGTCGTCAGCGGTCGCGGTCTTCGTGACGGCCTCGGCCGACGAAGGGGCGACCACCGCGTACACCGCACCGACGAGCAGCAGCGCCAGCAGGAGCAGCATCGCGGGTGCGCGCCGGTCGTGCCTGCGGGCTGCGAGTGCCTTCACGGATCGGTCCTCGTCTCGCTTCGGTGGGTCAGTGGGGCGGGGCGTGCGGCTCAGCGCAGCAGGTAGATGACCGCGAACAGCGCGATCCAGACGACGTCGACGAAGTGCCAGTAGTACGACGTCACGATCGCGGTGGTCGCCTCGTGGTGACCGAACCGCTTGGCCGAGAACGACCGGCCCAGCAGGAACAGGAAGGCGATCAGGCCGCCGACGACGTGCAGCCCGTGGAAGCCGGTCGTGAGGAAGAAGACGGAGCCGTACGGGCTCGAGGAGATCGTCAGGCCGTGCTCGACGAGCTCGGCGTACTCGAAGATCTGGCCCCCGATGAAGAACGCGCCCATGAGGTAGGTCAGCGTCATCCACTCGTTCATGCCCCAGCGGTTGACCTGCAGCAGCGAGCCGCTGCGCACCGGCTGGAAGCGCTCGGCGGCCCACACGCCCATCTGGCACGTCACCGACGACAGCACCAGGACGGTCGTGTTGATCGCCGCGAACGTGAGGTTGAGCTTCGCGGTCTGCTCGGCGAACTCGTCAGGGACGGCGGCACGCACCGTGAAGTACATGGCGAAGAGGCCGGCGAAGAACATGAGCTCGCTGGCCAGCCACACGATCGTCCCGACCGACACTGGGTTCGGTCGGTTGACGCTCACGTGGGGGGCGGTGCGAGGGGCAGCCGTTGCGGTCGACACGGTCGCCATTATGGCGGATAGAGCGCCCGCATGGGCCATTGGACCCACGCGTGCCGGGCGGTAAATGTCACACCGTCAGGATCATGACCGTGTGAGAGCCCTGTGCGAGGCCCGTGATCATGCTGCGGGCGACGTGTCGGCACGCTCGTGCCGGACGCCTCGTCGTGTCCTGCATCACGCCGTGCCAAGATGCTTCACGACGCCTGCCGAGACGAGTGAGGACCCAGATGAGCACCGCGCACGACCCAGCCGCCGCGACCCACGGACCGCGGATCGTCCTGTACAGCGACGACGTCGACGTGCGCGCGCAGGTCAGGCTCGCGATCGGCCCGCGGCTCGAGCACGGCGCGCCTGAGATCGAGTGGGTCGAGACCGCGACGCCCGCAGCGGTGGTCGCGACGACCGAGGCCGGGGGCGTGGACCTGCTCGTCCTCGACGGCGAGGCCGACAAGCTCGGCGGCATGGGTCTGGGCCGTCAGCTCAAGGAGGAGGTCTACCGCTGCCCTCCCGTGCTCGTCCTGACCGGCCGGCCGCAGGACGCCTGGCTCGCCTCGTGGTCCAACGCCGACGCGACCGTGAGCCGCCCGCTCGACCCGCGCGAGCTCCACACCGCGGTCGTCGATCTCCTGGCGTCGCGGGCCGTCGCGGGATGAGCAGCGCCTTCACCTGGCCGGACCTGCTCACCGGGCTCGTCGCGCGGCAGGACCTGACGTCCGCGCAGGCGTCCTGGGCGATGGACGAGATCATGCGCGGTGAGGCGTCACCCGTGCAGATCGCCGGTTTCCTGGTCGGGTTGCGCGCCAAGGGGGAGACGGTCGACGAGCTGTCCGGCCTCGCCGAGACGATGCTCGCGCACGCCCAGCGCATCGAGGTGCCCGGCCGCAGCGTCGACATCGTCGGGACCGGCGGCGACCGCGCGCACACCGTCAACATCTCCACGATGGCCGCGCTCGTGATCGCCGGCACGGGGCTGCGTGTCGTCAAGCACGGCAACCGCGCGGCCTCGTCGTCGTCGGGCTCAGCGGACGTGCTCGAGCAGCTCGGCATCCGGCTGGACCACTCGCCCGAGCGCGTCGCGCAGATCGCGGCCGAGGCCGGCATCACGTTCTGCTTCGCGCAGGTCTTCCACCCGTCGTTCCGGCACACCGCGGTCGCGCGCGCGGGGCTCGGCATCGCCACCGCGTTCAACTTTCTCGGCCCGCTCACCAACCCGGCGCAGCCGGCGTCCGCCGCGATCGGCGTCGGCGACGGGCGCATGGGCCCGCTCATCGCGGGCGTGCTCGCCCGTCGGGGGACCAGCGCTCTGGTCTTCCGTGGTGAGGACGGGCTCGACGAGATCGCGCCCACCGACTCGACGCGCATCTGGGAGGTCAGGGGCGGCGCGGTCACCGAGCACCTCGTCGACTGGGGCGAGCTGGGTGTCGAGCGGGTCGAGCTCGCGGCGCTCCGCGGTGCCGACGCGGCCCACAACGCCGGTGTCGCCCGTGCCCTGCTCGATGGTCAGCCCGGGGCGGTGCGCGAGACCGTGCTGCTCAACGCGGCGGCCGCGCTCGTCGCGGACGGCACCCTGGCAGGGACGGGCGAGGGGATGCTGCTCGAGCGGCTCGCTGCTGGGGTCGAGCACGCTCGCGCCTCGGTCGACAGCGGCGACGCGCGAGCGGCCCTGGAGCGCTGGCAGCGCGCGAGCGCGTAGTCCGCACCGCGCGTCGGCGCAGTCTGTCGTCCGTGGTCGGTCCGGCGCGCCCTCAGTCCTCGAGCCCCAGAGCGAACGCCTGGTCGAGGTCGTGCTGGCTGTACGTGCGGAAGGCGATGTACGTCTGGGTGCGGAGCACACCCTCGACCTTGCTCACGCGGTCGGCGATGACGTCGGCGAGGTCGTCGTGCTCACGCACACGGACGAGGGCGATGAGGTCGACCTCGCCGGTCACGGAGTAGACCTCGCTCACGCCGCGGATGTCGGCGATCGCGGAGGCCACCTCGGGGATGCGCGCGGCGTCGGTCTCGATGAGGACGATGGCGGTCAGCATGGTGGTCATCATGCCGCGACCCGCTCACGCCGTGCGAGGCATCGCCGCGTGGCGCGTCAGGTCGACCGACCCGGGTGCCTCGGCGTGGGGGCGGTCGGCGGGCCTCGGCGCCGGGCGCCCGAGGACGGCGGCTGCGTGCGCCGCGATGGCGGCGGCGGGTTCGACGTCGCCGAGCGCGGTGCGCACGGGCAGCGCCCACGTGCCGACGACGTCGACGATCCGCACGCCCGGTCGCTCCAGCCAGTCCAGGACCAGGTCCGCCTCCTCGGGGTGCGCCGCGGGCGCAGGAGCGACCGGTGCCGCGACGTGCTCGGCCGTGGTGCGCAGCGTCGCGATCGTCGGACGCGGGTCGGTCATCCGGTCCACGCGTGCGGTCGCCGCGAGCCTGCCGTGGCGCACGAGCACGATCTCCCAGCCGCCGTCGTCCGCGCGTCGTGCCGCCACGATCTCCGCGCACCGCGCGACGGGCCCGACCCGCTGCGCACGTGCGGCCCCCCGGAGGAAGGCGCCGAGCCGGTCGCGCACGGTCGCGGCCTCCTCGAAACGCTGCTGGTCCACGAGCGCCTCGATGCGTTCCGCGTGGGCCGCGACCACCGGCGCCGGGTCGCCGAGCATCGCGGCGCGGACGCGCTCGACGACCTCACCGTAGCCGTGCTGGTCCTGCTCGCCGATGCAGGGGGCGCCGCACCGGCCCATGTCCGCCAGGGCGCAGGCGGACGCCGCCGCGGGTGCGACCAGCGGCAGGCGCCGCGTGCACTGCCGGATGGCGAAGCTCTCCTGCAGGGCCTCGAGAGCCAGGGTCGCCGCGCCCTGCGAGCCGAAGGGGCCGACGTAGGTGGCGCCAGGCTCGTCGCGCACCTCCCGCACGACGGACAGGCGCGGGTAGGGCTCGCTCGTCAGCCGGACCCAGGGCATCCGCTCCGGGAAGCGCGAGCGGCGGTTGTAGCGCGGGGAGTGCTCCGCGATCAGGCGCAGCTCGCGCACGCGAGCCTCGAGCGGGGTCGCGCACACCACCGGGTCGACGCGCTCGGCGATCCGCACCATCTCCTGGATGCGGCTGCGCTTCTCCGACGACGTGAAGTACGAACGGACGCGCGTGCGCAGCGAGGTCGTCGACGTGCCGACGTAGAGCACCTCGTCGTGCGGGCCGCGGAACAGGTAGACGCCCGGCGCGTCCGGCAGACCGTCGGCGAGCGTCCGCTTGCGGCGCACCTCCTGCGGGACAGGGTCGGTCGCGGTCGCCAGGTCTTCGAGGTGCGTGACCCCGAGCGGGCCGAGCCGGGCCAGGAGCGCGTGCAGGACGTCGACCGTCGCCCGGGCGTCGTCCAGCGCGCGGTGGTTGGGGGTGACTGCCGCGCCGAACAGCGCGGCGAGAGTGCTGAGCTTGTGGTTCGGCGCCTCGTCGCGCGTCACGACGCGGCGGGCCAGCCGCACGGTGTCGACCACGCGGTAGCCGGGCCACGCGTGCCCGGTCCGCGCGGCCGCGGCCCGCAGGAAGCCGACGTCGAACGGCGCGTTGTGGGCGACGAGCACCGCGTCGCGCGCGAACTCGAGGAACGACGGGAGGACCTCGTCGATCCGCGGCGCCCCGACGAGCATCGACGACGTGATCCCGGTCAGCACCTGGATGAACGGGGGAACCGGACCGCCCGGGTCCACGAGCGTCTGGAGCTCGCCCAGCACCTGCCCGCCGCGCACCTTGACCGCACCGATCTCGGTGATCGCGCACTCCGCGGGAGTCCCGCCGGTCGTCTCGAGGTCGACGACGACGAACGTGACCTCGCTGAGCGGCGTGCCGATCTCGTCCAGGGCGAGCTGCACTGCCGTGCCGTCGGTCGCCGCTCCCGCCCAGACGGGGCGCAGGCGGTGCAGGCTCGACGACATGCCGGTGACGGTACCCGCGCTGTCCGACACGCCTCGCGCGGCATCGGTCCGCGTGTCGCGAACGGCGCGCAGAGCGCGCCCGGCCGTCGGGCGTCGTCGGACGGCGCGGCCGTGCGCGCGACGCCGCGCACCGCGGCCTAGGGTGACCGCATGGCCGACGACGCGCAGATCCCAGCAGCGCTGCGCGCGGAGATCGTCGCGCTGGCGGCCAGGACGCTGGCCGGATACGACCCCGCCGCGGTCCCCGCCACGCTGCGTCGCGTGGCCGCCTTCGCGCCCGCGAAGCGCGCCGTCGCCGGTGCGGTGCCGCTGTGGTCGGCGTTGCAGGAGGAGTCGTTCAGGGCGCGCGTCTGCCGCACCTGGGCAGGGGAGCACCCTGACCTGGCCTCGCGCCTCGGAGTCGTGGACGTCGCGGTGCACACGGCAGCGGACACCACGGCAGCGGACACCACGGCAGCGGACACCACGACGGCGGACACCACGGCAGCGGACACCACGACAGAGACGACCGGCGACACGATCGCGGAGACGGCGCAGGACACGACGGCGGACGGGCCGCTGGACGACACGACGGTCGACGAGGGCGCCCCCGGCTCGTGCGACGGCACGCCTCCCACCACGACTGACGGCGTGCCCGACGACGCGGTCGACGACCGTCCCGCGCGTGCCGACGCGTCGAGCGACCTCGAGCCGTCGCTGGCCGCGGCGGCCGGTGCGTGGCTGTACGCCCGCCCGTGGGAGCCGCTCGTGCCGCCGCCCGCCGCGTCCGCACCGCACGGGCCCGGGCCGCACGGGTCCGCGCGGCCCGGGCCGTCGCAGGCCGATCTGGACCGCGCCACGGCCGAGCTGGCTCGCGTGCGCGAGGAGCGTGACGGCGCGCACGAGGAGCTCGCGACGCTGCGCAAGCAGGCACGACGGCTGCGGTCGGACGCCGACCGGGCGCGCGCGGAGGGCCGGCGTGCGCTGAGCGAGGCGCAGGAGCTGCTCGAGCAGGCGCGTACGGCGCGCGACGAGGCCGCGACGGCCCTCGAGGTCGCGACCGACGAGCGGCGCGCGGCCGATGCCGAACGCACCGCCGCGCGCGCCGAGCTCCGCGTCGCACGCAAGCTCGCCGACGCCCGCGTTCGGCTCCTGCTCGACACGATCGTCGACGCCGCGAGCGGTCTGCGCTCCGAGCTCGCGCTCGCCCCCATGACCGACCTGCCGGCCGACCTCGTGGCACCGCCCCAGGTCCCTGCGGTCGGCCGCGTCGGCTCGCGCGGGCGGTTCGTCGACGACCCGGAGCTGCTCGACGAGCTCCTGCGCCAGCCGCGCGCGCACCTCGTCGTCGACGGCTACAACGTCACCAAGACCGCCTACCCCGAGCTCACGCTCGAGCAGCAGCGCCGTCTCCTGGTCGACGGGCTCGGGGCTCTGGCCGCGCGATCGGGCGCCGAGGTCACGTGCTGCTTCGACGGGCAGCCCACGCCGTTGCCGGCCACCGCGCTCGCACGGGGCATCCGGGTCCGGTTCTCGGTGGGCGAGATCGCCGACGACCTCATCCGGCGGCTCGTCCAGGCCGAGCCGACCGGGCGGGTCGTCGTGGTCGTCACGAGCGACCAGGAGGTCGCGCGCGACGTCGAGGCGCGCGGCGCGCACGTGGTGCCGTCCGCGACCCTGGTCGCGCGCCTGCACCACGCCTGACCCCAGCACGGTCGGTGTCCGGTCCGGAGCGTGTGTCGGTGGTCCGCCCTAGCGTCCGGCGCATGATCATCGACTGCCAGGGGTGCACCGCTCGTCCGGCCGCCTGCGCCGACTGCGTCGTCTCGTTCGTCCTCGAGGTGCCCGCACGGGCGGACCGGGAGCGCACGCGTGAGCCAGGGCGACCGGCGCGGGACAGCCGCGCGCCGGTGCCGTTCGAGCTCGACGACGCGGAGCGTCGCGCGCTCGGCACGCTCGCCGACCTGCACCTCGTCCCACCGTTACGGCTCGCCGAGGGAGGCTGAGACCCGCGAGGACGACAGCGGGCGGCGAGGCCGTCAGGTCCCGCCGCCCGCTGCGACCGTGCTCCCGCGCGCCGCCCAGGGCAGGCGACGAGGCTCAGGCGACGTCGTGCCCGCCCGCGCCCTGGTCGTAGAGCGCGTCGACCTCGGCCTCGAAGTCCTTGAGGACGAGCGAGCGCTTCACGCTCAGCTTGGGCGTGAGGTAGCCGTTGGCGATCGTCAGGTCGCCCTGGAGGACGCGGTACTTGCGGATCGACTCGGCACGCGAGACGGCCTTGTTGGCGCGCGCGACGGCCTTGTCGATCGAGGCCAGCACGTCCGGGTCCTGCGCGGCCTGCTCGAGCGTGAGCTCGGGCTTGCCGTGCGCCGCGAGCCAGCCGGGCAGACCCTCGGCGTCGAGCGTGACGAGCGCGCCGATGTACGGCCGCTGGTCGCCGACGACGACGACCTGGCTGATCACCGGGTGGCCGCGGAGCCGGTCCTCGAGGACCGCGGGGGCGACGTTCTTGCCACCGGCCGTCACGATGATCTCCTTCTTGCGGCCCGTGATGAACAGGAAGCCCTCGTCGTCCAGCGAGCCGAGGTCGCCGGTGCGGAACCAGCCGTCCTCGAGCGACTCGGCGGTCGCCTCGGAGTTGCCGTGGTAGCCGCGGAACACCTGGACGCCCTTGACCTCGATCTCACCGTCGTCGGCGATCCGCACGGCGGAGCCGGGCAGCGGCAGGCCGACCGAGCCGATCTTGGTGCGCTCGGGACGGTTGACCGTCGCGGGTGCGGTGGTCTCGGTGAGCCCGTACCCCTCGAGCACGCGCAGGCCGACACCGCGGTAGAAGTGGCCGAGCCGCTCGCCGAGGGGCGCACCGCCCGAGATCGCCCAGCGTGCCTGGCCGCCGAGCAGCGCCCGGAGCTTGTGCAGCACCAGGACGTCGGCCACCTTGTGCTGCAGCCGCAGCCACGGGCTCGGGCCGCGCGGGTCGTCGAGCGCGCGGGAGTAGACGATCGACGTCTTCGCCGCGCGCTGGAAGATCGCCGCCTTGCCGCCGGCGGCGGCCTTCTGCTCGGCACCGTTGTAGACCTTCTCGAACACGCGCGGCACGGCGAGCACGAACGTGGGCCGGAACGAACCGAGGTCGTCGATCAGCGTGCGCGTGTCGGGGGAGTGGCCGAGCACCGCGCCGGCGGGGATGCACAGGACGTGGATGAAGCGCGCGAACACGTGCGCCAGCGGCATGAACAGCAGCGTGCGCGAACCGGGGTCGGAGACGACCTCCTTGAGCCCCTCGACCGCGTTGACCGTGAGCTCGTAGAAGTTGCCGTGCGTGAGCTCGACGCCCTTGGGCCGTCCGGTCGTGCCCGACGTGTAGATCACGGTCGCCAGGCTCGACAGGTCCGCGAGCCCGCGGCGTCGCGCGAGCTCGTCGTCCGGGACGTCCGCCCCTGCGGTGACCAGCGTGTCGATCGCACCGTCGTCGATGACGAGCACCTCGCGCAGGTCCGGGACGTCCGCGCGGACCTCGCCGACCGTCGCCGCGTGCGTGGCGCTCTCGACCACGAGGAGCGTCACGTGGGCGTCCGTGAGGATCCACGACACCTGCTCCGCCGACGAGGTCTCGTACAGCGGGACGGGGACGGCCCCCGCCGCCCAGATCGCCCAGTCGAGCAGCGACCACTCGTAGCGCGTGCGCGACATGATGCCCACGCGGTCACCGGGCTCGACCCCCCGAGCAGCGAGACCCTTGGCGACCGCGGCGATCTCGGCGTCGAGCTCGCGCGCGGTGATGGGGATCCACGGACCGCTCTGCTCCGTCTTGTGCTCGATGACGACGCCGTCCGGGTCCGCGGCGAGTCGCTCGGCGAACAGGTCGTTGAGATTGCGGTCGGGAGCGACCTCGACGAGCAATGGGGTGCTGAACTCGACCATTCTGACTCCAGTGGCAGAGGTGACGGGTCCGACGAGGATACGGGACGTGCGTCCGACTCAGGGGACGCTCGTGGGGGCTAGCCTCGCTGGGTCGCCACGCGCGGACGCACGTGCGGCGGTGCGGGTCGATGGCGCTAGCGTGAGCCTGCGCCGTCGGTCGCACGATCAGCCACCAACTCATCTCGGGAGCACGAACGCATGCACGCCATCGGTGTGGACATCGGCGGGACGAAGATCGCCGCCGGCGTGGTGGACGACGAGGGCCGCATCCTGGCCCAGACGCGTCGCGACACCGAGCCGGACGACGTGGCGAGCATCGACGCCGCGATCGCCGACGCGTACGCCGAGCTCAGCGCCCAGTACCCGGTGCAGGCGATCGGGCTCGCCGCCGCGGGGTTCGTCGCCGCCGACCGCTCGGGCGTCCTGTTCGCCCCCAACATCGCGTGGCGTGAGTACCCCCTGCGCGACAAGGTCGCGGCGCTCCTCGGGAACCAGCTCGAGATCGTCGTGGAGAACGACGCGAACGCCGCGGGCTGGGCCGAGTTCCGGTTCGGCTCCGCGCGCGACGTCGACGACATGCTGACCCTCACCATCGGGACCGGGCTCGGCGGCGCGGTCGTCTCGAACGGCGCACTCGTGCGCGGGTTCGCGGGCGTCGCGGCCGAGGTCGGCCACATGCGCGTCGTGCCGGGCGGGCACTACTGCGGCTGCGGGCACGAGGGCTGCTGGGAGCAGTACGCGTCGGGCAGCGCGCTCGTGCGTGACGCCCAGGCCGCGGCCGTGGCTTACCCCGACCGCGCCCGCCGGATCGTCGAGCTCGCGGGCGGTCGCGCGGACGCGATCATCGGCCCGCACGTGACGAAGGCGGCCGAGGAGGGCGACGAGCTCGCGGTGCACCTCCTGGCCGAGCTCGGCCGGTGGATCGGCGAGGGCGCGGCGTCGGTCGCCGCGCTGCTCGACCCCGCGATGGTCGTCATCGGCGGCGGTGTCGCGGCTGCGGGTGACCTGCTGCTCGAGCCCGCGCGCAAGGGCTTCGCCGAGCAGCTCTCCGCTCGGGGCCACCGTCCTGAGGCGACGATCGTGATCGCCTCGATGGGCAACGACGCGGGCATCGTCGGCGCGGCCGACCTGGCGCGGCTGTAGGCGACCGGGCGCTCGCCATGGGTCGCGGGACGCCGCCCGGCGCACGGCCGGGCGGCGGCAGCTCAGACGACCGCGCCGTCGTCGTCCTGACGCTCGCGGCGCGGCGGCATGCGCCACACGAGCACCGCGACGCCGAGCACGAACACGACGCACGCGGCCTGGATCAGCGCCGCGGGCGCGTCGCGCCACGCGATGAGCAGGACGAGCAGGAGCAACGGCATCCCGGCCGCGGCGAACCACGCCATGGTCAGCAGCGGGTCGCCGCCGAGCACGGGGCCCGGGTCGGGCGCCACGAAGCCCTCCTGCTCGTCGACGCCGCTCTCCGCCTCGTCGTACTGCGCGGTGCCGTCCCAGTCCCGTCCCGACGCCGACGCCAGCGGGTCGGACGGGTCGCCCGCCGCCGGTCGCACGACGCGCGAGCGGTCGCCGAACGGCGACTCGACGCCGGGCGCGACCGGGAAGTCGAGCCCTCCGGCGGCGGTCGCGTCGGCGGCGGAGTCCACGTCGCCGAGCTCCGCGACGATGCGGGCCCACCGTTCGTCGTCGACCGGTTCGTCGGGTCGCCCGTCGGGTCGGTCGGAGCGAGGAGCCATGAGAGCACTCTAGAGTCGGACGTGCGGTCCCGACGGTCCGTGGCGACCGACTGGTCGTCCGGCGGGCCGGACCGTCGACGGTGCAGGAAGGTGACCCCTTGTTCTACTGGTTGATGAAGCGGATCTTCGTGGGTCCGTTGCTGCACCTCGTGTACCGGCCGTGGATCCGTGGCGAGCACAACGTGCCCGCGGACGGGCCGGCGATCCTCGCGAGCAACCACCTGGCTGTCATCGACTCGTTCTTCCTGCCGCTCATGCTCGACCGCGAGCTCGTGTTCATCGGCAAGCAGGAGTACTTCACCGGGCGGGGCCTCAAGGGCCGGTTGACGGCGGGCTTCATGCGCGGCGTCGGCACCATCCCGGTCGACCGTGGTGGCGGCAAGGCGAGCGAGGCGGCGCTGCGCACCGGTCTGCGCCGGCTCGAGGAGGGCGACCTGTTCGGGATCTACCCCGAGGGCACGCGCAGCCCCGACGGGCGGCTCTACCGCGGCAAGACGGGCATCGCGCGGCTCGCGCTCGAGTCCGGGGCACCCGTGGTCCCCGTCGCCATGGTCGGGACGAACATCGCCCAGCCCGTCGGCAAGCGGATCCCGAAGGTCATGCGCATCGGCATGGTCGTGGGGGAGCCGCTCGACTTCTCGCGCTACAAGGGCATGGAGAACGACCGGTTCATCCTGCGCTCGGTCACCGACGAGATCATGTACGCGATCATGAGCCTGTCCGGCCAGGAGTACGTCGACGTGTACGCGGCCACCCAGAAGGCGCGCATCGCGGCCGGTGTGACCGAGTCCCAGCCGGCGGCCGACGAGCCGCGTACGGCCGCGCCGGGTGGTCGTCCGGTGCCGGACGTCCAGGTTCCGGTCCCCCCGCAGGACGAGGCCGAGCCGTCAGTAGGATGACGTCGTCGGCCGCCACGTGCGGTCGTCGTCGCCGGGCCGAGCGCTCCGTGACCAGTCCCGCTGAAAGTCCTGGCAGCGCGTGAAGAACGCGACCTAGGGTCGCCAGCGTCCCCGCAGGGGCCCCCTGCAGCTCTACGGAAGGTGTTTGTCATGTCGGTCCGTCGCGTCGCCCTCCTCACCGCGGGTGGCTTCGCCCCGTGCCTCTCGTCCGCCGTCGGTGGCCTCATCGAGCGCTACACCGAGATCGCGCCGGACGTCGAGATCATCGCCTACGAGCACGGGTACTACGGGCTGCTGCGCGGCGACAAGATCGTCATCGACGCGCAGACGCGCAAGAACGCCGGGATCCTGCACCGCTTCGGCGGCTCGCCGATCGGCAACTCGCGCGTGAAGCTCACCAACGCCAAGGACTGCGTCAAGCGCGGCCTGGTCGCCGAGGGCCAGGACCCGCTGCAGGTCGCGGCCGACCAGCTCAAGGCGGACGGCGTCGACGTGCTGCACACGATCGGCGGCGACGACACGAACACGACCGCCGCGGACCTCGCCGCCTACCTCGCGGAGAACGGCTACGGCCTGACCGTGGTCGGCCTGCCCAAGACGATCGACAACGACGTGGTGCCGATCCGTCAGTCGCTCGGCGCGTGGACCGCGGCGGAGGAGGCCGCGGGCTTCGCCGCGAACATCATCGGCGAGCACCGCTCGGGCCCGCGCATGCTGATCGTGCACGAGGTCATGGGTCGGCACTGCGGCTGGCTCACGGCCGCTGCGGCGGTCGAGTACCGCAAGTGGTTGGACCAGCAGGAGTGGGTCCCGGGCATCGGCCTGACGCGTGAGCGCTGGGACATCCACGCGGTCTTCGTCCCCGAGCTCGCGCTCGACATCGACGCCGAGGCCGAGCGCCTCAAGGCGATCATGGACACGCAGGGCAACGTCAACATCTTCCTGTCCGAGGGCGCGGGGATGCACGAGATCGTCGAGCAGCTCACGAAGGCCGGCACGCCGCCCGAGCGCGACCCGTTCGGCCACGTCAAGCTCGACACGATCAACCCCGGCCAGTGGTTCGCGAAGCAGTTCGCCGAGAAGCTGGGCGCCGAGAAGACGATGGTGCAGAAGTCCGGCTACTACTCGCGTGCTGCCGCGGCCAACGCCGAGGACCTGCGCCTCATCAAGTCGATGACGGACCTGGCCGTCGAGTGCGCGCTGCGTGGCGAGGCCGGCGTCATCGGGCACGACGAGGAGCGCGGCGACGTGCTGCGCGCGATCGAGTTCCCGCGCATCGCGGGCGGCAAGGCGTTCGACGTGTCGCAGCCGTGGTTCGGCGAGCTGCTGGCCGACATCGGCCAGTCCCTCGTCCCGGCGAGCCACTCGTGAGCGTCGAGCCCGACGCGACGGTGGTCGCGGGTCTCGACGCGTGGCGAGACCTGCCGGCCGGGCAGCAGCCCGCCTGGCCGGACCAGGCCGCGCTCACGCGCGCGACCGAGCGGCTCGCGGCGCTGCCGCCCCTGGTCTTCGCGGGCGAGGCGGACGCGTTGCGCGCCCAGCTCGCCGCGGCGGGTCGAGGCGAGGCCTTCCTCCTGCAGGGGGGCGACTGCGCCGAGACGTTCGCCGAGGCGACGGCCGACAACATCCGCAACAAGATCAAGACGATCCTGCAGATGGCGGTCGTGCTGACGTACGGCGCGAGCCTGCCCGTCGTGAAGATGGGCCGCATGGCCGGGCAGTACGCCAAGCCCCGTTCGTCGGGCACCGAGACGCGCGACGGCGTGACGCTGCCGGCGTTCCGCGGGGACATCATCAACGGCTTCGACTTCACCGAAGAGGCCCGTACCCCGGACCCGCAGCGGCTCCTCGAGGCGTACCACACGTCCGCGTCGACGCTGAACCTCATCCGCGCCTTCACGACCGGGGGCTTCGCGTCGCTGCTGCGGGTGCACGAGTGGAACCGCGGCTTCACGACGAACCCCGCCTACAAGCGCTACGAGGAGATCGCGGCCGAGATCGACCGCGCGATCCGCTTCATGGCGGCGTGCGGTGCGGACTTCGACGCGTTGCGCACGGTCGACTTCTACTCGTCGCACGAGGGCCTGCTGCTCGACTACGAGCGACCGCTGACCCGCATCGACAGCCGTACGGGGCTGCCGTACGACTGCTCGGCGCACTTCGTGTGGATCGGCGAGCGGACGCGTGAGCTGGGCGGCGCGCACATCGACTACTTCTCGCGGGTGCAGAACCCGATCGGCGTCAAGCTCGGCCCGACGTCGACGGGCGACGACGCGATCGCGCTCATCGACAAGCTCAACCCGACGGGGGAGCCGGGGCGCCTGACGTTCGTCACGCGCATGGGTGCGGGCAAGATCCGCGACCACCTGCCTCAGCTCGTCGAGAAGGTCACCGCCGACGGTCGTCCCGTGACGTGGGTGTGCGACCCGATGCACGGCAACGGCATCACGTCCGCGAACGGCTACAAGACGCGCCGGTTCAGCGACGTCATGGACGAGGTCGCGGGCTTCTTCGAGGTGCACCGCTCGCTCGGCACCGTGCCGGGCGGCCTGCACATCGAGCTCACGGGCGACGACGTGACCGAGGTGCTCGGCGGCTCGGAGCAGATCGACGACGAGCGGCTCGCGGAGCGCTACGAGACCCTCGTCGACCCTCGTCTGAACCACCAGCAGTCGCTCGAGCTCGCCTTCCAGGTCGTGGAGCTGCTGCGCGCCTCGTAGCTCTCGTACGTGCGCGCAAGGGGCCGGGACCGCTCAGGCGGGACCGGCCCCTTCGTCGTCGTCCGCGGCGCGTCCGAGGCAGGGCGTCGCCCGCGGGTGGTGCGTGAGGCGGGGTGTCAGGTGATCGTCAGGACGATCGTCGTGCCCTTGGGGTGCATCGACCCGCCGCCGGGCTCCTGACCGACGACGAAGCCGAGGCCGAAGTACGTGGCCGCGTGCACGACCTTGACCTTGAAGCCCGCGGCCGTGAGCGTGTCGCTCGCCGAGCCGACGCCGTTGCGCATGACGTTCGGGACCTCGAACAGCTCGGGACCTTTGGACACGACGAGCTCGACGGTGTCACCCCGGTGCCCGGCAGTGCCGCCCTTCGGGGTCTGGCTGATGACCGTGCCCGCCTTGACGTCGGCGCTGAACGCCTCCGACGACGTGACCTTCAGACCCAGGTCGCCGAGCTGCGCCTTCGCGTCCTTGAGCGTCGCGCCGACCACGGAGATGACCGTGACCGGGGCGGGGCCCTTGGACACCGTGAGCGTGACGACGGAGTGCCGCACCGCCTGAGCGCCGGCCTTGGCGGGTTCGCCGTCGGGCAGCAGGGCTGTCAGCACGACGCCGAGACCGGCCTTGTCGTCGTAGACCGCGTCGGCGTACTCGACCTCGAGGTCGGCCGCCTCGAGCGCCGCGGCGGCGTCCGCCTGGAGCACGCCCACGACTCCGTCGGGCACCTTGACGTAGTCGGGCCCCTTGGAGACCGTGATCTCGACCGTGCCCTCCTTGCGGACCCGCTCGCCAGGCGCGGGCTGCGACGTCACGACCAGACCCTTCTCGACGGTGGTCGAGAAGTCGGAGGTCGTCCGGACGTCGAGCCCGACCGCGTCGAGCGCCGCGGCCGCGGCCTCGGCGCTCTTCCCGCCGATCGCGGGGACGGTCGTGTAGGCGCCGGGGCCGGCGGCGACGTACCACCAGCCCGCGCCCGAGGTCGCCAGCAGGACGAGAACCACGAGCGCGATCGCGAGCAGCCGACGACGCCGCGGCCGAGCGGTGCCGCCGTCGGCCTCGGGCTCCCGCGGAGGGACCGTGACCGCGGCGCCCAGGCCGATCGGGAGGGCCACGGTCGAGCCGCGCGGCACGTCCTCGAGCCGCACGGTGGCGCCGGTCTCGCCCTCCTCGGGCTCGTCGGCCGCCTCGCTCGGCGGTGCGTCCTGCCCGTCGGGCAGGGGAGTCTCGTCGGGGTCGGTCGCGGCGGGCAGCACGATCGACGGTGCGACGTCCGCGCGGCGCGTCAGCAGCTCGGCGTCGAGCTCGCTGCGCACCCGGCGCAGCAGCGTCACCGCGGCCGCTGCGTCGGTCGGACGGTCGTCGGGGTCGCGTGCCGCGAGCGCGCGGACCAGGTCGTCGACCTCGACGGGGAGCCAGTCGACCTCGTCGGACGGGGCCGGGAGGTCGGAGTTGACGTGCTGGAAGGCCACCTGGATCGGCGTCTCGCCGACGAAGGGCTGGCGGCCCGTGAGCATCTCGTACAGCAGGATCCCGCACGCGTACACGTCGGTGCGGGCGTCGCTCGCACCGCGCACGACGAGCTCCGGGGCGAGGTAGGCGACCGTGCCCAGGACCGTGCCCGTCGTGGTCGACGTGACCTCGGTGACCGCGCGTGCCAGGCCGAAGTCGGCGAGCTTGATCCTGCCGTCGGTGGCGAGCAGGACGTTCTCCGGCTTGATGTCGCGGTGCACGAGCCCGGTGCGGTGGGCGGCGGCGAGCGCGTCGAGCACGGACTCGGCGACGCGCAGCGACTCCTCGACGCTGAGCGCGCCCTGCTCGGCGAGCCGCCGCCGCAGGTTGGCGCCGTCGACGTACTCCATCGTCAGGTAGCTGGTCTCGCCGTCGACACCCTGGTCGAACACCCCGACGAGGCCCGGGTGGGTCAGGCGTGCGGACGCGCGGGCCTCACGCCGGAAGCGTGCGACGAAGTCGGCGCCCGACGTCCCCTCGGCGAGGTGGGCGTGCATGACCTTGAGCGCGACGTCGCGATCGAGGCGTCGGTCGACGGCGAGGTAGACCGTCGCCATCCCGCCGCGCGCGATGCGGGAGACGACCTCGTACCTGCCGTCGACCAGGCGGCCGACGAGCGGATCGGTGACGGTGGTTCCCACGCGGCGAGTCTACGTTCGGGACGTGCGAGGTCCGGGTATTGCGGCCCGCGTCACGGCTGCGACTTGCGCGGTTCCTCCCGCGAGCTCGCGCACGCTCAGCGGAACCTCGTCATGAGGGTCTGGACGTTGGCCGCGTAGCGGCGGGTGTCGGCGAACATGCCGTACTTCCGGACGGACGCCGCGCCCTGGTAGTAGCCCGCGATGGCGCTCGGCAGGTCCGGCGACATGCGGACGAGCGCGCGCAGGATGACGACGCCGGCCACGACGTTGTCGTCCGGGTCCAGCAGGTTCAGCTGGCGACCGACGATGCTCGACGCCCAGTCGCCCGACGAGGGGATGACCTGCATCGTGCCGATCGCGTTGGCGGGGGAGACGGCCGTGTGGTTGAACCCGGACTCCTGCAGCGCGATCGCCTGGGCCAGCGCCGGGTCGAGCCCGTAGGCGCGCGCCGTCGCGGCGACCTTCGCCTGCATCTGCGCCTTGGAGGGGACGCCGGCGGCGAGCAGCGCACGCTTGTTGGCGTTGGCGGCGTCGACGACGTCCCGGGCGTAGGTCCGGCCGGCGAACGTGTCGCCGACGAGAGCAGGCGCGGGCGACGACGAGGACGCGCCCGCGAGCGTGAGCTTCTGGCCGATGCGGACCATGGCGCTCGGGCCCAGGCCGTTGGCGGCGACGATCGCCTTGACGGTCGTGCCGTGGCGCGCGGCGATGGCGGAGACGGTGTCGCCCGCGCGCACCGTGTACGTCGTCGCGGTGGCGGCGGGGGTGCGTGCGGGTGCGGGTGCCCCGGCGGCGCCCGGGATGGTGAGCTTCTGCCCCGCGATGATGAGGCCGTCGGCGCGCAGCGAGTTGGCCGAGATGATGGCCTTGACGGTCGTCTTGTGGCGCGCGGCGATCCCTGTCACGGTCTCGCCCGCACGCACCGTGTACGTCGAGCTCACGGGTGCGGCCGGGGTGCGCGGCGTCCGGGCGGAGGCCGACGGGATCGACAGCACCTGGCCGGCGCGGATGCGGGAGACGTCGGCGAGGGCGTTGGCTCGCGCGATCGCCGCGACCGAGGCGCCCGTGCGGGCGGCGATGTGGCTGACCGTGTCGCCCGGACGCACCGTGTAGGCGTCGTCGGCGTGCGCGGCGGGTGACGCGGAGACCGAGATCGCGACGAGCGCCAGGGTCGCGCCGGTCCCGCCCGCTGCTCGCCGGACGTGGACGCCGCGACGTGCGGCTGCGCTGGTGGTGCTCATGAGGGTCCCCCTCGGCCATGTGACGCGAGTCCATGGGTGTGACTGCTGTGACGGATGTGACAGAAGTGAACCTAGCCGACGCGCCGTCAGGTGGAAACCCCACGCCGCCGCGCTCACCCGAGTGGCCGGACTCTCGGCGGCGTGGACCGTCCGCCCGCCGACCGTCCAGACGGGAGAACCGCGACGTCCTGCGTACGCTGGGGCCGTGAGCGAGACCTCTGAACCCACGACAGCAGCCGTCGACACCCTCGTCGACTCCTGGCTGACCCTGCCCGACGTCGCCGAGCGCGTCGGCCTCGACGTGGGCAAGGTGCGCCGCCTGCTGCAGGAGCGCAAGCTCGTCGGCGTGCGCCGCGGCGAGCCGCGCGTGCTGTCGGTGCCTGAGCGCTTCCTCGTGCCCGGCCACCAGGACGCCGCCGCGACGGGTGAGTGGGCCGCCCTGCCGTGGCTCCAGGGCACGCTGACGGTGCTCGCCGACGCGGGGTTCTCCGACGAGGAGGCGATCGTCTGGCTCTTCACGCCTGACGAGTCCCTGCCCGGCACCCCGATCGACGCGCTGCGCGCCGGCCAGAAGACCGAGATCCGCCGCCGCGCCCAGGCCGAGCTCTAGCCCCGACGCCTGAGCACGCAGACGCCTGAGTACCGGGTGCCGGGCGTGCGAGCGAGGAATCAGGCGCGCCGGTCGACCGCTGCGTGCGCCAGGCGCACGAGCACGTCCGAGGCCGGCTGGCGCCACGAGCGCGCCGTCAGCCGGTCGAGCGCCACGCCGAAGAGCTCGTCGATGAGCTGCTCGACCTCCTCGACGGCACCGGTCGAGCGGATCGCGTCCGCCAGGACCGCGACCTGCTCATCGGTCAGCGACCGCTCACCCAGGCTCGTCCGCAGCAGCTCGGCGGTCGCCGCGTCACCGCGCTCCAGCGCGCGCCGGTGCGCGCGGGTGGCGAGCACGGTGCGCTTGCCCTCGCGCAGGTCGTCACCCGCGGGCTTGCCGGTCGTCGCCGGGTCGCCGAAGACCCCGAGCACGTCGTCGCGCAGCTGGAAGGCCTCGCCGAGCGGCAGCCCGAGCGCACGCACGGCGTCGAGCTCGGAGTCGTCGGCATCGGCGAGCGCGGCGCCGAGCGTGAGCGGGTGCTCGACGCTGTAGCGCGCCGACTTCGCGCGGATGACCTCGCGCGCACGCTCCTCGTCGGCGGCGGGGTCCACGCCCCAGGGCTGCGACTGCGCCAGCACGTCGAGGTACTGGCCGACCGTGACCTCGGTGCGCATGAGGTCGAAGACGCCACGGGCCCGCAGCGCGCGGGGGAGCGGCGCCTCGGCGAGGGCGGCGGCGAACACCTGCTCGCTCGCGACGAGCGCCAGGTCGCCCAGCAGGATCGCGGACGACGTCCCGAAGTGCTCGGCGTCACCCTCGAGCCCGAGCTCGTCGTGCAGCGCCGCGAACGCGCGGTGCGCGGCCGGCTTGCCGCGGCGCGTGTCGGAGTCGTCCATGACGTCGTCGTGGAAGAGCGCCGCGGCCTGGAACAGCTCGAGCGCCGCGCCGACGCGGAGCACCGCTGCCGCCTCGCGAGTCCCGGGCTGCCCGCCGTGCGCGCGCCACGACCACCAGCAGAACGCCGCGCGCAGCCGCTTGCCGCCCGAGAGCATCGCCTCGACGGCGTCGGCGAGACGGCCGGCGTCGGAGCTCACGGCGGCGAGCTCGACCCGCAGCCGGACGACGTGCTCGGCGAGCACGTGGTCGACCCCGGCGCGCACGTCTTCGAGGTCCACGAGGGCGCCGGCGGGGACGTCCGCGCCGTCGACTGCCAAGGGCTGCGTGCTCATCCCGGCAGCCTAGGCGACCGCGATGCGGCCCCCGAGCGTGAGGGTCCGCACGCCGTCGCGGTCCAGCACTGCGACCGTGACGACCTCGCCCGCACCGCGTGCGAAGGTCGACTGCGCGGCCACCCCGGCCGGCGGTGACGCGACGGGGGACTGGGTGAACCCCGCACCGGTCAGCGAGGTGCCGAGGCTGGCCATGAGGTCCTCGGCCGACAGGGTCGTGCGCAGGTTGAGGCTGATGTCCGTGAAGGCGCCGTCCGCGCTGGGCACGGCCGACGAGACGAGGATGTCGGCGTCGCCGGGCAGCGGGACCAGATCGCTCGGGAAGCCGTCGGCGAGCTCGCCGACGGTCGCCTGCTCGTCGTCGAGGGGTTCGAACGTCGCGTCGGCGGTCGGCTCGGCGGTCAGGAGCGGCTGATCGGTCGTCGCGCCCGCGGTGTCGAGGCGGGCCGGTTCCGAGCTCGAGCACCCGGCGACGACGAGGACCGCGGCGAGCAGGAGCACCCCGAGGCCGGCGGAACGCCTGCTCACGCGGGTGCCGACGGTCGGGAGCAGGCTGTCTCGCACCGCGTCAGCCTAGCCGCGCGCGACCCGACCCCAGGCCCCGCGCCGCGGCGGCTGCTCCACAGGTGCGCAGAACGGACGCTCGCGACCGACTGCCGGTGCGGTGAGGTGCACGCATGACGGCGACCTCGACGCTGCGGGTGAGCGAACCCCGCGAGATCATCTCCCTGCTCCCGTACCGGCTCGGCTTCCGGCCGCGGGACAGCGCCGTGGCCGTGAGCCTGCGAGCCCCGCGTGGTCGTGTCGGGGTGGTCATGCGGGTCGACCTGGCCGCGCTCGGCGACGAGGAGGTCGGCGCGCAGGTCGCCCGGGCGGTGGTCGCGACGATGGGACGCGACGGCGCGCAGAGCACCGTGCTCGTCGTCTACGCCGACGTCGACCCACGTCTCGACCCGGGACCTGTGGGCTTGCGCGTGCTGCGCGCGGTCGAGCACTACCGGGAGGCGTCGGACGTCTCGCTCGGTCAGGTGCCGGTCTGGGTCGTCACACCGGACGGCTACCTGTCCTTCGACTGCGCCCGCTCGTGCTGTCCACCCGGCGGTCGCCCGCTGCGCGAGCTGGAGTCGACACAGGTGTCCGCGCGGATGGTGCTCGAGGGGGCGACGGTCGCCGGGTCGCGCGACGACCTCGTGCGCATCCCGTCCGCGGACGCACAACGCCGTCGCGTCGTGGCCCGCACCCGCCGCCGGTGGCAGGAGCGCGGGCTCGCGGCCGTCGCCGACGGTCCGGATGCGCTGGAGCGCTGGCGGCTCGGCTCGGTGGCGGCCTGGCGCGCGGCCGTCGACCTGGTCGCGGGACGCGCCGAGCTGGGTGCTCCTGCGCCGTGGGGTCGGCTCGAGGCGGGGCTGCAGGACCGGCGGGTCCGCGATGCGGTGCTCGCGTCGTTCGTCCCCGGCGCCGGGGACCTCCCGGAGCGGAGCGTGCGCGGGCGGCACCCCGACGCGGGCGTCGAGCTCGCGATGGGGGAGGTCACCGGGCGGATCATGGGCACCTCGACGGGCATCGCCGCTCCGGAAGGCATGGTGAGGCTCCACGAGGAGACCCTCGAAGCGCTCGTCGCGCACGGGCGTCGCGACGCGCAGGCTCCCGCGCTCTCGCTGCTGGCACTGCTCGCGTGGTGGCGCGGGGACGGCGCCCGCGCCCAGATCCTGCTCGACCGTGCGCTGCAGGACGACCCGGGCTACCGGCTCGCCACCCTGCTCGACTCGGCGCTCGCCGCCGGCCTGGGACCGGGCTGGACGCGCCGCCCCGACCCGCCGGACGACGACGGCCGCGAATGGGACGAGGACCTGGACCCGCAAGGCCCGCACGGTGGTGAGGCCGACCCGCTGGTGGGTCCGCCGGAGCAGGGGCAGGGGCTCGGGAACGGATCTGCGCGGTGACGCGTCGAGCCCGATCGGCGGGTCGCGCGGGGGGCTGGTGCGGTCGCGTCCGGGACGACGCGCGTCGTCGCAGGTGGAGTCAGGGGCCAGGCGGCGGTACGGTCCTGGCACGGGCCATCGAGAGGAGCTCAGCATGGGCATCGTGGTCGGCTACCTGGCGACGCCGGAAGGGCGTGCCGCACTGGACGCCGCAGTCCAGGAGGCCGGGATCCGCGGACGCGATGTCGTCGTCGTGGTCAGCGTGCGTGACGACGAGCCCGCCGAGCAGCGGGCCGCGACGGAGGCGGACCTCGCCAAGGTCGGGGAGGACCTCGCCGCCAAGGGCGTCGCGCACGAGGTGCGCCTGCTCGAGGGTGGCGACGTCGCCGACGACCTCATCGCCACCGCCGAGGAGGTCTCCGCCGAGCTCGTGGTCATCGGCCTGCGTCAGCGCAGCCCCGTCGGCAAGCTCATCCTTGGCGCCAACGCGCAACGTGTGCTCTTCGACGCCCCGTGCCCGGTGCTCACGGTCAAGCCGACCACGCGCTGACACACGCGGACCGCCGGGCGAACGCCCGGGCCGTGGCCCATCGCGCTGTCACGGCGGGCACGGTCGCGCGAAGCTGGTGACGCAGGTCGGGAATCCTCCCGGCCCCTCGGACGTTGGACGGTTCGGACGTCCCGGCGCCGCCACACGACAGGCCGCGTGAGAGGACGCCATCTCCGGTGATCCGCGCGGCCCCGACTGCGCGACGCCGAGCCACCCGCGGGCGACGCCGCTGCAGCACTCGCGTGCGCAGGACGGCTCGTTCACGCGTTCCGCTCGGTACAATATCCATCTACCACCCGGCTCCATCTCCGGTGTCGTGCTGCCGAAAGGTCGTTCGTGACGTCCCAGACCCCGCATCCCGCGCTTCCGCGCGAGTTCGAGCACCCCGCGCTCCAGGACCTCGTGGTCCGCGGCCGCACCCACGGCTCGGTCGGTGCCGCTGAGGTCCGCTCGGCGTGCGAGCAGGCCGGCGTCGAGGACGCCAAGCGCCTCAAGGCCGTGGTCCGCGGACTCGCGACGGCCGGCGTGACGGTGAGCGACGCGGCCCCGGCGCGTGTCGCCGCGGCCACGAGCGCCAAGTCCCGGCCGACCGCCAAGGCGGCCGTCTCCACCGCGGCCAAGCCCGCGGCCACCAAGCCCGCCACCGCCAAGCCCGCCACCGCCAAGCCCGCCACCGCCACTGCCGCCGCGAAGACGACGGCGGGCGCGGAGGAGGACGCCCCCGCGGCGAAGCCGAGGACGCGGACCGCCAAGCCGGCCACCAAGGCTGCTGCCAAGCCCGCCGCCAAGGCGGCGAAGGACGACGACATCCCCACCGACGGCGAGGACGTCGAGATCGAGGACGTCGACGTGGCCGCGCTCGAGGACGTGGTCGTCGAGGCCGACGCGGACACGGACACCGAGACCGCCACGGACGACGAGGGCGAGGCCAAGCCCGCCGCCGCGCGCGAGGAGTCCGAGGACTCGGGGTTCGTCTACTCCGACGCTGACGACGACGACGCCCCGGCGCAGCAGGTCGTCACGGCCGGTGCCACGGCCGACCCGGTCAAGGACTACCTCAAGCAGATCGGCAAGGTCGCGCTCCTCAACGCCGAGCAGGAGGTCGAGCTCGCCAAGCGGATCGAGGCCGGCCTGTTCGCCGAGGAGCGGCTCAACGCGGGCATCACGCTCGAGCCCAAGGCGCGCCGTGAGCTCGAGTGGATCGCGCAGGACGGCCGTCGCGCCAAGAACCACCTGCTCGAGGCCAACCTGCGCCTGGTCGTCTCGCTCGCCAAGCGGTACACCGGCCGCGGCATGCTCTTCCTGGACCTGATCCAGGAGGGCAACCTCGGTCTGATCCGTGCGGTCGAGAAGTTCGACTACACCAAGGGCTACAAGTTCTCGACCTACGCGACGTGGTGGATCCGTCAGGCCATCACGCGTGCGATGGCCGACCAGGCGCGCACCATCCGCATCCCGGTGCACATGGTCGAGGTCATCAACAAGCTCGCCCGTGTGCAGCGCCAGATGCTCCAGGACCTGGGCCGCGAGCCCACGCCGGAGGAGCTGGCCAAGGAGCTCGACATGACCCCGGAGAAGGTCGTCGAGGTCCAGAAGTACGGTCGCGAGCCCATCTCGCTGCACACGCCGCTCGGCGAGGACGGCGACAGCGAGTTCGGTGACCTCATCGAGGACTCCGAGGCCGTCGTGCCCGCCGATGCCGTGAGCTTCACGCTCCTGCAAGAGCAGCTGCACCAGGTCCTCGACACGCTCAGCGAGCGCGAGGCCGGCGTGGTGTCCATGCGCTTCGGCCTGACCGACGGTCAGCCGAAGACGCTCGACGAGATCGGCAAGGTCTACGGCGTGACGCGTGAGCGCATCCGTCAGATCGAGTCCAAGACGATGTCGAAGCTGCGTCACCCGTCGCGGTCCCAGGTCCTGCGCGACTACCTGGACTGACGCGTCCTGCGCGTGACGAGACCCCCGCACCCGGCTCGGGTGCGGGGGTCTCGTGCGTCGTGGGCCCGGGGCCGGCGTCACCCCGCCGCGGCGGGACGAACCTGCGCGTGGTCGCACCGCGGGGGCAGCGGGGTGGCGGGCTCGGGGGAGGGCACACGCACGCGTCGTGCCGCCTCGTCCGCGAGGGCGTCGGGAGGCTGACGGATGTCGAGGACGATGCCGGCCTCGTCCTCCTGCAGCGGCTCGAGCGCGGCGAGCTGGGTGTCGAGCAGCGACGCGGGCATGAAGTGGTCGAGCCGAGCGCCCAGCCGGGCGGCGAGCTGGGTGCGGGTCCCGACCAGGTGCACGAGCACCAGGCCGGGCACCCCGCGCCGGAGGGTGTCGCGGTAGCGACGGCGCAGCGCCGAGCACGCGACCACCGCTCCGCCGCGAGCCGCCGCGAGCTCACGCGCGACGTCCCGCAGCCACGGCTCGCGGTCGGCGTCGTCGAGAGGCGTTCCCGCCGCCATCTTCGCGACGTTCGTCGCGGGGTGCAGGCCGTCGGCGTCGATGAACTCGACGCCGAGGCGACGCGCGAGGAGCGACCCGACGGTCGACTTGCCGGAGCCGGAGACGCCCATGACGACGACCCGCATCACGGGCGTGGGCGCGCTCACCAGTCGTGCACCGTGCCGTCGGCGAGCCGGTTGTAGGGCAGGTACGCCTGCTCGTACGGGTAGCGGCCCGCCTCGTCGACGTCGAGCTCGACGCCCAGACCGGGCTGGTCGCCCGGGTGCAGGTAGCCGTCGGTGAAGGTGAACGACTGCTGGAACACCTCGTTCGTGCGCGTGCCGTGCTGCATGTACTCCTGGATCCCGAAGTTGTGGATCGCCAGGCCGAGGTGCATCGCGGCGGCCATGCCGACCGGGGAGACGTCGGTGGGTCCGTGCATGCCGGACTTCACCTGGTACTGCGCGGCGTAGTCGAGCACCTTCTTGAGGTGCGAGATGCCGCCGGTGTGAGTCACGGCGGAGCGCACGTAGTCGATCAGCTGCTCGCGGATGATCATCTGGTAGTCCCACACGGTGTTGAAGATCTCGCCGATCGCCAGCGGGGTCGTCGAGTGCTGGCGGACCAGGCGCAGCGCCTCCTGGTTCTCGGCGGGCGTCACGTCCTCGAGCCAGAACAGGTCGTACGGCTCGAGCGAGCGCGCGAGCCTGGCCGCCTGGATGGGCGTCATGCGGTGGTGGCCGTCGTGCAGCAGTGGGAGCTCGGGGCCGAACTCGTTGCGCACCGCCTCGAACACGGTCGGGACGTGCCGCAGGTAGGAGCGGGTGTCCCAGTCCTCCTCGGCGGGGCGTGCGCCGCGCTGCGCCGGCTCGTGGTCGTACCGGACGCCCGAGTTGGCCTCGTAGGTCGCGTTCGACGCGATGCCGTAGATCGACTTCAGCCCCGGGACGCCCGTCTGCACGCGGATCGCCCGATAGCCCTGCTCCTGGTGGCTGCGGATCGAGTCGAAGAGCTCGTCGTTGGTCTTGCCCGACGCGTGCCCGTAGGCGAGCAGGCCGGTGCGGGACGCGCCGCCGAGCAGCTGGTAGACGGGCATGCCGGCGGCCTTGCCCTTGATGTCCCACAGCGCCATGTCGACCGACGCGATCGCGGCCATGGTCACGGGACCGCGACGCCAGTACGCGCTGCGGTACAGGAACTGCCACGTGTCCTCGATGCGGCTCGCGTCGCTGCCGATCAGCAGCGGGACGACGTGCTCGCGCAGGTAGGCCACGACCGCGAGCTCACGCCCGTTGAGGGTCGCGTCGCCGAGGCCGGTCAGACCGTCCTCGGTCGTGAGCTTGAGGGTGACGAAGTTGCGGTCCGGGCTGGTGACGACGACGTCGGCAGCGACGATCTTCATGGCGGTGGCTCCTCGGGTCTCAGACGGTCTGGCTCGAGCCGGCGAGCGCCTGCTCGAGAGTGGCGACGAGGTCGGTCTCGTCGCGCAGGTCGGGGGCGAGCGTGTCGAGCAGCAGCGCGGCCTGCTCGCGTGGTGTGTCGGCGGCGGCGAGGGCTCGCGCGAGCGCCTCGGCGCCCGGGTCGCTGCCGCTCTCGTCGGACAGGTGCCGTGCCCACGCGCCGACGACGAGCGCGTGCACGGGTGCGGCGGGAAGCCCCGCCGCGCGTCGTGCGCGGGCGACGGCGAGCACGCGCACGCCGAGCTTTACCGAGCCGTCGCAGGCGATCTGGGCGAGTCGGTGCTCGATGCGGGGGTTGGCGAACCGCTCGCGCAGGGTGGCCAGCGCGTCGTCGACCTCGCCCGCCGGGAGCGGGACGACCGGCCGTGCGGCGTCCCAGAGCTCGTCGAGCATGGTCCGGCAGGCGGGGTCGGCGAACGCCTCCGCGACGGTCGCGTGGCCGCGGGCCAGACCGGTGTACGCGAGCAGCGAGTGCCCGGCGTTCAGGAGCCACAGCTTGCGCTGCTCGTAGGGACGCACGTCGTCGACGAGCCGGGCGCCGACGAGGTCCCACGCGGGCCGCCCGGCCGGGAAGGCGTCCTCGAGCACCCACTCGGCGAACGGCTCGGTGACCACGGGGGACGTGTCGATGCGGCCGGTCAGGAGCCGCACGGTGTCGCGGTCGGCATCGGTCGTCGCGGGGGTGATGCGGTCCACCATCGTCGAGACGAAGGAGACCGTCGCGTCGATCCAGGCGGTGAGCGAGGTGTCCACCTGGGACGCGAGCGTGCGCACGACCGTGCGGGTCACGCTGCCGTTGTCAGGCAGGTTGTCGCACGAGACGACCGCGAGCGGGCCCGCGCCGGCAGCGCGGCGTGCGCGCAGCCCGTCGACGAGCCGCCCGGGCGCGGTGGTCGCCGCCGTCGCGTCGCCACGTCGCAGCGCGGCGATGTCCGCCTGCACCGCGGGGTCGTCGAGGTCGAGCCGCCCGTCGGCCGTGAGGCAGTAGCCCCGTTCCGTGACGGTGAGGGTCACGACGGCGACCTCCGGGCGTGCGACGAGCGCGCGCCACGTGTCGACGTCGGCGCCGTCATGCGCCTCGACGAGGGCGTCGATGCTCTGGGCGGTGTCGCCGTCGGCCGCTCGCGTCAGGACGACGTACCGCCCGTCCTGCGCGGCGAGCGCGCGCGCCGCCGCGGCGGACCGGCCGGTGAAGGCGGCGATGCCCCAGGTGTCGTACGGAGCCGCCGCGTTCGCGCGGTCGGTGTACCAGGCCTGGTGCGCGCGGTGGAACGCGCCGAGCCCGAGGTGCACGACCCGGACGGCGGGCGCCGGGTCACGGCGTCGCCAGGCTGTCGGAACGGTCATCGTCACTTCTCCTCGTCGCGGCGCGGCGGTGCGCCGGGCTCCTCACGATTGAGCCGTGCGACGGGTCGTCGTGGCAATCGGTTGCCACGAGTTGCCCCGCCGGGCCGCGTGGCGCTGCTGGGTCAGCGACGTCCGCGGGGCGGGGGAGCGGTCGAGCTGCGGACGACGAGCTGCGCGGGGAGCAGGGCGGGCCGGGTGTGCTGCGGCGTCCGGGCGCGGATGTCGTGCAGCAGCGTGCGCACCGCGTGCTGGCCGAGCGCGTGCAGCGGAGCGGCCACCGTCGTGAGCGCGGGGCTGCACAGCTCCGCGCCGAAGATGTCGTCGAAGCCCACGACGCTCACGCGCTGCGGCACCTTCACGCCGGCCGCGGCAAGTCCCTGCAGGAGGCCGATCGCCACGAGGTCGTTGTACGCGACGACCGCCGTCACGCCGCTCGCCGCCAGCGGCCCGACGGCGGCGAGCCCGCCCGCGAGGGTCGGGGCGAACGGCCCGATCCGGTGGACCCGCAGGTCGAGCTCGTGGCCGGCCTCGCGCATCGCGCGCCATCGCATGCCGTCGGCCCACGAGGCCTCGGGGCCGGCGGCGTAGGCGATCTTGCGGTGCCCGAGCTCGCCCAGGTGCTCGAGCGCGCGCCGCATCCCGCGCGCGTTGTCCGTGACGACGCTCGGGATGCCGCCGAGGACCCGGTTGAGGACGACGGTCGGACGCTGCTTGGCGAGCACCCGGATCGTCGAGTCCGACATGCGCGAGGTGCCCAGCACGACGCCCTCGACCAGGGGCACGAGCCGTTCCAGCGCCTTGCGCTCGGCCGTCGCGGACTCGAGCACGTCGGTGACGAGCAACGTCTGGTCCTCGGCGTCCGCAGCCTCCTGGGCGCCGCGGATGATCTGGAAGAAGAACGGGTTCGTGACGTCGGAGACGACGAGCGCGAGCAGCGACGTCCGGCCCGTCGGGAGGGCGCGCGCGAGCGGGTTGGCGCGGTAGCCGAGCTCGTCGGCCACGGCGCGGATGCGTGCCGCGGTCTCCGCGTTGACGCGTCCCGGGCGGGAGAACGCACGCGAGACGGTCGACGGCGCGACGCCCGCGGCGGTCGCGACGTCGTAGATCGTCGGGCTGCGGCGTTCGTCCTCCGAGCCGACCATGGACGCACGCTAGTTCGCGCGGCAAGTCATGGCAACCGCTTGTCATGCCCACGGTCGCGGCCTCCCAATGGGTGTCAGCCGGCGGTCCACCGCGGCACCGAGAGGAGAGCACTGATGCTTCGTCCCCAGGACACCCCCACCCGTGAGCGCAGGTCGCTGGCCGGCCTCTGGAGCTTCCGGCTCGACCCCGCGCTGGTCGGCGCCGACGAGCAGTGGTTCGGCGGGCCGCTCGAGCACGCCCGGGAGATGCCCGTCCCCGCGAGCTACAACGACATCCTCGTCGGGACCGAGGGGCGCGACCACGTCGGTGACGCCTGGTACCAGACGACGACGCGCGTGCCGCGCGGCTGGGCCGGGCAGCGCGTCGTGCTGCGGTTCGACAGCGCGACGCACGCGGCCACGGTGTGGGTCGACGGCACCGAGGTGGTCCGGCACGTCGGCGGGTACACGCCGTTCGAGGCCGACATCACCGAGCTGGTGACCCCGGGCGACGAGGTCCGCGTGACGGTCGCCGTGAACAACGAGCTGACCTTCCAGACGATCCCGCCGGGGGTCGTGCACGAGACGCCGAACGGTCGTCGTCAGCAGTACTTCCACGACTTCTTCAACTACGCGGGGCTCGCCCGTTCGGTGTGGCTCTGCGCGATCCCCCAGACGCGCGTCGAGGACATCACGGTGACGACCGACGTGCGGGGGAGCGACGGAGTCGTCGCGTACGCCGTCGAGATCGCCGGCGACGACGAGCACACCGTCGAGGTCGTCCTGCACGACGCCGACGGCGTCGAGGTCGGCCGCAGCCAGGGAGCCGCGGGCGAGATCGTCGTGCCGGACGCTCACCTGTGGGCACCCGGCGACGGCTACCTGCACGTGGCTCAGGTCGAGGTGCGCTCCACCGCGGGGGAGCTGCTCGACCAGTACGCGCAGACGGTCGGCATCCGCACGGTCGAGGTGCGTGGCACCGAGTTCCTCATCAACGGCGCGCCGTTCCACTTCACCGGGTTCGGACGCCACGAGGACACACCTGTCCGCGGCAAGGGGCACGACGACGCGTTCCTCGTGCACGACATGGAGCTCATGCGCTGGATCGGCGCGAACTCCTTCCGGACGTCGCACTACCCGTACGCCGAGGAGGTCTACGACTACGCGGACCGCCTCGGACTGGTCGTCATCGACGAGGTGGCCGCGGTCGGCCAGAACATGGGCCTCGCGGGCGGCATCTTCGGCGGGCAGAACTACACGACCTTCTCGCCCGAGACCATCAACGACGTCAGCCGTGAGGCGCACGCGCAGGCGATCCGCGAGCTCGTCGCGCGCGACAAGAACCACCCCAGCGTCGTCCTGTGGTCGATCGCCAACGAGCCGGAGTCGGACACCGACGCCGCGCGCGCCTACTTCGAGCCGCTGTTCACGCTGACGCGCGAGCTGGACCCGAGCCGACCGGTCGGGTTCGTCAACGTGATGCTCGCGCCGCACGGCGCCTGCAAGGTGAGCGAGCTCGGCGACGTCGTCATGCTCAACCGGTACTACGGCTGGTACGTGAACACCGGCGACCTCGAGGCCGCGGAGACGGCCTGGCGTGCCGAGCTCGAGCAGTGGGCGACCGACGGCAAGCCGATCATCATCACGGAGTACGGCGCCGACACGGTCGCCGGGGTGCACTCGCTGACGCCCCAGCCCTGGTCCGAGGAGTACCAGGTCGCGTACCTCGAGATGAACCACCGCGTCTTCGACAGCGTCCCGGCCGTGGTCGGCGAGCAGGTCTGGAACTTCGCGGACTTCGCGACGGCGTCGGCGAGCGTGTTCCGCGTCGACGGCAACAAGAAGGGCGTCTTCACCCGCGACCGTCGGCCCAAGGCTGCCGCGCACGCCCTGCGTCGCCGCTGGAACCGCGATGCCTGACCAGCGCCCGCCGACTCGACCCCCGACCTCGCCGCACGTCGCGGCACCGACCCAAGGACCGGCCATGACCAGCACCGTCGCTGACGCACCCGCCATTCCGACCGACTCGACCCCCGCCCCGACCACCTCGAGCACCCCCGGCGAGCCGACCTCATCGGGCCGGCTGCGCCGTTCGCAGCTCCTCGGGTACGCCGCGGGGGACGCCGCCAACAACCTGGCGTTCTCCATGACGTCGATGTTCCTGCTGCTGTACTACACGGACGTCGTGGGGATCTCGCCCGCGGCGGCCGGCACCCTGTTCCTCGTCGTGCGTGCCTGGGACGCGTTCGCGGACATCTACGCGGGCCGCGTCGTGGACAAGACCATGACCCGTTGGGGCAAGTTCCGGCCGTTCTTCCTGTTCGGCTCCCTGCCGCTGCTGCTCCTGAGCGTCGCGACGTTCACGGTCCCCGGCGGGCTGGGCGGGACCGGCAAGCTCCTCTACGCCTACATCACCTACGCGCTGCTCGGCCTCGCCTACAGCCTGGTCAACATCCCGTACGGCTCCCTCGCGTCGGCCATGACGCAGGTGCCCACGGAGCGCGCGAAGCTCGCGAGCTTCCGGATGATCGGCACGGCGGCGACGATCATCATGCTGTCGTTCGTCGTGGCGCCCCAGATCCGCGACGCGGAGAACCTGCAGCAGTCGCTGACGATGACCACGCTGCTCTTCGTCGTGATCGGGTTCGGGCTGTACATGCTGCTGTTCCGGACCTCCCGGGAGTCCGTGGTGCGCGACGTGGCGCGCGTGAGCCTGCGCCAGAGCATGGGAACGCTGCGGAGCAACCGCCCGCTGCTCATGCTCTGCCTGAGCGCGCTGTCGTTCCTCACGGGCATGTTCGCCCTGCAGACCGTGCAGGCGTACTACGCCCGGGACGTGCTCGGCGACGCCAACCTCTTCATCGTCCTGACCGTGGTCAGCACGCTCGCGATGTTCGTCGTCGCGCCGGCCATCCCGCGCATCGTCGGGGCGATCGGGAAGAAGACGGCGTACATCGCGGCCGGGGTGACCTCGGTCGTCGCAGCGATCGGCATCGCGTTGACCCCGCCGTCGCTCGTCTGGCTCGCGGTCGTGCTCTTCGGCCTCTACGGCATCGGCATCGCCGCGGTGAACACCCTCATGTGGGCGCTCGAGGCGGACACGGTGGAGTACGGCGAGTGGCGCAGCGGCGTGCGGACCGAGGGCACGACGTACGCGATGTTCTCGTTCACCCGCAAGCTCGGGCAGGCGCTCGGCGGTGCGGCCGCGGCCTTCGGCCTGGGCATGGTCGGCTACCTCGCCGACGCGGAGCAGCAGACCCAGGGCACGCTCGACGGCATCCGCGCGATCGCGGGCTTCGTCCCTGCGGTGTTCATCGGCATCGGCGTCGTGATCATGCTCGTCTACCCGCTGACCGAGAAGACGTTCGCGACGATGGTCAGCGAGGTCACCGCCCGGCGGGCCGCGCGCTCCGCCGACGCGACCCCGACCGCTGAGGAGGCGTGACGATGACCGACGTCGCAGGTGGCAGCGCGCAGATCGGTGTGACGGGGTTGGCGGTCATGGGCCGTAACCTGGCGCGCAATTTTGCTCGGAACGGGTTCACGGTGGCGGTGCACAACCGGTCGTTCGCCAGGACGCAGTCGTTGGTGGC